>Ga0207897_100002_pt1 | contig 1054854 bp, 982 predicted proteins | sample LinPmetageLP42_FD_184054 | JGI IMG/M metagenome (GOLD analysis project Ga0207897, IMG submission 184054) | Marine viral communities from the Pacific Ocean - LP-42 (SPAdes) | ecosystem: Environmental > Aquatic > Marine > Oceanic | place: Pacific Ocean | collected 2010-08-27
GTGTTGTGACCCTTCCGGCCGACAAGGAAATGGTCCTGCCGGGCGATAACGTCAAAATGGATGTCGAGCTGATCCAGCCGATCGCCATGGACCAGGGCCTGCGCTTCGCCATCCGCGAAGGTGGCCGTACGGTCGGCGCCGGCGTGGTCTCCGCGATCAAGAAATAAGCTTCGGACACCCGACGCAAATGAAAAGGCCGCCCCAAAAGGGCGGCCTTTTTGTGTCTGGCAGTCAGGTCCGGGTGATCTCAGCCCCTTTGGGGCCGCCCTCTTCGACTTCCACACCAAAGGTTTCAAGGAACCGGCAGACCATCATGTAATAGCCGATGAGCAGGACGAGCTCTTCCAGCAGGGGGGTGCCGAAATGTTTGAGGACCGGCTTGAGCGCCCCGTCAGAGGGGTGGGGGTGGGTTACCAGATGGTCGGTGAAGGTCAGGGCAAGCTTCTGCTCGTGGCTCAAACCGTCAGCGTGAGGCCCGGCTTTCACCGCCGCTATCAGCTCTTCATCCATGCCGACCGCCAAGCCGATTGCTTCGTGCTGGGTGGTCTCATACTTGGCATTGGACAAGTATCCGACACGCAGGATGACGCATTCCCGGGTGACCGGGTTCAGCTTTCCCTGCTGGAGGAAGGCCGTACCCAGGCCGACAAAGGGTTTGAGCAAGTGCGGCGCATGCGACAGCATTCGGAAGAGATTGAGCGGCGCGAGCTTCTCCAGAAAGGCCTTGTTGTCATCAGAAAGGGCATCAATTTCAGGATAGGGAATGCGGGACACAGTTTTTCTCCAAGGGCTGAAGCTCTAGTCTTGCGGCATGACGGCATTTGAGGCAAACCGCTGTTTCGCCTGAAGGGGTATAGCTCAGTTGGTAGAGCATCGGTCTCCAAAACCGAGGGTCGCGGGTTCGAGTCCTGCTGCCCCTGCCAGGCGTATTTCCATTTTTCCTCCCACTTGCCTGATGCCGTAGCCATAGCGGGCGCGCATTCATGCGATTGAAAAATCGCGGAGCGATGCGATGCTGGCCCGGAATAAACGGAAATGATCTTGGCTATGTCGAACACACCCAACCCCCAATCGCCTCATCCTTGGTGGAAAGGGGCAGTGATCTACCAAATCTATCCGCGCTCTTACCAGGATACGAATGGGGACGGCGTTGGAGATCTGAACGGGATCACACAGCGTCTCGACCATATCGTGTCTCTCGGGGTGGATGGCATCTGGATATCGCCCTTCTTCACCTCGCCCATGAAGGATTTCGGCTATGACGTGGCCGATTATTGCGATGTAGACCCAGTGTTCGGGACACTCGACGATTTTGATCGCCTATTGGAGCGTGCCCACGCGCTCGGTCTCAAAGTGATTATCGATCAGGTGTATGCGCACTCGTCTGATGCGCATGCATGGTTCGCGGAAAGCCGTCAGGATCGCACGAATGCGCGCGCGGACTGGTATGTCTGGAAGGATCCGAAACCGGATGGAACGCCCCCGAATAATTGGCAAGCCGTGTTCGGCGGACCGTCCTGGACGTGGGATGCGCGCCGACAGCAATATTTCATGCACAATTTCCTGCCGAGCCAGCCGCAGCTCAATCTCCATAATCCGGAGGTTCAGCAAGCCCTGATCGACGTCATGCGGTTCTGGCTGGATCGCGGCGTCGATGGGTTCCGGCTGGACGCATTGAATTTCTCCCTGTTCGATCCGGAGTTCCGGGACAATCCGGCCAAATCACCCGCTCCCAGAAACGTGTCACGACCGTTCGATTTGCAGGAACATGTCCATAACCAGTCCCATCCGGACCTGCCGGTATTCCTCCGGCGCTTGAGGGCGGTGATGGATGAGTATGGCGATATTTTCTCCGTGGCTGAGGTTCCAGGGCCGCAGCCGCTCAAGGAAATGCGCGCTTATACAGAGGGAGAGACGCATCTCAATTCCGCCTACAGCTTCGATTTCCTTTATGCGAAGCGCCTGAGCGCCGAGGCAGTGGCTGCGTCGCAAAGCAACTGGCTGGGAGCGCCCGGTGAGGGCTGGCCGTCCTGGGCGTTCTCGAACCATGATGCACCGCGCTGCGTCAGTCGCTGGTTCGATGGCATGGGCGAGAGTGTTCGGGCGAAGCTGACCAATGCTTTGCTTTTTTGCCTACGTGGTAATCCGATCCTGTATCAGGGCGAGGAGCTGGGCCTGCCACAGGCGGAAATCCCTTTTGAAGACCTGCAAGACCCGGAAGCGATTGCAAACTGGCCGCGTACCCTTGGCCGCGATGGCGCGCGAACGCCGATGCCGTGGTGTGAGGCCGGACCCTATTGCGGCTTCAGTGAAGCGCGGCCCTGGTTGCCGATCGGGCAAGGCCATGCCGCACGGGCGGTCGACGTTCAGGAGGCTGAGCCGAATTCGGCGCTGGCGTTTACCCGCCATTTGGCTGCGGTGCGCTCCGGTTCAGACGCGTTGCGATATGGGGATATCGCGTTTCAGGAGGTGTCAGGGGACTTGCTCCTGTTTCATCGAAGCTACGAAAATGAAACGGTCGAGTGCGTCTTCAATTTCGGGGGCACGGAGTTGACCGCGCCAATCGCGGGCGCTTCACCTGAACAGATTCTTGTATCCGTAGGATTTGGTGGCGCAGCCGATAAAAGCGTCCCACCTTTTTCGTGCCGGATAGCCCGGCTCTAGGCGAGACCGCACGATTCCCGGACAACAAGCTCAGTCGGCAGGCGTTCGGACCGCATGCTGCCTGTGTCCGCTGACGCGATCAGCTTTGCGACGAGTATTCGCCCGGCCCGGGCAGGCTCCTGCGAGATCGTGGTCAGTGCGGGATAGCCATAGGCCGACAGCTGGAGATCGTCATAGCCGACGACTGAAACATCGTCCGGTACGCCTACGCCTTCCTTGAGCAGGCTGCGAATGGCCGCCAACGCAATCAAGTCATTCGCCCCGACCACGGCATCGAATTTGACGCCGCGTTCCAGCAAGCTGGCAATGGCGGCTTCGGCCGATTCGACATCGAAACTGGACTGCAGGGTCAGGTCCGCGTCGAGCGGGACATCCGCGCGGCGGTGCGCCGCGATGTAGCCTTCATAGCGTTGCAGGATTTCCGGATTGGAAGTGTCACCGACAAAAGCAATCCGCCGGCGGCCCAAATTCAGGAGGTGTGAGGTGACCCGCTTGCCACCACGCAGATTATCCGATCCGACCGAACAATATTTCTGTCCCGGAATTTCAGCGCCCCAGACAATGAAACGGCTTTCAGTCTCGGCAAGCTGGTTGAATCGCTCATGCAGGAAGCTCTGGCCCAGAAAGATCACGCCCTCGGCGCGGTTCGCCGTCATGATGGAGGCGAGATCGTCCTGGTTCTTGGGGGCCAGATAAGAGATCAGCACATCGCATCCGGCTGCGCGTCCCGCTTCGCTGAGCCCGCCAATCAATTCCTGGAAAAAGGGATCCGAAACCTCAGTCTGACGACCGGCCAGCGTGGGCACCACGACTGCAATGGTTGCGGCAGCGCCGGACAGGAGCGCCGGCATGGAGGGACGGAAATTGTAATTGTGCTCGCGGGCAATTTTCCAGACCCGGCGTTTGGTCTCATCATTGACGGCGGGACTGTTGTTTAGGGCGCGCGAAACGGTGGCGATGGAGACGCCTGCGATCGCAGCAAGATCTTCCAACCGCGTTCTTGTGCTGGACATCCTGTGCTTCCTCCGCTTATGAACCCCAAAAACAACGTTGTCACATGTCTGGTCCATTCGTCCAGACCCTTGAACAAAGACTCTGCAAATTTTGCAGAGAAACATAATAGGCCGGGGAGGCGATGCCAAATGCGGAATGGCGATACCAAAATTTGCGGCATGCCGCCTTTCCGAGTCAGGCTAATAGCCTGAAACACTGGAAAACACCTGGGAACAGTCCATTCTTGACCTTATCCCACACAATGTTCACCCCGAACGTTCTGGAGACTGCCTGATGGCAAAATTCATCCCCGTCGAACCCTTCGACATCGTTATCTTCGGCGGCACCGGCGACCTTTCCCGGCGAAAGCTCCTGCCGGCCCTGTTTCACCGCTGGCTTGACGGACAGATCCCGGAATCCAGCTGCATTGTCGGAACGGCCCGCAGCGAGATGGACAGCAAGGAATATCGCAAGATGGCCAAGGAGGCCTGCGAGTCTGCCTCCGGCGACAATTGGGATGCCAAGGAATGGACCAAGTTCGAGAAACTGATCCATTACGTCTCCATTGATGCCACTCAGGAAGATGCGGACTGGGCCACGCTGAAATCTTTCCTGACGCTCGATGATGACCGGCCATGTGTGTTCTATCTCGCCACCTCTCCACGCCTTTACGTTCAGATTTGTCAGGCACTCGGAAAGGCTGGCCTGTCGCACGGCAATACGCGGGTCGTGCTTGAGAAGCCCATCGGGACGGATCTCGAATCCGCCAAGGCCATCAATGATGGCGTCGCCGAAGTCTATGCAGAGCGGCAGGTTTTCCGGATCGACCATTATCTCGGCAAGGAGACAGTCCAGAACCTCATGGTGCTGCGCTTCGCCAATATGCTGTTCGAACCGATCTGGTCGCGCAACTATGTTGACCATGTCCAGATCACCGTCGCCGAGGATCTCGGCCTGGAGGGCAGGGCCGATTACTATGACAAGTCCGGCGCCCTTCGGGACATGGTGCAGAACCACATGCTCCAGCTGCTGTGTCTGACGGCGATGGAGCCGCCGAACCAGCTCGAAGATGACGATGTACGTACCGAGAAGATCAAGGTGCTGAACGCGCTGACGCCCATCACGGGCGAGGCTGCGAAGAAGCAGACCGTCCGGGGGCAATACAAGGCGGGCGTCAAGGATGGCAAGCCGGTCAAGGGATACCTCGAAGAGCTCAGCTCGGAGACGGTCAGCTCCACCGAGACCTTTGTGGCAATCAAGGCCAATATCGACAATTGGCGCTGGGCAGGCGTGCCATTCTATCTGCGGACCGGCAAGCGCATGTCGCACCGGCACTCGGATATTATCATTCAGTTCAAGCCGACGCCACATTCCCTGTTCGGGGAAGGGTATGAAAGCGCGAACAGGCTGGTCATTCGTCTGCAACCGGATGAAGGCGTCCGCCTTTTCGTGCAGATCAAGGAGCCGGGGCCGGGCGGCCTGCGTGTCAAATCCTTGCCGCTGAACCTTTCCTATGCCGAGAGCTTCACGGTGCGGTATCCAGATGCCTATGAACGCCTCCTGATGGATGTGGTGCGCGGAAACCTGTCCCTGTTCATGCGCAAGGATGAAGTCGAAGCGGCATGGACGTGGGTCGATGGTCTGATCGAGGCCTGGGAACAGTCCGGAGAACCCCCGGAAGCCTATTCGGCCGGGTCGGATGGCCCACTTGCCGCCGCCATGATGATGGACCGGGATGGCCGCGCTTGGTGGGAAGGCTCATGAGCGGACTGGCCCATGAATTCATGGCATTTGACAGCCGCGAAGAGGCAACCCGTTTTGCCACACAATTCATTGTGGGCGGTCTAGAAAAGGCTCTGGAGTCGAAAGCAACCGCATCTCTCATGGTATCCGGCGGTTCAACGCCGGGCGGCGTGTTTGATGCGTTGACCTCAACTGAGATCGACTGGGCGCGTGTAATAGTCGGCCTTGTGGACGAGCGCTGGGTCAATCCGGAAGATGACGCCTCGAATGAACGGCTTGTCCGCAGTCGCCTGCTGAAGGGGCGTGCCGCTTCAGCCGGGTTCCTGCCAATGAAAACTTTGGCTCCCGCGCCGCAGGCGGCGGCGACTGACCGCGACATGGCTTATGCGCCACACTGCGCGCCTGCGGATGTCGTCCTGCTCGGCATGGGCGAAGATGGCCATACAGCGAGCTGGTTCCCCGGATCGGCTGGTCTCTCCGAGGCGCTGGCAAGCGAGACGACAATCGCATCGATTGATGCAACCGGATGCCCCGTTGCGGGTAATCATACACAGCGGATGACGCTGACGGGCAAGGCCGTGACGAGCGCTGCCGCCGCGATCCTTCTGATCTTCGGCGACTCAAAGAAGGCGGTATTCGAAGCGGCAGTGGCCGCGCCGGTGGATGAAAAGCCGGTCAGATTTGCAATCGACAAACTGGGGCCGCGTTTGACGGTCGTATGGGCAGCATGATGACAGAGATGAACCCGAAAATCGCAGAAGTAACCGAACGCATCCGGGATCGCTCCCGGGATTCCCGGCAGGCGTATCTGGAGATGATCCGAAGCCGCCGTCCGAAGGATTTCGCGCGGCGCCGCATGTCCGAAAGCAGTCTGGCCCATGCCTCCGCCGGGTGCGCCATCATTGAGAAGACCCAATTGCTGGGCGCAGGCTGGCCGAACATCGGTATCATTACGGCCTATAATGACATGCTGTCGGCCCATGCGCCGTATCAGGACTATCCGAAATTCATCCGCGAAACGGCCCGCGAGGTGAATGCGATTGCACAGGTGGCTGGTGGTGTGCCCGCCATGTGTGATGGCGTGACGCAGGGTTTCACCGGAATGGAACTGTCGCTGTTCTCCCGCGACGTGATTGCCATGGCCTCTGCCATTGGCCTCAGCCATGACGTGTTCGATGGCGCGATGCATCTGGGCATTTGCGACAAGATCGTGCCGGGACTCGTAATTGCCGCGCTTCGCTTTGGCTGGATACCGTCAATCTTCGTGCCAGCCGGGCCCATGCCATCGGGCCTGCCCAATCCGGAAAAGCAACGCGTCCGTCAGCTGTTTGCCGAAGGCAAGGTGGGGCGGGATGCGCTTCTCAAGGCTGAGTCCGAAAGCTATCATACCCAGGGCACGTGCACCTTCTATGGTACGGCCAATTCGAACCAGATGCTGATGGAAGTCATGGGCTTCCATTTGCCGGGCGCCGCCTTTGCCAATCCGGGCACACCCATTCGAGAGGCTTTGACCCGCGCGGCCACGCACAGGGTGGCTGAAATTCACGCGCAGGGTGACCAATACATGCCCGCCGGGGAAATGATTGACGAAAGGTCGATTGTGAATGGCGTGGTAGGCCTGATGGCGACCGGCGGATCGACAAACCATGCGCTCCACCTGCCAGCCATGGCCGCCGCAGCAGGGATCATACTGACGCTGGAAGACTTTGCCGACATCAGCGCTGTGACGCCGCTGCTGGCGCGCGTTTATCCGAATGGGCCGGCGGATGTGAACCATTTCCATGCGGCGGGCGGCATGGCGTTCCTCGTGCGTGAGTTGCTGGGCGCAGGACTGATGGACGGCAGCGCTATGGGCGTGGCCGGGCCAATATCGGAATATGCGGTGGAGCCTTACCTCGAAGACGGCAGGGCTGCCTGGCGCCCGGCGCCGGATACCAGTGCGAATACGGATACTCTGCGGCCTGTCTCTGACCCATTCTCCAAGGATGGCGGCCTGCGCATGATGGCCGGTCCGATAGGCCTCGGCGTCAGCAAAGTGTCTGCCGTGAAACCGGAACATCGTGTTCTTGAGGCCCCCGCCATCGTGTTCGATTCTCAGGAGGCATTGAAGGCCGCCTTTGATGCGGGCCAGCTGGACAGGGATTTCGTGGCGATTGTCCGCTTTCAGGGACCGGCGGCAAACGGGATGCCCGAACTGCACACGCTGACTCCGCCACTCGCCGTGCTGCAGGACCGTGGTTTCAAGGTCGCTCTGGTGACGGACGGTCGTATGTCAGGCGCGAGCGGCAAGGTGCCGTCTGCCATCCATGTCAGCCCGGAGGGCTCGCGAGGTGGGCCGATTGCGAAGATCCGGGATGGCGACATGATTGTTTTCGATGCCGAGCGCGGTGTCCTGGATATCAAGGTCGATGCGGCGGAATTCGAGGCGCGCATTCCGGATGAGTACCGACCGAATGAAAATGGTATGGGACTTGGCCGGGAGATGTTCACCTATTTCCGGGAACTGGCGGGCCCGGCTGCAAATGGCGCGAGCCAGTTCAATTTCTGGAGCCGGGGGGACTGAGCGTATGAGTGACCGGGTGTTGGTCGGGGATGTTGGGGGAACCAATGTCAGGTTCGCGTTGGCTGAAAAGCGTGGCGGAAAGATCGAGATTGACGAGTTTGCGAAATTGGCGGGAGACAATTTCGAGACGTTTGATGACGCGTTGCGCCAGTATCTTGAAGATACGGGCCTGAATCCAAAGCGGGCCTGTTTTGCCATGGCCGGGCCGGTGCGCGACGGTGAAGTGATGCTGACGAACCGGAACTGGCATGTATCGGCCAAGCGCCTGTGCAGCCAGTACGATTTTGACGACATCCAGATCATCAATGATTTCACCGCAATGGCGCGCTCTGTGCCGGAGCATTCTTCGGATTATTTCGAGGAAATCCTGCCCGGAGAAGAGATTCCGGATTTGCCTGTCATCGTGGCCGGGCCTGGCACCGGCTTCGGGGTCGCGACGCTGTTCCCGCTCGGCGATGATGCATGGCGCGTGCTGACGGGAGAGGGCGGTCATATCGCCTATGCTCCGAGGGACACCATCGAATTCGATGTGGCCAGCGTTCTGATGCGTGAGCAGGGATATGTCTCCAACGAGCTGGTCGCGTCTGGAATGGGGCTCGAATACGTGCATAGTGCTTTCTGCGAAGTGTTCGGTCGGGAGATGGAGGATATTTCCCCTCAGGCGATGCGCCAGCGCGCGGATGCCGGCGACGAAATGTTCGACCAGCTGATCGCCATGCGGGCCAAGGCCGTAATGGGCGCCGTGGGGGATCTCGCGCTTGCCAATGGCGCGCTCGGAGGCGTGGTCCTGGCTGGCGGCGTCACGGAACGAATTGTTGATTACCTGCGCCGGCCTGACGCGATTGCACGGTTCCGCGAGCGCGGGCCGATGTCCGGTTACCTTGCGAATTGCCCCGTGCGCCTTATGCACGATCCCGAAGCGCCCCTGATCGGTGCCGCTGCCTATTATGCCCAGGAGACGCTTTGATGAATTCCTCTCTCGATGCCCTGAAAGTCGCCGCCGCACGCGCGCCCATCGTCCCGGTCCTCGTGGTGCCGGATGTGGCTGCAGCCGCGCCGCTGGCCAAAGCCCTGGTCGATGGCGGGCTGACCATTGCTGAAGTGACGCTGCGCACGCCGAGCGGCTTGAAAGTCATCGAGGCAATGAAAAAGGCCCAGCCGGACCTGATCGTCGGGGCGGGCACCGTCCTGACGCAGGAGGATGTTGCCAATGCGATGAATGCTGGCTCTGACTTCCTTGTGTCGCCTGGCATGTCCCCACGTCTCCTGGACGCTCTGGGTGCCTACAAGGAGATCACGATCCCCGGTGTGGCGACGGCAAGCGAGGCAATGACGCGCTATGAGGAAGGGTTCAAGATGCTGAAGCTGTTCCCGGCCGCAATCGCGGGTGGCGTCGGCGCGCTGAAGGCCCTTGCTGGCCCGTTGCCGCATCTTCAGTTCATGCCGACGGGCGGCGTCAGCGCGGACAATGCGGGCGAGTACCTTGCCCTGCCGAATGTCGTGGCCGTGGGCGGTTCCTGGATCGCGACCGAAAAGGACGTGTCCGCCGGTGCGTGGTCCGAAGTTGCCGAAAAGGCACGGACGGCGCTCAGCAAAATCTAAGCGCAGCCATTCTCCCAAATCATGAGCGGCCGAAGACGCGCTCGAAGATCGTATCCACTTGCTTGAAGTGGTAGCCGAGGTCGAACAGGGCCTCGAGTTCCGCATCTGTCAGGCGGGACGAGACTTCCTCATCCTGCTTGAGCAGGTCAAGCAGGTCGCCTTCCTTCTTCCATGTCCGCATCGCATTGCGTTGGACGAGGCGGTAGCTGTCCTCGCGGCTGACGCCTTTTTCGACCAGCGCCAGCAGGATGCGCTGCGAATTGTGCAGGCCGCCCATGCTGTCGATCGTGGCCATCATGTTGTCGGGATAGATCAGGAGATTCTCGATCACGCCGCCCATGCGATGCAGCGCAAAATCGAGATGCACCGTCGCGTCCGGGCCAATGCCGCGTTCGACCGAAGAGTGAGAGATGTCGCGCTCGTGCCACAGCGCAACGTTCTCCATGGCAGGCGTGACGGCCGACCGGACCAGTCGCGCAAGACCGGTGAGGTTTTCCGTCAGGATCGGGTTGCGCTTGTGCGGCATGGCCGACGAGCCCTTTTGGCCAGCCGAGAAAAATTCTTCGGCTTCAAGGACTTCGGTACGCTGCAAATGGCGGACTTCTGTGGAAAGGCGTTCAATGGAAGATGCGATTACGCCGAGCACAGCAAAGAACATCGCATGACGGTCGCGCGGGATGACCTGGGTGGAGACGGGTTCAACGCTGAGGCCGAGCTTTTCGGCGACATGCGTCTCAATGGACGGGTCGATATTTGCAAAGGTGCCGACTGCGCCGGAGATCGCGCACGTGGCCACTTCTTCGCGAGCCAGTTCAAGGCGGGTCCGTGCGCGCTGGAATTCTGCATGGTAACCGGCGAGTTTCACGCCGAATGTTGTCGGTTCTGCGTGGATGCCGTGGCTCCGGCCGATGGTCGGAGTCAGCTTGTGTTCGAAGGCGCGCTTCTCCAGCGCAGCGAGCACACGGTCCACACCGATTAGCAACAAGTCCGTCGCGCGCACCAGCTGGACATTGAAGCACGTGTCCAGCACATCCGAGGAGGTCATGCCCTTGTGCAGGAAGCGGGCTTCGTCACCTACATGCTCGGCCACATTGGTGAGGAAGGCGATGACGTCGTGCTTCACTTCGCGTTCGATTTCATCAATCCGGTCGACGTCGAATGCGGCGCGCTCACGGACTGCGGCAGAAACGCCTTCCGGGATCAGGCCTTTTTGCTCCATCGCTTCGGCAGCGAGGGTTTCGATCTCCAGCCAGATGCCGAACTTGGATTCGGGGGACCAAATGGCGGCCATTTCGGGGCGGGTGTATCTGGGGATCATGGAGTACCTCGGCGCTGGGATTCGGCCTTCTAATACTGGTTGGGGCACAGAAAACCAGTGCCCCCTGCGATTTGAACGCACATGAATCCATTCGGCAAAGCTGCGTTGGCGACAAAGCCGGCTGCATTCGCGAGGGTTGCGGAATGTGGGCGCATCGTTGAAATGCGTTGTATTTGGTAGGCTGGAACGGTCGTATGTTCCGGAGCTGGTTGGAGCATGTCCATGAAAATCAAGCTGATGATCATGACTGCCGCAGGGCTCCTCACACTTGGACCGGCCTGGTCCGAGGACGCGCCTCAGCGCTGTCGCGCGCCCGTCCTTATCCCTGAAACTTTCGAGACAGTCACCGAACAGGTGCTGGACCAGGAAGAAAGAACAGAAATCCGCTATTCTCCGGCGAAATATGAAACCGTGCAGGAGAAGGTGCGGATCCGAGAGGCCGCTACTGAATACCGGATCGTGCCGGCCGTGTATGAATCGGTGACGGAGCAGGTGCTGGTCCGGCCGGAACAGACGGAAACTCATATCATTCCCGCCGAGTACGAAACCTACACAGAACAGGTATTGGTCCGGCAGGCCTATACGACCTGGAAGTTGAAGGATGAGGTCGTCGGTCGCTCTGTTGTAGCAGATGGTTCGGCGGAAGGATCAGCCGGTGAGGTGCTGACACCTGTGGACGTGCCAGCAGAATACAAGACGGTCACGCGTACCCGGGTGGTCACACCTGAACAGTCGGAAACGCGGATTGTGGCCGCTGAATACCGGACGCTCGTAAAACAAGTGCTCGTTGAGCCAGCGCGCATTGAGCCGATTGAAGTACCTGCGGAATACGAGACGATACAAGTGGAGCGACTGGTATCTCCGGCGCGGGAAGAGATTGTTCTCATTCCTGCAACTTATCGCACAGTCGAAAAGCGCGTCGTCACCGGTGGAGGCACTGCTGAATGGCGCGATATGCCCTGTGAGGGCGCTTTTACCCCAAAGACCATCAAGGATGTCCAGAGCGCGCTAACCGAGGCCGGTTTTGCCGTTGAGGAGGATGGCGTGTTCGGACCCGCCACACGAACGGCATTGGAGGGATTCCAGCGGGAGCGGGGGCTCGGCGTGGGCCAGCTGACGTATGAGACGCTGCAAGTGCTCGGCATCATCATTGATTGAATAATGAAATGCGAATGGCTCGCAAAAAGCTGTGAGATTTCATTGGGGTGGACCGGCACCTGTTGAGCCGATGCCGCTTTCCGGCGTGACGCACCGTCGCAGAGAAGTGCTCGTGAGTTGAGCAATATTTCAGGCTAGGCTGGGTTGCTGCGATATATTGCGTCTGTCTGTTGCGCCATACGCGAAACCGTCCTAATCCGGCGCCAGATCAAGCCACCCATGCGGCAGGAGACAAGTTATCATGTCAGAGATCGAACGCTTGGCACTCGACTATTTGCCCGTGATCATATTCTTGGTCATCGGCGCCGTGATTTCCGGCCTTTTCATTGCAGGTTCAATGCTTCTGGCCCCCAGCAATCCGGATCCGGAAAAGAACTCTGCCTATGAGTGCGGCTTCCCGGCCTTTGACGATGCGCGAATGAAGTTCGATGTTCGATTCTATCTCGTCGCGATTCTGTTCATCATCTTTGACCTGGAAGTGGCCTTCCTGTTCCCTTGGGCGGTGAGCCTCGGCACGATAGGCCTGCTGGGCTTTTGGTCGATGGTTGGCTTCCTAGGCGTCCTGACGATCGGGTTTGTTTATGAGTGGCGCCGCGGCGCGCTGGAGTGGGAATAATGGCAGACGATTACAAGACATATGCTCTTGGCGGTGCGCGGACCGGAATCGAAGGCGGCTTCCAGCCGGGCAATGATGACCCGTTCTATACCGGCCTGTCCGACCAGCTGGCCGACAAGGGCTATTTTACCGCCGCTGCAGATGACCTGATTGCCTGGGCGCGAACTGGTTCGCTGATGTGGATGACGTTCGGTCTCGCGTGCTGCGCGGTCGAGATGATGCATGCTGGCAACCCACGTTACGACCTTGAGCGTTTCGGCATGGCGCCGCGCGGCTCACCCCGCCAGTCCGACGTGATGATCGTGGCAGGCACGCTGACCAACAAGATGGCGCCCGCGCTTCGCAAGGTCTACGACCAGATGCCGGAGCCGCGCTACGTGATCTCCATGGGCAGCTGCGCCAATGGCGGCGGCTATTACCATTACAGCTACAGCGTTGTGCGCGGGTGTGACCGGATCGTGCCTGTGGATATCTATGTTCCGGGATGTCCTCCAACCGCTGAAGCGCTGGTGTATGGCTTCCTGCAGCTGCAGAAGAAGATTCGCCGCGAAGGCTCGCTGGAACGGTAGGGGCTGACATGATGACCACAGAAGCTATCGAAGCCCTCCGCGAACTGGGCGCCCATATCGCCACGCGCCAGCCGGACGCGGTCAAGTCTGCGGACGTGATCCTCGGCGAGCTGACCGTGCTGGCCGAACGCGATCATATCGTGAGCCTGCTTCGCTTCCTGCGGGATGACCAGCAGTGCAATTTCGAGACGTTCATTGATGTCTGCGGCGTGGACTATCCGGAGCGCACCGAGCGGTTCGAGGTTGTCTATCACCTCCTGTCGATGCGCATGAACCACCGTGTCCGTGTTCGCATCAGCACCGATGAAGACACGCCAGTGCCGAGCGTGGTTGGCCTGTGGCCAGCGGCGAACTGGTTCGAGCGCGAAGCCTTCGACATGTACGGCATCCAGTTCTCTGACCATCCTGATCTTCGGCGTATCCTCACCGATTACGGCTTTGAAGGGTATCCGCTGCGCAAGGACTTCCCGCTGACCGGGCATTACGAAGTGCGCTATGACGACCTGGAGAAGCGCGTGGTCTACGAGCCGGTCGAACTGCCGCAGGAATATCGCAATTTCGATTTCCTCTCACCGTGGGAGGGCATGACAAGCCACATACCCGGGGACGAGAAAGCCGAGGAGCCTTCTGAATAATGGCTGACACCGCGCACATCTCCGAAATGGAAGACCGCAAGTTCACATTGAACTTCGGCCCGCAACACCCGGCCGCCCACGGCGTGCTTCGCATGATCCTTGATCTCGACGGCGAGATCGTGACCCGTGTGGACAGCCATATCGGTCTGCTCCATCGCGGCACCGAGAAACTGCTGGAATACAAGACCTTCCTGCAGGGCATGCCTTATTTCGACCGGCTGGATTATTGCTCGCCGATGAACCAGGAGCATGCCTGGTGCTTGGCTATCGAGAAATTGCTCGGCGTGGACGTGCCACGGCGGGCAAGTTTGATCCGCGTGCTCTATTCAGAACTCGGCCGGATCATGTCGCACCTGCTCAACGTGACGACGCAGATCCTCGATGTTGGCGCGCTGACGCCGATCACCTGGGGTTTTGAAGAGCGCGAGAAGCTTTGCGTGTTCTATGAGCGTGCCTCCGGCAGTCGCATGCACGCGGCTTATTTCCGGCCCGGCGGTGTCCATCAGGACCTGCCACAGAACCTGATCGATGACATTGCTGAATGGTGTGACCAGTTCCCCGGCAAACTCGACCAGATCGAGAGCCTGGTGACGGAAAACCGTATCTTCAAGCAGCGCAATGTCGATATCGGGCTCGTGGACGAGAAGACCATTATGGAGTGGGGCTTCTCAGGCGTGATGGTGCGGGGGTCGGGCTTTGCCTGGGACCTGCGTCGCTCGCAGCCTTATGAGTGCTATTCCGAACTCAACTTCAAAATTCCGGTTGGCCGGAATGGCGACAATTATGACCGCTATGTCTGCCGCATGGAAGAGATGCGCGAGTCGGTGAAGATCATGCAGCAATGCATCGACCTGATGTCGAAAGAGGGGCCTGGGCCCGTCCTCGTGCCGGGCTCGAAGCTTGCGCCGCCGCGCCGCGCCGAAATGAAGAATTCGATGGAAGCGCTGATCCATCACTTCAAGCTGTATACAGAAGGCTTTCACGTCCCTGAAGGCGAGACCTATGTCGCCATCGAGGCACCGAAAGGTGAGTTCGGCGTGTATCTCGTCTCCGACGGGACGAACCGTCCGTATCGCGCCAAGATCCGCGCGCCGGGCTATCCGCACCTGCAGGCGATGGACCATCTTAGCAAGGGTCACATGCTGGCGGACGTTTCCGCCATCCTGGGCTCGCTCGATATCGTGTTCGGGGAAATCGACCGATGAGCACTGCGCAGACACGCTTTTTTGACGAACATCCTTGCAAGGATGAAGCCCGTCGCTGTTTTTCGAGAAGGGGCGAGTAGTGGCACTACGCCGTTTTGACATGGAGGCTGGAGGCGACACATTCGCGTTCAAGCCCGAGACCGAAGAGAAGATTGCGTTCTGGCGCGGCAAGTACCCTGCGGACAAGCAGCGGTCTGCGGTGATCCCGATGCTGTGGCTGGCACAGAAGGATAATCAGGGTTGGCTGTCCGAGCCTGCCATGCGTGAAGTTGCAGACCGGCTGGAAATGCCGTACATCCGTGTCTACGAAGTTGCGACATTCTATACGATGTTTCGCCTGCAGCCGGTCGGGAAATACCATATCCAGCTGTGCGGCACGACGCCGTGCCAGCTGCGCGGCGCCGAGAAGCTCAAGGATGTCTGCCGGACCGAGATCGGCAAGCAGATGTTCGTCACGGATGATGGCCGCCTGTCCTGGGAAGAGGTCGAATGCCTCGGCGCGTGCGTAAATGCGCCGATGGTGCAGGTGAATGACGATTATTTCGAAGACCTGACGCCGGACTCCTTCTCCACCATCCTGAATAAGTTGAAGAATGGCGTCGAGGCTCATCCTGGCCCGCAGGTCGACCGGATCAACAGTGCGCCGGAGGGTGGCACGGCCATCCTGACCGATCCTGAACTGTTCGACGGCACGCGCAACAAATCTGGCAGTTTGCCGAACCTGCCATCAGCCGAGCCGGAGCCGGAACCAACCGCAGCGGGCAAGCCGGACGAATCGGCGCCGACCAATACGCAGCGCGAAGTTCCGCAAAAGGAAAATACCGGCAAGACGACTCTGATTTCCAAGACCGAGTCGGCTGAGAAAGATTCGGGGCAGGGCGCCTCCAGCACGGATGATGAGGACTAGGCCATGTTGCAGGACAAGGATCGCATCTTCACAAACCTCTATGGTTTGCATTCTCCCGACCTCGAAGCGGCGAAGAAACGCGGCGCGTGGCATCTCACCAAGGAGATGCTGGATCAGGGGCCGGACTGGATCTGTGATCAGATCAAGGCGTCAGGCCTGCGCGGCCGGGGTGGCGCTGGCTTCCCCACGGGTCTGAAATGGACTTTCATGCCGAAGGAAGTGCGGGATCGTCCCCACTATCTCGTCGTCAATGCTGACGAATCCGAGCCCGGCACCTGCAAGGACCGCGAGATCATGCGCCATGATCCGCACCTGCTGATTGAAGGTTGCATGGTGGCAAGCCGCGCGATGCGCGCTCACAAATGCTATGTCTATCTGCGCGGCGAATACATCAATGAGCGCCACGCGCTCGAGAAGGCCGTCAAGGAAGCCTATGAGGCCAAGCTGATCGGCAAGGACAATGTGAATGGCTGGGACTTCGATCTCTACGTCCATCACGGCGCCGGCGCCTATATCTGCGGGGAAGAGACGGCCCTGTTGGAAAGCCTGGAAGGCAAGAAGGGCCAGCCGCGCCTGAAGCCCCCATTCCCGGCCAATGCGGGCCTCTATGGCTGCCCGACGACGGTGAACAATGTCGAGTCCATCGCAGTCGCGCCGACCATCCTGCGCCGCGGCGCCGAATGGTTTGCCGGCTTTGGGCGTCCGAACAATGCAGGCACGAAGCTGTTCTGCATCTCCGGTCATGTGAACAAGCCGTGCAATGTCGAAGAAGAGATGTCGATCACCTTCCGTGACCTGATCGATACGCATTGCGGTGGCATCCGCGGTGGTTGGGATAATCTGAAAGCAGTTATTCCAGGCGGATCTTCTGTGCCCATGGTGCCGGCTGAGCAGATCATGGACGCCTATATGGATTTCGACACGCTGCGGGACCTCAAGTCAGGGCTTGGTACGGCGGCCGTCATTGTGATGGACAAGGATGCCGACCTGATCAAGGCGATTGCCCGGCTCGCTTACTTCTACAAGCATGAAAGCTGTGGGCAGTGTACGCCATGCCGTGAAGGCACGGGCTGGATGTGGCGCGTCATGGAACGCATGGTCACAGGCGAAGCCGAGCACGATGAAATCGAGACGCTGCTGGATGTCACCAAGCAGGTCGAAGGCCACACGATCTGCGCGCTCGGCGATGCGGCTGCGTGGCCGATCCAGGGCCTGATCCGTCATTTCCGTCATGAGATCGAAGATCGCATCAACCAGTACAGGCTGCCACGCGCCATGGTGCAGGGCGCAGTCGTGGCAGCGGAGTAGAGAGTATGTCCGACGATCTTTTCAAACTGAACGTCGATGGCCAGGACATCGAAGTGCCGCGCCATTACACGCTGATGCAGGCGTGTGAGGAAGCGGGCGCCGAGATTCCGCGCTTTTGCTATCATGAGCGCCTGTCGGTTGCCGGTAATTGCCGCATGTGCCTCGTCGAATGGGAAGGTGCGCCGAAGCCAATTGCGTCTTGCGCACAGACAGTCGGCGACATGCGTCCGAACCGCGATGGCTCCGCTCCCAACATCCGCACACGGGGTGCGTATGTGGAGAAAGCCCGCAATGGCGTGATGGAATTCCTGCTCATCAACCACCCGCTGGATTGCCCGATCTGCGATCAGGGCGGCGAGTGCGACCTGCAGGATCAGGCGATGGCCTATGGCCGCGCTGGCAGCCGCTTTGACGAGAACAAGCGTGCGGTCGAAGACAAATATATGGGGCCGCTGGTGAAGACGATCATGAATCGTTGCATCCAGTGCACCCGCTGTGTGCGCTTCGCGGCTGAAGTCGCCGGTGTGGAAGAGCTTGGCATGATCTCCCGCGGGGAAAACGCCGAGATCACGACTTACCTCGAAAAGAGCCTGACGTCGGAGCTTTCCGGCAATGTGATCGATCTGTGCCCGGTCGGGGCGCTGACGTCCAAGCCTTACGCCTTCAATGCGCGCCCGTGGGAGCTGCGCAAGACATCCTCCATAGATGTGATGGACGCCATGGGCGCCGCCATCCGCGTCGATGCCAAGGGGGATGGCGTGATGCGCATCCTTCCGGAAGTCAGCGAAGGCATCAATGAAGAGTGGTTGTCGGACAAATCCCGTTTCATCTGGGATGGTCTTGCCCGCCAGCGCCTCGACAAGCCCTACATTCGCGAAAATGGCAAACTACGCCCGGCGACCTGGGGCGAAGCCTTTGTGGCCGTGAGGGACGCCCTGTCTGCACCCGCTGAGAAGATCGGTGTTGTGGCCGGAGACCTGATCGAGGTTGAGCAGGCCAAGGCCGCGCTTGATCTATTCCGCAGCCTCGGCGTGCAGAACACTGATTGTCGCCCGGCTGGTGCGCAATATGGCACCGATGGTGTGCGTGAGCGCTACATCCTGAATGGGACGCTGGCTGGTGTGGAAGATGCTGATGCGCTTCTGCTGATTGGCACCAGTCCGCGCATGGAAGCGGCTGTCTGGAACGCCCGGATCCGGAAGGCCTGGCTCTGGGCTGACCTCAAAGTCGGCCGTATCGGTGAAGCTGCAGACCTTACCTATGATCATGCATGGCTAGGCGAAGGCGCTTCGGCGCTGGCCGATATCCGCAAGTCCGACTTCGGTAAAATTCTGTCCGATGCAAAGCGCCCGATGATCGTTGTCGGCGAAGGCGCTCTTTGCGGAGAAGACGGCGCCGCCGTGCTCGCAAACGCGCTGGACCTCGCGAGCGAGATCGGCGCCGTCACGGATGGTTGGGCCGGCTTTGGCGTCCTGCACAGTGCGGCAGGGCGCGTCGGCGCACTGGACGTGGGCTTCGTGCCCGGCGAGCAGGGCGCTGCCACGGCAGACATCCTATCAGGCCAGATGGATACGGTCGTTCTGCTGGGCGCAGACGAGGTGAATCTCTCCGGCATTGGCGCCGCGAAAGTCATCTATGTCGGGTCTCACGGAGACGCCGGAGCATCGCGCGCGGACATCATCCTGCCGAGTGCTGCCTATACCGAAATGTCGGCGACATACGTCAACACCGAAGGCCGCGTTCAGATGACGAGCCGTGCTGTGCAGCCAAAGGGCGAGGCCCGCGAAGGCTGGGCCATCTTCCGGGCTCTGTCGGATGTGATGGGCAAGAAACTGCCTTATGACACAGCAGATGCTCTGCGCGCCAACCTGCGTGGTCCGGAAGGCGAAGCCACGGTATTCTCCGGGCTTGGTTTTGCGCCGGGCGTGATGGGCGTTGATGCTCTCAAGACTCCCATGACAGGGGTCTCCAAAGACCTCACCACCGCGACATTCCGTCCGGTGTTTGACGATTTCTACATGACGAACCCGATCGCACGGGCGTCCAAGACGATGGCCGAATGTTCTGCGCTGGCCTCAGCGCTGGACACTCCGGTGGCAGCGGAGTAGGGCGGGCGCCATGAGCAATTATGTCGAGTCTCTCGGGCAACTTTGGGGTCCATTGCTGGTCCTCGGACAGATCGCTCTGTTCACCCTTGTCCTGTTGCTGTCGATCGCATTCCTGCTGTTGCTGGACCGCAAGGTCTGGGCCGGTGTGATGATGCGCAAGGGGCCGAACGTGGTAGGTCCCTTCGGTCTGATGCAGTCTTTTGCCGATTTCGGAAAATTTCTGCTGAAGGAAATCGTGATTCCGGCCGGTGCCAACAAGACGGTCTTTCTGATCGCACCGATCCTGACATGTACGCTGGCCTTTGCTGCCTGGGCGGCCATTCCGGTGGCGCCCGGCACCGCTAGCGGCACCAGCTGGGTGATCTCCAACCTGAATGTCGGTGTCCTTTATCTCTTCGCGATCAGCTCCCTCGGTGTCTATGGCATCATCATGGGCGGCTGGGCATCGAACTCGAAATACCCATTCCTCGGCGCGTTGCGCTCGGCGGCCCAGATGGTCTCCTATGAGGTTTCCATTGGCTTCGTGATCGTCACGGTGATCCTGCTGGTCGGCTCGATGAACCTGACCGACATCGTGAACGCGCAGGAAGGCGGCATCTGGACCTGGCATGCCTTCAGCCTCCAGCATTTCCCGCTGATCATCGTCATGTTTCCGATGTTCATCATCTTCTTCGTGTCGGCGCTTGCCGAGACTAACCGTCCGCCGTTCGATCTGCCGGAAGCAGAATCCGAACTCGTGGCGGGTTATCAGGTCGAATACGGCTCGACGCCCTACCTGCTGTTCATGCTGGGCGAGTACCTCAACATCGTTCTGATGTGCGCGCTGATGACGATCCTGTTCCTGGGCGGCTGGCATGGCCCGTTCGCACTGGGCGAGGAATTCGTCCGCGACCATCCTTTCGTGAATGCATTCGCGGGCCTGTTCTGGTTCATGTTCAAGATCCTGTTCCTCTTCATCATGTTCGCCATGGTGAAGGCCATCGTTCCCCGTTACCGCTATGACCAACTGATGCGTCTGGGCTGGAAGATTTTCCTGCCGACCTCACTTGTCGCAGTCCTGATCGTGTCCGGCTATGTCGCCTATCTGGGAGTTCAGTCATGAGTCTGGCTCAAACCATCCGCGGCGCGCTCCTCACCGATTTTCTCGGTGCGCTGGTTGTTGCAACGAAGCAAGTGTTCACGCGCAAGGCGACTGTGAACTATCCTTTTGAGAAGAATCCGCTGTCTCCGCGTTTTCGCGGGGAACATGCACTGCGTCGCTATCCGAGCGGCGAAGAGCGCTGCATCGCGTGTAAGCTGTGCGAAGCGATCTGCCCGGCGCAGGCCATTACGATCGAGGCCGAACCGCGCGCTGACGGCGCGCGCCGTACCACACGCTACGACATCGACATGGTGAAATGCATCTATTGCGGTTTCTGTCAGGAAGCCTGCCCGGTGGATGCCATCGTGGAAGGCCCGAACTTCGAATTCGCGACTGAAACGCGCGAGGAGCTTTTCTATGACAAGGATCGCCTGCTCGCGAACGGAGATCGTTGGGAACGACTGATCGCCAAGAATCTGGAACTCGACGCGCCTTACCGATAGGGCGCTGGGATCATCAACTCGTGGGGCACCAAGCCCTGCCAAGAAGGGGGCCTTGTAGGCTGTGGCAGTCTTCGCTTTCTATCTGATTGCGGCCGTCGTGCTCGTCTCGGCACTGGCCGTGATCATGGCGCGCAACCCCGTCCATTCGGTGTTGTGGCTCATTCTCGCATTCTTCTCGTCGGCCGGCCTGCTCGTGCTGATCGGCGCTGAATTCCTGGCGATGCTTCTGGTTGTCGTCTATGTCGGCGCCGTCGCGGTGCTGTTCCTGTTCGTTGTGATGATGCTGGATGTCGACTTCGTCGAACTTAAACGCGGTACGCTGAGATACTGGCCGTTTGCCGTGCTCGTGGGAATTATCTTCGCTGCCGAAATCGTGTTGGCCTCTGTGATCGGTACCGCCGACCTCGCCAGCAATTTTGACGCGTCACCGGGCGCCGACACCAATGCCGAGGCCATCGGCCAGGTGATGTACACCCAATACCTGCTGCTGTTTCAGATGGCCGGCGTCATCCTGCTCGTGGCTATGGTCGGTGCCATCGTGCTGACGCTGCGCCACCGTCCGGAAACCAAGCGTCAGAACATTGCCAAACAGACGTCGCGCCGTCGCAGCGATGCTTACGAACTGAAAGACCCCACTCCGGGGCAGGGGATCTAAGACATGGACCTTGGGCTTTCCCATTTTCTCGCCGTCTCGGCGGCCCTGTTCACAATCGGGGTCGTGGGCATCTTCGTGAACCGCAAGAACATCATCGTCATCCTGATGGCAATCGAACTGATCCTGCTCTCGGTGAACCTCAACCTGATCGCGTTCTCCGTGTTCAGCGGCACGATTGCCGGTCAGGTCTTCGCGATGCTGGTCCTCACGGTTGCCGCAGCCGAAGCTGCTGTCGGGCTCGCCATTCTCGTTGTCTACTTCCGCAACCGCGGCGACATCTCGGTTGAGAATGTCGACCTGATGAAGGGGTAGGATGATGCTTCCTGATATCCTGATCCTCTACATCGTCCTGGCGCCAGGTCTCGTGGCGCTGACCGGCCTGCTGCACAAGCAGATCGGGGACAAGCTGGTCATGAGCCTGACGACCGCTGTGGTCCTGTCGGCTGGCGCGCTGTCACTGATCCAGCTGTTTGCCTATGTTGCCGGCCTTGGCGGGCATACCGGCACTGAAGAGCACCATGCCAGCTTGGTCGCCGCGACGACCGGCGTTGATCTCAAGCAGCATATCATCACGCTGATGCCCTGGATTAGCGTTGGCGAATTCCAGGCCAATTGGGCTATCCGTGTGGACACGCTTTCAATCGTCATGATGGCCGTCATCACCGGTGTGTCCGGCCTCGTTCACCTCTATTCCTGGGGATATATGAGCGAAGACCCGCACAAGGCGCGCTTCTTCAGCTATCTGTCACTCTTCACCTTCATGATGCTCATGCTGGTCACGGCGGACAATTTCATCCAGCTCTTCTTCGGCTGGGAAGGCGTGGGACTTGCCTCTTATTTGCTGATCGGGTTCTGGTACCAGAACAAGGCGCCGAACGACGCCTCCATCAAGGCCTTCGTTACCAACCGTGTGGGCGATTTCGGTCTTGCACTCGGCATCATGGCCGTCTTCTTTGTGTTCCGTTCGGTCGAGTTCGGTCCGGTGCTGGACGCCGTCCGTAACAATGTGGCCGTTGTGCCGGTTGGCTTCACGGAAGCGTCGCCGGTCCGCGACCTGGTGATCCCGTTCCTGCACTGGGATCTGAATGCGCTTGAAGTGATCGGCGTGCTGCTCTTCATCGGTGCGATGGGCAAGTCGGCCCAGTTCTTCCTGCATGTCTGGCTGCCGGACGCGATGGAAGGTCCGACGCCTGTGTCGGCCCTGATCCACGCTGCAACCATGGTGACCGCAGGCGTCTATCTCGTCTGCCTTCTGTCCCCGATCTATGAGTACACCTTCTACGCCGCCGGCATGATCACCATCGTTGGTGCGGTGACGGCGCTATACGCCGCCACTGTCGGCATGGCGCAGAATGACATCAAGCGCGTGATTGCGTATTCAACCTGTTCCCAACTCGGTTACATGTTCTTCGTGGCAGGTGTGGGCGCCTATGAGGCGGCCATGTTTCACCTCTTCACGCACGCCTTCTTCAAAGCGCTCCTGTTCCTTGGCGCAGGTTCTGTCATTCATGGCATGCATCACGAGCAGGACATGCGCCGTATGGGCGGGCTCGCCAAATTCATGCCGCTGACTTATGCGGCCATGATGATTGGAACGATTGCCATTATCGGCCTCGGTATTCCGCATACCCAGATCGGTTTCGCGGGCTTCTTCTCCAAGGATGCGATCCTCGAAAGCACATTCGCGAGCGGCCAGGCAGACGTGATGTTCGGACAGGTTGCGTTCTGGTTCGGTCTGACCGCCGCCTTCCTGACGAGCTTCTATTCCTGGCGCCTCATCTACATGACGTTCCACGGTCCGAAGACCTGGGAAGCGCATGATCATCATGACGACCACGTGCATGAAGATGCGCACGCTGCGGATGACGCGCACGGCCACGCCCATGATCACACGCCGCATGAGAGCCCCCTGGTCATGCTGGTGCCTCTGGCACTGCTCAGCCTCGGCGCGATCTTCGCAGGCGTGTATTTCTACGACGCCTTCGTGGACGGCAACAATGAGACCTTCTGGGCAGGCGCCATCTATCGCGCCGCCGAGAACCATGTCCTGCACGACCGCCACAATGTTCCGGAATGGGTACTCTATGCGCCACTGGTCGTGACGATTGCCGGCTTCCTGATTGCGACGTTTACCTATTACTTCAACCGGGGTGTTGGTAAGCGCGTCGCCGACAGCGGCGGTCCACTGCATTCGCTCTTCTACAACAAATGGTATTTCGACGAGATCTATCAGGCGACCTTCGTGAAGGGGTCCGCCATGCTCGGAAACCTTTTCTGGAAGGCCGACAAGAAGATCATCGACGGTATCGGCCCTGACGGCGTTGTGGCGGTGACCAAGGCTTCTGCCGGGCGCCTGTCGAAGATGCATACCGGATACCTTTACCACTACGCTTTCGTGATTATCGGCGCTGCACTCGTATTCGGCGGAATACTGTGGCTGCGCGCTGGAGGAGCCAACTGATGGGCGGTTTTCCCATTCTTTCAGCGATGACTTTCCTGCCATTGGCAGGAGCGCTCATCATCATGATCGTGCGAGCGGCGACTGCGGGTAGCCGTGAGGCATCGTCCAGCGATACGGAAGGCCGTACGGCGCTTCTGGCTGGCCTGATCATTTCCGGTGCGACCTTCATTGCATCCTTGGCTGCTTTCGCCGCCTTTGATGCGTCTCAATCAGGGTATCAACTCGTCGAGCAATACAGCTGGTACCGCAACATCAGCTACAAGATGGGCATCGACGGTCTGTCCATTTCGCTGATCCTGCTGACGACCTTCCTGATCCCGATCTGCCTGCTGGCCAGCTGGAACTCGATCCACAAGCGCGTGACGGAATACGTGGTCGCATTCCTTGTGCTTGAGACCTTCATCATCGGTGTCTTCACCGCGATGGACCTTGTGCTGTTCTATATCTTCTTCGAAGCCGGCCTGATCCCGATGTTCCTGATCATTGGTATCTGGGGCGGCAAGGACAAGATCTATGCGGCGTTCAAATTCTTCCTCTACACGCTGATTGGCTCGCTGCTGATGCTGGTGGCGGTGGTCTACATGTACCAGACCGCCGGCGGGTCCGACTTCGAGCTTCTGGAGAAGTATTCCTTCGATCCGAATGTGCAGACCTGGCTCTGGCTGGCCTTCATGGCGTCTTTCGCCGTGAAACTGCCCATGTGGCCGGTCCATACATGGCTGCCGGATGCGCACGTCCAGGCTCCGACGGCGGGTTCTGTCCTGCTGGCAGGTATCCTGCTGAAAATGGGCGGCTATGGCTTCCTCCGTTTCTCGCTGCCCATGTTCCCGGATGCGAGCCAGCTGTTCCAGCCCTTCATGTTTGCGCTGGCCGTGATTGCGATCGTCTACACGTCGCTCGTCGCCTGGCGCCAGACTGACATGAAGAAGCTGATTGCCTACTCTTCGGTTGCGCACATGGGCTTTGTCACGCTCGGCGTCTTCGCCTTCAACGAGGCGGGCGTGCAGGGGGCTATCTTCCAGATGCTCAGCCATGGCCTGATTTCCGGCGCGCTGTTCCTGATCGTGGGCGTCGTCTACGACCGGATGCACACGCGTGAGATCTCGGCCTATGGCGGGCTCGTGCACCGCATGCCGGTGTATGCGACCTTCTTCATGCTGTTCACCATGGCCAATGTCGGCTTGCCGGGCACCTCCGGCTTCATTGGTGAAATCCTGACCATGGTCGGCGGCTTCCAGGCCTCGACCTGGGCGGCAGCCGGCGCTGCGCTCGGCGTGATCTTCTCGGCGGTCTACATGCTGACCCTGTATCGGCGGACCGTCTTCGGTCAGATCACCAATCCGGAGCTGAACTCGATCAAGGACATGAATATGATTGAGTGGATCTGCATCGCACCCCTCGCATTCCTCACAATCCTGTTCGGTGTGGCGCCCAATTTGATTTTCAACATTACCGAGGGTTCTGCCTTGCGCATCCTGAACCTGATGGCGGGAGGCTGATCTCATGATTGATTTCACTGCCATGATACTGGCCGTAGGCCCTGAGCTCTGGCTCGTTGCGATGGCCCTGATTGGCGTCCTTGTAGGCGCCACGCTGAAGGACCGTTTCAATAACGCGTCCATCAAGTTCGGCGCCTTGGCGTTGTTCGCGGCCGCCGCGTTCTCGCTCATGAATTATGAGGGCGGTGAGGCCTTCAACGGCCTCGTCCGCACCAATATGTTCGTGAACTTCGCGAAATTCGTCAGTTATGTGCTCGCTGGCTTTGCCTTGTTGGCGTCTGAAGGCTTCCTGAAACGCCATGGCACAATCCGGTACGAATATGCGCTGCTGATCCTGCTCGCCTCCTTCGGCATGGGCATGATCCTGTCAGCGGCTGACCTGATGACCCTCTATATGGGTGTCGAGACGCTCAGCCTGTCATCTTACGTGCTCGCCGCTTTCCATCGGGATTCGGCCAAAGCCTCCGAAGCGGGCCTGAAATACTTCGTTCTGGGCGCGCTGGCGTCTGGCATGCTGCTCTATGGGGCATCGCTGGTCTATGGCTTCAGCGGATCGACCGAATACGTGCTTATTGCCGCCGCAGAGCCGTCCATCGGCATGATGTTCGGCATGGTGCTCATGATCGTCGGCCTGGCCTTCAAAGTGTCGGCTGCGCCAATGCATATCTGGACGCCGGACGTCTATGAAGGCGCACCCACGCCGGTCGTGGCGTTCTTCGCGTCTGCGCCCAAAATGGCGAGCATGGTGGTCTTTGCGAATGTCATGTTCATCATGTTCGGTAACGTGATCGACCAATGGCAGTTGATCCTCTGCATCATAGCCGGCCTGTCGATGATCATCGGCTCGCTGGGCGCGCTGACACAGACCAATATCAAGCGCCTTCTGGGGTATTCGTCGATTGCGAACATGGGCTATGCTCTGGTCGCTGTTGCGGCGGGCAGGGAACTCGGAGCGGGGCCGCTTCTGGTCTTCATGACCCTTTACGTGATCGCGTCCCTTGGCCTGTTCATGGGTGTTCTGGCCATGCGCCGCAAAGGCGGCATGGTTGAAGGGATCAACGAGCTCGGCGGCCTGATGCGCAAGCGTCCCGTCCTCGCGATTGCCTTGTCCATCCTGATTTTCTCGATGGCTGGTCTGCCACCCTTCGGAGGCTTCTTCGGTAAATGGGAAGTGCTGTCCGCGGGTGTGGAAGCCGGACTGATGCCGGTCGTCATCATCCTTGTACTCGCCTCGGTCGTGTCGCTTGGCTACTATCTTCGGCTGATCAAGATCATGTGGTTTGATGAACCCACCGAGAAATTCGAGGCGATCGATGGGTCAGTTACCCTGACCGTGCTTCTGGCCGCGCTTATTGCAGGTATCCTGTTCCTGTTCTTTATCAATGCGCTATCCGGATGGGCGAGCACAGCGGCCATGGGGCTCACAGGTTGAGCTTAACCTGGCCGGTCTACCATCTTGGCGTCATAGACAGCACGAACACCGAAGCCAGACGGCGGGCGAAGGCGGGCCAATTCGAAGATTGCTGGCTTGTCGCTGAAGCCCAGACCGCTGGGCGAGGGCGCCTGCAGCGGCCGTGGATATCCTCGACAGGCAATTTGTTTTCAACAGCCCTGTTTCATGAGCCGGGCGGCATTGCGATCGCAGCGCGCATCCCGTTTGCCGGGGCTCTGGCTGTGGCAGATGTTGCCGCGCAGCTCGCGCCAGATGCACCGGTCCGATTGAAGTGGCCGAACGATGCGCGAGTAAACGGGGCGAAGATTTCCGGAATTCTGATCGAAACCGGCGGGCAGGGCGCGGAGTTCTGGGTTGCCGCGGGCATTGGGATGAATGTGGCCTCAGCTCCGGAAGGCGCGGGCCAGGCGGCAACGTCCCTGCACGCCTTGAGAGGCGATGCAATCCTGAGTCCGGAAGATGTCCTGACGGCGCTTCGTGAAGCGTTTGGGCGTCGTCTTGAACAGGCGCGGCAAGGATTTGAGACGTTACGGCAAGATTGGCTGAAGGTCGCTGAGGGACTCGGACAGACCATCTCGGTTTCGCGAAATGGCGATCCCCTGATAGGCGTGTTGGAAGATATGGCGGAAGACGGGTCTCTGGTGCTCAGATTGCCCGATGGACGCCAAGAGATAGTGCGGGCTGGTGATGTCAGCCTGATAGGGAGTAGCTAAGCGATGCTGCTGGCAATTGATGTAGGCAACACGAACACGGTGTTCGGCATTCATGACGGCGAGAACTGGGTCAACCAGTGGCGCAGCGCGACGGATGCCACCAAGACCGCCGACGACCATGCGGCATGGTTGTGGCGCCTGGCTGACATGCACGGAATGGACCTGAAGCGAATCAAGGGATGCGTGATCTCTACGGTTGTACCCCAGGCCCAGTTCAATTTCCGGAACCTTGCGCGCCGTTACTTGAATTTGGAGCCGATGTTCATCGGCGACCCGAGCCTGAAAACGGGTGTTGAGGTCCGGATTCACCGGCCGGAACAGGTTGGCGCAGACCGCATCGTCAGCGCGCTCGGCGCTCATGTGACCTATCCCGGTAATCTGATCGTGATCGACAGCGGAACAGCTACGACGTTCGATGTGGTGGCCGAGGATGGCGGATTTGAAGGCGGTATCATCTCGCCAGGCATCAACCTGTCGGTGCGCGCACTGCACGATGCCGCTGCGCAATTGCCCCGCATCGCAATCCAGAAGCCTCCCCGCGTGATAGGTCAGGACACGATCAGCGCGATGCAGTCCGGCGTATTCTGGGGCTATATCGATCTGATCGACGGGCTCGTCACCCGGATCAAGAAGGAATACGGCAAGCCGATGAAGGTCGTCGCGACCGGCGGTGTGGCCTCTCTCTTCGAAGGGGCCAGCGAAACAATAGATTATTATGATCAGGACATTACCATCCGGGGCCTGCTCGAGATTTACAAACGGAATAGTTGATAAGCATGGCAGATACGATTGGTGTCGAGGACGAACTGGTATTCCTCCCCTTGGGGGGATGCGACGAAATCGGCATGAACCTCAATGCCTATGCTTATGGGCCTGCGCATGACCGCCGCTGGATCATTGCTGACCTTGGTGTGACGTTCGGATCGCTGGAAACACCGGGGATCGACCTGATCTGCGCGGATCCGGAATATCTGATCGGCGAGAAGATCGACGCCGTATTCCTGACCCATGCGCATGAGGACCATATCGGCGCGGTCGGTTTGTTGTACCCGCGCCTGCAGACGAAGGCCCCGATCTATGCGACGCCGTTCACGGCAGAGCTTGTGCGCTCGAAAATGGTTGAGCGCGGTGTCGATCCATCCTGGCTGAAGCCCGTGGCGCTGGGCGGAACAGTCCAGGCCGGGCCATTCGAAGTCACCTATGTCACGCTGACTCACTCAATTCCTGAGCCGAACGCCCTGGCCATCAAGACGCCGCTTGGCACGATCCTTCACACCGGCGACTGGAAGATCGATCCGGATCCGCAGATTGGATCTGCGACGGATGTCAAAGGCCTGACCGCTCTTGGGGATGAAGGCGTTCTGGCCATGGTCTGCGACTCTACGAACGTGTTCGAGGAAGGCGAGTCCGGATCGGAGGAATCTGTAAAACAGGGACTGATCGACCTGATCGCTGAGCAGAAACAGGCCGTCGCTGTCACGACCTTTGCGTCAAATGTCGCGCGGGTGAAATCAATTGTGGAGGCCGCGGAGTTGGCGGGTCGGGCCGTGTGTCTTGTCGGGCGCAGCATGCACCGCATCACTGATGCAGCCAAATCGGTCGGTATCCTGCCGCCCCATATGGAGTTTGTGGATGAGTCCGAAGCGAGTCAGATCCCGGCTGAGCATATTCTCTACCTCTGTACAGGGAGCCAAGGGGAATCCCGCGCTGCGCTGACCCGTATTTCCCGGCGCGACCACCGCAATGTATCGCTCCATAAAGGCGACACGGTGATCTTTTCGTCCCGGCAAATCCCGGGCAATGAGAAGGGCATCTTCGCGCTCCAGAATGCGCTCGCCGAACAGGGCGTTCGAGTCATCACGCCGCGAATGGTGCCGTATCCCATCCACGTGTCTGGCCATCCATGCCGCGATGAGTTGCGGCGCATGTATGGCTGGGTGCGTCCGAAAGTGTCGGTGCCGGTTCATGGGGAGCGACGTCACATCATGGAGCATGCGACATTCGCAAAATCGCTTCAGGTGCCGCACGCCGTTACGCCTCAGAATGGCAGCCTTGTTCGCCTGGCGCCGGGCAAGGCTGAGATCACCGATCTTGTGCCGGCAGGGCGCCTCTTTCTGGATGGTGACCGCCTCGTGCCGGAAGGCGCGCAGGGCATTGAAGAACGCCGGAAGCTCTCCTGGTCGGGCATCCTGTTCGCCTCGATGACGCTGGACGAGGACGGCGATATTCTCGATGGTCCGGTGGTTATAGCGAAAGGCCTGTCCGAAGCGGATGGCCGCCTCGCAGATGAGAGTATCGAGCCGCTGGAGATCGCTGCCGAGGATGCAATTGGTCGCATGAAGAAACGCGACCGGATGGACGATGATGCCGTTGAGCGAACCGTCGGCCGCGCCCTGCGGAAGGCTTGCCTTGAAACATTTGGTCACCGCCCCGTTATAGAAGTGATCGTCCTGAGGAGTTGAAACCCGTGTCAGAGTTTAAAATCGGCCCCCTGAACCATGTCGGCATCGCCGTGCCGGATCTTGAAGCCGCCTGCGAGACCTACCGATCGTTGTATGGCGCGACAGATATCACCACGCCTTTCGACATGCCGGAGCAGGGCGTAAAGGTCTGTTTCGTCAACCTGCCGAACAGCCAGATTGAGCTGATCGAGCCGCTGGATGACGAATCGCCGATCGCCAATTTCATCACGAAGAACCCAAAAGGCGGCCAGCACCATGTCTGCTTTGAAGTGGATGACATCAACGAAGCAGTTGAAGAGATGGGTAAGCGCGGCGCCACAGTCCTCGGTAAGCCCCGGATTGGCGCGCATGGAACTCTCATCGTCTTCGTCCATCCGAAGAATTCGAACGGCGTGCTGATTGAGCTGATGGAAACCCCCAAGGAAGCCCACTGATGACCATTTTCGGCGCCGGTGTTGTCTTCACCATCGCCTGGTGGCTGTCCTTTTTCGTCGTTCTTCCGATCGGCGTGAAGGGACAGTGGGAAGACGGTTCCACGATTGAGGGGACGGAAGAAGCGGCGCCGAAAAACCCGATGCTGGTCAAGAAAGCGCTCTGGGCGACTGGCGGCGCGGTTGTCCTGACCGCCCTCACAGCCATCATCGTGCCACGTTTGCTTGCGCAATAGGGGGCGCTGCGGCTAGGTGGCCTTCGTTTAGCGCGCGATCACGGAGATTCCATGCGTCTGTCGAAGTATTTCCTGCCCGTATCCAAAGAAGCCCCGTCAGATGCGGCAATTGCCTCGCACCAGCTTATGCTGCGCACCGGCATGGTCCGCCAGAATGGCGCGGGCATTTACACATGGCTGCCGCTCGGCCTTCGCGTTCTCAAGAAGATCGAACAGATCGTGCGCGAAGAGATGAACCGCGCAGGCGCTGTGGAAATGCTGATGCCAACGCTACAGCAAGCCGATCTTTGGCGCGAATCCGGTCGGTATGAGGCCTATGGCAAGGAGATGCTGCGCATCACCGACCGGCATGACCGCGATATGCTGTACGGCCCGACGAATGAAGAGCTCGTCACAGATGTGTTCCGCTCCTATGTGAAAAGCTACAAGCAGCTTCCCCTGAACCTCTATCACCAGCAATGGAAGTTCCGCGATGAGATCCGGCCACGCTTTGGCGTGATGCGGGGCCGCGAGTTCATGATGAAGGATGCCTATTCCTTCGACCTGACGCCGGAAGATGCGCGGCATTCCTATAACCGTATGTTCTGCGCCTATCTCAACACGTTCTCGCGCCTCGGCCTGACCGGTGTGCCTATGCGCGCAGATACAGGCCCGATTGGTGGCGAACTGAGCCACGAATTCATCATCCTTGCCGACACCGGTGAGAGTGCCGTCTTCTGCGACAAGACCCTGCTGGATATGCCAGCTCCGGGTCTGGACCTGGATTTCACGTCTGACCTGACAGCAGAAGTCGAAAAGCGAACGCAATACTATGCAGCGACCGAAGAGATGCACGATGAGGCAGCATTCTCTGAACTGCCGGAAGACCGGAAGGTCTCCGCACGCGGTATCGAAGTCGGCCACATCTTCTATTTCGGCACCAAATACTCCGAACCCATGAACGCTGTCGTGCAGGGACCTGATGGGCAAATGGTGCCGGTCGAGATGGGGAGCTACGGGATTGGTGTTTCGCGCCTTGTCGGGGGCATCATTGAAGCCTGCCATGACGAGAACGGCATTGTCTGGCCAGAAAGCGTGGCGCCATTCCAAGTGGGCATCATCAATATGCGGGTTGGCGATGAAGCGTGCGATACAGCTTGTGAACAGGCGTATCAGGCGCTTGAGCTTGCTGGAATCGATGCGCTCTATGATGACACGGAAGATCGCGCCGGCGGCAAGTTCGCGCGCATGGATTTGATTGGCTTGCCATGGCAGATCGTTATCGGTCCGCGGGGTTTGAAGAATGGGGTGGTCGAAGTGAAGAATCGCAAGACGGGCGAGAAGTCCGAAATGCCGCTGGCCGATGCTCTCAGCACGGTGCGTCCTGAATGAGTGAGCTGCCATCCGCTGCCGCCGCGCCTTTCGGGAAGCTGGAGCGCACGCTTGCTTGGCGCTATCTGCGGGCCAAGCGCGAACATGGCGGCGCGAGCCTGATTTCGGTTATTTCCTTTGTCGGCATCTTTTTTGCGGTTGCTGCGCTGATCATCACCATGTCGATCATGAGCGGTTTCCGTGCGACGCTGCTTGACGCGCTGCTGGGTGGGCAACCTCATGTCTATGGGGTGGTTGCGTCGTACACAGAGGAAGAAGCAGAGCAGATCGCCGAGACAATCAGTCTGATTGATGGCGTGTCGAGCGTGGCGCCTTACATTGAAGAATATGTTCTCGTGACCGCGAACGGCCGCAAGACAGGTGCAGCTGTCCGGGCAATCCGCAAGGAAGATCTCGCCACAATGCCATTCCTGAAGGATGGCGGAACCGCAGCGATTGAGTCGGGTTTCGGCGAAGGGAAGAATGGCGGCAATGTCGTCATGATGGGGGCATTTCTCGCGGCAGGACGTGAAGGGCTTGGTATCCGTCCGGGCGACAAGGTCGAGATCATCACGTCGCAGACGAATGCAGGCCCGCTCGGATCGACGCCGCGCAGCAAGGCCTACACAGTTGGTGACATCTTCAAGACCGGCAGTGTCGAGCTCGACCGGCTCTACATTTTCATGCCGATGGACCAGGCGCAGATCCTGTTCCAGTCGAAAGACCGCTACCAGATGCTGGATATCCGCCTGGATGATCCGAACAGAACAACCGAGGCCATGTCGGCGATTGCCGAGGCCACGGGTAATTCGCTCTATACGTTCGACTGGAAGAGCCAGCGAGCCGGATATTTGAACGCGCTGCAGGTCGAGCGAACGATGGTTCGCCTTCTGGTCATGGTCATCATGGGCATTGCTACGCTGAACATCATTGTCGGCGTCGTGATGCTGGTGAAGAACAAGACGCGGGATATCGCTATCCTGAGAACGATTGGCCTTGGGCGCGGGGGCGTGCTGCGCGTGTTCCTACTCGTCGGAACCATACTGGGCACGCTCGGCGCCTTGCTTGGGATGGTGATTGGTATTCTCGTCGTGACAAATATTGGTGCCGTGGAAGCCTTCATTAATTTGTTCGTTCCGGGCGAAGTCTTTGATGCAGAGGTCTATGGCCTCGAAGGCCTGCCAGCGATCCTCGATTGGGGTGAAGTCGCACGGACCGGCCTCTATGCGCTCGGCATGTCGATGCTGGTATCCATCATTCCGGCCTGGTGGGCTTCCCGCCAGGATCCGGTCAGCGCGTTGAGGTTCGAATAATGACTCAGCCCGTTCTTGAACTTCGTAATATCGACCGCTTCTACAAGACCGCCGCAGGGGAGCTTCACGTTCTCAGTGGCACGAACCTCCAACTGAATGCAGGCGAATTGGTCGGCTTGGTCGGCCCATCTGGGTCAGGCAAGTCGACCCTGTTGCACACGGCCGGTCTGCTGGAACGACCGGAATCCGGCAAGGTGATGCTTGATGGGATCGATTGCCTTGCTCTGGACGACAAGGGGCGAACCGCTATCCGCCGAGCCAAGATCGGCTTCGTCTACCAGTTCCACCATCTGCTTCCAGAATTCAATGCCGCCGACAATATCGCCATGCCTTTGATGATTGCGGGCGTAAAACAGTCCGCCGCTCGGGAGAAGGCCGAGCATTTGCTTGGAGAGATGGGACTCGACGAACGGGGGCATCACCAACCGGCGCAAATGTCCGGCGGGGAGCAGCAACGTGTCGCCATCGCGCGCGCGCTGGCAAATGACCCCCGCTTGGTTATCGCCGATGAGCCGACCGGAAACCTCGATCCGGGGACAACCGAGCGGGTATTCGCCACCCTGATCAAGATGGTGCGGGATGAGGGCGCCGCCGTATTGGTAGCGACCCACAATCTCTCCCTGATTCGGCATATGGACCGCGTTCTGACGCTGTCTGAGGGCAAGCTGGTCGATTACTTGCCGGACTAAGTTGTGGATCGCAGCGGCCGGAGTCTGGTCTGGCAGGGCTGAGCGCGGCACTATATCCTGTGAACAGGAGATTTTCCGTGACTGAGTCGCCCTTCATCCACCTTGCTGTCCGCTCGAGCTATTCGCTGCTCGAAAGCATGATCACGCCGAAAGGCCTGAAAGCCTGGTGTGTCGAGCAGGACATGCCGGCAGTGGCGATCACGGACCGGAACAATTTGTTCGGCGCGCTCGAAATTTCGCTGACGCTGTCGGACGCCGGTATCCAGCCAATCATGGCCTGCTGTTTTGACGTGACTGACGGCATACCGAAAAGCGAGCCAACGCGGGTTTCGCTCTATGCGCAGAATGATGCCGGTTACAAACGGCTGATGCTGTTGTCGTCGCGGGCCTATCTGGATGCAGCGGATGGCGTGCCGAAGCTGTCCCGTGATTTGCTTCTGGAGAATACTGACGGGCTCATCCTGCTGACAGGCGGCGCGGAAGGTGAAGTCGCGCGTCATATGCTGAAAGGGCGCGCCGCCGATGCCCGCACAGAGCTCTCGACGTTGGCGGCGGCCTATCCAGGCCGGTGCTATGTCGAGATCACGCGTCACGGCACGGATGACGAATATGCCTGCGAAGATGGGCTGATTGATCTGGCCTATGAATTGGGTCTACCCTTGGTGGCCACACATGATGCGCGGTTCATGAAATCGTCGGACGCCAAGGCGCATGACGCCATGATGTGCATCTCGAACGGCCAGTATCTTGGCCAGGAAGATCGCAAGCGCGTTGACGCTTCCCAATACCTGAAAACCGCCAGCGAAATGCAGGAACTGTTCGCAGACCTGCCTGAAGCGATTGCCAATACGGCCGAGATTGCAAGGCGCTGTGCTGTGAAAGCCGAAACGCACAAACCGATCCTTCCGAGCTTCTCGAATGAAGGCCGTTCAGAGTCCGAGGAACTGCGCAAGCAGGCCCTTGAAGGGCTGGAGTACCGTCTTGGCGCGGCGGACAAGCTCTATGCCGAACGAGATACCTATTTCGAGCGGCTCGACTACGAGCTGACCATCATCGAGCGCATGGGATTTCCCGGCTACTTCCTGATCGTTTCGGACTTCATCAAGTGGGCCAAGGACAATGGCATCCCGGTCGGTCCTGGCCGGGGGTCCGGTGCCGGCTCGCTCGTTGCCTGGGTCTTGCTGATTACCGATCTTGATCCACTTCGCTTTGACTTGCTTTTCGAACGCTTCCTGAACCCGGAACGTGTGTCGATGCCTGACTTCGATATCGACTTCTGTCAGGAGCGCCGCAGTGAGGTCATCCGCTATGTCCGCGACAAGTATGGCGCGGATTCGGTGGCCATGATCATTACCTTCGGTACGCTGCAGGCAAAGGCTGTGGTACGGGACGTCGGCCGCGTGATGCAGATGCCGTACGGCCAGGTCGACCGGCTCGCCAAACTGATCCCGTTCAATCCGGCCAATCCGCCGAAATTGCAGGACGCGATCGACGACGAACCGAAATTTCAGGACGAGATCGACGCGGATGAACGCGTTGGGGAGTTGCTGGAAGTCGCGCTGTCGCTGGAAGGCAAGTACCGGAACGCAGGTACGCACGCAGCGGGTGTGGTGATCGGCGACCGGCCGCTGGTTGAACTAGTCCCCCTATATAATGATCCGCGCGCTGATCTTCCGGCAACGCAGTTCAACATGAAGTATGCCGAGATGGCGGGGCTTGTTAAGTTCGACTTCCTCGGCCTGAAGACGCTCACCGTCATCGACCGCGCTTTGAAATTGATTCGCCGGGATGGCCGGGATGTCGGCCCCGAATGGCAGAGCCTCGATGACCAGGCGACCTATGACCTGATGGCGAGTGGCGAGACACTCGGTGTGTTCCAGCTCGAAGGCGCGGGCATGCGGGACACGTTGAAGAAGGTGCGGCCCCACAACCTTGAAGACGTCATCGCTATCATCTCGCTCTATCGCCCCGGTCCGATGGAGAACATTCCTGTCTATGTGCAGGGCAAGGACGACCCGTCTTCGGTTGTCTACCAGCATCCAGACCTGAAACCGGTCCTCGAAGCGACCTATGGCGTGCCTGTGTATCAGGAGCAGGTCATGCGGATGGCGCAGGAGATCGCTGGCTACTCCCTCGGAGAAGCTGACCTTCTTCGCCGGGCGATGGGTAAGAAGAAAGTCGAGGAGATGATTGCCCAGCGGAAGCGCTTCGTGGAAGGCGCAGCCGAGCAGAAGGGCATGGAAGAGAAGCTCGCCAACGACATCTTCGATACGATGGAGAAGTTCGCGGGCTACGGCTTCAACAAGTCTCACGCGGCCGCCTACGCCCTGATCGGTTATCATACCGGCTATCTCAAGCGGCACTTCCCGGTGGAGTTCCTTGCAGCTTCCATGAGCCTCGATATCGGCAACACCGACAAGCTGGCAGCCTTCTTCCAGGAAACGAAACGTCTCAAGATTCCGGTCCTCGCGCCGGATGTGAACGCGTCTACCGCCGATTTTGATGTGCGCGATGGCGCAGTGGTCTATGCGCTGGGAGCGCTCAAGGGCGTTGGCCTCGAAGCCATGAAGCATGTCGTCGAAATTCGCGAGAAAGACGGCCTATTTGCCGACCTTTACGATTTCGCTGAACGCGTTGACCCACGGCATGTAAACAAGAAGGCTTTTGAATCCCTGTCGAAAGCTGGCGCATTCGACTGCATGGATGCCAATCGCTCTAAAGTGCTCGAATCCGCTCCCTTGCTGGCAAACCTTGCGGTGAGCGCCGCGCAGGACCGGCAGGGCGGGCAGGGGGGGCTGTTCGCCGAGGCTGAGCCCGCGCTTCGGCCAGTCCTCCCAAAGGTCAAAGCCTGGAATGGGCAACAGAAGCTCGATCAGGAATTCAAATCCATCGGTTTCTACTTTTCGGGTCACCCGCTGGATGACGTGCTGGAAGGTCTGGACCGCGAGCGCGTGACGCTCGCCATGGAGGTTCAGGATCGCGCGTCTGACGGCAAGCCCCTCGAAATGATTGGAGTTGTCCGGGCCCGCAGTGACAAGCCTGCGCGTAATGGCGGCAAGTTCGCCTTCCTGACACTTTCGGATCCGTCCGGCGAGGTCGAGATGATGGTTTTCCCGGAAACCCTGTCCCAGAATTACGATCTTCTACAGGTCGGCAATGCGGTTGCCATTACGGTCGGGGTCAAGCGGAACGCCGAAGAGATCAAGCTGAATGCCGAGCGCGTCCTGAAGCTGGAAGCGGCACGGCTGTCCAAGGCAATGGGGGCCTTGAAGATCCGTCTGGCGGTTGGGGCGTATGTCGGCGATCTGGCGGGCGTGGTCGGGCATCTGGCAAAGCTCCAGGACCTTGAAAAGGGGGAGCTCCTGATTGAAATGCCCCTGGAAGACGGGCGGATTGTGACGCTCAAATTGCCTTCGACCTATACGATTGGTCTCAGCGCCCAGCGAGCACTAAAAGAAGCCCCCGGCGTGGAGCGCGTTGAACCGCTCAAGGCGGCCTGACAAAAGCCGCTCCAGAACTCTTGCAGCCACGGGCTTTTTCTGTATAAGCCGCCCCATCAGAAACCAGTTCACGGGTGCATCCGGTGCGACGAGCCATGGTGGCTCAACGTTCCACTCGTGACGGCCAACCGGATGGAGACAATCTATGGCCCTACCTGACTTCAACATGCGTCAGCTTCTCGAAGCTGGCGTTCACTTCGGTCACCAAACCCACCGCTGGAATCCTCGCATGAAGCCGTACATCTACGGCGAGCGTTCGGGAATCCACATCATGGACCTTTCCCAGACCGTTCCTTCGCTGCACCAGGCCCTGGTCTTCGTGCGCGATACCGTTGCCAAGGGCGGGCGCGTCCTGTTCGTGGGTACGAAGCGTCAGGCTGCTGAGCCGATTGCAGAAGCCGCACAGCGCTGCGCGCAATACTACATGAACCACCGCTGGCTTGGCGGCACGCTGACCAACTGGTCGACTGTGTCCAACTCCATCAAGCAGCTCAAAGAGCTGAACGCGATGTTTGAAAGCGGTAACAGCGCCCAGGGCCTCACCAAGAAAGAATTGCTCGATCTCGAGCGCCGTCGTGACAAGCTGCAGCTGTCCCTTGGCGGTATTGCCGACATGGGTGGTCTGCCGGCCGCGATGATCGTGATCGATACCAACAAGGAAGCGATTGCTGTTCAGGAAGCCCGCAAGCTGGGTATCCCGGTCGTCGCCGTGCTCGACACAAACTGCGATCCGGCCGACGCCGATTATGGCTTCCCGGGCAATGATGATGCTGCGCGCGCAATTTCCCTCTACTGCAACCTCTTTGCGGATGCCGTGCTTGACGGCCTGGCAGAGTCCACAGCTGGCCTGGGTGTTGACCTTGGCGAACTGGAAGACGTTGACGCCATGGCTGAAGCCGATGTCGCTGCAGCCGCAGAGGGTGAAACCGCTGAAGACGCAACAGGCGCCTAAATCAGGCGTCTGACCTGAAGACCAAACTAAAGGAATACAGCAATGGCTGAGATTACCGCTGCGCTTGTTAAAGCACTGCGCGAGAAGACTGGCGCAGGCATGATGGATGCCAAGAAGGCGCTCGTCGAAAACAATGGCGACGAAGCGGCAGCTACCGATTGGTTGCGTGCGAAGGGCCTCTCGAAAGCAGCCAAAAAATCCGGACGGACCGCGGCAGACGGCCTCGTGTCTGTTCAGGTTTCTGACGATGGCAAGACAGGTACAATTGTCGAGCTGAATGCTGAAACCGACTTTGTTGCCCGGAACGAAAAGTTCCAGGCGGCACTGGCCGGCATCACCAAAGCTGCGCTTGAGACCGATGGTTCCGTTGAGGCGCTCTCCGCTGCCCCGTCACCGGATGGTGAAGGCTCGGTAGACGACCTGATCAAGCGTCTGATCGCCACGATTGGCGAGAACATGACCCTGCGCCGCAGCGCAAAAGTGAGCGTTGATGGGAAAGTCGCCTCATACATTCACAATGCTGAGACCGCGGGCATGGGTAAGGTTGGCGTTCTCGTGGCGCTCGAAGGCTCGGGCGACCTCGAAGAGATCGGCCGCAAAGTTGCCATGCACATTGCTGCAACGTCGCCAGCGGCTGCCACGACGGACGAACTCGACCCGGCCATCGTTGAAGCTGAAAAGCGCGTTCTGACAGAGCAGGCCCGCGAAAGCGGCAAGCCTGACAATGTCATCGAAAAGATGATCGTTGGTCGGATGCAGAAATTCTACAAGGAAGTTGTCCTCGTAGAGCAGCCTTTTGTGATGAACCCTGACCAGACGGTCGGCAAGTTCCTCGAAGAGCAGGGCGCGACGCTGAAAGGCTTCGTCCACTTCAAGCTCGGCGAAGGCATCGAGAAAGAAGAAGACAACTTCGCGGACGAAGTTGCCTCCATGACAAAAGGCAGCTGATCGCGCTTGCCTTTCTGCCCGCAAAGGGCTTTGAACATCCCGGTCGCCCATGACAGGCGGCCGGGAATCTTTTAGGAGCCTATGAGGCCGATAATTCTGGAGACACCGACGATGCACAGCGAAGAGTCCGACTCCAGCCCATTGAAATATAAGCGGGTGTTGTTGAAGCTCTCCGGTGAGGCGTTGATGGGCCCCGGACAGTTTGGAATTGATATTCCGACCTGTGAAACGTTTGCTCACGCCATCAAGCAAGCTCAGGAGACAGGTGCGGAGATCTGCCTTGTCATCGGTGGTGGCAACATTTTCCGGGGGGTCGCAGGCGCTGCAAAGGGCATGGAACGCGCTCAGGCGGATTCCATGGGCATGCTGGCGACGATCATGAACGCCCTGGCCATGCAAAGCGTCTTGGAAAGTATTGGCGTTCCCACCCGCGTCCAGTCGGCGATCCGCATGGAATCCATCTGCGAGCCCTACATTCGCCGCCGGGCCCAGCGCCACATGGAGAAAGGCCGCGTCGTCATTTTCGCGGCCGGCATCGGCAACCCATTCTTCACAACCGATACTGGCGCCGCCCTGCGCGCAATCGAGATGAATTGCGACGCGTTGCTGAAAGGTACGCAGGTTGATGGCGTCTATACGGCCGACCCGAAACTTGACGCCAATGCGACCCGCTATGACGAGGTCGGGTATCAGGAATTGCTGGCCAAGGATTTGCGTGTGATGGATCCATCAGCAGTGAGTCTGATGCGCGACAACAATATCCCAATCGTGGTCTTCTCGCTCAAGGAAGAGGGGTCTCTCCTCAAGGTCCTTCACGGGAAGGGCACATCGACAACAATTACCAATCATGGAGCGTAAGTGTCATGAGCTATGACAAGAAGGATCTTGAGCGCCGGATGGAAGGCGCACTGGCGTCTCTCTCCACCGAATTCAGCGGCCTGCGCACGGGCCGGGCATCCGTGAACCTCCTGGATTCCGTCATGGTGCCTGCCTATGGGTCCACTGTGCCCTTGAATCAGGTTGCTTCCGTGACCGTTTCCGACAACCGCATGCTGTCAGTGAACGTCTGGGATAAGACGGTGGTTGGCGCGACCGATCGCGCCATTCGGGATTCCGGTCTGGGGCTGAACCCGGTGACCGATGGCCAGAACCTGCGGATTCCCATCCCGCCACTCAACGAGGAACGCCGCGTCGAACTTCAGAAAGTGGCTGGTAAATACGCCGAGGCGGCACGCGTTGCGGTTCGTAACATTCGCCGCGATGGCATGGATTCTCTCAAGAAGATGGAGAAGGATGGCGATATCAGCGAAGACCGGCATCATTCCCTGTCCGATGAGGTCCAGAAACTAACGGATATCTATGTAAGTAAAGTGGATGACGCACTGAAAGCCAAAGAAGCGGAGATTATGCAGGTCTGATGTCGACTGACGACGCCTCTGCGCCGTCCGACACGCATGCGGGCGCATCTCGCGTACCCGCTCACATTGCCATCATCATGGATGGGAATGGTCGGTGGGCGAAAGCCCGTGGCTTGCCGCGGGCAGCCGGCCATGAGCGCGGCGTCGAAGCCCTGCGCCGGACTGTCGAAGCTGCCGGAGAGATCGGCGTTCGATATCTGACCGTTTATTCCTTTTCGACAGAGAACTGGCGCCGCCCTGCAGCGGAGGTCAATGCGCTGTTCGGCCTTCTCAAGACCTTCATCAAGAAGGATCTCGGGCGGTTGAAGAAGGAAGGGGTCAAGATCAACGTCATTGGTCGCCGCGAAGGCCTCCCGGAGGATATCGCGAAGCTGGTCGAAAAGGCCGAACGCGAAACGGCCTCCAATTCGGATTTTGTGCTCAATATTGCGTTCAATTATGGCGGGCGCGAGGAAATCGCGCGTGCCGCGAGGGCGGTGTCCGCTGATGTCGCAAGCGGGGCAATCCTGCCTGAGGATGTCACCGAAGATGTGCTGGCCTCCTATCTCGACACAGCCGACATGCCCGATCCGGACCTGCTGGTTCGGACCAGTGGGGAATACCGGCTGAGCAATTTCCTGTTGTGGCAAGCTGCCTACAGCGAACTCGTGTTCTTCGACGTTTTGTGGCCGGACTTCGACCGCGCCTGGCTTGAAAAGGCGGTTGCGATCTATAGCGACAGGGAGCGCCGCTTTGGCGCTGTTTCGACGGGAGACGCGTAATGGGTGATTGGACCCCGCCTGAACGGCGTTTCTCGCAACTTGGTCTGCGCCTTCTGACGGCAGCCATCCTGATCCCGGCCGGCTTGTTTGTCGTCTGGTCCGGCGGCTGGTGGCTCGCTGTGGCCTGCGCGATCTTCGGCGGCATCATGGCGTGGGAATGGGCGGGCATGAGCGGTCATCCGCGCGGGTGGCTCCTGAGTGTGGCTACGGCAATCTTTTGCCTCGGCTTACCTTTCGAGATCTCCTGGCTTCACGTTTTCCTTGGATGTTTCGGCCTGGCTCTTGCCTTCGTTTCAAATGCGGGCGGCTTACGCATTAGGTCCTCCGCAATGCTTGGCTGGTTGTATGTGACGGCGATGGCTGCAGGACTCTGGATCTTGCGGGAAGGTCCCTGGGATGGTCGCACGGTGGCGCTCTACTTCATGTCCTTTGTCTGGGCGTCTGATGCAGCGGCGTACTTTGTTGGGCGAGGCATGGGGGGGCCACGCCTGTTACCGCAAGAGAGCCCCAACAAAACGTGGAGCGGCGCGACTGGCGCGCTCCTGTTTACGGGTGTTTGTGGGATTGCGGCAGCGGATCTGCAGCAGGCGAGCGTTGTGCTGTGGGTAATTGTCGGCATGGGCCTGTCCTTCACGGCGCAGATTGGAGACCTGATGGAAAGTGGTCTCAAGCGCCGGTTCAAGGTCAAGGATTCCAGCAATCTGCTTCCTGGCCATGGCGGCGTGCTGGACCGGGTCGATGGGCTCGGTGCAGTTGGTGTTGTCGGGTCGCTGTTGCTTTGGAGCTTTCCTGCCCTGTCGAATACTCTGGGACTGTCCTGATGAGTGTTCGCCGGGTGAGCATCATGGGATCGACCGGCTCGATCGGTCAGTCGGCACTGGACGTTGTGCGGCATGCGAACAGAAATTCACCAGAGGATTTTCAGATTGTAGCGCTGGCGGCAGGGTCGGACGCTCAGGCGCTTGCGGCACAAGCGGTCGAATTCCGAGCTGAAATTGCGGTCATTGCAGATGAAGCCAAATTACCCGAATTGCGGGCGTGTCTCAGGGATACGGGTGTCGAAGCGGCCGCGGGTGAGGTGGCGATACAGGAAGCTGCTGCACGTCCAGTTGATCGAGTGCTGGCGGCAATCGTGGGGGCGGCTGGCCTGAAGTCGACAATATCAGCGGTTCGGGCCGGCAATCACGTTGCAATTGCGAACAAGGAAAGTGTCGTGTGCGGCGGCAAACTGATTCTCGACGAGGCTCGCCGCAAGGGCGTGAACGTTCTGCCGGTGGATTCGGAGCATTCGGCCATCTTCCAGTGCCTCGGAGATGGTCGCTCGCTGGAAAAGCTGACAATCACGGCATCAGGGGGGCCGTTCCGTACGGCAAGACTTAACGAAATGCAGACCGCGACCCCACAGCAGGCAGCCGCCCATCCCAATTGGAGAATGGGGATCAAAAATTCGATCGACAGCGCCACGTTGATGAACAAGGCGCTCGAATTCATTGAGGCGGGATTCCTGTTCGACGTCGAAGGCGACCGGATCGATGTCATTATCCATCCCCAGTCGATCATCCACGGTATGGCACACTTTACGGATGGGTCTGTTATTGCCCAACTCGGCGCTCCGGACATGAAAACCCCTATTTCCTACGCTCTCGGCTGGCCCGACCGGATTCCGACAACGGTGGACCGTCTGGATTTCGCAGAATTGGGACGGCTGGATTTTGAATCTGTGGATGAAAGCCGGTTTCCCGCCATCCGATTGGCGCGGCAGGCGTATGCGCACGGCGTTCAGGCCACGACGATATTAAATTGTGCTAATGAACTGGCTGTTTCTGCATTTATTGCGGGCCATTGCGGATTTCTGGACATAAGCTGGATCGTGGAAGAGACGTTGAACCGCTATTTTTCAGGAAATATGCACGGAATCGCCTGTGATACTCTGGAAGAGATTGCTTTTCTGGACCGTTTCAGTCGAGAAACGGCACGCGACGTTCTAGAGAAGACCGAGCGTCGTACGGGAGGATAACGTTTTGGGTGATGTTCTCAGCCAGGGGCCATTGTTTCTATTTTGCCTGATTTTCATGATGGGCATCGTGGTCATCGTACATGAGTATGGCCATTACATCGTTGGCCGCTGGTTCGGTGCGGCCGTCGAATCCTTTTCCGTGGGCTTCGGAAAGCCGATCTTTGAAAGAACTGACAAACACGGCACGCGGTGGCGCGTGAACTGGATTCCGCTCGGCGGGTTCGTGAAGTTTGTCGGCGAAAGCCAGATGGCGGGCGATGTCGGCAAGATTGAGCAAGGGCCAATTGGCAAGGCCTATCCCAAGCTAGGCGTAGGCCAGCGTTCGCTGGTCAGTCTGGCTGGGCCTTTTGCAAACTTCATTCTCTCAACCCTGATTTTCGCGCTGATTATTGGCGTTCATGGCCGACCTAACATGAAAGTCGGCATTGGTGATGTGAGCCCGGACGGCGCGGCTGCCATGGCCGGTATGCAAGCTGGTGATGTGATTCTGTCGGTGAACGGGAAAACCGTTAGCGATGCGTCAGAAGTGCTGATCGAGATCATTCTGAACCCTAATGAGCCCATGAATTTCGTGGTTCAGAGAGGCGAGTCCGAACAAACGCTGGTCGTGACACCCGAAGAAGTCATTCGCGAAAATGATTTCGGGCAAAGAGTGCCCCAGGCGACCATCGGTGTAGTGATCGGAGCCGTCTCGTATGGAGACCACATTACGTACAATCCGATCGAAGCGGTCGGGCAGGGCGTGATCGAGACGGGTGCCACAATTGACCGAACCGTCACGATGCTCACCCGAATCGTTACGGGTAAGATGTCCATGCATGCGATGACCGGCCCCGTCGGGATCGGAGATATTTCCCGTCGGGCGGTTAACCAGGTCTGGAGTCAGGAGCAGGCCACGACAGGCCAGAAACTGGAACTCCTGTTCTGGATGCTTGCGAGTATTTGCGCTGCGATCTCCGTCGGCGTTGGGTTTTTCAATCTCCTTCCGCTGCCGGTTCTGGATGGCGGACACCTTGTATTTAATGCATATGAGGCGATCGTCGGCAGGGAATTGCCGCAAAAAGTGCAGGAGGTGGCCCTGACATTCGGGTTGATCCTGTTATTGGGAATGGTCGTGGTGATCACCTGGGGTGATATCATCGAGACCGGCCTATTCGGAGCGAGAGGCGGCTGAACCGCCCGCCCAAATTAACCAGAGAGTGTGTCGACGATGCGTAAGTTTCTTGCAGCAACCATGATGGCGAGCAGCGTTCTGGCTGTGAACACCGCGCTTGTTCCCATGGGCACTGCCGATGCACAGGAAGACAGTCGCTATGGCGGCACGATCAGGTCCATCCTGGTCGAAGGCAACCAGCGTATTGAGGCGCGGACAGTTCAATCCTACCTTCTTGTCGAGCCGGGCGATTCCTTTGACCCTGATCGTATCGATCTGTCCCTGAAAACGCTTTTCGCAACCAATTTGTTCGCAGATGTGTCCATTGACCGTGTCGATGACAATCTGGTCGTGCGCGTGGTCGAGAACCCGATCATCAATCGGGTTGTGTTCGAGGGCAACAGCGCCCTGAAGGACGACAAGCTGAAGGAAGACATCCAGGCGGCTCCCCGCGGAATCTTCACAGCTGCGCGTGTCCAATCGGACGTCCAGCGCATTCTGGAACTGTATCGGCAGTCAGGTCGGTTCGCCGCCAAGGTCGAACCGCAATACAAGCCGCTTGAACAGAACCGTGTGGACCTGATTTTCGAAATCACCGAAGGCCCCGTTACCGGCGTGCGGGCAATCAATTTCATCGGTAACGAGGCCTATTCGGATTCCCGCCTTCGCAGCGAGATTGTCACGCGGCAGTCACGCCTCTGGCGGTTCTTCAGCTCGAATGACAATTATGATCCGGGCAGACTGGAATATGACCGCGATCTGTTACGCCAATTCTATCAGAATAACGGCTATTATGATTTCCGTGTAACCTCGGCGGTGGCCGAACTGACACCGGACCAGAAAGACTTCTACATCACCATGACGGTGGATGAGGGCCGTCAGTACTATTTTGACGAGGTGAAGGTCGAAACCGCGCTTGAGAAGCTGAACGCTGAGGCGCTGCGCCGCGCCGTGCCGATTGAATCGAATTCCTTGTTCCGCGGCGACTCGATCGAGGACACGATTGACTCTCTGACCTATGCGGCCGGTATCGCAGGCTACGCCTTCGTCGATGTTCGTCCACAGCTTGACGTCAATCCCGAGACGGGCCTGATCGATGTCACCTTCGCTGTGGATGAAGGCCCGCGTGTCTACATTGACCGGATTAACATCGTCGGGAACACACAGACACTCGACCGCGTCATCCGCCGCGAATTGCGCATCTCCGAAGGTGATGCCTTTAACCGTATTCTGCTGGATCGCTCCAAGAACCGCGTTCGGGCACTTGGTTATTTCAAGAATGTCGAGGTTGTCGAGACGCCCTCCGAAGATCCAGACCGTACGATCGTCGACATTAAGGTCGAAGAACAGCCGACAGGCGAGCTATCCTTTGCAGCCGGCTTCTCATCGGTAGATGCCTACCTGCTGGACGTCAGCGCCTCGCAGCGCAATTTGAGGGGCCGCGGCCAGTCCGTTGTCGCACGTGTGTCGGCCTCCAGCCGCCAGCAAATCCTCGACTTTCGCTTCACAGAGCCGAGACTGTTCGACCGAAACCTATCCGGCGGTATTGATGCGTACGCCACGCGTCAGGATTATGAAGAATATTCCGGTTTCAGCAGTGAAACCATCGGTGCTGGTGTCCGGCTGGGCTTTCCATTAACTGAACGCATGCAGCTGGGGTTGAGTTATCGTCTGCAGACTGATGAAGTGAACGTCGTAGATCGCAATTACATCATTGATCAAAATGGCTTCTTCGTCACGGATCGCATTCAGATCGCCGGCGCAGATACGCCGGATGACCTCACAGATGACCAGGTGCGTCTCGTAGAACCGGGTGATGAAGGCGCTGGGCAACGCGTCGTTGACCAATGCTCCCTGGAATATGTCCTTCGCGAAGCGATCTGCCGTGCCGAACGCAGCGATCTATCCTCTATTCTGGGGTACAATTTCTTCTGGGACCGCACGAATGATCCGATCACGCCGTCGCGCGGCTTTGATTTCCGTTTCAGCCAGGACCTGGCTGGTATTGGCGGCGATGTGAAATACCTGCGCACTGAGTCCAGCGCCACGTTGTATCGGGGCATCTGGCGCGATGTGATTGCAAGTCTCCGGCTCTCGGGCGGTTATGTTTTCCCTCTGGAAGACAATCAGGGTGTTCGGATCAACAACCGCTTCTTCCGTGGCGGCAGCACGTTCCGTGGATTTGACGTGGCGGGCATCGGACCAAGAGAAATTGTGCGCGTCGTTGATCCGGAGACAGGCGAAGTCGTGCAAACTCGCCGGCTGAATTCCCAGGGCGGCAACGTGTACTATCAGAGCACCTTTGAACTGAGCCTTCCGAACTTCCTGCCTGAGGAATATGGTATCCGGAGCGCACTGTTTGCCGAAGCTGGGGCGCTTGGCTCTCTGCGCGGACCGGACGTCGGGCCTACGATCTACTTTACCGATACGACGACCGGATTGCCGGCAGTCCGGTTGACCAAGACGGCCGCATCCCTGCGCGCGTCTGCCGGCCTCAGCGTGTTCTGGGATTCCCCATTTGGACCCATCCGTTTCGACTTCTCCCAAATTCTCAGACGGGAAGACTACGACCGGACAGAAACGTTCCGGTTCTCGACCTCAACCAGATTTTAAATTTCAAGCCGAAAGACAGGAGACTAGAATGTCCCGACTCAAGAATTTATTCCTCGCCATGATGGTGTCGATTGTAGCTGTTGCAGTTGTCGCTCCCGCGTCCTTTGCGCAAGGCACCACCGTCGTCACGATCGACGAAGCGAAGATCCTGCGTGACAGCAAGGCTGGTAAGGATATCCAGACCAAGCTCCAGAACATTGAATCCCAGATCAACAATGAGCTGACGCCGACCAAGACGTCGCTCGAAACCGAAGGCCAGACCCTCAACACGGAACTGCAAGGCAAGACACGCGAGCAGATTGCGGCAGACGCTGCTCTGGTTGCGAAGCTGAATGCCTACGACCAGAAAGCCAGCGATTTCGGCAAGGCTCGCCAGAAAGCTGCGAACGAGTTTTCCCTAACCGAGCGCCAGGCACTTGTTGATTTCAACAAGGCACTTGAGCCGGTCCTGCTGGAAGTCGTGCGCGAGAAGAACGCTCAGGTCGTCCTGTCGAAAAGCGCGATCATCTACGGTGTGGATTCGGTTGACGTCTCAGCTCTGGTAATCAGCAAGCTGGATGCAGCAACCCCGACCCTCGCGGTTGTCCGCAAGCGTATTCCTGACCAGCCTGCTCAATAGTTCGAGGCTATCCGTGCCAGTTGATGTCCGTTTCTTTGCGCCTTTGGGAGCCCTCTCACTAGGTGAACTGGCCAGCCAGACCGGGTCCGACCTCCATGGAGACGGCGATCTGGAGCTTACGGGGATTTCCTCGGCGGTGAATGGCCGCCGGGGAGACCTCGGATTTCTGGACGGGGAGGGGAAATCTCCCATTGATGTCAGCGCGGATATCTCCGCCCTCGTCGTGAACACTGCCAACATCGCGCATGTTCCAGAGGGCGTTCCCTATATTGTTTCGAAATTTCCGCGCCATGTTCATGGCTTGGCCGCGTCTAAATTGTTTCGTTCTCGACAGCTGGATTGGCATGGCGGGGACGCAATTTCTCCCGATGCGACGATTGATGAGACCGCAAAAATCGCGCCCGGCGCCGTGATCGCGCCCGGTGCCGTCATCGGCGCTGGAACGATCATCAGCGCAAATGCCGTAATCGGCCCAGGTGTCCAGATAGGCCGCAATTGCTCCATTGGGCCCGGCGCAAGCGTCTTCTGCGCGCTTATAGGCGACCATGTAAGATTGTTGTCAGGCGCCCGTATCGGAGAAGCCGGGTTCGGCGTTATGCCCGGTCCTAATGGCGCTGAGGACGCGCCGCACTATGGGCGTGTGATCCTGCAGGACCATGTCACGGTCGGTGCCAATTCCTGTATCGATCGCGGCGCGTTTGACGACACAATTCTCGGGGAGCGCACCCGAATCGATAATCTCTGCCAGATCGCGCACAATGTGGTGCTGGGGCGGTCTGTGCTCATGGCGGCGTTTGGCGGCATTTCGGGATCTGTCCAAATCGGTGACGGCTCAATGCTGGGCGGACGCGTGGGCATTGCCGATCATGTAAAGGTCGGAGAGGGCGTTTCGCTTGCCGCTTCCTCGGGGCTGTTTCGCAACATTGAGGATGGCGAAACCTGGGGCGGAACACCCGCCAAGCCGCTCCGCCAATGGATGCGTGAAATCGCTTGGTTGCAGAAGAACGCAAACCTTAAGAAAAAGGGATAGTCGGCCCGCGGCCGTTCGCAACCTGCTGGAGACTCATGTCCACACAGATTCATCCCACCGCATTCGTCGAGGACGGCGCCGTTCTCGGAGAGAACGTCACCATCGGACCGTTCTGTCATGTCGGTCCGCACTCGCAGATTGGGGACAGTTCTGTTCTCATGTCGCACGCCGTTATAACCGGCTACACCGAACTTGGTGCGTACTGCACATTGCACCCGCACGCAGTATTGGGCGGAGTGCCTCAAGTCATCGGTTTTGAGACTACGCCGGAATCCCGGTTGGTTGTAGGGGAGAAGTGCGTATTTCGTGAACATACGACGGCGCATTCCGGCATGCCGAAATTTGGCGGTCTCACGACGATTGGAGACAATTGCTTTGTCATGATTGGCGCGCACATCGCGCATGACAATCATATCGGCAATAATGTCGTTATGGCCAATAATGTCTCCCTGGCCGGTCACATTACGGTAGGGGACAATGTCTGGTTTGGTGGTCTGGCCGCGGTGCACCAATTCTCCCGAATAGGACGGAATGCGTTCATTGGGGGCGGCGCCATCGTGGTGGAAGACGTCATCCCATTCGGGTCCGTGGTCGGCAATCATGCCAAACTGGCGGGCCTGAACATGGTGGGTCTGAAGCGTCGCGGATTCTCCAAGGCCGATATCCGGGACATTCGAGCGGCCTACAAAGCCATCTTCCTTGGCGAAGGTTTGTTCAAGGCTCGGCTAGACCAGGCCGCCCAGGATTATGCTGATAATCCGTTGGCCATGGAAATCATCACGTTCATCCGTGAAGGTGACCGCCCGATCTGCAAACCCGCCTGAGGACATTATGGCCCCACTTGGTATCATCGCAGGATTGGGAGACCTTCCGGTCGCTATTGCAGAGAATGCTGTCGAGACCGGACAGGGCGCCTATGTGCTTCGGCTGAAAGGGTTTGACGATCCGGCTCTGGCAAAGTTTCCGGGGGATCTGGTTGGCCTCGGTGAGGTCGGGGGCATTCTGAAGAAACTCAAATCGGCAGGATGCGAAGAAGTGGTCTTTGCCGGCGTTGTCAAACGGCCTGACTTCGGGAACCTGAAGCTGGACGTGAAGGGTGTAACCCTGCTTCCCAAGGTCCTGTCAGCGGCCAAGAAGGGGGATGATGCACTCCTCCGGGTCTTGGTGAACGAATTTGAAAAGCAGGGCTTCAAAGTGCTTGGCAGCCATGAAGTGCACAGGCAATTGCTGGCACCCGAAGGCATCATCGCGGGCCAGCATCCCACCGAAGAAGAGATGCATGACATCGAGCATGCCGCCCGCGTAGCCTCTGCGGCCGGCGCGCTCGATATTGGACAGGGCGCCGTCGTCTGCAACGGTCTTGTCCTGGCTGTCGAAGCCCAAGAGGGCACGGATGCGATGCTGGATCGCTGTGTAGCGCTGCCAGAGGAAATACGCGGCACTGTCGACAGCCGGAAAGGCGTGCTCGTCAAGCGCCCGAAGCCGGGCCAGGAATTGCGGATCGATTTGCCGACGACCGGCGTGTCGACGGTAGAGAAAGTTGCAGCTGCAGGCTTGGCTGGCCTTGCAGTGGAAGCCGGCGGCGCGCTGCTGCTCAATCGGCGCAAGATGATCGAACGCGCTGAAGATCTCGGGATTTTCATCTATGGCTTCGAGCCGGAGATCGGGGAGTGACCACGCCCCGCATATATATGATGGCCGCTGAACCTTCCGGTGACCTGCTGGCAAGGGAAGTGGTCGAGGATATCCGCAAACGCCTGCCAGACACCCATATCTCCGGAATTGGCGGAAGCGAGCTGGCATCTGTCGGGATTAAATCCGCAATAGATATCAGCCCCTTGTCGATTCTGGGGTTCTTTGAAGGCTTGAAAGCCTACGGAGATGTTGTGCGGCTCGCAGATGCGGCGGCCGAAGCCATCATTGCCGACAAGCCGGACGTCGTTGTCCTGGTGGATTCCTGGGGCTTCATGTTGCGAGTAGCCCAGCGCGTCCGCCTGAAGGCGCCGGATATCCGTCTGGTCAAGCTCGTCGGCCCACAAGTCTGGGCCACGCGGCCCGGCCGGGCCAAGACGCTGGCCTCGGTGGTTGACCACCTATTGTGCATTCACGACCTCGAAGCGCCGTTCTACGAGCCGTTCGGATTAAAGACTACGGTCATCGGCAATCCGGCGATCTCCCGCCATATTCAGGGAGATGCGGTCCATTTCCGTCAAACCCATCATATACCGGAAACGGAGAAGATTGTGCTGGTGCTGCCGGGTAGTCGGCCGAGTGAAATAAAACGCGTCGCTCCCGAATTGGTGGAGGCGGCCAGAAAGCTGAAGTCGAACGATCCGAGCCTCAATATTGTTTTCATGCCCGCCTCGAATGTGGCGTCACAGTTCTCGGAGGCTTTTCCGGGTCTCAACGATTGGGCGATCGTCTCCGATGATCCGGGCGTTCGTTACGATGCGATGGCGACAGCAGACCTTGCGCTCGCCTGTTCCGGCACAGTCACGACCGAACTTGCGATGCAGGATACGCCGATGATCGTTGCCTATAAGACCGGCTGGATAACATGGACGCTCGCCCGTGGCCTGCTCTACAGCAAGAGGCATATTACCCTACTCAACATTGTCAGCGATGATCAGGAGATCGTGCCGGAATTTGTCCAGACTCGGCAGAAGGCAGATGACATCGCAGCCAAGGCACAAGACTGGTTGGACAATCCGACCGAACTCGCCGCGCAGCTGAACCGTCAACGAAAAGCGCTAGAGCGCATGAAAGAAGGCGACCGGGACGCCAGCGAGATTGCGGCCGGAGTTATTCTCGAAGAGGCCGCCGCGCGATCTGCCGGGGCAATTTCCCATCAATCCTGAACGAAAGACCGGTCGATCCAGGTCTTGAGATCCCACAAGCCGGGCAGTTGAACTGTCAGGCCCCATTTTTCAGCAATCGCAGCCCTTTTTCCAAGGCTGACCAGCTTGAGATAGTCTTTCTGCGGAGCGAAGTCCTGCAATGGCGCGCCTCGGGATTTTGCAATCATGTTCTGCATCAGTACGGGACCCTGGCGGACGGCATAGACACCCGCTTTGGGGACGTGTTTGTCTGGAAGGGAGGCCGCATCACCCACTATGAAAATATCGGGATGGGATATTGATTGCAGTGAGGCCGCGACAACAGGAAATCCATTTCTCGCCTTCAACCCGGACTGGGCGAGCCAGTCATGGGCGCGTCCGCCTGCTGTCCACAGGACCAACTGAGCAGTCAGGGATTGGCCGGATGCCAGTTCCAGTCGTCCATCATAGTGACGGCGCACCTCGGTATCTTCCAGGATATCTATACCGGCGGCGATCAGTCTTTTACGCAAGGCGCGCCTTAGCGAGGGGCTGCTGGCTGAGAGTATTTTCAACTGGTCCACGAGTGACACCGGAACCGTATCAGGAAGACCGTTGGAACGCATTTTATGCCGGACCGCAAAAGCGAGTTCTACGCCCCCGAGACCGCCGCCGACAATCGCAACGCCGCCGGAGAGGTTTTCTGAAACTTGGGCCCATGCCTCAACGAAGGGCGACATGGGCTTTACAGTCAGATGCATCTTGCTGCCGGACACGCGCGGAGGCGCAGATACGATCCCGATATCAATGGACGCGAGATCGTAGGGGTAAGACTTTCCAGACTGCCCCATAGCGCGTTTACGAATTGGATCGAGGGCGATGATGGAATCATGGATGATGTCCGCGCCTGACTCAGTACAAAGTCGGCCCAGATCAATCTCCACTTCACTTCGGCTGAAGTGCCCCGCAACGAAGCCCGGCACCATGCCGCTATAGACAGCATAAGCTCTGGGATTGATCAGCGTGATGGAGACATCCGGGCAGGGGTGTTTCTGGAGCCAACGCAGCGCCGTGACGTGAGCATGCCCACCGCCAATCAGAAGCAGGTTGGCCGTCATGCCCCCTCACGCTCCCAGCGGCTTGTCCGACCACCAGGATTGCAAGGCCGAAGCAATCGAAGCGCCGTCGGCATCCGCAGCTTTCGGCCCATTGAAGACAACCATGGCGGATCCTTCAAGCGCGGTTTCCTGCAACGCATCCACCGGCCAGCGCGCGCCATAGACCCTGCAATTCCCGAGTGTGGTCAGGTACTCGCCGAATTCGCTTTCCCGGCCGTCTCGGAAGAGGGGAAGCCAGAGCATCAACACAGCCTTCGGCCAGCGTTTGAGCGCCTTGGGTGTCCAGAGAGCAAGCGCATCAATGTCACGGCTCGTCTCGTAGCTCGGGTCAACCAGGCACACCATGGTCTCGCCGCTACGTGGCGACAGTTTCAGTGCGCTGGCATACCCATCAGCCTTCTTCACCTGGATGCGGTCGTCATCTCCGACAGCCTTGCTGAGCGCTTCATGCTCGGCAGGGTGCTTCTCAAACAGAATGTAGCGCGTATCCGGCGGCAGGAGCGCTTGAGCGTGGGCAGGTGAACCGGGATATTTGTTGATGCCACGTTCCTCGACGAATTCGATCCATGGGCGCAGCGGTTTCGGTGCTAGGCCATCCAACATCGACAAGATACCGTCGCTGGCCTCGTATCCCTTTCGAGCTTGTGGACCTTCAAGATCATACCGGCCGCGTCCCGAATGTGTTTCTACATACAGGATACGGTCATTTCGTTCCGTCAGGTGCCGGCAGACCGAATGGAGCACCGCATGCTTGAGAACGTCCGCGCGATTGCCCGCATGATACCCATGTTGATAGGAAAGCATTTGTGAGATCAGTCCCGTGAAGAAAAAGTCCCCGCCGGTGAGGCGGGGACAAATCAATTAGTTCTGTTCGAGGCTTTTCTTGCGAGTGGCTTCGAATTCATTGCCCTCGTACCAGGTAGGCCACTCATCCGATTGGGCGATCTTCAGCCCGACTTCGTAGAGAGCCTGGATGTCTTCGGTGAACCCGGAGAGATCCCAGTCGTCAGAATACTCGTCCATCGGCTTGTGGTAGCGCTCGGCTGTGTAAACGGCTGCCGCGGCCTTGCCGGCGGCCACGCCCCCATCGACCTTGTCCTGTCCGCCATCCGCATACAGCATCGGTACGCCTTTCTTGGCGAGCGAGATATGGTCTGAGCGATAGAAATAGCCGGCTTCAGGCTTGGCGTCCGGCTTGATGACGCGGCCTTGCTCGTCGAGCACGTCCTTCAACATGTCTTCAAGTTCAGACGCACCATATCCGACAACAACCATGTCCTTCGTCCGGCCGATTGGCAGTGCGCCGTCCATGTTGACCCCAGCAACGATCTGACTGTGCGGCACGAGCGGGTTTTCTGCGTAATAGGCAGATCCGAGCAGGCCGGATTCCTCAAGTGTCACCGACAGGAAGAGGGCGGACCGTTCCAGCTCTTGCGCAGCCATGGCTTCTGCGATTTCGAGCAGGGCGGCAGAGCCGGTCGCATTATCAACGGCGCCATTGAAGATCTGGTCCTGATAGAAATCCTCGCCGGGGGCGCCGGTCTTCTCTTCGGACTTCTTGCCGAGATGATCCCAGTGCGCCGTGTACAGCATGTATTCATCCGGGGCAGTCTTGCCGGGCAGGCGGCCAACCACATTGCGGCTCTCAAGCTGGTCGATGGTCTGCGAAATTTTTCCGCTGGCTTTCACACCCTCAAGCGCCACAGGCTGGAAGTCCTTGGACTTTGCCTGCTGCTTCAGAGTCTCCAGATCCAGTCCTGCGCTGGTAAACAGCGCTTCTGCCGTGTCGCGCGTGATCCAGCCCTCAAGCATGGTGCGCTCTGCACCGCCATCGGCGCGAACGAGATCGGACTGTGCGCCGCTCCAGGAATTGGAAACAACGTCCCAACCGTATGAAGCCGGCTCGGTTTCGTGGATTACAATCGCTGCGGTCGCGCCCTGGCGGGCGGCCTCCTCGTATTTATAGGTCCAGCGACCGTAATAAGTCATGGATTTTCCATTGAAGAGTTCCGGGTCGCCCGTGGCAAACCCTGGATCATTGACCAGCATGACGACCGTCTTGCCCGTATAATCCTGGCCGGCATAATCGTCCCAGTCATATTCCGGCGCGACAGAGCCATAGCCGACAAAAACGACATCCGTGGGATCGAACGCGAGTTCATTCGTGTTCTGGCGCTTGGTCCAGAAGACCACGTCTTCCTTGGGCGTCATGGGCAGTTCGGTGCCATCCGGCGTAGTCAGCTGGAAGAACGACGCTTTGGTGTCGACCGTCTGGTTGACCATCTCCACAGTCTGGAAAAAGCTGCCATTATCGCCGGCAGGCTCCAGGCCGATGCGGCTCATCTCGGCGGCGATCCAGTCAGCAGATGCTTCGCCTGCGGGCGTGCCTGGGCCACGGCCCTCAAACGTATCATCGGCAAGCGTCTTGATCCGCACAGCAAGATCGTCGGCCGTGATGTCTGCGCTGGTTTGTTCGGGCAGGGGCATCAACAACTCAGTCGTCGCCTCTGGTTCCGGTGCTGCCGGTGTTTCGGTGGTGGGCTCCTGCGCGCCGCATGCTGCAAGCGTCAGGACAGATGCCGAAATGAGTAGTCGTTTCATTCTGTATTTCCCGTCAAAGGCTATGGTTAGTCATGATCTGGCACGAGCCTTACCAATCGGCAAGGAAGGGCGTCACTGGAATTCTGTGCCTGAAATCAGGAGGGAATGGGAATCCACTCTTCCTCATCCCCCGGAACAAGGGGAAATCTCGCCGATCCCCCAGCTTCCATGGCCGCCGTCCAATCGATCTTGGCCTGCTCAATCTTTGCGCTGTCGCTCGACACGAAGTTCCAATCCATCTTGCGCGGCGAATCCATCGGCGCCCCCCCGCAAACCACTGCCTTGGTGCCCGCAGCCAGTTTCACGGTCACATCCGTATCGGACCCAAGTACAGCCATCCGCCTCTCGGTCACCATAGCGTCACCGATTTGCGCGCCTCCTGTCACCACATACAAGGCGCGCTCAATCGCCATCTCCGCAGGCAGGATGATGTCTGCGTCGGAGTCGGTTTCGAGCGCAACGTACAGGATTGGCCACGGAAACGACACGGGAGAGGTGTGCTTCCAGGCGGACCCGGCCAGCACTTTCACCCTGACATCGCCCATCCTGAAGGCGGGTAGAGTGTCGGCCGGGTGGTGAATAAAGGCTGGCGCGCAATCTTCCTCATCGCGGGGAAGGGCCACCCATGTCTGTAGACCGTGCATGACCTGGCCATGTTTGCGATGCGAGTCGGGCGTGCGCTCCGAATGGACAATACCCCGCCCGGCGGTCATCCAATTGACCGCGCCAGGTTCGATTACCAGATCAGTGCCGAGGGAATCCCGATGCCGGATCGCACCATCGAACAGGAACGTCACAGTTGATAAGCCGATATGCGGATGCGGAAGCACATTGAAGCTCGCGCCCGGATCAAATTCCACAGGGCCAAAATGATCGAAGAACACGAACGGCCCAACAGATCTATGCGCGTGAAACGGCAAGACACGCCGGACGATAAAACCGCCTCCGAGATCATGCATTCGGGGCTCAATAATGCGGGATATCTGCACGGCGCTAGCCTCCTCCATGAGGTTTCTAATTTCCGTTCAAATGAGGCGACCTGTCCAGAGGAATAAAGAAATTGATCGATGAAGCTCCGGCTTGACTGAGACGAGAGGATATTGGAAGAGAGTGCGTGTGAGCAATTAATCACATAATACTCGCTTGGAGAAACACAATTTGACGAAATCACAAGTGTTCGATCGAAGAAGGGGCCTTGCCCATCTTGCTCGGCGTGGCTCCTGGGCCCTGGCCGGGCTCTTCCTGGTCTACGTTGTGTTCCTGCTCTCAGGATGTGTGCATCCCGTGACCACAGGAGCGCTTACGCGCACGCAAGCCAGTGTTCCTCAATTCGTGGTCGACCGGAATGTTTTCATCGCGGGGGATGGGGCGGAGCTCGGGCTGACAGTATGGCCGGCCGAGGGCGAAGAAGAGCCGGAGCTTGTGGTGGTGGGCGTGCATGGCATGAATGATTTCGCGAATGCGTTTCACATGGCCGCGCCGTATTGGGCGGCCCATGGCGTAACGACCTATGCGTATGATCAGAGAGGCTTTGGCCGGTCTCCGGGCAGGGGGCTTTGGCCGGATGAGGAATTGATGCGCGAAGACTTGCGCACCGCCGTTGCGGTTGCGCGCCGAAGGCATCCAAACGCCACTCTCACGGTTGTGGGCATTTCGATGGGCGCGGCTGTGGCAATGTCGGCATTCGGATCGGACATCCCGCCAGACGCAGACCGGCTGATCGCATCCGGGCCCGGCCTGCGTGGCTGGGGTGCCATGAACCCGCTATACCGCGCGAGCCTATGGATGTCGGCCCATACCAATCCAGGATGGATCGTGCGGCCTCCGGCCCGCTTCGTCCGGATTGAACCCAGCGACAATATCGACATGCTCCGGGAAACCTGGGCCAACCCGCTGATGTTGCGTGAAAACAGGATCGACCAAGTGTATGGCGTGGTCTCATTGATGGAGACAGCCCATGACAGGTCGGCGAACCTTCCTGCTGATCTGCCGGTACTGATTTCCTACGGGGCCAATGACTATGTCATTCCGCCGAATGGCATGAAACGGACGGCCAGAATTCTACCGCCCCAGGTCCGGACTGTGTACTATGAGCAGGGCTATCACATGCTCCTGCGCGACCTTCAGGCTGCAAACGTGCATGCCGATTATCTCGCTTTCATGCGCGATCCTGATGGCGAATTCCCAAGTGGTTCCCCTGAGTGGCCATTTCGCTAACTGTTTCCACAGCGGAATACCTCTTGCAGTGAGGGATACGTGGACAAATATACGTCTCTCTGCCACTCCTGTGCAGTAAAGATTCCTTCGAGAAACCATCAAGGCCCGATTCATGACGACTTCTTTCCAGACAGCGCTCAACCTTGTTCCCATGGTCGTGGAGCAGACGAGCCGCGGCGAGCGAGCTTTCGATATTTTCTCGCGCCTGCTGAAAGAGCGGATCATCTTCGTGACCGGCGGCATCGATGACAGCATGGCGGCGCTGATCACATCCCAGCTTCTTTTCCTCGAGTCGGAAAACCCGAAGAAAGACATTGCGATGTATATCAACAGCCCAGGCGGCTATGTTTCGTCCGGCCTCGCGATCTACGACACGATGCAGTACATTCGCTGCCCAATTTCCACCGTATGCATCGGTCAGGCTGCCTCCATGGGGTCGCTGCTTCTGGCTGCCGGTGAAAAGGGTATGCGAATTGCGCTGCCAAATGCACGCGTCATGCTCCACCAGCCCTCGGGCGGATACTCAGGCGTTGCAACGGACATTGAGCGCCATGCCGAGGAAATCATCGAGCTGAAGCGCCGACTGAACAACATCTATGTCCGCCATACGGGACAGGAATATGATGTGATTGAACGCAAGCTGGATCGGGACACGTTCCTGACAGCGGAAGAAGCCAAGGAATTTGGCATTGTTGACAAGGTCTTTGAGCGCCGGACGGCCGAGGATGATAAATAGGGACCCTCTCCCTTGTCAGTGCGGCCTGCCTCTTGCAGGGCAGGTTGATAACCCTATTGTCTTAATAGTAGACCGAGCACGGCGTCTTAAAGACGAAATTAAGCCTTACCCGGCATTGAGGACGGCATGACTAAACAAAATGGCTCAGGCGATTCCAAGAACACACTCTATTGTTCGTTCTGTGGAAAAAGCCAGCATGAAGTGAAGAAGCTGATTGCCGGCCCGACCGTGTTCATCTGTGATGAATGCGTTGAACTTTGCATGGATATCATTCGCGAAGAGAACAAGACCTCCATGGTCCGCTCTCGTGAAGGCGTCCCGACACCGCAGGAAATCTGTGATGTCCTGGATGATTATGTTATCGGCCAGGTTCACGCCAAACGAATTCTCTCTGTTGCCGTTCACAACCATTACAAACGCCTCTCCCATGCCGGGAAAACGGATGGTGTGGAGCTTTCCAAGTCGAACATCTTGCTCGTCGGCCCAACAGGCTGCGGCAAGACACTTCTTGCGCAGACATTGGCCCGCATTCTCGACGTGCCGTTCACCATGGCGGATGCGACCACGCTCACCGAAGCTGGTTATGTTGGTGAGGATGTCGAAAATATTGTCCTGAAGCTGCTTCAGTCGGCCGATTACAATGTAGAACGCGCGCAGCGCGGCATCGTCTATATCGACGAAATCGACAAGATTTCCCGAAAGTCCGACAATCCTTCCATCACGCGTGATGTCTCTGGTGAGGGCGTCCAGCAGGCACTTCTCAAGATCATGGAAGGCACGGTCGCTGCTGTGCCGCCTCAGGGTGGGCGCAAGCACCCACAGCAGGAATTCCTGCAAGTGGATACGACCAACATCCTGTTCATCTGTGGCGGAGCCTTTGCCGGTCTCGACAAGATCATCGCCTCACGGGGCGAGGGGGCTTCGATCGGCTTCGGTGCTTCGCTCAAGGAATCGGAAGAGCGCGGTGTGGGCGAAATTCTGCGCAACACAGAGCCGGAAGACCTTCAGCGCTTCGGCCTCATCCCGGAATTCATCGGGCGCCTGCCTGTTATTGCGACGCTCGAAGACCTCGACGAGGAAGCCCTGATCAAGATCCTCACCGAGCCGAAGAACGCTCTGCTGAAACAGTACCAGAAGCTCTTCGACATGGAGAGTGTCGAATTGAACTTCACGCCAGAGGCCCTGACGGCTGTTGCACGACGCGCCATTGCCCGGAAGACCGGCGCGCGGGGCCTGCGGTCGATCATGGAAGGCATTCTGCTCGACACGATGTTTGAGCTGCCAAACCTGCGCGGTGTGGAAGAGGTCGTGATCAATGGCGAAGTGGTGGAGGGCAATGCCGAGCCACTCTACGTCCACGCCAAGAAGAGTCAGCCGGAAGCTGGCTGATTCAAATACAGATCCAATATTCAAGCGCCCCGCCCAAATGGTCGGGGCGTTTTTGGTTTCAGGTCGGAATATTGGCACAACAGAAAAAGCAGTTAGAGGCCCAGTCCCGGACGCTCAGAGCCGCTCGAGGCTTTTCTGCCGAGTGTAGTTCGGTTTTCTGTGAGGTTCTAAAGCTGGATAAAGAAGAGGCCGGTACCTTGCGATACCGGCCTCTACAAGGATTAGAGGAGAGAGAGAACAGGCCCCTACACCTTGTAGTACATGTCGAATTCCACCGGATGGGGGTGGAGTTCATAGCGCATGTTCTCTTCCATTTTCAGCTCGATATAAGCATCGATCTGATCGTCATCGAACACGCCGCCCTTGGTAAGGAACTTACGGTCTGCGTCGAGCGCTGCAAGCGCTTCTCGCAGTGAGCCGCACACTTGCGGGATCGATTTAGCCTCTTCAGGCGGCAGATCGTAGAGGTCCTTGTCCATGGCATCGCCCGGATGGATCTTGTTTTCGATGCCGTCGAGGCCAGCCATGAGCAGGGCTGCGAAGGCAAGGTATGGGTTGGCCGTCGGATCCGGGAAGCGCGTCTCGATGCGCTTGGCCTTCGGGTTGGAACCGAACGGAATCCGGATCGAAGCGGACCGGTTGCGCGCAGAATAGGCGAGCATGACGGGTGCCTCATAGCCGGGGACGAGGCGCTTGTAGCTGTTCGTCGACGGGTTGGTCAGAGCGTTCAGCGCGCGAGCGTGCTTGATGACGCCGCCGATGTAATAGAGGCATGTCTCGGACAGGCCTGCATACTGGTCGCCTGCGAAGAGCGGGCTGCCGTTCGACCAGATGGACTGGTGCACGTGCATACCGGAACCATTGTCTGCAAACATCGGCTTCGGCATGAAGGTCGCCGTCTTGCCATACGATGCGGCCACATTGTGGATCACATATTTGTAGAGCTGCAGGCGGTCCGCCATCGTGGTCAGCGTCGAGAATTTCAGCCCGAGTTCGTGCTGGGCCGGCGCCACTTCGTGGTGATGTTTTTCCGGATCAAGGCCGATATCAGCCATGACGGAAAGCATCTCGGAGCGCATATCCTGTTCGGAATCCACCGGAGGCACCGGGAAATAACCGCCCTTCGGGCCAGGGCGGTGGCCCATATTGCCCATCGGGTATTCCTTGCCGGTATTGATCGGCAGTTCAGTGGAATCGAAACTGTATCCGGTCTTGTGCGGCTCGGTGGACCAGCGCACGTCATCGAACACGAAGAACTCGGCTTCAGGTCCGAAGAATACGGTGTCACCCACGCCGCTCGACTTCACATAGGCTTCGGCCTTCTTGGCCGTTGTACGTGGGTCGCGGTTGTAAGCCTGGCCCGTGATCGGGTCCAGGATGTCACACATCACGGCCAGCGTGGTCTGCTGAAAGAATGGGTCAATCATGGCCGTGCTGGTGTCAGGCATCAGCACCATGTCGGACTCGTTGATCGCCTTCCAGCCCGCAACGGATGAGCCGTCAAACATCTGGCCTTCGGTGAAGAAATCGTCTTCGACCATGTTCTTGTGGAAAGAAACATGCTGCATCTTCCCGCGAGGGTCGGTGAAGCGAAGGTCGACGTATTGGACGTCCTCATCCTTCATAAGTTTCAGCAGGTTATCGGCCATTGGAATTTGCCCTCCAGTAAACAGCTTCTAAGGTTTTTTGTATTCTGTGACTTGCCGCTTAAAGGGCGGCGTCGCCTGTTTCGCCCGTACGGATTCTTACCGCATCAGTGATGTCAGAGATGAAGATCTTGCCGTCACCGATCTTGTCAGTATGGGCGGCTTTCTTGATGGCGTCGACTGCGCCTTCTACCGCACTGTCGGCGAGAACAATTTCGATTTTCAGTTTGGGCAGGAAGTCGACCACATACTCTGCGCCTCGGTAGAGTTCGGTATGACCGCGCTGACGTCCGAAGCCCTTGGCTTCGACGACGGTCATGCCTTGCAGACCGATCTCTTGCAGCGCTTCCTTAACGTCATCCAGTTTGAAGGGTTTGATGATCGCCTCAATTTTTTTCATGGCCCGTGTCTCCCAGCCGTTTGGTTCGTGTAAAGCAACGGGTATGCGCCTTCTGCGGTGGAAGCGAGACCCAGCATCAGACTTAGCATCAGGTTAAGTGGGCGTGATCGAAATTTGGACTTTGCTGCCTATCGTTTGTGCGTTTGGCCCGTTCGGACCCTGTCTTCATTACGGGTTTAAGCCTCCCAGAGTATGCCCTCATTGCGCGCCTTTCTGTGCAGCCAGTCTGAACGACGCGGCGGGAGCGATTGAATCTTCTGCATATTTGCGCAAAGCAGGCACGCATATTTATTGTCGCGGACCCAGGATCGAACTCAGGGTTCCGAATTCACTCAATGAGGCCGGCACCGAGCCCGGCTCGGGAGATTTCATGCTATATCTTGTTCGTCACGGGGAAGCTGCCGCCAGTTGGGGCAGCCATCCGAACCCAGGCCTGAGTGATTTGGGCCAGCACCAGGCTGAGTCGGTCGCCGCCGATCTTGAAGGTCTGGGCATCGACCGCATCATCAGCAGTCCCATGCAGCGATGCCGTGAAACAGCGCGGCCGCTGGAAGCGAAGCTGGGTCTTTCCGCCACAATTATGGAAGACGTTTCCGAAATCGCGACACCAGAGGGAATCACTGACAGGGTGGCGTGGCTTCAGGGCTTCATGTCGGGCACCTGGGAAAATGAGGCCAGCACCCACACCGCCTGGCGAGATGCCATGATTGCCAGCTTGGAAAGCCTGCCCGATAATACGGTCGTATTCACGCATTTCGTGGCGATCAACGCAATTGTCAGCAAGCTGCAGCAGCGGGCGGAAACGCTCGTCTTCCGGCCGACCTATTGTTCTATAACGTCGTTGGAACGCAGCACCGATGGCCTGAAAGTTCAGCGACTGGGCAGCGAATCCGAAACCCGCGTGCTATGAGTTTCATTCATGGGCAGACCTATTCTTACTCCGCAGGAAATGCGGGCCGCGGAAGAAGACCTTTTTTCCAAAGGCACTGACAGTTTCGACCTCATGCAGCGTGCCGGAAACGCGGTTGCTGAATTCGTTCATGCCAAATGGCCGGAAGGCCGGATCCAGGTCCTGTGCGGGCCCGGAGGGAATGGCGGGGACGGCTTCATCGCTGCGGCCAAGCTCGCAAAGCTCTGGCGTGAGGTGGAGGTTTTCTGTCTTGTGGGCAAGGAAGCCCTGACCGGCGATGCGGCCAAGGCGGCAGCCGAGTGGGACGGCGAGATCAAGCTGCTAGAGACTGCGCTTGAGGCGCCGCACGACATTGTACTGGATGCATTGTTTGGAGGCGGCCTGTCCCGACCCCTCGACGGCATAGCAGCAAAACTGGCCGAGCGTGGCGGGCGCGTCGTGTCGATTGATGTACCCTCCGGTATTGATGGCGAGTCGGCCAAGCCGCTGGGGCCATGCTTCCGGGCCGAAGGAACGATCACTTTCGCCGCCTTGCGCCCGGCGCACGTCCTGTTGCCCGGCGCGGCCTATTGCGGCGGCGTGTTCGTGGCAGATATCGGTGTCCCGGTTCAAACCCAACTTCTGGAAAACAGCCCACTCCTGTGGGGACGCAACCTGCCGCAACCCGGACAGGGCAGCCATAAGCATGCCCGAGGCCATCTGGCCGTCGTAAGCGGAAACGCGGCTTCGACGGGCGCCGCGCGATTGGCCGGCCGCGCCGGTTTGCGAGCCGGAGCAGGCCTTGTGACCCTGTTGTCACCGCCGGACGCTGTTGCAATCAATGCGAGCCATCTGACCGCGATCATGCTGAAGGAAGTGGCGAATGCCGAACAGCTTCGCGAAACCATAGAATCGGCGAGCACTGTAATCCTCGGACCGGCCGCCGGGATCAACACAGGCACGCGCAAGAATGTGGAATGCCTTCTGTCCACTGACGCAAAAGCCGTATTGGACGCCGATGCCCTGACCGTCTTCGCCGATGACCGGGACGCCTTATACAAGCAATTGCGGGCCGACGATCTGATCACGCCGCATATCGGCGAGTTCAAGCGTATTTTTGGCGACCTTCTCGACACAGAGGTGAACAAGGTGGAAGCGACGCGCCAGGCAGCCCAGATGGCCGGATGCGTGGTCCTGCTCAAGGGCCCCGACACCGTCATCGCGAAACCGGATGGCATGGCGATCGTGAACACACATGCCACGCGGTGGCTCGCCACAGCTGGCTCCGGCGACGTCCTGGCTGGCATTGCCGGGGGACTGATGGCCCAGGGCGTGGACACGTTTACTGCCGCCGCCATGGCAAGCTGGCTTCATGGCGAAGCGGGCAGGCGCGTCGGCGCGGGGCTCATCTCGGAAGACCTCGAAGCCCAGTTGCCTGACATCCTCAGCGCATTGCACGGCGAGCACCGCTAAATTCGCAGCCTCCGCGCCCGTTTGGTGTTGAAGCCTCCCCAATGCTCGCGTAGGAACACCCGTCATGCGGATGTGGCGGAATTGGTAGACGCACTGGATTTAGGTTCCAGCGCTGCAAAGCGTGGAGGTTCGAGTCCTCTCATCCGCACCAACCTTACGGTTCTAGTGAGCAAGCATGCACACAAGATCGCAATGAAGCCAAGGAAACCGAAGATCGTCTGAGGGACGAAATTCACTCCGGCTATAATCGCTTTTGATATTTCATGCGTGCCGCTGCAGGTGGAGCCATGGCATTTGCGATGATGCGTTACAGGGCCTCTCATCAACGAAACAGGGATAGACCCGCCGAATATGTACCCGACCGACACAGCACGCAATTGAGCGGGAAGGAACTAAGCCCGCTTGAGCTGGTTTGAGTATTGGAGTCACTCAAAAAATTAAGGCGTGCCATGACTAATATCCCGGAGAATTTACAAAACGCAACAATCGTCATCGTGGGCGCCTCAAGCGGCTTCGGCAAAGGCGCGGCTCTTAAGCTCGCCAAAGAGGGTGCGAATGTGGTTGTCGCCGCCCGACGTATCGACTTGCTTGACGAACTGGTCCGGGCCATCAAGGCCGAAGGCGGTAATGCACTCGCCGTTCAGACGGATGTGAGCGAACAGGAAGGCATTCGTAATCTCGCGCAAAAATCGGTGGACGCGTTTGGCCGGATCGATGTGTGGATCAACAATGTCGGGGTCGGCGCACTAGGCTATTTCTGGGAAATACCGCTGGATGTCCACGAACGAGTCGTCGACGTAAACCTGAGCGGCCTTATCTACGGTGCCCATACCGCCCTCAATCAGTTCATCAAACAGAAGGGCGGGACGCTCGTGAATGTGGGGTCCATAGACAGTGAAGTCCCCCTCGCTTTGCAAAACACTTATGCCGCCACCAAAGCCGCGGTGTTAAGCCTAAGCCGCTCGCTGAATGAAGAGCTTCGCCTGAGCGGGAACGATGAACACATACATGTCGCGACGATCATGCCGTGGGCGGTCGATACACCTTGGTGGACGCATGCCGCCAACTATACGGGCCAAGCGCCGCGCATGGCGGCGATGGATGATCCGGACCTGGTGGTCGACGCCATAGTGAAGGCTTGCACAAACCCGAGAGAAGAAATGCCGGTTGGCATAAAGGCACATGCTTCGAACATCTTTCATCAGATATTCCCAGACCTCACGGAGCGCATGTCTGCGAGCCTGGCGAAAAGAGAGAGCAACAAAGCCGTAAGCGCGCCCCATACGCAAGGCACACTTTTCGAACCCATGGAAGAGGGCCGGGGCATTGACGGCGGAATTCGTGCGCGCATGAAAAAAGAGGATACCGCATAAGCTGACAATTTAGCAAAACCTGTCGATGTCCTCCCATCCCCACCACTCACCTCGAAATTCGTCTCTAACCTCGCGGCAAACGGCCGTTTAGCCGATGGACATTCCCGGTTTCACCTGCCAGCAAGGCGGGAAGAAGAAACGGAGGATTTCCAGACATGTCGATCGTGACCACAGAGAAGCGCGGATCCATCATGATCCTGACGCTAAACCGACCTGACAGCTTGAACGCGCTGGGCGCTGAGGGCGATGGCATCGCCATAGCAGCAGCCTGTAACGAGATCGTGGCCGATCCCAGCATCCGTTGCGTGATCCTGACCGGCGCGGGTCGGGCATTCTCAGCTGGCGGCGATGTGAAGGCCATGAAGGAAGGCACCGGGGCATTCGGTGGCGCGCCGCACGATATCCGCGAAGGCTATCGCCGCAACATCCACATGATCGTCAAGTCACTCTATAATCTGGAAGTGCCCATGATCGCCGCCGTCAATGGGGCTGCGATTGGCCTTGGCTGTGATGTGGCCTGCATGGCCGACATCCGTATTGCCTCGGACAAGGCGAAGATGGGCGTGACTTTCCTAAAGCTGGGCCTGATCCCCGGTGATGGCGGGGCATGGTTGCTGCCGCGCCTGATCGGGTCATCCCGCGCAGCCGAGCTCCTGTTCACCGGCAAGGTCATCGACGCGGCCACCGCTGAGGAATGGGGTCTCGTATCCAAGGTCGTGCCGGGTGACGCGCTCATGGACGAAGCCATGGCGCTCGCAGAACAGATCGCTGCCCAGCCCCCGCAAGCCCTGCGCCTGGCGAAGACCCTGATGCGGCACGGTGCGAACGCATCCTACGAAACCATTATGGAAATGTCCGCCGCCTCCCAGGCCCTCATGCACAAGACCGAGGATCATATGGAAGGCGTCAACGCCATTCTTGAAAAGCGAACGCCGGACTTCAAAGGCCGCTAGGACACGACACCATCTGTATAAAGACTCTCGATGGCATCGACTGACAGGCCGAGGCTATCAAGCACGTCTCGTGTGTGTTGGCCCAGGGCGGGCGAGGGGCCTTTCGGTCCGTCGTCCGCGCCAGGAAACCGGACGGGTGAAGCAGGCGATGCATAGGTCGAGCCATCGCCTTTCGCGCTCGGCGTTTGGACAATGGCGCCGGCCGCGAGGGCCTGTGGATCCTTGGCGACTTCCGCCAAGGTCTGAACCGGTGCCCAGGCAAGGGATTCCGCATCCAGTCGCTTCGCCATTTCTGCCTTGTCGAATTTGGCGAAGCCTGCATCGAGGATATCGACCACTTCGGCATTGTTCTTTCGGCGCGCCTTGGCAGAAGTGAATCGTTCGTCCGCGATGAGTTCCTCCCGGCCGATGGCGCGGCAGATCGGCCCCCAGTCGACTTCGCCTTGGCGCGAGACAAGACAGAACCAGCTCCCGTCCCTGGTTTCGAAGAAATTCGTGATCGGAACATTTTGCTCATGGCGGGACTTCGTGGAGGCGACTCGGTCGAAGAAAAGCTGAATGGCAAAGTCGGATCCAAGTGCGTACAAACCGGCGCGGAAGAGGGAGGCCTCGACCAGACGCCCCTTGCCTGTTCGGCCCGCTTCCACCAATGCCGCGCAGATACCGGCGGCAGCGGACATTGAGGTCGTATGATCTCCAAAAGCGGTGCGATTGGCAAACAGGTCTTCGCCCTTGGGCACGGTCAGACGCGCGACGCCCGTGCGACTCCAAAAGCTTGCAATATCAAAACCGGGCCGGTTCGCATCCGGACCTTGCAGGCCGTATCCTGTCAGGGAGCAGTAGACGAGCTTTGGATTGGTGACTTTCAGGCTGTCATAGTCGAGACCGGAACGCTCAAGCCCGCCCGGTCGGACATTCGTCAGGAAAACATCGGCATCAGCGACCAGCTTGCGCACGAGTTCCTGCCCTTCAGGCTTGGATGTATCGACCACGATGGACTTCTTGCCGCGATTGTCGAAATCGAACACGGGATTGTCGGCAATGTCTGTCCCGATTGTCTTGAAGAACAGACGGATCGGATCGCCTCCGGGTGGCTCGATTTTCACGACATCGGCGCCCCAGTCACTCAGGATCGATCCTGCGCCTGGCGCCGCCATATAGGTCGCATATTCCACAACCTTGATACCTTCGAGCATGCATCCTCCTGTTGTTTTGGTTTTGCCAAAGTTTTTGCAGGATGCGCTCGAGAATGACCACCCTGACCAAAGGTCAGGCCTTGAAACTCAAGCAATAGATCGGGGCGCGTGGCGGAGGAAGAGGGATTCGAACCCCCGGAGCCCGCGAAGGCTCAACGGTTTTCAAGACCGCCGCATTCAACCACTCTGCCATTCCTCCGGCGCCCCGGTGTTTCCAACACGGCACCTGCTTTTGCAAGCCCCCTTCTGCGAATGCCGAGGCTGGGCAAGATGTAAACAGAACGCTAAACTGATTTTCCGTTTTGGTAGAGTAGGTTCATCCTGCATCCACCTTGGCGTGGTAAACAAGAAAAGTACGGCAGAAAAGCCGGACGTTCAGGCGCAAAGCGCCGAATACAAACTCAGAACGAGGTTAAATCGCGAATGCGCGCGCCATCGACCAAGATCACCGACCGTCTTCCCGCTCTTCTTGCAGCCACGTTCACTGCCGCCTTCGTTACCGCGCCGGCATTGGCTGACCCCGCACCGATTGTCTTCAAGACACAGGGGCAGAGCGCCAGGATTTCCGCAGAACGCCAAAACGTCTTCATCACTCCGAGCCAGGCCCGGCCTGACTCGGAGAAAGCCAAGGCACGCGTCCAGTTCAATTATCCGGGGGCTTCGACCCCGGTTCAAACCGCAAAGACATCGAACCCTGTTCCGCAATTCGCAAATCCAGTGGCTGAGCCGAGAGAATATGCCAGTATCAGCGCGCCGATCAGTGCCGCGCCAGCACCGATGGCCACACAGACACCTGCGATACAAGCTTTTGACCCTCGCGCCACCGCGCAACGTATCGCCACCGAGCGCGAGCAGGCCGCCGTGGAAACAGAATCTCTTCCAGCACTTGCAGGCGCCGTTCAGGCGAAACCGGAGCAGGGGGCTGCGCAACCGGGTGCAACAAATTTGACACCTGCTGCGACACATTCGGTCACGCCTGAAACGGTTCCTGTGTTTGATGAAACCGGCGCAGCCATCGTGTATGGCGATGAGTTTCAAGGCCTGCCGACTGCGAATGGCGAAATTTTCAACCAGGCTGACCTCACGGCCGCGCATCCGAACCTGCCCTTGCCAAGCCTTGTGCAAGTCGTGAACATTGACACGAATACGGAAGTGATCGTTCGCGTGAATGATCGTGGCCCGTTCGAGGATGGCGCCATGCTGCAGGTTTCGCAACGTGCCGCCTCCGAACTCGGCATGACCGGGGCAGGGCGCGCCAATGTGCGAGTCCGCTATCTGGGCCCTGCTCCTGTTGCCGCGCCCAAATCGCACCCTGCTGTGCAAGTAGCCAAGCAAGACCCGCCACCTGCCGCCAGCATCAGCACAGTTTCAGCACCTGCTGCGACATACACGTCAAGCCGCGCCGGTGCACAAAGCTACCAGCCCGTATCCGTCGGAAACTATTTCGTTCAAGTCGGTGCATTCTCGCAGATTTCGAATGCCGAGAGCCTTATTCAATCCATGCCCGGCAATCTAAGCGCCCAGATTGATCCAGCGCGCGTAAACGGGGCTGATTTCTTCCGCGTCCGCGTTGGCCCATTCATGAGCCGCGATGCTGCAGACCGCATGAAGGACGACCTGAACCGTTACGGTATCTCCAATGGGCGTGTTGTCGCTCAAAACTGACTACCGACACAGCACAGCTACCATTGACGCTGACCACAAACCGGCCCTTTTTCCTGTATAGACGGGAAAAAGGGCCGTATGTGTATCGGCCATCCGAACAGCAAATTCCGGAGGCTCACTATGCTGCGCAAAACCCAGATCCTGACTGCCATATTTTCGGCGATCGTTGCGACGGGTGCGGCCCAGGCTCAGATCGTGGACACGCCGGCCAGTCATGCCGTGATCATGGATCATGAGACCGGCACCATTCTGTTTTCCAAGGATGGTCAAGAGCCTATGATCCCCGCCTCCATGACCAAGATGATGACGGCCTTTCTCGTCTTCGAACTGATCGAGCGTGGCGAAATTTCCCTGACTGACAAGTTCACTGTCAGCGAAGACGCTTGGCGCCGCGGCGGCTTCCCATCAGGCACATCGACCATGGGTCTCGCCCCCGGCGACACACCGACGGTCGAAGAGCTGCTGCACGGCGTAATTATCATGTCTGGCAATGACGCCTGTATCGTGCTGGCCCAAGGTATTTCGGGATCTGAAGACGCCTTTTCGCGACGTATGACCTCCCTCGCCCACGAACTCGGAATGAGTTCGGCGAACTTCAAGAATACGACGGGCCTAGAGGCTGTTGGCCACGTCATCTCGGCAGAAGACCTCGCCAAGATGGCGAAACTCACCATCGACAAGTACCCGCAATATTATGACTGGTACGACATGCCGTCATATACATGGCGCGAATATACGCAGGCCAATCGCAATCCATTGCTCAGTATTGAAGGTACCGATGGCCTGAAGACCGGCCACCTCGAAGTTTCAGGATACGGTCTTACGGCCTCGGCAGTTCGTGACGGCGTACGGCGTACGATCGTCATCAACGGCCTGGAGAGTATGGCCGCGCGGGCCCAGGAAGGTGAACGCATGATGCGGATGGCTTTCCAGAGCTATGATCTGAAAGTCATCACGCCAGAAAGCGTTGAACTGCCGGAAGTCAAGGTCTGGCTCGGCCAGCAACAGACGGTTCCGGTCTCGCTGGCCAGCAAGATGACAATCGCCGGCCACAAGGCAGCTCTTGAGAAAGCAAAATCCGAAATCGTCCTCGACCAAGCGCTTCAGGCCCCCATCAAGGCCGGTGATACGGTCGGGAAACTGGTTGTCACCGTGGAAGGTCAGGCGCCGACGGAGGCTCCTATCGTAGCGGAGGCAACCGTCAAGAAGCTTGGTTTCTTTGGTCGCGCGGTCGAAGGGCTCAGCCAGATGATTGGCGGCAACAATGGCTGAGACGCCGACACTCAAATTCATCACACTGGAGGGCGGCGAAGGCACGGGGAAATCCACGCTGCAACGCGCGCTCGCGAAGCGTCTTGAAAGTGAGGGGTTTGAGGTGGTCACGACGCGCGAGCCGGGTGGCACACCCTTGGCTGAAGCCGTCAGGCAACTCGCGCTGCATCCACCTGTGGGTGGTAACTGGTCACCGATGAGTGAAGCTTTGCTGATGAATGCTGCGCGCAGCGACCATCTGGAGAATCTGATCCGACCCGCACTTACGGAGGGCAAATGGGTCATCTGTGACCGTTTCGCTGATTCCACGCGTGTGTATCAGAGTGTTAAAGGGGGCGTGTCGCAGAACGTCCTGAAAACCATGGAGTCGTCCGTCCTGGGAGACACTGTTCCGGGCCTCACGCTGATCCTCGATGCGCCGCTCGAAACCACCGCCACCCGCAGGACTTCCCGGAACGGGCCAGACGACGCCTTCGAAAAGCGCGCAGCGGATTTTCATCACGCTGTCCGACGGGGCTTCATTTCGCTGTCGCAGTCAGAGCCTGACCGGTGCCGGCTGATTGACGCCTCACGCTCTGAGCAAGACGTCTTCGAGGCAGCCTGGGCAGTACTTGCTGCAACCTATTCGCTGGGTGAGATGGCCGGATGACCAGTGCCTGGCCCTTGTACGGACACGATGCGGCGGAAGCCTCATTCCTTGCGTCGGCAACGACGGGCAAGCTGCATCATGGCTGGCTGATCGAGGGACCGTCAGGGATTGGCAAGGCGACAATGGCCAACCGGCTTGCCGCCTACATGCTGGGCGCGCGCGGACCGGAAACCTCGCCGCTTGATGCCGAGCCGTCTGACCCTGTCGCACGCACATGCCTTGCGGGCGGCCATCCCGATTTGCGCGTTGTGCATCGCGAGTTGAATGACAAGGGCAAGCTGCGCCAGGACATCACGGTCGACCAGATCCGGGAGCTGACGCATTTCTTTTCATTGAAGCCCGCACAAGGCGGCTGGCGTGTCGGCATCATCGACTCATTGGATGAGCTTAATCGCAATGGCGCAAACGCCTTGCTCAAGACGCTGGAAGAACCACCCGGTCACAGCATCCTGTTCCTCGTGAACCATGGAACGACACCAATCCTGCCGACGATCCGGTCGCGCTGCCGGGTCTTGCGCGTATCCGCGCTGAGTGATGAGGACACGAAACGTGCGCTGGAAACCGCTGACGCGTCGCCCGAGGCCGTGTCCTTGTCGAAGGGACGACCGGGTCTGGGCATTCAATTGTCCACGCCGTCAGGCCTTGCCGCGTCTCATGCCGCCAAGGTTTTGCTACGCAGCCTGCCGAGGCCGAATGATGGGCTCGTGACCGATGCATTGCAAACCGCCAGCGCTGATGACACGGCGATGCAGGCATTTCAGGAAGAGATTCTCTCCTGGCTGGCTCACCGCGCAGAACAGCAGCCGGCCGCCGCCAAGGCGTGGCTTGATATCTCGCGGCTTGCCGGCGAAGCGCGGGCGCTGAAGATGGATCCGGCGCAAACCGCGTCCAAGCTGATCGCAGGGCTTTATAGCGCTGCCCGGACACACTAAGTCCGCAAGCATGTTTGATACGCATGTAAACCTGCACGGCGAGACCTATGCCGAAGACCTGAGCGAAGTTCTGGCTCGGGCCGAGGAAAAGGGCGTGGAACGGATGCTGGCCATCTGCGACCGGCTCGACAATTTCGATGCAGTTCTGTCCATCGCCCGCGATCATCCGAACATCTGGTGTTCGGTCGGGGTGCATCCGCACCACAGCAAGGATTTCCCGGACCTCTCAGTTGAGGACCTGATTTCCAGAGCGAAGGATCCGAACGTGGTCGCCATTGGTGAAACGGGCCTGGATTTTCACTATGGCTACAGCGCGGAAGATGCGCAGGTCCGCAGCCTGAAAACTCACATAAAAGCGGCTCGCCAAACGGGCCTGCCACTCATCCTGCATACACGCGAAGCCGATGACATGATGGGCGACATTCTGGAAGAGGAATTCCGGAAGGGTGCATTCGTGCCTCTGCTGCATTGCTATACGGGCGGAGCAGGGCTTGCGCAGCGCGGTCTGGATCTGGGCGGCTTTGTCTCTGTCTCCGGTATCCTGTCCTTCAAGAGCGCGCGAGACGTGCGGGAAGTGATCGCGGACGTGCCGATGGACCGGCTTATCCTAGAGACTGATTGCCCATATCTTGCGCCAGTGCCTATGCGCGGGAGGCGCAACGAGCCGTCTTATCTTGTCCACGTGGCTGAAGCCTTGGCGATATTGAAAGATGTACCGCTGGATGAGGTCCTGCGCGTCACGACTCAGAATGCCCTCCGGCTGTTTTCGAGAATTCCAAGCTGATGGCGAAGGGTGTTTTCACGTTGCTCGGTAGCGGCTCCTCTGGAGGCGTGCCTCGCGTCGGCGGAGATTGGGGTGTTTGTGACCCGGCAGAGCCGCGGAACCGCAGATTGCGCTGCTCGGCGCTGGTTCAGGCCTTCGGGGCTGATGGCGAGGCGACGAACGTTTTGATCGACACGTCTCCAGATCTGAGAGAGCAATTGCTGGCTGCGGAAGTCGGTCACCTTGATGCGATCTTGTATTCGCACGACCATGCCGACCAGAGCCACGGGATTGATGATGTCCGACCGATTTTCATTCGCCAGCGCAAGCCAATACCCACCTATCTGAGCGCGGAGACCCGCAGCACGCTGACGAAAAGGTTTGCGTATTGTTTCGAGGGGAAGGGCGGCTATCCGTCCATTCTGGACCTCCAGGACGAGCTTGTGCCGCTTAAGCCTGTGAAAATCGAAGGCGCCGGCGGAGCTCTCGACTTCATACCACTCGACATGGAGCATGGGCGTATTCGCTGTCTGGGGTTCCGGATGGGCAATCTCGCCTACTGCAATGACGTTAACGGACTTCCCGAGGAGACGCTTGATGCGTTGCAGGGGGTCGAGACGCTGGTCATTGATGCCTTGCGATATACACCTCATCCATCGCATGCAAACCTCGACCAGGCGCTTGAGTGGATTGAGCAGGTCGCGCCCAGTCAAGCGGTACTGACGAATATGCATGTCGATATGGATTACCAGACGCTGTGCCGAGAACTCCCCGCTGGAGTTGCACCCGGATACGACGGCTTGAGACTTGATTTCATTATATAATCTACAAATGCAATTTCCCATAATGATGATTATGCGACTCACGGATTAAGATCGACCTACCAGTATGGCTTGGCCATTTGGCACGCCATCTGATGGCGCGGCCTGGCTCGCAGGTTACATGATGCACGGTATTGTTCTCCTGCTGGCTCTGACCAAGCTAGAACTTGGCAGAACAACGTTCTGTTTACTTTTCGCGCGGCTGCCCCCTTCCCCTCTCAGAGCCGAAAATCGGTTAGCCAGGAACCGATCAGTTCCTGCTTCTTCGCCAGATCCTCCGCAGCTTGGTCCGGCGTCCTGTGAAGGAAGATAAGAGAATTTCCTGGTCGCAGTTGACCCAGCAAATGCCGGTCGGAACGGTTCACTTGGAGAATGTGGGGATAGCCGCCCGTAGTCTGGCAGTCTGGCAACAAGAGGAACCCCCTTCCCTTGGGTGGCAATTGCAGCGCGCCGGGAAAAACGCCGGCGCTCGGAAGGTTCGCAGCCACACCCAAATCGGGGAAATTTCCGTCGAGTTCCACCCCAATCCGGCTTGCCCGCCGGGTTGCCGTGAAGTGTTCCGTCCAGAGATTTTCACACGATGGTTGGTAATCTGGTCCTTCCGACGCTCGCAAAGCAAAACTGTGGGTCAACGGGAAGCATAGGTGCTCTGGCGTGGATTCGACGTGTTGAGGACATGAGACATCATCATGCGCGCTGACCATGTCGCCCGATTTGAGCGCGCGTCCGTCCAGACCTCCCAATCCGGCAGGAAGATAGGTCGATTGGCTACTCAGGAAATCCTCCCCCTGAAAGCCACCTGCAATGCCCAGATAGGTCCGCAATCCCGCGTCTGCTCGCCCGACCTTCAAGACGTCGCCTGCTTCCACAAACAGGGTGTGATGGAAGGGTTTTACCTGATCGTTCAAGGAGATGGGCGCGATTGCGCCAGCGAGCGCGACTGTCGCCGCACTCGTGAATTCTGCCGAGAATGGCCCATAAGTGATTTCGATACACGCCTTGTCAGACGCGTTGCCTACCAAACGGTTCGCAATGGCATGAGACAAGGGATCTGCCGGCCCTGACGCTGGAATGCCAAAGTGGCGGTATGTGTCTCTTGGCGCGCCTTGCAAGGTCGCCTGCGGTCCAGCTTCGATAATACGGACCGTCATCTCAGGCCCATTCGATCTGCAGTGGTGTACCGGCCGACAAGAGAAATGGATCTGGGGATGACTTGTCGAACAAGATTGCATCTGTCCGTCCGATGATCGGCCAGCCTCCCGGACCCTCCAGCGCATAGATACCGAGAGAGCCCTTGATGAACCCGATTGAGCCTGCCGGGACACGCTGGCGCGGATTTTCCAATCTCCCACCGCTCAAGGACTGATCGACGCCCGACACATAGGCAAAGCCCGGCGCAAAGCCCAACATGTCGACCATCAAGCTGGAGTCATGAATCTTAGAAAGAAATTCCTCTATGGTGCAGCGATTCGCTTCAGCGCACGTAGACAGGTCCGGTGCAGAGGCTTCATCCGTGCTGACAGTGAGGGTTACTTCCGGCTGAACCGATTGTTGGTCGCACAAATTCATGGAAACCGTCTTCTTCAACAGGTCTCTCGCCGCAGATGGCTGTAGGGCCACCGGATCAAATTGCACCGTGACGCTCTCGCGGCCGACAACGACTTCGCGCCAGCTTCCACTGCTGCGCAGTACATCTGCGATTAGATGGCGCTCATCAGAGGCACGTGTGACCAGCCGCAGCGCATCGTCGCCACAGGGAACGATCCTCGGCCCGCTCATAAAGCGAGCTGCGCCTTTATCTCTATGCCGCGCGCATGGAGGGCTTCCCGTAGCGCTAAGGCCGAGTGAACAGCGCCAGCCGTATCGCCGTGCAGGCAGATCGTATCCACATTGAGCGCAATGGCATGGGAGCCCTGAGCGGACACGGTGCCGTTTTCGACAATCCCAATGACTTGCGCGACTTGCGCCTGCGTGGCCTCGATCACAGCGCCGGGCTCGCTTCGCGCAACCAGCGAGCCATCACCGGCATATCTACGATCTGCAAACCCTTCAGCGAGAAAGTCCATGCCCGTTCCATGAGCGATCTTGCTCAGGCGTGAATTGGGTGGGCCGATAATCGCCCGGATTCGAGCGTCGCGCGCAACGCGGACAACAATCTCGGCAAGATTGGAGTCGCGCGCCGCATCATTATAGAGGGCGCCATGAGGTTTGAGATGGTCGAGGGTCACGCCCTGGAGCCGTGCGAGGCTGGCCAGTGTACGCACCTGCTGCCGAAGCGACATCTCGAGCTCTTCGTGGGACATGGCTACAGTCTTGCGGCCGAAATTCTGCCTGTCCGGATATGAAGGGTGCGCGCCAATCACGACATTGCGGGCTCTTGCCGCTTTCAATGTCGCCCGCATGCTCTCCTCATCGCCCGCATGTCCGCCGCACGCGATACTGCAGCGGCTGACCACATCGAGAATAGCGCGGTCCATGGCGCGACCGGCTTCACCCGGCAGTTCCCCGATGTCAGCGTTCAGGCAGATTGTGCGGTTCATGCCCAGACATTTAGGGCTCTGAGGATCAGGCGCAAGCCGAGGCCGAAGGTTATTGCGACGACACCAATGCCGAGCATGTTCGCCAGCCATGAATTCACGTGACTGCCCAACAGGCGCTTGCGATTCATGGCGATCAACAGGAAGGCTGCGATGACAGGCAGGATGAGCCCATTTGCAATTTGGGCAAAGAGGATCACTTCGACGGGCCGCACGCCCAGCAGAGCGATAAGTGTTCCAATCGCCAGGACACCCAGCGCGATCCCCCGGAACAACCGGCCGGTGCGCTGGAACCCTCCAAATTCTGACAAGGCATACGCTGTAGCCAGTGGGGCTGTAATGGAGGATGACAGGCCCGCACCGAACAGACCAATCCCCACCAGGTATTTCGCGAGCGGCCCGTAGGCGGGTTCGATAGATATCGCCATGTCTGCAGCGGATGAGACTGTTATCCCTGAACCGAACAGGCTGGCGGCTGCCGTCGACAGGATCAGGATGGACACGAAACCGCCAAGACCGATGGATATCGCAGTGTCGGTTCTTGCGGCTCGCAATGCCTCGGCAGATCCGTTGGGCCATTTGTCACGAACCGTGGAGGCGTGGAGAAACAGATTGTATGGCACGATCGTGGTGCCGATCAGGGCAATGGCCGTCAGCAATCCGCCGTCCGGGATTGCGGGCTTCAGGCCGCTTATCCAGCCGGAGAGGTCAGGACGCGTAAGGAGCACGCTGCCGGCAAAGGCGACACTCATCATCAGGACGAGGCCGATCAGAAGTTTCTCGATATGCTTGTAGTGGCCGAACAAGAGAAACCCGGCCGCCGTCGCGCTTAACACCAAAACGATCAGCCTGTGAGACACGCCGGTCGAATGGAACAGGGCTTCCAGCCCCAACGCCCCACCGGCGAGATTACCTGCTTCATAAGCCGAATTTCCGACCGCCAGAGCGGACACACCGAGCAGGATAATCGACCATTTAATGATCGGCCCATTCTCCGGCGCCGTCATGGCAGCTGCCAGCCCCTTGCCGGACACGATCCCCAACCGCGCCGCCATTTCCTGCAGGATGATGGTTGCGAGCGTCGCGAAGACGAGCGCCCAGATCAGGGCGTAGCCGTAATCGGCGCCTGCCAGCGTGCAGGCTGTAACAGTGCCCGGTCCAATGAATCCGGCGGCGACAAGGGCTCCCGGTCCGATGCTGAGTTTCATGACGCCCCCGTAGTCTGTCGCGCGGGGCGACCCTTGCTAGATGTGTATCACGCGGCCTTCGGCATCCAGCACGGATTCATGCATGCTTTCGGAAATGGTCGGATGTGGGAAGATGGTGTGCGCCAGATCCTGCTCGGTCAACTCGCCCTGACGGGCAATGACATAGCCCTGGATCAGTTCAGTCACTTCCGCGCCGATCATGTGTGCGCCCAGCAACTCGCCGGTCTTCTTGTCGAAGATGGTTTTGACGAGGCCTTCAGAGGCGCCCATCGCGATGGCCTTGCCATTGCCGATAAAGGGGAAGCGGCCAACCTTGATGTCGTAGCCTTTTTCCTTTGCGGCCTTCTCGGTCAGACCAACACTGGCGACCTGTGGATGGGCATATGTACAGCCCGGCACATTCCACGGATCGAACGGTTCGGCATGATCGGCGCCGGCAATGCCTTCAACACACACAACGCCTTCATGAGACGCCTTGTGGGCCAGCCAGGGCGGGCCGGTCAGATCGCCGATGGCATAGAGTCCTTTGACGCCTGTGCGCCCGAAATTGTCGACTTTGACATGGGTCTTATCGACCTTCACGCCAAGCGCTTCAAGGCCAAGGTCTTCAACATTGCCAACGATACCCACCGCAAGGATAGCGCGGTCGAATTCTTTTTTCTCTTTCTTGCCGGACTTGTCCGTGATTTCAGCTGTAACGGTGGACTGGCCAGATTTGAGGTTTTCGACCTTCGCACCGGTGACGATGTTCAGGCCCTGCTTCTTGAAATCCTTCTCGGCGAGCTTGGAAATCTCCTCGTCTTCCACTGGCAGGATTCGGTCCATCACTTCAGCCACGGTCACATCCGCGCCGAGCTCATGATAGAAACTGGCGAATTCGATCCCGATGGCGCCGGAGCCGATGACGAGCAGACGCTTCGGCATGATGTCCGGTGTCATGGCTTCGCGGTACGTCCAGATCAGTTTCTTGTCTGCGACAAGGCCCGCTTGCGGGATATCTCGCGCCCGCGCGCCGGTGGCGAGCATGACATGCTTGGCCTGATAGGACGTGTCCTTGCCGTCCTTGTCTTTGACGACGACCTTCGGTGCCGGCGTACCTTTTTCAAGGCGGGCGGTGCCTTCGAGGACGTCGATCTTGTTCTTCTTCATCAGGAATTTCACGCCGGTCGATAGCTGGTTCGCCACGCCGCGTGAGCGCTTCACGACAGCATCCAGGTCGAAATCAGCCTTGTCGATCTTCAGGCCGAATTCCTTTGCGTTCTTGGCCAGATGCAGGACTTCAGCCGAACGCAGCAGCGCCTTGGTCGGAATACAGCCCCAGTTCAGACAGATGCCGCCGAGGCTTTCGCGCTCGACGATGGCCGTCTTCATGCCCAGTTGCGACGCGCGAATGGCCGCAACATACCCGCCGGGTCCGGATCCGATCACGATGAGGTCGTACTGCGTACTCATTGGGTAATTCCTCTCATTTCATCCCATGCCAGAAGCGCCTGGGATACGCGCAAATCCGCGCTCTCGAACATTTCAGGCGTGCAAATGTATTCCGGTTCTTCCGCAGAAATCTTGTTCATCAGAACAACGCTGTCAGCGGCAATATCTTCGCGAAGCTCCCGAGCCACTCCTTCGTAGCGCAGATCTTCCATGAACTCCGAAAGCTGGTCTGTAGCCTCCCTGTCGCACAAAAGGCTGATGCCTTTCTGGATCGCAAGTTCGCCAGCGATCATGCGAATGTCCGCCTCATTCATGCCCGACGAATTGCCCGTGGAAACGCTTTCCCCGGAGCATCCGGCGAGGAGGGTCAGGCTGACAAGCATCATCCCGAGCCGCGTCATCAGAGCAGCATGGCTTCGGGGGTTTCAACATATCGCTTGAAGGCTTGCAGCCATTTGGCGCCTTCCGCCCCGCCGACGACGCGATGGTCGCAGGTAAGCGTGACGGTCATCACGGTGCGGGCAGCAATATTGCCCTTCGCATCGACGACAGCGCGTTTCTCGCCTGCGCCCACCGACAGGATCATGCCTTCAGGCGGATTGATGATGGACGCAAAACTCTTGATGCCGAACATGCCGAGGTTGGAAATGCTGAATGTGCCGCCACTGTATTCCTGCGGCTTCAGCTTTCGTTCCCGGGCCCGGCCGGCAAGATCCTTCATCTCTTCGGAAATCTCCGCGAGGCCCTTGGTTTCGGCATCGAAGACAACCGGCGTAATAAGCCCGCCATCGATGGCCACGGCAACCGAGACATTCGCATGCTTGTGATAGGCGATGCCCTTGTCGGTATAGGAGGCGTTGCAGTCCGGCTCGTCCATCAGCGCCATGGCGGCCGCCTTGATGAGCATGTCATTGACCGACACTTTCACACCTTCACGCGCAGCCGCATTGATTGCGGCCCGGCTCGCCAGCAAGTGATCGAGTTCAAGATCAATGTTCAGCGGGAAGTGTGGCACCTGCATGAAGCTGGTCGTCAGACGCTTCGCAACGGTCTTGCGCATGCCGTCCAGCGGCACGAGCTCATAGCTGTCCGGAGCGTAGACCCGGTCGTCCAGGACTTGCGGCAGGATCAGGCCATCGGGCTGGGCTGCAGCGCCCATGCCGGTTCCAGCCGGTGCGTCTTTGGCGTTCTCGACATCGCGCTTGATTATCCGGCCGCGCGGGCCGGTGCCCTTCAGTCCCGAAAGGTCGAGACCTTTCATCTCCGCGATCCGGCGCGCCAAGGGGCTTGCCTTGATGCGGCCATCAGAAGAATTCGCAGACGGAAGGGGTGATTTAGAGGGCGTGATAGCGCTGTCTGCCTGCTTTGCCGGGGCAGAAGCTTCTGTCTTGGGCGCAGGCTTTGTCTCTTCCGATTTCGGTGCAGCTTCCGCCTTGTTGTCCTTGGGTGCGTCCTGCTTGGCAGGTGCCTTGACCGATGATGCGTCTTCGCCTTCCTCAGCGAGGATCGCGATCACCTCATTGACCTTCACGCCTTCAGCGCCCGCCTCGACGAGGATTTTCGCAATCGTACCTTCATCAACGGCTTCGACTTCCATCGTCGCCTTGTCGGTTTCAATCTCGGCAATAATGTCACCCGAAGAGACGGTATCGCCTTCCTTGACGAGCCATTTGGCGAGCGTGCCCTCTTCCATGGTCGGCGACAGGGCGGGCATGGTGATATTGATAGCCATATCAGTCCCCCATCTTCTGGACATCGCCCGGAGATTTCGGGCCGAACTGGATCCGGTTCAGGAAGCCGGTGACGATTTCCTTGATGATTTCTTCCTTTTCCGGGCCGTCTGGATGAATATCCTTGAACGCATCGGTCACATGCTTGGCAATGTCCGCCAGCATGAAGCCCCACATGGTCGGCTCCTTGGCGGGCTCGGCAGCTTCACCGACACGCAGGCTGACATGCTCGGTATTGTCGGCAATCCAGAAGCGGATCATTTCCTGCGCACTCTGGGCACCCTCAATCGAAGGCGGCGATTTGAGTTCTCGTTTTTCAGTCGACATAGCAAACTCTCCGCGCGGCTTCGACAATGTCATCGGCATTCGGAAGGCTCATGGCTTCCAGGTTTGCCGCATAAGGCAGGGGGACGTCCTTCTGATGGACGCGGGCCGGAGGCGCATCGAGATAATCGAACGCTTCGGCCGTGACCGTTGCTGCGATCTCAGCGCCAACGCCGAAGAAGCGCCAACCTTCCTCGCAGCAGACGATCCGGTTGGTCTTCTTCACGCTCTCAATGATTGTATCCGTATCCAGAGGACGGATCGTGCGCAGGTCGATGACTTCCGCCTCAATCCCCTGCTCCGCCAGTGTCTCGGCCGCCTGAAGAGCGAACCCAACCATTCTCGAATGCGCAACCAGCGTGACGTCGGCACCCTCTCGCTTGATTGCTGCCTTGCCGATGGGCAGGACATGGTCATCCAAATCCGGCACGGGGAAGCTGTTTCCATAAAGCAATTCATGCTCAAGGAAGACAACCGGGTTCGGATCGCGGATGGCGGCTTTAAGCAGGCCCTTGGCGTCGGCGGCGTCATAAGGCGCAACCACTTTCAGACCGGGGATCTGGCCATACCAGGCCGAATAATCCTGGCTATGCTGGGCGCCCACACGCGACGCGGCACCATTGGGACCCCGAAACACGATCGGACAGCCCATCTGTCCGCCGGACATGTAGAGGGTCTTGGCCGCAGAGTTGATGATCTGGTCAATGGCCTGCATGGCAAAATTGAAGGTCATGAATTCGACGATAGGTTTGAGGCCCGCAAAGGCGGCCCCTACCCCAAGTCCGGCAAAGCCATGCTCCGTGATCGGTGTATCCACCACACGACGCGCGCCGAATTCCTGAAGCAGTTCCCGCGTGACCTTGTAGGCCCCTTGATACTCCGCAACTTCCTCACCCATGACGAAAACAGATTCGTCGCGGCGCATCTCTTCGGCCATGGCATCGCGCAGCGCATCCCGCACCGTTGTATCGGTAAAGGACGTCCCTTCGGGAATGCTCGGGTCTGACAGCACGGCGGCCTTTGGAGCCTCGACTTCGTCGCTTGCCTCCTCCGTGTTCGTGTCTTCACCAGACTCGGCGGGCTCTTCGGTGGCCTGACCGCCGGCATCGTCTTTGGCTTCCACCTTGGAGGCGTCTTCACCTTCTTCAGCCAGTACGGCAATGACGGCATTGACCTTCACGCCTTCTGTACCCTCTGGAATCAGGATCTTTGCCAAAACGCCCTCGTCGACGGCTTCGACTTCCATCGTGGCCTTGTCGGTTTCGATCTCGGCAATGATGTCACCGGAAGAGACGGTGTCGCCTTCCTGCTTCAGCCATTTCGACAGGGTGCCCTCTTCCATGGTCGGAGACAGGGCGGGCATGAGAATATCTACGGACATTAGTGTGCTCCGGAAAACAGGATGGCGGACAGTCGAGGGGATTGCGTGCCTGTCATCAGGCGACCTCAACGTCTTTCAGGACGTCAGTCCAGAGTTCGGATGGATCAGGTTCAGGGCTCTCGAGCGAGAAGTCGGCGGCTTCCTTGACGATGCCCTTGATCTCCTTGTCGATGTTCTTGAGTTCTTCTTCGCTCGCATGACCAAGCTCCAGGAGCTGGTTCTTCAGGCCCTCGATCGGGTCATGGTGCGACCGGATATCATCGACCTCTTCCCGTTTCCGGTACTTGGCCGGGTCGGACATTGAGTGACCGCGATACCGGTAGGTCTTCATTTCCAGAATGTAAGGCCCCTTGCCGGAGCGAGCATATTTGACGGCTTTCTCGCCGGCTTCGCGTACAGCCGTCACGTCCATGCCGTCCACTTCTTCGCCCTCGATCTCGAAAGATATGCCGCGCTTGTAGAGTTCGGTTTCAGACGCGTGGCGGGCGACACTGGTGCCCATGGCGTACATATTATTCTCGATTACGTATACGACCGGTAGGTCCCAGAGTGACGCCATGTTGAAGGCCTCATAGACTTGGCCCTGATTGGCTGCGCCGTCTCCGAAATAGGCGACGGCAACGTTGTCTGTGCCGCGATACTTGTTGGCAAAGCCAAGGCCCGTCCCGATCGGGACTTGGGCCCCGACGATACCGTGGCCACCATAGAAATTCTTTTCCTTGGAGAACATGTGCATCGAGCCGCCCTTCCCCTTGGAATAGCCGCCGGTGCGTCCGGTCAGTTCCGCCATGACGCCTTTCGGGTCCATGTCGCAAGCCAGCATATGGCCGTGATCGCGGTAACCGGTGATGATCTGGTCGCCTTCTTTCAGGCAGGCCTGCATGCCGGTCACAACGGCTTCCTGACCGATATAAAGGTGGCAGAAGCCGGCAATCTTGCCCATGCCGTAGAGTTGCCCCGCCTTCTCTTCAAACCGGCGGATCAGGAGCATGTCCCGATAGTATTTCAGCATCTCTGCCTTGCCGGTTTTGGAAGGTGCCTTTTTTGAACTTCTTGCTTTCGTCGCCATAAATACGCTCCAACCCTTTTCCAGACTTATGTATGCGCAATTACGCAGCGACAAGTCAGAACAACTATGTCAATTTGCAGAGCTTGGTTCCGAGGTAATGAGAACAATTTCATTCGGATAGACAAAAGCGAGCTTATCGCGCGCCATGGCTTCCACGAAATCCGGATCCACCGATCCCGGTGTCAGGCGCCGGATGTCAGTTCGCAAACGCCCGATATCGGTTTCCAGCTGGGAAAGCTCGGTCTTGCGGTCTTCAAGCTCCATCTGGGCGTCTGACCACCGGCCGAGCCCCTTCTCCCCCGCAAAGGCGTGGTAGGCGAAATAGAGCACCAGAAGTGACAGGCCGGCGGCCTCGAGTCGCGATTTCATAACCTCACCTAATCCCGGCATGGTTAAGAGAACGTGATCGTCGCCGGCCCGGTAGACAGGCCCAGACCGCTAGGCAGCGTTGATGCGCGAGCGGCCGGCAAAGATGCCAACAGGTCCCAGCTCTTCCTCAATACGAATCAGCTGGTTGTATTTTGCAATCCGGTCGGACCGGGAGAGCGACCCTGTCTTGATCTGACCGCAATTGGTGGCGACGGCCAAGTCTGCAATTGTTGTATCTTCCGTCTCACCCGAACGGTGGGACATGACGGCCGTATAGCCGTGAAGATGAGCCAATTCTACGGCATCGAGCGTCTCGGACAAGGTGCCGATCTGATTAACTTTCACCAGGATGGAGTTTGCGGCGCCTTTCTGCAGGCCAACCGACAAGCGATCCGGATTGGTCACGAACAGATCGTCACCGACCAGTTGTACGCTGTCACCAATCGATTCCGTCAGGGCAACCCAGCCATCCCAATCATCTTCGGCCATGCCGTCTTCGATGGAGATGATGGGATAGCGAGCGCAGAGATCGGCGAGATAGGCGGCGAACTCGTCGGAACCGAGGGATTTGCCCTCGCCTGCCAGTTCGTATTTTCCGTTCTTGTAGAATTCAGTCGAAGCAGCATCCAGCGCCAGCGCCATGTCTTCGCCTGGCTTGTAACCGGCTTTCTCGATGGCCTTCATGATGAAGCCGATGGCGTCGTCGGTAGAGGCGAGATTCGGCGCGAAGCCGCCCTCATCCCCGACATTCGTGTTGTGGCCTGCTTCGCTCAGCGTTTTCTTCAGAGCATGGAAAACTTCAGCGCCCATGCGTACGGAATCCGCCAGGCTCTCGGCGCTGACCGGCATGATCATGAATTCTTGGATGTCGATCGGGTTGTCGGCATGTGCGCCGCCATTGATGATATTCATCATCGGGGTCGGCAGAACGCGGGCGTTCGGGCCGCCGACATACCGGTAGAGCGGCATGGCCGAGCTTTCAGCGGCGGCTTTTGCGAGCGCCATGGAGACGCCCAGAATGGCATTCGCCCCAAGGCGGGATTTGTTTTCAGTGCCGTCCAGATCGATCATCAGCATGTCGATCATGCGCTGTTCCGTGGCGTCGAGCCCGGCCAGTTCATTGAAGATCTCGCCATTCACGGCATCGACCGCTTTCAGGACGCCCTTGCCGAGATAGCGCGCCTTGTCGCCATCGCGCTGTTCGTGGGCTTCATAGGCACCTGTCGAGGCGCCCGATGGCACGGCTGCGCGACCCAGGGAGCCGTCTTCCAGCGTGACATCAACTTCGACCGTTGGATTACCCCGGCTATCCAGAATTTCCCGGGCATGGATGTCGATGATCTCGCTCATGAGTGGCTGTACCTTTGCGGCCTAGAAATGAAAAAAGCGCCCCCTGCTGTGGCAGGAAGCGCTCGCACCCTTAAGGCTGCGCGCTCAAAAGCGCAACAGCAGGTCGTTTAGATATCGTCACGCGGCTCCAGAACCTGACGGCCCCGGTACATGCCGGTTTTCAGGTCGATGTGGTGCGGGCGGCGCAGTTCACCGGATTCCGCATCTTCGATATACGTGTTCATGTCGAGACGGTCGTGCGAACGACGCATGCCGCGGCGCGACTTGGAGATCTTGCTCTTTGGAACTGCCATAACAGGTATCCGGTAGTTTGGCGCAAATGCGCGTGAATTGGAAAGGGGCCTCATACATAGAGGCCCGTCTCTTTGCAAGGCTCCAACGTCATCGCCGAACGAATTTCTTCAGTCCGGCCTGGCAGGCCTATTGAGCCTTTGCCGCCTCGACCTGACGCCTGATCCGAAGCAGGTTTCCGCCCCAGATCTTTTCGAGGTCAGCTTCCGTATAACCCTCTTCCATCAGGCGTTCTGTTACTTTTGGCAGAAAGGAGACATCCTCCATGCCGGCCACACCGCCGCCGCCATCCCAGTCGGCGCCCATGCCAACATGATCCGGCCCGACAATCTCCAGTGCATAGAGCATTTGGTCCATGAACACTTCAAACGAAGAAAGTGGCATCGGGTAGGCCGAATCGATTTCGCCACGGCGTGCCATGTATTGCTCGCGCTCTTCGTCGGTAAGGTCAAAAGGCGAACGTCCCTCAAACGAGGCAGCCAGTTCTTCCAGCGCGGCCGTGCGTTCTGCAGGGGGCTCGAGATTCTCGATATATGATCCAAGGGCATTCATCTGGATAACGCCGCCATTTTCCGCGACACGCCGCAACAGATCATCCGGAATGTTCCGGGGATGGTCGTACAGGGCTTTCACGCCGGAATGAGACAGCACGATCGGAGTCGTGGAAATTTCCATGATGTCCTCAACGGTCGAGTCGGCGGCATGCGAGCCATCAACCATCATGCCGAGCCGATTGGCCTCCCGGACCAGTTCTTCGCCAAGCGGTGTCAGCCCACCAAGGTCCGTCGCCGACAAATCTGTTGCACTGTCCGCAAACTGGTTGTCGCGGAAATGCACCGGCCCAACGAGTCGCACACCGCGCTCATAGAAATCCTCAAGTACGGTCAGATCCGTGCCGAGCGGGTAGCTGTTCTCAATGGACTGGAAGACGATCCGCTTGCCATCCGCAACGATGCGCTCGGCATCATCCGCTGTGTAGGCGAGTTCGAACTCGTCCGGATGCGCCTCGACCATCGCAATTATTTCGTCTGACCGCGTCAGGGCTGCCTGTTTCGCCGCTGCGTATGAGGCTTCATCCAATGGGCCTTGAGGCGTGAAGATTACCCAGAAGCCCCCATCAAGCCCGCCGCGTTGCATCTTGGGAAGGTCGACCTGAACCTGTCCCATCTGTGTCGGATTATCGGCAACTATGTCGAAGTCCGGTTTCGAGAGATTGGCCGGCGTATCGAGATGCGAATCCATGACCAGGATCCGTTCGTGTATTTCGCGTGGCGTGGCCTGTTCGGCGGGATCAACCGGGTCAATCTGGTCGGACTCGGCGCCACAAGCGGCGAGAATCAGGGCGGGCAGGATGGGAAGGAAGTGTTTCATGGCGTCTCGATTTTGCTGAAGCGTGTCATGCGAGCCTAAGGACTAAGCGGGATGACGCAAGAAAAATGGTCGCCCCGGGGGACGACCAAGTTCAGCAAGAAGGACGCTGGGCATCCGCCCAGGCAAAATGCCCAAGACATGTGCCCAACAAGGTGGTTAATAGCAGGATCAAGCTGAACGAACGGATATTCGTCCGGTTGTCTTCCGTTCATCTGGGAAGAGAATTCGATCTACTGAATTCCCCACTCCTTGAGAATCTCGTCGGAATGCTCGCCCAGCCCGGCTGGCCGACCCTGAATGGCGCCCGGTGTCGCCGAGAAGCGCGGCGCGGGAGCGGGCTGAACCACGCCTTCGATCTCGACAAAGGTCTTGCGGTCGACATTGTGCTTGTGCGTCGGTGCTTCCGACATCGACAGGACAGGCGCGAAGCAGATGTCCGTGCCCTCCATGATCTCGCACCATTCATCGCGGGTCTTGGTCTTGAAGACGGTCATGATCTTCTGCTTCAGGCTCGGCCATTTTGACCGGTCCATCTGGGCCTGGAAGTCCGGATCGGTGAGGCCCGCCTTCTCGAGCAGCAAGGCGTAGAATTGCGGCTCGATCGATCCGATCGACACCCATTTTCCGTCACTACATTCATACGTGTCGTAGAAATGGGCTCCGCCATCAAGCAAATTGGCTTCGCGCTCATCCGTCCACAGACCCATGGCCTTCATACCGTAGAACATGGTTGCAAGAGATGCCGCACCATCGGACATGGCCACGTCTATGACCTGCCCTTCGCCGCCATTTTTCACGTTCACGATGCCCGCCAGCAGGCCCATGGCCAAGTAGAGTGCGCCACCGCCATAATCGCCGACCAGGTTCAAAGGCGGGCGGGGGCGGCCATCGCCGTCGCCCATTGCATGGAGCGCCCCGGTAATGGCGATGTAGTTCAAATCATGACCTGCGGCATGCGACAGCGCGCCCGTCTGGCCCCAGCCTGTCATGCGCCCATAGACAAGCTTCGGATTGCGTCCGAGGACGACATCCGGTCCAAGCCCATTGCGTTCCATCACGCCCGGACGGAAGCCTTCAATCAGGCCGTCGGCCTTTTCGAGCAGCTTCAGTGCGGTCTCGACATCGGCAGGATCCTTGAGATTGAGCCCGATGGACCGGCGGCCCCGACTCATCACGTCAGCAGGGCGACCCGGACGTCCATCCCCCTTGCGGTCAATCCGGACCACATCGGCTCCAAGGTCCGACAGAAGCATGCCGCAGAAGGGCCCCGGGCCAATGCCTGCAAATTCAACAATCCGAACGCCGTTCAGCGGTCCCTGAGCCATGATGTATCCTACCTTTTATTTTTGTCTCACCGGGTCAATTTAGCGGATCATTAAGCCGACGCGCTTCAAAAGGAAGGGGTTCCGCAACGTCGCCCGACTCAATCCATCCGAGCTTTATGAACGACCTGGCTTACCTTGATCCTCCCATAGAAGTTCTGGCCGCCAGCCCGCGCCTGGACATGATCCTTTCGCGCCTGCGTTCCGGGCGCATGCGCCCGTTCCGGGCCGACTTCCCTATTTCGCGTGCGTCTTCTGAAGCCCTCCTCGTAGACACGAAGAGTCTGGATAGAGAGACATTGGATCACTTCATCCAGAATGCCGGGGAGACCGTTCGGCCTATCCTGGTTCTGGGCGATCCCGCCATTGCCACACACTTTTCAAACGCTGTTGTCGTCCCGCGCGATCGCGACCTGTCTGTCCTGAGAGGACGGCTGGATGCCGTGACCAGGCGAAGTGCCCGAATGTCCGAACTGCAGCTGCGCAGCAAAACGGCCGCCGCTTTCGGAGTGAATTTGCCTGCTCCGATTGTCGAAACCGTTCCAGACCTTCTGTATCTCGGGGACGGATCCTCGCGCTTCCTTGCCTTGCAGGCTGCGCTGGGCGAACGAGGGATTACGGTAACGGCCGCCTTCAGTGCGCATACCGCTGCAGACTATGTGAAACAAAGAGTCTTCGCGGCCATCCTCGTCGATATTACGCCGGAAACCAAAAGCCTGGACAAGCTCGCCAACTGGGTATCCGCCGCAGTCCAGAGCTTTGAAGATACGCCCCTCCTGGGCCTGCTCGATCCGAGTGTCGTGCCGACCCCCGCTTTTGAGTCACTAGCCAGCCATATGTCGGATGTATTCGATCACGGCACAGCCGCTCGGGACCTCGCGGCACATGTGGAAGCTCATGGCCGGCGGCATGCCCAGCGTTCAGTCGTTACACTTGGTGACGCGGCGCTGTCAGCGATATGTCATCCCGATACGGGCCTCTATTCCCAACGGTTTTTTGAGGTGCATCTGCAAAACCAGATCACTTTGTCGACAGAGCGCGGAGATCCCCTGACCCTTCTGGTCGTATGCGACCCCCAGCATGACCGCCTCACGCCCAGGGAACGTAGTCTGGTGGCCGACACCATTCTCTCTGGTGTCAGGGAGACCGATCTGCCCGCGACCATTGATCCGGACACCTTTGCCATCAGCCTGCCGGCGACCAGCTACAAAGGCGCAGTCCATATCTGCGAACGCCTGTTTAGGGGACTGGACCGGACAACACCGCACCTCGCGAGCCGGCTCGGCTGGCGGATCACCGAAAAGCGAGCCTATCATGATTCCGAGAGGCTCCTGTCGGAAGCAAGGTCGGGCGTCTACCAGAAATCCCGAATGGGCTAGGCTGGAACAAGTCCGGCAGCAGATTCGAGTTCCTTGAGGAAGCTCCGGATACCCGACAAACGCTGTTCCGGGGTGCCGCCAAGACCTGAATGGACCAGTTTGGAGTCCGGCCGGATCCGCAATTGCGAGGGCCGACTACGCACCACGTCCAGCAGACGCGCCGGATCGAGCACCGTGTCTTCGCGGAAGGCAAACACGGCCCCCTTCTGACCTGCATCCAGTTTGGAAATGCCCAAGGTCTTGCATTGGACCTTGATGGCCGTCACTTCCAGCAATTGTTTCGTTTCCTCCGGCAACGGACCGAACCGGTCGATCAGTTCAGCTGCAAAGGATTCCCGTTCGGCTGCCGTCGAGATTTCCGACAGGCGGCGATAGAGCGACAGACGGATGTTCAAATCCTCGACATAAGTTTCCGGGATCAGGACGGCAGCGCCCGTATTGATCTGAGGCGACCAATCATCCGCGAATTCTTCATTGTCGCTGGCGCCCGCCTTGAGTGCGTTGACGGCATCTTCCAGCATTGACTGGTAGAGTTCCACGCCAACTTCCTTCACATGACCTGACTGTTGATCCCCAAGAAGATTGCCTGATCCGCGCATATCAAGGTCATGGCTGGCAAGCTGGAAGCCCGCCCCGAGGGAGTCGAGCGACTGGAGAATCTTCAGGCGGCGGTCGGCCGTCTCGGTAATGACCTTGTCGCGCGGGGTGGTGAAATAGGCATAGGCACGCAGCTTCGATCGACCCACCCGGCCGCGCAGCTGGTAAAGCTGCGCCAGGCCAAACATGTCTGCGCGGTGAATAATCAGCGTGTTTGCCCGTGGAATGTCGAGGCCGCTCTCCACAATCGTCGTGGACAACAACACATCATATTTGCCCTCGTAGAACGCGGTCATGATGTCTTCGAGTTCCCCCGCAGCCATCTGGCCGTGGGCGACAATGAAGGACACTTCCGGCACATTATCGCGCAGGAAACGCTCCAACTTGTCGAGATCCTGGATGCGTGGCGCGACGAAAAAGGCCTGCCCGCCCCGGTACTTCTCTCGCAGCAGGGCTTCGCGAAGCGTGACGGTGTCTTCTTCGGTAATATAGGTCCGCACGGACAGCCGGTCGACGGGCGGCGTCGCGATGATCGAGAGATCGCGAATTCCCGTCAGCGCCATTTGCAACGTACGCGGAATAGGTGTGGCTGACAGGGTCAGAACGTGTACATCCGCCTTCAGCTCTTTCAGGCGTTCCTTGTGCTTCACGCCAAAGCGCTGTTCTTCGTCCACGACCAACAGGCCAAGGCGCTTGAACTCGATTGTCTTGGTCAACAGGGCATGCGTACCGACAACGACGTCGACGCTGCCATCGGCGAGGCCGTCGCGTGTTTCGGCGGCATCCTTCGCACCAACGAGACGAGACAATTGCCGCACTTTCAGCGGCCAGCCTGCAAAGCGCTCCGCAAACGTCTTGTAGTGCTGACGCGCGAGCAAAGTGGTGGGCGCGATCACGGCAACCTGTTTGCCGCTCATCGCCGCGACGAAGGCGCCTCGCAGCGCCACTTCCGTCTTGCCGAAGCCCACATCACCGCAGACGAGCCTGTCCATCGGTTTGCCGGAAGCGAGATCGCCGATGACGTCCTCAATTGCATTCATCTGGTCATCGGTTTCTTCATAGGGAAACCGCGCCGCGAATTCCTCATACAGCCCCTGCCCGGCATTCACCGCGTCGGCCCGTTTCAGCTCGCGTGCTGCCGCAATGTGCATCAGCTCTGCCGCCATTTCGAGAATGCGCTTCTTGGCTTTCGCTTTGCGGGTTTGCCATCCGGCGCCCCCGAGGCGATCCAGCTGGTTCTCGGAATCTTCAGCGCCATATCGGCTGATCAGGTCGATGTTCTCTACGGGGAGAAAGATCGTATCCCCGCCGGCATATTCCAGATGCAGGCAGTCATGCGGCGCGCCGGTCAGGTCCAGCGTCTTCAGGCCGACATAACGTCCGACCCCATGATCAATATGCACGATCAAATCGCCGGGATTGAGCGCAGCCGCGTCGGAGATGAAGTTCGCGGTCTTTCGCTTGCGCCGCGGCCCGGCCAGACGGTCCCCAAGAATATCGGCTTCGGAGATCACCGCGATTTCGGGCGTCTCGAATCCCGACTCCAGCGGAATTTCGACCACGGTGAAATCGGTCTTCTTCGCCGCTTCCATCGAATGCACCAGCGCCAGATCGGTCAGGCCGTGATCGGCCATGACATTGATGAGGCGATCGGCCGAGCCCACGGACCAGGCCGCGAAGACAACCGGGCGGTGATCGGACTGGAGCCGTTTGGCGTGTGCGATGGCAGCTTCGAATATGTTGATGTCGGCGTGCAGGCGTTCCGGCGCAAAATCCCGACCTGCACGTCCTTTCAGGTCAAACGCTTCGGCACTCGGCTCAGCCGGGTAGAAACGCGCGGTCGCGCGCGATGCAAGCCCCGCTTCCAGTTCCCTCGGTGTCAGGTAAAGCGCGTCCGGCGGCAACACCTTGGCTTGGCGCACATCGCCTTCCCCGGCCTCAAGCCGGGCCGCGTGATAGTCTTCCGCCTGCGACAGACGTTCTGCCGCCGCTTCGCCGGCGAGATGGCCCATGCCGATCAGCGCATCAGGGCCGACATAGTCAAACAGCGTCTCCAGATGATCATGGAACAGCGGGAGCCAGCCCTCCACGCCCTGACGGCGAATGGAAGCCCGCGCCGCTTCATAGGCCGGATCACCAGAGGGCGGGCCGAATTCAGAAAGGTATTTTTCCCGGAAACGGGCCAGCACATCATCATCGAACAGGATTTCGCTGACCGGGGCAAAGGCCACGCTCTTGGCGTCCCCTGTTGAGCGCTGGGTTTCAGTGTCGAAGGTGCGCAGGGTTTCCAGCGTGTCTCCGAAGAAATCGAGACGATACGGCTCGGGTGAGGTGGGCGGGAAGATGTCGATGATCCCGCCCCGGATCGCAAATTCTCCCTGCTCCCGCACCGTGCTGGACCGCATATAGCCATTCACAGCGAGATATTCCGTGAGTTCCTTCTGGTTCACGGACTGGCCAAGCGTCACCGCGAAGGAAGACCGTCGCAACACGCTGACGGGCGGAACCCGTTGGACCAGAGACGACGCTGTGGTGACGATGAGGATCGGACCCTGTTCCGGCTCATATCGCGAAAGTCTCGCCAGTGCAGCACACCGTCGAGCCGCCACACCCGCTGTCGGGCTCACCCGGTCATAAGGCAGCGTGTCCCAGCTCGGCAGGTCGACCTGCTCCAGACGCGGCGCCGCGAATTGGGCAACGCGCCGTGCTGTGGCGGCGGTCTTGTCGTCCCGCGCCACATACACGCCCGCCCCGCCCCGCGCTTCCAATGCCGTGCACATGGCGATCAGGTCGGCGCCGAATGGCGCGCCGGACAGTGCGGCAGGACCGCTGAGGGATTTCAAAAGCTCGACAGGGGTCATGGGCACTGGATAATCGGCATGATGTGGAAAGGGTGGCGGACTTAACCGCCCTGCGCGGCGTATCGGAATGCGATGAGTTGGTCCAGCACCGGGCCGCGATGAGGCTCAGGCACAGGTTTCTGGCCGATCAGCCACGCATAGACTTCCCAATCGGGAACACCGAGCAGACCTTCGAACTCGTCCAGCTGCGCTTCGCCGAACGAACCTATATGCGCATCAGCGAAAGACCCCATCAACAGGTCCATTTCCCGGAATCCGCGCCGCCATGCTCTGAATTTGAGTTTTCGGCGACGTGTTTCCATGCGGGCCTCCTGTGTCTGCCAAACCATATAGAACGCACAGCTGGAATAAACAGCGGCGATTGTGCAGCGCACCGCAGCCGCATAGTCTGTCACCGATGCGGGACGAGCGACTCTTTCCATTATTTGAGGGCCTGGACAGCCTGTCCGGTGTCGGCCCGAAGCTGAAGCCGGTGCTGGAACGCCTGACGGGGGGTGACAGCATATGGGATCTGTTGCTCCACTTGCCGGAACGCTGGGTAGATCGGCGGGTCAAGGAATACATTGATGACGCGGTGATCGGCGAAGTCGCGACCTTGCGCGGTGAGGTGCATGCCTATCACGCTCCCTATTCCGAAAGATCTCCGCACAAGATCGTTCTCTATGACGGAACAGGATTCCTGACGCTCGCTTTCTTCCGGGCGGATGGACGGTGGCTCCAAGGCCAATTCCCGATTGGCAAGGAGCGGGTTGTCTCCGGCATGGTCGAGGAATTCAATGGCGAGCGCCAGATGACGCATCCGGACCATATCGTGGATCCCGCCAAGGGCCCGATGCCGCCCGCCGTCGAGCCAATCTATGGTCTTACCGCCGGGCTGACGAACAAGCGTGTGCATGGATTTGCAGTCCAGGCCCTGGACCATATTGATGATGACCTCCCCGAATGGGCCGATCCGGCCCTGATCGAGGCGAAAGGCTGGCTGGGCTTCAAGGCCGCCCTGAGCAGTCTCCATGCGCCCGTCGAATATGATCTGGAATTGTTCGAGCGGTCTCGCGAGCGCCTTGCCTATGATGAGGCATTGGCGCGTGAATCCGCCTTTGCGCTTGCGCGGGCGAGCCGGGCGAAGCGTGCTGCCCCATCCGTACCAATCAATGCCGAGGCCCATCAGGCCCTGCTGCGCGCTTTGCCCTACAAGCCCACCGGGGCCCAGACCCGCGCCTTCGATCAGATCGCGGCAGACATGTCGTCCACTTCCCCGATGCGACGTATGCTCCAGGGCGATGTTGGCGCCGGCAAGACGCTGGTCAGCGCGATGGCTGCCGTGCAAGCTGCCAGTGCGGGATTCCAGACAGCCTTCATGTCGCCCACCGAAGTGCTCGCCCGGCAGCAATACGAGACGATGGACCGGCTACTGTCGCCGCTGGGTTATACGGTGGCGGCACTGACGGGCCGGGACAAGGCCACCACCCGCGAAAGCATCCTGATGGGATTGGCGGATGGGACGATTGACGTCGTGTCGGGCACGCAAGCCCTCTTCCAGCAATCGGTCGCCTTCCGCAATCTCGGCCTGGTCATAGTCGATGAACAGCACCGCTTTGGTGTGGCAGACCGAATGCGCCTCGCGGGCAAGGCGCTCAGCCCGCACATGCTGGTCATGAGCGCCACGCCCATTCCGCGTACCTTGGCGCAAGCCGTTCATGGCGACCTCGACGTCTCCATTCTGGATGAAAAGCCTGCCGGGCGGGTCCCGGTTGAGACACGCGCCGTGCCGGACACCCGGGTCGAGGAAGTGGTTGGCGCGGTCGGCCGCGCAATCCGCAGGGGCGAACGCGCCTTCTGGGTCTGCCCGAAAGTGGATGTGGATGATGACGACTCAACGGCGGTGGGCCGCCATGCGGCCCTGAGTGAACAGCTTAAGGTGCCGGTTGGCCTTGTGCATGGCCGCCTGAAACCGGCGGAAAAGGACGCGGCGCTGGAAGACTTTCGCGCCGGGCGGACAAAACTGCTGGTCGCGACCACCGTCATCGAAGTCGGGGTGGATGTCCCCGAAGCGACGATCATGGTGATCGAGCGGGCGGAAGGATTTGGACTCGCCCAATTGCACCAATTGCGCGGCCGGGTCGGGCGTGGCGACCGCCCTTCTTTCTGCATCCTGCTGTACCGCCCGCCGCTCGGTGAAACCGCGCATGAGCGTCTTGATACGCTCCGTCGCACGGAGGACGGCTTTGAGATTGCCGAAGCCGATTTCAAACTGCGCGGGCCTGGCGACATGCTCGGCCTGAAACAGGCTGGTGCAACAGATTACCGAATTCTAGACCTCACCCGCCACGCGCCCTTGCTGGAAATCGCAAAAAAAGATGCGGAGGCAATCGTCACCCGGGATCCGGAACTGGGCGGCGAACGCGGTCAGGCGCTGCGCCTTGTCCGCGAATTGCTTACGCCTCGGATTCAGGCGCCGGCGTCGGAGTAGGCACCTCAGACGTATTATCTGTGTCAACGGCGGCAGCTCCATCGACTTCCTTGATTGGTAAATGCTCCGGCACAACGAGACCTGCCGACAGGATCATCTTGGCCCCTTCTTCAACGGTCATATCGAGCCGGACGACTTCAGCGGCCTCGACATACATCAGAAAGCCGGAGGTCGGGTTTGGCGTGGTGGGCACAAACACGCCGATGAAGGCTGGTCCGAGAACTGTCTTCAGCTCCCCCTTTGCCGGGCTCGACACGAAACCCAGGCACCAGGTCCCCTTCTTGGGATATTCGATCAGGACGCATTCACTGAACTGGTCGGTATTGTTGCTCGCGAAGACCTCAACGAGCTGCTTGAACGCGGAATAGACGGAGCGGACAAAGGGCACCCGGCTCAGAATGCGGTCTGCGAGACTGATGACCGAGCGGCCAATGAGGTTCGTGGCGATCCCCCCCAGAATGGTGAGAAACAGGACGAGCACGATCAGGCCGAAACCAGGCACCGCATAATTGAGGTAGGTTTCCGGCTTCAACGCAGCCGGGAGCAGCGGAACGACGCGTTTGTCGATCTCGCTGATCAGGACTTGCAGGATGAGGAATGTCACCACGACCGGCAGGGCAATGAACATGCCTGCGAAGAAACGCCCTCTCAACCAGCCGAACAGACTAAGCCGGTGCGGCTTCTCCGTGGGAAGCAGGCCGTAGTCTTTCTTATTTGATTTCGACATCAACAATTTCCTTCGGCGGGTGCGCCGGGTGACTTGGCGTTACGCCTTGGCCTGATGAGGGTTCCGCGCAATTGTGACAAGATGGGTAGACATGACGAGATTCTAAAGGGTTTACAGGCATGGGCCGGGCAATTTTACGGCGCTGACGCGACCGTTGAACGGCTGGTTCGCCTGTCAGGAGGTGCCAGTCAAGAGACGTGGAGCCTCGATGTGGAGCGTCCGGGGTGCGTAGAGGAACTGATCCTGAGGCGTGTGCCAGGCGGCGTTAGCGTCGCGAGAAATTCCGAAGCCATCGGATTGGGCACCGAAGCGAATCTGTTGTCCTGCGCGGACGGGACGGTCCCGGCTCCGAAAGTCATTCAGGTTTTCGAGCCCGGCAGTGACATCGGCGAAGCCTTTCTGATGAACCGTATACCGGGCCAGACAATCGCGCGGAAAATCCTCCGCGATGACGATTACAGGATCGCCCGCGAAAAGCTGACACACCAGTGCGGAGCGGCATTGGCCGCCATTCACGCCATTCCGACCGCAGACCTGCCGGACCTTCCGACAAGCGGGGGGCTGGACCAACTCGAAAAGTACGAAACTATCTATCGTGCGTTCAACTTGCCCCGGCCGGTGTTCGAACTTGCCATTGCATGGCTCAAATCCAACGTCCCCAGCGCGGTACCGCCAGTCCTCGTTCATGGGGATTTTCGTCTCGGAAATCTGATCGTGGATTCCGACGGACTTGCCGCCGTTCTGGACTGGGAACTCGCCCATCTCGGCGATCCGCGGGAAGACATCGCCTGGCTCTGCGTGAATTCCTGGCGGTTTGGACACTCGCAAAACCGCGTCGGCGGCTTTGGACACCTCGATAACCTGCTGACGACTTACGAGGCCTCAGGCGGCCGTAAATTTTCGTCGGACGAAATTGACTGGTGGGAAATTCTCGGCAGCCTGAAATGGGGCATCATGTGCATGATCATGTACGAATCCTTCCGGTCTGGCACGGATCCTAGCGTGGAGCGGGCCGCGATCGGGCGGCGTGTCTCCGAAACCGAAATCGACCTGCTCAATTTGCTCGAACAGAGGGCCTGACCCATGCATGACGCGCCATCCCAGAAAGAGATGCTCACGGCCGTAAAAGCCTTCATCGACGACACCGCCATGCCGGCCCTGAAGGGCCATGCCGCCTTCCATGCGCGCGTCGCGTCTAATGTGCTCGCGACTGTTCTGCGGGAGCTCGAAATCCGCCCTGCCGCCGAATCGGCCGAACAGCAAAGACTGGTAGCGCTCCTCGGCGTGGACGCCTCTGCGCCCGTCGCGACGCTGAATGAACAGCTCTGCAACAGGCTGAAACAAGGTGACATGGATCTGAACACACCCGGATTGCTTGCACACCTCAAAACCACCACAATTGACCAGTTGTCTGTCGACCAACCGGCCTATTCTGGCCTGCCGTCCGACTGATCTGTCTCGCGCAGACCGACACTGAAATCAGGAACCCCAGATGAAACGTTTCACTGTATTGATCGCGATTGCGGCAGTGCTCGCGATTGGCGCGGGTCCATGGGTCTGGAACACATTCATCTCCCCTCGGCCGCAACTGGAACTCGATCCGCTGAAATATGCTGAAGATTCAAGCTGGTCTGCGCTTCCAGTGGAAGAACCCAACCCGGTCTGGGTCGATGGATGGGGTGTGGATGTCTTCCTGATCAGCGAAGATTCCGCATTGCGCGGAACCACGCAATCTGGCTTGCAGAAGCGCGAACTCCGCGGCCGCCGGCAGGCCCAATCCCTGAAAGCCTCACTCGAATCGATTGGCGAAGTGTATTCGCCGCTCTATCGCGACAACGCGACCAATGATGATTTGACCCGCGCTTTCGAGAGCTACCTGCGCCGAGACAATAAGGGCCGCGCCCTGATCATCGCGCATGACAGGCCCATCCCCGATTCCATTCTGGCTCGTCTTGAACAGGACGCTTCCCTGCGGGAGCGTTTCGGGGGCTTCCTGTCCATTTCGGATACGAAAGATGGCATCCCCCCGCTCGATTCGAACGAGCAGCAGGCGCCGGTGGAAGAGCCACTTCCCTACTGCAATGACCGCCTCAACGAGGCGGCAAGCTGCCAGATGGTCGTCCCGGCGCATCGCGAAAAAGGTCTCTGGACCCTGACGAGCGAAGGCACGCCCGGCGGCGAAATGGTCGCCAGCTTCCCGGAATGGCTAGAAGCCAATGTCGGCAAGATGGCCGAACCGCTCGGGGATTTCGAGGAGGTCGAGATTGTTGATATCCGCCGTCCTGGAGAGACAGACGAAAAACTCGAGGGCGACGGAAACTAAGCCTCAGGCTTTGTCGGCGCTGCTTTCCTGAAAGCGGGTAGTGTCAGGCATTTCTCTGTCACGGCCATCAAAGTGGGGTAGGCAGACAAATCCATGTCGTACCGCTGGGCATTATAAACCTGTGGGACAAGCGCCATCTCTGCGATGCTGGGCACGTCATCAAACAGGAAACGCTCGGCGCTCCAAGTCGCAACCTGTTGCTCCAGCGCGTCAAACCCACGCCGGATCCACTCATGATACCAGCGCTTGATCGCAGCCTCGTCGGCGCCAAAGCTGGTCCGCAATTCCTTGAGCACGGACAGATTGTTCAGGGGGTGAATGTCACAGGCGATGGTATCGGCAAAGGCACGCGCCTGCAGACGCTTCACCGGATCTGACGGCAGGATGGAAGGGCCAGGCAAAGTCTCCTCGATCCACTCCAGGATTGCCATGGATTGGCCGACCGCCTCACCATCGATCTCCACCGATGGCACACGCATTTGTGGATTTGCCGTGCGGTATGGCTCTCCAAACTGCTCATCCGCGCCGGGCGCGATGTTTACCTGGACCGTCTCGAATTCTGCGCCTTTCAGATGGAGCGCAATGCGTACGCGGTACGACGCCGAGGATCGCCAGTAATCGTAGATGCGGATCATCAGCAAAGCCCTTCGAGATCGAGCACGTTCAACAAGGCCTCCCGCGCTTCACGGCACTCGTCAGCGAAGGCGGGATCGCCGAGGTCTGACGGCGCCACCCGGTCGCGATACGTCTTCCGGATTACGTCCTGCAATTCGTCGATGGTTTCATCATCCATCAACACGCCTTGATGACAGGCGTCGATCTCGTCTTCGGTCATCACCACCCGCAGTCTCAGGCAGGCAGGCCCTCCCCCGTTCCGCATGGACTGGCGCACGTCCGCGTAGATGACTTTTCCAATGGGGCCATTGCTATCGACCAGTCGCTCGCAATAGGCGCGCGTGGACTCGGTTTCCTCGGTCTCCGTTGGCGCAACGAGGACGAGGCGGTCCTCGCCGGACATCTTCAGGAGCTGGGAATTGAACAGATAAGCGCGAATGGCATCTTCGATCGGCACTTCTGCGAGCGGCACCATGACCGGCTGGAACTCAAACAGCCCGGCGGAGGCCTTGCGGATTGATTCCATGGCGGCGTCCGTGTCCTCGAACGCGAGTTCATGAAAGAATAGCGTATCAAGCGCGCCTACCGAGACGACATCATTGTGAAAGGCACCAGCATCAATCGCCGCGCGGGACTGACGGATAAAGACGCTGCGGTCGGATTTCAGCCCATGCGCGCGCGCCACGGATTCGCTTGCCAGCCGCGTCTGCCGTGCCGGAAAACCTGTTGTGCTTTCGCCAGCCTCACGGCCGAACACAAACAGTTCGACCCCCTCTTCTCCATGAGAGCCGCAGAGCCTGACATGGTTGGCAGCACCCTCATCCGAGAAATCCGGATGCATGGGGAGTGCGCCATGAATTGCAAATTTCTCATCGTCCGCAAAGATCGATACAAGGCTTGCCGTCGTGTCCGGATGTTCCTGCGCGCGGTGTAGCATGGTCGACAGATTTGCAGTTGTCAGGTGAAGCCTGCCATCCTCAGTATCCGCTGAGGGGGATACGGTGGCCGCATTGGCGGTCCACATGCTGGAAGCTGAATACGCTGCCTTCAGAAGGCGTGGCGCAGTCTTCGCTGCGGCTTCAATGATCTGGGCGTCACTGCCGCGAAAGCCAGTAGACACGAGGAGATCAAAGTTCGGACGCGGCAATGGCGGCAACACGCCCTGAACGAGCCCATGGCCCATCAGCATCCGCATCTTTTCGAGGCCTTGCAGCGCCGCCTCGCGGGGATTGGCGATATCTCCGGAGTTTGCGGCGCTTGCAAGATTGCCGTCGGAGAGGCCGCCATAATTATGGCTGGGCCCGATCAGGCCATCAAAGTTCACCTCGTGCGCCACGCTCATAATCCTCTCGTCGAACTTATTTCGGAAAACCCTGGGCGCTCATACGTGTCGCCGTGTGAGATACCTGGCTGGCCTGGGGCCATGCGCAATAGTCTGCAGCATAGTATGCGCCCGGACGGAAGTTTCCGGACAGGCCCGGCCCGCCGAAGGGCATCGCGCCGCTTGCGCCAGCTGTCGGGCGATTTCGGTTCAGAATGCCCGCCCGCATTTCCGTGTGTGCCTTGACCCATAGCGCGTCGTCATCACTGATGAGTCCCCCGGAAAGCCCATAGCGAGTGGCATTTGCGCGTTGCAGGGCGTTGTGGAAATCCGGAACACGAATGATCTGCATCAGAGGGCCAAACAATTCCTCATCCGGAATATCCGAGGCGTTGGTCACATCGATCACGCCAGCCGTCACAAACCCGCCTCCTCGATCCATGCGCTTCAGCCGGCGCAGGCTCTTGCCGCCCTTCTTGGAAATCATGGTCTGGAACTCGATCGCATTCGTGGCGGCCTGCTCCGATACGAGCGGCCCCATGAAGATGTCCTCTTCATTCCAGGCGCCGATCTTGAGCCCTTTCGCCCGCGCGACGATGGCCTCGATCACCGAGTCGCCAAAAGCGCCTTCCGGCAGGATCACCCGACGCGCGCAGGAACAACGCTGTCCTGTCGTGAGAAAGGCCGATTGCGCCGCGATGTCAGCAGCGGCCTCCACATCAGCGGGGTCCCAGATAATCAGCGGGTTATTGCCACCCATCTCCAAGGCCAAGATGACTTCCGGACGCCCAGCGAAGTGCTTGTGGAAGAACACGCCTGTATTCGCCGATCCTGTGAACAACAGGCCATTGATGTCTGCATTGAGCAGGGCGCCACCTGTCTCCCTGCCCCCATGCACGATGTTCAGCACGCCCGCGGGCAGGCCCGCTGCGGCAAATGCTTCCGCCATAATGGCCGCTACACCCGGCGCCAGTTCGGAGGGTTTGAATACGCACGTGTTCCCGGCCAGTAGCGCCGGCACGATATGCCCGTTCGGCAAGTGGCCGGGAAAATTGAACGGACCATAGACCGCCATGACTCCATGTGCGCGATGCGTCAGATGCATGGAGCCGAATGCGGCCTCCTGCACCTTTCCGCCAGCACGTTCCACCTGCGCCGCAACCGAGACGGCGACCTTGGCTTTCATTGTGGCGGCTTCGCCCCGGGACTCCCAAAGCGCCTTGCCCATATCCCGGCTAATCACTTCAGCTATTGCGTCCGTGCGCTTGCCGATTTCATCCGCATACGCCTCGAGAATGGCGGTGCGTTCACTCTGCGGCGTACGCGACCAGTCATGAAAGGCGCGACGCGCGCTCTCGACGGCGGCAGTTACATCGCCCGCATTCGCGGATGCGCTTTCCCATACCATGTCGCCCGTGGCCGGACAGTGGTTCTGGAACTTCGGTCCATTGCCACTGCGCCATTCCCCTTCGATCCAGACGGCATCGCTCATTTTCAGCTCCTCACCCAGATACGGGTCTTCGCTCCAGGTTTGATCCGGAGCTTTTCAAACACGTCCGTAGTCGTGACCGCAGTGTCGTCGCCTTGCAGCGCGAGCATAGCCTGGCTCACGCGAAAATCTGGAAGTTGGTCCGTCGAGACAAGGCCCTGACGAAAGGTTTCGTCGTCCACATTCGCGGCAAGCTCAAGATTTACCTCCCGGCTTTCCTGGATGGTTCGCAGGTGCCGCTTTTGCGTCGCAACCAGCGGTCCACCATCGAAGATGTCTACGGTCCTGTCGAATTCGAAGCCTTCCCACTGCAACAGCTTGTAAGCCCCTACGCCCTCGGAATGACACCGTCCGATCACTTCCCGAGCTTCAGGCGGCAACAGATCGACATAGATCGGATATTTCGGCATCAGGTCGCAAATGAACTGATTGTCCGTCGTCGCGGACAGCCTGTCGGCTTCGTCAAAATCCATGCGGAAAAAATGCCGGCCGAGGCATTCCCAAAAGGAGGACACCCCATTCGCATCGATGACCCCGCGCAGTTCAGCGAGGACCTTGTCCCCGAAGCGAGCAGGGTCGGTTGCCATCAGGAGATAACGCGACTGAGCCGCGAGCCGCCCGGCGCCGCCACCACGATGGTTGGCTTTGAGGAACAATGTGCCGACTTCGGTGAACCCGACATATTCATTTGTCAGGACGAGCGCATCCATGTCGAAGCGCATATTGCCAGCGGCTTGGCTCGCCTGCGACAGGGTGATGATCCGGTAGTTGAAGAAGGGCTGGTCAATACCTGTACCCGCCTTCACGGCGGAACAGCCGACTACTTCGCCGGTGCCGGCATCTTCCATCATCAGAAGATATTTTCCGTACTCGATCTTTTCGAGACGGCCGTGAAATGCCTTGTCAGACTTCTCAAGTCGGTCCTTCAAGATGGCTTCGTCCACGGGCAGGCTCGTGAACCCCGGTCCGGACAATTCCGCTAGTTCCATAAGGGCAGACAGGTCATCCAGTCTCGACGGGCGCATTACATAGGGTGTCATCTATTGCCCCATGAGTGACTTGATCCGCCGCGCATCGAGTCGGCCATCCGCAAGGCGGTTCAGCAATAGAGCAGAGAGTGTCGCCCGCTCAGCAAAGCTGTCAGTCACGACATATTCTTCATTCGAATGGATCCGGCCCCCGCGCACACCGAGCGTATCCACATTGGGCACGCCCGCCGCAAAGATATTGTTGCCTTCGCACACGCCGCCTGTGTCGACAAATTCCAGATCCAGCCCAATGGCCTGCCCGGTCGCATGAACCGCATCAAACAGCGCCTGCTGAGCGGCATTTCTGGGTTTGGGCGGACGGTAGAAGCCGCCATGCAAATGTCCGCTGATACCGTTGCGCGCAATCGCCCGCTCAAACAGCTTTCGGGTTTCCGTTGTGGCCCATTCTGCGCTGTCTGCATCCGGCGCGCGCGCGCCAAAACGGACGATGGCAAGATCCGGCACGATATTGACGGCAGATCCACCATCGATCGATCCCACATTGAAGGTGACGCCCTCACATTGCCCATTCAGCGCTTCCAGACCGAGGACGAGCTCTGCAGCGGCCTCAATGGCGCTACGTCCTTCTTCCTTGGCCCGGCCAGCATGTGCGGCCTTCCCGTGCAGGACGATATCAAACACTGCGGAGCCTTTGCGCCCGCCTGACATGGCCCCTGTTTCCATGGCTGGCTCATAGGTCATGCCGATCATGGCGCCGGACTTTGCCGCACGGGTCAGGTATTGGGCACTTGCAAAATTCCCGATTTCTTCATCTGGGGTCAGGACAATTCGGTAACCCAAGCGATCTTTGAGCGGTCCGGCTTCGAAGGCCTTCAGGGCCTCAAGCATGACGCATAGCCCACCCTTCATGTCTGCCATCCCAGGTCCGTTCAGGCGCCCGTCTCCGAGATCAGTGACACCCTGGAACGTGCCCGCCGGAAATACCGTGTCATAATGCCCGGACATGATGATCTGAACGTCGGCATCCGGACGGCCTGTCACCTCGATAACCGGTCCCGTCATTTGCATCTCGGCTTTGCCGGATGCACCGACGGCTTCGAAGCCTTCGGTCTCGATCACATCGACATCTGCCTGCAATTCAGAAAATGCATCCGCGAGCATTGGAGCAAAGGCCTCCAGGCCCGCCGTGTTCCAGCTGCCGGTGTTGATATCAGACCAGCTGCAGGTGCGTTGCACCATGTCGGTGCTGGCGCTGAAGAGACGCTCACGCGCGGCCTCATCGTCCGGGCTGAGTGATTGCAATGTATCCATGGTCTCTTGGTTTCACAGGAAACTAGGGTGGGCAAGTGCGATCAACACGGGCCCAAACAAAAACGGCCCGGCAGTCTCCTGCCGGGCCGTCTTCATATTTGAGAGTCAGCGATTACTGAACAGTGATCACGACTTCCGAACGGCGGTTCAGAGGCTCGCGAACACCATCGCGGGTCGCTTTAGCCAGATCCGTCTCACCCTTCGCTTCTTCTTCGATGATCGACGAGTCGATACCGCGAGCAGCGAGAGCGTTTGCCACGACATCAGCGCGACGCTGGGACAGACGCTGGTTGTAAGCGCTGGCACCGGAGGTATCCGTGTGACCGGCGATCGACACCGAGTTCGGCGTACAACCGGCTTCGCCATTAATGTTAGCGACGGCCTGGTCGATAACAGCAGCCGCCTGGCTCGTCAGATCCGCACGATCCCACTCGAAGTACACCACGAATTCCTGGTTGAGGCTGGAGCACACAACTTCAGGGGCATCCGTTGTCGTCGTCGGAGGTGGCGGCGGTGGCGGAGGCGGTGGTGGCGGAGGTGGTGGTGGCGGAGGCGGCGGTGGTGGCGGAGGAGGCGGTGGTGGCGGAGGCGTCGCACCGAATGCATAACGCAGGCCGACCGTCGCTACATGCGACGTGTAGTCGGCGTCATAGTTAGCGCCGCCATTGTAGCCAGCGAATTCAAGATCTTCGGCAACCTTGTAACGATAGCCGAGGTCCAGTGTCAGCTGGTCAGAAACCTTGTAGCCGAGGCCCAGAAGACCTTGGTAACCGAAGCCGGTGTCGCTGTCAGAGAAACCGTTGGCTCCGGAAGTGTCCGTGCCGTCGGTGTAAACCAGATTGTTCGCTTTCGCATTCGCGCGCAGAACGCCGATACCGAGACCAACATATGGCTGGATCACGCCTTCAGGATTGAAGTCGTAGATACCATTCAGCATCAGTTCCATGACTTGCAGGTTGCCTGCAGTCTGGGATACCGCGCCGACTGGGGCGGTGCCATTGAACGTGGCAGGAACGGTCAGATCGTCATCGCTGTAACCAGCAGCGCCTTCAAGGCGGAAACCGTTATCGAAACCGTAGCCAAGACCAAGACCAAAGCCGAGAGATTCGTCAGCGTCGGACATGCCGCCCATCGTGGCGTTGACGTCCTGCTCAGCAGGATCGTGGTCGAGCTTGCCATCAAATCCGTAGGTCGCATCGGCACGGGCATACCACCCGTCCTCTGCATGTGCGACAAAGCCGGCAGACGCGAATGCGGCCGCGGCTGTCGCGCACATAAGAGTTTTCTTCATACTCAATCCCCTTTTGTGTGCCGAATGACGGGATTGTCCTCGGCCGCAGGTTCATACGGGTAGAATCCCGAATGGTTCCTGAATAAACGCATTTACCAGATACTGCGACCCTTATTAGACTCGCGTATCAGTTGAATGACGGCATTTTTGAATACCGCGACCCAATTGCAACAGATTGTTGCCAACTCGTCAAATATTGAAAAGCTTCGAATCGTCAATGATTTCAACGGCAGGACGGCCTGAAATCAGGAAAATGGTACCGCCTCCCCGGCTCGAACGGGGGACCCCTAGATCCACAATCTAGTGCTCTAACCAACTGAGCTAAGGCGGCACGATGAGCGGCAAATACCGCTCAATTCGTTTGGATTCAAGCAAAACTCTGAGGCGCAACTGCACTCCAGCCGATTCACATGGCTGATCAGACTTTTGCGACTTGTTCGAATTCGAGATCGACCGGAGTTCCGCGGCCAAAGATGGAGACGGTCACTTTCAGACGGCCGTTCTCCTCGTCGATTTCCTCCACAGATCCTTCGAAGCCCTGGAACGGACCATCATTGACCTGGACCTGCTCACCGATTTCGAACGAAATTTGCGGACGTGGACGCTCGGCGGCCGAATCAGTCGACGTGCCAAGGATGCGATCGACTTCACGCTGGCGAACCGGCAGAGGCTTCTTGCCCCCTTCAGCTCCGAGGAAGCCGGATACTTTTGGTGTGTCCTTGACCAAGTGATACACGTCGTCGGTCATGACGGCCTTCATCAGGACATACCCCGGGAAGTAGCGGCGCTCGACGGTCTTTTTCTTGCCGCGTGCGACTTCGACGACTTCCTCAGTCGGCACCTGCATGTCTTCGATCAGGTCTGCCAGTCCTTTGCGTTCCGCCTGTTCGAGAATGGTCGAAGCGACCTTTTTCTCGAAGTTGGAATAAGCATGGACAATGTACCATTTGGCTTCAGCCATGAGGCCTACGCGCTCCCTAGTGAAATGTTGACGGGCCGTTCTGGTCTCAGAGGCCCGTTATCGCCTTAACGGCCAAATTGATGATGAAATCGGCCAAGAACAGAAAAAGGGCGATCAGGATCGACATGATAACGACGAAAATCGTTGCCTGGATCGTTTCCTGACGGGACGTCCACGTCACCTTGTTCCCTTCGGCACGAACCTGCCGAAAGAAGGTAATTGGACCTACGCGCTTCTTTTTCACCTTATCGGCCATTCCGACTCTCTCTTGAAAAGCGGGGAGTTAGCGGTTTTGAGCCGCCACGTCCACGGTTAAGTACACCGGCAGCATGATCAAGACTAGGTGGGGTCTTGTGTACGGCCTGCAAGGGAAACGCTCCCATCAAAGTGATTTTCCAAATTCACGCGGCGGCAACCCCGGAACCTCGACGCGAATCGCAAACAAACTTCCCGACAGGGGCCGCGCATCCAGCTGGGGAAAGGACAGTCCTGCCCGCGCTGTCGTAATGAACAGAGTCTTCAGGTCTTCGTCACCAAATGCCACGCTGGTCGGACGTGTTGCCGCCAGAACAATGATCCGGTCAATCTCTCCCTCAGGTGTCAATCGGATCACCCGGGATGCGTCCCACAGGCAAGTCCAGAGGCACCCTTCCGAATCGATCGCCGACCCATCCGGGTACCCAGCGAGTTCAAACGTGTCGGCTAGGACCTTTCGTCCTGTCAGCTTGCCCGTCTCCTGTTCGTGATCAAACGACAGGATTTCCTGTTCGGCGGAATCGCAAGTGTAGAATTTCGTTCCATCGGGCGAAAACTGGAACGTGTTGGTCATCAGAACGGAGGGAAGGCGTAGCGCTTCGACCGTCCCGCCAGGACTGAATTTGTAGTAATTGCCCTGCGCGGCCTTTCCCGCGTCGTCCATTGTGCCGAACCAGAGCGAGCCGTCCGGTGCGATGCCGCCGTCATTGGTGCGATTGGTTTCCGGCTCGTCCTGCAGGACCGCCAAGCGTTCATAGGCTTCGGTTGAAGGATCATAGACGCCGATTTCCTGATCGCCTGCCATCAGGATGCTACCGTCATGCAGGGCAATCGTGCTGGCCCGGATCGGAAGGTCGTAACGGCGTGTATTGCCTGTTCGCGGATTGAACCGATGGAGCTTTGCCCGCTTGATATCCACCCACCAAAGGAAACCTTCCGACGGGCTCCAGAGCGGACCCTCGCCAAGCGTGCACCCTGTCGGTGCGACACATTCCGGCGTCATGAACATCGAATATCCTCATCCCGGCTGTTGGCGCCGACGGGTCAATCGTATCGGCTAGTCTGCCAACAGACCAGCAAGCTCTGCAATCTCCCACAAGCCGTCCGTCAGGCAGTCTTCCGCCGAATACTCCAGGACGTCCGCGTCGAGGGCATCCAGCGCCAAACCGTACCGGGTCAGGTTAATATCGTCGGCAATGAGAATCACATCGTCACCGGGATCATAATGAGCAGCGACATCCGCGCCAATCAGCAAGCCTGACAAGGCGCACTCATAATGCTGCGGAGCCAGCTGCCGCGTCCATACCGCCGCGTGAGCGGCATAGGCGGATACAGCGTTTTCCGTGTCGAGCGACCGCTCCACCCAGTCCACGAAAACGCTCTCGGAAAATACCTGTTCAGGGAGCCCGGCTGAAACCGCGCGCTCCCGCGCCAGTATGGCCCCGTGAATTTCCCGGGTGAGTTCGGTTGTGAACCCGGTCACCCGGCCGGTCTCGAGGCTGAAATGTACTGTCAAATCGTCTGGCATGCAGACAAGGCCGTTCGGCTGCTCGATCCCGAACAGGCTGGTCTCGGCGCCATAGGTGATATCCGGGGGCGCAGTCTGAACCAGGCTGGGAATGAACAAGACGTCCTGATCCCTGTGGAGACTTGCGCCAATATTCTCCAGCCGGAACGGCACGCGGGGATGATGGTTCTCCATTCCGCCCTGTTGAGAATCCCTGGCTCCACTTACCAGGATTGGGCAGGCGCCGGTGAAATCGCGTCGCCAGCTGTCAAGGACAGCTCGGATCTGATCGGCCCCTGGTCCCACCGGACCGCAGATTGGCTGACTGGCATGTGTGCAGCACGTCCCCGTCAGCATCATAGGCCCAAGCCCGAAAGCGGTTCCCGGTGATCGATACGCCAATGAGGGAAGGTGTGAGCGTCATCTCGTCATCTATCCTGTAGGAAGGGGTGCGATTTGCGCATCCAATCCCGTCGCGTGAGTTGGAAGTCTTGTCAATCAGCCGGTCGCTTTCCGTCGGGAGTCGGGCTAGTCAGACGGAATGACTGATGATGCCCGTTCCCACCCGTCCGCCGCTGATGCCATGTCCCGCCTGATCGAAATCATGGCGAAGCTAAGGGACCCGGAAACAGGATGTGCCTGGGATGTCGCGCAGGACTTTTCCACCATCGCGCCCTACACGATCGAGGAGGCGTATGAAGTCGCCGACGCCATCCAGCGCGAAGAGATGAACGAGTTGAAGGAAGAGCTTGGCGACCTGCTCTTTCAGGTCGTGTTCCATAGCCAGATGGCGAAGGAGGTGGGTGCGTTTGAAATCGCCGACGTCGTCGATGCAATCAATGCCAAGATGATTCGCCGTCATCCGCATGTGTTCGGAAATGAGGACACGCGAACGGCCGACCAACAGGTCGCCGCGTGGGAAGTGATCAAGGCTCAGGAACGTGCCGGCAAGGACAAGAGCAACGGCCCCTCCAGCGCGCTGGACGGCGTCGCTCTGGCCTTGCCGTCACTGCTTCGCGCAGAGAAGCTCCAGAAGCGGGCGGCGCGAGTCGGTTTCGACTGGACCGAAGCCGATCCCATCTTCGACAAGCTCACCGAGGAAACCGACGAGGTCCGGGAGGCAATCGAAACTGGCGACCCGGACAAGATAGAAGATGAGCTGGGTGATTTGCTGTTCGTTGCGGCCAATCTCAGCCGCCGCCTCAATGTGGACCCCGAACAGGCCTTGCGACGTGCCAATGCAAAGTTCGAACGCCGCTTCCGCGCAATGGAAGCGCTTGCTGATGAGGCTGGTCAGGACTTCGCCACACTCGATATCGACGCGCAGGAGGCTCTATGGCAGCGCGTGAAACACCAGGAACGCGTCAGGCAGGATTAAGGTCTGGAAATTCGGAATAGAATTGACCCAGCCTGTCATTGGGCAGGCGCGTTGTCATCACGACGTTCCCGCTGTCCAGTGTCGTTTCCGAGAGGACTTCCCCATTTCGGTGCAACCAGGCCCGGGCCCGCCCGTCCTGTGCGCCCAGTTCCAATTCAATCTCGGTCGCGCCCTTTAGCAGGACGGCCTCGATGAGATCCAGCAGCTCGTCGATCCCCGTCCCTGTCAACGCAGAGACGAGCACGGCTGGTGTATCGAGTGGTCCACGTGCAGAGAACGCAAGCGCCTCGGCACGATCCTCTGGCAAAAGGTCGGCTTTATTCCAGACCTCGATCATGGGCGGTAATGGCAGGCCGGTCTCGGCCTCCAATTGCTCCAGCACGATCATCACATCTTCGGCCTGTTCCAGGTCTGCCCGGCTCGACCGGTCGCGCACATGGACCAGGAGGTCTGCCTGCATCGCCTCTTCCAATGTCGCCTGAAAGCTGTCGATCAGATGGGTCGGCAAATCTGTGATGAACCCAACCGTATCGATCAGGGCCGCTTCGCCGAGAGTGGGCAGGTCAAACCTGCGGATCGTTGGGTCGAGCGTCGCGAACGGCATGTCCCGCGCGAATACGTCAGCGCCAGACATCTGGTTGAACAGGGTCGATTTGCCGGCATTGGTGTAGCCCACCAGTGCAATCACGGGCTTTCCACTCCGCTTGCGCCCTGCCCTTTGCACGGCGCGCGTGCGCTTCACATCGTCCAGATCACGGCGCAGGCGCAGAATCTTGTCATCCAGCATCCGCCGGTCTGCTTCGAGTTGGCTTTCGCCGGGGCCGGACAGGAAGCCGCCACCGCCCCTCTGGCGCTCAAGATGGGTCCAGGTCCGCACCAATCGTGAGCGTTCATAGAGGAGCCGGGCCAGCTCGACCTGAAGACGGCCTTCCTTGGTCCGTGCGCGCAGGCCGAAGATTTCGAGGATCAGGCCTGTCCGGTCGATGACCTTCACCTCAAGCTTTCGCTCAAGGTTGCGCTGTTGTACGGGCGTAAGGTCGCCATCAATGACGGCGATGGTACAGTCGTTTTCCCGAAGGTCCTCCGCAAGCCGGTCAAGGATACCGCCCGACAGCAGAACAGATGAGTTCACTTTGCGAACGTGCTCGGCGCGCAGGAAAGCGAGATCGCAGCCAAGCGCTTCCACGAGGCCTGCCGTTTCCTGCAGCCGGTCTTCAGTTGGTCTGTTGGCGGGTGTGAACCAAGGAATAATCACGCCAGCCACCTCGGGCACCGGCGTGCGATCAATCATCCTGTCAGTCAAAGGGGCCTAGTCCGCATCCATTTCCTCATCAAACAATTGCACCGGGGCGCTTGGAGCAATTGTAGAGATCGCGTGCTTGTAGACAAGCTGTGGCGGGCGTCCGTCGCCGCGAAGCAGAACACAGAAATTGTCGAACCAAGTCACCACACCCTGCAGTTTAACGCCGTTAACCAGGAAGACGGTCAACGGAGTCCGGGATTTCCGGACGGCGTTCAGGAAGGTATCTTGCAAGTTCTGTTTTTTGTCGGCGGACATGACGGAAATCCAATCTGGCCTGTTCTTGTTATGTGTCGCGCTAACGGGATTACAGCGCTAGTGCAAGTGGGAACAGCGGTTAACCCCTCCAAAAGCTGAGGGAAAGGGCTGGAATCAGCGCCAGAACCTCCAATCGCCCGAGAATCATTGAAAAAATGGTCAATGCTTGCGCAGGACCCGACAAATCCATCGGATAACTGCCCAGAACCGCTGCCGAATTTGTGAGGCTCCCAATCGCAAGGCGTATGGCCGACACGAAATCCTCTCCCAGAAAGGCAAACCCCGCCATGATCAGGAAAATGGAGAGCACGTAGCCAATCAGATAGACCCAGACCCCGATCACACTGCGTTCGTTCAATTCGCGGTCCCGGAAGCGAAATCCGAGGATGGAGCGCCGATATCCGAGTTGACGAAACTCCTGACCCGCCCGCCGGGCGAGCACGATGAAGCGCGCGATCTTGACGCCGCCTGCGGCTGACAGCGCCGATCCCCCGATCAGGGCTGGCAGGACCAGTACGGGCAACGGGATGCGATTATAGTCGGCAGGATCGGACAGAGAGAGGCCGGACGTCGACAAGGCGGACAGGGCCCACGACAATCCCTCGGTCATGTTCAGGTCTGAGGCCACGGCAAATGCGACGAACACGCCGAGCAAGGCGACGAACAAGGTCACTTCCGGATCCGTGATGGCTTTCAAAGGCTTGCGGTCCTTGAGGGGCAGCCAGATGGCCAGTCCCATGGCGCCCACCAACAGGCCGACCCCGAGCACGATGGACGGCAGCGTATCGAGGGGTGCCCGCATGATGCCCTGTGGATGCACCAGTCCCGTCGTCAAAGCACTCACGGAATCCCCCAGCGCGCGTTCTGCCGGGACGCCCATGAAGACCAAAGCAGCAAACAGGACGAGAATGGAAATTGCCATCAGCATGCTGACCACGCGGGCCACGCGCGGAACGGCGTCGAAAAAGCTGGTTTCCGGCACGGTGAACAGCACCGTCCGGTGAATACCGGGCCCCCCGAGGTTCAACGCCGCCAGGACGCTGGCCGCCGCAGTGATTGTGGCGAGCCCCCCCAACAGGTGCAGCATGCCGCGCCACACCACGAGACTGATTGGCCATTCATTATTCTGGACAGCAATGACGGATTGCCCGGTCGTCGTCAGGCATGCAGTGGCCTCATGAATGGCGCTGAGCACGCTTTGATTTTCGACCCCGAGGATGAAAGGCAGGCTGGTCGCCACCGGCGTGATGAACCACCACAGGATAACCGTTCCAAGCGCGTCCGACGGCCGGGCCTTGCGCGTCGGCTTCGGGGTGAGCAGCAACACGCTACTGGAGACGACGATGATGCATAGGATCATCGCGCCAAATGCAAATGTCTGGCTGGTCTCGCCTGCCGCGATCGCCATGAAGACCGAAGGAATGGTCGCAACCACCACAATGAGCAGCAGGAAAGCGAGAACCCGGACGACAGACGCGTAATTCATGGCTCTAGAAGAAGTCCGGACTGACCCGGAAGTATTTCTCGACCTTCCGGACCATTTCTTCCTGATAGAAGATGATCAGATGATCTTCAGCCTGGACCACGACATCCGGGCCGGCGATGAACACCTCCTTGCCCCGGATCACGGCTGCAGCCGTCATGCCTTCGGGCAAATCATCATAGCCGAGCGGCTTTCCGATCAGGGAAGAAGATTCCAGCGTGATCCCTTCGGCGACCTCGGCTTTGCCGTCCTCGATGGATTGCAGGCCAAGGATGCGGCCCCGGCGCATGCGGAGCAGAATCTGCGATACGGTCAGCGCGCGCGGGTCCAGCACGGCATCAACGCGCAGGTCGCGCGCAAGCCCGGCAAGTTCGGTCGCGTTGACCAGGGCGAGCGTCCGCTTGGCGCCGGCCCGTTTGGCCAGATTGGAGATCAGAAGATTGGCCTTGTCGTCATTTGTAATGGCGACGACGAAATCGGCTTTCGGCGCACCGGCCTCAGCCAGAATATCGGGATTGAGCCCGTCGCCCTGAATGACGATGGTCCGCTTGACCTCGGACACGACCTCATTGGCGCGCTCGGTATTGTGCTCGATCAGCCGGATCCGGTTCTTGCCTTCCCGCTCAAGCGTGGTGGCGACATAGAGGCCGACATTGCCCCCGCCAACAATCACAACATGGCCGGATTGTTCAGAATCCCGATTAAAGATCGAGGTCAGCCGGTCAGCGTGTTCATCCAGCACAGCGACATAGGCCCTGTCCCCCGGCTTGAGCACGTCTGTGGACCGCGGCGCGCGCACGGAGTCGCCTCGGCCAATGCCCACGATCCGGGCCGAAAGATCTGGGAACAAACCCCGCAACTGGTCCACAGGCGTGTCCAGCAGCGGATTGCTATCGTCAATCTCAAGACCGAGCAGCCGGACCTTGCCCCTGCCGAAAGTCGCGCTCATGACGGCACCCGGTGTCCGGAAGCGTTGGAGGATGGCCTCGCCGACCTCCACTTCCGGTGAGATCACCATGTCGATGGGCAGGCCCTCCCGGGAGAAGATATTCTTCCAGGCGGGGTCGATGTAGGATTGCTCCCGCACCCGGGCGATCTTGTACGGTACGGAAAAGAGCGTGTGGGCAATCTGGCAGATCACCATGTTGATCTCGTCGAAATGCGTCACCGCGATGATCATCTCGCAATCGGCCGCACCCGCCTTCTTCAGGACGTCAGGATGCGCCGCATGGCCGGTGAAGCCGCGCACATCGAGGTCCGTCGAAACCTGGTCGACCAGGTCCGGATTTTCATCGATGATGGTGATGTCATGCTTCTCGCGTGCCAGACGCCGGGCAATTCCGTGCCCGACACGGCCCGCACCGCAAATCAGAACATGCATGGTCTACAGCCTCTCAACGGCCTCAGCCGTCCTGACGAGTAAGATTCGAATTTACGCCTAAAGCCTTTAATTTTCTGTGCAAGGCAGAACGCTCCATGCCGATGAATTCTGCCGTTCGGGAGATATTGCCATTGAACCGCGTGATCTGCAGAGCGAGGTATTCCCGCTCGAACTGCTCCCGAGCATCCCGGAGCGACAGCCCGACAAGTTCGGCTGATCCGCTCTTCCCGGCCCCGCCCGGCACCCCGGAGGGTTCACGCGGCAATTCGTCCACGCTGACGGGCCGACTCGAATCCGATGGTGACAGGATCAGGATCCGCTCGACCACGTTGCGGAGCTGGCGAATATTGCCCGGCCAGTCCATCGACTGGAGCACGGCCATGGCCTCGGTGGAAAATGTACGCGGCGTCAGGCCGGAGGAATCGGCGATCCTATTGGTGAAATAGGTCACGAGGTCGCCAATATCGTCCCGCCGCTCTGCCAGCGATGGCACCCGCAAGGGCACGACGCTCAGCCGGTAGTACAAATCTTCCCGGAAACGCCCTTCAGAAATTTCATGGCGAATGTCCTTGGTGGTCGCAGACATGACTCGCACATCCACGCTCACATCGGATTTCCCCCCGACCCTCTGAAAGCGCTGCTCGGTCAGGACCCGCAAGATCTTGTTCTGGGTGCCAAGAGGCATGTCAGCCACTTCATCCAGCAGCAAGGTTCCGTTGTGGGCCTTTTCAAACAGGCCAATCCGCGTGGTGCGGCCTTCGGAATCCTCTTCTCCGAACAGGGCAATTTCCATCTGGTCCGGCGCAATGGTGGCCGCATTGACGACCACGAAGGGCCCACTCTCGCGCTGGGAATTCCGGTGGATCAGACGCGCCGCGAGTTCCTTGCCGGACCCGGCAGGCCCGGAGATCATGACGCGGGAATTCGTTGGCGCGACCTTGTCGATGGATGCCCGCAACGTCGCCGCGGCCTGACTCTCGCCGATCCATTGCTCATTGTCCCCTGCCCGGTTTCTTAGGGATGCATTTTCATACTTCAGTGCGGCGGATTCGATTGCGCGCTCGACCATGTGCAGCAGGCGATCAGTCTTGAAAGGCTTTTCGATGAAGTCATACGCGCCCCGGCGGATCGCTGCCACGGCGGTCTCAATATTGCCGTGGCCGCTGATCACGATGACGGGAAGGATCGGATCGATGGATTTCAAATATTTCAACAAGGACAGCCCGTCCATTCCGCTGCCTTGCAGCCAGACATCCAGCACCACGAGCCGCGGCGTACGGGCGCGCACTTCCTCCAGGGCCCTTTCGGCAGTCTCAGCCGTCCGCGCCGAGTACCCTTCATCTCCCAGGACGCCCGCAATCAGTTCACGGATATCCGGCTCGTCATCAACTACAAGAATGTCCAAGGCCATTTTGTAAGCTCCTCTACACCAATCCGGCACTGGCCGGAGAGTCTTCCATGTTTTCGTCTGTTGTTGCTTCGAGCGCTTCGTGCACGCGCAATGTATTGTGGGGCAGCCAGACCCGGACGCGCGCGCCGCGCAGTCCGTCCAGCCGGTTCTGGAGGGAAATAGACCCGCCATGATCAGCGATGATCCGGTTCACGATGGCGAGTCCGAGCCCGGTGCCCTTTTCGCGGGTCGTCACATAGGGTTCGAGCAGGCGATCGCGGGCATCTTCCGGGAAGCCCGGCCCATTATCCTCAATCGTGATATCCACGCCCTTGTCCGTTTCGGACAGCACGACCCGGATATGACCTTGCACCTCAGTCTCTTCGGGCATGCCTTCAATGGCCTCGGCCGCATTCTTGAGCAGGTTTCCGAGGGCCTGCCCGATCAGGCGCTCATCTCCCAGATAGCTGACGTTTTCCGCGTCCGCATCGAACTCCACCTCAATGTCCGGGCTCACCATGCCTTGCGAAAAGCTGGTGGCCTGAAGCAGGGATTTCATGTCGAACCGGCTCGCGCTCGGCTTCGGCATCCGCGCAAACGACGAAAATTCCTCAACCATGCGGCCAATATCGCCGACTTGTCGGAGAATGGTTTCAATACAGCGTTCGAACACGCCGTCTGTGTCGTCAATCTTGTCGGCATAGCGCCGGCGCAAACGCTCCGTGGACAGCATGATCGGTGTGAGGGGGTTGCGAATTTCATGGGCGATACGGCGCGCGACGTCTCGCCAGGCAAGCTGGCGCTGCGCATTCACAAGCCGGGTTGTGTCATCAAATGTGAGAACGCAGCCGCCAGCCGGATCAGGCGCTGTCTTCAGCCTGAAATGCCGTACGGCTCCGTTGCGGTGGAGGTCCAGGGACGCATCAACGGGTGAATTCTGTTGCAGCGTATCCCGCGCATATTGAACGAAATCCGGAGCAACTTGGCCCAGGCTCTCCCCTTCCTCGATTTCATCGACCCCGAGCAAATCTCCGGCAGACCGGTTTGCCAGCGTGACGATCATGTTACCGTCCATCCGGATGATCCCGGCGCTGACCTCGGCCAGAAGGGTTTCAACGAAGCGACGGCGATCCTCCTCCTCCTCCCGCGCCCGGATGAGGGCATTGCGCTGCTCGGACAATTGCTCCGTCATCGCATTGAATGACTTGCTGAGCGCGTAGACTTCGTCTTTCGCCCCGGTGACAGGAACGCGCACAGTCAGATCCCCGTCGCGTACAGTGTGAGCCGCGATCGCCAGGCGCCCGATGGGGCCTGTAACCCGGCCAGCCGCCTCAAGGCCGAGCCGGCCCGCGAGGAGCAGGACCAGCGCCGCGATCTGCGCATAGCCGATGGCGAAGATGGTCTGCAGCCGGCCGCCCTGCCGCTTGGCATTGTTGTACTGGATGATTTCCGCTTCCGCCTCACGCAGGCGCACGGCCGCGTTCCGGTCGAAATTCTTCACGGCATAGATGTAGCCATCGAGCGGCTCGGTAATGTGAATCAATGCTGTCGCAACACCCCGGTTTTCATACAAGGTGGTCGCAATCTCCCCCTGATCGGCCTCCGCAAAGGCGGAGGCAGGAGGAGGGATCAGGATGGCATCCTGCACGCTCTCCTGCGAGATCAGCTCGACCCCGTCCGCGCCGAGAATGGCGATGGTGAGAAAATCCCGGAAAGCGAGTTCGGAGCGAAGGCCTTCCGAGAATGCGAGCGAGGCTTCCGTGGACAGGTTTCGGGCGGCTTCGGCATCCGCGAGATTGGCTTCTACTTCGCGGGCGAAGTTTTCGACATCCAGCGCCGCGAGCCGCACGTCCACATCGAACGTCGTCTCAAAATTGTCGACATAGGTGCGGAAGATTTCGGCATTCTTCTCCATGACGGAATCGACCCGCTCGCCCAGCCAGTTGTCGAGGCCTTGCGTGAATACGGCCCCCAGGAAGACGGCGACGATGGCGGACGGCACCAGTGCAGAGAATCCGAACAACATGACAAAGCGACGTGCGAGCCGGCCGCGCCCTTCGCTCTCACTGTTGGATTGTATGGAGAGATATTCCCGGGCGACGATTGTGGCGAGGACAATGATGACGACAAAGTTCAGCCCGAGCAGCCACGGCGTGGCGCCAGCCGTCGGATTGTCGGGATCCACGCCGGAAATGGCGATGAAGGTCGCAAACACGGCCACGAGGGCCGCGATAATGAAGAGGCCTTCAAAGAGGGCCCAGCTTGCCTTCGTGGCCTGCTGACTCAGTACATTCGACAACGATACACCGCTCTACACATGGCCACCCCGGCCCGTTGCCCCACAGACACACTTTCGTGCCTCAAAAGCAACAGTGGTGCAGTAAAGCCACAGTCGGCGTATCAGTCAATCACTCTTCTGCAATGCCAAGGGCATTGATCTTGGCCCGCAATGTGTTGCGGTTCATGCCAAGCAATTGCGCCGCCTTGACCTTGTTGCCCGCCGTCACCGAGAGAGCGAGCCGGATAAGGGGCCGCTCGACCTGGTCGATGACATTCGAATACACACTCGAATCCTCATGATCCCCGCTCGCGATGAGATCGCCCATCACATAGCGGTGGAGCAGTGTTTCGATGTCTTTCTCAAAACCCGCGCTCGACCCCTTCTGCTCGCTCGCCCCCGCGCGCAGTTCACGTTCAACATCGCGCAGCGTGATCGTCTCGTCCGGGCACAGCACCGCCAGCCGCAGGACAAGGTTTTCAAGTTCGCGCACATTGCCCGGCCAGTCATAGGCCGTCAGCAGGTCCAGCGCCGACTTGTCCAGCGTCTTTGCCGCCAGTCCCTGGCGCTGCGCACGGATCAGGAAGGCGCGGGCCAGTTCCGTAATGTCTTCCTTGCGCAGGCGCAGCGGCGGCATGGTCAGCCGGACGACATTGAGCCGGTAATAGAGATCTTCCCGGAACTTGCCGTCATCGACGAGCCGGCCAAGATTCCGGCGGGTGGAGGCGATAATCCGCGCGCCGCTGGAATCACGCATCAGTTTGACGAGCTGCGTCTGGGCTTCCGCCGGCAGGTCCCCGATCTCGTCCAGATAGAGTGTGCCCCCCTTCTGGTGGACGGCGCCCTGCTCGCCATTATGGCCGAACAGCTGGCGATTGATTTCCGAGGCGGGCAAAGCGGCCAGGTCCAGGGCAACGAAATTGCCATTCTTCGCGTCGCCCAATTGATGGATCGCGCGGGCAGCGAGTTCCTTGCCGGTCCCGCTCTCCCCTTCGATCAGGACGGTCAGATCGGTGTTCATCACCTTGGCAATGATCCGGTAGACTTCCTGCATGGCATCGGACCGGCCGATCAGCGGCAGGCCAGCATCGCTGATGGCTTTCTGTGATTCCGGATTGATCGCGCGGGCCGAGACTTTCGGCTGGGATTTGAGCGCGCGTTGGACAAGGCCGGACAGGGTGTCGATGTCGAATGGCTTCGGCAAATAGTCGAACGCGCCATGTTGCGCCGCCGACGCCGCCGTAAGGATGGTGTTCTGGCCACTCATCACAATGAAGGGCAGGTCTGGCCTCGCCAGCTTCAAGGAGGGCAGCAGATCAAAGATGGAGGCATCGCCGAGGAACACATCGGAGACGACGACGTCGCCTTCACCATTGCGAACCCAACGCTCCAACGCTTCGGGGGAACTCGTGGCCCGGACCTCATAGCCTGCGGCGACGAGCGTCTGGTTCACAATCAATCGAATGCTTGCATCATCTTCTGCAAGCAGAACGGTCTTCTCAGCCATCAGTCTTTTCCCCTGTGCCTAGCGGCAGCAATACTGAAAAGCGCGTCGAGCCCGGCACGCTGTCTACACGAATCTGACCGCCATGAGCGGTCACCACTTCCTTCACAATCGACAGCCCAAGCCCACGGGCGCCAGATTTGCTGCTCTGGAACACTTCAAAGATTGTATTCTGCCGATTGCGGGGGATGCCTTTGCCTGTGTCCTCGACGGAGACGAGCATGGCCCGCCGCAGGCCGGCACCAAGCCGCGCCTGCCGGAAGGACAGGCCAGCCGCATAGGATGTGCGCACCGTGACCTTGCCTGGTGCCCCTCCCTCCATTGCGGCCTCGGCCGCATTACGGATCACATTCTGGAAAGCCTGTTGCAGATGATCTGAGTCGCCGATGACCGGCGGCAGGGACGGATCGAAATCCCGCTTGAATTCAATCTTGCTGCCCATCGCGGCCCGTTCGGATGCAAGCACGCGCTCCAGCAGGGCATGAATGTTGAACGGCTCCATATGCGGGGCCGAAAACAATTCGAAGGCGGACAAACGGTTTACCAGCCGTTCGATGCGGCGCGCTTCATCCTTGATGATCTCCAGGAGCTCTGCCTGCCCGTCGACCGATTGCCGCTCAAGCAATTGTGCGGCGCCAATAATGCCCCCGAGCGGGTTCTTGATCTCGTGGCCCAGGATGCGCCCGAAGCCGGCAACGCCTGCAGCCGAGTCATTCACGTCGCGCGTGGCGGCCTCGCACATCGCGATCATGTAGCCATTATCATCGGTCGATCTGACCCAGATGTCACAGATCTGGCGTGACAACAGACCGGGGCCTGTGATCGGCGTGCCCGGGGCTGCGATATCACCCACCGTGCGCTCGGCCCGGTCGAGCAGCTCGAAGACCGGGGAGTCATGATAGATGATCTCGCTCAAGGGCTTACTGCGCAGACCACGTCGGGACAGCTGCAACAGGCTCTCCGCCGCCGCGTTCACCTCGACAACTTTCCGACGGGAATCGATCAGCAGCAAGGCAATCGGAGACAGGTCACCCAGTCTCGGAGCAGACAATGCAATATCACTCGCCATCACGCAGCCTCCATTTCCCTGGTTTTCGTATAAACACGCCGCAGCGCTGCCTTCAGCTCATTGGCATCGCTGATCTGGCACAGTTCAGACCGGAGCTTGCGCCGCGTGTCCGGGTCTACCGGCAATGCCACGGCATCAATCGCCGCTGAGATATGCTTGCGCACCGTGCGGATGCCCAGAAACGCTCCATAGAGTTCGACACTGTCAGACACCTGCTCCAGCAGACTGTCCAATTGGACTGAAAGGCTTGGCATTTCGAAACGGCGCCCTTCAAGATGCGCCGCGATCTGACCCGGCAACCAGGGACGCCCCATGGCCGACCGCCCGATCATCACGCCATGAGCGCCAGATGCCACAAGCGCGTCCTCAGCGTCCTCAATCGATCCGATATCGCCATTGACAATCACGGGCACGGATACGGCCTGCACCGTGTCGGCCACACGCGCCCAGTCCGCCTCGCCTTTGTAGAACTGGCAGCGTGTCCGGCCATGAACGGTGAGCATGCAAATGCCCATACGCTCCGCCGCGGCCGCAATTTCCGGCGCATTCAGGCTCTGATCATCCCAGCCAAGGCGCATCTTCAGGGTCACTGGTATGTCGCCTGCCCCGTCCAGCGCCGCCTGGATGATCTCCAGTGCCAGCGGGAAATCCCGCATGAGGGCAGAGCCGGACTGCGCGCCCGTTACTTGCCGGGACGGGCATCCCATATTGATGTCGATAACATCCACACCCGTCTCTCTAAGCAGCTGCGCACCGACCCGCATGGCCTCAGGCTTGCTCGCGGCCAGCTGGACAATCCAGTCACCGTCTCCATCATGCCGGCAGGTTCGCCGCACAACGTCCGGACGCGCAGCCGCAAGCATGTCTCCGGCCACCATTTCGGACACGACAGCTGGCGCGCCGAAACGGCTCGCCTGACGCCGCATGGGCGCATCCGTGGCCCCTGACATCGGTGCCAGCCATACTTGAGGTGCTCGAAAATTGGTCATTCGCCTATCTTTCCGTTTTTTTAGACTTTCGCAAGTGCACAATATGCAAGCAGTTTTCTGCGGATACCGCCGCAATCATCTGTAGCCATGTCCGCCGAGCTCACCTAAAAAGCGTCGTATGAACAAGGCGGTTGCCATTATTGTCGCTGCAGGCCAAGGCCGCCGAGCAGAGAGTGCACGTGCGAAACAGTGGTGCGATCTTAATGGCCGACGCGTCATCGATTGGTCCATTGCGGCATTCCGGTCACACCCAAAAGTCGAACAAATCATCATTGTGACAGGGCCAGACGCCCCCGCGGACTTTGCGCCAGAGGGCTGTATTTGCGTTGCAGGCGGAGCGACCCGCACCTTGTCAGTGCGGAACGGACTTGCGGCCATTCCCGCCCCGGACAACAGCACGATTGTCCTGATCCATGATGCCGCGCGGCCCGGACTGACCCATGCCACTCTTGATGCCTTGCTTGAGGCCCTGACGACGCATGCCGCCGCAGCCCCCGCCCTGCCCGTTCAAGACGCTTTGAAACGACAGGGGGACCGGACGCTCGAAACCGTGTCCCGCGACGCCCTGTTTCGCGTCCAGACCCCCCAGGCTTTCCGATACGGCGCCATTACTATGGCGCTCGCAGAAGCAGGCGACGATCTGGTCGATGATCTCGCTGCGGTCGAAGCTCAGGGCATCGAAGTCAAACTCGTGCGCGGGACGGACCGGCTGCACAAGATCACCTATCCGGAGGATTTCGACATGGTCTCCAGACTGATGGCGCCCCCCGCCGGCCAGGTGCGGATCGGCAAGGGGTTTGATGCCCACGCTTTAGAGCCGGGCGATCATGTCACCCTGTGCGGCATCAAGATTCCGCATTCAGCACGGCTCAAAGGCCATTCTGATGCGGACGCGGCCTGGCACGCCCTGACGGATGCCATCCTGGGGGCCGCCGCGCTCGGCGACATTGGCGATCATTTCCCCCCCAGCGACGACCGCTGGAAAGACGCAGACAGCGGCATCTTCCTGAAGGAAGCCCAGCGATTGGTGAGCGAACAGGGCCTAGCCATCGGCAATTGCGACATCACCGTGATTTGCGAAGCCCCAAAGGTGAAACCGCATCGGGAAGCCATGCGCGCGCGCACCGCCGAACTGCTTGGACTTCCGCTGGGTGCCGTCAGCGTGAAAGCCACGACGACCGAAGGCCTGGGCTTTACCGGCCGCCGCGAAGGCATTGCCGCCGAAGCCGTGGTGACACTTTACGCCACGACGGACACCTGACCCTTCAATCTTCGCTTCACGGCGAGCAGAACACCTCATATCGTGCACGACATGTTTCCAGATCGTCTCAGAAATCTCGCCATGCTGATCCTCGATGATGCCGCTCAGGCACGGTTGCGGATTTGCACCGCCGAAAGCTGCACGGGCGGCCTCCTCGCCGGCCTGCTGACCGATATTCCGGGCAGTTCAACGGTCTTTGAGCGCGGCTTCGTCACTTATTCCAATCGCGCCAAGGAAGAGATGCTTGGCATCGCGGGAGACGTGATCGCAGACTATGGCGCTGTCTCCGAACCGATCGCCCGCATGATGGCGGAAGGTGCTCTGGAAGCCAGCCGCGCGAACATTGCCGTCTCCATTACCGGGGTGGCCGGGCCCGGCGGGGGAACCCCGATGAAACCGGTTGGAACGGTGCATGTGGCCTGCGCGCGGGAAAACCGCGCCGTCATTCACGAAATGCTCCAGACCGGAGACATTGGCCGCCAACAGATTCGGCTGGCCGCAATGGAATGCGCGCTGAAACAAATCCAGTTGCAGATCGCCTAGGCGGTTCCGCCATAGCGGCGCTCGGCTTCCGCCAGGAAAGCCGAGAGAATCTTGTTGACCGCCAGCCCCTGATTGGCGGCGGCCAACATGCCGATGAACGGGTTCTTGAAGTCGTAGTCGATGGTCAGCGAAATATCCGAGCCCGCCCGGTCAGATGTCAGGATCCGCCATTCGGCCTTCAGCTTCCTGAAGGGCCCCTTCACGAGAGAGGCGGTAACAGTGCCGGTGTTCGGATCTGCTTCCACCCGCGTCGTGAAGCGTTCGACAAAACCTTTGAAGCCGACGGCCGCCTCTCCAAAACAGGTGAAACTGCCATCCTGTTTGGCCATCATTTCGGAGACCCGCATCGCGGTGATCCATTTGATGAAATCCGGATAGGCCGCAATGTCGGACACAAGCTCAAAAGCCTGTTCCCCGCCATACGGGACATGAACGGATTTCGAGAAATGCGGCATACCTAGACGGCAGCAGCGGCCAGTTGAGCCTCGCGGGCAGCCCGGAGCCGGGCAAAATCTTCGCCGGCATGGTGAGACGACCGGGTCAGCGGTGAGGCCGAGACCATCAGGAAGCCTTTGGAGCGCGCAATTTCCTCATAGGTCTTGAACTCCTCCGGCGACACATACCGGTCAATCGCCGCATGCTTGCGGGTCGGCTGCAGGTATTGGCCAATGGTCAGGAAGTCGACACCTGCAGACCGCATGTCATCCATGACCTGCATGACCTCTTCCTTCGTCTCGCCAAGGCCGACCATCAGGCCGGATTTGGTGAACTGGGTCGGGTGGCGGTCCTTCACCTTCTGGAGAAGCCGAAGCGAATGGAAATAGCGCGCGCCGGGGCGGATCGACAGATACAGGCGCGGCACCGTTTCAAGATTGTGGTTGAACACGTCCGGTTTCGCGTCGATCACGTGATTCTCCCAGCCATCCTTTCTCAGAAAGTCGGGCGTCAGGATTTCAATTGTCGTTCCCGGCGAGGTCGTACGGATAGCGTCGATTGTGTTGACGAAATGCATCGCCCCGCCATCGGTCAGATCATCCCGGTCTACCGATGTGATCACGACATGCTGCAGACCCATTTCGGCGACGGCCTCGGCCACACGGCCTGGCTCGTCCTCCTCCACCCGGCCGGGTGTGAGTGGCTTGCCGGTTGAGACGTTACAGAAACTGCAGGCACGGGTGCAAATTTCACCCAGAATCATCATCGTTGCGTGCTTCTTGTCCCAGCATTCCCCGATGTTGGGGCAGCCCGCCTCTTCACAGACCGTCACCAGCCCCTTCGACTTCACGATCTGGCGAGTCTCGGCATACCCTTGGGATGTCGGCGCTTTCACGCGAATCCAGTCGGGTTTGCGCAAGAGCGGCGTATCCGGCCGCGACTGCTTTTCCGGGTGCCTGTGCTTGCGGGTGCTTTGCGTCAGATCGATGAGATTTGCCATGGTGGGAAAATGGACGTGACCGGCTGTTTCATCAAGGGAAATACACTGCAGAGTGTTTATGCAATCTTGCATTAGGGCTTGCGACAGTGTCGTTAAATGACAGATTGTTACAGAAAACATGGGGCAACGCCTCGGAGGAAACGAAGGCCATCATGACCGGACAGACCATCCCGGCACCTTTGCCATATCAGCCATCCCGCACGCGAACCGACCTTTTCAGCGCCCTCTTCCGGGCCAAAAAGGAATTCGGCGCGGACAAGACGATTCTGATCGATGGCGACGATCGCGAACTCTCCTACAAGGAGCTTGTCCAAGCCTCGCTCGCGCTGGGCTCAGCCTTGCGCAAAGGCACGAAGGCAGGCGAAGCGGTCGGCGTCATGCTGCCCAGCGGCGCCGGCGCCGTCATTGGCTTCTTCGCGCTCAGCGCCTTCAATCGCATTCCGGCCATGCTGAACTTCACCGCAGGGGCCCGGAACCTGAAGGCCGCCCTCCGGGCCGGCGAGATCAGCCGCATCATCACTGCTCACAAATTTGTCGAACTGGGCGGGCTCGAAAACCTGATGGACGAACTCTCGGGATCTGCCGAGATCGTTTATCTTGAGGATGTCCGGGAAAATTTGACGCTCGCCAACAAGCTGGTTGCGGCGGTAGGCTCAATCATGCCGGGTCTCGTGCGCAAGCAGTCGCGCTACAAATCCGCCGGCGTGATGCTGTTCACATCCGGCACCGAAGGTGAGCCCAAGGGCGTGGTCCTCAGCCATGAGAATGTCATGGCGAATGTCGAACAGGTGCGCGCGCATATCGGTCTCAACCCCGACACGGACAAGCTCTTCAATCCCCTGCCGACATTCCATTGTTTCGGCCTGACGGTCGGCGCGGTGTTGCCGCTGGTTGCCGGCATTCCCGTCATGTTCCATCCTTCACCGCTTCAGCCGCGCGAAATCGTCCGGCGCATCCGCGCCAACCAGTCGACCATCCTGCTTGCGACCGACACATTCATCTCGCAATACGCCCGGATCGGGAGCGATGGAGATATGGACTCCATTCGCCTCGCCGTCTGTGGCGCCGAGCGCGTGAAAGACGAGACCCGCTCATTGGTCCGCCGCAAATTCGAGATCGAGATTCTCGAAGGCTATGGCGCCACCGAGGCGTCGCCGGTGATCGCCGCCAACAAATGGGACAACAATCGCCCCGGCACGGTGGGCAGTCTGATGTCCGGGATGGAATCCAGGCTCCTGCCGGTTGACGGAATCGAGGATGGCGGCCGGCTGCACGTCAAAGGGCCGAATATCATGATGGGCTATCTGCGGCCCTCCAATCCGGGCGTACTGGAGCGCCCTGAAGGCGGCTGGCACGATACCGGCGACATTGTTGCGATCGACAAAGAGGGCATCATCCGCATCATGGGACGGGTCAAACGCTTCGCCAAGATTGGCGGGGAAATGGTGTCACTGGCCGTGGTGGAAAATTGCGCCAGCGCCATCTGGCCGGACAATCTGCATGCCGCCGTCACCCTGCCCGATCCCCGCAAGGGCGAACAGGTCATCCTGCTCAGCGACACACCCGAGAGCAATCGCGAGGACATCCTCGTCTGGGCCAAGAATCATGGCGTGCCGGAATTGTCCGTCCCGAGACGCGTCTACCATGTTGACGAGATTCCGGTGCTCGGGACCGGCAAGATCGACTATGGCGCAGTCCAGAAAAAGGTCGAAGCCCTTCTGGACAACTAGGCCGAAGTCGCGCGCCGTACTGGCATGTGCTTCTTACCCCAATCCCGCAGGGTCAGGAGCGCCGGCGCCAGTTCCTGGCCTTTTTCCGTCAGCACGTAATCATAGCGTTTCGGCGTGTTCGTATAGGCTTTGCGCTCCAGCACACCCGCCTCGACGAGCCGCTTCAGCCGGTCAGCCAGGATGTGCCGGGTCATACCGCTCGACGCGATGAATTGCTCAAATCGCGACATGCCGAGAAAGCAGTCGCGCAGGATCAGCATGGTCCAACGATCCCCCACCAGTGACAGCGTCCGTGCGACCGGGCACCAATTTTCGGATAAATCGGACCATTTCATGCTGACACCCCTATACCGATTTGCCATAGTTCCAAAACGAAACTCGATTTGGAGCGACCCATGTCTGGCAAATTCGAATTCAACTTCGACTATATCAGCCCATTTTCTTACGTAGCCAATGCCGCAGTGCAACAGATTTCGGAACGCACCGGGGCAGAAGCAGAGTTCCGGCCGATCTTCCTGGGCGCGGTCATGCAGGCAACCGGCAACAGGCCGCCGGGCATGGTCCCGGCAAAGGCGGCCTACATGATGACCGATCTCCAGCGCTGTACATCCCGCTACGGCTTGGGCTTTCGCATGAACCCGCATTTTCCCATGGTCAGCACACGCAAGCTCCTGCGGGCGACCTGCGGCCTGCAGGACACGCCGTCCGAACAGAGACGCTTCATTGACGCGTGCTTCCATTATATGTGGGCCGCGCCAACGCCGCTGAAGCCGGATGATGAGGAGTCGATCCGGGCGATGTGCACGGCAGAGGGCTTTGACTTCAGTCGGATTCAGGAACTCGCTGAGGACGGCGACAGCAAGGCGACTCTGCAGGCTAACACGGAGTCAGCCATTGCCAGGGGTGCGTTCGGGGCGCCCACCTTCTTTGTCGGTGAGGACATGTATTTCGGCCATGACCGGCTGGACTATATCGAACAGGCCCTGAAAGCTCAGGCGTAGATGCCTGCGGCCTCGGCCAGCGCCTTGTAGGATTTCTCCGGGCGCGGGCCAAAATGCGCGATGACCTCGGCCGCAGCGATGTGGCCGAGATGCGCGCAGGTCTCCAGCGGCAAGCCGCGGGAAATGCCGAACAGGAATCCGGCCGCATATTGGTCGCCCGCCCCGGTCGTATCCAGCACCTGCTTCACAGGCTCCGCCTTGACCACAATCGGGTCTCCGGCGCCGATCACGACCGAGCCTTTCTCGCTGCGCGTGACGGCGGCCACAGCCGTATCGGCTTGAAGCGCTGTCAGGGCCGCATCGAAATCATCGATCTCATAGAGGGAGAGCAGCTCTTCCTCATTGGCGAACAGAATGTCGACATTGTTGCGGACGAGCTGCAGGAAGCTTGCGCGGTGACGGTCGACGCAGAATTTGTCCGACAGGGTCAGCGCCACTTTCCGGCCTGCCGCCTTGGCGACTTCGGAGGCAAAGACGAAGGCTTCCTTGGCGTCTTCGCGGTCAAACAGATAGCCTTCAAGATAGAGGATGCCGCCGGCGCGGACCGTCGCTTCGTCGACGTCCTCCTTGGAGAACAGGACCGATGCCCCGAGGAACGTGTTCATGCTGCGCGCGCCGTCTTCGGTCACGAAAATGATGCTGCGCGCCGTAGCGGGGCCGCTTTCCAGGGGCGTAGTTGCGAAGGGCACGCCCGTTGCGGACATTTCCCGGGTGAACTGGCTGCCAAGTTCGTCCTTCGCGACCTTGCCGATGTAGGCCGCGCGCGCGCCGAAGCTGGCCAGGCCCGCAATCGTGTTCGCACCGCTGCCGCCGGATGTGTAGAAGGGATTGATGGCAGCTTTGGTCAGGGCTTCCGCACGATCTTCCTCGATCAAATTCATCGCATTCTTGTGAATGCCCCAATGCTCGAGAAACACGTCATCCGTCTTCGACATGACATCCACAATGGCATTTCCGAGGCCGACGACATCGAAGCGGATTTCACTCATTTCACAGATTCCCTGATAGCTGGGCGCCAATTGCCAGAGCAACCCGCTGGACGCAACTGCCGCACATGATAAACGCCTGCGGATGAAAATCGCTTATCTGTCTTCTCAGGTCACACAGCCTGGCTCCCCCATCCGGCGGTCCGACGCCTTCGAACATGACTATATGATGCGCGCCCTCCGCCCGGAATTTGCCGAGCGCGGCATGGAAATCAGCGATGTTTGCTGGGATGATGAATCCGCCGACTGGGCCAGTTTTGAGGCCGCCCTGATCGGCACGACATGGGACTACTGGGATCGTCAGGCCGAATTCCTGTCCACACTTGAGGCCATTGAAGGCCAGACACGCCTGTTCAACCCGGCCGCGCTCGTTCGCTGGAACAGTGACAAGACCTATCTGAAGGATCTCGCAGATCGCGGCGCAAACCTGATTCCGACCCTCTGGATCGACGACATGACGGATGACCAGTACGAGCGCGCCTTTGACGTGCTCGGCGAAACGCAGCTGGTCTTCAAGCGTCAGGTGGGCGCCGGGGCAAGCGGCCAGCACCTGCTGACCTCAGGCGACCACGCCCCGGACATGCCCCACCCGATGATGGTGCAGCCCTTCCTGCCGACAATCCAGACCGAAGGGGAGCTCAGCTTCATCTTCATTGATGGCGACCTCTCCCACGCGCTGATCAAGCGCGCCAAGCCCGGAGACTATCGTATCCAGTCATCCTATGGCGGCCAGGAAGAGACCATTGTGCCGAGCCGGAATGATTTGAAGGCGGCGCGCGCTGTGCTCGATACACTGGACGAGACACCGCTCTACGCCCGGGTCGACATGCTGCGCCATCCGGACGGCTCCCTGCTCCTGATGGAGCTCGAACTGATCGAGCCCTATCTTTATCCGGAACAGGGAGCGCGTCTCGGGGAACGCATGGCCAAGGCAGTCGCGGCCCGTTTGAAGGGCCGCTGATCGCCCTACTCTCCGAGTGTATAGACCAGCGAGAACTTCGTGGCCGTATCCGTCGCCTCGTAGGTTGGCTGGGGCGAAGTATCATGCCGGACATCGAATGACACGCGTGCAGCCAGATGCCCGTTCAGCGCGGCCGTCAGGCCAAGGCTGTTATTGATCTGTGTCGACTCCTGACCATAGACCAAATTTGTCTTGTTGCTCAGGGACACAGCTTCGTTGAAGGCATAGAAGTATTCCGATTGCGCCACAGCACCCAGGGATTCCTCGGTTGAGGCGGGGATGATCAGCACCGCGCCGGTACTGTCGGTCGTGATCCGGCGCTTCACTTCGTCAATCTTGAAACCCGGACCACCGCGCACCGTCCAGTGATGGTCTTCATCGTCCAGAATGTGCCAACCCACACCGCCACCAATGAAGGTGCGGCTATCAAAACCCGTAAACTGATCGACCTCATAGGAGACCCGCCCGAAAGTGAACATGGTGTCGTTGAAATCATGCTCCAGATCGGCCGCCGCGGAATAGCGATTGCGGCTCTCGATGCCGTCTTCCTTGCCATAATCTCCAGACAGCTGAATGCCGAAATTCCAGTTGCCGGCTCCCCGATCTGCATCAATCGCCAGACCGGCTGCGGAGGTTTCCGTGTTGCCGGTCGTCAGCCCAGCGCTGAGGGCGGCTTCCCCGGTCCAGCCATCTTCGGCCACAGCCGGCAGACCGGATAGCAGGCAGAGTGAGGTTGCGCCGAAGACGAATTTGCCGATGCGATTCATGCGGTACGCTCCATTGTTTACGTGCACGTTGCGGTGTCGGTCTGAGGTGGCCGCGATTTGGTTAAATTGGGGCGAACTGGTGGCAGGCGCCCTGCGGTGCAGTCATGCCACACGTTTCTTACAGTGCCTTGGGTCCTAAAGCAGAAATCGCAGCCGGGTCTGGCGTCTTGGGCGTATACCGGCAGAGGTCGGCGATGGCACAATGCCAGCATTCCGGCTTGCGCGCCTTGCAGACATATCGCCCGTGCAGGATGAGCCAGTGATGCGCGCCTTTCTTGAATTCGGGCGGCGTGGCCCGCTCCAGGCCCGCCTCGACTTCGTCAGGTGTCTTGCCGGGGGCCAGGCCGGTGCGGTTCGACACCCGGAAAATGTGCGTATCCACCGCAATCGTGTGGTGGTCGAACGCTTCATTCAGGACGACATTGGCGGTCTTCCGGCCCACGCCCGGCAGGCGCACCAATTCCTCGCGCGTCTGCGGCACCTCCCCGCCAAACTCGTCCAGCAACATCTGGCTGAGCGCGATGACATTCTTCGCCTTGTTGCGCCACAGGCCGATGGTCTTGATGTGCTCGGCAACCCCCGCCTCGCCCAACGCCAGCATCTTTTCCGGCGTATCGGCCAGCGCGAAAAGTTTGGCGGTCGCCTTGTTCACGCCGACATCCGTCGCCTGCGCTGACAGGGCGACCGCAACAACCAGCGTGTAGGGATTCACGAAATCCAGTTCCGTGCGCGGATCGGGCCGGTCCTCCGCGAGCGCGGAGAAAAGGGCCCTGGCTTTCTCTGGTCCGAAAACGCGCGGGGCGCGCTTCTTCCTTGGGCGTTTGGCGGATGATTTGGTCTGTGTCATTCCGCCTGTCTAATGCCCCCTCGCCATCGCACAAGGCCGTGCTATTTTGAGAGCATGACTGAAGACAAAGAGATCCTCTACATGGACGCTGTCCTGCGGCCCAATCAGTCGCTCAGCCAGCGCGGCTTTGCCATTGTCATGGGCATTGTCGGAGCTGTCAGTTTCCTGACAGGCATTGCGTTCATTTCGATGGGCGCGATCCCGGTCATCGGTTTTTTCGGACTGGATGCGCTCGCTTTCTATTTCGCGTTCCGGATGTCGTTCCGCAAACAGCGGGAAGAAACCCGAATCATCGTGACGGCGAAAGAGCTGCGCCTGACGCACACGCGCGCCAATGGCGCCGAAAAATCTGCGTCCCTGCCATCAGCCTTTGCCCGCGTGGAACTGGAGGAACCGCTCACCGCAAACAGTTGGTTGCGCATTGAGTATGGCAAGACGGCCTATGTCATCGGGCGTTTCCTGACCCTGCCGGAACGAAAATCGCTGGCCCGCGCCATTCGCGCGGCGCTCCATGATGCCAGACATGAACGCCATCCCGCCTAAAAAAATGACGCCTGCGTCATAGTTTTTTTAGAATAGCCATGTTAAGGTGACGCTGACGTCATAAATCGAGCCTATGATAATGGCTCATTGTCGGAGGAAAATTGATGGCTGCTGATACGGTTCAACTGCTTGATCACCCTGCCCTGCAACGCCCGAAGATCACCCACCGGGATCCGCTCTTCGAAGGCTATCTCGAAATTGGCCAGGAGGTGCCGCCAGCCAGCGAGCTGCCACTGTCGGAGCTCCACCCGGAAGACCCGGAAATCTGGCGCCAGCAGAAAATCTGGGACCGCTTTGAACGCCTGCGCAACGAAGCGCCCGTCCACTATACGGCAGACTCCTTTGTCGGCCCGTTCTGGTCGATCACGCGCTATGAAGACATCATGGCGGTCGATACCGACCACAAGCGCTTCTCTTCCAGCTGGGAACATGGCGGCATCACGCTGGGCAGCCCGCCGGAAGACTTCGAGCTGCCGATGTTCATCGCAATGGATGAGCCGCGCCACTCCGAACAGCGCAAGACGGTCCAGCCAGCCGTTGGCCCGAACATGCTCAAGGAATTCGAGCCCCTGATCCGCTCGCGGACCCAGGGTCTGCTCGACTCCCTTCCGATTGGTGAGCCGTTTGACTGGGTCGATACGGTCTCCGTCGAGCTGACCACGATGATGCTGGCCACGCTGTTCGACTATCCGTTCGAAAAGCGGCGCGACCTGACCCATTGGTCCGACATGGCGACCGGCATGAACAATCCGGACATCTGCCCCGGCGGGGAAGAACAGTGGAAACGCGAGATGATGGAATGTCTCGCCACCTTCATGCAGCTCTTCCAGGAGCGCGGTGCGCAGCCCCAGAAAAACGATCTGATCAGCCTGCTCGCGCATGGTGAGAAGACCCGCAACATGACGCCGATGGAATTGCTCGGCAACGTCATCCTGCTCATCGTGGGTGGCAATGACACGACCCGCAACTCGATGACCGCTTCGGTCTACGCGCTGAACAAATTCCCAGCCGAGTACGAAAAGCTGAAAGCCGACCTGTCGCTGATCCCGAACATGGTGTCCGAAACGATCCGCTGGCAGACGCCGCTGGCTCACATGCGCCGCACGGCGCTCGAAGATGTCGAGATGCACGGCCAGACCATCAAGAAGGGTGACCAGGTGGCGATGTGGTACGTTTCCGGCAACCGCGATGAGCGGTTCTGGGACCGTCCGAATGACTACATCATCGATCGCCCGGATGCCCGTCGGCACATCTCCTTCGGCTTCGGCATCCACCGCTGCGTCGGCAACCGCCTCGCCGAGCTGCAGCTGCAGATCCTGTGGCAGGAACTCATGGAGCGCTTCAGCCATATCGAAGTACTGGACGAGCCATCCTACAATGCAGGTGGCTTCGTGAAGGGCTACACTTGGATGCCGGTGATCCTGCACGGCAAATAAGCTTTGGCTGACGCCACGCTAAGACGATAAACCTCCCATCAGACCAGATGGGAGGTTTTCTTTTATGGACGTGTCACAGGCCGTTGCGCAGCGTATTTCCACCCGGGCCTTCCTGCCCGATCCCTTGCCGGAAGCAGAAATCCGCGACTGGCTGGAACAGGCCCAGCGCGCACCCTCCGGCGGCAACACGCAACCCTGGCGCACCATCGTCGTGACCGGGGACGCCAGGGACGCCGTCATCAATATGGCCGCGCCTGTCCTCGCCGCGAACCCGAAGGGCCAGCCCTCTGACCGTCCGATCTATCCGAAAGACCTCTGGGAGCCGCACGAAGCGCGCCGCCGCAAGGTTGGCGAGATGATGTACGAAACGCTCGGCATCCCGCGCGAAGACCGCGCCGCACGCATTGCCTGGTTCGCCAACAATTTCCGCTTCTTCGACGCCCCCGTCGCCGCCTTCTTCGTGATCGACGAACGAATGGGCCACGGCCAGTGGGGGCATACCGGCATGTACCTCCAGACGCTCGCCCTGCTGGCCGAAGAGCGCGGCTGGGGCACCTGCATGCAGGAATGCTGGGGCATGCTGCGTCCTGCCCTGAAGGAGCATTTCAAACTGGCAGATACCGAAATGGTCTGGTGCGCGATGGCGGTCGGAAACCCCGACCCGGCCCATCCGGTCAATTCGCTTCGCGCGGAACGGGCCCCTCTGGAAGAGATCGCCGAGTTGCACGGTTTCTGATTTTCGCCCCATTCCTGCCGGACCGGCATGGCGTTATGAGACATGCTCACTCGCCGCGCTGCCATTCTGGGAGGTCTCAGCGTCCCGCTCGCGCCCGCCCATCTCGGGACGCAGACCTTACCGTGGCCGACGCGCCTTGCGCTGGCCGGCCGGTCCCAGATCGGCGTTACGCGCATATATGATCCCGCTTATGTACGCATCGCCTATCCGATGGGCGATGTGCCGAGGTCGCGCGGGGTCTGCACCGACGTCATTATCCGCGCCTATCGCGATGCATTCGGAATGGATTTGCAACAGCTCGTCCACGAGGACATGGCGGCAGCGTTCGGCGCCTATCCCACACTATGGGGTCTGACGCGCCCGGATCGCCATATCGACCACCGGCGCGTGCCCAATCTGGAAAGATACCTTGAGCGCCACGGCGGCGCCTTGCCCGCGCCGAGGCATATTTCGAGCTGGAAAGCCGGCGACCTCTACACGATGCGCTACACAGGAAACCTGCCGCATATCGGGATCGTCTCGGATCGGACAACACCGTCTGGCCGCCCCCTTATCATCCACAATATGGGCTGGGGCACATCCGAGGACGACATCATCGGTCAATTCCAGCACGAGCGGCGCTTCAGACTGAAGCCCGCTCGAAACGCATGACCTATTCGTCGTCTTCCCACTGGTCCATGGGCTGTTCGGGAACACGCGGCTGCTTGGTCAACTGGATCACGGCGGCTTTCACATCGCCGCTATCGAACTCATCCTCGTCAGCCTGAGAGCGGTCCGGCGCGCGCGTATAGGCAAATACGCTGACAGCGGACTCGTTAGCATCCTCATCCGTTTCGATATCGGTATCGGTATCGGTGTCGGCCTCTGGTGCCCCCGCCTCAACCTCATCGGTCTCGCCATTGACGGCTTCGGCGGTGTCCTCGTCATCCTCATCAACGTCATCCATGAAGTCGGTGACGAAGGAATCCGTTTCCTCGATCTCTCCCGACCCATCATCCGGCGTCTCTTCACCGTTGAGCGCTTCTTCGTCCGGCATCTGGAAGCCGTCCGGAATGACATCGGACAACAGGCCCTCGGCCTCGAGGTCGGCCTTGCCCGGCAGGGTCTCGAGGCTCTCCAGCCCGAAATGCTCCATGAAGGCTTCGGTCGTGCCGTAAGTGATGGGCTGGCCAGGCGTCTTGCGGCGCCCCTTGATCTTGACCCAGCCTGTCTCGAGCAGCGTATCGATGGTCGTCTTGGACACGGCGACGCCGCGCACAGCCTCGATTTCGGCGCGCGTGACCGGCTGGCCATAGGCAATGATGGCCAGCGTTTCGAGCGTCGCTTGGCCCAGCTTCTTCTGGACCTGACGTTCCTCGACAAACAGGTAAGAGAGATCGGTCGCCGTCTGGAAGCGCCATTTACCGGCCACTTCGACCAGATTGACTCCCCGGTTCACATATTGCGCCCGGAGCGCCATCAACACTTCGGCGGCTTCGACGCCATGCGGCAACGTCTCTGAAATCTGCTCGGCAGACAGGGGTTCCCCCGCAGCGAACAGGATGGCTTCGGCCCGGCGAATGCCTTCCACCAGCGCGTCGCTGGCCCCGTCAATCAGAGCTTCCTCAGAGCGGCGATAGGCAAACGACAATTGCGCCACGGGATCGCGTTCCGGTTCAGAAGTGTCGTCGGTCATCAAGTATTTCTCAAGCGGTTGCATCTCTGCCCCCCTCTGGGCTGTTACCTGCATTGCGCAGGTAGAGTGGCGCGAAGTGCTCATCCTGGCGCACATCGACTTCGCCATCCCGGGCGAGTTCCAATGCGGCCGAAAAGACACTCGCGGTAACAGACCGGGGCGGCAATTCCGGGTCCACGTCTGTCATGGTTGAGCGGATCTCGTCCAGCGAAGACCACTGTTCCAACTGTTGCCTGAGCGCGCGCAGCGTAGTCCGAGCCAATTCGAGCGGCAGGACAAGCTGTTGCTGGATCGTGTGAGGCCGTTCCTGTTCACGGCGGTCGCGGATCGTCCCGAAGGCTTGGGTCAGCTCGTATAGGGATGCCTTGAATTCGGTGTGCTTGACGACTTTAGGCTGTACCGGCGCGCCGCGCAGGAAGATGACATTGTTCAGGATCGGTCCGGCTTCGAGTTCTTCCACCGCTCCGCGCATCGCATCGAGACGTTTCAGGCGGAAGGCCAGCCGCGCCGCCATTTCCTCGCCGGTAGGCTCGTCTTCCTCGGCCTTTTCCGGCTTGGGCAGCAACAGGCGGGATTTCATGAAGGCGAGCCAGGACGCCATCAGGAGATAGTCGGCCGCCAGATCGATGCGCTGGGTCTTCGCCTCTTCGATGAAGTCCAGATATTGTTCCGCCAGCGACAGGATCGACAGATGCAGCAGATCGACCTTCTGGCGTCGGGCAAGCTCCAGCAACAGGTGCAGCGGGCCTTCATAGCCTCCGACATCCACGGTGAACAGATCACCCGCTTCGGCCTCCTGCGCGTCCGCGGACAGCGCGTCGATCGAGATCATGTCTGCATTCATGCCGTACCCACCAATTGCGGGAAGTAGGCCCGGAACGTGTCCCAGCCTTCGGCAATGTCGAAATCCTGTTGATGCGTCGACAGGGCCTCAGCGCGCTCGCCGCGCGCCAGCGCCTTGCCAGCCAGCTCAGGCGCGGCCTCTGCCACTTCGCTCATTTCAGCCAGGATCGCGGCGGGATCGGACAGGAAGCCGGAACAGTGCAACAGCACGTCACACCCTGCGGCAATCGCCGCATGGCCTCGTTCGCCCAGGCTGCCGCCCAACGCCTGCATCCCCAGATCATCCGTCATCAGCAATCCATCAAACCCGATTCGCTTGCGGATCACGTCCTGAATCATCACTTTTGACAGGGTTGCGGGGACATTGGCGTCAAATGCGTCATAGGAAATATGGGCTGTCATAGCCATGGGCGCATCGGCAAGGCGTGCAAAGGCGTCAAAGTCCTTTGCCAATTCATTGGCGCTGGCCGTCACGCGTGGCAGCTCCATATGGCTATCCGCCATTGAGCGGCCATGACCTGGAATATGCTTGATCACGCCCGCCACGCCGCCTGCGGCAAGCCCCTTGAGCGCCGCGCCTGTAAGGGCTGCCACGGTCTCTGGGTCGGTCCCGAAGGCACGGTCGCCGATCACGTCATGGGCGCCGGGAACAGGCAAATCCACCACGGGCGCGCAATCAGCATGGATCGACATGGCTGCCAATTCTGCGGCGATCAGGCGATGACCGAGCCATGCGGCGGAAAGCCCTCGCTCCCGCTCCTTGGCGTAAATGTCCGCATAGTCCTGGCCGCGCGGGAACAGGGGCCATTCCGGCGCTTTCAGGCGGGCCACGCGGCCCCCCTCCTGGTCAATGAAGATCAGGCAGGGCCGTTTCATTGCATTCCAGATATCGTCGACCAGTTTGTGGACCTGTTTCCGCGACACGCAGGAGCGGCCCATCAGGATCACGCCCCAAGGCTGCTCGGCAGCAAACAGGGCCGCTTCCTCCTTCGTGAGCTCAGGCCCCGAAACGCTGAGGATGCATGCCTTCGCCACTACCCGGTCACCACGATGCAATTGTCTCCGCCGGCCTTCACCGCGTCACAGAATTCAGACGCATCCGCGCGTTCAGCAAAGCTGCCCACACGCAGGCGGTAGAACACGCCCTTGGCGCCAAGATCGGCGCGCTGGATGCGTTTTTGCCCGTTGCGATAGAGATCCGGCTTCGCGCTGTTCATCTTGGCCCAGGCGGTTTCGGCGGCATCCTGTGAGCGAAATGCGGCGAGTTGGACCTGATACACGCCATCGCTGGTAAAGGCGAATTGCGGCCCCGGTTCGGCGGGGACTGGCAAACTCCGTGGCACAGGAGCGGGTGCTGGGGCTTGGGCAACCGGATTGGTCGGCACAACCCGCAGGGTCTCTTCCTCGTCTTCCGGCATCGTCTCGAGGTCTGCCAGCGCGCGCACCTGCGCGTCATCGGGCTCAGCCCCTTCCAGACCAGGACGCAGCTCTATGGGCGGCCCCCCTTGCAGCGCATCGCCCTCCAGACTGCCGCGGTCAGCATAGTCTACGCCCTGCTCTTCCGACCGTTCGGAATCGTCCATCTGGTCGTAAAAGCGCTTCTCCGTATCCGGGACAGCGACGCCTTCGCGGTCTTCGGGCGCGCGCTTGTAGGGTTCCTTGTCGGCAATCACGCTCGGTATGCCCGCGCCATTGTCGCGTACGCCCTGCCGGTACGTGTTCCAGACGACGGCGCCAAACACCAGGAGAACTCCGACGGCGAGCGCGAGGATGAGCGGCCCACGGGTCGAATCGTCCTCACGAACGTCGAATCCGCGGTAATCGTCTTCAAACGGGGCATAATCCCGCCCGTTGTCCCGATGTCGCCCCATGGAATCATCCTCAGAATAGGTTCACAGAGTTAAGATTACGGCCCGTTTCGTTAACGACGCTTGAATATCCCTTAGGTTTCACAGCCCGCAAAGGCCGCAGAACGGGTTAACACTGGGAAAGTGGGCAGAGTGTGGCTAGCGCAGCACATCCGGGTGGAAGAGCCGGCGATGCTCCTCGATTGCGTAGGAATCGGTCATCCCGGCAATGTAGTCGCAAACTATGCGCGCCCGCCGTGGCTCACTGGCCTGGGACGCATCCTGCCGCCACGGAGATGGCAGCGTATCCGGCTCGGTCAGGAATATCTCGAACAGTTCGGCCAGCATCCGTTTGGCTTTGCTGCGCATCCGGTTCACCGTGTAATGCTTGTACATCCGCTCATACAGAAACGCTCTCAGGGCGCGCTGGCGGCTTTCGAGTTCCTCCGAAAACGCCACCAAGGGCACCTCCATCGCGCGCACGTCTGCCGCGCTCTGGGGCGCATACTGTTTCGCGCGCCGGGTGGTTTCCGCCGTCAGATCGTTCACCCACAGGCCGATCAGGCGCCTCACCGCTTCATAGGACACCATACGGTTGCTGAGATGCGGATATTCAAGCTTCACGGCCCGAAACTCGTCTCCGACGATCGGCAGGTCCATCAAATCGTCGATGGTGAACAGGCCCGCGGCGATGCCGTCATCAATATCGTGATTGTTATACGCGATATCGTCTGACAGGGCCGCCACCTGCGCCTCCGGCCCGGCGAACTGGTGCGGTTCAAGGTCCATGAAATTCGCATATTCGCGGAAGGCAGCCGGCAGCGACTCCAGCGGCGCATCCTGCGTGACCATCGGGCCATTGTGTTTGACCAGTCCTTCAAGCAGCTCCCAGGTCAGGTTCAGGCCTTCGAAGTTCGGGTAGCGGACTTCGAGCTTGGTGACGATGCGCAGCGTCTGGGCGTTGTGGTCAAATCCCTCATACTCCGCCATGCACGCATCCAGCTGGTCCTCTCCGGCATGGCCAAAGGGCGGATGGCCCATATCGTGGGCGAGGGCCAGCGCTTCGGCAAGGTCTTCATCCAGGCCGAGCGTCCGGGCGATGCTGCGGGCAATCTGGGCCACTTCGAGGGAATGCGTCAGGCGGGTGCGGAAATGATCCCCCTCATGTGCGACGAAAACCTGAGTTTTCTGCTTCAATCGCCGGAAGGCGGTCGAGTGGATGATCCGGTCGCGATCCCGCTGGAACGGCGTCCGGGTCGCCGATGGCGCCTCCGGGAAATACCGGCCCCGGCTATCTTCGTGCCGCGTGGCATACACTGATCTCTTTTCCATTGGCTCGGGAATCCCTATGTTGAGGTCATGAGCACGACAACTGCCCCCGATGTGACCCTTACAGCCTCGGCTGCCAAGCGGATTAATGCGATTCTGGCCAAACAGGACGGCGCGGAGTTTTTACGTGTGTCTGTCGATGGGGGCGGCTGTTCGGGCTTTTCCTACAAATTCGACTTTGACACGGCCATCAATGATGACGACCTCGTGGTGGAGCGCGATGGCGCAAAAGTGCTGATCGACGAAATGAGCCTGGAATTTCTGGCCGGGTCCGAGATCGACTTCAGCACGGAACTGATCGGCGCCGCCTTCAAGATCAGCAACCCGAACGCCACGGCGGCGTGCGGCTGCGGCACCAGTTTCTCGATTTAACTTGCGTCGCCCCACGGCAAGACCGCCAGGATGGGTTTACCCTAGCGAGGACATGCCATGCCGACCCCCAAGACCTTTCGTATAGACATCCCACAGGACAAGCTCGACGCCATCATGGCGCGGGTGAAGGCATATGACTGGTTTCCGGCCCCGGCCAATGAAGAGGGCTTTGCCTACGGCATGTCCACAAAGGTCATGAAGGATATTCAGCGCTACTGGATCGCGGGTTATGACTGGCGCAAGTCCGAGGAAATCCTGAACAGGTATCCCAGTTACAAGGTCGAAATCGACGGCCAGGTCATCCACTATGTCCATGTCGTCGGCGAAGCGGGCGGTCGCCGCCCCCTGCTCATCACACATGGCTGGCCCGGCTCCGTTTTTGAATTCTGGGACACCATCGGCCCGCTCGCCTTTCCCTCGAATCATGGCGGCAAGGCCGAAGACGCCTTTGACCTGATTATTCCCTCCCTGCCCGGCTATGGCTTCTCCGGGCGCCCGAAATCTCCCATCGGGCCGCGCGCCACTGCGGCGCTCTGGGACAGGCTGATGCGCGACGTGCTGAAATACGACACCTATCTCGCCCAGGGCGGCGATTGGGGCAGCCTAGTGACCTCCTGGCTGGGCCTCAATCATGGTGCGGTCGACGGCAAGGGCGGCTGCCGCGCGATCCATTTGAACATGGTCGGCTTCCGGCCGACCCCCGCCACGCCCCAGACCGAGGCCGAAGGCGAATGGCTGGCCGCGTCGCAGGGTGCCATGCAGCGCGAAGGCGCCTATCTGATGGAGCAGATGACCAAGCCCCAGACGCTGGCGATGGCGCTGATGGATTCCCCGGTCGGCACCGCCGCATGGATCCTCGAGAAATTCAATGGCTGGTCAGACCTGTCCGAGGGCGGACTATTGGACACTTACTCCAAGGACCAGCTGCTCACCAATGTGATGATCTATCTGGTCAATGATGCCATCGCCACCAGCGTCTGGTTCTACAATGGCTTTGCGCAGGAAGGCGGCAATGCCCTGCCGGAAGGCGTCCGGTGCGAGACGCCCACGGCGTTTGCGAACTTCCCCGGTGAGCCTGTCTACAAACCCGCTCCGCAAAGCTGGTTCGAACGGGCTTACAACCTCACCCGTTGGACGGACTTGCCGCGCGGCGGGCATTTCGCGGCGATGGAAGAGCCGGAGCTTTATGTCGAAGAGATCCGCGCCTGGGGCAACAGCGTGGCCGATCCCGAGGGCTGATCGCTAACTGTCCGCAGGGTGATCCCAAACGGGCCGGGCGATGGCGCGTCACCAATCCGACCGCAGGGTGAAGCCGTCTATTCTGGCCGTGCTGCGGGGTTTTCGTCTTCTTCCGCAGCAAGGTCTGGTGGAAGGCGGCAGTCTGGTCTGGCGACCTGCCGAGTTTCACCGCGCGGATGGGACGGGCCCCAATGCATGGGGGCACCTACTATCCTGTAATTTGACTATTCGTCCTCGTGCCCGTGGAGCCCCGCTCCCATCCGCAAGGACCGATCCCCGCACAACCGGATGGCATTCGCCAGTCCGGCTATTTGCGCAGGTCTTTGGCCAGATTATCCAGCACGGCATTGGCGAATTTCGCTTCCTGCTCGTCGAAGAAATCATGCGCCAGCGACACATATTCATCCAGGATGATGGCGTTCGACAGGTGTTGGTGCGCGATGAATTCAGCGGACCCCGCGCGCAGCAGGGCGCGCATGGTTGCGTCCAGCCGTGTCAGCTTCCATCCTTTTGCAAGCCGTCCAAGGATCGCCTTGTCGATGGCAGCCTGATGGTCAACGACTGCGTTCACGATGGATTTGAAAATGTCCGGATCGGCTTCCTCGATCGGTTCTTCATTCGGGCCGATGCCAAGACGGTCTTCCATGAAGGCGCGGATGGTCGCGCGGGCCGACTTGCCAGTCTGCTCCATTTCATAAAGCGCCTGAACGGCTGCGAGGCGCGCTCCCGCCCGCCTCGCCCGTGTAACCTCGAAGGGAATGTTCTGGTCGTTCACCGAATGAGTTCCTTGCGGAATTTGATCATGGCCAGACAGGCCTCGGCGGCGTCCTTGCCCTTGTTGCCGCGCTTGCGGTCAGCGCGGGCGAGCGCCTGCTCTTCATTCTCGACAGTCAGGATGCCGTAGCCAATCGCCTGGCGACGCTGCACGATCAGATCCATCAGACCGCGGGCGCTTTCGCCACAGACATAGTCGTAATGGGTGGTTTCGCCCCGGATCACGCAGCCCAGCGCCAAGGCGCCATCAAACCGGCCACTGTCGGCCGCCATGGCAATCAGGCCCGGCAATTCGAACGCGCCCGGCACTTCCATGACCGTCACTTTCGCGCCAGCAGCTTCAAGAGCCTCCAGCGCGCCAGCTTCCAGCTCATCGGAGATGTGCTTGTAATATTTCGAAATGGCGACAAGAACGCGGTCTGCCATCAATTGTTCTCCTCATGAAGATTGCGCCACCCCTCTATCGTCAGGCCGTAGCCGTCAAGGCCTGCCAAGCGGGTGGGCTGCGTTCCGGACAGGTAGATCATGCGGCGCACCCCCAAATCCCGCAGGATTTGCGCGCCGACACCGTATTCGCGAATGGGCGCGGTCGGATCGGGGGCCACTGCGGGCTTCAGGCCCAGCCGCTCGGCAATGATGTTCGGCCGCATCGTGTTCACGAACACGACAACCCCCGGCTCTTTGGCGTCTGCAATCACGCGCATAGCGCGCTCAACCAGACCGTGTCTTGGGCCGTTTTCTCCCAGCACGTCCGACAGGATGTCCATCCGGTGTACCCGTACCAGCGTCGTGCTGTCCGGCGTGATGTCCCCGTGAACGATGGCGATATGCTCGGAATTGTCGAGGGCATTGCGGAAACAGACGGTCCGGAACCCTTCCCCGTAACCGGAATCGAGAGGCGCTTCGACGCGGCGCTCCATGAACCGGTCATTCTTGCGGCGCCACGCAATCAGGTCCGCAATCGTGCCGATCTTCAGATTGTGCAGCTGGGCGAACGCGACCAGTTCCGGAAGACGGGACATGGTGCCGTCTTCATTCATGATCTCGCAGATCACACCGGCCGGATAGAGGCCGGCCATGCGGGAAATATCGACGGCCGCCTCGGTATGGCCCGCCCGCACCAGCGTGCCGCCTTCGCGGGCAATCAGCGGGAAGACGTGTCCGGGGGAAACGATGTCCTCATGATCCTTGGTCGGGTCGATGGCGACGGCGATTGTCCGGGCACGGTCATGGGCCGAAATGCCCGTCGTGACGCCATCTTTCGCTTCGATGGAGACCGTGAAGGCCGTTCCCATGCTTTCCCGATTGTTCCGGGTCATCATGTCGAGATTCAGCGTATGCGCACGCTCCTGGCCCATCGCCAGGCAGATCAGGCCCCGGCCATGGCGTGCCATGAAGTTCACATGTTCCGGCGTGGCAAAATTGGCCGGAATGATCAGGTCGCCCTCATTCTCCCGGTCCTCTGCATCGACCAGGATATACATCCGGCCATTGCGGGCATCTTCGATGATCTCGTCAATCGAGGAGATCGCCTGATGGAATTCGCTGCTCATAATGCCTATTGCCCCTCTGGCGCATCGGCGCCGATCATCCGCGCCACGTAGCGTGCCAGCATGTCGATCTCAAGATTGACGCTGGAGCCGGGCTGCAACTGGTTGAGTGTGGTCACCTCCCAGGTGTGAGGAATGATCGCCAACTCGAAATCGCCATTCGGCAGGGCTTCTGCCACCGTCAGGGACACACCATTCACGGCCGCAGAACCCTTGGTGGCGAAGTAGCGCGCAATGCCTTCCGGCGGACGGATGGTCAGACGCCAGCTCTCGCCTTCAGGCGCGACCGAGACGACCTGCCCGACCCCATCGACATGGCCAAAGACGAAATGGCCGCCCAATTCGTCGCCGAGCTTCAGGCTCTGTTCCAGATTGACGTGAGATCCGACCGTCCAGTCGCCCAGAATGGTCTTGGACAGCGTTTCTGGCACAGCTTCGGTCGCAAACCACGCGCCGCGCTCGCCCTGCCCCATATCCACGACCGTCAGGCACACGCCCGAATGCATGATGGACGCACCCATGGCGATATCTTCCAGTTTGTAGCGGCTTTCGACCTCGAACCGGCGAAGCCCATTGCGGTCCTCCACGGATCGGACGGTCCCGACATCGGTGACGAGGCCTGTAAACATTTCTCTGCCCTCAGTTTCTTATTCAGACCCGTACATAGGTGTCCAGAACGTCAACCCCAATCCGTTCCGTCGCGATAGCGCGCCAACGTGACGCCTCCTTGAGATCAGACAGGCCCAGCGCCCCTAAGGCAGGCAGGCCGTCTCCGCCGATCAGGATAGGCGCCCGGAACCAGGCAATCTCATGCACCAGGCCCTCGCGGATGAAGCTGGCGGCCAGCGTCCCGCCGCCCTCGATCAGGAGGGAGGAAATGCCTTCGATCTCCGCCCTCTGGAGCAGGTCATTCACGTCCACGCGAATGCCCTTGCCACAGCGCCAGATCTCGACCCCGCTTGCCGCAAGAATATCCTGCGGCTGGCCATTCGTGGCCACAACCACGCGGCCGGATGAAACAGATTGAACGAGACGGGAACTGCGCGGTGTGCGGCCGTGAGAATCTGCCACAATGCGCACGGGCTGGGTTTTCGGCAGCGGCACGGTGCGGGCGGTCAGCAAAGGGTCATCGGCCAGGACGGTCCCAATTCCCACCAGCACCGCATCATGCGCGGCCCGCAACTCATGCGCCCTTGCCCGGGACTCGCTGCACGTGATCCACTGGCTCGTCCCATCAGACAGAGCAATGCGGGCATCCAGCGATGTGGCAATTTTCAGGGTGACCTTGACCCCGCTCATCCGGCGTCGCCTTCATCTTCCAGCGACGTCTGCTCGATGAATTGGGCGAAATCGTTCGGGTCGCGGAAATCCTTGTAGACGCTGGCAAAGCGCACATAGCCGACCGGATCGACCTGTCGCAGCGCTTCCATGGCGAACTCACCGACATCATTGGAGCTGACTTCCGTCTCGCCCCCACTTTCCAGCTTCCGGGCAATGCCGGACACCATCTGGTCGATCTGTTCGCGGTCCACCGGACGTTTGCGCAGGGCGATGGTGATAGACCGGGTCAGCCGGTCCCGGTCGAAGGGCACCCGCTTGCCGTCACGCTTGACCACGGTGATCTCCCGCAACTGGACCCGTTCAAACGTCGTGAACCGGGCGCCACACGCCTCGCACACCCGCCGACGGCGCACAGCCGTGTTGTCTTCAGCCGACCGGCTGTCCTTCACCGATGTGTTCTCGGAACCGCAGAACGGACAACGCAAGGTCTATCAGGCCCCCAATCCATTATAGATCGGGAATTGCGCGGTCAGGGCTTTCACCTCTGCGCGCACCTTGTCCTCGGCGGACGTGCTTTCGCCGGACGCGACCGCATCGACGATCTCGCCAATCCAGTTGCCGATCTGCGTGAATTCCTTTTCGCCAAACCCGCGGGTTGTGCCGGCTGGTGAGCCCACCCGGATGCCGCTGGTGATGGTCGGTTTCTGGGGATCGAACGGCACGCCATTCTTGTTGCAGGTGATGAAGGCCCGCTCCAGCGCATGTTCGGCGTCGCGGCCTGTCACATTTTTCGGACGCAGATCAATCAAGGCCACATGCGTGTCGGTGCCGCCCGACACCACGTCCAGGCCGCTCGCCTTGCAGGCTTCTGACATGGCTTGGGCATTGGCGACGACTTGGGCCGCATAGGTTTTGAAGTCCGGGCGCAAGGCTTCTCCGAAAGCCACAGCTTTCGCCGCGATGACATGCATCAGGGGCCCGCCCTGAATGCCGGGGAAGATCGCCGAATTGATCTTCTTCGCCAGCGCTTCGTCATTGGTCAGGATCATCCCGCCGCGCGGGCCGCGCAGCGTCTTGTGCGTCGTCGTGGTGGCGATGTGGGCATGATCCAGCGGGTTCGGATGCGCGCCGCCGGCAACGAGGCCCGCAAAATGGGCCATATCTACGAGGAATAGTGCGCCAACCTCGTCCGCGATTTCACGGAAGCGCTTGAAGTCGATCTGACGGGGATAAGCCGAGCCGCCTGCAATGATCAGCTGCGGACGGTGCGCCTTCGCCAGGCGCTCCACTTCGACAAAATCGATCCGGTCGTCTTCGCGGCTGACCCCGTATTGGACGGCATTGAACCATTTGCCCGACTGATTGGGCCGCGCGCCATGAGTCAGGTGGCCCCCGGCGTCGAGGCTCATGCCGAGAATTGTGTCTCCGGGCTTCAGGACCGCGTTGAATACGCCCTGATTGGCCTGGCTGCCGGAATTCGGCTGAACATTCGCAAACCCGCAATTGAACAGCTTTTTCGCCCGCGCGATGGCCAGTTCTTCGGCAATGTCAACAAACTCACAGCCGCCATAATAGCGTTTGCCCGGATAACCCTCGGCGTACTTGTTCGTCAGGACCGTTCCCTGGGCTTCCAGTACGGCTTGGGAGACAATGTTTTCCGAAGCAATCAGCTCGATTTGCTGCTGTTGGCGCGTGCGTTCCTTGCGGATCGCGTCGAACACTTCCGGATCGCGTTCTTCCAAAGTCTGGCTGAAGAAATCCGTGGTGTCGAACCGGGCGGGCTGGGCTGTGTCTGCCATTGTGCGAATCTCCTGCTGGCTCTCGCGCTGTTTACGCTCAGGCGGGTCAAGTCGCAACCATCGGTGCGCGCTCTGGCCACAATATCGCACTTTGCCTGCGCATATTCAGGGATTGTGTTCGGAATGTCGTGCAAATACTTGAAGAACTGTGGTATTTAGAAGTTAAGGTGGGGCCTGAATGTGCGGCTGAAGTTCCAAATACCTGACAGAGTCTTGATGAGCCATGAGTGAATACGAGACATCTGACCTGCTCGACATGACGGCCGAGATTGTCTCGTCCTATGTGTCGAACAACCAGGTCGAGGCGGATGCGCTGCCACAACTCATCCGCAACATCTTCGAGACGGTCTCGGGATTGGCGGATGCCGTGGAGCCTGTTGTCGAGACACAGGATCCGGCCGTGCCGATCTCGAAATCCATCCTGCCGGATTATCTCGTCTGCCTGGAAGACGGCCGCAAGCTCAAGATGCTCAAACGGTATCTGCGCTCGAAATTCGACATGACCCCCGAAGAGTATCGCGCCAAATGGGGCTTGCCGGCAGACTATCCAATGGTCGCGCCTAACTATGCAAAGCTGCGCTCAAAGCACGCCAAGCAGATCGGGCTCGGCAAGAAGGCTGCGCCCAGGCCGAAGAAAACCAAATAGGCGCGAAAGCGCGTCAAGCCGCCTTGTCGAGGCCCAGCTGTTTCCAGACCGCAAGAATTGCAGCCACCAGCTCATCCATCATCACTTCGTCATGCACCGGGCTCGGCGTGAAGCGCAGGCGTTCGGTGCCCTTCGGCACGGTCGGATAGTTGATCGGCTGAACATAGATGCCGAAATCGAACAGCAGTGTATCGGACAGCGCCTTGCAGCGTTCCGGATCGCCCACGAGCAGTGGCACGATATGCGTGTCCGTCTCGATCATTGGCAAACCGGCATCGCGGAATTTCTGCTTCAGCAGCGCCGCATTGGCCTGATGCGTGCGGCGCAAGTCGCGGCCGGCATCGCTGCGCAGCTTCTGGATGCTGGCAAGGGCGCCTGCGGCCATGACCGGACAGGTCGACGTCGTGAAGATGAAGCCGGAAGCCATTGAGCGGATGGCATCGACCACGGTCTCATGGCTGGCAATGTAGCCACCCATGACACCATAAGCCTTGCCAAGCGTGCCCTCGATGATGTCGATCCGATCGGCCAGACCCCACATCTCCGCGACGCCGGCGCCGTTCTCGCCATACATGCCGACGGCATGTACTTCGTCGAGATAGGTCAGCGCGTCGAACTCATCGGCAAGGTCACAAATCTCTTCCATCCGGCCGAAATCGCCATCCATGGAATAGACACTCTCGAACGCGATCAGCTTCGGACGCTCGGGATCGTCATTCTCCATCAGCGCCCGGAGGTGATCCACATCATTGTGCCGGAAGATGCGGCGGTCCGCGCCGGAGCGACGAATGCCTTCGATCATCGAGGCGTGGTTCAGCGAGTCGGAATAGATGATCAGGTCAGGCAGAATCTTGCCCAGGGTCGACAGCGTGGCCTCGTTCGAAACGTATCCGGACGTGAACAGCAGCGCGGCTTCCTTGCCATGCAGGTCGGCCAGTTCGCGCTCAAGATCGACATGGTACCGGGTCGTGCCGGAAATGTTGCGCGTGCCGCCGGAACCTGCGCCGAAGCTGTCGATGGCTTCGTGCATGGAATTGATGACATCCTCATCCTGACCCATGCCGAGATAGTCATTGGAGCACCAGATAGTGACTTCGCGCTCGCCATCCTCGAACCGTGCCGTCGCCTTCGGGAACCTGCCCTTGTGACGGTGCAAGTCCACGAATACGCGGTAGCGGCCTTCGCCGTGAATGGAGTTGAGCGCGTCCTCGAAGGCCTTCAGATGCTTCATCTGCTTAGTTCCCGATCTTTCCCGAGCCTACATAGTGCCCAAAGCGACGATTGATAATGGCTCCATACGTCGCGGACAGCTTTTGTCGCATACGGGAATTCCCCTAGGCGTCATATCCCGGCATCTGCCGATCCAGCTTGCGGATCAGCGCAGGCCAGATCAGCTTTTCCGTGATCATGTTCATTCCGGAGCTCTGCTCGGTCAATCCGCCCTGTCCGGCAACCTTTTCCTGCAGATCGGATTCGCATTCCAGCACACCGTCACGGCCCGCCGAGAGCGCCATGATCTGCATGTTGCAGGCCCGCTCCAGGAAGAACATCCGCGTGAAGGCGGCGGCGGCGGTTTCGCCGATGGTCAGCGTGCCGTGATTGCGTAGCAGCATGGAGTGCTTCTTCGGGCCGAGGTCGGCCACCAGGCGCTCACGCTCGTCCAGATCGAGCGCGATGCCTTCATAATCATGATAGGCAATATCCTCCCGCACGATCATGGCCGTCTGGCTCAGCGGCATCAGGCCTTCCTTCTGCGCGGAAACCGCAACGCCCTGATCGGTGTGAACATGGATCACGACCTGGGCATCATCGCGCGCATCATGGATCGCCGAGTGAATGGTAAAGCCCGCCGGATTGATGAAATTCTCGGTCTCCTGGACAATGTTGCCCTCCAGATCGACTTTCACGAGCGATGAGGCGGTGATTTCCTCGAAGAAATAGCCATAGGGATTGATCAGGAAGTGATGATCCGGGCCGGGCACGCGGTGGGAGATGTGCGTGAAGATCATGTCGTCCCAACCATGCAGGGCGATCAGACGGTAAAGCGCCGCAAGGTCCACGCGGGCCTGCCACTCCTCTGCTGAAACGGAGGAACGGATGTCTATTTTCTGCGCGCCATCGGCCATGTTCGAAACTCCCTGATATGTTTTGACGTAAACTAGCGGAAAACCTGCTGGCAGGCCAGAAAAAGCTGACACTTGCGTCATCTTGCAGAACCGGGCCTGGCGGCTGCACGCGGCGGCATCCCAGAAAGCGCCTTGACGCTCCGGCCCTTCGCAAAGCAGATGGGCCACCATGAGTGGTTTACGCCTGCATTTTTACGCCTCGAAGCGCCCTGAAGCCCAGGAGGCCCTGTCCGTACTGACAAAGAAGTACGGTCAGTGCTCCGAAGACGATGCCGACGTCATCGTTGCGCTTGGTGGGGATGGCGCCATGCTGGATTCGCTGCGCCGCCAGTTCGAGGGCGGCAAGCCGGTTTATGGCATGAACCGCGGCACAGTCGGATTCCTGATGAACGAATTCGGCATCGACGACCTGCCGGACCGGATCAATGCTGCCGAACGCGCCGTCATCTCCCCGCTGCGCATGACAGCGCGGGATGTGCACGAGCATGAGCACCGCGCCCTCGCCATCAATGAAGTTTCCATGTTCCGCCAGACTGCCCAGACCTCGCGGTTCCGGATCACGGTCGATGGAAAGACCCGCATGGAAGAGCTGGCCTGTGACGGCTTGATGGTCGCGACACCTGCCGGCTCGACGGCCTACAATCTGTCAGCCCACGGCCCCATCCTGCCGATTGGCGCCGGCCTGCTCGCGCTCACCCCGGTCAGCGCCTTCCGGCCGCGCCGCTGGAAAGGCGCCCTGCTCCGCCGCAACGCGCATGTCCGGATTGATGTGATCGCCCCGATCCTGCGCCCTGTTGCAGCGGCAGCAGACAATCAGGAAGTCCGCGACATAGTTAGCGTGGATGTTCAGGAAGACCGCCGCCGGTTAACCATGCTGTTTGATCCCGGCCACGCTCTGGATGAGCGCATCCTGCGGGAACAGTTCGGTTTCTGATGTGATTTCAAAGTTCTTGGATCAGGAAAGCGTTAAGGCTTGAACGGTAGGGTTTCCCGGAAATACAGGGATTCGCCATGTTCAAGGCACTGATTCACAAGCTCAAACCCGCTTCAGGTTCGAAGTCTGACCAGCCTGCCGCCTCGGTCACGCCCGACATCAGCCGCGTCATCAAGATGCCGCCGGCGCCTGTCGCCGCAGAGGATCAGGTGGACGCGCCGGATGTCGGACACGACCCGGATGAATTGGGGAATCGCGCCGAAGCGGCTGTGGAAGATTTGTCGTCCCGGTTCGATGCATGGATGGAGGCAGACCTCGATCGCCTGAAAGCCGCGTGGGCCACCGCAAAGATCGAAGGTGCCAGCCAGACTGACTACAAACTGCTTGAAACCTGCGCCCATAACATTCGCGGGGTCGCCACCTCCTACGGCTATCCCGCCGTATCACGTCTGTGCGGATCGCTCTGCATGCTGCTGGCGGAAACGGAGCCGGGCCAGAATGGCGCGCTCATCAATCTCCATGTTGAAGCCTGCATGGCCGCCTATGGGTCGATTGGCCGGGGCGATGCCGCTCAGTCGGTCGCCGATGCCGTGTGTGATGCGCTTGAAGAACGTGTCGCCGTGAAAACATCGAAGACCTGATCAGGCTGCCGCCTGCGGCGACTCTTCTGCTTCCCCCAGAAACCCTCGGATCAGTCCGGCCGTTTCGCTCGCCCGTGTCACCAGGAACAGATGCCCCCCGCCCTCAATCACATGAAGGCGCGCATCCGGCAGCGCCACACGCAGGATATGGCCATTCGCCACCGGCACGATCGTGTCCTGATCGCCCATCAGAACCAGAGTGGGCATGCTCAGGAGACGAATGAAGGGCAAGCTCGACCAGCCGAGGAAGGCCAGCAATTGGTAGACATAGCCTTTCGGGTCGGGCGGCAGGAGATTGTCGATGTGATTGCCGGCCTCTTCGTCGACCGCTTCGCCATAGAGCGACTCGAAGCTCTTCCGCATGAAGTCCGGATCTGAATAGCGCCGTGTATCCGCCATCTTTGACAGCGCTCTCGGATGGCCGGGGATCATTGTCATGCCCGCTGTGGTCGCACACAGGATCAGCTTTCCCACACGGCGCCGATACTGGAAGGCGAATTGCTGCGCCATGGCCCCGCCCCATGAAACGCCCATCACATCCACGTCTTCGATGCCCTGTAAATCCAGCAGCTTGCGCGTCCAGCGGGCCAGCATCCAGGGCCGGTACGGCCAGCTGGTGACGGGGCTGAGGCCCACACCGGGAACATCGAAGGTGATGATCTCCCTGTCGGGGAACATATCGCCAAGGCCCAGCGTCAGTTCGAGATTCGCGCCGATACCATTGAAGAACAGCAAGGGGCGTTGCCCGGAATTGCCCGGCGCCATCCACCGCGCTGTGCGCAGCTGGATGCCGTCCACATCATGGGTCGCAATCGTGGGCAGGCGTTTGGGCGACGTCATGATGGCTCCAGTCAGCTATGCACCCTAGTCATCGAACACGTAACGACCGGGTGCCTCATAGAGAGCCGGGAATGTCTCGTTCCCGCAAGTCCGGGGCGCAGCTTTGAGTGTGCCGGAACGATCCTTCAGCCATTGCCCCCAGACGGGCCACCAGCTGCCGACTTCCTCCTTGGCCTGGGCTGCCCATGTGTCAGCATCTGCTGGAATGTCGGAATTCCGGAACATTTTGGCTTTCGGATTGCCGGGCGGGTTCAGCAGCGACTGGATATGCCCGCTGGAAGACAGGACAAATTCGACTTTCTCTGATCCAAGGAGCTGCGTTGTCCGGTAACAGGCTTTCCACGGCGTGATGTGGTCCGTCAGCCCGCCAACGACGAAGGCGTCGGCCGTGACCTTGGAGAGATCGACTGCGTGGCCCGCGACCTCGAACTCACCCGGATGGCTGAAGGGCTGGTTCAGGCCCATGTCGAGATAGTCCGAATGCAGCTGGGCCGGCAGATTCGTGGAATCATTGTTCCAGAACAGGATGTCGAAAGGCGGCGGATCCTCGCCCATCAGGTAATTGTTCACGACATAATTCCAGACAAGATCGTTGGGACGCATCCAGGCAAACATGCGCGCAAGATCATCCCCTTTCAGCACGCCCTTGCGCTTTGAATACTTGCGCGCAACTTCAAGACTCTGGTCAGACACGATCTGTCCGAGCTCGCTGTCCTCCCGCTGGGGATTGAGCACACAGACCATGAAGGTCAGGGAATTGATCCGGTCGTCGCCTGCCGCCGCAAACAGGCTGGCCAGCGTTGCGGCCGTGATACCGCCCGAACAGGCGCCGGCGATATTCACCTTCTTCGAGCGGGAGACTTTGCGGATCACTTCGCTCGCCTGGATCAGGCTGTCGACATAGGCGCTCATGCCCCAATGCGCGTGTTCCTTCTGCGGGTTGCGCCAGGAGACGACAAAGGTCTGCATTTGCTGCGCCATCAGGAACTGAACCATCGATATGGCGGGCGACAAATCCATCGCATAGAATTTGTTGATCTGGGGCGGGACGATCAGGATCGGCGTGCGGTGTACCTTGTCGGTGGTCGGCTCATACTGGATCAGCTCCAGCATCTCGTTCTTCCAGATGATTTTGCCACGCGACGTCGCGAGATTCTTGCCCACTTGAAAAGGCCGCTTGTCGACCTGACTCGGCAAGCCGCCATTCTTTGTAATATCCGTGTACGCATTCTTCAGCCCCTTCAACAGGGACATGCCACCGGATTCCATCACCTTCTTGCTGGCTGTCGGATTGCCGAGCAGCGTATTGGTTGGCGCCATTGCATCCGTGATCATGCTGGTCAGGAATTTCGCGCGCGCATGTTCCAGTTCAGTCATGCTGAGATTGGCCACCCAATCATTCAGATGTTCCTGCGTGGACAAATAGGCTTGCATGCCGCGCTTGTAGAAAGGGTTTTCAGACCAGGCTGAATCCTTGAAGCGCCGATCACGTGGATCGGCGGCGCGGTCGGACTGGCCCATCATGATCTTTGCGCTGTCAGATGCGATGCGGCTAGCCGCCTTCGCTGTTATGGCGGGGTTCTTCATGGTCGAGCGCAACATCATTGCGACGGCGCCAATCCTCTCCTGTGGGTCTGACCCCGACAGGAAGGGGTTCATGGTCTTCATCGCCTTCGCGGCCTCGCCCGCAAGGCCATTCTTCGAGCGTCTCATTGCCCTCTCCCCTCGATTGTCCGGTCATGCCTGCCACGGGCAGATGCCGGCTCTTTTTTATTGGGCCTCTTTCGCATTCGGAAAAAGGATACATCAAAATTTCAAATAAAATTCGTTCCATAGTGAGAATTGCGTGTCAAATACCGTATCAGGCCATGAAAACACGCGACCGCATACTTCACGTCAGCCTGCTTCTCTTCAATGAAGAAGGAGAAGCCCCGCAGACGGCTGTCGACATTTCCAATGCCCTCGATATCAGTCCCGGCAATCTCTACTACCATTTCAAGGGCAAGGACGCGATCATCCACGCCCTGTTCGACCGGTTCGAAGATGAGATGCGGATCATCCTGAAGGGTTCACGCGGGCGCGTTGCCAGTCTCGAAGACAGCTGGGTCTATCTCTACATCCTGCTCGAGGAAATCTATGATTTCCGCTTCTTCTATCGCGACCTCGGTCTGCTGCTTGATCGGTATCCTGACCTTGCCTCCCGGTTCAGATCCCTCCTGGCTCAGATGCGGACTGCGCTGGTGGACATGTTCGATGAGCTGACCGCGGGATCGGTCCTGCGGCTTGATCCACGCTTGCGGGAGATCCTGACTGACCAGGTCATGACGACGCTGACCTTCTGGCTGGCCGAAGACCATTTGAATGCGGACTGCCATGACGGGCCAACCTTGATCCACAAGACAGTGCTTCAGGTCATGTGCCTGTTACCGCCCTATATGGGCGACCAGGGCGTGGAGACCCTGACCGACCTGTTCGAGCACTACGATACCGTCGTTGCATAAGAAAAGGGCGGCCCCGCACGGAACCGCCCTCACCCGTTTCATAATTGTGCCGGATTATTTCATCAGCACTTTGGCTTGCTTCACCCATTCGTCGCGCGCAATGCGGCCACGGGCCATGATCTTGGCATCAAGCGCATCAATGTCGGCCTTCTTCAGCGCGGCAATGTCGGCAAAACTCTTGATGCCGGCAGCTTTCAGCTTGGCAGCGAGCGCCGGGCCGACGCCATTCAACAGCGTGAAATCATCGGCTTTCGTCGGGGCGGCTGCAGCAGGCTTCGCCTTCGCGGCGGCCGGCTTGGCCTTTGCGGCTGGCTTCGGCGTGTCTGCTACGGGTTTCGCAACGGCTTGCTGAACGGCTTTCGTCGTACGCTGCGCCGCCTTCTTGCCGGTCTTCATCAGATCGGCGCCGCTTTCGGTCGCGACCGCTTCGATCTCTTCCGTCAGGCGGGTGATGCGCTGCTTCAGCTCATTGCTGCGATCCTTGGACTTCGTGCGCGCCTTGGACACGGTCTCGGCAACTTCGTCTTCCAGCTTGTCGAGCTTGGCGGCCAGCTTGCTGCCTTTCTTGCCAAGGCCCTTGACGCCGAGCAGGTCGCGCATGCGTTCCATACGGGCCTCGAATTCGTCGCGTGCCTGGGTCTGGAATTCGCGCGCTACATCGGCATACTTCGCAGCGCTCTTCGTTGCGGTCTGGACGACTTCATTGTCCTGTACCCGCGCGCGCACGTCCTGTTCGATCGCTTCGCCGCGCTTGACGAGGTCTTCAAACAGTTCGGTCGATTGCTTGTTGAACGTCTTGGTGTTGGCAATCGCCTTGTCATAAGCCTTGCCGTAGGCGCCCACGCCGGCGAGCCAGATCTTGTGCGCCATGTCAGCGCTGTTCAGTTCAGGCGCCTTCGCAGCCTTCTTGGCCTTGCCGGGCTTCTTGGGGGATTTGGAGGCTTTTGCGCTCGCGGCCATCGCCGGCTTCGCTTTCACCTTCTTCTCATTTTTCTTGGCCATATATGGCACTCCTTTATCCGCATAATTCGGTGGAGTGGGACGTATCGGAAAATCCTAGAATCTTCATACTAATCGCTGCAGCCCTTGAAACACCGGGCCGAATGCCCTGTATCAGGCAGACACGCATCAAGGAGAGCAGAGACATGAGCGCAGTTGATTATACCGTCGATGGGAAGACCTATGAAGGCTACTTCCTGCGTCCGAAGGGTAAGGATGTGGCTCCGGTCGTCGTGATCGCCCATGCTTGGGGTGGTCTCGGCGACAATGAACGCGAAAAGGCCCAGCGCGTATCAGAGATGGGGTATGCGGCGTTTGCCATGGACGTTTATGGGAAAGGTATGCGCGGCGCGACCGTGGAGGAGTGCCAGGCCCTGATGAATCCGCTGGTCGAAGACCGGGCAGAATTGCAGAAACGCCTTGCAGGCGGTCTTGCCGCAGCCAAGCAGCAGGTTGGCGTGGATCCGAAAAAAGCGGCCGCTATCGGATTCTGTTTCGGGGGCCTCTGCGTGCTGGACATGGCGCGCGCCAATCACGACCTGCTTGGCGTTGCTTCCTTCCACGGTCTGTTCCGACCGGCTGAAAATGTGCCCGCTCCGAAAATTACGGCCAAAGTGCTGATGGAGCATGGCTGGCACGACCCGATGGCAACGCCAGAGGATGTGATGGCCATCACGAAAGAACTGGAGGGTGCAGGCGCAGACTGGCAACTACACGTGCACGGAAATTCCATGCACTCCTTCACCACGCTCGGCGCCGACAACAAGGAAATGGGCACGGTCTACAATGCCGATGCAGACCGTCGCAGTTTCGAGAGTCTCGAAAACTACCTGGCTGAACTCTTCTAGTCGGCCCGGAGCGCATACCCGGCGGAGCGGACGGTCCGGATCGGATCGTCCCCGCCTTCCTGCCGCAGCGCCTTGCGCAGGCGGCCGACATGCACATCCACCGTGCGGGCCTCGACATAGACGTCAGAACCCCAGACCGTGTCCAGCAATTGCTCACGCGAGAAGACGCGCCCCGGATGCTGCATGAAATAGTCGAGCAGGCGGAACTCGGTCGGTCCGAGATGAATGTCCTGACCATTGCGCGCAACCTTGTGGGCCACGCGGTCGATCTCGATGTCGCCCACCGTGATCCGGTCATCTTTCAGGCCCGGACGAATCCGGCGCAACACGGCGCGGACACGCGCCATCAGCTCAGTCGTTGAGAATGGTTTGGTCACATAATCATCGGCGCCGGTATCGAGCCCCCGGATACGGTCGCTTTCTTCGCCCCGCGCGGTGAGCATGATGATCGGCAGGTTCGGATTGGCCCCGCCGCTGCGGATCCGCCGGCAGACTTCAATGCCGCTGACTTTTGGAAGCATCCAGTCGAGCAGGAGCAGGTCCGGCGCCCGTTCCTCGATCATCAGCATAGCCTCCTCACCATCGCTGGCGATGGCCACCTCATAATCCTCTTTCTTGAGGTTGTAGAAAAGCAGCTCGGATACGGCGCTTTCGTCTTCGGCGATGAGCACATAGGGCTTCATGACTAATCCTCTCGTCCTACGTCTTTTCAGACGCCCGTATTGGGGGCTTTCGGGCGCTCATGGGGCATGAGATATTCGCCAGTGATTTGAAAGTAAATAAATTCTGCGATGTTGGTACAGTGGTCGCCGATGCGTTCGAGGTTCTTGGCCATGAACAACATGTGGGCGCCGGCGCCGATCGTGCGCGGGTCCTCGATCATGTAGGTGATCATTTCGCGAAACAGCGAATTGTAGTGCTGGTCGATGTCGTCATCGCTTTCCCAGACCGTTTTCGCCGTATCCGCGTTGCTGGTGGCGTAGGCATCAAGCACCGCATGCAATTGCAGCGAAACCGGGCGAGCCATTCGCGCAACGCCATGCCGCATGTTCGCAGATACCGCATCGTCCAGCATCAGCGCGCGCTTGCCGATATTCTTTGACAAATCGCCGATACGTTCCAGTTCGCCTGCCGTCTTCAGCGCAGCAAACACGGATCTCAGATCATGCGCCATCGGTTGGCGCCGCGCGATCAGGCTGACGATCTGGCGTTCCACTTCCTCTTCCAGCCGGTCGACACTGGGGTCACGGGAAATAACATCCTTGGCCAGATCATGATCATTGCGATCAACCGCCTGACAGGAATCCAGGATCATCGTCTCAACGATGCCGCCCATGCGCATCAGATCGGCCGCTATCTTGTCGAGTTCGTCCGTAAAAGCTGAGACGATGTGATCTGCCATGAAGTCTCCCTTATCCGAACCGGCCGGTGATGTAGTCTTCGGTGCGCCGCTCGCGCGGGCTGGTGAATATCTGGTCCGTATCGCCCATCTCGACGAGATGGCCGAGATGGAAGAATGCCGTGCGTTGCGACACTCGCGCTGCCTGTTGCATGGAATGGGTCACGATTACAATGCAATAGCGTTTACGAAGCTCGTCGATGAGTTCCTCGATCCGCGCCGTGGCGATCGGATCGAGCGAGGAACAAGGTTCGTCCATCAGGATGACTTCCGGCCGCACGGCAATCGCCCGGGCGATGCACAGGCGCTGCTGCTGGCCACCTGAAAGGCTGGTGCCGGGCTGGGCGAGCCGGTCCTTCACTTCCTGCCACAGTCCCGCGCGGCGCAGGCTTTTTTCAACAATGGCATCGAGTTCCTGACGGTCTTCCACGAGCCCGTGAATCCGTGGGCCATAGGCGATATTGTCGTAAATGGATTTCGGGAACGGGTTCGGTTTCTGGAACACCATACCTACCCGCGACCGCAGCAAGACCGGGTCCACCTCCGGGGAGTTGATGTTCTCGCCGTCCATGAAGATTTCGCCGGTCACCTTGGCGCCGTCGATCGTGTCATTCATCCGGTTGAGGCACCGCAGGAAGGTGGACTTGCCACAGCCCGATGGGCCGATTAGCGCCGTGACCGACCGGTCATATACCGGAAGCGATACGTCAAACACGGCCTGCTTGCCGCTGTAGAAGACGCTCACATCCTTGCAGTCGATGCGTGGATAGACGAGCGCCTGCGCCTTGTCGGCGCCCTCCCCGGTCAGGGCTGGGTCGTGATCTGTCTGGGCGGTTGTATCCATCACCATCTCCGCTCGAATTTGCGCCGCAACATGACGACGATGACGTTCATTATAACAAGCAATGCGAGCAGGATGACAATGACGGCGGCCGTCATCGGCTCCCAGGCCCGCTCAGCATTTGAGGCCCAGCTATAGATCAGCACCGGCAGGGCTGTCGCCTCGTCCGTCGTGGACGAGGGAACTTCCGCGACGAATGCCACCATACCAATCAGCAACAAGGGGGCCGTCTCGCCCAGCGCCCGCGCCATGCCAAGGATGGCGCCGGTCAGCATGCCGGGAAAGGCCAGCGGCAGGACATGGTGAAACACGGCCTGCATGCGCGAAGCTCCCACAGCGAGCGCCCCGCTCCGAATGGAGGGCGGCACGGCGCGCAGGGCCGCCCGCGCGGCAATGATGACCACAGGCAGGATCAGCAGCGCCAGCACAAGCCCGCCCACCAGCGGCGCAGACCGCGGCAAGCCGAACGTCCCGAGCAGCAGCGTGGCCCCCAACAGGCCGAAGACGATGGAGGGCACGGCGGCCAGATTGTTGATGTTCACTTCAATAAGCTGGGTCAGCCGGTTCTTGGGCGCAAACTCCTCCAGAAAGATGGCGGCAAAAATTCCCATCGGAATGGCCACCATGCCCGTGACCAGCATCGTCAGCAGCGATCCGACAATCGCGGCCAATGACCCGGCAAGTTCGGGATAGGTGCTGTCAGTGCGGGTCAGCAGGCTCGTATGCGGCACGCGCCGGATGACACCTTCGGATCTCAGCGCCAGAGCCCATGCGATCTGAAGGTCCGAAATGGTCCGGCGGCTTTCCGGAACAGTCACGATCAGGCCCTTGAGCGGCGTGCCCCCAAAATCTGCCACATCCCCTGCAAGCAATTCGAAGCTTGCAGCCTCATCGCCCAGATCACTCAGGCGCGCGACTGCGCCCTGGCTGCTAACGAAGACCGAGGGGACGCCGTCGTGCTCTCCGAGCGCGGTGAGCGTGGCGCGCACGGAATCCAGATCCGGCTGGGTCAGCACCATGCCGCCGCCCTGCCCCGGACTGATCTGAGCGCCAGCTCCAATCCGGAAAGGAATACTCCGCGGCGACGACCGCTTCAGGAAGAGATCCACATCATCAGAGACCGGGACTTCCACGGTGACACTCTGGCCAATCAGAGAGGGATGGCGCGCAACGCGGCGTGCCAGCGGCAAGACGGCCAATCGGTCAACCAGTGCGCTGAAATCCTGTCTGACTGCGAGGCTGTCCCCTGCATTCGGGAAGCGCGCAAACAAATCGTCACGCACAAGGGTGTAGAACCCCTCTATGTTGCGCGTGATCTCTTCCGGCGACGCATTCCCGTCCGGGGCAATTTGTTCCGGCGTGAGGACAATATCGGTTTTCACCACATGATAGGTCACCGCCCCGCTCGCCTTCCAGGCAATCGCGCTGATCAGGAAGACCAGAGAGAACAGCGCAAAGCCCAGCGCGGCCAACCCATACATGCGGAAACGCGTGTCCGCAGCGCGACGCCGGCGAAGGCGCTTCAATGCCTTTTCAGACTGGAGGGAGGTTTCCGGAGGATTACTCATATTTTTCCCTGTATCGCTGCACGACCCGCAGGGCGATCAGGTTGAAACCGAGCGTGACCAGGAACAGGACAAGACCAAGCGCGAACGCCGACAGTGTCTTCGGGCTGTCGAATTGCGTCTCGCCCGTCAGGAGCGCCACGATCTGAACTGTAATGGTCGTCAAATCCGTTGACGGATCGAAGGAGATGCGGGCCCGCTGCCCGGCCGCCATCACCACGATCATGGTCTCACCAATAGCCCGCGATACAGCCAGCAGCATTGACGCAACGATGCCGGGCAAGGCGGCTGGCAGGATGATCTGCTTGATGGTCTCTGACTTGGTTGCGCCCATGGCGAATGCCGCGTCGCGCAGGGTCTGCGGGACGGCGTTGATCACGTCATCCGAGAGCGACGACACGAACGGAATGACCATGACGCCCATGACGAGACCGGCCGCCAGCGCACTGGTCGGTTGGGCGGCCAGGAACGGTTCCGAGGTCACACCGATATTGATCAGGAGCGAATTGATGCCGAGCGCTGCCGCGCGCACGCCCGGCGCAATCACCAAGAGCGCGAAGAAGCCGTACACAACGGTCGGAATGCCGGCCAGCATCTCCAGCAAGGGCTTCATGTATCGCCGCGTCCGCACAGAGGCGTATTCCGACAGGTAGATCGCGGCAAAGAGACCAATCGGCGCCGCCACGAACATCGCGATCAGGGCGATCATGAACGTGCCGAAGAAAAGCGGTAGCGCGCCAAACTCCGCGCTGGTCTGGGCATTCCAGCGCGTGCCGAACAGGAAGTCCGTGACGGGCACCTGCGCGAAGAAGCGCAGGCTCTCATAGAGCAGCGAGGCCACGATCCCGACCGTGGTGGCGATAGCGATTGCTGCGCACAGGAACAGGAAGGCCTCAGCCCCCCGCTCCACCTTCAGTCGCGCACGGAAATCCGGGGCCACTTTCCGGCGGGCATAGGCAATGCCGCCAATGGCAGAGAGGATCATGGCCGCCAGGGTCGCCGCCTTCAGGCTGCCGGAAAGTTCGAGGAAGCGGCTGGTGACCGTCGCGAAGATGCGGTCCGCGCCCGCATACCCGCCCGTTTTTGCCGCGCCGGCGACCGCTTCAAGATAGGATTGGAGTTCAGCCTTGGAGAGGGTGTGAAAGCCTTCGGGCAGTTCACTGTTGAGCAAGCCAAAAACTGCGGTCTGTGAGAACAGGACATACACGGCTGCGATCAGCAATGCGGGCAACAGCCCCCACATCGCGACATAATATCCGTGATAATTGCCGCGCGAGTGGAATTTGTGGCCGCCTGAAACGAGATACCGCTCAGCCCGTATCCGCCCCACAGAGAATCCGGTCGTGACCACGAAGACAAGCAGCGCGGTCAGCAACCATCCCATAGGTAGTTGGCCGAGCTGCTGCACCATTCAGGCGGTTCCCTTCCATCCGCGCCCAGATAGCCGGGCAAAGCTACACTTATATGACATATTGCTGTGGAAACTCATGTAACAGGTACTCTCTTGAACAGACAGCATGGATCGGCCACATCAGAGCACATGACGAATGACAGCCACAGCGCGGCCATCTGGCACGGCACTACCATCCTAGCCGTCCGAAAAGGCCAGAAACTCGTAATGCTCAGCGACGGTCAGGTTTCCATGGGCCAGACCATCATGAAGGGCAATGCCCGCAAGGTGCGTCGCATCGCCGGTGGTGAGATCCTCGCCGGGTTTGCTGGCGCCACCGCAGACGCCTTCACCCTGTTCGAACGACTCGAAGCCAAACTGGAACGCCATCCGGGCCAGCTCCAGCGCGCAGCCGTCGAACTCGCCAAGGATTGGCGCACCGAGAAATACCTCCAGAAGCTCGAAGCCCTGCTGATCGTTGCCGACAAGGAATCGACGCTGGTCATCACGGGCGCAGGCGACGTACTCGAGCCGGAACACAATGTCGTCGCCGTGGGCTCTGGTGGCAATTTCGCGCTTGCCGCCGCGCGCGGGCTCTACGAGTACGAAGATGACGCCGAAGAGATCGGGCAAAAGGCCATGCAAATCGCCGCCGACATCTGCGTTTACACCAATAGCCATTTCACGCTGGAAACGCTGGACCTTTGAGGTCCGAGCCTTTCGCGCCCCTGTTCCACGCTGGCCGACAGACCAGCCCCAGTCTGGAAAACCTGATGAAAGACCTTACCCCCCGCGAGATCGTTGCTGAGCTTGATCGCCATATTGTTGGCCAGACGGGCGCCAAGCGAGCCGTCGCCATTGCATTGCGGAACCGCTGGCGCCGGAAAAAGGCACCCGACTCCATCCGGGGCGAGATCACGCCGAAGAACATTCTGATGATCGGCCCTACGGGCGTCGGCAAGACCGAAGTCTCGCGCCGCCTCGCCCGGCTCGCCAATGCGCCCTTCCTCAAAGTCGAAGCCACAAAATTCACCGAAGTCGGCTATGTCGGCCGCGATGTGGAACAGATCATCCGGGACCTGGTTGAAGCCTCGATCTCCATGATCCGCGAACAGAAGCGCGAAGGCGTGGCCGCCCAGGCCAAGGACGCGGCCGAAGAACGCTTGCTGGATGCGCTGGTCGGCGAAGAGGCCCAGTCCTCCACGCGGGAAGTCTTCCGCGGCAAGCTCCGCGCCGGTGAGCTGGATGACAAACCAGTCGATCTCGACATTGCCGAAACCGGCAGCCCGATGCAGATGATGGACATCCCCGGCCAGGGCGGCTCCATGGGCATGATCAATCTCTCCGACATGCTTGGCAAGGCGATGGGTGGACGCACCAAACGTGTGCGCACCACGGTCAAGGAAGCCTACCAGCCGCTGATTGAGGAAGAATCGGACCGCCTGCTGGATGAGGATGCGATTGTCCGCGAAGCGGTTCACGCCGTGGAAGAGGATGGCATCGTCTTCCTTGACGAGATCGACAAGGTCGCGGCCAAGCAGGGTCGTGGCGGCGCCGATGTCAGCCGCGAAGGCGTCCAGCGCGACCTGCTCCCGCTGATCGAGGGAACCACGGTCAGCACCAAGCGCGGCGCCGTAAAGACCGATCATATCCTGTTCATCGCTTCGGGCGCATTCCACGTCTCCAAACCCTCTGACCTCCTACCGGAGCTGCAAGGCCGCCTGCCTATCCGCGTTGAACTTGATGCGCTGACACGCGACGATTTGCGCCGGATCCTTGTTGAGCCGGAGGCCAGCCTGATCCGCCAGTACCAGGCGCTGATGCAGGCCGAAGGCGTCACGCTGGAATTCGAGGACGCCGCCATTGACCGCCTCGCCGACCTGGCCGAAGCCGTAAATAGCAGCGTCGAGAATATTGGCGCGCGCCGCTTGCAGACGGTGCTGGAGCGCCTGCTGGACGAGATCAGCTTCGAGGCCCCCGACAAGACAGGCGAGACCATCACGATCACGCCGGACTATGTGAATGAGCGCGTCGCGAGCCTCGCTGGCGATGCCGACCTGTCAAAATTCATTCTCTAGCGTAAGCTAGACGTTCACCCGTGACAGCAACTCAACCGTCTGACCGTATCCGTCCACTTCGGGAATGATCAGGCACGGCTCGCCTTCCGGCGTCTCTGATTGCTGTGGCTTCACCGTCACGACGGTCTCGCGACCAAACCGGCTGACGGCATCGGCCACAGAACTCGCCGTTGCGAACTTCTTCAAATTCATCCGGGTCGGGAAGATGATGACCGCCTCTCCCGCCTCCTCTGCCTCCAGAGCAGCCTGCGCGCCGATCCAGACAGAATCAGTCGTCTCCCGCCCATCATGCGCAGCGATCTGGTCTGGCGGCGCGGGCGCTACATAGAAATGCGTGTCGAACCGCTTGGGCATCATGTCCGGGGTAATCCAGTGACCGAAATGCACGAGACTATCCAATGCAAGGACAAGGTCATTGTCCCGGATCAGCTCAAGGAAACTTTGCTCACCGCGATCCACGGCTGAGCGAAACGGGTCCAGCTTCTCCGCCATGTCCGGGCCCACCAGTGGTTGGTTGGTCCCGCGCCGGGACCGGGGCCGTGCCAGCAGGAGGCCCGACTCCTCAAATGCCTCGCGCACAGCCGCGATCCGCGCATCCTGTTGGACCGGGCCGAAATCGCCATCGGTATAGGGGTCCCAGTCTGCGCTGGAATCTTCCGGTGTCGCCTTACCGCCAGGAAAAACGAGCGCACCCGCCGCGAAATCAATCTGGTAATGGCGTTTCACCATCAGCACTTCAGGAACGGACGAACCATCCCGAACAATAAGGACTGTGGCGGAGAGTCGTGGCGCATCGGGCGTGATTGTCATTCTTATGGTCCCGTTTTTCTGTCAAATTTCCTCAAAATCCGCACGGATTTCTGCGCGTGATCTTCAATCCTCTCCCTTAGGGAAGGCAATAGGCACGGTCAGAAAGACGGGAAGAGTGATGCGGGAATTGCTTCAAACGAAAGTTGTCGCCCACAGTGGACAGAAGGTCCATCTCCGCTTCCAGCCTGTAATGCATGTTCTGGACGGCACCTCTTTCGGCGCCGTCTGCGAGCTGTCCCAGCACTATGAGGAAAAGGCGACGTTCGGCCCTCTGACGGAAGCCCGCGCGGTTTCCGGGCCGGGCAAATGGCTTGCGGATCGCCTTCTGGAAATCGCCAGCGCGGCCCACACCTCTGACAATCGTCTCCGCCCTATCCTCGTTCCGGCCCCGACGGCCGCCCTGATGAACGACAATACCGCCGTAGGCTGTGACGCAGCCATTCGGCGCACGACTCTGTGCCAGCAGGAAATCAGCCTCGAATTCCAAGATTCGGCCTTTGCCGATGGTCGCTCTGACGCGGTTCACCGCGTGGCCAGCCTCCGCAAGCGCGGCTTTCGCGTTGCCATCGACATGCGCAAATCCTGGCAGACCCAATTGCGCCACGGCCTTGGCCTGATGATCGACAGTATCCGCGTCGATGCCCGCGAACTGGATCTCAATGAAGAGCTGATGAATATCTGCGAATCTGCGAGCGCCGCCGGCATTCTTGTCATTGCCGATAATGCCAATTGGCGCGATGGCGCCTTCCTGGACAGCCTCGGCGTGAAGGCCGGCGTTCGGATGCGGACCGACTGCTAGGCAGCGCCCACTGAGTCGCCGGCTTCTTCCATGGCGGCCATTTCCGAATAATAATCCAGCTTTTCAAGGAGATAGTCGAGGTCTTCCTTCGGGATCGCCTGGAACTGTGTCAGCACGCGTTCAATCATCCGCGCCCGGAAGCGAGCCCGGTCATTTGGGCCGCCATCATGGGTGGTCTCATGGAACACGTTCACAGCGGCGCGAAAGGCCGGCAGCATCTTGCGAGGCATGCCGGCGCGGTCGAACACGGCCTGCAGGCCGAGTGGTCCTGCATCATGGATCATCAGCCAGACACGCTGGTGCCCCACTCCGGAGAGTTCCGCCAGCGAGTGCTCGACGAACGGCATCTGGCCGCAGCAGAGCGAGCGCATGATGAGTGAATGCGTCAAGCGGCCGTTAAGGTGCAATTGCGAAACAAAGCGCGGCAAATCATAGGTTCGGCCCGCCTGCTCCACCAGATCGATCGTGGCCCGCTCGCGGGAGGCCGAGGCCAGGTCAATGGCCATCTGGGCTGGCAGTTCATGGCGATTGACCAGCAGGTCAAACAGCTGGCCCGACACAAGCGAAACCATTTTCTCGGCGATATGGGTCGGGATGTATTCCCGGCTGATCAGGCCTTTTTGCACGCCCTCATCCGATCCGAACCGATGGATCGAATTATCATAGGCCGAATCGGTAAATTCAGCGCCCTCATTGGCCGACAACATCCGGACTGCTTCTACGGTGCCGTGTTCCGAAATCACTTCCGTCAGCGTTGTCGAGAGATGTTCCCGATTTGCGATGGCAGCCTGCTTCGCCGCCGTGACAGACAGGACAAGTTCGATCAGATCCTCTTCGGTGAAGACAGGGGAATCCTGAAGAACCGGAATGGCGACCGCCTCAATGTCCTGCGCCAGTTTCAAGGCGATTTCGCGTGGCAGGATCGGGGAGTTGCGAAGAGTGACAGACAAGGTGCGGCGCACCAGATCGGCGGCGTCATCCGCCAGGATGCCCATGATTTCCTGCGCATATTCGCGCTCGGCATCGCTCAGCACATCCAGCGCGATGCGGCGGCACAGACGATGGGCCACTGACGCGCGGTCTTCAGGTGTCTCGCCCTTGATCAGGCGATGGATATCCTGCTCGGTCAGCTGCGGGCGAATGCTCTGGACGCTCATCTTCTGATGCCTCTTCCTTACGATTCGACACAAATTCGCGGTATGCGGTTAACATCCAGTTTACCTATTGAGGTTTGGCCCATGAAAAAAGCCGGTCACTGCGGACCGGCTTTCCTCAAAACTTCGTCTGCTGTGAAGACTATTCGTCTTCTTCCTTGAAGAGCTCCTCACGGGAAACCGTTTCCTCGGTGATTTCAGCAACTTCCAGAATGTGGTCGACGACCTTGTCTTCGTAGATCGGTGCGCGCAGCTGGGCCATCGCGCCCGGATTGTTGCGGAAGAATTCCACGACCTGGGTTTCCTGGCCCGTATACTGGCGGGCTTCACGGATCAGCGCCTGGTTCACTTCCTGCTCGGAAATGCGAACATCCGCCACACGGCCGATCTCTGCGAGGACGAGACCAAGACGCACACGGCGCTCGGCGATCTTGCGATACTCTTCCTTGAGCTCGTCTTCGGACTTGTTCTTGTCTTCGTCAGCGGTGCGGCCAGCATCCATTTCTGCCTGCAGCTGCTGCCAGATCTGGTTAAACTCCTGCTCCACCATGTTCGGCGGCAAGTCGAAGCTGTGCGCTTCGTCCAGCTGGTCCAGAAGATTGCGCTTCGCCTTGGCGCGGGAGGCGCCATCATGCTCGGCCTTCAGCTGGTCCTTCACGAGGCCGGTCAGCTGCTCAAGGCTTTCCAGGCCGAGGCCCTTGGCGAATTCGTCGTCAAGTTCAGCGGTCTTCGGTGCGCGCACTTCGTGCACTTTCACTTCGAAGACGGCTTCCTTGCCGGCGAGATCGGCAGCGCCATACTCTTCCGGGAAGGTCACGGTCACATCTTTTTCGTCGCCAGCCTTCACGCCAACGAGTTGGTCTTCAAAGCCAGGGATGAACTGGCCGGACCCGATAACCAGGGTCTGCTGCTCGGCGCTACCGCCTTCAAAGGCTTCGCCATCGATCTTGCCAACGAAATCCATGACGACCGCGTCGCCATCCTTGGCTTTCGCCGTTTTCGCGCGCGCTTCATACTGGGTGTTCTGTTCGGCGATGCGGCCGAGGGCCTCGTCAATCTGCTCTTGGGAGACTTCTGCGACGGGGCGCGTGATGGTCAGCTTGCTGACATCGGCCGGCTCGAATTCCGGCATCACATCGACATTCATGTTGTAGGACAGGTCGGCCTGACCCTTGACCACGGCTTCCATGTCGCCATCGATCTGGACGTCCGGCTGGCCAGCCGGGCGCAGTTCATTGTCTTCCAGCGCCTTCTGGTTGGTTTCGGTGACCAGCTTGTTGATCAGCTCGCCCATCAGGTCCTGGCCATACAGCTTGCGGACATGGGATGCGGGCACCTTGCCCGGACGGAAGCCCTTGAGCTTCATTTGCGGCCGGATTTCTTCAATCCGCTCGTCGAGTTTCGCCTGCAGTTCCGAGGCCGGCACTTTAACGGCGAACGTGCGGCTAAGACCTTCTGCCTTGGTCTGGGTAACTTCCATCGGTTCAATCATCCGTATCTTGGGTCACGGGCGCAAGAAATGCGCGCGGGCGCCCTGTGAATCCTGTCTGAAGGGGCGGCTTATGTCATAGCCGAAAGCCCCTGTCCACGCTGGACTATGCGCGTATTGCAGCACTTTCACCGCCCCCAAAGCCAGCAGACAGTTTCGTGGACGTGGGAAGACAGCCAGACGGTCGTATTTGGCCAGCCAGAAAGGGCTTCAAGCACAAAACTCCGCCGCCGATTAAAGCTGAAGGCAGACGTCGGGGCCGCCGGCAATGGGCAACGGGAATTTGTCTGAAGAGGTATTCCCGAAGTGCTAATTCACAGACCGGACACAGGAAACCGGGCTGAAAGGGTCCGCGGGGCCATCCAGTCCGGTCTCATCAATTCGATATATGCTAAGGTCGAATCCTAACCCGCCTTGACCAAAATCTTCTTCGCCTGTTTGCGCGCATCGTCGGATTTCGGCACGGAAATGCTGAGCACCCCATCCTTCAATTCGGCCTGGATCTTGTCGCTGTCGACATCCGCCGGCAACGCCATGCTCGTCGAGAACGCCCCAAACGAGCGCTCGGAGCGCCGGTAGGCTTTCTTCTCTTCCGTCTTTTCGTGTTTCCGCTCACCGGAGATGGAAAGCCGCCCTTGCGAATAGTCGATATCAATATCCTCCCGCTTCACGCCGGGAACATCGAGCTTGAATTCATAGGCCTTGTCGGTCTCGGCCACATCGAGGGCTACCAACATGTCACCATTGGCGCCATTCGGCGGCGCCGGCCGGAAATAGCGTCCGAACAAAGTGTCCATTTCGCTGCGAAGCTGCGAGAATGGATCAAGCATCCCGCGCGCACCTGCGCTGGGGATCACCCCACCCGTATTTTCCTGTGCAGCGGTCGTCATGATGAGTCTCCTTTGGCAATGTTGAGGGGAATGAAATGACCCTACACATCCACGCGCAGCGCGAATTGACCAACGTCAAAACTTCCCGGCAACACGGCCCTCAAATATCCTTCCGAGATGAGTATGGGACAGGAGTGTGATTGCCATGCCGGATGGCCAAGCCCCCTCTAGCGATCAAGACACGACGCGGCCGCTGTCATGGGCGCTGCCCTGGCTCGCAAAGGCCGGTAAGCCCTGGCGGCCACCCTCCTTGGCGCCGTGGTTGGAATCCAGTCGCGACAGCTATGCCGCCACGGCCTATGGCGATGTTCTGGACCGCTCCGTTCACGCCTATGCCGCTCACTTCACAGGCGGGTTATCCCCGCTTGGCCTCTGGTTGGCCTTCGCGGACTGGGCGACTCATCTGGCCGTCTCGCCCGGCAAGCAAATGCAATTGCGCGTCAAAGGCGTCCGCAAGGCACTGCGATACATCGCGTGGCTGGAATCTGCGACGCAGGACCCGGAAAATTGCGAGCGCTGCATCGAGCCCCTGCCACAGGATAAACGGTTCAGTTCGCCCGCATGGCAGACCTGGCCCTTCAACGCGGTCAGCCAGTCCTTCCTGCTGACCCAGCAATGGTGGCACAATGCGACGCGGGGCGTCCGGGGCGTAGATGCCCAGAACGAAGCGATCACGACATTCACCACCCGACAGATCCTCGACATGCTGTCGCCCTCCAATATCCCCTGGCTGAACCCGGACGTGATGCAGGCCACCCTGACCAGTGGCGGCGGCAATCTGGCGAAAGGCTTCCAGAATTTCGTGGAAGACTGGGAACGCCAGGCGGGAGGACATCCTCCGATTGGCGCAGAAATGTTTCCCGTCGGCGAGCGCGTCGCCGTGACGCCCGGCCAGGTGGTGTTTCGCAATCGGCTGATCGAACTCATCCAGTATGCGCCCACGACCAAGAAAGTCCGCCCGGAACCGGTCTTCATCACGCCTGCCTGGATCATGAAATACTATATTCTTGATCTCAGCCCCGAGAATTCTCTTGTGAAGTACCTGACCGATCAGGGGTTCACGGTCTTCATGATCTCCTGGAAAAATCCGGACCCCGAAGATCGAGACCTCGGACTCGACAATTATCTGGACCTTGGCTGCCGGGCCGGGCTGGAGGCCGTGCGCAAGATATGCGGCGGACAGAAAGTTCACGCGGTCGGATATTGCCTTGGTGGCACCCTGCTCTCCATCGCAGCCGCCGCGATGCGCCGCGAAGCAGGCGACCAACTGGCCAGCCTGTCCTTCTTCGCCGCGCAATCGGACTTCAAGGAAGCCGGCGAACTCACGCTATTTGTGAATGAGAGCCAGCTGGCGCTTCTGGAAGACGTGATGTGGGAACAGGGCTTCCTGGACACGGGCCAAATGGCGGGAGCCTTTCAGATCCTGCGCTCGAACGATCTCGTCTTCTCCCGCAACATGCGCACCTATCTCATGGGCGAGCGCGACCCGATGACTGACATGATGGCCTGGAATGCTGACGGCACGCGCATGCCCTACCGGATGCATCTGGAATATTTGCGACACTTGTTTCTCAACAACGACCTCGCCGAAGGACGATTGAAGGTCGATGGCAAGGCCGTCTTCCTCAGTGATATCCGTACACCAATATTCGCAGTGGGAACGGAGCACGACCATATCGCGCCGTGGCCTTCGGCATTCAAAATGCACCGGCTCACCGATGCAGAAGTCACCTTCGTCCTGGCCAGCGGCGGCCATAATGGTGGCATCGTGTCCGAACCCGGCCGGGAGGGCCGCCACTACCGTCTTCTCACAAAGCCCCATGATGCGCCGCATCTCGACCCGGCAACCTGGTACAATACGGCCGCCTTCGAGGAGGGCTCCTGGTGGCCGGCCTGGGTAGACTGGCTGTCAGCCCATTCGGGCGCCCCCGCCGATCCGCCCAAACCCGGCGGCGGGATCGAAGACTACAAACCCGTCATGGCTGCGCCGGGACAATATGTACTCCAGCGCTAAATCCAGCGCGGTATCAACCCTCAGACGGGATCTCGCCCCGTAATTTCCCGTATGCGTATTCTCCCGTAGTGTCAGACCCCAGTTCCTTGCGTCATTCTCCCCTCATCGGTTCAACGCAAGCAAAGCTAGGAGAATGGCATGGCCCGGATCGCGGCAGTCTTTGAAATGCAGGCGAACTCAGCGAGCGTCAGGCAAGTTTACGCTGCGGGGGACCATCTTTTTCATCAGGGCGACACTGATCGGGGCATCCACAAGATCGTTTCAGGCACGGTCACCGTCTATCGTGTCACCGCAGACGGGCATCGCCAGATCGAAGCCTTTGCAGGCCCCGGCGACTATGTCTCCCTCTGCCTGTGCGCGACCAGCCCGACGAGTGCCGAGGCCTTGAGCCGCGTTGAAACCGAATATGTTACCCGCGCGGCCTTTGAGCGCCGCCTTCTGGAAGACGCCCAGTTCCGTCAGGAAGTATTCCGCGACATTGACAAATCCGCCGCCGATGCTCGCCGACAAGCGACTCTTCTGGCCTGTCGATGTGCCAAGGAACGTGTCGCGGAGTTTGTGCTGTTTCTGGATTCCCATTTCGCCCCGCGCGCGGATGGTTACACGCCAATCTGCATGAGCCGTTGCGACATGGCAGACCATCTTGGCCTGACGCTCGAAACTGTGAGCCGCATGCTGAACCGGTTCAAGCAGACAAATGTGATCGACCTACCCCGTCCGGACAGGTTCCGTATCCTGAATTACAACTGCCTCTCGCGTTTGGCCGGCCGGTCGGAACAGGGCAGTTTCGACCGGAATGGCATTGCCGTCTGATTTCGGTCAGAGGTTTGCGCCGCGGGCCATAAAGGCCAGCCGAACCAGCTCCGCGACACTGGCGACTCCCGCCTTTTCGAGCACATTGGCCCGATAGAATTCCACCGTACGCGGACTGAGGTCGAGCGTTCGCGCGACAAGCTTGTTAGAAGCCCCTGTAATCAGCTGGTCGAAGACATCCCGCTCGCGGGGCGTGAAACTTTCCAGCGCTTCCAGCGCGCGCCGTCGTCCATTGGCGCGGTCAGCTGCTGTCTGGGCCTGTTTTGTTGCGCGGTCGATTGCCTCGAACAAGGCATTCCTGTCCCAGGGCTTCTCGATGAAATCCGTGGCCCCCGCTTTCATGGCATCGACCGCAAGTTCTATGTCACCATGCGCAGTAATCATGATGATTGGGCGGACGTCGCCCTGCGCCCGGACGGATTTGATCGCGTCCAGTCCGGACTCCGTTCCTAGCGAATAATCCATCAGGATGATTGCCGGGTCTTCCGGGTCGTTCGCCTTCAGGAAACCTTCTGCATTCGCGTACAACAGGCAGGCATAGCCCTTGGCGCTAAGAAGGGCATCTAAAGAATCCCTGACACCTGCATCATCATCAACCACGATAACCTTGCAGGTATTGGCCTCTGTCACGCACTGCTGCTCCTCTTGGTCTGCAACAGACTATACTATCCGCCGGGGAAGAGTAAGGGTGAACTCGGCGCCACTCCCGATTGAATCGGTGAGGCGTATATCTCCCCCATGGGCATTGGCTATCCGGCGCACAATGGAGAGACCCAGCCCCATCCCTGATTTGCTTCGGCGGAAGAACCGTTCGAAAATCTTCGGCCTGTCGGCCTCAGCTATGCCGGGCCCCGTGTCGCGAACGACAAGTTCAAGCGTCTCTTCAGTCTGACGGGACGTTACAGCAAGCTCGGCCCTGTCCATGCCCGCCATGGCCCGCAAGGCGTTGCTCGACAGGTTCATGACGATCTGCTGGATCTGGACACGGTCGAACAGGGAAGGCTCGTCCATCCCTTCTTGCCGGTAGCGGATCATTACCCCCTTGGCGGCCGGAGCGTGCGCCATCATCGACATGGTTTCCGCCACCGCTTCGTGGAAACTATCCATGCGTGGTTCGGTTTCGCCTCTCAGAGCCATGCGGCGTGTTCTGGCAATCACCTTCCCGCCAAGCCGTGCCTGCGCGCCAGACCGTTTGGCCAGCTCCATGGCGGTATCGAGATTTTCCGGACTGGGTGATGCAAGCCGCAACTCCAACGCATCCATGTAATTGGCGATCGCGGTCAATGGCTGGTTCAGTTCATGCGCGATGATCGACGCAAACTCACCGAGCGCGCTCTGCAAGGCGGCCGCATCGAGGGCTTCGCGCAGAGCATCAATTTCGGTCTCCCGGGCCACGCGGTGTGAAATGTCCCGCACGATGCCGATGAATTCCACGTCCTCGCGCCCAGGTAGCTGGCTCAGCGCAATTTCGATGGGAAAGGTCTTGCCTGTCTTGTGACACGCCTGGAGCCGGCGTCCGAAATCGGGAAGCTTCCGTTCCCCTGTTTGCAGGAAAGCATCAATATAATTGCCATGCCGCGCCGAATGGGGTTCGGGCATCAGTATTGTCAGCGACTTGCCGACAATCTCTTCGGCCCGCCATCCGAACAGCCGCGACGCACTCCCCAGAAAATCCAGAATGGTGCCTGAGCGGTTGATCCGGATGATCGCATCCGGGGCTGCGCCCAGCAACGCTTCCAGCACCGATTGCTGGTCGGTCATTTTTGATCGCAACCGGCGGTCTTCCACGATGATCCCGGCGATCTGAGCGATCTGGTCCATGAAGGTATCAAATACGGAATGGTCTTCCTGATCGGCCGGGTCACGCACGGTGACGAGCAAGGCGGCGGGCTGTTCGCCGGAGACCCTTAATGGAAAAAGCCGCACACGGTGTAGTTCAGATTCGTTGGACAAGGCCCGTGTCTCAATACTACGCATCGGCGGCTCAGTGGCAATGTCTGCGATGACCGCCGATAGAGCCTCGATTTCATGTATCTCAAACGAAGGGCCGGATACAAAGAGAGGCCCGACAATACCCCCGTTTAGAAACACAGCCACGCGACCGGCTCCGGGCACGGATTCAATGGCCTGAATCAGCGGCTGGGCCGTTTCTGAAAGGACGCGGCTGGCATCCACTCGTCCCAAGGCTTCGTCAAGAAAAGTCGTGACCGGCCTTAGGACAGTGTCCAGATGCTGCGTATTATTCAAATGATGCGATCCGAATATGACGCACCCAGGCGTCTGACCAGGCCTGTTCAGGTCTGGCCCTACTCGGACGCCGATCCGTTCAGCGTGATCGCCACGACGCGATCGAACTGGTCGGCATAATCATGCGCCGCTTCGCTGGCCGCACGTAACCAGACCGTAGCGCCTTGTACCGGAGACTTGCAGCTGCCGAGTTCGCTCATGAAGGAAATATCCTTCCGAAGGCGATTATTGTAGAATCGCGCCATGTCCTGACTGCTCTCCATCAAATGCTTCATCGTATCGGCGCTGAATTGCATTGTATCCGCAACCGGGATCGGAATTGCACTATTGGGGATAAAGCCCGTCGCGCCCTTAGAAGAACTCTGGCTCGCCTTCGGGCTCGAAGCGGCTTTCTCTGTCTGGGATTTCGTCTGGGCCATGATGCATCCTCCTGTTGCGGTTGTGCCGAAATACTTGTTGGACTGCTTCTATAAGACGTTACTGAACCCTAGACTCAATTGCGGGGAAATACGGGATAACCCGGAGTACACGTACTTATCCGGACTTGCAGGATGAGGCGGCTGGCAGTTGAGTGGACGAAGAGAATGTTTAGAGGGAGCGAACGCGTGAACCGCAACAAGCCACACATGGCCCGGACCTGCCTGCCATCATGACAAGTGACATGGAAGGCCAGTTCGACTGGCTCATCTCGAAGGCGGCCTCCCTGTCCGGTCCGACTCTGCGCGTCGCCGTCATTCATCCCGTAGATGCCTCCAGTCTCAAGGGCGCGTTCGATGCAGCCGCTGCAGGCATCATGACGCCCGTCCTCGTGGGACCAGCCGCAAAGATCGCTGCGGCTGCGGAGCTGGCGGGACTTGATCTGTCCGGCATCGAACAGGTGGACGCGCCGCACAGTCACGGCGCCGCGGCTCGCTGCGTGGACCTCATTCATGAAGGCAAGGCAGACGCCTTGATGAAGGGGGCGCTTCACACCAATGAAATGATGGCGGAAGTGGTCAAGCGTGAGGGCGGCCTGCGCACCGAGCGACGCATGAGCCATGTCTTCCTGCTCTCGACCGCAGGGTATCGGAAGCCCTTGCTCATCAGCGATGGCGCCCTGAACATCGCGCCGGACCTCATGGCCAAGCGCTGGATTACCCAGAACGCCATTGATGCTGCGCGCGCCATCGACATTGACCCGCCCAAGGTGGCTATTCTCTCTGCAACCGAGGAAGTGGACCCGACCATTCCTTCCACTATTGATGCAGCCGCTTTGTGCAAGATGGCTGATCGCGGCCAGATCAAGGGAGGCATCCTCGACGGCCCGCTCGCGTTTGATCTCGCGGTTTCCCGAGAATCCGTGGCAACGAAAGGGCTCCGCTCTCCTGTCGGCGGAGATGCAGATATCCTGATCGTGCCCACGATCGAGGCCGGCAACATGCTGGCCAAGCAGCTGGACTATCTGGCCGGCGCATCCGCAGCTGGCATCGTCCTCGGCGCAGCGGCGCCAATCATCCTGACAAGCCGGGCCGATAGCGCAGAGGAGCGCATGGCGTCCTGTGCCTTTGCTGCTGCGGTTGCCCATTGGCAGCGGGGCGCGCCATGAGCCGCCGCTCGGTCGCGACATTCAATGTCGGCTCTTCCAGCCTGAAATTCTCGATGTTCGAAATCCAGGCGAGCGGCGAATTGGGAGACTGCCTGCTACGCGGCGCCGTGCGTGACCTGGCCGGCACGCGACGAGTGGACATATCCGATCCTTCCAAGCTCAAGACACTCCAAAGTGCTGTGGACGGCGTCACCGAGTCTCGGGACTTGATCGCGACATTGGCGAAATGGCTCGCCCGGCAGGATGAGGATGTTCACCTTGCCGGCATAGGGCACCGCATCGTGCATGGCGGCACGGAGTTTGAAGGCCCTGTCCTGGTCAGTGACGCCGCGCTTGACCGCCTCCAGGCCCTCGCAATCTTTGCGCCGGCCCATCAGCCGCACAATCTCGCAGGTGTCCAGGCCGTCGATAACGCCCTCCCCGAAGTGCGCCAGACGCTATCCTTCGACACAGCCTTCCACCGCACCATGCCGCACATTGCCGAGCTTTATGCATTGCCGCGCGCCCTTAGCGATGAGGGCATCTTGCGGTTCGGCTTTCATGGCCTGTCCTATGCCCACATCGCAGAAAGCATCGGCTCGGTTCTCGGGACGCGGCCCAAGCGCCTTCTCGCCCTCCATCTCGGCAGCGGCGCCAGCGCCTGCGCCATGCTCGACGGCCGCAGTATTGCCACCTCAATGGGGCTGACCGCGCTCGACGGCCTGCCCATGGCAACCCGTTGCGGCGACCTCGACCCTGGGGTCGTGCTACACCTCATAAAGGATCGCAGCATGCCTGTGGATGAGGTGGCGGATCTCCTCTACACGAAATCCGGCCTGCTGGGGGTCTCCGGCATTTCCGGCGATACCAAAACCCTGCTCGAGAGTGCCGCGCCGGAGGCAGAGGAAGCCATTGATCTCTATTGCTACCGGATCGCCAGCCAGTCCGGCGCTTTGGCTGTAGCGATGGGCGGTTTCGATGCCATCGCCTTCTCTGGAGGCGTCGGCGAAAATGCGCCGGAAATCCGTGACCGGATCATAAGCCATTTGAGCTGGATGGGCCCTGCACTTGAGACGAAATCGAACGCGGCCAATGCGGCTATCCTCTCACCCAAGGATGCTTCGGTGCCGGTCGTCCGCATCGTGGCTGATGAAGAACGCATTATTGCGCGCGAATGCGCCTCCCTGCTCTAGCGGATCAGGAAGTCGCACCCGCTGACAGCCGTATCCCATGAAGCCGACAATTGAACCGCTTCGGACTCAGTTTCATCCGGGCCATTCGAGATGGGCCGCAATGCTTCGCGGGCCCGCACAAGCACGCCATCCTCGATACGGTTTGAAGGGTGCTCCACCAGAATATCGCCCTCTTCCAGACCAGCCAGGATTTGTGCCTCCTGCCCGTTCATGTGGCCAACCTTGACCTGACGCAGCCGGGCGCGACCCTTTTCGATACGGTAGACGGACCAGGCCCTGTCCTGTTTGAAGAGCGCGGTCATGGGCGCGGTAAGCACATCTTCCTGCGACCAGATTTCCACGGCCACATCCACACGATACCCATGCCCCATCCGGTCCGCCGGCTGTCCGGGGACCAGATCGATCACGACGTTCACGCGCTGCTCCTCGATGCCGAGCGCAGAAACCTTCGTGAAGGCAAAAGGCTCTATGCGCCGGACCTTTCCATGCAAGATAGGTCCGCCCCAGTCGGAAATGACAACAGGGTCTCCGGGTGAGATCCGGACGGCATCCTCTGACAACAGGTCTGCCACGATCTCGATCTCCTCCGGATCGCCGACCTCGACCAGCGTCGCGCCCTGGGCGACGGGCCCCTCACTCTGGCGCAAACGGCGCAACAGGACGCCATCAATCGGGGCGATGACATCAATCAGTTCACCTTCCTCGCTGTCACTGCTGGGACGCAGGGCTGCGCGGGCGGCGGCCAGTTCCTGACGGCGCATGGCCAGCGCCGCTTCTGCCGCGCGGGCCGCAGCCTGCAGAGTTCTTTCCTCGGCCTCGGACCGTTCCAGCACCTGCCGAGAGATCGCCCCACCCGGCGCCAGCAGGCGGTATCGGTTGGCATCGGTGGTGGCGTGGTCGAGTTCGGCTCGCACCCGGTCCAGTTCCGCCTTGGACGCCGTCACCGCTGCTGCTGCCGCATCCGCGACGGCCGACAATTGCTTCTGGGACCGGCTGTCGAGCACGGGGGCCGCCACCGGACGGATGACCGCGACCACTGTCTCCCCCTGATACACGCAGTCGCCAGCGTCCAGATCAATGCGTTCGAGCCGTCCGGCCACCGGCGCGGAAATTTCAAACACGTCATGGATACGTGTCTCGCCTTCCTCGCTGACGGACACCGTCATCGATCCAAGGCGGGCCGCCACGATATCCACATCAATCGCCCTTGGGGAAAAGGCCCAGATCGCCAGGGCCAGGACGATGAGGGCAATGGCTGCCCAGAAAAGAAGACGATTGCGAAGGGCCATGGGGTCACTCCCGTGTTTTGAGAACGGCGATGAGGTCGAGGGTTTTAACACGCTGGCGAACAAACAGGGCCGCAGCAATAGACGAGACGACAACAATAGTGGCGGCCATCCCATGTGTAGACGGATCGATGGTTACGGGAATCCGGAACAGTTCGGTCGCCATGGAGGAGGCCACCAGATAGGCGAGCCCCATGCCCAACAGCCCGCCGAGGGGGAGCGCGAGGAAGACCAGCAAGCCCAGCTCTCCGATCAGGATGTAGGACACCTCGCCCTCGGTAAAGCCAAGGACTCGCAGGCTGGCAAGTTCCCGCCCCCGTTCCGTCAGGCTGATCCTGGCCGCATTATATACAACTGCCGCAGCAATCGCGCCGCCGATCAACGCATAGATCGTCATCATGATGTTAATGTTCTCTTCCATCGTTTCATTGAAGCTCTCGATCGAGGCGCGCTGGAGGGCCACGCTCGCGATGCCGGGGCGCGCAAGGACGGCTTCGCTGAACGCGGCCTCCCTGTCCGGATCGATCATCGCATAGACCCCGCTGACCACATCGCTTTCTCCGAGCAGGTCTCCGAGGGCGTCCATGTCCATGAAGGCCGGCCAGCCCATGGCTTCATTCACGATGCCTGTCACCGGCGCGTCGAGTACGGGCCGCTCCCCTTCCAGCACTTCCAGCGTGACCCGGTCCCCCACGCCCGCGATGACCATGCTCGCCAGTTGGGACGACAATGCGAGGCCGTGTTCCGGCATGTCCATGAAACGTTGGTTATCATCCAGAAGCCGGCGCTGTCGGCCTGTGGGGTCCACACCGACCAACCACACACGCTCGTCCAGCTGGCCGTGGCGTATCCGAATGGACACATCGCGGTTCGGCTGGACTGACAGTACGCCGGGCAATCGCTCGATTTCTCGCACAGCACTGTAGTTCATCGGCTCAACGAAATTGATCGCCGCATCATAGGCATCGGTGCGGTTGAAATGCTGCTCCAGCATCTCGTCAATGGCATCAAAGGCAAACAACGTCCCCACCAGCAGGGCCTGTGCGGCCGCAACCCCGACAACTGTCACGCCCGCCCGGATGGGCCAGCGCGTGACGTGACGCAGGATCATCCGGGTCGGCTCGTCGAAATGAATCCGTGCGAAGGCTCGCTGGAGCACTCCCTTGCTATAGACGGTCGGCGGGGCTGGCGACATGGCTTCGGCAGGCGCGAGATTTGCCGCTGATCTCGCCGAGGCAATGGCCCCAACAATGGCCGCGATCGCCGCTGATCCGCCTCCGATCACGAACGCAGATGGATCGAGCCGGAAAATCATGTCCGGGAATCGAAAACTGTTCGCGTAAAGATTGGTCATGAGCCGCGCGAGCGCCGCGCCGAGAACGAACCCGACCAGAATTCCGCCAACCACCATGCCGAGCGCCATTTTCACATAGTGCCAGGCAATCTCCCGCTGGTCGAAACCGAAGGCCTTCAACAGTCCGATCTGCTGGCGTTCGGTCGCGATGAGGCGCGCGAGAATGGCATTGATCAGCAAGGCCGACACGATGAGGAAAATTGGCGGAATGATCGCGGCGATTGATGCCAATTGCTGCATCTCGCTTTCGATGAAGGCGTTGGATAACTGGTCTTCCGCCCCATAGGCGCCGCCCGTCCCATAGGGCTCCAATAATGCATCCAGCCCGTCAATCACGCCTTGCGGATTGGCGCCCGGACTGAGGGAGACACTCACATTGTTAAACGCCCCATCGAGATCAAAGGCAGCCTCCAGTGCCCGTCGGCTGAGCCAGAACACCGCAAAGCGCTTCTCGTCAGGCAACAGTCCGCTCGGTCCGAGCATATAGACATGTTCCGGAGAATCCCCAATCCCGACGATCTCCAGGTCGCGCGCGCGCCCATTGATGATTGCACGGACATTACTTCCCAATGTGAAGCCATGCGCGTCCACGAAAGCCTTGGAAACAACCGCCTCGTCCGGCCGGCTGGGATCGGGAAAGCGTCCCGAATACAGCAGGACACCATTCAGCCTCGGCACGCCATTTTCAGGCAGGGAGACAAGCTGCGCATTGGCCGGCTCGCGCATGCCTTCGATATCGAGTGTGACCATGCGGGAAATTCGCGTCTCGACAGTGCGGACCCCCTCAATATCCGCAATCTCGCTTGCGAGTCGTTCGGGTGCGCGTTTCGCATTCGAGAACACATCGGCGAAGCGATACCGATCATAATATGTGTCCCGGCTCAGTTCGAGGGACGAGATGGCGCCCAGGGCCATCACCATGATCGCGACTCCGCAGGCAACGATGGCCCCCACCGCCAAGCCCTGCCCGCGCATATGGAACAGATCCCGCAGGAGCTTTCGGTCCAGCGCGGATATCCAGCTTACCATGACAGCTCCGTGGGCTTTTTCGCTCGGCCCACCTCGTCGATATCCACGATCAGTCCATCGGACAGCCGGATTGTTCGATCCGACATATCCGCGATGCCGACATTATGGGTGATGACCACTGTGGTGGCACCCAGTTCGCGGTTCACATGGTCAAGCGCTTCCAGCACCTGAACACCGGTCTTGCTGTCCAGCGCGCCCGTTGGTTCGTCGCAGAAGAGGAGCGCCGGCCGTTTGGCAATTGCCCGCGCCACAGCGACGCGCTGCTGCTCGCCGCCGGATAATTCTGCCGGAAAGTGATCAAGACGTGCCGCCAGACCCACCATATCCAGGGCTTCTTCGGGGGGGATGGGATCGCGGGCGATCTCCGTGACCAATGCCACATTTTCGCGCGCCGTCAGGCTTGGCACGAGATTATAGAACTGGAAGATGAAACCGACATGGTTGCGCCGATACCGGGTGAGGCCGGCATCAGACCGCCGTGTCAGCGACTTGCCTTCAAATTGCACATCGCCTTCGGTCGGGCGGTCAAGGCCGCCAAGAATGTTCAGCAGGGTCGACTTCCCGCTGCCCGACGCCCCCAGCATGACCAGGAGTTCACCTCGGCGCACATCAAGGTCGATGCCCCGAAGCGCCTGAACCTTCACCTCGCCTGTGTCGTAGACCTTGGTCAGGCCCCGAGCCGAGAGAAGCACGCCGGTGTCGGTATCTGGAGCCGGCGCCTGTGAACGTGCCAATACATTCATGTCCCCGTCCCTAATGGACCATCAGGAGCGGTCGATCCGCATGTCGGATCATGTGCAAGGTCACCCCGCCCATGATGGTCTCACGCAGGCGTGAATGCGAATAGCCGCCCATCAGAACCAGATCGCTATTGGTCGCATCGCATTGGTTGAGGATACGCTCCGCAATCGGGCGATCCGGCCATTCCACGGACCGGGTTTTTACACGAACGCCCGCCCGTTCGAGCCATAGCTTCGCCGCTTCGAGGCTGGGTGTGCCCACATCCGTTTCCCCAATGGTGAGGAGCGTTGTCTCCTCACTCTCCTGCAGCATGGGCAGGGCGCACCGCACAACGCGGGAAGCTTGCAGGCTGCCATCCCAGGCGACCAGTGGCCGACGCGGCATCGCAGCAAGGCCCGAACGCGGCGTCAGGAAGACAGGCGCGGACGACTGCATGAGCAGCGATTCGAAGAGCTCCCGTTCCGGGTAGACTTCCTTTGCGGCCGGAATGGCCATCACGACGAGGTCTGCCACGCGCGCCGCCATGCTGTAGCTTACTGGCAGCTGGCCAGTCTCTTCGGTCCAGGATGCGGTAACCCCATTCTGCTTCAGGGCCTCCGACACTGGTACGATATGAACGTCGCCTGCATCGCAGCGCTCTTCAAATTGCGCGCGCATGGTCCGGGCAAAGACGATTGCGGCTTCGTCATGCCCCTCCATCGCCAGTACTGTTGCAGCCCCGGACGTCGGATAGAACTCCATGGGAGGATACTCGGTGAACCGCTGGCGCACATGATGTGCCATCACATGCCCCTTGAACGTTCCCGCCAGCGACAGTGCAGTGTCTGTCACCAGATTTGCGGTTTCCTCGAAGGCCAAAGGGGCGAAGATGGTCTTGAATATCATGGGGCCCGCTCTCTTTGTGATCCGTAAGACGTATTATTCTACGCTAGCTCTGTATTGCATTGACCCGGATCAAACTCCATCGCCATCCGTACTTCTACGGAGACGCGCGAGGCGCCTGCCTGTGTAACTATTCCTTAGACAGTTCAGGATCGCCGGATGATGACCATGCTTGATCGGTCCAAGCCCAGCCCCCTTGTGACTCCGCCTCACGCCGAGCCTCTCGACGACGCGCTTGCTCGGCTGTCGACATCCCGCAAGGGATTGAACCAGGCTGAGGCCGACGCCCGGCTGGAGGAATATGGCCCCAACCGAACACCGCGCGGACGGCGCACCCCCGCCCTGCTGCGGTTTTTCCGTCACTTCCACAATGCGCTGATCTATGTGTTGATCGGAGCCGCCGCCATCACATGGTGGCTTGGCCATCCCATCGACACGGCAGTCATCCTGTTCGTCGTGTTCGCCAATGCCGTGATCGGCTTCATACAGGAAGGCCGCGCAGAAGCGGCCATGGAAGCCATCGAGTCTCTGCTCTCGCCACATGCTGCTGTCTACCGGGATGGACGGCGTGTGACAGTGGAAGCCGAAACCTTGGTTCCAGGCGATGTCGTGTTCGTCGAAGCGGGGGACCGTATTCCCGCCGACCTCAGATTGATCAAGTCGAGCCATCTTCGGATACAGGAAGCCATCCTGACGGGGGAATCCGTAGCCGTCGACAAGTCTGTGGGCGTATCCCAAGCAGATGCCCCGCTAGGGGATCGGACAGGCTGCGCCTTCAGCGGCACCATTGTCACGGCTGGCCAGGCCGAGGGACTGGTCGTGGCAACCGGCATAAACACCGAAATTGGTCGCATCAGCGGCATGCTCTCCTCTGTCGACCGGCTCCAGACTCCCCTGCTACGCCAGATGAATGCCTTTGCGAAATGGTTGACCATCCTCATCCTGTTGATTGGCGCGGCCCTGCTCTCCTTCGGTGTGTTCATTCGAAATGCGGACTTCTCCGAGACCTTCATGTCGGTTGTTGGCCTGTCAGTCGCGGCCATCCCGGAAGGCTTGCCGGCTGTCCTGACCATCACCATGGCGATCGGCGTCAGGGCCATGGCCGGCAAGAATGCCATCGTGCGTCGCCTGCCCGCCATCGAGACACTCGGCGCTGTCTCGGTCATCTGCACTGACAAGACCGGCACACTGACCCACAATGAAATGATGGCCTCGGCGATCATTGTTGCGGGTCAGGCCTTCGATGTCACAGGAGACGGCTACACGCCAAGCGGCGACATATCGCCGGCACCGTCAGAGCCGGTCCAGTCCGTTCTGGAGCAGCTCGCGATCACAGCCACGGTGTGTAATGATTCACGACTTGTCAAAGACGCCCAAACCTGGACCGTCAGCGGCGATCCTATGGAGGGCGCACTTCTGGCCTTTGCGGGAAAAATTCTGGGCCCTCTCGACGATGTCCGACGCGATCATCCCCGCACCGCCGTCCTGCCTTTCGATGCCCGCCATCGGTTCATGGCTACGCTGACCACAAACGGAACCGGTCAGCATGTGCGCGCCAAGGGCGCCCCCGAAGTGATCTCTTCGCTCTGCACAAAGATGATGGGGCCGGACGGCACACCTGTTCCGATTGACCACAAATTCATCAAGGCAAGGACGTCTGCCTTGGCGGCGCAGGGCCAGAGAGTGCTTGCCTTCGCCATGGCCGACGCCGAACCGGACCAGAAACTCTCAGAGGACGACCTTAAGGGCACCCTCACCTTCCTCGGGGTCATTGGCCTGAAAGATCCGCCTCGTGCCGAAGCCGTCAAGGCAATAGCCGACTGCCATGCGGCGGGTATTCGGGTGAAGATGATTACCGGCGATCATGCAGGCACGGCGGCGGCCATTGCGAGAGAGATCGGGCTCGAATATCCCGGCCACGTCCTTGAAGGCAAGGATCTCGACGCGCTGGACGATGTGGAACTTGCTCATGCGGCCCTGGAGACCAATGTCTTCGCCCGCACGAGCCCTGAGCACAAATTGCGTCTCGTCCAGGCCCTGCAGAGCCAGAACATGATCGTCGCCATGACCGGGGATGGTGTGAACGACGCCCCCGCGCTGAAGCGGGCCGATGTCGGCGTGGCGATGGGCCGAAAGGGCAGCGAGGCGGCAAAGGAAGCCGCTGCTGTCGTGCTCGCCGATGACAATTTCGCCTCGATCGCGGCGGCCGTGACAGAGGGCCGGCGCATCTATGACAATATCCGCAAGCTGATCCGCTGGACACTCCCCACCGGCGGCGGAGAATCCAGCGTCGTGATCCTCGCCCTTCTGTTCGGGCTGACCCTGCCGGTGACCCCGATTCAGATCCTGTGGATCAATCTGATTACCGAAATGGCGCTTGGCTTCGCGCTGGCCCTGGAGCCCCTGGAGCCCAAAAGCATGGAGCAGCCGCCCCGCAAGCGGGACGCAACCCTGCTGGATACCGGATTGCTGGCGGACATCGTGGTTGCGACTGCCCTCTTTGCGGCCGCAGTGTTTGCCGTGTTCACCTATACGCTGGACCAGACCGGGTCCGTGGAACTTGCCCGGACTGTGGCTTTCAACACCTTGGTCGTGCTTCAAGTCGCGTATCTGTTCTTTGTCCGCTACCTTCATGGCGCGTCCAGTACGCTGGCTGGGCTGCGCGGGACCCCTGCCGTCTGGACCGCCCTCTTTATTGTCGTGGCCGGCCAACTGGCCGTCACCTACATTCCCTCCGCTCAAACGATATTTGACACCGTCCCGCTCTCCCCTTTCTATGCCGCCATTGTGATTGGCGCCGGGGCTGCCGTGTTCGGCTTGCTTGAGGTGGAAAAACAGCTGCGTCTGGCCATACGGCGCATTCGCTGACGGACAGAGCCACGCCAATCAACACTTCTCAGGCGAGATACAGTCCACCATTCACATGCAAGGTAGAGCCCGTGATAAAACCGGACTGGTCACTAGCCAGGAACGCCACGCAGCGCGCGATTTCGGACGGCTCGGCAAGACGGCCAAGCGGTACGCCTTCCAGCACGCTCTTCATCACATCGTCAGGCACCGCGGCCACCATGGCCGTATCGGCATAGCCGGGCGCGATGGCATTGACCGTGATCCCCTTGCGCGCGCTCTCCAAAGCCAAGGCTTTGGTGAACCCGATGACCCCTGCCTTGGCTGCGGAATAGTTCGTCTGGCCAAACTGGCCTTTGAGAGCGTTCACAGACGAGATGTTGATGATCCGGCCGAACCCTCGCTCGCGCATGCCGGATATGACCTGGCGCGTCGTATTGAACATGGAGTCCAGATCCACACGCAAGACTGACTGCCACTGCTCCGGCGACATCTTGTGCAACATCGAATCCGCCGTGACGCCTGCATTGTTCACGAGAATATCTATCGGGCCGATCTCATCTTCGATGGCTGCGATGCTGTCCGAGCACGCGCTGAAATCACTGACGTCCCAGCCATAACAAGCGCGTCCTACAGGTGCCTTGTAAGCTTTAGCCTTATCAGGCGAGCGGGCGGTCACGATGACCTTGCAGCCGTCTGCCTCCAAGGCGTCCGCCGTGGCTGCACCGAGGCCTGTTGTCCCTCCGGTAATCAGTGCGATGCGGGCCATGTCGTGTTCCTTTTGCCTATGCGCCCCTCAGCTAGCCGGATCGTCCACCTGGCAACTTGCGCCGGATCAAGGCCATGACTTGATACGCGTCAACACGCGCCTTTCGGATCCGGCGATCCTGAAGAGGCGTAAGACGTGGGAGATATTCTGATGAAAGCCGACCTTGAAGCAAAAGCCGTCAAAATTCTTGAGGCCAGCCGCGATGCCGCGATCGCCACGATCCGGCCCGATGGCTTCCCGCAGAACACGACCGTGTCGTTCGTCCATGATGGTCTGACGCTGTTCATCGGTGTCGGGAGCGATTCCCAGAAGGCTCGTAACATGCGCCGGGACGCGCGTGTTTCTCTCACCATCACACCGCCTTATCAGGACTGGAACCATATTCGGGGCCTGTCGATGGCAGCGCATGCGGCCGAAATGACCACTCAAGAAGAAAGCGCTGAAGTTATCGGCCTGATGCTGAAGCGCTTTCCGCAGATCGAGAACATGGATCCGATGGAAGGCGTCATGCCTTCCTTCTTCCGGCTGACGCCGAGCGTCCTCTCCGTACTCGATTACAGCCTCGGCTTCGGCCATGCCGATACGTTCACGGTAACGGATACGGACATCGCCGAGTCCCTGGAAAGCATGAAACACAAATGGCTGCTTCCAACGGGACCGTGACGCGGGCGTCAAACGCTTGATGCGCGTCAAAGGCTCGCTCACGGAATTGGCTACCCACGAAGATGTTGATCTTTCAAACCGGAGACAAAGTGATCATGGCAATACTGAATTCGATCCCGTCAGCGTCGTTTGCGTTGGTCGCGGCTGTATTGATTGCTGGCTGCACCACTGCGCCGACATCTTACCAGCCTGCCAGTGACCTGCATGGCTATACCAGCGAGGACGTCGGGGACGGGCTTGTGCGGGTCAGCTTTCGCGGGAATTCCAGCACCAGCCAGGACGAGGTCGAGGCCAGCCTGTTCCGCCGCATGGTCGACATTGCAGAGGAGCAAGACGCGGGCAGCTTCAGCATTGTCGGGCGCGAAACGGCCTGCACGACTACCCTGCGCACGTCCCCCAATACGACCTGTATCTACCACCAGTCCACGGACGCCATGTTCCCCTACTATTTCGGGGTCTACGAACTGGACAGCCCATGGCACTCCAAACCGGAGCGGGAGTATGAAGCTGTCGCCACCATCCGGCTATCTCCGGAGGCAGAGTGCGGCGACCTCTCAGATTGCTATGTAACCGCAAATGCCCGAGCGGAGATTTCCAGCTAAGTCAGGATCCGGTGCAATCGGCGAGGTCGGATAATACCGTATTCGTCTCGAAGATGCCGGCATCCGGTGTGACGGGCGGAGCGCGCAGCAATTCGATCTCCGCACGCGCCACGAATTCTTCCTCTACCTCTGTGATCGAATAGGCAAAATAGGTCAGGTAATAAGGCGAATGGCATGGATCGGGCACGATGATTTCTTCAATTTCCGTTTCTTGATCCGCGACCCGAAAGGCGGGCGCGCTCTCCCGCTCGGCAATCTCGGCCGCACGGTATAGCAGGTAGCGCTCCACATCCTCCTGCGCGGTCCACATATTCCCGTGAAAGATGACTTCGACCCGGTTCTCGGACAGGGCGCGATCACTGTATCCGTACCCATCTATGGCCGGCTGGTACGGCGTCGGACTCGCGCATGCGCTTGCCGCCAAAATGATAGCGCCTAGTGCAATCTGGCGAACTGCTCTTTCGATCCGCATTCGAAACTCCTCTCATATGCCCCTATTAATCTATGAGCGCCCAGTGTCGGTCACTCACGCATACACTTCAGGGCCGCCATGTTCTGACAGCCCCGAAGCATACGAACAGAATCTGCGTTAGCCCAGACGCAAGCGGTCTTCGACCATTGTTACCCCTGGCGCGGCCCACGCGGCCTGTTCGGCCACCTCCCGGTCATGCCAAGCGTCAATCGACCCATTCAGGGTCACCTTGCCATCCACCACCGAGACGCGGATACCCTTGGCTTCGGTTTCGGCATGGCGCACCAGAGCCTTCTCGATCCGGTCCTTGATGTCATTGGGCGTTGCGCGCTTTGTGACCATGATCGAATTGGAAACGCCCCGCACGCCCGGCAGGCTTGCGACACGCCACTTCGCCGCGTCGCGCTGATAGTTCCAGTCCACTTCGCCGGACAGTGTTACCCATCCATTGTGCACGCGCACCTGAACCTTGCCGTCGGGCACCGATACGTCCCAATCGAGCACATCCGCAGCCTTGCGGGCAATCTCGTCATCATCCGTCTTCGGCCGACCGGAAAGGCGCACTTCGATTTCCTGCGCAATCGCGCGAACACCTTTCACACGTTTGGCGGCATCCTCGGCAGCAAGTTTTTCCGCAAAGGAGGACACATGGCCCATCAGCGTGACCACGCCATCTTCCACCGCTACGCCAATATCCGCCGCATCAATGCGCGGCTCCCATTCCAGTTCGTCTTCAACGAATCCCTTGAGAGTCAAATCATCCATTTCAAACTCCTTTCTTGTCTGGCGCAGCCTTGTCTCGCGCGATTTGAACTTTGCCTGTTTGGGAAAGCGAGTCCTTGACCGGCATCAAGCAGCCGAGAAAAGCTCCCGGATCGGTTGCGGCAAAGCGTGCTCGATATGCCGAACCTCCCCTGCTGAAACATATTTCCTCAGCACTCGGAATACAGCTTCGGCAATTGCCTGCCCGTCCTTGCTGTTATCATCGCCGAATATGTCCTCCAGTGGCGCCAGGAAACGATCGACTGATCGATTCTTCCCGCCGCAATTGGCCGGCTTCCAGCCATCATAGAACACGCCTTTGAGCATCAGGGGCAATTGTGCTGCGAGATGGGCGCCTTCTTCGATGGTCAAGCGGTCTCTCAGTGCATGAAGCGAGGCCCGCAACGCGCTATAGGCGGCTGGCCGATCCGCCCATCCAAGATCCTCCATGATGTCCTTGAGCCATGAATTGGTGTGGTGCAGGGACTCATCGAATTGGCTCAAACCGGTCGTGCTCATGGGAGGTCCTCCTGAATCTTGCCTGTTCCCCCTCCTAGCGCTTTCCGCCCAACCTGGCTTGATGCCCATCAATCCGTTACGTCGGCCATCACGCTAAATTGCCGGTTATGGTCACCAATGCCGAAATCGCGGACATGCTGGAGGAAATCGCCACGCTCCTTGCATTTGACGATGCCAACCCATTCCGGGTCCGCGCGTATCTCAATGGCGCCCGTACGGTCCGGCGCTACGGCAAAACCATCGCCAGCCTCGTCGCGGACGACGCAGACCTTACCGCGCTGCCAACCATCGGCACAGATTTGGCCGCCCTGATCCAGGAAGCGGTCAATACGGGACATATGCGCAGCCTCGACGCGCTGCGGATCTCGGCCCCCATCCCGAGCCTGGACCTTCTCGAAGTGGAAGGAATTGGCCCTAAAAAAGCACGAGCGCTCTGGCAGGAACTGGGTGTTTCCACTCCTGAACAACTTCACCGGGCCGTGCTGGACCATAAGGTGAGGACTGTCACCGGCTTCGGGCCGGGAAGCGAGGCGCGTCTGGCAGAGGTCTTCGCCAAGCAGATGCCGCTCAAATCCCGGCGCTACCCGCTCGGCACCGTCATGCCAATTGCGGACGCTTTACGCACCTATCTCGGCACCTGCCCCGATATTTCCCGGTTTGAAATCGCAGGCAGCTTTCGCCGGGGCCGCGACACAGTGGGCGATCTCGACATTGTGGCCGAGACCCATACCCCGGCAGCCGCCATTGATCACCTCGCAAGCTGGTCTCGTGTCAAACGCCTTGTCCTGCGCGGCGAGGCAAAGGCGACTTTTATTCTCGACGAAGGCATCCAGGTGGATCTGCGCACCACGGAGACTGAAGGCTGGGGTGCCATGTTGCAATATTTCACGGGCTCCAAACCCCATTCGATCGCGCTCCGTGTCCGCGCAAAGGCAAAGGGCCTGAAGCTTAATGAGTATGGAGTCTGGAAGGGAAATCAGCGCGTGGCGGGGGCCACGGAGACTGAAATCTATGACGCGCTCGGTCTTGTCTTCATTCCGCCGGAGCTGCGCGAGAACCGGGGCGAAATCGAACTGGCCGCCGAAGACAAACTGCCGATCCTTGTCACACGCCAGGACCTGAAGGGCGATTTGCATGTCATCGCGAATTCCGTCCGTGATGTCGGAGCCTTGCTCAAGGCCGCCCATGCCTGCGGGCTTTCCTATGTCGCCATTGGGCCGCGCATCGATGCGAAGACCAAGCGCAAGACCGTCGAAGACATCTTCCGGGAAGCCGATGCGCGCTGCAAAGATATTCCTGGCCTGCGCTGCTTTCGACTTGTCGAAGTCGGCCTGACCAAACAGGGTGGTCTTGATGCGTCAGACACGCTGCTGGAAGGCGCCGATCTCGTCATTGGTGCCGTTCGCGACGGGTTTGACCTCACAAAGGCAGAACAGACCAAGCGATTGGTCCAGGCAGTGACACATCCCAGACTTTCCATCCTCTCACATCCAACCGGGCGAAGCGTAGGGGAACGCGAGCCGTTCGATGTGGACATGGCAAAAGTGGCCAAAGCGGCAGCACAAGCTGGCACCGCGCTTGAACTCAGCGCTGATCCGGCCCGCATGGATTTGACAGATCTTCATTGCCACACCGCCCAGGAGGCCGGCGCGCAGATTTCGGTTACCGCCGAAGCTATCCGGCCAGCAGAATTCGAACGCCTGACCCTCGGCATCGTGCAGGCACGCCGGGGCTGGCTCGGACCGTCAGATGCACTCAATGTCCGTAGCGCAGCCGACCTGGAAAAAACCTTCCGGACACAGAAAACCAACAAAACCGCAAAGGAACCCGTCCATGCAGGTAGCGCCTGAAATCTCGTTCCGGTCATTCGAACCGACCGACCGCATCCGTAGCCGTATCGACAAGGAAGTCGAAACATTGGAAGCGCACTTTCCACGCATGATTTCGTGCAAGGTCATGGTAGAGGGCGGCGCCCGCAGGCGGCAAACCGGCGATCTGGCCCATGTCTCCCTTCACATTACCCTGCCCGGCGGCAAGGATGTCGCGGTCTCCAGCATGAAAGACGACGCTGGCGAACACAGCGATGTGATGGTGGCAATCCGCGACGCCTTCAAAGCTGCCGAACGGCAATTGAAATCCCAGAAGCCTGATCCGCGCACAGTCGGTGCGCACCCATCCCGCCTGTCCGGCACCATTGCCCGCTTCATTGCCGGGGAACCTGCTGGCTTCATCATCGGAGAAGACGGAAAGGATTATTATCTACATGCACGTGAAGTGACCACTTCCAAGTTCGAGGACCTGACGATTGGTGATGCGGTCACGTTCCGGCCCGATACCGGTGACCAAGGCCCCATGGCCCGCGCCGTCCACCAGCGCGGCGACTGAAGGAGACCGTCATGGCAGACCGTACATTCGATATCACCCTAGACCCGGCCCTAGCCTATCTCATCGCGGACCTATCCCGCGAATATGCTGCCGAGGGCGATGGCCTGTATCCCAACGACGATGAAGATCTGGACAACAATGAGGAGGATGATCCAATCCTCGAAGCTGAACGGCGGACAGACGACGGCAGCCCGGAGTCGACCGACCCCGTAGAAAACGAACTCCGCGATATTATTGAAGGTCTGAATGTCGACGCACAGAAGGACTTGCTTGCCCTGATCTGGCTCGGGCGGGATGACGGCACGCCCGAAGACTGGCACCGCGTGCGCCGGCAAGCGACCGAAACCCCTCATCTTCATGTCGCCCAATATGTCGAGGAAACGCCGCTGGCGAGTGACTATTTGCGCAGTGGGCTGGCCAGTCTCGGATATGAGGATGACCGCTGATCCCCCCGCCCGCCGTTTGACGGCCATCAATCCTCAATATCCCGTATCTGGCATCATGTTTTGGATATGAAGGACATATCGAAAATGCGTCTTGCTGGTCAGGTGTCTTGCTATCTCAGCCCCCCCTCCTGCAGCATCTGGCCAGCGCTTTTTCTTGCCCTGCAGGCCTGCGCCTACAATCCGGCCATCCAGCGCGAACAATTGCTTCTTGTCTCTGAACCCCAGATGCAGGAATTGGGAGCCGACAGCTGGACAGAATACCGGAACCAGACCGCCGAAGCCCGCGATCCTGCCTTCCGCGCAAAATCTGAGCGCGTCACCAATCGCATACTGGCTGCCAAGGGTGAAAACCGATCCAGCTGGGAAGTCGTCGTCTTCGACGATCCTGCCCTGAACGCATTCGCTCTGCCCGGACGAAAGATCGGCTTGAATGCAGGCATGGTCCGGTTTTGCCGCACAGATGACGAACTCGCCGCCATCATCGGCCACGAAATCGCACATGTTGAACTCCGCCATGCGGCCGAGCGCGCCAGTCAGGACCTTGCCGCCCGCGGGATCATGAGCGTTGTCATTCCGGACGATACGAATATGGAGAGCATCTTCGGCATCGGCACCACACTAGGCGTGCTGCTGCCCTTTTCCCGCAAACACGAATTGGAGGCGGACCAGATCGGCCTGCGTTACATGGCAGCTGCCGGCTATGATCCCCAGGCCGCCATAGATTTGTGGTCCCGGATGGCAGATCAGGCCGACCGCGGCGGAACGCCCACATTTCTCTCCACGCATCCCGCCGATTCCGAACGCATCGCGGCCCTCCGCGCCGAAGCCGAGCGGCTGGCCAAGTTCCGCACATGACGGCCCGCCATGTCTTTGCCCTGAATGCCACAGCCGAATTCGGTGAGCGAGTGGCGGCGTCTCTTGGACACTCTGTGAGCCCCCACGAGGAACGTGAATTCGAGGATGGTGAACACAAGATCCGTCCTCTGACGGCGGTGCGGGGAAGTGACTGCTTTGTCATCCAAAGTCTGCATTCCGGCCCGGACCAGCCCGCCTCCGAAAAACTGGTTCGGTTACTCTTCTTCGCAGGCGCCCTGAAGCAGAGCGGCGCGACGAGCGTGACCGCACTCATTCCCTTTCTGGCCTATGCCCGCAAGGACCGGCGCACCAAACCACGCGATCCGGTGGCAACCCGTTTGACGGCCCAGCTACTGGAAGCGGCGGGCATCGACCACATCGTGACGCTGGAAATACACAATCTCATGGCTTTCGAGAACGCTTTCCGAATTCCAGCCGACAATCTGTCCCCCTATGCCGACTTCGCTAATCACGCCTTGCACTTTGCAGGCGATGCGCCCCTGGTCGTCGCGTCCCCGGACCCGGGCGGCGTAAAACGCGCTCAGGTCTTCCGGGAGTATCTCGAAGGGTCGCTCGAACGTGACGTCGGGTTCGCCCTGCTGGAAAAACGACGCAGCGGCGGAGAGGTTTCTGGCACCCTGTTTGCTGGCGAGGTCGACGGCGCCTGCACGATCATTCTGGATGACATGATCGCGTCCGGCGGCACGATGGTACGCGCGGCAGAAACCCTTCGCGCGCACGGTGCAAGCAAGGTCGCCGCCTATGCCACGCATGGCCTGTTCACCGGAGGGGCAACCGCCCTGTTCGAGACAGGCAAACTCGACCAAATTCTGGTCACAGACAGCGTGCCGGATTTTCGATTGGCTGAGGCGCATCGCGCAAGGATTGAAACGGTGAGTATCGCACCCCTGTTCGCTCGCGCTATCGAGGCTCTCTCCGGACAAAAATCGCTTACCGACCTCCAGATTTACTGAGGCGTTCGATGGCCGGCCAGGCCGCGGTGAAATAGGCCTCGGCCATCACAGGCCAACGCTCCGGTGTTTTGGGCTCGGCATCCTCTAGATGACGCAAGGCAATACGGGCCCGGATGCAGGCATGGAACCCCATATAGAAATCAACCAGCGCGCCGGGCGGCACGTCCCCGAGCCCTTCCGTGAGGTTTTGGTACAGCCGCTCCCCAATCCATGGCGCACCAAGCCGAGCGCAATCGAGCCCCAGAAAGGTGATCTCTTCGAAGGGGTCCACAAGACGCAGGTCGCGATCGAATTCAAGGCAATCAATGATCCGGGGTGGATCGGTCAAACACACGTGTTCAGCCCGCAAATCTCCATGTCCTTCGACGATCCGGCCGCTTGCCAGCCGCGCAGTCAGCACGGTATGGCGCTCATCCAGAAAGCGCTCCACCATGCGCATCACGGTCTCTGCCCTCCGCCAGTCGAGCAAATGCCGGAAATTAGTGATCAGCTCGCGGTTTTTCATGTGCCTTCGCCGATAACGCTCCACGAATGCATCAGCCGGCATGTCGATGCCGGCTTGGGTTCGATAGAAGCCTGTCAGGATCGACGAGACCTGGTCGACTTCTGCCTCTGATGGTCCTCCGTTTGACAAGACGACATCGAGCATCCGCGCCTCTGGCAACCGACGCATGAGAACCAGCCATTCCACCGCCGGCCCCTCTCCATCCAGGGCAAGTGCCCCGGTTTCGCTGCGGGTGAGCGCGTGGGTGCCCAGATACACGTCTGGTGCGAGGCGATGGTTCAGGACGATCTCGGCCTCACAATTTATCCTGCGGGCGTCCAGCGTGCTGAAGTCGAGGGGGGGAAAGCAAACCGGCTTCTTGAGCTTCCAGACTTCCGTATCGGTGAGAAAGACCCAGGACATATGCGTTTCCTGGGGCAAGACAGTTTGCGTGGGCGTGGGATAGGAAGCCGGGTTGGACAGAAAGGCGATGGTCTCGTCCAGCGAGGCGGGGCTTACCTCCATATGCGTATCCGCGTTCATTAAAGCCCCGGACTGTCGGCGGACCGTCTCTCGAAGGATTCCAGGATACCGAGCACGTCTGTATCGGTCAGCTGGGGAAAGGCCGCATAGGATCCCCCCACGCCCCGGAAGGGGCGCGGCGTTGACAGGCAGACAATCTCATCGGCTTCACCGCGCAAAGCCTCCAGCGTCTCGGCCGGAGCGAGCGGCACCGCAAGGATGAGCCGTTTCGCACCTGCCCGACGCAACGCATGAAGGGCCACGCGCGCGGTCGCACCGGTTGCCAGCCCGTCATCCACCACGACGACATTCCGGCCACGGGGATTATGCGGGGGCTGATCTTTGAAATAGAGGCGCCGGCGGCGTTCGATCTCCGCCAGTTCACGCTCGCGCACCATATTGATCTCGGCTTGGTTCAGCCCCGCCGCTTGCACAATGTCCTTGTTGAGCACCGTCTCCGGATTTTGGCCATCGACCACAGCCCCGAAGGCGAGTTCGGGCTGTTGTGGCACGCCCAGTTTCCTCACGAGGACCAGATCAAGCGGGCACCCGAGTGCAGCCGCAATCTCCGCCGCGACGGGCACGCCCCCGCGCGGCAGCGCAAATACCAGCGGCTCGCCAAGATCGCGCGCACGCAATACTTCGGCAAGCCGCTGGCCTGCATCCTTGCGGTCCCTGAATTGAAACTGCGGCATGCAGTGTCTCCCTGCCAGTAAGCTGACCCTAGGCCCTGACCGAAAGAACCAATTGAGCGATATCAAAGCGTGAGCTGATGAGGGCGGCACAGTTGGAAAATGCCATCACAAGGAGGGTCTGGTGTCCCGTTTCAATTTTGCCTTTGCAACCGTTGCGCTCATTCTCGGCGCGTGCGCCACATCTACGCCCTACGCGCCAATGGACGGTCGCTACGGATATGCCGAACAGCGCATCGAAACCAATCGCTATAGTGTAGTCTTCCACGGCAATAGTTCCACCTCGCGCGAAACTGTCGAAGCCTTTCTCCTCTATCGCGCGGCGGAACTGACTCTGGAAAATGGCTTCGATTACTTCCTTGTTGTGGAGCGAGACACAGACGTCACCCGCACCTACACGTCTACCGGACCAGACCGGTCCGTCTACGGCTATTACCGGCAGGGCTATCACCGGTTTCCTTATTATGCCTATGGGTATCCTTGGTCATATGACTCAACCGTGCGTGAGCGCCGTCGGTTCGAAGCCAACGCCTACATCCTCATGCGCAAGGGCGAGAAGCCGAAAGGAGATGTTCGGGCCTTCGATGCCCGCGACGTCATCGAAAACCTTCGGCCGCGCGTCCAGCAAAGCCTCACCTCCGGCAGCTAATCCTGCCCTTGCCTTGACAGGTATCAATCCGTCAGACTGGCGACGCGTCATGCTGGGCGATCAGAATGGGAGACAAACATCATGCACCTGCCAACCGGAACATTCGTCTTGGTCAGCGATGGGGCAAAAGCCCTTCTACTTGAAAACAAGGGAGATAATGACTTGTTGGACCTGAGAGTGGTTCAGGTCATCGAGCAAGACAATCCGCCAGCCCGTGAACAGGCGAGCGACCGGGCAGGTCGTTTCACGACGCCCACCGGCGGAAAGGCCGCAACAGAGCAGACCGACTGGCATGATGTCAGCGAGGAGCGATTCCTGTCATCCGTGGCAGACGCCACACTGAAAGTCGTAAGCCAATCCACTCCGGCCAACCTCGTTATCGCTGCAGATCCCCGGTCCCTCGGGAAGCTGCGACCCATGCTGATGGATTCAGGCTCAATCTCGGTGGTCGCCGAACTCAATCGCGACCTTGCCCATCAGACCATTCCGCAGATCGAGGAAGCAATCTCGGGCGCGTGAATCAGCGCGAGGGAATTGCGCCGCATCAAACCCATCCTCCTGATATCTGCCATGTTTGCCCGATATAAAAAACCGGGATGATGACATGGACCAGAACGAGATAACGCACCGTCTTGAACGGGCCGCTTGGCCTATCGCAGCCGAACAAGTCGAGCCCCTCAGGCTTCTTCTGGATCCCGCCACACATGGCGGCGCTATCGCGTCCTATATGGAGACCGCCCTGTCCCACATCATCTATGTGGAGGACCGATCCTATATCTTGCGGCGTCCCCTGCGCTTCGGTGAGACCTCTCTGCTCACACCAGAAGACCGCTGGCACTGGTGCGAGGATCAGGCCGACCGTGAGCGTCATTTCAATCGCCGGAACGACATCCGAATTCTGCCCCTCGTCCGACGGCACAATACGCCCTATCTGGGTGGTCCCGGAGATGTGATGGACTGGGTGCTGGAACGGTCGAGGATTGCCCGGTCGAAATTGCGTCCCACTCCCTCGCCCGGAAGCCCGTATCCTGGCAATCGGTCTGCAGCCGGATCTGATATCAATTTCGTACTTGTACCCTAAGCGCTTTCGGCAAGCGCCATATGGCGGCTAGGCTAAAACGTCGTTTCGACGTGGCGGTTTCAGACCAACCCCCAATTGCTCAATCGGCCCGGGCCTTCCAAACAGATACCCCTGCACTTCCCCGAAGCCGGCCAGATTCACGAACCGAAACTGCTCCTCGGTTTCGACCCCTTCGGCAATCACATTGATATTCAACACCCGGCTCATACCGGACAGGATACCCAGGATCTGACGTGCCCGATCGCTCTCTTCAGCGCGCACAAAGAATGAGCGGTCAATCTTCACCCGGTCCACAGGCAGATGTTCCAGACGACTGAGCGACGAATTGCCGGTTCCAAAATCATCGAGCGCGATCGTGACACCCATTTCGCGTATGGTTTCGATCACTTCGCATGAGGCCTCGATATTCTTCAGGACCCCGCGTTCGGTAATTTCGAGTTCCAGCAGGCTTGGCGGGAAGCCAGTGACCCCAAGCATTTCGGCCACGGATTCCGCGAAGCCGTGAGACAACAGCTCATTCGGTGAGACATTCACACTGAGGCGTATTTCTTCACCTGTTCGGGACATCCAGCCAAGGACATCCTCACACGCTTGGCGCTGCACAAACTGTCCGAAGGCAATGATGTGACGGCTCGCTTCCGCGATCTCGATGAATTCGGACGGGCTGATCGGCCCATATTTCGGGTGGCTCCACCGCGCCAGCGCCTCAACGCCGACCAAACGACAATCCGATACGCGCACAATTGGCTGGTAGTGCAGGCTGATTTCGCCCTTATCGATGGCCGAAATGAGCTCCCGGTGAATAGACACGCGGCGTTCAAGGCGCTCACGGACATCCGCATCCGGAACAACACAGGAATCGCCCCCTTTGGACTTGGCTTCATAAACAGCCGCATCGGCCTGTTCAAGCACATCCTCAATTCCTTCGCCACAAATCCCGATGGCCGCACCAATCGACGCCGTCAGGTCAATCAGCCGCCCATCATACGAAATAGGATCCGAGACCAGCGACCGGATACGCCCTGCCAGCGCGGAAACTTCAGGCAATTGCGCAGATCGGTTGAGGACACAGCAGAATTCGTCGCCCCCGATCCGAAAGACACGCACCGCATCATCTTCTTCGGCGAGGCGCTTGAAACGCTCACCGAGTTCTATCAGGGCCGCATCGCCGCCGCTATGCCCGTGGCGATCATTCAACTCCTTGAACTTGTCGAGGTCGATATAGAGGATGCTCAACAGGGCCGGTTCATTTTCGGTCTTGCGGGTCTCGACCAGAGAATTGAAGGCATGACGGTTTTCTAGCCCCGTCAGGAGATCGGTCGTTGCTTGCTGCTTCAGCTTCTGTTCGAATTTTTCGCGTATGCTGATATCATGCGCAATACCGAGATATCCGAGATACTCACCCCTCTCGGAGTATTGCGGACGCCCGCTGAACTCCACCCGGCAATTGACCCCATCCGCATGCAACACCCCCTTGATCCGGGAAAATGGCTGCCGTTTCTGGAGCGCGATGTTGAATGCATCCTCGTCGGTCTCCCATCCGATTAGCACATCACGCCACTGACGGCCAAGCGCATCACCCTTGCCGAAATAATGGACGATCTTGCCTGTCGGATCGACGGCAAGATGCCAGTCTGACGACATTTCCGCATAGGAGGTCGAGCGGCTGCGATGCATGTTCTCGCGCTGGGCTAACTCTTTCAGCGTGACATAGACATTGCGACCGAGCTGTTTTGGCAGGACGGCAGCCACGCAACAGGCGAAGGCGATCAGGCTGAGCGCGATGGCTGACAACAGGGTGTCATCCATACCATTCACGACCAGTTCAAGACGGCCGGCAGGCCCCATATACCAATTGATGAACGCAACAAGGAACGCTGTGTAGAGAAAGCTCATCCACATTGTCGTGAACAGTCCCCAGATGATCGGCGTGATGCTCAATAGCAGCATGCCCTCAAAGATACCCTGATGATCCAGGATGAGCATGGCCAGCAGATTTACCGGAACACTGACACACAGCAGAAAGCCTTGCAGGAGCATTCGCTGCCGCCTGAAAGCCAACGTGGCCGCGCTGCCTACTGCGAGGATCGTGAAGACATCAATCACCGTGCCAATATCGACGGTATACTGGCCGAACGATGCAAGACTGGCGATAGTGGCGGACATGGTCACCAGCACCATGACGGAGCAATAGAAAATAACCGAATGCTGCAAGCGGTCCGGGCTTGGGATGGAGTCAGAAAGGGTGTCGAGCGAACTGGCCCAGGAAGGCTGTCCGGATTTTTCTGAGTGACGGGTCATTGGGTTCCTCGGCGCGCAGGATTAACCCTAGCGCGTCCCGGTTAGCCCCCCGCAAAAAACAGCGCGCAATATCCGCCCAATCCATTAGGCTCCGATTAGGACTTCCAATGGAGTGGCCTATGGCGGAGAGGAAGACCTTGCTCCGCCATGCAACGACCCCATAAGTATTTGTTTGTAATGCATAATTTAATTTTATATGCAGCAATTTTTATCGCAGTTGACACGCATGATGTGCCAGCACCTCATTGTCTTGATCAGACACCAGATCTCCGCGCTAATCAGACTGTCATTCTATCCAGGCGGCCATGAATGATCGACTCTGCATCAGAAATGATACCGTCGATAAGTTCCTTCACGGTAGGAATATCGTTAATCAGCCCCTGCACCATGCCGGCCGACCAGATGCCGCCATCAGTATCTCCATCCGCCATGGCCTTTCGTCCGCGAACTCCCGCAACAAGATGCTGAACATCTTCAAACTTTGCACCGCCCTTGCGCTCGATTTCCACGACCTCATCGCTCACGGCATTTTTCATGACCCGGGCCGTATTGTGCAGCGTCCGGAAAATGAGATTGGTCATGCGCTCATCATTCTCAACCATTTGTCTTTTGAAGGCATCGTCAATCGGCGCCTCCTGCGTGACACAAAACCGGGTCCCCATATTGATGCCATCGGCGCCGAGCGCCAAGGCTGCCACGAGCCCCGCGCCATCCGCAAATCCGCCGGAAGCCAGCATGGGCACTCTCACCTTGCGTGCCGCCGCCGGGATCAGGATCAAGCCGGGAATATCGTCCTCCCCTGGATGACCCGCACATTCAAACCCATCAATCGATATGGCATCGGCGCCCATCCGCTCGGCTGACAGCGCGTGACGCACGGCGGTGCATTTGTGGATCACCTTGATGCCATGCTGCTTGAAATGGTCGATATGTTCCTGCGGCTTATAGCCCGCTGTCTCGACGATTTTGATCCCTCCCTCGATGATCGCCTGCCTGTATTCGGCATAGGGAGGCGGCTTGATCGCGGGCAGGATGGTGAGATTCACACCGAAGGGTTTGTCCGTCATCTCCTTCGTGCGTGCGATCTCTTTTGCAAGATCCTCTGGCGTGGGCTGTGTCAGCGCCGTCAGGAAACCGAGCCCTCCCGCATTTGCGACGGGCGCCACCATCTCTGCATATCCGACCCATTGCATGCCTCCCTGAACGATAGGGTGCTTAATGCCGAATTCTTCGGTAAAGCGGGTTTGAATGGCCATGATCTTCTCCCAAACAGTTTTTTCTAGTTCACGGCCCTGTCTTTACCGCCCCAATAGGGCTCTCGAAGTTGCCGCTTCAATATCTTTCCCGACGCATTGCGGGGAAGCCCCTCGACAAAGTCAACGCTTTTGGGAGCTTTGAACGCGGCAATCCTCGTGCGCGCAAAAGACAGGATGGAGTCCGGATCCGACGCCGCGCCGGGTTTCAGCGCCACAACGGCCTTGACCGCCTCACCCCATTTCTCATCCGGGACGCCAATTACCGCCACTTCGGCGACGTCCGGATGTCCGTAGACGGCATTCTCGACTTCAGCGGGATAGATGTTCTCTCCGCCTGAAATGATCATGTCCTTCACGCGATCATGAATGTAGAGATAGCCGTCCTCATCAAGGTATCCCGCGTCTCCTGTATGAAGCCATCCGTCCACTGTGATCGTCTTTTGCGTCGCCTCATCCAGGTTCCAGTAGCCTTTCATATTGGCGCGGGACCGGGTCACCACCTCGCCCACCTGATGGGGTGGAAGCACATTCCCGTCATTGTCTTCAATGCGAATCTCCACCCCTGGCATGGGGATGCCTGCCGCCCGCATCCGCTGGTTTCCGTTCGGGTCATGGTCCTCCGGTGGCAAGTAGATGATCGTTCCGCACGTTTCGGTCATGCCGTATTGCTGGCAGAACCCACAGCCGAAGACTTCCATACATTCCCGCAATAGGTCCAGAGGAATGGGTGAGGCTCCGTACAAAATGTATTTCAGACGGGAGTAGTCCACGCTTCTGGCATTGGGCTGCCGTACCACAATCTGCAACGCAGCGGGCACCATGAACATTTTCGAAATGCCGTCCTGCTCAATATAATCAAGCACACGAAACGGATCGAACTCTCTCGCGACGATGCCCTTCGCCCCATTGAACAAGCCCACAATTCCCCAACCTGTGCCACCAATATGGCCCACTGGCATCGCGACGAGGCTGACATCGTCTGGCCCCCATTCATTCCAGGGCAGGTGTGCTTCCACAGATTCCCGGCGACCGCCGAGGAGATTATCATGGCTGAGCATGGCGCCCTTTGGCCTGCCTGTGGTCCCCGATGTATACAATTGAAGCGCGACGTCGCCCGGCGCAATCGAGACGCCCGGATCTTCGTCACTTTGGCTATCCCTCCAGCTGACAAAACCGTCGGGCCCAGCATCCTCCATGAATATGATTTTGGGAGGATGTTTCAATTCGGCAAGCGCCGCCTTGGTCTGTTCAGCGACTTCGGGACCAACGAATATCAGCGATCCCTTCCCGTCGCCGATGATATAGGCCATCTCCGCCGGAGCGAGACGCCATCCTATCGGCAGGGTTACACCGCCCATCTTGGCGGCACCGAACAGAAGTTCGAAATAGTGGTCGCTGTTCTTGCCAATATAAGCAACTCGTTCGCCAGGCTTCACGCCAGAGGCTGCCAGGGCGTTTGCCACCTTGTTCGTAAAGAGATCGAAAGCACGAAACGTCGTATCTCGCCCTTCAAAGCTGAGCGCGATGGCATCAGGCCGTTTGCGGGCATGATAGCGCGCGATGTCACCCAATGTGGGCATTTGGTCAAAGTCCGCGCTCGTCAGGGCACCCTCATTACGCATTTGCATTCTCCTGATAGTCCCGATTGGATACTTTGATTTGTCCGGCCCCAAGGAGACCTTCTGAGGACCTCCCCATTTCCCTCCGCGGCGTTCCTGAATTCAATCCAGAAAAAGAAGGCTGCGCCCCATATAAGTGGAAGCGCAGCCAGTTTTTCAGAGGAAATCAGAAACGATAGCTGAGCGATGCGCCATACGTGCGCGGACGCCCGGCAAACCGCAGTACGACATTGGCGTTGGAGGCAATCTGCTGCCAGTAATACTCATCTGTCAGGTTCTTGCCCCAGACGGAAAGTTCCCAATTGTCGTCGAGTGAGTAGATTCCGATGCTGCCATTCAGTACGCCATAGGAGTCGATGTCATATTGCGGATCGTCTGGGTTACCGGCGGTAGAGTCGCTCTGCCAACGCCCGCTCAACGCACTTCTGAAGCCAAGGGCGTCCGATACGGGCCGGTCATACATCAGTGTCAAGCTCGCGGTGGTTTCCGGACTATACAAGAATGGATCACCTTGACGATTCGTCGGCAAGCCAAAGGCATCAGACGTTTCAAATGATCCGAACTCCGTTTGCAGCAGGGTCAGGCCGCCAATGGCCGTCAGGTGTTCTGCCACCAACCATGTCAGCTCCGCATCCAGGCCGTAGGCCTCTCCTTCCGGAGCATTCTGAAGGCGAGACAAGGCACGATAGATCGGATCCGGGAAGAAGGAAGAGACCTGCTTGTCTGTATAATCGTAGTAGAACAGCGACGCATTTGCCTGCATGCGCTGGTCGAACAGGCCAGCTTTGACGCCAACTTCATACGCCAGCAGGCTTTCCTGCGTTGCCGGCGCATTCTGTTCCGATTTCGACGCTGCGTTCACCGGGGTTGAAGCAGACTTGTAGCCATTGGACACCGACGCAAAGAAAAGCGTGTCTTCCAGCGAGGCCGGCGTCCAGTTGCCGACGACTCGCCACGAAACGTTGTCTTCCTTGACGTCCGATGTCACTGCGCTGAACGAGTTTGTCTCCAGATCGTAAGTATTGCATCCGTTTTCGAGCAATGGCGCTGGCGGCGTGGCCAGACCGTAGATCGCGGTGAAGAAGACGCGGTTGAAGACGTTGACGTTTGGCTGCATCGAACCGTTCACGTCCCCCGAACATCCAACATATTCCTGCTTGTCATCCGTGTAACGAATACCAGTGGTCAAGGAAAACTCAGGTGTGAGTTCCCAGTCGGCATTTGCAAAGATGCTTGCAGTCGTCGATTCAAACTCACCCGTGTCATAATAAGTCTGGAAGGAAGAGAGCAATTCGGCGGCTGAATAGGGCTGTCCTGTTTCAGGGTCCACATTCACCATGGAAACCAGACCAGCCATTTGAGGCGGGAAACCAAGTGCGGTCGGGTCGACCGTCAGCAGGTAGGCCGCTGTGCTTACAAAGTTGGAATTGGCGTTGTCCCGCAACATTGTGCGGTTGCTATCCGTGGTCTCGTCCTTGCCATAATAGGCCCCAACCAACCAGTCGACCTTGTCGGTTCCCCCTTCCAGACGAAGTTCCTGGCTGAAGGATTTGATTTCACCTTCAATGTCCTGAAGCAGAATCTGAAACGGCACACCTGACCAATCAAGCACGGCTTCACGGTCCAGCTTGTTGTAGCCTGTGAGCGAGACAAGCCGCATTTCGTTGTCGAACTCATAGCTCACACCAAGCTTGATGGCATCGAAACTGGAATTCTCTTCATGCGGACCATCAATGCCTTCGCCCGCTCCGATATCGGCTGACCGCAGGTAAGAAGGCGCCCAGTCGGCCTGTTCGGCGCTGGTTGGAAAATTGTTGTTGATAAAGTCAACAAGGCCCGGCTGGTTGAAACCGGATGCCGTCGCAGGGCCATTGGTTCCCGGCACGATGAATGTGGGGTCCGTATTGGGGGTCAGGCCAATCGCCTGGCCGGCGATCGTGTCGGACTTGTTGACCCACCCATTATAAGACAGGTCAATGTCGAGCTTGTCTGTCGGTTGTATCGCCAGCGCCGCACGGAAACCGAGCTTGTCCACCGTTCCCCGGTCTTCTCCCCGAGAAATCGATTCCTGCCAGCCTTCATCACTATTCTCGCTGCGGATCGCGAAACGCGCCTGCACATTTTCCGCCAGCGGCACATTGATCATGCCTTCGAGATTCCACGTGTCGTAATTTCCGATGTCGGCGGAAACACTCGCCTGGAATTCATCGACAGGCTTGTTCGTGACAACATTGATCAGGCCGGCCGTCGTATTGCGACCAAACAAGGTTCCCTGTGGGCCCTTCAATACCTCGATACGCTCAATATCGAACATCGGTCCGGAGTTCATGAAGGGGTACGGATAGGCAACTTCATCGACATAGGTGCCGACAGTGGACGTTGCCGACATGTTGATCGTATTGAAGCCGATCCCGCGCAAGGTATAGGTTGGAACACCCTGATAGCTTTGCGAAACAGAAAAGCTTGGCACAAGCGCTTGCAGGTCATCGACCTCATTGACCCGAAGCTTATCGAGTTGCTCTCCACCAAACGCCTGAATCGACATGGGCACGTCATTGGCGGATTCCTCCCGCCTCTGGGCCGTAACCGTGATAGACTCCAGTTTCATGGAGCCTTGCGACTCCTCGCTGCTTTCGGCAGAGGGCGCGTCTGCCTCTTGCGCAATGGCGGGCAAACTTGCCCCGAGCGCGGCGAATGAGACACCCATGCATAGCGATTTCAGATATGTCGTCCGGTTCATCAAATTTTCCTCCCAACGCTCCTTTTTTTGCGGAGCTGTCAGCAAAGGTTCCCCGGAAAGGACCATGCCCGGCAAGCTATCAAGGTTGATAGGTCCGGTTCAGAGACCAAGAACGGCCTTGGCCATGATGTTGCGCTGGACTTCGTTCGAGCCCCCATAGATAGAGCCCGCGCGATTGTTGAAGTATTTCGCGGTAGCGACACTCAGGGCTTCTGGCCCGACCGGATCCAGATTGGATTCCGGATGCCATGTCACTGGCTCATGAACAGCCGCATGGGGGCCCGCAGCCTCGATTGCTAGTTCGTCGATCTTCTGCATCATCTCCGTTCTTTGAACCTTGAGCATCGATGCGGCTGGGCCCGGCGGTCGCCCCGCGCTGAGCGATGCCACAATGCGCTGCTCGGTCACACGGATGGCGTCGAGCAGAATGGCGGCTGTCTCAAGCCGGGCTCGTAATCCCGGCTCTTCGAGGCCGCTTTCCAGAATATGGGCACGAAGTCGATTCAGCGCGGCTTCAAGTCCGGCCGACGATCCGCCACTGCGTTCGAACTCCAGCAAATATTTCGCAACGGTCCAGCCATCATTTTCCTCCCCAAGCCTGCCTGACACCGGTACGCGGACGTCATCAAAGAAGACCTGGTTCAATTCATGCTCACCCGCCAATGTAATGATAGGATCGACGGTTATGCCGGGCGCCGACATCTCCAGCAGAAGGAAGGTGATTCCTTGCTGGGGTTTACCTGTTGTGTCGGTTCGCACGAGACAGAACATGCGGTTTGCGTGATGCGCGTGCGTCGTCCAGATCTTTGATCCATTGAGCACATAGTGGTCACCATCCCGTTCTGCCTTGAGAGACAGAGACGCCAGATCGGACCCTGATTGCGGTTCCGAATATCCTTGGCACCAATAGTCCTCCCCCGCCAACAGGCGTGGCAGGAAAAATGCCTTCTGGTCCGGTGTGCCATATCCGATGATGCAGGGGCCAACCATGTTCAGGCCCATGGGGGCCAGTGGGGGCGCTCCGGCAATGGCGCATTCCGAGGCAAAGATGTAGCGCTGCATTTCTGTCCAGCCGGGTCCGCCATACTCTTGCGGCCAACTCGGCGCCGCCCAGCCTTGCATGTGCAACTTCTTTTGCCAGGCGAGCGTGTACTCAGGCTCCACAAAAACACTCGTCGCCTTTCTACCAGCGGCGGCTAGCTCAGGCGTAAGATTGTCGCGAAGGAAAGCTCGCACTTCCTCGCGGAAAGCGATATCTTTTTCAGATAGGCCCAGATTCATCCAATATCTCCTGTATTGGCCTGAAACTCTAGCGAGTACGACTGCCAAGGCTCAAGCTACCAGAACCAATAGGTATGAAACCTTCTCCTCCCTCGGAAGCCGGTTCAGGCTCCACAGACAATGACGTCCACAATCTGGCAATGGAAGCTGTCCAGATTGGGCAGCGTTCAGGTCTTCCCTACATTGCCGCCTCTGCAGATGTCAGCGATCCCAACCCCATGCGCGATCAAGAGGGCATGCCTTACGCCGCGAGCCTGTTCAAATGGTTCGACCCGAATCTTCACTATTGGGATGATCGTACATTCGCGCTCCGGTCAGGCTTTATCCAGGCAGCCAGAATTTCGGCGGAACCATTTTACTTCGATGGCGAAACATTGAGGAGCTGGCGGCCGAACCGCGCTTTGGACGTCTTCAACCAGAACGCTGATTATGATGCGTATGAAGTTGCCAGTGCCATCATCTGTCCATGCTACATGCCTTACGGCGTGCTTGGCGCGATCGTCTGGGCGGCCAATGAGGCAGTGTCCGACATTGCGCAAACATTCAGGACGCACGCTGCAAGCATGCATCAACTGACGCTCAAATTTCTCTCCGCCTACAGGGAAAATGACTCACATATTGCCCTCCCAGAACTGGTCGATCTGACACGCAGAGAAATTCAGTGCCTGAAATGGGCCGCCATCGGCAAGACTGACAGCGAGATCGCGACAATCATGGGAATATCCATCCCCACGATTCGGTTTCACCTGACCAATGCAGGGCAAAAGCTGTCGGTTTCCGGCCGAGCCCAAGCCGTCCGTGTCGCAACCAGCTTGGGCTATATCGGTCGGAGCGCCTAGTCCCGTCACGTATCTTTTCAAGGCTACTCAGTGGAGGCCTTAAGAGAGTCTGCCTAACGGCCCGGCTAGCAAGTTGACTCCTCATAACATTTTCTTAGCTTCCCGATCGAATCCAAGCAGGTCAACGCTTACGCCCGCCCGCTAGCATGAGCAAATTATGCCCGGATAAATGTAGATAATTTATGTCTCGTTTTGCGCCCACAGTGGTTGTCAGAAAAATCCCGGAAGCGGGCGCTGATGAGAAAATTATGAAACATGCCAAATCTCATCATCAGCAATGATGAGAGCGCTGAACTTCCACCGGCACCTCCTTCGTTAGTGGCCCACAACCTCCAAGACGTGTTCGACACTTTCGTGTGCGGTGGGAAGATAAGTTAGGCGAAGACGGAGTTATTGCTGGACTGGAAGCCCTGTGTGGTTTTCCATTCCACAAGCCGTGAAAGACGAGTTCGGATTATGAAAGACATAGGCGCAACCTCCTCTATACCCGTCGTCAGTGCGGCTGCCACGGGTGATATCGCGGCTTTTATTCGGAAATGTGGATTGGAAGCTGAACCGGTCTTCCTCGATGCAGGTATCGATGTCAGGGTTTCGAGCGATCCTTACCAGATGATTGAACTGGCGAAGTTCACCCGTCTTCTCAAGGTCGCTGAAGAGACGACTCAATGCGCAACAATCGGTTTGAATGTGGGGGGCCGCCAGGATCCGGCTCGCTGGGGGGCCTTCGGCTATCTCGTGCTCAATTCTCCGACGATTGGCGATGCGCTCAGAAATGTCGTCTCTCATGCCACCATTTGGCAGACCGGGACGCATTTCGCGTTCCGCCTGACGAAAGACGATATCGGTGTTGAATATGCGATTACCCATCCAGCCGTGGAGGACCGGGCGCAAGACGCCGAGTTTTCAATTTCATATGTAAAAAACATCGTCGACCGGCTGAACGAGCGTCCGGTAACGCCGTCTGATGTCTTCTTTGAGCATGATCCCATCGCAGGCATGGATGCATACGAGCATGTGTTGGGTGTACGACCCCTCTTCAATCAGCCGACAAATGCGATTTTCTATCCCCGCATCTATGAGAATAAGCGGATCGCGTTCGCGGATCTGCAACTTTTCCCGGTCATCAAGCGCCATCTGCGGGACATGGCATCCGCTGTGCCTAAAAGCGAAAGCCTTGAGGGCGATGTCGTCTACCATATCCGCCAGTTTCTTCCGCGGGGTACGGCGACCCTCGAGAATATCGCTGGAGTCATGGGGCTCCAGACGCGCACGATGCAGCGCAGACTCAAGCAAAAAGGCGTCAGTTTTACCGGCCTTCTGGAGCGGGTCCGGCACGAAACCGGCACCCACCACCTCACAGAAACGTCCATGTCGATCAGTGAAATTGCCTACCTGCTGGGTTATTGCGACACGAGTGCCTTCATCAAGGCCTTCAGGAAGCAGACAGGCATGACACCGTCACGGTTTCGCGAGGCGCAAGGGAAAGATTTGGCCGGCGACGCTGGCGATCAATAACGTACGCCCAACTCTACGCCGATCTGACTGGGCGCTCCGAGCATCAGCTGGTTCGCACCGATTGTGTCGACCAGATCGAAACCGTGCGAGTAATACTCTTCACCGCCAATGTTCTTAGCGAACAGGGCTGCATGCCAGCGTCCCGAGTTGCTTTCCACCCCGACCTGAGCGTTCCAAAGCCAATACGCATCCTGTGAGAGCGGCTCGGTATTGTCGGAGGTGAAATAGACTTGGTCCTGGAAGCTGAAATCAACCTGTGCAGAGTAACGGAGTGACCCGAAGAGAGGTCGCTCATACCGGACCGTACCATTGGCGCTCCATTTCGGCGCCTGGACCAGTGCGTTTCCAGAGAAATCGACCCCACTTTCGGTCTGATAGTCCTTGAGTTCTGTATCGAGATAGGCGAGGCCGAGGGACAGGTTCAGCCCTTCAGCTGGCAGTGCGGTCAACTCGATCTCGGCCCCCTGCGTCACGGCATTGGCCGCATTGTCGAGCACCTGGAACGCGACCGGACCGCCGCCCGAGACAACGGTAAAGATCTGCATGTCGCTGTAGTCATTGTAGAAAACAGCTGCGTTGAGGCGCGCCAAGCCGTCGGCGAGGTCTGTTTTCAAACCCACCTCATAAGCGGTCACCGTTTCCGGATCGTAAGGCTTCTGCTCACTAACGTCGAACAGGAAGCCACCATTATAGCCACCGCCCTTGAAGCCATTGGCGACGCTGGCATAGAGCAGGCCGCCCTCATAGGGCAGATAGTCGAGCCCGAGCTTCCACGATATTTCTTCATCACTCTGCTCGTCACTGAATTCGAAGAGGGGAATCGCACCCAGTGCGGCTTCATCGAAGCTCGCTGCCTGCGTGAAGTCCCTGTCTTCTCTGGTGTAGCGCAGACCGAGTGTGCCCCGCCACTTTTCGGTGAACTCATAATCGGCTTGGCCGAAGAGGGCGTAGACTGTTGTTTCCAGACTATTCACCGTGCGGTAGTCGAGCGCTGGTACGCCGATCGCGGCGCCAGCCGGGTCGAATCCGTCTGGATATGCTTGCGGATCGACCGACTCAATCAGTGGACGGAACGCCTTGTAGAGATCCAGGCGCTGGTCCTGATCGAGTGTGGAATTGGAATAGAACCCGCCCAGCAGCCAGTTTGACCTGTCCTGGCCCCCTGAGATCTGAATCTCCTCACTAATGTCCTCGGAGTCCACGCCATACTGAACCGTCAGGATATTTGCAGGCGAAGAGTCACTGTCTTCGAGAAAGATCTTGTCCAGTGACTGATAGCCAGTGATCGAGGCGATGCTGAAACCGTCGTACTCCCAAACCAGTTTGGCCTGGGCGGCGTAGCTGTCGGCATCCAGGTGTGCCGGTGTGTTCTGATCGACGGCGTAGAAACCGTCAGGGTTCTGAAAGCCGAGCACATTCACGCAATCATTGACGATAATGGCCTGTGTATCACACGGTGTCACGGCATCGAGCGGACTGAGTACGCCCTGGCTGCGATAGCGTGGCCCCGGCTGATCAATGACAGACCCATAAACGCCGAACTGGCCTGAAAGGTTGGCAGAGAAGTCGACGTCGAGCAGGCCGCGAAAGGACAGATTGTCGGTACCGCCGGCATCCGACCCGTCAAACCGGTTTGTAATGTATCCGTCAGAGTCATTCTTCTCGAACGCCACCCTGCCGCGCACTGCGCTCGACACTGGTCCGGAGAGGAAACCAGTTACTTTCGTGGTGCCGAATTCGGCATACTGCCCCGTCAGGCCAGCCTCAACCGTGTTGGTGGGCCGGGCGGTCACGAACTTTATCGCGCCGCCAGTTGTGTTGCGGCCGTAGAGCGTGCCCTGCGGGCCCTTGAGCACTTCAACCCGCGCCAGGTCGAAGACCTGCATCACCTGCGCGCCGGGCGAGGATATGAACAGGTCGTCGACATAGACCCCGACTGGGCCAAGATTGTTTGTCGCGAAGTCGTTCAGACCGATTCCCCGAAGGAAGATGGCTGGCTGGTTTCCGGCGCCGGTCGGCAGACCGATATTCAGACCCGGTACGAGCCGGGCAAGGTCGTTTGAATCAGACAGGTTCGCATCATTCAGCTGCTCGCCGGTGTACGCTGTCACCGATATTCCAACCTCCTGCAGCGATTGCTCCCGCTTCTGCGCGGTGATGGTGACCGTGCTGAGCCGGTTGGTCGCCTCTTCTTCCACGGGCGTTTCGGGCTCCTGCGCCTGCGCGAGAACGGAAGGTGCCAGGGCGAGGACCGCAGCACTCAGAAAATGAACAAACCTGGACATATTAAAGACCCCTTGTTTGGTTTCTGCGCCCACCCCAGTCCCATGGACGCCACGAGGAAAGGCTACGATTGGTTGGACTGGGGGGATTAGGAATATTGCGACAACAGATCGTCCAAATGCGACTGACAGGCAGGATTTGAACCCAATTTCCGCATGGCTGCCCCTAAAGGTGGCGATTGACGTTTCGGATACGGGGTTCCATCTGTGTGCTGAAGTAATCTGATGATGCCAGATCGAGCGCGCCCGCCTCATTGATGCTCTGCTCGACCAGCCCCATCAACTCTTCAGCCTCCTCCATGGTCATGATGAGGGGCGGCATGAACTGCGCACAGACCCGGTCATTATTGGAGAAGACACAAAAGACTCCATTTGCGTTCAGGCGCGCGACGGCCGAAATGCAGGTCGAGACATCAACAAACTCGATTGCCTGGAACATCCCGATCTGACGCAGTCCGGCCACCTTGTTGGACCGTTCGGACAGGCCATCCACCGCATGCCGGAAAAAGCCGGACAGCGCGTTCACATGTGCCAGGAAGTCAGGATCCGTCGCATGGTCGATCACGGTTTCAGCGGCGGCGCATCCTATTTCGCTGCCACCGAAGGACGAGAAGTGGATCATCGGATTCTGCTCGTAGACCCGTTCCATCTCATCCCTGTAGACGGTCGCTGCGATAGGATAGATGCCGCCCGACAAACCTTTGCCGGTGGCGAAGATGTCCGGCATGATGTCATAATGCTGGAAGGCCCAGGTGCGGCCCGAGCGTCCGCAACCGGTCTGGATTTCATCAAGGATCAGCAGAATACCATGCTCATGCGTGACCTTGCGTATGTGTTGCATCGTCTGTCTGGGGATGACGTTCATACCCAGTGTTGCCGGGATCGTCTCCAGGGAAACGGCAGCCGTATGCTCGTCGAAGAACGTCTCGATCCTGTCGAGGTCTTCCAGGCTGACCTTCACGAACCCTTCGGGCTTGTAGTTCCAGGCATCAGTATACTTCTCGTCGCCTGCGCCCATGGAGAGCCCGGTATGGCCATGATAGCCGCCTTCAAGGCAGAGTATTGTCGACTTTCCGGTATAGCCCTTGGCCATCTTGAACGCGAAATCCATGGCTTCGCCGCCGCCAGACGAAAAGACTACCCGCCCCATGCGCTCGCCGGAGGATGTCTGCCCGGCTGAATCGACCAGCTTTTTGGCAAGGCGCGAGCGCTCCGAAGACATCAGATGATGATTGCCGAGATCGAGATGGTCGAGCGCGTCGCGTACGGCCTTGACCACTTTCGGGTTGCGGTGGCCGAGATTGTAGACACCGCCGCAGACATGGCAGTCGAAATAGCGTTTACCATCAAGGTCCCAGAAGAAGACACCCTCCCGCTTGCCTTCCACCACATCCCAGCCGAACTGGCGAAAAAGGGGAAGCTTGTGCTTGGAGAGATAGGTCTCGTGCAGCTGAACGGTCTCGTTACGGCTCGTCATCGTGTGCATCCTTGAATTGCGAAAAGTGGGAAATCGAGATCACAGCCCGGCCGGCTGGCCGGCCGAAATTGGAAGCGCGACGCCCGTCATGAAAGAAGCCGAGTCGGTCGCGAGGAAGGTCACCACGTTGGCGACCTCTTCTGGCTGGGCTCCCCGTTTCAGGGCATTCTGCTGGGCCAAGGCATCCCTCGCCTCCTCAAAGGAACATCCTTCGAGACCAGCGATCATTTCGTATTCCTTGTCGCCCATTTCCGTCAGCACCATGCCCGGACAGACCGCGTTCACGCGAATGCCAGATTCGCCGAGCTCCAGCGCCATGGTCTTGGTCAGGCCGACAATCGCGTGCTTGGTCATCACATAAGCCGAGACAAACGGGGCAGCTCCGAGACCGTAGATGGAGGCGTTGTTTATGATATTGCCCCCGCCCCTCTCAATCATCGATGTGATTATTGCCTGACTGACCTCAATCATTCCCATGACGTTGATATTGAAGGCATTCTGGAACTCTTCCGATGTCGTCTCGGTGAAGGCACTGGCGAAGGCGGTGCCTGCATTGTTGAAGAGGATATCCACGCCACCAAAGGTTTCGACCGCACTGGTAACGACCGCCTTGACCTGCTCAGGATTCGATACGTCCATTGGCAGCGCCATGCATCTGACCTTGTGGGCCAGCACCTGAGGCACCAAATCCTCGAAGGCCTTGAACCGCTCGTCGCCTGTGACGGCCAGCCGGTTATCAATCTGACCGCTGGTGCGCGCCGTCATGATGATGTCGGCACCTGCTTCAGCCAGCTTGAGGGCGGTGGCAAAGCCCATGCCGCGAGCAGACCGTGCCCCGGTAATCAGCGCAACCTTGCCCGCCAGCGGACGCGGCGTCTTCGGTGCGCTGGCCGGACGTGTTTCGGTTGTGGGCGGTGTCGCTGCTGCGTCGGCCAGATACTCGGAAGCCAGCGCACAGACACCTTCGACGAGGCCTGGACCAAGTTCTTTCGCCGCTTCCGTTTCTGCGCGGCTCTGTGCCCATGCCATATAGCTGAAGCCTCGCGCCAGAATCATTCCCGGGAGCCAGGCAAGATGCTCATCCGGCAAGGGCCGTCGCGAACGATATCCTTCAAGCAGGCCCTCAAGGGCGGTCTCCATACCCGGTGTGCCGGCGAGGAAGAACAGCGAGGTTGCCAGATCCATCAGATGCCAGCCGAAGCCACAGTCGTCGAAGTCTATGATCCGGAGGGTGTCTCCCTCCTTTAGCAAATTCTCGGGCAGAAAATCCCCTTGCGTCAGGCCATACCGGTCAGGACTCTTGCCAAAGCTGGAAAGCTCGCCGCGCAACTTCTCGCGGGCGTCCAGAAGGAGGCTGCGCTGGTCATCGCTCAGCAATTCATATTCCCAGAAGCATCCGAAATGGCCATCATCGCCGAACAGGCCTTCCTCATCCCAATGTCGGCGCGTGAACCCGGCGGGGGGCGTCCAGCGCTCGGTGAAATTGTGGATCTGGGCGGCCAATTGGCCCGCCATCACATGGTTCTCGCGCAAATGATCATCCGCATCGCAGGATTGGGATTCAATCGCCCCGATAGAAACGCCATCGACCCAGCCCAGAATGTCGATCTGGCGCGGCTCGGGAACTTCCGGATGCTGATAGGTGACGAATTGGTGCCCCTCCAGGGTCGCGATTGGTTGAGGCGTCGCAATCCCGGCCTTACGCAGAGCGTCCATCAGCACGAGTTCCGAAGCGAGTTCGGCGCCTGAATGATAATTGGCGCGGTGGACGCGCATTGCGAAGCGGCCCCCTTTCGCCGGCTCGACTTTGAAGACCGCGTTCTCCCGGTACTTTATAAGCGTTACGTCAGCGTCATTGATGTCCCACTCACCAAGCGCTGCACGACCGATTTTCTCCAACCTCTCAACCTGCTGGTCCTGATGCAGGGCGTAGAAGAGATTTGGATCGGTAGCGCTTTCCTTGCTTTTGTCTTCGGCCTTGTTTTTCATCCAGTTCAGCATCGCCGCCCTCGCAATCAATAAGTCTCTTTCGGCCAGATGAGGGCCGCCACTATGCGATGGGACGATAAGGGAGAGTCGCTGGCGACAATTGTGAATTGGCGACAATGATTATTTCATCCGCGACAGGTCTCGATCTCACGCCGGAGACACCCCCACTCGCCGCTTCGACAAATGTGAGCGGCTCAAGCGAGACGTGAAGACGGGGTCAGCGCTTGCACAGCGGGAACGTCAGATGACGAACGGCGGCGTGCGAGGGCTTAGCCGGAGATCGGGTCGGGCTTGTAGAGAGGCCAGACCCGGTCAGCGGAAGTATAGGCCTTCGCGCCTCATTACGGTTCGCGAGCTTGAGGAATCTCTATCGGTTCAAACTCCATAAGCCCTACGTCACCTGGGCGTGACACCTATGGCAACAGCCCTGCTGGAATTGGCGATCACCGCAGGGAGGTTGATCAAGGATTGCCGGTTTTGGATAGGCAATCGCTATTTCTGACATCTGCTTTGGCGCCCATAACAGACTTGAGCTGAGGGCGGCATCTGAGTTTCTGGCCGTCGGCATGGCTGTCGCAAGACTTGGTTAACCTTGATCTTCAAGATGCGGGGCTTGCAGTGACGCTCCGGCGGGCTGCATGTCTTCCTGAACCTGTCTCCTGCAAGGATTGACTGTCTATGCCTGCCGTGAAGCTGCCTGACTTGCCTGTTTCCTTCCCTCTGGCGCAGATCATTGCGCGCGATCTCGGTGTGCGCGCGGCGCAGGTCGAGGCCACCATTGCCCTGATCGAGGAGGGCGCGACCATTCCCTTCATCGCCCGCTACCGCAAGGAACGTACGGGCGGCCTGGATGATACCCAATTGCGAAAGCTGGCCGAACGGTTTGCCTATCTGACCGAGTTGCAGGTGCGGCGCGAGACCATTCTGGCGTCTGTTTCCGAACAGGGAAAGCTGACGCCACCCCTGGAACGCGCCCTGTGGGCGGCCGAGAGCAAGGTCGAGCTGGAAGACCTGTATCGCCCCTACAAGCCGAGGCGCCGGACCCGGGCGATGATCGCCCGCGAACAGGGGCTTGAGCCCCTGGCGGACAAGCTGCTCGCCTGCGCAGCCGATCCGGAAACCCTCGCGGCTGCCTTCATGGACTCCGCGACAGGGGTCGCGACCGTGGCAGCGGCGCTGGAAGGCGCACGCGACATCCTCATTGAACGGATGGCCGAGACGCCGAGCCTGGCGCGCCATGCCCGCGAGACCGTCTGGACCGCAGGTGAGCTGAGATCGCGCCTCGTCAAGGGCAAGCAGGCGGAGAAATTCCGGGACTATGCCGAGTTTGCCGAACCCCTCGAGAAAATGCCCTCGCACCGCGCGCTCGCCATGCTGCGTGGGGAAAAGGAGGGCGTGCTGAAAGTGGGCGTCGGACTCCAGGCGCGCAAGGCGGATACGCCGCGTCAGGCCATCGCCCGCATCTGTCAGGAATTCAGCCTGCCTGCGTCTGGCCATGCGGGGCATCGCTGGATGCAGGACACGGCGGAAAAAGCCTGGTCGACCAAGCTCGCCAAATCCGGCGCGTCTGACTCCCTGGCAAGGCTGAAGGCCCGCGCCGAGACCGAGGCCATCCAGGTCTTTTCCGGCAATCTGAAGGATTTGCTCCTGGCCGCGCCGGCCGGGAAGAAGACCGTCATGGGCATCGATCCGGGCATCCGCACCGGGTGCAAGATTGCCGTCGTTGATGCGACCGGAAAACTGCTCGACACCGCCACGGTCTATCCTCATGCACCGCGCAATGACCGGGCCGGCGCCCTGGCCGTGATGGCACGGCTCGCCGCCAAGCATGGGGTCGATCTTGTCGGGGTCGGAAACGGCACGGCAGGCCGGGAAACCGATGCGCTCGTGGCCGAACTGGGCAAGACGGCCCCTGACCTCACGCTTGCAAGCCTGATGGTGTCCGAAGCCGGGGCTTCGGTCTATTCTGCCTCACAGCTGGCCGCCGACGAATTTCCAGGCCTTGATGTCAGCTTGCGCGGCGCGGTCTCGATTGCCCGGCGCCTGCAGGACCCGCTCGCGGAACTCGTCAAGATTGATCCCAAGGCCATTGGGGTGGGCCAGTACCAGCATGATGTCGACCAAAACGCCCTGGCCCGCTCCCTGGACGCGGTCGTCGAGGATTGCGTGAATGCGGTGGGGGTGGACGTCAACACCGCCTCTGCCCCCCTGCTCACCCATGTCTCCGGCCTCAACGCGACCCTGGCCAGCAATATCGTCGCCTTCCGTGACCAGAACGGGCCCTTCCAGACCCGCAGGCAGCTCATGAAAGTGGCCCGCATGGGCGCCAAGAGCTTCGAACAATCGGCCGGCTTCCTGCGGATTGTGGATGGCAGGGATCCGCTCGACGGCTCCGCCGTCCACCCGGAATCCTACCCCCTTGTGGAAAAGATTGCGAAGGCGACCGGGCAAACGGTCAAATCCCTGATTGGCAACAAGCCTGTCCTGTCGCGGCTCAAGCCAGAGGATTTTGCCGATCAGGTCTTCGGGGTCCCGACCGTGAGGGACGTCATCGCCGAACTGGAAAAACCCGGCCGCGATCCACGGCCGGATTTCCAGACAGCCAGCTTCAAGGACGGCGTGCATGCGATCACCGACCTCGATCCTGGCATGAAACTGGAAGGCGTCGTGACGAATGTGACCGCCTTCGGCGCCTTTGTGGATATCGGGGTCCATCAGGATGGGCTGGTCCACATTTCCCAGCTATCGGATCGTTTCGTCGACTCCCCGCGCGATGTGGTCAAGGCGGGCGACGTCGTACAGGTGCGGGTCCTGGAAGTGGATATCGAGCAGAAGCGGATCAGCCTCAGCATGAAATCCCCTGCCGACGCCGTCGCAAGCCCTGCGTCCCGAAAGTCCCCCTCAGCGCCAACCCGCAAAGCTGGCAAACCGGCCGCCCAGCCGCACACGAGCAGCCCCTTCGATGTGCTGAAAACCCTGAAACCTTGAAATGGGTGCCAACCTGACCGATGCCTCCTTCCGACCGCGCTGGGTTTGGGGGCACCGATCTATGTCGAAACCTATGGCGCGCAAAAGAAACCCGAAACCCTGGTGCCCGTCATACAGGAGATGTTCCTCAGCTCGGATGCCGGGTTCAAGCGGGCCCGCAAGGCCCTTCATGCCAGAGCCAGCAAAAAAGACATACGAAGGCCCAGATGGGCTAGGTGACCGACAAGGCAGAGACCGGTCCGGACTACCGGATCTTCGCCGGGCCGCAGAATTCGGCGCGGCCATGGGCGAGGAGAGCAAGGATGGCGAGACGCCTTATCTCGCCCTCAAGCTTGACGATCCGGGATTCGACATGGTCGAACAGGTCCCGGCGGATACAGCCATCTACGCCAGCTGCGATCATGCATGTTCGAATCCTTTTGTGCAGAAAATCAAGATTCTCGAGAACATGGACCCTCCCAAATACTAAATAATTTCAGTACATTCAGGGACACATCGGGAACTTGCGAGAGGCAGGCTGGCGGAGAGGAAGTCCTTGCTCCGTCATGTCAGACTATCATAAGTGTTTGATTTGAATGTGTAATTAAAATTCGTGTGCAGCAAAATGTGCAGCAAAATGTGCAGCAACATTCATTTCAGTTCACACAGATGATATGCCAGCATTTGATTGTCCTGAGCAGACACATGCCTCCGCGTTACTCAGATTATCATTCCATTCAGACGTCCAGGAAGGATCGACTCTGCATCAGAAATGATATCGTAGAGAAACTCCTGCATAGTAGGAATATCGTCTATCAGACCCTGCACCCGACCTGCAGTGCAAATTGGTCTGCTCCCCTGAAAGTGGACAATTATTTGAGATAGTCGCCGTTTCAGATATGGGGCCCGGTCCCGGATCGAATTCGCACAGGGAGCTCGTATTTTCCTCACCCGAGTATAGGCAAACGAATCCAGCACAGTTTTTCGCAGAATCTGGCCGGGCTGGGTTGATATAGGGACGCGGACACCGTCGGCAGATCGCTGACGATGCTTGAGTGGTGGCGTCTCTAGAGGGGGCTGACTTCCGTCCACATGCCTTCTTCTTGTCCGCAACGAATAGCCCTGCATATATTCCGCCCCCCGATGACGCGTTTGCGCCCTGCGATTTATGCGCTCTCGCCGCCAGGTCATATGAATCGGAATTGGTACTTTCCTCTCCACTGGCCGATAGATCAGGCCGGAGGCCCGGCACATGAGAATGGAGCACCCATGCGATTCACAGATAAAGTAGCAATTGTCACGGGCGCCGGTCAGGGTATTGGCGCGCATTATGCGCGTGCGCTCGCCAAAGAAGGCGCCGCGGTAATCATTGCAGAACTCAACCCCGAAACCGGTAAGAGAGTCGCGGATTCGATTACTGACGCTGGCGGAAAGGCACTGTTTGCTGAAACCGATGTGAGCTCGGAAAGCTCGACCATCGCGGTCGCTGAAAGCGCGTGCAAGGCATTCGGCGGCATCGATCTTCTCGTCAACAATGCTGCGATCTTCGCAAACATGATGCGTGCGCCGTGGATGGATGTCGATCTGGCCTACTACAAGAAATTCATGGACGTGAACATGAACGGCATACTTCTTATGGCCCGGGCTGTTCACAAGACGATGGCGGAACGTGGCGGTGGGGTCATCCTCAACCAGTCCTCCTCCGCAGCCTGGTCGGCGGGTGGATACTATGGGTTGGCAAAACTCGGCGTGAACGGTCTGACGATTGCACTCGCGAAGGAATTGGGCGCGAAGAACATCCGGGTCAACGCGATTGCGCCAGGGCCGACCGACACTGAAGCAACACAGAACAATGTCCCGCCGGACGTCCTGAAGATGCTGCTCGCCCAGATGCCATTATCCCGCATTGGCGACACACAGGACATTGTGAATTCTGCCCTCTTCCTCCTGTCAGATGACGCATCATGGGTGACCGGACAGACCTGGTGTGTAGATGGTGGGCAGGTGCTCCGCCCCTGATCTCCACCTCCTCATCGAGAGACAGGATGTGTTCCTGACAGGCGCGGACCGGGCACCTGACCAGAAATTTCTGGCCTGCGGATATGTTAAGCTCCGGTGTGTCAAAATGGCCTTCATTATGCGCTGCGGAGCCGAACCGCCATAAACCGGACGAATGGACGACGCGCAGTTGGAAGTCGCGCGGTAAAGCAGGCAAACCGCCGTCTGCCCTCGGTCCCCTGAGATCCGAAAGGCATCACGCATGCCCACCGGTTCGAGACTAGTCTGGTCACGGGTCAGCCGGCATGGATGAGGATGCTCTTGGCGTAGGTGAACTCCTTCAGACCTTCGACGCCGTTCTCGCGCCCAAATCCGGACCGCGAGATGCCACCAAAGGGGGCATCCGAGAGCATTGTGCCGGCACCTCCATTGATCGCCACGCCACCGGTTCTCATCTCCAGAGACATTTCGTACGCCTTGCCCGCATCCGCTGAAATCACCGCACCGGCGAGGCCGAACTGGCTGTCATTCGCGAGGTCGAGAGCTTCATCATCGTCATCAAACCCTATCACTGCGGCAATCGGTCCAAAGACTTCCTCTTGTGCCAAGCGCGAACGATTATCAACGTTATCGAAGACCGTGGGTTGAACAAAGAAACCGCGCTCGAGACCTTTTGGGCGTCCGCCTCCTGTGACGAGGCGGGCGCCGGAAGCGCGCCCCAGATCAAAATAGGATTCAACCCGCTGGCGCTGGGACTCGCGGATCAATGGGCCCATCATTGTTTTGGGATCGGAGGGGTCTCCAATCATGATCGCTTCAACGAGCTCCTTAACCCTTGCGACATAGGCCTTTCGAACGGAGTTGTGAACAATATGCCGGGTCAGGATGGCGCATCCCTGTCCGCAATGGCCAGTGAAGCTACCAACACCGATCGCGGCCGCCCTGTTTATGTCCGCATCGGCTCGAACGATGAATGCTGACTTACCTCCGAGTTCCATGACGACTCGCTTCAGGGTCGGCGCTGCCTGGGCCATGATGGTCGCACCCACCTGGTCCGAACCGGTGAAGGTAATGAGGTCGACGCGCGGATCACGGGTGAGGTCACGGCTGACATCGAGCCCGCCGGTCACAATATTCAATATGCCAGGTGGCAACCCGGCCTCACGTGCAATCTCGCCCAAAAACAGTGCTGAGAAAGGTGTGTATGGCGACGGTTTGAGGACGAGAGAGTTGCCCATCAGCAAGGCGGGCACGATTTTTACGATGTTCAGCATGAACGGATAATTGTAAGGAGTAATCGCGGCGACGACGCCAACCGGGTCGTACTTAACGATACTTGTACCGAGCACGGTGCGACCGTCTGCCGATGGGGTCAGTTCAGGTGTGCTCATCCATGTGAAGTCGCGTGAGGCAGCCTCCAGATAATAGCGGAAATGCTTCATCGGCAAGCCATACTGCCCGAAATTCGCGAGCCCAACAGTCGAGCCGACTTCGGCAACGAGAAGCGCCACGATGTTTTCGCGGCGTCGCTCCAATGCATCGTAGAATCGTTTCATCGTTTCGATGCGCGACCTTAGCGGGAGCTTGCGCCAGACACCGGCGCTGAACGAGTCCCGCGCAGCATCGAGGGCGGCATCCAGTTCTTCCGCCCCGCCCACGCAGACTTCCCCTAGCACTTCTTCAGTCGCCGGATTGATGATTGCTTCGCGTCCCGCAGACCCCGAAGGCAAGTATTCCCCGTTGATGAAAAGGCGATCCTCAAGCTTCAAGTTCACTGTCTTTCCCCTTGTGAGCTGCGAATGAGCCCGATGTCGTCCTCGGTCGCCTACGCGTCATTCACAGAATGCCAGGTCAATCCTCTGTCGGCACCCGGCGTCAAAATCCTGAATCGCTACTTGTTTAGACTGCAACCCTTGCCCCCAACGAAAACCGAACTGACCCCGAAGACAATGTTGAAGCTGGAGTTCAGCTAGGCGGGTTTCCCCTAAGCGGTCAGAAATTCACACTAATGTTGCAACGAAACAGTTCCTATTCCTCGTCCATCAGACTTGGGAACAGACAACATGCAGACTGACCCCTTCATGCCAAAGGCACCACCACACATTCCGGCTGAACTCATTGTTCCGTTCGACTTTCGTGGTGACAAAGAATATTCCAATGATCCTCACAAACGTCTCGACTCGCTCAGAGACGACTACCGCGCCTTCTACACCCCTTTTCCGCGAGGCATGGGGGGCCAGGGGGTCTGGGTGTTTACCCGGGCAGAAGACATTCGCGCGGTCCTGAAGGATCCTCAAACATTTGCCAGTGGCGGTCTCAGGCCATTCGCGAAGGCAATTGGAGAGGATTGGACGCTTATTCCCGTAGATCTTGACCCTCCGATCCACAGCCAGTTTCGGACGTTGCTCAATCCCGTCTTTTCGCCAAAGTCGATGAAAAGCATGGAACTGGTGATCCTTGAGCGGGCAGAAGAGATGACGACAGCACTTACTGACCAGAAGGAGGTGGATTTCGTCCCCGTATTTGCGCGCCCCTACCCGGTTAGCATTTTCCTCGAGTTGCTGGGTCTGCCCCTCGACGGGATGGAAGATTTCATCGAGATCGAGGAAAATATTCTGCAAAACTCCGGTGACGCACAAATTGCGGCGATCCGGCAGCTGCGCGACTATCTCGCAGGTCAGATTGACGACCGTCGGCGCAACAGAGGCGACGACCTGATCAGTTTTGCTGTTCATGCGGAGGTCGCTGGCAGGCCGCTGACTGACGATGAAGTGATGGGGATCTGCGTCATGATGTTTATCGGCGGTCTGGACACCGTTACGAGTACGCTCGGCTACCATTTCTTGCATTTGGCCCGACACCCAGAAGAGCAACAGCGGTTACGCAACCATCCCTTGCTCATACCTGGGGCTGTTGAGGAGTTACTTCGTGTTTACAATGTCGTGACCACGGGGCGCCGGGCGACACGGGATGTCGAAATTGCAGGTGTCCGGATCCGCGCGGGTGACTTGCTCGCCTTGCCCACAACTCTCGCGTCACGCGATCCGAATGAGTGCCCGCATGCCTCAGAAGTGGACCTCGATCGCGAGAGCGCCGGGCACAGCGCGTTCGGGTTCGGCCCGCACCGCTGCATCGGATCGCATCTTGCCCGCCGGGAACTGACAGCCGCCCTCACCGCATGGACGACACGTCTTCCGATGTTTCGCCTGAAGGAGGCCACAATCCCCCGAAGTTCGGGCTCGGGCGTGATCGCACTGAAGTCGCTCCCGCTAGTATTCCTCTGATATGGACGACACGGACTGCATCTATTTGTAGGCGGGCGGCCCCGGGGTCACTGGCGCATCTGGCTTGCTTCAAATCTAAGATAGTGACGCATATCGAGTAAGGTCTCGTCCGCGAGCTCTTCAAATTGTGGCATTCCATTCCTTACCAATGCACCTTCACGGACAATCACGGTAAATGTCTCGTCGTTCAGAATAGTATACGAAGCTCGCAAGTCCGGTGCTGATCCTGCCGCAACACCCTCAAGGCCGTGGCAATGCGCGCATCGGCGACCATAAGCAATTGCGCCAGCCAGTAAAGGACGGGATCCGGCGTCAAAGTCCGGGTCTTCGATTGCAACCAATGGGAGCGGTTTTCGGGCAGGCAGGCTGGCGTCACCGTCCAGAGCAAAGACGAGTACGCGCCTGGCCATGTTGCGGTAGTCAATGCTTATGTCTTCGAAGAACGTTCCCAGCGCAGCCGCTCCAGTGCTGCTGCCCGTCTGAATTGCTATATAATCCCTGCCTCCTGCAGCAAACGCAATGGGGGGAGCGAGGATGGGTGCCTGGGCGTCAAATGACCAGACACGATCCCCCGACGAAGCATCATACGCATTGAATGTCCCATTGATTTCGCCCTGGAAGACGAGACCGCCCGCAGTTGCCATCACACCGCCGCCGGTTACACCGGTTGTCGGCACTTGCCAGGCAAGTTCCTGATCAACGGGATTCCAAGCCGTCAACGCGCTTCTTGACGGGTTCGTCTCGTCCCAGATCGGCGCGGCCGACATGCCGCCATCCGACCCAAACCCGGGATAGCGTGCCCAGTCGTCAGCTTTGACATCGCCGCTCGAAATCCGCGAACCTATGAAGCTGGTCGGTATGTAGACCAATCCGGTTTGCGGGCTGAATGCCATCGGCATCCAGCTATGAGCGCCGAACGTTCCAGGAAAAAGGTCAAAACTTCCGCCATCTGGAAACCGGGCCGCGGGGTCTTCGACCGGACGGCCCGATTCTGGATCGATCTTTGAAGCCCAGGTCGTTTTCACGAAGGGTCTAGCCGAGATGAAATCGCCATTTACCCGGTCGATTACGTAAACGAAACCGTTCTTCGGCGCCTGAAGGAGCACATCGCGCGTTTCACCACCGATTGTGAGCGTTGCCAAGGCGATATCCATTGACGCGTTATAGTCCCACGTCTCGCCTGGATTAACCTGATAATGCCATTTGTAAGCGCCGGTGTCGGCGTCGAGCGCCACGATCGAAGCGAGGAACAGATTGTCACCCTCGCCTTCGCTGCGGATCTCGTGGTTCCACGGTGCCCCATTTCCAACCCCGAGATAGACTGTCTTGTACTTGTCATCATAGGTGATGGCATTCCAGACAGTGCCACCGCCGCCATAACGCCACCATTCGCCGTTCCATGTTTTGGCAGCCAGCTCCAGGGCATCATTTTCAAAGCCGTCGGCCGGATTTCCCGGCACTGTATAGAATCGCCAGAGTTGTTCGCCGGTGTTGCCGTCATAAGCCGTGACATATCCACGGGCATCACTGACATCTGCGCCGCCATTCCCTATAATTACCATCTCGTCCATAATGCGAGGCGCACCGGTGACATACAGCCCGCTTGCCGGATCCACGGTCGGCACTGACCATAATTGCTGACCGCTCTCGGCGTCCATACAAATTAGATTGCCATCCACGGTCGCCGTGTACAGTCTCCCTTCCCGATAGGCGATGCCACGGCTTCCCCAACTTGACCTGAGCTTCCGTCCGGCTGTCTCCGTTACGTCCGGATCGAACTGCCAGACGACGTTACCGGAGACGGCGCGAAAGGCCGTAATTCTGCTTCGACCGGTCGTGACGTAAAGCATCCCGTTGATCGCCAGCGGTTGCGATACGGAGTTTTCGATGTCGAGATCATACGACCACAGAAGCCCGAGACGACCTACAGTATTCTGACTGATCTCGCTTGCCGGACTGAAGTGCTGCTCGCCTGAGCTGCCACCATAGCCTGGCCAATCAATCGGATCCGGGCGACCTGTTGCCCGCCCTCCGTCAGTTTGCGCAGAATCAGGAGAACAGCTGCAGAGAGCAAACAAAACACAGCCTGCCGAGCAAATAATCATGATTCTCTGCACATATTGGGTGACGAGCATATTTCCCCTGCAACCATATAGTGGTTTGTATATTCTCAGATCCAAGCCAGGGCGTCCCCTTTCACCGAAATCGGAACGCGCTCTCCCGGAGAGAGCATTTGTTGCCCCTCCCCTGAAATGCTGATTCTACTCACGCGAACTCAAGACAGGCATAAATAACTGTAGGCTGCCAGGTATCAGCAACTATGCCTCGGCACTCCCGGCCTTCAAATTTTGGCAAGCAATGAAAAAGAACAATGCCGCAAAAAGGTTGATCGACGCGCCAATCGTCATGGCCACGCCAAGCGAGCCGGCCATATCGCTGATCAGCCCGATCGCGACCGGCCCAACGCCCACGCCAACGAGATTGGCGAGCATCCAGTATGAACTGCTGACCGTTCCATGCATACTGGTGGGGGATGATGCCAGAACAACAGCGGTCACCTGACCGGACCACCCCCCCAGAATGACGCTGAGCATGATGACGAGCACAATCGTGGCCGGTTGACCCGGCACCGTCGCCATGAGCCAGCACACGGGCAGGGACAGGCATAACAATAGTGCCGGAAATCGGTAGGTTCCTGTGATGCTTCCGCGAGCCAATGCCGGTGTTGCGAATCCGGCCACGACTGAGCCAAGCGTATTGCCGCCGATTGTCGCCACCGCCATGATAATTCCCGTCTCACCAAGGCTGAACTCTCGCACCCGTATCAGGAACGGTCCCAGCCATGTGATTAGGGATGCGTGCGCAAGAGAGGCACACGTTCCGGAAATTACAATATATAGCAACGCTCTGTTCCGGGACATTTCACGGATAGCTTTACCGAATGAGGGTTTTGCTGATTTGGAATTGTTTGCAGCGCGTCGCGCCGGCTCCCTGATGGTGGTCAACACCAGAAGGGCAAAAACAAAGCCGGGAATACCTGCAATCAGAAAAACGGCACGCCATCCATAATATTGAGCGACAAATCCGCCGACCAGGAAGATAAGCCCGGTTCCCAAGCCCATGGCCAGGTAATATATTCCCATGGCTTTGGGCAATTCTTCGCGGTCAAACAGATCTCCGATGATTGAAACGCTGGCTGGAGGTCCTCCGGCTTCAGCCGCGCCTACGCCGATGCGCATCAGCAGGAGCGAAACAAATCCCGTTGACAGTGCCCCCAGAGCCGTCAGCCCACTCCACACGGTCACCACAATTGCGATGAGCCGCACACGGTTCGTGCTGTCAGTGAGCCGCCCGATTGGCAGGGCGACCACAGCGAGCGCGCCGGAATGGGCCAGACCCGACAATAAACCCAGCGCGGAATCGGATAGACCGAATTCCTTTTTGATCGGCTCGATCAGGACAGAAATTACCGCACGATCAATATAGTGAGTGGTAAATATCGCCGTCAGAATGAACAGGACATACCAGCGGTAACTCGTATGCCCGCTCTGCATTTCATTCACCTCTTACACCCCATCGCACTACACAGCGGTAATAATTATTGCCCAGACCTGCCGACGGTCTGGCCATCCGATGCCAATATCGGCTGGTTGCACTATAGAGTTCGCCGGCCAGAGGGCTAAGGTGGTTCACAAACAGTCCATGGCCATCATGGCATTAACGCAATTCCCGATCCCGTCTTAGGGTACGCGTGCTGAACGCCGGACGCTGAACTTCGGCTCATCCCGAGTTCTGACGCAAGTCCCTCGCTGATGGCGTGTCTTGTCCCCTTCAGGGCTCTCCGGAGCACTGGCATTAAGAGAGCCCCGGACCACACATGATCACTGACAGAAAAATTGTTATTACGGGGGTGACTGGCAAAGCTGTCGAGCCGCTCGCGCGTGTATTGGCACAAAGCAACGAGGTATATGGCGTTGCGCGCTTTTCCGATGAACGCGACCGAGCCCGGATATTCGCGGCTGGCATAAAACCCTGTATTGCCGATTTTGCGACGGGTGACTTCTCAAACGTTCCCAAGGACCCCGATTTCGTTCTGCATTTCGCGTGGATGCGAGCCGGTCTTGGTGAACTCGACAGGGCCATCGCCGTCAATGTCGTTGGCGCCGGACTGCTTCTGCAGCATTGTGTCGGCGCCAAGGCGGCCCTGATTGCATCCTCAATGGGGATCTATTCTGCACATGAAGACCCGTATCACAAATTCAAGGAAAGTGATCCGCTGGGTCGAGGCAGCTCTGCCTATGCCGCAACCAGTCCGGTCACCAAGCTTGGTCTGGAGGCAGTCTCTCGCTTTTGCGCCCGCGCCTTCAACTTGCCTGTCACAATTGCCAGACTCAACACTGTCCTGGGCCCGGTGAGCGCCTATCATGGTCATTTGTGCCATAATGTCCTGAATGGCGTGGAGACAGTTCTACCTGGGGATCCGAATCTTCACTCACCGATCCACATCACAGACATGATCGCTCATATGGAACCGCTTCTCGACGCAGCCGCGACTTCGGCTCTGACTGTCAACTGGTGCGGTGATGACACCGTTTCATCACAAGAGACACTGGATAAGATCGGCGCAGCTTACGGTCGAAAGGCACAGTATCGGACCGAGACGAAGGTCGGCGTGCCCAAGGGCAATGCCGCGAGTGCCGAACTCCGCAGGAGTATTACGGGTCCGTGCAAAATGACCTTTTCCGAAGGATTGCGCGATCTGATCAATCAGGTCAGGTCCGACCAGGGTGACAACCAGATTCAAACATAGAGGAAGCGCGCGTATGACCATCAAGGCACGGGATCATGCGCATTGATTTGCCGAACCCTCAAAATGACATGAATGACGGGGTTTCACCATGTCTGAAGTGCCGCCAGATTATGTTTGAATAATTTCACGGGCCCTCCCCGACTCAAGAACGTACAGGTCTCAGGTCCACGCGGAGAGGTTAGGAACACAACCATCTTCACTGCATGAAGCCGTGCGCACATTAGCACCAAACAGACATCTCGGGATGATACGATGCACAAAATCCGGCACCCCTCGCCAATCTCCGAAAAATCCGCCAGCTTTCTCAAACATAAGAAGCAGTTGCTGATCGATGGAGAATGGACTTCAGGAAACGATTCTCAAACCCTGTCGGTCTACGATCCTGCGACAGGCAAGCAGATTGCCGTAAGTGCCGCAGCGACGGCCGAAGATGTGAATCGCGCTGTGGCTGCAGCCCGACGCACCTTTGATAACCGCGTCTGGCTGGAAATTGACCCCGCCGAACGCGCCAAGATCTTGTGGAAGATCGCCGACATTATTGACAGTCGAGCCGCCGATATTATCGAAATCGAAGTCCTGAACCAAGGGATGCCGGCCTATGTCGCGCAATGGACGCTCGGCATGTCATCCAATGTCTTCCGGTACTATGCCGGGTGGATCTCGAAGATCCAGGGTATCACCACGAATCTCGATACGCCTCAACGCAACTTCCATGCTTATACCATTCGTGAACCGATGGGGGTGGCCGCCTTGATCGTACCATGGAATGGCCCATTCTACTTTGCCTGCGCCAAACTTGCTGTCGCCCTTGCAGCAGGATGCAGCTGTGTGCTTAAGCCGTCAGAAGAAACGCCTTTGAGCGCCGTGATGCTTGGCGAAATCCTGATTGAAGCAGGCATACCCGCCGGGGTCGTCAATATTGTTCAGGGACTGGGAGATATCGCAGGCGAAACCCTGGTCAATCACCCTGATGTCGACAAGATCGGATTCACGGGATCGACTGCGGTCGGAAAAAAGATTGTTCACTCGTCGGCTGAGACGCTAAAGCATCTCACACTTGAGCTTGGTGGAAAATCACCGGTCATTATCTTTGAGGATGCGAACATAGAAAACGCTCTTGCTGGTGCAGCCCAAGGCGTTTTCCAGGGCTCCGGACAAATGTGCGTGGCCGGATCGCGAGTATATGCTCATCGCAACGTCTATGACAAGATCGTGGAAGGCCTGAGCCTGCATGCCAGGAATCTGAAGCTTGGCAGCGGGTTCGATCCTTCGGTACACCTAGGCCCCTTGGTGTCCGCCAAGCAGCTCAAACACGTGTCCTCCCTTCTTGACAGTGCAGAGCCCCAGGGAGCTGAAATCGTCACAGGGGGTAAGAGATGGGGCGAGGAGGGATTCTTTGTCGAGCCGACCGTTCTCGCAAACGCACCTTCTACTGCGCGTGTCATGCGGGAAGAAATATTTGGTCCAGTTGTAGCTGTAACGCCTTTCGATGAGATCGACGAGGTAACTCAGTGGGCAAATGATACACATTATGGCTTGGCCGCGGCAATATGGACGCAGGACGTGAACACTGCCCACACAATGGCACGCCGGATGAGGGCGGGCCAAATCTGGTTGAACTGCCAGCTTGCTTCTGACCTTTCAATCCCGTCAGGCGGGTTCAAACAGTCCGGGCTCGGCAAGGAACACGGATTGGAAGGTCTGGATGCCTACCTGCAAACCAAATCGGTCTTTCTAAAGCTCTAGTTTTCTGCCCTTTCGGAAGGATCACAAGATTATTCGACAAATGGTCAGGATCTGCCAATGAACGTTAAACCTCACTCCAGAGACTTGATTTCAGCTCCACGTGGACTTGGATGGATCCTGACCTATCGCGCCAATCTCGCCCCGGATCAGGCCTGTTATACAATCCGTGACACAACGCTGACGAGGGGGGAGCTAGACTTGCAGGCCAACCGGATGGCGCGGGCCCTCTTGTCCCGGGGCGTGAAGAAGGATGACCTCGTCGCAATCTGCTTACCAAACAGTCCAGCTCATCACATATTTGCATTTGCCATCTGGAAAATCGGCGCCACGCCGATGCCGCTTTCTCCAAAGTTGCCAGCCTCAGAACTGAGGGAGATCCTCAGACTCGCCTCTCCTGCTCTCCTGGTTGGCAGCATTCCCGGCGTCCGGCTGGATCTGCCCGTGATGGCAGGTGACTACGTCCCGGACCCCCTCCTGCCAGATCATGCACTGCCCGAGGCCATTGCCTCCAGCGTGAAGGCGATTACCAGTGGGGGCAGCACGGGGCGTCCTAAGATAATCGTTGATGGTCGGCCCTCCACCCTAATACCTGACGAGCCCAGCCCATTCCTGCAGATCCGGATAGACGACATTATGTTGCATCCGGCGCCGCCATATCACAGCGCCGGTTTCATGCAGATGAACTGGGGATTGGCCTGGGGCGCCCATATTATCTGCATGGAGAAATTTGATGCCGAAGACTGGTTGCGGCTAGTCGAAAAACACAGGGTTCGCTGGGCCTATCTCGTTCCCACAATGATGAGCCGAATATGGAGCCTTCCCGACAAGATTCGAAACCAGTATGACGTTTCATCGCTTGAGGTCGTGATTCACATGGCATCTCCCTGCCCTGACTGGCTGAAGGCTGCATGGATTGACTGGCTTGGCCCAGACCGAATCTTTGAAGTTTACGCTGGATCCGAAGGCATTGCCGCGACTCTCATTACTGGCACTGAATGGCTTCAACATCGCGGCTCTGTCGGAAAACCTGCGCAGGAAGTCCGCATTCTGAGTGAAGACAATGAACCACTCCCGCAAGGGGAAATCGGAGAAATCTACTTCCGGATGCCGACCGGAAACGCAGCTCCTTATCGATATATTGGCGCGGAAGCCCGAAAGATTGATGCGTGGGAATCTTTGGGTGACATGGGATATCTGGACCGAGACGGTTACCTGTATATAGCTGATCGACGCACGGACATGATCGTCAGTGGAGGGGTAAATATTTACCCCGCAGAAATTGAAGCCGCGCTGGAAGCTCATCCACACATATTCTCAAGCGCAGTCGTAGGGCTTCCGCATGCAGATTTCGGGCGCGTACCTCATGCGATCATAGAGCTTGAACCCGGCTCAGAAACCCTGACAGCTCAAGACATTGAGGCCCATCTGACAGAACGCCTTGTACGCTATAAGCTGCCGTACACTTACGAATACACTTCCGCACCACTAAGGGACGCATCCGGCAAGATGAGGCGTAGCGCACTTCGTGATGACTGCGAGTTGCGCCTGATGCAAGGCAAGAAATTTCCTGGCCTTCGTACGGCGCGATAGCAATTCCACACATACGCATGCCCTAGGCGTCATAGAAAGTCTTCTCCAGAGGCCTCCTCTTTCATCTCGCGCACTATGCCGTTTTCCTGGTAAGTACAACTCGCGACTGAGCACCGGAACCTTGCTGTTCTCCGCGCCAGTGCGCTAAAGTTTATTGTCCCCAGGATTATAATCAACCTAGCTGATCTACGGGCCGGCCAAGAATCCTTTCCTGTCAAAATCCTGTGATGGAGCTGATAAACGGCATAAATCCGGAGAGGTTCGGATCTTTCCAAACCTCCGATACCTGTCCTAGTTAAAGCCGCAGAGACCTCAGCCTGATAATTACGAAACGGGGCACGGGGTAGCATTGGGAGGACAAAACAGATGAGAGCAGTTCGATTTGGATGCGCATCGGTCAGCGTACTGGCATTTTCGGCTATCTATGCATCCGCACACGCACAAGAGACCGAAACAGTAGATGCGGTCGATTCCACGGCGGAACAGGCAGAGGATGCTGCCAGGTCACTGGACACCGTAATTGTAACAGCTCGCCGACGGGAAGAGTCGGCGCAGGACGTTCCAATATCAATGACCGTTCTGTCGCAAGACGACCTTCTTGAACAGTCCGTGTTCAACGTTAAGGATCTTCAGAGCACTGCGCCAAATGTCTATATTGGACAGGGTGGCGCGTCACCAGGCGCCTTGGCCTTTGGCATTCGGGGGCAATTCCAGAATGACGTTCTGACGACTCTCGACCCGTCAGTTGGTGTTTACGTAGACGGCGTATACTGGGCTCGTTCCCATGGCATGAATGCGAACCTACTCGATATCTCCCGCATCGAAGTTCTCAAGGGGCCCCAGGGCACATTGTTTGGTCGCAATACCACGGGTGGTGCCATTAATGTAACTACCACAGATCCGAGTTTTGATGGCATCAGCGGCCATGTTCAAGGCAGAGTCGGGAATTTCAGCGAGCGGGACGCGGAATTCGCAATTAATCTGCCAATCATGTCTGACATGATTGCTCTGCGACTCGCAGGGGCATTCGCAAAACATGACGGCTATTACGATAATACGTTCCTGAATACGGAGCTCGGCGAAGAGGATACTCGAAGCCTGCGGGCAAAGCTTCTTTTTGAGCCCAATAGCGATCTGTCTTTTCTCCTGTCTTACGAATATTTTGATCTGGACCAGGCGGGCAAGCCAACCAATCTGGAGTTTGCGCTTCCCTTTCCGGCCGCACCTGAAATCATCGCAGCCTTGTCATCCGGCGGCTGCCTTCAGTCATTTGATCCGGCCTGCCCGGCACCATTTGTTCCAGGCTCGCAAACGTTCGCGCAGTACGCCAATGATGGATTTTACACTTCCAGTCTCAATCAGGATGCGAATGAGACGGTTCACACCGAAACAATCTCCGCGACGGTCACGTATGATCTTGGGTTTGCCGATCTGAAATATATCGGCGCCTATCGATCAATGGAATCGGATACCGGCAGGTTTGACTATGACGGAACGCCTTTCACCATTCTGCATCCCCAGCAATTTGCGGCGACCGACCAAAATAGTCACGAAGTGCAGCTGAACGGACAGATCGCCGAAGACCGCATAGATTACACACTCGGCGCATTCTATTTTGAAGAGGAAGGGATAGATGGTAACAACACGCTTGCTCTACCTCTCCTTAATCCAAACAATCCCACCCAGACCCTCGGGGACGTGTCAGGTGAGAGCTGGGCAGTGTTTGCACAGAGCTCGTTCGACATAACTGACGCGTTTTCAGCAACAATCGGTATTCGGTATTCAGAAGATTCCAAGTCTTTGGATCTGAGAAGTCGCTCGGCGGGAGTGTGTTCCCTCAGCGCTGGTGATCCACCCGTCCGATTGTCCCCGACCGATGAATGTCTTATTTCGCAATCGCGAACCGATGATTCCATCAACTATCTAATCAGCCTGGAATATGACTGGACGTCTGATTTCATGACCTATGCGAAGACCTCGAAGGGCTATCGTGCAGGGGGTTTCAATTTGCGCGGCACTACGCCCTTCACCTATGGCGGTTTCGCACCCGAGGAGGTTATCGATTATGAACTTGGCCTCAAGTCGCAGGTATTCAACAATCGCTTCCGGCTGAATGCGGCAGCGTTCTATTCTGACTACACAGATATCCAGCGCAGCGTTCTGGTGCCAAATGGCGTCGGCGGCGTTGCTACGACGACCATCAATGCGGCCGCTGCAGAAATCTACGGAATAGAGATTGAAGCAACAGCTCTTTTGACAGATGAATTTGAGTTGAATGCAGCTGTTGGCATCACCGAAGCGGAATATTCCGAATTCATGTCGCAATGCCCTATGCCCTATCCTGCGACCGCTGTGGTGCCGTGCATCGATGATAAGTTCGATCGCTCTGGGGAAAAGTTCGAGAGAACACCGCCCTTCACGGCCGGCATAGGCGCCACGTACACCAAGCAGCTGACGCGGGGAGTCCTGACACTCCATAGCGATTATTACTATCAAGACGATATTTACGATGTTGGTGTCACGCAGACACTTACGCCCGGCTATGTCCAATACATACGTCAGGGGGGATATGGTCTCCTGAACGCGCGCCTCCGGTATGAATTCGGCAATAGTGGATTTTCTATCGCTGCCTATGGAAAGAATTTGACAGATAAGAAATACACGACGTTCCAGCTGGACTTGGCAAGCGCCGGGCTTGGCTACTTCTCGAACAGTCCTGGCACCCCAAAAACTTACGGCATTGAAGGGCGCTGGGAGTTCTAAGCCTCTTCGACAGTAGCCGATCAATTGCAATCGGCTGCATCCTCCTCCTGAGGTGGTCTGGCAAGACCACACTAACCTTCGGCGGCCTTGTGCCGCCGCCTTTTTACACCGCTGCGTACATGTCACCACATGCGCTGCGGGCACATACAAATAGGGCACCAGCCATGATGAGTGATGACACCAGAAATAATTTGCCTGACCTTGCACAGCGTCTGTCCGCATTCATGGCCCAACATGTCTATCCCAATGAGCGACGATATTATCTGGAGGCCGAACGCATGGGCCCGTGGAAAAATTATCCGGTCGTCGAAGAGTTGAAGGCTCTGGCGCGTGCAGAAGGTTTATGGAATCTCTTTTTGCCAGCGGAGGAATCAGGAAGCGGACTCACCAATGCCGAATATGCCCCGCTTTGTGAAATCATGGGACGAAGCCTTTTTGCCCCCGAAATATTCAACTGCTCGGCACCCGATACCGGGAATATGGAGACGATTCTCCGCTATGGGAGTGAAGAACAGAAAAAGACATGGCTGGCGCCGCTGCTCGCAGGCGAGATCCGATCCTCTTTCGCCATGACCGAACCGGACGTCGCGTCTTCCGATGCCACCAACATTGCAAGCTCGATCGTTCGCGATGGCGATGACTATGTAATCAATGGCCGTAAATGGTATACGACCGGGGCGACCGATCCGCGCTGCAAGATCATAATTTTCATGGGCAAGAGCTCTCCCGAATCGGAAAATCCCTATACCCGACAGTCTATGATTCTCATTCCGCGGGATCATCCGGGCGTTCATGTCATTCGCGCCATACCGGTGCTGGGATTTTATGGTGTTCCCGACCGGGCTGCTGAAGTTGTTTTCAAGGATGTCCGTGTACCGGCAACGAACATGTTGCTGGGAGAAGGACGGGGCTTTGAGATTGCGCAAGGTCGATTGGGTCCCGGCAGAATTCATCATTGCATGCGCCTCATCGGCCTGTCTGAACGCGTCCTTGAACGGATGTGCAGGCGGGCTGCCGGACGCAGTCCATTCGGACGGAAACTGTCAGACCAAACAGTAACGCTGGAGCGGATTGCCGAAGCTCGCATCCTGATTGATCAGGCCCGCCTGCTCACCCTGAATGCTGCTGTAAAGATGGACACGGTCGGCAATAAGGCTGCGCGCCAGGAGATCGCGATGATAAAGGTCGCTGCCCCTAATATGGCGCAGAAAGTTGTAGACTGGGCCATTCAACTCTTCGGCGGCGGCGGTACCAATAACGATCATTTACTATCCGCAGCCCTCGCAACTGCGCGGTTACTTCGGCTGGCAGACGGCCCGGATGAAGTTCATAGAAATCAGATCGCGCGCCTTGAAATGCGGCGCCACGAGCAAAGCGATCCTGCCCTGACAGGCGGTGATGCAAGCGTTCTAACGCTTGAGGAGGTCAGGCGAATTGACAGCGAAGGCCTGTGGCCGAGTCCCCATCGTCGTGGCGTCTGAAGCCTCACAACCACTCACGGTATCACCTGATTGGCGCGGCTTTCTGCGACGCCTCGGGCACCGGGAACCTCAGTCCCAGCAGGGTCACCGCAATCAGCAGCACCGCCGAGACATAAACGCTCGTTTTCAGACCGGACATATCTGCGACCAGCCCCCAAATATAGCTTCCCAGGGAGACACCGCCAAAAGCGAACATGTAATAAGTCGCTATACACCGGCCCACGAGCCGTTGTGGCACGTAACTCTGGATCGCTATATTGATCGTCGAGAGTGACCCAACCCAGCAGGCCCCGGCCAGAAGCGCAAATGGCAGGGCTAATGACAGAACACGGAAGGACATGATGCCGGCCATGCCAAGAGCAAATCCGAGACTGCCGATCGTGAAGACATTCTGGAGTGTCAGGCGTCTTCGCATTTCGTCCGCTATGATCGCGCCTGCAATGGAGCCCACGCCAAGTGCTCCCAGCAAAAGTCCGAAAGTCAGCTGTCCACCATGCAGAATGTCCTTTGCGACGAGCGGCGCCAATGCCCATATGGATGAGGACATCAGACCAAACAGGCTTGATCGCACCAGCGTCCGACGGATCGCCGGTTCCCGCCACGCATAGTCAACGCCGAGCGCGATGGAATGACGGATTCCCTTTACCGTGTCATCCCGATTGAAGACCGGACGCCAGTTGAGCAAAACGAAAATGAGCGCTGTATACGACAAGGTATTGAGGAAAAAATTACCCGTTGGACCGATGCCGGCCATGACCATCCCACCTATGGCTGGCCCGAGGCTTCGAGCGAGATTGAACCCAATCGAATTGAGTGCAATTGCCGACGACAGTAGAGATACCGGTACCTGGTCTCGCAATGATGCTTGCCATGTTGGCGAGTTGATTGCCGTTCCGGCTCCGATAAGGAAGGTGAGACCCAGCAGGGTAAACGGCGTAACATGGCCAAACGCCGAAAGCAGGGTCAGGACAGCGCTAACGGCGAGCATCATGCACTGTGCAGACAGCATCACCAGACGTCGGTCAAATGTGTCCGCCGCAGCGCCCGCAAAGAGGGCGAGGAGCAGAATAGGAATGGTCGTTGACGATTGCACGAGGGCAACCATCTGGGCCGAATCCGTCAGCAATGTCATCAACCAGGCCGCTCCAACGGCCTGAATCATGGTCCCAAAATGCGCCGCGAGGTTGGCCAGCCACATATTGCGGAAGACCGGATATCGCAGCGGCTGCAGGGTCGTTATCATTCGGTGGTCTTAATATGACGGTCGCCGTCAAACAGTTCACGCATCCTTGACCTGTCGAATTTCATGGACGGTGTCCGTGGAAGCCCCGGCACGATCTTGATGACCGTTGGAACCTGGTAGGCAACAAGTTTGCTCCGGAGATGAGCCAGCAGGCATTCCACACTTGCCTCGGCGCCCCTATGCAGCTTTACGAGTGCAACAGGCACCTGACCAAGACGCTCGTCCGCCAATCCCAGTGCATATGCCTCATCTACCGCCTCATGCTGCTTGAGGGCATCGGTAATGACCTCAGGGACAATCTTGAACCCGCCCCTATTGATGGCATCATCGGCACGACCATGAATGTACAGGAAATCATCACCATCAATTGATGCAAGGTCTGATGTACGAATCCAGTCGGATCCGACACGGTGCACACGGACCTCCAGAATCCCCTGCCCCCTTTTCTCCCTTCCCGTTTCCGGATCGACGATCCGAAAATCGGCGACATTCCTCCGTACTCGTCCCACGGCGCCCTGCTTGGCCTGGCCATATTTTATCCTGTCACACAAGCGGTCATTGGCAATCGCGCCACAATATTCGGTTGCCCCATAATTTCCCAGAACCAGAAGATCGTAGCGCCGTTCGAACTCAGCTACGACCCCATGATCTGGCGGGGCCGAGCCCGTCCAGACCGCTCGCAAACTTGCCAGCTTGTCGGACTCCGGATTCTCGTCAAGCACCATTTTCATCATTGCAGGCGGCAGGCCGGCAATCTGGTGCTTGTACGTATAGATGGCGCGAATCCATTTCCGGGAATCAAATTTCTCAAGAAGGATCAGTCGCCTGCCTGTAATGCCGGCACGCGCAACCGTGAGTGCACCCGTGATATGGGCGAGCGGCGAATACTGGATCAGTGGAGACTGTTTGCGCCCCGGCATGGGGACCTCTCCAAACTCCTGATTGATCGTATCGCTTTCCATAACTGAGGCGAATAGCGTATCATATCGGATCGGAATACGTTTGGGCTTGCCGCTTGTACCGCTTGTCCCGATCAGAAGAGCACACTCTTCTGTTTTGATTTTTGCACGGATCGAGCAGCCTGGCACAAAATTCGGTTCGCCCTTTTCGAGCGACCCGAGACTGATCAGAGGGATAGCGCTGTTATTAGCCGTCTCAGCGAGGCGCAGACTGTGTATGACTTCCGTCTCGGCCACCATCAGACTCAGGCCAAGCTGCGCCACCTCATCCAGGATGGCCTGCCCGGTCTGGAAAGGATTGATTAGTACGACGCAATAGCCGCCCTTGAGCAACCCCAGGAACGCCGCAACACATTCAGGACGATTCCGGGCCACGAGCCCGATCTTTGCCTGCGCTGGTGCCCCCGCGGCCTCGATCAGCAGATTCATCGGCGAAGCCAGCGCGGCCAGTGCCCCCCATTTCACCCAACTTCCATTAAATTCGATTCCATCCATATCGGACAAATTGTCGAGGGTTCCGCTGAGACTATAGGATACTCTGTTGAACATATATCTATCTCCGTACCCGCCTGGAGGCCCATCAGACTGGGCCAGAAGGCTGCAGATATTTCCACACAAGACTATACGCTGTGTGCCCTCGAGATAAGTTCAACATGACATGTGTTTCGATGCGATGTTCTGCATAGGGATGCGTTGGAATCACACTAATCACGATTTGAGGTGATCAGCCTTTGAATATGAGTATATCCATGCTGAAAGCTTGCAGGAACGCGACCTAGCCAATGGATTCAAACGCCAACCAGGCTTCATCCTGTTCAAGCAGGTCATCCGGGCATTCGGTAAAGTCCTGGGTAGACCCGAAATTACGTAATGCCAGGTCAGCCCGCTCAGGCTGCCAGGCCCAGCACCCGCCAACCGGTCCGGACCGCCGCCCCGGTGCATCGAGATCCACCGTTCGCCCGTTGGAAATGAAGATTGCGCGGCGAAGCACGAGTGCTGCTTCGGCTTCGTCCGGCCGCAGATGCTCTTGCGTCCATCCAGTGAATCCGGCTCCGAGGGACCGCCCGGAATAGGGTGGCGGATTCTTCACAGCATAGCCATCCAATTCCCAATTGAGCATCAGGTCATCCGCGCGCCGAAGTCGCGCGCGCCTGGGCGTGCCGGGCAGCTTGTCATCCACTTCGACATCATACTGCCGAAAGGTGGTGCCGCGCGATAATGCGGCAACAGCGAGTCCGGCAAGGTCAATCATGTGCGTACATTGAAGGCGCGCATCAGTATGTTTCAGCACGCTAGCCGAAGCGGGGTCGATCCTCATCCCGATCAGTTCGATAAGTCTGTTTCCGGCCTGGCTGCAAATCACCGTGGGTGTACGAAGTGACTGGGCTGCTGCGGTTTCTACATGACCGTCACGTGACACGATCGTGACACGGAAATGATGAAAGTCGTCTTCGACAGCTGCCCGGGCTTCATGCACACCTAGCGCAAACTTGCGCGTCGCCACTGCTATCCGCCTACGCAATACACCCATTATCGACCTTGTTTCTTTCTGAGAGGGCCGCCTGCTCACGCACCACATGTGATTGGAATAAGCGCTCCGTTGATGCAGCGTGCTGAGTCTGAGAGCAAGAAGCCGATGAGGTGCGCAACTTCGTCGGGAGGAATCCAGGCTGACATATCCGCCTCGGGCATCGAGAGGCGATTGGCCGGCGTATCGAGGATGCTCGGCAGGATCGCGTTGGCTCGCGCCCCGACGGGTCTCAATTCCCTGGACAGGGATTGCGTGAGTTTTTCCACCGCGGCCTTGCTTGCCGCATACGGGCCCATGCCGACATCGGCCTGCGAAGCCCCCGCAGCGCCGATATTGATGATGCTACCCTTCGAAGCCTTCACCTGTTCCAGGCTGGCCATGCTCATGTGAAGCGCCGTCTGGAGGTTGATGGCCCACATCCTGTTCCATGTCTCAACTGATCCTTCTGCCAGGGTCTCCCAGACAAATCCGCCAGCTATGTTCACCAGGTTTTCAATCGGACCCCACAGATCGACAATCTCGGCAATGGAGCGTCTGACATCCTCAAAATCGGTCAGGTCCACTTCTCTGCCACAGGACCTTATACCGTCTTGCTCTGGGACGGGCTGCACGTCGATAGCACAAACAATCAATCCCTTGTCTGACAATTTCTTTGCAACGCAGGACCCAAGTGCACCTGCTGCGCCGGTGACAATGGTCACTCCCTGTTTTGTCTGACCCATGGCCGCACCCTTCCTCACGTCTTCTTTTTTTGCCGGGCCCAGTCGCGCACCGGAACAAAGTCAGGGGCCGAAGAGGCTCGGTGTCGCAACCAGTTGGCCCCATCCACGACAAGTGTATGGCCGGTGATGTAGGAAGCGTAGGGTGAGCAGAGGAAGCATGCGGCCCAAGCGAGCTCCTGAAGCTGTCCAACGCGTCCCGCAGGGATTTGCCGGCCGCGATCAGTCGACCAGCTTCCCTTCATGTGCTCTGCTGTATCTTCGTGTGGAAATACCCCCGGTGCAATTGTATTGATCCGGATTTGATCCACAGCCCATTCAACGGCGAGCGTTTGCGTCAAATTGTTTACCGCTGCCTTGGCGGCTGCAGAATGCGCTGAGCCAGGCCCCCCTGTCCAGGCAAAGGTGGCGCCGATATTGAGAATAGCCCCCTTGCCTTCGGCGGCGAGCCGACGTTTGTGAAACTCCTGCGCGCAGAAGAAGGTGCCATCCATGACAATCTGGGTTACCGCGCGCCAGCCATTCGGCGATATGTCTTCGGCTGGCGCCATGAACCGGCCAGCCGCATTGTTCACCAGAACCGAAACCGGGCCAAGTTTTCTCTCGATTTCATCGAATGCTCCGGCAACGTTTTCCGGGTCTCTGATGTCGAGTTCAACGCCGACCGCCTCGACCCCCAGCGCCTCAATCGCCGCGACACCCGCATCACGATGTTCAGCACTTCGGCTTGCAATCGCGATACGTCCGCCGAGACGGGCAAAGCCTTTCGCCATTGCCTTGCCGAGCCCTGTCCCGCCACCGGTAACCATGATGACATCTTCGCTGAACGTGTCAGGCGGAAGGAAGTCATGATTTTCAGGAAACGGTTCCGGGAGTGACATCTCAGCATCCTTTGAATTCTGGTTTACGGCTTTCAGTGTGTGCGGTCTTTGCCTCTTGACGGTCTTCCGTCTTGTATAGCGCCGTTATGGCGATGAGTTCTTCCCGGATACCTCTCCGGATCGACTCGCCCTGAAGGCCGTCAATGAGAATTTTGGCCATCGCGACATGGATGGGCGGGCGTGCAGCAACTTTAGCCGCAAGATCGAACGCGAAAGCGTCAAGGTCCTTGTCTGGTACAACGAAATCAACCAGACCCCATTGCAGGGCCTGATGGGCCCCAACGGCGTCACAGGTCATCAGCATGTATTTTGCGCGCGATGCGCCAGCGAGGGCCGCCGTGATGACGGACCCGCCGCCATCAGTTATTATTCCATGATCGATTTCAGGCAGGGACAGCCGAGCCGTTTCTGAGGCAACGCGCATGTCACAATGCAGCGCGATCTCGAATCCGCCGCCAATTGCGTGGCCGCGCAAGGCCGCGATCACAGGCTTCTGACTGTCGATGAGATTGAATTTGCGGCTCTGACTTTGGCTGACATGTGCGAAATCGCTGACGCCCTCAGGACGAACGCCCAGCGCCGACGTATCCCGGCCACTGCAAAAGGACTTGCCTTCTCCTCGCAAAAGGATCGACCGGACATCACAGTCGGCCTGGGCTCTGGCAATCGCATGCGCAAATGCCTCACTCATGGCTGAGTTCATTGCATTATGCTTTTCGGGCCGGTTCAGGCTGATAATGGCGACCCGGTCCCTCGCTTCATACAGGATAGCGTCCATACTCTCTGAAATACCTTTCACATTGTGCCGGCTCAGTTGGCCACGAGCAGCCGGTTGAGAATTTCACTCACCTCAAGCACGCTTGCAGGCTGCGTGAACCCTGTCTCGTCAGTGACCTTGTCCCAATTCGCCAGCAAGGACTCCGCCGTCACATTGCCCGGCACCGACCACCCCTCTGTCAGGCCAATGAAACACCTCGAGAACCAGCCTGCTCCGGCCATGAAGATGTCGCCATTGGCCGGGCAGTCCCGGTGAACGAGCAGCGTCGCGATGGGCGCGACCCTGTCGGGGGCTTTCGGAGCGTTCGGGTCGTCGGAAACATTATTGGTCAGCCTGGTCCCGGCGATCGGTGCAAGTGCATTGACCGTGATACCTGACCGCTCACCCTCGATCCGGAGAGATCTCATCAATCCGACCAGCCCCATCTTTGCCGCGCCATAAGCGGTCTGTCCGAAATTCCCGAGCAGGCCGGAAGCGGATGTCGTCAATACAATGCGCCCGCCATTGGGGTTTCCCTTCATCGCCAGAAAAGCTGGTTGGGAAACGTTGATACCACCCCAGAGATGGACATCCACAACGGCTTGTGCGTCGTCAAAGTCAAGCTTGGCAAAGCTCCGATCACGCAGGATTCCGGCATTGCAGATAACACCGTCGACCCGTCCCCATGCATCGAGGGCTGCCTGAACAATGGCTTTACCGCCCTCTTGGGTTGCAACCGTGTCGAAATTTGCGACCGCCTCGCCGCCACAAGCCTTGATCATATCCACCACCTCGGCCGCCGGACTTGCATCGGCCCCGTCGCCCGAGGCCGATCCCCCGAGATCGTTAACGACCACGCGGGCGCCTCGCCGGGCCAGGTCCAATGCATATGAGCGTCCGAGGCCGCCCCCCGCGCCCGTCACGATTATGACGTCGCCGTCAAACCTCACCTCTGTCATGATTTTCCCTTGCCGGAATATTCTGCAGCAGCCTGCATCATCTCGGCACCACGTCTGGAGAGTTCAGCAGGTGGAACCGGCATGGTCACCGGGCCATATGCGCGCGAAGGCAACATCACCTTGGCCACCCCCCTGGTTGTCTCATCACCGCGCTGATTGACCCCTTTTAAGGCAATATCAACAACCGGCTGACCGTTCTCGACACGCTTCCCGGTGACTTCCCCGGAAATGATATGGAAGTCGCCGACGAAGTTGAATTGCCGCAGATCAACTTTCAACTCTGCGAGCCAGCCATCATCCCCCATCCAATTGGTCACAATGTGAGATAGCCACGCAAATCGCATGATCGCATAATCATAGCCGCCTGGCAGGCCAAGATCCTGCGCCCGGCGATCGTCCCAATGAACGCGCTGCTGCGGTTGTGGTACGCCCCAATCGTCCGGCGTATAGAATGCGGAGATTTTCTGGCGCGCCTTCCAACCATATCTCAGCGGACCGATATTGTATCCATCGGCCATGCCGGTCGCGATATGGCGGCTGATAATCTCCACCATTGAAAGCGGTCCCTTGGCGACAGGTGTTAGCTCCTCGCCAATGTCCACATCCTCATGATACCGACGTTCAGCCCCCCGGCGTTTCTCAGCCGCATAGACTTCATCGATCCGGGCGATGTCATCCGGCGAATAGACGTGTTTCTCGCGGTCAGCATACTTGCCCTTTTCCTTCGATCCCCGGCGCTCCGCATTTACACAGGAATGTTCGCGTGTGGCGATCGGTGCTCCAGACCGGTCGACATAGAGCGAACGATAGGAATCAATCACGCTCCGGCCGCCAGAGAAACTGGAATCCTTCACCTGGATGTCCGAAGTGGTATATTCTTCGTAGGCGATATCACCCTCAAAAATCGGCTTGTAGAAAGACCACGTGGTTGAAGCGAGATATTTTCCGACCCCCCGAAACAAGCCCTTGAACAGCGGCTTTATATCATCAGAATAGGGCGGCGTTTCGTTTTCACCCATCGTCTGGATAAAGAGCGGATGAGCAACCGGTCCCCGCCAACGCGATTTGGACGCGTATCCCGGGTCATGCCAAAGTGGGTTATCATCCCCGACAAGGCCAAATGCAAAATGGCGCATTGCATCCTGTGATGCCCGCACATTGAATGTCGGCACAAACCGACGCTGAGGGATGCCGATTTGCTTACGGGCCCGCTCAATGTCTTCGTCAGTGATCGTGCCGTCTATGTCTCGCGCTGAAGGCGCTGCTATGTCTGCCATATTGAACCCTTTATGACGTAATCAGAGGTCGTATTTATCTTGGAATAGTTTTCGAAGCGCAGGCCGGTCCACCTTCATGGAGAGGGTACGCGGAAGGCTGTCCAGGAACTCGAACGCGACCGGTACCATATACGCGGCCATCTGCTCTCGTCCGAAATCGTTCAACTCCTCGCTGGTCGGTCTCGGCACATCAGATGCTGGTTCAATGACCGCTATCGGTACTTGTCCCAGGCGAGCATGCTTCACAGCCAGTATGCCGACTTCCCGAACGCCCGGATGCAATCTCAGCACCTCTGCGACTTTGTCCGGCAATACCTTGAACCCACCCCGATTGATCGCCTCATCGGCGCGCCCGTGCAGGTAAAGAAAGCCATCTGCATCCAGCGAGGCGAGATCCGTTGTACGAATCCAGTCCGGACCGGCACGTGGAGTCTTGAGATTCAATGTCCCGATTTCTCCAGCCGGCAGCGCCTCATTGGCCTCCTGCCCGGTAATCCGGACCTCCATGTCTGGACGCAGCCTACCGACCGAACCGCGCTTGCTTTGTCCATAAGCTTTGTGATCCGCGAGCGACCAGCCGGCGATGCCGCCCATGAACTCGGACGCGCCGTACTCCACCAGAACAGGCACCTTGTAATGTTCTTCGAAACGCTTTTGCGTTTCGGGATCCAGCGCAGCCGTCCCGCACCGAATCGCCATCAGGCTACTAAGCTTTTGGGGCGGAATATCGGCCTCAAGCACCATGGTGATCATCGAAGGCACAAGACTGCAAACGCGCGTCTTCGTTCTCTCAACAGCGTCCGCCCAGCCTTCGGGCGTAAACTTCTCGTGCAGATCGATTGGTCTTGCCTGATTCAGCGAAAGGAGCGCCCCCCACATCCCGCCGGAATGGGAGAAAGTGGTTTGCAAGATGGCGGGAGACCGCTTCACTTTGAGCGGTTCTGCCTGCTTGTTCTTTTCCGACCGGGCACCGAGCTGCATGGCTTTGGCAAAGGTTGCTGACGGCACAGGAATGCGCTTCGGCTCGCCGGTCGTACCACTGGTGAGCCGCTCGGCAACTATGTCCTCGCCCAACGAGCGGAAGGGTCCCTCACCCAGTTCCGCCAAGCCAGATGCGAACTGAACCGGCTCGATCGCACCGATATCAAGGACCAGACCCGCCGCCCCGATATCTTTCATTGCTGACATGAGTTCGGGCGTGAAATCCTGCGCCACGCCTACCACAACACCCATCTTGAGCTGGCGCTCTTGCTCAGCGGTTTTCTCGGCAGGTTGATGAGGATTGAGCGGCGAGATGCAATGGCGTGTCTGGATAAGGCCTATCAACGCCCCAACGAGCGACGGATCATTGCGCGCGAGCCAGCCGACACAGGCAAATTCCGGCACATCCAACGCCTCAAACTTATCAGACAGTCCATCCGCAATCGCTCCCAGGTCACCCCAGGAATAGCCTCTGCCTTTGAAGCGTACGGCTTCACTTTCCGGCTCCAGCTTCGGCAAAGAAGCGAAATGTGCCGCAATCTGTTCTGCTTGCTCGATTTCAGTCACAATCCCAATTCCATTTCTGACATGTTTTCACAATTCACCTGCTACCCCATATATAGATACACAGCCAGCATCGTTATTGTGAATCCCGCATCGCCGAGCTAAAAATTCACAAATGACTGTGAACGAGATGGAAAGCGACCCAATAATGCCGAGCGATGAGCAAGATCAGTGTCCCCTATTCGGTCCATAAAGTGACTTCGCTTCACAAAAATATGGGGTGTGTGCTCTCCCGTAAACCCTATGCCACCATGGTTTTGAATATTCTTGGCCGCGTTGTTGAACAATGCGTTCTTGCTGATCATGCAGGCCGCATGCGCCTGATAGGCTGCGTCACTGGCCTCATCCGCATGCGCCAGTATGGCAAAAGCCGTCTGACTCCAGGCCGAAACCGACGCCGCCAGCATGTCAGCACACCTGTGCTTCACCGCCTGAAATGCCCCGATCGGTTGGTTGAACTGATGCCTCACGCACGCATAATCTACCGACATCTGCGTCGCCGCTTCGGCCGCTCCGACCATATATGCGGCGACAAGTAGATTCATGCGACGGCATAAGGTCGGCGAAACCATGCTGACCACTCCGCCGGTCACGTCACCTCGCTCCAGGCTCAGCGTCCAATCCATACTGAGGACATCCCGCCGCCCAGCAAGATCGCTGGCTGCGACAAATCCTATACGATCGTCCCGGCACACCAGTATCAACTCCACATCCCGGGAATCAATAAAATGCCACTCACCCAGCAGGTCTTCATCCGCCGCTGTGATGCTCGCTCCGGCTCCAATGGCTACTGCGCCGCTCATGATATTGTTGGCCAGCGAACCGTTTTGGGATGTCAGCGCAACATGTGGCGCGACAATTCCCATCAACAGCGCTGGCGACAGAAGCACACGGCCGAATTCTCGGGCGACCAGCGCTTCCTCCGCGAGTCCATATCCGACGCCGCCAAACTCTTCAGCAACACCGAGTCCGAAGACACCGAGCCCGGCGAGCGCATGGCGCAAAACCTGATCTTCGTTCGCCACAGCGGCACCCGACGAGATCAACCGATCGATCGCCGCAGTATCTGCGAGGAACGACGAGATGCTGTCGATAATTTGCTGCTGTTCGTCAGATGGCTGAAGGTCAATCATTGTCTCGGTCCCCTTGGCAGGCCAAGAACACGCTCGCCGATCAGATTGCGCTGGATGTCGGATGTTCCGCCACCAATTGTACTTGCATAAGAGCGCAAGTAGAAAAAGACGAGGCCCTCCGCGAGCGTGGTCTCCAGACTGTCGCCCCCCAGTATGTCCATACTCAGCTTCCGCGCGCGCTGGGCGACCTCGGAATAGATGAGTTTGACAATAGAGCCTTCCGGTCCGGGATTGTCATGACCAGCGCGCGAGATCGTCGCATATGTCATTGAGCGTATCGCCGCTGCGTCAGCCCTCAGCGCCGCCAGGCTCGCGGCGATGTCCGGATTATCTAGCATGGAACCGGTTCCGTCGACTCCGGGACGGTCTCGGGCCATATCGATCAACGCCTCGATCAACTCACTATTCTGAATCTGGTCGGCAATGAAACCTGTGCCTCGCTCAAAGCCCAGTGTTGCGTTCGCTGTTGCCCATCCCTCGCCCAGCTCACCGACCACATTTGACAGCGGTATGCGCACATTATTGTAGAAAACCTGGCAAAAATGATAATCCTCGGCGGCGGTCATCGTCCGGATTGGCCGCAACTCTATTCCAGGCGCACTCATGTCGCAGATGACCCAGCTGAGCCCGTGATGGCGTTCTGATCCCGGCTGCGTCCTCAGCAGCAACTCCTGATAGTCCGCATGCTGCGCATAACTCGTCCAGATTTTCGATCCATTCACGATAAGTTCGTCACCATCGAGGACAGCTTTGGTCGACAGGCTGGAAAGATCGGACCCGGAATTCGGCTCAGAAAACCCCTGACACCAGACCGCTTCCCCTTTCAGGATTTTGGGGAGATGGTCCCGCCTCTGGCTTTGAGTCCCACAGGCAATCAAGGTCGGACCGGCATGACTGAGGCCAACGAAGCAGCAACCCGATCTCGGCGCGCCAGCGAGCGCATATTCCTCATGCCAGATTAGCTGCTCCATGAGGCTGGCCCCGCGTCCGCCGAACTCTTTCGGCCAGGCTATTCCCGCCCAGCCCGCTTCATACTGACGCCTTTGCCAGGCGAGGTCGAAGTCCCGAACTTCATCCCCGGCAAAAGGGCGGACTGTCTTTGGAACATTGTTAGTCAGCCAGTCCCGGACTTTGGCCCGAAATGCAGTTTCCTCTGATGTCACTTCGATCTTCAACGATCACTCCACTTAACACTCTTGGCACGCTAGAATTGCTGCAGACAGCCGCGCAGCGATACTTCGGTTGCGCCGGTGCCGCCACGCCTGATCAGCGTGACGCACGCTCCCGCTCCTCATCAGTACAACAGCTCACGAACAGGGCGTCTTATGCGTTTCCAAGGACGATCCGAAAAAAATTCTACATAGACGAATGACGGGCAGACGAGGACCATGCGGGTCGTCATTCAACAAGCCGAGTTTATTGATTATGCGCTCCGTCGAACAAGAACAGATCGACCGCACTGTCCGCCGTCTGGCCGCCGATCGGAGCGCGGCGCGCGCCGCGGTGGAGAATGGATCCGGTGTGGATCCGGACTTGTTGGAGCGGCTGGGTGAACTCGGCCTGCTCGGCATTGTCCTACCAGTGGATATGGAGGGATCTGAACTCGGCCTGGCGGAAGAATGCCTGGTGGTAGAGGCGCTTGGCGAGCAGGTTGCCCCCGTTCCGGTCGTATCGATCTATCTGGCGTGCCATATACTTTCTGCCTGCCCTAACGCTGCTAGCCTTGCAGCGGACCTGGCATGTGGCAAGACGATCATAGGCCCTCTCCTCCACGCCGATGGACGCCTTCCCGACGTCTCGATGAAACCGGGAAACAAAGAAGCCGGGCATCTGTCTGCTGACATTCCATTTGCGTTTGAGGGCATGAATCTCGGGAGTCTCCTGGTACACGCCGACGGCATTTGGTGGATCGTGGACGCAAACGCGCCGGGCGTGGAACGAACTGCCCTGAAAAGTCTCGACAGGACACGCCCCATGGCGAGAATCAAACTTGTCGATGCGCCGGCAGCTCCGATAGGAAATTTTCCGGTCGACGATCTCCTGAAAATTGCTCAATGTCTTGTTGCCGCCGAAGCGGTGGGCGTAGCCCAAGGTGCGCTTAACCTGATCAATGAGTATGCGTTGCAGCGAGAACAGTTCGGCCAGCCGATTGGACGGTTTCAGGCGATCAAGCAGAACCTCGCAAACTGCCTGCTGAAACTGGAAGCCGGGCGCTCAAGCCTTTGGGGTGCGCTACGATCCGCTCATGAGGGTATTCCAGAGGGGGCTGCCGCCCGCCTTGCCAAGGCTGCAGCGAGTGAAGCTGCGACATATATTGCTGGTGAATCGGTGCAGATGCATGGTGCAATCGGCTGCACGTGGGAACATGACCTGCATCTCCTGATGCGACGCAGCAAGCATTGTGAAATCAGTTTTGGTCCCCCCTCCTCCCATTTGCAAGTCTTGGGCGAAGATGCGCTCGACCGCTATGGCGCGCAGCGAAACAAGCCCGGATCAAGCAAGAATACTGAGCAGGATATCGGATTTGTTCCAAGTCAGGCTGACGCCGAATTCCTGGTTGAATTCCAGACCTGGCTCGACGACCATGCCCCTCCCGAAAAAATCTCGGAGCTGCGCCGTTCGGATCTTGCCGCTCGCCGCTCCTGGCAGGCTGAGATGGCTGAGGGCAATTGGGCCGGCATTCACTGGCCTGTAGAATATGGCGGACGCGCTGCGAGCTTTACCCAACAGGTCCTGTACTATGCTGAAATGACAAAGCGGGGGTTGCCCCCGCTACCTGGCAATCGAGGACTGATGCTGGTCGGCCCCACGCTTATCACGCACGGTACCGATGAACAGAAAAAACTCCTCGCACCAACGCGACGCGCCGATATCCTTTGGGCAGGCGGATTTTCCGAACGTGGCGCAGGTTCTGACCTCGCATCACTACGTACCAGAGCTGTCAGGGATGGCGAAAATCTGGTCATTAACGGTCACAAGATCTGGACCTCCCAGGCCCAGCATGCCGACTGGATGTACGCTCTGGTAAGGACCGGACCGCAGCACCCCAAGCGTGACGGCATCAGTGTCGTCATTTTTCCGATGAATAGCCCGGGTGTAGAAGTCAGGCCAATTCGCCGGAACAATGGCGACTATCATTTCAACGAAGTCTTCTTCAACGATGTGACCATCCCGCAGAGTAACCTGATCGGGCCCAGGAATGCTGGCTGGTCAGTCAATCGGACGACTATGCAGGGCGAGCACCTCACCAATTTTCTCGGCGCACATGCCAGTCAGGCGCGGACCATCCGGCGTATCGCCAGCCTGCTCAAACAGCGTGAAGCCGAACGCGGCCTTGAGGTAGGCCTCCGTCAGCGTTTCAACACGCTGTGGGCGACAACCCAGATCGTACATCTGCACGGCTTGCGCAACGTCGCCCGCTTCACCAGCGGTTCCGACGTAGGCAGCGAGAGCTCCATCACCAAAATTGTCGGCCAGGAAAACGAGAAGGCGATGTTCGAATTCTTGATCGACGTAATGGGGAGCTCGGGACTTGAGGAAAGCATCTGGACCTCTGCATATCTCTCGACCCGTGCCTCCACCATCGGTGGCGGAACCAGCGAAATTCACCGCAATAAGCTCGCCGAACGCGTGCTAGGTATGCCACGCGACCTCTGGGCGGATGAAGAAGCCAGCAGCGTAGAAGAAGCGGCGGAATAGCGCATGCTGTTGGTCTGTTCAGTCACCATCCAAGCCAATCTGTTCCGTGTTGTGGACGCTGCCTGCCTACTCAATTGAACTCTCGCGCAACCCATTCAATACCAGACATTCGGAGTACACCATGACTGAAACTGAACCAGCACACCCTCTGCCAGCCACACCCTTTATCAAGGTGGAGCAGACCGGTGCGGCTCATCTTGAATTTCCGCGCTGCACCGTGTGCGGTGCATTTTCACTGGAAACAAACCGTATTGCCTGCGGAAAGTGCGGTGCAAGGGACAGTTTTTCCCTCCATCACCCTGCAACAATGAGAGGCATATTGCACTCATACTCGATCGTGCACCGCAGCTTTCCAGATGTGGCAGTACCTTTCATATCCGCGATAGTCGACATGGATGATGGACCCAGCCTCAAAGGGAATCTGCGAGGTATTGCACCAGATCCCGGAAGCATTTCACTCGGCATGGCCGTTAACGTGGTCCTGGATGACGCCCTGAACCGCAAGGACGATCAGGGCAATCACTATGTGAGCCACTTTTTTGAGCCGGTGACGGCGACCCAGGAGCTAGAAACATGAGCGACGTATACATCGCCGGGATCGACATGATCAAATTCGGCCGGTACCCCGACAAGACCCCCGCCCTCCTGGGAGCCGAGGCCGTGCTTGGCGCGCTGGACGATGCCGGCCTGACAATCGAGGATGTCCAGTCTGTCTATTCAGGCTGCGTCTTCAACACGATGAACGGTCAAAAGATCCTGCAGCAAGTGGGTGCATTCGGTATCCCTGTGACCAATCTCAGCAATGCTTGTGCAACAGGCGCCACAGCGGTCCGCGATGCCTGGATGGCAATTCGCACGGGCGACTATGATGTCGTCCTGGCTGTCGGCGTCGAGCAGATGACAGGAATGGGCATGCTGGGGGGATCGCGCGCAAGTCCGATCCCCACTGAAGGCCTCATGGGATCAGCTTCGATGCCCGCGACCTTTGCAGAAGCCGGGATGGAATATGCTGCAAAACATGGCGCCACTTTCGAGAATTTTGCCAACGTCGCGGTCAAGAACCACCACCATTCCACTTTGAACCCGAAGGCTATGCTTCAGAAGGAAACACCGTTGGAAATGGTTATGGGCGCCGAAATGATTGCCTACCCGAACACCAAATTCATGTGCTCGATCAATGTTGATGGGGCGGCAGCCGCTATCCTTGTTTCCGAACGCAAGGCACGTGAACTCGGACTCGGACGGGCTGTCCGCATTCGGGCATCCGCACTTGCCTCCGACCCTTGGCAGGACAGAAATCCGCAAATGCCGGACATTAATTCGGCAACGCGGTTATCTGCCCAGAAGGCCTACGAAATGTCAGGTATCGATCCCGCAGATCTCGATCTTGTTGAACTCCATGACTGCTTTGCCACGGCCGAACTGCTCCACTATGAAAATCTGCAACTGTGCAGCGAGGGCGAAGCAGTTCGCATGCTGGAAGATGGAGAGACAACGATGGGAGGCCGCATCCCGGTCAACCTCTCGGGCGGACTATTGTCAAAAGGGCATCCGATCGCTGCGACAGGCGTCGCCAATCTCTATGAGATTTGCACCCACCTTCGGGGCGAAGCTGGCCAGCGCCAGCAGCCCGGGGCCAAAATCGGCCTTGCGCACGTTGTCGGCCTCGGCACGTGCAGCGCCGTGCACATTCTGGAAAAAGCCTAGGAGTACGGACCGTCAGGGCCGGCCAGTCCTAAACTAGGTTGACCGGCCCTGACCTATGCCTGCCCAGCAGATTTGCGGATGGCTAAAATCAGTAGCCCTTGAAGACAGGCATGCGTTTTTCCTTCAGTGCAAGCATCGCTTCCTTTGCATCTTGCGTTTTGGAACAACGGATCATCGCGGATGCTTCAAGCGCCACAATTTCCCCGAGATCCTGCCGGACGGACGCGCGAATGTTGCGCTTCATATGGCGAAGCGCGACAGGCGGCGCGGCACTAAGCTGCTCAGCAATTTGCAATCCCTGGGCCAGGAGGCAATCGGCGCTCACTATTTGGTTCAGCAATCCGCACGCCCTGGCTTCGGTGGCATCGATCTTCTGGTTCAGAAACATCAGCTCACACGCTTTTGCCGGTCCGGCCAGTTGGGTCAGGAAATAGGTCACGCCATAGTCGCCCGACAAAGCGAGCTTGGCATAGGCTGGTACCATGCATGCCTCGACGGAACCAATCCGGATATCGCAGGCTAGCGCCAGGGCGAGCCCCGAGCCGGCCGCCACGCCATTGATCAGGGCGAGGGAGGGTTTGGGCATCTCGTGCAGAATCTGGTTGGTCGCCGAGCGAGCGACCATCTCGTCAATACGTCGCTCCTGAGACATTGGACCGGCTTGACCCGGTGCCCCGCCCGTATCCCCGCCGGAGCAAAACGCCCTGCCCTCGCCCGTGATCACGACAACGCGAACGTCAGTATCCTCCGCCGCTACGCGGACTGCCTGCTGAAGCGCTTCATGCAATTGTGGAGACAATGCGTTCAATCGGTCAGGCCGATTGAGTTTGAGTAGGGAGATGCCACCGATGCGTTCGGTGATGAGGACGCTCTGGGGTGAGGTGTCAGATGTCATGTCGCTTCTCACTGGCGGGTAAGCAGAAGACATCCAGCCAGAGGGCCCCCGCCTGCTGCTGCAACACCGACCTCAGGATTGCCGGGAACCTGCCGGTCTGCCCCTTCCCCCCAAAGCTGAATACAGGTTTCCCATAACAGGCCGAAACCGTGCAGCCGCCCCCCCGATAATTGTCCGCCCCCTGTATTAATGGGTAGCTCACCATCCCGCGCGATCCGCGCACCGCCTTCGACGAAGGGTCCGCTCTCGCCGCGTTTGCAGAAACCAAGCGCCTCCAGCCACACCAGCGTGTGAATGCTGAAACCATCATAGATATTCGCCACATCGACATCGGTCGGTTTCAGATCAGTGTGCGACCAGAGCAGCCGCCCGGCATCAAGGGCAGGCATGCCGGATAGTGGCTCATACTGGTCCCAGCTATTGCGACCAAACGCGGCTGCCCCCATCGACTCGATCCTAAGCGGCGGTTTTTTCATATCCTTGGCGGCGTCCAATGATGATACGATTACAACCGTCGCGGCATCTGTCGGGGCGTCGCAATCATAAAGTCCGAGCGGATCAGAGATCATGCGGGCATTCATGTAATCCTCATGGCTCATCGGATCACGATAGGCTGCATGCGGGTTAAGCATGGCATTGCGCCGCGCATTGACTGCGACCCACCCAAGCTGTTCCTTCGTCGTACCGAAATCATGCATGTGCCGACGGGCCAGCATCGCTTGCGAATTGACCGGTGAGAGCGCGTTGAATGGCCGCTGCCAGGCATAAGGACCGACAATCCGGTTCGCGACCGCATCCGGTTGAGGTTCTGGCGATTTCGATTTTCGGACGGAGTATTCATTGAGCGTGCGATAGCAGAGGACATGCCGCGCTTGCCCGGTCGCGATTGCCCCTACAGCATTAATCACCGAGCTGAGCTGTCCCGGACCTTCTATCAGGCCACTATACCAGCTCAAATCACATCCCAGCGCCTCTTTGAGGTCAATCACGCCTATCGGCGACATGCCAGGTGATGGCGACTTGCTGGGCCATGTTGCTATGCCGTCGATATCTTTCGGAGTTAGACCCGCATCATCCAGTGCCTGAAAAGACGCATCCAGCATGAGATCCATGATGGGGCGCGTCGCCTTGCGGCCGGGTGCAGCCAGCCCCACACCTGTGATCGCCGCCCCTCTGAAATTATTTGCCATTCCGGTCTGCCTTTTTTGTCATAATCGTGGAAATCACCATGACTGTTCCGTCTATTAGTCGTCCCCTCGTAATGTCGCGTCCTGCAGGGCGCAGCCGGATCACAGCGGCAAGTCTCTCAAGCATTCCCATTAACACAGTGACGACAGCAAGGACGGGCGCCTCAGGAGAGCCAAGCACCGGGCCATGCCCCGATTTGAATTTATCCTCGAGCGCAGCCATCATCGGACGAAGCATAGTTGCCCGTGCTTCCCGGAAGCGTGGCTCACCTTCATCTGCTGCCAGGTTGCGGATTCTCAACACCGCATAATGCTTGTCCCAGAATGACAGATATGCCTTCACCATGGCACGGACGCCGGCTTCCGGCGCGGCGGTATCGATGGCATTTACGAGACTGGGAAAGTCCGGAAGCTCTCCCTTCAGATCTTCGAGAACGGCCAGAACCGCCTCTTCGACATCCGCAAAGTAGATGTAGAAAGTCGCCGGGGAAACAGATGCCATATTGGTAATATCCGAAACGGTCACCGAGCGTAGGGAGCGGCTTTCAAGCAATCGACTCGTCGCGTCGCAGAGGCGCTGACGCGTAAGAATCGACTTCTCCCTTCTTGATCTCGGCCGGTTTTCACGGCCGCGAACAGGCACGCTCTTCGGTTTGCGCTCGACGCCTTGCTTCTTAGCCGGTGCAGGCCTTTCTGAATCAGTCATGATGGGCCTCATTTGGCGTATTTAGGTGAATCTTCATTCGGCTACCTCGTTTCGCAGATCTGCAACTATTTTGTCTCGGCACAAATTGCGGATCTCGATCTGACTGAAACCCAGCTCTTCCAGACATAGCACGGTATGCTCTCCCAGGTCCGGTACGCCGTGTTGAGGCAAAGCAGGCTGGCCATCGAAGAGCCAGAATGAACCTACCATCTCGACCTGTCCGAATTTCGATTGATTGAACCGGGCGACCAGACCTCTGTCCAGGTTCGCCGGATCTTCAAAAAACCTGTCCCGGTTATCGGTCCTTGCCTCGGCCGCTGGAATTTCACAATGGCCAGCCAGTGCCAGGGCGTCGACAACAGACAAGCCTTGAAGGTAATGCTCGACGCCGCGCACGCTGGTTTCGTCCGTGTGATGCTGCAGGCTTTCCCACGCTTCGGGCATATCGCTGGCGAAGGCGACCCAACCATCCTTACACGAATACAAACGGCGGGTCGGAGATACACCCATCTGCTGCTGGTCCAGCACCGGATAGGGTGTAAGCGAACCGTCTTCGAGCATGATTGTCTCGCTCACCGTCATCAATCCGGCACCAAGCAGTGAAGCCCCGACAGCCTGGCCACCATGGCCATTGTCCCTGTGATACAGGCCCAGCAATGTACCAAAGAGGCTGGCGAGTGCACATTGATGGTCCATCATGCCGAAACGGTGCCACATCGGCTGATTGCCTTTGCCGGCTCCTTCGAATTCCCATCCCGTCTGTGCTTGGAACAGCTGGTCATATCCCGGCCAGTCTTTGCGAGGGCCTTTCGGGCCATAAGCGCTGACATGACAATAGATAAGGTCAGGATTGATCGCCGACAGTTTCATATAGTCGATACCGAGGCGATGTGCAGCCGGGAGCCGTATATTGTGGTGAACGATGTCGGCCCATTTGGTAAGCCTTTTAATGATATCAGCCGCCGTTTCGTGCTTCAGATTGACCGCAAGCGAACGCTTGCCCCGTTGACAGCCAAAAAAGGCGCCATCATTGCGGCGAAGGGGATCGCCCGTGAGGCCTTCGACCTTCACCACATCAGCGCCAAGGTCGGACAGCATCATGGTTGCGAACGGCCCGGCGAGGAAGGCTCCGAAGTCAGCCACTTTCACGCCTTTCAGAGGCAAATCAAGCGCCGCGTCAGGCGGACACGCAATGTGACTTTTCCCGGCTTCGCTCGACCAGTCCTCATCGCGCCAAGGTGACGCGGAGGACGCGGGGCGGCAAGCACGCATCGGCGGTTCAATTGAAACCGGAGCACCGGGTTGCCATGTCTTGCCGAAGATAGGGTCCTCGAACTCGATGACGTAGCCATTCAGCCTGGCTTGCGCATCAGAATAGATATGCCCCATGGGCACATCAGGCTGCACGGCCACATCTGCCGACCAGAGATCTTCAAGCCAGACTTTGCTCGGTCGGGTCTTGAAGATGTGTTTGTTTGCACCCCAGTTGGGACAAATGTGATCGCCTTTTTCTTCCGCATTCAGCTGCGCAATCCGTTCGGCTCCAAGTTCCTGCAGCGCGGCATGCATCAAGGGTGCGTGATCCGGAGTGGATTTGATGTGGATCCACACCCCATCCCCACATTCGAACTGGGGAGACCGAATGCTCTTCCCCATTGAATTTTTGAATGCTGGCGTCGCCTTTTCCGCCGTGCGCCACAACATCGCGCTCGGCGCGAGCGCACCCTGAACGAGGCTTGTTGAGACGCCTCCGATACCCTTTCCCCGCGCCCTCTGTATGAGACGGGCAACTGTGCCGATGGCAGCAAGGTAAGCACTCCCCCAGCTGCCCAGCGGGAATCTCAGATAGATAGGACCCTCCCGAACGCCGGCCTGCTCGTCCATTAGTCCCGCCTCAGCAAGAACCAGCGTATCATCCACGGGAACATCCTCCAGCGTGTGCCCCGCCGGCCACCCGCCAATCTCCGTGACGATCAACTGTGGATGCCTGTGCTTGATGATATGCGAACACAGCCCGAGGCGATTCCTTTCGCTGGGCGTTATATCAGTCAGCAGAATGTCTGCCTCGGACAGGAGATCGTGCAGCATCTCCATGCCTTCTGGTGTCTCGCAATTGCGCTTCAGCCTTCGCTTACTGCGATCCCAGACAGCAAATGATGCCAAGTTGTGCCTCGGCCCGGACTCATCCCCCTCAATCAGAACGACGTCCGCCCCTGATTCAGCCAGCAAAAGGCCTGCATAGGCGCAGGCGTGGCCTCCTGACCACTCTACGACCCTGATCTTGCTCAGAATGCCTTCGGACATATCGGCTATTGCTCCCACAACGCAGTATGATTAGTGAAGAAGTATCACATTGATTGATGATTGAAACCCACATGATTAGACATCACCTTCCTGTTATAGACAAAGATAATTCTGATTTCTGGTCAGGCGGATCTTCAGGCAATTTAATTATTACGCAGTGTCAGAATTGCGCTCTCTATATTCATCCGCATACAGGCATCTGCAGACGCTGCCTATCACGTGACCTTGCGCCCGCGATTATGTCAGGGCGCGGCGTCGTCTCCACCTATACAATCAATCACCAGAAATGGGAGCCGGACCTCGAAACGCCCTACACAATCGCCATTGTGACGCTTGAGGAGCAGGCCGGATTGAATCTGACAACCAACATCGTTAATTGTGCGCCCGAAAATGTCTGGATCGGCATGCCCGTCAGCGTCGTGTTCGAACAGGTTGAAGATGTGTGGCTCCCACTTTTCGCACCTTCGCCCGCGCGTGGTTAATCGCGCCTCCAGCTCACCTCAACAGACCGAGAAACATAAATGCCGATTCAGTATCCGGAAATTCTAAACCTCACATCCTCAGGTCACACCAAGGAATGGACCCGTCAGGATTCGATGCTGTACTCATTGGGTCTCGGGCTTGGCTCCGATCCGCTGGATGAACGCGAATTGCCTTTCGTCTACGAGAAAGATCAGAAGGCGATGCCGACCATCGCGGCCATTCTGGTCCGCGGTCTCGGCGTCACCGTCGATGCACTCGGCATTGATTACCGTATGTCCGTTCACGGCGAACAATCAATCATCTGGCATAATCCCATGCCACCACATGGCCGCCTCCGGGGCGAAGGACGCGTCCTGTCGGTATACGACAAGGGCGACAAGGGTGCAGTGGTTAACACCGAAACTGACCTGATAGACGCTGAAACGAATATACCGCTCGCCACAGTCAGGGTCACATCCTTTGCGCGCGGCGATGGCAATTGCGGCGCCCCCAGAGATGGCGCGCCACCGCCGCATCCTATGCCTGACAGAGCGCCGGACCTGGTCACGACGATCACAACTCGACCCGATCAGGCGCTCCTTTACCGACTAAGCGGAGACTACAATCCCCTTCACGCAGATCCGGGCGTCGCATTATCCGCCGGCTTTGATCGGCCCATACTTCACGGCTTGTGCACCTATGGTCTGGCGGCTCGCATCATCCTTGATGCCTTTGGTCACTTCAAACCAGAAACGTTGAAGGAACTGCATGTCCGCTTTTCCGCACCCGTTCTGCCCGGTGACACTATAACTTTCCATCTGTGGAAGTCGGGAACCGAGATATCCTTCACCGCGCATGTACGGGAGCGCGATGCGACCGTCCTCAAGAATGGCCGTGCGGTGCTGGTGGACTGAGCTGCACCCTTTGAAAAGCCAGCCGGCCTGCGTCGGGCTGGCAGCCAAGAACCAGCCCGAGACCCGAGATATCTGACTTAAGCGGCTTCTTCCTGCCGTACGCTGCGGCCTTTTTTCGTCCGCGACGCCGGCGCCAGACTTTCTGCCGTTTTCCAGAAATGCGAGACGGTTGCGCGTGGCGGCTCATTCCTGCGAACAAGGGCATATTCAACGGTAGGAGCACGACCCGTAAGCGGAACATGGACAAACGATCCATCTACACCGGGATCGCTATGCGGGTAGCTGAAGCTTATAAAGGGCAGCCGCTGCTCCTGAGCCAGGTGGGCGATGGCCTGGGCACCTTCCGGAACAATAATGGCCTCACATCCCCGATCAATGACCGGGGCATAGATGCGATCGTAAAATTCCTGATTGATCCGGGGATTGGTAACCGGAATCTTGCGTCCCTTCAGATCGTCGAGCGTAATCTCATCTCGATTTGCCAGTTCATCCTCCTTCGGAACGAGCAGGCTGACGGGGCTGGAGTGGATAATCAATGATTCCAGGTCGGGCAGGTCACTGAACAAGGGGATAAGTGCAAAATCGATCAGTCGTTTGCGCAGTTTCGAAATCAGTCTTGATGTATAATTGCTCGTAATCTCGACACTGACGCGATCATGCCGCTCCTCGAATTGGGTGAATAGCTCACGCCGCTCAGGCACCCAATAGGTGAACGGATTGACCCCCACCTGAATGACCTGACTGTGGCTCTTCATCATGTGCTTCGCCTTGTCGAGACATTCGTCACTGGCGACCTTCAGCAGATAGGCCTCTTCATAGAGCAGCTCCCCTTCCCGAGTTAGTCGAACGGATCGTGTGCTGCGCACGAACAGTGGGAATCCAAGCCGCATCTCCAATTGCTGGATCTGTCGCGAAAGCCAAGGTTGATCAACATTCAAACGTCGCGCCGCCTTGCTAAATGACAACTCTTCAGCAACTGCAGCAAAACGAATAAGTCTATCTATCTCCGACATTTTTACCTCCCAAGATTTGCAGATTTTATATTTTTTGTTTTTTTCCCGTGCTGTAGGCTGTCTCAACTGCACGTATTTTGCAATGGTCTTGATTGAAAACACATAAGCTAAATTGAAAAAGAATAGGATTTTCAGTGACGGTACGTCATAAATTAATTTAGTTTCGTCGAGATATCAGCCCCAGTTGATGGGCTCAGCATAACATTGGGAGAGGATTCATGGACTACAGGACTATACTTTTTGATGTGTCGGAGGGGATTGCCACGATCACGCTCAATCGCCCGGAAGCGTACAATAGTTTCACCAGGGACATGACGAACGAATTCACCGATGTATGGAACCGCATCCGGGACGATGATGCGGTGCGCGCGATTGTCCTTCAGGCTGCCCCCTGCCCGGCTTTCTGTTCCGGCGCTGATGTAAAGGGGGGCCTGGAATTACACCTTACCGCCTGCCGGACGCGCGTCAGAAACCATGGCAGATGGATGATCCTGCGGAATCTCTCGGACCGAAATCCAACAAGGTCTGGAAACCGATGATCGTCGCCGTCTCAGGCATCTGTGCAGGCGGCGCCTTCTACTTCCTGAACGAAGCCGACATTATTATCTGTTCGGATGATTCGACCTTTTTCGACCCGCATGTGAGCTTCAACATGGTATCGGCTTGTGAACCGGTCGGTGCTCTCGCAAGAATGCCGCTGTCGGAAATCCAGCGAATGGTGTTGCTCGGAAATGAAGAACGGATGTCGGCACAAACCGCCCTGCGCATCAGCCTCGTGACCGAGATCGTGACCCGCGATGATTTGTGGAATCGTGCGAGGGAGCTGGCGGCATCCATCGCCAACAAGCACCCGGTCGCCATCGAAGGATCCGTACGCGCGATCTGGGAAGCGCTCAGTCTCCCCCATCGCGAAGCCATGGAAAATGCCCTGATGTATACCCAGATCGGCAATCCGATCGCCATGGCGGGAACAGAGCGCAAGCTCGGTCAGAAACAAAAATACCGCATCAGATAGCGCCGACAGGGCCTGGCGGGTGACGTAACCTGCTAGGCCTGCATCGCGGCGTCCAGGCCCACCCTCGCCGTATTCACAGCTTCGACCTCGAGCATCTCGTCAAGAGTGCAGGACGGGGCTGCATTCAGCGCGGCCTTGGCAAACCGCAACGCTGTCGCAGAATTCGAGGCAAATTGCGCGGCGATCGTGGAAACATGCGCCTTCAACCCGTCATTGCTGATCACCTCATCGACAAGACCGAATGCCAGCGCTGCTTGCGCATCGAAGCGCTCACTTCGGAGATAGAGTCGCCTGGCCTTGGCAGCCCCCAATATCCTGGTCCAGAACCACGTGCCCCCCATGTCACCGGGTAAACCGACCTTCACGAACGCCGATGTCAGCACGGCACCTTCCCCCGCAATTCGCAAGTCGCAAGCGGCCGCGAGGCTCAACCCCGCCCCGGCCGCCGCCCCATTGACCATCGCGATCGTCGGCTTCTCCATTTCGTGGAGCATTTTTGATATCTGTGAGGACGCCAGAAGATAATCAATCCGGGCCTCCAGCCATTCGCCAGCCGTCGCCTTCTGTTCTGCGACAGTAGCCTTGAGGTCCTTGCCGGCGCAGAATCCTTTTCCCGCCCCCGTCAGCACGACGCATTTCACACGCTGATCTGAAGCAGCTTCCGCCACGCGCGCTTTCAGCTGTTCATAAAGTTCTGGCGTGACCGCGTTCAGTCGGTCCGGCCGGTTGAGCGTCAGCCACTGCACACCATCTACCAAATCGCTCAGGACAGGTTCTGTGCCTGCGGCTGCTGATTGCCCTGCGGTCATGAGGTCGGGATCTTGTTGAATGGCACAGTCTTGTCGACGCGAATATCGCCCGGAAGTCCCAGAACGCGTTCGGCGACGATATTCCGAAGCACCTCGTCGGTGCCACCCGCCAGCCGTCCGCCAGGACTCATCATCATCGACATCTGGTAAACAGCGTTTGCGACGGATTCCTCAGCGTCACGCACGCCGCCCCATTCCCCCTGGACATCCATCATCTCCAACGCTACGGCCTGCGCGGTGTTGGCCGAGACGAGTTTGCTAATCGACGATTCCGGACCGGGCGTTTCCCCTCGCGACAGGGCGGTGAGCGTCCGGAACCCGGTCAACTCCACACCTTTGGACGCAATATACCATTCGGCTATTTTCTCCCGGAACGCGCGATCCTCGGACGCTGGACGACCATCGAGCCCGGTTATTTCCGCAGCGGTTTTCATGGCGTCCCTATAGGTCGGCCCACTCCCGCCGCCAATTGACAACCGCTCATTCATCAAGGTGACGAGGGACATTCTCCAGCCATCATCAACCTCGCCGATGCGCTGGTTGTCATTGACTTCCACATCGTCAAACCACACTTCGTTGAACATCGACCGGCCCGACATCTGCTTGATCGGCTGAACCTTGATGCCGAGCGAGCGCATGTCGACCCAGAACATGGTGAGACCCCTGTGTTTGGGCTTTTCCGGACTGGTACGCACCAGCAGCAGACCATAATCTGCGAAATGCGCACCTGAGGTCCAGACTTTCTGACCGTTGACCATCCACGTGTTGCCGGTCTGGACGGCACGCATTCGGAGGCCGGCAAGGTCAGATCCCGCACTGGGTTCCGAGAAGAGCTGGCACCACGCTTCCTCGCCCAGAAGGGCTGGCCCAATGAACCGTTTCGTGGCGTCCGCCCCGAGCACTTTCATCAGTGTCGGGAGGCACATGCCAAACGTCACGTCGAAATAGCCACGCGGAACGTCATATTTCGCTTCTTCCTGATTGTAGATGACCTGCTGGATAGATGTACCACCCCCGCCACCAACCTCTTTTGGCCAAGTTATGCAGGCAAACCCGCCTTCGAACTTGGTCCGCTGCCAATCACGCGCGGCCTGTAGCTTTTCCGCATCGGTCGGTAAGCTTGCAAACCATCCCTTCGCCGGCCCGTTGGCTGCCAGCCAGTCGCGGGCAGTCTTGCGGAAGGCGGCTTCTTCGTCAGTATCGTCGAAATCCAAGAGAGATCCTCTGCTCATGTCTGATGCGTCAATGTCAAGATGAGCAAAATATCGCAAGCGCCACAAAACCCCAGCCCTCGACAGATGCGTAAATCGGACCTGTCCGGGATGTTTTGGCCTAACCTGTCAGGACGTTCTGCGGCTAGGTTGAGCCACTATTTTAGTCAAGCGGCACAGGGTGACCAACGCATGAATTTCGACTTCTCAGAGGACCAGCAATTCCTGAAAACAGAGGCACGCAAGTTCCTTGATGCCGAATGCCCGCCTGATCGTGTCCGGAAAAGCCTGGAAACGAATGCGGGTGCCTACGATCCCGATCTCTGGCAGCAAGTCATCGATATGGGGTGGGTGGCAGCCGGCCTGCCCGAAGCAGTCGGTGGCCTCGGTCTCGGCCGGGTGGATGTGTGTGCGATTGCCGAGGAACTTGGCCGGGCTTGCGCGCCGATCCCGTTCAATTCCACAGTGTTCGGATTTTCCGAGGCGGTTCAGTGCGGTGGGTCTACCGTACAATGTCAGGATTGGTTGCCTCAAGTTGCAGCGGGCAAATTGATTGGCTGTCTCGCCCTGTCGGAACAGCCCGGTGCGCTCAATTTGGACGCCATCGAAACCACTTATCAAAACGGCAAACTGTCCGGCACAAAGGCTCCTGTGACCGACGGCGCTATTGCTGGCGCTGCGATCGTGCTGGCACGCCACAAGGGAGAGATCGGTCTGTTCATTGTCTCGCTTGAAGACGTGGAGGCACAGCCTCTCGAAAGTATTGACCAGAGCCGGGGGGTGGCCCGTCTGGTATTCGATGAAACACCGGCTGAACCGCTTTGCACCGGTCGGACAGGCAAAGATCTGCTCTGCCGGGTCCTGCAAGGCGTCGCGGTCTTCACGGCGTTCGAACAGCTGGGTGGCGCCGAACGCTGTCTCGACATGGCGCGCGATTTTGCGTTACAGCGTTTTGCATTTGGTCGACCGATTGCCGGGTTTCAGGCCATCAAGCACAAGCTTGCGGACATGTATGTGAAGAACACGCTGGCGCGGGCACATGCCTATTACGGGGCCTGGGCCCTTGCCGGCGACAAAGCGGAACTGCCGCTCGCCGCCGCCGCGGCCCGCGTTTCGGCGTGTGACGCGTATTGGTTTGCATCGAAGGAAAACATTCAGACCCATGGCGGGATGGGGTTCACCTGGGAAGCCGACTGCCACCTGTATTTTCGCCGTGCCCGTCATCTTGCCCTCGTGGGAGGCGCGGCCCGGGAGTGGAAGGAATTGCTCGCAACTGCCATTGAGGCTGATCTAGCGGCATAAGATCTGCCCTGCCCGATGGAGACCTGATAAAACGAAAACTCAGGCAGCAGAGACCGGGTCCTCCTCTTCCCTGACATTCCGGCACGATAGATAAAAGAACACAGCCGCAAACGCATTGATGATGGTCGCAATGGCCATGGCTGTACCGAGCGACCCTGCCAGATCACTGATCAGACCGATGACCAGCGGGCCGAGGCCGACTCCGACAAGATTGGCCATCAGCCAATAAGTGCTGGTTGCCGTACCCCGCATGGACAAGGGACTGGCCGTCATCACGATGGCAGTCACCTGCCCCGACCAGCAGCCGAGAATGACGCTCAGCAGGATCGCGAACAGGATGCTCAGCGCGACGCTGTCAACCCATACCATAATCCAGCATGTAGGCAGCGACAGCAGCAACATGAGCGAGGGAAACCGGAAGAATTCACGGATCCGGTCCCGCGCCATCACCCGGGTCATTACGCCAGCCAGCAGCGACCCGAGCGTTTTCCCGCCTGCGGCGGCAATCGCCATGACCACACCGGCTTCACCGAGGCTGAGATCGCGCGACCTGATCAGGAATGGCCCCATCCAGGTCAGCAAGGCGGCCTGAGCGAGCGATGCAGATGTCCCGGCAAGGATAATAAACAACAGGCCCTTGTTCGTGGAGAGAGCTTTCACGACTTCTTTGAGTCCAGGCGCTTTCGTGCCGTCAGGTGTTGAACGCCGATGAGGTTCTCGCACGGTAAACAGCAGGATGAGCCCAAGGAAAAAACCTGGAATGCCCGCAATCAGAAATACGGCGCGCCAACCAAAGAACTCGGCAACATAGCCGCCAACAAGAAAGATCAGACCTGTCCCCAATCCCATCGCCAGGTAATATACACCCATCGCTGTTGGCAATTCACGACGCTCGAATAGATCGCCGATGATTGACACACTGGCTGGCGGCCCTCCCGCTTCTGCAGCACCCACGCCCATCCGCATAAACAGCAGAGACCAGTAGCCTGCGGCCAGCGCGCCAAGGGCCGTAATCGCACTCCAGATCATTACAACACCGGAGACCATGCGAACCCGGTTGGTACGATCACTGAACCAGCCCATGGGCAGGGCCAGCAGGGACAGCGCCCCGGAATGGGCAAGGCCCGATAACAAGCCGAGCGCAGAATCGGACAGGCCGAACTCCGCCTTGATCGGTTCGATGACGACTGACATGACCGTGCGGTCGATATAGTGCACCGTGAAGATCGCTGTCAGCACGAAGAGCACATACCAGCGATAGGCGCCTCGCTCAGGCTCTGGTGTTTGGCTTAAGGCGTCTTCTGCCCTGGGCGGCGACGGGTCTGTCTTCAAATCGTCATCCATGCGCATTCCCTCTCTTCGGGATCAGCGAAGCCGGTGGCCGTCTCACCCCCATGCCGGGTTTGACCGGCTGTTTTCAATCGTCACTCGGGCAAACTTTGAACCAACCTAACCCTAACCTTCAGCTCCGGACTCAGCTAATGGGACTCTCCCATATGTGAAAGTCACGATCACATAATACGGAGCATGAAGCGGCCGCTATACTCCGTCCCATACAATAAATACTGATCGACCGAACTTTTGGTCCACCCGCTCTTCCTCAACACTTTGGAAAAGCTTCCAGACCCGGACGCGTTCGTCGGCCATTCGTTCAGACAAGGGAGAGCGCCATGCTAAAAGGCAAAAAAATTCTGCTTACAGGACTGACCGGCCAAGTTGGCGGGGCCTTCGCAGACCAACTGGCACAGGACAATGACGTATGGGGTCTTGCGCGCTACTCAAGCCCGGGGTCTCGCGAACGTGCAGAACAAGCCGGGGTGAAAACCATTATCGGGGATTTTGCCAAGGGTGAACTCGATGACGCACCAGATGAGATCGAGATCGTCGTCCATGTAGCCGCGAACACCAAGCCGGGAACAGCGGAAAACGGAATGCTCCAGAATGCGGAAGGCACTGGTCTTCTGATGCACAAATACCGCCATGTGGATGCCTTTATATTCGTCTCTGCGAGTGGATGTTATCTGGATAATCCGGACCCTCATCACAGGTACAAGGAAACGGATGATGTCGGCGGCACAACGCCTTTCGCCCCGAATTACGGCCCCACTAAACTCGCTGCAGAAGGCGTTGTCAGGACGCTCTCCCGGATTAACGGCACGCCGGCAACTATTGCCCGTCTCGACGTTTCCTATGGTGGGCCATACGATGATGGGGGCCTGCCGGGTCACCATCTGGAGTCCATAATCGAAGGGCGGCCAGTGCTTCTTCCGAAAGGTCGCCCCTGCCTTCATTCACCTATCCATGAGGATGACATGGTGCGCCACCTCGCAGTGTTCGCCCGCGCCGCATCCTCCCCCGCGACCCTGGTTAACTGGGGCGGGCCGGAAGGCGTACTGCTTGAGGAGTGGTGCCGGTATATCGGAGAGCTGGTCGGACGCGAGCCAATCTTTGAATATGGGGCAGGCAAGACATTGTGGGGCCGTATTACTGATACGGATTACGGGACATCGCTTGGCATGGAATGGCAGGTTCGATGGAAAGAGGGAATGCGCCGGATGGTCCAAGCGCGCCGCCCAGATGCCCTCGTTTCCTGAACCTCACCAGAACTGAAAGGCTGAAACATGCTGGATCCCCGCACCCTTAAGCAGCAAGCTATCGACCTGACGGGTCTGGATGATTTTGGAGATGAACCGCTTGATGATGGCCTGACCATTTTCTGCGACTCCTTGCGGCTCGAATCAAACTTGCCGCAATCTCGCCTGAGACAGGCAGAAACCAGCATCATTGCATCGCTCAGCGAAAGATTGCGTATTGAAGCCTGCCTCAAGCAGCACCCATCCATCCTTGAGGAACGCATTACTTCCCCCATCTTCGTTATAGGCTTGCCGCGCAGCGGAACAACCGCCTTGTCGCAATTCCTGTCCGAGGACCCTCAGATGCGCTCGATCAGGCGTTGGGAGTCAACACAAGTCACCCCGCCACCGGATGCGCACAACAAATTCGACCCCCGTATTGAGGAGACAAGCCGCGCATTTGCCGCGCGGGATGCGGCGCTGCCGGCTCTCAAGACGATGCTGCCCGTCGAACCGGAAGATCCCTCGGAACATGGCATCCAGCTTGGCCTGACCTTCCGCAACCTGCAGCTCCCAAGTCTCTGGCCTATTCCGGGCTATACTAACTGGCTGCAGGATGTCGATATGCGCCCGGCCTATATGTATTTTGCAAAGGTGCTGAAATTATTGCAATGGAAGTCTCCGGCGCCGTACTGGAACCTCAAGAATCCGCCAGATATATTCTCCCTCACTGCGATTGCCTCGGTCTTTCCTGATACCCGGTTCGTATGGGCGCATCGTGATCCAGCCCTAAGCATACCTTCAGTGTGCAGTCTTGTTTCGACCATCCGCGAAGCGGGCGGCGAAACCGTAGACAAGCCTGCCCTGGGTCGCATGCAACTGGAATTCCAGTCCGCAGGCATTAAAGTCGCCATGGAATCGCGCAGGCGGCTGGGCGAACATATGTTCGTAGATGTTCATCAGAAGGACTTGAATGAAGATCCTGTCGCAACCTTGCATTCTCTGTACGATGCGCTGGGCCTGGAATTCACAAAGAATTTCTCGGACCGCCTACACGCAAGATTGAAAGCACGCCCAAAAGGCAAACACGGTGCCCATACTTATTCACATGATGAGTTCGGTCTGGACTCTCCGACGATCAGAGCTGGATTCCTGGACTATCTTGCCCGTTTCCACTGAGAGGAAGACGAGGCGCCGAAACAAGCAGATCACACGCTCAACTTCGCCCCTGCCCCTCGATCTGTGTCCAGCGGCCGTTCCTGTCCCGGTGCCAGCCTCCTGCCGCCATCGTGCCGCCATCCACGGGTAGCGTGACGCCCGTCATATAGCTCGCCATCGGGGAGGCCAGAAAGGCGGCAACGTCACCACATTCCGTATCGAGGCCTTCCCGGCCCAGCGGAATGAGCCGGTTCATGGCGTCTTGGGCTTCATCAGAACGATGGAGCCAGGTCAGAGGATCAACAGGCCCGGTCCGGTTGCCCCGCCCGCCTGGCGTGATCGTATGATCCGGCGCAATCGCATTGACCCGGATACCATCGGCGGAGAACTCCAGCGCCATCGATTCTGTAAAATTGATCATGGCGGCCTTGCACGCCGCGTAAACCGCATAGCCTGGCGCCGCACGCATGCCCTCAATACTGGTGATATTGATGATGCTGCCCCCCCGTCCACCGCGGATCATAACCGGGACTGCCGCGGATGTAGCCGCCAGCATGCTGACGAAATTGATGTCGATGTGCCGCCGCCAGCTTCTTTCGCTCTGATCGAGGAAGGCCTTGCCTGCCACGCCGCCCGCATTATTGACCAGGACGTCGATGCGCCCAAACGTCTCGTCTGTCCTTTCGATCGCCGCCCTGATCTGGTCGGTATCCATGACATCCGTCGGGAGGGCTATCGCCTGGCGTCCGAATTCGCGTGCACGTGCGACCGTCTCGTCTGCTCGTTCCGGGATGATTTCGGCGATCGCAATGTCTGCGCCCAGTTCGGCGAACCGGAGGGCAATAGCCCGTCCAATACCTCCGCCGCCACCGGTGATCACCGCGACCTTTCCGTCAAGACGGAGTCGGTCGAATGGATCCGGCTTCTCGCCTGTTTGCGTAGTCGACATCATGCTGTCGGCAAGCCTGAGATTGGCAGGAAGGAAGGTAGTAGGGCATTAATATCCTGACCTTCGGGAAGCACCCACCTGAATGGAGAAGACACTACCCGCCGCGCAAAGCGCCAGCCAATGTCGAGGCGCACGCATTCATCCTGGTAAACTCCGCACACCCATTCGACCGGCTGGCCAGACGGTTGTTTGAGCTCGGTAAACCACCACCTCGCCATGGCTCTATCGCCATTCACTTGCACAACCCCAGAATGCGTCATCTGAAACAGGAAGTCACGCTCTAGTTCAACGAGCCGCCTGAAGCGCTTCTCGAGCTTTTCCCGCCCCACAACGGGATCGCCTGCTGATGGCGCTTCAAGCTGTCCGTCCGGGGCATAGACGGCCGCCATACCCGCGCCGTCCCGCCGGTTCGCCGCGTCGGTATAGGCAGCAGCGAGACTGCGTATTGCCATTTCGTCTGACTGTGGATGCATGCGCGCACTTCTCCCGGTTGAGTTGCCCGTTTCCGAGCTATCCGGGCATTCTGCGCAGTGAGCATATTTCGATCCACCCCCCCATTTAGGCGAAAACGGACGCGGCGCAGGCCAATCCGCAATTCTCATGGCCAATCATAAGCGTTCTGTTGCTACGACCGCTGAAGTGAATTTGGAGATGCGCCTTCATGCCCGAAAACAGCTTTGATATGTCCGGCAAAACAGCCATCATTATCGGTGCGACTAAGGGCATGGGGGCCCAGATCGCCGAAGACATCGCGGCCGGCGGTGGTCAGGTCATCATTACCAGCCGGTCGCAGACAGCGTCTGACGCAAAGGCGGGGGCATTAAACGCCAAATATGCTACTGGCAAACCGATCGCGGTCGGCAAGGCTGGCGACCTGTCAACAAAATCCGACCTACAGGCCATCGTCGACACTGCAATCAGCACGTTTGGCCAGATCACGACCCTCGTCATCTCACCCACCATTCGTCCTTTTTTTGGTGCGTCGATAGATACACCGGATGAAGAGATCGATGAACAGTTTCTCTACATCTTTAAAAGTCGCTTCTGGATTTCCGCTATGTGCATTCCTCACATGCAGAAAGCGGGCGGAGGGTCAGTCGTCTATATAGGCTCCGGATCGGCATTTGAATCGACGACAGAACGCTCAGTCTATTCCTGCGCACGGGCTGCCGAAGTCCAGATGATGAAGAACTTCGCTGCTGAGTTCGGACGCGACAATATCCGCTTCAATATCATTTCGCCCGCCCTCATCAAATCCAGCGGCGCTGAAGCACTGTTCAAGGATCCATCCGTACTGGAACAGTTCGAAAACCGACTGCCCATGAAGCGCCATGGACGTGTTGTCGAGATCTCCAGGAGCGCCCTTTTTCTGGCGAGCGATCTCAGCTCGTTTACCACGGGATGCGTGATCCCCGTGGATGGCGGACGCAACCTGCATTGTTCCTCCAACGACCTCACCTCCAACTTCACCCCCGACAAGGATGACCGCCACCGCGCGCCAGCGGAGGCAAAGGCATGACTGGCGCTACCGGACGTGTCGGGTTTATAGGTCTTGGCAATCAGGGGGCGCCAATTGCCTGGCGCATCACCCGGGTCCGTCCCCTTGCCGTCTGGGCACGTCGAGAGGCCAGCATGGTTGCCTATCGGGAAGGCGGCTGCACGGTTGCTGCAAGTCCGGCAGACCTTGCACGCCAGTGTCCAATCATCGGAATTTGTGTCGTAAATGACGATGACGTCCGCGACATTCTGCTACGAAGCGATGGCGTGTTTGCCGGAGCTGAGCCAGGTACGATCATCTGCATTCATTCCACAGTCCTCCCTGGCACCATGGTGGATCTGGAAAAGGAAGCCAATATCCGAAAGCTGCGTCTTCTGGACGCCCCGGTAAGCGGCGGCCCGGACGGGGCGGAAGCCGGGACCATGTCCATACTGGTGGGCGGCGATATCGACACACTCGAAGCAGTGCGGGAAGTCCTGGCATCCTTTGGCTCGAACATTTTTCATATGGGCGGCATTGGTACAGGACAGGCCGCCAAGCTCCTCAACAACAATCTTTGCTTCGCGAACACAGCGATGGCTGTCCACGCATTGCAGCTGGCTCGTGAATTCGGCATGGACCAGCGGGTCGCGGCCGAAGTCTTTGCGGCCTCGTCGGGGGCCAGCACAGGTTTGCGACTTATTATGAACAACCAGCAATTCAGAAAAGTGACCGGGGATTCAAGCAATCTGCTCAAGGACATTCACCACCTTGTGGAATATGCCGAGCTGAAAAAGGTCAGTCAAACGACGCTGCTCGACATCGTCGCGGAGACGCCAGACCTGTTGAAAACTTATGCGAAGAATCGCGAGGACTTCTGAAGACCTGATGTCGTTCCTGCAGCCCTCCCTCTGAGTTCTCACTCCATCTGGAAAAAATGACGGCGCCTCCAGTCCAATTTTCTTGATTGCCCGGAGGACGCCGTCAAGTGTCGAGTTACGCACACGCATAAATGCGCAACCACGGAAGTTCCTTCTGTGTCAGCTTGGCGCCGCCTGACCAATCATTGAAGCCCGCGTCGTTCTCAGGTCCCCCCCAAGGATATCAATCGTGTGTGCGCGCTTGAGATAGACATGGGCATCTGCTTCTGCGGTAAAGCCGATCGCGCCATGCACCTGGATATTGGTGGCGCCATTCTTCAGGGCAGCCTCCACTGCGACGAGCTTGGCAGCTGTTGCATGATAGTACGCATCCGGTCTGTTCTCCGCCACTACGACCGATGCGAAATCGACTTGGCACGCGGCTACTTCGGCAGCGATCGCCATATCCGCACATTTGTGTTTAACCGCCTGAAAGGCCCCGATCGGCTTTCCGAACTGTTCGCGCATCTTCGCATAGTCGACAGCCATGTCGAGTGACGCCTTGGAGAGGCCTGAGGCATACGCCGCCAAAAGCAGAAGTGCTCTTGGCTTGTGCGTGTTCGAGATAGCTCGGCTGGACATAGGCTGTGCATTGCGCAGCTGCGCGCGGCGCAAAAGCGTATGGCTGTCCATACCGCAGCCGTCTTCAATATCCTCGAATGCGGACGCGGGCAGAAGGTAGGGGCCTTCTGGTGCGAGCACAACGACGAGGTCGGCTCTATTTGCTTCGATCAGGTGAAAACTTCCACTCAGGCCATTGTCAGAGCTTACCACTCCACGAGGATTGGCAAGTCCAACCCGAATCTTTCCGGACATGATCTCGCTAGCCGTGTTGAGATGTGCGTCGGCCGCCATATGCGCCCCGAGCGTTATTCCGAAGATTTCTGGCGAGATAAGGTTTCGACCATACTGGCGATACACAAGGGCTTCCTCGACTGCGCCCAATCCAACCCCGCCATCATCCTCTGCCAGTCCCAGTCCAAGAAAACCAAGTTCACCGAGTTGAGGCCAAAGATTTGAGTCAGGATTGCCGATTTGCCCATACTTGTCCGGACGGAGTCTTTCGACAGGAGCCATATCCGACAGGAATGAGGTGACTGTATCTACGATTTGAACCTGTTCGTCTGTTGGCAATAAATGCATGTGAGACCCCTAACGTGGCAATCCGAGCACCCGCTCGCCAATGATATTTCGTTGTATTTCCGAAGTTCCCGCAGCAATCGTGTTGCTGTAGGAACGCAAATAGGGTCGTATCCAGGGATCATCGGTATCAGGAAGCTCAAGCGAGTCTGCACCGATGACGTCAAGGGCGATCCGGCGAATACGTTGTTGCAGCTGGCTGAAGAAGGCCCGCATCAATGATGCTTCGGATCCTGGTGGCTGGCCACCAGCCGCACGCGATGCAATCGAATAGGTCATCGCCCGAACCGCGGAGGACTCTGCTCTGAGCTGGGCGAGCCGCGCCCCGATTTCATCATGCTCCAGTGCGGCAGCACCAAACCGCTCACGTGCAAGGTCGACGAGTTTTTCAACCACGACATTGTACCGGATCTGTTCTGACATGCTTGCCGTTCCCCGCTCGAAGCCGAGCGTCGACATCGCCACTTTCCAGCCTTCGTTCAGCGGCCCGACCACATTGCTCAGCGGTATACGGACATCGTTGTAGAAGACTTGGTTGAAGTGATGATGTCCGGGCGCCGTCATGATCAGGATGGGGCGAAGCTCAATGCCTGGCGTATTCATGTCGCAGATGACCCAACTGATACCCTTATGTTTGGGGACATCGGTGTCCGTGCGCACCAGCAATTCCTGCCAGTCTGCCAGATGTGCCGAACTGGTCCAGATTTTCGACCCATTGACGACGAGATGATCACCTTCGACCACGGCGCGGCACCGTAAGCCGCCGAGATCGGATCCATTATTTGGCTCCGAGAACCCCTGGCACCAGGCCACTTCTCCTTTGAGTATGCGCGGCAGGTGATACTGTTTCTGTGCGTCGGTGCCCCAAGTCATGAGGGTCGGGGCTGCGTGATTGCAGCCGACGAACAGAAGCTCCGCATTGGGCGCGCCAGCCTTGGCATATTCTTCATACCAGATCAGTTGACGGGTCAGGTCCAGGCCGCGGCCGCCATACTCCTGCGGCCAGGACACACCGGCCCATCCCCCCTCGAACTGCAATTTCTGCCAGGCAAGATCAAATGCCCGCATGCCCTGATCTGACGGCGGGCGTGCTTCACGCGGGACATTGTCGTGCAGCCAGTCGCGCGCTTCTGCGCGAAATACCTCATCTTCGGGGCTGAAGTCCAGGTTCATGACACTTGTCTCCCTACACGCGCTAGAGAACCCACCCGCACAGGGGGGCCTTGAATGTTGAAGATACACTCTGCCTATATTTTATCCCGGGCGCTCATGCGAACTCCGTCAGACATCTTTCCGACTTCCCTTAAAAGGCGCCGCAGAAACCCACTGACTTTCATAACCACCTGCTTCAGACTCGTGGGCACAGCAACAATAGTTTCCCGTACAATGAACTGAGGAGCGGACGATGGATATTCTGAATGGCAAGGTCGCAATCGTGACAGGTGCAGGCGGAGGGCTTGGCCGGGCCTACGCACTGGCCTTCGCGCGCGAGGGCGCCAAAGTCGTTGTGAACGATTATGGCGTGGCATCCGACGGTGGCGTGTCAATTTCAGCTTCGGCAGACAGGGTGGCAGAAGAAATTCGGGCAGCTGGCGGCGAAGCCGTGGCCAATGCTGCCGATGTCGGCACGGTCGAAGGAGGCGATTCGATTCTTCAATCAGCGATCAATGCATTCGGCGGCGTCGACATCCTGGTCAACAATGCGGGCATTCTGCGCGACCGAACGCTCGCCAAGATGGATGAAAAGGACTGGGATGATGTCATGCACGTACATCTCAAGGGCACGTTCTGCGTGACACGTCCGGTGTTTATCCAGATGAAAACGCAAGCCAGAGGCGGGGTGATTGTGAATACGAGTTCGACCTCAGGGCTGCAAGGCAAATTCGGTCAGGGGAATTATGGTGCAGCCAAAGGCGGTGTCTGGGGGTTTTCCAATACCCTTACCCTGGAAGGCGAACGCTACGGTATCCGTGTATGGACGCTCGCCCCGGCCGCGAACACCCGCCTGACTGAGGCGGTCACCAATGAGGACTACAAGGCCGTCTACACACCCGATAAGGTAGCGGAGGTTGTGCTGTATATGGTGAGTGACCTGTCAGCTCCGCAAACGGGCAAGACGATTGTTGCCGGCGGCGGGATTATCCGGGAAGTAAGACTGGAAAATGGTCCGGGCTATGTCCCTGCCCCGGAGTTCTCGGCTCAGGAGCTCGCTCATGCCGTCGAAACCGGCAAGGTCATGTTCCCCACCCGCCAACCTAAGAGCCTGATGGCGGTCGAGTGAAGTTGGTGCGGGAACTCAGAAGTCCGTCCCCCCATCAATATTGATAATTGCCCCTGTGAGGTAGGCGGCTCGTTCAGAAAGCAGGAAGGCCATGAGGTCCCCGGCCTCAGTGGCCTTTCCGGGGCGGTCAAGCGCGACCGGCATCTTGAAAATCTCTCGCATGAGGATGCGCCTGGCCTCCGCTCTCGATAGTCCGTCAGCCTCCTCGATCTCGGAGAGGCGTGCAGAAACTCGAAGGGTTTCGAAAGCTCCCGGACAGACGCAATTTGCACGTATCCCCTCCGCACCATATGTCTTCGCGACATTCTTGGTCAGGTTGATGACCGCTGCCTTCATCGCCGCATAAGGAAATAAAAAGCTTTTCGCCATGCGGGCTGAATAAGCGGCCGTGGTCACAACCGTTCCACCACCCCCCGCTATCATCAAAGGCACAGTCGCCCGGATCGCGCGCACATGGCCCATCAGTACATCCTGGAAGTTTGCCTCCCAGTCATCATCATCAACATCCTCTAGAGTGCCATTTCGCCCGGTGAGGCCCGTGGTGACAAGCAAGCCGCGCGGGGTGCCCATCGTATCGGCAATGTCTCCGATAACTGCTTCGATAGCGCCCGGTTTCCCGCCATCAGCCACATATCCCGAAGCGCTGATGCCGCAGGTTTTCGACAGACTGGCCGCCGCCGCATCGATATCGGCGCGCGACCGGCTGACAAGGGCAAGTCTGGCTCCATCCGCTGCCAGCACCCGAGCCGCTTCGAAACCCATGCCGCGCGAGCCCCCGAAGACGATATACAATTTGTCTCGCACCCCCAAATCCATCCCCCGCCCCCTTTAATGCGTGTGAATGATGGAAATGTGCAGGGCCGGATCATCCGGAATTTCACCGGCCAATGTCTGGATCGCTTTCTCGACGTCCTGAATGGGTACGCTGTGAGTGTGCATCAGGTGCACCGGATAGCGCCTTTCCTCAACCAGTCGGATGGCTTGCTGGACCCCCCAATGACTTGACGAGAGTGCCCCGATCATCTCGATCTGCTTCATCAAGAGTTCATCGACCGGAAAGGCGGGCATGTCCTTGTGACCCTTGATCCCGCCCAGCACGATGCGGCCGCCATGGCGGACCGCCTTGATCGCATCAGTCACGGGCTGGAAGGCATTTGGCGTCGTGTCGACAACAAGATCCACGCCCCGGCCCGCCGTCAGCTCAGCTATGGCTTCGACCACATCAGTCTCTTCCGCAATCAGCGAATGCGTCGCCCCGAACTGGCGTGCAATCTCCAGCTTGAAGGCATCGCGCCGAAGTCCTGTAACAATAATTTGCGACGCGCCAGCATCCTTTGCGGCCAGGACGCTGGCCAGGCCTCGCTGACCGCCGCCCAGTATCAGGACAGATTGTCCGACTTGCAGCCTGCCAAGACGCAAGACCCAGTCAAATCCTGCCGCGAACGGATTGAAAAGCAAAGCGTCCTCGACAGATAAATCATCGGCAATACGGTAGAGCTTCGTCCGCGGCGCAATCTCCATATAATTGCCATATCCGCCCCACAGGCCAGACCCGTCACTCAAAGACCGGAAACCGTAATAGAAGGCATCTACGCACTTGGCACCCCGCATGCACGGCGGACACACTCCGCAAGGCGCAAGTCCGTGAACCGCCACGCGGTCACCTTCTGCCAAATCCCAACGCCGGGCGCCTGCAGCATCAAGACTCTGGATTCTTCCGAGAATTTCGTGTCCGGGTATAACAGGGAACGCCCCGATACCTGCCTTTGCCGTGCCGCCCTTGTACTGCTCAATATCGCTGCCGCACATGCCACAACCTTCTACGCGCAAAAGGGCACCGCCTTGGGGGGGGGCATCTGGTACGGGTAGCTCACGGAAGTCAAATGTCCGGTCGGCTATGAGAACCGCTGCCTTCGCCTTCATCATCGTTTCTCGAGCTTAAATCCGGCCTCTTCCCGATCCCAGGTCGCAGGCGTGCAGCCTTCATCACGCAGCACGTATTTCAGCACGCGACCAACCGGGTTGCGTGGCAGGTCCGACCGGAACTCGATATATCGGGGGACTGCAAAATACGGGACACGGTCGGCACACCATTGGCAAAGATCTGCTTCCGAAACAGGATCAGCATCCTCCCTCATCACAAGAGTCGCCTTCACTTCATCTTCGGCAGTTTCTGAAAAGACGGCATGTATGGCGACATCCGAAACCGCAGCATGCTGACGAAATGTCTTTTCCAGCTCGAAGCTGGAGATATTTTCTCCCCGGCGCCGCAAATAATCCTTCTTGCGGTCGACAAAGAAGAAATATCCGTCCTCGTCGAACATGCCAATATCACCTGTATGCAACCACAGGTTCTTCATGACCTTGAGAGTATCTTCAGGTCGCCCCCAATACCCTTCGAACATGATATGCGGCCGGTTGGGTCGGACGATGATTTCGCCCGCCACACCCGGCGGAACCTCTTCATCATTCTCATCAACAATGCGGACCTCAAAATCGGCATTGCGCTTGCCCGACGATCCTGGCTTGGCGTACTCGTCATCGTGCAGGCTGGTGACCACACAGGCTTCCGTCAGGCCGTATACATTCGAGCCGGCGACTTTGACGCCAAACCGTGTTTTCCATTTTTCCTGCAATTCTGGCGAAAAGGGAGACCCCCGAATGGCACGCAGCTGCCCATAGCACCGCTTACTGGCTTCGCTATCAGGCTGATCGGCAATGAAGGACAACATGGAACCCAGCAGATTCACCAGGGTCGCTTTGCTTCGTTCGATTTCATCCCAGAACTTGCTGACGGAAAAGCGGGGATAAAGGGATGCTCGCGCCCCAACCATGGCAGAGGCCAGCACCGTGGACGCCAATGCGTTCAGGTGAAAAAGCGGCAAGGGAGACCAATTAACATCCTCGCTGGTCCGGTTGCCATTTTCGACAGATTGACGCGCCAGGTTGCACACGAAATTATGGCTGACGATACAACCCTTTGAAGGTCCCGTCGTGCCGCCTGTATATATAAGCATCGATATGTCGCTGAATTTATTTTCATCAACGAACTTCGTGTTTTCTCCCAAAACATCGGTATAGCGCCGCACATCCAGGACGTTTGACTCCGGCATCTCGTCACCACGCTGGATCACCACACGCAGATCCGGCAAATCATCTGCGATGAGTTCGATCCGGTCGAGATAGTGCGGTTCGACAAAAACAACCTCGACGCCTGCGTCACCATACTGGTGCCGTAGATATTCCCCCTTATAAGCCGCGTTGACCGGGACGAAGATTGCGCCGAGCTTGTTGACTGCGAACCATATTTCGATGGCTTCGACGCAAGTGTCCATAAGCAGGCCAACCCGGTCGCCGCGTTTCACGCCGAGTTCCTTCAACCCATTCGCAAGCCGGTTGGATTCTCTATCGAGATCTTCGTAAGTGTAGGTGGTGCCCGAGAAATCGAGGAAGATCCGCTGGGCATGTCTTTCTACGGCCTCAGAGAGGACTTTGGTCACGGTTTGGTGAAGTGGTCTCACTTTATCGTTTCTGTGTAACACTTGGGATTCCTTGCATCGGATGTATGCCTTCCGGTCGGGAGGGAGGGATGTTCAAGCCGCAGGACAGGCCCGGACAAGCTGCATCATTCGAAGCAAGCCGCGAAAAATCACTGATGTCCGGCGGTTTCCGGCCTCTGGCTCAGGTAGTTGACAGCATTTTCTTCACATCGCCGGATGTCACTGGCTTGCCCCGTTCTAGCCGAGGTGCCAGCCCCCCCATGCCGACCCGTTCCTCCACATTGACACCTTTCTGACGCGCGAGTTCCCGTAATGCACCGACCGTGCAGTTCTCGCGACCGCCCATGCCCTCAAAGGGCGCAAAGCTGAAATCCCGATTGGCATTGAGGTGTGTAATCTTGTCGATTTCATCCTTGGGAAGGTCTTTGACAGCGTCCCAGAGCATTTCGGGCGCATATGGCCACTGTGTATCCGAGTGAGGATAGTCGCATTCCCAAGTAATGTTATCGATGCCGATCTCATGGCGATTCTTGATTCCGAAATCATCCTCGATGAAACAGGTGATGAAGTGACGGCGGAAGATTTCTGTCGGGCTAAGACCCCCTAGATTGAGGTTCGTCCACTGACCATGCTGGCGTACCGTGCACTCTGCCCGCTCAAGGAAGTACGGCACCCAGCCGATGCTGCCTTCGGACAGCGCTAATTTCAATTTTGGATGATCTTTCCAAAATGACGCGAAGAGCCAGTCAGCCGCGGAATTGGCAATGGATATAGGCATGGACGTGATCCAGGCACTGATGGGCGAGAGGTCTGACGCATGGTCTGCTGATGCGCCCGTACCGATATGGGCGCAAATAACGACATTGGCCTCTTCGCAAGCTGACCAGAGTGGCTCCCAATAAGGGTCATGAAGGCTGGGCAGACCAATCAGCGCCGGGTTGTCGGTAAAGCTGATGGCGTGTACGCCGAGCTTCACCATGCGATCGAGTTCTGCCAGCGTAAGCTTGATATCCCACAAGGGCAGCAGCGCGAGTGGGATGATCCGATCCGGATATGGCCCAGCCCATTCATGCATGTGCCAGTCATTGTAGGCCTGGATTGTCGCAAGAGCGAGCGCCTTGTCTTCCTGGCGCATGAAACGGACGCCAGAAAATCCCGGAAACTGGGCAAAATTCAATGAACCGAGAACGCCGTTTGCATTCATGTCATCAATGCGGGCGTGAATGTCGAAACAGCCCTTCCGGAGATGATCGAAGGACATCGGCTCGTAGCCGTATTCTGTTTTGGGGCGCCCGACGACGGCATTCAGGCCCAGCCCGGTGACTTTCTTGTCCTCGATCACCCAGGCCTGCCCATGCTCCGTCTTCACGACGCGTGGCGCGCGATCTTTGAACTTCTCGGGCATGTGCCGCTCGAACATGTCAGCAGGCTCGCAAACATGGTCATCCACGCTCACCAAAATCATGTCGTTCATTTCCATCGATTCAATCTCCCTTAGCCTGCGCTCAGTCAGCGGCTGTTTTGTGACGCACCATCACTTATCATGTCGCTACCTGTTTGCACATCTTGCGATTTCACATAGCGTTCGCATTTCCCTCGCGCAGCGATGCGAATAGACTCCCGGAATCGCGCGGGTTCGCATCAATCCGTTTCCGGGGCGGATTGCCCGTCAGACGCATCGTGCGCCGCGTTTTCAATTGCGACTGCATTTCGCAGTCTCCGCGTGGCCAGGACAAGCAATAGAACTCCGGTGCCGCCTACCACCGTCGCTGTTGTGGCAATGCCCTCGCCGATATATGCCTCCCCGCCATAGAGATCCGCCAGAACCGCCACAATGAGCGGCGCACCCCCTATTGCGAACAGGCCGACGAAGCAGGTCTGAATGGCCACGAGTCGCCCGTGCAGGGCCGACGGCGCAAAAAGCTGTACGGCCGTTACGAGCGGACCGAAACTACTCGCTGTGAACCATGCCACGGAATAGAGCACGATAAACCATTGTTCGCTTTTCAGAAGAAAGGCCGCAATGATGAAGGGAACACCGATCAGCGTGGCAAAGGTGAAGACGCGGTAGGCCGCGTCATTATATCCTTTTCGATAATAGCGATCGCAGATATAGCCCCAGAAGATATTGCCCAGCCCGCCGGCAGCTGAGCCTGCCGCGAGCGTCCAGCCAATGCGCTCATGCGACCAGCCAAACGTGCGCCCCAGAAATGCAGGACTCCATGTAATTAATGAATAGGCGAGCACTGCAAGCAGCGCGACGGCTAGAACATGGGCAGTTACAAGGCCGGGATTCTTTGCCAGGAAAGCGGTAAAGCTGACCTCCTTGGCCGCCTTGGCTTTGGCCTCCGCTGCTGCCTGCTGCTCAGCTGAGCGATGCTTTCGAGTACGCGGCAGGAAAAAGGCCAGAAAGGCCAATGCAATGCCGGGCAGCCCGGTACAGAGAAACGCTCCCTGCCAGCCCTCTATCTCACCGATGATCGGCAGACTGATTGAACCGAGACGCGTCAGCGCTCCAATAAGCATGCCGCCAAATATCAGTGTCAGCACGGCGCCAATATTCGCCCCTGCATGATACACACCGTTCGCGAATGCCAGTCGGTCCCTGGGAAAGGTGGCGGCCAAAAGCGCATAGGCAGCTGGCGGCAGGAACGCCTCGCCGAGCCCAACGCCCCCTCGAGCAATGAACAGCGTTCCGAAATCGTTCGCCAAGCCCGAAAATGCTGCAAAAAAAGACCAGAAGGCAACCGCTAGAAAGAGGACTGTCCTGATCTCGAAACGGTCGACACACCAGCCCGCAATGAGCACGCCGGTTATATACATTGAGGAAAAGGCAATCCCATTCAGTACGCCAAGCTGCACGTCACTCAGCGCGAGATTAGCCCCGATCGGATCGACGAGGAGTGAAAACATCTGCTTGTCCGCAAAGGACATGAGATAGAAGACAATGAGAACACTAATTGTGACGATCGCAACAGCCGAGATTGGAGACTTCGCTCGCTCCGGCTGGGGGACAGCCCGGGCGCTTTTTTCGGGAATGACGGCGTCGGACATCGGCTTTCCTATCGGGTATCTGAGAGTTTCGAGATGCGCTGGACCGCTTCTGGCAATGGCGATCTTGACGTCTCTGCGACAGCAGCATTGCTGGCATGTGGGTTGAAGGGGTTATCGCGCGCGCGCGGGCACCAAAAAGTCATTAATGCGACTCAGGGTGCCTGCGCGGCCTTGTCAGGGATGCAATTTGAACTGGCGCATGTCGATGTCGGTTCTATCGTGCGCCAAAACGATAGCGGACTTCGAGACCATACGTCGCCGGGTCCCCTGTATAGCCGATATTGTATCCAAGGTTGGTGTCGAAGGCGAGGAAGCCGGTATAGTATTCCTCATCAAGCATGTTCTTTCCGAACGCAGAAATTTCAAGGCCATAATCATCCAGATCGTAGGAGATACGGGCTTCGAGCAGGCCGAAACCTTCCTGCGTGACCGTATTCGTATTGATCGCTTCCGAGCGGAACTCGACGTCGTCGCGCCACCGCCATGCACCAAAAATGCTAAGGTCATTTCCACCGACTAGTACCGTATATTTTGCAGTCAGGGAGTATTGCAGATCCGGTATCGCAAATTTCTCATTTGTCCTGTCTCCCAGAAGCGCATCCTGCCATTCATCATAGGCAGCATCCACATAGCTGAGAGATCCGCTCAATGCGAGATTGTCTGTAGGTACCAGCCAGGCCTCCACTTCGCCGCCAAAGACACGACCTTCGGCCGCATTGGTTACAAAAGTCGCCAGGTTGTTGTTACGACTTACTGTCGTGCTGCGCTGAATGTTTTTATAGTCCGTATAGAACGTTGCCGCATTCACGCGCAGTCGCCCGTCAGCCAGGTCGCTTTTGAAGCCTATCTCATACTCAGTCGCTTCTTCTGGCTCGAAAGGCGAGAACGTCACGGGGTCGCTGCTGCCTCGTACATTGTTGCCCCCTGCCCGGAAGCTGCTGGCGAGTTTCGCATACATGAGCAAGTCGGGATGTGGCTGCCAGTCCAGGCTCAACAGATAGGATGGTTGCGCAGCGTCCGTATTGAACGTCGCCCTGCATGTGCCAGGCGTGTCCAGGAGCTCTGTCGGGAGCACACAGCCTCCACCATTGGCGTTTCGACTGATGACTTCCTGTTCAGTTTCGGAATAGCGTATACCGCCGGTTACCCGGATCTGCTCCGTCAATTCGTATTCCGCCTGGGCAAAGATGGACAGGTTTTCATTCGTCGCCGAGAAAGCCGTCATGCTCGGACTGTTCGGATTGATAGCCGTCAATTGCGGGGTCGTGCTCCCCTCTCTGCCGTCTTCATAATTATAGAATGCGCCCACGATCCAGAACAGGCGATCATCGACATCATCGATGATGTGAAACTCCTGTGTGAAACTACCCGCATAGGAGAAATTGTTCGGGCGCAGAAGGTCAAATTGTGTCTGGGCATAATCCTGCACGTCATTGCGGCTGGTGTCGCGATAGCCGGTAATGGAGCGCAGCACCACAGAACCCACATCCACTTTCAGGTCTGAGGAGGCTCCCCAGAGCTCGAGATGCCCCGACACCGGTGTCGCACCATTTGACTCGTAAAACCCGCCTGTATTCATGGCGGAATCAACGAATGCATTATAGGCAGCCGTTATCCCTTCGGGCGTTCCCGGCAGGCCAAGCTCGACCCGGGTCGCCGTAATCACCGAATTGAGGGCATTTCCTAGTCGCAGCGTGTCAGGGTCAATGGCCAGATCATTGACATGGACGACATTGATGACCGATCCGGTCGTCTCGGATTCAGTCCAGTCAGCGGTGGCGAGCCACTCGATATTGCTCGACGGTTCCCAGAGCATAGAAACCCTCGCCGCCGTGTCATTGGTCTCGCCAAGATTCTGACCAAGCGCATTCTGACCAATACCATCATTCTGGGCGGACTTGCCCGCCACCCGGATTGCCATCTTGTCCGCGATCACCGGCAGCGTGACAGCACCGGATACCTCGACGGTATTCAGATTTCCGACAATGGAGTCCACATATCCGCTTACGCCCTCAAAATCGGGACGTTTCGAATAGACCAGCACGGCTCCACCCGTGGTATTCTTGCCAAAGAGGGTGCCTTGAGGCCCCTTGAGCACCTCAATCCGGCCCACATCAAACAATGCAGCCCGCAAGCCGATTTGCCGTGGCCGGCTGATTTCATCAACATAGACGGCAACAGACGGATCGGTCGTCAGCAGAGTATCTGCCTGGGTCTGCCCTCGTATTCCGACATTCGCTGCGCTCGGTCCTCCGGGACCACTTGCCAGGTAGAGGGATGGCGCAAAGCCTTGCAGATCTCGAATATTCGAGATCGCAGAATCGGCCAGGACTGTTTCATCAATCACCGTGATAGCAAGCGGCACATCCTGAACGCTTTCATCGACCCGACGCGCCGTGACGGTCACCGTGCCCAGCTTTCTCGACGAATCTTCTTCCGTAGCTGCCGAAGGTACGGCATCTTGGGCCATGGCGGGTAGCGCGGACGAGATTGCCGCAACCGAGACCGAGGTCAGAGCACCTATTAAAATCGAAACCTTTTTCATCATTCCTCCCCGTAGTACCTTTTTGGTATCTATTTTTGTTTGTTATCCATTTATCGCTTGCCCTTCGCCAGGAAAGACAAGTCGCGAATGTGATTATGAGTCACGATAAAACTATGCCTACCAACTCAGGGACAGCGAAAGTCCGTGAATCGATGTGTTTCTGTCCATAGTGTGTCTCGATTTAACACAAGCATCAGCAAGTTGGGGACAGAACTCAGATTCGAAATGCATTATTTTCTTTTTATATCCGGGTCTTAGCGGGATGTATACCGCGCGGTTTTGGCGCCTCTCCAAGCTGGATCCTAGAGACGTTTCATGCTTGATCCGCAGCAATCAGGGACACTTACACCTAAGATTCCTCCTGACCGTACAGACAAAATTGCTTTCACAAATCACACGGGGGAGAAGCGGCATGGAGCAGTACTGCTTTATCATCATCACTGTCGGGCCGGACGAAGAAGATGACGATTATCGCGCCTGGTATGAATGCCAGCACATGCCGGATGTTCTGGACGTTCCGGGATTTGTCTCAGCACAACGGTTTCGTCTGCAGGAAGAGCCAGAGAACATGCGACGTTATCTGACTCTCTTCGAGATAGAGACAGATGACATTGAAAAATCCATGAGAACATTGCGCCAGCGTGCGGGCACCTCGCTCATGCCCCTGATGAAGGGCGCCGGTCAACAGACAGCCCAGAGAATGGTCGGGCGAGCCGTCATGCCAAAATTGACCAATACGCCTTAATCCCATCGCATGAGGATGCCGGGTGTCGAGTCGAGGCGCTTCCTGGCCTGGCTCACCATTCCTGGTATCAAGCTGGGCTAAGGATTTGGAGATGAGGCCGGACAGGAGATTGAGGACAAAAGGGATTACTGCTCGTCTGTGGCAAGTTGAAACTCATCCTGTTCGCAGGGAAGTCCTGAGGCGTCTGGATTGATAGTCTGTATACTAGCAGCACAGCGCCTACTTCTTATTGAATGGCGTGATGCGTACATAGTGGAATCTGAGCGCCCTTGGCCTAGGCAAGCGCCAGTACACCCGTCAAAATATGACGCACAAGATCAACCTGTCCGCGAGCACCCGTCTTTGCGTAGATTTTTTTTGAGTAATTGCGCGCGGTCTCAACTGTCAGACCACAGGATTCTGCGGCCTCGACAATCGATTTTCCCTGGGTCATTGCCCAAGCTAGCCGAGCCTCGCTATCCGTCAGATTAAACACATCGCAGAGCTGTGCGCATCTGTTTGCAGTGGACTGGCGATCCCCACGAAAATAGATTACCCCCACCGCCCTGGTATCACCTGTAAGCGCCCGGACGCGGAGCGGAGAGACGAGTATGTCGAGCCAGGGGTCCTGACTTAGATTGATCGCCCGTGGCAGGGCACGCGAGTTCCCGGCGAATTTCCGTAGAAGGTCAGTGAGTTGTCGATCAACGGATGGCGAGGATGGCGTCAACCGGTTGTACGGTCCCCGTCGGAAGATGCGGGATTGTTGCAACAGACGTTCCGCCTGTTCGTCGAGATCGACAATGCCGCCATGGGCGTCGACTGAAATCCAACCGAAATTCATCCGGCTGAATATATCTGCGTTGAGAGATGACCGGGTACGTTCACGCTCGAGGGTCGCAAGCACCCGAAGTGCCACCCGCAAATGAGGCGTCAGGGCAGAAAACAGATTGCCGACTTCCGCGCCAAGATACCGCTCTCCAGCGAGCACCAGCCAGGCATCCAATCCGCTTTGCTCCCGCAATCGCATCGCGCGCATGCTGGTGACATCCAAAGGCACGAGGACATTCGTACGAAAGGCCCGCTCTGCCTCGCCTCCCGCCTCAACTAACTCATCCAGACTGTAAACGCGCCCTTCCCTCATAGGTCGAGTTCGGAATGGACCGTTGTCGCAGGCCTGCGCGAAGAGCTTTTCAAACTGGACCGGCATCGGAAAAGCACTTTCTATCAGGCTCACCAAATCCCGACCATCAGACGACCGAAGAAACAATCCGGCGAAATCGGCGTCAGCGGAATCGCATAGTCGCCTGAGAAATGTCTGCCACATCGGTTGCTCGAATACACCTTCATGCAAGGGCACAAGCAATTCGGTTTCGCCTAGAACGGGAACTCGCATAAAATTTTGTACCACCTCCCATTTGGGAGGTCCATACTGCAACTTGCCCGCTAACCTGATCCTGAAAATGGATAGGATGGAAATGACCAGACACGCAAATCTCACACACCTGCAGCGTCTCGAAGCTGAAGCCATGCATATCATCTGCGAAGTCGTTACCGAAAGCGAAAGACCCGTGATGCTCTATTCGGTCGGCAAGGATAGCGCCGTGATGCTGCACCTCGCCCGCAAGGCATTCTACCCGTCACCGCCCCCCTTTCCCCTGCTGCACGTTGATACGACCTGGAAGTTCAAGGCGATGTACGAGCTTCGCGACACTATGGCTGAGCAAGCCGGTATGGATCTTATCGTTTACCAGAACCCTGAAGCGGCGGAGCGTGGGATCAATCCCTTCGACCACGGCCCGCTTCACACCGATATGTGGAAGACTGAAGGCCTGAAGCAGGCTCTTAACAAACATCAATTCGATGCTGCCTTCGGAGGTGCACGCCGCGACGAGGAAAAAAGCCGCGCAAAAGAACGTATTTTGTCCTTCCGCACCGCTTCGCATGGCTGGGACCCCAAGACTCAGCGTCCAGAACTCTGGAACACATATAATGCGAAAAAGAAGAAGGGTGAAAGCATCCGTGTCTTCCCCATCAGTAACTGGACCGAACTGGATGTCTGGCAATATATTCAACTGGAAAACATCCCCATCGTTCCACTCTATTTCGCCGCCATACGCCCGACCGTAGAACGTGACGGGATGCTGATTATGGTCGATGACGACCGGTTCCCGCTCAAGGAGGATGAAGCGCCCATGATGCGGTCAATCCGTTTCCGCACGCTTGGCTGTTACCCGCTCACCGGCGCGGTGGAGAGTGAGGCCTCGAGCCTTGCCGAAGTGATCCAAGAAACCCTGCTGACAACGACCAGTGAGCGCCAAGGCCGCTCCATTGACCAAGACGAACAGGGCACTGGAATGGAGAAGAAAAAGCAGGAGGGATACTTCTAATGGCCGACCAGCCAAGCAAAGCAGTGGTTTACAAGACTGAGGCCCTTATTGCCGATAACATCGACGCCTATCTGGATCAGCACCAGCACAAGACAATGCTGCGCTTTATCACATGTGGCAGCGTTGATGATGGCAAGTCCACATTGATCGGTCGCCTGCTTTATGACTCCAAGATGATCTTCGAAGATCAACTTGCTGCACTTGAGCAGGACAGCAAACGTTCTGGTACGCAGGGAGAGAATATCGATTTTGCACTCTTGGTGGATGGTCTCGCTGCAGAACGAGAGCAAGGCATAACGATCGATGTCGCCTATCGGTTTTTCAACACCGAGAGGCGCAAGTTTATTGTGGCCGACTGTCCGGGACATGAACAGTACACACGCAATATGGTAACTGGCGCCTCAACCGCTGACCTCGCCGTGATTTTGGTCGATGCACGCAAGGGTATTCTCGTGCAGACACGCCGTCATTCTTATTTGTGCCACCTGCTTGGTATCCGCCACCTAGTCTTGGCTGTGAACAAGATGGATCTCGTCGATTATAGTCAGGAAACATTCGAAATGATTGTGGCCGACTATGCCAAATTCGCGAAAACGATCGGCATCGACAGTTTTGTTGCAATACCGATTTCCGGTTTTAAAGGCGACAATATCACTGCCGCTCCATCCAAGAATACAGCATGGTATCATGGCCCGGCTCTGATCGATCATCTCGAATCTGTTCAGATCGATCTGGACTTCGTCCGGGAACAACCATTCCGCATGCCGGTCCAACTGGTCAAGCGCCCTGATCTTGATTTCCGGGGTTTCTCGGGTCTGATTGCATCAGGCACAGTCAAGCCAGGCGATTTGATACGTGTCTTGCCCTCTGGGAAGACAAGTTCCATACAATCCATTGTCACCTTTGCTGGCGTCCTTGACGAAGCTGTGGCTGGTCAACATGTCACACTCACGCTGACTGAGGAGATCGAGTGCTCGCGGGGAAGCGTTCTGGCAACAGCAGACAACTCTCCCCAAGTTGCGGATCAATTTGAGGCAACCGTCATCTGGCTTAGTGACGAAGACCTGCATGTCGGGCGCAGCTACTGGCTCAAACTGGGTACACAGACCGTTTCAGCCTCGGTAATGCAACCGAAGTATGAAGTTGATGTCAACACGATGGAGCATCTCGCTGCCAAGACACTGTCATTGAACGAGATAGGGGTTGCGGAAATACTGACGGACAAGTCGGTCGTATTCGAGCCATACGCAGAAAACCGGATGCTCGGCGGCTTCATTCTGATTGACAAGGTGACGAATGCAACAGTTGGGGCTGGCATGCTGCATTTCAGCCTGCGCCGCTCCCAGAATGTGCATTGGCAGCCGACAACCATCACCCGAGCAGATCACGCAGCGATGAAAAACCAGACTCCCCGTGTACTGTGGTTCACGGGATTGTCCGGGTCTGGGAAGTCCACCATCGCCAATGAGGTGGAACAGCGCCTCAATCTGATGAACCGTCACACATTCCTTCTCGATGGTGACAATGTCCGCCACGGGTTGAACAAGGATCTCGGCTTCGCTGAGGCTGACCGCATTGAGAATATCCGTCGTGTCGGCGAGGTCACGAAACTGATGGCTGAGGCAGGACTCATCGTTCTGACTGCCTTTATCAGCCCCTTCCGCGCAGAGCGACGAATGGTGAGAGACATGCTCGCAGAGCATGAATTTATCGAGATCTTCGTCGACACGCCAATTGAGATTGCTGAAAAACGCGATGTAAAGGGCCTGTACAAGAAAGCGCGGGAAGGCAAGCTCAAGAACTTCACCGGTATCGACAGCCCCTATGAACCTCCGGAAAATCCGGAAATCCGTGTGAACACGGTCGACATGTCGGCCGGAGAGGCCGCCAGTCATATCATTCGCAGCATCCTTCCCCTAAAATGAATGGTATGATTATGACTGATGCCGAACTCGCTGCCCACCTCGCCCAGGTAGCAGGCAGGATACTCCTGCAAGTCCGCGACTCGGACATGTTCGAAGGCAAATCTCTCGGGTATGCCGGCGACCAGACGGCCAACCAATTTCTCATTCATGCCCTGCGTCAGCAGCGTCCAAATGATGGTTTACTCTCCGAAGAGAGCAAAGACACGGAGGAGCGTCTGACCAAGGAACGTGTTTGGATCATCGATCCAGTCGACGGGACCCGAGAATATGGTGAAGCACGTCCCGACTGGGCCGTGCATGTTGCTCTCGCCATAAATGGCGAGTCTCAGATCGGAGCAGTGGCACTACCAGACCTTGGTCAGGTATTGCGCAGCGACAGACCGGGACTCGTCCCTCGTGCTCCCGAGACGCTGCGCATGGTCGTAAGCCGCACTCGTCCGGCTAAAGAGGCTGTCGCGGTTGCCGAGCAGCTTGGTGCAGTGCTGGTGCCAATGGGCAGCGCAGGCGCAAAGGCCATGGCGATCATAAGGGGGGACGCAGATATCTACCTGCATTCCGGAGGCCAGTATGAATGGGATAGTTGCGCCCCCGCCGCCGTCGCCATGGCTCACGGTCTGCACTGCTCGCGGCTTGACGGCACACCGCTGAGATACAATCAGACCGACCCCTACCTGCCCGACCTACTGGTGTGCCGTCAGGCCGATCGCCTGAAAGTACTTGATGCGCTAGAAGGCTGAATGTGCTCGCAGGGGTCGATAAGCAAGTAAGCGCGCAATATAGAGTGCTTGAAGCACTTCAACCCTGGCTGGCGGTCAATCCAATATAGTAACGCCACGAGTTTTCTGACAGCAGGTTCAGCCTCGAAAATGGTAAAAACACCAGTGCACACAGAAGGCTTTCCATCCTCTCGGGCAGGGTCGCTTGGCAACATCGGCAGGGTCCGGGGGTCGAATCGATCAGCATGCCGACATCGCATGCGCCCAAATGGTCTAGGCGCCAAGAGCCATGCTCGATGTGGACGCAACATTGTGCCTGACGAGACCAGCACACTGGAAAGGGCCCTGGATTTTGAGACGCCGGTCCGCCATGATTGCTGTTTCACTGTCCAGAGCTTTCATCTCACGAGCACGACGCGAGGTTTAATTCCGCATTCTATTTAATGCATCCCTACCAGGCTGCAATTTGGCAGCGTCAGGATGCTGATGTATCGCAGAACAGTTTTCCGCTTCGACCTATTCATACCAATCGTGAAGGCAGAGACTTTTTAAATTCGGAGAAGCCCATCGCACGGAGTGTCGACAGCTTCGGATGCGAATCTGCTGCTCACACAGTAGATTTCAAGGCCTCTTCCTAACCTCTGCGACTGACCACTTCCCTGAATTTCTGAAAGGCGGGCGACCCGTCAAGCACCGTACGGTTCACGTCGGGAGAGAACATCAGCCCGATTTTTCGGGTCAGGTCAAAGCCGTTCAGTCGCGCCTGCCATACGCCGTGCGCCGTGTGGGAGACAGGGACCACAGTCAAGCCCAGACCGGCCGCGACCATCGCCATCACCCGGTCTTCCTGTGAGGACCGGTATGCAAAAAATGGCCGCACGCCGCGCTCGGTAAAGTATCGGCTGGTCTCAGACAATGCTTCACATTGGCGGCGAACAATCATTATGCTACCGGCCAGTTCTTCTGCTTTGAGAATGCTCTTGCCTGCCTGCGGATGGGTGCGGGGCAAGGCCGCGACATAATTTTCCTCGAACAGCACTTCTTCGCAATAGCGATCCCCTCCCCTCTCCACCAGGGTGAGGGCAATGTCGATCCGGCCTCGACCGAGACTGTTCACAAGCTCGCGCTCCGATCCGTCGACGACTTCAATGCGTTGCGAGGGGTCGGCAGCCAACATCTGTGTGATGGCCGACTGCACAAGTGTGGAGCAAATAGTGTTCAGGATTCCAAGCTTCAGGACCCTGTAGGGCTGCACCTCCTGAATGGCAGCAAGAGAGCGGTTAAATTCACTTTCGATGCGCCGTGCATAGGGCAGGAATCGCGCCCCGGCATCTGTCAGGTTTACCCGTTTGTTATTCCGGTTGAACAAGCTTGTACCGACCATTTCTTCCAGCTTGGCAATACCTATGGACAAGGTCGGCTGGGCGACATTCATCCGCTGGGCCGCGCGGGAAAAATTGCCGCTGTCCACAACAGCGAGAAAGTATCTGACGAGATAACGGTCAATCATAGATATCATTTATACTATGGGTCAATTTTATTCAATTTTCCCTATTTGATGAAGTTTGCTAGTTCACTTCAATCCGCAATCTCGGGGGCTGGCACATGACGCTGTTTGATTTTTCTCTGGGCGACACCGCCGACATGATTCGGGAGACCTGCGCGCGATTTGCTCGTAGCAAGCTTTTGCCGCTCGCCGCGGAGATTGATCGCACCGATGAATGCCCGCGGGAGATCTGGCCCCTCATGGGAGAACTGGGGCTTCATGGAATCACGGTTGACGAAGAAGATGGCGGACTTGGACTGGGCTACCTGCATCATGTTGTAGCCATGGAGGAAATCTCCAGAGCTTCCGCCTCCATCGGGCTCTCTTACGGGGCCCATTCGAATCTCTGCATCAACCAGATCAGACGATGGGCCAGCGCTGATCAGAAAAGCCGTTACTTGCCAAAACTTTTAAGCGGCGAACATGTCGGCGCGCTCGCCATGTCGGAAGCAGGTGCCGGCTCTGACGTCATGAGTATGACTTTGAAGGCTGAAAAGGCGGAGGGCGGATTTGTTCTCAATGGCAGTAAATACTGGATCACCAACGGTCCCATCGCCGATACGATGGTCATATACGCAAAAACCGATCCGGCGGCAGCCTCGAAAGGGGTGACGACCTTTCTGGTCGCGAACGATTTTGAGGGATTCTCCGTCACGAGAAAGCTCGACAAGATGGGAATGCGTGGCTCCTATACCGGAGAACTGGTGTTCCAGGACTGCTTTGTCCCTGACGCAAATGTGATGGGCGACATCGGCCAGGGCGCGGCTATCCTGATGAGCGGTCTCGACTATGAGCGTACAGTTCTGTCCGGTGGCCCCCTCGGTATCATGCAGGCCTGCATCGATACCGTCCTGCCCTATGTCCGCGAACGGAAACAATTCGGCCAACCCATCGGCAATTTTCAGCTCATGCAGGCAAAACTTGCCGACATGTATGTCGCACTGAACTCCGCAAGAGCGTATGTTTACGCCGTCGCCAAAGCCTGTGACGAAGGGCGAGCCACCCGGTTTGACGCGGCGGGTGCCATTCTGATGGCGAGCGAGAATGCGGTCCGAACCTCGATGCAAGCCATCCAGGCATTGGGTGGTGCAGGCTACACTAAGGCATGGCCCGTAGAACGGTTTGCCCGCGATGCAAAGCTCTACGACATTGGCGCAGGAACGAACGAGATTCGGCGGTTTCTGATCGGCCGGGAGCTCATGAAAGGATGAGCGGGCCGACACTCAAGAGTCAGCTGAGCCCAGCCGATCCCGGCTTCGTCCACAATGACCGGATCAATCGCGCGCTTCGCCAGCGACTTCATGAGGATGTCGCCCGCACGGCACTCGGCGGCAATGCGCAGGCGCGTGATCGACACATATCGCGAGGTAAGCTGCTGCCTCGGGATCGGGTGCGGTACCTGCTAGATCCTGCGAGCCCCTTCCTCGAACTCTCGCAACTGGCAGCCTATGGCATGTATGGAGAAGACATTGCGGGCGCGGGACTGATCACCGGTATCGGCCAGGTCTCCGGCCGGTCAGTGATGATCATTGCCAATGACGCAACCGTCAAGGGAGGCACCTATTATCCATTGACGGTAAAAAAACATCTGCGCGCGCAGGAGATCGCCCTCGAGAACCAGTTGCCCTGCATTTACCTCGTTGATTCTGGCGGAGCGAACCTGCCCCATCAAGACGAGGTTTTTCCGGACAAGGAACATTTTGGCCGCATCTTCTACAATCAGGCAAACATGTCTGCGCGCGGCATAGCTCAGATCGCCTGCGTCATGGGCAGTTGCACGGCGGGGGGGGCCTATGTGCCCGCGATGTCGGATGAATCCATCATCGTTCGTGAACAAGGCACCATTTTCCTGGCCGGCCCTCCCCTGGTCAAGGCGGCAACCGGCGAGGTGATTTCTGCCGAGGCCCTGGGCGGTGGGGACACTCACAGCCGAAAATCAGGTGTCACCGATCATCTGGCGGAAAGCGATGAACATGCCCTTATCCTTGTTCGTGATATTGTGGCTACCCTACCTCAGAACCGCAAGACGGAGGTCAATCGTCAACCTATTCGTCCCCCGCTTTATGCACCACAAGAAATATATGGCATTTTACCGCCCGATCTTCGGACACCATACGATGTTCGGGAGATTATCGCGCGGCTTGTCGATGGCTCGCAATTCCATGAATTCAAACCACTCTATGGCACAACTCTCGTCTGCGGATTTGCCCATATATGGGGGATGCCGGTCGCCATCCTTGCGAATAATGGCGTCCTTTACTCTGAAAGCGCGCAGAAAGGTGCCCATTTTATCGAACTAGCCTGCCAGCGCCGGATTCCCCTTCTCTTCCTGCAAAATATTTCCGGGTTCATGGTTGGCGGAAAGTATGAAGCCGAAGGCATCGCCAAGCATGGCGCAAAACTCGTGACCGCTGTAGCGACGGCGCAAGTCCCGAAAATCACCCTACTGATCGGTGGCAGCTTTGGCGCGGGCAATTACGGCATGTGCGGGCGGGCCTATCAGCCGAGGTTTCTGTTCACCTGGCCGAATAGCCGGATCTCGGTGATGGGCGGGGAACAGGCAGCGAGCGTTCTCGCCACGGTCCACCGAGATGCCGATACCTGGACGCCCGAACAAGCCGAAACGTTCAAAGCCCCGATCCGGGACAAGTACGAAACCGAAGGCAATCCTTGGTATGCAAGCGCACGACTCTGGGATGATGGCATCATTGATCCAGCTCAAACCCGCGATGTTCTCGGCCTCGCCTTTTCCACAACCTTAAACGCTCCCATTTCCCAACGGGCTCAATTCGGCGTCTTCAGGATGTAGCAAAATGATTCAATCCCTACTTATAGCCAATCGCGGTGAGATTGCTTGCCGTATAATTCGCACAGCCAGACGGCTGGGCATACGGACCATCGCTGTTTATTCGGATGCCGATGCGGCAGCGCCGCATGTGACTCAAGCCGACGAGGCTCTTCACATCGGACCCTCTTCGGCCGCGAAGAGTTATCTTGTTGGCGATCGCGTGATTGCGGCGGCGCGGCTGGCCGATGCCGAGGCAATCCATCCCGGGTATGGATTTCTATCGGAAAATGCTGATTTCGCAGCCAGGGTCATCGAAGCCGGGCTGGTGTGGGTCGGTCCATATCCGGACAGCATTCGGGCCATGGGCCTGAAGGACGCTGCCAAGAAGCTGATGCAAAGGGCCGGCGTTCCGACCACGCCTGGCTATATCGGCGACAACCAGTCTCCCAGCCATCTGAAACGGCAGGCCTCCGAAATCGGCTATCCCGTTCTGATCAAGGCAGTCGCTGGCGGCGGAGGCAAGGGCATGCGCAAAGTCGATCAGCCCAAGGACTTTGAGGCGGCCCTTGCATCCTGCCAGCGGGAAGCCACGGCGTCCTTTGGTGACCCGACCGTGCTGCTCGAAAAGTGGATCGTCAATCCCAGGCACATCGAAGTCCAGGTGTTCGGAGACACCCACGGAAATATCGTTCATTTGTTCGAACGTGACTGTACGCTTCAGCGCCGACACCAGAAAGTCATTGAGGAAGCCCCGGCCCCCGGAATGGATGAGGAGACGCGTCAGGCCATCTGCACAGCTGCCGTCAACGCCGCCCTCGCAGTGAACTATGTTGGCGCCGGCACGGTTGAGTTCATCGCTGACGGGTCCGGATCACTGAGTGCAGATCGCATCTGGTTCATGGAAATGAATACACGTCTCCAGGTGGAACACCCCGTGACTGAAGAGATTACGGGCGTGGACCTTGTGGAATGGCAGCTGCGGGTTGCATCCGGTGAGCCGCTCCCCCTCGCCCAATCTGATCTCAGTATCCAGGGCTGGTCGATGGAAGCGCGGATTTACGCGGAGAATCCGGTCACAGGCTTTCTTCCCTCGCCCGGTCCGCTGCGTGTGTTGAAACTTCCGCTCGACTCAGCTCGGATCGAGAGCGGCGTCAGCCAGGATGGTGAAGTTTCTCCCTTCTATGATCCGATGATCGCGAAAGTGATCTGCACGGGTGACACTCGAGACGAAGCCCGCACAAGCCTCGCCAACGCATGCGACAGTGTGGCCACCTATCCGGTTCAGAATAATGCGGGCTTTCTATCCTGTCTTCTTCGTGATGAAACCTTTGCAAAGGGCGTGGCGACCACAGGTCATATCGACGAGCATCTGGATCGACTGGTGGCTCGCCCTGAGCCTACAAAGGAGGGCCTCGCGGCGGCAACGCAAATGCTGGGTGAAGCGCGGTCGGCGTATGAGGGTGAGACCCCTGCTCTTGTCCCTTGGGTCCTGTTGACCGGCTTCCGCCTTAACGGACCTGTGGACTTGGAAGTCCGGATTTCCGTCGACGGTAAAAATCAGACCGCCGAAATGCAGACGGTCCGCGTGAAGCCAACTACTCTCTTGCCTCTGGATGAGGGAGTTCTTCTCGTGGAACAGGGTTGGCCGTTTGAAGTGTCACTTCCCATATATGATACCAGCATGGTCGGATCGACAGCATCGGATGGCAGCATTCTTTCACCCATGCCGGGGCGTATCGTTACTGTAGCCGTATCGGAAGGTGAAGTCGTCAAAGCAGATCAGGCGCTGGTAACCCTCGAAGCCATGAAGATGGAACACGTGCTTTGCGCGCCATTTGAGGGTGAAGTCCTGGGGCTTTCTGTTGAAGAAAACGGTCAAGTTGTCGAGGGGAAAGTGTTGATGAAGATCGTACAATCAAAAGGCAAGACATGAGGATGGAGGATATTTGGAAGACAGTCTAATCGGCGATACGATTGATCATTTCTGCGAGCGGTCTGTTACCGAGAGGAAAATCACTCCCTCTGTACACAGCTTTACAAGCCGGAACGACTGCCTCTGGACTGGCCTGGTGCAACCTTTCCGTCTACTAGAGAGCATCCGTCTCTGACCCGTTCTGTCCGGTTGCCATCAAATGACAGATCCCACATGTCGCGCCAGCCTGTGACTCGAGCGGCGTCAAGCGCCGCGATACGATGTGATCGCATGAGCATCACGGTCCGGTATCCTCACGGTTTAACGATCGAGAACAATTTGCGAAACGCTTCGTCCCCGCTGCGAGAGAAAGACACAATACGGGTTTGCTCAACGCGCTTGACCCAGGACAATTCTTCGAAACGGATCAGGAAAGCCCGCCCCAGGTTTGCTGCCAGATGCGATCTGCGTTCGCTCCAGTCCAGACACTCACGACAGAGCGGCGCGCGTGCGCTGTGCAAGACATCAAGCTCGATGTCGAAATCCCGGGCGAAGGCGGCTCCTGCATCGGTCAAAATCAGGTCATCACGCTTCAGGACAAGATGCCCCTTGGCCATCAGGCTGTCGAACATCTGCGTGGCCAGCGCGCCGGCCAGATGATTGTAACAGACGCGTGCCTGACGCAATTGCGCATCCTTAGGACCGGTGCGCCTGCGCAAATGGCCGACTCCTGCCGCCAAGCCCATCACCCCTTCGAGTAACCGGGCCACGTCTTCATTGGCCAGAGCATAATATTTGTGCCGCCCCTGTTTGCGGGGGCGTAACAGACCGCCGATATGGAGCTTGGACAGATGTGAGCTGGCTGTCTGAATCGTGACACCTGCCTCTTCGGCCATTTCGCTGACGGTCAGCGCTTGAATTTGGGTGACCGGTCTGCCCTCACATCCCCGGCCTGCCCGGCAATACAATGTCTGACGGCGCCCGCGCGCCCGATGTGTAGGCTTCGATCGTCAGCTCCCGGTCGATCGCCTCCCGAATTGCGGCCATGGCAGGATGGCGCAGACGTCTCTTGGCGAGGGCGTGGGAGGGTCGGTGGACGGCTTTCATGCCTTCCAGAATAAGGGAGAGCTCCGTATCGAGCGCTTCTGGCGCGACAACCCGGTCCAGCAGGCCTGCTTCCAGCGCAGCCTCCGGTGTGAACATTTCACCGAGCGCCACGGTGCGGCTGAGCCAGGCCGGATGCATCCGGCTGCGGGCCAATTCGACCGCAAAACCTGGCGGGGCGATGCCGATCGCCACTTCATTCAGTCCCATGCGATGGTTGCCCGCACTGGCAAGCCGCAAGTCGCAGGCGAGCAGGAGGAACGTGCCCATCGGATAGGCATGCCCCTGCATCACACCAAGGGTCGGATGCGGAAATGCCATCAGGCGCAAAGCGAGCTCTGCCCCGCCCTTCACCATGTCGAGGCTTGCCTGCGCGTCATTCGCAGCGAATATTTTCAGGTCAAACCCGGCCGAAAAAATACCCGGTCGCGCGGATTGCAGCACGACAATGGCCGCATCCTGTTCGGCCCGGTCCAGCGCGTCGCCGATCTCGGCCAGCATGGCGGTGGACAGGATGTTCACCTTGCCATCATTCATCGTGATCGTCGCAACTCCGTCCTGATAGTCGTATGCAATCCTGCCTGACATGAAATCCTCCTGTGTGTTGGTCAGCCTCTGGATTGACGAGCTGATGTAGACCAGTCAATATATATTTGAAGGAGATGTCTGATGCCGGCCACCCCCAAGCACCGCGCCCCCATCATCAATGCGGCGGTTACCCTGTTCAGGCGGCAGGGCTATGCCGGCACGGGGCTCAATGACATTGTCGACGCCAGCGGCGCCCCGAAGGGCTCGCTCTATTATTACTTCCCCAAGGGGAAGGCGTCCATCGCGACCGCGGCCATCGAGGAAGCTGGCCTCCGGGTTGCCAGGACCGTGACGGACCTTGCAGAAAAGACCGGGTCCACGGCCGAACTCCTGCGCGCGCATGCCCGCCTGCTGGCCGGATGGATGAAAGCCTCGCGTTTCCGGGATGGCTGTCCGATCACGACGGTCCTGCTCGAAATGGCCCCGGGAGACCGCGCCGTGACCGAAGCGGGACGCACGGCCTATGCAGCCAGAACCGCCATCCTCACGGACAAGCTCGTCTCGGATGGCTTTTCCCGCACCGCCGCTGCGCGATTGGCCGTTCTTTGTGTCTCAGCCCTGCAGGGCGCGCTCATCCAGGCACGTGTCGACCAGAGCGGCCGCCCGCTCGAACTGGCCGCCGATGAATTGGGAAGACTGCTGGAGACGGCGCCGAAAGCCTGACCCGCTGCATCGGACCAGGCGCGCTGCAGCCCGCGCAGCACGAGCCCCCCCCTGCCAGGAGGGTCAATCAGAAGGCAAAATTGTCTTGCGCTGCTTGATCAGGATGACAGGGCTTTGAGTATCCTGACCGTGAGTTCGAGGGTCGCCCTTGACCGGATGCGTTTGACCCAGAAAGTGGCTTCGCTGTGAAGATCCGAGAACGGATCGGGGGTCTGGTCGGCCTGTCCCCGGGATTTGGCCGAGACGTCGTTGAACAGGGACTCGATCCTCACTTCCAGGACCTCCGCCAGTGCGCACAGCATGCCGGCGCTCAGCCGATTAGTGCCGGTTTCATATTTCTGAAGCTGCTGATGGCTGATGCCCAGCTGCTCGCCGAGATCTGACAGGGTGAGGCCCCGCTCCAGCCGAACCCGGCGAACATTCGTTCCGACCAGTTTGTCGATCTCCGTCGGAGACCGGGAGGTTGGCTTCGCGCGAACGCCCTGGGAGCGCCGGTTTTTGGAAGTCGGCCCTCTGGCCCGGCCTGTCCTCATGTCAGTTTCCTCCTTCTGACGGCAGCTCGCCTGTACAACAAGTGAGCGCGCCAAATCGTCATTTCACTCAGACTCTTTTAGACAGCATACCCCAAATTCGAGGCGCCTGTCTTCACAAGGGATTCCACGGCCAGCCCTCATCCGGCACCGGATGGTTCACGGCCAGATAGGGTCTGCCCGGCAGGCGTCGGACCCTTCGCCATATCGGACCCTGTTGATCCATCCCGACCATACACTTCAGACCTCACAAGGCAGAAATATTCTTCTCCCTTGGGTTGTTTTATGGTATGTGTATACAAAGGAATTGTGCCGGTCTTCCTGTCATTCCGGACACATCCAGGATGTGCAGGCGGAGACCGATATCCCGCAAAGCTCCGCGCCCAGTAGACCGACATGCCAAAGCCTCCGTCCCCTGACAGGTCAAGTGATGCGCTACACCCGGGCTGGAGGGAGACTTATTGGCGATCTGTCGCATATTTGCGGCAGGGGAAGGATGAAGCGGCGCTCACCTGCCTTGAGACCGCGGCCAGCTTGCGTCCTGATCATGTTTCGACCCGTATCCTGCTCGGGCGGGTCCAGGTCGGGCTGGGCCAGCCCGCCCAGGCCTGCCAGACCTTGGAACCCGTACTTGCGCAGTACCCCCATCATGAATCTGCCAGCCTGGGATATGGCCTCGCCCTCTTTCTGGCCGGACGGCGGGGCCACGCCCTTGAGTGTTTTCGCCGTCTTGCAGAATCTGTCCCGGACTCCTGGCGCGCCTGGAATTCGATTGCCGACATCACGCCAAGCGAACCCGAACGCCTGCTGGCGCTTCAGGCCGGCCTGCGCGTCCTGCTGGATCTCTGTGATCGCTCCGCTCCGGAGCCTCGCCATCTGATCGCCTGTGTCGATGCCTATCTGAATTGCCGGGATGCGCAATCTGCCCGGCGTTTTGCCCTGCGCCACAGGGCGGCCTTCCAGGATCCCTGCCGGGCGCAGGATGCCATCGCCCGGGCCTGCTATTTTTCGGGCGAGTTCGAGCCCGCCTGCGCGCACAAGATCAACTCGCTCCTGGCCCTGACCAGGCGCCACATGCCTGCCCGCCCGTCCCGGCCGCACCTTCCTGCCCGCTCGACGCTGCAGGCGGTGCGGCAGGTCGCCCATCTGATGCGGTCGCATGGCTATATCCCCGTCGCCCTGGCCGGCACGCAGCTCGGTCTCTCCCGCTCCGGCGCGCCCTTGCCGGAGGATCGTGATGTGGATATCGGCCTGCTGGCCGCAGACCCCTGCTGCGCCGATCCGGTGGACATAGTGCGCACCCATCCCGGCCTTGTCCTGAACCGGCATGCCCGGACCGGTGACCGTTACCTGCCGGTCTCGCACAAGGGCGTCAGCCTGGACCTGTTTCACCTGACCCTTGAGGATGACCATTATCTCTACGGGTTCAGCCATCATGCCGGCGACATACAGTGGCGCGTGGCGCGCTTTGCCCCCCGGCCCGCCGGATGAATTCGGCCTGGCGCGCCTTCCGCCCGCCCAGGCTGCGCGGTATCTGGCGGAAGTCTATGGCCCGTCCTGGACCATACCGGATCCGGTCTTTGCCTCGGCCATTGCCTCGCCGGCCCTGTATCAGGTCTCGCCCCATGCCCGCGCCTATTATTGCGCGCACCGCGCGCGCCAATGTCTGCTGCAACAGGATCAGGCAAAAGCCCTGGCACTTCTGGCCCACACCCCGATCGCCATACCTCTGGAGACCGCGGCAGACCCGGACCTCTGGACCCACCCTTCCGCAGCTGGCACCTTTTGAGCGCGCCTCCGAGGCTCAGGGGCGCCTTCCGGCGGAATCTGACGGGCCTGGCATCCACCCAGAATTTTCAATGAGACCCGCCTCGACTCTCCTACTGGTTTATATTATATTCTACCTGCCGTATTGTTGCGGCGACCCTCCTGACAGAAAGGAACTCGATATGGAACGCGACATTGTTGACCAGACCCCGGTGGAAGATTCCGACCTGCTGGATCTCGGCAGCGTCTCGGAAGAAACCAAAGGGCGCTTCAGGCAACCTTTCGAATTCGGCGTTTCGCCGACCTCCCGCGATGAAGCCGGCTGATCCGGCCCGCACATGGGATGAGGCCGCGCACCCAGCGGCCTTATCCTGCCGCCCTCCACCGCGTGCCACCTCCCAATATGCCTTTGGCTTGCGCCCGCAGCTTCATGTCTGCGCAATCGATTCCACGCTCATTTTTCTGGACATCGAGGCAGACCGCTATTTCGCCTTGACGGGAGAAGATGCCGAAGCTTTTCAGGCGCTGTATGCGCTGGACGCAGATACAGTCCTGCCGGCCGATTTGCGCAGAGCGAAAAGCCGGTTCACACATCTGGACCTCCTGCGCGAGATGCACGCTGCTGCGCCGGGCTGCAGGCCTTGTGTGCGCCCGCCGCCGATCGGATCTGCCCATGGCGACGTCCTGCAGGCGCGCATGCGTCCCCTGCCCCTTCTGCGGGCCCTCCTGTCCAGCCTGGTCCTGACGCGTCTGCGTCCTTTCAGACACATGATCCAGGCGGCGGGACGCTGGAAGGACAAGCTCCCCGAGGGGCCCAATTATCTCTATGAAGCGATCGATCATGCGCGCTCGCTCCATCGCCTCACCCCCTTCCTCTTTACCCGGCACGAATCCTGCCTGTTCCGCAGCCTGCTGCTTGTCCGGTATCTGAATGTATTCGGCATTCCGGCGGATTGGGAATTCGGTGTCCGCCTCGCCCCCTTCTGTGCCCATTGCTGGGTCGAGCATGAAGGAATTGTCCTCAATGATCATCAGGATACGGTTCTGTCCTATACCAAAATCCTGTCTGTCTAGGGAGGCGTACCATGCCGCCCTGTTTTGCCTGTCTGGCCTGGCCGGCCGGGAATGAAGACGCCACGCGCCGGGCCGAGCATCTTGTTTCGGCGCTCGAAACGCATCAGCCTGAAAGGCCGACCGTCTTCCGGATGCCTGGCCTGTATCTGGCCGATCTGAGCCCCACAGGGCAGCCTGCCTGCCGGATCCTGCCCCTTCACGATGCTGAGGGTGGCCCGGCCGGCTGCCTCTATGGCACCCTGTTTCGCAGGGAGGCGGGCGCCCAGCGGCCCCTCGACCGGCTGAGCCCGGAGGAAACCCGCCGGATCTGCCGGACGGGCGGCAGGGCCCTGATGACGGAATATTGGGGGCATTATGTGCTGATCCTCAAGACAGGAGACACCGCCAGCCTGCTTGCCGATCCGATGTCTGCCATTCCCTGCCTGTATCGCTGGCTCGGAGAGATCACCTGTGTCTTCTCGCATCTCGAAACCTGCCCGGACGAGTTTTCAACGGGCCTGACCCTGGACCTGGCCAGTCTGCGGCGCCTGCGTGTCTATGACAAGATCCAGACGGGCCGGACCGGCTATGGCGAAATCCGCGAGCTGGGCGGCGGCCAGAGACGGGAGCTGAGCCGGAATCCTTCACCGCCTGAAACCCTCTGGGATCCCCGGCGCCTGGCAAGCCAGCCGCTCCGCCTGTCTGATGAGGACGCGGCGGAGGCCTTGCGCGTCACCGTCCGGGACTGTGTCGGCAGCTGGGCCGCAGCCTGTGAGCATATCGTCATGGATCTGTCCGGCGGGCTCGATTCCTCCATCGTGACCGCCTGTCTCGCCCGGGTGTGCGATGACAAGCGCCTGGACATAGTCCATCACCATATTCGCTCGGCAGATGCCCCGGAACTTGTCCATGCCCAGGCCACATGTGCGCATCTCGGCCTGGACCTCCTTGCCCTTGATGTCGCTCCCACCCGCCCCCTGCCGGATCCGGACGCCCATCCGCCCTCGGCGCGCCCCTGGCGCAATTTCCTGGGTCTGGGCTTCGACAGAATCCTTCCAGACCGGCTCAGATCCCCTGGCACAACCTTCTTTACCGGTCAGGGCGGGGATCATCTGTTCCTGATGACCCGGTCTCCCCTGGGCCTGACCGATTGTGTCCGACAGGGCGCCTATGCCCGGCTCTGGACGGAATGGCTGAATGCGGCCCGCCTCTCCGAGACCTCCCTCTGGCAGACCTTTGCCAGCAATCTGCCCTATCTGCTGGGCCGACCGGCGCGCAGTGCCCTGAAGACGGGCATATTGGAGCGTCTCGCCCGGCTGGATCTGCCCCGTCTGGATCTGCCAAGTGCTGATACCGGGGCGTGGCTGGAAGGCCTGCCGGACTGGGCCCTGCACCCCGGTGATCTCCCGCCCGGAAAGTTCGAACAGATCAGCACCCTGCCGCACCTGTTCCAGATCCGCGATCCCCTCGCCCGGGCGAGCGGCCGGCATGTCATTCACCCCCTTCTCTCCCAACCCCTGATCGAGCTCTGCCTGAAAATCCCGGTCTGGCAATTATGCCTGGGCGGCATCAATCGGGGCCTGGCCCGCATGGCCTTTACGGCCGATCTGCCCGAACAAATCCGCCATCGGACAACAAAGGGCGAAGCCACACAATATTTTGCCCGGCAGCTCAATCGCAATTGGGAGACCGTCAGCGCGGCGCTTTCGGACGGATGCCTGATGGAAGCGGGCCTATTGGGCCGGGACGAACTGGACCGCCTCCTCGCAGATCGCGCCATGATGGCCCCCTCCACGTTTCGCGACCTGTTGCAGCTCTACACGCTGGAAGCCTGGATACGCGCCGCAGCCTCACGGGCCGCCCGCCCGGTCCGGCGCTGACCCGGCCGGAGGGGGCGCGGGGACCGTCTCCCCGGTAAAGCGGGCCAGGCGCTCCCAGAGATCGCGTATATTGGCCGGGCTCGAAATGCCATGGCCCTCGCCGGCATACCAGACATAGCGGACCGGATTGCCCTGGCGCGCGAGCGCGGCATACATCTGGTCGAATTGCGATTTCGGGAACCCGTCCATATCCGTATGGACCAGCAGGACCGGTATCCGGATCTCGCCCGCCATCAGGAGCGGGCTGTTGCGCACATAGCGCTCCGCCGCCTCGAACGGGGTCTGCCCCATGGCAAAATCACTGCCCGCCCCGGCCTCGTAGCGCGGCATGTTCGTGCCCAGAAGATCGGGATACAGGTCGGCACGAATGCCCGGCGGGCCGAAATAATGACTCATCAGATCCGCCCAGCCATTCTGGGCGATCACGGCCGCAAATCCCTCCGTCTTCGCCGCCACATGGAGCGCCGACACCGCGCCCTGGCTGAGCCCGTGCAGCACCAGCCGGTCGGGATCGGCCAGTCCGGCCGCAAGAATGGCCTGGCGCGCCGCCCCAACCATGTCCGGCAGTCCTGCGATCGGGCCCGCCTCGGTGCGGATCAGGTCTCGCGGCGCCGCTATCCGGGCATAGGCATAGCCTCTGGCCGCCCAGAGATAGGGCGAATGCGGATCGGGATAGGCCAGACGAGGCGTGCGGGCGGTGCAGCCTGGCCGCGCGCCCGGATAGATATCCAGGATCATGGGCGGCGGAGACGCGGGCGCCTGGCCCGGCGGCATCAGGATGCAGGATGTCACGATCCGCGTCCGTCCCGGCCTCGCCGGATCCGGCACCGTATAGGACAGTGACTGCCACTCGCCCCAGTCTAGGCCTTCGAGATGCATGTTGAGGGACAGACGCGTCCGGGCGCGCCCCTCCGGCGTGATCAGAACGAGCTGCGTCCCGGTTTCGGAATCCTGCTTCATCAGGAGCGCGTCGCCGCTGGCGCTCAGGGCCAGCGCCTGCGCGTCCCGACCGAGCCCGCCAAACATGTGCTGCAGCCGGGGCGTCTCCTCTGAAAAATCGATCAGGCCGACCCATCGGGTGTTGCCCGTTCGGGCCTCGATCAGGCTCTCTGTCCCGAATGCGGCGCGCAGGATGCCGGGGGCGGCCATCATGCTGGACGGCCAGTGCACCTTGATGTCCGAATATCCATTCGGGGTCAGCCTGGCCTGTCGCCCGGACGGGTCGATACGGTAGATCCCGTCCCCGGCCTGGACGACAAGATGCGAGGCGCCGGCATCCAGCGGGATGGGGGACACCGCCTCCAGCCCCTCGGTCAAATTCCGATGGGGCTGGCCCGGCGAAATCAGATACCAGTCCGGCCGGGCCAGGTTGTCCTCGGCAATATCCCGATAGGTGAAATGCGACTCCCCGGCTTCCGGATCCGCTGCCGGCCGGGCAAGGACGGCGAGCCCCGCGTCCAGCAGGAGGGCCCGTTCCGGCCGTTGCAACAGGCTCCGCTCGCGTTCCGAGACCAGGTCGAGCCCCGGATGCGGATAGGGTCTCAGCCGGTCCCGGCCCAGATTCAGGACCTGGTGCATGCCGCGGGACCAGGGCGCGCCTTCCGGGACGGCAAACAGGGCCAGCTTCCGACTATCCGCCGCCCAGGCCAGGCTGCCCGGAGACACATCGAGTCCCGGCGCCGGCGCATTGATGTTTTCCGTCGCCAGATCGATCAGACGCAGCTCATGATGCACGCTATCCAGTCTGGCCCGGTCGCGCTCTGCCCGCCGCCGATCCCGGATCATGGCCAGCGCCGCCAGATGGCTTCCATCTGGCGACAGGAAGAGATCCGCATGCAGGCCGTCTGCGAGATGGCGGACCCGGCCGGATCGAACGTCCAGCCGGACCAGCTCCCCCGCCACGGCCTGCCCGGCCAGATCATTGCGCACCTCCCTCGCCGTCACTGTATCGCCGCGCCAGGCCGCTTCCCAGAGGGCGATACGGGCCCTTCCCGTGGCCATGCGGATGCTTGTGTCGGGCGGTTGGGCGCCCTCTGGCAGCGCCGCATAGACGAGGTCATGATCCGAGATCCAGACCGGTTCATGAATCCCGAGCCGGGACAGGGCCGGCACCCTGTCCGGGCGGAAACTCACCCCGGTCGCCAGATCATACAGGACCAGCCGGGTGGATCCGTCCCGGCATTCAATCAGGACCAGGATCCTTCCATCCGGCGACAGGCCCTGCAAATAGGTATGCGCGTCCGGATCGAGTCCCGGCAGCCGCTCCGGCGGCGCCTCCGACCGCACATCCAGCCGCCAGATTTCATGGCCGCTCTTGCGGAAGGCATACATGCCGAACCCGTAATCGGGATAGGAGTCATAAGGGCGGATCCGCTCGAACAGGATCCAGCGTCCGGACGGGTCCGGCAGGGCGCGGCCGATGCCTTCCAGCTTCATCAGATCCTCAAGGGCCAGCCTGCGGCCGGGGGGATCTGCCAGGGCAAGGCTGGCAAGGCTCCAGAGCGCCGCGAACAGGGCAAGACTGCGAAACAGAGACGACATCAGGGCACCCGATGGAGCTGGAAAGGAGATGGGGGCCGGGACCGTCCGGGCCCGGCCCCCGGCCTGGCTAGAAGGATGAGCGAATCTCGATCGCGACAAACCGGTTCAGGGGGGACGCATTTGTCGGATCGTATCCCGCCAGGCCATAGACCCCGTCAGACGGGGTTTGCGGGGGCGCTGCGTCGAACAGATTGATGACCGACAGGCTGAGCCGCGCGGCGCGAAGCCAGGCCGTCTCCCCGAAGCGGACCTCCTGGGTCAGGCTGAGATCGGCCGTGGTCCAGGCTTCTATGGGCACCGCTGCCTCGGTCCCGTCGGTCTGATAGGCATCACTATGATTGAGGAAGAGATTGGCGCTGAGCCCGTCCCGCGACCAGCCGAACTGCCCACGCATTTTGAGGTCGACCGGATTGAGATAAGTGTCGATCGCCGGAACCGCCGGTGTGGAAGCGGCCGCCTGCTGGGTGAAGTCCAGAATATGGTTGAGATTGAGGCCGGCGGAGAACTCACCCCACTCTGTCTGCGTCTCATAATCCAGCTGGAGATCAATTCCGCGCGTCTCGGTCCGGGCGAGATTGCGCACGACATTGACATTGTTGATGATGCCCACCCGATCCAGGCTCGCATCCATCAGCACGCCGATCGGGCGCTGAAAGGTCGCGACCAGAGCCTCGATCTCCTGCGCGGTCGGATAGAAGATCACGCTGCCCTCCGGAAAGGCAGACGGGTCTTCCCAGGCGATATTCGGCGCATGAAAATCCAGCAATCCATTCGGGACCGGCGTCGTGCCCAGCCGGTCCTCGAATTCGATATCATACCAGGATCCACTGGCCCGCCAGGCATGAGGGCCGCGCCGGAGGGCGGCATCAAAGCCCAGGGTGAACGTCCGGGAGGTCTCCGGGTCCAGGTCCGCCTGCGTGCCGAGTATCTGCATGTAATCCATGTCGGCCAGGCCAGGATCGGGCGCCTCGAGTCCGAACAGGTCCAGGATGAATTGATAGGGCAGGATCTGGCCCGTCCGGCTGACCGAAAAGGCCCGGCCAAGTGCGGGCGGCGCAAAGGAGGTGCTGTAGGAGCCGCGCAGAGTGAGCCCGCCGACCGGCGACCAGAGCAGGCCGAGTTTGGGATTGGCGCTGCTGCCGAAATCGGAATACTCATCCAGGCGTCCGGACAGGTTGAGTTCGAGCCGCTGCAGGCCGGGCCGCGCAGTACCTTCCCCAACGAGCGGAATCTGGACTTCGCCGAACAGGGCCGCCACGTCCCGCTCGCCTTCCGCACTGATCCGGTCCCCGAGGATTTCATTGGCAAAGGATTCCTGCCGGATTTGCGCGCCCAGCGCCGCCTTGAGTGGTCCGGCTGGCAGCTGGATCAGATCGCCGCTGATCCGGGCATCCACCGCCCAGACATCGGAATCGGTCTCGATCCGGCTGTCGGAAAAGGGCAGATCATCCACGCGGTAGACTTCGCGGCGACGCTCCTCATTGCGCACTTGGCTATAACTCGCCTCCAGCGAGGCCAGCCAGCCGCCCGGCAGGTCCTGGTCTGCCCCGAGAGCCAGGGTCAGGCCCTCCGATCCGCTGCCGGAATGCTCCACCGTTCCATTGCGCCCGAATTGCGAGCGATGCGTTGACCGGTCGGAATAGAGCAGCGTGGCATCCAGGCTGAGCTGCCCGGTCACATCCTGCCGGCCAGCCAGCACCAGACTGTCCCGGCGCTGCTCCGGCAGGAGATCGAACAGGGCCGGATCCGGCAGATCAAACGCCTCACTCGCCCCGTCGAACAGGCCGATCTCCGGCCGGTCGGCCAGGGTGAGATTGCCGCGATCGAAATATTCATACGTGGCGAGCAGATTGCCCCCCGACCAGCTCCGCCCCAGCGTCTGGCTGGCGCGGATCTCCTGCATCTCGCCGGACGTGACCTGTCCATAGCGCAGCGCGGTTTCGGCGCCGTCGAAATCATCGCGCAGGATGAAATTGATCACCCCGGCCACGGCATCCCCGCCATAGATCGACGAGGCCCCGTCGGTCAGGACTTCCACCCGGTCCAGCGCCGAGACCGGGATCAGGGACAGGTCGACGAAATCGCCAATCTCCGAGGTCGGCGCGAGCCGGCTGCCATTCAGCAGAACCAGCGTGCCACGCGATCCGAGCCCGCGCAGATTGGCACTCGCCCCATAGGTGTTGTTGGCCCGGGAATTGGCATCATTGGGCAGGCCGACCGAGGTGAACTCACTGGAACCTCCCCCGAAATTCTGCGGCAGGGCCCGGATGAACTGGTCGATCGTGGTGACCCCGCTCCCCAGTATATCGTCATGGTCATAGACCTGCAGGGGCGAGGTTTCCGGGGCGAGGCCGCGCAGGCTCGTGCCGGTGACAAGGATCGTGTCCGCGATCAGCCGGTCGGCCACTTCGGTTTCACGGGCTGCCGCTCCGGCCTCCGAATCGGGACTGGACGGCTCACGCGCGGGCGCTGCCTCCGGGATCCGGGCGGGCTTTTCCTCCCCCTTCTTCCGGCGGATCACGAACACGCCCCCGGGTCCAGACAGGGCTTCAAGCTCTGTCTGCGACAGGAGTTGCGCCAGCGCGTCCTCCGGTCTGAGCGTACCCGTGAGCGTGTCAGCTCTGTATCCCGCGGTCAGCTGCTCCGAGAACAGGACCGGTGTGCCCGCTTGCGCGGCAAACTCCCTCAGAGCAGCGCTCAGCGGGCCGGCCTCGATCTGTATGGGCACGGACAAGGCCGCATCCGTCTCCTGTGCGCAGGCAGGCTGCGTCCCGGCCAACAGGCTGGCAAGCAAGCCAATGGCCGCTCCCCGGCCCAATGTTCTGGTAAATGTCACGGATCCCCTCCGGTCGTCTCCGGCCTGCCCCATGCAGCCCGCTACCCGGGACAACAAGCCTGACCGAAGAGAGGGTATAATTAATGGGGAGGGCCGCTGCGCGGTGGAGCGGCTTGCGGTGAGACTCCTTTGTTCGCCGACTTCCGTGAGCCTGCGCCGCCTCAAGTCTGGCTACGCCGATACCCCTCTCCCAAGCGCCCAACACATTGAAGACTTAACCCGACTTCATCTCATATACCGGGTAGAATGGGCTCTTTCATCGACACCCGCATGTCTCCTCCGGAAGCGACAAACCCGGCTTTGAGCCAATGGGATACCGCATGGGCGAACTCCGGTTCGATCCAATCTCGTCCGGGCTTCGGCTGCACTTCGCTTCGAACTGCCATCAGATCGCGGGCGTCAAACGCTGATTTGAGACGTTCCAGGCGTGCCAGCGCCGCTTCGAGACGCCGTGTGGTGACAGGGAGGTTTCGGACCAGAACCGAAGGCGAAGCGTGACGTCCTGAACCAGGCCCTCTGCCGAAAAGACCCGATTCCCGGCGGTCATACGTCCCTGTTCCCCGCCAGCCAGAAGGGTGGCGACGCGTCTGCGCGCCCTGTGCGAAGGCGTCCTTCTCCATACGCACAAAGATCGGGCGAGGCACCGGCGTCAGATAGACGCGAGCAACGGGCCGCATGAGAAAATGGATATCCTGCTTCAGCGCCGCCTTCCGGAAAAGTCTCCGACGCCGAGTCGCCATGTCTTCTGAAGTCCCCGCCAGGTTGGATTCGTGGTTCCTGGCCACGGAGGAACTATCCTGTATGGTCTCGATATCACTTGGCGCATCATTCCTGGTGAGCGCCGAAACCTTGATGGAGGTCTCCAGCTCATGAACGTCTGACTGTTCGCCAGGTGAGACCATCGCGGCAGTCGTTGCCTCGCGCGCTTCGTCCGGTTTGGTCTCTACGGTTCTCTGGTCGACCTGGCAGGTCAGATCTCCCAACCGCAAATATTTCCTTTCTGACGTCTGAGTCAGCAGCTGAGCAACGCTGCCACATTCGATACCCTCATAGGTACGCACACGCACGTCGTCATCAATCTTTCCAGAAATTGAAAAATACCCTTCTCTGTTTGTGACTGCCAAATCGCTGGATGTCTGGACGATGGCATTTGCCAGAGGACGCCCCTCTGGATCCACAATCCGACCGATCGCAGAAACAATGTAAGAAGCCTTCCACGTCATCCGGACCACGTTCCCCGGATACAGCGGCACTTCGCGCGGAGTCAGGTCGATGTCAAATGGTGGCGCCCCCTCGGGTACCAGGCCCACGCGGGCATTTGTCAGAGAAGGAACAAGAATGGAGGCACTTTGCCCCACCCGCACGCTGGTACTCTCCTGACTTCCCACGATGACCTTGAACCGACCTTCGCGAGGATGGTCCAGATCGTCTGACTCCGGAACGTCGACAAGCACGGCTGCATTGCCGAAGCCAAGCGTTCCAACATGCAATTTGGAATCACCGTATATGAAGCCCGTTTGAATATTGGATGCCAGAAATATTTCTGCTTCATCGTCGTCTCTGGCTCGGGAGACCCCGGCGGCGACATCCACTTCACCCCGCCGAGACGCCGCGACACCGTCAAAGATCAGGCTGGTGTCCCCATTCGAGGTGCCCGCATTGACATTACCGCTGACTGCCGCCCCAAGATACTGGCCGGAGCGCGTATAGCCGAGGATGGCCAGTGGATCCGTTCTCGTCGTGGCATCCGGGCCAGAGTCGAATTTCGAATAATCGAATCCTGCGCTTCCGTTCACACTGGCGTTTCGTTCAACCGAGCGACGAAACGTCAATCGCATTCCCATGCGCGTTTCCTCATTGGAGGAGACTGCATCGAACGCCAGAATTCCATTTCCGAACCGGTTGTTTCGGAACGGACGCGTATAGCTCAGCCCAAAAGTCTCCCTCTGAGACGCCAGTTCACTTTCCGAATACCCGGCACGGAGGCCTAGGGATCCACCATAGACCGGCATCGACAAGCTTCCGAAGACAGACCGCTCAGACTGAAAGAAAGGCCTGTAGATATCGGGGTCATACCGATCGGTGTCGACAAGTGGATGTGCTTCTGTCTGTCGGGCACTGATCGAACTTATTACATCACCTACACGGAAATTCACGTTCGCGACGGCGCTGTACTGATTGTCAGGTCCGAGCGCAAGAGCCGCCACGGCGCGCAGGTCTCCCCGGTAGATCTGGAACTCCGCTTCCGGATAAATCTCGCCATCTACGGCCGTGACCCCGATAGTTGCCGCTGTCGACTGCGACAATCGTCTCGTGGCTGAAGCCGAGATGATCGATTCTCCCGTGCTCTCTGGCAGAAAGTCGGCCTGCCCGGTCTCATCTGCCGAATACAGCCCACCTTCTGTGGCCCTCACACCTGCCCGAAACGTGTAATTGGTTTCACCCGGTGGGGGCAGGTCTGGCGTCTTGGAGAAGGTTCGTGTCTCGTCAAGAATAATCCCCGAAGCATCACGCGCGACAATTCGGATCGGATAGCTGCCGATCGGCAAATTGTTCGTATCGAGGATCTGAAGACCGGCCGGATACTGTCTGGCGGAAATCAGAGTTCCGTTCCTGTATATTTCAACCCGGCTCGCCGTCGGCAAAACCACATCTACCGGCGTACCACTGCTTTGGTCGCGTGACCTGTCACGTCGATCGAAGGAGGACACTTCCGCGCCATAGAACATGGAGGAATCCAGATTTGCAGATCCCTCCTCCTGAATGAGACCCCCGGCTACCCGAACTTTCGAAAAATAGTGTTGAGCATAGGCTTCCTGCCACCGGAACCCCCGGGAATCGTCAGCATTTATTCTGGAAACCACCGACGTCTTCTCGAGGCTGGCATATGTGTCTAGCACAAGCCCGAATCGCGTGCTGTCACTGGCTTGTGAGGAAGACGAAATACTTCCGGCGATGTTCTGGATAAGCGAAGGTCCGGAAACAGGATTTCCCAACAGGATTTCACGCTGGGGTGCGCTGGACAGGAAATCCCGTCCCAGAAACAGGTTTATGCGGAATCGCTCAGGGTCAACCACAATACCGCTCTCGCCCGCGACGAGTGTGCCACACCCCGTCTGATCACCGGGAAGACATCTGAGGGCTTCGTGCGAATCCAGGGGCTGGGAAAGGAGCGCCTCGACTTTGGCAGGCAATACGTCCGGCAATCGCAATGCAATTTCAGCCGGGTTGCTGAATACAAATTGCCCGCCGTCCAGAGTGCCCTCATACAGGCCCACTCGTTTGTCGAGATAATATATATCGAAGAAAGTTTGGACCGGGCCATCCAGATCCTCGAAGCCCTCAGGGGGCGCATACTGGACACGCGTCGGTTTGGATGTCGAAGGGCTGGCAGGCGGCGGCACAGATGGGCCGTCCTGAATGTCGGCCCGCCCATTCTGACCATCGCGACGGGTGCTTTCAGAAATCAGGATCGGCGCCTGAACATCAATTGTGGAAGCATGCGCCAGAGGGGTCCGAACCAATAGCAAGGGGACCCCCGTCAGAAACGTGGTCCACCGAATGCATCTCAACCAGGATTGGGTGCGAAGCTTACCCTCAACTGTCTGAATGGTCTGCCCCCGCGCAAAGTCCTGGTGTGAATAAAAGCCGGATCAGTTGGAAGCGACTGAAACACTCAATTGGTCTGCATAGCTTCCAGAAACGGCGCCCATCGCATCCTTTTGCAATAACCGTACCGTCAGCACGCCGACATTGGACGGTACCAGGCAATTACTGCTCCGCGACGTTTCTCCCCGAAACGAGAATATCGGCGAATTCCGAGAGATCACACCCGTTTGTACTCGGCCATTGATCTCTATGGTCACCTCATAGGGAATAATTGTCTGGCCATTGAGACCGCCGGTCATGGAGGCAACGTCCAGCACAAAATGGCCTGTGGCACTTTCAACGCAGAAAGTGTGCTGCAGGCTGACATCGCCGCGCCCCCTCCAGTCAAGATGTCCCGGCATACTGGACAGAAAACGCACGGTGGGCACAGAATGGGAGTCAATATCGGCCCGAGCAATCCGGCCCTCTGCCAGCACGCAGAGTCCCACCAGTACCAAAGACCTGAAACCCAGAAGCGACATGCGCCTACCACCCGATATGAGCCAGGGGCGCCGCGAATCCGGACGCCCCTGTCTCGAAGAGATTATGTCGCGCTTGCGACCAGAGTGATCGAACCAGCATATGTGCCGGCATTGGCGCCGAGAACATTGTCTTTGCTGAATGTGATCTGCAGACGGGTATTGTCACCCGTGTCGGAACAATCGCCTGTATCAGGACGGGCCGCATTCCATTCGGCGGATGAGAAGCCGGACCAGTTGTCGCCAGGGCCGACAACGCGATCAAGGTTGCTATCCGTTACTTTCATCGTGAAAGCGAGTTCGGAACCATCACCCGCATTGGTCACAGCCCAGGCATTCGAACCGTATGCAGGAGCTGGGGTGCCGGTTGCGGAGATCGAAAAGCTGCCAGCGTTCGATACGTTGGAGTAAACACAGAACATCTGGTTCTGATACGTGTTCGGCCCCGACTGGTTGAAGAAGGCTTCATTCAGATCGAAATTGACGTCATCCAATCCGGAAACGCGAACAACAGGTGCTACATCGGCTGTTATGTTGACCGTATCAGTCGAGGTTGCACCGAACGTGCTGTCTTGCGCTTGAGCAGCAGAAGCAAGCATCGCAGCCGCCCCAAAGCCGATCATAATCTTCTTGATCATTTATGTCTCTCCATGTGTTGAGCTGGGAGGAACAATTCTTCGCCCCCACGCGACATAATCATTAACGACATGTTAATCGCAAGGGCGGTTTTGGAGATTTCGTTACTTTTAGTTGATTTTCTTCCGGACGATGATCGGCGTTAGGCGCGGCGCCTGTTGTATTCGCTTCAGAGGCGAAGGGACGATAGGCAGGCGCGGCTCCGCTAGAAGCTTATTTGCTTCGGAGGCGTATGTGTCCGCTCGCGAGATACGAATCGGACCCGAGCCCCTGGCTCCGGAAGGTCGAACGTGATCGCCGCACCGGCATACAGTCGCGTGTCAGGCAACGTTACACAATCACGCGGCAGCTCTCCTTCCGGACAGGCCTCGCCGTCAATCAGCAAAATATTCGTATTCCCGATATTGCGCAGCGTAATCTGCTCTTGGGTCCGCTCCGGGACGATTTGTGTGGTCGCCCCATCCGGCCTGACTATGACAAGCAGATCATAGGCCATGAGAACAACCAGATTAGCGTCTCGGTCGTCGCCCTCGGCATTGTCCACTTCAATTGCACCAATCTTGGGGGTAACACGAATCCGGTAAACGCGATCGACCGATAGTTGATCATTGATGGACACTATTCTGAGCGCTCTGAACTGTCCTGGTTCCAGAACCAACCTGTTTGGAGAAATCAGAAGACCCAGATCCTGCGGATTCTGATACTCTTTACGCATTTCATCATCGCGCCCGGCATTCACGATTTCGGCGGGCTCGACCGAGATGTAATATCGACGGTCACTATCGTTTCGCAGCAGAACATCTTCACGCCCCGCTGAATTGTTCTCGAAATCCATCCAGAGTTTGTCGACGGTCAATTGAGCATGCGCTGTCAATGGCGCTGCGGCCAATACCAGACCTGCCAGCGCCCTCTTGAAATACATACTGGAAAACCATCTCAGGAGGCCAGCCTGGCGGGCTGCCAACCAACGCCCATGAATCTTGATCATGATTACCACTACCCGATCTGTCAGGAGCGATTTGGTATCAAAACAATCAGGATCTCACAAGCGGTCTCTCAACGCGAACTACGAGCGTGATCTAGATCGCCGAGAATAGTATTTGTGTGTCCGCTTTTGCACCCCGCAGGACGCTGGCTGGCAAGGGATAGACGTATGTTGTCAACGCGCCGTCCGCTTCGTCAATGCGGCCTTCCAAACCTGTAGCCACACCATCGGAAGTCAGGTGCACATCCACCCGACTGAGCTCTCCACTCAGAACAGAAAGCTGCTTGGTATCATCGCCGTCAGCATTCCTTGTTGAAATCACGCCCACCATAAATCCCTGGCCTTGTGAAGACACCGTCCAGGCACCAGTCGCGCCGGATGCTTCGGCCTCCATTGCCTCAGCAAGGGGAGGAATAGTGATAGTAATGGTCGAAGTCGCCGTCGACTCCGTTTCCGCCCGTGCGGTCTCGGGAACCGCAAGCGCAGCTGCGCAGGCGACAATATAGAAAATTGATGCGCGCAAAGGACTCTCCCTGAACCCTCCGCACGATAGGCGTAGAATGCTAAAGTAAAATGAAGATACATGGACATATTCGTAGCGGCGGTCACATATGTCATTTCGCTCCTTCCTCTGTTGCGGAGTGTCACTCATTCCACCGCCGAACTCCCCATCCCAGGCCACGCATTTTTTTAAATGCGGTGTTCCAGGGTTGGGGCGGGAACAAATCCCTTCCGATGCCCATCTCGCGCTTTCGGCCGCTTCCTTAACTGCACGTCGCTTGGCGCTCCATGCCGCCGGACAGGCGCCGTCTGCCAGCTTCTATGAACTCCAGTGACCACGTCATGCCGCCTCGCACCTATGAGGCGGCATGACGGTCGCAGGCAAGATGGTTCTGGGCGCGCGCGGTTTGCGGCTTAAGGGTTAGTGCGGTCTGGCGAGATTACAGAACAGTCTCCAGTTCTCGATCAGCCGCGCAAGCCATCGATGATTTCACGGGCGGGGAGTTCGTTACGAAGCTTGGAGTAGAAGCTCAGAGAGAGTCACCAGAGCGCGTTTGACTACTTCAGGACGCAATCCAGCACTGAAAGGTGAAACGCACTCCACGGACTCCTGAGAGCGCAGTCGAAGCTAAGTAGAGAAGTCTTAGGGATCGCCGCCCTCCTCCACCCGGGTGCATTCAATATCGTCGGCTCAAACCGTCGAGAAATACCCGTACTTGGAACTTCATAGCGCTTCTCTGAATGACTGCGAATAGATCACGGCATTCCGCCGACAAAGCCGCTCGTGTCATCGTTTCGAACAAGCGCCAACCGGACACCTACATGTCGGCATCCAGAGCGTGGACATGCAAGATGCCTGGCAACTTCATCCAGATACACATCCCGGTGGTCCACCTTGATAAGGAGGTGCGTTGGGCTTTGCAGCCAAGTGTGCAAGCACCTGATACACGTTGCCTCCAGGAACTGGCTTTCGTCCAGATCCTTCAAGCGCATGTCCGTCAGCCAGCTCACCAGAAATCCTCCGCACTAGGGATGCGTGTGAACGCAATCTTGCCTCCAGTGAACCCGCCCGGAGGCGGCGTCCATTCCCCCAAAGTGACCACACGTTTTCCAAACTGAGTGTTCAGCCGGTCTATTGTTTGGGTAAGCGTCTCCCAACGCTGGCATTCTTGATCATCGTCTGTGAGCAGGTCGAGTTGGCGATTTTTGGCAGGGACCAGATCAAGCAGTGTCACCCCTACACGGATGATATTCGGCCTGCGTCCAATCTGTCTCCGGGCGCGCTCCCAGATCTTCTTCAGCGCGGCCAGACAAGCGTGATCGTCATGAACACTCGGAAGCGTATGTTCTCCAAACCAGCCTCCTCCGCGAATATCGAGCCACAGGTATAAGCGGCGGGCATAATACCCTTCCCTACGCATCCGGCGTGCAGCCTTCATCAACAAGAGACGTGAGCACCCCTCCGCCTTGTCCGGCGTCCGCCAACCCGGTGACAGCACGCGCCCATGCCCGTACATGCCGCGAGACGTTGGCACAGATTTCACATCATAGCCGTGAAGCGCGTACCACATGCGCTCGCCATTGACGTTCCCCCAGAGACTGCGGAGTTGCTTGGGCTGCGTTGCCAACAATCCCTGCATTGTGGTGATACCGGCTCGCTCCAATCGCACCTGCAAGCGAGCGCCAATCCCGGAGATGTCTTCTAGTGGCACCTTGAGCAAGGGCGCGGGCATCTCGTCTGGATGCCAGATCGTCGTGCCATTCGGCTTATCCATCTTGCAGGCGGTCTTTGCCAGGAGCCGGTTCGCCGCAAACCCGATCGAGCAAGTGATATACGGACCGACATTCTCAGAAATGCGTTGCTTCAATCGATCCGCCAGGTCTCCCGGTGCCCGCATGTCCCCAGGATCCAGACGACAACAAAGTTCATCAATGGATTTGACGGTCTCTATCGGTATCTCGCAGGCGATCTCGTTCAGCAACGTGTTGTGCGCCCGGCGAAACAGATCCGGTCGTTGCATCACCAGCACGATATCGGGACAGATCCGGCGCGCCTCCGGCACAGGCATGACATTCTGGCATCCCATAGCCTTGGCTTCCTTGGAACAGGCGATGACGACGGTGCTGTCGGCCGCATCGCTCTCGAACGGGATCACCCCGACCGGTCGGCCTCGCAGGGCGGGCATGGCCTGCTGCATGACCGAGGCAAAGAAGCCGTCAAAGTCTAAGTACAGGCTCTCGATCGTCTCGGGTTTTCGCATCTTCGTGTCTCCCTTCTGGAAAACACGACAAAGAGAACAAAACAGGAACATGCGTCAAGCGCTTGCTAATAGTTTCAAGACGAATTTCACTGCTTTCATGTGTAACAGATATGCCCAGTGGGGCTCCGTCTCGGAGATGCGCGCTTTCATGCGGTTGCTGGAACGCGAGCTGGTGACCACCCCAGCGACAGACAACCTCATTCCCCAGGAAAACATCTATCCTGATCAGGATGCGCCAATCATACGCAACCATGAGAGCGGGAGTTGTGAACTGGCGATGCTGCGGTGGGGCTTTCCGCCGATCCCCAACCAGCGCCAGCCCATCACCAATATCCGCAATCTGGAAAGTCGCTGGTGGCGAGACGTGAACCGAGAATGGCTGATGTCACCGGAGTATCGTTGCCTTGTCCCCTTCACAGCGTTCGCAGAACCAGTCAGGGACTCGACATGGTTCGCAGTGCCAGACACCCCGATCGCGTTCTTTGCTGGGATCTGGCGCCCCTGGTCTGGGGAACGCCTCGCTGAGCAACCTGGGAAATCCCGACGCTCAAGGGAAGAGCGGGACTGGGAGCTTTACGCCTTCCTCACGACCGAGGCGAATGACGTGGTGCGCCCCGTGCATGAAAAAGCCATGCCTGTCATATTGCATGATCCAGACGAATGCCTCGAATGGCTGGGTGGGGGCGAAGACAGTTTGCACCTTCAGCGCCCGCTCCCAAACGATGCACTTCAAGTCTTGGATGACGACTAAGGATGGTGCGCGTAGCATCAGCTACAGCGCTCTGAGAGACTCGTACAGCGTGGTTTCGAGATTTGGGTGGATCTCTCTCAACAGAAGGTAGTCGAACGCGCTCTACGGACTCCGTACAGCACGATGTAGCAAGCTTAGTGAGATCCGATTGATCTAACTGAACAATCTCACCCTAGGGCCGGACGCTGTCAGAATTGGTTCTGCTCGGAGTACCTGCATGCGCCAGCCGACAGGTGAAATTCCTAGTACAGTATTTTTCGATCTATAGACTATTCCACATTTGTGCATGAGTGAGCTCCAATACTTTGGCTCAGAACTTTTTGCAAATACCCGTGGAATGAGGGATTAACGCGTAGCAAATTGTCCAGACCACCAATGTTTACAGCGTTTTCGTCGGTTCTGATTATTCCTCGACCGACTTGGAGATAGTTGGGTCTCAGTCGGCAGGGAAAATTTCGTTTACCCAACTTCCCTATTGGAGGGGTGGTCGCATTTGAGCCAAAGATCGTGAAATTAAAAGCCGGCCTTAGGTGCGGGTACTTCTTATGTCTGAGAGGGGCGCAAAAGCGGTCGTTAAGGTCGTGGAGGTTTGCCGTCCCAAACATCTTTATTGTCTGTTGATCCGGACTGATAACTCACTGTTTGATCGAGTTTGTCCGAAGTGACCGAACCGAAACCGTTTTATTTTTAGAATTCTCTTGTTCAAACAAATGCGCAGTGCCGCCGAAAACGGAAAACGTCTCGCGCAGGGCGATTTTTTTGTTTTCATCTGCTTCTTTCAGCAGGTGAGAAATTGTCATCAAGATCCACGAGCACAAATCCGTATCCTGAAGGGCTTTGCGAAGGTTCACCGGTGAAACAACTTTGATCTTCTGTATATAGCGCATGATGCCATCGAAAGTCGCCTTGGGCGTTGTATCGTTGTTATACTCAACCTTGGCAGAGATCATTAGACGTCTTGCTTCTTCTCCCAGCTCAGAAAAAAGAACGACACCTTCAAAGTCGTCACTCGACATCCAATTTTCATGGGCCAGCACGCATCGCAGCTCGTAGATATCACGGAACAGTTTTTGTGCGTACTCAAAAACTGTTGCGATGACTGGATCAGGCGTTTTGTACTCGAAAGAACACAGAAACTCCATTCTGGCTTTAGGGTTTGGATTCTCAGCTAACGCGGTTTTGCTGGATCGAATTTCTGGACCGTGCGACGCATATATCACTTCCTGTATCAAGCTCTGCAGATAAGAACACCGACCAATTACAAGAGATGTGAGGTGACTAAAGTCCGTCGGCAAAACAACATTGGTGCCGGATCTTGTGGAGATTTTACTCCGGTCGGAAATGCGAGAGTAATACATAGACATCAGACCATTAGGTAATGCCTATCGGCACAACTTCCTAGATCCAGAAGAGTATTTCGATTGGCGACGTGGCCCCATGAACTCAGGCAGTTCTTAGATGCGCGCCTTTTTCAAGAATCAGCAATCTCGTTTGTCCGGTTTAACTCGCAAGAAAGAAGCCGCCGAAACGCTAATGTCTGGTTTCGGGATGAAGTGGTCGTTGACTATTTCCGACTGACAACACGATGAACCAGCAATCACGGCCCCGTCGCATAAACTTTGGTGCTGAAGTCAGTCACACACACGTCACACAACTTGTCACACAAACAGAATGTAGTATTGACGGGAACTTATGTTTTTTCTTGTGACATCAGGGGCTTAACAGATAACTCAGTAAGCTGGCGGAGAGGAAGGGATTCGAACCCTCGATACGCGTTAACGTATACGCCCTTAGCAGGGGCGCGCCTTCAGCCACTCGGCCACCTCTCCAGCGCGGAATATGGGGTCTAGAGAAACCCAATCCTGATCGCAAGCCCCTGAGTTCGGTGGAGCGGTCAAAATCTCTTGTCCTGGCCCCCGCTGGGCACGCCCCGCACCGCACTGCGTCCTATGTGGGGTTACGTATGGCCCGAGCCGCGCCCTGTGCTAATCTAGGGATTGTATCCTGCCAGAGACCCCCACCATGATGACCGATTATTTCAAACCTGTTCCATTTGATCTCTTCAAGTCCGACAAGAAGGCATTCGGCGATGCGTTGTGTCAATCCTTCCGGGAGACCGGCTTTGCAGTGGTGTCGGGACATACGGTCGATCAGGGCGTCATTGATCGCAATCTCAAGGCGACCAAAGGCTTTTTTGCCCTGCCGGACGCAACAAAGCTGAAATATGACGGACGCGAAGGCGGCGGCCAGCGCGGATACACCGCCTTTGGCACAGAGAACGCCAAGGGCAATGCCCATGCCGATCTGAAAGAATTCTGGCACACCGGCCGCGCCCTGCCGGAGGACAGCCCCTATCGCGACACCATGGCGGATACGCCGAGCGTTTCGGAAGTCGCGACCTTTGACGCAGCAACGCGGGCATTGTTTGATGCACTGGACGAGATGGGCCGGGAAATCCTGGAGGGCGTCGCGCTCCATCTCGGTCTCTCCGAGAGCTGGTTCGACGACAAGGTCAATTTCGGCAATTCCATCCTGCGCCTGCTTCACTATCCGCCGCAGCAGACCCCGCCACCCCAAGGCACGGTCCGTGCGGGGGCGCATGAAGACATTAATGTGATCACACTGCTGCTTGGCGCCGAAGAAGCCGGACTTCAGGTCCTCCACAAGTCTGGCGAATGGCTGGACGTCAATCCGCCGGCCGGCGCGCTGGTGATCAATTGCGGGGATATGCTGCAGCGCCTGACAGGCGGGGTCTTGCCATCGACCACGCACCGCGTGCTGAACCCATCGCCAGAACGCGCAAAATTCCCCCGCTATTCCACCCCCTTCTTCCTGCATTTCAATCAGGATTACCTGATCGAAGCCCTGCCCGGCTGCGTGGCCGAAGGGGGCAAGGCTGAAGCGCCCATAACCGCTCAAGATTACCTGATGGAGCGCCTGCGCGAGATTGGCCTCGTCAAGGCTTAGCCTTTACGCTGACCCACGCAATTGTGTCAGCCTCAGACCGGCACGACGGTTTGTAGACACCAAAATGTTAGCGTTGACATAAATCGCCACTCCCCCAATGATTGCCCTAAGGAAAACGCGTCTGACGCGGCATTCATGGGGAGGAAATCATGACCGATGCTCATACGGGCACGAGGCGCGCGGTTGCGGCCAGCTTCTTGTCAGCCACATTGCTGGCATCCGCCTGCGCCACACCGACACAATATGTCGCCAAAACGCCTGCGACCATGCCGGCCAGTTCTGAAACGCCAGCCTGCTCAGCGAATGTGAGCCTGACCAGCGCCTCGGAACGTGTGCGGTCGCTGGTCTCGCAAATGACGATTGACGAGAAGCTGGGTCAGCTCAATCAGGCCGCTGGCGGTCGCAGCAAATCGCTCAATTCCAAGCTCACCCCGGAAGAGCTCGACAAGGTCCGGAGCGGGCAGATCGGCTCCTACCTGCATGTCGCGGGCGCCGAGCCCCTCGGGGAACTTCAAAAAGTAGCAGTCGAAGAAGGCCGGCTCGGCATTCCGCTCCTGTTTGCGATGGATGTGGTCCACGGCTACCGCACGATCTTCCCTGTCCCGCTGGCCATGGCCGCGTCATGGGATCCGTCCGTGTGGAAGGATGCCGCCGCAATTTCCGCCGATGAAGCGTCTGCGTCAGGCCTGCACTGGACCTTCGCGCCCATGGTGGATGTCGCCCGTGACCCACGCTGGGGGCGGATTGTCGAGGGCGCGGGCGCCGACCCGTATCTCGGCTCCCGCATGGCCGTGGCCCAGGTCGAAGGATACCAGGGCGACAGCCTTGCCGCACCGGACACGATCCTCGCCGCCACGAAACATTTCGGGGCCTATGGTGTCCCCACCGGCGGACGGGACTATGGATCGGCTGACATCAGCGAACAGAGCCTGATGGAAACCTATCTACCAGCCTTCTACGCCGCGACCAAAGCCGGCACAGGCTCCATGATGACCGCCTTCAATGACGTGGCAGGTGTTCCGTCCACGGCCAATGAATATCTCATAGACGATGTCCTTCGCGGCGAATGGGGCTTTGACGGCATGATTGTGTCCGACTGGAACGCGGTGGCCGAACTGATCAATCATGGCGTCGCCGAAACCGAGGAAGAGGCAGGCGTGCTCGCCCTGCGCGCCGGGGTCGACATGGACATGACCAGCATGGTCCTGCCAACCCGCATCAAGAACGCCGTGCAGCAGGATGACTGTCTGACGCACGATCTTGATGCAGCCGTGGCTCGCATCCTGACGACAAAGGAACGTCTTGGCCTCTTTGACAATCCGATGGCCTATCACGACACTGAGCGGGAGACGGCCACCCTGCTCAGCGATGCCCACCGCCAGGCTGCGCACGAGGCCGCAGTCCGGTCGATGGTGCTACTCAAGAATGATAACCAGACTCTGCCCTTCTCAAAGGCGCCGCAAAACGTAGCGGTAATTGGTGGCCTCGCAGAGGACAAGCTGACCCAGCTCGGTTCCTGGCGCGCCCAGGGAAAGACGGAAGACGTCGTCTCCCTGCTTGAAGGCTTGCAGCAGAACGCGCCGGACGGCACGACCGTCACCTATGCGGCCGGCGCGCATCCCTCAATGGATGTGGAGTCTTCAATTGAAGAGGCTGTGGATGCAGCCATGGCCGCCGACCAGGTCTTGCTGGTAATCGGAGAGGATTTCGATCTCTCCGGTGAAGCGCGCAGCCGGTCTGACATTTCCCTGCCGAAGAACCAGACAGATTTGGCTAATGCCATCTTCGAGACCGGCAAGCCTGTGACGATCATTCTCGTGACAGGACGCCCGCTCGCGATCGAGCAGGAAGCCGAAGCCGCCGATGCCGTACTCAATGCGTGGATGCTGGGCGTGGAAGCGGGGAACGCATTGGCAGACGTGGTCTGGGGTGACGTCTCACCAGCAGGTCGCTTGCCCATCGAGTTCCCGCGTCGCACCGGCGCGGTGCCACACACCTATTCCGAATATCCGGGCGGGCGCCCTGCCGATCCGGATCTGTCGAAAGACACAAACCGGTTCATCGATATTCCGATCACCCCGCTTTTCCCGTTCGGGCATGGGCTCAGCTATTCCAGCTTTGACTATGGTGACCTTACCAGCGCCGTCCAAAGCAATGGCGACATCGTCCTCAGTGTCCGCGTAACCAATTCCGGTGATGTCGATGCGGACGAGGTGGTCCAGCTCTACATGCGGGACCCGCTGGCGAGCATTGCCCGACCGAAGCGGGAACTCAGAGGCTTTACACGGACCCTTATTCCGGCTGGGGAATCCCGCACGGTGACCTTCACCCTCTCGCCTGACCAGACGGCGCTATATGGCGCGCGAACCGGCTGGGTGGTCGAACCTGGGAAGATCGAATTCATGGTGGGTGCCTCTGCGGACGATATTCGCAGCCGCACCGACATCGACATCACCGAGGGACGTGAGACCGGCGTACCAGCCAGTGCCATCGCAACAAGGATTTCCGTAGAATGATCCAGACACGACGCGGCTTCATGGGGTCTGCCGCCGCAGCCACCCTGCTCTCAGCCTGTGCGACACGCACGGACCCAGCGCCTTCGGCATCGCATGTCGAGATCTTCGACCCGGCCGCCACGAGCCTGATCAATGTCTCGGCGCCGATTGAGACCCTCTCCTCCGGCTATACATGGAGCGAAGGGCCGGTCTGGGACCGGGCCCGCAATTGTCTCTATTTCACGGACGTGCCGGGCAATATCGCCTGGAAATGGTCCGAGGCCGGCGGCGCGACGGAGTTCCTGAACCCATCGGGTGTCGCGCTCGGGGAAACGACGGGGTTCCGCGAGCCCGGCGCCAATGGACTTGCCATCGCGCAGGATGGCTCTCTGCTTATCTGCAATCATGGACGACGCGCCATCGAAAAGATGGATTTCACGACCGGTCAGCGCGAAACCCTCGCCGCGACCTTCAATGGCAAGAAATTCAACAGCCCGAACGACATCGTTGAAGGACCTGACGGCAGCCTGTTCTTCACCGACCCGCCCTATGGGTTGGAGGGTATGAATGACTCGCCGCTGAAGGAGCAGGATGCCAATGGCGTCTATCGTCTGTTGCCGGATGGCAGCCTCACACGTCTCATCTACACGATGACCTTCCCGAATGGCGTGGCCCTGTCGCCCGACAGCCAGACCCTCTATGTCAGCCAGTCTGACCCGGACCAGCCGGTTATCCTGCGCATGTCTCCGGATGGCACGTCCAGTTCTGTCCTGTTGGATGCCAAACCGTTCATGTCAGAGTCTGCGCCGGGCCTGCCCGACGGCATGGCAGTCGCCAGTTCCGGGCATATTTTCGCAACCGGTCCCGGCGGCGTTTTCCTCCTCTCCCCGGACGGCAAACCCCTCGCGCGGATCAATACCGGCAAGGCAACGGCCAATTGCTGCTTTGGCGGCGCGGATGGCCAGACGCTCTACATGACAGCTCACGATACTTTGGTGCGTATCCGGACGAAGGCAACCGGTCTCGCATGGAGCTGAGCGAAGCCCTCACCGTTTACCGGCCCCTGCTCGCAACCGGATTCGGTATTGCCGCCTTGCTCGTGCTCATCCTGCGCGCACGGCTGAATGCATTCGCCGCATTGCTGCTGGTCAGCATATTCAGCGCGCTGGCCGCCGGAATGGCACCCGAGCAAGCCTTTGCCACCCTGTCCAGCGGCATGGGCGGAACGCTCGGCTTCATCGCCACCGTGATTGGCCTCGGCGCTCTGTTTGGCGCCATCCTTCAGGCCTCGGGCGCTCTCGATGCGCTTGCCTCGAAGCTGTCCAACACATCCAGCTTCAGGACCAATCAGTGGAAGATTGCCGGCATCGGACTTCTGGCCTCGACGCCCGTATTCTTTGACGTCGCCCTCATCATTCTCGCGCCGCTGATCCTGACCATGGCCCATGAGCGGCTCAAGCCGGCCATGTCGCTCGGCCTGCCCCTGATGGCTGGCCTCGCTGTCGGCCACGCTTTCCTGCCGCCCACGCCCGGACCTATCGCCATCGCGGAACTGATCGGCGCCGACCTCGGCTGGGTCATCCTGTTCGGCGCGATTACCGGGGGCGTGGCGCTGGCCGTGTCTGGGCCGCTCTTCGCGATCTTCCTGGATAATCGCAGCCGGATGCCGATTGGCAATGCCGCCTTCGAACTGGACGATATCGATCCGCCCGCCGACCGCCCAGCCCCACAGCCGGAGCGGGCGATCTTCCTCATTACGCTGCCGCTCATCCTGATCCTGCTCGGCACGCTCGCCGATATCCTGCCATCAGGCCCAATCAGATACATTCTGGAAATTGTCGGGCACCCGTTCAGTGCACTCCTGATTGCGTGTGGCGCGTCCTGGCTGCTGCTTTATCCAAAGACCGTCCAGAGCCGGAAACTGATGTCGGATGCGATGGCGCGTGCCTTTGAACCGACCGGCGCTGTCATCCTTGTCACCGGCGCGGGCGGCGCGTTCAAGCAGGTTCTGGTCGATACCGGCGCGGGGGAGCAGATCGCAAATGCTGCCCTTGGCATGGGCCTTGGCCCCCTGCTGGCTGGCTATGTACTGGCCGTCATCCTGCGCCTCGCGCAGGGCAGTTCAACGGTCGCCATGATCACGTCCGCCGGGCTCACAGCCCCCATTGTGGCCCTGGCTGATCTGTCTGCTCCACAGCTTGGTATCGTCGCCATAGCCATCGCCGCGGGGGCCACAACCGGCAGCCATGTGAATGATAGCGGCTTCTGGCTCGTGGGGCGCATCTTCGGCATCACGCCTGGCGAGACACTGCGCACATGGACCGTCTCCACCACGCTGATCAGCGTGGTCGGATTCCTGATGTGCCTGGTCCTGTATGCGGGGCTCGCCCTGTTCTGATCAGATCAGGCCGGCGAGCGGGGAACTCGGATCGGCATACATCTTCTTGGGCATCCGGCCGGCGAGATAGGATTCGCGGCCTGCGATCACGGCATGTTTCATGGCCTTGGCCATGCGGATGGGGTCTTTTGCGGCGGCAATAGCCGTGTTCATCAGCACACCGTCGCAGCCAAGCTCCATCGCGATGGCGGCGTCAGAGGCCGTGCCCACGCCCGCATCCACGATCACCGGCACGCGTGTCTGTTCGACGATCAGGCGAATGTTTACCGGGTTCATAATGCCGAGGCCGGACCCGATCAGGCTGCCAAGCGGCATGATCGCGCAACACCCGGCATCTTCCAGCATCTTCGCGTAAACCGGGTCATCGGAACAATAGACCATCACCTCGAACCCGTTGGCGATCAGGGCTTTGGCCGCCTCAAGCGTTTCCGGCATGTTCGGATAGAGGGTATTCTGGTCCGCCAGCACTTCCAGCTTTACGAGATTCCAGCCCCCGGCCTCTCGCGCCAGCCGCAGGGTGCGGACCGCTTCCTCAGCCGTGTAGCAGCCGGCAGTATTGGGCAGATAGGTGAATTCATCCGGCTTCACGAAGTCGGTCAGGCGCTCTTCATTGGGATTGGACAGGTTCACTCGCCGCAGGGCGACCGTAACGATCTCCGCCCCCGCGGCCCGCGCCGCATCTGCGTTCTGCTGGTAGGACTGGTACTTTCCCGTGCCCACGATCAGGCGGGAATTATAGGATTTGCCGGCGATGATGAGGGGATCTGTCAAAATTCTGGCCTGTCTGGTCGTCAAAAGAATAGGAGGAATACCGGGTTGAGGTGGAAGGCGGTCAGCCGCCCCCCACGAACTGGACCAGTTCTATCCGGTCACCCGCTTCAATCACAGTGCTGGCATGTTCCGATTTCGGGACAATCTCCAGATTACGTTCGATCGCAATCCCCCGCTGATCGCGGCCCGACTCGCCTGCCAGTTGAAGCGCCAGCATGGCAAGCGTCGTGCCAGGTTCGACTTCGCGAGACTCGCCATTGACTGTAATCAACATTCGGGTTTTCTCCGTTCACCGGCCCCCTTGCCTTGCCGGGCGTTACAGAGCAAGACGGAACACTATGTCCAAGCCCGTATATGTCCTCGGAGGCCCGAACCTCAACCTTCTCGGCTCACGTGAGCCGGAGATTTACGGGAAAGACACGCTGGCCGACATCCATGCGCGCCTTGAATCCCTGGCAGACGGAACCGCGCTGGAACTGCGCCAGACGAATCATGAAGGTGAACTGGTCGGCTGGATCCAGGAGGCATCCGAACAGGGGTCCGCAATTATTCTGAACGCGGCCGCCTACACACATACCTCCATTGCTCTTCACGATGCGCTGAAAGCGTGCAAGATCCCTGTAATTGAAGTGCATTTGTCGAATCCTGCGGCGCGTGAGGCGTTCCGCCAGGTGAATTATGTTTCCCCCGCCGTGAAGGCCACGATTGCAGGCCTTGGTGCCTATGGTTATGAGCTGGCGCTAATGGCGGCAAAGACCCTGACGGGCAAATAAGAGACCTGACATCCCATGAGCACCACCAAGAACAAGCTGGATACCGGACTTGTCCGGGAACTCGCAGCCATTCTGCGGGAAGCAGACCTCGGCGAGGTTGAAGTTGAACATGAAGGCCTGCGCATCCGCGTAAGCAAGCCTGCTGCGCCTGTTGTTCAGGCCGCCATGGCCGCACCGGCAGCAGCCCCTGTCGCCGCCGCCCCTGCTGCAGCACCCATCGGCGACGCGCCCGCCGCGCCTGCGGCGTCTGACAAGGCAATCAAGTCTCCCATGGTCGGCACGGTCTACCTGTCGCCCGAACCCGGCGCGAAACAATTCGTGGCTGTTGGCGACAAGGTGAAGAAGGGCGATACAGTCCTTCTCGTCGAAGCGATGAAGACGTTCAATCCGGTCGAGGCCGACAAGGCGGGCGTCGTGAAGGAAATATACGTTTCGGATTCCCAGCCAGTCGAATATGGCGAAGCTCTCATACTGATCGAGTAATATGGCTGACCAACCTGTCATCAAGAAGGTTCTCATCGCAAACCGCGGTGAGATCGCGCTGCGGATTCACCGCGCCTGCAAGGAAATGGGCCTGTCTACAGTCGTGGTCCATTCCGAAGCGGACAGTGACGCCATGGCTGTGCGCCTCGCGGACGAAAGCGTCTGCATCGGGCCTGCGCCATCGTCCGAAAGCTACCTGAAGAAGTCGCAGATCCTGGCTGCCGCCGAGATCACCGGCGCCGATGCGATCCATCCCGGCTATGGCTTCCTGTCCGAGAATGCCCAATTCGCCGAAATGGTCGAAGCGCATGGACTGGCCTTCATTGGCCCCACGGCCGAGCATATCCGCATCATGGGCGACAAGATCGCGGCCAAGGCCGCGATGATCGAGGCTGGCGTGCCCTGTGTCCCCGGCTCCGAAGGCGCCCTGTCTTCGATTGCCGAGGCCAAGAAGGCCGCCAAGAAGATCGGCTTCCCTGTCCTGGTGAAAGCCTCTGCTGGCGGCGGCGGTCGCGGCATGAAACTCGCCAAGACCGAAGCTGACCTCGAAAACGCGGTCCGCACCGCCAAGACCGAGGCCAAGGCTGCGTTTGGCGATGACGCCGTCTACCTGGAGAAATACCTTCAGGGCCCACGACATATCGAAGTCCAGATCATTGCTGACACGCATGGCAATGTCGCGCACCTCTGGGAGCGCGATTGCTCCCTCCAGCGCCGCAACCAGAAGGTCTTCGAAGAGGCGCCCTCACCGGCCCTTAACCAGGCCCAGCGCGAAGAGATTGGCGGCATCTGTGCCCGCGCCATGGAAAAGCTCGGCTATCGCGGCGCCGGAACGATCGAATTCCTCTACGAGGACGGCAAGTTCTACTTCATCGAGATGAACACGCGTCTTCAGGTCGAGCATCCTGTGACCGAGATGATCACCGGCATCGACCTCGTCCGCGAGCAGATCCGGATTGCCGAAGGCAAGCAACTCTCCTTCCGTCAGGAAGACGTCATGCTGGTCGGCCACGCCATCGAATGCCGGATCAATGCCGAGCATCCGCAAACCTTCATTCCGTCTCCGGGCCTGATCACGGATTTCCACGCACCGGGCGGCCCCGACGTCCGTCTCGATAGCGCGGCCTATTCCGGATACCGGATTCCGCCGCACTACGACTCGCTCATCGGCAAGCTGATCGTGCATGGACGCACGCGGCGGGAATGCATCATGCGCCTTCGCAGAGCATTGCAGGAAATGGTCATTGGCGGGGTCTTCACGACCCTCGACCTGCATCGCCGGCTCGTTGAAAATGATGAAGTGCTCGCGGGTGAATACAATATTCACTGGCTCGAAAAGTTTCTTGAGAATCAACCCGATACCGAGAGCTAGGCATTTTTTCTCCCTTGGCGGGCCGAGAGGGTCGACAAAGGGTAGACATCACTTTGTGCGCTTGTTCATATAAAAGCTATGTCGCAGCGATTCAGCTCATCTGACTTGCTCGCCTGCTATCGTCGCGGGATTTTTCCGATGGGCGATGCACGCAACGATCCGAATCTGTTTCTGGTCGACCCTGACATGCGCGGGATCATTCCGCTCAAGGGTTTCCATGTGCCCAAGCGCCTGCTCCGCAAAGTGAAACAGGCCCCCTTTCGCGTGACAGTCGATCAGGCGTTCACACGAGTGATGGAGATGTGCGCCGAAAGCGCAGAGGGCCGTGAAAGCACCTGGATCAATTCGCCGATCCTGAATCTCTACAGCACGCTTCATCGCGAAGGATATGCGCATTCGATTGAATGCTGGGATGGCGATGAACTCGTGGGCGGCCTGTATGGCGTCGCCCTGGGAGGCGCCTTCTTCGGTGAAAGCATGTTTTCGCGCGCGACCGATGCGTCCAAGATCGCGCTGGTCCACCTGGTGGCGCATCTGCTGGAAGACAAGTTCGTCCTGCTGGACGCACAATTTCACAATCCGCATCTGGAACAGTTCGGACTCGTGGAAATCCCGCGTCAGGACTTCAAGAAGCTGCTCAAGGAAGCCTTGAACGTCGAGACAAAATTCTATTCGAATTCCGGATCGTCTTCTGAGGGCCGAGGCGCGAGTTTCACCGGATCAGGCGCCGCGCAGCGGATCACCCAGATGTCATAGACAGGATGCTCCAGAGCGCTGAGTCCGGGTGATGACGCATACATCCAGCCGGAAAAGAGCTCTGGGTTGTCTTCGCTGACCGTTTCGACATCTTCTGCATCCACGGCCGCTTCCATCGTTTCGACGGCTACAGGCTGGGTGGAGGCAATCTTCAGAAAGGCGGCGCTTTCAGGCGCCTCTTCCGGGGGCGTCTGGTAGCAGACCTGCAATTCCACCTTGAGCGATCCGAACACGACCGGCTCGCCGACCTTCACATTGATGTCGGTGGAGCGGCCCGTGATCTTGTCGAGCGCGCGGAGAGTCGCCGTGTCCTTCTTCACGAAGGTGGCCGCATGCGCGGCGCCTGCCACAAGGGCAGTCAACGCAAGAGCAGAAACCAGCGTTCGCATTACTGGTAGTCCTCATCCGGATAGCCGTCATCTGTCGCGGCAGCCGGCTCAGTCGCAGGATCGGATGATCCTTCGCCGCTGCCGGACGCGAACGACGCAAACAGTGTCAGCAGGTCAACACTGCCGCGGGTATACTTGATCTCGCCCGTCCCATCCTGAGGGATATTGTCAAAACTGCCACCGGGCTCCAGCGCGACATAGGCGCCACCGAGCAGGCCGTCTGTTGAAACGCGCGCATCGGTATCTTCCGGCAGCGCCCATTTCTCATCCAGGCTGATGGTCACGACCGCTTCGAATCGCTCCGGGTCACCCTCGATGCTCTTGACGATCCCGGCCTTTACACCGGCAATGCGCACATCGGACCCGCGCGAGATGCCGGAAACATTATTGAACCGCGCCTCGACCTCATACTGGTCGCCCTGGGACTGGGTCTCTCCGCCCCGGTCGATGGCGAACCAGAGGAAGGTGCCGGCCACGGCCACAACCGCGGCGCCGATCAGGGTTTCAAAGAGTGATTCACGCATCCGGAGTCCATGCCTCGTAATCGCCCGTGGCCTTCTGGCGGGCCATGCCGGTCGACAGGCTGCCTTTCGGCTTGGTGGCGTAGGGTGTGCCCGTCATGTTGGGCTTGTGATCGGTTTCCCAGTCACGACGCGTCAGCGGCGACTTGGTCGGCGGTTCGTCGATCGTGTGGTGCAGCCAGCCATGCCAGTCGGCCGGCACCTTGGACGGTTCGGCCAGGCCCTTGTACATCACATAGCGGCGCTTGCGCCCTTCCAGCGAAGGCTTGCGCTCCTCGAAGTAGCGGTTGCCGTACTCATCGGTCCCGACATAGCCAGAGCGCCGCTTGATATCAAAAGCCGCACCGATGGTATTGCCGCTCCACCAGGTAAAAATCTGTTTCAGCATCGTGAGGATGTCCTGACCTGTCTTGTTGGCCGTAATATGGCGTCTTCCGGGCAGTTAATCCATACGGCAGCCGCAGGCAATGCGACGCACGATTTTATGATCGCACAGCTAATTTTGAAGCCGAAATGGTTGATACCTCTGGCGGGAACCGTCACGCTTTATCCAGTGATTCGCTGATGATTCGCGGGGAGGGTTTGATGAAAACTGCTGAGATTGAGTCCATATTGGAGGCCGCCGAGGCCGACAGCCTGCTCTCTCCGGAGATGGAATTTGGCACAGCCTTCCGCGCCGCCGGGCGGCGACGTCGGCCGGTGACCGACGAATCCCTGCGTAATGTCGCGTCGGCCTACGCTTCTGCAGGACTGCTGGGCGCTACGCAGATCGCCACCGCCGAGATGCTGGAGCGCCTCGGCAATGCGCCGCGTAATGCCGAACTCGCCGAAGCCATCGCCTCCGGCCTGCCCCAGGACATTCTCGAGGAAGCCCTGCGCCAGCCGGACGGGTTCGTACGCACGGCAGATGCCTTGCGAATCGCCGCTGCCAACAACCAGCCGCCGCCCACCGCGGTCTTCAGCGCCGAATCCGCCAGCAAGGAATTCGACGCGCTGCTCCTGGGCGCGCTCAAGGAGGGTGCAGAAATCCTGCTTGCCCAGGAAGACCTCGCCCCGGCGCGACTCGCCTGCCGACTGCTGGATGTGTCCCTGGCGATAAGCCCGGATGGCCTTGAAGCAGATCTCCTTTGCTCGGTGGCTGAAGCCGCCGGCAGAAGCCTCGGGGACGGGCTGCTTGTCATTCATGGTCTTGGCGCGGCAGTGCTGTCACTGGGCCTTGCCTATGACAGCGACGATGGCCGGGCTGTGGCGGCTGCACTCTGCGCCCTGGTGAAATCCTGCGCTGCCGGTACATCGCTGACAGCGGCCCATGCTGGGGTGCTCGGCCTTGAAGCCCGCAGAGCGTCGTCCCGGAAGTCATGCGGGGTCGCGATCCTGCCTTCCGCCGATCTTTCGGACCTGATGCCGGACTGCGAGAGCGAGGGCGCTGCACCCGTGCGCACCGTACTGGCCTATTCCGATGAAGGCCCCACGCTCGCCCGATGCGCCCGGCTGGCAATCTCCCGCACAGCCCCGGAATCCCTGCCCACCATCCTGGGCAGTGTCGCCAATTGTGGCGGGGACGACCTGGAATCCGCCCTCGGCGCGGATCGCCTGCGGGATCGCGGCTTCTCGGAAGCGGCGCTCGACCGGGTGTCGCGCGCTCTCAGTGAAGGCCTGCCTCTGAATGCCGCCTTTTCGCGCTGGGTACTTGGCGACGAGATCATCAGCGAAGATCTGAAGCTGGCACCGGAGAATTTCGATTCGGACGGTCTCGCCCTGCTCTCGGCCATGGGATTCTCCCGAAAGGACATCGCGAACGCCGAAGCCTCCGTGAACGGCACCGCAGAAGACGTGGCCGCAAATGCCTTCCGTCAATGCGGACTCGATCTGTCTGTCAGTGCCGAGGCTGAAATCGCTTTTGCCACTGCTTGCGCGGATGCACTTGGAGGGCAGACGACCATTCGGGTCAGCGGCCGCAACGGCCTCGACATGGCCGACACAGCCATCGCGGCAGGCCTCTCTGCCCTACTCGTTGGTATCCGGGCCCCTGCGAATGAGGAAGTGGCCGAACGGATGGACCGCATTCTCGAACTTGCAGACGAGTTGGCGACTGAAGCGGAGGTGCCTTACGAATCCTCCCACAGTGTCGGGCCCTCCGGCCAAGGCCAGAATGCCCGCACACGCCTGCCCGATCGCCGAAAGGGTTACATCCAGAAGGCCTCCGTTGGGGGTCACAAGGTCTACCTTCACACTGGTGAGTTCGATGATGGCGCGCTCGGTGAGATCTTCATCGACATGCACAAGGAAGGCGCCGCCTTCCGGAGCCTGATGAACAATTTCGCCATCGCGACATCAATCGGACTGCAGTATGGCGTGCCGCTGGAAGAATTCGTGGACGCCTTTGTGTTCACGCGATTCGAGCCTGCAGGGGCCGTGACCGGGAATGACCGGATCACCAAGGCCACCTCGATCCTGGACTACATCTTCCGCGAATTGGCCGTGTCCTATCTGGGCCGGGATGATCTGGCCGAAGTGGACGTCACCCATGACGGCCTCGGCAGGGGCGCCGGTGATGGGACACGCGAGCCAGCCGAGTTCACCGAAGAAGCCGCCCAGCTGATTTCGCGGGGCTTCTCGCGCGGGCAGCTGCCCGACAATATCGTCATCCTCGACAAGAAACGCGAAGAGAAGCTGTCAGAGGACGAGGGCGAATCGGATTCGTTGAACGCACCGGAATATCTCAGCGACGCCTGCCCGAATTGCGGCAGCTTTACTGTGTTCCAGATCAGCGAAGGCGGTGAAGCCGAGTGCGACACGTGCGGACAGGAATTGCAGGATACAAGTGAAATTCCGTCCTGATTACTGTGCCGGTTTCAATAAACAGGGACGGTCTTCTGCGCCTGATTTCGGTTAATAGCCGTTTTCCAAGGCATGGCGGAATTGCAACACTTCTGCTGATTTAGACACTCCTTACTGTTTGTTCAGTTTGGAGCAACAAAATCAGGCGCTATCCATAATGCATGACCCGTTTGGTATATGCATTACTTGTCGCATCAGCCATGTCCTTTGCCCCCCTGTCGGCAAAGGCGCAGAGCCAGCCCGTGGCATGGTCCCCCGGCTATGCAGGTGCCTGCGGCGAGTGCGACCTTTCCGGGAAAAATCTGACAGGCTGGTCCTTGGCTGGCGGAAACTATTCCAGCGCGAAGATGGAATATGCCTTCATGCGCGGTGTGCAGGCCACCAATGCCAATTTCGAGAATGCCGACGCGACCAGCGCCGACATGCGTGGCGCAACCCTGACCTCGGCCCGCTTTTCCGGCGCTGGCCTGTCTGACGCCCGCCTGCAGGGCATTCAGGCGACCGGCGCAGACTTCCGCAGTGCCAATGTTCGCGGGGCCAACCTACAGGGCGCCCTGCTCGTGGGCGCCAATTTCGCCTCGGCGGATCTGACTGCCTCCCGCATGGAAACTGCGGATCTGTCGGGAGCAAACATGACAGGCGCCTGGCTCAATGAGTCCATTCTGACCGGAGCGATCTTCAATGGCGCGAACATGACCGGCGCCCAACTCCGCAATGCGATGATCCAGAACGCATCCTTCAAGGATGTCCGGTTCATCGATGCCGACCTGACCGGTATTCAGGGCGCCGAATTTGCTGACTTCGAGGGCGCGTGCGTCTCGCTCAGCACCAGCCTGCCGGCCACATTCACCCTGCCCCTGTGCGGCACGGCCACAGCGCCTGCGGCTATCGCCAGCAAGTAAGCTTACCCACAGATCAAAGAAAAAGGCGGACAGCTCAGCCCTCCGCCTTCTCAATCCGATTTGCCGGAAACTATTTCTCGGACTTCATTTGCGGGGCCAGCCGGATGTGCAACTCTTTGAGTTGCTTCTCATCCACCGGGCTTGGCGCCTGCATCATCAGGTCGCGCGCCTGCTGGTTCATCGGGAACAGCGTCACGTCACGAATGTTCTCGGCATCTGCCAGCAACATCACGATCCGGTCGACACCCGGTGCGATCCCGCCATGTGGCGGCGCGCCATAACGGAACGCGTTCAGCATGCCGCCGAACTCCGCTTCCACGACGTCGGGGCCATAGCCTGCCAGTTCAAACGCCTTCAGCATCAATTGCGGGCTGTGGTTCCGGATCGCGCCGGATGACAGCTCCACACCGTTGCAAACGATGTCGTACTGGTAGGCCTTGAGGTCGAGCTGTTTTTCTTCCGTGTCAGCCGCCAGCAATGCGTCCATCCCGCCCTGGGGCATCGAGAACGGGTTGTGGCTGAAATCGACCTTCTTGTTGTCTTCGTCATACTCGTACATCGGGAAATCGATAATCCAGCAGAGCCGGAAGACGCCATCCTCGATCAGACCCAGCTCTTCGCCGACCTTCGTCCGCGCGGCCCCCGCGAGCTTGTAGGCGTCGCTTTTCTTCCCGGCAGAGAAGAAGATGCCATCCCCGGCGCCAAGGCCGAGCTTTTCCAGAAGCGCGGCCAGATGGGCAGGCTCGAAATTCTTCAGGACCGGATCCTGGCTGTCGACACCGCCGCCATCGGCCTCCTTGAGGCGGGCATAGCCGAGGCCCGGCGCCTGCATCTCTTTCTTCGCCCATTTGTCCAGTTCGTCGAAGAATTTGCGGGATTTCTCCGCAGCGGCCTTCGGCGCCGGGATCGCGATCACGCGTCCACCGCCGCCAATGATCTTGGCGAAGATACCGAAGCCCGTCTTGCTGTCATCCTCGAAGAATTCGGACACATCCGCCAGTTCGATCGGGTTGCGCAGGTCCGGCTTGTCGGAACCATACTTCGCCATCGCTTCAGCATAAGGAATACGCGGGAACGCGCCGTCCGGCACTTTGCGGCCCTTGCCTTCCCAGTCAGCGAACTCGCTGAACACGCCGGCCATGACCGGCTCGATCGCGTTGAAGACATCTTCCTGCGTGACAAAGCTCATTTCGATGTCGAGCTGGTAGAATTCGCCCGGCGAGCGGTCTGCACGGGCGTCTTCATCGCGGAAGCACGGCGCAATCTGGAAGTAACGGTCAAAGCCCGACACCATCAGCAATTGCTTGAACTGCTGCGGCGCCTGCGGCAGCGCGTAGAATTCGCCCGGATGAATCCGGCTCGGCACGAGGAAGTCACGCGCGCCTTCGGGGCTGGAAGCCGTCAGGATCGGCGTCTGGTACTCGGTAAAGCCCTGCTCGAGCATGCGCCGACGCAGGCTGGCGATCACCTGGCTACGCAGGATCATGTTTTTGTGCAGCGTCTCGCGGCGCAGATCGAGATAGCGATGCGTCAGGCGAATCTCTTCCGGATAGTCCGGTTCACCAAACACCGGCAGCGGCAGTTCGGCGGCTTCCGACTGGACCATGACTTCGCCAGCCACGATTTCGATCTCACCCGTGGCGAGGTTCGGGTTCACGAGGCTCTCATCGCGCGCCACGACCTTGCCTTCCAGCGTGATCACGCTCTCCGCACGCAGGCGCTCAACCGTACCGAATCCGGGCGAGCCCGGATTGAACACGATCTGCGTCAGGCCGTAATGATCCCGCAGGTCAATGAACATCACCCCGCCATGATCGCGGCGGCGGTGAAGCCAGCCAGACAGTTTTACGGTTTCACCGACATGGGACTTACGAAGTTCCCCGCAAGTGTGGGTGCGATAGGCGTGCATCGGATGCTCTCTCCGGAAATTCGGTCCAACAGAAATAAAGGCGCGAAAGGCATTCAAGCTCTCGCAATTGTCAAGGCGATGCGATACGCAAGCGCGCGATGACTGACAACACCCTGACTCCCATTACTGAGCAGTCGGCACTGGAAGACCTGTGCGGAAAGCTCGCAGAATCCGACTTTATCTGTGTCGATACCGAGTTCCACCGGGAAACGACCTATTGGCCGGAACTCTGCCTCGTCCAGGCCTCCGCCCCCGGCGTAGAAGGCTTGATCGACCCATTGGCCGAGGATCTGGACATTGGTCCCTTCCTCGACCTGATCGCTGCGGACAACCGGGTGAAGGTGTTCCACGCTGCCCGACAAGACCTTGAAATCTTCAACCGTCTGATTGGCCATCCACCCGGCCCGATCTTCGACACCCAGGTTGCCGCCATGGCGCTCGGCCTTGGCGATTCGATCTCTTATGACAATCTGGTCCAGCGCCTGCTGAAGCGGCAGATCGACAAATCCAGCCAGTTCACCGACTGGACACGCCGCCCGCTGAGCCAGAAACAGCTCGTCTATGCCCTCGGCGACGTGACCCATCTGCGCGATGCATATCTCAAGATGCGCGACCAGCTCGAGACCCGTGGCCGCCTCGGCTGGGTGCGCGAGGAGATGGCAGATCTCGAAGATCCCGCAAAGTACGATACTGACCCGGCCAATGCCTGGCAGCGCCTGAAACTGCGCAAGCCCAAGAAGGATTATGCGGCCATCGTTGTGGCGGTTGCCGCATGGCGGGAATCGCTTGCCCAGGAGCTCGACAAGCCGCGCCGCCGTATCCTGAAGGATGACGCTATTCAGGAAATCGCCAGCCAGAAGCCCCGCTCCGAAGGCGAGTTCGGCCAGCTGCGCGCGGTCCCCAACGGATTCATCCGGTCAAAATTTGGGCAGGGCCTGCTCGAAGCGGTCACCGATGCCATCGACAATCCGGACAAATTCGCCCCCGAACTCGGCCCCCGCGTCCAGAACGCCCAGATCCCGGCCGGTGCACCGGAACTCCTCAAAGTCCTGCTGAAGCATGTCAGCGAAGAGAATGACGTGGTTCCGCGTCTGATCGCCAATGCGGCCGACATCGACCGGATTGCCCGCGGCGAGACCGGTGACGAGATCGCGGCCATGTCCGGCTGGCGGTATGACATGTTCGGACAGCGGGCACAGGCCCTGCTGAACGGCAAGCTGGCAGTCTCCTTCGAAGGGGGCCAGGTCCGTCTGTTCGACGTCTAGCGTCAGCTGATGACCACATCCGGCTTCAGCCGGAGCTGGCTGGCCGTCTGTGAGAGGCGGCGTTCCACAGTATCGGACACCATGGCCGCATCAGCCTTGGAAACCCGCAATTCCAGCGCATCATGCGTACGCACGAGCCGCGCGCGCTGAAGGATAGGCCCGGACCGTCCGGAGAACACCGCCCCGAGACGCATGGCGCTGCCAATCTGTCGGGCTCGCTCGTCCTGCTCGGGCGTGGTCAGGCCGACATAGTCATCCGGCCGCTTGAAATCCTTTTCGTAGCGACAACCAATCGCATAGGCGATCAGGGCGCGCTCACTATGCGAGACCCCGACATAGGGCGCCCTCAACGCCTGATCATACGCCATGATAGACCGGTGATCCGGATGGAAGCGCCCGGCGCTGTCCGCCATCATGCAGGCAGCTTTCTCAATTCTCGCGTCGGCAGCGGGGGATCCGAACAGGTCCGGCTCCGGCGCCAAGGCGGGCGCGATGAATTCGTGCAGCGCCTCTCCGAACAGGATCTGGTTCTTGTCGAGCCGCGCAAACGCGATCGCGCCATCCATCAAGGGGTCATGTGCCGGTGCGCCGAGCGCGTCTCGCAGCACACCCTCGCGGAGACCGGCAGACGAGATCGTCACACCCTCTAGCCGGCCCGTGGCCAGAATCTCCTGAAGCAGCATGGCCGCGACGGGCAAATGCTTTGCGCGGCGCTTGTCGATGGATTCCAGCATGGCGCGCGCGGTCGAATTGGTCAGACTGTCGAAACAAAGCCTGGCGACCTTGTCGACCTGCGTTTTCGATAGCTGGTAGCCCTGCAGCACCTGGAGCGCATAATTCTCCAATTGCATGTTCAGCTTGGCAATGGTCCGCCACGCGCCGCCGACCGCATAGAACCGGCCGGATGACCGCGCCAGGACGTCAGATGTCTTGAGTTCAGCCCGGATAGTCTTGCGGAGAGCCTTCAGATCGATGTCACCCTCGACCAGCGAGAGCGGACCCAGCATCAGGCTTTCGCCTCGCTCGGCCTTGCCCCCGATCTGCTTGAATTCGAGACTGGAGCCGCCGAGATCCCCAATCAGGCCATGCGGCGCGTGAAAGCTCGCTTCCACGCCTACAGCTGACAAGCGGGCCTCATCTTCGCCGGACAGGACAGTCACGCGCCGTCCCAATGCCTTCGAGGCCAGATTTATGAATTCCGGACCGTTCTCCGCCGACCGGACAGCGGCGGTGGCAACGGCCGTATAGTGTCGCAAATTCAGGGCTCTCAGGATCGCGCGATACCGGCCGAGCGCCTTGAGCGCCGAGTCGACCCCGGTAGGCGATAGCCTGCCGGTCTGCATGAGACCCTGACCCAGACCCGCCATGACCTTTTCATTGAAGGTCGGAAGGATCGACTTGCCGAGCACATCATAGATCACGAGACGGACCGAGTTTGACCCGATGTCGATAATGGCGGCGCGCTCGGACTTCGGAAACATCAAGTCTAGACGCCTTCCCGCGGTTTGAGGCGCGGCGGCAGACTGACTTCCAGCGCGCTCCCGCGTCCGGACAGGCTGGGATTATCCATGAAATAGGTATGGGCCGAGAAGGATTCGGCGCCCGCTCTCAGCTCCATGCGCTCATAGACGCCGTCCTCGCGCATGATCCAGCTCTGCTGCTCATCATTCAGGTTTGCCACCATGATCTGGTTCAGGACCTGACGGTGAACCGTCGGGTTCTCGACCGGCACCAAGGCTTCCACGCGCCGGTTCAGATTGCGCGGCATCCAGTCCGCCGATGAAATGAATACTTTGGCTTTGGGCGATGGCAGGACTTCACCATTTGCAAAACAGACGATGCGGGAATGTTCGAGGAACCGGCCCACAATGCTCTTGACGGAAATGTTGTCCGACAATCCGGGAACCCCCGGCCGCAGGCAGCAGATGCCGCGCACAACCAGAATGATCGGGACACCGCACTGGCTCGCCGCGTAGAGCGCGTCAATGACTTCGCCATCGACCAGCGAGTTCATCTTCGCCCAGATGCCGCAGGGTTCTCCCTTGCGCGCGGCGTCCGCCTCCGCCTCGATCATCCCGATCAGATTTTCCTTCAGGTCGAGCGGCGACATCGAGACCTTTTCCATGACAGGGCCAACAGACGGCGGCTCGCGATAGGCGGTGACGAAGTTGAACAATCGGTTGGCGTCGCGCCCCAGCGCGGCGTCGGCAGTAAACAAGGACAAATCCGTATAGATGCGGGCATTGATCGGGTGATAATTTCCCGTGCCGAAATGGGTATAGGTGCGCAGCTCGTCGCCTTCACGCCGAACCACGAGAGAGACCTTGGCATGTGTCTTGTACTCGATAAATCCGTACACAACCTGCACGCCGGCACGTTCAAGATCACGCGCGAGACGGAGATTGGCCTCCTCATCAAAGCGCGCCTTGATCTCAACCAGCGCCGTGACGTTCTTCCCAGCTTCGGCCGCCTCGATCAGCGCAGCGACAATGGGAGAATTTGCTGTGGTCCGGTAAAGTGTCTGCTTGATGGCCACCACTTGCGGGTCGGCGGCAGCCTGGCGGATGAACTGCACCACCACATCAAATGTCTCGAACGGGTGGTGGACCAAAATGTCCTTGGCCCGGATCGCTGCAAAACAGTCGCCGCCCATTTCGCGGATACGTTCCGGATAGCGCGGCTCATAAGACGGAAATTGCAAATCCGGACGATCACTGACGATCAGTTCCGACAGCTGCGCCATGCCGAGGATGCCATCATAGAGAACGATGTCGACTTCTTCGGCGCCGATCTCATGCGTGATCAGCCGTCGCAAATCCTCTGGCGCACTCGACTGCATCCGAATGCGGACGATACGTCCCCGGCGGCGCTGCTTCAGCAGAACCTCGAATTCGCGTATCAGGTCTTCGGCTTCTTCCTCGATCTCGATATCGCTGTCCCGGATGACCCGGAACAGACAGCGATCCTTTTCCTCAAAGCCGGGGAACAACTCGTCAATGAACATGCCGATGACGTCTTCCAGCGCGATGAAGCGCAGATTGCCCTTCGTGCCTTTTGGCAGCCGGATGAAACGGCGGACAAAGGCCGGCAAGGGAATGATCCCGACATGGTCCTCGCCATTGCCCTTCGCGACCAGATTGATCGCGATCGAAAAGCCGAGATTGGGAATAAACGGGAAAGGATGCGCCGGGTCGACGGCAAGCGGGGTCAGGACCGGGAAGATGTTGGACCGGAAATACTTGTCGAGTTCGATGCGGTCCTTCTTGTTCAGATCCTTCACGCCGAGCACGTCAACGCCTTCGGCATGCAGTTCCTTCTTCAGACTGCGCCAGCGCTCCTGCTGCTCGGCAATCAGTTTGAGCGAGGTTTCCTCGATCCGGTCGACCTGTTCACCGGGGGTGAGGCCGTCCTGGCTGGCCTTCACCACGCCCGCCCGCACCTGCTCGCGCAGACCCGCATAGCGAACCATCTCGAATTCATCGAGATTGCTCGCCGAGATCGACAGGAAGCGCAGGCGTTCCAGCAGCGGATGGTCCTGATTGGAGGCTTCTTCCAGAACACGCTGGTTGAATTCGAGCCAGGACAATTCCCGGTTCAGGAACCGCTCCGGAGCGCTCATCAGCTGCTTCTGGGTACCAGACTGTCCATCGGCCATGATGCCAACTCCGCAATTCATTTCAGGTCTAGAGCATGGACCTCTGATCGGGATCGGCCCAGCCCAGCTCTTCGACGACTTCCCTGGCCAGCGGCACCGAAGGCGCCCTGCCCGCTTCGGTCACCTTATCATTCAATTTCTCTATAAATATTTCGATTGCCTCATAGGAAAGTTCCAGACGGGGCACCAGATACTTAATGACCTCCGGGTCCAGCTTTAGGAAATAGCGCTCTGCCGCCGATTCCAGCCGCGCCATCAGCATTTTCTCGTCCGGCTCCCCGATCTCGATCACCGGCAGGGCCATCAGCCGCGATTTCAGGTCAGCCGATTGCGTCTGCCACTGGCTCGGATGGCGTTTGGACGTCAGCAGCACATGCCCGCCCTCGGCCGTCGCCGAATTGATCAGCGTCAACAAATTCTCGGACTTCCTGACCAGATCAGCATCATCCACCGCCACAAAGCCGGATGCGAGCGCCGCAAGTCCGCGCGATTTCAGCCGGGAAAACTCCTTGGCGACATGATAGCTGCCGCCAAATTCCTGGCACCAGGCCCGCGCCAGCACCGACAGCCCGCAGCGCGGCGGTCCCAACAGGCAGATCACCGGGAAGGGCCAGCTCTGCGGCGCACCGAGCACAGCCAAAGCACTCTCATTCGCTTCCGTGACCAGAAGCGCGTCGAGCGTGGGTTCTTTTGCAGGAAAGCCGAGACTCAGCTGGCTCGGCTTTTGGGGCCTGTGAGGGGGTGCCGGGCTCACGGTTCCCCCGAGGATGAAACGGCAGACCGGACGATCCAGCCATAATCATTTTCGGACAGCGACACACCGCGTTGAAGCAGGTCATTCTGCAGGCGCGGTGGATCCCCGGCATAGGAGAACGCGACCAATGCGCCGTCACGGGCGATGGCTTCGATCCGGAATTCCGAAATCAGCGGTGAGCGCGCCAACGCGCCGCGCAGCGTGTTCCATTCGGCGAGCGAGGTATAGCGCACGCTTGCGGTGGCGGGCGTACGTTCCCCACTGCGAATAACCGAGGTCCGCTTCCAGTTCTCATCCAGCAGGCTAAGCATCGCCTCGACCGCGCCCTCAAGCGTCTGGGCGTAGGAGGTCGTCCCGACCGGTTCGGTCCCGGCAGCAGTCACCGTCGAGACCGTCACGCGCCATGCGCCATCGCTGCCTGACAAATCTGCGAGAATACCGCGACGGGCGCCCATGGCGGAGGCTTCCGGCGATATTTCCATCCAGTCGCTGAACGCGCTGTAACCGGGGCTGTTGGAGGTCACGAAAGGCGACAAGGTCTCATCGCGGCCAGTGCCGAGCGCTTCGCGCCAGGCCGCTTCCAGACCGGCAGAGGCGGCAAGCGGCACCAGCAGGCCCTTGGGGCCCTGCGTATCGACATAGGGCACCGACAGCGAGTCGAGGTGCGCGCGGACCATGCGCGGATTGTAGACCATCGCCAGCGTGCCCTTGTAACGACCGTTCCCGGCCGTCTCTTCCTGCACATCGACCGCTGCCGACAGGCGGTTGGCCAGTGCGGCGTCAATCGGGATACCGCCTGCCGCCATGCGGTCATCCGCCAGGGTGATCCGGTCGATCAGGACGCGCGCGCCCTTGATCCGGGCCGAAGCCATTGCCCGTTCGCGCGCTTCAATCAGCGTGCTCGCGGATTCATCCACTTCGATATTCGAGATCGTGTAGACATCCCGCGTATCTGCGGAGGCGCCCAGCCCGAGGGCGAGGGCAACGAGGGCGAAAAGGGACGCAATAAGGATACGAATCATGGTCAACGGCCTCCGTGTAGACCTCTTGTAGCAAGCCAGAGCTGGGGCTGGAACCGCAAGCGGCACTGGCAGAGACGTTTTCCCCATGCTAACGCGCGAGTCATCATGAGCGATACATCCAAAACTCCCCTTTCCTACCGTGATGCCGGTGTCGACATTGAGGCAGGAGAAAGGCTGGTTGAGGCCATTGGCCCGCTGGCAAAGGCAACCGCACGCGCAGGCGTTATGGGCGGGCTCGGCGGCTTCGGGGCCCTCTTCGACCTGAAAGCCGCTGGCTATGAGGATCCGGTCCTCGTCTCCGGCACCGATGGCGTCGGCACCAAGCTGATGCTGGCCTTCGAGACCGGCATCCACAACACGGTCGGCATCGATCTCGTTGCCATGTGTGCCAATGACGTGCTCGCCCAAGGGGCTGAGCCGCTGTTTTTCCTCGACTATTTTGCGACCGGCAAGCTCGAAGCCGGCATCGCCGAAGCGGTCGTCGCGGGCATCGCCGAAGGCTGCCGCCAGTCCGGATGCGCCCTCGTCGGCGGTGAAACGGCTGAAATGCCCGGCATGTACCCGCCCGGCCATTACGACCTCGCTGGCTTCGTCGTCGGCGCCGTCGACCGCGCCAAGGTCCTGCCGCGCATGGGCGACATGGCCGCAGGCGACGTGCTGATCGGCATCGCCTCGTCCGGGCCGCATTCGAATGGCTATTCCCTGATCCGCCGCATCGTCGAGCGCGAGGGCCTCTCTTATGACGCCGCCTCGCCCTTCTCCGACGGCACGCTGGGCGAAGCGCTGCTGACCCCGACACGGCTTTATTCCGCAGCCGCCCTGCCGCTCATCAAGGGCAGCCTGATCAATGGCCTTGCCCACATTACCGGCGGCGGCCTGACGGAAAACACCCCGCGCATGTGCCCCGACCATCTCGTGCCCCGCATTGATAGAAACAGCTGGACTCCCGGCCCGGTCTTCCAGTGGCTGCAGGAGGCCGGCGGTGTCGAACTCGATGAGATGCACCGCACCTTCAATATGGGCATTGGGATGGTCTTCTCCGTCGAGCCGGACATGGCCGAGATCGTGATGAACCAGCTTAGCCTGATGGGGGAACAGCCGGTCATCCTTGGCGACCTCGCCCCGGCATGACCCGCCTGAGACTGGCCATCCTGATTTCCGGACGCGGCTCCAACATGGAAGCCATCCTGGATGCGGCGCAGGACCCGGCCTATCCGGCCAAGCCCGTCCTTGTCCTGTCCAACCGGCCCGGCGCCAGGGGGCTGGAAACGGCTGCCCGTGCAGGCATCCCAGCCGCCGCCATCGATCACACAAGCTATGGCAAGGACCGCGAAGCCTTTGAACGCGCCATGCAGGACCAGCTCACAGAGGCAGGCGTCGAAATCATCGCCCTTGCCGGGTTCATGCGCGTTCTGACACCCTGGTTCGTCGACAAATGGCAGGGCCGGATGGTCAACATCCACCCCTCCCTGCTGCCGAAATACAAGGGCCTCGACACGCACCAGCGCGCCCTCGACGCAGGCGACACCGAAGCCGGCTGTACCGTCCACTGGGTCAGCCCCGGCGTCGATGATGGCGAAATCATCCAGCAGGCCAGCCTGCCCATCCTGCCCGGCGACACCGCCGACAGCCTCGCCGCCCGCCTCCTGCCGGTCGAGCACCAGCTTTACCCGGAAGCACTGGCCAAGGCCTGCGCGGACATTCAGGCGCGGGCTTAGGCGCCGCCACCCACCTCACCAACTTTCGAATTCGTCGGACACGCAGCGCCAATATGCTGAACTGACGATGCCAGCCTTTTCCCTCTTCCAGCCTATGCCGGGCCTGCCCTGGCATCTCCTGCTCATCTGGCCCCTGATCTTCTGGCGCATCCAACGCCTGAGAGCATGGTTCCAGCAGGCCGGAGGCCCCGGCGCCCAAATGCTATGGGCCGTCACCCCGACAGGGCAGGTCGTCATCGTTCAGCTATCGGATGATCTCTCCGGACGCACACCTTCGCGTCACGGTTTCGATTACCAGCCCTCGCGCCGATTCCGCGAAGCGGTTCATGGCGAGTTGATCATCCTCACCCCCGATCCGTGTCCCCGGCGAATGCCGGGGCCTCCTGCAGCAAGAGATCCCGATTTCCGCTACGAATTCGGACTCTTTCACCTGCCACTCCCCGATACATGACGCTTCCTCACTGAAAACGAAGTTCGAAACTACCGGAAGGCCTTGCCTTTCCGGCCGTACGTGTTGGAAATAGCTCATCAAATGCGATTTGTACGAGGGTAGGAAGAGATAGAGTGCTCATATGACCTCGCTACTGGAATTCAATGCGTTGAGAGATGACTTGGTGAGACACATCGATGTGCTCATCCAACACTCGGAAAACTACTACGTTCTTTGTTCCGAAGCTGTAGAGCGTGAGTCAAAACCCGGTGGGAGAGCGTTTAATCTAATTCGCCGCGCGGCTGGTCACGAAATTGTATCCCGATTGTACCGCCTTATCGAAGGCAGCCTAGACGCTAACAACGTATCCAAACTAATGGCTCAGCTAGCGGATGACAGTCTGCTGGAGCAGATGTTTTTGCATTTCAACCACGATGGCCGCAAAACCTTTGAAGAGCTGAGTTCATTGCGGGATGACGTACTCGAGAATTTTGCTGGTGTACGTAACTCAGATTTTTTCAAGAAAGTAGACATCTACCGAAATCGGTTTGTAGCGCACCGAGCACCTAGCCCACGAAATTTGAACAAATTTCCGCCCAACGCCAACGTAACAGTGTTGTCTTCAGCTGAATTAAGGTGGTTAACTGACTCTCTTTGCGCAATCGCCAACAAAATAAATTACATGGCGGATCGGAATAGTTTTCCAGCTGAGGATATTGCCTGGCTCGCAAAATGTGAGGCACATGAACTGTGGGGGTTGGCACCACCGGAAAAGAAAGACTTTTTGGATTCTTTTTTTGATTGAGCACTCTCTAGAAAATCACCCAAGATTTCATCACTTTCAACGTCGCAAACAAAAAAGGCCCAACCTTGCGGCGGGCCCTCTCTGAATTCTCATTGCCCGAAGGCGTCGCCTTAGCCAGCGATGTCAGCTTCGGTGAAGAATTGCTCGATTTCGATGGCGGCGTTCTCTTCGGAGTCCGAACCGTGCACGGTGTTTTCACCGATGGATTTGGCGAACAGTTTGCGGATCGTGCCGTCAGCGGCTTCGGCCGGGTTCGTGGCGCCCATCACTTCGCGGTAGGCGGCAACAGCGTTCTCGCCTTCGAGGACCTGAACGACGACCGGGCCGGACGTCATGAACTCGACCAGCTCACCGAAGAAAGGCCGCTCGCTGTGGACGCCGTAGAAACGCTCGGCCTGGGCCTGCGTCATCTGGATGCGGCGCTGGCCGATGATGCGGAGGCCGGCTTTCTCGATGACGGCATTGACGGCGCCGGTCAGGTTACGCTCGGTGGCGTCGGGCTTGATGATGGAAAAAGTGCGCTGAACAGCCATGATGACATCCTGCTTGATAAGGGAAATGGGGTCTCGCGCGGCCTATAGCGGCGCGGGCCCAGCGGGGCAAGCATCGAAGGCCGCTATTGCGCATGAGCCGCGACGGGCCTAGGGGCTGGGGCCTGAATTTCGACAAGGATCCGACCCATGAGCGCGCTGCCTCCCTGCCCCAATTGCAATTCCGAATACACCTATGAAGACGGCGCACTGCTGATCTGCCCGGAATGCGCCCATGAATGGAGCCTGGAGGATACCAAAGCTGTCGAAGCGCCGGCCATCGTGGATTCCAACGGCACCCCACTCGCAGACGGCGATACCGTCACTGTCATCAAGGACTTGAAGGTCAAGGGCTCGTCCTCGGTCGTCAAACGCGGCACCAAGGTCAAGAACATCCGCCTCGTCGACGGCGATCACGACATCGACTGCAAAATTGAGGGTATCGGCCAGATGGGCCTGAAGTCGGAATTCGTGAAGAAGGCCTGAGGCCTATTTGCCCGCTTCCTGCCAGCCGCCATTCGGCGTCTGCTGGAAATATCGCGTCACCAGCCCGGCATCCTTGGCGGCCTTGAATTGCTGGCGCGCGAGCGATCGCGTGTCGTGATCGCCATCATCGAACATGACCATGCAGCGCGTATAGGGCACATCAACCGGCGCTGTGGTCCCGTCCATCAGGAACAGCGCCTCAGCTGAATTCACATTGTCCGGCGTGCCCGTCAGCAGGATCGGCTGGCGCGACGGATCGAGCCCCGGCGCCTCGGCCTGGCCATGCGGCAGGAAGGTCTTCTCGTCGAACGTCCAGAGGCTCGCATCCAGAGCCGCCCGGCGCTCGACACTCGGGCTGACCGCCAGAACACGCCACCCCGCCTCAAGGCATTTCTGCATCAGCGGCGCCGCAGCCTGCTCCAGCGTGGTGCGGGAGAGATGGTAAAACCACCATTCAGGCTTCGGCGCCTCTGACATCAATCAGTTCTCGTAATTGTCCGCGATCCAGCGATCGAGCAGGCGCGGGCCGAAGCCAGACGCCCAGCTGACATCGAAGGCGGCTTTCTCGCCCTCGACCCAGGCGACGCCAGCGATGTCGAGGTGCGCCCATTTCACGCCCTCTTTCACGAATCGCTTCAGGAATTGCGCCGCCGTGATCGAGCCAGCGGCCCGGCCACCAATATTGCGCATGTCTGCAAATTTGGACTTCAACAGCGAGTCATATTCCGGCCCGAGCGGCAGGCGCCAGACGCGCTCACCTTCGGTCTGGCCAGCTTTGGACAGTTCGTTTGCCAGATCGTCACTCTCGGTGAACAGGCCGGCATGATGATGGCCCAGCGAGATCACAATCGCGCCGGTCAGCGTGGCCAAGTCCACCATCGCCTTCGGCTTGAAATGCTCCTGCGCATACCAGAGCACGTCGCACAGAACGAGACGGCCTTCAGCATCGGTGTTCTGGACCTCGATGGTCTGGCCGGAAGCCGACTTCAGAATGTCGCCGGGACGGATTGCATCGCCATCCGGCATGTTCTCGACGAGCCCGACCAGACCGATCACATTGACCTTGGCCTTGCGTTCAGCGAGCGCCCGGATCGTGCCGGTTACAGCGGCCGCGCCGCCCATGTCTCCGCGCATGTCTTCCATGCCCGGTCCCGGCTTCAGCGAGATGCCGCCCGTATCGAAGCAGACGCCCTTGCCGATCAGGATTACCGGATCCTCGCCTTCGGCGCCGCCCATCCATTTCATGATGCCGAGCTGGCTTTCCTTCACACTGCCCTGGCCGACGCCGAGCATCGAATTCATGCCAAGCTTGGCAAGCTCAGCTTCACCCAGCACTTCGACCTGAACGCCATACTGGCCCAGTTCGCGGCACTTCTCTGCAAAGCTGGCCGGATAGAGGTCATTCGGCGGCATATTGACGAGGTCACGCGCGAGCTTGGTGCCTTCACCGCCCGCATTCAGCGGCACGAATGCAGTTTCTGCGCCCGGAACGTCTTCAACAATGAACGTCACACTCTCAAGGCTCGGTTTCTGATCGTCCTTCAGCTTGGTGAAGTAATTATCAAATCGATAGCTGGCGAGCTTTGCGCCGAGCGCCATCCGGGCAGCATCATCAGCCGAGGCGGCATGAACGGCCAGGGATTTGAACCCGCTCGTGGCGTGTGACTTGAAGAGGTTTGCGCCCAGGCCTTCAAGAACCCGCGCATCGCGCTTGTCGGTCTTGCCGGCGCCGATCAGCACCACGCGCCGGGCTTCGCTGCCCTTGGGCAGGACGATAAAGGCCTGCTGGTCTTTCTTGCCATTGAACCGGCCGCCCTGCATGGCTTCGGACAGCAAACCGCCCGCGCTCTCGTCCAGCCCGGCTGCGGCCTTTGGAAGATCGCCGTCTTCATCGACCAGAAAGGCAATGATGTCAGCCTTGGCACTTTCAGCGAATGTGATTTTCATGTGTGGATTCTCCATTTGCAGCGGAAACTAAACGTCGACGCGCGTTGCGCAACTCGTTAGCTAGGGAAATATCACCCCTTTCTGAAGGATTCTGCGAAAAGCCTGCTGATCGCCTTATGACCAAAGTCCAGACATACCTGTTTTTCGAAGTCCTGCGGGCTGTGGTCATCATCATTGGCGGGCTCGCCATGTTGGCCCTGCTGGCCCAGGGCCTGTCGCGTACCGACCTGATCCTCGAAAACCGCCAGTCTGCGATCACTTATTTCTATATTGTCATGTTGGGCGCGCCGCAGATCATCGCACTGCTAACCCCGCTCGCCCTGTTTGTCGCCAGCGTCTGGTCGCTCAACCGCATCCACAAGGACAGCGAGATCGTCGTGGCGCAGGCCGCCGGCATGACCCGCTGGCAGATCGCCTCGCCCATCATGCGGCTCGCGGTGCTGTGCCTCGTCGCGCATCTGGCTGTGAACCTCTGGGTCCAGCCCATGGCCCAGCGCGCCATGCGGGAGACCGTGGCAACCGCCCGCGCCGATCTTGCTGCCGCCCTCATCCGGCCGGGACAGTTCACATCCAATGGGGACCGGCTGACATTCTATGCGCGCGAACAGGCTGGCGGCGAACTGCGCGGCGTCCTGATCTCGGACATGACCGATCCGGAGAACCCCACCGATATTCTCGCACGCAGCGCTGCGCTGATCGAGGTTGAAGGGAGCCCGACTCTGCTGTTGCGAGATGCCACCAGCCAGCAGCTTGACGCCAACAACCAGCTGTCGATCCTTGAATTCGACCAATACCTGTTCGATCTGACCGACTTCATGAAAGAAGACTCCGATCTCGTCCTGAAGGCATCGGACAAGTATCTGTATGAATTGTTCTTCGTCGACCGAACCAATTATTTTGAACTGAAAGACGCGGACTCCCTGCTTGCCGAGGCCCACAGCCGCCTGACCACCCCCTTGCTGAACATCGTCATGACCTTGCTCGCCATCTTCGCCGTTCTGGGTGGGGATTTCAGCCGCAAGGGCTATACCAAACGGATCGCCTGGGCCACGGCTGGCGCGATTGGCGTCCTGATTGTCCAGTTGGTGCTTCAGTCTGCCGCCGCCAATGACCCGGCGCTGAACCTTCTCCAATGGCTCGCGCCGCTCAGCGTCATAGGCGCCTTCAGCTACATTTATTTCGCCCGGGGGCGCCATCTCGGCAAGATTGAGCGGCCACCGCTTGAGCTGTTCCGTAACCCCACCGGAGCGGCCAGCTGATGCCCCTGTTTTCGAAGATCCAGCGATACATCCTGAAAGAATGCCTCCAGGGTCTCGCCCTGGTGTTGGGCATCCTCCTGCTCGCCATTCTGATGATTGATGTCGTCGAACAACTCCGGACAGTGGGCGGCGATGTGCGACTCAGTATTCTCGGCGCCGTTAACCTGTCCCTGATGAAGCTGCCCCAGATTGTCGAGCAGACCCTGCCCTTCGCGCTGCTGATCGCCTCCATGATGGCCTTTACCCGGCTCAATCGCCGGTCTGAACTCTCTATCATCCGGGCCAGCGGCATTTCCGCCTGGCGCTTCCTGACGCCGGTCATGGTGCTGGGTGTGGTCCTTGGCCTGTTCACCATGATGGTCCTGAACCCGTTCGCAGCGAAGCTGTCGGAATCCTTTGAACAGACCCGCGACCGCCTGCTGAATGAAGGCCGCCCGACCCTTTCGGTCTCTGATACCGGCATCTGGCTGCGCCAGGGCGACGAGACGAACCAGATCGTCATCCACGCCAAGCGGGTCGGCGAAGGCGGGGTGAACCTCCAGGATGTGAAGATGATCCAGGAAGAGCGCCTCTACGCAGATGGCCGCCCGACCAATGATTATGCCTTTGCGCGCCGGATCGATGCGGACAGCGCGATCCTCCGCGACGGCTTCTGGCAGCTGGAAGGCGTCATCGAGAACGTCCCGAACCAGCCCCCGGAATTCAAGGACAATCTCGCCATCCCCACCACGCTGGATGCGGTCACCCTGCTCGACAAGTTCGCCTCGCCGAACACGATCGGCTTCTGGCGTTTGCCGCATTTCGTCAACCAGACGCAGGCGGCAGGGCTGGATGCGTCCCGCTACAAGATGCGCCTGAATGCCCTGATGGCCCTGCCTGCGCTCTTCGTGGCGATGGCACTGATCGGCGCTGTGGTCTGCTTGCGCCTCCAGCGCATGGGCGGAAATTCACAGCTTCTCGCCATCGGATCGCTGGCGGCGGTCGGGCTCTACTTCTTCACACAGTTCTCCTCCAGCCTTGGGGCGACGGGCGCTGCGCCCCCCGCCATCGCGGCATGGAGTCCGCCTCTGTTCGTGCTGTTCTGCACGCTCACCTTCATCGCCTATCGGGAAGACGGCTAATCACACCCCGGCCTTGACACGGCCCGTCTCCCGAGCCCATCTCTCGCCGCCTTAAAGAGGTAAGCGCATGAAACTTGTCGTCGTCGAGTCGCCCGCCAAGGCAAAAACCATCAATAAGTATCTGGGCAAGGACTATAAGGTCCTGGCGTCCTACGGCCATATCCGTGACCTGCCCTCGAAAAATGGTTCGGTCGACCCTGACAATGATTTCGAAATGGTCTGGGAGGCGGATTCCAAATCCTCCAAGCGCATCTCGGAAATCGCAGCGGCCTTGAAAGAGGCCGACACGCTGATCCTCGCAACCGACCCTGATCGCGAAGGCGAAGCCATCAGCTGGCACCTCGTCGAGGCCCTGCGCAAGCGCCGCGCCCTGAAGAAGGACACGCCGGTTGAGCGGGTCGTCTTCAACGCGATCACCAAGAACGCCGTCACCACCGCGATGGAACATCCCCGCCAGATCGATGGCGAACTGGTCGACGCCTATCTCGCCCGCCGCGCGCTCGACTATCTGGTCGGCTTCAACCTGTCGCCGGTCCTGTGGCGCAAGCTGCCCGGCAGCCGCTCGGCTGGCCGCGTCCAGTCTGTAGCGCTGCGCATTGTCTGTGACCGCGAGAACGAAATTGAACTGTTCCGGCCGCAGGAATACTGGAATGTTGCCGCGAACCTCCGGGCCCCGGACGGCACGGATTTCGAAGCGCGCCTCTACAGCCTTGACGGCGAGACGCTGAAAAAGTTCACGCTCGGCAACAAGGGCGACGCCGACAAGGCGCTCGCAATCGTCCAGGGCGGCGGATATTCCGTCACCTCGGTCGAGGCCAAGCCGGTCAAGCGTAACCCGCCCCCGCCCTTCATCACCTCGACGCTGCAGCAGGAAGCGTCCCGCAAGCTCGGATTCAACGCCAAGCGGACCATGCAGGCCGCGCAGAAGCTCTACGAAGAAGGCCGCATCACCTATATGCGTACCGACGGCGTGAACATGGCCGAAGAGGCCTATGTGGCCGCACGGTCGATGATCCAGTCGAACTATGGCGCGCGCTACCTGCCGGAAAAGACCCGCCGATATTCTTCCAAGGCCAAGAACGCCCAAGAAGCACACGAAGCCATCCGGCCAACCAATTTCGACCTGCGCCCGGAAGATTATCATGGCGATGGCGACCTGAAGAAACTCTACACGCTGGTCTGGCGCCGCGCGGTCGCGTCCCAGATGGAAACCGCCCGCTTCGAGCGTACGACCATCGACATGACCTCGAAAGACAAGCGCGCCGTCCTGCGGTCAACCGGCCAGGTCCTGGTGTTTGATGGTTATATCAAACTCTACACCGAAGGCCGCGACGAAGGCGATGATGGCGATGATGACGAGAACCGCCTGCCCAAGATGGAAGAAGGCCAGCATGCCGACCTGCTGAAGGCCGAAGCCAGCCAGCACTTCACGACGCCCCCGCCGCGCTTCACCGAAGCCTCGCTGGTCAAGAAGCTCGAAGAGCTCGGCATTGGCCGCCCGTCCACCTATGCCTCGACGCTCTCGACGCTGGAAGACCGCGACTATGTCCGCATCGAGAAGAAACAGCTGATCCCGGAAGACAAGGGCCGCCTAGTGACAGCGTTCCTCGAAAACTTCTTCCGGCGCTATGTCGAATATGACTTCACGGCGGGCCTCGAAGAGAAGCTCGACATCATTTCTGACGGCAAGCTCGACTGGAAAGCCTTCCTGAAGGAATTCTGGCAGCAATTCGCCGCCGACATTGATGAGACCAAAGACCTTCGCGTCTCGGCCGTGCTGGACGTGCTCAACGAAGAACTCGGCGCCTATGTGTTCCCGCGCCAGGATGCCGAAGGCAATCCGATCGAGAACCCGCGCCAATGCCCGCTCTGCAAGGAAGGCGAGCTGTCAATGAAGCTCGGTCGTTTTGGCGCCTTTGTCGGATGCTCGCGCCATCCCGAGTGCAAGTTCACCCGTCAGTTCAGCGCCGATGGCGACGCCGCCGCGGCGATCAACCCGGACGGCAACGAGCTGGGTCTGCACCCCGACACCGGCGAGATGATCTATCTCAAGACCGGTCGGTTCGGCCCCTATGTCGAGATGGCGAATGGCGAGAAGCCCAAGCGCGCTTCCCTGACCAAGGCCGAGAAGGAAAATCCGCAGGACATCACGCTCGACCGCGCCGTCGAACTGCTGATGTTGCCACGCGAAGTCGGTCGGCACCCGGAAGACAATGAACCGATCCTGGCGAATTTCGGCCGCTTCGGCCCCTATGTTCAGCATGGCAAGACCTATGCGAACCTCAAGGATCCCAACGACGTCTTCACCATCGGCCTCAATCATGCCGTCACGCTGATTGCCGACAAGCGCGCCAAACAGGGGGCCCGAGGAGGCGCCGCCGCGCTGAAATCCCTCGGCGATCATCCGGATGGCGGCGCCATCGAGGTCTTCGAAGGCCGTTACGGGCCGTATGTGAAGCATGGCAAGACCAATGCGACCCTGCCCAAGGACGTGACGCCGGATGCGGTCACGCTGGAACAGGCCATCGAGCTGATCAACGCCAAGGCGACCAAGGGCGGCAAGAAGGCTCCAGCCAAGAAAAAAGCCCCCGCCAAGAAGAAGGCGCCGGCGAAGAAGAAAGCACCCGCCGCCAAAAAGGACTGATCTGGAATTGTACGAATTCAGTCAGGGGCCCCGCCGCAGCGGGGCAAGCCTCGGTTGCTCCAATCCCTATCGAGTGGTTTACTGTTAACGTATCGTTGGGTGCCGGTTTTTTGGCCATGTCCACCATTGAGAAATTCGCCTTTCTCGGAGCGGTGACGCTCGCTTCAGTCCTGATCGCACAGGAACTGGACAAGACCGTTATGCCTCCCGATACGGCCCTGACTGTCATTGAGGTCGTCGAAACGGAGCCGTCCGCCCCCGAGCCGGTCATTCCGCCGACCATCCTGTCGCTTGCGCCCAGCCCGGCTGGGTTTCTGGACAGGCTGACGGCCTGCAAGGGGCTTTCGCCCAGCTTCGGTTCCAATGTCGACAGTGATCTCGTCGTGACCGATTACAAACCTTTCGTGCTGGCGGAAGGCACGGTCCGGCTGGCCACCGCCCCCGTCGGCGGCGGATGCCTGTCATCGGTGTTCGGGCCAAGGAATGGCGGCGTGCACAAGGGTCTCGACTATTACAGCCAGGAGGCGGTGCCCGTCTTCGCCGCTGCGGACGGGGAAATACGCCGGCGGCGATATCGCAGCGATTATGGCAACATGATCGTGCTGGATCATGGCCGCGGTGTCTTCACGCGCTATGCCCATCTCGAAAGCTTTGCAGACCCGGACGAAGGCGAGCGCGTCATCGCAGGGCAATATCTCGGCATGATGGGCAACACGGCGGGCTATCAGATCCCCCGCCACCTTCACTATGAAGTGCTGACCGGGAAATGGGGCGTACAGGCTGGGTCCTTCGCCCTTACACCAGTAGATGTGATGTCCCTGCCGGAAGCTGTCGACTGACCCTGAAATCGCGCGCTGCATAAAACCCCCGCGCATTTTTCCGCGAGTCCCCCTATATGGGCCGTATGAGTTTCCCAGATAAGAAAACAGTGCTCGATTTCATTCGAGACAATCCGAACGCAACGACCAAACAGGACATTGCCCGCGGCCTGCACGTAAAAGGCCGCGAGCGCGCCGTGCTGCGCGAAATCCTGAAGGAGTTGGAGGCCGATGGCACGCTGGAGCGGACAGGCAAACGTGCCTGGTCCCAGGCGGATCGCCCCCCTTCGACCGGCGTTGTCCAATTCACCCATACTGACGAGAATGGCGACCTGATCGGCAAGGCCCTCGGTGACAATGGCCCGTTTGGGCCGGACATCATCTATTCCGGCCTGTCCGGTAAGCAGAAAGGCGAGGCAACCGAGCCCGGCGAAGGCGACCGCGCGCTGTGCAAGATCACCCAGGTCGATGGCGACTGGCAGGCCCGCGCGCTGACCGTGCTGGAAAAACAGCTGACCAATTCGCTCGTCGGCATGTATTCGCAAGGCCCGCGCGGCGGGAAGGTCACGCCGGCCAACCGCAAGGAACGCCGCGAATTCCTGATCCAGGAAGCCGACCGCAATGGCGCCGAGGATGGCGATCTCGTCATCACGACGCCAAAGCCACAGGGCCGCCGGCAATATGGTCCCAATCTCGGCGTGATCCGCGAAGTGATCGGCCATATCAGCGATCCCCGCTCGGCAAGCCTGCTGGCCATCCATGCCCACGGCATTCCGGTCGAGTTTCCGGAAGCCGCGCTGGAACAGGCCCGCAATCCGAAGCCTGCCCCCGCCGAACGTGAGGATCTGACCCAGATCCCGCTGATCACCATCGACCCGCATGATGCGCGCGACCATGATGACGCTGTATATGCCGAACAGCTCGACGATGGCTGGCGCGTGATGGTCGCCATCGCGGACGTGGCCGCCTTCGTCACGCCGGATTCGCCGCTCGACCGCGAAGCCCTCAAGCGCGGCAACTCCACCTATTTCCCGGACCGCGTGGTGCCGATGCTGCCGTTTGAATTGTCGGCAGATGAATGCTCCCTGCGCGAGGGCGAGCTGCGCCGCTGCATGGCGGTGGAGATGATCTTCGACAAGTCGGGCTCCAAGCGCTCGCACCGCTTCATTCGCGGCATGATGAAGTCCGCAGCCAAGCTCTCCTATGAGGAGGCTCAGGCGGCGATTGACGGCAAGCCGGGCGGTAAGGCCTGTGAGATGCTGGAAACCGTCCTGAAGCCGCTCTGGGGCGCCTATGCGGCGCTCTCGAAGGCACGGGACGACCGCTCGCCGCTGGACCTCGACCTGCCCGAGCGCCGTATCCTGTTTTCCAAGGATGGCGAAATCGAAGGCATCATCACGAAGGAACGCCTCGACGCGCACCGCCTGATCGAAGAATTCATGATCCAGGCGAACGTAGCCGCGGCTGAAACCCTGGAAAAGCAGAAAAGCCCGCTGATCTATCGCGTCCACGACACGCCGACGGATGCCAAGATCGCAGCCTTTGCAGAATTCCTGCAGACCATCGACATGAAATGGAATATCGGCCAGCGCCCGCAGACCGAGAATTTCAACCGCCTGCTGGGAGAGATCCGGGAAGGCGACTATGACCAGATGGTCACGCAAATGGTGCTGCGGACGCAGGCCCAGGCGATCTATTCGGAAGAGAATCTCGGCCATTTCGGCCTTAACCTCGTCCGGTATGCGCACTTTACTTCGCCCATCCGGCGTTATGCCGATCTGATCGTGCACCGCGCGCTGATCGCCTCGCTCGGGCTTGGCCCAGACGGCCTGTCCAAGGATATGTCGGTACGGCTGGAAGAAATGGCGCAACACATTTCCGATACCGAGCGCCGCTCCATGGCCGCCGAGCGCGAAGCGACCGACCGCTACCTCGCCATCTTCCTCGCAGACCGTGTCGGCAGCGAGTTCGAAGGGCGGATCACCGGCGTCACGGGCGCGGGCCTGTTCATCGCCCTTGCGGGCTCCGGCGCGGATGGGTTCGTGCCGATCTCGTCCATCTCGGATGATTACTGGGTGCTGGATGATGCCGCGATGCAGATCTATGCGCGCGGGTCAGGCAAGACCTATGGCCTCGGCCAGATCGTCCGCGTGAAGCTGAAAGAGGTCACACCCTTGCAGGGCGGCCTCCTGCTGGAAATGTTGTCCGAACCCATGCCGGCCCCGGAGGGCCGCCGGGAGGCCCGTCAGAGCCACAATACGGGCGGTGGTCGACCGCCTCGCCGGAAAACCGGTCCTGGCAAGCCCACCGGCAAGGGCCCTGGCAAAGGGAAGTTCAGCAAGAAGACGCTGCCCAAGCACAAGCGCAAAAGCCGGAAATAGCGTGGACATGAATTCGAATCCGCATTCAGATACGCTGATGGGCTCTGCGTTTGACAAGGAAGACGATGGCGACGTCATCGAGACTCGCAAGCGCAGCCCTCGCCCGAAAGATGCGGCAACCCTGATCCTGGTGCGCCGGGATGCGGCGCAACCCCGCGTCCTGATGGGCAAGCGGTCGGCCCGGCACGCCTTCATGCCGGACAAATATGTTTTTCCCGGCGGGCGTGTAGATCCACAGGACGGCAAGGCTGTCTCCTATTGTGAGTTTGCGCCCCAGCAGGAGCGACTGCTGCGCATCCAGACCCGCCGGAAGCCACGCGCGTTCGGCCTGACGGCCATCCGTGAGACGTTTGAGGAGACCGGCCTGCTGGTCGCGCGAGAAGCCGAGATGCCGGAGCGCTATGTGGAGGGCTGGAAACGCTTCCACGCCCTCGATGCCGCGCCGCATCTTTCGCCCCTGACCTTCATTGGCCGCGCCATTACGCCCCCCTATAGGCCGAAGCGATTCGATGCCCGATTCTTCATGGCGAATGCCGAAGAAGCCCTCATCGACGAGCGTCCACCTGTCGACGGCGCGGAATTGTCAGACCTGCAATGGGTGACACTGAAAGATGCGCTCGCGCTCGATCTGCCCAATGTTACCCGCTTCATGCTGGGGGAAATCGAGGAAAGACTGGACAAGCCGTCACTGAACCGCGGCCCGCCCTTCTTGCGCTGGACCCGCAGCGGACATTCGACCGACCGCCTCTAGCAGCAATGGCGCTTGACTTCCGACGCGCACATCGCCATTAAGCCGCTTTCCAGTTTCAGACGCTAACACAAGCGAGCATTCGTCATGGCCAAACCAGCCACCATCAAGATCCGCCTCAATTCGACGGCCGACACCGGTTTCTTCTACGTGACGAAGAAAAACCCACGCAACATGACCGAGAAAATGGTCAAGCGTAAGTACGACCCGGTTGCCAAGAAACACGTCGAGTTCAAAGAAGGCAAGATCAAGTAAGATCCTTGTTTTCATGCATTGTTTCGAAAAGCCCGCTCCACAAGAGCGGGTTTTTTGTTGCCTAGTCCTCCGGCACGCCATGATGCAGGTCACGCGTCTTGCGGATGCCGGGGAACAGGACTGACCACGCCGCCGCGACGCCCACCGCCGCGTAGCCGCCCGCCACGACCGTGAAGACGGCGCCCCATTTGGCGGCCATGAAACCAGCCCGAGCTTCGCCCAGCTCATTGGACGCCCCGAGGAAAATCGAATTCACTGCATTCACCCGCCCTCTCACTTGGTCGGGGGTCCAGAGCTGCAGCAGAATTTCGCGGATATAAACCGACACCATGTCGAATGCCCCGACAAAGACGAGCGCGACAATCGAGAGCCAGACGACATTCGAATAGCCGAACACGACGGTCGAAATACCGAACAGCGCGACGGATATGAAAAGAATCAGGCCGGCATGATCCTTGATCGGAAACGCCGTGATGATCGCCAGCATGATCAGCGCGCCAATGCCGGGCGCCGCCCGCAACAAGCCAAGCCCCTCTTCACCGATCTCCAGAATATCCCGCGCATAGATCGGCAGCAGAGCGACCGCACCGCCGAGCAGTACAGCGAACAGGTCGAGGGAAATCGCCCCCAGCACGACTTTCTGGTTGAAGACGTATTTGAAGCCCCCCAGCAGGACGCCGAGCGTGGTTGGTTCGCGTTCAATACGCTGGGGAGGCTTTGGTATGGAGAAGATAAGGATGGCCGCTACCGCGAACAGGCTGACAGCCGTGCCATAGGCAAACCCCGCCCCCACGCCATAGAGCAAACCACCCGCAACCGGCCCCAGGATCGACGCCGCCTGCCACGATGACGCCAACCAGCCGACGGCATTCGCGAAGTCCTCACGCGGCACCAGATTGACGGCAAGGCTGGACGAAGCGGGCGTGTAAAATGCCCGGGCAACGCCAAACACCGTGAGCGTCGCGAGTACGACCAGCGGGTCGAACCGGCCCGTCAGCGCCAGCCCAAGGATCACCCCGGCGCACAGCAACTCCACACTGACCGACGCGCCCATGACGTTCCGGCGCCCCAGCCGGTCAGATGCTACGCCCGTGACAACGACCAGCAGCAAGGCCGGCAGGAACTGGACGAGGCCGATCCAGCCGAGCAGCGCCGCGTTCTGGGTGACATCATACATTTGCCACGCCACGGCAACCGACACGATCTGCGCCGCAAGCGAGGTCATGAAGCGCGACAGAAAATATCTGCGATAGGAGGAATGGCGAAATGCCGAGAACCGGTCAGTCATGTGCAGCGCATTGGGGCGCGCCGCCCGCCAAGTCAATCAGGCGGCAATACTTTCGACGCGGTTACGTCCGGCGGCCTTGGCCTGATAGAGGGCCGTGTCAGCGCGCTTGATCAGGTCTGCAATCGTGTCACTGGCGCCTCTGATGGTCGAAACCCCGGCGCTCAGCGTGATCGAAATCTCACGCGCGCCGCCACTCACCACAAAGGGCTCTGCGGCGACCGACCGGCGGATTCGCTCCGCCGCGGCGCAGGCCAGATCGCCCGGCGTATCCGGCATGATGACCATGAATTCTTCGCCGCCCGGACGGCAGACCACATCCATTACCCGGCTATTGGTCTTCAGGCGCTTGGCCATCTCCTGAAGCACTTCGTCACCTGCATCATGGCCATAGGTATCATTCACCGCCTTGAAATGGTCGATGTCGGCCATGAGCACGGAGACGGGACGCCCGCCCATCAGAGAGCGCTGCATCAGCTGTTCCAACTGGTTGTTCATGTAACGACGGTTATAGAGCCCTGTCAGCTGGTCGATGACGGATAATTCGAGACCGCGATCCACACGATCCCTCAGCATTTCGATATAGCGGGTGCGGCGCGCCTGCGTGCGAACCCGAGCCAGCAATTCCTGTTTCTCGATGGGCGCGAAGATCACGTCGCTCGCGCCGAGATCCAACCCCTTGCCGGCGCGCTGGCGATCATCCGGGTCGCAGATCAGCAGAATCGATATCGAGCGGGTCGCCTCATTCATCTTGAAGTGTGCGCAGAGCTTCAGCGCATCATATCGGTCGCTGAGCATGGACAGGACGAGAATGTCCACGCCGAGTTCGTTCAGTCCCTTCATCCCGCCGGCTTCCAGCAGGGTGATCGCGGTGTGGCCACCGGACCGCAATGTGTCAGCAATGCGCGTTGACGTTCTTGGATTGTCATCCACCACGAACAGACGTGCAGGCTGGTCCTTCACATGAACGCCGTCGCCCCCGTCGATGCCGGCGCGCAAACCGCTGGCCTGGCGCTGGCGCAGCTCCGAGGCAACCGCATTGTAGCGGGTCAGCGCCCCCATACGGGCCATCAGGGCAAAATCATCGACCGGCTTGGTGAGGAAGTCCTCTGCGCCGACCTCGAGGCCCCGGACACGGTCTTCCACATCATTCAGGGCTGTCACCATGACGACCGGGATATGATTTGTGGCGGGATTTTCCTTCAGGCGGCGACAGACTTCATAGCCATCCATGCCGGGCATCATGACGTCCAGCAGGATAATATCCGGCTCGCTCCGCTCTACCATACTCAGCGCTTCGATGCCGTTTTCTGCCAACATCACTGTATAGTATTGCGCTTCCAGCTTGGCCTGCAGCAGGCGCCGGTTGGCTTCGATGTCATCTACGACAAGGACGCGCGCTGTCACGCTGCCTCCTTGGGCATCAACGCCTCAACCGCCTTGATGAATGTTGCAATCTGGATGGGCTTGGAAAGGTATCCCTCACAGCCCGCCTCCCGAACGCGCTGTTCGTCGGCGCGCATCGCAAAGGCGGTTACCGCCAGCACCGGAATATGAGCAACCTTGTCGTCGTCCTTGAGCCAGCGTGTGATGTCGAGGCCCGAGACCTCCGGTAACTGGATATCCATGATGATGAGATCGGGCAGTTCCTGACGCGCAATCTCGACGGCTTTCGCACCGTCCCGGCATTGAAAGGTTTCGAAGCCGAAGGCATCCAACAAGTCGCAGAAAAGGCGCATGTTGAGTTCGTTATCCTCAACAACCAGAACTTTCCTGGTGTGCGACTTCGTCATGATACGGTTTTTGCCTGTGATTCGGGCCGATTCTAAGAGCTCTTTTGCCAGCTACACCCCAAATCGTTAACACTGGTTTACGTCTTTACACGCCATTGATTGCGGCCAACGACAGAACATGGCATGAACATGGAGCTATGTTCACGCTCTGTCGAGACTGCTTTCACCTTTCAGAAGACGACAGCGACGCCTGCTCTCGCTGCGGACGGCATCGTGTAATCCGTAACAAACACATCACAACGCTGGCGATTGCCCATCTCGATTGCGATGCTTTCTTCGCAGCCATCGAAAAACGCGACGATCCCTCCCTTAAAGACCGGCCGGTCATTGTGGGCGGCGGAAAAAGGGGGGTCGTCTCCACATGTTGTTATATCGCCCGTCTCTATGGCGTGCGCTCGGCCATGCCGATGTTCAAGGCGCTGAAGGCCTGCCCGGACGCTGTCGTGATCAAGCCGAATGGCGAAAAGTACCGGCTCGCCGCCCACCAGATGCGCGAGAAGATGCAGGCGCTGACCCCCATGATCCAGCCCGTTTCGGTGGACGAGGCCTATCTTGACCTCAGCGGCACGGGCACCCTCCACAAGGCACCCCCGGCCGTGTCCCTCGCCCGGCTCGCCGCTGAGATCGAACGGGATATCGGGATCACCGTCTCGATTGGCCTGTCGACCAACAAATTCCTGGCCAAGACCGCGAGCGAACTGGACAAGCCGAGAGGATTTGCCGTCATCGGCGCAGACGAAGCCGAAGCCTTGCTCGCACCGAGGCCCGTTGGATTCATTCATGGCGTAGGCCCGAAACTGGCCCAGAAACTGACCCGCGATGGGTACGACACGATAGAAGACCTCCAGAAGGCAGAGTTGAAGCAATTGATAGGCCGCTATGGCGAGACCGGGATGTGGCTGAAGAACCGGGCGCATGGCATCGACAACCGGCCGGTCCGAAATGATGAGGAGCGCAAATCGGTCAGTTCCGAGACCACGTTCAATGACGACGTGTCAGATCCGGCCTGGCTCGAAGACCAGCTCTGGCGCCTCTGTGTGAAGACCGCAGACCGCGCCAAAGCCACAGGGCTCGTGGGCAATGTCATCACGCTCAAACTCAAGACCGCCGAGTTCCGGACCCTGACGCGGCGCATGTCCCTGTCAGAGCCCACACAACTGGCCCAGACCCTGTTCCGGAATGCCAAAGTGCTGCTGGCCAAGGAAACCAATGGCCGGACGCGCTTCCGTCTCATCGGAGTCGGCATTTCGGACCTGTCAGAGCATCGCTCGGACGCTGTCGACCTGCTCGACCCTCTCGTCGCGAAGCGTGCGGCGGCAGAGCGTGCATCGGACCTCGCCCGCCAGAAATTCGGTGCCGATGCCGTGATCACAGGCCGGTCGGCGCGGGTGAAGATCGCGCCCCGGTGAACGGCGTTTGCGCCCCGCCCCTTGGCGGTCTAGGGAAAACGCAACGCCATTTTCAAGGAGCGCGCCATGTCGACCCCCGAAACCCGTCTTGATGAACTCGGCATCGAACTGCCGGAACCCCTGAAGCCGGTTGCCACCTATGTCCCCTATGTCATCAGCGGCAACATGCTGTTCGTGTCCGGTCAGGTCAGCGCGTCAGCTGACGGCCTCATCAAGGGACGCCTCGGCGAGAACATGGAACTCTCCGCAGGCCAGCAGGCCGCCCGCTTCTGTGGCATCAATCTGATCGCCCAGTGCAAGGCTGCCGTTGGCGACCTGTCCCGCATCAAGCGCGTGGTGAAGCTCGGTGGCTTCGTGAACGTTGCGCCTGGCTTCACCGACATTCCGCAAGTCATCAATGGCTGTTCAGACCTGATGGTCGACGTGTTCGGGGAGGTCGGCCGGCACGCCCGCTCGGCAGTCTCCTGTCCTGAACTGCCGCTCGGCGTGGCGGTGGAAGTCGATGGTATCTTCGAGCTCGCCGAGTAGATGGCCCGGCGCTTCGTCCTCACCAACTTCCTCTACGCCCATCGCGGCCTGTGGACGGGACGGGAAACGCCTGAGAACACAATCGCCGCATTCGAGGCGGCGGCGAAGCTGGGCCTCGGCATGGAGTTCGACATCCGCCCGGCATCGGATGGCGAACTCGTGGTTTTCCATGACCAGACGCTGGAGCGCATGGCGGGTCACCCGGACCGGGTCGAGGATCTTGGATCGAAGGATCTGCAGGATATTGTGATTGCGGGGGAACATGGACTGCCCACTTTCGCGCAATTGCTCGCATCCTGGCCGCATGACCTGCCCCTGCTGACCGAGATGAAGCTGGACGGACGCACCGATCCGGCAGAGCTTGGGCGCCGGACCGGAGACATGTTGCTGGAATATACCGGCCTTGCCGCTGCCATGAGTTTCTCGGAAGAGGCCGTCCGCGCCCTGCCCCCGGACATGATGCGAGGCCAGCTCATTGATGCCTCTCACAAGATTGGCGCGGCGGCGTTCAATGACATCCTGCAACGCGCCCTGTCAGACGGCATGGACTATGTCGCGATCAATGTCTCGGACGTGGACGGCATCCGCAAGCACGTGCCCGAGGACTATCCTCTTGTGACCTGGACAGTTCGCTCCCTGGAGGAAGTCCGCCATGCCGCGCATGAAAATGTGGCCATCATCTTCGAACATCTCGATCCGGGACTGGTTTCTGCTTGCGCCATGCCCTAGATTCAGGGCATGGATGACACCGCGCTGAAATTGAGTTTTGCCTCAGCCATGGCGGAGGTCGATCCGGAGGAATGGAACGCGGTCGCCAATCCGACAGGCGTCCGGTTCGATCCGTTCCTCAAATGGGAATTCCTCGACGCACTGGAAACCTCCGGCGCCGCAACACCGAACACAGGCTGGATGCCGCGTCATATCCTGATCCGTGACGGAACAGGAAGGTTGAAGGCGGCGATGCCGCTCTACGGCAAGAGCCATTCGCGCGGTGAGTTCGTCTTCGACCATTCCTGGGCCGATGCCTTCGAGCGCGCGGGCGGCACCTATTACCCCAAATTGCTTGGCGCCGTACCCTTCACGCCGGTCACCGGCCGGCGCCTGTTGGTGCGACCTGGACCGGACCAGATCCGTCTGCAAACCGCACTCCTGTCCGGCGCGATCCAGCTGGCCGAGCAGAACGAGCTTTCATCCCTGCACATCAATTTTGCCTCCCCGGAAGAGGCCAGTATGCTGTCGGAGACGGGCCTGTTGCTTCGTACCGACCAGCAATTCCACTGGCAGAACCGCGACTATGGATCGTTCGACGACTTTCTCGCCGACCTCTCCTCCTCCAAGCGAAAAAATCTTCGGAAGGAACGCGCGAAAGCACAGGAAGGATTGGAGTTCGTCCACTTGCGGGGCGATCAGATCACTGAAGCCCACCTGGATGCATTCTATATTTTCTACATGGACACCGGCGCGCGTAAATGGGGCTCGCCCTATCTGACCCGGGACACTTTCTCGCTCTTGCGAGAACGGATGGCCGACGACCTCCTTTTCATCTTTGCCATGTCGGACGGAGCGCCTATTGCCGGCGCCATGAATCTGATTGGCTCCGACACACTCTACGGCCGCTACTGGGGATGTACCGAGCACAGATCAATGCTGCACTTCGAGACCTGCTACTATCAGGCCATCGACTACGCCATCGAACACAATCTCACCTTTGTGGAGGCCGGCGCACAGGGCGGCCACAAGCTGGCCCGTGGCTATACGCCCGTCACCACCTATTCCACCCACTGGATCGCCCATCCCGGCCTGCGCCATGCCATCGCCGACTATCTGGAACGCGAACGCGAAGCGGTGGAGCAGGATCAGGAATACCTGACCGAACGGACCCCGTTCAAGAAAGGGGAATGAACAAGCCCTGCCCTCATCCGAAATTTAATACATCACCGAAAGCCCCAAGATGACCCTTCACGATGCCTACGATCCCGACAATATCTTCGCCAAGATCCTGCGCGGTGAAATGCCCGCCGTCAAAGTCTATGAGGATGACGCTGCACTCGCTTTCATGGACGTGTTTCCCCAGAGCGAAGGTCACACGCTCGTCGTGCCGAAGGACGTGGAAGCGCGCAACCTGCTCGACATGCCTGTCGACAAGCTCGGCCCCTATATGGCGACCGTGCAGAAAGTGGCACAGGCTGTCGAAGCGGCCCTGACGCCTGACGGCCTTGTCGTGACCCAGTTCAATGGCGCCCCCGCCGGACAAACCGTCTATCACCTCCACTTCCACATCATTCCGCGATGGAAGGATGTGGCGCTCGGCCGGCATGGCTCGGGCGATATGGCGGACACGGCCAAGCTCGGCGTGCTGGCCGATCGCATCAAGTCCAAGCTCTAGGCGCTAGAGCCCTAGCTTCGCTTTCAGGATATCGTTGACGGCTTTCGGATTGGCCTTGCCACCGGAAGCCTTCATCACCTGGCCCACGAACCAGCCCATCGTCTTGGGCTTTTCCTTGATCTGGGCCACCTGGTCCGGATTGGCGGCCATGATATCGTCAACGATCTTCTCGATCGCGCCAGTATCGGTCACCTGTTTCAGGCCGTGCTTTGCGACAATATCAGAAGCTTCACCTTCACCCTCGATCATCCGGGCAAAGACATCCTTGGCGATCTTTCCGCTGATCGTGTCATTGGCAATCAGTTCAATCAGGCCGCCGAGGCTGGAGGCGGATACCGGACTGTCGGCCAGCTCAATATCCTGCTTGTTGAGATAGCCGAACAATTCCTGGGTTACCCAGTTCGCGGCAAGTTTCGGATCGCGGCCCTTCGCCACGTCCTCGAAGAAGCTGGCTTTTTCGGCGTCGGCGCTCAGCACACCGGCGTCATACCGCGACAGGCCATAATCGGTTTCAAAGCGGGCGCGCTTCTCGTCTGGCAGTTCCGGCAGGGTGGCGCGGATTTCCTCGATCCAGGCCTGCTCGACTTCCAGCGGCAACAGGTCCGGGTCCGGGAAGTAGCGGTAATCATGCGCATCTTCCTTGGAGCGCATGGAGCGAGTCTCGACCTTCACTGGATCGAACAGGCGTGTTTCCTGGTCGATGGAGCCACCATCTTCAAGGATCTCGATCTGACGACGGGCTTCGTATTCAATGGCCTGCTGGATGAAGCGGAACGAATTCATGTTCTTGAGTTCGCAGCGCGTGCCGAGATGGCTGAAATCACCCGTCTCGCGGAATTTCTCATACTGGCCCGGACGGCAGACTGACACGTTCACGTCCGCGCGGAGATTGCCCTTCTCCATGTCGCCATCACAGGTGCCGAGCGCGATCACGATGGCGCGCAGCTTTTTCACATAGGCGGCGGCTTCGGCTGGCGTGCGGATGTCCGGCATGGACACGATTTCCATCAGCGCGACGCCGGACCGGTTGAGGTCCACATAGGTCGAGCTTGGATCCATGTCATGGATCGACTTGCCGGCATCCTGTTCGAGGTGCAGGCGCTCGATACGGCATGGGAAGGCATAGGCGTCGCCGCCATGCGCGGGCTCGACATCCACCTCGATTTCGCCTTCGCCGACAATCGGATGCGCGAACTGGCTGATCTGGTAGCCTTGGGGCAGATCGGGATAGAAATAATTCTTCCGGTCGAAGCGGGAATAGGTGTTGATCTGCGCCTTCAGGCCAAGCCCGGTGCGGATCGCCTGCTCGACGCAATAACGGTTGATGACCGGCAGCATGCCCGGCATGGCCGCATCGACCAGTGACACATTGCAATTCGGGTCCGCGCCGAACGCCGTAGACGCGCCGGAAAACAGCTTTGCATTGGACGAGACCTGGGCGTGGACTTCGAGGCCCATGACCAGCTCCCAGTCACCTGTTTCACCCTTGATTACATACGGTTTGCGCGCTGACATATCGTTCTCTGCTGACACTCTGTTTCTGCGTTCTTCTACCCGCCCGATCGCGTCACTGTCGAGCCGTGAATACCATTCGATTGGCGCCAGCTCTTCCAATTTTCAGGATATGGGCGAATAATCCTCCCTGTGGAGGAAAAAGGGAGCGCCGGAATGATCTTCAAGATGATGATGGACGCCTCAAGCGAGGACGAAAAGCCGGTGGTTCGCGGCTTTCTCAAGCATCTTATCCTGGGATTCGCCGGCGGCGTGGCCGTGGGCTCCGTCCTTCTGGGGGGCATGCTCCTGTCGCTCCAGAACATGGACCTCGACATGCCACTGCTCTGGATTTTTGCCATGATGCTGCAATGCGGCCCCGTTGGCGGCCTGATTGGCGTCGGAGTCTATCTGTCGAAAGTGACCACGCGCGACTCGGGCAAGGATGATGATGACGAGCCGGGCCCGGGCGGAAATGCCCCTGAAGAGGCCAAACCGGATCAGATCATCGCGCGTCCAAAGGCACGGCCAGTCGGCGCGCTGAAGCCCTCCAATGCGTGAGCTAGTCCAGCTTGCCGGCTTCCTTCGCGCGGCGCACCCGCTCGGCGCGCGCAGCCATCCGGTCCTTAATGGAGGCAGATTGGGCGACGCGGACAGGGCCTTCGTTTTCCGCGACGGGTTGGGGGTCTTCTGGCACCTCTTCCAGCTTACCCTCTTCGACCAGCTTCTTCCGCCGCGCGGCCACACGCGCTTCCCGCGCTGTCTGCGCCGCACTCTTGCCGCCGAAGAGGCCGGACAGTTTTGACTTACCTGCACCACCTGGCTGAGGGTGGTCCTCAAGACGCTGCTTGCGCCGGGCAATCATGCGCGAGATCCGAAAAGAGACATAGCCCGCGACCAGAAAGGCCACGAGCAACATGTTGCGCATTTCGGGCGCAAACAGGCTGTAGCCATATTGCGCCATCATCGCCGCCATCAGGGCGAGGCAGAAGGCAAGCAGGACAGCAAAGAGAAGGAGAAAACGGGTCATGTTCATGCCCCGAAACCTACCACCACTTGTCAGCCTTGGCCACGAAGCCGGCTGCGCGTTCCAATTCGCCGCCGACGCGGAAACAGGCGGTTTCGTCGAGCGCCTTGCCGATGACCTGAAGGCCCAGTGGCAGACCGGTGGATGACAGGCCCGCCGGCACGGAAATGCCGGGAAGGCCCGCAAGGTTGGCCGTCACGGTGAACACGTCATTGAGATACATCTCGACCGGATCACCGCTTTTCTCGCCAAACGCAAAGGCCGGGCTCGGACAGGTCGGCGTCAGTACCGCATCGCAGCTCTCAAAGGCTTCAACAAAATCATTGAGGATCTTGGTGCGGACCTTTTGGGCGCGCAGATAATAGGCGTCATAATATCCGGATGAGAGCACATAGGTGCCGATCATCAGGCGGCGCTGGACTTCGGCGCCAAACCCGCCTGCCCGCGTGCCTTCATACGTTGCGGTCAAGTTCTCGCCAGCGACCCGCGCGCCATAGCGCATACCGTCATAGCGAGCGAGGTTTGAGGACGCCTCTGCAGGCGCAACGATATAATAGGCTGGCAGGGCATACTTCGTGTGCGGCAGGCTGATATCGACGATTTCGGCGCCTGCAGCTTTCAGCCACTCGATCCCCTGCTCCCACAATTTGTCGATTTCTTCGGACATGCCCTCCATCCGGTATTCTTTCGGAATACCGATCCGCATGCCTTCGACACCGCGGCCCACATCGCTGCGCCAGTCCGGCGTCTCGACGTTCAGGGACGTGGAATCCTTCAAATCGTGGCTACACATTGCTTCCAGCAGGATCGCGCTGTCTTCAACCGTCTTCGCGATCGGACCGGCCTGGTCGAGCGAGGAGGCAAAGGCCACCATGCCATAGCGGCTGGCACGGCCATAGGTGGGCTTGATGCCGACCGTGCCGGTGAACGCAGCGGGCTGGCGAATGGAACCGCCGGTGTCCGAGGCCGTCGCCGCGAGGCAGAGATCCGCCGCCACTGACGCGGCCGAGCCACCCGACGAACCACCCGGTGTCAGGCCCTGATTGTCGCCGTTGCGGCGCCACGGGTTGATGACATTGCCGAACCGCGAGGTCTCGTTCGACGAGCCCATGGCAAATTCGTCCATGTTGAGCTTGCCCAGCATGACGGCGCCTTCGTCCCAGAGGTTCTGGGTGACGGTGGATTCATAGGTCGGGGTGAACTCGCCGAGGATGTTACTGCACGCCGTGGTGCGCACGCCTTTGGTGCAATACAGGTCCTTGATGCCGAGCGGCGCGCCTTCCAGCTTGCCACCCTCGCCCTTGGCCAGTTTCGCGTCGGAGGCATCGGCCATGGCCAGCGCCTTTTCTGGCGTCTCGACCACATAGGCATTCAGCGTCCGTGCGCCTTCAATGGCGTCGACGAATTGCTGGGTGATCTCGCGCGAGGAAAACTCCTTGGCTTTCAAGCCATCGAGCGCTGCAGCGAGGGTAAGTTTGGTCAGTTCGGTCATCGGATATCCTGAGAAGAAATCTGCCCGCCTGCTATGACGGCTTGGGGGGAAAGTTCAAGCCTTCGTGAGCCTTCTTGTCAGTTGACAGGAAAGGGCACACAGTTCAACCAGAACGAACCAGACCGGAGTTTCTCATGCGCCTTATCCTGTTCAGCCTCGCTACTCCCCTGCTTCTCAGCGCCTGCACAAGCACTGAAAATCTGGAAGACCGCCCCAAGGGCATCGAACGTTATGCCGGTGATCCGCGCCTCGGCGAAGAAGTTGACCGAATCTGCTTTGCCTCCACGATCGACGGTTTCAGTGAGACCACCCGGGATACCGTGATCGTCCGGGAAGGCGGGGACCATTACGTGATCGAAACCTTCGGCTCCTGCACCCCGCTGGAGGATGCCATGCAACTCGGCTTTGACAAAACCGGCGGCTGTCTAGGCAAGGGAGACGCAGTCATTGCCTCGACCAGCCTGTTTCCCACCCCGCAACTTCCCCCCTTCGCTTCGCAGAAATGCTTGGTCAAGAGCATGTACAAATGGGATCCGGACGCCATAGAGGAAACGCCTGAAGAAACATCCGAAGATGGCGAAGATAGCTGATGCCCGCCTGACAGGGACATGGTAATCAGGCCCATGCAGAAAATCGGATACGCCTCACCCGTTGAGGTTCGCCAATCTCCCTTTCACGGTCGCGGCCTGTTCGCGACCGTTTCCTTTGAGACGGGGGATCTGATCGCCACATATCCTCTGCTTATCCTCAGCGAGGAGGACACAGCGGCTATCCGGGGTACCCAGATTCATCACTACGTCTTCTATGTCGACGAAAACGAGAACGGACATATGCGTGCTGCAGTGGCATTCGGCCTGATCTCGATGTGCAATCACAGCCCTGACGCAAATGGGGACTTCGCGGTTGACGCCGAAGCGCAGACCGTGAGCCTGAGCGCGCGCAAACCCATCCCCGCCGAGACCGAAATCCTGATCGACTACGAAGAATTCGCGGACCAGATCCTCTGATCCTCACCAGCGCCCACATATCCGATTCCAGCGCCACAACATGTGGGCGGTCACATGGTAGAGACTTCGGGAGAGGAAGCTCAGCCCCGGAAGGCTTCCGAGCTGGGCCAACCATCCGTAGCCAGGGGTACGGCGCCAGATTTCTGCGATAGCGGGCCATCCCTTCAGAATCTGGCCATTCGCCTCAATCGCGTGCAGCTTCAGACGGACATCCTCCAGGGAAATGCTCCGATTGAGGTAGCGCTCGGGCGTCCGGGAGACATCGACATAGTCGATCAGATCCGTGCCTGTCCGGGCGCGTCGTTCGAAATGGCATATGCCGTCCCGGCAGACGGGACACACACTGTTGTAGAGAACTGTCAGCCGCTCCATGGCCGCAATCTACGGCAAAACTGGTCGGGTGACACTGTGGCGTTTCTTATTCGACAGCCTTCGGCACGACGAAAAAGCCGTCTTCACTGCGCGGGGCATTTGCCAGGACCTGATCCCGGATGTTGCCGTCCGTGACGACATCGTCGCGCATCGGCAGGTCGGTCTCGACGACGGAGGTCATCGGCTCGACGCCCTCGATATCGACCTCGTTCAACTGGTCAATCCAGCTGAGGATGCCATTCAGCTCCCCAACCAGTTCCTCGACATGCTGTTCGCTGACGGCAATGCGCGACAGGCGGGCAACCTTGCGGACATCATCCTTGGTGACAGACATGGGCGAGCTCCAACGCTTGAAATCGAACCGCCCGAATACGCCATAGGCAACACGGCATCAAGGCGCTATGTGGGCTATTCATGCCCATAACTGATCCTGACCATTTCCCGAAAACCGGCGCTCTGATCGGCATTGATCCCGGCACGAAGACGCTCGGCATCGCGTCTGCCGACGGCCTACGCATGCTGGCGAGCCCGGTCGAGACCATTCCGCGCGGCAAGAAGCTGGCACCTGTCCTCGACCGGCTGTTCCACCTCTATGACGACCGCGTTGCTGTCGGCATCGTGATGGGCCTGCCGCTGAATATGGACGGATCCGAAGGCCCAAGGGCGCAATCGGTCCGGGCGCTTGCGTGGCACATCATGAAACACCGTGATGTGCCGATCCTGTTCCAGGATGAGCGCTTGTCGACCGTCGAAGCTGAAAATGCGATGATCGAGGCCGACCTCTCCCGCAAACGCCGCGCCGAGCGAATCGATGCCGCGGCCGCCGCCGTGATCCTCAATGACGCCCTTCAAAGACTGGCCCGCGCCTGATGTCGGGCTTTCTCTACGCCCTGCTCCCCGTCATCGCGATCGTGACACTCGGCCACATCCTGTCGGTTCGGAAATGGATCCCGACCGATAGCTGGCGCGCCATCGAGCGCCTCTCCTATGTCGTCCTCTTCCCGGCCCTGATCCTTCGCACATTGGCCAACGCCCCTTTCGAGGAGGCGCCCTGGGGGCTTGCCGCCGCGCTCATCCTGGCGCAGTTCGCCCTCGGCGGTGTCGGATGGCTCGCCCGGTTCCTGCCCAACATGCCGGGGCCTGCAGTCGGCTCCGTGATCCAGTCAAACGTGCGGTGGAACACGATGATTGGCCTCTCCATCGGTAGCCTCCTGTTCGGCGAAGAAGGGCTCGCCCTCGTCACCATCGCCGCCGCCGTGATGATTCCGACCGCCAACATTCTCTCGGTCTATGCCCTCATCGCCCATGCAGACGCGCCGCACGGACCGAAGCCCAACCCGTTTGTGGCGCTGTTCAAGAACCCGATCGTGATTGCCTGTATTGGCGGGCTCGCGCTGGCCGGCGCGAGCATCACCCTGCCACGCCTGCTGGATGACAGCCTTCGCATCCTGGGTGATGCCGCCTTGGCTCTCGGCCTCCTGTCGGCGGGGGCAGGCGTCGACCTGTCAGCCTTGCGGCGCGCCGGGCCCCGCACCCTCAGCTGGTCACTGGTCAGATTGCTCGGCCTCCCGGCGTTTGCCGTTGGCTTTTGCATCCTTCTCGGCGTCACAGGCACACCGCTGGTGATCGCCCTGATCTGCGCCGCTACACCAACCGCCACCAGCTCTTACATCCTCGCCAAGGAACTGGGCGGTGACGCGGCGCTTTCAGCCAATCTGATTGCCGTCGAAACGGTCCTCGCGATGATTACGCTCCCGGCCCTCTACCTGTTTCTCACACTCTGACCCTCTTGCCCCGACTCGGAAACGCGCCTAAACCGCCAAAAATCGAAAGGGCCTCCATGAGCAAGGCGGCAATCCATTACTCCTTCGACCACGAGCATTTGCTGGGCATTGATGGCCTTCACCCGCTCGATCTCACTCATATTCTCGATCTGGCAAACGACTATGCCGAAGCGACCCGGTCCGGGAAACGCGCCGATCCGGTCTTGTCCGGAAAGACGGTCGTAAACCTCTTCTTCGAGAACTCGACCCGCACGATGAGCAGCTTCGAGATCGCCGCGCGTCGGCTCGGCGCAGATGTCGTCTCGATGCCAGTGGCCCAGTCTTCGGTAAAGAAGGGCGAAACGCTGATCGACACGGCAATGACGCTGAACGCCATGAAACCGGACGTGCTGGTGGTCAGGCACTCGGCCTCAGGCGGGGCAAAGCTGCTCTCCCGCAAGGTCGATTGCGCTGTGATCAATGCCGGTGACGGCACGCATGAACATCCGACACAGGGCCTGCTCGACACGCTGACCATTCGCCGTAACAAGGGCCGGATCGAGGGGCTCAAAGTCGTCATCTGCGGCGACATTGTCCATTCACGCGTCGCACGCTCCACCACGCTGGCGCTGCACCTTCTCGGCGCGGAAGTGCATCTCTGCGCGCCGAGCACGCTGATGCCTGCAGGCACCGAGACGTGGGGCGCGACCACGGCCACATCGGATTTCGACGCTGCGCTGGAAGGCGCAGATGTCGTGATGATGCTCCGTCTCCAGCTGGAGCGCATGGATGGCGCCTATTTGCCCAGCCGGCGGGAATATTTCCGTTATTTCGGCCTGACTGAGGAACGTCTCAATCATGCGAAGGCGGACGCCATCGTCATGCACCCCGGCCCGATGAATCGCGGCATCGAGATCGAGAGCGCCATCGCGGATGGTGAGCGTTCGGTGATTACCGAACAGGTTGAAATGGGCGTCGCGGTCCGTGAAGCCGTGCTCCACTTGCTGGCAGGAGGCCGTCCATGAGCCTGTCCATCTTCAATGCCCGCCTGCTCGATCCAGCTTCCGGCACCGACGAAATCGGTGCCATCCTCATTGAGGAAGGTTGCATCACGGCGATCTCGCCGGGCAGAATCGGGGGCCACAAAGGCGCAAGCGAAACCCTCGATGCGGGCGGTCTCTGCTTCGCGCCTGGCCTGATTGACCTTCGCGTGAAGACCGGCGAGCCCGGTGACGAACAGAAGGAAACACTTGCAACAGCGTCCCGCGCGGCTGTGGCTGGCGGTGTGACCAGCCTGGTCGTCATGCCGGATACCAAGCCGGTCGTGGATGATGTCGCACTAGTTCGCTACATTTCAGACCGTGCCAAGGTCAGTGCAAAAGCGCGCATCTATGCCGCGGGTGCGCTCACGACCGGCCTTGAAGGCAAGGCCATGGCAGAGATTGGCCTGATGGCTGATGCCGGCGCAGTCCTCTTCACCAATGGCGATGCCCCGATTGGCGACCCGTCCATCCTGAAGCGCGCGATGACCTATGCCGCCAGCCGCGGCGCCATCGTCATGTCCCGTCCGGATGACAGTGCTTTGAAGGGTTCCGGGGTCATGAATGCGGGAGCATTTGCGGCTCGCAAGGGCCTGTCTGGTATCCCGAGAGAAGCCGAATGGATCGGTGCGGCGCGTGACCTGATGCTTGCTGAGGCCACCGGATGCACGCTGATCCTCGATCAGGTATCGACCCCGCGCACGCTTGAACTGGTGGCAGATTCCCGCGCTCGTGGCGCGAGCGTTTTCACGACTATCGCCGCCCATTCCCTGTTCTTCAACGAGCTCGACGTCGGTGACTATCTCACCTATTGCAAGGTCAATCCGCCCTTCCGGGACGAGGACACGCGCCTGGCCATGATCGCCGCCCTGAAGGCAGGCGAGATCGACGCTGTGGTGTCCGCGCATGATCCGCAACCGCCGGAAGAAAAACGATTGCCCTTTGGCGAGGCGAGCTTCGGCGCGGCAGGACTCGAAACCACGCTGTCGGCCCTGCTCAGCCTCGTGCATGACGGCCCGCTGACACTCCTGGAGGCGCTTGCACCACTCACCTCCAGACCGGCGGACATGATTGGATTGCCAGAAGGACGCCTCTCTGAAGGGGCGCCTGCAGATTTCATCCTGTTCGATCCGAACAAGCCCTGGCTCTGCGAGCGCGAGCACCTTCTGTCCAGATCCACCAATTCCCCCTTCGACGGTCGCCGGCTACAGGGCCGGGTCCTGAAGACCTTTGTCGGGGGCGAACAGGTTTTTGCGCGGTAACAAGGCCGGGCCTTGCCCCCTGCCGGTTCCATTCGTAGAATTTTCAATTGGGAATTGAGGAGATCCATATGACAGCTGAGCTGGCATTCCCCCTGGCAGCCCTCTGCGGCTATCTCGCCGGCTCGATCCCGTTCGGCCTGCTCCTCATACGTGCGGCGGGCCTTGGCGACATCCGGTCCATAGGCTCGGGAAACATTGGTGCAACGAATGTACTGCGCACCGGGCGAAAGGACCTTGCGCTCGCTACCCTGCTCCTGGACAGCCTCAAGGCCGGTTTGGTCGCGCTTGCATTCGGCATGTTTGCCGGGCGAGAAGTCGGCTTCGTGGCAGGCGCCTTCGCGTTCATCGGACACTGCTATCCCATCTGGCTCGGCTTCAAGGGCGGCAAGGGCGTCGCGACCTATGCCGGCCTGTTGCCCTTCGTCTCCCTGCCCGGCTTCTACGTAGCGGCGCCGATATGGCTTGGCCTGTTTGCGCTGACCCGCATCTCCTCGCTCGCGGCATTGACGGCTGCGGCCCTTGTCCCGCCTGGTGCCTGGTTGCTCGGGGAACGGAACATGTTCATTATTGGCGGGCTCGCCCTGTTATCACTTTTTGTGTTCTGGACGCACCGCACCAATCTCGGCCGCCTGCTGAGGGGTGAGGAGCCCAAATTCGGTACCAAGAAAACGGCAGACCCGAACGCATGACGCCCACGCGTCCTCTCAGTGATGCCGAGCGTATCGACTGGGTGAGGCTCGCGCGTACACCGAATATCGGCCCAGTCACCTTTTTCCAGCTACTGCGCAAATTCAAATCGGCCGCGGCCGCGCTGGAGGGCCTACCGGAACTGACGCGCAAGAGCGGTCGGGGCCGTGAACTGGTCCCTCCGGCCACCGCCGATATGGAACGCGAACTGGACCTGACACGGAAATACGGCGCGCAAGTGATCGCCAGTTGTGAGCCGGCCTATCCTGCCCTGCTGAAGGCCCTCGACCCTCCGCCGCCCATCCTGACGGCTCTGGGCAAGATCGACCTCGCCACAAAGCCCACTGTCGCTATTGTCGGCGCGCGGAATGCTTCCGCAGCCGGTCGCAAGCTCGCCCGGGACATTGCGTCAGAGCTGGGACGCGCCGGCTTCGTCACCGTTTCCGGACTGGCCCTCGGAATAGACGGCGAGGCGCACGCTGCCAGCCTCGCAACAGGAACCATCGCCGTTCTCGGCGGCGCGGTAGATCATGTCTATCCGTCTCAGCACGACCGGCTCTATGCCGAGATCGCCGCGAAAGGGCTGATCCTGTCCGAAAGCCAGTTCGGCTATCGCGCCAAGGCGCAGGATTTCCCACGCCGCAATAGGATCATCACCGGCCTGTCGCGCGGCGTTGTCGTCGTCGAGGCCGCCGAACGGTCCGGCTCGCTCATCTCTGCACGCATGGCCGGAGAACAGGGCCGCGATGTCATGGCGGTGCCCGGCTCGCCCCTTGATCCGAGGTCTGCGGGCACGAATCATCTGATCCGGCAGGGCGTGACGCTGGTCCGGCATGCAGACGATATTCTCGAAATACTGGAAAGCCTGTCCTTTTCAGGCGTGGCCGCGACAGGGGACCTGTTCGAGGGACCGCCGGACCCTGAACTGCCGGCTGACCTGCTTGCCCGGATCCAGCAGGCCTTGTCCCCGCATCCCATGCCCCTGGACGAAATTGCCCGCGCCGCAGGGGCCACACCCGCGCAGTGCGCCGCTGCCCTGATGGAACTGGAACTGGCCGGGGATGCCATTACGCTACCGGGCGGGTTGGCCTCGCGCGCTATCTAATCCCGCCTGTGTCGTGGGCGCATCGGCAGAAACATGAAAAATCAGCCGGAATCGTCTCATGGCTGGACGATTCCCGCCTTCCTCTCTAAGCCTCCCAATGGAACTGAGTGACGGCGCAGCGCAGAAGCGCCGCATCCGGCGTTCAGAAACAGCTGTAAGGGTACGCGTTTTGGCAAAATGGCATCATGTTGCGGCCGCACTTGGACTGGCGGCCTCTCTCCCTTGGTACGCCATTGCCCAGGAAGACCCTGCCAGTCCGCAACCTGCCCAGCCAGACGAGCGTGTCGTCCTGGAAGCGGACTATGTCTACGAAGTCCGCGACGAGAACAAACTCGTCGCCGAAGGGAATGTCGAAGCCCTCTACCAGGGGCGCATCCTGCGGGCGGACAAGCTGGTCTATGACCGAACGACCGACAAGGTCCGCGCGAGCGGCAACGTCATTATCATCGATGAAACGGGCAGCCAACAATTCGCGGACGAAATCGAAGTCGATTCCACGCTGGAAGACGGTTACGCGATCGGATTTTCCGCACGGCTAGATCAAGGCGCCACAGTTGCGGCAAACTCCGCGATCCGGCAGTCAAACGGCGTGAATGCGCTGGATCAGGTGGTCTACACCGCCTGTCCGGTCTGTGAGGAAGACAAGACCCCAACCTGGTCCGTCCGGGCGCGGCGCGCCGTGCTGGACCAGGAAAGCCAGATGATCTCCTATCGCGATGCCGTGATTGAAGTTGCGGGCATCCCGGTATTCTATTTTCCTTTTCTCGCCCACCCGGATCCCACGTCCGAACGGCGATCAGGCCTTCTGATCCCCTCTGCCGGCAACTCGTCAAAACTCGGTTGGTTCTACCAGCAACCCTATTATTGGGCCATTTCGGATTCGTCCGAACTGACGATCTCGCCCCTGGTAACGCAGAATGTGAACCCCTTGCTGGAGCTTGATTACCGCAAGAAGTTCTATTCTGGCGCGATCAACATCAATACGAGTTTCACCAACGAACAGAATTTCGACAGCGACGGCGAACTTTTGGGAGAAGAAAAATTACGCGGGCACATTTATGGAAGCGGCCTGTTTGCTATCAACAATCAATGGAAATGGGGCTTCGGCATCGAGCATCAGACAGATGACCTCTATGACCGCCGATACGACCTGGACGGGCAAAATGAACAGCGCGGTCTCTACGCCAGCCAGCCCCGCCGCCTCCTGACGCAATTGTTCGCCATTGGCCAGGGCAACGACTATTATACTGACGTCGCCTTATTGAAATTCCAGGGACTGCGCGAAAACGATGATGACGGCGAACTGCCGACGGCCCTGCCTGTTTTCTATGGCGAAAAATACTGGGACCTTGGCAATATGGGCTTTGCCAGCGTCAACGCCTCAAGTGCCATCCTGAGCCGGGATTTGGGGGAAGACAGTCACCGGGTCAGTGTTGGCGCGGACTGGACCGATCTCAACGTTTTGCCAGGCGGATTCACACTCGAGCAATTTGCCGAAGTTCGTGCCGATTATTACGGATTGGACGAAGACGTGTCCGGTGAGGAAAGCGTCTCCCGCGCCGTTGGCAATATCGGCGGCAAGCTCGCCTATCCCATGATCCGTCCAGGCAAGACAGTCGATCTCATGATCGAGCCAGCCGTCATGGCGGCTTGGGGCCTGTCCAATGTAAATGATGATGCAATCCCGAACGAAGACAGCCTGCTCTATGAAGCCGATGAATCCTCACTGTTCGAGGCCAACGGATTCGGCGCCTTCGACCTGTATGAAGGCGATGGAAAACTCGCGGCGGGCATTACCACGCGTGCCGTTTGGAAAAACGGTCCGGACCTGAGCGCCACAGTCGGCAAGCGCTGGCGATCCAGACCGGATGATTCCTTCGATGCGATCAGCAATCTCGACGGAACTTCATCAGATTGGTTGATCTCTGCGACCGCAGATTTCGGGAGTCTGTTGCGTGTGGACACTCGCGCCCGCCTGGACGAGGACGGCTTCAGCCTGAACCGAATCGATGCCAAATTGTCTTCAAATTACAAGCGCTTGCGCGCCGTGGCGCAATATTACAAGGTGGATGAGCGCATCGCGATTAGCGGCGGAGGCGACGAAGGCATTTTGCTTCGCGGGGAAGTCAGAGTCACGGATCAGTATTCCGTCTTCTTCGGGCAGCTGCGCGATATCGAATCCAATCTCAATGCCCGGCAAGAATACGGTATTGCGTTCGAGGACGAATGTTCGCGATTTGAAATTGTCTACCAGCGGTCGGAATTGCAGGACCGCACACTCGGCCCGGAAGAAAATATCCAATTCCGCTTCTCCCTGAAAACCATTGGAGATTTCGGATCTAGCGAATTCGATTGATTCGGCCCTCTCAGGTTGAGATCGCGGTTTCACCTTCCCCTAAATTTCCGTAAGAATTCAGGGGAGACTGCCCTGATCCGTTGCGCAGGATTCTAGGACTTGTATGGTCCGCCAGTATAATTGCCACGGGGCCCGGCTGGGCACTCAACGGAGGCCATTTATGGTTCGTCAGATTTTCGCCGCTGTCCTTCTCTCGGCCCTTCCGGTCGGGTACACCGCGACCGCGCAAGATACCGGCGCACAGGAGCGTCTGGCGCTGGAAGGCGTCGCCGCGATCGTGAACGACCAGCCAATTTCCTATTCCGACGTGCGCCAGCGCGCGCGGCTCCTGCTGCTCAGCCTGGGCGGCCAGCAACCGTCGCAAGAACAGATTCAGCAGATTACGGGACAGGCGCTTGAACAGCTGATCGACGAACGGCTCCAGCTTGAAAAGGCAGCCGAATTCGAAATGGAGATCGCGCCGGAAGAGATCAATTCCGCGGTGGACGACATGGCACGTCAATCGGGCGCCACGGGCGACCAGCTCAAGCAGCAATTGCTGGCAGCCGGCGTGAACCCGGCCAGCCTCGAGGAGCAGATGCGTGCCGAGATCGCCTGGAGCCGTGTGATGAGCGGTCTCTACGGGTCCCGCATCCGGATTTCCGACAACCAGGTCGATGACCAGTTGAACCGGGTACGCAGCTCGCTGCAGGAAACCCAGTACCGCATTTCGGAAATCTTCCTCTATGCGCCAGATGAAGAAACCAAGTCCCAGGCGCTGCAAGCCGCCAGTTCCATCATCGAACAACTTAATCAGGGCGCCGATTTCCGTATTGCTGCGCAGCGCATTTCGTCTGCGCCAACTTCCGCGACGGGCGGCGATATGGGCTGGATTTCCACTGGTGACCTCGATCCGGCCCTTGCCCAGGCGGTCGAAGACGCGCCGGGACCGGGCATCGTTGGCCCGGTCTCCATCGAAAATGGCATCTACATTCTGAACCTCGCCAGCAAGCGCGAGCCGGCCAAGCTGACCACCAAGGTCGATCTTATTCGCCTGCAAGTGACGGATGGCAACGCCCCCGATCTTGAGGCCGCCATGGAGGCGATCGAGACCTGTGAGGACGTGCAGAGCGTCTCCAACTCAAAGTCCAATCTCCGTCATGCCGACCTGACCGATATCGACGTCGAGGAACTCGGCGCCGAGGGCAAGGATCTGGTGCTCGCAACCGAAGTGGGCCAGCCAACGGAGGTTTTCGCCGCTGGCCGGGGTCTTGCGGTCATGTATGTCTGCCGCCGCGAAGATGGCGCCGAGGCTCTGCCGTCCCGCGACGACCTGAAAGGCCGTCTCAAGGACCAGGAACTCAGCATGATCTCCGAACGCGAGCTGCGCGACATGCGCCGCGAAGCGACGATTATCTATCGCTAGGCCTTGCAAGGCTTGCTGTTTGGGTGAAAACCGCCTGAGTGACTGACACAAGCCCTTCCCCGCTCGTGGTGACGATGGGCGATCCCGCTGGCGTGGGACCGCAGATCACCGTATCCGCTTGGGAACAGCTCCGGCAGGAGTCTGCCTGCGCCTTCTTCGTGATAGGGGCGCCGGACCTGTATGCAGGCCGCGTTCCCGTGGAGACGATTTCGCACCCCTCAGAGGCCGGCAAGGTCTTCACAACCGCCCTGCCCGTCTTGCCCCTGGACAGCGTTCCGGACGTTCAGGACGGCACACCGGATGCCGCGGCAGCTGCGGCCATCATCGCCTCCATCGAGCAGGCAACGGCGTTCTGCCTCGACGGAACGGCTGACGGCATGGTCACCAATCCGATCAACAAGGCCCTGCTCTATGGGGCAGGCTTTCGGCATCCCGGCCACACCGAATTCGTCGCGACGCTCTGCGCCGAGGCCACGAACACGCCCCTCCAGCCCGTCATGCTGCTGACGGGCGGCGGGCTGCGCGTGGCCCTGGCCACCATCCATGTCGCCTTGAAGGATGTGTTCGCCCAGTTGAATACGGACGATCTCATTCGGCTGGGCAAGATTGTCGAGGCCTCCATGCGCAAGGATTTCGGCATCGCCTCCCCGCGCCTCGCCTTCACGGGCCTGAACCCGCATGCCGGGGAGAATGGCACGATCGGTCGCGAGGAAATCGACATCATCAATCCCGCCGCGGCCACATTGCGCGCTGCAGGGATCGACATGTCCGACGCCCGGTCTGCTGATACCGTATTCGCCGAATCCCTGGACGGACGATTTGATTCCATCATCGCCATGACGCACGATCAGGGCCTTATCCCTGTGAAGACACTGGACATGTGGGGCGGCGTGAATACGACGCTCGGCCTGCCTATCATCCGCACCAGCCCTGACCATGGTACGGGATATGACGCCGCCGCGAGCGGCACCGCACGACCCGACAGCCTGATCGCCGCCATCCGGCAAGCCCGGATGATTGCCAACAACCGAAAGCAGATTTCATGAGCCGCGACGAGACGCCTCCGGGCCTGACACAGGCGACCGCGCGCAAGACGCTGGGCCAGCACTTCCTGTTCGATCCGGATATCCTCAAGCGTACAGCGCTGGCAGCGGGCCCGGTTGAAGGCCGCACTGTCATCGAAGTGGGCCCCGGCCCCGGCGGCCTGACCCGCGCCCTGCTCGACCAGGGCGCCGGAAAGGTGATTGCCGTCGAAGCCGATGAACGCTTTGCAGAAGCGCTGCAATCATGGCCGGAGGCCGAAGCGGGACGGTTGCATGTTATTCTGAAGGATGCGCGCAAGGTCCGCTGGGAAGAAACCCTCACGGAATTGGGCGCCAGCATGACCGCAATGATCATTGCCAACCTTCCCTATAATGTCGGCACACCGCTGCTGGTGAACTGGCTGAAGGCGGCGGCATGGCGCGGCGAAATGGCCCTGATGTTCCAGAAGGAAGTCGCCGAACGCGTGTGCGCCAAGCCGAATACGGACCATTATGGCCGCCTTGCCGTGCTCGCACATGCCGTCGCAGATCCGCACATCGCCTTCACGCTGCCCCCCGGCGCATTCCGGCCGCCGCCAAAGGTGGATAGCGCCGTTACGGTGCTGCATCCATTGCCCGCTGAACAGGTCTTCCCGCATCTCGACAAGCTCGAAGAAGTGTCGGGCGCCGCCTTTGGCCAGCGTCGCAAAATGTTGCGGGCAAGCCTGAAACCCTTGGCAAAGCGTCACGGCCTCAAGGCAGTGGAGTGGCTCCAGAGCCTCGACATAGACCCGACCGCACGCGCCGAAACGCTCAGCCAGGAAGAGTTCCGGCGCATGGCCGCATCCCTCGTCAAATAGTCGTTCTGTTCGAAGCAAAGGAAACGGCGCCCTGGTTTCCCGGAGCGCCGCATTTCAGTCTGAGAGGAAAGTGACTAGTCGCGTTCGAGGTCGAACCGGTCGGCTTCCATGATCTTCGTCCAGGCAGCGACGAAGTCGTGCACAAACTTCTCTTTCGCATCGTCCTGCGCATAGGCTTCGGACAGGGCGCGCAGTTGCGAGTTGGATCCGAAGACGAGATCAACCCGCGTTCCGGTCCATTTCACCTCACCGCTTTCGCGGTCACGTCCTTCAAAGACGTCCTGCTTTTCGGTCGCTGCTTTCCAGGCAACGCCCATGTCCATCAGGTTCACGAAGAAATCGTTGGACAGGGTGCCCGGACGCTTGGTGAAGACCCCATGCGTAGAGTCTCCATAATTGGCACCGAGGACACGCAGGCCACCAACAAGCACCGTCATTTCTGGTGCGGTCAACGTCAGCAGCTGGGCCCGGTCAAGCAGCAACTCCTCCGTCGGGACAGAGAACTCGACCTGAAGATAGTTGCGGAACCCGTCAGCCTTCGGTTCAAGCACGGCATAGGATTCCACATCCGTTTGCTCTTGCGAGGCATCCATGCGGCCCGGTGTGAACGGCACGGTGATGTCAAAGCCTGCATCCTTGGCAGCCTTCTCGATCGCGGCGCCGCCGCCCAGCACGATCAGGTCAGCCATCGACACCTTCTTGCCGCCCGTCTGGGCGTAGTTGAAGGCGCGCTGGACGCTTTCCAGGAGGCCGAGAACTTTCGCAAGCTTCTCAGGCTCGTTGACCTCCCAATGCTTTGCCGGTTCGAGACGAATACGTGCCCCGTTCGCACCGCCCCGTTTGTCGGAGCCGCGGAAGGTGGATGCTGCACCCCAAGCCGTTGACACCAGTTCGGATACGGACAGACCGGACGAAAGGATCTTTTCCTTCAGTTCTTTGATGTCGTTCGCATCGACCAGTTCATGATCGACCTCCGGTATCGGATCCTGCCATAGCAGCTCTTCGCTCGGCACTTCCTCACCCAAGTAGCGCACAACCGGACCCATGTCGCGATGGGTCAGCTTGTACCAGGCGCGGGCAAAGGCGTCCGCGAACTGATCCGGATTTTCATGGAACCGGCGCGAGATTTTCTCGTATTCCGGATCCATCCGCATGGCCATGTCGGCCGTGGTCATGATCGTGATCTGCTTCTCGGACGGGTTGTGGGCCTTTGGCGCCATGTGCGCCTCGTCCACATCCTTTGGCTGCCACTGGAAGGCACCGGCGGGGCTCTTCACGAGTTCCCACTCATAGCCGAACAGCATGTCGAAATAACCATTGTCCCATTTGATCGGGTTCGGGGTCCAGGCGCCTTCGATGCCACTGGTGATCGTGTCATCGCCGTGACCCATGCCGAACTTGCTCTGCCAGCCCAGCCCCTGTTCTGCGATGTCTCCGCCTTCAGGCTCCGCCCCGATCATAGCCGCATCCCCGGCACCGTGGCATTTGCCGAAGGTGTGACCGCCTGCGGTCAACGCCACGGTCTCTTCATCATTCATGGCCATCCGGGCGAAGGTTTCGCGAATGTCCTTGGCGGACGCCAGCGGATCGGGATTGCCGTCGGGGCCTTCGGGGTTGACGTAGATCAGGCCCATCTGAACAGCGGCCAGCGGGTTTTCGAGCACACGCTCGCCGCTGTAACGGCTGCCGGGCTTGTCGCTGGTGGCGAGCCACTCTTCTTCAGTGCCCCAGTAGATGTCCTTCTCAGGTTCGAAGATGTCTTCCCGGCCCCCGCCGAATCCGAACGTCTTGCCGCCCATCGATTCGATGGCGCAATTGCCGGCGAGGATCATCAGGTCGGCCCAGGAGATCTTGTTGCCGTATTTCTTCTTGATCGGCCAAAGCAGGCGTCGCGCCTTGTCGAGGTTGGCATTGTCCGGCCAGCTGTTCAGTGGCGCAAAACGCTGCGAACCAGAGGTCGAACCGCCCCGGCCGTCGCCCGTCCGGTAGGTGCCGGCGCTATGCCAGGCCATGCGGATGAAGAAAGGCCCGTAATGGCCATAATCAGCCGGCCACCAATCCTGGGAATCTGTCATCAGGGCAAACAGGTCCTGCTTGATCTCCTTCAGATTGAGTTTGTTGAATTCCTTGGAATATTTGAAAGCCTCACCCAGCGGATTACCGAGCGGAGGATTCTGGTGAAGGATGCTGAGGTCGAGTTGGTTCGGCCACCAGTCGCGGTTCATGCGCCCTCGTAGCGAACGCATTACCGGGCACTTGCCCTCTGGGGCTGCGTCATTTCCGTCCATATTCATCTCCCTGGGTAGATCATTTGCCTGAAAGCTGTTCCACCGGAACACTCCCTTTTGAAATCAGTGTCGCCAATGGAAATGATAGCGCAGGTGCGATTCCGATCCTTTGATGACGATCATGAGCCTACGCAAGGATTCGGAATAGAACCAATCGATAGAAGTATAACTTAGTATTGGTTTTTTCTATAGGTCGGATATTTTCCGAAAAAACAAAGGCCCCGGCACTTTCGCACCGGGGCCTTCCATAAAAAATTCATTCAACTAGTGGCCTGCGAGGACCGCCAGCATCAGCAAGGCCACGATATTCGTGATCTTGATCATCGGGTTCACGGCCGGACCAGCCGTATCCTTGTAGGGATCGCCGACCGTATCGCCCGTCACAGCTGCCTTGTGGGCCTCTGAGCCCTTGCCGCCATGATGGCCGTCCTCGATGTATTTCTTGGCATTGTCCCAGGCGCCGCCTCCGGACGTCATCGAGATAGCCACGAACAGGCCGGTCACGATCACGCCGAGAAGCATCGCCCCGACCGCTGCGAGCGCAGCCCCCTTGCCGGCAATGGCAAAGATCACACCGAACAGGACGATCGGCGACAGGACCGGCAGAAGTGACGGGACGATCATTTCCCGGATCGCCGCCTGCGTCAGCAGGTCAACGGCGCGGCCATAATCAGGCTTCACTTCGCCTTTCATGATGCCCGGCATCTCGCGGAACTGACGGCGGACTTCCTCGACCACGGCTTGCGCCGCCCGGCCAACAGCCATCATGGAGAGGCCCCCGAACAGGAATGGCAACAGGCCCCCGAACAGCAGACCGACCACCACATATGGGTTGGCAATCGAGAAATCAGCCGTTGCGTTATAGAAGAAATCCCCTTCCACGGCGCGCGCCGAGAAGTATTTGAGGTCTTCCGAATAGGCCGCGAACAGAACGAGCGCGCCGAGACCTGCAGAACCAATGGCATAGCCCTTGGTCACGGCCTTGGTCGTGTTGCCGACGGCGTCCAGCGCGTCAGTCGTTTCCCGTACCTCGGAGGGCAGTTCCGCCATCTCCGCGATACCGCCTGCATTGTCCGTCACCGGCCCGAAGGCGTCCAGCGCCACGATGATACCGGCGAGCGCCAGCATGGTCGTGGTGGCAATCGCGATGCCGTAAAGGCCCGCGAGATTGAACGTCAGGATGATGCCGGCAATGATCACGATGGCCGGTAGGGCCGTCGATTCCAGCGAGACCGCGAGGCCCTGGATCACGTTGGTGCCGTGGCCAGACTCTGAGGCCTGAGCGATGGAGCGTACCGGACGATACTTGGTTTCGGTATAATAGGCTGTGATCACGACGATCAGTCCTGTCACGACGAGCCCAACGATTCCGCATCCGAACAGCATCCAGCCGGTCACGTCATTTGCCAGGCCGAGCCGTTCACCGGCATTGTCGAGCACGCCGAAGCCATTCGGCAGCACGGTGGCAATTGCCAGAGCGAGCCCGCCAATGGACAGCACTCCCGTCACGATGAGGCCCTTGTAGAGCGCCCACATGACGTCTGTCTTGCCAGGTCCGAGGTTCACGAAATATGTGCCGACAATCGACGTCACGATACAAACGGCGGCAATCGCCAGCGGCAGCATCATGATCTCGACGATATAGGTCGAGCCTGAGAAATAGATCGCACCGAGCACCATCGTCGCCACGAGCGTGACGGCATAGGTCTCGAAAAGATCGGCTGCCATGCCGGCACAGTCGCCGACATTATCGCCCACATTATCTGCAATCGTGGCAGCGTTACGCGGATCATCCTCCGGAATGCCGGCTTCAACCTTGCCGACCATGTCACCGCCGACATCTGCGCCCTTGGTGAAGATACCGCCGCCGAGACGCGCAAAGATCGAGATCAGGGACGCCCCGAAACCCAAGGCCACGAGCGAGTCGATGACAAGACGCTTTTCGCTCTCGTCTCCGAGATCAAGCCCGGTGACCATGGTGAGCAGGCCGTAATAGACGACGATGCCCAGCAGGGCGAGGCCGACGACGAGCATGCCGGTGATAGCCCCGGATTTGAAGGCCAGCTTCAGGCCGGCATTGAGACCGGACTTGGCCGCTTCGGTCGTACGCACATTGGCTTGCACCGATACTTTCATACCGATGAAACCGGCCGCGCCGGACAAGGTCGCGCCGATAATGAAGCCGAGCGGCACCTGCCAATTCCTGAACAAGATGATGAGCAGCACCACAACGACAACACCGACAATGCCGATGGTCCGGTACTGGCGGCCAAGATAGGCGTTGGCGCCTTCCTGGATCGCTTGAGCAATTTCGCGCATACGCGCATCACCAGCTGGGGCCTTCATGATCGAATTGATCTGGAGCCAGCCAAAGAGGACCGACAAGACCCCCGCCGCGAGAGCGAGATAATACCACATGGATTACGTTTCCTTCCCTTAAAACAGAACTTCAACGCCAGGTTATTCCTGATCATGGACTGTTTATTTTAGATGACCAGCCTGCCCGCCCTGCCGGGATTAGGCAATATGCCTCCCGTCAGGGGCGAGTCAGCCCAATACCCTGCTCAGCCATGCTCGAAGCCGAGAGTTTCCGGTAGGTTAACGGGGCTATCGCGGAGGGTGACGACAAGGCCCCCATTTGGTCGTGTTTCACCGATATGCGTAACAATGACGCCGGATTCCGCCGCCTCCGCCAGGATATCGTCATGGCGCGATTTTTCGGCCGTGAAGAGCAACTGGTAGTCATCGCCCCAGGTCGAGAGGCGCAGCATCTCATTGGTTTCCGTGGGATTCCCGGCAAAGGGCACCGCCTCAAGCGCAATCCGAACGCCTATTCCGGAGGCACTCGCAAGGCTCGCCGCATCGCCCAGCAGGCCATCAGACACATCCAGCGCGGCCGAAGCATGACGTGCAATCAGGTGCGCAGCTTTGGGGGGCTGGATCCGTGGCACCCGATAAGCGTCGATATGAAGATCATCGACCTCCCCACGCTTGAGAGCCTCAAATCCCAGACATGCCGCGCCAATACGTCCGGTCACCCAGAGATCTTCGCCGGCCTGCGCGCCCATGCGACGTATGGGTTTATCAGCCAGACAGGTTCCGGTCAGGGTGAGCGACAGGAAGACACCACCAGGAGGGCGCACCGTATCCCCGCCAATCAGGCGGGCCCCGAAGACTTCCAACTCCTCACCGAGCGCGCTGGCAAATGCGGCCAGGTCACTTTCCGGACGTCCCTCCGGCCAACCGAGCGTCAGCAAGGCTTCAGCAGGCACAGCCCCCGCAGTGTAGATGTCGGAGACGTTCACCCGGACCAGTTTGCGCGCAACCGTCTCAATGGGATCGGAGGGCAGGAAGTGCACATCCTCGACCAGCGCATCCACGGTAATAACGGTCGGCCCGTCTGCCACCGTCAAGACAGCGAGATCATCCCGCAGGCCAGCGGCCCCACTGGTATTGGCCAGTGGGGCAAAATATCTGGAAATCCAGTCCTTCTCGGCCATCGGGTCAGCGCCCCATGCGCCCTACGTCGCTACAGGCCTTCGCGGCCAATGGCGTAGAAACGCTCCTTGCGCTGGGTGCGCAGTTCCGAGGGGCTCATGCCTTCGAGTTCCTGCAGGGCCTCGTCGAGCGCCTTCGCGGCAGCGGCCATGGCCCGTTTCGGGTCGCGATGCGCCCCACCGACGGGTTCCTTGACGACGCCGTCGATGACTTTTGTTTTCAACAGATCTGGAGCCGTGATTTTCATCGCGTCAGCCGCTTCCTTCGCCTTGGCAGCGTCGCGGTAGAGGATTGAGGCGCAGCCTTCCGGAGAGATCACGGAATAGATGGCGTGCTCCATCATCAGCACCTTGTTGGCCGCCGCGATACCGATCGCGCCGCCCGACATGCCTTCACCGATGATCAGGGTAACGAAGGGTACGCCCAGCGAGAGGCCGCGCTGTGTGCCGCGTGCAATCGCTTCGGCCTGGCCACGCTCTTCGCCGCCCTTGCCGGGATAGGCGCCTTGCGTGTCCGGAAAGCTCAGAACCGGCAAATTGAATTTCTCGGCCATATCCATCAGGCGCACCGCCTTGCGATAGCCTTCCGGGTGGGCCATGCCGAAATTGTGCTTCAGGCGCTTCTCGATCGTGCGGCCCTTCTCATGGCCCATGATCACGACCGGGCGCCCCTTGAAGCGTGCCAGTCCGCCAACAATGGCTTCGTCATTGCCGAAGACGCGATCGCCAGCGAGTTCCTCGAAATCGTCAAAGATGTTCTCGATGAAATCGGACAGGTGCGGCCGGTCAGGATGGCGCGCCACCAAGGTCTTCCGCCACGCGCTGAGATCGGAGTACATCTCCTTCAACTGCTTGCTCGACTTGGCCTTCAGCTTCTTCAGCTCGTCGGTGATCGATGGCCCTTCCTTGCTGGAAGCAAGCGCTTCCAGTTCGGAGATCTTCGCGTCCAGCTCCGCAATGGGCTTTTCGAAATCAAGATAGGTCGTTGTCATGGGGGCAAGTTAGCAATGACCGGCTGACTCGCCTAGCCGGGAATTCACTAAAGTGCGCCTTGCATTTTCACCACAGCCGGCATGATCAGAACGCCCAGAAGGACAGGAAAAACGAATATAATCAAGGGCAAAGTCAGTTTAGCTGGCAGGGCCATGGCTTTTTCCTCGGCCATCAGGATGCGCCGCTTGCGCATATCTGCCGAGAAAACACGCAAGGTCTGGCCCAAACTGGTCCCCATTTCCTCTGCCTGGCGCAACATCGTGGCGAGCGAACTGGCCTCTTCAATGCCCATCCGGTCAGCAAAGGTGCGCCATGCATTCTTGCGCGCCTTGCCTGCTCGGAGCTCCAGAGACAGCTTTTGCATGTGCTCGGCAATGTTGGGGTGGCGCAATTCCAGTTCCTCCCCGACCCGCTGGACCGAGGCATCGAGACTGAGGCCGGCTTCAACACAGGCCACCATGAGATCCATCATGTCGGGGAAACCCGACGAGCATTGCTGCTGGAGTGCCTTGGCGCGCCGGGACACGAACATGTCAGGCGCAAGCAGGCCGGCAATGATCAGCCCGATGCTTACCATCAGCAGGGTCTGTTTCGACACGCCGTCCAGCTGGGGCAAGGCAATCAGCAGCGCGATCTGGGGCAACACCACACACGCGATACGCGCCACATAATACCGCCCGACGGCAGCCTGGTTTGTGAAACCCGCCTGAAGCAGTTTTGCGCGTACAGCGCTGACAGCTTCCTCATTCGAGGGCGTCGCGCGATTCCCGAGGCCTATGACGGCCCGGCCAATCCGGCTGACATTCCGGGTCTCCTGCGGGGCTGGCCGGGAGCCACGACGCTCCAGCCGGCGTTCCAGATCTTCCTTGGCCTTCCAGCTCCGGACGAATGCCATGATAGCAGGCACAGCCAGGACGCCGGCAATGGCCAGCATGACGATCGGGATCAGGGCAGAGGGGGAAAGAGACATGGGTTTGCTGAGGGCCTACATCTTGAAATTGATCATCTTGCGCATGACGAAATTGCCAATCCCCATCCATACAAACAGGATCGGAAACAGGAGCCGTATGAGCGGTTCGTCGATGACGTCGCCATAGAATTCCGGCCTCAGGACATGGATGCCGGACATAACAATGAAGGGCGCAGACGTCAGGATCATCGCAGAAGCACGCCCCTCCGATGAGGCGGCCTTCACTTTCAGGCGCATGGTCTGGCGTTCACGGATGGTTGTTGTGTTCGCCTTCAGGAGTTCGCAGAGATTGCCGCCTGTCTTCTCTTGCAGGCGCACCGTGGCCACGAACAATTCCACATCCGGGTCGCCGGCACGCTCGGCCATGCGTTGCACCGCATTGGTCAGCGACATGCCGTAGGACACCTCGTCCGCCGCCATACCAAACTCAGTGCCGATCGGATCAGGCATTTCGCGCGCGACCAGAGACACCGCCGTCGCCACCGGATGGCCCGCCTCAAGACTGCGGCAGACAATCTGCAATGCGTCCGGCAATTGTTGGGACATTTTCTTCATGCGCCGTCCAGCAACCATTTTCAGCCAGATGATCGGGGCCAACGCAAACAGGACTGCAGCAATACCAACTGCCGGGCCAGCGCCCCCAACGAAGCGCCAATAGGCGACGCCCGCTGCGAGAGCGGCGCCGGCCGACATGCCGAACCATTTCACGGGCTGGAATTTGAGACCGGAACGCACCACCAATTGGTTGAACCACCGCAAGGGCATCGCAAGATTGCCATTCTTGTCGAGGCCGCGGCTCTTGCGCAGCTCGATCATGGCTTCACTCGTTGACTCGAACCGTTCCTTGAACTGAAGACGCTTGTTCACGACGCGGCGAGTCTGCGCCTCGGTCACCAGGCCCATGACGGACTGGATCGCGAGGAAGATCGCCCCAATCGCCATGATCGACGGGATCAGGATCGTCAGGCTTATATTGGCTATGTCGGGCATCCACGACACGGGTCTACTCTCCTAGTACCGCGTAGACGGATCAAACATGCCTTCCGGCATGTGCACGCCGCGCCGTTCCATCTCGTCGAGAAATTTCGGGCGCAAGCCGGTGGCGGCGAAATGCCCCTGCACCTTGCCCTCATCCGTCGTACCCGTGCGCTCAAAGCGGAAAATTTCCTGCAGCTGCACGACCGCGCCTTCCATGCCGGTGACTTCGGAGATCGAGACCACTTTCCGGGACCCATCCGACAGGCGTGTCGCCTGAACGATGAAGTTCACAGCCGAAGCGATCTGGCCGCGGATGGCCGTCTCGGAAATCTTCATACCGCCCATCATCACCATCTGTTCCAGACGGGTCAGGGCATCACGCGGATTGTTGGCGTGGATCGTGGCCATCGAGCCTTCATGGCCGGTATTCATGGCCTGCAGCATGTCGAAGGCCTCCTCGGACCGCACCTCACCCAGGATCACACGATCCGGGCGCATGCGCAGGGCGTTCTTGACGAGTTCGCGCTGGCGGATCTCGCCCTTGCCTTCAATGTTCGGGGGACGGGTTTCCATCCGGGCGACATGCGGCTGCTGGAGCTGGAGTTCGGCAGCGTCCTCGATCGTGATGAGACGTTCGTCTTCATTGATGGCAGCCGACAGCGCATTCAGCAGCGTCGTCTTGCCCGAGCCGGTCCCCCCGGAGATCACGGTCGAGGCCCGGCACTTCACCGCGCCGAGAATGAATTTGGCGACCGGTTCCGGGATCGCGCCAAACCCGACCAGCTTGTCCATGGTGAGGGGCGATTTGGAGAATTTCCGGATCGAAACGAGTGGGCCATCAATGGCGATGGGCAGGACGGCGGCGTTGACCCGGCTCCCATCCAGCAGGCGCGCATCGACCAGAGGCTGGCTTTCATCCACCCGGCGGCCCACAGCCGCCACGATGCGCTGCACAATGCGCAACAGATGGTCATTGTCGGCAAAGCGAACGGGCGCCAGTTGCAGCTTGCCGTGGCGTTCGACATAGACCTGATTGCAGCCATTGATCAGGATATCGGCAATGGAATCATCCTTTAGGAGTGGCTCGATTGGGCCGAGGCCGGTCATCTCATCCATCACCGCGTCGGCGAAGCTCGCTTCCTCGGCGGCGGACAGGGCCATCTCTTCCTTCTTGATGATTTCCGAAACGATGCCCCGCACACGGCGGCGCATGGTTTCATCATCCAGCTTGTCGAGGGCCGACAGGTCGAGTTCATCAATCAGCTTGGCATGGATGCGCAGCTTCGCGTCCAGTTGGTCGAAGGCTTTGGTATCACTCGCGGGCGGAGGCGGTGCAGGCTTTGGCGCGGCCGGGGTCGAAGCGTCGTCTTTCGGTGTCTCGACCGGCTCTGGCTTGGGAGCCGTGTTGGAAAATCCGAAACGGCTCATTTCGCTCTCCTCTTCCCATTGGTTTGCTGGACCGGCTGCCGTGCAGCTTCAGGCATCATGCTGTCGACCAGTCGCGACACATCAGCAACCAGCGCGCTCTTCGGCTTCACTTCGCCAATCGGCTTGCCGAGGTTCACGGCCGTGCGGGCGGCATCCCAGTCGGAGGTAATGGTTTCGTCGATCTTGCGGTCGATGGCCTTCTCTGCCTTGTCCACCGCAAATTCGGCGCGGAATTTCTTCTTCGGGAACATCCGGTTCAGCACCAACTTCGCCTTGCGGTCGGAGCTGCGCAGCATGTCCACTTCCCGCGCCATGTCAGCCGCAGCATGGAGGCTTGGCACGGTCAGCTCACTGACGATGACCGCCTCATCGACCGCGCCGAGGATCGGCTTGGTCCAGGGCATCATGTGACGCGGCATGTCGACCAGCACGTACGGGAATTCGGCGCAGGCGACATCCAGCAGGCGCAGGATTGCGGCCTCCGTGGCCAGCGCATCTGCGTCCGGGTTGCGCGGAGCGGAAATAGTCGAGACGCCATCCTCATGCTGCCAGCACCAGGCCGCCAGCAGGCGGGCATCCAGACGCTCCGGCGCCGCCGACAGCGCGGCCAGGTCCAGTTTCGGAACGGCTTCCAGGAACGAGCTGACCATGCCATCCGCGACGTTCAGGTCGACAAGGCAGACCTTGCCCGACCCGACTTTCTCGCAAAGGGAAAACGCGCTCTCAATGGCGAGGGTGGAGACCCCGGCGCCGCCAACGGCCCCGCGGAATGCCCAGCAAACCGCCGAAGCCGGGCCATCGCCCCCTGCTACGGCCGCTTCTGCGGCGGCGCGGATACGGTCTACAGATTCAAGAATTTCTTCGGCGCCCGCACTTACCGGCAGGATGTCCGATGCCTCGATTTTCATGAGGGCCCGAACGATATGGACCGGCAAATTGTCCGAGACCATTAGGACGGCGCTATCGGGCTTATCGACGGCCAGACCCAGCACCACCTGTTCCGACCCCGCCTGTCCCTGCTCCAGCAGGATCAGCGCGCCGCCGAACTTCTCCACGATCGTGGCCGAGTCCATCGAGGACAGGTCAATGACATTCCGGCAGATTGTCTTGAGTTGCGCCAGACGCTCAGGCCCGGCCAGTGCGGCAATCGCAGGGATCACCCCGGACGCGGGCGTAGGAGTCCCTGACCCGGCAAGGTTTCGAGCTACACCCGACATCAGCTGCCTCCCGAAGCGCTGACAGAGGAATCCCGCAACTCCTTCGTCTTGCCTTCATTCAGGGCTTTCACGGCATTGGCAGCCCGCAGGCCGGACGTGGATTCCACGGCCTTGGAATTGCTGAGGTTTACGTCCCGCACGGATTGCTGGCGGATATTGTCCGCCGTGGCCTGCCCGAGAAGATACTTGTCCTGATTGTCATAGCTGGCACAGCCAGCAAGGAGCAGACTGGCCATCAGGACACCGGGTACGAAATGCTTGCGGGTCATGTCATTCTCCTTCGCCGGCGAGCGGCACGGCGGCAGTTTGGTTCAGGAGGAAGAATTCGTCTTCGGTCGGCTCGGCAAATGCCTCAAGCGGGGACCGTAGAAGCGAGGGATGCGGCGCCGGCTGGACGAGGCGCGGAATGATGATGATCACCAGTTCGCTTTCCTGACGCTGGTAGCGCTTGGACGAGAACAGCGCGCCAAGGACCGGCACATTGCCCAGCCACGGCGTTTGCCGGACATCATTGGAATAATCATTCTGCAACAGGCCGGCGATCGCAAAAGCCTGGCCGTCATGCAGTTCAACCGTCGTATCGGCGCGGCGGACGGAAATACCGGGGATCTCGATGTCCTGGGCCCTGATGCCATTGTTGCGGTCGAGCTGTGACACTTCCGGCCGCACCCGCAAATTCACCAGTCCGTCACCCAGCACAGTCGGCGTGAAGTCGAGGCTCACACCGAACTTCTTGAACTCGACTGAGACCTGGCCATTCTCGCTCGAGACCGGAATGGGGAACTCGCCCCCTGCCAGGAAACTTGCCGTGTCGCCAGACAAGGCCACCAGATTCGGCTCGGCCAGCGTGCGCACAATTCCCTTCTCTTCGAGGGCGCGCAATTCAACATCAATGTTCTCGCCACCAACATTCGTGAACAGGGCCACCGTCTTGGCGGCCAGTCCGGACACGGTGGATGGCTCCGTGAAGGCGACCGCATCGCGTGCGTCCATGGAGTTGCCGAAGCCGATCTCCTTGACGGCGTTGCGGCTCGCTTCGAGGAAGCGAACTTCCAGAAGGACCTGCTGGCTCTGCCCGACGGACAGGCCATTGGCGACACCGCCCGGTACGTAGCGCTCAGCGACCTGCACCGCCATTTCAGCGGCGGCGGCCGTGGTCAGCTTTCCGTCAAGAAAAACGCCATCATGCACAGGGTACACATCAATGCGCTCTCCCGGCAGCAGATTGCCAAGATCAGTCCGCAATTCATCAAGGCTGAGTTCGACCTCCACATCAATCAGTTCGGTAATCTCACCGGCCTCATTGTAGATCAGCACCGTGGTCGCCCCCGGCACCTTGCCCCGCAGAAAGAAAGACCGGTTGGACGTGGCCATGGCTTCGGCAATATCCGGATCGGCCACGACCAGCGTAGAAAATCCCTGATCGGCTTCGATCACGGTCGAGCGGCCTTTTTCGAGGACGAGCACCTCGGCGTCAGGGCCAGTAGTGCGCTCGGTCCAGGCATGGGCTGGCGCAATCGCGACAATACCGATGACCAGCAGAAGCATGATATAGGTAAGCTTGGGCATCAGTTTGCCTCCTCGGTCAGCGATTTCGGTTTCGCAACCGGTGCAGTGACCGTGGTTTCACGGTCGCCATTGATGACACGGACATTTGCGGTGGACGGGCGCGGCGGCGCGATGCGGCGTATGGGAGCCCTCTTCGGTTCCGACTTCACCAGCGTGATGACATCCGCCTCTTCCTCACGGCCGATCAGGGCCAGCCCCAAGGCGCCCTGCATGCCGACGGCGCCAAGCCTCAGCGCGCCTTCGGGCGAGACTTCCAGCGTCACCGTGCTGGAGGGACGTGCGCCTTCCAGATTGGACTCAAAGGTCTGGTCGACGGCCAGCACTTTCACATTCTTCAGGACAGGCCGCGCAATCAGGTCAGCGGTCACCCGCACAGCGTCACCGCCATAGGAGTTTGCGGACTGGCCCGGTTCGCGTTGAATGAATTCGTTCACATCAACCCGGTCACCGGGCAGGACGAACCCGGCCACGCCGGTATCGCTCCGTACCGTGATGGAGACGGCCCGCATGCCAGGCTCGATGGCCGCAGCGAGGGTAAGAAGGTTGCCGGCCGCATCGAGCTTTTCGAACATGATTGGCTCGCCCGGAAGGATCAGGCCGCGCGCATACAGGATGTCGGAGAGTTCAGCCGCGTCTGTCACGACACCTTCGGGAATGGACTCGGTCGGCCAGTTCAGGGTCTTCACATTGCTGGCGGAAACTTCCTCGCCCGGCTCGATCGCCGCAGCGGCGACGACTACGGACGACATTTGCACGACCGGCGCAGACATTTGCGCCGCCGCGTCATTGGAATTCGACGACATGTAGTAACGGCCAAGGAACACGGCAGCGATGCCGAGGACCGCCGACAGGCCAAGACTGATCAGGGGTGCCAGTTTCATTCTGAATGCCCTCTCCCGCGCATTGTGCGCACTCATCAGCATTCATGATTAACTGTCATGCGATAAGGTCTGTTGAAGACCTGCGGGAAAATCTCCCCCGTGATCAGAACGGCGCGTTAACCATAGTGAAATGATCCAGGTCACAGGCCTTAATGTTCCGCCCCCGCCGGTTAACCGATGGCAGGACTCAGCACGTCAGGACCGCTGCAAACTGCTCTGCATCAACATTTCCGCCCGTCACCAGCACGCCAGTGCGTTTGCCGCGCATCTCGTCCGGCAGGCCCTTGATGGCCGCCGCCAACGCTGCTGCACCGCCGGGTTCGGCAACGATCTTCAGATAGCGGAAGGCCGCCCGCATGGCGTCGCGCACCTCTTCATCCGACGCGACCAGCCCGCCGCTCAGCAGGCGCTTGCCCAGCGCAAACGTGATCTTGCCCGGCGCGGGCGTCAGGATGGCGTCGCAGATGGAGCGTGTGCCCGGCGCATTTGCCCGGATGTCCCCGGCCTCCAGGGACTGCGCCCAATCGTCATGGCCGGCTGGTTCGGCTGCCCATATCCTGGTGTCCGGTGACAGATGCTCCATCGCCAGCGCAACGCCGGTGATCAAGCCCCCGCCCCCGGCGCAACAGATCAGATGGTCCAGCGGCGTGTCGGCCTGCTCCATCTGGCGCGCAAATTCGAGCCCGGCAGTGCCCTGCCCGGCAATAATGTCCTTGTCGTCAAAGCTCGGCACCACGACCGCGCCCCGCTCGGCTGCAACCTGCGCGGCGATCTCTTCGCGGCTCTCGGTCTCCCGGTCATACAAGCGGACGATGCCGCCATCGGCCTCCACGCCAGCAACCTTGATCTGGGGTGCATCCGACGGCATCACAATCAGAGCAGGCATGCCCAGCAGGCGCGCTGCGCGGGCGACGCCTTGCGCATGATTTCCGGAGGAGAAGGCCACAACGCCGGCCGCGCGCTGGTCCGCCGGTATTTGCGACAGCCGGTTCATGGCGCCGCGAATCTTGAAGCTGCCCGTCACCTGCAGGCACTCGGCCTTGATGAACAGCGATCCGCCCGCCATTTCATCCAGCGCGTCATGCGTCAGGACCGGCGTTTCACGCGCGACGCCCCGCACACGCTCGGCGGCGGAAAGAACGTCATTGAAGTCGGGAAGTACGTCAGATGTCATGCCGCAGGCCTAGACCGAACCGGCATGACCTGCAACGCAATTGCAAAGCCTAGAGCTTGTCCAGCATGGCCTTGGCGAGCGCCTGGGCGTCTGCGCCAATCTCGTCACTGGCCAGCGCATAGCCAAGCACGGCTTCGAAATAGCCGAGTTTGGAACCGCAATCGTAATCCTGGCCTTCATATTCGTAGGCGAAGAAGGATTGGGCATCCATGAGGCGCGCCATGGCATCGGTCAGCTGGATCTCTCCCCCGGCACCCTTGCCCTGGCTCTCCAGCAGGCCAAAGATTTCCGGCTGCAGAATGTAACGGCCTGTGATCTTGAGGTTGGATGGCGCATCGGCGACCGGCGGTTTCTCGACCATGCCGGTCATCTCGATCAGGCGGCCATCACGGTCGCCCTTTGGGGCGATCACGCCATAGGAGGAGACCCGTTCCATCGGCACCTGGTCCACCGCGACAATATTGCCGCCGACCTTGTCATAGGCCTCAACCATCTGCGCGAGGCAGGACGGGCTGCCCTTGACCAGGACATCCGGCAACAGCACTGCGAACGGCTCATTGCCGATAATATCCTTCGCGCACCAGACCGCATGGCCGAGACCGAGCGGTGATTGCTGGCGCACGAAGCTGGCCGATCCGGCCGGCAGTTTGGTCTGCTTCACCTGTTCGAGGATGGCATCCTTGCCCTTCGCTTCAAGGGCCACTTCCAGTTCATAGGCGATGTCGAAATAGTCTTCGATGGAGCCCTTGTTGCGTCCCGTCACAAAGACGATGTGCTCGATTCCGGCTTCCAAGGCTTCATCCACGACATATTGAATGGCAGGCCGGTCCACGACCGGCAGCATTTCTTTCGGGATAGCCTTCGTAGCGGGCAGGACCCTCGTACCAAATCCGGCCACAGGAAGAACGGCTTTTCTAACGCGCATGAACAGGAAGCTCCTTGGAATTCAACATGGGGGCGCGAGCCCACCTTGCGGGGTTCTAAGCAGTCTTGGACTTAAATGGCGTTAACTTGGAGCAAGAAAGTGCCCGAAAGCCTACATCCAGCCTAGGCTGTACAGGCTTAACGCAGCAACACTACAGGCCAGCGACAAAACGAGCACCATAGTCAGGGAGCGCTTCACCGAGGGAGCCCGGCGTCCACGCATTTCCGCTTCCAGGAGATTCTGCAGCCGGCGCGCCGGGGAGAGCTCTGCTGCCGGATATCGTGGGTCGGCGGGCTGCGCTGACGGCGCGCGTGCAGACGCAGCTTCGGCAGGTTTTTCGACATCCTGCGCGCCGGATTCTTCCTGAATCGCTGACTTGCTCTGCGGAAGGGCCATCTGAATTCTCCGGTAGCTCATGCGGATTATGCCAGACGAGGCCTAACCGATACCTAACAGAATCAAATTGACTGGTTAGTTCGGGACGGCCCCCAGGAAGACGCCGCCTTGAGGGGCCTGAAAACCAAGCGCGCAGCGCATCGTGCCTGTTTCTTCCTGGTCTTCCAGAATGACGAAAGTCTTCAGGCGCGCATCTCCCGTTTCCCGGAGTTCCGAGATCGCCTCCGAGCCATTGCTCCGAACTGTCGCGGCAGAAGTCATGTTCCCGGTAACAAGGACCGCGACACCGGTGGACAGGATTTGTCTGAGCATGCGGCGGCACTTCCCTTAACTTGGTAATAACCATGCTTGAGTGGAGAGCGCCGCCTATAGGCCGACGAGCCGCAAACTGCAAGTATTAAAGGGGGGTCAGCGTATGTCCCCCATCGACGACCAGAGTCGATCCGGTCATGTAGCTGCCCTGCTCGGACGCCAGCAACAGGAGAGGCCCCGTCAATTCGTCATAATTGCCAAAACGACGCATCGGCACACGCTTCGCCATTCTCTGTCCTGCTTCGGAATCAAGAAACTCGTCATTGATCGCGGTCTTGAAGTAGCCGGGCGCGATGGCGTTGACGCGAATTCCATGTCGCGAGCCCTCCAGCGCCATGGTGCGCGTCAGATGGTCTACTGCGGCCTTGGAGGCTGAATAGGCGGAGATCATGTTCGACGGACGAAGGGCTGTGATCGACGCGATATTAATGATCGAGCCGGCCGACTCGGCCTGGATCATCGCCTTGGTCGCATATTTCGCCACACGCCAGACACCAGTGAGATTCGTTTCGATGACCGTATCCCAGTCCTTTTCCGGCATTTCCCAGAACCAGCCATCACGCGACAGGCCGGAATTGTTGACCACGATGTCGCAGGGGCGGCCCAGCGCTTCGCGAATCTCTGCGAAGGCTCCGGTCACGCTGTCTTCGGACGTGACATCCATTTCCACAGGCAGCGCCTTTCCCCCGCGTCTCTGGATTTCTCCGGCCAGTTCTTCCAGCTTGTCCAGGCGGCGGGCGGCCAGGACGACATGTGCCCCGGCATCGGCCAGCACATTGGCGAAATGCCGCCCCAGCCCGCTCGATGCGCCGGTGACCAATGCCGTCTTATTAGCTAAACTGAACAATCTCATGCCCTCCAATTCAAAAATTCGTGTTGCGCGCCGCAATATTTTTCCTCTATCCCGTTGATATGAAAATATCTGTGCTGAGGGAACGACGAGCTGGTGAAACCCGTGTGGCGGCTACACCAGAAACCGTCAAGAAGTTGGTGGCCTCTGGCCACTCGGTTACAATTGAGTCCGGAGCGGGCACTGTCGCAGGTTTCCCTGACGATAGCTTTTCTGATGCGGGGGCCACCCTTGCACCAGACGCGGCGGCGGCGGCGAAGGGCGCTGACATCGTCTTCAAGGTGCGCGCACCGGAAGCCGGGGAAATGGACGCCCTGCCCGAGGGCGTCGCCCTGATCGCCCTGATGGACCCCACCAATCTGGACGCGGCGCCGCTCAATGCGAAGAAAGTCGCGTCCCTGTCCATGGAATTCACGCCGCGCATCACTCGCGCGCAAAGCATGGACGCCCTGTCGTCCCAATCGAACCTTTCCGGTTATCGCTCAGTTATCGAGGGCGCTCAGATCTACGGCCGCGCCATGCCGATGATGATGACGGCCGCCGGTACCATCGCCCCGGCCAAGGTCTTCATCATGGGGGTGGGCGTTGCCGGCCTTCAGGCCATCGCTACGGCCCGCCGTCTCGGCGCGGTTGTGACGGCCACCGATGTGCGTCCCGCTGCCAAGGAACAGGTCGCCTCGCTCGGCGCCAAATTCATCGCGGTCGAGGATGAAGAGTTCAAGGCCGCCGAAACCGCTGGCGGCTATGCCAAGCAGATGTCGCCGGAATACCAGGCCAAGCAGGCCGAACTGACAGCCAGCCACATCACCAAGCAGGACATTGTCATCACGACCGCCCTGATTCCCGGCCGCGCCGCGCCGGTCCTCGTCACCGAGGACATGGTGAAAACCATGAAGCCGGGCTCGGTCATCGTCGACATGGCGGTCAGCCAGGGCGGCAACTGCCCGCTCTCCAAGCCGGATGAGATCGTCGATGTGAACGGCGTCAAAGTGGCCGGCTTCTCGAACCTGCCCGCGCGCCTGCCCGCAGACGCCTCGTCCCTGTTTGCCAAAAACCTTCTCGCCTTCCTGCCGCTGGTGACAGCCGAGGATGGCAGCCTCAATCTCGACACCGACGACGAAATCGTCACCGCCATGCTGCTCACGCGCAATGGCGAGACGGTGAACGAAAGGATCCAATCATGAAGCGCGCACTCCTGACGCTTTCTGCGGCCAGCTTTGCGCTGCCCGCCTTCGCAGATGCCGGTGGCATCGACTCGACCGTCTTCCTCGCGGCCATCTTCGCGCTGGCCTGCTTTGTCGGTTACTATGTCGTCTGGTCGGTCACCCCGGCCCTGCACACGCCATTGATGGCTGTGACGAACGCCATTTCGTCCGTGATCATCGTTGGTGCGCTTGTCGCGGCTGCCACGATGGGGCTTACCTCCGACAATTGGGTCTCCAAGATCCTCGGCACGGTCGCCGTGATCCTTGCCAGCGTGAACATTTTCGGGGGCTTCCTCGTCACCCAGCGCATGCTCGCCATGTACAAGAAGAAGGGGGACTAAGACATGGACTCCTTCCACTCAACCTGGGCGCCGATGCTCTACCTCGTCGCAGGCATCCTCTTCATTCTCGCCCTTCGCGGTCTCTCCAGCCCGGCGACCAGCCGCGCCGGCAACCGCAATGGCATGATCGGCATGGCCATCGCCGTCGGCACCACGCTGGCGCTGGTCTGGTCACAGCTTGACCTGCAGACCTGGGGCCTGATCCTCGGCGGCGTCGCCATTGGCGGCACCATCGGCGCAATCATCGCCCGCAAGATCCCGATGACGGACATGCCCCAGCTCGTCGCCGCCTTCCACAGCCTTGTCGGCCTTGCCGCCGTGCTCGTGGCGGCTGCCGCGCTCTACTCGCCGATCAGCTTCGGCATTACCGGCATCGAAGGCATCAAGGCCGCGTCCCTGATCGAACTCGGTCTTGGCTCTGCCATTGGCGCGCTGACCTTTACCGGCTCGCTGATCGCGTTCGCCAAGCTCAATGGCAACATGTCCGGCTCCCCGATCATGCTGCCGGCCCGTCACCTGCTGAACATCGCGCTGGCTGTCGGCATCGTGGTCCTGATGGTCATCCTCATCCAGTCGAACGGCTCGGCTCAATGGGCCTTCTGGGGTGTCACGGTTCTTGCCCTGATCCTCGGCATCACGCTGATCATCCCGATTGGTGGCGCGGACATGCCGGTCGTCGTGTCCATGCTGAACTCGTATTCGGGGTGGGCCGCCGCAGCGCTCGGCTTCACGCTCGGAAATTTCGCGCTGATCATCACCGGCGCCCTCGTCGGTTCTTCGGGTGCGATCCTGTCCTACATCATGTGCAAAGGCATGAACCGGAGCTTCATCTCGGTCATCCTTGGCGGCTTTGGCGGCGATGATGCGGCGGCCGGTGGCGCAGGCGCGGATGCAGACCGTCCGTTCAAGCGCGGCTCAGCCGAAGACGCGGCCTTCATCATGAAGAACGCCTCCAAGGTCATCATCGTGCCCGGTTACGGCATGGCCGTCGCCCAAGCCCAGCACGCCCTGAAAGAGATGTGCGACAAGCTGAAGGAAGAAGGCGTCGAAGTGAAATACGCCATCCATCCCGTTGCGGGCCGGATGCCGGGTCACATGAACGTCCTGCTTGCCGAAGCGCAGGTGCCGTATGATGAAGTCTTCGAACTGGAAGACATCAACTCGGATTTCCGCAATTCCGAAGTCGCCTTCGTCATCGGCGCGAACGACGTCACCAACCCGGCCGCGAAGACCGACAAGACCAGCCCGATCTATGGCATGCCGGTCCTCGACGTCGAGAATGCCGGGACGGTCCTGTTCATCAAACGCTCGATGGGTTCCGGCTATGCCGGCATCCAGAACGAACTCTTCTTCCGCGACAACACGATGATGCTGCTCGCAGACGCGAAGAAGATGGTCGAGGATATCGTGAAGAATCTCTAGGCGCTTCGCAGCGACGCAAACCGACGCGTTGCCGCCTCATCCAATACACAAATCTGATCGGCCGCCTTCTTCCTGAGGGCGGCCGATTTGCTTGTCACGGTGCCGTCTTCCAGAGCCCAGTCCGGCGCAACCTCCGCCAGCGGCTCCAGCACGAACCGGCGCTCCGCCATGCGCGGGTGCGGGATCGCCAGCGTCTCTGTATCCAGCGCCACGCCCTGTATCAGCAACACATCCACATCCATCTCACGCGGACCCCAGCGCAACCTTTCCTGCCGGCCGAGCTTTGCCTCCACCGACTTGCACGCATGCAGCAATTGCAGCGGTCCCAGACTCGTTTCCACGCGTACACAGAGGTTCAGGAAGTCCGGCTGGTCCGCTACGCCCCAGGGCGCGCTGCTGTAGAGATTGGAGACCGCCTCAATCCCAATGCCCGGCATTGCCGCCAGCAGGTCCACCGCCTGTGCCAGCGCCGCCTCGCGATCACCCAGATTGGTGCCCAGACCGAGCGCAGCCTCAGCCATTGCGGGTCCGTGTGATCGACACGCCGACATGGTCCACCAGGTGCCGGATCGGCGCCGACGGCTTGCGGACCGTAACGGTCACTTCCTCGACAATGTCCCACTTGGCCAGGATCGCATCGGCGATGCGTTCGGCGAAGGTTTCAATCAGATTGAATACAGTCTTTCCGGACAGGTCTTCGGCAAGGTCACAGACTTCCCCATAATGGACCGTCTCTTCCATCTGGTCGGTTGACGTCGCGGGCTGGCCGAGGCGGCAGTCGATATCGATGAAGAATTTCTGGCCGAGGGATTTCTCCGCCTTGTGGACCCCATGAAAGCCGTGAAGGCAAAGGTTGGAAACAAAGATGCGGTCGGTCAAATGGCGCTCCCAATGGCTTGAAACATGTCGAGCGCCTCGCGGTGCGCGGCGACGTCATGGACGCGAAGAATGGTTGCGCCCCGGTAGACGCTGTCGAGCCCGGCGGCAAGCGTCCCGACGAGCCGCTCGTCCACAGGCTTGCCCGTCAGGCGCCCAATAAAGGATTTCCGCGAGACCCCGACCAGGACCGGACAATCGGTATCGACCAGCACATCGAGGTGCGCGAGCACACCGAAATTCTGGTCATAGGTCTTGGCAAAGCCGACGCCCGGATCGAGCAGGATATGCGCGCGGGGAATGCCGGCGCGGTCGGTCATGTCGAAGGCGCGCCCGAAGAACTCCGCCATGTCCTCGCGGAGGTCTATGTCGCCATCCGTTTTGCCGCGATTGTACGTGATGCAGACAAGGCTTTCGGTCTCGGCCACGGCGTCGGCCATGCCCTCATCCTTGGTCATGCCCCAGACATCATTCACAAGCACCGCGCCCGTCTCGACAGCGCGCCGGGCGATCTCGGCCTTGTAGGTGTCGATGGAGAGCGGCAAGGCGTCCGGCCCGGCAAGGCGCGTAATGGGCTCACGCACGCGGGCCCATTCGTCTTCGAGGCTCACCGGATCACCTCCGGGCCGCGTCGACTCGCCGCCAATGTCGAGAATGTCAGCCCCCTCGTCTTCCATCTGCGCGGCATGGGCGAGCGCGGGCGTCAGAGAGTCATGCGCGCCGCCATCGGAAAAGGAATCGGGCGTCACATTCAGGATGCCCATGATCAGCGGCCGCCTGACGCCGAGACGCTCCAGCAATCGGTCCCGAACCGCGTTCCGCGCAAGTCTGTCCATGGGCGTGTCCTCCCTGCGCCGCACAGGTAGTGCTTCAGGGTGCCGGGAACAACGGTTCGCCTGTCACTATCCCCTCCCGCCTCCGGATTTTGGCCAGGCTTTTCAATGTATGGGGCGGGCCCGAATCCAACCGGATGGGTAGAGCTGTACAGTCAGCCCTGTCGGCATCCCGCGATGAAAGTGCCGACGAAGGTCCGGAGTGCGAAGAGGATTGGCATCTCCTTCTTGGCGCTCCCGGCGGATGGACGGAGCCTCGCGTGCACTCGGGGTCATTCCATTCCATCCAATTCACAAAAAAGGCCCCAGCGTCCGGAGCTCCGCTCCATCCGCCAGGACCTGACAGAAAACCGGATGGGCGATGCCCAGTCCGGCTTTTCCTGCTGCCTAGTCTTTGGTTTCCACGCCCGGATCGTTCTTCGAATAGGCGTCTTCCAGTTCCTGCGTGTCGGGGGCTGGTTTGAGGGCTCCAGCCTTGGTTTCTGCGGCGCCTGTGTCGGCGTCCAGCGTCTCTGGAGCATTCGGATGGCGTCCGTCGCGTGGCATCAGGACCGGGTTCTTGCCTTCATCGAGGTGCTGGGCGCGCTCTGCGGCGGTACCGGGCGCCTCGGGGCGGTCTTTCTGACCGTCATCGCGCAGGAAGCCATGCTCGCCGTCCTGCGGCTGGTCGTCCGTACTCCGGTAGCCAGCCTGATTCGTGTCTTCACGGCCGGGAGTCTCGCCATCGCCTCGCTGCTGGCTGAGGTCATTCTGGCGCTGGGTGTCGAGATCTGATTCTTGCTTGTTCATGATGGTCTCCTTTCGGAAAACCAACGGGCGATCAGCGCGGGATGTTCCCAGGAGACGTCGCAAGCAGGGTTAAATCGGGGTAATCGGACAGGCGCGTCGCGTATTTCATGCCTGAAATCGATGCTCGATCGATTTCTGCCGTTTCACGTCATCGGAAGGAAATGGTGTGCCCTACAGGGTTCGAACCTGTGACCTACTGATTAAAAGTCAGTTGCTCTACCAGCTGAGCTAAGGGCACGCCGGAACGCGCGATTTAGGCGACCAGAACCGAGCGGTCAACCGCCTCTTGCATTGTATGGCTTGAAGTCGCCACAATTTTCGCATCACCCTCGCCGCATGAGACGTATATTCCCCCTTTTCCTTACACTTGCAGCAGTTGGCGCGTGCGCCAGCCAGCCTGCTCCCACAACCCAACAAACCGAGTCGGATGGCAGCCTGACCGAAAATGTTGGGGACGCCGCCGGCAGCGCCTATACCCAGACACGGAACGGCCTGTCGGATGCAGCTCTGTCCCCGCTGGAGGATTTCAATCTGCGCCGCGAGCCGATTCCGGAAATTCTCGAAGGGGTTCAGAGTCCCTATGACATGCCAGAGAAGATGAATTGCGACGACGTAGAACGCCGCCTGGCAGAGCTCGACGCAGTGCTCGGCCCGGATTGGGATACGCCGGTACCGGATGAAAGATTGCGGACCGAGAAGCTCGCAGATTCGGCTGCGGATGCGACCCTCGGCGCCATCGCCTCGGAGGCCCGCGGCCTGATTCCGTTCCGGGGAATCGTGCGCAAGGCGACCGGCGCGGAAAGCCATGAGAAGAAGTACAATCTGGCCTACAAGATCGGCGCCCAGCGGCGCGCCTATCTGAAAGGCATGGGCCTTGCCATGGATTGCCCCCTGCCCGCCCGTCCGGACTTCGCCGCCGAGCGCGACCCGACAGCGGTTACCTTCAAGGGCGATGCGCCGACCGTGCAAAATTCAGGCGCCTATGATTCCTACCAGCAGAAGCAGCTGGAAAATCTTACGCCTGTTGGTCCTTCGGAGCAGACTTCGTCGACGCCCATGCCGTCTGCAGTCGATGACGAAGGGCTTCAAACCGTCCCTCCGCAATACTGAGGCGGATTTCCTGCATCAGAGCCTGGAAGAAGGCCGTGTTGTGCCAGCTGAGCAGCATGGGCCCCAGATATTCGCCTGCCTTGAAGAGGTGGTGATAATAGGCGCGTGAATAATCCTGGCTGGCCGGGCAATTCACCGCCTCGTCGAGCGGTGAGGTGTCTTCCGCGAACCGCGCATTCTTGACGTTCACCGGCCCATCCCACGTCCAGGCCTGTCCATGACGGCCAGACCGCGTGGGCAGGACGCAATCGAACATGTCGATGCCGCGCGCGACGCTCTCCACCAGATCGATGGGCTTGCCGACGCCCATGACATAGCGCGGCAGATGGCCCGGCAAGTGCGGCACCGTCATGTCGATGGTGGCGCACATCTGGTCGTGCCCCTCACCCACAGCGAGCCCGCCGAGCGCGATACCCCCAAAACCCTGGGAGATGACCCCCTTGGCGGATTTCTCCCGCAGGTCGGCAAAATTGGACCCCTGCACGATGCCGAACAGGGTCTGCCCCTCGCGGTCACCGAAGGCGTCGAGGCTCCGCTGCCCCCAATCAAGCGACAGGTCGAGGCTGCGCTCGGCCTCTGCGTGCGAACAGGGATAATCGGTGCATTCGTCCAGCTGCATGGAAATGTCGGCGCCCAGCAGGTCAGCCTGGATCTCGATGCTGCGCGCAGGCGTCAGCCGGTGGGTGGAGCCGTCAATATGGCTCTGGAAGGTGACGCCGTCGGCATCCATCTTGCGGAGCTGCGCCAGCGACCAGACCTGAAAGCCGCCACTGTCGGTCAGCATCGGGCCATCCCAGTGCGCAAAGGCGTGCAAGCCGCCGAGCCGCTTCACGCGCTCTGCGCCGGGCCGTAGCATCAAATGATAGGTGTTGCCGAGGATGATATCGGCCCCGGCCTCCTTTACCTGGTCCATATAGAGCGCCTTGACCGTGCCGGCCGTGCCCACGGGCATGAAGGCCGGCGTGCGGATGTCACCGCGCGGTGTCTTGAGCGTGCCCGTGCGGGCCTTGCCCTCGGTCGCCTTGATCTCGAATGGAAATGTCGTCATGGGCCGAGGCCTATAAAGTCAATGCAGGCCCCTGCCTAGACGGCGCTACAGCCGGTAGATGCGCCGCGCGGTTTCCGTGAATAGCGCACGTTGCTCGATTTCCGAGTATTTCGCGGCAATCTTTTTCAATCCGTTCCACAGGACCGGATAGCTGATGGACCAGCGATCCACCGGGAAATTGCTCTCGAACATGCAGCGGGCCGCGCCGAAACAGTCGATCATGTGATCGTAATAGCGCTGCTGGGCGAGCACGAACTCGTCCGAGGTCGGCGGCGTGTCGCGCTCGTGCCAGCCCCAGCCATTGTCCGGCATGGCGAGGCCGCCGAGCTTGGCGACGACATTCGGGCAATGGGACAGGTCGGCCATGTCGTCCCGCCACTGCTCGAAAATCTCTTCGCGTTTCTCGGCATAGGGCCCGATGCCCAGCGGCGTGCCGAAATGGTCGAGCACCATGGTCGTGTTCGGCACCGCCTTCACCAGATCGAGATAGTCGCGGTTCTGGTGGTGATAGTGCCAGGTGTCATAGGAGAGATTGTGCTCGCCGAGCAGCTGCAGGCCCCGGCGAAAATCTTCATCCGCATAGAGACGCTCGGGCGCGCGGCCCGGAATGCGCAAGGTGGCACCGCTGGTGTCCCGCGACCCGGCATGACGGATGCCGCGGAACAGGCCCTTGGCGGCGTCCATATGGGCGTCGAGGATTTCCTCCAGATGTGAGCTGCGCAGGTCCGCATGGCCGACAATGCCCGCAATATAGGGCCCGCCCTTCGCTTTCATCTCTGCGGCAGCCGCTGCCACGAATTCGGTCTCACCAACGGGTTTCAGATGGTCCGGCCCATCCTCGCGATAGGCCGCGCCACACTCCATGAAGACCGTCTGTACCACATTGTGCCCACTGGTCAGGTCGCTCAGGAATTCCGGCACATTGTAGTGCATGTCCGCCTGCGGCCAGAGATGATGGTGCGGATCAATGATCTCGCGATCCGGATCGACAATCTCTTCCTGAACCTGTGCCAGCCAGTCGCTATTGTTGAATACCATCTCCGTGTCCTCCAGTTTTCGGAGGAGTGTGAGCCTGTGAAACGCGAAAGGCCAGCCCTGAGGCCGGCCTTTTATCGGGATATTTTTCGGGAGATCAGAACTCGATTTCGGCGCCGACGAGTTCGGGTAGCTGCAAGACGATCAACAGGTCGCGCATTTCCTGGCGGGCGGCGACATGGCTCATCGTGAAGGAGACGTTGGAGCCCTTCTCGGTGAGGTCCAGCAGGGTCAGGCCGGCCGGGAACAGTTCGCGATAGATCACACGCTCGGAAAGGCCAGGCGCGAGACGGAAGCCGATACGCTTGGAGAGATTGGTCAGCGCTTCGCCAACGCGTTCCTTGTTGCGCGCGGCAAGCGGCGACATGCGGTTGCGCATGACGATCCAGTCGATCGGACGGCGCGACGTCTGCGCCTTCTTCTTGCGGCAGGACCAGACCATTTCGGAATAGAAGCTCGGGCGCAGCACTTCGAGCGTCTGCGGGTTCACATCGCCCAGCAGGTCAAAATCAACGAAGCTGTCATTCAGTGGCGTAATCAGCGTGTCGGCATTCACATGCGCGAGACGCGAAAGGTATGTGTCGCCGCCCGGACCATCGATGATGATGAAATCGCAGGCTTTCTTCAGGCGCGCCACGCTGCTGAGAAAGCGCTGGGTCTCTTCGGATTCCGCCTTGTCGAGATCGCGTTCGGTGGAGGCATCGACGCGCACGATCTCCGGCATCGGAAGCTTCGCGCCGGTGGACTGCATCCAGCGGAGACGGTTTTCCAAATAGCGTGTCAGGCTGCGCTGGCGGACGTCGAGGTCGATGACCCCGACCTTCTTGCCCATCCGCATCAACGCGACCGACAAATGCATGGAGACCGTCGACTTGCCCGCTCCGCCCTTTTCATTGCCCACGACAATGACCCGGGCCTCGCGCTGCTGCGCTGACAGGTCCGGGCCGCTAACCGTTTCGAGCGGGGCGAATCCATCAGCGGGCATTATCGACAACTCCTTGCGGGACAATTTGGTTGGTTAGGGCTCAGGCGACGTGAGACATCTCGGCGCTGGCAGGCTTGCCGCTGGAGATCACGTCCATGAACAGGTCGGCGTCTTCAGCAGGCATGTCGCCATAATGCGCGGCCATCGGCTCGCCATCGAACAGCACATCGTCCGACATGATCGGGCCGAACGCGGCTTGCATCGGCAACTCGGCGCTGACAGGTGCGTGGGCCGCAATGTCGGTGAGCAGGCCACGAAGGCTGGAGAGCGTGTTGGACACGCGTCCGAGATCGCGTGTGTAGAGCGCCGCGGATTCAGTTACCGGGCTGCCGTCGCGATCAAACATCCATTCGTCAACCGCATTCGGGTTCAGATATTCCCGGATCGGCTCGGGTATGGCCGTTTCAGCAAGCCTGGACTTGCCTGCTGCCAGTCGGAGACCGATAGAAAGCGCGAAGGTTTTAAGCGGAGCGAGAATGCGATGTGTCATAGGTTTGAAATTCCTCCGAATGGGTTAACAACGCGTTTACGAAATCCTCTGGCAGGATGTTTTAAACAATCCTCATACAGGAAGTTTTCATAGTGAATTCCATGACAGGTAAGTTAACGGACGCGGTACGCTCGCGGGCCGAGCTGCAACAACAGATTCGGGCATGGCGCCAAGCCGGTGAAACTATTGGATTTGTTCCCACAATGGGGGCCCTGCATGGGGGGCATCTGTCGCTTGTGCAAAAGGCCCGCACCAAGGTGACAAAAACGGTCGCCAGCGTGTTTGTGAACCCCACACAGTTCGCACCTGGCGAGGATTTCGACACATATCCACGCGACGAATCGGCCGACCGGGCCAAACTCGATTCGGCGGGATGCGATCTCGTCTACCTGCCCACGGTCGAGGAAATGTACCCGGAAGGCACCCGCACCAATGTGCGCGTCGAGCAGATGTCCGACCTGTTGGACGGGATCTACCGACCACACTTCTTCTATGGTGTCGCGACCGTGGTGGCGCGCCTCTTCCTGCACGTCCAGCCGGATGTCGCCGTGTTCGGGGAGAAGGATTACCAGCAGCTGCAGATCATCCGCCGGATGGTGAAGGATCTCGGTTTCCCCATTGAAATCCTCGGCGGGGAGACGACCCGTGACTCGGACGGGCTCGCGCAGTCTTCGCGCAATCTCTACCTATCGCCCGAACAGCGCCGTGCAGCCGGGGCGATGCAGGCCGCTTTGCACCGGGCCTCGGTTCGCCTGTCTCTGGGCGCGACGCCGTCAGACGTGCTGGAGGAAGCCCGGCGCCTGATCATGGCGTCCGGCTTCACGGAGATGAACTATGTCAGCCTTGTCGATCCCGACTCCCTGAAAGACCTGCCTGACGTGCCCCTGCCCGCTGGTACGGTTGCGCGGCTGCTCGGCGCGGCATGGCTCGGCAAGACGCGCCTGATCGACAATATCAGCGTGACGCGGTGAACTCTTTCAGCGCGGCCAGGACCGCCTGATTGTCGTCTGCCGAGCCAACTGTAATCCGCAACCGTTCCGGCAGGCCGTAGCCCCCAACAGCGCGGACAAGGATGTTGCGCGCCTTGAGGAAGTTGTTCGCCGCCGCAGCGCGCTCTGAGGAGCCGAACTCCGGCAGCACGAAGTTCGCGTCACTGTGCGGGGTCGGAAGGCCCATCGCGTTCAGGGCCTCGGTCATGCGGGCGCGCCAGTCGGTATTATGATCGCGGCTCTTGGCTAGGAAGTCGGTATCCTGAATGCTGGCCATGCCGGCGGCCACAGCCAAGCCGTTCACATTGAAGGGCCCGCGAATACGCTGATAGGTCTCGGCGATCTCGGCGGGCATGTAACCCCAGCCAAGACGCAAGGCCGCAAGCCCGTGAATCTTGGAGAAGGTGCGCATCATCACCGTATTGGCCTTGCGGTCCACGAGGTCCCGAATCTGCGCTTCGTATTCCGGGCCGACATATTCGGCATAGGCGCCGTCGACCACGAACAAGACATGCGGCGGCAGGGTGTCCTGCAGCTGCTCCAGCGCCTCGACGGGCAGCATCGTGCCGGTCGGATTGTTCGGATTGGCGAGGAACAGGATTTTCGTCCGCTCCGATACCGCGCCAAGGATCGCGTTCACGCCCGCGGTCAGATCGGTTTCAGGCACGGTAACCGGCGTGGCCCCATGTGACAGGGCTGAGACGCGATACATTGAAAAGGCATGCTCGGTGAACAGGATTTCGTCGCCGGGCCCGGCATAGCTCTGGGTCAGCAGGTGGATGATTTCGTCCGACCCGGCCGAGACCACCACACGGCTCGAATCGGCAATGCCAACCGCCTCGGCAATTGTTTCCCGCAAGGCCCGGTATTCCGGATCAGGATAGACATGCACCTCGCCCGCCACGGCTTTCATCGCCTCAATCGCTTTGGGACTGGGGCCGAACGGGTTTTCATTGGAGGCCAGCATGATCACGGAACCGCTCGCGCCGACGAGCTTGCCACCGGGCACATAGGGCTTGGTCTGGGCGATATGCGAGAGGGGGGTAATCTTGGTCATCGCCGCGCGACTTACACGAAAGCGACGAGCTGGGAAACTCGCGATTTGTGCGTCAGCCCTGCGGCGCGGCGGTCGATTCCCGCAGCATCAGCTTGTAATCGAGCAGCTTGTGCCGGGGCGCTTCGCCCCCGGGTGCGGACTCTTCCAGCAACATGCTGACCGCTTCGGCGGCAAGTTCCCGGCTCGGCTGGTAGATGGTCGTCAGGGACGGGCTGATCGTGGTGGCAAGTGGCGTGTCATCAAAGCCGACCACGGAGAGATCCTTCGGCACATTGACCTGACCGCGATAGGCAGCGGCCAGCACGCCGGCAGCCATGTCGTCATTGCTGGCAAAGATGGCGGTGGGCCGGTCCTCCAGCGACAGCAGGGTTTCAGCACATGAAACGCCGGAATCGAACGCGAAGTCGCCGCTCTGGACGAGGTCCGGGTCGAGGGGGATGCCCTCCTCTTCCAGGGCCTGCCGGTAGCCGGCAAAGCGCCGGACTGCCTGCGCATGGGAATCGGCCCCTTTGATGAAGCCGATCCGCCGATGGCCGAGCCCGATCAGGTATTCGGTCATCTCCCGCGCGGCGGCAGCGTCGTCGATGGCAACATCCTGACCGTGATCCACATCTTCGGCCGGCGCGATGCGGACGAAGGGGATACCCCGGTTCTGGAGTTCGGAAATCAGCTTCTCATCATCGGACAAGGGCGGCGTCAGGATGGCGCCCGCCAGCTTGGTCTCGGCCCGCAGGGCCAGAAGCGAAGGGTGATTGTCGCTGCAATCCTCGGTGATGAGACTGTAGCCATAGGCCTGGCAGCGCTGCAGCGCGCCGAGCTGGACTTCGCCGATATAGTTGCGCGACGGGTTGGCATAGAACAGGCAGATGATGTGGCTGTGCCGCGCCCGCAAATTGCGCGCATTGTGATTGGTGCGATAGTTGAGCGTCTTGACCGCTTCGAGCACTTTTACACGGGTTTCTTCCCGCACATTGGTCTCGCCATTCAGCACGCGGCTGACGGTTTTGAAGGACACGCCTGCCTCGCGCGCCACGTCAATGATCGTGGCGGGCCGGACATGTCCGGTAGTCCTGTGCGTTTTCAGCCCGTCGGTCATCGCGGCTCCTCAATTGGAACCCTCAGGAGCAAGCCAATCGCGCAGCAGAAATCCGCCGCAAGCAAGTTCGGCCGCTCATAGGGGTATGGCGGACAAACCTAGCTTCTTTTTCCCTACAGTGACAAGGCCTTGCCAGCGCTCAAAACACGCCGGCAAGGCCTGCCGCTGTCCGGTTTACTTCAGGCTGCGGTTCACCAGGTTTTCCAGCATTTCCTGGCGACCACTGGTGTGGGACGGATTCACGCCCGATTCGGCGGCCTTGTTGGCGATGCTTTCGAGGCTCGCGCCTTCCGACAGCATCATCTTGCCGAGGTCGGAATTCTCCCAGCCAGCATAGCGTTCCGTCTTGAGCTTGGCGATCTCGCCCTTTTCAAGAATGTCGGCGGCCGACAGCAACGCGCGGGCCAGGGCGTCAACGCCGCCGACATGAGCATAGAACAGGTCTTCGACCGTGCTCGACTGGCGGCGTACCTTGGCGTCGAAGTTGAAGCCGCCGGTGTCGAGGCCGCCGGATGGCAGCAATTCGATCAGCGCCAGCGTGATGTCGCGGGTGTCGAGATTGAACTGGTCGGTGTCCCAGCCATTCTGGTAGTTGCCGCAATTGATGTCGATCGAGCCCATGATGCCGAGCGAGACAGCCGTGGCGATCTCGTGGGCGAAGCTGTGGCCTGCCAGCGTGGCGTGGTTCGGCTCGATGTTGACCTGGACTTCGTCTTCGAGGCCGAAGCGCTTCAGGAAGCCATAGACGGTCGCGGAGTCGAAATCATACTGGTGATACATCGGCTCGTGCGGCTTCGGCTCGATCAGGATTTTTCCTTCAAAGCCGATCTTGTGCTTGTGGTCGACAACCATTGCGAGGAAGCGTCCGAAATTGCCGAGTTCGCGGTCGAGGTCCGTGTTCAGCAACGTGTCATAGCCTTCGCGGCCGCCCCAGAGCACGTAATTCTCGCCGCCGAGGGCCTGCGTCACTTCCATACAGTCACGGATCTGGCGAACGGCAACCGCGGCGACTTCCGGGTTCGGATTGGTCAGGCCACCGGCGCCGAAACGCGGATTGCTGAACAGATTGGCCGTGCCCCAGAGCAGCTTGATGCCCGTCGCTTCCTGATAGGCTGCGAGACGGTCGGCCTGGCGCTTGAGATTGTTTGACAGATCATCCGGTGTCGGAGAATCCTCGGTAACGTCCACATCGTGGAAGCAATAGTAAGGTAGGCCGAGCTTGCTGAAGAATTCGAAGGCTGCAGCCATCTTCGCATCGGCTGCGGCGCGGTCATTCGCGGCGCCATGCCAGGGGCGATTGAACGTGCCACCACCGAAGACATCAAAGCCGTCCCAGCAGAAGGTGTGCCAATAGCAGACGGCCATGCGCAGATGGTCTTCCATCCGCTTGCCCATGACCATCTGGTCCTTGTTGTAATAACGGTAAGCCAGCGGATTCTCGCTGTCTGGTCCTTCAAACTTGATCGGGTCAATGTTCTTGAAGACGGGATCGCCGCCTACCTTGATCTGTCCGTCAGCCATGTCTCTATTTCTCCTCAGAACGCATCTTTCAGCATACGGTACAATGTACCAAATTTCTCGTATTTGGGGGCCAGCCGGTCGCTATCGCTTTCCTTCGGCTCAACAATCTGAAGCACTTCCGGTGCCTCGAACATTTCATCGACCGAGCCGCCCATCACGGCGTAGCGGGCCAGACGCGCGGCGCCATACGCCGGGCCTGTGGCCGCGCCATCGCGGTAGACCATCGGGCGGTCCAGAACAGCGGACAGGATACGGCCCCAATAGGTCGATTGGGCCCCGCCCCCGATGACAGAAATCGAATGCACATCCACGCCGGACTCCACGAGCGCGCGGAAGCCGTCCGCCATGCCGAAGGCCACGCCTTCGAGCACGGCCTGGCCGATCTGCGCCGGGCCGGAATCATGGGTCAGACCGAACAGGACACCCGACGCATGGGGATTATTGTGAGGCGTGCGTTCGCCAGACAGATAGGGGAGGAAGAGTTCAGACCCGTTAAGGCCTGCCTCTGTCTGCGCGAGCCGCACGAGCTCACCTGCGTCGGATGTCCCGGTCAGTTTGACGGCCCAGTCGAGGCAGCTGGCTGCGCTCAACATGACCGACATAAGGTGCCACCGATCCGGCAAGGCATGACAGAAGGCATGCGCCGCAGAATCGGGATTGGAACGGAACGTATTGCCCGCAACGAAAATCACGCCGGAGGTTCCGAGGGAGAGGAGCGCTTCGCCCTCGTCGATCACGCCGACCCCGGCTGCGCCCGCTGCATTGTCGCCGCCGCCGGCAACCACCGGCACGCGGTCCATGCCCCAGGCTTCGGCCGCTTCCTGACGCAGAACACCGGTCACTTCATGACCCTCATAGAGCTTTGGCATGTGATCGACCGTCAGGCCGCAGGCCGCGAGCAATTCTTCCGACCAGGTCCGCGCGGCAACATCCATCCAGAGCGTGCCGGACGAATCCGACATGTCGGACGCCAGATCGCCGGTCATGCGCAGGCGCACATAATCCTTTGGCAGGAGCACCTTGTGCACCTTGTCGAAGGCCTCCGGCTCGTGCCGGCGCACCCATTCGAGCTTCGGCGCGGTAAAGCCGGGCATCACGAGATTGCCGCCCTTGGACACGAAAGCGGGTGTGCTCTCCTGCAGGTCTCGGCATTCTTCGAAGCTGCGCCCATCATTCCAGAGAATGGCCGGCCGGATCGAGGCGAGCGACTTGTCGAGCAGGGTCGCGCCATGCATCTGGCCGGACAGGCCGACAGCCTTCACCTGATGACGGCGATTCACATCCAGCTTGGCGACGGCCATGTTCGTGGCGGTCCACCAATCGGACGGATTTTGTTCGGACCAGAGGGGTTTGGGACGCGAAATCGGGAGCTCCGCCTGGCTGACTTCAACCTGGCGTCCTGCCTCATCAATCAGCGCTGCCTTCACGCTGGATGTGCCTATGTCGATCCCTAGAAACACGTTCCGAATGTCCTCCCTGGCAGCCCGTCTGAGTGCGGCTGTCCACTAAATGATACCGCTATCATTTCACCTTTGCCATCGCAAGAGCGGAATATCAACTTGCCGAAACGCGGCAGATCCGCCTCTGCCGCAACGTCAAGGTCCGACAAAAAGACCGATCCAGCTTTTCATGTTAGCGTTAGCATGCTTTGTAGCCAACACTTGCGGATAAGGGAGATCGGGGTTTGGCCGATTCAACTGCGCTGTCGCGCCTCATACTCGAAACCAAAGCCATGAAGTTGACCTTGCTGCCCGACCTCGGCGGCAGTGTGGGCGGCTTGACCTACAAGACCCAGGACATTCTGCGCCCTTTTGCGCGCACTGCGGATGAAAGCCCGCTGCAGACTGGGGGGTTCCCCCTATTCCCGTTCTCAGGCCGGATTTCCGAAGGCCGCTTTGTCTGGAATGGCCACGCTGTGTCCCTCGCGCCGAACTTCCTGCCCGAACCGCACGCCATTCACGGTCAGGCCTGGCATGCGGCCTGGCAGGTGGCAGAGCATGGCAGTGATCATGCGCGGCTGGTGTTTGACTACAGGCCCGGAGACTGGCCGTGGGCCTATCGCGCGGAACAGGATTTCACCCTGCGGGAAGATGGCCTGGACCTGACGCTTCGCCTGACCAATCACGGCGAAGACTCCATGCCTGCCGGGCTTGGCTGGCATCCCTATTTCCCCCGCATGGATGCACGCGTGACCGTGCCGGTCGATCGGGTCTGGACGTCGGATGAGGGCATGATCCCAAACAGGCTGGATGTGCCCGCCGCAGGCGCTGATGTGTCTGAGTGGCGTGTTGTCGATGAACTTGACCTCGACAATGCCTTCACCGTGTCAGACCGGCTCAGCTGCATCGAATGGCCCAGCCGGAATCTGCGCGTTGAAATGGTTTCGGACACCGTGCTCGGTCACATGGTGATCTACACGCCAAAGGGACAGGATTTCTTCTGCGTCGAACCCGTCAGCCACGCGCCCGACGCGGTCAACAGCGAGCATTCGGCCGAACTGACAGGGCTGCACAGCCTTGCCCCCGGTGAAACGCTGTCGGCACGGATCAGCCTGACCATCCGCGAGGCCTGAAACGTCTGACTTCAGACCTTGATGACGGAATCGCGTTCGATGATCGCGACATCCAGAACGGGGTTCAGATCGCCCGCTTCGCCCTCTTCCTGGGTGATGAAGGATGCCAGCAAATCGACTGACTGGTAGCCCATTTCGGCGATCGGCTGGCGGACCGTGGTCAGCTGCGGCCAGATCGCGCTCGCGATGGGCGTGTCATCGTATCCGACCACGGAAATATCTTCCGGCACGCGCTTGCCATGTCGGAAAGCCGACGCGATCACGCCGGCGGCCATGTCATCATTGCTGGCAAAGATTGCCGTGGGCTGGTCTGCGAGATCCAGCATCTTGTCGGCCGCTTCCATGCCGCTCCGATAAGTGAACCGGCCGCGCCGAACGAGATTGGGATCAATGTCGAGGCCATGCTCCTTCATTGCCAGCTGGAACCCGCTATAGCGGCGATGCGACGAGATCTGGTCTTCGGCGCCGATCACGAAGCCGATCCGGGTATGGCCATGAGCGATCAGGTATTCCGTCATGCGTTTGGCGGCGGCCTCGTCGTCGATGGCTAGGCTCGTGCCGGATTCCGGCTGGGTGCGCGGCGCGATCAGCACGCAGGGGATGCCCGCCTCTTCCAGCTTGGACAGAAGGAGGTCGTCTTCGCTGAGCGGCGGCACGACGAGAATGCCGTCCAGGCCGGCGCCGCTGACACGGCCGACAAGCTCGTCCACATCGGAAGGGTCCTGATAGGAGGAGAAATCCTCGAGCACCAGATGGTGCCCCGCTTCGCGGCAGCGGTTCATCGCGCCGATCAGCAGCTCGCTGAGATAGGAGTTGCTAGGATTGTTGAAGATCATGCCGATGAACAGCGAACTGCCACCGGCAAGACTGCGGGCCAGCAGGTTCGGGCGATACTTCAATTCCCGGATGGCGTCCTCGACACGGGCGCGGGTGGTTTCGCGCACCACGTCCCGGCGGTTGAGCACGCGCGAGACCGTCATCTGAGACACGCCGGCAAGTTCGGCAACTTCCTTGATCGTCGCGTGTTGGCGCCGTCCTGTTTTTGTAATTTTTTCGGCCATATTTGTGTTTCTTATCCCGTCAGCAGGGGTCCCATCCTGCTATTCCTTCTATGTCTTGCGTCGCCTGAACGTCGGGACATCAAACCGTTTCTGCAAGTTTTTCAAGACGATTCAGCCAGATGGGGTAATGTGGCGCAGGTCAGGGCACACACAGGGTGCGGACCTGAGCGCATCTGCCCCTCAGGCGCGCATCTTCTTGCCGCGATATCTGGTTTCATGGGGCGCCGGGCGTGAACCCCACCATTTTCCGCCCGCTCCACCCCTCGTCCAAACCGAGGCGAAGGTGTCGCGTCTGGTCAATCCGGTCATGGTTTCCTCCCTGTTGAATGCGGCTCTTGGCGGCCTTGGTATTCCCCTTTGGTAACGCTATCATACCCCGAATAGAAACCGGGTCCATACCGGACAGGCGACAGAGGGAGCGGAGCCATGCAAACGCGAATACGAAATTGGAGATCCGCTGCCGGTACCGGCGCGCTCACCCTGGCAGCGGCCTGCGGGCCGGCTGACGCCCCGGTCACCCCACCGTCTGCAAGCGCGGAAGCGCGTTTCGCTTACCTCACCTATAGTGGCAGCGACCCGATATTTGAGCTGCCCCTCTCTGAGGGTCAGGCGCGCAACCCCATCCTGGCGGGCTATTATCCGGACCCCAGCATCGTGAAAGTAGGCGAGGATTATTACCTCGTGAATTCCTCCTTCACCCACTATCCCGGCATTCCGGTGTTCCATAGCCGCGACCTGATCAATTGGACCCAGATCGGCAATGTCATCGACCGGCCGGACATGCTGGACTTTTCCGGGCTCACCGTGTCGCGCGGCGTCTTTGCCCCGACCATCGAGTTTCATGACGGTCTGTTCCATGTGATCAATACCTGCGTCGATTGCGGCGGCAATTTCATCGTGACCGCAACCGACCCGGCCGGGCCCTGGTCCAATCCGGTCTGGCTAACACATGTCGGCGGGATCGATCCGTCCCTTTTTTTCGATGAGGATGGCAAGGCCTATATCCTGAACAATGATGCCCCTGAGGGCGAACCACTCTATCAGGGCCACCGCGCCGTCTGGATTCGCGAGGTCGATCCGGAAAGTTTCGCGCAAGTCTCCGAGCCGGTCGTTGCGGTGAATGGCGGCGTGGATTTGTCGAAGAAACCCGTCTGGATCGAAGGCCCGCATCTCTACAAGGTGGATGGCAAATATTTGCTGAGCGCGGCCGAAGGGGGCACCGGCCCGCAGCATTCGCAGGTCATCCTGACGGCCGAGTCTCCGCTTGGGCCTTTTACGCCGCACCCGGATAACCCGGTCCTGACACAGCGCGATCTTCCCGAAGACCGGCCGGAGCCGATCACGTCAGTCGGACATGCTGATTTTACACAGGATGGTGACGGCAATTGGTGGGCTGTCTTCCTCGGCACGCGGCCCTATCAGGGCAATGAGTACAATACCGGCCGGGAAACCTTCCTGATGCCGGTGACATGGGAGAAGGGAATCCCGCGCATCACGGCGCCCGGAGACGTGATCCCGCATGTCATTGACCGGCCTGCCCTTCCCGCCCAACCGGACGCGCCGCTGCCCCTGACGGGAAATTTCACCTATACGGACACCTTCGATGAGGAGGCATTGCCGCTCCATTGGCTCACTGTGCGCATACCTTCAGAAGACGGCTACCGGCTTGAGACTGGTGACCTTGTGCTTGAGAAACGCGCCCAAGGAGTCGGCGATCCGGGGCATCCCTCCTTCCTCGGGCGACGCCAGCAGCACACGAATTCCGAGACCTATACAGAAGTCATGTTCGTGCCGGGCGATTCCGATGATGAAGCGGGCCTCGCCGCGTTCCAGAATGATGCGGCCTATTACACGCTCGGCCTTTCCCTCAATGATGACGGCGCATCTGTCGTACGGTTGCGCAGGCGCGCGAGCGAAGATGCAGATCCCGACGGTGAGATTGTCACTGAAGTGCCCGCCCTTGCCGCGTCGGGCGAGCCGCTGAAGCTGAAAATCGCCGCGCATGGTCCCGAGATGGACTTCTATCAGGCCTCTCCTGAAGGCGAATGGCAGCCTGTTGCGCTGGGGGAAGATGGCACGATCCTCAGCACGGAGAAGGCTGGCGGCTTTGTCGGAACGCTTCTGGGGGTCTACGCACAGTCGAAATAGGACTGATCCACACACACATGAAAATGGCGGCCTCGTTCGGAGGCCGCCATTGTCGTTTTGAAATTAAGCAGGCTGGTTCCTAGTCGGTGCAGGCCGCCTCGCCCGTTGACGGTTCAAACCGGATGTCCGCCATGGCAACGGTGCCGGCTTCTTCCGTCCCGATCACAGCCGGAATTTGAACACTGGTCATATCCGTCAGCCCGAGACAGGCGGCCGAGGTGCGGTACTCAGCCCATTCCGCGCCTGTGACCGTGACCGTTTCAACTGCCTCGCAATTTCCATCCTGGTCACAGGAGCCACTGATCGTAACGGCATGTTCGCCGCCGTCCGGCACCTTGGCCGCGAAGACGATGTCGAGCGCAGTGTCTCCGTCTGCATTCAAATTGACCGGATTGGTGAACGATCCGAAGTAGAGCGCACCGGCCGGCTCAGACCAGGTCAGCACCAGACCATCTTCCTGAATGTCATAATCCGTGCGGCTGATCGAAAGGCCAGCGAGTTCGGTGAGACCGGGCTGAAGCGTCGTGTAGGCACCTTCGAAAGCCAGAAGCGTGGCCCACCGGTCGCCGGGCCGGCCCCGTTTGAACAGGGTGCGCGGGTCAGCATTGCCCATCAGCTCTTCTGACAAGCCCGGATCTTCGCTCAGCTCGCCAAGCTCTGAAGCTGCGGAGGCATAGCTGAGGCCATATCCGTATTCGAACAGCGGCTCGTAAGGCGCATCTTCCGGATTGAGGCGTCCGGGCTGGGCCGTTGCTGGCCAGGAAAAGGACAGGCGGCCGGTGAAATCATACTCCGGCTCCGTCTGGAACAGGACATCGGCCACGCCGCCCCCCTCGGAGCCCGGAAGCCAGGCCGCCACGAAGGCATCGGAATCATTCATCTCCGGATTCACCCAGAGCGGACGACCGGACAGGAAGACCGACACGACCGGAATGCCCTTGTCTTTGAAGACTTTAAGCTTCGTGGTGTCGAAACCGTTCGGGACGAAATCCATCGTCCGAACATCGCCAATGCCTTCCGCATACGGGTTTTCGCCGTACACCGCGATCACGACATCGGCGTCGACATCGGATTCGCCTGCCGGATCAAAGACCAGCGTACCGCCCCCTGGCAGCAAGGCATCCTCGATACCTTCCAGGATGGATTCGCCATTCTGGAAGTGGCCATTGTCATAGCCGCCGCCCTGCCAGGACAGGGTCCAGCCGCCAGCCGCCTTGGTGATGCTGTCGGCGCCGTCGCCGATGACCAAAACGGTCTGTTCCGTGCTGAGCGGCAGAAGGTTGTCATTGTTCTTGAGCAGGACAAGGGATTCCCGCACGGCCCGTCGGGCCACTTCGCGGGCCGCTGGGGTTGCCAGCAGGCTTTCATCATTTGCGCCGGGGCGCTCGCTCGGGGCAGGCTTGTCGAAAATGCCATAGGCAAGCTTCACACGCAGGATACGGCGCACGGCATCGTCAAGGCGCTCCATCGGGATGTTGCCATCCTTCACATGCTGAAGCGTGCTCTCATAAAGGCCCTTCCAGCTGTCCGGCGCCATATACATGTCGAGGCCGGCATTCAGCGATTGCGGGCAATCCGTATTTGTACAGCCTGGCACCTGTCCGTGGCCATTCCAGTCACCGACGACAAAGCCTGTGAAGCCGAGGCGATCTTTCAGTACTTCAGTCAGCATGGCGTGGCTGCCATGCATCTTGACGCCCTGCCAGCTGGAGAAGGAGGACATGACGGTCTGCACACCGGCTTCGAGCGCGGTGAAATAGCCTTGAGCGTGAATGTCGATCAGTTCCTGCTCGGTCGCCTGGGTCTCGCCCTGGTCGATGCCGTCCAGTGTACCGCCATCGCCAACATAATGCTTGGCGCTGGAAATGACGTGGCCGTCACCGAGGAAGCTCTCGTCTGCTGGCCGCCCCTGCAATCCGTAGACGATCCGTTCGGCATAGGCGCGGACAATCTCCGGGCGTTCGGAATAACCTTCATAGGTCCGGCCCCAGCGATCATCACGCGGGGTGGCGATGGTAGGCGCGAACGTCCAGTCATGACCCGAAACGATGAGTTCCTCGGCCGTGATCCGGGCGATCTCCTCGATCAGGTCCGGATCATTGGCGGCGCCAAGGCCGATATTGTGTGGGAAAATCGTGGCGCCCGTCAGGTTGGCATGACCATGAACGGCGTCGATGCCCCAGATGACGGGTATGGCGATCTCGACGCCTTCCGGATCAACCGAAGCCTGCCAGTAGGCGTCGGCATCCGCGAGCCAGGCGTCCATGGGCGCGAAGGGCTCATCGCCCGGCGCGGAACTGCCGCCGCTCAACACGGAGCCAAGCCGATATTTCTTCACGTCTTCCGGCGTGAGGCTGTCGCTGTCGCCCTGGATGACCTGGCCGACCTTCTGCTCCAGCGTCATCTTGGCCATGATCTCGTCGATGCGCGCCTCGATCACCGGGTCCAGATCCGGCACCGTGATCTCTGGCCAGAGGTCTGGCGTGACGGCCAGATCCTGTTCGGTCATCAGGGCCGTCTGCTCCGGCTCTGCCGTCTGGGCCGTCTCCACGGCGTCAGACTTGAGGGGCATGTGGCTGCACCCGGCGACCAGCGCCACGCAAGCCACGCCGCCCAGCAGCGAAATGATTGACGATTTCCGGACAGCCTTGGCCATCGCTACCTCCCATATGTATTTTCTAAAAAAATGCCCCCGCCGACGGATCGGCGAGGGCTGAAAGTTCGAAGGGCCTATCCCTGCATTTCCTCGAGTTCCAATCCCTTGGTCTCCTTGACCGCCTTGAAGACGAAGAAGACGGAGATGAGCGCACACACCGCGTAGAAGCCATAGGCACCGGCGAGGCCGATACCGGCGGTTGCGAGCATGATCGGGAAAGTCATCGTGATCGCAAAGTTTGCAATCCACTGGGCGAAGCCCGAAATGGCGAGACCTGCGCCGCGCACCTGGTTAGGGAACATCTCGCCCAGCGCGACCCACATGACGGGCCCCCAGGACGCGTTGAAGAACACGACATAGGCATTGGCCGCCAACAGCGCGATCAGGCCATAGCTCCCCGGAAGGCTGACAGCCCCCTCGATCGTGATCGCTTTCGAGAAGCAGAACGCCACGATGGCCAGGGTCACGGTCATGCCGACCGAGCCGATCCAGAGCAGCGGCTTGCGGCCGATCCGGTCGATGAGAAGCAGCGCAATGATCACGGCAATGATCGAGACTGCACCGGAAATGATGTTGATCAGCAAGGCGTCGCTTTCGGAGAAGCCAACCGCCTGCCAGAGCACGGCGCCATAGTAGAAGACGACATTGATGCCGACGAGTTGCTGGAACACGGCGAGCCCGATGCCAACCCAGACGATGGGCTTGAACCCGAACTGGCCAAGCGCGTCCTTGAGCGACGGCTTGTGGTCATTGGCAAGCGATTGCTCGATCTCGTCGACCTTGCGATGAGCTGCCTTTGCACCGGCCAGGCGGGAGAGCACTGAACGGGCCTTGTCCGTCGAGCCTTGGGCCACGAGGAAACGCGGGCTTTCCGGAATGAACAGGAGCGCAACAAGGAAGAACGTGGCCGGCAGGAGTTCCATCCAGAACATCCAGCGCCAGGCTTCAAAGCCGAGCAGCCATTCATTCATCGCCGATCCGCCAGTGGCCTGGGCAATGAGGTAGTTCGACACGAAGGCCAGGAAGAGACCGCTGATGATCGCGACCTGTTGGATCGAGGAGAGACGACCGCGATACTTCGCAGGCGCAACCTCGGAGATATAGGCGGGCGACATGACGCTGGCCGCGCCGACAGCGAGACCGCCAATGACGCGATAGACAACGAATTCTGCCGACGAACCGGCAACGCCCGAGCCCCAGGCGGAAATGATGAAGCAGGCGGCGGCAACGATCATCATGGTGCGGCGGCCGAATGCGTCGGACAGGGTGCCCGCCAGCGCTGCGCCGACCGCGCAGCCCAGCAACATGGACGCGACGTTGAAGCCCGTCCCGACATCCTGCGAATTGAAGGCAACCCGCAAGCCGTCAACGGTTCCGTTGATCACGCCCGAGTCGAACCCAAAAAGAAATCCGCCGATCGTGGCGACGGCGGTGATGAGAAGGACCTGGCCGAAACTGCCCTGTCCTGTATCCATACTTACAGTCGTTGATGCGTCGCTCATACCGCGCGCCCTCCCATGTTTCGCGGCAGGCAACCCCCTGCCCGCTTTTTCTGCTTATACCGAAGCTATGCCTCGAATGTTATCGCACAACAAGGAGCCTAACAAAATCAAGTTGTCAACGTTGACACATGATAGGGATTTTACAGTTCTCGCGAGTCGGTGCGACGACGATGCGCAAGATGCGCATCATCGCGAGCCGAGGTCCAGAAGGAATTGGGAAATGGCGAGCCGACTATTTGGCGGTTGCGCAGCTCTGATTGTAGGAGATGATATCATGATTGAATTGACGTGCCAGCGCCTGTAGCGCTTGGTCGGTGCCCATCAATTCTTTCTTGGCGGCCTGGTAGGCGGCCTTGGTTTCATCCGCCTTCGCGGCATGCGCAGCAGAGACCAGGCGGTGGATTTCAGCATCTTCCCACGCCTCGCCTTTCAGCTCGACGTCCGCCGCCATGTCATCGCGTTTCATCTGAATCGTTTCAATTTCCGCCTTTTTGGGCGCCATGGTCGCAGCCATGGCATTGCAGCGCTTCACATCCGCCGCAGTCATCGCCTCTGCAACAGCCGTTTGCGCGGCAAGGACAAGCAGGAAACTAGTGGCAATGGATTTGATCATGAAACGGGGCCTCTCTCTAAGCTCACGTTTTTATGGCGGAAAGTCACTGAAGCAAAGCTGAACGCGGCTGCCCCGGAAGGGCCGCATTTCAGACGCCTCGATCTCGCTCAAGGCCCTCCTGACGCCGGCCAATGACCACAGCATCCAGAATGCGAAAGATGGCGGCAAAATCGGTCAAAAGCTCCCGCACGCGGTCAACGCTGTCGAGCGGCTTGAACATGCTACCCGGCTCAAACAGATTGCCGCCCTCCAGCGTGATGAACATCTCGCCGCCGTCAAAACAGGTCTTCAGGCGCCCGCCATGAAAGGCCTTTTCCAGATCGACGAGATTCTGCATCAGATCCGGCGTCAGCAAATAGCGGCTCTCAACCTGGTCGGTCGTGTAGACCTCGAAAATCTTCTCGAAGACCGGGTCTTCCAGCATGGCGCGCGACATGCCCTTGGCGCCGCCGAACCGATTGAAGAAACCGGCATCCCGCGTGATCAGTGTGCGGCCATAGAAGCGTTTGGGAAATTCAAAGCGCAGGCATTGCCCGTTGAAGACAGTGACCCAGCGCGTCTGGGTCCGTCCCTTGGAATCGCTCGACGTCCGGCGCTCTTCCAAATGCGCCTCGAACAATTCGAATTCCACGCCATTGCGCCTGCCGGTCAGCAGGTCTTCATAATTGGCCCGGTCCCAGCTCGGCACCAGGCCGACATCATGATGCTTGTAGATCGACTCGACAGACCCCGGCTCGGCCGTGAAATCCAGCCCGAGCTTGCGAACCACAGGCAGGACGATCAGATCCTTGGCTTCCTTGCTGAACCGGCGCACATCCCGACCGCCCCAGAACATGTACCCCAGACCGACAATCACGGCGATGATCGCCGCGAACGGGTGACGGATGAGGAACGCGCCGGCCAGCCCGCCCAGGACGGCCACCGCAATGCCGACATAGCGTGCCTGCCGCGCTTTTGCGACGGCGACCTGGCGCTCGGCTTCGCGGGTCAGCAAGGCCGGGCGAATCTCATCCTGAAAGAGACGCGGGAAATCCCTGAACTCATCGGGGAAATGCCCCAGCGCCTTTTGGATATCCGGATCAACCGGCTGCTGCGCCGGGGCTGGATCGGTCGGGGACATGTCCTGGGTCATCTGGGGCGGCCTCTCAAAAACAGACCGCCCCAGTTAAGCTTGGATTCCGTGACAGGTAAAACCTGTATCAGATATCCGCGTAGACGTGCCGCTCGCCCGCAAAGCCCGGATGGGTCGTCGCGCCCTTGTGGGCCGGGCCAACGAGCGCGGCATATTTCTGCAACGCGCCGGAGCCATAGGCCGTGATGCGCGGCTTCCACTGCCGTTTGCGGTCTTCCAGTTCAGCGGGAGTCAGGCGGACATCAATTGTGCCTTTCTCCGCATCGATGGTGATGATGTCGCCATCCTTCAGCAGGCCGATGGGCCCGCCTTCCTGCGCTTCCGGGCCGACATGGCCAATGCAGAAGCCTCGCGTTGCGCCGGAGAAGCGGCCATCCGTGATCAGGGCCACCTTGTCACCCATGCCCTGACCGTAGATCGCGGCGGTGGTGGAGAGCATTTCCCGCATACCGGGGCCTCCCTTGGGGCCTTCGTATCGGATGACGAGAACTTCGCCTTCCTTGTAGTCGCGGTTGGACACGGCTTCGAAACAGGCTTCCTCGCCATCAAAGACGCGCGCCGGCCCGGAGAATTGCAGCGTGTGCAGTCCGGCCACTTTCACGATGGCGCCATCGGGGGCGAGCGAGCCCCACAGGCCAACGACACCGCCGGTTGGCGAGATCGGATCGGTTGCCGGATAGATGACCTTCTGGTTCGGGTCCCACTCGATGTCTTCGAGGTATTCTGCCCAGGTCTGGCCAGTAACGGTCAGGCAGTCGCCATTGATCAGGCCGGATTCGTGCAGCGTCTTCATCAGCATGGGCACACCGCCCGCTTCGCCGAAATCCTTCGCCACATAGTCGCCACCGGGCTTGAGGTTCGCGATGTAAGGTGTCTTCTGGAAGATCTTCGCGACGTCTTCGAGATCAAACTGAACGCCGCACTCATGCGCCATGGCTGGCAGGTGCAACGCGGCATTGGTCGAGCCGCCAGTCGCAGCGACGACGATGGCCGCATTCTCGAAGGCTTCCCGCGTGCAGATATCGCGCGGGCGCAGATTCTTCTCAACCAGTTGCATCACCACTTCACCGCTGGCCACGGCATAGCCGTCGCGGTCGGTGTAAGGCGCGGGCAGCGCCGAGGAGAGCGGCAGGGCGAGACCGATGGCCTCAGAGACGCAAGCCATCGTGTTCGCGGTGAACTGGCCGCCGCACGCCCCGTCGCCCGGACAGGCGACCTTTTCCAGCGCGTGGAGCTTCTCGTCAGTCATGGAATTCGATCCAGCGGCGTGCGCCCCGACGGCTTCAAACACGTCGAGCACGGTGACGTCCCGGCCCTCATAGGAGCCCGGCAGGATCGAGCCGCCATAGAGGAAGACGCTCGGCACGTTGAGGCGCAGCATGGCCATCATCATGCCCGGCAGGGATTTGTCACAGCCGGCAATACCGACCAGCGCATCGTAGGAATGGCCGCGCATGGACAGTTCGACCGAGTCCGCAATCGTGTCGCGGCTGACCAGCGAGGACCGCATGCCCTCATGGCCCATCGCAATGCCGTCCGTCACGGTGATGGTGCAGAATTCGCGCGGGGTGCCGTCGCCCTTCTTGACGCCTTCGGAGGCGGCATGCGCCTGGCGCATCAGGGCGGTGTTGCAGGGCGCGGCCTCGTTCCAGCAGGAGGCAACACCGACGAGGGGCTTCTGGATGTCCTTGGTCGACAGTCCCATCGCGTAGAGATAGCTGCGATGCGGCGCGCGCTCCGGTCCTTCGGTAACGTGGCGGGAGGGAAGTTTCGATTTGTCCCAGGTCTTGCTCATGACGGTCCTATCCTGATGTGTTCTGCATTGCCCCTAGCGCGCAATCCTGTTGCGGAAAAGGGGCTATTCGTCGCCATAGATGGCAGTTCTTGCCCCTGAAGCGTCAACGACGCCCCGATACATGCCTTCCGAGTTGAATACGAAGGCGTATCCGCCATCCCCATTCATCACGATGACGCCGCCATCGCCGCCCAATTCCGCGACTTCGGCGAGCGCAGATGTTGCAGCCGGTTCGATTTCGTCATCAGCAAGTTTCACCCTGTCGCAAATTGTCTTGGCCACGCCCACCCGGATGAAATATTCACCATGCCCGGTTGCCGAGGCCGCGCAGACGCCATTCTCGGCATAGGTGGCCGCGCCGATCAGCGGCGAGTCCCCAATACGGCCCGCGGCCTTGGCCGTCATGCCGCCGGTAGTCGTGGCAGCAGCAAGATTGCCCTCGCGGTCGATGGCGACGGCGCCCACCGTGCCGTGGCGATCGGCGGCGGTGCGGCTGCGCTCCTCAAGGACGCGCTCCAGCGCCTTGCGGCGGTGGTCGGTGTCGAAATAGGAATTGTCGACCATGTCGAGGCCCTGCGCTTCGGCGAAAGCGTCGGCGCCCGTGCCCGCGAACATGACATGTTCGGATTTGTCCATCACGGCGCGCGCCGCCTTGATCGGGTTACGTACCCGTGTGACGCCAGCAACGGCGCCGGCATTGCGGTCCCGGCCATCCATGATTGAGGCGTCGAGTTCGTGCGTGCCTGCGGCAGTAAAGACCGCCCCATAGCCGGAATTGAACAGCGGATCGTTTTCCATTGGGATGACGGCCGCCTCGACAGCGTCCAGCGCGCTGCCACCGGAGCGGAGGATAACAGCGCCGGCCTCAAGCGCGGTCTCCAGCGCGGCGGTATAGGCCGCTTCCTTTTCCGGAGTCATGCCTTCGCGGGTGATGACGCCTGCGCCGCCATGAATCACCAGCCGCCATTCGGGGGTGGCGGGCTCAGGGTCTGGCGATGTGGCGCACGCGCCGAGGAAGACCGCCGCAGCGATCACCAGTTTGCGAAATGTCATGAGGGTAGCTCCTGTTCATGCCGGAACAGGATGCCCGCATTGGTCAGAGACCTTCAAGCCCCTTGCGGGCAGCTTTCAGCTTTTCCCGCCGCGTCGTCCAGTCGCGGATGCGCTCGCGGTTCTCTTCAACGATCTCTGGCGGCGCCCGCGAGACGAATTTTTCGTTCGAGAGCTTGCCCTCGGTGGATTTGATGTCCTTGTCGAGCTGGGCCAGTTCCTTGTCGAGCCGTTTGCGGGCCTCATCAATGTCGACAATGTCAGCGACCGACAGGGCGGACATGGTCTCGCCGATCACGGCCGTGACCGCGCCTTCGGGCGTGGTATCCGTCATCGAGATATCTTCGAGACGCGCAAGGCGCTTCAGGACGTCTTCATGGCTCATCGCGCGGTTTTCGATTTCCGCACCGGCATTGACCAGGGTCAGCGGCAGCTTGGAGCCCGCCGGGACACCGAGATCGTTCCGGAGCGAGCGGAGTTCGGTAATCATGTCGATCACCCAATTGATCTCTTCCGCGGCGGCCTCATCCGTGAACGGCTCAGTCGATGGCCAGGACTGGTGCATCAGGAAGCCCTTGGCCTCTGCGCGGCCCTCGGCGCGGCGTTCCCACAGTTCTTCGGTGACGAAAGGCATGAAGGGATGGAGCAGCTTCAGCGATTCATCCAGCACATAGCCACAGACCATGCGGGTTTCCTGCTTGGCGGCATCATCCATGCCCGCCAGCAGCGGCTTGATGAGTTCGAGATACCAGTCGCAGAGCGTGTTCCAGATGAATTTGTAGAGCGCGCCCGCGGCTTCGTTGAATTTGTAATCCTCAATGCCCTTGCTGACTTCTGCCGCGCATTGGGACAGCTCCGCCAGGATCCAGCGGTTCACCGGGCTTTCGACCCTGGCATAGTCGATCTCGCCGGGCGCGCCGCACTCATTCATCTCGGCAAAGCGCGCCGCATTCCAGAGCTTGGTGGCGAAGTTGCGATTGCCTTCAACGGCCTGTTTGGAGAGGCGGATATTGCGCCCCTGCCCGGCCATGCGGCCCATTGTGAAGCGCAGCGCGTCCGCGCCGTACTCGTCGACCAGTTCCAGCGGGTCCATGGCATTGCCTTTGGACTTGGACATCTTCTGGCCCTTCTCGTCGAGCACGAGGGCGTGGATGTAGACGTCCTTGAACGGAACTTCGCCCATGAATTCGAGGCTCATCATCATCATCCGGGCGACCCAGAAGAAGATGATGTCGAACGCCGTGACCAGCGTCGCCGTCGGGAAGAAGGTGTCGAGATCAGCCGTCTTGTCCGGCCACCCCTGCGTGGAGAACGGCCAGAGCGCGGAAGAGAACCATGTGTCGAGGACGTCAGAATCTTGCCGTAGCCGTACGTGGATCACATCTCCATCTTTACTAAAGATCGACTTGCCTTCTTGAGGACCATCGATCTCGAAATCTATTTCAACTTCATTTCCATAGTACTCTTTTGCCTGCTCGATGACATCATATTCAGACAACGCCACAAATATCTTAGGCTCATCTCTGGAGACTGAAGATTTCGATGCGAGATCATCCAATGTTGGACCGAACCAAGCTGGAATGCGATGGCCCCACCACAATTGGCGGGAGACGCACCAGGGCTGGATGTTTTCCATCCAGTTGAAATAGGTCTTTTCCCAATTCTCCGGGACGAATTTGGTCTTGCCCTCTTTCACAGCGGCGATGGCAGGCTTGGCCATTGTCTTGGCGTCGACATACCATTGATCCGTCATCCACGGTTCGATGACAACGTTTGAGCGGTCGCCGAAGGGCTGCTCGATCTTGAGGTTCTCGATTTCCTGCAGGAGTTCAGCTTCCTCGAAAGCCGAGACAACTTTCCTGCGCGCATCAAACCGGTCGAGGCCGCGATACTCAGCCGGAATGCCGGCCGTGTCAGCCTCTTCGCCGTCCACGATATGCGCGGTCGCATTCAGGATATTCAGGGGCGTGTGGCCCGCGCGCTTGCCGACTTCGAAATCGTTGAAATCATGTGCGGGGGTGATCTTCACGGCGCCAGAGCCCTTGTCCGGGTCGGCATACTCATCCGCGATGATCGGTATACGGCGGCCGACAATCGGCAGTTCGACAAACTTGCCAATCAGGCCTGCATAGCGCGGGTCTTCCGGGTGCACAGCCACGCCGGTATCGCCGAGCATGGTTTCCGGACGGGACGTGGCCACGACGATATAGTCGCGCATCTCCGTCTCGACGGTATTGCCGTCTTCATCCTTGATCGGATGCATATAGGTGACGCCGTCCGCGAGCGGATAGCGCAGATGCCAGTAATGGCCGGGCACTTCGCGCTGATCGACTTCGAGATCGGAAATCGCGGTCTGGAAATGCGGGTCCCAGTTCACGAGCCGCTTGTCGCGATAGATCAGGCCCTTCTTGTGGAGTTCGACGAAGACCTTGGTGACCGCGCGCATCATGTTGTTGTCGGGATCGTTGCGGTCGCCCATCGTGAAGGCTTCCTTCGACCAGTCGCACGACGCGCCAAGGCGTTTCAGCTGGCCGACAATGGCGCCGCCGGATTCCTCTTTCCATTCCCAGACGCGATCAACAAAGGCCTCGCGGCCCATGTCCCGGCGGGTGATATTCTCACCGGATTCAGCCATCTGGCGCTCAACGACCATTTGGGTCGCGATGCCGGCATGGTCCGTGCCCGGCTGCCAGAGAACGTTCTTGCCGCGCATCCGCTCGAACCGGATCAGGACGTCCTGGAGCGTATTGTTCAGCGCGTGCCCCATGTGCAGCACGCCGGTCACGTTTGGCGGCGGAATGACAATCGAATAGGCCTGTGCAGACGTGTCGCCGGAGGGTTTGAAGCATCCGTTTTCTTCCCAGGCCTTGTAGAGGCGTGGTTCGGCTTCTGCGGGGTCAAATCTTTGGTCGAGCATCGGTTCAGGCGTTATCCATATAAAAGAAAAGGCGCGCCCGTGACGGCGCGCCCTTCCCTATAACGTATTTGTCAGGAGAGGCTAGCGCGCCATGCGGGCGATGCGCTGTACCTCGGCCTCGACCTTCTCTTCGACGATCTTAGCGAGGTTGGCGTCGAGCCATTCCTTCATCATCGGCTTGAGCAGCTCGCGGACGAGCGCCTCAATCGTGTTGTCACCGCCCATATCCATCTTGGAAATGAGCTTGCCGAGTGCGCCAGCGGCCACATCGGCGGTCTGGTCATCGGTCAGGACTGTTTGCTGGTAGCGTGCGGTTGCCGCCATGTCTTCCTCCACAGATGCCGCCACCGGTTCCGGGGCAGCGGGTTCAGGTTCAGGCTCGGGCTCCGGCGCAACCTCTTCGACGATCGCTTCCGGGAATACTTCTTCCACAATTTCTTCTGCTTCTTGTGCCTTCGGCGCTGCCACGACGGCGCGGGCCGCGCCCAGCATTTCCTCGAAGCTCGGCGGTTCGCTGACTTCGTCGGGATCAGCCTCGAACTGCTCGAATTCGACCTCGAAGGCTTCCTCGTCGGCAACGACTTCTTCGGTGGAGACCTCTTCTGTCTCAGGCGCCTCTTCGAACATGACATCATCAATGTCGTGCAAATCGTCCTCATCGAAAGAGGCTTGGACCTCTACAGGCGCAGGTGTGTCTTCCACAGGGGCTGGTTCTGCGGCCTGCGGAGCCGTGTCATCATCCGAGATGATCTTGCGAATCGACGCGAGGATTTCCTCCATCGTCGGTTCTTTGTGCGCTTCATTGGCCATAGCCAGCCCCTTGATATTCCGTGCGGTACGAATCCCTATGCATTAACCGCTACGGGGATTGTGTTAACAAGCATTTATCGTTGTTAACGCGAGTCCCCGACCAGGCCATCCAGAAGCAGCATATCCGGCGACAATTGTCCGGTGGCCCGCAGGAGGTTGTGCGCCGCCACATAGGAGTCGCGCTCTGCCTGCACCAGCGCAAGGCGCGCCTCGAACAATTGCTGTTCCTGGTCCAGCACGTCGAGCGTCGTGCGGATGCCCACGGCCAGTTCTTCCTTGGCGCCGTCATAGGCGATCTGGGCCGCCTCGACCTGGCGTTCGGAGGCAGCAATGGAGCGCAACGAGGCTTCATAGGTAAACCATGATTGCGCGATCTGAGCGCGAATTCTGCGCTGGAGCGTATCAATCTGCCGCTGGGCCTGTGTGCGCTGCAGGCGGGCCGATTTCACCTGACTCTTGATCAGACCGCCGGACAGGAGCGGAATGGTGCCCTGCGCCACGGCCGACACGCTCGAATCGCGCTGGGTGAAGTCATTATAGGTTTCCTGGCGGGCCGCTGTACCGACAATGCTGATCTGCGGCTTGTACTGGCCGCGGGCCACTTCAATCGCCTCGCGGGCTGCGCGCTCGGAATGACGGGCCGCGATCAGGTCAGGATTGGTATCGAGCGCGATCTGGACCGCCTCTTCGAGCGATGCCGGCAAGGGCGGCAGCGGCGGGGGCGGCGCAAGCTCGGTCGGCGCAAGGCCGGTGAGGAACTGATAGTTGGCAATGTCCGCTTCGAGCGTGGCTTGCGCGCCGGCCAGAGCGGCCCTGGCGCCTTCAAGGCGGGCTTGGGAAAGCGAGACATCGGTCCGGGTCACCACACCGACCTCAAACCGGTCTGACGCCGCGCGGACCTGTTCGCCCGTCACTTCCACATTGTTTTCCCGGATGGCAACGGTTTCGAGGTCGCTGCGGACGTCGACATAGGCTGTAATGACCTGGAGGATCAGGTCCTGGACAGCCGCGTCATACTGCGACTCGGCGGCATCGACCCCGGCCCTGGCCTGACGGATGCCCGCACTGATGCGTCCACCCGTATAGATCGGCATCGCCGCCTGGAGCTGCGCGCTGGCAATCGGGCGATCACCATTCGTGCCGGACAAATCGGCAAATGCGGCGTTGGAATCGATATATTCGTAGCCAGCGCTGCCCGACAGATCGAGCGTGGGACGGCGCTGGGACCGGGCCTGTTCCACATTTTCAAGCGCGATATCCGTCTGGACCCGCTGGGATTGCAGTCCCGGATTGGTTGCCAATGCTGCATCAATCGCATCAGAGAGGGTTTCAGCGTAGGATGCGGGCATCCCGCTGAGGCCGAAAGCGAAAAGGCTGACAGCGAGTGGTCGGTGGAATTTCATGCGGCGCTCCTTGAGGCCCCAGACCGGCTGAGCGCCCTATATGCTTGATCCCTAATATAAGGGTTCTGACGGCAATAGTGAACACTGTTCACTTTTCTGGAGTCTTAACAAATTGTCGCGGCCCGTCGCTTGTCAGAAGACAAATGCCTTCTTGCGGTCAAATGCGGAAAATTTCGGCGGAAAAGCGTCGAATCCTTCGCGGGCGGACACCGCATCGCCTGCGCGCGTGTAGACCTTGCCACGGCCAAGGCCTTCTCGTTCCAGCATCACGACTGCCAGACGCCCACCCTCGGCGAGTTGGGAGGTCCAGGCCTCCGGAACGGTTTCGACCATGCCGCACACATAAATGACGTCGAAGGGCGCCTGATCCGGCAGGCCAGCAGCCAGATCGCCCTTCACGGCGACGGCCTGATCGATGCCGAGCGCAGCGAAGCGTTCCGACATGGCGTCCACGCGGGCATCCTCATCTTCGAGGGCAATGACGGTTTCAGCAAGACGGCTGATCAGGGCCACTTCATAGCCGGAGCCGGCACCGATCACGAGCACGATGTCCGACGGCTTGATCGCGGCGAGCTTGACCAGCTTGCCCGTATCGCGCGGCGTCCACAGGGCGCGGCCTTCGGAGGTCTCGATTTCAAGCTCGGAATAGGCCACGGATTTGCGCGATGTGGGCACGAAGGCCTCGCGGGGCGTTTTCAGGAAGGCCGAGACGATTTCCGGATCGGAGACATCGTTTGGTCGCACCTGCGTGTCGACCATGATCTCACGGGCTTTGTCGTAGTTCATCTCGATTCCCTCTCGGGCTTGCTATAGTGTGGTATCCAGCCCTTTATCATGGGTTTTCAGGGGCGCAATGCGCGATAAACGCACGGCGCATGAAAAGGACAGATTGCAAGCGGCGAAGTTCGTTGCTAAGTGACGCGCCTTCTGGAACGGCTCTGTGGCGGAGTGGTCACGCAGCGGATTGCAAATCCGTGTACGCCGGTTCGATTCCGGCCGGAGCCTCCAGACTTCCAAATCATTCCTCTGATCCGCCCTGCAGGATGAGCGCCGCCCTACACAGGGCACCCGCCTGTCCGACATCCATGATTTCGGAGGCGTAAACAGGATATCGCGAATTTTCAGTCGCACATTTGCAAACCGTTTACAGCCCGTTAACCCTTTTGGGGGAAAGTGAACCTGTCTTCTCTTGGAGACACCCACCATCACCCAACGCCTCGGCGGGAGCTTGTCTCCCGCCTTTTTTTTGCGGAATCTGCAAGTTTTTATGACTTCGCAGCATGTGGGGGCTTGAACGGGTTTTCGGGTCTGCTATTCACCCGTCTCCGGCTGTTCCGCGATAGCTCAGTTGGTAGAGCAGGCGACTGTTAATCGCCCGGTCGTAGGTTCGAGTCCTACTCGCGGAGCCACCTTCCCCCCATTTTCAGAAAACGCCCGTACAGGCCGAAACCTGTCGGTTCAGCCGATCAGCCGTTCCCAGAGCCGGATGACGAGATAGCAGCTGCCAGCAAGGCCCAGCGCCGCCAGAATCAGCACGAATCCGTCGCGCGCTGTCAGCGCCAGACCGAACAGGAGCACCGTCAAACCCGGCAGGACCGGCCCGAACGGAATCAGACCGAGTGGAAACGAGACGAGCGCCGCCGCGATACAGATCAACGCCACGAGCTGGACAAAGGGCGGGTCGGTCAGAAAAGCGAGTCGCGGCTTCAGGAAGCGGTCGACCTGACAAACATAAGGATGCGCCTGTTCCACGCCCAGGATCAGCGCCGACCGCGGAAACTCGAAATCCAGAATGCGGCGCGGCACCCACGGATATTTCAGGCCGAAGACGATCTGTCCGGCAATCAGCAGGATGATCAGGGCGACAAGCCAGTTTGCACCCGGAATGATGGTCAACGGGCTGATCGAGACAAAGCCCAGCAGCAGGAGCAAGGGCCCGTAGGAACGTCGCCCCACAGCGTCCAGCATGGCGCCGACACTGACCTTCTCGCCGGAGGTCTGCTCACGCAAACTGTCGAGCAAGGATCCGAGATTGTTGACCTTCGTCATCAGCATTCCACCACATTGACGGCCAAACCGCCCTGACTGGTTTCCTTGTATTTCGAGGACATGTCGAGCCCGGTCTGCCGCATTGTCTCAATGACCTGGTCAAGGGAGACGTGCGAGTGCCCCGTCGAATGCAGAGCGAGGCGGGCGGCATTGACCGCTTTCACCGCGCCAATGGCATTCCGCTCGATGCAGGGAATCTGGACGAGCCCGCCGACTGGATCGCAGGTCAGGCCCAGATTGTGCTCCATGCCGATCTCGGCAGCATTGGCCACCTGCTGCGGGTTTGCTCCCCAGACCGCCGCGAGGCCGCCCGCCGCCATCGAGCACGCCACACCTACTTCACCCTGGCATCCCATTTCCGCGCCTGAAATGGAGGCGCGCTGCTTGTAGAGAATTCCGATTGCGCCAGCCGTCAGCAGGAATCGCCGTGTGCGCTCCAGCGAATCGTCTGTATCGCTGCAATAGTGGCGGATCACGGAAGGTATAATGCCGGCGGCGCCATTGGTCGGCGCGGTGACGACCTGTCCGCCCGAGGCATTCTCCTCATTGACGGCCATGGCGTAGACGTTGAGCCAGTCGAACAATTGCTCGCGCTCGTTCGACCCGCGATCATTGGCCAGCTTCTCCCAGAGCGCCGCCGCGCGCCGCTTGACCTTCAGCCTGCCCGGCAGGATGCCGCCCTGTGACACCCCCCGGTCGATACATTTCATCATGACTTCGGCGATCCGGTCGAGCGCCGCAACGGTCTCGGACCGAGGCCGCAGGGCATCCTCATTGGCCAACACCAGCTGTTCGATGGTGAGCGTGTTCTCCGTACACATTGCAATCAATTCTGCGGCTGATGTGTAGGGATAAGGTACTTCGGCCTGCGTCTGGATCAGATCGTCTTCGAGTGGTTTTTCCAATTGGCGCTGGGACGCTATGAAGCCGCCACCCGTCGAGAACCATGTTTCATCCAGAAGCACATCATCCGACGCGCCATAAGCTCTTATCCGCATGCCGTTCGGGTGCAGGCTGGGAATGACATCATAGGCAAGGATGATGTCCTTGTCCGGATCAAACGCGATCTGATGTTGCCCGGCGAGACTCAGATGGCGGGTCTCCCGGATTTCCGCGACGGCTGCGTCCGCCGCATCCGGGTCGAGGGTTTCGGGCGCAAACCCGGCAAGGCCGAGCATGACCGCTTTCGGCGTTGCGTGCCCCTCCCCGGTCAGCGCCAGCGAGCCCTGCAACTCGACCTCAACGCGGAAAACTTGCGAAGTCTGACCCGCTGCCGTCAGGGTATCCACCACCCGCGCCGCGATCCGGATCGGCCCCACTGTGTGGGAGCTGGAGGGGCCGATTCCCACGCGAAAAAGGTCGAGAACTGAGAGCATATGAACCTGATTATTGTTTCAATTGAAACCTCTGAATGCCCGGTTCCCGGCAGGCTGACAAGCTGCGCACCGCTCAGCCCAGCGTGACGTCATGCCCATAGAGCCAGTCATTCCGGGAATGAATGAACCCCTTCATCATACGGCCTGCCATCCACATGGGACCATAGGTCGACAGCTGGGTGATGGGGTTACTGCGGTGGAACAGTTTGGAATTTTCCCGAGCACCGGCCTGCACCTTGCTGGTGCGCGGCTTGCGCGCCGTTTCATAGGCCTTGAGCGCGTCCGGCAGGGGCACATCGGAAGAGATTTCCCGGGCGAGCACATATCCATCCTCGATCGCCATGACTGCGCCCTGCGCCAGGAAGGGCAGCATGGGGTGGCAGGCGTCTCCCAGCAGCACGGTCCGGCCATCCGACCAGCGGGGCAGTTCGTCCCGGTCAAACAGGGCCCAGCGATGCAGCACCGGCGCCTGCTCGATGATGCCTGTCACCGAAGCGTGCCATCCCTTGAAGTCTGCCAGCGCATCCTCGCGCGAGCCTTCCGCTGTCCAGGATTCGAGATGCTTCTCCTTGCGCTCCACCACGCCGACGAAATTTGCGAGACTTCCGCCTCTCAGCAAATAGGTCACGGCGTGTCGGCGCGATCCGGTCCATACCGTCGCTGTGGGTGGGGGAGCGTGTGACAGGGCAGAGACGGGCGCAATGCCCCGCCAGGCCGTCATGCCGGTATATCTCGGTGCTTCTGCCCCCAGCATCTGCGCGCGGACGACAGAATGAATCCCGTCCGCCCCGACAAGAAGGTCGCCTTCGATCATTTCACCGCTATCCAGCGTTGCCTGAATGCCTGAGTCATCCTTTTGGTAGGAGATCACTTTCCTGCCGAGGCTGACCGCATCCGGTCGCCGCGTGACAAGCGCTTCATACAGGGCCTGAATCAGGTCGGCCCGGTGAACATGGAGATAGTCAGCGCCCCAGCGATTGATCGCGGCCTTGCGGAGCGGAATGTCGAACAGGAGCTTGCCACTTCGGCCCATGCGCATTTCCAGGGCTTTCGGCCGGAATGCATCCTTGAGAATACGGGCCGATACACCGAGCTGGCTGAGCACCTGCATCCCGTTGGGGCTAAGCTGGATGCCCGCGCCGACCTCATCCAGCACGCCGGACTGCTCGAAGACGAAAACGTCATGTCCGAAATGATCGAGCGCCAGAGCGGCAGTCAGGCCCCCAATGCCTCCGCCTGCTATCAGGACCCGCATTCGGACACCTCACTCATCATCCTGCGGCGATCATCGCGCCCGCGAGGGATCTTGCTTGCCGCCGATCAGGACGAATCTGCGGTCGCAATACTTGCATTCGACGAAATCATCATCGCCCATCTCATACCAGACGCGCGGATGTCCCAGCGCGCCGCCGCCGCCATTGCACGAGACCCTGTGGCTGGTCACCATCGAGATTTCTGGCGGGTCGAACACATCGCGTTTCGTGGACATGAGTTGTAATTCCATCTGCAATTTCGTCGGCATGGTTGTTACCGGTGCCACATGGTCCTACCTAGATTGCACCGTCCATCGGCGCAAGATCGAATGGACAGAGTGAAAAGGCCCCCCGCATGTCGTCCAGCAAACCTGCCCCCGACTTCGCCATTGAAGTCAAAGACCTCAACAAAATCTATCGTGCCTCCGGCAAAATGCCTGAAAAGCATGCGCTGAAGGGTCTGAATCTGGAAATCCCGCGCGGCTCCATCTTCGGCCTGCTCGGGCCGAATGGCGCCGGCAAATCGACTTTCATCAACATCCTGGCAGGCCTTGTGAACAAGACGTCCGGCTCGGCCAGTATCTGGGGCCTGGATATCGACGAATACCCGCGCCAGAGCCGCGCCGCGATTGGCGTGGTGAATCAGGAAATCGTCGCCGACCCCTTCTTCACCCCGCTGGAAATGCTTGAATTGATGGCCGGCTTCTATGGCGTGCCGAAATCGGAGCGCCGGAGCCTCGAAATTCTCACTGCCGTCGGCCTTGATGACAAGAAAGACGCCTATGTGCGCCAATTGTCCGGCGGCATGAAGCGCCGCCTGATGGTGGCCAAGGCGCTGGTGCACAATCCGCCGGTGCTGATCCTTGATGAACCGACCGCAGGCGTGGACGTGGAGTTGCGCCGGTCGCTGTGGACCTATGTGCGCGAGCTGCACGACAATGGCACCACGATCATCCTGACGACTCACTATCTCGAAGAAGCCGAAGAGCTGTGTGATTCGATCGCCATCGTAAATCATGGCGAGATCGTTGCCTGCGAACCGACGCCTGTCCTGCTCTCGCGCCTCGACTACAAGACGCTGGTCATCACGCCGAAGGAACCGCTGACGGCTGTTCCGGCTGCCCTGTCGGACATGGACGCAATCGTCCGCCCCGATGGCGATCTCGCCATCACGTTCCGGACCAGCGAGACCGGAATCGGCCGCGTTCTGGAAGCCGTGCGTTCGAACGGGATCGGTATTGGCGACCTCGTCACCGAAGCGCCAGACCTTGAAGACGTCTTCATCGCCCTGACCTCGCAGGCCGCATAAAAAAACGCCGGCAGAACTGCCGGCGTTTCTTCAATATTTACGGGGCGAAGCGCTTAGACGCTCTGCTTGATCCAGTCGGAGATGGCTTGCTTGCTCATCGCGCCGAGATGCGTGGCGGCAACCTTGCCATCCTTGAACATCACCAGCGTTGGCAGGCCGCGCACGCCATATTTGGACGGGGCCACCGGGTTTTCGTCGACATTGATCTTGGCGACCTTGATCTGGCCGTCGAGTTCCTCGGAGACCGCGTCAATATGGGGGGCCATCTGCTTACACGGGCCACACCATTCGGCCCAGAAATCCACGACCACCGGCACATCGGATCCACCGATTACGCCATCAAAATCATCGTCCGTAACATTCACCGCAGCCATTGCGTGGCTCCTTCATGCTTTCTGCTTCAGTTGGAACATACATAGGAACTCGTTTGGGAAGTCAAACCGCGCTCTGCGCACCCTTTAGAGCTTCTAACAACATCTCTTCCGGCAGGAACATCAGGCGCGGACCGTCAGTCCAGCAGAGCGCCGTGCGCACAGTCCGGCCGGGATAGGCCCGTCGCAGGACAGCCCAATAGGCCGCCATCTGGGCGCGATAGGTCTCTGCCACGCCGTCCGGACTGTCGGGGGCGGGCTGGTCGGTCTTGAAGTCGATGATCAACACTTCATCCTCGGTCACGACCAGCCGGTCGACCCGGCCATTGACGATCAACCCCTCGGGCAATTCCGGCGCGGAGCCCACAATGGCGGCCTCAGCCCGGCCGCCCGGCTGAAACAGGCGCTGCATGTCAGGCGCGTCAAGAATGCCGAAAACGGCCGCTTTCATCTCGCAGCGCGCCGGGTCGTCCAGATCTGGCAGGCGGGACAGATAGCGATCGGCGGCGCCTTCGCGCAGGTCTGGCGCCAGGGCTGGCAAATATTCCAGCAGCGCATGAATGATCCGGCCCCGGCGCAGACGATCCTGGCGGGTCTGACTGAAGGGCGCGAACACGGGTGTCTTGCGCCCAAGCAGGCTGGACGGCGCCCCGAACCGGCGGCGGCTTTCGGGCGCTGGGGGCGGTGTGAACACCCAGTCCGGCAAAACGGCTTTGGCCGATTGTTGGGAGGCCGCAGTCGCGAGCGCTGGCGGAAGGTTTCCGAACCGGCGCACGCCGCTGTCATAGGCTTCTCCGGCCAGCCCACTCATCGCGGCTTCGCACAGCGCATACCAGCTGCGGTCATGATAGCCGGGAGGCCGGGCGCCATGCCAATGGCCGGCAATGATCAACCTGTCCTGCGCGCGGGTCAGCGCCACGTACAGCAACCGGCGGAATTCCTCTTCGGATTTCGCATTGGCCACAGCGCGCTCAAACTCTGCTGCCGGGACATCGCTGTTCTTGCGGGGCGACCAGATGGGCACGCCGTCGACGACGAACATGGAGGACGACACTGTCTTCGGCCCGGCCGTTGTATCCGGCAGCACCACGACCGGCGCTTGCAGGCCCTTGGCGCCATGCACGGTCATAACGCGGACCTGCCCTTCCGGCGCGGCAAGGTCGCGCTTGATCTCGACGAGCCTGGATTCCATTTCGGCGACGAAGGCCTGCAGGGAAGACGGCTCCGTCGCATCGAAGCCCTGCGCACGAGAGAGCAATGCCTCTACCGGGTCATGCGCGGGCGTACCAAGCCGCGCATTGATCCTGTCCCAGCCGGTCAGGCCATCCGAGCCCGGAACATCCAGAATATCGGAGAGGAATTCATATGGAGGTTCATGACGACTGGAGATCAGAGTTGCGAGGAAGGCGGCAGCCTTCTTGACGTCGGGGTCCTGACTTGCCTGAACCCGAGACCACAATGTCTCACCCTTCCCGCGCTTGTTCGCCAGGGGAAACAGGAAGCGGTCATCATCCACGAGACCGACAAACGGACCGCGCAGAATTTCCGCCAGAGTCAAATCCCGCTCGGGCAGAAGCGCAAACCGCATCAGATTCAGACAGTCCTGCACTGCGATGTGATCTGTCAGCTTCAACCGGTCCGCGCCAGCAACCGGCAAGCCTGCGGCCTTCAGCGCCGAGATCATCGCATCGAACAGGCCGCCCGTACGGCTTCGAACGAGGATCAAGATGTCTTCCGGCTTCATCGGGCGGCGTTGCCAGCGCCGATCCGGCAATTCCTCCCAGACCGTCTCGTCGCTCTCTACCATATTCTTCAGTCGCTGGGCGAGCCGCGTGGCCAGACGCGCCTTGGGCGAACTGGAGCGCAAGGCATTGACGGGCCGAGACCAGGCATCGGCATCCTCATCTTCATCGCGTTCATCAACCGGCCAGAGTTCCACCAGTCCCGGCTGGTTCGCCCGGCGAGCGGTGTGCTTTACACCATCCGCCGTCAGCGGTGATTGCGTGCCGGAGGCAATATTGACCGGCGGGGCCGAATTCCAGACGGCGTCCACAAAATTGAGGATCTGCGGCGAGGACCGGAATGACATTTCCATCGTCTGAGACAGGACCGCCGGGTCCTTGCGGATATAGTCCTGTTCCTGAGCACGTAACTGGGCCGGGTCTGCGCCCTGGAAGGAATAGATGGATTGCTTCTCGTCTCCCACGACGAACAGGGTGCGCGGGTCCTGTTGGCGCTCCGCGCCGATGCCTGCGGTAAACTCCTCCGTGAGCGCATTGATCAGCTCCCACTGTTCGGGGCTCGTATCCTGCGCCTCGTCGAGCAAGATATGGCTGATCCCGCCATCCAGCTTGTAAAGCACCCAGTCAGACATGCCTGTCCGCGTGAGCAGGTCGCGTGTCTTGCGGATGAGATCATCAAAGTCGAGGGCGCCGCGGCGGCGTTTCTCATCCTGATACGCGACCAGCGCATCCAGCCCGACTTCCAGCAGCGCGGAGGTACGCTCCACCGTTTCGGCCAATTTCAGCTTTACCGCCAGGGCCTCAACCCGCGCCACTTCAGACCCGATTTCGTCCTTGGTGGCAAACAGCGCGACGACATTGGCATCCTTGCCAGCTTCGGCATTGTAAAGCGATTTGTACGGATTGCCCTGAGCGCCGAAGAAGGCCCCCTTGTAGCATTCCCAACGGCGCGCGGGATCCTCTTCGTAGAGCGCGGCTTCAACGGCATTGGCGGTACGGGTATCGTCTCGCTTGCCGGAAGCCTGCAGGCTGATCAGCGCTTCGCGCAACGCGACAACGGGCATTTCCGGCCCCATGGCAAGTTCCAGAATGTCCGCCGGGCTCGCTTCGGGCGCATTCAGGCTTTCAATCAGCGTGGCCCGCATTTGGGCCTGATTGAACGCGTGTGCTTCGGCGAAGTCCAGATAGGCGCTCATCTTGAAGCGCATGGCATTCAGCGCGATGTCGGCCCCATCATGTCCGCCTTCCAGCGCGAGCACGTTAAGGGCCTCCGGCGCAGTCTCGCTCGCCTTCAGAACGGCCTGCGCGCGCACATTTTGCCAGATCGCCTGGGCTTCGTCTTCCTCGATCTCGGCAAAGCCGGGCAGCACACCCGCCTCAAGAGGGAACCGCCTCAGAATACGGGCACAGAAGGCATGGATCGTCTCGATCCGCAGGCCGCCCGGCGTCTCAAGTGCGCGAGCGAACAGGGCCCGGGCCGCTCTGAGATCATCGGTCTTATAGGCGTTTGTCGAGCGTCCTTCGAGGCGGGACAATTCCTCACGGAGCTTGTCGTCGCGCATGATCGACCATTTGCCGAGTGTGCGGAACAGGCGCGACAGCATCTCGTTTGCCGCGGCCTTGGTATAGGTGATGCAGAGAATTGAATCCGGGGCGGCGCCAACCCGTCCGTCCTCACGGCGCAACAGGAGCCGCGCGACGCGGTCGATCAGGACTTTCGTCTTCCCGCTGCCCGCATTTGCCATGACAAAGACGGGCCGCGCCGGATCTGCCGAGACGAGCTGCGCCGTATTGGCGCGGTGGTAATCTTCCGTATCCGGCGGAGTGAGTGGCGTTTTCACATCAGGCATCCCCGCCCTCCCCCTCTTCGGTATCGCCCGCCCATTCTGCACGCCGGGCAAGCAGGTTGTAGCCATTGTCATATTTGACGAATTTCACGCGTGGCGCAGACAGGAATTTCGAGGATGGCTCGCGATAGGCTTCGATAAGGCGTAACAGGCCGCTCTCGGCAAGTTCCGCCATTTCTGCCGGTTCTGTTGGAAGATTGTGCTTGCCGCCCAGGCTGAACGCCTCCGGCTTCGCCTTGAAGGCCACATAGTGAAGCTGGTCGACCCGCGCCGCCGGCACGCCCTCATAGCCGCCTTTTTGCGCGATCAGGGCCTGCAAAGGCATTTGCTGGCTGAGGCCGGTGGCGACTTCCTTGTCGCGCGGTGGGCTGCCCGTCTTGAAGTCGACAATGATGAGATCGCCATTGGACGTTTGCTCGATCCGGTCGGCCGTGGCGGACAGCGTGAACGGCTGACCGGCAACATTATAGTCGATCCGCCCCCGGACCTCCTGTTTCAATTTTCCGCCTGACGTGTCCCGCTGACTGCGCCAGACCATGTACCAGTCAACCGTGCGCTGCCAAACCGCCTCGCGCGCTGCCCACGCATCGGCAGGTTCGCCCACTCGCAAGAGTTCCTGCTTTAGCAGCGCCATCAATTGTTCGGCCGTCTTTGGCTTGCCGTCTTCCTCGAACAGTTCGAGCGCCCTGTGGATCGCGGTGCCGCGCGGCGCAGGGCCAAGCTCATCGTTCAGCGCATCCACCGAGGACAGGCCGAGGACCTGTTCGGCCCAGAGGGCATAGGGATCACGCTGCAAGAGGTCGACCCGCGTGGCGGACAGGCGCGAAGGCCAGCCTTCGTGCCGCGCCGACGGGGTTGGCTCGGCGCTGAAATCCGGCAGCGCGTCGATCTGGTTCAGCTTCAGCGCTTCAACCAGTTTGATGGGATCAAAGGCCTGCGGCGCGAAATGATCCGCAGCCTGGTTTTCGAGTGCCCCTTCCGCCAGCGTCTTGAGGCGCCAGACCCAGCGCGAGGCCACTGCGGGCGCATCATTCCGGCGCGAGGAGTAGACAAGTGTCACATCCGGCGCGCAGGCAAGCTGGGCGAAATCATGGGCAGCGAGCCCCATCCGCTCTTCCGGGTCCCCAAGGCCAAGGCGCGCGCGGAAATGGCGTGGCAGGAAGGCATCCGGCGCCGGCCGCTTCGGCCAGACATCCTCGTTGAGTCCGGCAAGGATCACCCGGTCGGCAGACTGGAGACGTGCTTCCAGGGGTCCCCAGATCGAGAGTTGCGGGTGTTCTGCCTCGCCGAAACTGACCGTCATCTGGGACGCTTGCGAATTGACGAGATCGGCAAGCGCCGCAGGCCGCATCGGGCCGAGGGAGTCCGAGACTTCCCGCACGAATTCGAGCAGACGACTGGTGGCCGCGCCATCTTCGCCTGCCCACGGCATGGGCGTTTCGCTGACGGATTCCGCCAGGGCCGCGATGCGCTGGATGGCGTCTGCGCCGGTGACCATTTCGGTTTCGCTCAGATCCGCATTCGCGTCGTCGAACCGTGTAATCAGGGACTCGACGAGTGCGATCCCTCTCATTTGGTCGTTAGGACCGAATTGGGGATAAGGCTCGATCGTGTCGCGCGTGCGGATGCTTTCTACCAATTCCTGAAGAGACGTCCACCGCCGTGGCCCACGCAGGAAGTGAAGCTCCAGATCCGCGAGCCCCTCCAGGGGCGCTGCCAATTGGTGAGTCAGCACGGATACCATCAGGACGGGATCGCCCGGATCGACCGCCCATTTCGCGCAGAGTCCGACGAAGCTGCCGGCTGCCGTGCGTCCAACCGGAATGCCGGCCGAGGGGGGAACGCTGATGTTCCAACGTTTCAACAAGGCGGATACGCGACGCGCGAGGCCCGCATCCGGTGTAATCAGGGCCGCTGTCCGACCCTTGGCTTCCAGAGTCTCGCGTAACATGAGGGCAATGGCGCTGGCTTCGGCGGCCTCGTCCGGCGCCTCGATGAGGGACAGCCCTTCCAGCGCGCTTTCGGCGAAGCTTGCCACGTCAGTGCCAGCACTGGCGGCGAGTTGATCCAGTGTATCGCGCCAGTCCGCTGTGGCATCAGCGGGTGCAAGCGCTTCCATGATCATCCGGCGTCGCGCATGGCGTTTTGGACCGACCTCGATACCCGGCCATTCGGGGACATCATCTGGCGCGATGCCTAAAGCGTCCAACGTGTTCAGCAATGTGTTCTGGGGATGACCGATCTCGGATCGAATTGCCAGCCGCTGGTCCTCTGACGAGGCTAGGTCCAGCCCCGGTAAGACGATCAGCCCCATCGGCAATTGAAGGGCGGCATTCATCAGCACGCGTCCGGCAGGCGTGGCCCCGGTCGATCCCGCGATAATCACCGGCGCTTTTGGCGGATGCGCAAGCCAGGCCTGCGCCGTGGCTTCGGCTGCCAGCAAGCGCCGCCTCAACGGGTCGGTGACGCCTTGCTCCTTCAGCCATTCCGGCCAGGCATCCGTGATGATTTCCAGAAACCTGGCCGAGTTCGCCCAATGCTGAGCAAGGTCTGCATCCTTGGCAAGATCCGGCAGGCCGCTCCAATCTGCCTCTGGGCTGAGATGCGCCTGGTCCAGCAGCCGCGCCAGTTCATTCGCCGCCGCCAGCGCCGACGAGGGCGGCACATCCATGCCGGAACTTTCGCGGTAATAAGCCTGCACCAGAGAGGCCAGCGTTCCGAGCCGGGTGGCCGGCGCCAAGGCCGGTGGCAAATCGGTAACGGAAAACTCGGCGACAGGCGGCGCCTCGTCGCTTTCGAGATCGCCCATCGCCCGGATGTCTGGCGACAGGATCGGGGTTTCATTCGCGGCGAGGAACAGGGCGGCGGACAGTTCCCGCGCAGACCGGCGGTTCGGCACATAGATGGTCGCGTCCGCCAAGGCATCCGGCGTGTTGGGCAAATCCACCGCGCGCGCCAGTTCCACTGCGAGGGCTTTCAGGAAGTTTTCCCCCGGCGGGATCGACCAGACTTTTGGCGCGCTAACGCCAAACAAGGCAGGATCATTCGCCATGGCAGCGCAGCCACATCTCGGCATCCTTCAGGGCTTCAGGATCGCCCACATGGAGCCAGAAATCGTCCAGCGGCAGACCGTGCAGCCGCCCGGATTCGACCAACGGACCCCAGATACGCCAGGCCACGGAGAAGCGCTCCACCTCCAGGCCCGTAAAGGCCTGCGGCTTCAGAATGCGCACGCCAGCATAAGCCCAGGGCGCAGACGGATTTTCGCCGCGCCGGGTCAGGCTGCCTGTTTCCGCACGCAGGAAATCCCCTGCGCCGCCATATCCAAGACTGCGCTGCGTGTCCGCAAGAAGCAGGAGTTCGTCCATCCGCTCAGGGTCAAACGCCTCGGCCAATTCGAGCAACGGGGTGGCATCCCCCTTGCCCCAGAACGCATCTGTATTGACGACGAAGACGGGATCATCGCCGAGCACCGGCGCGGCCTTCGCCAACGCGCCGCCTGTTTCGAGCACCTCGCCCCGTTCGTCCGACACGATCAGGTCCACGCCCTTGAGGCCCGCCACATGGGCCTCCACCTGGTCGGCGAGCCAGTGGACATTCACGACGATCCGCTGCACGCCAGCTTCGATCAGTGGCTCAATCATCCGGTCCATCAGACGCTTGCCGCCAACTTCAATCAGGGGCTTCGGGCATGTGTCCGTCAGCGGCCGCATCCGTGTACCGAGACCAGCGGCCAGCACCATTGCCGTATGCGGAACATTTGATGACATCAGCTTTCCTCGAACACGAAAGGGGTCGTCTCCCGCACGAAGGCCGCCATCGGCTCCAGAGCGGGATGGGACAGATTGCGGGCGAGCAATTTCAGCTGGCGCGGCTGGAATGTACCATACCGGGCCTTGCCATCGCGATGCTGCAACCGGGAGAACACGCCAGCAATGCGCAGCGCGTTGAGAGCACCGATTACGGCGAGCCGCTCGTCAAAGGCCTCGCGCGTCTTGCCAGTCTGGTCGAGATAGTGCCGGATCGCGGCTTCGGAGGCCTCATGTGAAACGTCCCGTCGCGCGTCCTGGGTCAACATGGCCATGTCCCATGCGTCCCAGCCTTTCACCGCGTCCTGGAAATCGAGCAGCGCAATGCGGTCGTCGCCGAGCCAGAGCAAGTTCTCGGCATGGTAATCGCGCAGCGTGAAGACACGCGGAAAGGATAGTGCCTGTTCGATCAGGGCGTCGCGTTCAGACTCCCATCTGGCGCGGGCCGTGCCAGTCAGGGCAACGCCTCCTGCCTCAACCGGCAGCCAGTCCGCATAGAGGTCTGCATTCGAGGCCAGAGCGAGGCGGTCAAAGTCGAGGATCGGCCACTGTTCAGTGCCGAACGTGACTGTGTCCGGGATCGGCTCCCGATGGAGCCGCGCCAGCATGTCGGCTGCAAGCGTGTAGGCCGGGACTTCCAGGGTGGGGTCCCGCTCAATCTGACGGGCAAGCTCCATCCCGTCGCCGAAATCCTGCAAGATGGCGAGCCCGGCTTCGGTGTCGTGGGCCAGAACCTCCGGGGCTTCAAATCCAAGCGTTCTCAGGTGGTTGGCAATCAGGACAAAGGCATCCACCCGGGATGCGGCAAGACGCGTCTGGGCGTTCCACCCCATCGCATTGCGTGTGGCGTCGTCGGCGTCCGGCGGACATGGGTCAGCCTCGACCCGCGGTGCATCCATCAGCATTGCCGTCATGCCGCCCGGCTTCACCAGCCGAATATAGCGACGGGTCGAGGCATCCTGCCCCAAGGGCTGCAGCTGCGCATCGCCCCAGCCATGGCGCGCGAGGAAACCGGCAATCAGCCCGTCGCGGAAACTAGAATTGAAATTCATCGCAGCGTCTCTGCCAGTCTTCGCCATGGGGTTCCAGCGATACGAGCCGATGTTCGCCTTCAAAGTCAAAGACGATGTCCAGCCGCCAGGCCGGGAGGTGCTTTCCCGCTTTCTCGGGCCATTCGACGATGGCCACCCCCTCCGGCGTCTCGTCCCAGCCGATTTCCTCCATCTCGTCAGGGGATTCCAGCCGGTAGAGGTCGAAATGCCAAACCGGGAAACCCGGGGCGTCATAAGCCTGTACCAGCGTATAGGTCGGGCTCGGCACTTCCTCGACATCCGGCACCAGCGCGCGGACCAGACCGCGCGTGAACGTCGTCTTGCCGACACCCAAGCCGCCATGCAGGGCAATCACGTCGCCTGGCTTCAGCAGGCCAGCCATCGCAGCCCCCAATTCCAGCGTTCGCGCTTCATCTTCGAGTCGATAGGTAAGTTTCATCATCATGTGCTTATAAAAGACTACAGCCACACACCATCGCTTCCTGACCAAATTGCGGCAATACGCGTGGTGACATGCCTTGCAGTAGCAGGCAGACTGGCCTAGAACTCTAAAAAATGACGCAGGCGTCACGAATTGACGCTACGTAGGCCGGGAACGACACATTGGATCTGACAGACGCAAAACGGATTGTGGTAATTGGGGGTGGGCAGGCTGCGGCTCAGGCCATCCAGTCCCTCCGCATGGGCGGCTATACAGGCGAGTTGACGCTGGTCGGCGAAGAGCCTGCCTTGCCCTACCAGCGCCCACCCCTGTCAAAAGCTTATATGAAGGGCGAGTTCGCGGAAGAGCGGCTCTATTTCAAACCCGCCGCCTGGTATGCCGACAATAATGTCGAACTGGTCCTTTCGACGCGCGCAACCGCCATCAACCGGACAGCCCGCAAGGTGGAACTCGAGCATGGCGGTCATCTCGACTATGACGCGCTGATCATCGCCACCGGATCGCGGCCCCGCGGATTGCCCATCGAAGGCGCAGATCTTGAGCATGTTTACGCGCTGCGCGGCCTCGCGGATGTTGAGCGTATCCGGCCGCAAATGGTCGCCGGTCGCTCCATCCTGATCGTGGGCGCGGGCTATATCGGGCTGGAAGCGGCTGCCGTGGCCCAGCAGATGGGCCTCAAGACCACCGTCCTTGAAATGGCGCCGCGTGTACTTGCCCGTGTGACCAGTCCGGTCATGAGCGAATTCTACGAAACTGAGCATCGCCGGCAGGGCGTCGATATCCGTACCATAACCAGCCTGTCAAAACTGGAAGGCAAGGATGGCGCCGTGACCGCCGCTGTGCTCAGCGATGGAACCAGGCTCGATGCAGACATTGTGCTTGTTGGTATCGGCATCCTGCCCAATGAAGAATTGGCCAAGGACGCCGGCATCGCCTGCAATAATGGCATCCTCGTGGACCGCGACGCCCGGACCTCTGATCCGAGAATCTTCGCCGCCGGCGATTGTGCGAGTCGTCCGCTGGTCCATTTCGGCCGGGCCGGACGGCTTGAAAGTGTCCACAACGCGATCGAGCAGGGGAAACTCGCCGCCGCCGCCATTCTCGGCAAGCCGCGCCCGAATGAGGACTGCCCGTGGTTCTGGTCGGACCAGTATGATTTGAAGCTGCAGATTGCGGGCCTCAGCGCCGGGTATGACCAGATCGTCGTGCGGGGGTGGCCCGAAGACCGCAAGTTTGCGGCCTTCTATCTGAAGAACGGCACACTGATTGCCGTTGACGCGATCAACAGCCCGCCAGAATTCCTGGCGTCCAAGAAGCTCATTATGTCAGGCGCGAAACTCTCGGCTGACATTCTTGCAGACACATCAATATCAATGAAAGAGATTGCCACTAATTCAGTGGCAGCTTGAAGGAGAGAAACCCGCACATGGCGAAAATTACCTATATCGATAGCGAAGGCACCGAGCGCGTCGTCGAAGCCCAGAACGGCGAAACCGTAATGGAAGCCGCGATCAAGAATTCCATTCCCGGCATAGACGCCGATTGCGGCGGCGCCTGCGCCTGCGCCACATGCCATGTTTATGTCGACCAGGCCTTCATGGACAAAGTCGGCGAGCAGGAAGAGATGGAAAAATCCATGCTGGATTTTGCCGAGAACGTTCAGGAAAATTCCCGCCTGTCCTGCCAGATCACCGTGTCGGAAGATCTGGACGGCCTGAAAGTGACCACACCGGAAAGCCAGCACTAAGCCGCGGACACACTGACAAATGAGCGCCCCAGTCCTGTGCTGGGGCGCTTTTTTTTGACGATATACCCCAGCGTCATGAGTTGGTTCCCTTCCAGAACTGACTATGTATGCGCTCTGGTTTCAGGGAGATTTTCATGGACTTCAAAACCCTCATGCACAGCGGCAAACAGACCGGCGAGACTGCCATGTCGTTCCATGTCCCCGACTCCTGGATGCAGGGCCGCACGACCTATGGCGGACTGACTGCTGCGCTTTGCCTTGAGGCGGCCATGCCGACCTCGGGAGGGCGACCGATCCGTTCCGCCCAGATTGCCTTTGTCGGCCCTGTTTCCGGAGACGTTGAGTGCACGGCCACCTTGCTGCGCGAAGGCAAGAACACGGTGTTCACGAGCGTGCGGATGATCGGCGAAACCGGCGTGGCGGCTGAGGCGATCTTCGCCTTTGGCGCTCACCGGGAGTCCTCCCTCAATTTCGCCCATCTCCCTGCCCCCGAAGTCACCGCGCCGGACGAGACCGCGTCCTTCTTTGGCGAATCGCCAAAACGACCCGCCTTCACCCGCAATTTCAACATCAGGCTGGCCAAGGGCAAGCCCCCCATGTCGGGTGCCCCGGATGCGGACATGTCGCTCTGGATGCGCCACAAGGATGGCGCCGTACCGCCCGATGCTTTGTCCGTTCTCGCGCTTGCGGACGCCCCGCCCCCGGCCGCCCTGGCCATGCTGACAAGTCACGCCCGTATCAGCTCCATGACGTGGATGGCGGAATTCCTGACCGACGACATCCAGACTGAACAAGGCTGGTTCCAGGCCCGGCACGTCGCCGATACGTCAAAGGATGGCTATAACAGCCAAGCCATGACGCTCTGGAACACGTCCGGCCAGCCGATCATGATCGGCCGCCAGACCATTGCGGTGTTCGATTAGGCTGATTACCCGGCCTAATTGTCGGGTTCTGGCTCTTCGGTGTCGTTGATGATCGGGCCGGGTTCGAGTACTTTCATCAATGAGGCTGGCACTTGCCCGGCAGGACAGGCTTCCTGAAGAACGTAGGCATTGCCGACGCCCGACGCGCCCGCATGCACGGGCGCTGTGATGGTCTGGGACCGGAAGATCCAGCTCAGGAAGAACATGGCGAACACAGCCGCGGTGACAGCGGCAATCGTGCCCCATCCCATGCCCAACGGATCGGATCCAGCCGGCACTGCCGGGCTGACAGGACGGCTGGCAGAACTTGAACTGCTGGGCTGGGACTTCACGGATGCCTTGGCAAGCGCCGCTGCGCTGGCGGTCTCTGCCGCCGGAGCGGGCTTGATACCCATCGCCTTTTCGCGCTTCTTCTGGGCATCAATGGCCAGCGGGTCGTCGGGATGGGCAGCAAGCCAGTCTTCACGGGCCTCTTCATCCTTCGATCCGAAGTTCATCCATTCGCGTAGATCGGAGCGACCATCGCGCTGGGCGAGTTCCTCGATCATCTTGTAGAAGCCTTCGGGCGTCTTGCGAGACGTCATGCCCTCGATCGAAAACCGCTTGTCACTCTTGAACGGCTCATACGGGATCGTCTTGTCGAGGCTGACCTGAGCCAGCATGCCGGAGCGGGAATGGCCAATCGAGGCCGCCGCACGCACCCAGTCGCTCTTCACCGCATGCTCGGACCACATGACCAGCATGTGCCTGGAATTGCCCGCATTGCGCGCATCCTTGGCGTCGAACGTGTTGTCGGTCTGCTTCTGGTCGAACCAGACCTTGAATTTCAGCGAACGGAGCCGACGCGCCACCAGCTTCGCCATGTCACGATCTTCGATCGCCGATACCAGGAAAACATCGTACGCCATATGCGCGCTACCTCTTGAAGTAATGGGCCAAGCATACCCATAGACCCTTAATATTCCACCCAATTCCGCTTTCAGGCGATATTTCAGTCTGTTTTTCGGCTAAAAATCCGGCTAATTGCGCGGCGAAACAGTTAATCAGGAGACCGGTATGGGTTTCAAATGCGGCATCGTCGGCCTTCCCAATGTGGGTAAGTCCACGCTCTTCAATGCGCTTACCCAGACAGCGGCCGCCCAGGCAGCGAACTATCCTTTCTGCACGATTGAGCCCAATGTCGGCGAAGTGGCGGTGCCAGAGCCAAGGCTGGAAAAGCTGGCTGCGGTTGGCGGCTCGAAAGAGATCATTCCGGCCCGCATGAACTTCGTGGATATTGCCGGCCTCGTCGAGGGCGCCTCCCAGGGTGAAGGCCTCGGCAACAAATTCCTCGCCAACATTCGCGAGACCGATGCGATCATCTATGTCCTGCGCTGTTTCGAGAATGACGACATCACCCATGTCAGCGGCAAGGTCGACCCGATTGCCGACTTTGAAGTGGTCGAGACCGAGCTGATGCTGGCGGACATGGAAAGCCTTGAAAAGCGCAAGGCTGGTGTCGTGAAGAAGGCCAATTCCGGCGACAAGGAAGCCAAGGCCCAAGTCGCCCTGATCGACCTTGCCCTCGTGGAGCTGAATGCAGGTCGCCCGGCCCGCCGCGCCGTCATTTCGAAAGATGACACAAGAGCATGGAACATGCTGCAGCTGCTGACATCGAAACCTGTCCTGTTTGTCGCCAATGTCGATGAAGACAGCGCCGCAACTGGCAATGAATACTCGAAGCGTGTGGAAGCTCGCGCCGCCGAGGAAGGCGCCGCATGCGTCGTGATTTCCGCTCAGATCGAAGCGGAACTCGCCCTGCTCGATGAGCCGGATCGCAGCGAGTATCTTGAGACGCTGGGCCTCGAAGAACCGGGCCTGACCCGTCTTATCCATACTGGCTATAACCTTCTGGACCTGCAGACCTATTTCACGGTCGGACCCAAGGAAGCGCGCGCCTGGACGATCCGGAAGGGCTGGTCGGCGCCAAAAGCCGCCGGTGTCATTCATGGGGACTTTGAAAAGGGCTTCATCCGCGCTGAAACCGTCGCCTACAAGGACTATGTCGAATATGGCGGCGAAGCGGGCGCCAAGGAAGCCGGCAAGATGCGCTCCGAAGGCAAGGAATACATCGTCCAGGACGGCGATGTGATGCTGTTCCGGTTCAACGTCTAAACTATTTTGCCGACAAAGCGGCGCGTCTTTGCCCGCGCTCGCTGCCCGACAGGCTGGCCCAGTCCGGACGCTCATACAGCAGCTTCAAGGGCGTTCCGCGAATGAGGGCGTGAAAGGCGAGCGGCAGGCCAACGGCCAGGGCCAGGGTCACGGCACACGCCAACCCGACATCCCCCAATGGCGCGCCTGTTTTTGGCCATACGAGCCGCTCCATGACGACCAGCGGGAACGCGTAGGTCAGGTAGATTACGATCGAGTGCCGGCCGCAATATCGCAGGAAGTCTGCCGCGCGGAACCGCGTCAGCAGCGCTGATATGATGCAGACGGCGGTTGCGCCGGCAAGGCCGAGACTGAAGCTGAAGAGGACTTCCTCGTGCAGCCCAAAGCTCACGGCCCACGCGTTCAGAGCCGCCCAAACGAGCAACCCAATTCCGCCCATCACTGGCGCCTTCGCTGCCCTTTCGGCGAAGCTGAAGATCTGCGGCGCGAAGGCATAGCCCATGAAGAAATAGACATAGCGATTGGCGAACCGGTCAATCACTCCCCAGCCAGTATCGATCACCACCAGCTGGTAGAGGGACTGAAGGACAAAGGCGCCCGTGAGCACGATCCATATCGGCACCTTCCGCAGCAGCCGTGTGACGACATAGAAGATCGCCAGCATATGGACGAACCAGAGCGAGTTGGTTGGCTCAATGAAGCTGAAGGCCCAGAGCTTCAGGAAATAGCCGGGCTCGGACACCATGACGTCGAACTCCACCACCGGGAATTGGAGCGTCAGCCAGAGGGCATAGAAATAGATGAAGTGGACAACCTTGCGGTCGAGGTAATCGACAAGAGGCCCGTGGATTGACCGGTGCAGGAACAGGCCCGCGACCAGGAAGAAATCCGGAATACGGAACGGCCGGGCAAACTCGACAACCGGATGCATCCACCCTTCCCCAGTGAACACATGCTCAACGCCATACACCGCATGCATCATCACCACGAGAATGATGCAGATGCCCTTGGCGTAATCAACCCAATCGACGCGTGGGGGCGTATGTGTAGAGGATTGATCGGTCGAATTCATTCGAAGTCACTCCACAGGTCGACCCGGTTCGCCATCAGGTCGACGAAACCACCGACAGATAGGGCAGCTCACTGCAATAGGTTTTGATACAGGCCGCAAACCAGTCAAACGTCTGGTCGACGCGCGCAACCGCATTGCGTTGCCGGGAGAGGACGCTGGCCTTGCCGTCGGGCAGCCAGAAATATGGATTTGCTTCCCACACAATGATGCGCCCGTCGGGCTGTATGCTGTAATCCACCGCCGCGAAATCGAGACCCAGCGCCTTCACAGCGCCTACAAGTTCACTGGCTCCCTGCACGGGCCCATTGAAATAAGCGTCGTCCGCTTCGAGCAGCTGGTTAAGCAGAGCCTGATGATAGCCGAAGCATCTGGCCATACGACGCGGGCGGCTCGCTTCTCGCTGGAACAGACAATTGGAGAGACCGACGATGCGCTCAGGCGAGAAAAACAAATGGCTGGCCATCACGCGGTCGCCAATCACGAAGGCGCGCGCCTTGTGATGATAGCGGGAAAACAGGCTATGATCGGATGGGTCAGATTGGCGGTACTCTTCACGAATATCGTAAAGATGGAGCACAACGGCGGGTAAAATATCTTTACTGTCCAAGGCCGGAACGTCTTGCGGACCGAAGAGGGTCGCGACATGTCGCTGGGCATGTTCCTCGTCGCTGCGCACGATGCAGGGGAACCCGACACGGTCGATCGCGCCGGGCAGCTCCAGGGAGTTCGTCACCGGGGCAGCGGCAGCGCTCGCAACGCCCGCCTTTGCCCAGATCTCCGCTTGCACCGATTTCGTGGTGTTGCTGAGCGCGTCCGGATGGTTGAGCATCCGGATGCCGCGGTCAGCGGCCTCGTCGGCAATCGCCATCGCGTCCAGATAGCAGGCGGGGTATTTCTGCATCAACGGGTCGCCGAGCCAGAACACAACCAACCCAACATCGGTCAGGTCTGCGCGAGCATCGCCGGTGCGGTGAATGCGGATCTGCTTCAGCAAAGGATCGGATTTCGCCGCCAGCCGGTTCAGAAAAACATCGCCTGTGGGAACGTTACGGCCTCGACCTGGCCCGTGGATGACGAAGAGAATTCTGTTACGGCCAGAGGCGTTCATACTCATTTTAGTCCCAAAACCAGACAGGTTTGCATTATGCATAATCTGCCGAATTTCGTACGCAAGCAATATGCCAGAAATACCGGTCTGGTTTGTTATTTTGAGACGCGAAGCCCACGTCCAAAACAGGACTGGGGGAGGCCAAGACGAGACGGAAATCGGATGCCTCGCCTCGTCCCGAGCCTGTACAATCCGCTCCGAGCCTGCATAGAACTCCCCGCGAAACGATTCATACGGGCAGGCTTTCTTCACTATGCAGACATTTTCAACACCGGATGCACCCTTTTCCGATGAACAGTTTAGGGCCCAGGTCCAGGCCGCAATCAATGGCAAGACCAAGCCACTCGGGGCGTTGGGCGGCATAGAAACCCTCGCCGCGCAGATTGCATATATCCAGATGTCCCTCGAGCCGCGCGCAGACAGTTGCAGCCTGACCATCTTCGCCGCCGACCATGGCATGGCCACCGCAGGCGTTTCGGCTTTCCCGCAGGATGTGACCCGCCAGATGGTGTTGAACTTCCTGTCCGGAGGCGCCGCCGCAAATGTGTTCGCCAGATCGGTTGGAGCGAGCGTGCGGGTCGTGGATGCCGGCGTGGCGGGCGACCCCTTGGACCATCCCGACCTGATACAGCGACGGATTTCCAGCAGCACCGCGAACGCAATCGAACAGCCCGCCATGACGCCATCTGAACGAGATGCCGCGCTGTCGTCTGGTTCAGCGCTGGGTCATGAGGGCGATGAGACAGTTGCCTGTTTCGGCGAGATGGGCATTGGCAACACATCGTCGGCAAGCCTCGTCGCCGCGAAAATTCTCGGTATTCCGGTTGGTGACCTTACCGGACGCGGCACGGGCCTTGATGATGAGGGGCTGCGCACCAAGCGGACCCTGCTGGAACAGGCTGCAGGCCGAACAGGTACTCAATTGGATGCCCCCGCTGCCCTGCTGGAATATGGGGGCTTTGAAATCGTCATGATGGTGGGTGCAATGATCGGCGCTGCGGCCAGCGGCAAGATCGTGATCGTGGATGGCTTTATCGCTACCGTCGCAGCCCTGGCGGCGACCTCACTAAGCCCTGGATGCCGACGCCATATGGTCTTCGCGCACCGGTCCGCCGAGGCGGGGCATGCCCGTGTGCTTGAGGCCTTGGAGGCGACGCCCCTGTTGCAGCTCGACATGCGCCTCGGCGAAGGTACGGGCGCCCTGCTCGCTTTCCCGCTGGTGAAAGCAGCCGCGGCAATGCTGCGAGAGATGGCGAGTTTCGAGAGCGCCGGGGTCAGCGGGCCGGCATGACGGGCGAACTCGCCAAATTCGTACTGGCCGCGCAATTCCTGACCCGGTTACCGCTCAGGACCGATAGGCTCTTCACGGCGGAGCGTCTGGCGCAGGCTCCGAGATATTTCCCGCTCGTGGGTATGCTGGTGGGGCTCGTGTCTGCAGCTATCTTCTGGCTGGCCGCGCTGGTGCTGCCAACCTTGCTGGCTGTCCTGTTAACGGTGGGGGCCGGGCTCCTGATGACGGGGGCCTTCCATGAGGATGGTCTGGCGGACACGTTTGATGGCATTGGCGGCGGGCTGACGCGGGAGCGCGCGCTGGAGATCATGAAGGACAGCCGGTTGGGCACCTATGGGGCCGCTGCGTTGTTCACGGCGCTGGCGCTCAAGGCCGGCGCGCTGTGGTCCATGCCACCGGCATGGATTTTCTTCGCCCTGCCGATAGCGCATTGTATTTCAAGGTTTTCAGCGGTGTGCGTGATCGCGACCAGCCGCTATGTGCGTGAGGATGGAACCGGCAAGCCCGTGGCGGCAGGCATTTCCGCCACCAGTTTGATGATTGCCGGCGTCACGGCGTTGGGGGCTGTTGCAGTCGGTGCGGTCCTGTTTCCTGTTGTTTCACTCCTTTTCGGCCTTGTTTCATTCTGTTTTGCGCATGTTCTTATGCGCCTGTTTTTTGAGCCAAAACTGGGCGGCTATACCGGCGACACGCTCGGCGCGGTGCAGCAAGCCAGCGAGATCGGATTCTATCTGGGGCTCCTCGCATGGCTCTGACCCTGCTTCGCCATACGACCCCCGATGTCGCGCCCGGTACCTGCTACGGGCGATCAGACCTGACGCTCGCGACTTCGTTTCCCGATGAAGCCGAGATCGTGCTGTCCGGGCTTCCGCCCATCGACCGGATCGTAACGAGTCCACTCAGCCGATGCCTGCAGCTCGCCGAATTCGTCGGAGCGCGTAGCCGGCTGGAGGTGGTTCAGGATAACCGGCTGGTCGAGATGGATTTCGGCAGGTGGGAAATGCAGGCGTGGGACAAGGTACCACGGCCCGAGCTTGATGCCTGGGCGTCTGACTTCCTTCATGCCCGGCCACATGAGGGCGAAAGCGTCGCCATGCTGACGGCGCGCACGCAGGAGGCGATTACCGAGTTCAATCAGTCAAGCCGCCACACGCTGGTCGTCACCCATGCCGGCGTCATCAAGGCGGTCTTCGCTGCCTTGGGGGGCCAACATCATTATCGCAGCTCCGTCGCCTTTGGCGGCCACATCACCCTGCTGGAACATTCGAGAAGGCCAGACGCAAGATGACGCACGACCCCTCCCACACCGAAAAGATGAAAGCGCTGCAAGCCGAGCAGCGACAGAAGACCGAAGCAGCGGCGGTGCCGGATCGCGGCCTTGTCCTCGTCCACACCGGCAATGGCAAGGGCAAGTCGAGTTCGGCCTTTGGCGTCATCGCGCGCGCCCTTGGCTGGGGACAGCGTGTGGGTGTGGTTCAGTTCATCAAAGGAAAGTGGATCACTGGCGAGCGGCAATTCTTCGACAAATTTCCCGATCAGCTCGACTGGCACACAATGGGCGAAGGTTTCACTTGGGACACCCAGGACAAGGCCCGCGACATTGCCGCTGCCGAGGCCGCCTTTGCCCGCGCCAGGGAGATGATGGCGAGTGGACGCTATGATCTGATTGTTCTGGACGAGATCAATATCGCGATGCGCTATGATTATCTCTCGACTGATGACGTGCTGGACGGGCTGAAAGCACGCGCCGGCCAAACCAGCGTCATCCTGACCGGACGTGATGCGAAACCGGAACTGTGCGACTATGCCGACCTTGTCAGCGAAATGGTCGAAGTGAAGCATCCCTTCAAGGCGGGCCTGAAGGCCAAGCGCGGCGTGGATTTCTGAACATTTTGCCGCGCATCCTGTCGCGCGGGCAGTATTGACAGGCCGGGAGGCTTGCAACATTACCACTCCCAGATGGTGCTTTCTGCAAGGAAAGCTAAGAGGGAAGCCGATGTGAATTCGGCGCTGTACCCGCAACTGTGAACCGGGAGTTCAAGGCCAAACAGCCACTGGAGCAATCGCTCTGGGAAGGCGGCCAGGAACGACGATCGGTGAGCCAGGAGACCTGCCATCGCGTCGTTCGTCCGGAGGCCGGGAATAGTTCTCAGCGGGCGGGAAGGCTACGAGCCTATCCTTTGTAACGACATCTGAACCCTTGGGCCTGGCCGTCCGCACCGAATTCCCGGTGAGGCCAGATTGTCGTTATGAACTGCATCCACCATTCGGGCGGCTGGGATGCGAGGAAAACACATGTTGTACAAAACCGTCCTGCTTGGGGCTGTTGCTTTCGGTTTTACCGTCTCGGCCACCGGCCAGATCACGGGTGCCGATGAAACAAAACTGGACGCGATCATCGTCAACGGATCGCGCCTAGATCAGACACTGACGGAAGTCGGCTCCAGCGTCTCCGTCATCACACGAGAGGATCTCGACCAATTGGGCGTCGACTTTGCGCTCGACGCGGTCGCCACTGCGCCCGGTGTGACCATCAACCAGAATGGCGCATTCGGCGGAAATGCCAGCGTACGCATCCGCGGCGCCTCGACGGACCAGACGCTGGTCCTGATTGATGGCATTCCGGTCAATGATCCGACCGGCACCGGCGGCGGCTACAATTTCGCCCATCTGGACACGGATAATATCGACCGCATCGAAGTACTGAAAGGCCCCCAATCGACGCTCTGGGGCAGTGACGCCATTGGCGGCGTAATTTCCATTACGACCAAGCGGCCGGCAGAGGGCCTGTCGGGCACGCTGTTCGGTGAATACGGCTCCTTCAACACGCTTCGCGGCGGCGCCGCGATCAGCAATGCGAACGAAACCGGGGATTTCCGGCTGGCGGCCACCGGCCTGAGCAGTGACGGCATTTCCAAGGCGGACGAAGCCAATGGCAATTCCGAAGACGATGGTTATGAGTCTCACACCATCGCGGCGAAGGGCGGGCTGAACCTTCCTGCAAATATCCGGCTGGACACAAGCCTTCTCTGGAGTGATGCAGAATCCGAATATGACAGCTATGCCTCTGGCGCGCAGGGCAGCGTGGCGGATGGCGACGAAGTCAGCAATTCCGAAACCCTGTCTGGAAATATCTCGCTGAAAATTCCCCTGCTGGATGGCCGGCTCGAGAACCTCGTTCAGATCGGCTATGCCGATATCGAACGGGAAAATATCTCAGATGGAGTTCAGAGCTACTTCACTGAGGGCGACCGGGTTCTCTATCGCTACCAGGGCACACTGGCGATCAATGATGCCAACACGCTGGCGTTTGGCGCGGAACGTGAAGAGACCTCTGCGAATGAGCAGGACTCGTCCATCGACAGTCTCTTCGCCCTGTACGAATTCAAGCCCGTCGAAGATCTGACCCTCACGGGCGGGCTTCGGGTGGATGACCACGAAACATTTGGATCAGAAACAACCGGACGTGTGGCCGCCGCATGGACTGCGACCGAGCAAGTGACCTTCAAGGCCAGCTGGGCCCAGGGCTTCAAGGCCCCGAGCATCTTCCAGTCGACCTATATCTGCTCCTTCTGCGGACAGACCGAGCCGAATGCCAATCTCGAACCGGAAACCTCCGAAGCATTTGACATCGGCGTTCAGTGGCAGTCATCCGACCAGCGCCTGACACTTGGCGCGATCGTGTTCGATCAGGAGACCGAGAATCTGATCGATTTTTCCTACACGGCCGGATACGACAATATCGCGCTTGTGGATTCTCAGGGCATCGAGCTGACCGGCGCCTATAGTGTGACTGACTGGCTGGGCGTGGCGGCAAGCTACACCTTCATCGACGCCGAAGACGGTGAGGGCAATGAACTGACCCGTCTCCCGGAGAATACGGGCAATGTCAGCGTGTCGCTTGACCCGGACGGGCCTATCTCGGGCGCCGTACTGGTTCAGTACAATGGCGAGGAAGCCAATACAGAGGGCTCCGAACTGGACAGCTGGACCCGTGTGGACCTGACCGGCAGCTATGATCTCAACGAGACCATTGAGCTGTATGGCCGGATCGAGAATTTGTTCGATGAAGAGTACCAGCAGATCCTGGGCTATGGCACGCCCGGCCTGTCCGGCTCTATCGGAATCCGGTTGCGATACTAAGGCGCCCCCATGTCGAGACTGATGATCCTGTTCCTTGCATTCTTCCTGTCCGCCTGCGAACGGGTGAACCAGGAGACGCCCGCAAGACCCGAACGGCCTGCCCGGATTGTCAGCCTCGACTATTGTGCCGACCAATATGTTCTCAAACTCGTGGACCGCGACCGCATCCTTGCGCTGTCGCCGGATGCAGGCCGGGAATTCTCCTATATGCGAGCAGCAGCAGCCGGTGTGCCGACGGTGCGCCCGAATGCGGAAGACGTGCTGATCCTCAAACCGGACCTTGTGGTTCGCTCCTATGGGGGCGGACCCAACGCGGCAGCCTTCTTCGAGAAGGCCGGCGTGCCCGTAGTGGACATTGGCTGGACACCGGATATTCCGTCCGTGATGGAAAACACGCAGCGTATAGCCGACGCGCTCGGAGAATCCGAACGCGGCGCAGCCGTTAATGAAGACATGCAGGAGCGGCTGGCCCACCTGAAAAAGCGAAGCACCGGCGAGACAGCGCTCTACATGACGCCCGCAGGCGTCACGACAGGCCCCGGCTCCCTGATCCACGAAATGATCGTGGCCGCAGGCCTGACCAATATGGAAGACCAATATGGCTGGCGGTCCCTTCCTCTGGAGACCCTTGCCTATGAAAAGCCCGATGTTGTGGCGGCCGCCTTTTTCGGATCACGGACCAATCATCCCGATGCGTGGAGCCCGATGAAACACCCGGTCGCGAAAGCGCAACTCACCCAGAGCGAAGTGGTCTCGCTGGAAGGCGCATGGACCTCCTGCAGCGGTTGGTTCCTGATGGACGCGATTGAGGCGCTGGCCGGAGGGGAAACGCAATGACCCGCGAAAGTCTGCTGATGCCGGTATTGATCGGGGCGAGTGTGCTCGCCATCATTGCCGCCTGTTTCCTCGGCTCGACCGCCCTTCCCGCTGACCGGCTGCTGGCGGCCCTGTTCGGCGGTGCAGACGCCGGCGACCGTCTGGTCGTCTGGCAGATCCGCCTGCCGCGCGCGATTTCCGCCTATATCGTCGGTGCAGCCCTCGGGATCAGCGGCGCGGCCTTGCAAGGTCTGCTGCGGAATCCGCTGGCAGAGCCCGGTGTGCTCGGTGTTTCGGCCTCGGCCTCGCTGATGGCCACGTTTGCGCTTTATTACGGGATCGCCTCGATCACGCCCTGGGCCGTGCCTCTCGCAGCGATCATCGGCGCCCTGGCGGCTACCGCCCTGATCACCCTCGCCGCCCTTCGCACACAATCCGTGGTTACACTGATCCTGATCGGCGTGGGCCTGTCGAGCTTTGCCGGGGCGGCGATGAGCCTGTTGATGAACCTCGCGCCGAACCCATTCTCCTTGTCGGACATGATCAACTGGATGCTGGGGTCGGTCGCCAATCGCAGCTTTGACGAGATCACCCTCGCCGCGCCCTTCATCCTGGCCGGCGGCGCAATCCTGTTCGCCACCCGGCGCGGCCTGTCGGCCCTGACGCTGGGCGAGGAAGCCGCAAGCGGGATCGGTCTCGACCTGCAACGCCAGCGCATCTTCACAGTGGTCGGCGCAGGCCTCGCCACAGGTGGGGCGGTCGCACTGGCCGGCGCCATCGGCTTTGTCGGCATTGTCGCGCCGCACCTCATCCGGCCGTTCGTGGGCCATGATCCGGCGCGTTCCCTTGCGCCATCGGCGCTGCTCTCCGGCCTGATCCTGGTCGTGGCGGACATCTTCGTGCGTCTGTTGCCGACCTCGGCCGAACTGAAGCTCGGCGTCGTGGCGGCATTGATCGGGGCACCGGCCTTCGTCTGGATCGCCATGCAGAGGCGGGGCGGAAATGACTGATCTCAGTGTTGAAAACCTCACCCTCTGCGCAGGTGCTACGACGCTAGTAGAGAGCGCCAGTTTCAAACTGGCCCAGGGCGAGTTCGTTGCTCTGCTCGGCCCCAATGGCGCAGGCAAGACGAGCCTGATCCGCGCCGGGATCGGACTGCAATCCGCCGATGACGGACGCAGCTTGCTGGACGGAGAGCCAGTTCACAGTCTTTCGCCTGCGCAGCGCGCCCGGCAGATTGCCTACCTGCCCCAGATCCGGCCCTTGGCCTGGCCCAATGCGGTACGGGATGTGGTGTCGCTCGGGCGCTTCAGTCATGGCGCGCCACTCGGCCACCTGAAAGGGCTGGATGCCGAAGCCGTGGACCGCGCGCTGGAGGCTTGCGGACTGACCGACCTGGCAAGCCGTCGGACAGATACGCTTTCGGGTGGGGAACTCGCCCGCGTCCATTGTGCCCGCGCCTTTGCCGCCGAAGCGCCGCTGCTGGTGGCGGATGAGCCGATTGCCGCGCTCGACCCGCGTCAGCAATTCCGTATCCTTGACTTGATCCGGGCTTATGTCGACCAGGGCGGCGGTGCCCTTGTGGTGCTGCATGATATTCAGTTGGCCGCGCGCTATGCATCGCGCCTGATCTGGATGAAGGAAGGCCGGATTGTTGCGGACGGTCCCCCAGCCGAGACGCTGACGGCAGAGCGGCTCAAAGACATCTATGGCGTCACGGCGCGGGTTGATGGCGCCCACATCCATATCGAAGGTGCCGCGTGACAGCGCGGGCCTTGATGCTGCAGGGCACGGGTTCGGATGTCGGGAAGTCTGTCCTGACAGCTGCTCTCTGCCGGATCGCGAGGCGACGCGGCCTCAGCGTGGCGCCCTTCAAGCCGCAGAACATGTCGAACAATGCGGCCGCCTGCCCGACCGGCGGCGAGATCGGACGGGCGCAGGCCCTGCAGGCGCGCGCGGCAGGACTCGCACCGCATACGGACATGAACCCTGTCCTGCTGAAACCGCAATCTGATCGCACGGCCCAGATCGTCGTGCAGGGCAAGGCTCTGCACGCCATGGAAGCAGCGGACTATATGGCCAATCGCGACCAGTTGCTGGGCGCGGTTCTCGAAAGCTTTGACCGGCTGACCGCTGCGCACGACCTTGTCATCGTCGAGGGTGCGGGCAGTCCGGCCGAGACCAATCTGCGAGACCGGGACATCGCGAATATGGGCTTCGCCCGGCGCGTAGGCGTGCCGGTCTGCCTTGTCGGAGATATTGAAAAAGGCGGCGTGATCGCAAGCCTCGTCGGCACACGGAAGGTGATCGACAAGAAGGATGCCGCGATGATCCGGGCATTCCTCGTCAACAAGTTTCGGGGCGATCTCAGCCTGTTCGATGATGGCGTGACCGAAATCGAAGCGCGCACCCAATGGCCCTGCCTCGGCGTGATCCCCTGGCTGCCCGCTGCCAGCAAATTGCCCGCCGAAGATGCGCTCGCGCTCGACAAGCCACCCGCTCCCGCAGGCAAGACACTGAAGATCGCCGCACCGATGCTGTCGCGGATTGCGAATTTCGATGATGCCGATCCCCTGAAACTGGAACAGGATGTTGCGTTCAGCTGGATCCCACCGGGCCAGCCCATTCCACGCGAGACCGATGTGGTTATCCTGTTCGGCACGAAATCCACGCTGGGCGATCTGGCATTCCTGCGCGCCCAGGGCTGGGATCATGACATCATCGCCCATGCCCGCGCCGGTGGCCGGGTACTCGGCATCTGCGGAGGCTACCAGATGCTTGGGCGCCGCGTTTCAGACGCTCTCGGCGTCGATGGCGAGCCGGGCGATGTGCCGGGCCTCGGCCTGTTGGATGTCGAGACGGTCATGACGCGCCACAAGGATGTGCGTCCGGTCATTGGCGTATGCGCCGTAACCGGGCACGAGACATCGGGTTACGTCATACATGCAGGGCGAACCGCCGGGCCTGACACGGATCGGCCGTTCGCGCGCTTCCAGGACGAAGCTGACGGCGCGCGCAGCCCGAATGGGCGGATCGCAGGCACCTATCTGCATGGGGCCTTCTCGGGCAACGCGTTTCGCGCAGCCTGGCTTGAGCAAGCGGGATATGAGGGCCAGTCCAGTCTGGATTACGAGGGAGCCGTGGATACCGCTCTTGATGAATTGGCCGACGGTGTGGAACAAGCCGTCGACATTGATGCCCTGCTGAGACTGGCGGAAGCGCCCGGCTGGCGCCGGAAAGCCTGATGGGGTTCGCGCTGTTGATGCTCTGCGCGTGGGGGATCGAGGCCGCGTTCGGATGGCCTGACCAAGTTTACAAGCGTATTGGGCATCCGGTCGTATGGCTCGGAGGGTTGATCCACCGCCTGGACCAGACCCTGAACAGAGCGGAGTGGGCTCATGCCCTCCGCTATGTCCTGGGCGGCATTTCCACACTCCTGATTGTAGGCGGCGTGACCGCCTTGGCATACGCGATCTCGTCTGCCTTGCCGCAGACATATGCAGGATTTCTGGTTGAAGCCGCCCTGGCCTCACCGCTTATTGCTTCGCGCAGCCTCTACACACATGTCGCCAATGTGGCACGACCTTTGGCTACCGGAGATCTCGGCTCTGCCCGGCAAGCCGTGTCGATGATCGTCGGGCGGGACCCGGCACAGTTGAACGATACAGGACTCGCCCGCGCGGCCTTGGAAAGCCTCGCGGAGAACATGTCTGACGGCGTGATAGCACCTGTCTTCTGGGGAATGCTTTTCGGCCTGCCCGGCATGGCCGCCTACAAGGCGATCAATACGCTGGACTCAATGATTGGACATCGGAGTAAAAAATACTCCGCCTTTGGTGGCGTGGCAGCGCGCCTTGATGATCTCGTAAATCTGATCCCGGCCCGACTCACGGGCGGCCTGATCTGTATAGTTGCAGTCCGGTGGCGCGCCGTAAAAATCATGCTGCGGGATGGGCGCCATCACCGCTCCCCGAACGCAGGATGGCCCGAATCCGCCATGGCGGGAGCCTTGGACATACGGCTCTCCGGTCCGCGCGCATACGAAGGACAGACGAATAATGAGCCGTGGCTGAATGGCGAAGCGCGGGATCCGGCGCCGGAAGACCTCAAGCGCGGACTGGGCCTTTATAGAAATGTTTGTGTGCTCGCACTGGGAATTCTTGCGCTCATGGCGCTGTCGGAGGTCTTGGTGTGAGGGACGATCTTTTGCATGGCGGCTCTCTTGATCGGATGCGTGAGGCGTTTCCCGACGCGCCCAAGCCGTGGGTAGACTTGTCGACCGGGATCAATCCGTGGCCCTATCCTGTCTCGCCCTTTCCGTCGGACACCCTCCAGCATTTGCCCACCCAAACCGCCTATCATCATTGCCGGTCGGTGTTGGCGAACGCCATTGGCGCCTCCTCTGATACAGTGGTGCTTGCACCGGGGAGCGAATTGCTTATCCGGCTCCTGCCCCGGATCATCTCGCCTGACCGCATTGTCGTACTTCACCCAAGCTATGGGGATCATGCCCAGGTCTGGCGCGCAGCGGGGTGCGAGGTGATCGAGACGCATGACCCCATGTCGCTGACCAGAACGGCAGATGCCGTTGTGCTCTGCAATCCAAACAATCCCGATGGCAGGTTTTTCGATCCCTCCGAATTGAACGCGCTCAGGCGGGAGTTGGCGAAACGCGGGGGCTGGTTGATCGTTGACGAAGCCTATGCCGACCTCGCTCCCGACCTCAGCCTCGCCCAATATGGCGGTGAACCCGGCCTGATTGTGCTTCGGTCTTTCGGGAAATTCTTTGGTTTGGCTGGCCTGCGTCTTGGAGCCATTCTCGCACCGGAGAAAATTCTCGCGGAGATGACAAATCTGCTGGGGGTCTGGCCTGTATCAGGCCTCGCGCTGGAAGTTGGGGCCCAAGCTTATTCAGACCATGCCTGGCAGGCAGATATGCGCAAGAGACTTGAAGGGGGGCGTAAGCGACTCGACCTGATCTTACGCGATGTTGGCTTCAGACATATTCAGGGAACCGATCTTTTTCGCTTTGTCTCATGCGAAGGTGCGCATGGGGTTTGGCGCCAGCTTGCCGAAGCTGGCATCTATGTGCGTCGCTTCCCCTGGTCGGAGGAGCATCTCCGCTTTGGCCTACCTGCCGACGAAGCTGGCGAAGCCCGCCTGAGAGCAGCGCTCAGCCCTTCAGCTTGAGCGGCAGGCCGGCCGCGACAAATTCCACATGATCGCACACGGCGGCGACCTTCTGGTTGAGCCGGCCCTGCGCATCGCGGAAAGCCCGGCCCAGCGGGGTCTCCGGCACAAGACCCAGACCGATTTCGTTTGAGACGAGCGCAATTTGAGCCGGCGAGGCTCGGAGCGCCTCACAAAGTGCGGCCACTTCCGTCTCAACGTCACGGTCATGATGGAAGAGGTTGGACAGCCAGAGCGTCAGGCAATCAATCAGAACGAATTCATCTGAAGCGGATGAGTTCTGGATTATGGACACCAGATCAATCGGCGCTTCGATGGTCCGCCAGCCTTCCCCCCGATCTGCCTGGTGCCTGCTGATCCGGCTTGTCATTTCCTCGTCGAGCGCCTCGGCCGTGGCCACGAAGACGCGGCGCGGTGCGGCTGCCTCCGCAAGCGATTGCGCCCGCGAACTCTTGCCGGACCTTGCGCCGCCGAGAATCAGAAATGTGGTCATGCTGTCCTATAAGCCGTGTCGCATCCGTTTCGCCAAGTCATTTGGGTCCGATCCGTTTAGGCGGCCCCAAAATGCTCAGGCGGGGGTATCGTCATCATCGTCAAGAATGCGGTAGGCAGGCCCCTGCATGTCGTCGAACTGACCGGAGCGTATGGACCAGATGAAGGCGCCAAGCCCCAGCAGACCCAGCCCCAAGGCAACGGGAATGAGATAGACGATGATCGTCATGGATTTCTATTCCTCAATCTGAAGCCGCATCGCATTCAGAGTGACGATAATGGAGGACAGCGACATGGCAATGGCGGCCACCAGCGGGGTGACATGACCCGTCACCGCAATCGGGACGGCGATGACATTATAGGCGGCTGCCAGTGCAAAGTTCTGCCGCATGATTGCGCGGGTTTTCCTGGCGACTCGCAAGATCACGGGGATGGCGTCGAGCCCGCCACTATACACGGCGTCGCTGGCGGATTGGCTGATGTCGATCGCGGCCCCCGGAGCCAGCGAAGCGTGCGCTAGAGAGAGCGCGCCCGCATCATTCAGGCCGTCGCCCACCATGAGGACGCGGTGGTTCTGGCCCCGCAGGGTTTCCAGACGGGCGACTTTCGCCTGTGGCGAGGCTTCTCCGGTCCAATCGGCAATGCCAAGCGTTCCGGCGAGCGATGCGACAGCGCCGTTCTGGTCGCCCGAGACAATCTCCAGGTCGATGCCCTGGGCGCGCAGCGTGTTCAGTGCCTCCGCAGCGCCGGGCTGAACATTGTCGACAAACCGGAATTGCACGGCTGGCGCATCCCCCCGCGCAAACCACAGGGACGGCCCGGAGGCAGCGGCCAAGGCCTTGTCGGTGCCGATCCAGTTCGCAGAGCCGAGCCGCCATGTCTGGCCGTCCACCGAAGCTTCAAGCCCACATCCGGCGATCTCCCGCACACCTTCCCGCGCGGCGCCTGGGCCTGCCGTGGCAACCAGGGCGCGGGATAGCGGATGGTGGCTGACCCGCGCCAGGCTCGCCGCGTCGGCCAACATGGCCTTGGCTTCCGGGGAGTCCAGCGCGAGGGACTGGCCCCTCAAAACCATGCCTTCGAGCTTCGGTGTGCCGAGGGTGAGCGTTCCCGTCTTGTCGAAGACAATATGGTCGATTTCCGCAAGCCGTTCGAAGGCATCACCAGACCGCAGATACACACCCTTGCGGAACAGACGACCGGCTGCCACGACCTGAGCCACGGGCGCCGCAAGGGCGAGCGCGCAGGGACAGGTAATGATCAGGGTCGCCGCAGCGATCATCAGGGCATCAGGCAGCGATGCGCCGAGCAAGAGCCATCCGAGACAGGCCAGCGCTGCAGTCGTGTGAACGAATGGTACGTAGATAGAGACTGCACGATCAGCGATCCGGCGATAGGCCGAGCGGCGCTGTTCGCCAGCTTCCAGCATTTCCCCGATCTGGGACAGCAGCGACTCTTCAACGACTTTCAGTGCTTCGCCCCGCAGGGGCGCCGACACGTTGATGGCGCCCGCATGCAGGGTCATGCCGGGAGAGAACGTGCGCGGCAGGGATTCCCCCGTCACGAGGCTTTCGTCCACATCGCTAACACCGTCAAAGATCCGCATGTCGACCATGGCACGTTCGCCCGGTGCCAGCAGGATCCGGTCGCCTGCGGCGACATCTCTCGCCGCAACAGAGACGGCCTCCCCCTTGTCGGTGAGACGCGTCACGGCGCTTGTCTGCATCGCCGCCAGGGCATTTGCGGCCGCATGAGCCTGTCGGCGCAGACGTGCGTCCAGGAACCTGCCGATCAACAGGAAGAAGCACAGCATCACGACCGCATCGAAATAGGCATGTTCGCCGCCGCGCAGGGTTTCGAAGACGCTGACTCCGAAGGCGAGGCTGAGGGCCAGCGAGATCGGAACGTCCATGTTCGCATGACCGTTGCGCAGGGCAGCCCAGGCCGACCGGAAGAAATGGCGTCCGGAGAACAGGAGGACCGGCAGGGCAATCACGCCGGAGAGCGCATGCAGCGTTTGCCGTGTGGCTTCGCCCATTTCCCCGGTTCCTGCCCAAACCGATACGGACAACAACATGATGTTGGCCGCCGCAAAGCCCGCAACGCCCATCGAGATAAGGAGGGAGCGTTCTTCGCGCGCCTTGTCGGCTGCGCCGGTATCGGCTGCCTGCGCCGCAACGCCATATCCAAGATCGGAAATCGTCTGGGCAATCCTGTCAGCGGCAAGCGGGCCGGTCCACCGTACCCGCATCTGTCCGCTCGACAGGTTCAAGCGCGCCTGCGTCACACCCGGCAGGGCCGAGACGGATTTCTCGATCTTGCTGAGACAGCCACCACATTTCGCCCCCCGCACCACGAGATCGATTGCGTGTTCGTTGCCCACATCACGGACGAAGCCCGCATAGCCCGTCTTGGTATCCCGCGCGGTGACAGGCGACAGGCCTGAAGGACAGCCGGGTGCGGTGGGGGTCAGCGCTGTCATGGCACAATCACGATCCGCTTGTTCGCGCGAAACACAACTTTTTCTCCGGTTGGGTCAAAGACCTGAAACTGGGCGTCCCATCGGCCAGTCGGCAATTCGGAGACACTCGTCACGTAGTCGCCCGAACCGTACGATTCGAGCACCACGCTTTCATCGTAAGTCGTGCTTCCCGGATGGCGCAATTCGACAGACACGAGACGCGCCGAAATCGGATTGCCGTCGGCATCGACCAGATTGAAAACAAGGTTCTCATCATAAAGGCCAGCCGCAGCGTTCCAGCCGAGCAGTTCCTGAGCTGCCTTCGCCTCAAGCGCGCTGTTATAGTCCAGTCCCTGCAAATAGGACTTCTTCACGTCCTCGCCGGGAAAGCTGGTGATGGCATGATAAAGGAAGATGCCATTCACCGTGAACATCAGGCCAAAGAAGCCGAGCATGATCCAGAGGACATGCCATCCGGTGAGTTTCCCGCGGAGCGCGGTTTCGTCTGCCATCATCGTCTGGTCAGTCATTGTTCAGCTCCTCTGAAAGAAGACATGTTCACATCCGTTTCACCTGTCATCCCATCGCGCACGGTGAAGATCACCTGCCGGCGAGGGGCGCCCGCATCAGCCGAAACAAGGATGCGGTAACGATCCACGCCAAACGCCTCGACCGGCAGTTCCAGCACGCCTTCCCCGTCATGCTCCATGCCGATGACCTTGTAGGACACACCTTCCGGTCCGCTGACACTGAGCAGCATTGTACGCGGTTCACTTGCCTTGTTCACGAGCTTCAGCGTGTAACCATTCTGAATGCGACCATCTGAAAGGGTCACAAAGGGCGGCGAGCGGTCCTTGAGAACATTCGCTTCAATCGTCGATTTGGTCGCAAGCCCCCACGCCATCAATCCGCCAATAGCCAGCATGACAACGGCATAAACGACGGTCCGGGCCCGGATGAGCCTGTGCTTGGGCGGTGTCTGGCCTTCATTGCGCGCCGCCACGGCGATTTGCGTGTCATAGGCAATCAGGCCTTTGGGCCGACCAACCTTGACCATGATCTCGTCGCAGGCATCGATGCAAAGCGCGCAATGGATGCATTCGAGTTGTTCCCCGTCGCGAATGTCGATGCCCATCGGGCAGACCTGAACGCACTGATTACAATCGATGCAGTCGCCGCGATTGTCCCAGCTTTCGGATTTGCGCTTCGGCCCGCGTGGCTCGCCCCGGTCATAGCGATAGGTAACATTGAGCGCCTGCTCATCCGTCAGCGCGCCCTGAATGCGCGGCCAGGGGCACATATAGGTGCACACCTGTTCGCGCATCGTCCCTGCCAGGAAGTAGGTCGTGAGGGTGAGAATACCGGCGAACCAATAGGCCGTAAGAGGGGCATCGCCTGTGAACCAACCGGAGGCGACAGTCGGCGCATCATGCCAGTAGAGAATGAAAGCTCCGCCGGTCCAGAAGGCAATGACCAGCCAGACAATATGCTTGCCGAGTTTGCGGGCGAGCTTGTTTGCCGTCCAAGGCGCATTATCGAGCCGCATCCGGGCCGCCCGGTCGCCTTCGAAGGCGCGTTCGACCCAGATATAAAGATCGGTCCAGACGGTTTGCGGACAGGTGTACCCGCACCAGACGCGCCCGAGCAGTGACGTCACCAGGAACAAGAGCAGCGCGGCAAGGATCAACCCGCCTGCCATATAGTGAATATCCTGTGGCCAGAGCTCGATGAAGAAGAAGTAGAATTTCTCACTAGCGAAATCGGCCAGCACGGCCTGATCGGGAATACCCTCGCCCCGGTTCCACCTCACCCACGGCAAGCCGTAATAGACGCCGAGCGTGACCGCCATGACGATCCATTTGACCATCCGGAACTTGCCATGTGCCAGCTTGGGGTAGATCTGCTTGCGCTTGGCATAGAGGTCTTCATGACGCGGAGGCTCCCCACCCGTGGGGGTGGAGAGATCCGTGGTCTGTTCGATCAGCGTCGTGCTGCCCATGAAAGGCCCCTATTCCCCGCCGCCCAGCGAGTGCACATATACGGCAATCGCCTTGATGGTGGCATCGTCGAGCCGGTCATCCCATGCGGGCATGTGGGAGTTACGGGCATTGTAGATCGTGGCTTCAATATCCGCCACGCGGCCGCCATACAGCCACTCCGCATCGGTCAGGTTCGGCGCGCCTTGCGTGCGGTCCCCCGTTCCGTTTGCCCCATGGCAGGTAGAGCATTGCTGCTGGAAGATCGGCGCTGCCCGTGCGACGGCGTCGCTGTCCTCGCTACGCCCCGACAGACTGAGCACATATTGCGCCAGATCGTCGACCTCGCTGCGCTTCAGCAGGCCATCACGCCCGAAAGCGGGCATGGCGGAGAAACGCGTTCCGTCATCCGTATCGTGACGGATTCCGTGACGGATCGTGTATTCGATGCCATCAAGCGACCCATCCCAGAGCCAGACATCATCTGCCAGCGCCGGATAGCCAATTGCGCCGCGTCCCCCTGCCCCATGGCAGGTTGCGCAATTGTCCCCGAAAGCACTTTCGCCCATGGCGAGCGCAAATTGCTGCAAGGTGCGGTCGGTCTCGATTGTCTCGAGCCCGGCATCCAGAAGGACGACGGATTGCGCATCCCGCGCCGTCTTGAGTTCCGTGACGGCCTTGGCGACCTCGGCCCGGTCCGAATGGCCGCGCAGGCCCTTCGTATTGGTGCCAAGCCCCGGCAGAGCGGGTATGGCGGGCATCAGGATCATGTAGACGATCGCCCATGCGATCGACATGTACCAGACATACAGCCACCAGCGCGGCAGCGGATTGTTCAGTTCCTTGATCCCGTCCCAGGAGTGTCCGGTCGTCTCAACGCCGGAATACTGGTCGATGTCCTTGGTTTCATCAGTCATTTGATGGCCCCTTGTCTTCAAGCGGAGAATTGGCGGCGCGGTCGAAAGTATCCTGGTTGCTGGGCCAAAGGGCGTAGACAAGGGCTCCGGCAAACATCAGGACAAAGTAGACCAGGCCACCGGTCTGGGCGAAACTTGAGAGTGCTTCATACATGCGGGTTGCCTCCTAGCGCCGGTTGCTGAGGTCATCAGCTTCATAGGTCGAGAAGTCGACGAGCGTGCCGGTCATCTGGAGATAGGCCACAATGGCATCCATCTCCGTGACGCGCCCAGGATCACCATCATAGTCGCGAAACTCAACGGAGCCCTCGCGCCCGGATGCGCCATCATATTGCTCAAGTAAGCTATCAAGGTGATCATATCCTTTTTCGTCTGGATCGGCCTGGGCGTAGAGATGGCCCTCGGCATTCTCGATCATTTCATCCGTATAGGGTACGCCAAGCATGCGCTCCGTGCGAAGGCGCTCCGCGATACGGTCGAAGTTCAGCTTCTTGTCCGCCAGGAAGGCGTAAGGCGGCATGACGCTTTCCGGCACCAGCGCCCGCGGGTCTTTGAGGTGGTCGACCTGCCATTCCGCAGAATACTTGCCGCCGACACGGGCCAGGTCCGGTCCCGTCCGCTTGGAGCCCCACTGGAACGGGTGGTCGTACATGCTTTCCGCCGCCAGTGAGTAGTGGCCGTAACGTTCGACCTCGTCGCGCAGGGGCCGCACCATCTGACTGTGGCAGACATAGCAGCCCTCACGGACATAGATATCCCGGCCCATAAGTTCGAGCGGCGTATAGGGACGCATGCCGTCCACCTTCTCGATGGTGTTGTCCATGTAGGCGAGGGGCGCCATCTGGATCAGGCCACCAATCGACACAACGACAAGGATGCCGACGGTGAGCAGAAGCGAGTGCCGCTCCAGCAATCCATGTTTGTTCATGATGCTCATGGAGTCGCTCCTATTCAGCTGGAACCAGCGTCGTGCGCGGTTCGGGAGTTGCGTATGGATCAGGCTTGGAGTCGACCGGCTCGGCAGCGCCATGGCCCAGTGCGGTGCGCACGAGGTTGTAGGCCATGATCAGGGCGCCGCTGAAATAGAGGCCCCCGCCAAGGGCACGGATCATGTAGCTGATATGCTTTGCCTCAACGGTCTCGACGAAGCTGTATTCGAGGAAGCCGTATTCATTGTAGGCGCGCCACATCAGGCCTTCCATGATCCCGGCGAACCACATGGAGATCATGTAGAACAGGATGCCGATCGTGGAGATCCAGAAGTGCCACTCGACGAGAGACTTCGAGAACAGCGCCTTTTTCTTGTAGAGCCACGGCACGAGGCAATAGAGCGCCCCGAAGCTGATATAGCCGACCCAGCCGAGTGCGCCCGAATGGACGTGGCCGATGCCCCATTCCGTATAGTGACTGAGCGAGTTGACGGCGCGAACCGACATCAGCGGCCCTTCGAAGGTCGCCATGCCGTAGAAGGCCAGCGAGACGACCATCATGCGGACCACCGGATCCGTGCGCAGCTTGTCCCAGGCGCCCGACAGGGTCATGACACCGTTGATCATGCCGCCCCAGCTGGGCATCCAGAGCATGATTGAGAAGGTCATGCCGAGGGTCTGCGCCCATTGCGGCAGCGCCGTGTAGTGCAAATGGTGCGGACCGGCCCAGATATAGATGAAGATCAGACTCCAGAAATGGACGATCGACAGGCGGTAGGAATAGACCGGCCGGTTCACCCGCTTCGGAATGAAGTAATACATGATGGCGAGGAAGCCGGTGGTCAGGAAGAAGCCGACCGCGTTGTGGCCATACCACCATTGCGTCATGGCATCTTGCACGCCGGCAAATACCTGCACCGACTTCGTGCCGGTCCAGGAAACCGGAATCGAGAGGTTGTTGACGATGTGCAGCATCGCAATGGTCACGATGAAGGACAGGTAGAACCAGTTCGCCACATAGATGTGCGGCTCCTTCCGTTTCCACAGCGTGCCGAGGAAGACGAGCAGGTAGGCCACCCAGACGATGGTCAGCCAGAGGTCCACATACCATTCGGGTTCAGCATATTCCTTCGACTGCGTGACGCCGAGCAGATAGCCGGTTGCCGCAAGCACGATGAAGAACTGGTAGCCCCAGAAAACGAACCATGGCCACATGCCGCCTGCGATACGGGTCCGGCAAGTGCGCTGGACCACGTAGAAGCTGGTCGCCAGCAAGACGTTGCCCCCAAACGCAAAGATCACCGCACTGGTATGCAGAGGTCTCAACCGGCCGAAATTCGTCCATCCGAATTCAGGAAAATAGAAGATGTTCGGAAAGGTCAGTTGCAGCGCGATGATCACACCGACCAGAAGCCCGGCAATCCCCCAAAATACGGACGCGAACACACCAAACTTGACCAGCGTGTCCTCATAACGAGTTTCGTCGAATGGATTGCGATTGATCAGATTGCCGGCCCACATTCCCGTGCCGACGAGAAATGCCGTCACCAGCACGATGAACGTCATCGCCTGTATGCCCATGGCATGATCGATTGTGCGCCCCGCGATGATCAGGGCCAGGACCCCGAACACCGCGACCAGTGCAGAAACACTTGCGATGCTCCCACCACCGGGATTTGATGAAATGGTTCTCGATGTCATTCTATTCAGCCCCTTCCGCAGAGTGTAGCGGTTCAGTCGTATTGGGCTTGATTAGGATGATCGCTTCGCCGCGCGTATAGGGGCTTTCCCCTATGGGACAGTTCGTCCTCGTCTTCTAGACGGAGGCTCGAACTGGAGGGCGCTGTCCATGAAACGAACCTATTCCTACGCCGCCGCTGCTGCACTGATCGTGGCGGGCATTATCAAGATGGCATTGCAGGCTTCAGCCCAGGCTACGCTCATCATCCCGAGTTGCCTCGGAGAGTCGGTCACGGTGCCTCTTGAGGGGGGCGGCGTCTCCCTTATGCATTGCTGGGGCTGTTATGCCCTTCTGCTGGGAGTGTTGACGGCTGGCGCGCTGCTGCTGAACGACCTGCGGCATTCGCGTCTCCGCACGAGGTCCGTACTTTCCTAAATGTCCCGGCGCACCTACAGTGGCGAGGACATGCCGAATCCCCTGTCTGATCTCTGGCGCATCGAGAATTCCGACTTTCAGGATTCGGATTCCCTCCAGTCGATTCTCACATCCATCCTGCTGTCCGTGCCAGACGCGATGATCGTGATTGATGATGTCGGAATCATCATGGCGTTCAGCCGCGCAGCCGAGAATTTGTTCGGCTACAAATCAGAAGATGTGGTCGGGACCAACATAAAATGCCTGATGACCCAGTCTGACCAGACGCATCACGATCAGTACATCCGCAATTATCTCGCGACCGGCGAGCGCCAGATCATCGGCATCGGGCGGATCGTGGAAGCGCGCCTCGCCAATGGCGAATCAATTCCCGTCGAACTGAGGATCGGCGAAGCCAATATCGGTGACCGCAAGCTGTTCACCGGCTTCATTCGCGACATCACCGAGAAACAGGCCAATGTGCACAGAATCGGCGAGCTCCAGGCAGAACTCGGAAATTTTTCGCGTCTGAGCGCAGTGGGCACCATGGCATCCGCCATGGCGCACGAACTGAACCAGCCCCTGACCGCCGTTGCCAACTATCTCGAAGCCGCACGAGATCTGTTGGATGAGCCCAGTGAAAATGACCTCGCCATGGTGCAGGAAGCGCTGTCGGCTGCGGCGGAACAATCGATCCGCGCAGGCCAGATCGTTCGCCGGCTGCGCGACTATGTTTCGCGCGGCGAACTCGATCTGAGACCCGCGGCCCTGAAGGGCATCATCGATGATGCCGTGACCATTGCCAAGGTCGGCATCGAGGGCCAACTCGCCCGGGTGGTGCTCAGGATGGAAGATCCCGACATATCGGTCATGGCCGACCGACTCCAATTGCGGCAGGTCTTCGCCAATCTCGTCCGGAACGCGATCGAGGCCCTCTCCGATACAGAGAATCCTCAGGTCTGGATTCATGCGCGCATGTCGGGCGACGAAGTGTCGATTGAGGTGAAGGACAATGGTCCCGGCCTTTCGGAAGAATTGCTCCATTCCCCCTTCGATGCGTTCCAGACAACGAAAGCCAGCGGCATGGGCCTCGGGCTATCGATTTGCCAGACCATTATTGAAGCTCATGGGAGTTCGATAGCGGTAACGTCTGAACCCGGCTCTGGAGCCTCCTTCACGTTTACTTTAAGAGTCGCCACTGACGTTGCAGGGTGAGCAAACAATGACCAAAACCATTTTTCTCGTCGATGATGATGATGCCATCCGGCATTCCGCCAGCTTCATGCTGCGTCATGCCGGCTATACGGTGAAAACCTATCCTGACGGCGTGACCTTTCTGGACGACTACGCGCCGAACGAATCTGCCTGTATCCTCCTCGATGTGCGGATGCCTGTCATGGATGGACTGGCGGTTCAGCAGGCCCTGTCAGACCGGGGCAACAAGATGCCAATTATCCTGCTGACAGGTCATGGAGATGTATCCGTCGCTGTCCAGGCAATGAAGAATGGCGCCATCGAATTCCTTGAAAAACCCTATGAAAAGAAGGCGCTTCTGGAGGCTATCGAGACCGGCTTCAGTCGCATGGCCGACGAAGAAGCCCAGACCGGACTGAAAAACGAAGCTGTCGCGAAACTCACGCAACTGACAACGCGAGAGACAGAAGTGCTCGACTGCCTGGTCGATGGAATGACCAACAAGGCCATCGCCGACACGCTGTCGATTTCGCCCCGGACGGTGGAGATCCACCGCGCGAATCTCATGGAAAAACTGGAAGCAGACAGTCTCTCTGCAGCCCTGCGTATCGCCTTCATGGCGGACCGCGGCCGCACTCAGGTCTGATAGGTAGGAGTACCTAGAGACGTCAAACCTCGCCACTCGTAGAGGTATGACTCAAGTAATTTCGAGACCACTACTTCATGAATCAATCAGCTTCACAGCCCAAACTGCTGAAGGTGGCCCTTGTCGAAGATGATGAGGAAGTCCGCTATTCTCTGATGATGCTCCTGCGCTCACGCGGGTTTGCCGTCGACTCCTACAGGAACGGCATGGAAATCCTGATGAACCAGCCGAGCCTGCAGGTAGACTGCCTGTTGATTGACTACAAGCTGCCACGGTTTGACGGCGTGGACCTACTGGAAAAGATGAGACTTGCCGGGGACAGGACTCCCGCCATCCTGATCACAGGATTCTATTCGGCGACACTGCGAGATCGCGCGATAAAAGCCGGATACACGGACGTCGTCGAGAAATCCTCAGACCCCCAGGATATGCTGGACCGGTTGTCAGAGGCCGCGAAGCAGGTCCACTGATCCCGTCTTTGGCCGTGAGGGACAGTTCCGGAGCGTACGAATCGAACGGCCTGCCCCAGACTTCAATGTTCGTAGAATTTGCACAGCGTCTGGATGACCGCTGTGCCCACGCCTCCCGTCGACCGGTAGAAGATTGTCTGCCCGTCCCGTCGAGACGTCACCAGTCCTTCGGCCTTCAGTTTGGACAAATGCTGCGACACGGCCGAAAGGGACTGATCGACAGACTCCGCGATCTGGTTCACCGGCATCTCACCATCGAACAGCACACAGAGAATGCGCAAGCGGGTCTCATTGGCCATCGCTCTCAGGGTAGCGCAGACATCGCCAATCTGGTCCGCCAAGGCCTCCACCGCATCAGGATCGGGCTGGATACCTTGGCGCTTGGTCATGCAGGTTGCACCTCGGTGTGATCCGAAGTGTCGCCGTCTGCATTTGTCTTAACGGGCGCGACCCAGTCCGGGCCTTTCAGCGCAACATAGATGGCCGGGATGACAAGCACGGTCAGGGCCGTGGACGAAGCGAGACCGAACAGGAGCGAAATCGCAAGCCCCTGGAAGATGGGGTCCGTCAGGATCACGGCCGCCCCGATCATCGCCGCCAGGGCGGTGAGCAGGATCGGCTTGAACCGGATCGCCCCGGCATCCAGCAGGACCTCACTCAGCGGCTTGTCCGCAAACTGGCCATGCCGCACGAAGTCGACCAACAGGATCGAGTTGCGCACGATAATCCCCGCCAAGGCAATGAAGCCGATCATGGAGGTTGCTGTGAATGCTGCGCCGAACAGCCAATGTCCGATCATGATGCCGATCAGCGTGAGCGGCACAGGCGTCAGGATGACGAGCGGGGTCCGGAACGTGCCGAACTGAGCAACCACAAGGATGTAGATCGCGACAAGGGCCACACCGAAAGCCATGCCCATGTCACGGAAGGTGACATAAGTGATTTCCCATTCCCCATCCCAGAGGAGCGACGGCTTTGACTCATCAGATGGCTGACCATAAAGGCGAATGGCAGGCTGCTCGAGCCCTGCGCCTTCCCAGTCATATGCTGCGACCCGATCCTGAATTTCCAGCATGCCATAGATTGGCGCTTCGAACCGGCCGGCGAGTTCGCCCATGACCATGTCAGCGAAATACCCATCCCGCCGGAAGATCGTGGCTGATCCCGATTCCATGTGCGCGTCGACCAGCGTACCGAGTTCAACAGACTGGTTTCCCGACCGCATGGGGACCGGCAGGCTCGCCGTGCGCTCCGACCAGACCTGCGCCGATTTCGGCAGGCGGACGGCCACGGAAAGCGGATCGCGTCCTTCGCCGCGCGGGGCAACGCCGACAATCTGACCGGAATAGATCAGGGCGAGGGAATCGAGGACATCCTGCTCCGCGATTCCTTGATCTGACGCCACGGTTTCATTGACCGACAGGACAAGACGCGGCTGCGGGCCGCCAAAGGAATTGTCGACATCGACAATGTACTCTGTCTCCCGGAACAATTGCTCCACCACATCGGCCGTCTTGCGCCGGGTTTCAGCGTCGGGGCCATAGATCTCGGCGAGCAGCGTAGACAGGACAGGCGGGCCGGGCGGCACTTCGACTACTTTGACACTGGCGCCTTCCGGTAGCGGCACGGCATGCAACGCGTCCCGCAGGACAAGGGCGATATCATGGCTCGACCGGACGCGGTGGCTCTTTTCCAGCAGATTGACCTGAAGGTCTCCCAGCTCCGGCGCAGCGCGCAGGAAATAGTGGCGGACCAGGCCATTGAAATTGAAGGGCGCCGCGGTGCCAGCATAGGCCTGGACGGATTCCACCTCCTCGACCTCGTACATGGTGGCGGCCAGCGCAAACAGTGTGCGCTCGGTTTCCTCCAGAGCCGCGCCTTCCGGCATATCGAGCACAATCTGGATTTCCGACTTGTTATCAAACGGCAGCAATTTGACCGTGACCGACTTGGTCGCAAACAGCGTGAGCGACAGAAGCGTGGCAATGCCGACAATCACTAGGAAAAGCCAGGCATTCTTCCGGCTCGCAACGATTGGCCCTGCGACCGATCTGTAGAACTTGCCCAGCCGGGTTTCCTCATGCTCCGCATGGCCACTGACCGGTGCATTTCCGGCAATCTTCATCAACAACCAGGGCGCGATGCCCACCGCGACAAAGAAGGAAAAGAGCATGGCTGCGGACGCGTTCGCCGGAATGGGCGCCATATAAGGCCCCATCAACCCGGACACGAACATCATAGGCAACAGGGCCGCAATGACAGTCAGTGTGGCAACAATCGTTGGGTTGCCAACTTCCGACACCGCATCAATGGCCGCCTGTATGCGCGTCCTGCCGTCTCTCATGGCCCAGTGTCGGGAAATATTTTCGATCATGACGATCGCATCATCAACCAGAATACCGATCGAGAAGATCAGGGCAAACAGGCTGACCCGGTTGATTGTGTAGCCCATCATCAGCGACGCAAACAGGGTCAGCAGGATGGTGGTCGGAATAACAATGAGTGTGACCAGCGCTTCGCGCCAGCCGATCGCGAAGGCGATCAGGATCACAATCGAAACCGTTGCCAGCCCCAGATGGAAGAGCAGCTCATTGGCCTTGTGGTTTGCCGTTTCACCATAATTACGGGTCACCGCAATATGGACGCCTTCGGGGATCATCTCCCGCTCGAGCAGTTCAAGGCGTTCGAGAATCTCGTCCGCAACAACCACGGCATTGGCGCCTGGCCGCTTCGCAAGCGACAGCGTAACCGCCGGCAAGGCTTCAAATTCAGAGCGCTGGGAATTCCGCTCCAGCGTCCAGGCCCGCGCCTCGGTTTCAATGCCTGCAACGCGGACTCGCGCAACATCGGAGAGATAGACCATGCGCCCGTCCGGCGCCTGGATTTCCAGTCGCTCAAGATCTCCTACAGCCGTAATACGGTCGCCGGCCTGGATGATGATCGAGTCACCCGACCCACGCGCCGTACCGATCGGGCGCGCCTGTACCGCCTGCGCGGTCGCGTCCACCAGAGCCTGCAGCGATACGCCGTAGGATGATAAGGCCTCAATGTCCGGCTCGACGCGGAGTTCAAGACTGCGTCCGCCAATCACATCGGTCAGCCCGACATTCTCGACTTTCACCAGTTCCTTGAGCACTTCATCTGCCAGCATACGCAGGCTGGTGTCATTCCAGACATCCCCGGTCCAGGGTTCCGGAGACAGGGTCAGGGCGACAATCGGCACATCATCAATGCCACGGCCCACGACTTGTGGCATGGGAACCTCAGGGGGAATCCGGTCGATATTGGCCCGGATCTTCTCATGAATTCTCAGGATCGCATCATCCGCGTCCGTCCCGACCATGAACCGCGCTGTGACGATGGCGCCATCATCCCGGCTCTGGCTGTAGACATGCTCGACATCCGGAATCGCCTTGACGATCTCTTCCAGCGGTTCTGTCACCTGCTCGACTGTATCGGCCGCCCGCAGACCAGGCGACTGGACAAGGATGTCGACCATCGGAACCGATATCTGCGGCTCTTCCTCGCGGGGGATGGTCAGCAGCGCGATCAGCCCGACAGCGAGCGCTGCCAGCAGAATGAGCGGCGTGAGAGGTGACCGGATTGTTGCTCGTGTAATCGAGCCGGAGATATCGGCCTTCATGAGTTTTCAGTCCCAGGCAAGGCAACGACATCGCCCGGCCTCAGACCGGACAGAACTTCAAAAACACCATTCGACACCAGCGGCTCGGCCAGAACGACCGGCGCCTCGACAAAGCGCTCACCGACTTTGACGCGGACAAAGTCCACGCCATAGCGGGTCGTGACATACTCCTGCGGCAGGATGATCGCCCGGCGGTCACCAACTGGCGCGAGAACATCCGCGCGTTCGCCAACCAGCGCATTGAGGCCGCCCTCGACCACGGCGTCCGCGACCACGGCACCGTCGCGCAGTGCTGGATAAATCTTTTCAATCCGGGCGGTGCGCACGTCGTTTTCACGGGCGGGCAAGCGCAAGGAAACCTCCCCGCCCTCGACCAGGAAGCTCAAATGCCGCTCCGGCAGAGAGAGGCGCACCAAGCCATCGAGCGTGGCAAGATTGGCGAGGACCTGGCCTGGAGACACAACGCTGCCCTCGACCACAAGAACCTCTGTCACCCGCGAGTCGACGGGCGCGCGAACATATCCTTCCGCACGGCGAGCGATCAGGCTGCGGCGCTCTTCTTCTGCGGAGACGCGGTTGGTCTTGGCGATATCCAGCGCGGCTTTTTCCTGTTCGAATCGGGCCTTCGGGTAAAAGCCATCTGCAAGCAGCTTGCTGGCGCGCGCCAGATCTTCTTCCTGTTGGGTAACTTGGGCCGTGAGACCATCGACGCGGGATTTAAGGGCATTGATCTGAGGCGCAATCGTGTCATCGGCGATAAACGCAACCACTTCGCCTGCTTTGACCACCTGCCCCTCATCAATACTCAGCTGTGTGACTACGCCCTGAAGACGCGACCGCGCCATCGTCGTGTCACTGGCCTCAATCCGCCCGACAACAGGCCGATAGTCCGTAATGATGGCTTCCTGGATTGTGAGCGTCTGCGCCGATGCCGTCGCACTGACGACGAGGCCAATGGCCAAGCTGCTAATCAGTCGCGCAATCATATCAATAATCCCCTTTGTCGACGATGGCGCCCGTCGCCGGGTCCAAGCGAATGCAGGGTTGCCGCGCTGACTTCCATGCCGCGATACCGCCTGCAAGATGAGCGGCCTCAATGCCGGTTTCTTTCATGAAATTGGTAAGCGCCATCCTTGAACGCTTGCCGGACCCACACTGGAACACGATCCGTCGGTTTCCATCTGTGGGAAATGCCTTTGGCTCGAATGTTGATAGTGGATGCAGGAGCGCGCCGTGAATCCGCTCATTCGCAAATTCTGCCGGTTCACGCACATCTATCAGCAGAATTTCGCCCGCTCTCAGGTCCTTGAGAACACTCTGGGGTGTCAGGTCATATTTATCAGCCATGAATTCTTCCTCTGCCAAGCCTGCCTGCCGCCATCGCGCATTCAGGGATTTGATGTAGCGCAATGCCCTATCGCCCCATATAGGTAAGATTGCGTATTTGCGAAAGTGCTAATATACAACACTTTTCCGTCGTGGAGGAATAGTTATGGCGAAAATTGTCATTCTCGGAGCAGGCTTGGGCGGACTGGTTGCAGCCTACGAGATCAAGAAAACACTCGGTCGCAAGCATCAGGTCTCGATCATCAGCGAGACCGATTATTACCAGTTCCAGCCCTCAAATCCGTGGGTACTGGTCGGCTGGCGGGACCGGGAAGAGATCACGGTCGATCTCGCAAAGCCGCTGAACAAGCGAAACATTGAGCTGATCGTCGGCAAGGCGGAAAAGGTCGATCCCGCCAATAAGTGTGTCCGCATGCCTGACGGAACCCAAGTGGATTATGATTATCTGGTTATCGCCACCGGTCCGGATCTCGCCTTTGACGATGTCGAGGGCCTCGGGCCTGCCGGCCAGACTGAGTCTGTCTGCCATATTGATCACGCCGAAAAGGGCGCCGCAGCTTTTGAAGCATTCTGCAAGAATCCCGGCCCCATCGTGATCGGCGCCGCACAGGGCGCCTCCTGCTTTGGTCCCGCTTATGAAACCGCAATGATTATCGAGACTGAATTGCGCAAGAGGAAAATTCGCGACCAGGTGCCCATCACCTTTATCACGCCGGAGCCCTATATCGGCCATCTCGGCCTGGATGGGGTCGGCGACACGAAAGGCCTGCTCGAAAGCGAAATGCGGGACCGCCACATCAAATGGATCACGAATGCGCGCGTCGTGAAGGCCGAAGCCGACAAGGTGAGCGTTGAGGAACTTAATGAGGATGGCTCGGTAAAACAGGCTCATGAACTGCCCACGCGATACACGATGCTGATGCCGCCCTTCCGGGGCGTGAAAGCCGTGCGGGACATTGAAGGCCTGGTGAATCCGAAAGGCTTTATCCTGACTGACGAGTTCCAACGCAACACGGCCTGGCCCGAAGTCTTCGGCATCGGGGTCTGCATTGCCATTCCGCCCATGGGCAAGACGCCCGTGCCGGTCGGGGTGCCGAAGACCGGCTTCATGATCGAATCCATGGTCGAGGCGACAGCGCGCAATATTGCGCAACTCATTGAAGGCGAGCAGCCGACTCACAAGGGAACCTGGAACGCCATCTGCCTTGCCGATTTCGGAGATGGGGGCGTGGCCTTTGTCGCCCAGCCGCAAATTCCGCCCCGGAACGTCAACTGGTCTGCCTCAGGCGGATGGGTTCATATGGCCAAGGCGGGCTTTGAGAAATACTTCCTGCACAAACTTCGCACGGGCAAATCGGAAACCTTCTACGAAAATGCGGCGCTCGGCCTGTTGAAGACCCACAAATTGAAAGGGCACTCATGACGCCAAATGTCCATCACATAGTCTGCACGGCATGTGGCGCGGTAAACCGTGTCCCGGCCGGAAAGGCCTTGGGTCAGGGTCATTGCGGATCGTGCAAAGCCTTTCTTGCGGGCAAGGTGCCTGTTGATGTGGATGGGAAGATCCTGGATCGCCTGCTGGCACGCGATGAAGGCAGTTTTCTTCTGGACGTCTGGGCGCCCTGGTGCGGTCCGTGCCGGATGATGGCGCCGTCCTATGCGGAGGCCGCCAATCACTTTGCGGGCAATCTGCGCTTCCTGAAGCTCAATTCGGAAGCTCATCCCAATGCGGCTGCCCGTTTGCAGGTTCGCGGCATTCCCGCGCTTTTCCTGTTCCAGGCTGGCCGGGTGATCGACCAGCGCTCTGGCGTCCAGACAGCCCCAATGCTGACCCAATGGATCGAAAGCGTAAACATTCTCAACCCCTCAGCCTGACCATATTTCAATCAAGGAAAACAGATATGAATCTCGATCGCGCCGTACTCGCATTTGCCGGACTGGTGGTCCTGATCAGCCTCGCGCTGGGTTACTGGGGCTCGCCCTACTGGTTCCTGCTGACAGCCTTTGCCGGCCTCAACATGTTACAGGCCGCCTTCACCGGATTTTGCCCCGCTGCCATGATCTTCAAGGTGTTTGGCATCCGAAGCGGGAATGCGTTCAAATAGTCCTGCTGGAGACAGAACTGACCTTAAAACAATGGCTTGCCGGGTCATGGCCAGCATGCCAGAACCCCCGCATGATCGTGTCTTCGCCTGATGATTACCGCGCTGCCGCACGGCGTCGGCTGCCGCGTTTCCTGTTTGACTATATCGATGGCGGCGCCAATGCGGAGGAAACCCTTCGGCGCAACGTTTCAGACATGCAGGCGATTGAACTTCGTCAGCGTGTGTTGAAAGGGACCGCCGAGATTGATCTCAGTACGTCTCTTTTTGGAGAGAAGCTCGCCCTGCCCTTGGCGCTGGCTCCGGTCGGCCTGACTGGCATGTATGCCCGCCGCGGCGAAGTACAGGCCGCCAAGGCGGCGGAATCCGCGGGCATTGCCTATTCGCTTTCCACGGTCTCGGTCTGCCCGATCGAGGAAGTCGTGCCTGCATCTGATCGCCCGATCTGGTTCCAGCTTTACGTATTGAAGGACAGGGCCTTCATGAAGTCCGCTTTGGAACGCGCCCTTGCGGTAGGTGTGAAGACCCTCGTCTTTACGGTCGATATGCCTGTGCCGGGCAGCCGCTACCGGGATGCGCATTCCGGCATGAGCGGATCGAACGCCAACATCCGGCGGATGCTGCAAGCGATTACCCATCCGCACTGGGCAATATCAGTGGGCCTGGGTGGCCGGCCCCACGATCTTGGTAACATCTCCGCCTATCGTCGCCAGCGCACCAAGCTCGTCGACTATATGGGCTGGCTGGCCGAGAATTTTGATCCGGACATTTCCTGGAAGGATCTGGAATGGATCCGGGATTTCTGGCCCGGAAACCTGATGATCAAAGGTATTCTGGACCCGGACGATGTAGAGGATGCCATCAGGCTCGGCGCAGACGGTCTCGTCGTTTCGAACCATGGCGGACGTCAACTCGACGGTGTCTCCTCCAGTATTCGTGTCTTGTCCGACATTGTCGGCGCCGCTGACAAGCGGACGAAAGTTCTGGTCGATTCCGGCTTTCGCAGCGGCCTTGATGTCGTCCGCGCGCTCTGCCTTGGCGCCGATGCCGTCATGCTTGGCCGATCATATATCTATGCGCTGGCGGCAGGAGGCCAGGCAGCCGTGGAAAACCTGCTCGACCTTTATGCAAAGGAAATGCGGGTGGCGATGACGCTTATGGGGGCCCAATCGGTCACAGACTTGACCCCCGAGCACATCAAATTTGATCACTGACCAATCGTTGCAAATTGGATGATAAGAGTGACGCTGTCATCCGAATAGTCGCAGCTTCGTCGATTGTGCGCTCATCGAATACCATTTCGACCACGGCATATCCGATCTCGACACTGAGTCGCGCTGACTGGAAGACGAGATCATGATCCAAATCGGCCCACCTCCTGGATATCTCGTCCGCAAGCTGGCGTGCCATCTGCCTGTGGGATTCCAGCCTGACATCCGCCAGAACCGGCGTGGCATGCATGGATCGCATGATCCAGCCGCCCGCTTTGGTCTGGCGTGTAACCCGGATGGTCTCGATCAGAAGTTTCTCAATCTCTACCCCCAGGCTTTCAAGATCGTTTGCTTCCAGACCTGGCTGTTGGAGAAGTTTGTTCTGCTCCGCCATCAAACGCTCCCCCAGCTCCTTCAGGACCGAGTATTTGTTCGGAAAGTAGCGGTACAAAGCTGGGGGCGTCAGGCCCGCGCGTTTGCAGATCATATTGGTCGAGAGCTTTTCGAAACCGACCTCCTCCAACAAATCAGCAGCAGCAGCCAGAATCTGCTCAAGAGTTTGCCGACTGCGCGCCTGATTGGGCGCCGAGCGTCTTGTTGTCTGGGGTTTCACGAGATCGGTCATGACGGAATTGCACTTCATTGACACTGGACAGACAGAAAAATACCGATAGTCTTCGCTATCATTATCGGGGGGTTAGGTGCAATGGGTGTCTCCAGACGAAATGTCATTCTCGCGGGTGCCGGGCTCACTGCGGCAGCAGCCATTCCAGCCGTTCAACATGTGGCGTGGGGCTCAAAAAGCTTTGTCCGGGACGACTATACTCCCGACTTCCCTGACGCACCGGCCGGCGAAGAAAGCTGGATGAATTGGTCCGGCGCGCAGAGCGCGACGCCAAAACAATTCCAGTCTCCCGCGTCGGAAGCCGAGCTATCGGAGCTGGTCCGGACGAGTGCAGGACGCATTCGCCCAAGGGGCAGCGGCCATTCCTTTTCCGGTCTGGTTCCCAGCGAAGGGATGATCCTCGATGTAGGCCAACTTTCCGGCTTGAAATCGTATGATGACACCACTGGGCGCGCGACTTTCGGCGCTGGTACCGTCCTGTTCCAAGCCGCCTCGCAGCTTAACGATGTCGGCAGGGCATTTCCAAATCTTCCAGATATTGTCGATCAGACCCTTGCCGGTTCTTTCTCGACCGCCACACATGGCACGGGACAAAGCCTGACCGCGCTTCATGACTATATCCATGCCTTCAAACTGGTCACGGCGGACGGCAGCGTACGGGAGGTTACTCGTGAGAGCGATCCAGACCTGTTTGCGGCAGGCAAAGTCTCACTCGGCGCCTTGGGGGTGGTCTCGGAATACACGGTTCAGACGATCCCTGCCTTCAATCTGAAACGCATCGTCACCGCTGAACCCATAGAGATTGTTTTGGACGAAGCCTTGGTTCGTGCCGACAGCCATCGAAACTTTGAATTCTACTACCTTCCGGGGACAGGCATCGCCGCCAGCATCGTTCATGATCTGCATGAGGGTGAGATCACCGGCCTTCACCCGTCCAATGATGACGATGAAATGCTGGAAGGACTTAAACAGCTTCGAGATCAATTCGGGTGGTGGCCTTGGCTAAGAAAACGGATTGCCCAGTCTGCGCTTCCAAGCGGGGAAGTCGAAAATGTCAGTGATGCGTCGCTCCAGCTTCTCGCCACGACCCGTCCGATAAAATTCAACGAAATGGAATATCACATTCCACGGGAAAACGGCCTTGAAGCCGTGCGCCAGATCATCGCCAAAATGGATCGTCGCAAGGATGCGTTCTTCCCCATGGAGGTGCGCTTCACTGCGCCGGATGATGCCTGGCTAAGCCCGTTCAATGGCGGTCCGCGAATGTCCATTGCCATCCACGCAGCGGTTGACGAGCCTTATGACTATTTCTTCTCGGAGTTCGAGCCGATTTTCAGGGAACATGGCGGCCGTCCCCATTGGGGCAAGCATCACAGTCAGACGCGCGAGGATCTGGAAGTGCTCTATCCGGATTTTTCCAATTTCTCTGAACTGCGCCGCTCGCTCGATCCCACGGGTAAATTCCTGAACCCTCATCTCGCCGACCTATTTGGAGAAACCTTCCGTGCCTAAGATCAGCAGACGGAACCTCTTGATCGGCGGCACAGCCATAGCGGGAGTTGCAGCCCTGATGTCGAAACCACATGACAAGAGCGGTCCACGGGACCCATATTTCCTGAGCATTCAGCAGGCCCTGATGAATGCCGGCATCGCGACCCCGACCCTGGTGATTGATCGCGCCAGGCTCAACGCGAATATCGACGCGCTCAAGAGGCATCTTCCTGAGGGCATGGGTTATCGTATTGTTGCGAAATCCCTGCCGTCCATCAGCCTCATTCAGCATGTTGCCCAGCGCGCGAATACTGATCGACTCATGACGTTCAACCTGCCCATGCTTGTCGCGTTGAGCGACCTCATGCCAGAGGCCAGCCAGCTTGTGGGCAAGCCACTTCCCGTACAGGCCGCGCGTCTCTATTTCGAGAAATTGCCCCCCACCCGTATTGAGGCGGCAGATCACATTCAATGGCTCATCGATACACCAAAGCGACTTTCGCAATATCAGGAGCTTGCGAGGACCCTGAACCGCACGCTGAGAGTCAATCTGGAACTCGATGTAGGGCTCCACAGAGGCGGTTTCGAAACGGGCGCAAACCTGGACGCGGTACTTAAGGAAATCAAGACCGATCCGAACTTGGAATTTGCGGGCTTCATGGGATACGAACCACACATCCCCAGCCTGCCGACCACGCTGGGCTGGCGTGACAAAGCCCTTGCCGGCGCCTGGCGGACATATCGCACAGCGCTGGAGCAGGCCGCAGAAGTATTTGGAAGCGAAGCCATCGCTCACATCACTCGCAATGCCGCGGGAAGTCCAACCTATCGCTACTATGAAGACACCAAGATCGCGAATGAAGTGTCAGCCGGGTCATGCCTGGTGAAGCCTACGCATTTTGACACCGAGCTGCTGGACCCCCACCTTCCCGCAAGTTTCATCGCGACACCCGTGATCAAATCCATTCCAAAGACACGCATGCCCGGCCTCGAGTTTGCCGACGGCGCGACACGCGCCTGGAATCCAAACTACAGCAAGACGGTGTTCATCTATGGGGGCCACTGGCTCGCCGACCCTGTTGATCCGCCCGGCCTCAGCTACAATTCCACTTTCGGCAGATCCTCAAATCAGGAAATGCTCAATGGCGGTCCTAAGCTCAACATCACGCCAGACGAGTTCGTTTTTTTCCGACCTCACCAGAGCGAGGCGGTCTTCCTGCAATTCGGAGACATCGCTGTTTATGATGAGGGCGAGATCGTTGACTATTGGCCAGTGTTCGAAGCATCGGCATAACGGCCGCCGTTACGGCTTTTCCCGCTATAGCCTAATGATTACAACGAATTAGACCGATCTGAATCTTGGTGAAGCAGCTTTCGACTTGTCATGTCGTACGCGCGTACTGAACCAAGGGACAGAAGATTTTGTCCTCTGACGCATTCGCCTGCGTATCCGTCCTATTCGAGATCAACGACTTCTCCCCCCGAAGTGCGGATTCGCTTAATCCAGAGGCGACCAGCCAAATAGACTCAATTTGAGAATAATTTTCATTTGCAATACTCGAAGGCACACGCTATCCCGGCCCCACATTGCGACTGAGTTGCATTATCGAAACTAATTGGAGGGGTCCATGAACCATATTTTAAACCATAAAACTGCCCTGCTCGGCGCGACCGCGATCGTTTCTGCCGTCCTGCTTCAGGCACCCGCGTCTGCACAAGAAACCGCGGAATCCGAGACTGGCGAATTTCTCGGCACACTGACGCTCGGCGAGAGTAAGCGGGACGTCCAGACTGACACCGCCACCCCGGTTACCGTGGTCGACCAAGAAGAAATTGAGGATCGCCAAGCCGGTACAGTCGCCGAACTGATTGACTCGGTTCCCGGCGTCTCCCTCGTGAACGGCTCAACTCCAACCGGCTCAGGCATCAATATTCGCGGCTTTGGCGCCAATGGCACATATGGGACCGATCAGAAGGTTGCGATTCAGGTGGATGGCGCGAGCGTGGGTTCGGAAGAACTCTACCGGATCGGGACCCAACTCTATACCGACCCCTACCTGTACAAGAGCGTCGAAGTGATCCGCGGGACCGTGGGCAGTTTTGAATACGGCTCTGGCATCATCGGCGGCGTCGTCCGCCTTGAAACGATTGACGCCTCAGACCTGACGGGCGGCGAAACCGGGCTCGCATTTCGCCAGACCCTGGGGGGCGCAACAAACATGGACGGGTTCAATTCCTCCAGCACGCTCGCAATCCAGCCTACCGAGAACCTCGAACTGCTCGCAAACTATGCCTGGCGCGAACAACACAATCAGGAAGATGGCGATGATAACGTCATTGAGAACAGCGAATTTGAACTGCCCTCCTATCTGTTGAAAGCCCGGTATACAGCGGGCGATCACAGCCTCCGTGCCAGCTATACCAATTCTGAAACAACAGAACGCGACAAACCTTACGATTCCTTCGGCACGACGGGCGGCGTCTTCGGTAACGTAGATCGGGACACGACATCCGAGACCGTTTCACTCGCCTATAACTTCAATCCGGTCTCGAATGACCTGATCAACCTCGATGCTATTTATACCTACGCAAACCAAGAGATTGAGCAGGAATGTGTTGTTGGCAGCGGTCCTATGGGGTGCTTCGCCACGGTCGACGCAGATCATCGCTATGAGACAACCAAGTTCACAGTGAAGAACGCCGCCTATATTGAAACAGGCGCACTTGTTCACGACCTGCGCACAGGCATCGAATTCATCCAGAAGGAACGCCTCGATGCAAGCTCCGCGCCCGGCGGTGAAGACAACCGCATCGCTCTGTTCGCAGTCGACCAGATCGACTTCCTCGGTGGCTGGACCTTTGCACCGGCTATTCGTTTCGAGACGTCCGAAGTTGAGGGCACCCTCGATGATGGCAGCACTGCAAGCTATGACAATGATGCCCTCATGGGGGGCGCGTCACTCCGCTACCAGTTCGACAATGGCCTCGCCCTGTTCGGCAGCTATGCCTATACGGAGAGCCTGCCCATTCTCGATGATCTCGAGAACGAGATTTACATGACCCAGCCCGAAATCGGAAAAACCTACGAATTCGGCGCATCCTATGACCGTATCGGCGTCTTCGGCCAAGACGATACCCTCGCCATGAAGGCGAATTATTATCATACGGACCAGGAAGACAACACGTCCTACTCCGGGGTCGACTCCATTGAACTTCAGGGTCTCGAGCTGGAGGGCTCCTATGCACGCCGCGACGGATATTATGTTGACGTCAACGCCAACATTGTGGACGCGGAGCAAACCCGAACGGATAATTCGATCACGGACTGGACCAACGCTCCCGCCAACACGGCACGCCTGACTCTGGGCAAGCGATTTGCCCGCCTGGCTGACCTGTCCAGCGAGTTTGTCGCTGCGGATGAAGCAGACCGCAACGGCACGATTACCCCAGGCTTCCTCACGGCAAACCTGCGCGCCACGATCACGCCGCAGGAAGGGGTCCTGAAAGGCACATCCTTCCGGTTTGGCTTGGAGAACCTGTTCGACCACACCTACACCCCGCTCCTGTCCACACGCCCTGCAGCCGGACGGAACATCAAATTCACTGTGTCGAAAGCCTTCTGAGCCGTCTCCTCCCTCCGCCCAGAGGGGACATGCTCAACGTGAACACCCTGCGGCGTTTCAGCTCCCGCAGGGTGTTCGCACCCCTTTACCAAGGCGCCTCCTGGGCGGACGGCACAAACGATACCTGACTGGAAAAGCCAATGATCTCAATGTTCCAAGCCCTGTACGACATCGGCGGTCCAATCCTCGTCATCCTGCTGCTTACATCGATCTTCACGCTGGGACTCACAGGCTTCAAATACTGGCAGTTTCGATCAGACGGGATCGGGCAGTTGAAGCCATTGAAATCTGCGGTTCGCGCGCTGGATGGCGGACGGGAAGGCGATGCACGGGCCAAGTTAGCGGCCTCAAAGCATTGGCTCGCGAGCATTATCCTTTCAGCGTTGCCGCTGCGAGGACGAGACGGCCTCATCGCGCGACTCGAGGCCGAAGCAGACCAGGCGTTGCAACCCTATGAAAGCGGCTTTCGCATCCTCGACACGATCGCCCAGCTGGCCCCGCTGCTCGGGCTTCTCGGGACAGTGCTCGGCATGATTGACGCCTTTCAGGCCTTGCAATCGGCGGGCTCTCAGGTAGATCCGTCAGCGCTTGCGGGCGGTATCTGGGTCGCATTGCTGACGACTGCGGCAGGGCTGTCCGTCGCCATGCCTACCTCCATCGCCCTGTCCTGGTTTGAAGCTCAGACCGACCGCGAACGCGCCTTTGCAGAACATGCCTTTACGATTCTCGTAACACCGAAGACGCGTGAAGCGGCTACCACAGAGATCGGCGCGGTAGGGTATGGCACTTAGACGCGTCCGCCGTCGCCGCCGCGCATCAATCACGTCGCTCATCGACGTGATCTTCCTTCTGTTGCTCTTCTTTATGCTGGCATCGACTTTCTCAAACTTCTCCGAGATCGACATCTCTTCTACAGCATCGGGCAGCGAAGTAACGGCAGACACCCCTGTTCTTACACTAACAGTTCGAGCTAACGGCCTTCTTCTTGAGGACGAGCCCGTGCGATTGGATCACCTCATCCACCGGCTCGAAAGGATGGGCTCAGGCGAAGACACACCTATTGTTTCAGTAACCGTCACCGATGATGTCACGACACAGAGTCTGATTGATGTGCTCTCCGAGCTCAAACGCCTGCCTCGGCTTGAGGTAATGGTGATGGAGCCGACATGAAGCGCCGCAGACAAAAAGCTCCCCGTGATCCCGTCATTTCGCTGATCAATATCGTCTTCCTGATCCTGATTTTCTTCATGGTTGCCGGATCCCTTTCCTCTCCCCCTGATCCATCCATCAGGTTTGTGCAAACCGAAGACCTCGACTGCTGCGTCGCGCCAGATGCGGTGGCCATCGACTCGTCTGGCCAATTGCGCAGGGGCGGCATCCCTATCGACATGAAATATATTATCCAAAGTCGCAACACAGATGCCACTCCGCTGCGCCTCCTCCCTGACCGCCACCTGCCAGCGGCGCAGCTTCTCGAACTGGTGAAAGAACTACGCGCGAACGGACAGACTGACATCATTATCGTGACAGAGGACACCGCAGTATGACCCGCATAAACGTCCTGAAATTCTCAGTTGTCCTGTCGGCAGCCGCAGCAACCCATTTGAGCGTGCTTGCCTATACAGTCTCCCACGCTCCGCCGCCCTTGGTCGCAGGCGATGGTTTCAGCGTGCAGTTTGGTTCGCTTGCTTCGGCGACGAATGCCGAGTCACTCGAAAGCACGGAGTCGGAGGAAACCGACCCGGCACCTCCTGAACAGGAACAGCCACTGGCAGACCACGCTCCGCCAGAACCTCAGCCGCCGGCACATACCGCCGAAACAGAACCAGCGCAGCCTATGGACGCCGTTTCGGCACCACCGGTTACGGAAAAAAGCCCTCCTCCGCCTAAACCAGACGCCCCACCCGAACAGGCCCCGCAGGTCGAATCCGCACTTGTTGCCAAGGAGTCCCCTCCCACATCAGAGAGTGCGCCGCAGGCCCACCGGGAAATTTCCTCAGAGTCGATGGAACAGGCCTCGAATGACGGCGGCCCCCATTCCGAAATCGATCCTAACTCTGCCTCAGAAAGCCCTACCGCGGAGCCATCGAGCCTCGCAAACTCATCCAGTGCGCAGCCAGCTGCCGCAGGAAACTCCGAGTATTCGAACTATTCCGGCAGGGTCATGAAACACTTGTCCCGGTTGCGCCGGCCGCGCGCGTCTGGCCCCGGCTCAGCCTATATCCGGTTTGTGATCGCTTCGCGCGGTACGATCGAGCATATTGAAGTGTCCCAAAGTTCCGGTTCGTCCCGCTTCGACCGTGAAGCCTTGATCTTTGTAAAGAAGGCGTCGCCCTTTCCGCCGCCGCCAACCGGCATAAGCCGCAACTTCACCGTCGAGATCGAGGGCATCTAGAAAATTCAGGCTTGGCGCTTGAGGCTTAGTCTTTCACGCCAAAGCGGATCATCACTGGTCCTATCTCGCTCCCAGGCTCGACCTGGTGAGTGAACGGGTCATCTGAGACCGTGAACCCAATGCTTTCGTGCTGGTGATCGCCATGCTCGCGAGCGGCTTCGAGGTGCAGGATGTAATCGCCTGCAGGTGCTGGGTCGCCATCATCTGTCAGGCCGTCCCATAGAAGGTCATATTGACCCGGCCCGCGCGTCGGGCCCGCAATGGCGTCGACGAGACTCCCTGCCTTTCTGCCAAAGCGCCGGTGCCAGTAATAGTTCTCCTCCATCCAGCGTTCTTGCTGGCCAGCCAGCATCAGAATGCGGATGAGGTTACGCTGTTTGTCTGCGATCCAAACCGCCACATAGGGCCGCTCATAGTCCGCAATATCATGTTCAGGAATGCTAAAATTGATCGTGAAGGCAAAATCTTGAGGCCAGTTCGCACTCGCCTCCGCTTCTTTCCTTGGCATCGATTCCAAGGCCGCCCATCCTGATGCCGGGTGGCGCCGCTGATCCGCCGTGACAATCTCGGCTTCCACTCCCGACATATTCTCCACAAGAACCAGCCCCGGCTTGAGGTCCATTACCAGAAGGGCGGTGGCGATGGCGTCTGCCGTCATCGCGTCGGAAGCATGAACCGTTGCGTTCTGAATGTGAGAAACTGGCCAACCGTCAGCCGGGGAGATGACATGACTATAGGCTTCGCCTTCAATTGTCCGATTACGCGGCCCCAACCCGCTGGTCGCGATGGCGCCCTCATCTATCAGCACATGCGCATGTGTCGCGGAGCCGCCCTCTCCCAGTTCGGAAGTCGGCGTTACGGCCACAGCCCATTGCCCATCTTGAGGGCCATCACCCCATGACCGGATGTCTCCACCGATATTTATCAATATCCCCGACACCTCGGGTGCAGCCGCGCTGGCGACCTCCAGCGCAGCATCAAGTATGTAACCCTTTGCGAGAGAATCGGCGGCAAACCGCACTAGCTCGGGCCGACTGATCCTTCGTGTTTTCATATCGGTCTGGATACTCGTCCGTCGGATTTCCCCAGCCGCAACACGCATGGCCGGGCGGTCAGGCAGTCTGTTTTCGTGTTCGGCTGAGGCCCAGACATCAAGAAGTCCACCGATACGGCAGCTGAGGGCGTTTGAGGTCAGTGTGCGATAGGCCTCACACTGTTCAAGCACACGGATCATGTCAGCAGATGCTTCCATACTGCTTGCCTGGTTCAGCCGGGATATTTCGCTGGAGGTATCATACGTGCTGAACACAGCGCGCAGACGTTCGATTTCCTGGATGATTGCGTTTTCTGCCGTGTCAGCAGCGGTCTCTGAGGGCGCGTTCACGACCAGATCTAATGAGGTCCCGAGGACATGGTCATGGTGTCGCTTGTAGATGTCGGCCGCTGCCGCATCCGATAGCATTACCGACAAGAGCAGAGCCAGGGCCAATCCGGCCAATGTCTTTCGCATCAACGCTCTCCGTGAGTTTTGTGTGCGCATACTGACCGGATTAAGAGCCCGTCCACGAAGCGACCGCACATTTCAATAATTCTCTACTTGCAACTAAATCGCATTCTCAGTATGTGCAAGTGATAATTATTCTCAATTACATGGATGAGGGATCTCATGACATTTCTAAAATTTTGCGCCGTTGGAATCGTGAGTGCCGCCACACTTTGTGCAGCGGCCCAAGCGCATACATCCTTTATGTATCCCAATACTTTCATCACCACCGAGGGCAGTCAGGTCACAATTCAAGCTTCCTTCAGCGAAGATCCCTTCGTTCCTGAAATCGCGGTCCTCTCCGATGACTATCATGTCATTCTTCCTGATGGTTCGCGGGATGATTTCAAAACACTCACAAAATTTCGCCAATTGGTTGTCCTCGAAAGCGATCTGGACACTGAGGGCACCTATCGGTTCACCACCGGCGTTCGCATGGGCCGGAAAAGCCAGAAAGCTCTCGTCGATGGTGAATGGAAACCGATCTTCGGACCCGATGCGGAAGTGCCCGAAAACGCGACTGAAGTGATCACAAGCCAGACCGAAACCGTCGCTGACGTCTATGTCACGAAAGGCGCCTCGACCTGGGACGCCGTCGAATTACCCATCGGGCAACTGCTCATCAAACCAGTCACCCATCCGAGTGAAATCTATCTCGGAGAAGGGTTTGAATTCCAACTCCTCTTCGACGGCGAACCGCTTGCGGGCCAATCGGTAGAAATCAAGCGACAAGGCGGAGCTTACGAGTCCCCCAAATACGAACGCCATGTGGAATCGGACGCGTCCGGGACCGTGACCCTGTCCTTCGACACGCCAGGAAAATACCTGATCATGACCCGCCACGCAGCAGATGCCCCTGCCGGCGCCGAGACAGACGAACGCAGCTACACGACCTCGCTGACTTTCGAAGTGGCTCGATAACAAACACCCAACTGAAACGGAACTCAGAACATGAAACGCATTTCCCCCCTCTTGTTGACTTTGGCATTCGCACCTCTCGCTGCCTGTGCGATCCATGATGCCACCGCGCCGGCAGATATTCAGATTACAGCTGCATCTACCGACACGACGGAAACAGCCCCAGCCCGTCGCTCCGCCGGCGGACACAGCAAGGACGCCTTTTTCTCCAAGTATGACGTGGATGGCGATGGCCACGTCACGCAGGCCGAATTCATGGCAGAACGTGCCAACGGCTACCATCGACGCGATGCGAATGGAGACGGCAATGTTCAATCAGAAGAATATGTCTCGGAATATGAGATTCGACTCATCGAGCAATTGGAAGAGCAGCATAAGCGGCAGATCGACCAGGCTGACTTCCGGTTCACAGTGCTCGATAAGAATGAAGACGGAAACCTGTCGCTGGACGAATTCCATGCGTCGGGCGAACGCATGTTCTCCACCCTGGATTCCAATAAGGATGGCATTGTCGACGAGCAGGACAACAAGGATAATTACTGATCCTATACGCCGAAATACAGAACGTGGCCGCCACTGTCGGCAGCCACGTTCTGTCCCAGATCTGTGATGCAAGTCGCCATGGTGAGAGAGGCAAATGCAGCGCCCCTGAAACGTCTCATGATGCGACCTTATGTGTCTGCAAGTCCGGGATTGATCACGACCATGTAGCCCAGACCTCGGAGCGTCCGTATCGAGACGTTTGCTCCCATGTCTGCGAGTTTTCGGCGTACTCTATGGACATGAACCTGAATCGAATTGTCAGTGAACTCCTGGTCAAGAGAATGAAGACTCTCGCCAAGCTGATCCTTGGTGATCACCCGGCCAGGTGCTCTCAAGAAGCGCTCCAGAACAATACTTTCTCCTCGCGACAAGGGCGCATGCGCCTTTCCTACGAATATATCCCGCGCGGCAGTGTCGTAAACGACATCGCCATAGCGGATGACGGGGTCGGCTTGTGCGGGCGGACGTCGGCTGAGGGCCCTGAGCCGCGCCACCAATTCCTCGATCGCAAAGGGTTTGACCAGATAGTCATCCGCCCCGGTATCCAGCCCATGCACGCGCTGATCCACACTCCCCAGGGCAGTAAGAAGAAGCACCGGCGTGGAAAGCCCTGCGTCTCGCGCACGTGACAACAAATCAAGTCCGCTTTCCCGCGCCAACATGATGTCCAGAATGACGACATCATAGGTCACCACTTGCCAGGCATGCCAACCATCCTCGGGAGTTTCAAAAAGGTCGACAGCAAACCCTGCGCGCGTCAGTGACTTGCTGGTTGCCCCTCCGAGCTTGGCATTGTCCTCAATGAAGAGCAGCCTCATAAGCACGTTCCCTAGAATGAGCGACTGACGCCGAACATGATCCCGGCCTGATCTTCCGACCCTTCGAGTTGGACGATGGGGCTATCGGCAGCAGTGTCGAGCAGGCGCTGGTAATTGACCATGCCGAGGGCGCTCCATCTTTCGTTGATCCTATACATGAGGCCCGCCGACAATTCGACATTTTCAACACCTGAGCCAGCAGTGTAGACAGGAAGTCCACTGGCCGCCGCGCCCACTGGCGTCACACCGAAATAGGCCTGCATGTATTTCTCATCAGCCCAACTCGTCGAAGCGCCGATCATGAGCATGGTCCGCTGCGATAGAAACCGGTTGTATCCTACTTCGAACTTGGCGGTCATGCCGTCATTTGTGCCGCTCACATCGGTCAGCACTTGGGCCCCGACCTCAATGCCTGCGGGACCGCTCAAATCTATGCGTTTGCTGGCGAACATTCCGGCCATGATTGCATCATCGACCTCCCCAAGGCGGCGCACGGTGCGATTTTCGATATCATTGTCACGTCCCATCTCGAACGTAATAAGGGGGCCCAGCTCGAAGTCGCCACCCGAGACGATATTCGCCTTCAGCCCGGGACCATCAAGCGCCACATACCGATCGCCGCGCGTGTAACGAATGGACGCGAAGGGAATCGGCATGACCCGATAATCGCTGCTGCCCTTATAGTCGGGCCCCACAAACGCTCCCGCCCCGAGTTCGAACTGAAAACCATCCTGATTTTCAGGTCCCGCCGCCCCTTGGGCTTGCGTCTTCGCCGGGACCAGACCTCCAGCTCCGACAATAGCAATCAGAGCCAGGGTAGTCCGCGTCATCTGTATCATGTTTAAATTCTCCAAGACCGGCCTTCGGCTCCAACAGCCGCGTCCAAACCGTTGGGCGGTCTATGGGTAGTCAGCCTTGCAGGGAGCTTTCAGATGGCTCGAAATTGGGCGTGTCAGCCGCCGCGCTGAGAAAAGTCGAGTACGAACCGCGCGCCATCGTCAGTCGGGTCCAACCGCGCCTCACCGCCATGCAGCACCATCACCCGGTGTATGATCGAAAGCCCTAGCCCAGCTCCGGGGCTCTGCGTGTCTGCCTTGCTGAACCGCTGGAAGAGACGGTTCTGAACAGTTTGCGGCACACCCGGCCCGTCATCATTCACGGCGAGTTGTCCCTGCATATCGATTGACACCAGGATTTCGCTGCCAGGAGGCGTATGCCGTACGGCATTTTCGAGCAGGTTTCGGAGCGCTATATGCACCAACGCGACCGTACCGTAGCAATCCCACCGCTGATGAGCGCTCTCGAATGATATGTCCCGTCCACTCGCAAGAATGGTGCTGGCCATATCGCTGGTAAGAGACCGGGCCACCTCAACCAGATCGAAAGGGGCCTTGCCCAGATCCTTGCCGCTGTCGGCCTCGGCCAGAGCGAGAAGTTGAGTGATCAGACGCGACAACCGGTCGAACTCTTCTATAGCGTCCTTACGCTCGTCCGGCGTCAGAAGACTCTCGACCTGTGCCCGTAACGTCGCAAGCGGTGTCCGGAGTTCATGTGCTGCATTCGCGGAAAATTCCTGCTGAGCCCGCAGCCCGGCTTCAAGACGATCCAACGCACCATTGAAAGCGACCACAAGGGGCGTGATTTCCTTGGGCGACGACCTCAGCGACAGCCGCTCGCCTATAGTGGCTGGGCCGATCCGGGCGGCGCGTTCTGATATCTGCCGCAACGGCCGCAACCCAATGTGCAGGGTCATCAGAATACCTGTCATCATCAGCCCCACCAGCAGCAACATAAAGGGAAGATTGTCGCTCACCTCGCCGGCGAGGCGCCCAAGATCCATGCGCTCAGAGAGTGAGAGCGTCGCGCTATCCGGATCTATGCGCAGGAACTGCACGGCCATGAAGGTTACCATCATGACCAGCACCACCGATGGAAACAGCATCCAGATCAGCGACAATCCACGCCTTCCACTGCTCGGCTTATCGTTCCAGATTTTGAGATGATCCAACATTGCCCTTGCCTTTCAGCCCCTGGAAAGGCCGGGAGCCTGAACCCTGTGACACTGCATGAGGGCTCAACCTTCCGCGAAGCTTTCTGGCAGTCGAACTGCGCACGAGCACGGGCGCCGCAGGCTCACACTTCTCAAGCCGCTCATTGAGCTTACAATATCAGGTTCGCAGGCTATGCGCCTTGGGATGCCACGTCGATTATAATTACCGTCACATTGTCCGGCGCGCCACCATTGAGCGTGTTCGAAATCAGGCGATCAATCGCCGTTTCCTTGTCGACACCCGCGATCAGAGAGAGGATATGTTTATCCTCCAGAACCGAGGTCAATCCATCCGAGCACAGAAGGAACCGGTCGCCCGCCTCTAATTCGCCGTTCGCGGTTTCCAGGGAAAGCTTGGAACTTGCACCGATGGCCCGTGTGACGACATGCGCCTGGGAATGCCGTCGCGCTTCCTCCGGCGTGATTTCACCTGCATCGATGAGTGACTGCACAAGACTATGATCGGTCGTGATCCGGCGGAACCGCCCTCTCCTCAGGAGGTAGATGCGGCTGTCTCCCGCCCAGGTGCAGGAATAGTAACCATCACACGCCGTCAGAACAGCGACCGTCGCCCCCATGCTGCCCCGTGCGCTGCTTTGCGAGAGGGTAAGGAGTTCGTCGTTTGCCTGTGTAAGCTGCCGCGCCACCTCGCGGCGCAAGGCATATGCTGTATCGTGGCGCGCAATCCGCCCCAGACGCCGGGTGACCAAAGCGCTGGCCACGTCCCCACCACTATGGCCACCCATGCCATCGGCGACTGCCCACAGAGCCGCATCCGGGCTTTCGAGGAATGCATCCTCATTCAAGGTACGGACCTGCCCGCAATCAGTCCGCCCGGTTGATTGGAAACAGAACCGCCGCGAACGGGCCGCAACCGCGCTCATGTCTTTTGAAGGAAAGTGCCAGCTCATTCACAGGGATCCTTTGCCTTCAACTCGTTAGCGCGCTGCTCATAGCCGCGCTTGAAGGCAACATTGACCGTGCTGTCCGGATCATTGAAGGGATCCTTCGAGAGTTCAGCATGCGCAGACTTCATGCAACGCATGGACACGTCCGATCGCTCCATGAACAAGCCCGCTTTCGGCTTGGCCTCAGCGCCTATCATCTTGGGGTCCAGTCGCTCCAACACAGAGTTCACCGCCGCCCTGGAACCGGCGACGAGACAGAGTGAATGCCCTTTCAGGTCTTCGAAGCATTCCTTGATCGCGTCGCCCCCCTTCAGGAAGCCGCCCGTGCGATTGCAAATCAGATCGACAGCCAACCGATGAGTAGGTGCCCATTTGAGGGGGTTATTGTCGGTCGCGCCGATGGTTGTGCGATCAAGGCTGTATTCGGCCTTCATCGACGCCCGGTCACTCATCAGGTCTCCCAGACCCACCACTACCTGTTGGTACATCTCTCCGAGGCGACGCATGATCTCAACCGGATCTTCGCTGGTAAGGTAGGACGGGTCCAGCTGAGCACCTTCACAGAAGGCTTCCAGCATGACGACTTCACTTGTGGCTTCAGCATCGTCCGACCGAGATTTGGCTCTTCGATCCGGTTCGGGCCAGATTTCACTCGTTATACTGGTGCGGGACTCGCACATGTCATCAGAAAGGGGGGCGCCCTTCTTGCGCATATCCGAGGCATTGCCCGGATCTTCGATGAGATTCTGGTCCACGTCGACCTGAAGGACAAAATTACCGATCTGAATACTCTCGCCGGCCGGAACAGCTGTCTCCACCGAATGCTCCACCCGCGTCCGATCGGCACCAAGGTAAACCCCGTTGGTACTTGTATCCCGCACGAAGAGGCGCCCGTCGCGTGCACAGATCGTGCAGTGAAAGCGTGATAATTGCCGGTGCGCATCCTCAATGACCCAAACTGCCGCAGGATCTCGTCCTACAGTGACGTCCCCATCACCCATGATGTAGGAATCGATCAGGTGACCGGGATCATCCTCACGGAACAGACGAAGCGTAATCATCGGGACACCACCGCAAGTTTTGTGGGCGTCGACGTGTCATCGTTTTCGTCCGGCTCGGACAGGATGACCGTTTCATTCGGACGAGATGCCATTTCGGAATCTGGCTCACCGCGCGACTGAACTGAAACGGCAAACGCATTGAAGCTGTCATAAAGCTCGCCGAATTCATCTTTCCGTTGGTGAGAGATCAGGAAGTCGACATCGCCTCCTGCAGCATCCCTCAGCGCCACTTTCAATCGACGAAGCGGAAGAAGAAGAGTTCGCGTCGCGATGTAGCTTAGGCAGCCCACCATGGCGACCACAAGGACTGCCAGGATTATCAGCATGTTGCGCATGTAGCCCGCAGCTGAGCGCAACTCATTTTTAGGCATGCCGACTTCCACGACGCCAAAGTTCAGACCGGAATAGGTAATGGGATGTGTGAAACGGAAGTTTTCCACCCCGTCCTCGCCTTTCACCGTACTCACTCTCACCCCACTGTCGCCCGTCAGCTTGCCTTGATCCTTGAGGTCGGTGTTGACCGTCCCCACCAGGGAAAGATCAGAAGCCGCACGGATCACGCCCTGACGGTCGACGACGGTCATGTCAGTGACATTGGGATCTGACGAAGCCGAGTTGATGAAAGCCTGGACGTTCAGCCAGTCCTGCTCTTCCTCCGGCAAGGGCGAATTCTCCACTGCGTGGAGGGCACTGTTTGTCGCCACAAAAGAGGCAATCGAAGATCCTGACGTGACCGCGAGCCGCTCCATCGTCTTGTCCTGATGGCCAACGACGAATGAGCCCGCCGCGAACAGGCATACGATGGAGATTGCGCATGCCGACAGTGTCAATCGCAATTGCAATGAAAGACGTCTGCGCCGTCCGTCCGCATATACGGCGTCGTAATTTTCTCTTTCCCGCTTCAGCGCTTCAAGCAGGGTTCCCCCGCTCGAGAAACGTCGTTCAGGCTTTTTGTCGAGCAGTTTCTTTACAATGAATTCCAATCCGCGCGGGCAGGCTGGATCAGTATTGATGGGCGTAGGCTCGTGTTGCGTGATCTGCACCGCGAGCGTGGCAATGCTGTTCCCGTTGAATGCCGGTCGTCCGGTGAGCAGCTCGTAGAGGACCGCGCCAACCGAGAACAGGTCAGACCGGCCATCTATTTCCCCGCTCAAAGCCTGCTCCGGGCTCATGTAACGGGGCGTGCCGAGAACCTGCCCCATCTGGGTCATCATCAGACCTTCTTTCTGGGCTTCTGCGCCACCTTCAGCGACACGGGCAATCCCGAAGTCCAGGATCTTGATCGAACGGCCATCCTGTCCGAGTATGATATTTGACGGCTTGATATCGCGGTGAACGATGCCCATCGCATGAGCGTAATTCAGCGCATCGGCCAGTTGCTGACCAATGCCGAGGACGGTCCCAATACCAAATTGCCCACGCGCCAGCAGAGCATTGTCCAGCGACTCCCCGGCGAGGAGTTCCATGGCGATGTAGGGATATCCCGAAGCGTCGCCGACATCGTAGATGGTCACAATGTTAGGGTGCGAGAGGGCGCCCGCAGCGCGCGCTTCGCGAATGAATCGCTTCGCATATTCCGGGTTCTCACAATACTCCTGCTTGAGAACCTTGATAGCCAGCACACGGTCGATTTTGGGATCATACGCACGATACACTTCGGCCATCGCACCTTGCCCGATGCGTGCCTCAATTTTATACCGACCGACGCGTTTCATGTGTTCACCTTGGTTGGCCGGACGTTGCGACACCTGTTGCTTCGCCCGGCGTAATTATCTCGATTTGGTAAGCGCTGCCTGGATGCGTTCGACCTTTGCCAGGTCAGCAGCGATGTTTGGGTTGTTGCTGTTGAGGGCCAGGGCGCGCCGAAGTAAGGTCATTGCAGTCTCGGCCTCACCTGCGTTCAGCTCTTCCAGGGCCTCCAGACGCAAAGCATTCGCGGTCGCCGCATCTTCTGAGGATACGATTTCCGTTTCAACGCGAGGCTTCGGAACTTCCCCTGCCTCCACCGGCGCTTCTGGTTGTTCGACGGAACGATCCGGCAACTTCAGGACTTGCCCCACCATCAACCGGTTTGGCGCCTCAAGATTGTTGTAACGGGAGAAAGCATAGAAAAGCAGAGGGTCCCCAAGGAATCTGCGCGCGAGTGACGAGGTCGTTTCGCCTTCCTTGACCGTGTACGTCTTGTGGCTTTCGCCCAGTAATTCGCCGGGGTCTTTCAGGATTTGGTCACGCAGCTTCAGGGCGATCTTGTCCTGCGGCTTCTCGGCAAGTATGGCTTCCAGCTCGACCATTGCAGGCATTTCCTTGCCTTCGCCGAGCAATTGAATAGCGCGCTGCGCGCGCTCCCGTGTCGTAGGCGGCGTGGTCTCCTGCACTTCTGCAGGTTCAAGCGTCTCCTCAACCGGCTGGCCTGTTTCTACCGGACCCGTTTCCTCGGGTGTATGCATGCATGCTGTGGTCATCAGCATGGCTGCCAGCGCCGGGGTCGCAATCAATTTCATCATGAATAGCGCCTTTTCAATTCATTGCTCATGGCCGCGGCAGGCGAACAGAGCTCTGCCAGCCAGTCTGAGTTAGACGTCATCTCGGCAAAGGAGGCAGCATCCATTGGCTTGGCGAAATAGTATCCCTGGAAGCTTGTGCAGCCCATGCGGGCCAGAGCGTCGACTTCTTCGCGACGCTCGACGCCTTCCGCAATGGCCGAAATGCCAAGACCGGACGCGAGTTCAAGCAGCGCCTTGCAAATGGCTCGGCTCGCACTGCTCTGATCAACATATGAGACAAATTCGCGGTCGATCTTCAGCTTGCTGAAGGGAAGATTTTTCAGGTAGCTGAGGCTCGAATAGCCGCTTCCGAAATCATCAATAGCGAGGCTGAACCCCGCTTCTCGCAAACTGCTGAACAATTCCAAAGTTAGCGCCGAATCTTCCATGGCCGCAGTTTCGGTCAATTCGAGTTCGATACCGGATGGCGACAGACCGTGATTATACACTGTGCGCCCAATCATGTTCTTCAAATCCGGGTTCTGTAGCTGACGGGCCGACAGATTAATCGCCATCTTGAAGTCCGGACTTCCGGCACCGCGCCATTCGCGCAGCTGTCGGCAAGCGGTGTTGAGCACCCATATCCCCACATCCTGCATCAGGCCGGACTCTTCCAGAATCGGAATAAATTCGCTGGGCGATATCGCACCCAACTCTGGGTGGCTCCAGCGCAACAAGGCTTCTGCGCCTGTGACCCGCATTTCGGAGGTGTCGATGAAAGGCTGATAATGAAGTGCCAACTCACCATTGCCGATAGCCCGGTGCAAATCCTGCTCCAGCGCAAACCGGCGGCGCAGGTCTGTCCTTGAGCCCTCTGGGACAGGATCGAGAACACCGCCCCTTACTCCTGGCTTGGCCAGGGAAGCGAGCGCACGGCTGATCAGTTCTGCCGGAGGTTCCGCCTGCTGGCTCGTCGCCGCCGAACCGACTTCCAGTTCAGGCTCAATGGTGAAGGCGTCTCCGCGAATCTGCTGTGTCAACGCATAGCTCAGGGCTTGAAGCTCTGCTTTTGCCGCGTGCAGGTCGCCGGGTCCGCCAAACCAGATTGCAAAACAATTTCGTTCCACGCGCGCGAGGCGTCTTGTTTTTCCAAGCGCATTCTGTAGCCGCTGGTGGAATGCGCTCAGCACCCGATCCGCTACGGCCACATCGATAGCGGCCATCCGGTCATAATTTGAAATGCGGATAATTCCGAGAAGGGTTGGAGGGAGCGCCGGGGTAAGCTCCTCAGCAAGGATCGACAGAAGCGTTTCCTGACCCGAGAAGCCCGTCAGTGAATTCTGGCCAGACACTTTTGGCTCCGCACCGGCTGTTGCCGCTGTGGAAGCGAAGAGTTTGTTGGCAAGGGATGTCGACTTGTCCCTGAAGAGGAAAATTGCCAACCCCACACAGACTGCCGCAAGCAGATAGCAGGCTGGAAGATGCACACCCGAGGGTGCAAAGACGAATATCAGCGCCAGCGGAACAAAGCCGAGCATAAATAGGACGCAGAACCACAAGGCCCCGGCCTTCTGGGACCCGTCAGAAGTCCGGCTTATAAACCTCTTCATTGCCACGCCACACTGATCCCAAATCACAAGAATACAGCTAGGCCAGAACCCTCAAATATAACTTAATTTTTGCCAAAAAGACTGAGGTCTCGTCTTAAGATTTGCTTGATTTCGGAGACAGTCTTTCCCGTAGATCAAGCCTTCGAACCTGAGTGTGGGATACCTGCCCCACACCCGAGCTTCCTGATAACTTGAGAGCCCTGAAGGCCCTGTCGGGACTGTCTTGAATTGCAAATGATTTGCATTTACTGAGCAACCATTGCGATTTATTCTCAAGAAAAGGGATTGTGAAATTGAAACCGATGCACCGGAATCTCATGACGGCCAGCCTCGTGCTCGCCGCGCTTTCGCCGTTTGCGACCGCTCAGGAGGATTCCGTGACGGAAGACGAGCGCCGGCTGGAAACCGTCATTGTCAGCGATAGTTCGCAGGTCGAACTGACCCGGGAGTTTGCCGGGGGACAGGTCGCACGCGGCGGCCGCGCTGGCCTGCTCGGCAATCTCGATTTCCTTGATGCACCCTTCTCGGGTACCGCCTACACATCTGACCTCGTGCTTAACCAGCAATCCGATAGCGTCGGGGACGTGCTGCAGAACGACCCGGTCGTGCGGGTCGCCAAGGGGTTCGGCAACTTTCAGGAAGTCTATGTGCTTCGTGGCTTCCCGGTCTATTCCGACGACCTCACCCTGAACGGTGTCTACGGCATCCTGCCGCGTCAGTTCGTGGCAGCAGAATTGCTGGAACGTGTTGAAGTCTTCCGCGGCGCGAACGCCTTCATCAACGGCGCAGCCCCAGGGGGCAGCGGCGTCGGCGGCACAATCAACCTCGTCCCCAAGCGCGCACCCGCCGATGGTGTGCGCCGTGTGACGGTCGGATATGAAAACAACGGGCAGGCCTATGGCGCTGTCGATCTGGGTGACCGGTTCGGTGCGACCGGTGACTGGGGCGTGCGGTTCAACGCCGTGCTGCGCGATGGGGAAACTGCCGTAGAGGATCAGGATCGGTCCTTGTCGGTCTTCTCCCTCGGGACCGATTATGCCGGTGAGCGCTTTCGATTCTCTGCGGACCTAGGCTATCAGGACAACCGGATCGACGCGCCGCGCCCGCAAGTGACGCCACTCGCAGGTGTACCAGCAGAGCCCGACGCGGACACGAACTTCGCCCAGCCCTGGACCTATACCGACGAACAACAGCTGTTCGGTGTCGTGCGAGGTGAATACGACCTCTCAGACAATATTTCCGTGTGGCTGGGCGCGGGCGCCCGCAAGGGCGAAGAAGCCAACGTCCTTGCCAATCCCAGCGCAGCCCGTGATGGCAGCCTGACGGCCTACCGGTTCGACAATACGCGCGAAGACGATGTCATCTCATTTGATACTGGCCTCAGCGCTGAGTTCATGACCGGGTCGATCGGCCACCGCGTGGTTGTCTCGGCCTCGTCGGTTAAGCTGGAATCAAAGAATGCGTACGCCTTCTCCAGCTTCTTTGCGCCCTTCGCAACAGATCTCTATATGCCTGTTGATGTCGCGCCGCCCGCGGCGGACTTCTTCATAGGGGGCGACCTCTCGAGCCCTCTGAAGACCGAAGAGGTGACGAACCAGTCGCTCGCCATCGCCGATACGCTGTCTTTCCTCGATGGGCGCCTGCTCACCACAATTGGTCTGCGCCAGCAAGACATCGAGACGAAGACCTTTGACTACACTTCCGGTCAACGCCTTTCCGGCTATTCGGAAGACAAGCTGACTCCTGCTTTCGGCTTGGTCTACAAGGCGACCGATGAGATCTCTGTCTACGGAAATTATGCTGAAAGCCTCCAGCCCGGCGAGATTGCCCCGGCCACGAGCGGCGGTGTCACCATCATCAATGCCGGCGAGGTGCTGGAGCCCTTCACAGGTGACCAGTATGAAATTGGCGCCAAGTATGATGGCGGCGATGTCGGCGCGACAATCGCCCTGTTCCAACTGACCCGGCCGAACTCTATCGTTGTGGATCAGGTATTCAGTGCCTCCGGTGAGCAGGAAAACACAGGCGTTGAACTCAGCGTGTTTGGCGAGCCCCTCCAAGGCTTGCGCCTTCTGGGCGGAGCGACCTTCCTCGATACCGAACTCGCCCGCACGCAGGATGGCGTGAATGAAGGCAATGCCCCGATCGGAGTGCCGGAGATACAGGCGAACCTCAATGCGGAATGGGACGTTGCGGCCATCTCCGGCCTCACGCTTGACGGCCGGATTGTCCTTACTGGCGAGCAATATGCCGATGCGGCCAACACGGTGGAGCTCGATGGATGGACCCGGCTGGATATTGGCGCCCGCTATACGCTGGACATTGCCGAGCGGCCTGTCACCTTGCGCGCGCGAATCGAAAACCTGACCGATGAGGCCTACTGGGCATCAACGGGGGGCTTTCCGGGGGCAAACTACCTGATCCTCGGCAATCCGCGTACCTTTAGCGTGTCGGCCTCGGTCGACTTCTAGAAATCCGGACCGGGGCGGCAATGCGATCAAGTACGATCAGAGCGTGGAGCTGGGTTCATAAATGGACGAGCCTTGTCTGCACGCTCTTCCTGCTCATGCTTTGCATCACGGGATTACCGCTGATCTTCCATGATGAGATCGACGCCGCCCTCAATCCTGCAACCTGGCAGCCCGCCAATCCGGGCGGGGACCACCTGACGCTGGACGAAATTCTGGGCACCTCGCTGGCCAACCGGCCCGGCGAGGTGCCGATCTTCATGAGTTTCGACATTGATCGCCCTGTCGTGAACGTCACCACGGGACCGAGCGCCGATGCCCCCGGCACGGCGATGCATTTCGCTTCATTTGATCTGACATCAGGCGCACTTGTTCCCCCCGCAGACCGCGGCGAAAGCGTCATGGAATTCCTGCTCCAGCTGCACACCGACATGTTTCTCGGGCTTCCGGGAATGCTGTTTCTGGGATTCATGGGATTCCTCTTCACGCTCGCAATCGTTTCTGGCGTTGTCCTCTATGCTCCGTTCATGCGGAAACTCGACTTCGGCACGCTACGCCGAAAGCAATCAACGAGATTGAAGTGGCTCGACTATCACAATTTGCTGGGCATCGTGACCCTGGCCTGGGCCCTGGTGGTCGGGCTGACCGGCGTGATAAATACACTCGAACAGCCCATCATCGACACATGGCGCACGAGCGAACTGGCTGATCTCGTTGCCGAGAATGAGGGCGCGGTCCAGACTGGTGAGCGCGCCTCGCTTGCCGCAGCGGTGAACGAAGCCGTCCGACTGGCTCCGGAGATGGAGCTGCAATTCGTCGCCTTCCCCGGCAGCGGTTTCTCCACCTCGGCCCATTATGCGATCTTTCTCCACGGCAATTCCCCGCTGACGGAAAACATTATCACGCCCGTTCTCGTGCATGCGGACACGGGAGACGTGGCCGGCCTGCGCGAAATGCCCTGGTACACCAAAGCGCTATCGCTTTCCCGGCCGCTGCACTTTGGCGATTATGGCGGCCTGTTTCTGAAACTTGTCTGGTTCGCGCTCGACCTGATTACAATCGTGGTGCTCGTCACGGGCTTGTATCTCTGGCTTGCCAGGCGAGAACCGGCCAGACGCCGCACCGAAAACAAGACATTCCTTGAGCGGACCAATACATGAGCGAGCGAAAGGCAAAAGCCGGCCTCACCTATATGCTCCGGAACGTGTTCGCCATTCCGGCGCTGCTGTTCGTTATTGTCCTGACAGGGCTCATCGTTGCCCTGCTGTACGACGGTTGGATAGATTTGCTGGCCGCATTGGCCGTGAGTTCCAGCCTGTGCGCTGTCCTCTGGGCCCGCTTTCGATAGGAATAGCCCCTGTCGGGTTTGGAGCCCTCATTGGCTCAAAACCAAATTCTCTAACAGTCGGAGATTTTCAGTGTCACCTGAAGAGAAAATGGCGCGAGTGACGGGGCTCGGATTGCACCTATTTTTGTATGTTTTTCAATGCACTAAGGGATCGCTCGCCCTCTTTTGTATCACGTTTTGTGGTCGTTTTGTATCACGTACATTATGCTTAAAATTTGCTACTTGAAACTACTCGCTGGATTTTTACGCCGGTCATTAGCCTTATACGACACCACCTTGAGACCGGTAGCTGTAGACTGTCTCATTTGCATTGAGAGGCCTGAATCTCCAATGCTCTACGTCTCGATCTTCATGAATCGGTCTATCCACTTGTCTAGCAAGTCAAACACGACTTCAAAAACAGGCCCCAGATCACCAGTTAGTATCTGTGCGTTAACCTCCGGGATTTCCGTCAGAAAAGCTTCCACCAAGGGGGGCGCGACCTGAGCCTCCGAAGGAACTATCGCTCTTCGGAATAATGTCGGTAGTACACCAAACAGTACAAATATATGGGCACGCCTTGTCGCGACTGCTCGAGCGAGCTGCGGTCGCAGAGACTCATTCTCAAATTCGATTAATGTGCGAGGACCAGAGTAGCAGGATTCCCAGCTGCTCCACCAAGAATCTTCGCGGGGAAACCCGGCTGTGGAAAACTGCCGAATGGGATTGTCCAAAAGCTTTCTCCGGGAAGGCTGCGCAATGGCAGCGCTCACTCTGACTCTCCCAGCGTGCTTCAACAAGCCGCGCATGTAGAGCCTCGAGGTTTCAGCATGGATTTCATCCCCGCGCGAATTGTACTCGCGCCGATGACCTCCCCAGGCGAGGTAAGAAGCTAGCGAGAAGCCAGATACCTTATCATCGATGATTATTTCAGACTCTTCAGGCCCGCAAAGCGGAAGCATCTCGTTTTCGATCGCCAGAACGAGACGCTGAAAGCCTGGAAATGCCTTGACGAATGCATCTGAAGCACGCGGCGAGCCCTCGATCAAAATATTAGTGCCGCTCGTCTCAGCTTGCTCTCTCATTGCGGATACATAGCCAACATCGTATATCGTATCGGCATCGCATTGCAGAAGAAGCAATTCTGTATACGGCTTTTTTAGCCTATCCGCGAGTGCCTTTGCAGCCATTATTCCGTGGTGCCTTGGAGGAATATACCCTCGCTCCCTTTCAACAAGCACTTCAACCGAGTCATGCGGGGATGAATGCTGTATCGCATGGGCCTTACTCAAGGTGCCGTCATTCGACTGATTGTCCACGAGTATGAGCGTCGTGTTTGCGGGGCCAGTTCCCGGGCTAATTCCAAACCCAAGTGACCTCGCCGCATCGCCGATATGCGTTTCTTCATTGAAACAAGGGATCACAATGGCCGTATGCATCATTGTGTTCGCGCCCCCGATGCGACAGGTCTGAGCATAACAGCTATCGTTGGAATGCTGAAATCAACCCCTTCCGACCGGATAATGCTCTCGCAGCATGCGACGCGATCTGCAACGAATCCAAGCACGACGATGAGCAAGGCACATGACTAATAAGCGAGCGTCCTTGCCCATATCCGGAAGGATCAATTAGCCGAAACCGACCAATAAACCGTTGCCCGCACACCAGATTTGCGAACTCATCGATAGTGCTTTCGCCAACACGCGCCGCCATTCGGCAACAGCATGCGGGATAACCCAGCATTTGGCCGAGTTCTCTTGTATGCTTTCTTGGGGACCGATCAAGATGAAGCAACCGTCGACCAACACCTGGATGACGTGAAAATGTGGCAAACATGTCAATGTCACTATTGGCATAGAGCCCGAGCGAGCGCGCCCATTTTCGAATCCCCGGCTCCGCAGCCCGCTCACAAATTTCGGTTCGCATCGAATATCGAACGCCGCATAGTATCAAAAGAAGATCGACAGACGCGGACGGCTTCAACCATGAAGGCATGACGCCCCGGAGTACATCTATCGGGTCATTCTGCGCCACAGCATGACCTTCTGCTTGTCGTCGGGCGGTGTGGCATCGACGAAACCGGCTTCCTCGGCTGCCCGCCAGGATGCGATATTTGATTTTCGCATGTGCGCATAAATTGCGTCGTAGGAGCTAGCCTCACACGCCTTTCTATAGCCCACTCGACCGATTTTTAGACCTTGGTGAGCCTGGTTCAAAAATATCTGGATCGATGCGTGGGGGCCTATTGGAGGCTCATCAATGAAATTTATGAAAACGCGCCCGGCCGTCTTGTCATGCACCTCTATACGCCATGCCTCTCCACCTGGCCCCCCGCCTCTTTTTACAGTTCCCTTTGCACTGACCAATTTAACATCTGAAGCATTTATCGGCACTCGCGGCAGGGGTGACCGCTTTGTCTTCGGCTTCGGTGTGGCATGCGCAGGCCGGCGACGCTTACTTGATTTGGGAGGCGGCTTAACTGCCATTGACCAGCCTCAATCCGTTGGCAAGTCGCGTGTCTGCCCTTGCCCAGAACTCAGCAGGGAAAAATCCCGGCGAAAAGGCAATCGCGACATCTTCAATACGGCTCAATGCGCCGGTTCGATCAAGCGCCTCGACTATTTCGTCAATCTTTGCACATATTGCTTCGATGGGTGGGTCAAGAATATCGGTTCGGCTCAGCCAATCGCTGTCACCATCATAGCGGTTGTTGAAATAATCCATGTCAACGTGGAGCAGAATAGGCCCCTCGGGCAGGGCCTCAAGCCAAGCATCGACACTCGGAGTAATCCTGTACGTTCCTGGACCGAGCGCGCCTGGGACAGCATGAAGACGAACGCCAGGCCGCGTGCGTTGAGGTGCCAGAATTGTATCGGGAACAGTCACCGGACAAAACTTGTATTCTGATGTGAGCTTTGCCTTCGGCGGTTGACAGAGGTGGCGCACCTCGCAGCTCGGAATCCCCAGTAGAAATGGTGTCATGAAACTACCCATTCCGATTGCACCGCTCTCGATTGCATCTCGCACAGTATTTGGGTCTGATAAGTCGAAGTTTACTTGCGTGATTGAATCGACCAGTTGCTCCCCATCGGTGAATAGTCGGGGCTCTCCAAGATCCCTATGATCATCTATGTGGAGAATAACCAATCCTTCCAATGCCGCTGGCGCGGCCCGCGATACCCACTCGCTCCAGCTATGCAAGGTCCACGTATCATATAACGAGCGGAAAATTCGTCCCTCCCGTCGCCTCTGCAGTGCCATATCCCCGAGCCCTATCTCACCTCCCCACCAAGCGAGTCCGACATCAAGTTTTGGGTCGACATGACGTCCCGCTCCAGTTGGCCAATTCAAAGAAAGCTTCCAACCAGATGATGTCAGTACCGCATCGGCGTCCTTGTCACAGAAATAATTGCGAAGGGTCGCATGCCTCTCGTTCAGCTGTGCCGGCAATCGATCCCGGGGCAGCACTATCATTTACTGGACCGCCTCTTGACCAAGGTTGGCGGCCTCGAGAACAACCATTAGATCTTTTCCAAGCGCCGTGAGAGGGCAGCCCTTCAGCGTCTCAATAGCAACTTCGAGATTGCGGTTGGTATCTCGCAACTGATTTATTGCGCGCGGTTTCAAAAAGCCTGGGCCACTATTGCTCACATAACGCCAAAATCTTTGAAGTTCGACGAACACAAACACGGCATGTAGCAATCCAGCCGGAGGACGCAGATCTTCTCTCCAAGGAGAAACGACGAGGTCGCCGGTCGGATGCACGGTGGGCCGAACCCGTTCGAGTAGATACAGCTTTTGATGTCGATGCTCGTGGATGATTGAATCCGCCAAGTCATATGGATCGATCATCCGGGTCCCTTGGGTGACAGATACAAACAATGCGCCGGGCACTGAATCATCACTAAACGACACAATTTTCTCTGGATGTGCAGTTGGGTCTATCACAAACTGAATGGCTCTATTCGCCTTCAAGATTTCGCTCGCAAGTGGCGGTCGCCATGCCCGAACAATATCCATAGCTCGGATCACAAGAGGCTGCGCAATCATTGCAACTGTTTCGGATTCGAAGACTATGGAGCGGCCGAATGGCAGCCGAAGCCAAGGGTCATCCCGCCCGACATCAAGCATGGATATGTCCGGAATAGCGCGTGTACTGGCATATTCAAGATAGTCATCTTCCACTTGAATTTTCCGGCCCTGGACATCATGAACCACTTGGCCCTTGGCGGAAGCTGCTCTTGCCGCGCTCCAGGCCACGACCCCCGGTTGCACCGCCAAGCGCCGTATCTGACTTTCCTTATTTGCCTTCAATTTTTTTGCGAGATGAGCATGCGTTCCATTTTCAGCTTCGACGCAATCAAGCGCCTCCAAAAATGAAGCCGCATGGTCTCGCTCGGCATACGCACACAATGAGTCAAGAGCGCTCGCCGATGTCTCAGCGAGTTCGAATTCTGCAAGTTCAAAGTCCACAACCGCACTTGAGACCGTATTAGGTTCTGCGTCCAAAACGCTTAGTGAAAGGCGATTTTGAACGTGCGAGATTAGACCGAAAAGTTCATCACAATACACAGATGGATTCTGAAATGTCCCGTCGCCATATCGGTGCGGCAATGATCCTCCACCGCAAATATCGACAATTGGGCAGGCCTGACATTTACTACAGAGCCCCTCCTTGGTGAGCAGCGCTCTATGCGAGGCAAGGACTTGTGATTCGGCAACGGACTTGATGGGTGTGTCGTTGACCGAACCGCTCAGCTTGGTCGCGCCGTCGCCAACAATCTTCAGCACATCCAGATCGTGATATGTACCATCCGTTTCAACGGAGATCAGGCTGACGTCTCCAAAACCAAAGGCGTCAGTACCGGACGGCAGCCCTGCGATAGCATCCAGCAATGCTTCGAAAGTCCGCACACGGAGATGTGGATAGTCATCAAACCAGACATCAAATGCCCGGATCAGCCAATCAACGTATCGGCTTGGATCGCTCTCTTTGCCTGGAGGGGGACGTTCATGGTGCGCATCAGGAAGCAGAAAGTCGAGCTTTGGCGGGCGGTGCTCGTCAAAAAAAGAGAACAAGAGTTCAGGGGAAGCATTTGCATCTATTACTGAGATAATTCCTGCAAACGTGTTCGGGCTTTCCTTCAAAAGCTCCAACGCTTTAAGAACGCGATCGAAACTCGAGCGGCCTTTCCTGCTTGTACGGTGCAGATCGTTCACGGCTTTTGGTCCGTCAAGACTCAATGAAACGGACACACCTCCTGCGGCCAATTTGTCCAGCACGACGCGCGTAAGAAGGAGGCCATTGGTTTGCATTCCAAGGTCAAGTGCTACATCGGGGCCAAGTTCCGATCTAAGAATGTCTACGAAAGAGATCAATTCGTCGACGCCCATCAATAGTGGCTCACCACCGTGAAACACAACGACACACTGCCTTATGCTCTCTTCTCGGACGTAATCACCAAGGCGACGAGCGAACGCCGCACAGTTGCTTCCCGACAAAAATCTTGGCATCGAGCGCCAACTCTGGTCGGCGTGATGATAGACGTAGCAATAGTCGCAATCAAGATTGCAGCGAGAGGCGACCTTCACCAGAAAGGAATTTATTCTGGGTGAGTCTGGCCGCAGCATCGCGGATCAGGAACGACTGTGCCGATGATGCATGCGGTCATAGCTGGTGATGACTTCACTTGGGGCAGACTTCTCAAGTAGACGCCCCTGCAGGCGCTGAACAGCAGGATTGCTTGAGTTGGCATGCAGAACCGCGGAGCGAACTTGGTCAGCGCTCGGGTGTACTTTTAATTCAGTGGGATCGGACATCTGATTCTCCTTTCGATCAGAAAGAGAATTTACCAGATTTTCCGAAAGAATCATAGAGAATAGCTTCTCGCCAGTGATAAGTATTGAATGCGTAGAAAATGGCAAAAAAACCGCATCTTTCTATATTTATAGCCATTAATTCTATTCATTACATATCATTTATTCACATACGATGCGCATAGACGGATAGGTATTTTGTTGTGAATGTATTCGACGTAGAATTAGGATTATTACTTGTGTTTATGGCGTACAATTTTCATTTTTAATTGTGAATTCTGAAAAATCTTCGGGTTCATTCTTCTGCAATTGAACCTACGCTGGAATATAGAGTGGCGACGTTCAATTGATGAGTTTCCCAAGCTGAATACGAGGGTTCGATTCTCTTCACCCGCTCCATATTATACATATGTATATCAATGAGTTATGTGCCAACTTCTGGCACATCTCACAGAGCCTTGGCAGTCCAGCTAGAAACCAGCTAGAAAACCACCGGCACACAGCGCGCTCGATAGGAATGACAGAAAGAGCTAATGGGAATGATCAGACGTTCGTATTGCGTCGATCGGGCCGGACCCTATCACGATTGACGCGCGAGTGATCGGCTCGCATTCCGTCGAGGCTGAACACCTTCCCGAAGAGGTATGAGCAAATTGCGCATCGACGCAATACATTCGCGTATCACCTTGCTTCCAGCACACATATTGGTAGGTATACGTACTTTTTTCGAGAGTTGTTTAACTGATGATTGCTAAGGATTCAGCCAATCGAACCACTTGAAAACCAGCCCGCTTGGTCCTCTCGGTGTAAACGACGCACTTTTTCTTATTTTACATGGAGTTCTCTGTAAACCGCATCAGGTTTTCCGTATTAAAAACAAGGCTCGTTGGCACCACGTGTAAACCGCAAATGTCATCACTCTGGCATCGGAACTAGGCGCTTGTCGTCATGTCTTCCTCGCTTGCCCAATCGGACTGGTCCACCCGTAAAGTTAGAGTTGGCGGTTTCTGAAATGCCTGGCTCTGGTGGCCCAGTCGTGGTGCTAAAATACAGCAGCGATGAAGTGCTTGGCTCTGGTAGTCCGGCCTTGGTGTTAAAATCCAGCAGCGATTTTGGCCTTGCCAGCATGGCACAGGCCGACGTTGCGGGCAAACTCGGCAGGAGATTGCCCATTGTGAGCCGTATGAGGTCTCCTCTCACTGTAGTCCATTCTCGACGTCTCAAGTAGCTGTATTGCTACGGTCAAGGAAACGAACCCGTTGGCGTTCATCCCGGAGCGATCCATTAAAGGAATTCATGTGCACGCCATCTACCGAGGTACTGGGCCACGAGAAATCCATTTTGATTTGTTTAGATACGTACAAGAGCCCAAGATTTGATCGGTAAGCGCGTCACCATTGTAAGATAGCTAAAGCACTTGCCGGATCACTTTCGTCAGATCCCGTCAATGGTTGAGCTTTATCAACGTCTCTTTTCTATCGATTGAATTCAAACAATAGAGGTTGCTCCAGCCCCTTCTTTATCCGCATACTGATTCTGTCAAGCAACACCTTCACTGAATGCGCGGATGAGTTGGCTGAGCGCTCCCTCGGCTTCAGCGAAGCACGAGCCCGGTTCGCCCCGCTCATGATATTCGCTAATGACTGCCAGGCAGATAGCTGCTAGCTCTCTGGCTAATCCATTCGCGCCTGCGGATGCTTCGAGGCTTTTGCGAAAATCATTTGTCAATCGATTAGCAGCCGCGCCGACCTTGCGGGATTCGACGTTCGGACGCGCGAGCAACAATTCGCGCCTCCGAAGATGCCAGCCTTTCTGAACGAGAGACAAGGACGGCTTACCAAGTTCGGCGGCAACGAACCCGTCGATCAGATTGGCAAGCAAAGTGCATACAGCCAAGACTGCTACGTCATTGCGGAAACCATTCTCAAGCATCCTTGTTTGCGCAGTATAAAGGCCCAAAAGAATATCGACGGCGGCAGATGAGAGCCTCCCCACAGGCACGTCAGCTTTGTCATCGCCTACCGCATTTCTCGCCAATGCCGCGACAACAGTCACTCGCCCGGACCCGATTGAAGTTTTCTGCACAAGAACAATAGTCTACATTTCCCCGAAGAGAGCCGGCCTCACAGCGGCAAGACCAATCGAATGCGTAATAACTCATGCTTCGGACAGCTTGTTCAGAAGCAGAGCTAGCCAAGGCGAAGACTCTTATACTGGAACCTGTTTAGGGAGCACATACCGCCACGATTTTCTGAGACGTTTCGGACAGCCCATTGATGCGCGCTTGCCGATCCGGTATTCCTGCCGATTCAACAAGCTCGTCAATGGACTCTTGTCCTTGTTCTTCAGCGCCTGTTGCTAAGCACTCACAAAAATCCTGACTCTCCTCCTCGCTCAAACCGTCAGCAACAGAAACCGTTACGCAGACGCGCTGCAAATCATCTCGGCCCTCCGCTTGCGCGCTCGCACAATACAGGGCCGCAAAACCAGAGGCAATCAAAGCAAACTTTTTCAACATTTTACCACTCCTTTTTAGTCCTTGTTCGAACTTAATTATTAAGTCAATTGCAGCATACGAATTTTAGATATTTTCGTTTCGCACTAACGACGCACCGCACCTATTTTTCTTCCGCCTCCTGAATGAAATTCATGACGAGTTTTTCAAATCTCGCAGCATGTTCAATTTGCGCCCAATGCCCGCACTCTCCAAAGACATGCAACTGAGACCTCTTGATTAACTGCGACAGCCGCAGGCCATTTTCCAGCGGCACAACCACGTCTTCACGCCCATGAATAACCAGAACCTCATGAGGAATTTTCTGGATATCGCGTTCATCACTTGCCAAGTGCTCCAGCCATCTCCCCCGAGGCGCAGGAAACATCGCTGAGAATGACTCCTGAAAACCCGGACGAATGCTTGCTTTGTACCGTAGTTCAGCAAGCTCATCCGTTACCAAACTTCGATCATATGCAAAGATATCCAGCAAACGGCGCATATTTTCAATGGATGGAGAATACCCCCAAACCTGGTCAAGTCCCTCACTCAGCCCCAACGCCAAACCCGCGCTTCCCATCAGAACAATGCGCCGAACTCTATCCGGGTGTCGAATGGCCATCGCAAGAGAAATCGCACCCCCGAAGGAATTGCCTACGAGATCGGTCCGTTCAATATCAAGAGCGTCCATCAACCCAACAACCTGGTCGAGCCAACTTTCCATATTATAGTAGTCTTTTCCCGGACGTTCCGAATATCCGAACCCGAGCATATCAGGAGCAATTACTCTGGCCACCTCACTAAAATTTGGCATTGCCAATCGCCAGTTTGCCCAAGCTGAAACCCCCGGCCCTGATCCGTGAATCAGAAAGAGCGGTTTCCCAGCGCCGAGATCATGATAGTTCGTCTTTACACCGTGAACTTCAATGTTACGTGCGATCTCTGGGTTGGTATCTTCAGATACGATCTGAATGGCCATGCTAGAATCTCCTAAATGCAGCGTCGGGGGTCGGACGGATTTGGATCAGTTTTGCGGACGCGCCGCTCAAGCTCCTGTGCCCATAAACTTATGTCCCCACATGCTGATGCTGTCATATCGGACGACAGACCAATCTGACTCGATGGGTCGAGCGCCCCATCCATACTCGACAGCAAAGCCGGAAGGCGTGACGCCGTAGAACGAATACATGTGGTCATTTGTGTGCCGACCGAGCGTCATCACGATCTCATTCTTCTCTGACACGCGATCATATGCGCGCCCGACATCATCGAACGAGCTTACTTCCAGCATAAAGTGGTGTAACTTCTTGGAGGCGGGCGCTTGGATTAATGCCAGGCTATGATGGCGCCTGTTGCAATGGAGAAAGTTCACCTGAAGCTTCACGTCCGGATTGACCTGCCAGTCGATGATGTCGGATAGCTCCATTCCCAGTCCACGGATGTAGAAATCCAAAGAACGTTCAATATCTTCAACACTCAGGACATAGTGCCCAAGTCCCTGATCCTGAGTTAGAAATCCAGATACACCCGTAGGCGAAATAAACGGCTCTTCGTAGAGTTCGCTGGCACCATAATACACCTCAATCTTGATCCCTGACGGATCAAGGCAGGATACCAAATCAATCACTCCCCGTTGCGCCAACAGCTTGGAATCGGCCTGCTCGACGGAGATACCCATTTCCTTTAGTCTTTCAGCGATCTCAAGCATCTCGGCTCGATTCGAAGCTTCGAACCCCGCATACAAAAGATCATCTGCCGCACCTGGATGGACTGCAACCCGCCAATTTCGAGAATCCATTCTCAGAAAGAGAGTGTCATTTCTCGTCCCAGCATCCATTAGCCCTAACGTTCCGGTTGCGTAATCCCGCCACGCATCAATGTTTGATGCAGAAAAACCCAGATATCCCAACTTCTTAACGCTCATTGTCTTCTCCCTGTCTTTTTGATTTTAGTGTGTATCCGTACTTATTGTACTTCACGCGACCGTCTTTGCCGCCAATTTGAAAACGTCTTTCATACGAATGAGTGGATCACGAATTGATTTCGCATCTACCTGCATCCTCCGTTCAATGATTTTTGATGCGAAAGAAAAATCTGCCGGCTGGTTTATTGAAACAACAGATTGAAGCTCCCCACCATTCAATCGACACACCGTCATTCCGGTCCCTCCGGGATCAACCCGAGTGACGACATCGCCAGGACCAGTGACTTCGCCCATCATCTGTATCCGATGCCCCGCTATCTCCGTCCAAGAAATCGGAACTTGCGGTGCTGGCTCACCCTTTCCGAGCATTGCTCCCGCAGCCACAGCCGCCTGGTTTTGAGAATTCAGATAAGTCTCCAGACTGCGGCGCCCTCCGCTCCTGAGAGGCCAACTTGCGACATCGCCCGCTGCGTACACCGTGTCGCTTGAAGCCATACCAACTGAATTTACAATGATGCCCCTCGCGCACGCCAATCCAGCATGCTCTGCTAAAGCGGTGACCGGCTCCGCACCAACGCTGACGATTGCCAGATCACCAGAAAATCTTCTTCCGTCGCCGCATCGTACTTCCCGGAACGAGGGGTCTAGATCTACATGAGTAATTGAGACGCCCGTGTGGACTTCAACCCCTATGGCCTCCAATTCCTCTCGACACCACGAGCCTATTGTCTTGCCCAGAACACGCAACAAGAGCTCATTGGCAGTCTCAAGGATAATCGCCTTTGCACCCATCTTCTGAATTGTAGTGGCAAGCTCACATCCAATGAGGCCTCCCCCGATGATGATGACTTGTGCCCCAGGGGAGATTGCTCCCTGTAGAGCCACGCAATCGTCAAGTGTCCGCAGTGAGTAAAGTCCCGGCGTCTCGCTATGCGCATCTAGACGCAGAGACCGCGCCCGAGACCCAGTGGCAAAAAGGAGCTTGTCAAACTTGAGGTCCGAGCCAGAGCTCACCTCAATACGCATCGAGGGCAAGTCTATTGTTTCAACGCGAACTCCCAGACATTTCTCGACCCTGAATTCTTCGCTCCAATTACAACCCATTAACAAAGGGGGGGCAGATTTGGTCGCTAAAGCAGACTTGGACAAAGAGGGTCGATCATATGGCTCATACGGCTCGTCGCCAAAGAGGAAAATCTTTCCCTCAAACCCCTGGTCTCTGAGCGACCGACACGCTGTCGCCCCCGCCAGACCCGCACCTATGATCGCGAAACTCTGCATCAATCGTTGACCTTACCAGATTCGAAATCCACGTAGACGTCGTTGCCCTCCACCTTCACGGGATAAACAGTTAAGGCCGCGCAAGCGGGTGGAGCCTTCACTTTTCCCGTCCGCACACAGAATTTTCCCCAGTGAAGCGTACACTCAATGACGCCATTTTCGAGAAAGCCATCCGCTAACGACCAGTCGCCATGTGTGCAGCGGTCCTGAGTCGCGAGGATCTCTCCGTCTAAGTTGAATAGCGCGATAGGTTCGTCGAACAACTCCACCCGCAACGCGTCACCTTCAGGAACTTCGTCTAGGCTGCAAACTTTCTTAAAAGCCATCACGATACCTAGAAAAAGATGCTGAGATTATTAGAGAGAATCGTACTTTGATCGATGTGTATGGTTCTCTTAGCGATCATGAAGCCGAGCTTGTTGTCACTGCGGCGCAGTACATCCATTCGCTCTCCTGCAAAAATATCGACCTGCCGTTCCAGACGATTTCGGTAAAGAATAAATGACGACGTCACATGAACTTCCTGATCATCACTTGCATCGTTAATGATGACGTTCGCTATGATGTGGCGCGTTCGCGAAGCCGGGCTTTCAGACCATCCGACATCCGACATTAATTTCCGCTGCCGCCCACGCATCATCACTAGATCATCATCAAAATGCGCGTACTCACCGTCCTTAGAGTATTCGAGCTTTTGATCGCGCCTCGTGCGATTCGTTCTCAACGGCATAAAGTACCTGATGTCCTTGTCCAGAAGGTCAAACCAATCGTTGAACTCGTGCCGATCAAGCAGAAGAGACTCCTTATAATAGAATTGCTCAACTTCATGCTGCAGCAGCAGAGCGGCAGTGCTTATCTGCGACGCTGATGACTCTGGTCCCACTTTTTCTTTCAGCATAATTATCTCCAATTTGCGCGATTTATGCGCCCGTTATTCGCGAGGGTTAATAGAACTATCGGTTGAGCGCACTTCGCTCTGCCTACGAAACGGGTGATCCGCTCACAGACCTCCCTACTTTGGCCCGAGTGTGTCCCAATCAGGTTCAGTCATCATACGGATCCACTGATGATAGAGTCCGCGAGCGGCTTCTTCATTGTACACATACCCAATACTGCCCGGGTAATGCGGATTATCGGCAGCAGAACGACCTTTTCCCATTTGAATGTTGAGCCGGCGCTTCCTAGCCTGATGCCCTCGCAACACAGCCTGGATTTCGACCCAGTTTTCACCATCGTCTTGCTCGAATACGCCTCCGGCAGAAAACGTTCTTAATGTCTGACGGCGGTACTCTTCCTTGATCTCGTCAGGAGCATCAGCATCTACAACTGTAAATGCCCATATCTCTGTCTCGTTCGGGCCTCTCGGCTGCCAGGTTCGAACGGTGTTGATACCGGGAAGGAATGAGCAGGTTGGGAAAACAGTCATGTGCTGGACCATCAATTGACGCGCACGCTCTGCGCTTCCCAAGCGCCTCTCCGCCCTGGCGGCCGCTTCACCTTCCGTCCAATATTTAGCAATCTTGGGCCCCATGATAGCCACTAGCATACCTGGCTCTCCGACATAGAAACCCGTTCCATGCCCGCCCCACTTCGCCCTGAACTGGTATCCCACCGTCGGAATCTTCGCATCCGAAAGCTCCATACCTTCGGGCAGGCCCGCCTCGATACCGGACAGATGGGATACGGTTCCGGCATGATACATGTCACTACAAAACTGCTCAGCGGCAAACTTCCAGTTGCATGGGATAACCCATTTCTGCATGCCGCTGATAACTTCAGTACCCGCCTCGGTTCGATCGAGCATGTGGTCCATGTAGAATGTCGCGTCGCCAAGATACTCGCGCAGATTTGGCGCGTTTTTATCCCAGTTCGCGAAGATCAAGCCCTTGTAGGTCTCAACCCTTGCCTGGCCCGGCCCCCACTCGGCCTTGTTGAAGTCCTCACAGAATGCCTCAGACTCATATGGTACGTTCACCAAGTTTCCGCCGATGTCGTACGCCCAACCATGATAGCTGCATGTAAACGATTTTGCGTTGCCGCCATCGGTTCGACAGATTCTCATCCCCCTATGCGGGCACTGGTTTAGAAAAACCTTCAAGCTTCTATCTTTTTGACGCACAAGAATGACGGGATCCTCGCCCATATAGGCCGTCAAAAAGTCACCGGCTTTGGGAACATGTGTCTCGTGCCCGAGCATAATCCATGATCGTCCGAAAACGCGTTCCTGTTCCAACTCATACAGATCCTGATCTGAATAAATTCTTGGATCAAGCGTGCCATTCTCTTCGTCAAGCAGAGCCGTTATCTCCTCGACATTCCAAACATTTTTCTTCTCGAACGCCTTTGGTTCGTGCCCGATGTTCAGGCGCGTCTTTGTTTTAGCCGTCGTCATATTTGTAACCTTCCTTGATATCATGAGCCGCCCATGCCTCCATTTTTAATATGAGGCCTGCCGGCAGAATTAGCCTTCCTTGTCCGGACTTTCCAAAATCAGACCACGCCCCTTCAAGAATTCTACGGCTGACCAAATATGAAAAGATAGCGCCTCAACCGCCGCATCGGCGTCACGCGCAATGGCCAACTCGAAAATCTTCTCGTGTTCAGAATGAGCCAACACGCCAGGGCTTACTCGACTGGCTGTAGACAACCGCCGGTAGCGTTCCGCTTGCTTGTAGAGAATAACTCGGAACTTCTGCACCCAGCGAGAGGAAGAAGCCGATACGAGCGCATCATGAAATTCCTGATTGCGCTGCTCCCATATCTCGAATCCTGCGATTGGATTAGCTTCGAGCCTTTTCTCCGCAAGGGACAGTTGGTGATATGCTTGGACAACCCGACCTTCCCAGTCATCTTTCCCGGATACGATACTATCCCGCAACGCTGATGCTTCCAGCAGGACCCGCGCCTTGGTCAAATCCTCGAAATCAACAAGCGACATCGGCGCCACTCGAAAACCTTTTTGGGATTGAGTAAGGACGAGCCCATCCGACACGAGGAGAGATAACGACTCCCTCACAGTGCCAACACTCACTCCATAATTTTCACTTAGTGGCTGAAGTCGCAGCTTGTCACCCGGCCCATACTTGCCGTGTACAATATCGAGACTCAACTGCTCGTAAGTCGACTCAATCAGGCTCCGAGGCCCGTCTGATTCGGACTCAGTTTCCGTCCGACGCTGGAACATTTCACCCGTGGACATGATTGATAGCCTCTTCCTCACCTTGGATTATTCTTTTTTATCAAATAAAATTATTTTTTTTCTTATGTCAACAAAATTCAGGATGCATTCCCCAATTTCTCAGCATTCCGTCTGGGCCATAGAGTCCCACGCACGCCCGAAAATTCGTGTTCATTATCCTTTGCCCAAGCGCCTGATAAAATGTTCACTCGGGAGATAATACAGACGCACGTTAGCGTGCGCACTTCCGCGTAGCGCGCCTCAAACAAGCTCTCTCATGAATCCCAAAACCAATTCATTTACTTCCTCAGGCCGTTCTTGTTGGATCCAATGACCGCATCCGGACAGAATGTGTGACCCGACATAATTCGGAACGAACTCGCCTACACGATCAATTGCCTCTAGTCCCCATCCTGTCGTGACATCGCACTCTCCTCCAATAAACATCGCAGGTGGGCGAAGCTGAGTGCCGTCATGTGACTCAAGCTGCTCCCAACTGTTTTGAATACTTCGATAATAGGAAAAAGGCCCTATCATTCCTGACCGCTCGAACTCCTGCGTATAGAACTCCAAATCATCCGTTCTCAACCAGACCGGAAGATCGGCGGGCGCATGCATTTTGTCCCGCATTCGAGCACCAAACGGTATACTAAGGGCGCTCGCACGTATGATGTCCACTTGCGGTAAGTCCAAAAGGCCAGAAAAACCCGCAGCCTTCATACTCTCGCCTGAAAAGGCCCACAGAACGTCACGTATCCAACCACCCGAATCTTCTTCGAATTCCCGTATGGCCGGTGCCAGCGAACCAAAATAGTCCTGATAGAATTGTTGGTCTGGTCCAGCCAATTCTTTATGAATATCTTCTGGAGAGCGTTCACCGAAAGGAGAGCCAGGCAGAGCAATTAGCCCGCGCCCAGAGAAAGGAATTGCAAGCCCCACAACGCCACGGAAGATTTCAGGATGCAACCAGGCCGCTGTCCAGGCAATCATTGCCCCCCAGTCATGCCCAACGACAACGGCACTTGAGGCACCTAACGCCCTGACCACACCCACGATGTCCTCGACAACAGACTTGATCAGATAATATTCGGAGTCCAAGAATTTGGATGATCGCCCATAGCCTCTTAGATCAATGGCAACGGCCTGGTAACCGGCCTCGGCTAAAGCTGAAAGCTGGTGGCGCCACGAATACCAGGACTCCGGAAAGCCGTGAACGAGTATGACTAGTGGGCCTTCGCCTTCGCACACGGCGTGAATTCGGGCAGAGCCGACAGTCAAGAATTGTGAGCTTCTTTGTTGCATGATTTTTTCCGAAATCAGAAATCAAAATTGTCTCTGTGCGTCCGTGAAGGCCGGCTCCAAAAAGCAAGTCCGGAAAGCCCCTCGGGAGGTATCCTGCTGCTCCAAATAACTTGACAGCATAGCTCTCCGCCGAACTATTCAATTCTCAAAACGACATTGCCCGGCAACGCTCCGCTCTCAACCAGTTCATGGGCTTCCACGAGATTTGCAAAGCTCACCTTTTTTGCAATATTATGCAGGACGTTCTTGTCCTTAAGCATGTCTTGGAGCACCAACAGGGCTCTTTGCCTATCTGACCTGGATAATTTGTACACGATGAAAAAGCGATAACAGATATTGCGTCCGATTGACGGCGAGAAAGGTAAAGCGATTTCTTTTTGACTGCTGCCATAGATGACGGCCAGCCCCCCCTCTTTCATAATCGCCACGTCTGTTTGAATGTTGGCAGCCAGGTCTACTTCGATTATCCGGTCGACGCCCCGATGGTCCGTAACCTTGTTGATTTCTTCGACCAGCGTGTCTGTTTTGTAGTTGAATACAAAATCTGCTCCTGCGCGCCTCGCTAGGGCCGCCTTCTCCTCACTGCTGACTGTCGCAATGACAATTCTGGCACCACAAAATTTTGCCGCCTGAATCGCGTAATGGCCAACCGCACCTGCGCCACCCGCGACGAGGACAATCTGCCCTCGAACTCCTCCGTCAGTTGCGACGGCATGACAGGCGGTCATTGCAGGAATGCCGAGACATGCACCGTTCTCAAGCGCCAGCCCGTCCGGCATATGCTCGACCTGCTCAGAAGGCAGCACAACGAACTCAGCGGCAGTTCCATTGCTTCTGTTCCATGCGGCATTCCAGACCCAAACCGCATCGCCCGGCTGAAAATCGTCAACGCCATCACCAATCATATCAACCAGTCCGGCTCCGTCACTATGAGGAATGCGTGGAAATGGGATTGTGGAGGGGATGTGCCCACTGCGGGTTTTGACATCAGAAGGGTTCACACCCGACCATTTTAACCGCACCCGAACTTCGCCGGCCCCAGGCGCCGGCATCACCATCTCCCGCAGCGTCAATACGTCCGCAGCTGGCCCTGTATTCTCGTAGATATAAGCTTTCATGTTTTCCCTTTCTGGCGTCAATTCCAGATTCAAAAATTACTCATCCGTGGGCCGCCAAGACATTTGCCATTGTGGTGAGGCCGGATACGCGCCTACCGAGCAATGGCTGAAGTGATATCATTCAATACCTGCGGGTCATCGATCGTCGCCGGAACTACATAGTCTTGCGACTCCGCAATGCTCTTGATCGTTCTCCGTAGAATCTTTCCCGACCTTGTTTTTGGAAGTTGATCGACAACGATGACGCGCTTGAAGGCAGTTACCGGACCAATTTCGGTTCTCACCAAGTTTACGATTTCTCTCGTAATTTCTTCCTCTGCACGCGTGACCCCATCGTTCAAAACGATGAGCCCAATTGGTAATTCTCCCTTCAAAGAATCTGCAACTCCAATAACGGCGCACTCCGCGACATCTGGATGCGCCGCCACCACTTCCTCGATTGCACCAGTGGACAGGCGATGACCCGCAACGTTAATAATGTCGTCAACGCGGCTCATGACGAAGATGTAGCCCTTATCGTCTATATATCCGGCATCCCCGGTCTTGTAGTATCCGGGGTATTCCTCAAAGTATGATTTTAGAAATGCCTCATCGTCTTCCCACAGTGACAGCAAACACCCCGGTGGAAGCGGCAGCTTTATGACAATAGCTCCGTGCCCACCTTGCGGCATTTCAGAACCGCTCTCATCCACAATGCGAACATCAAATCCAGGCATAGGAACTGTGCTAGAACCATATTCTGTTGGCAGCTGTTCTATTCCCAACGGATTGGCTGCGATCGGCCACCCTGTTTCAGTCTGCCACCAGTGATCTACGACTGGCACATCAAGGAGACGCTCTGCCCACTGGATCGTGTCAGGATCTGCTCGTTCACCCGCAAGGAACAGCTGTCTGAAACCGGAATGATCGTAACCGGAAAATAATGAGCCTGCTGGGTCGACTTTCTTAATCGCCCTTAACGCCGTGGGTGCCGTAAAGAGCGTATTAACCCGGTGCCGCTCAATCACCCTCCAAAAGGTTGCAGCGTCTGGTGTTCCGACCGGCTTTCCTTCAAACAGTATCGTCGCACTGGCGTTAAGAAGCGGACCATACACAATATACGAATGACCGACGACCCATCCTACATCCGATGCGGCCCAGAACACCTCTCCCGGTTTGACATTGTATACATATTCCATCGACCATTTGAGAGCGACCGCATACCCCCCGTGATCCCTGACGATACCCTTCGGCTTTCCAGTCGTCCCCGATGTATGCAGAATGTATAGCGGGTCGGTAGACGCCACGCTCACACATTCGGCTCTCTCGCCAGCCGTTCTTGCGGTTTCAACCAGGGCGGCCCAGTCGAAGTCCCGCTCATGCTCAAGCTCGCACGTCCTGCTAGAACGCTGGAAAATGATTGAACACTCAGGTTTGTGCGGGCTGAGCCTGATCGCCTCATCAAGGAGAGGCTTGTACTCAACGATACGACCAGGCTCGAGCCCGCAGGACGCTGACAACACAATTCTTGGCGTCGCGTCCTCGATTCGAGTGGCAAGCTCTCTAGCTGCGAACCCCCCGAATACGACCACATGGACTGCTCCGATGCGCGCCGTCGCAAGCATCGCAATCACAGCCTCGGGAACCATTGGCATGTAAATCAAGACCCGATCGCCGGCATTCACCCCACGCTCTTTTAGCACGGTCGCAAGTATACCAACCTCATCGAGTAGTTCAGAATAAGTATACTTCCGCACCGCTCCCGTCATTGCGCTATCGTAAATCAACGCCAGATCATCTCCACGGCCATCGCGCACATGACGGTCCAAAGCATTCCAGCATATGTTGCATTCGGCGCCGACAAACCAACGGGTCGCATGATCTTTCGATTCTCTGAGTACGTCGTAAGGTCTATACCACTCCACGGCATGAGACGCTGCCTCCCAAAACTTATCAGGTGCCGATTCCCATTTCTGGTATGTCGTTCTATAACTTCCCATAAGAATGTCTTCCAATACTGCCGGGTCCGCCTTGCCGCCACTATGTTCTTTACAACCGCACAACCAGTTTCCGGCCTGTGACCAAGACGGAATAGTTCCAATTTTCTTCGGTGTGAATCGTAGCTCGGCAGCACGTGCGGGTTGGCAATCTTGATGAATGCCAACCCGAGAGTGACTAGCGTTTGTCTCTCAATTTATCGACGTCGAACAAAGAATTGTCCATCTGATCAACTTTCTCCCAATCCGACGACATGCTGAGTATCGTGTGCCGTTGTGAAATCAAGTTTGGAATAATCAGTGAACGCCACATTGCGCGTCCCGTTGTGGGCTGCCACCAGCGTGAATCGTCCCAAGTCCGCCATAGGTTACCCCGACGATCGTACATTTCCATCCACTGGGTATAGTAGAGTTCCTTATCTACCCAAATGCGTTTTTTGGAGTACTGGTAGCTGTTGGTGAGATCATCGATATCATAAACCCATACCGGCCTCAGCTCCATGTCAACAATTCCCGTCAAAGCGCAATGCGCCTCATCCGGACGATAAGGATCGTATGCTGCACCAACCTCCGGTGCGGCTAATACGAAGCCCTCTTTAACCATGGTGTACTTGAATTTGCGTTTATCAGTTTTGGTCCACTGACTACGCCATTCGTCCCAAGTGAGCTCCAGAGACGGAGCAATTGGATCTTGGCCATTGGTACCAGTAAGAGTGCGAGTACGACGGAGCGTAGGGATGAAAATCCTGAAGTTGTCATCTTTGTCAGCATCCGCGTACCGAAGTCGGACACCGGCTAATCCTCGCACATCCCTAGGCGAAGTTAGTAGCAAAGAACCCGCTTCGGTGACACCTTCATATCCCGGAACATTACCGAGCGGAGTTTTACCAACTCTACCCGCCATCTTGCGCCACCAAATATTGCCTGTGTAAGAGCGTTCGACCTTATTGCTGGAGCTACAGCCGGTCATCAGTACCGGGTTGAACCAGAGATCTTCTGTTCCCACGCCGTGCGCATTGAACAACCAGTTTAGTTCATCACCATTTTTTGGTGTCAGGAAAGGCAATCCGCTCTTTGTGAGAACGCCATTTTTTCCGTCCCTGTCTACCAGCTCACCCTTTTCATTAATCGTGAAGGGATCTTTGCCCAGCTTCTTGGTCGCATCGAGCAGAGCTTTCTGCATATAATAATGGTTCGTGGGAACAATGCGGATACCCTTGACACCCATCCACTCACTATTGAGCCGATCAATCCAGAACTTTGGAAGATAGTCTGACAACCAAGGCATTGACGCCAGGTTGTCTTTCGTGATGATTAACCCTGGTTTTAGCTCGCCCGGAATATCGGCGTCCTCTATGAGGCTCGAGGCCGTGTAACCTCTGAAATCCTTCCACTCTTTCTCAAGTTTTCGGGTCTCATCATTGTCAAGCATATCAGCCCAGGCTTTGTGTTCGGGCAAGCCCGTCTCCTTGGCAAACGCCTTCCAGCGCTCGATATAATCTTCTTGTGCATTCGCTACGGGCGTTGCTGCAGTCGCAACTGCCATAAGCGCCGTCGCTCCGATCAGAAAGCTTTTCAAGCTTAACCGTTTCATTTTCTTCTCCATCATCAAGAACCAGACATCTTTGCGTTATCGTTATGTTTCTCTAGAATTGGTAGGTCAGAGAAAACTCAACGTAGTCCGATTTGTTATAGAGCCCCAAAAGGCCCTGCTCATCCTTCCCGCTAAAGTAGCCCACTTCAATTCTGGGCTTCCAATTTCCTCCTCCTACGGAGAAATCTATTCTCTGCCTTATCGCAACGCCACCTTTATCCATGTCCCAGATCGCCAAGCCATCCAGAGTCACTTTGTCGTTTAAGAAACCCTTCGTGTACGTCTGAGTTATGAATTCCTGGTTCTCTTCAACATTTGTAAGCGCGTAAGGCGCCTGAAACAGGAGCCCATCAGCATCTTCGGTATGGATCTCGAAAAACTGAGTTGTCATAAAAATCGAACTGCGCTGCGATTCCCACCCCGGCACCCAGAAATTATAATCAAATCCGACCAGGACAGACAGCTGATCTCGTCTCGCGATTGTGTCGTCACGGGTAGTGATGAGAGCTGGTGTGCCGACGGTCATCCGCCCGGGCACAAAGGGGTTCTGAATCACCCCCTTGTTGAAGGGTTTGTCAAACTCGTATGCCGCCTCCAAACGCAGTACCGGAGAGACATCCTTTCTACCGAATCGGAACTCCGTCATATCGCGTGTGAATGAAAAACCGACGGTCTTTTGCCGGAGTGTGTAATCGAGGTCAAAATCTGCAGTAATAGAACACGGCACCCCTCCCGCCGCCGGATCCAGAATATCAAGGCAGCCGAACGGAATTAAAGGAAAGTCCCCTGGCGCCGCAGTCCCAGCTGCTAGAGACTGGATGAAATCAACGTACTGACCCGGCGCATTCATCGCACCTATGGTGGTTGGGAGATCAATGGGCACATTGACAACGCCCGCTGCATTTGGATCTCCGATAAATGTGCCAATATGAACTGTTGCACCGGTGTTGACGACGATCGGCAGATCCTGAAAACCGTAAAAACCATTAACTGTCCCCTGCCCGCCAAGGACATCGAATTTTAGCCGCATGCCGACCTCGGAATCTTCCCAGTCGTCTGTTTCCTTGTCCGACAGCTTTGCTCCCAACAAAGGCATTCCAAAACCGGACTGCCCTTCCACCAATCTCGGAAAGGGCAGTCCGAAGGGCCCTCCGGACGTGCTGGAATTCGGCGTGGGATTATTCACGATGAATTCGGAATGGCGTACCACCGGAGTGTAGATCACTTCCAGTGATGGATCCTTGAGTCCTAGCCCCTCAAAAGGAGCAGCCAACCCAAGCTGGTCAATATCCAAAGATAGGGCAGCACTCCACTGAGGTATCCGCAAATCCTCGGTGTCTGTAAATATACTCCTTTGGCGGAGATCCTGTGGGTTCAGAATATCAAGAAGGCGCAGACCATCTGCTTGCCCCCACCCTCGCTGAAACTTTCCGACTTTTAGAGACGCGCGTCCCTCTGAATCAGCAAACGCTATCGACAGCTCTCTAATCACATCCTGCTCGAAATCATCGAGTATGCGATTTTCTTCACCGCTATTACCAAACGGTTCAGGAAGCGTGAGCGCCCCATCCTGCGAGAGTAAAAAATCAAAGCGATCTAGAAACGGAGGGCCCTTAGTAAAGTCTTGCGTGCCAGGTCCGATTGAATCTCCGTCATCAAGATCATAGTACCAATCGCCGCGCAGCCAAAAATCGGAAACAACCGTCACATTGCTATTGGGAGTCCACTCAGCCTGAAGCTGCGCTACAAACTGGGAGGGCCCCACTCCAGTTCCACCACCATACCGGTCAAAATAGACGCCCGTCCCTTGCGTCAGACGTCCGCCCACCCAGACATTGTCGGGCAGGTTCAGCGCTTCAGCCAATGACTCGGCATTCGCTGCTAGCGGCATCATAAGGACTGTGGAAAATGCTGTAGCCCCGAGCAGGCATAGCTTTTGCGACTTAGTTTTAGTTTTTTTATTCTTGGTGTTCATCTTTCTCTCCCTCACTTTCTATTTTTTCCGATGCGCAGCCAGGCTCTATCGCCCTCAATCTAACCAACCATCGCCCTGACTATTTTCTTCTGTGTGCTAAACGGAAATCCCCGCGGCTTCAGCAAGCCGATTGCTGCAGGCACAACAGTGAGCGCCCCCACCATGTTGAACATCAAGATGATCGCCAACAGAACGCCCATCTCGGCTTGGAACCTGATCGGAGACAGGAAGTACCACGGCAATAGCGGCAGTATCATCGTCAGTGCCGTAACTATCACGGCAATACCAGACGTGTTGAACGCCCGGCCCGTCGCCTTCGCGAATTCATGGCCGTGCCTCATTTCGTCGCGTATCCGGTCTGCCATGTAGATGCTGTAATCAACACCACGGCCCAAACCCAACGCAGCAAGCGGGAGCGTATTCAAGTTCATCCCCACGTCCATAAGCGTCATTACACTCATGGTGATAAAGTGAGATGTCGTCAGTACAAGTATGATCACGACTGCAACTGCGGGTGATCGATATAGCCAGAGCAGGTTAACTGCGATAACGATGATAATGGCAATAAGGAGCACATTTTCTTTATGCTCGATCTCGTCGTTGCTCGCCTTAATTATGCCGATCTGTCCGCCGGCGAACCTCACACGCGGCTCCCCATCTGAAAACTGATAGGTGTTTAGAAATTCTTGGCCCGCCGCCATCAACGCATTCACGGTGTCAGCACTATGCTCCCCCGTATAAATTGAGAGCTTACCGATGCTCCATTCCGGGTTCGTATAGGCGGCAAAGTCTCCTGGCTCACCGCCAGACCGGAACATGTAAATGTTAAATCCTATTTCTTCTTCTGTATCAGGAATTGTTTGGTATGAAGGGCCCCCTTCCCACAAAACCATGTTGATATTTTTTACAATCGGAACAAGGCTCTGTGCGCGAGTTGCCGGAAGAACTCGTTCGTAAATATAGCGATCAAATGCTTCGATCTGATGATACACACGCGGATCTAGCATGATCTCTCCATCACCGGAGAAATAGGCCTGCATTACATCCGTACCGACACGGTCAAAGCTTGAGTTGATTTTTTTGACATCTTTGTTGTATTGGGAATCTTTCCACAGGATCGGGCTCCCTTCTGCGTCACCTATTTTTAGCCCCTGCGAAATGAAAATGCCCGCAATCAACGCAGCGACAAAAGCCGGGAGGAATACATATCTGGACGTTTTCAGCCCAAATATTTTGGCTAGTGCGGCTTGACCCGGTAAGGTGGTGCGGAATTTTGTCGGCTTCCGAAGGACCGCCATGAACGCCGCAGCAACAATAATTCCCGGGGTCAGCGTTAGAAGCCAAAACGTGCAAATGAAGGCAAGCGACTGTATGCTTGGGATAGTCACCAGAGCCAGAACCGTAAATCCAGCTGCATCGGTAATCACAGCCGCAGTGCTCGGGAACAGAAGGCGCTCAAGGCCTTCTTTTACTGCATCACGCATGGTGGCACTATTTTCGATTTCATCGAAAACGCGCGAAACGAATTGAACTGAATGGGATAAGACAGTGGCGAAGACGAAAAACGGCAGCAGGAGCAACAGGGGATCAAGATTGTAACCGACCAAGCCAATGACGCCAAAGCCCCAAATCGTGACAGCGAAGGCCACGAGCATTGGAACAGCAACGCCAACCCAGGATCTGAAATAGAAAAGTAGGACGGCAGCGATAGCCAGCACAGACGCCGCAAAAACCAACAGCATCTGAGGCAGATATTTCTTAACCGTACCCAGAAGTACGGGTCTGCCAACGACTGATATTTTTACATCTTTCGTCGAGAATTCTGATTTTAGATTGTCAATAAAGGCGACGAACTCCCGAGAATCCACCTCCTCTGAAAGCTCGGCAGAAATAAGCATTGAATGCTCATCCAGTGAAACCAATGAGCCGAGAAACTGCCCCCTGACGATTTGTTTGAAATGCTCCATATCAGACTCAGAGCGGGGCACTTCCGGCCACATAAGAGGACTAACCAGAATTTGCCCCTCCCCGCCGGCCACCGATCTCGTCTTCCGGAGATTGGCCGCCTCAAACAGAGGGCGGATATTGTTATCGTGAAAATAGAACTCGTCTGATACTTCCCGATACGTTTCAAGAAAGTCCGAATTGTAGATGTCGCCTGCTATATTTTCGACTTCGACAAGGACATTATTGACTCCACCAAACTGACTCCGGAACTCCTTATAGAGTTCGACATTCGAATGGTTTGCAGGCAGCATATCTTCGAGAACGACCTTCAACGAGACACCTGTCACGCCGAAATAAGCCGCCCCCGATGTGACCAGAAAAGCGATTGCCAGAATGATTCTGGGAAATCTTATGACGAAATTCGAAATATAACTTACCACTGAATTTGAGCCTTTGATTGAATTTGCAACAAGCGAACTTCTCCTGTTACCACCGCACTAACGGCTCCGGATCTGAGACATCGAATTCGGTTTTTAGTACGGCACCGTTCGCCCCAACGACAATATACCATCCGTGTTCAGATGTTTTTGAGATTCCTCCGTACCAAAGGAATCCTGGCTTACTCTCCAGGGGCAGCAATTCCGATACAGGCAATCCAGCTTTTACACGGACCACCCCGCCCTGGCCTACGATCACTCCGTCACCATCTTGGTCTAATGTTAGATCGAACAAATGCGCATCTGTCCCCGAGGACAAAGCTGTGATCGTCGGGACACGGTCCTCTAAGCGTTCCGAGCCCTCTTCAACGTCACTGTCCGAACCAAATCGAACCATTGTAAGCTTGCCGCCAAGCCCAGATATTAGCGCCTCCGAACGCCATGCATCTACCGCTGTGAATGTGACCGAGGCATCGGGCGCGTCCAGCACCTCCCAGCTCAATCCATCATCGATTGACGACGCTATCAGGCCGAACTCCCCAACCAAAACCAACCGCCCGTCCTCGAGACGTGTAATGCCATTCAATCTCGGTAGATCACGCCCCTGATATCCGGATAACGCCTGAGTTTGCCACGTTTTACCGCCATCGGACGTGTGAAGCACTGTAGCCTCATGTCCGACGACCCAAGCTGTCTGGGCGTCGAGACAGTAGACATCTCGCAAGTTAATGCCCGGCTCAACATGCACAACTTCCCAATGCGCTCCCCCGTCTTCAGACCTCAGGATCTTGCCTCTACTCGTGACAGCAATGCCGACGGCCTCGTCCACAAAGTCGATTCGCCTAATTAAGTCCGTAAACGGCAAGGGCTCGCGCTTCCAGTGCCCTCCTCCATCCTCGGTCTTCAGTAGTGTCCCGTAGTATCCCCCCGCCCAGCCCACAGAATCAGAGACAAAATCGACGGCAAATAAATTATCAGGAACAAACCGTACACGTCCGTCAGTTGGCATCTCTATATTTGACCGAGGGCTTATGTCGGGGGGCGATAAAACGGCCTGCTCTGCCAGCGCCCCAGGTTGGGAGAAGTAAAGCACCCCAGCAGCAGCGGCAGCATGAGCGAATTTGAAGACCGGCAGGTTCATAGATTTGATCCAAAAGACCGCCAGCACTGCTGGCACAATTTCGACTTAGTTGGTGAACGCGTTCAGGCTGGGTCAGCCCACGCCAATACCGCCATCGGACAAGATGGTTGTGCCTGTGACGTATCGAGCCGACACCGGACAGGCAAGCAACGCATATAGCGCTACATGGTCTTCAGGCTTTGCGGCAAATCCGAGCGGTGTCATGCCCTCGAGAAGTTTGTCGATCTCTGGAATCTCAGCCATCTGGGACTTTGCGTGCTCGGATGAGGGCGACCCGGAAAGATTGGTAATCGTACCTCCTGGAGCTACGCCATTAACCCTAACGTCTGGCGCGACTTCCTTCGCAAGCTGCTTGATGAGTCCAATCACAGCGTGTTTCGATGCCACATATAGCGGACCACCTCCGCCCGTAAAAAAGCTTGAGCTAGAGGCCGTGAAAATTATGGACCCTTTAGACTGGCGAAGCGCAGGAAGACACGCGTACGCTCCGAGCGCGTACCCCTTTACATTCACACCAAAAATATCATCGCAGACTCTTTCGAGCTTTTCTTCATCCTGCGCTTCCAGAGGCGTTATAAAATCCCATATCCCTGCATTGCCGATAAAGGTGTTCAGTCCACCGAATCTCTCCACGGCAAGGGCCGCAGCGCGCTGATTGTCTGCCAGACTGCGCACATCCCCAATTACTGTTTCAACCTCAGCCCCGAACTCACCCCGCAACGAACTCGCCTGTTCGTCATTGACGCACAGAACACACAGTCTGGCACCTTCCTCGACAAAATGATGGACCACCGCCCGACCAATTCCCGTGGCTCCGCCCGTAATCAAAACGGAACTGCCGCTTAGTTTTGGCATATTTAAGTACCTCCCTAACAACCTTGCTTGAGGTGCAAGATTTTGTTCTTTTTTTGAGAAAAAATGATTTTTTTGATTGTGTCAATATTTATTTACGAACAGCGCGAGCTCAAATTCCGTAGCAAGGATCGAAATCTGCATGTGGCCAAAGGCAACTGTGCTATCGATGCCGCTGTTAATTTCGCCATACGGAACAGACGCCAGCGCAACTTAGTGCACCTGACTCCCGGATTGGAGCAGTGCTCGCCGCCCCGGATGTCGAAAAGCCATTTCCCGACTCCGAGATTTTTGTTCCGTATACTCGCTTATTTCTATCGGTTGTTCGGGAACGCTCAGAACGCAGTCCATGTTCCCACATGTCCGATTATTCGCGCATTGGCCGCTTTCGGGAATATTCTCGGCACATAAATATCATGGGTAGGCGTACAGAATTCCAATCCTGTTCCACCCGAGTGCTCAGATTCCATAAAGTTTCACAATGTGAGAGCGATGCCGCTCATTCGCATCCGGCCAGGTTGACGCGCAACCGGATCGCGGCACAACTCAAATGTGTCGTGTCAGGTTGAACTTCACTGCCATTCAAGGTCAGGGAACGTACAACAGATACGACAACCAGTCTGTTTCCTCCGGCGGAGCTAGGTCTCCGCCAAACTCTGGGAGCCTAAGCGGCTCCCATTTTTTTGAGCTCTCATCTCCACATGATCATGCGCCGGCCCCTAAAGTGGAAGAGATTGACTGCGCTACCCCGTTGAGCTGAATCAGGCGATCACGCTGTTCTTTAGGACTCGCCCACCTCTGGCTAGATGAACTAGAAATTGCGCCCACGACTATTCCCCGCGAACTGAAGACTGGCACAGCGATGCAATAAAGTGCGTTGTGAACCTCGCCATCGTCGACGCCGAATCCCTTGTTGCGCGTGCGATGTAGTTCTCGTTCGATTGCGGCTGGATCCGTGATCGTTTTATCCGTTAGCTTTGGAAAGGGCCCGCTGGATATATACGCCCGTTGCTCGTCGACCGTCATGTGCGAGAGCAACACCTTGCCGATAGCAGAACAGTACGCCTCCAGCTGCCCGTTCTCGCGCGTGAACACCTCCTCTCCTTCAAATACCGATTTCGCGAGGTAGGTAACCATGTCGTTCTCCAGAAGGCCAAAGTGGGTCGTGGTTTCCAACGCGACACTTAGTTGGTCCAAAAAGGGCCGTACTAGTTCCGACAGCACTGCATGTGGTGTGTACCCCTCCAACTTCTTCAGAAAAACTGGGTTGGGCAAATATCGTCCACGTCTGGATCGGCAGATGAGCCCGGCCGAATGGAGGGCATTCAGATGCCTGTACAGAGTCGATTCCGGCACCCCGAGCTGGACACTCATTGCGTCTGATTCGAATACACCGTCCTGCGCAACAAGTGCTCCGAACAAGGCCATCGCCTTGTCGAAGGAAGACATGGATCGTGTCACACGGATCTCCATTTATCACATTGTGATAGCAATTGGCCTGCCTCGGATTGCAGTGTCAAGTATATCGCGTAGTTAGCGATCTACATTCCAAGTTACTTACGGACGCGAACCAGACCATGATCTCCAGAGATGAAATTCAAAAGGCTGCGGATGCACTGTTCAACGCACACGCTGGACAAACCTACTGCGCGCCAGTGCGTGATCTCATTGGTCTTGATCCGCAAGCCGGATACGAGGTCCAGGCGATCAACACAGCCCGGTGGGTATCCGCAGGGCGACGGATTGTTGGCCGGAAAATTGGCCTGACGTCAGCGGCAGTCCAAAATCAACTTGGCGTAGACCAGCCCGATTTTGGCGTCCTCTATGCGGATATGGAATATTGCGACGGTGATGAAATTCCGTTGTCAGCAACTCAACAACCCAAGGCCGAGGCTGAAATAGCCGTTATACTCGGCAGGGACATCAACGCGCAGGATACAACGCCAAGCGAACTGATCCGAGCCATAGACCACGTCGTGCCTGCCATCGAAATTGTGGGCAGTCGTATCAAGGACTGGGATATCCGCATTTCGGATACGATCGCGGATAACGCCTCATCAGGCCTATATGTCCTGGGCGGTCCTGTTCGTGCACTGCATGGGCTTGATCTCGTCAATGCTGGCATGGTGATGAAATGCAATGGACGCCCGGTTTCATATGGCGCCGGCATCGCGTGCCTTGGAAATCCGCTAAACGCCGCACTCTGGCTCGCACGAAAATGCGCAGAGCTCGGAGCACCTCTCAAGGCCGGCGACGTCGTTCTGACAGGTGCTCTTGGCCCGATGGCCTCAATGGAGCCTGGTGATCTGTTTGAAGCAGATATCGAAGGTATTGGGTCGGTTCGCCTCGCAATTGCGGCGAAATAGGAGACATTGGAAATGACAACTCTCAAGAAGACCAAGGTTGCGATCATCGGATCCGGAAATATCGGAACTGACCTCATGATCAAGGTCATACGCAAGTCAAAGGGTCTCGAAATGGGCGCGATGGTCGGGATCGATCCCGACTCGGACGGCCTTGCCCGGGCAAAGCGCATGGGTATCGCGACCACGCATGAAGGAATTGAGGGTCTCGTTAAGCTCGACGTGTGGCCCGAAATCGGAATTGTCTTTGATGCGACATCTGCTGGCGCACACAAGCGGCACAATGAAGTCGTCACGTCCGCCGGAAAGGTGATGATCGACCTCACGCCTGCGGCGATCGGGCCGTATGTCATACCCGTCGTCAATGGTGACGCGCATCTGGATGCGTCAAATGTCAACATGGTCACTTGCGGCGGGCAGGCGACGATCCCAATCGTGGCAGCAGTAGCATCCGTCGCGACAGTCCACTATGCGGAGATCGTCGCTTCCATCGCCTCCAAGTCAGCCGGGCCGGGAACGCGGGCCAACATTGATGAATTCACCGAGACCACCTCAAAGGGTATAGAAGAGGTTGGAGGAGCCCGGAAAGGCAAAGCCATAATCGTCCTGAACCCGGCGGAGCCTCCGATGATCATGCGCGATACGGTATTCACCCTCTCTAGTGGCGCAGATGAGCCGACAATTGAGGCCTCAATCGAAGCAATGGTTGCAAAGGTCAATGCCTATGTGCCCGGCTATCGGATGAAGCAAAAGGTTCAGTTCGAACGGTTCGGCTCGAACAACCCGGTCAAGATTCCGGGCCTGGGCACGTTTGAAGGCATCAAGACCAGCGTCTTCCTGGAAGTCGAGGGTGCGGCCCACTACTTGCCTGCATACGCGGGAAATCTCGACATAATGACGTCAGCTGGCATTGCGACCGCTGAGAAGATCGCCGCGCAGCGGCTAGCCAAGGAGACTGCCTGATGGCGTTCGATCCAAAATCCGACAATCTTTACATTCAGGACGTCACTCTGCGCGACGGGATGCATGCGATCCGACACCAATACGGTATCGAGCACGTCAGCAAGATTGCCGCCGCCCTTGACCAGGCCGGGGTCGACGCAATCGAGATTGCACATGGAGACGGCCTGAATGGCTCAAGCTTCAATTATGGTTTTGGTGCCCACACAGACTGGGAGTGGATTGAAGCCGTCGCAGATTCAGTGAAAACGGCGAAACTGACCACGCTCCTCCTTCCCGGGATCGGAACGATCGAGGAGCTGAAGCATGCCTACAAGCTTGGCGTCAGGTCTGTCAGGATCGCCACACACTGCACGGAAGCCGACGTATCGAAACAGCATATCGGTGTTGCCAGAGATCTGGGTATGGACACGGTTGGCTTTCTTATGATGTCCCACATGGTTGAGCCTGAGAAATTGGCTGAACAAGCCGCCATGATGGAAAGCTATGGTGCCGAATGTATCTATGTCACCGATAGTGGCGGCGCGCTCGACATGGATGGATACATCGCACGGCTTCAAGCCTACGAAAAAGTCCTGAAGCCGGAAACTGAACGGGGTATCCACGCCCACCACAATCTGTCGCTTGGCGTCGCCAATTCCATTGTCGGCGTTCAACATGGCGCAAGACGCGTGGATGCTTCGCTGGCCGGCATGGGTGCCGGGGCCGGAAACGCACCGCTTGAGGTGTTCATCGCAGCCGCCGAGCGAAAGGGGTGGAAGCATGGATGCGATCTTTTCGCGCTCATGGATGCCGCTGAGGAACTTGTCCGCCCACTCCAGGACCGCCCCGTCCGCGTTGATCGCGAAACGCTCTCGCTGGGCTATGCCGGGGTGTACTCGTCCTTCCTCCGGCATTCAGAGAAGGCAGCGAAAGATTATGGGATCGATACACGTGAAATCCTGGTTGAACTAGGACGTAGGCGTATGGTTGGTGGCCAGGAAGATATGATCGTCGACGTAGCCCTGGATATATTGAAAGAACAACAATCCACTCAAAAACTTGCGACGTGAGCGACCAATCTTTATTGACTGTTGTCTTGCATCGCGGTCACGATGCGAGACTACAATCATCTATCTGGTATCAATCTCTCGATGCAGCCTGTTGTAATTGTGACGGCTGCGAGATTCAATCTGTCTGGACGAACGGCGCAGTCAGAACACGCTCAATCTGCTTATGTGCGTACAGTGCTTTTGGCTCGGTGAGCGCACTTTTTCATCGCCTTTTGACCTAAGCGAGCAACCTTGAAGTTTCCATGATAAATTGAAATTGGCACGCCTTCTGCATTCCCCTGACGCGGGAGGCAGATCCATGCTTGTTCACACGATAGAAGACCTGAACGATACCCTCGCCAGGTATGACTACACCGCCAATCTCTCACGCGGGAACTGGGCCTGGGAATTCGCCCGGCGCAATTCCGCGCTGAAAGCCGCCGCCTATGCTGCGCAACCTGACTTTGAAACAAGAACGGCATGTTGTGACATACAGCTTCTCCGGCTTTGCGAGCAGGACCGCCAAGCCGAAGACTGGGGACTTCTCTATTTTCCGAACCCAGATCAGTCGGCCCTTACCACGCATGTCTTCTGGTCCGACAAGACCTATCCCCGCAAGGTCGCCGTTCACGTGCGTGAAAGAGAGCGCGGCGAGATCGACGAAATCTTCGAAAAGAGCACGCGCCTCTGCAAGATCATCCATCTCGTGGATGCCTTCGAGCACGAACACATCCTTGTCAAAGGTAAGAAGTGCTCGATCCAGGTCAGGTGCAGTGGCAAGTCGCTCTTGTCCCTCGAGCCTGTAAAAATGGAATTCTCCATCTCGGGATTCAGCACAATGCAGGATCACGTGAATGCGCTGAACCGTGCCCAGAAGGTCTACGGCGACGACGACATGTCGCCTCCTGTCTGGTCACGCAAGGGCCTCGGCTATCGCAACGCTCTTGTCGCCTTGGATGCCCACGACGCGGGACTCACCTATCGTGAAACCGCGACGATTTTCTATGGTGAGAAGCGCATCTCGGAAGAATGGGGCGGACCGTCGTCCGCCATGAAGTCCGAAATGGCCCGCCTGCTCGCCAAGGGCCAGCGCCTTCGGGACGGCGAATATTTCTCCCTTTTGGAAGAGAACCTTTGACCTGCCCCTCCGCACATCGAAGAGCGCATACGACGTCATCCGGTCGAACGCTCTATTTCGATTAGCGGCTTACGAACTGGTAGACACCTCTTAGTATCTCAAAGCACTTGTAAGCATCGCCCCTCCCCCGCCTGCTGACGCGGGGCTGTCCGGGAGACGAGAGCCCTCCACCTCGTCCACGTCACCTGACCGGGCCCGGCTCGTCTCCGGTCACGCGGCCACCCGTTCGGGTCGCCGCGCGCTGCGGGGGCTCGCCGGCGGGGGCCGCGCTTTGCTTCCCACTGGCCTTACGGCCAGAGGGGTCAGGCGCGCGTGGCCTCTCGATACCTCAATCTGCCTCGGGCGATGGCATGAGCCATTTGCCGAGAACGGTCACATCCTGGCGCTCGTAGCCGAGGGCATTGTAGAAGGCAGTCGCGGTCTCGTTCTCCCCGCGCACCATGAGCTGCACCTTCGGCGTCCCCCGCGCCGTCAGCCAAAGCTCGGCTTCGGCCATCATTTCGCGCCCATGGCCGCAGGCTTTACGGTCTGGGCTGACAGCCAGATAGTAGATCCAGCCGCGATGGCCGTCATGGCCGACCACGGCGCTGGCAATGACATCGTTATCTAATGTACCGACGAGGATCGTGGCATCGCGGGATGCGATCGACCGGTCCATGTCTGCATTCGGGTCGTCCCATCGCCGGGTCAGCGCACACGCCTCCCAAAGCGCAATCAGCGCTGCGCGGTCAGCTTCCCGGAAGTCTCGTATATCCAAGGCCATGGCTGTCGGGTCTGGAAGGATTCGTATCCACGGCACCAGCCTGCCTGTTTGGTGTTTGAAAGCGTGGACAAGCTTTCCCAGCAGCCGGGAGGGGGCGGACGGCGCGTCTGCCCGGGCGCGGCCCGCGCGCAAGGCGCCGGTGACCTGGGTCCGCCGGTTCTTTCCGTGCCTCCTACCTTTCCGCCTTGCCCCCGGCCCTCATACGCCCGGGCGCCCGCACCTTTCGTCCGCCCCCTCCCGCCTGCCGGGAAAGGCACGCGGGCGAGGTTCAATTTTGCGAGGCTGACATGACCCCTTCACACGAGACTCCCGCTCCCCTTGGAACAGCGACCGGACCAGATTTGCGGGACACGCCCCGCATCTATGTCGCCTGTCTTGCCGCGTATAATAATGGACGGCTCCACGGGGCGTGGATCGACGCGACAGAACCGGACGAGATGATGCAGGGCGTCCGCGCCATGCTGGCGGCGTCGCCTGAACCGGGTGCGGAGGAATGGTCAATTCATGACTATGAGGGGTTCGAAGGCGCGCGCATTTCCGAATATGCCTCCTTCGAGACAGTTTGCGCCCTTGCGGACTTCATCACCGAACACGGGAGCCTTGGAGCGAAACTCTACCGCGAATTCGGCGATGACCTTGAACAGGCTCACGCCGCGTTTGAAGACTATGCAGGCGAATATCGCAGCGCCGCAGACTTTGCCGAGGAAGTGACGCGCGACAGCGGGACAGAGATTCCGGCCTCGCTCGATTACTATATCGACTGGACCGCGCTTGCCCGCGACATGGCGATGAATGGCGAGATCATGGTGTTCCAGACGGGCTTTGATGAAGTCCACATTTTCTGGAGCCGCTGAGTCATGGCGTTCCGGGAGAGATTTGACCGCTATGTGTGCGAGGGCGACAGCATTGCCGTCGAGATTGACGGCTTTCGCGTCACCGCGCGGATCGTCCGCGACGACTGTCCGGATAGTCCAGACGAGCGCCAGGACGGATTCTGGCCATCGCTCAATATTGGCGACCCGGGATTTATCGGACCCGGAAACAATTTCCGCGAGCGGCTGACGAAGGCGCAAGCAGACGCCGAAGCCGTCATGGACGCGTGGCGCAAGGATGAGTGGTTCTATTGCGGAATCGTGCTCGCCATTGAACGCGAAAGCGTGGAACTGGAATCTCATGCCGCCAGCATCTGGGGTATAGAGGCCAACGATCCGAGGTCGGAGAACGCCTACCTGACTGAAGTCGCATGCGAACTGCTCCCCGAAGCCTTGCAAGCCGGGCACAGAGCCTTAGCGCGTTTGATGGCGTCCGCACCTGCACGGGTCGCGCAGGCATGAGCGCGCTGGATGACCTATTAGGGCCACGTCCGCACATGACCCTCGTCATAGAGGAGTCCCGCGTCGTCGAAATCTGGGTCGATGGCCGCGCGCCGCTGATTGGCCTGCATGACTATGACTGGGGCGAGACCGATCCGGACGCAAACCGCGACGCGGAAGGCCTCCCCTTCAGCCCGATCAACTGGAAAGGCCCGGCATGGGCGCTTGGCCTTTCACTTTACCCGCCAGAACAGGAGGACAATCCCATGGCACAACCCGCACTGAAAACACTTCCCCTTGAGCAACTCCATATCAGCAAGCTCAACATGCGGCACAACCGCAAGGCGCCTGATGTCTCCGACATCTTGCCCTCCATCCGGGAGAAAGGAATCCGCCAGACACTTCTGGTGCGCCCCGAAGGTGATGGCTATGGCGTCGTCGCGGGACGGCGGCGCTTCCATGCCTTGCAGGTCATTGCCGCTGAGACCGGCAAGTCAATCGCCGTCCCGTGCGCAATCATGGAAGCGGATGACGACGCCGCAGCGGTGGAGGCCTCGCTCATCGAAAATGTCGCCCGCCTGCCCGCCACGGAAATGGAGCAATACAATGCGTTCGGAAAGCTGGCGCATGCAGGCCGGACGGTGGAAGAGATTGCCGGACATTTCGGGGTCACGGACCTGAAAGTCCGGCGTATCCTCGCCCTCGCCAATCTCTCCAGCCCGATCCGTGCGCTTTACGCCAAAGACGAAATCGACCCGGAGACAATCCGCGCGCTCACACTTGCTACGAAGGACCAGCAGGCAGACTGGCTGGCCCTGTTTCGAAGTGAAACAGAGCGCGCGCCCATGGGCCGCGCCTGCAAGGCATGGATCACGGGCGGGGCCACCATCACGACCGACAAGGCGCTGTTTGATCTGGCGATCTATGAAGGCAAAGTGGCAGCTGACCTCTTCGGTGAGACAGGTGTCTTCGCAGAGGCCGACACGTTTTGGAAAGCCCAATCGGCAGCGCTTGCGGCCAAGGTCGAGACCTACATTGACGCCGGGTGGCGCAATGTAGAGGTTCTCGAACGCGGGAAATATTTTGCCAGTTGGGAGTATTTGAAGCGCCCCCGGACGAAGGGCGGCAGCGTGATTGTCGAAGTCCGCGATGATGGCACTGTGACCTTCCATGAGGGCTACATTACGCAGGCCGAAGCCCGGAAACTGGAGAAGCGCGCAAGGCCGGACGGTGATGCGGAAGCAGCCGACACCAAGCCCGAAATGTCCGGGCCGCTCGCACAATACATTGCCCTCCACCGCCATGGCGCAGCGCGTACAACCTTGCTTGGACACCCTGGAATCGCCCTCCGGCTGATGGTGGCGCATGCCATGGTCGGGTCCGCTCTTTGGACTGTCAGGCGGCACGACTTCCTCGCCCGGAAGGAGGACATACAGGCCAGCGTGGAGGCATCACGCGCCGCCGCAGAAATGCGGGCCGCCGGGGACCATGTCCGCAGCCTGTTTGACGCCCATGGGGTCGCATCCCTGCGCGCAAACGGGGACGCCTATCACCTCAGCGAGGTCTTTGCGGCGCTGCTCGAAATGAACGATGCGGAAACCCTGACCGTGCTGGCTTTTGTGATGGCGGATACGCTGGAAGCGGGCGGCCCGGTTGTGGAAGCCGTCGCTGTCGCCACCGAAACCGACATGGCCGCTTACTGGAAGCCGGAGCGTGTCTTCCTTGATCTCGTTCGGGACAAGCGCGCCATTAACGCCATGGTGGCAGACATTGCGTCTCCATCGACGGCGAAAGCAGCGCTCACAGACACGGGCAAAGCCCAGAAGGAACTGGTCTGGAACCGGATCACTGGCGAAGAGTGTGAGGCCAATCCGGGCTGGCGTCCGGGATGGATGCAGGTGCCGCCTACGCGCCTTGTTACAAACGCAGGGTCGCCGCCAGCAGATGCATGGGTCCGGATCGCCAGCCTGTTTACCTCTGGCGAGGACGAAGCTTCTCCCGAAGACCAGTCTGTCGCAGAGCAGGACGCCGCCTGACATGTTGCAGTCTCCTTGTCCGTGGAAGCGAAAGCCGTTCGGCAGCATGCCGGGCGGCATTTCCACATGCTTCTACCGGATGAGTGTGTACTCCTGCGGTTCAGATCAAGACAGATGCGCCTCCGAAAAATCGCCCGTCTGTGGGTTTCTTTTTGCCTCCGAGTGCGATTGCCAAAGCGGTCTGTTCCGCTCTCCGCTTGCCCCGAAAGACCCCTTGTTCCCGTCTATTGCCGTGTGACCTGGACGACACGAAACGGCCCTGAAACCGGACAGTCCCACGAATTTCCCCGCCGCTTTGCGGCTCCTCGCGAGACAAATTCATGCGCCTGTCCGGTGCTCCGCTTTGCTGCGCCCTTGCAGGTTCAGGCCCGCCCCGCGCCGTCCGGGCGGTCCGGCGTCGACGGGGACAAGGTGTCCCTCGAAGACAGCCACGGAAACGAAAAGGAGACCCCCATGGCAAACGCACTCGGATATGTCAGCGAAACCAAAACCGGCTTCGAAGGCGCCCTCGCAATGATGAACCTCTCAGCCGCCATCCGCATCGAAAAGAACGCGGACAAAGCTGAAGAGGCCCAGCCGGACTACCGCATCTTCGCCGGTGAGACCGCGACCGAAATCGGCGGCGGCTGGATGCGCAAGGCAAAGTCTTCCGGCCGCGAATACGTCTCCCTGACCCTCGCAGATCCGCAGATTGGCCCGCGCCGCATCTACGCGAACCTCGCACCGGTCAAAGGCAAGAAAGGCCGCCACGTGATCCTCTGGAACCCCAAGGACTAGCCCCGCACTCATCGCCAAACTGGCCGCTCCGGAGATCATTCCGGGGCGGCTTCTGGCATGTTTAATTCGCTCGATAGAGGGGCATCTGTATGCTTACGAAGTCATGCGCGCTGCGCATGGTTAAACAGGGTATCGCCGCGGAGCCGCATATCTTCGTGACTCCCAATTAGAATTTTCTTTTGTTTTCTGGGACGTGTTGAAGCCGCCACGTTGATCTGTGCCCGGCAAGACGGGGTACGGGGAATGAACGAGGCAAAAGGACGTCCAAGTCCTTTCCTGACGACGAAAGAGGCGGCGGCTTATCTGCGTATCACGGTTCGCACGATGGAGAACTGGCGCTGGTCGAACAATGGACCGCAATACAGAAAACATGGCGGCACCGTCGTCTATCATGTCGATGATTTGAATGATTATTCGACCGTCTGGAATAGGTCCCGGGGAGGCGGTCATGGCGCTTGAAATCAGGGCATTGAGAACAGATTCAATCACATTGTCGATGGCCAATTGGAGACTTCTTTCGAGCAACTGGAGGGGCTTTTCATGAGCCTCCGCGCAGTATTTTGGAGCGGTATTTCTGTGCTCGGAGTGGCATTGACAGGCCTTCCGGCGACTGGTGTTTTACCGCCCATATTACTCTACAATCCGAGCGAAAGTGCTCCGCTTGGGTGGTATCGCGTCGAACCTTTGGAGGTGATTTCGCGGGGTGATCTGGTTGTCTCGAACCTGCCAGAGGCCGCTTCGAGACTCGCGATCCAGAGGCGCTATCTTGCGCCAGGCATCCCCGTCATCAAGAACGTCCGGGCGCTCGAAGGCGACACGGTTTGTGAGATCAAGGGTGTGTTACAGATCAACGGGACTTCGACTGTCCGCCTGCTATCAACAGATAGTATGGGACGCGCCCTGCCGTCTCCCTGGACGGGCTGCAGGCAGCTTCAGGCAGAAGAGGTTCTGCTCCTTTCTGATCGCACACCGGATTCCTTTGATGGACGGTATTTTGGAGCGGTCAGGGAGGGCGACATCATTGGTCGTGCGGTGTGGATAGGCGGTGATCGGAAGGAGCATGCAGAAGGGTTGATTGGGAAAAATGGGGACAGATCGGAATGCAAGATAAAAGCTCATGGAGCCAATGAGGGTTTAGTCCCTTGTCTGCACATCGATTTTTATGGCTCCATGCCTCAGGATGCAGCTCTGTCCTCCGATGGAAAGCCCAATGACGACAACGGGTTGGCATGGTTCCATTCGCAGAAACTGGCCTGTTTTCCCCCGGATGAGCCCGAATGAGCACGCCGCCGGACAATCCCTTCACGCCCAGACCTGGCAGGATTCGGTCGGCCGGATCAGGGGGACGCGCGAAGACCTATCTGACGCGGATGACGAAAGCCTTGTCGTCGGCTGGCGGCGTTCGCCGCACTGCCCTTCCCCCCCGGCCCCGTGTCGGTCCACGCGGCGGACAGAGGCGCGTCATCGTCAAGGCGCGGATCGTGAGGATGTCAGGATCGAGCGTGGCGGCACTGGCCGCGCATATCGGTTACATCCGCCGCGACGTAGCCCTTGAGGAGAAAGATCGCGGGAAGCTGTTTGATGCCTTGAGCGAAGATGCCAACGCGTCGGATCTCGTCAAATCCATTACCGAAGACCGGCATCATTTCCGGTTCATTGTCTCGCCCGAAGACGGCACCGAAATGGCAGACCTCAAACCTTTCGTTCGCGACCTCGTTTCGCAGATGGAAACCGATCTCGACACGCGGCTGGAATGGGTCAGCGCAGTCCACCATGACACGGGTCGGCCGCATGCTCACCTTGTCATCCGGGGGCGCCGTGACGATGGCTCGGACCTCGTCATGCCGCGGGCTTATATTTCGCACGGGATCCGCGAGCGTGCGGAGGACCTCGTCACGCTGGAACTTGGTCCGGAGACAAGACTTGAACAGGAACGCAAACTTCAATCGGAAGTCGCTGCAGAGCGCGTGACACGGATCGATCATTTCATTGCATGGCAGGTCAGCCCCGAGCATGAGTTTCGGTTGAAGGATAGTCCCTTACAATATCGCACCTTGCATGCCGCACGGCTGCGGACTCTGGTACGCCTTGGGCTTGCCGAGAAGCTTGGGGCTGGACGCTGGCAGATGCGGGAGAATTTCCGAGAGGTCCTGCGTGGGCTTTCCGAGCGACACGACATCATCAAGACGATGAATCGCGCGCTCGCCGGGCGCAGCGACCGACGTTTCGATACCGATGTGATTTTTGACAAGTCTGATCCGGACGGTCGGAGCGTGACGGGTGCTGTCTTGCAGACGGGTCTGACGGGTGAAGCGCATGATCGCGCCTATGCGGTCATCGACGGTCTGGATGGACGCGCGGTGTTTGTGGAGCTGGGTGCCGCGGGAGAAGTCGAGGAAGTGAAACGCGGGGCGATCGTCACCGTATCTCCGCCGAACCTTGAACCGAAGCCATCTGACATCACGATCGAGCGGATCGCGCGAGCGAATGGCGGCACATATTCTGCCAGCCTCCACCAGGCCGATAATCCGCGATCCAGTCCGGAATTTGTTGCGGCCCACGTGCGAAGGCTGGAAGCATTGCGGCGCTCCGGTCATGTCGAGCGGACCGCCGATGCGGACTGGAAAATTCCGCCGGACTATCTGGACCGCGCGAGAGCGTATGAGCGGGTACAAGCGCGGTTCCGGGCGGCGCAGGTGTTGGTTCGCTCGGAGCTGGGCCTGAGAGAGCAGGAAACGGCGCTGGGTGTGACTTGGTTGGACGAGGCCCCTGCCCCTTCAGGCGTGCCGCGCGGATACGGGAAAGACGTGGCTGAGGCGAAGATGAAGAGGCGGGCCTTCTTGGCGGGGATTGGACTAAAGGCTGAGGCTGGCATTGGCTTGTCTGCGACACAGAAAACAGAGCTGCTGAAGCGCGATCTTGCGCAGGCGGGAAGAATATTAAGCAAAGAGATCGGTAAGCCGTATTCGCCGGCACCGGAGCGAGGTCATGTCGACGGGACTTACCGCGAGCCAGTGACGCGGGTGAGCGGTAAGTTTGCGGTCATTGAGCGTCAGCGGGATTTTACGATTGTGCCGTGGCGGCAGGTGCTGGAACAGCGGCGCGGGATGGCGGTGTCGGGTGTTGTGCGCGGGGGGCGGATTTCGTGGGCGTTGGGGCGTGGGATTGGAGACTAATATTGGAAGGGGGGGCAGATGCAGCCTTGCGCCACCGAGTGGTGCCCCGCCCAGACGATACGGCAATACAACATATCACCCGTTAGATGACCGCTGAATTCTACATCATACCGCGTGGCCCGCAAAAGCGACATGCTGGAGCATGCCACCCGCTCACTGCTCATGAACGTCATCACCAACGGGCCCGACACAGTTTGGATTGGGACACGGCTATAACAGGAAACACACCGATCGAGAAAATTAATGCATCATTAAGCAAAATATTGCATCTTTTTGATTGTATAATGCATCGAAATACATCATCCTTGCATCAGGAGAACATGATGGAGCACTTCACAATAATCCACGCCCTATGTCGCTCGGCTCTCGCGAGCCCGACACCGGCATTGCGCAAGCAGGTCGAGCGACTGCGGGACGAATTAGCTGCTGACGGCAATACAAGGGAGGCGGCTCGCCTCGCTCAATTGCTGTCGCGCGTGGATAAGACGGTTGAAATCCTGCCCACTAAAGTTTCTCGCTCGTTTTCTGCCGGAGCCGGCGAGCCGATGACACGCTCTGTCAAACCTCCGGTCGATCGCGAGACGTCAGCAGCTCTAGCAGAGATCATCTTTGCAGAGGACATTACGGATTGCGCCCCTATTTTCTCTGAGCATATCCAATTGGCGATAGATACAACTATCGAAGAGTGGGCGCACTGGAAGGAACTGCAGGCCGTTGATATTCAGCCTGCCCAGACTTGTCTTTTATATGGAGCACCTGGAACCGGCAAAACGGAACTCGCGAAGTCGTTCGCGAAGACGCTAGGCCTGCCAATAGTCGTCGCCCGCATTGATGGGCTGATATCCTCTTTCCTTGGAACGACGGCTCGAAACATCGGCAACCTCTTCACATTCGCAAACCGGTACCAATGCGTTCTGCTTCTGGACGAATTTGATTCCATTGCGAAACTGAGAGATGACCCTCAGGAAGTGGGTGAGATCAAGCGCGTCGTGAACGCTCTCCTTCAAAATCTAGACATTCGAGGTAATCGCGGACTTACGGTTGGAATAACCAATCATCCCAATTTGCTAGACCCTGCTATTTGGCGGCGGTTTGAAATTCAATTGGAGGTACCTTCTCCATCTTTCGAAGTCCGAAAGCGTATTGCAAGCAGATTTATTACTCCGCTCGCAGTTCCCGATTCTCATCTTAGACTCATCGCGTGGTTCACCGAAGGAGCAACTGGAGCCGAAATTGAAACGCTGGTTCGCACGTACAAGAAATCTATTGCGCTCAGCGCAGGTGAACCGATCCCCTTAATTGAAATGCTTCAGCGTTTCGCGACTCTCAACAGTGCACGTATAAGCGGTGAAAGACGTGAACTGCTCTTCTCGGGCACCCCACAGATGCTGAAGGCCCTCAAGACTGAAAGTACCCTGCGCCTTTCCAACGACGAATTGGGGGAAATGGTTGGTCGAGACAAATCAACGATCAGTCGCCAATTACAGAAGTTGGACACAGGAGACGAATTAGAAATTGTCTAGGCCGATCCAAATCATCCTCAATGACAGAGATTTTCAGACTGATCGAGACCGCGGCGGAGGAGGCCCGTCGACTGATTTCTATTGGAACAACGATGCAGGATTCAAAAGGCACAAGAGCATATTACGCGCACAGATTAACTCTATATCTGATTCGATTTCGCGCCAGGATGCCGGTTCAGTTGGAATAGTCAAAGTTGAGCTGCGCCGTCGAGCTTTGGCCAAAGGCCATCGGCCCATCCAGAAACTGTTTACACCCACTCTGTGCCCAACAATCGGGGGACAGGATTTAGGGACTATTCTAGTCAAGGCAAGACCAGCAGCTCTGCGAACGATTGCTTCGCTGGTAAACGATGCCGAAGACATCGGACAAAGTAAGTTTGACGAAGAAAAGCAAAAAGTCATCCCTGCTCCCTCACGCCTTCGCAGTGAAGTTGGAGCGATCGAAAAAGTTTCCCTATATTCGAGCACTGATCGACGTAAGTTCGACGTTGAAACTGCTGTAATCTGGCTGGCGGACAAACGAACAGGCGGAAGCTACATCGTAGAACTCTTTGAGTATCCTCCAGCCCGCCCATTGTGGGATAGTTTGCCACGAGATGAACAGCAACTTTATCAATCTTTTGTCTCTGGATTATCAATGCCACAGTTCAGCGGATTGGTGGCGAGCCGACTAGATTCAGCCAGACCTCGAGCATCCAACGTTGGCATTCGGCTTTCCAACCAAGATGCCGGCCCAACGCTCGCCTTTCTTTCATCCGTATCGCAGTCGAGAACAGCCCGGGCAGCTGGTGATATTAGCCAAGATATATCAAAACATGCGATGTTATTGAAGTTCTTGGACAACCATCCGCTGGTGCGGTCAGTTGCGCTCCCACCTATAGTTCGTCGTACAGACACACCATCAGTTCATGGTCCTATCCGAAGACAGGGACTTTCTCAAACTCAGCTTTTCTTCATGCCCGAAAGAATAATCGGCCAAAAATACCCAAGAATCGGAATCGTTGACGGGGGGGTCGCGGATTGCCTCAGTGACTGGGTCTTGGATCGCTGGGATACATTGGCCGACGAAGACACAGACGTAGAACACGGCACATTTATTGGCGGCATTGTCATTGCGGGTAAATCTGCGAATTCGAACACGATCTGCGTCGAGGACGATGGCGCAGAAATCGTCGACATACGCGTTCTGCCAAGCGAGCATGTCGCTGATGCATTCCAAACCTACTATCCAAACGGCGCATTGGAGTTCTTCGACGAAATCGAAATGGCTGTGGCAGACGCCAAAGCAAAACACGGGGTGCGGATTTTCAATCTGAGCCTGAACGTAGAAAATCCGGTTGCACTAGACTCTTACAGCCTCATTGCAGAAAAGATCGATCAGGTATCCGAAGACAATGATGTTCTGTTCGTAATCTCGGCAGGGAATGCAGATGATCCTGACACTCGCCCTGAATGGAATATCGATCGCGAAATCGCCCTCGCCGATCTAGCAACTTCTAGAAACGACGGGATTTGGGTTCCCGCCGAGTCCGTCCGGTCGGTTACGGTCGCCGCGGTTAACCCACCACATTTAACTAACGTCGTAGCGGGCGCGCCCGCAAGATACTCAAGAAGAGGTCCAGGAATAAGAGCCGCAGTGAAGCCTGACGTTGCGCAAGTAGGTGGATCAGGAACGTCGTGCCCGATCAACGGGCTGGGCTTACGATCTCTCCTACCAGACGGCTCCCTGACGACGGGATGCGGTACAAGTTACGCAGCGCCGCAAGTCGCTAAGACGTTAGCACTGCTTGACCACCAGATTGAAGGAGATGTCTCCCGTGAAACACTTGTGGCTTTGCTTCTTCATAGCGCCCAACTTCCGCAAATTCTCAATCACAAATCACTTGCAACAGTAGCTCGCGACCTTGTTGGATTTGGCATCCCGGCTGATTCTCATACCATTCTGGAAGGCCAAGAAAACCAAATCACATTAGTGTTCGCAAGCCGCCTTATGCGTGAGCAACAAGTCGTGTTTGATTTCACGTGGCCGGCTTCACTGGTAGGGCCTAGCGGAAAGTGTCGCGGAGATGCGGCCTTAACATTAGTTTCCACACCCCCGTTAGACCGCCGGTACGGCGCGGAATTTGTTCGAGTTGATTTATCTGCGAGCCTCCAGCAAGAACAAATTACCTCAGATGGAATCGTCAGCTGGAAGGGACAAATGGAACCTATCTATCTACCAGGAAAAACTGATGATGACCCGATGTTTGAGGCAAAGCAAATTGAACACGTTCTAAAATGGAGTCCCGTAAAGGCTTGGAAGCTCCACATACCCAAGGGTAGAGGCAAGTCATCAAGTTGGCGGATGAAGATCAATTACCTAACACGTGCGGGCGAAGCCTTTCCCGACGAAGGGGTTCCATTTACTGCAGTCCTTACACTGAGCGACAAGAAGGGCGACGCCCCGATATTCGACGAAATGCGACAATCACTCCTTTCCCGAAATGTAAAAGTGGAAGATATTCGCACCGCGGCAAGAATCGCAACACGTACTTAATCCGATACCGACTTGCTCGCATTTAATTATCAAGAATCTCACGTCAGAGCGGGAATCGCAGTTGGACTGCTCCCCAACGTGCCCTCATTCGGGGCTGGAGTTTTCCGCTCTTCTGGACCGGGGCGGGCTGGTTTCACTCTATGGCTGACAGGCTCCAGGCTGCATTTCTGATTCATATCCCGATTCAGCGTTCACCATTCTTGGGGATGTTTTGCAACAATGGGTTGAGCCCGCCACCGAACTGGAACATAACGGCAACAATTAGGCTGACAATTTGCAAGCAGGGCAAACATAAGTGATGAAAAGCGATCAAGATCAAGAGGTGGCTTCAAACCTGCCGGAGGCAATCATTCTGCATGACTCTCCTGCAGAGGAAGATGGCTTTGAAGGCAATGGGCATCGTCGGTCTGCAACTGCTCTGGCGGCCGCAGTCAAACAAATGGCCAATCGCGATGGTGCGATCGGATTGGAAGGAAAATGGGGCGCCGGCAAGTCAACTGTCATCAGATTCGCGGAAACAGAACTGGAAGCGTCCAATACGAAGGGACTAACGCACCACCTGATGTGCTATGATTTATGGGCACACCAATCGGACGTGTTCAAACGATCATTTCTTGAAGAACTATTGCAGTGGGCCAGTGCTCGGCGAAAGAACAATAGCAGTAAGACTCTGTTGTCGAAACAAGATGTGTCGGATTTTCAGGATCGGATACGAGACCGCGTAAAGACTGTCCGGTACGATGTTGAACGAAGGTTCTCCCTGACGGGTGCGGTACTCTTACTTTTGGCACCAATGTTTCCTGTTATCGTGACGTGGCTAAGTCCGATTGCGTTTTCTGCGGCGGTGAATGCGAAAGTTCCACCTGTCGGCTGGAAGGTTGCGGCATACATTTCGATTGCGATTTACGGACTACTTATTCTGCGGTTCGTCATTGCAAAACTCTTCCAGAAAAAGACCTGGGGGCAAGCCGCTTCTTCGACTATCTCCATATTCAGGAATCAGGTTGAAGATCGTACTGAAAAGCAGAACATACGCGAAGAGGATCCTTCCTCACTCGAGTTTCAGAAAATTTTCCGCGACATCCTTGAGAAGGCTCAGTCCAAAGACAACCGTATCGTTATTGTATTTGACAATATTGATCGACTACCTGCGGAAAGGATTGTTGGTATATGGGCTGAACTGCGATCAGTTTTTGCCATTTCGAGCCCATATGGATGCAAGCAGGAAACGTCAGTGACGGCCATTGTGCCCTACGACGCAGATTTGGTCGCTCAGGCCACAACAAAATTTGCTCCTGTTACATTCTCGGAAAATGCTGACGGACTGGTGTCACATCAACCAGATATCGAACATCGAAGTGCGCCAGCAGCAGAACTAATCGCGAAGACATTTGATATAACTATCGGAGTTTCACCGCCCGTCTCAACGGATTGGGAAGGATTTTTCTACTCCAAGCTCAATGAGCTATTTGGCGGTGAAGAACAGACCAAGCGGTCAGTGTCGGCCTCAGCGCGATACAAGCTATTTGCACTTTTCGACGAACAATGCCGTGGGTCAAATAAGTATCCCACGCCTCGCCAAATTATCTCATTCATAAATTCCATTGGTACATTATGGAACCAATGGAAAGGTGCGATACCCATTGAGAGCCTTGCGCTTTACAGCTTGTTTCGCACAGGAATTGAGAGCAATCCTCAATCACTCATTCGGCCAGATTCCATCCCGAACTCCTATGTCCGGATTGTCGACCAAACAGACTGGCAAAAACATCTTTCTGCTCTTGTTTTCAATGTAGATCTCGACAAGGCAGCACAGGTATTACTCGGCCCGAGCATCCGAAAAGCATTGGAAATTGCTGACGTCGGGCAACTCGATGAATATGCAAAGACAGCCATTTTCAACAATGCGGTCGTATCTCAAGTCCGGTCCATTTCAGGTTCCTGGAGTCGGGACAATGTTGACCGGTTAGCAAATGTCGCAACTGCGCTTCGTTCGCTCAATCAAGAATCTGAAGCCATAAGGCTTTGCTGGCGAGAACTGCGCATTTCGTTGGAAGACCTCAGACAAGCGGAGCCGGGTAAATTCGATAGCTATCAAGGGTTGGCACACTTCATTGGGGAGCCCTCGAACGACAATCCCAAGGAGACCGCTCGTCTTCTTACCAAGTGGAGCACGTCCAACTTTCCGAGCGGCGATGATTTGAAGCAGCAACATGGCACAGAATGGTTTGAACTCTTTGACGTGTTTGTCGAAGAACTGAATACACGCCTCACGAAAGCTGAATTACAGGAATTTGTTGCTGCAATCGAGTTCCCCAAACCGCCAAAACAAATGACTGAGTTCATGCTGGGAGTGCTGCTTGGGACGGCAGACTCGGAACTTATCGAATTCAGTGACTTCAAAGCCGACGTGGATCAGCCGGGTTTGGACAAGGGAGCAGTGAATCTATCTGTCAAACTCCCCGGAGCCATTACTCGAATTGTTTCTGCGAAATCGCCCGCCATAACGATTGATGCCACGAAACAGATTGGAGAAGCAATTGCGCAAGAGCTCCGCACCAAGCCCGATCCTTCACTGTATCTCGAGCGCTACGCGGAACTACTCCTCGCACTTAGGGATAAATATCCTGAGACGGACGGCTTAATCGGATCGCTTTGTGACGATGGAACATTGGCATGGCATCGCCATCAGGCTGAGCAGAAAGGAAAAAGCAAGACTGCGGCGCTCTACCATTTCTTAATGACGCTAACTCGTACCTCTGAACAAATTAGGAGTAACAGACCCAACCCCCACGAGATGGGTGATCTTGCCGCAGCATGGGCATCGCTTGATAAAGCAAGCGGAGAGCTCGCTACAGATGAAGAATACATAGGCTGTATTTCTAAACGTGTAGTCACCACCGGACTGATAACACGCTGGGCAGAAGAAACTTCACGCGAAGGAAATTCCGGCATATACACGAAGACCTTTTTGACCGCCTTGATGTCGGACGATGCCGTCGCCTTTGACATTGAAAAAATCGTACAGCTTTACCCTTCCCTTGCCGACATTCTATCTGACAACGACCGCAAAAAACTCCTATCGCGTCTGGCGGATTCAGCTGGGGAAATCATCGATCAGCATAGGGATGCAAAAATACTTCTCATTCCTGATTCGCTGCTTCACGATGCCAAAGATTTTGAAGTGGGTGGGTGGAATCCGATATCCGAAGAAATCCGAAAGTATTTTTCCAATCTGGACGAATCGTCATGGAAAAATGTGCTGAACAATGATGAAGTTGCCTTGGGTCATTTAGCCTTCCAAGTGCAAGAAAACGGGTTCGATATTCCCGTTTCGTCACTTCGCCCGGCATTGCTGTCATTTTTGACAGGTGTACTTGAAGGGGAAGTGAGCGTCAAAGTCTCAGAAAAGCTTTTCAGTCACGTTCCGATGGAGATCGCCCCTGCATCGAGACAAAGAGTCAGAGACGATTTCGTCACCTCATTAGAGGAGTGCGTCGTCACCTCGCAAGGAGCCCAAGATTTTTTCCGCATCTTCCATGATTTTGCGATGACGTTGGATTTCTCCAAATCTACTGACCGGCTATTCGAAAAGCTGGTTCTTCCCCTTATTGAGAGCAGATCGGATTCCGCCCGAGGATTTCTGCAAGCGCAGGCAAAGGACCTTTCGAAAGCCCTTAGCAAGTCGTCGTCACAGACCAAGGACCAAGTAGTAAACGCTATCTCCGCTCTCGAAGATTCCGGCGAAATGATGGCTGTCGATTGGGCGGCAAAACTTAGAACTCAGTTTCAACTTCCTGCACCGAAGTCACCGCCTACAGACCCCATTTCAGCTGATTCCGAAGACGAAGCTAAGCCATAAGCAAAGCCGACGACCAGAACATCCGATCTTCCAAGTCATGCCCCTCTTGCTAGGGAAGCGTTCGGTCTGGGTGCCTTTGCGACACGCGCGGAGATCGTGAATGTGTTGCGATGTGGCGGTCGATAAGCGTCCGCCTATTTAAGCGGACACATAGTTCTGACAAATCAGATCGAACCAGTGGAGTCTCGCCGAGTCTCGGTCTATGCCCGAGGCAACGACATTTGGGCGCCGCTGGATGAGAGTGAAAATCGGTTATGTTGCTCACAATTGTCGACTGACCGCTTTGCAGACGAAGCAAACTCAGAGAAGTCGATTGGAGCTCTGCCGCTCGCATGCCAGGCATGGGCGAGCGTTTCAAATCTAGTCTTTCGATTATTCTCGCTCATCATTGATTGACGGGAGCGCACGCTAGTCGTCCAGTGAGAGAAACCCGCTCTAGAGGCGGGTTTCTCTGTTCTGTCTCCGGGGCTGCAAGGGGACGAACATGTCCGATCATGAACTGAAGACGATGATCAAAGCCGCAGATAAGGCCATCACCGCAGATGGACTTCGATAGCTTGATGGAATTCTATGCCGAAGATGCGACGTTGGTCGTAAAGCCAGGAATGAACGCAACCGACAAAGATCAGATGCGAACAGCTTTTGAGGCCATTGCGGAGCACCTCAAAAATCAACTGAAGGTCAGGCAGGGACGGATTGAGGTGATCGAAGGTGCAGATACTGCGCTGGTCATCATGGAAACGCTTCTTGATGTCGAAGGACAAGACAAACCTATCGTTCGGGGGGCGACCTATGTTTTCCGCAGATCGGCTGAGAGCTGCTGGCTCTCTGTGGTAGATAATTCCTACGGCACATCCATACTTGATGCATGAGCACCTGGGTTAAAAAGCGAGGTGGAGTAATGTAACGGCAGCTACTCGATGTTGGAATGGAAGATAATTCCGCCGGCGGATTCTTCCCGGAACTTCCCGCTCGCCACTTGGCTGTTCCCAAACCTTCAGAATACCCCACATATTTCCCCCTATTTCCTCTCTGGAGACTGAGGCGGTGATTGGTCAGGTTCTGCGTCATGAAACATGGCACGAACCTCTTCTGGCAGATCCTCCTCGTCTTGCTCATTGTCCTCCTGGCGCTTTGGGGAGCGACGGAGTGGACTGCCTGGTCGCTTAGTTGGTCGCCGCGGCTGGGCGAGCCACTCTTCGTCATTCTCGACATGCCGGTCTATGTGCCGTGGGCGTTCTTCGGCTGGTGGTACTCCTTCGATGCTTACGCACCGGATGTGTTTGACCGCGGCGGTTTGATCGCCGGTTCTGGCGGGGTCGCGGCCATCGTGATTGCGGTGACGGGCTCGATCCTCCGCGCACGCTGGGACAAGCGGGTCTCAACGTTTGGCTCTGCGCGCTGGGCGGAAGGCAAGGATTTGCGCAAGTCCGGACTGTTAAAGCCTGCCGGCGTGTTTCTCGGCCAGGCTCAGGGCTCGTATCTTCGCCATGACGGTCCCGATCATGTCATGGCCTTTGCACCGACAAGGTCCGGCAAGGGTGTGGGGCTTGTCGTGCCAACACTCCTCTCCTGGCCGCATTCGGTTCTGGTGCACGACATAAAAGGTGAGAACTGGCAGCTGACATCCGGCTGGCGCTCAGAATTCTCCCACTGTTTGCGGTTCGACCCGACCGACGTGGCCTCGGCTCATTTCAATCCCCTGATGGAAGTGCGCAAGGGCCATTGCGAAGTTCGGGACGTCCAGAACATTGCCGACATTCTCGTGGACCCGCAGGGCAAGCTTGGCGATCTCGGCCACTGGGTCGACAAGGCGAACTCGCTACTCGTCGGCGTCATCCTGCATGTCCTTTACGCCGAGCGGGAGAAGACACTGGCGCGCGTATCGAGTTTCCTCGCCGATCCGGACCGGACATTCCGTACGACACTGTCGATCATGCTCCGGACAAATCACCTTGGCACAAGCGAAGCGCCCAAGGTTCATCCCGTTGTCGCCGAGACGGCTCGTGAGCTGATGAACCAGTCAGAAAACGAACTTTCGGGCGTTCTCTCCACTGCTCTGCGCTTCCTGTCGCTCTATCGCGATCCGGTGATCGCGGAAGTAACCTCACGGAGCGATTTCCGGATCGAGGACCTTGTGTCCGGCGACCGGCCGCTATCGCTCTACCTCGTCGTCCCGCCCTCGGACCTATCTCGCACGAAGCCGCTGATGCGTCTGATCCTCAACCAGGTAGGACGTCGGCTCACCGAACATCTGGATGTGCGTCCGTCCTTGGTCTCGCGTGGCAGATCGCTGGTGGCGAACATTCTCGGAGCTTGCGGGCTGCTTACGCCGCAGGTTTCTGCGCCGGTCGTAAAGTCCCGCCGGCGTGTCCTGTTCATGCTGGACGAGTTCCCTGCCCTCGGACGGCTCGATTTCTTCGAAAGCGCGCTCGCCTATATGGCCGGGTATGGACTGAAGGCATTCCTGATCGCGCAGTCGCTGAACCAGATCGAGAAGGCCTATGGTCCCTCAAATGCAATCCTCGACAATTGCCATGTCAGGGTGGCGTTCGCCACAAATGACGAGCGTACGGCCAAGCGGATTTCCGATGCGCTCGGCACCAAGACCGAACAGCGGGCGATGAAGAATTATGCCGGCCACCGGCTCGCGCCATGGCTGTCGCACAAGATGGTGTCGCGCCAGGAAACCGCCCGCCAGCTGCTCACCCCCGGTGAAGTGATGCAGCTACCAGCTGATCAGGAACTCGTCCTTGTCGCAGGCTCCCCGCCCGTGCGGGCGCAGAAGCTCCGCTACTATGAGGATCAGAACTTCACCGAGCGGCTGAAGGCGGCTCCGGATTTCGCAACCTGCATTCCGGACGAGCGGGGCAATGACTGGGGCAGCGAAGTCCGGTCGATCCATGAAGGCCTGATGCAGGCCGCCGAGCTCGAGCCTGAAGTCGAGGGCCTTGGGCCTCAGAAGGCGCGGGATGCGGCCGAGGATCGTGCGCGGATTGCCTCGCCTGCAAAGTCGGGCAGGTCCCGGGCACGGTCTCGCGGCGCCCCTCAGCCCAGTCTCTTCGATGCGCTTGTGCAGGCCGACAGTCTCGAACAGGCAACCGGCATCGATCTGACAGGGAATGGCTAATGAAGCCCCGCATCCAGCCCTATATCTCGCCAGAAAATTTTCACTGGCTCAAAGCCATGGCGAAGCGCCCTGGCCTGTCAGAAAGCACGATCATCGATGGGGCTGTAACGGCCTACCGGGCAGGTGAGTCCGACAATAAGCGCGAAGCCGCGATCAATCGCCGCCTCGATCGTCTTTCTCGCCAGTTCGGGCGGATCGAGCGGGACAATCTCGTCCTTGCCGAAACGCTCGCAACGTTCGTGCATTATTTCCTGACCGTGACACCGCCGGTACCTGCCAACCAGGTCGAGGCGGCACGGGCCAAGGGTGATCTCCGGTTCGAGCTCTTCGTACGGCAGGTCGCTGAAGCGCTGCGCTCCGGACAACGCATTCTCCAAAATGCGGTCGAGGACGTGACGGAAGAAGCGGTCGGGTTTGATGGTGAGTCCAGTTCTGAACGTTTGGGCGAGGTGCCAGTCGATGCGTGACGCACAGAGCCAGACACGGACACGCGCCATGCTGGTGACGGCGCTGGGCAGCAAAATCGTCGCGGCGCTGGAGGATCCCGCCGTTGTCGAAATCATGGTCAATCCCGATGGCAGGCTCTGGATCGAACGGCATGGGTCTGGCCGGACCGAGTCCGGCCTGGTCGTCGCCGCGGGCGACGTGGAGCGCGTGATCCGGCTGGTCGCAAGCCATATGGGCCGACGCGTGGATGCAGCCTCCCCTATCGTTTCGGCCGAATTGCCCATGGGCGGAGAGCGGTTCGAAGGCGTCTTGCCACCTGTCGCGCCGGGGCCATGCTTCTCGATCCGCAAGCCTGCCGGTCGGCTAATCGCTCTGGATGAGTATGTTGCTTCCGGCGTGATGGCACCCCATCATGCCGAGGCTTTGCGGCAGTCCGTGCTGGACCGCGACAACATTCTCGTTGTCGGCGGCACAGGCTCCGGCAAGACAACACTCGCCAATGCGCTCCTTGCCGAGATTGCCTTGACCGGCGACAGGCTGGTCATCCTCGAAGACACGCGCGAACTTGTCTCGACGGCACGCGATGCGGTGCAACTGCGCACGCAGCCAGGCACGATAACGCTCGCAGACCTTGTCCGCTCGACGCTGCGCCTGCGCCCCGACCGGATCATTATCGGCGAAGTCCGGGGAGCTGAAGCGCTCGATATGCTTAAAGCTTGGAATACCGGCCATCCGGGCGGCATCGCCACCCTGCATGCGAACTCTGCCCTTGGAGGCCTCTCCCGGCTCGAACAGCTAATCGGCGAGACCTCGGCCCAGGTGCCGCATGATCTCATCGCCGAGACGATTGATTGCGTCGTCTACATCACGCGGCGCGCAGGTTCGCACCGCGTCGAGACGGTCGCCCGCATGAACGGGCTCGGGTGCGACGGCTACGACCTCACCCCCGTCCAGCCGGACCTACAGCTCGTCCTACCGAGCCTGCCCTTTTCCGAACCGCTTCTCTCCACCGCTCCAGAAAGGACGTAACCCAAATGAACGACAGACTGATCAAAGCCCTGAGCCTGACGGCAATTGCCGTCGCGATCACCTTCCCGGCCCATGCGGCCGGCTCCGGCATGCCTTGGGAAGCCCCACTGCAATCGATCCTCGACTCCATCGAGGGGCCGGTCGCGAAGATCCTCGCCACGATCGTCATCATCCTGACCGGCCTTGGCCTTGCCTTCGGCGAGAGCGGCGGCGGAATGCGCAAACTCCTGCAGATCGTATTCGGTCTTTCCATCGCGTTTGCCGCGACCTCGTTCTTCCTCTCCTTCTTCTCGTTCGGCGGCGGGGCAACGCTCTGATGGCGGATAATCATCCCCTGCCCCCTGGCTATAGCGTGCCGGTGCATCGCTCGCTCACGGCGCCGATCCTGCTCGCCGGTGCGCCAAGGCTTGCGACGATCGTCAATGGCACGCTGGCAGCCGCGCTCGGCATAGGCCTGCAGCTCTGGGGCGTGGGGCTCGTTTTCTGGATTGTGGCGCAAGGCATCTGCGTCTTTGCCGCCCGGCGCGATCCGCAATTTGCCGACGTGCTGATCCGGCACATCCGCACAAGGGGCTATTACGCATGCTGAATCTTCGTGAATATCGCGCCCGCCCGGCTGCGCTCGCCGACCATCTCAAATGGGCCTGCCTGATCGCGCCCGGCATCCTGCTCAACAAGGATGGCAGCTTGCAGCGGACCTGTTTCTATCGCGGACCCGATCTTGAAAGCTCGACACCGGAAGAACTCGTCGCCGTCACAGCCCGCATGAACAATCTCCTCAGCCGGTTCGGGTCAGGTTGGGCGCTGCATATAGAAGCGGACCGGCGACCATCCGTCACCTATCCCGAAAGTTCCTGGCGCGACGCAGCCGCCTGGCTGGTCGATGAGGAACGCCGGGCGGCGTTCGAAGAGCACGGGCGCCACTTCGAGACCGATTGCTACCTGACCCTCACATGGATGCCACCGGCCGACCGGACGGCCCGGATCGAGCAGCTCTTCATCGACGATCCGGCAGACGCTCCAGCTGCGTTCTGGAGCGAGCATCTGGCGCATTTCGAAACCGAAACTTCCCGGGCGCGCGACATGATGGCGGATCTGATGCCGGAGGCGCGGTTCCTGGATGACGATGAGACGCTGACCTACCTGCATGCCTGCATCTCGGTGGCGCGGCAGACGGTGAAGGCACCCTCGCTGCCGATGTGCCTTGATGCGCTCATGGTCGATACGCCGCTGACGGGCGGGCTGTCACCCCGCTTAGGGGACGAAACGCTGAAAGTCCTCACGATCAACGGGTTCCCCGCAACCGGCGAGCCCGGGCTGCTCTCAGAGCTCGACCAGCTCGGCTTTGCCTATCGCTGGGTGACGCGGTTCCTGCCCCTCGACAAGCCCGAGGCCGAAAAGACGCTCAATGCCTATGTCCGCAACTGGTTTGCGAAACGCCGGTCGCTTACCTCTTATTTGCGCGAAATCCTCACCAATGAGCCCGCAACACTCCTCAACTCAGATGCCGACAATCAGGCCGCCGATGCCGACGAGGCCCTGCAGGCGCTCGGCGCAGGCCATGTTGCATTCGGCTATTGCACGACGGCGATTGTCGTTCGGCATGCGGATGCAGCGATCGCCGACGACCAGATCCGCGCCGTCGAGCGCGTGATCCGGGGGCGCGGGTTCACCTGCGTTTCCGAAAGCGTCAATGCCGTCGAAGCCTGGCTCGGCACGCTTCCGGGTGAAGCCTATGCCAATGTCCGCCAGCCGCTACTGAACACGATCAACCTTGCGCATATGGCCCCCTTGTCGGCACTCTGGGCAGGGCCGGAGCGCAACACGCACCTGGACGGCCCGCCGCTCCTGATGGCGCGCTCGGCCAGTGCGACACCGTTCCGGCTGGTCACGCATCAGGGCGATGTCGGACACATGATGGTGGTCGGGCCGACCGGTGCCGGCAAGTCGGTCCTCCTGTCGCTGCTGGCCTTGCAATTCCGACGCTACGCCGACGCGCAGGTGTTCATCTTCGACAAAGGCGGTTCAGCGCGCTGCGCGACGCTCGCCCTTGGCGGGACCTGGTATGAGCTGGGCCTTGAGGGCGACCTGGCGTTCCAACCGTTGCGGGCACTGGATAGTGAAGCCGGGATCGCTGAGGCGCAGGCCTGGGTGCTGGGGCTGATCGCTCAGGAGAATGTCGCGGTCACGCCCGAGGTGAAGCAAGCCGTCTGGACGGCGCTGCAGAGCCTTGGCGCGGCGCCTGTCGTGCAGCGCACACTAACCGGGCTTGCCGCGCTCATCCAGATGCCGGAGCTCCGGCAGGCGCTGGAACCCTATACGCTGGCCGGGCCCTATGGCGCGCTGCTCGACGCCGAAGAAGACAGTCTTGCCAACGGAGACATGCTTTGCTTCGAAATGGACGCGCTGATGCAGGACAAGCGGCTCGCCGCGCCCGTGCTTGCACATCTGTTCACGAAGCTCGAAGCCCGGTTCGACGGCCGACCGACCCTGCTCATCCTCGATGAGGCCTGGCTCTTTCTCGATCATCCGATGTTTGCGGGACGCCTGCGCGACTGGCTGAAGACGCTGCGCAAGAAGAACGTGTCCGTCGTGTGTGCGACGCAGAGCCTGTCGGACATCTCGGCCAGTTCAATAGCCCCGAGCCTGATCGAAAGCGCGCCGACCCGCATCTTCCTCGCCAATGCACGGGCCGAAGAGCCTTCGCAGCGCGCAGCCTATGAGGGTTTTGGCCTCAATGCCCGCCAGGTCGAACTGATCGCACGGGCGACGCCGAAGCGGGATTATTATGTTCAGACTCCGGAGGGCAATCGCCTGTTCGATCTCGACCTCGGGCCCGTCGCGCTCGCCTTCTGCGCTGCCGGTTCCAAAGCCGACCAAAAACTGATCTCCGAGATTCTTACTGCTTCAGGTCCGGACGGGTTCGCGCCGGCCTGGCTTGCGGCGCGCGGACTCCATTGGGCGGCAAACCTGATCGGAACAGAAGGAGACGTGCCATGCGCCGCCGAATGATCGCCATTCTTCTCGGATCCGTATCCTCGCTTGTCGGACTGGCGCCGCCTGCAAACGCCCTGCTCGGCGTGGGCGATGTCGTGATCGATCCGACCAACCTGGTTCAGAACATCGTGACAGCCACCAATACGCTCGAACAGATCAATAATCAGGTCCAGCAACTCCAGCATGAGGCCCAGATGCTGGTGAACCAGTCCGAGGACCTGAAGCGGCTCGACTATGCCTCGATCGAGCACCTGAAGCGCCTGCTCGAACGGATCGACACGCTGATGCGCGAAGCGGGTGAGATGACTTATGAAGTCGAAGAGTCCGAACGCCAGTACCGCGAGGCGTTCCCGGACTCCTATGAAGACCTCTCCAATAAGGAAATCCTTGTCGAAGCCGCAGACCAGTGGCAGATCAGCCGGGAGGCCTTCCGGGCCTCGATCCAGGTCCAGTCCGGGATTGTGACCTCGATTGCGGACGCGCGCGAGACGCTGACAGACCTTGTTGGTGAGAGCCAGGCGGCGACCGGGAACCTGTCCGTCTCCCAGGCCGGCAACCAGCTCGTCGCGCTCTCGGTCGAGCAACAGATGCAGATGCAGCAATTGATGGCCGCGCAATACCGGATGGTGGCGCTCGAAGAATCGCGCCGGGCCGCCATCGAGGAACAGGCCCGCATCCGTCACAAGCGCTTCCGCGGCGACGGCGTCGCCTACAGGCGGAACTAGCGCCATGGAAGATCTTGGCGTCATCGACCAGTTTGTTGCGACCTTCTCCGCCTATATCGACAGCGGGTTCGGTCTCCTGCAGCCGGATGTCGCGTTCCTGACCTCCGCCCTCATCGCGATCGACATCACGCTCGCCGGACTTTTCTGGGCCATGGGGCCGGACACGGATATTGTCGGCCGGTTCCTGAAGAAGGTCCTTTATGTCGGCGCCTTCGCGCTGATCCTCGGCAATTTTGCGCTCCTGTCGGACGTGGTGTTCACGAGCTTTGCACAGCTGGGGCTCAATGCCACTGGCGGCACGATTACCGCCGAGGACATCATGAAGCCGGGATTTGTCGCGGCCACCGGGTTCGATGCGGCTCTGCCCCTGCTCGACGAGATCGAAAAGCTGACCGGTCCGATCGCCTTCTTCCAGAACATCGTCATCATCGCTGTCCTGTTCCTCGCCTGGATCATCACGCTGCTGGCGTTCTTCTTCCTCGCGATCCAGCTCTTCGTCACGATCATCGAGTTCAAGCTGACGACGCTGGCCGGGTTCGTGCTGATCCCCTTTGCGCTCTGGAACAAGACCTCGTTCCTCGCCGAGAAAGTGCTCGGCAATGTCATCGCCTCAGGCATCAAGCTGATGGTGCTGGCGATCATTGTCGGCATCGGCTCGACCATTTTCTCCTCCATTACGTCGACCTTCCAGCCGGACGAGGTGACGCTCGAACAGGCTGCCTCCGTCATCCTTGGATCGCTCTCATTGCTGGCCCTCGGCCTGTTCGGGCCCGGGATCGCCACGGGCCTTGTCTCCGGCGCGCCGCAATTGGGCGCGGGCGCGGCCATCGGTACGGCCGCTGGCGTCGCGGCCGGGACAGTAGCGGGCGGCACCCTCGCCAAGGCGGGCATTGGCGCCGCAGCTGGCGGAACGCGCAGCGCCGTCGGCGCAGCAGCCTCCATGGCAGGCGGCGCCCGGACTGCCTACCAGATGAACGCCGCCGCTTCCGGAAAGTCCGGCGCCGGCGCCGCCATGGCGGGCATGAGCGGTGTCGCGGGCGCAGGTGTTCGCGCCGCTGCGTCCGGCGCTAAAGACTTTGCCCGGCGCGCCTTTGGCAATCCGCATGAGCGCCATCAGGCGGGAGCCCGCGCCGCTTTCGCGGCAACGGGCGGCACGGGCGCGCCGAACGCTGGTCCGACCAATGGCGGACAGAATTCTTCCCCTGACTGGGCCCGGCGTATCCGGCGCGACCAGTCAACCCGCGATGCCGGCATGATGGCGGCCTCAGCCGTGCGCGACGGCGACCGTCCCGGTGGCGGCACATCGATACAACTGAAGAATGACGAGGACTGACATGAAGCTCTGGAAGCGAACATCCACCCGCTATGGCGAGACACCGGAACCTGTGACACCCTACCAGCGCGCGGCGCAGGCCTGGGATGACCGGATCGGCTCTGCCCGCGTGCAGGCGGCCAACTGGCGGCTGGCGGCGCTTGGGAGCATCGCTTTGTCGTTCGTGCTCGCGGGCGGTCTTGTCTGGCGCTCGACCCAGTCCTTCGTCACACCTTACGTAGTCGAACTGACCGGTGAAGGCGCCGTGCGCGCCGTCGGCCCGGCCGATGGGCGCTATGAGCCGACCGATGCGCAGATTGCTTTCCACCTCGCAGATTTTGTGAAGAACACGCGGTCCATCTCCATCGATCCGGTCGTGGTCCGGCAGAACTGGCTGAAGGCCTATGCCTATGCAACCGACCGGGCGGCAGCCACGCTCAATGATTATGCCCGCGACAATGATCCATTTGCGGATCTCGGACGGCGCTCCGTGTCAGTCGATGTGACGAGCGTCGTGCGCGCGTCAGACGACAGCTTCACGGTTCGTTGGCGCGAGACCGCATATCGCAACGGCACTGAGACCGGCCAGTCCAACCATACCGGCGTGTTCTCGATCGTGATTGACCCGCCCCGCACCGAAGAGGCCCTCCGGGCCAATCCTCTCGGCCTCTACGTCCACGGCCTCAACTGGTCGAAAGACCATCAATAGGAGCTAATCCCACATGAAACGCCTTGCCCTCATCCTCCTCGCCTCGACCGCCCTTGCGGCGTGCGAGAGCTTTCCGGCCGCTGTCGGCCCCGACATCACACTGGATGAACCAGACTATGTCGAAGACCTCTATCTCGCCCCTGACGTGGAAGAGACCGATATCGCCGACGCGGACCTTGTTCCAACGCCGGTTGTCTACCGCACCTATACGCCGACAAGTGTCACGGGCGCGATGCCGGGCCAGTTGAAGCCCATGCCGACGGAGGCAGATGCGCCATCACTCAAACCTTACCAGGCCATCGAAACGGCGAATGGTAAGGCGGCGATCGAGCCTTCGCTCGACAATTACATGAACGCGATCCAGGTCTATCCCTACACGGTCGGCGCGCTCTATCAGGTCTATTGCGCGCCGGAACAGGTCACCGACATCGTCCTGCAGCCGGGCGAGGAACTCGTCTCGGTCTCTGCCGGCGACACGGTGCGCTGGGTCCTCGGGGATACGGTCTCCGGAACGGGTAGCGAGGCCCAGGCGCATATCCTGATCAAACCGACACAGGCGGGCCTGAAGACCAACCTCATCATCACGACGAGCCTGCGGGCCTACCATCTTGAGCTGAGGGCATTCGAAGAAACCTATATGGCGGCCGTCTCATGGCGCTATGCCGACCAGCAACTTGTGACGCGGGTGGCGGGTTCGGCGGCAACACGCGCATCGTCATCGCCGGCCGGATTGCAACTCGAGCGGCTGAAATTCCGCTATGACCTTGAGGGCGACTTTCCGCACTGGCGGCCGGATCGCGTGTTCGATGATGGCCGAAAGGTCTATATCCAGTTCCCGGCACGGCTCGACCAGGGTGAGGCCCCGGCCCTCTTCGTCATTGGCCGGGACGGCAAGTCCCAGCTGGTCAACTATCGCATGTCCGGAGACTATTATGTCGTCGACCGTCTGTTCGCCCGCGCGGAACTCCGCCTCGGCGAAAAGCGCCAGGATGTCGTGAAGATCGCACGCAATGACATTGGCAGCGCGAAGCCATGACAGAGGCCGTTTCTCCTCCAGCCCAACCGCTCGAAATCCGCGGGCGCCCGAGACCCGTGAAGCGGTTCTCCAAACGGGCGCTGATGATCCTGCTCGGAACCGGCAGCGCAATCGTGCTTGGCTCGCTAGCCTTTGCGCTGCAGGGACCGAAGGAAGGCACTGACGGTCCGGCGCGGGAGCTTTACAATACCGGTCATAATCCAGAGGCGGATGGATTGGCCACGCTTCCGAAATCCTATGGTGAGATTGCGCCGGAAGACGATGTCCTCGGGCCGCCACTGCCGGGGGATCTTGGCACACCGATCCTGAAGGCGCAGCGCGAAGGGCGGATGGGGCTGCCTGAACAGGATGCGCCTGAATCTGATCCGATGCGCGGACAATTAACGGCACTGGAGGCAGAGCTGCGCGCGCGTGAAGCGGCGCTCTCCGATGCCGCGCGGGGGAGCGGGGTTTTTTTCCAGGTTGGGGCGAGTACGGGTTCGAAGAGCGTTGGAGGAGGCGTTGCGAGTCCATCAGCGGCCTCGATCAGTTTTCCGGACCTGTCGGCATTTGCGCCATCTGGCGGCAGTGCGTTTGGGTCATCCTTAAATGAAGATCCAAACCGTCAGGTGCGTAAGCTTGATTTTCTGGGCACAGAGACTGATCCATCGATCTACAATCCGCACCGGCTTGAGACACCGGTCTCACCTTACCAGCTGATGGCCGGGACAATCATTCCGGCAACCCTGCTGACGGGCGTGAACTCCGATCTTCCGGGCCAGGTCATCGCGCAGGTGACAAGCCCGGTCTATGATACCGTGACGGGAGAGAGCGTGCTCGTGCCTCAGGGCGCGCGGCTGATTGGCCGCTATGACAGTGTCATCGCATTCGGCCAGTCGCGGGCGCTCCTTGTCTGGAGCCGGATCGTGATGCCGGACGGCACATCCATCCGGATCGACAATCTCGCCGGCGTCGATGCCCGCGGCTATGCGGGGCTCGAAGACAAGGTCGATTATCATTCCTGGAAATTGCTCCAGGGCGTCGCGCTCTCGACCCTGCTCGGCGTCGGCTCCGAACTCGCAAGCGATGACGAAGGCGACATTGCCCGGGCGCTTCGCCGTTCGGCACAGACCGGCGCTAATGAAGCCGGTCAGGAAATCGTGCGCCGCAATCTCGAAGTCCAGCCCTCGATCACCATCCGGCCCGGTTGGCGGCTCGGTGTGCTGGTGGGCAAGGACATTGTTTTGAAACCCTATGAAGGAGGTAAGTAGCCATGCGTGAAGCCAATTTGAAAATAGGACCTCTGCCGGACCGGACGCCGCAGAAGCTGACTGTGCTTATCGATCCATCCTTGGCCGCTGAACTCGAAGACTATGCGCGGGTGCACAGCCAGCTCCATGGAGAAGACGCCGGCGTGCCAGTGCTTGTGCCTCATATGCTGGAGGCCTTTCTCGCGAGCGATTCCGGCTTCAGGAAAGCGCGCCGGACCGTCACCGCAAAATAATCATGGCGACCGATCGACATGGCACACACCGTCGCAGATCTGGAAGAAGCCCTCGGCATCATCGCCGAAGCGATCGAACTTTACGGAGAAGCCTATTGGCCACTCTTTGACCGGCTCGAGTCTGAACTTGAAGCGCGCCGACGGCGAGAGAAGCGCTTGCGCCAACATCTTCCGCCGGTGCGCGCAAGGCGGCGCAGCACAGACCGGAGATCTCCGGCTTGACCCATCTTCGGCTTAGTAGCTCAGCCTCAACATCCTATCATAATTGATATCTTTTGAGTATTATTGGCGATTAGATACCATAATTGATAGCATTATTGCAATATTTACCCTTGCGGGAGAGAATGCAAAGACTTATCAATTATGATATGAAAATATCCCAGAGCGCCAAAACCTATCGAATGTGATATCATGAAGATCAATCCGCTGACCCCCGAGACAGAAATATTGAAAGAGCTGGGCGAACGCCTTGCCAGGATACGCAAGCAACAAGGCTTCTCTCAGACCCGTCTTGCGGACGAGGCCGGCATCGGTGTTGCCACAGTGAGGCGCATTGAAGCCGGGCAGGATAGCCAGATTGAGTCCTGGCTGAAATTGCTGAAGAGCCTGAGCATGACCTCGGCGATCGACGCACTCTTGCCTGAGAACTTCAATTCCCCCATGGCCGAAGCCCTGGCCGCTTCTGGCAAGCGCCGAAAACCCACGCCTGCCGCAGGCATTGTCTGGGGAGACGAGGCCGAGTGAGCACGGCGACCGTCAAACTTTGGGGAACGCCGATCGGCTATGTCTCGATGGATGCCGGCGAGCGTTACGCGCGCTTTGAGTATGATCCTGCCTTTGCAGAATTCGGCGTCGAACCGGCACCCTTGCACATGCCGGTACGTGTCCGGCACATCTATCGCTTTGAAAACCTGAACCCCAGATCCTTTTATGGCCTGCCCGGGCTCATCGCCGACAGCCTGCCAGACAAATACGGCCACAAACTGATCGACGTCTGGCTCGCCCAGACCGGCAGGACACCTGACGCATTCAACGCCGTTGACCGGCTCTGCTATACCGGACGACGCGGAATGGGCGCCCTCGAATTCGAACCCGCCACAGGCGGCGATACGGCGAAAGACAAATCGCTGGAAATCCAGGACCTGATCGAACTTGCCTCAATGGCGTTCGCAGACAAGAAGACCCTCGACACCAGGCTGGCTGATGGCGAGGAAGAACAGGCGCTGCTCGACATTCTCAGTGTCGGCACATCGGCAGGCGGCGCGCGGGCAAAAGCCGTGATCGCATTCAACCCTGAAACGCGCCAGGTCCGATCGGGGCAACTCGATTTGCCGAAAGGGTTTGAACACTGGCTGATCAAATTTGACGGAGTTGCCTTTAGCGGCGATTGGGGCGTCGCCGATCCTTCAGGTTACGGGCTTCTGGAGTACAGCTACTACAAAATGGCCCACGCCTGCGGGATCAACATGATGGAAAGCCGCCTATTCAGCGAGAATGGCCGAAACCATTTCATGACGCGGCGTTTCGACCGCGGCCCGGACGGCCGCAAGACCTTCGTCCAGACCTTCGCCGCAGTCGCGCATTTCGACTACTATGAAAGCGGGCTCTATTCCTACGAGCAATTATTCATGACCATGCGCCAGCTCGGCATGCAGCAAAGCGCCATGGAAGAGCAGTTCCGGCGCGTTGTGTTCAACCTGGTCGGCTGCAACCAGGATGACCATGTCAAGAACTTCGCCTTCATCATGGATCGCAAAGGCAATTGGGACCTGACGCCAGCCTATGACCTTTGCCACGCCGAAGGCAGTGATTTTACCCGGTTCCACCAATTGAGCCTCAACGGCAAGACAACAGGGTTCACCCGGGACGATCTCAAGAGCCTGGCAAAATATGCAGGCCTGCCGCGTGGGCGTGACAAGCAAGTCCTTGAACAAACCGTAGCCGTGTTTGCCAATTGGAAGGCGACTGCCGAAGAACTTGGCATGCCGGATAAGCTACGATCGCACGTCCAGCGCACACTCAGACTTGAATGGGACTGACATCCCAAATCGCCGCTGAGAATGCAGGGCTATGGACTTGCCGGCCAGTCGGACTTCGCAAAAAGCTCTGGTGAATAAGGATGCGCGATCTTGAGGAGTTCGTCTCGCCGAAAAGCCATGGATCCGCCGTCTCCATAGGCAGGCCGATCTGTCTTGTGTCCCATCAACGTACACCGCAGACCGTAATCGAGGTTCGCCTCCAGCATGCGTTTCTCGAACGCATGGCGAAACGAGTAGATGACGTGATCAGACGTCGGAAACAGCTCCCGCAGCCTGAACGCCTTTAGCAGATTGGACGACACGAGTTCGCCCTTGTCCCGGTAGTGCTCGAACCCTTCCGGAGCTCGCTTCATCGCTTCGAGTGCGACGCCCACAAGCGGAACATCACGGATCGAGGTCTCCGTCTTAATCTCCCGGTTCTGACGTGGACGGATCCGGATAAAGGGGACATCGACGTTAAGACAGATGTCTTCCGGAAGCAGGTTACAAACCTCACTTGTCCGGCAACCTGTCTCAATGAGCGTAAAGATGATGCAGCGCAGTTCCCAGCGCAGGTCATCAAAGACGCCGGGCTTGAGGATGCGTGAACGAACGAAGTCGTTCTCGAAGGGCGGCACGTCCGCGCGTGACTCGCCTTTGAAGAAGAGGCGTCTGAACGGGTTGATCCGCTCTTCCTCGCCGACATGCCGGAAGTAGGTCTCGAATAGGGTCCGCATGTTGCCAACGTGGCGGTTCGCGGTGTTCGGCTTGACCGGCGCTTCGCCCTGATCACTTGGAATCATGCGCTCCATCCACCAGTTGCGGTACGCGAGCGCATCCTCACGTGAGATTTCCCGCATCGGCAGGTCGCCGATCACCTCGATAAAATAATTGATCGATGTCCGCTTGGTCTTCTCCCACGAGTATTTTTGCTTTGGCGACTTATTGTATTGTTCGTCGAATGCGATCTCTTCCAAATACATTTGGAAAGCTTGCGAGACTTTCGTCTTGTCTTTCGGACGCTCCACGCCGCCAAGCAGGGCCTCTACATCGCGCTTGCGAGGAGTGCCCCCTTTTTGGGTCGTCGATTTCAGCGCCTTCGCACGCTCGACGATTTCTTCGGTGTCGGCGTTCTCGGTCAGGGTTGCGGCCGGCGAGTATTTGAAGCCGTACGCCATCGCCCGCGTCGAGGCCGCGAGGTAACGCTTTTCAGCGACCTGCCATGAGGTGCCTCCCTGCCTCGCCCCCTCGACGGTCGCGATAAGAAGACTGGTCCAGTACTCATCGTCAGCCTGAACAAGGGCGTCGCGCCGCATGCGGGCAACGTCAAGGGAATCTGTCCCCAGAGACATGCGAACGAAGCGCCTGGAATCGACCGCGGCGAAACGGCCGGGAACACGCCGGTGGTAGTTCCACCGATTGTGCCGGAAGATGAGAAATTGGTCCGGATGCTTGATCACCGTCATCCGCATTTTGTATCACGTTTTGTGATCGTTTTGTATCACGTTTTTGGGATTAGGACAAAAACCCTCGACCTCCCCGAGTAAATACTCAGTGAAATCAAGGACTTATTTGTCAGTAAAATCTAGAAAATGGCGCGAGTGACGTGCCACATTCCATATTTTTTATCCATATTTTTCAATCACTTACGGGAAGTGTAATCGATTCTTGGTCCTCAGCTCGGTCTGATTTTGGTCCACAGTTTTGTAGACCGCTTGAGTTCGACGCCGCTCACCGGCACCGATAGCCATAGTTAACGCGGATTGTACTCCCTGCCAAATCAAGCTTGATCTATAGAACTAGATTTCACCGCTAACTACAATGCACAGAGCGCCGAAACTCAACACATCATACTAAAGTCAACACCTAGCGCTCGACCGATATCCGCATCATGCCCAGCAATCCTCCAAGAACGATATCGCCGCCCGGCAGGAGGTGAATGACAGAGTAAGCGCCATTGTAAATGTGGCTATCACCAAGGCGAAGCCGTGTAACGGCTTCACCCGTCTCCCAATCAAGACCTGTGACCTCCCATTTTCCGTCTACGAAACCATTGACATAGACCTGTTGGGCGCCGCCAGAAATCATGGGGACGGTTGATGGGCTCGATACAGTGGGATTTGCCCAGGCACGCACCCAGCGGTCAGCTTCAACGTCCCATTCAAACTTTTCAGCACCCGTCGGTCCTTTGCGTAGTCTACCAGACATGACAACATTCTCCAGCATTGTTGGCAATGGCGATGGCAATGTGTTGTTTACCACCAAGGCACCGTAGCCATATACCGCAACGGATTGCTCAGACTGGGCGCGCTCAAGGTCAGACTTTCCGAAACTAACCTGAATCTGGTCGGCAATTCGACGCGATTTGGTCCCTGGCTTCTGGACGAAATCCTCTGGAATATCGTCGCGCCAGAAGGCGACGACATTCATAATCAACTCTCCGTCCGTGATGACAACAAGTTTGTCTTCCTCGTCTCCGAAGCCCATAAGTGAGGGCGTAGAGCCTGATCCGTTGCCGAGACTCACGCCGCCAAGTTTGCCGGTGAAGGAATCGTATTCTGATGACCACGCGCCATACCCTCTAGAGTGAAGTGTTTCCCCGTCCCAAACCAGTTTATGGAGCCTCCTATTTGAGAGAACATAAATGCCACCACCCTCATCAATGGCGATCGAGTTCGTAACCTGCTCATCGTCAGCCAACTCATGAATGATCGGTGCCTGTTCAAAATTTCGGTCTACGATGACGACAACGCCGCCCATCGTCACCAGCGCCAGCATGCCATCATAAGTCAGATTCAATCCGAACACAGCATCAGGGTCTTCCAGTGTTGGATTGAAATATTCGCGCGGCAGCTGAAAGCGGCGCTTTTCCACCAGTGGTGACAGCGGATTGCCGGGTTCGGCATCACCATAAACGACGACATCGTTGTTGACGACAGTGTAGAAGTCACCATTGCGGTCGACGACATTATAGATTGCTGCTCTGGCGACGACCCGCTCAACATAACGTGGATAGTTCCGATTGAGATAGCCAAGCAGTTCAGCTTCTGAGGCCGTACTATCCATTTCGACGGCGATACGTTCAGCATCCTCGACAGACATGAAGGGTTGACCTTCCACAGGCAGAGCATTGATCAGTTGAAACTTGCCATCGCTAATCAGGATTTTGGAGATACGATTATTGTTGGCGGAGATGGCCACCTGCTCACCTGAAGGATAAGTTGGTAATTGCATAAGCGTGAGGTTCACCAACCCTGCCGGGACCCTTTGAATACCCTCATCATCAATCTCGTGAATACCGACCGGCCCAGCAAACGGAAGGGAATCCTGTTGAGCCGGATTAAAATGCGTGGTGGCAAGCTCGCTGTCCACCAGATTTGGGTTCATTGGAGGAAACTCCGGACCCGACGCATCAAAGACTGGGATAGTGGAGCATGCACCAAGCACGGCTACGATTGCGACTGCAGCAGCAGCGATATGAGGTTTCATTTGTTGTCTCCCAGAGTGACAGATTTGTACTGGTTTAGCGAATTGTCAGAATACTATTCAGCTTGAGACGTCGACTGTTGCTCGTCTTGAAACGCCATCCAGGCTCGAGAGAGGATGAAATCCTCAATATCATCGACTTCCTGTTGGCTTAGGCGGCCGGCGAAGTTGGGCATGCCAATCGCTTCGCCGGCCCCTTGAAGGAGGAAAGCATCAAAAGTGTCTATCCCGAGAGTCGCTGACTGCCTCAGATCGGGGAGCGTTCCGGACGAAATGGCCGCGCCGCCATGGCAGACACCGCAGAATCGACCGTAGAGGTCTGTGCCCCGTACAACCGCTTCAGCCGAATGCGGCTGTCGCGCTGGCTCAGGCGTTGCCTTCTGCGGAAGCGCGGCGACGTTTAGCTCGCCCTCTCCGCCAAGTTTGAAGGCAAGTACATGGCCTTCAACCGGGCCTCCTGTCTGCCCGACATAGAAGCCGGCGAGCAAATTGGCACCACTGCCCCAACCAGCTGATACAGCAACATACTGCTCGCCATTGACCTCATACGCCACAGGTCCACCGACCATTGCGACACCAACCGGATACGACCACAGTTCTTCGCCTGTTTTGGCGTTGTAAGCATTGAAAACGCCGCTCGTCGTGCCTTGGAATACCAGATCTCCAGACGTTGTCAGCGTACCTCCATTCCACATTCGCTCATGCTGAACACGCCAGACTTCTTTCTGAGCTACCGGATCCCAGGCAGCAAGATGTGCTTGGACAAGTTGGCGCAGAAGTGTGCGACGTGCTTCTTCTGTTTCCGGTAATGCGTCTGTCAGGCTGACACCGATATTGAATGCGTCTCGGTCAAAGCGGGCAATCTCGCCCTCGATCTGATCGGAATAGAGGAAAGGAACATCTTGTGCGGGAATATATACCAGCCCTGTTTCCGGATTGAATGACATGGGGTGCCAGTTGTGGGCACCAAATGGGCTGGGTTTGACGAGCGCAGGTCCACCAGACAGATAGCGCGCCTCGGGGTTTTCAACAGGACGCCCGGTCTCCATATCGATATGTGTGGCCCAGTTAATGGGAACAAATGGCTCTGCGGAAATAAGTTCGCCGCTTATTCGGTCGATGACATAAAAGAAGCCGTTTTTCGGCGCTTGCATCAGCACCTGACGAAGCTCTCCCTCGATCTCAAGATCAGCTAGAATGATATTCTGCGTAGCTGTGTAGTCCCAAGTTTCGCCCGGCGTCGTCTGATAGTGCCAGACATATTCTCCTGTGTCTGGACGTAACGCGACGATTGATGACAGGAACAGATTGTCGCCGCCGTCCGGGCTTCGTACTTTCTGATTCCAGGGCGAGCCGTTTCCAACGCCGATATAGAGGAGGTCCAGTTCAGGATCGAATGCCATGCTGTCCCAGACAGTCCCGCCACCGCCCAGCTTCCACCATTCGCCTGTCCAGGTCTCAGCAGCCATCTCGATGGCTTCGTTTTCGAATCCATCATCCGGATTTCCCGGCACAGTGTAGAACTTCCAGGCCTGTTCACCTGTTTCAGCATCATACGCTGCAACAAATCCGCGAACGCCGAACTCACCACCGCCATTTCCGATGATGACCTTGCCTTTCACAATGCGAGGCGCCCCTGTGATCGTATAGGGTTCTTCGAGCGGTACAGTACGGGTCTCCCAGATCTGTTCGCCTGACTTTGAATCAAGAGCGATCAGACGACCATCCAGCGACCCGAATATGACCTTGTCGTTATAGACAGCCACGCCGCGATTGACGACATCGCAACAAGCATGTGCGCCCTTTGATCGGGGAACCTCCGGATCGTAGCGCCAAAGAATTTCTCCTGTGGCAGCATTAAGCGCCAGCACTTCGCTCCACGAACCCGTAGTGTACATGACACCATCAACAATGATCGGGGTTGCCTCTACGCCACGATAGCTGCCAAGCGGTGCCGCCCAGGCAAGATCCAGCTGGTCGATTGTTTCCAGATTAATGGCGTCAAGCGCGCTAAACCGCGTTTCTGAAAACGTGCCACCATGAGTAAGCCAGTTATGTGGTTCGCCTGCGGCATTGAGCAAACGTTCCTCATTGATCCCCTGGGAGGCTTGTGTGGAAGCGTCGCCAGAGTCGACCGCCCCTCCACAGGCAGCCAGAAGACCGATCGTAGCGCCCGTCAGAATGACTTTCAGCGCTGTAGCGGGCATTTTTTTGCCGTTCATTTTGTCCTCCCGGACACCCCAGTGGATGAGGTTCTGGATTTTTTCTCATACCAAGCAAGATTGCACTGGAACGGCGAAGTTTCTCAAGCCCCGCGCAACGCCAATGTTCCGTCATTTTGTGCCAGCGACAAAGCCTGGGACACCTACTTGCAACGGATCTAGTTGCGGGTTTTCAACTCCTTGAGCAGCTCTTGCTGGTGCTGACCATGCTCAGGTGCTGGACCGGGGATTGCCTGCACGTTCGATTGGAAACGCGGGGCCGGAACAGCCTGAACATAACCCTGGCTGTTTTCAAAGATTCCGCGCGCCAGATTATGAGGGTGCAAAGGTGCACTGATCGGACTTTCCACAAGGCCAAAGCATGCATCGGTCCCCTCTAGTAAGTCTTGCCAGTATGCAGATGGTTCGGTTGCGAAAAGAGCACGAAACTTCTCTGACTGCTTCGACCAGCTATCACGATCATACTGGTCTTCGAAGTCGGGATCGCCTGCAAGACCGAGGCGCTGTAGAAGTTCTGCGTAAAATTTCGGTTCTAGCGCGCCAAGCGTGATGTCACGCCCGTCTGCACAGCGATAGGAACTGTACCAAGGGGAATCATCCAGAAAGCCGCGCCCGCGCTCGGCTTGCATCATGCCGCTGGGCAGCAAATCGAAGATGAGGTTCATCATATGCGCCGACCCATCGACAATCGCTGCATCAATCACATCGCCCTCACCGGTGGCCCTGGCCTTTAGAATGCCCGCGAGAATGCCAATCGTCAGATAGTTCGCACCGCCGCCAATGTCCCCGATCAAGCCTGGTGGCGGCAGTGATCGCGTTCCAGTTGGGCTTGCAAACCAGGCAGCTGAACTGACGGATACATAATTGATATCATGTCCAGCCGCCTGGGCGAGCGGTCCCGCCTGCCCCCAGCCCGTCATGCGACCAAAGACAAGCTGTGGGTTCCGCCCCAGACAAACTTCCGGACCAAGGCCCAGGCGTTCCATCACTCCCGGCCGCATGCCCTCGATCAGGGCGTCCGCCGTCGCAATCAGATCCAGCGCGACCGCGCGGTCTTCAGAGTCTTTCAGGTCCAGAGCGATCGAGCGCTTGCCTCTTTTCAGAATGCCGACAGGCAAAGTCGATCCCGGATCGGAGCCCTTGGTCTTTCGCTCTATGAGAACGACATCCGCGCCCAGATCGGCCAGATGCATGCCACAAAAGGGCGCCGGCCCAATGCCCTCGATTTCGACAATCCGAATGCCCTGCAGAGGTCCTTTAGACACGGGACGTCACCTGAACGCCGAGACGCCCGTCAGGCTCCGCCCGATAAGGAGTTTCTGGATCTCCGTCGTTCCATCCGGAATGGGTGCGATCATCGCTTCGCGGGCGAGGCGCTCGACAATGAACTCCTTCGTGACGCCATTACCGCCGTGAATCTGTACTGCCTGGCGCGTTGCACTGACAGCGATTTCGGTACCGTACCATTTTGCCATTGCGCACTCCTTGTCGCAGCGCTGTCCGGCGTCAATCATGCCCGCTGCGCGCAAAGACAACAGGCGCGCCGCATCGATCTCTGTGGCCATTACAGCTAACTTTTCTGCAATGAGCTGGTGGCCGGCAATTGGTTTGCCATGCTGCGAACGGTCGATTGCATAATTTATTGACTCATCAAGCGCGCGCCGCGCCATGCCATAGCCCCACGACCCGACGTGAACTCGCGCGCGTTCGAACAGGGTGAGCGTGTTCTTCAGACCCGAGCCTATTTCACCGATAGTATTCTCGACCGGAACGCGCACATCATCGAGAAAAACCTGTGATGTTGATTGTCGATTGAGCGCGATCTTTGGAATACCGCGGACTTCATAAGGATGCTCATTGCGATCGAGCAGGATATGGGTCAGTTCGTTCTCGCCAGTTCGGCAGGTGCAGATGAAAAAATCTGAGTACTCACCATTGGTGATCCATGTTTTCTCACCAGAAATCACCCAATGGTCACCATCTCGCACAGCCCTGGTTTTCGCCGCCGCGACATCCGAACCGACATCCGGCTCGGAAATGCCGACAGACGCAAAAAGTTCCCCCGCCAACAATCTAGGCAGGTAACGTGTCTTGATGTGCTCCGGCGCGAGTTTGACCAGCATCGACGCTGCGCTGCCATTAACAAGTGCGGCTATCGCCAAGTCTCCCGAACTATAGGCAAGCTCTTCAATTAGTTGAACGTGCAGCTTCCAGGACAACCCCAGCCCGCCGGCAGATTCCGGCTGTGGGGCGTTGACGAGACCAAATTCTGCCAGCTTTTGCGTCCAGCTTTGCATTTTGTCCTTTGGAACGAAGTCTTCCCCATGCGCAGCCAGTTCCGGCTCCAGCTGCTCATCAAGATAGCGACGCAGGCTTTCGATTGCGGCGAGCTCAGCCTTGTCAAAGAAAATATCTAATCCCCCAATCATGCATTTGCCCTCTTGAAAATGTTGACCACAGCAACACCCTCCTCAATGCCAATTAGGCCGCCGCTGTTTTCGTGGATAGCGTGTCGGGCACCATCAACCTGGCGCTTTCCAGCTTCGCCGCGTAATTGGGTGACAAGCTCATGAATTTGCCCCAGCCCGGTTGCGCCGATGGGGTGGCCCTTGGACTCCAGCCCGCCAGACGGATTGATCGGGATTGAGCCGCCAATCGTGAAGTCCCCGCGTTCCGCTGCCGGGCCTGCTTCACCGATCGGAACTAACATCAAGTTCTCGGCGTGCATCAACTCACCAATCGCGGTTGCATCGTGCACCTCGGCAACGTCCATGTCTTCTGGTGAAAGGCAGGCCATTTCATACGCCCTCTCAGCGGCAATTCGCGCAACATGGCGTTCCGGTGCATCGGCGCTGCGCGCGGGGTTTCCACTTGCAACGGCGCTGGCCATAACCTGGACGGCTCGTGACGTAGTGGCACCAATCTTCCTCAAGCCTTCCTCATTGCAAAGGATGACCGCTGCAGCACCATCCGAGATCGGTGAGCACATTGGCAGCGTCAAAGGGTAAGTGATGGGAGGTGCTGAAAGAATTTCATCAATCGTGTAAGGCTGACGGTATTGCGAATACTCATTGTGCTCTGAATGCTGATGATTTTTCGCGGCTATCGCAGCAATCTGGCGCTGAGTCGTGCCATAGCGCTTCATATGGTTCCGGCCGAACGCTGCGTAGATTTTCATGAATACGCTATAAGGGCGTTCAGATTCCGATCCCTCCGGTTCGGCAACACCTTCGCCCAACTGGAGAAGCCTTTTGGCATTCTCCTCAGGTGTCTCAACATCCCAACCGCCATCGAACACAGCGAACATCCTCGCCTTGTCAGGCACGTTCATTTTCTCGACACCCGCCGCCAGGACAACGTCCTGCATACCAGCCTTAAGCGCCTGAACAGCAAGGTGAAAGGAGGATGAACTGGACGCACAGGCGTTTTCAATATTGAATGCGGGAATACCTGTCAGCCCGATCTTGCTGAGCGCAACCTGGCCAGGAACAAAGGTTTGTCCCTGCAAGAACCCTTGGGTCGCACTGGAATGGTAAACTGCCTCCACGGCGGCCTTGGTGCAGCCTGCATCATCCGCCGCACGCAAAATGGCGGTGTCCAGCAATTCAGAAATACTTGCTTCCAGATGCCGCCCGAAATGCGTCATGCCGACGCCTACAATATAAATCTTACTATCCGACAAGACTCTCTCCCCATCTACAGATGGCCGCTACTGGCCTGAATATTTCGGTGTTCGTTTCTCACTGAAGGCTGAAAGCCCTTCGAGGAAGTCAGCGGATTTTGCATGCGCTTCGAGATGGCGCATTTCCAACGCGATGGCTTCGCGCGCGGACAAGTGTGCGCTTCCGGCAACCATCTCCTTCATACGCTGAAGTACAAGCGGGCTTTTCTCCGCCAGCTTTGCAGCAAGCGCCTCTGCAACCGATGACAAGTCGTCATCCTCAACAACTTGGCTTACAAATCCGGCTTCACGAAACGCTTCCGCCGACCAATGATCGCCGGAGAATAGGAGATAATTCGCTTTCTTTTCGCCAACATACCTCGGCAAGAGAGATCCCCCGCCGCCCGGCAGAACACCAAAATTGGAATGGGCGTCGCCCAGCCGCGCACTGCGCGCCGCCATCACGACATCGCAGGTCATGGCTAGCTCCAGTCCGCCGGCCAAAGTCAATCCATTGAGCGCTGCAATTGTCGGCTTCGGCAAAGCACGAATAGCCAAAAACACGTTCTGAATGTCGCGAAGGAAGCCAAGAAACCCGGTATTGTCACCAGCCTGAACTTCCCCCAAAACGCCCTTCAGGTCAGCACCGCAGCAAAAGGCGCGCCCGCTCCCAGTGATAGTCAGCACTCGAATCTCATCGCGCTCGGCAACATCTTTCACACATTGCGCAAGTTCATTCACCATTAGAGCGGACAGTGCATTCATGCTGCTCGGACGCGTCAGGGTAATTCGTGCACACGAATCTTCCGCCTCAAATTTCAGGGTTTCAAACGACAATTGTCCAATTCCAAGCATTGGGCCGCGTTCGCTCCAAAACTTGGCCCGTTCCAGATGAGGCTTCACTTTATCGGGCCAGAAAACTTATTGAACATCAGACGCATGTCACCGTGCGCCAAAGCGTCGTCAGTCGAGCCTCCCAAGGCAATGCAGAGCTCTAGCGATGTCAGCTATCGTCCAGCTGGCGCTCATTCTCGAGGAATTCCTGCGGGGACTGCCCCGTTAACCGGCGAAACGCACGGGAGAAATTGCTGGGGTCCTTGTATCCCAACAGATACGATATCTCCTTGATGGACCGACGACCTGTCCGCAAATAGCCGATAGCGAGATGCTGGCGAACATCGTCGAGCACGGTGTTGAAGGTTGTGCCCTCATCCTGCAATTGGCGCTGAAGACTTCGGTTACTTGTATTTAGCTCTCTTGAAACCGACTCCAGGGAGACAGCTCCATCCGGTAGCATTTCGACAATCGCCGCCCGGATCCGCGGAATAATTTGTTGTTCATCGAACCGGGCAATGTATTCCATCGCAATCTGGTCATTCCTTCGAACAATGTCGGAATTCGCGCCGCGCAGCACGCGCGTATAGTCCTTCTCGGCCACATGCAGCTCTAGACTGTCGTGACCATATTCGATCGGACAACAGAAAAAGGCATCAAATTCATCCATCGCGACCTTACCAGGTTTCGGACGACGCATTCTTACCAAAACAGGAGAATAGTCCGCTCGGTAAACCATTCTGACGAAGCGAAGCACCGTCGCCAAAAAAACATCCTGGCGGACCGGCGGCACGTCTTCCTTGAGTTCAATGGAATGAATGAGGCACCCCTTCCTGATTTCAGACCTTGTCTCAGCAGAATGAGAAATTAGCCTGAAAAAACGATCAAACCGGTGGAAGAATGTTTCCAGCGTTCGGCTTGAGAACAATGAATACCCAAGCGCATGCATTGAGCCGGGCGTATTTCGCTCGGCCAGCTTCAGCCCGATCGTCTCATCACCTGTCGCCTCTACGATGAGCTCAATGAAGCGACTGAATCGTCTAGACCGCACCCTGGCATTCGGGTCCTGGAGAATATCAGGATCAACTTCCGCACGCCGCAGTAGATCTGGTACATCAATGGAAAAGTCAAATTCGTCCAATATGGCCACAATCTGTATGAGCCAGGATGCAATGACTGACCGCGTCTCACTCAATTCTGGTTGCGCCTTACCTGATGATGTGTGGTTCAAATATCGATTGTCCTGTACGACCGTCTTCGATGACAAGCTTTATCGGTTCATGACGGTTTGTCCAATTTTTGAACAGGATTGTACACGCTTCAGCCAATACTGCGGACCTGGCCGCCCCAGTATTTCTTACGTACATCCTTTCGCAACACCTTACCAACGACGCTCAGAGGCAGTTCCTCCACGAACAACACGGATTTTGGTGTTTTGAAAGATCCGATCTGCTCTTTTACATAGGCAATCAGGTCAGATTCGGCCACCTCAACAGAGTCGTTAAGGATGACTTCCGCATGTACAGCCTCGCCCCATTCTTCGTGGGGAACACCGACAACCGCTGACATCAAAACGCCAGGATGGGAGTTGACTGCGGCCTCAACCTCAGTCGCATAGACATTGAAACCACCCGTGATGATCATGTCCTTCTTCCGATCAACCAGGTAGCAATATCCGTTTTCGTCCGTATATCCGATATCCCCTGACTTCCAGTATCCGTTGACGAATTCCTCCTTCGTCTTCTCTGGATTGCCTTCATAGCCAAGACAGGTTGAGCGCGATCGCAAATAGAACTCGCCGAGTTCGCCTACAGGAACTGGATTACCGTCATCATCGCAAACCGACAGTTCGATCCCGGTTGAGCGTCGACCCGCGGACGCGAGTCGGCCTTCAGTCTCGGCGTCCACGATATGATCTTTCTTGCTCAGGCAGAGGGTTGCCGCCAGATGTTCCGTGGAGCCGTACACTTGTGTGAATATTGAACCGAATCGCTCAACCAGGAGCTTGGCCTTGGCCGGGCTCATGGGGGCCGCGCCATACAACACCGTGCGCAATGAGGATAGGTCATACTCTCGTGCTTCGGGCATTTCCAAAAGGCGGTACGCCAGAGTCGGTACGATGAAGGCGTGAGAAATCTTCTCTTGCTGGATATAGCGGCACCAGTTCTCCAGACTGGGCTCGTTCATTGTTACCGTGCAACCACCGCTGAACAGAACCGGCAAAAGCATCATACCGCTGCCATGGCTAATGGGAGCTATATGCAGCATGCGGCAGCCATCGAAGAAATCCGGGTCTGGAAGTGTCAGGAAACTATCGCGGCACCCCAGAATGTTGTCGATTGAATACTTCGCGCACTTGCTGTCACCAGTCGTGCCTCCTGTAAAGCGCATGAGCACGACGTGCGTTCGATCATCGATTTCAATATCTGTGTTCTCTGTCGACGCGTTCGCCAAAAGATCGGGAAGGGCCAACACGCCTGAATATGGCTTGACCAGAGCATCCATCACAACAATCTGAATGCCGCGTTCGGTAAGCGGGCCAGCATGGGAGGCTAGGAGGTCATTCTCGATGAACGCGACTTTGGGCTTGACGATGTCGATCTGGCCAAGATGCGTTTCCAGGCTGTCGAGGTAGTTGGCATGACAACATGTTGCATAAGCTTTTGCAGCTGACCCCCAATGGAACAGGGAGAGATTGTCATTTTGCAGCATACAGACATATCGGTCGCCCGCGCCGAGATTCAGGTTTCCATTGAGAATATGTGCAATCTGATTGGTTATGATGTGATAGTCACGAAAACTCAGCCGGCGGCCACGCTCAAGATTCACAATCGCCTCACGATCTCCGAAGGATTCCGCGAGCCCTTGCATGACACGGCTGTAATTTACCCGCCCGCCTTCTGTCGAAACCAATGCTGCAGCAGAACTTGGAGCGACGTCAACAGGCATCAGTTCACGGTCATTGCGCTTTTTTGAGAAAATTCCGAACACAGAGACTGTCCTCCCTTTTGTCTACACCACCCTAAGATTGCTGCGTACAGGATCGATTTAAAGCAGCTTTTTAAATAGATTCAGCAACCAGCCCGTCTTCGAAGAATAGGGAGGCAGCAATTGGCTAAGCACACTGATCTTCGATTGTGAGAACACCGGCTTCAAATGACTGAACCGCTCGAAACTTCCCGGCCCCAAATAGGATCCGATCCCGCTTTGCCCGATGCCGCCAAATGGAAGACGGCGCTGGAAGACGTGCATCACCGTGCCGTTCAGGGTCACGCCGCCAGCATGGGTTTCGCCAAGGATTTTTCGTCGACCTGCACTGTCTTTACCGAAATAGTAAAGTGCCAGTGGCCGCTCGCCAGCATTGATGTACTCGATTACTTCGTCTTCCGTACGATAGGTCAGGATCGGCAGAATCGGCCCGAAAATCTCTTCCTGCATCAGCCCCATATCGCTTGCAACATTGGTCACAGCCAGCGGGGCTATTCGATGAGCAGCCTCGAACATGCCATCGCCACTGCCTGCGAGATTGGTCACTCCGGCACCTTTTGCGCGGGCGTCTTCAACCAGTCCCCGCAAACGGTCAAACTGCCGGTGATTTATAATGCTTGTATAGTCCTGATTGGCTTCGATCTCGCCAAAACACTTGTGCACCTGCCTGGCGAGCGCTGACACAAAGTCTTCTACACTCCCTTCTGGAACGAATGCGTAGTCGACACCGATGCACGTTTGTCCTGCGTTGAGGAGCTTGCCGAAAACAAGGCTCTGCGCGACTTCTGGAAAATGAGCACTTTTATCAATGATAATGGGGCACTTGCCGCCAAGCTCAAGCGTCACTGGTGTCAAATTGGCTGCGGCCGACTGGGCGACTTTTTTACCTGTATTGGGCGAACCGGTGAAGAGAATATGATCGAATGGAAGAGACGTCATCTGCTGCGCGACATCCGGGCCGCCGATTACCACTGCCATCTCTTCTTCTGAAAAATACTTGCGAACAAGACGCTGCGAAATTTCAGCTGAATGAGCCGAAATTTCACTTGGCTTGGCAATAATCCGGTTGCCAGCCGCCAACGCACCCGCCGCACCGGCGAATACTGTGCCATAGGGATAGTTCCAGGTTCCGAGAATGCCGACGACACCAAGGGGTTGCGGAATTAGCCGCGAAGATCCCGGCAATCCAAACGTGTCAGTTTTGACACTGCGCGGCTTCATCCAGTGTTTTAAATGGCGCCGTGCAAATTTCACATCCGACAGAACCAGCATGATGTCTGTCAGGATGGTTTCATACCGGCTGCGTATTCCGAAATCAGCCGTAACCGCGTTAATGAGTTCGTCTTCATGCGTCTCGAACATTTTCCCAAGACGAGCCAGCAGGTCCATCCGGGTTTCATAGCTGCAGGACACCTGCTCTCGCGTGAGGGAACGCTGCAGGGTGAATATCCTCTCAAGCTCGGTGATGCCGGTTTCAATCCCCACTATCTCGCCCTCAAACGTGTTGCCGCATCGAGGCGAATTGTTTCACCATTCAAGTATCCATTCTCGACGATGAACTGGCATGCGTGTGCAAATTCCATGGGGTCTCCGGCGCGGCGTGGCGCCTCGACAGTGTCGACCAGTGAAACGACCACCTTCTCACCCAGACTCTTCACCATCTGTGTCAAAAACAGCCCCGGTGCGATCGCGTTGACACGGACGCCGACGGCTCCGAGTTCCCGCGCCGCCGGCATGTTCATACCGATCACACCCGCCTTGGACGCTGAATAGCCGGCCTGACCTATTTGCCCTTCATAGGCGGCACCGGATGACACATTGATAACGACTCCCCGCTCGCCCAGATCGTCTGGTGCGTTCCTCGCCATGACGGCGACGCATTTACTCATGACGTTGAACGTGCCGACGAGGTTGACCATGATCACCTTGGTGAACTTGTCGAGCTGACAAGGGTTGCCGTCCCGGTCGAGAATTTTGGTCGGTGCCGGAATGCCTGCCGCGTTGACAGCAATCTGAATGGCCCCGAATTTCTCGACGGTATTTGTCACCGCATCCGCAACCGATTGATCATCGGTCACATCGACCTTGAAGAACTGGCAGACCTTGTTTCCAAGTTCGCCACAGAGCGCGTTTCCTGCGACTTCGCTCAGATCGAAGAGCGCGACGCGTGCGCCCTGCTCAACAAAACTGCGCGCCGCAGCAGCGCCTAGTCCAGAGGCACCACCTGTAACCACAGCGACTTTTCCATCGAGTTTCATGTTCGCAAGCTCCTGACCTGCTATTGTCAGCTTTCAACTGCTCAAGTCTGGAGCAGCCTCCCTTCGATGGAAAGGAGGCTGCTACAAGACGATCAGAAATTTATACGGCCTTCGGCACCAATCACGCGCGGCTCTTCGATCCAGCCAACATACACGCCCGGGCTGAGTGGCGCGTCGACCGAGGCGGTATAGGTGGCTTCATCGGTTAGGTTGCGACCGAATACACGGAATTCGTAGCGGCCAAACTCCACCCCGACATGAGCATCGAATTTCGTATATCCTTCCTGAAACGCGTTCGGGTCGAGGTCGCCATCCAGGAACATCTCGTCCTTGAAGTTGGCTCCAATCCGGGCATTCAGATCGAAATTCTCGAAACTGCGATTGAAGGCGAGATAGACGTTACCACTGAACTCGGGCGCAAAGGCCCCGCGTTCGCCGGCAAGGTCCTTGGTACCCACACCTGCAGAATCCGGGCATGTGCCCAAGCCCGTTTCGATCACTGAACACCCTGCCCCTGGGAAGGACTGGAATTCGTGATCGAGATAGGCGAACGCACCGCCAATCTCGATTTCGTCGCTGAGAAGGAACTGGCCATCAAGTTCCAGCCCCTGCACTTGAAGTTCAGCCGCGTTCCCAACCACGAAGCTTGTCCCACTCCACGAGGTTACCTGCAGGTCTTCTAACTCGCTTCGGAAAATGATTGCCCCGATGCGAGCACGGTCACCCATGAACTGGTGCTTGATACCAGCTTCCCAAGCCGTGACTTTCTCATCCTCAAATTCATGACCCGGACGCGGGCTCCCATCCGGTTCCGCCGTGTCAGGACTGAAATTGTAACCACCAGATTTATAGCCAGTGGAATAGGAAATATAGGCCGACCCGTTGTCAGCATACTGCCAGCGCAGTTTTACAGATGGATCAAGATGATCTTCTGTTCGCGTATCGTTGAGGTCAGCAGCAAAGCGGTTGAGCAATGCGGCAAAAGTCGTTGCAGAGTTCAATCCATCTGCACCCCCAACAGTAGCGGCGGCGGTTAGATATTCGGTTAGATCGGCAGACCCGATCGTGTCTGCGGGTGTGACAAGGCCAACGAAGTCTCGGGGTGTGCCGGCTCCAACAACAACACTCTTATCGATGCTCTTCTCATCTTCGGAGTAACGCAAACCTAGTTCAAGTGTGACGCTGTCGGTCAGGTCAATGCCAAGCTCGCCAAAAAGCGCAATCGTTTCGGCTTGTTGATCGAAGAAAGTGCGTTGAGCAACGTTAACAATACCGCCGGGCAAAATCGATGTTGGCAAAACGCCAAATGTGCCATTGAACGCCGTTGTCTCTTCAATATAAGCATCCTGGTTTTCATAATACAGCCCGCCCAAGAAATTTATGCGCCCATCCCAGTCTGTGGCAATGCGAAGTTCCTGGCTAAACATGTCCAGTTCTTCTTCATCAAGATTGTGAATGAAGCTGACAGGCAGAAAATCCACATCGTGATGTTGAGCGAAATCGAAAGAGGAGTAGCCAGTAATCGAAGTGAGGGTAAAGTTATCGAACTCCCATTCTGCCTTCACAGATCCGCTCAATGATTCGGTTGTCTCCGTGTCGGAGATTGGAGGATCGCCGACACGGAATGCGGGATTGCCGCTGAAGCTGACATAAGCGGTATCGCCAGTAGAAACTCCAAAGTCTGGATGAAGCATTTGTGAGAGCGCTATCGTGCTAGGCGTCGGCAGGCGATCATCAATCGCATTAATGGTAAGCTCCTTACCGACCCCGTCCATTTCAAGATAGCTCAGTTTCGTCTCAACGTTTAAACTCTCCGTTGGTTGCCAGGCGAGCGTCGCCCGGGCGAACATGTCTTCGCGCTCGGCTTCGTCGCGATCAAAGACACGGTTCTCAACATATCCGTCAGTTGTCGTATAACGAATTGCCAACCGGCCTGCCAAATTATCCGCCAAGCCCGCGGAAAAGACGCCCGAGTAGCTTTGCGTATTGAATTCTGGTTCCCAGGTGACACCGACCCAACCATTGAGTTCCTCTCCGACTTCTGGCGAGGCCGTTTCAAGCTTGATCGCGCCAGCAACCGTGTTCTTACCGAATAGAACGCCTTGGGGCCCACGCAGAACCTCGACTTGCTGCAGGTCGAACTGGGACTGTGAGAATTGGCGGCTGCGCGGCTGATAAACGCCATCCACATAAAGGCCAACCGATTGCTCGAATCCCTTGTTGATACCAGATCCGACACCTCGGATAAAGATGTTCGAGGTTTGCGCTCCCCGACCGACCTGCAGGCCCGGCACGCGCGCGGAAATCTGCTCAAGGTTCGTGACCCCTTGCGCTTCCAGCTCTGCTCCGGAAACGGCGGTCACGGCCACCGGCGCATTGATCAGCGTCTCGTCCCGTTTACGTGCCGTAACAGTCACTGTTGTCAGTCTTGCTTCCCGCTCCGCTTCTGTTTCGGCAGGGACATCTGCCACTTGCCCATAGGCCGGCGTGGCAAGGGCAATGGCGATCGGCAAAATTGCTGCGCCGCTCAAATTGAGTCTAAACTTCTGGTTCATATATATCCTCCCAAGAGCCCTTTTGTGCTCCGTGTTTCCGTTCCCGCTATGATGCACAAGGACGCGAAAGTAGATTATGAACTCTGGTGAAAGATGGCTCTGTTAGAGTCATACCAGTTCACGCCAACAGATCGTCATTCCGCGATACGAGAGGGCCTTATCCTGCTCAAATCCTTCCATGCCCGACATCCGCGATCGTCCGACCAGATGACCTAGCCCCCTGAACAGCCTAGTTCTATAACTAAAACATGGCTGCAGTTCAGGGGGCTAGGTCACTCGGATATGGCGATATCACCCCTCAAGGGCATTACCCTCAAGCCGCCGCCGCGTTCGAGGCGGTCATTGGTGTTCTGTATACGGTAATATTGTTGTCTCGGTTGGTGGGCATGTACGGAACTCGCACCGCAACGAAACCATCGAGCCAGCGCCTGCTCGTGTGAAATGTATCCATACTTCCGAATCAAGACTTCTGAACCGAGAATTATGATGGGTCCATTTCTCCCGTCTAGGCGGCCGGCTCAGGCGCGGCAGACATTTTGCTGCTCACCTGCTCATTGAAATACTCCAATCGCCTCTGCCCCAGCGCATGCGCGATATCACGCTCCCCCTCAGGAATAGGTTCGGTCCGCGTAAGCCAATAGTACACAAAGTGCGACAGCGTGGCGTAAGTGTAGGCCAGGTCCTTTTCCATATCCGCCTGATGCTGATCGAAGGCGTCCATGCGGGCGAGCAAACGCTCTTCCAGCACTGAACGCGCTTCTGGATCGAACCATGCTCTCAGTGCGTCTTCAACGATCGCCGTTTTTGTCACCCCTGGCTTGTCAGCTGCCTCACACAGTTGCGCATAGAGCTTTGTCGAAATCCGTATGTTGACGCGCGGCTTTCCCATCCACTCAGAACCCCGGAAGGACGTCAGGATCGCCGCGATCTGCCGCTACGGCGCGTCTTACGGTTTCCAGATTTTGATCGCTGGTCGGATCAATCTCATCGTCTATGTTGGCGTCAGCACTTGGCTCGCGTACGCATTTTTCACGCGTATCATCATTCGTGTACTCAGGTTCTCTCGTCCGTTTCAGTGACACACTATCGGGTTGTCCGATATCTTTCTTAGCCTCCGGCTCCTGGAACGGCGGGGCCGCAACAATGGATGTCCATTCGGCGTCACATGCTTGGCCGCTCCATTCGACGGGCGCTGGTGACAAGACTCGTTTCGTAAAATTTGCGTCTTTGAAATAACAAAGCTTCCTGGCGAGCACGGGCGGCGCTCCGGACACCATGATAATTTCATCACTGGCAGAAAGTTGCATGACCTCGCCGGGCGTTATAAGCGCGCGCTGAGTTTCCTGGCGTGAAACCATCAAGTGAGAGAGCCAGGGCGCAAGCCGGTGACCGGTATAGTTCTTCTGCGAGCGGAGTTCCGTTGTTGTTCCGAGCGCATCAGAGACGCGCTTGGCGGTGCGTTCATCATTGGTCGCGAAAGCAATGCGCACATGACAATTATCCAGGATCGAATTATTGGGCCCGTAAGCCTTTTCGATCTGGTTCAGGGATTGAGCGATCAGATAGGCGCGGATGCCATAGCCTGCCATGAAGGCGAGTGCACTTTCAAAGAAGTCCAGCCGCCCGAGCGCAGGAAACTCATCCAGCATGAAGAGCAGTTTCCGGCGGTTCTTTTCGGGCAAATCTTCCGTCAGCCTGCGTCCAATCTGGTTAAGGATCAGCCGGATCAGCGGCTTCGTCCGAGACAGGTCGGATGGCGGGACGACCAGATAGAGCGAAAGCGGGCTCTCCCCTTCAACCAGGTCCTCGATGCGCCAGTCCGACCGGCTGGTGATTTCTGCGATCACGGGGTCACGATAAAGCGACAGGAAACTCATAGCCGTGGACAGAACCCCGGAGCGCTCATTCTCTGATTTGTTGAGAAGTTCTCGAGCGGCCTGCGCAACTATCGGATGCACCCCTCTCTCCCCCAGATGAGGCGTTGTCATCATGATACGGAGTGTGACGGCGAAGGAGCGTTTCGGATCGGACAGGAACCGCACGCAGCCGCTGAGTGTCTTGTCTGCTTCTGCATAAAGCACGTGCAGGATGACACCGACGAGCAAGGCATGTCCGGTCTTCTCCCAGTGGTTTCGGCGCTCCAGCGAGCCTTCAGGGTCAACCAGTATGTCAGCGATGTTCTGAACATCGCGTACTTCATGCTCGCCGCGGCGCACGCCCATAAGTGGATTATATTTCGGGGATCGCCGGTCGGTTGGATCAAACCGCACGCATCGGGAAAATCCGGATCGCCAGCCAGACGTGAGCTCCCAATTCTCGCCCTTGATGTCGTGGATGACGGCGCTGCCGGTCCAGGACAACAGGGTTGGTACAACCAGCCCCACGCCCTTGCCTGAACGCGTTGGTGCAAACGCCATGACATGTTCAGGGCCGTCATGACGCAGATAGCGCTTTTGCCAACGCCCCAGGAACACGCCTTTATCCGCAAACAATCCGGCGCGTTTCAAATCGGGTGCGCTGGCCCATCGCGCCGAGCCGTAAGTGGTGACATGGCGCTCGTGGCGACTGCGCAAGACAGAACCAATGATCGCCGCCAGAAAGCCGAGCGCCGAACCGGAGACCGCGATCAGCCCGCCACGTGCGAACACTTCCGGCGCATAGGCTTCATAGGCGTACCACCATTGGAACAGCCGCCACGGTTTATAGATTGGTGTTTCGCCTGCGATGAACCAGGGCGCGCCAAGCGCTGCCTGATGGCCAAGCGCGTCAGCGGTCATTTGTGTGGCGAGCCAGACCGCTCCGATGATCAGCGCGAACACCACCATGATCTGGCCAATGAGTATCTTTGTGCCGGTCATGGCGTGCCTCCTTGAAAGAGCAATTTGTCGTCTCCCAAGAATGATTGCTGAGACTGGTCTTGGACCAGCGGGATTCTGCGCCAATTCCCGCAGCGCCTTGCAAAGCCATCCAAGCCGTCTAGCGAGACAGCCCTCTGGAACGCCCCATATCCATGCTCCAGCCAATACCCGACGCGGTGCGTTTTATGGTCAGTTCTCGTCCCATTTGCCGACCAAGACTGCCACGCCATGGCACCAGCGCGAATTCCTTTGCGTTGCCAATGATCGCCATACGCCCGGCTGCAAGGTCGACATGCCCTTCGAGCTTGCCCTCAAACCGATCCCCTTTCGCCAGCTGAACAGAGGTTCGGCCTGAAGCGACTGCGATGGTGTCCCGCTCACGCTTCAGTTCCAGAGCGCGCAGCTTGCTTTTCTGCTCTTCCATGAGTTCTGATTGGCCCGCACCCAGATAGCCTTGTTCGCGGAGCCAGATCTGCCGACTTGCTTTCAAGTCCTTCAAGGTTTGCTGCTGCGCTGCTGCATCCTCTGACAGGTCGTCGATCCATGTTTCGCCGAGGCGGTCGATCTGCATCTTCGGTGAAAGCCAGGACAGGACACTCAATTTGACGCCGCCGGATCGGCCCGCCTCATATGCCGCTGCGCGCTCCAGAAAGTCTTCGCCAATGTGCCATTCACCGGTCGCAAGGCGCTCCCCAATACCCACACGCCGCAAAGCTTCGAGCCGCCGCTTCAGTGTCAGATGATAGGCTGGTTTTGATCCGGGATCGTGGCGGGCGTGCAGGGCTTCCGACCAGATATCGCCGGTTTGCTCTGCGACCTCAGCAATGGCCTTGTCCGAGGAACGCGCCACGGCTCGCGCGCGGGAGAGCTCCACCACTGCGCCTTGCGGCGGGCGGGCGTGAACATCGACCGCTGCAGAAGGCACATGCCAGATGCCACCGTCAAAATCTTCAATAAGCAGATAGCGCGTATCGCGAAGTTCATCCTCCGGGCCATAAGCCTTCACGACCCCGCGAATGGGGGCGGCGTCTTTCGCGCGGTCCTGAACAAATCGAATGTCGGACTCTCGTTCGCCGAATTCAGCGGCAAGTGTGCGGATGATATCGCCGCGCCGTGCTCTGCGTTTTAGCTGCTCTTGCCAGCCCTGTTTCATTCGCCAGGAGAGCGTGCCGTCCTGTTCAGCCAGGCCAAGAGATTCAAGGTGCCTGATGCGCGCGAAGCGCAAGGACCGATCAAACCGCTCTTTGCTCGAGCTTGCATCACCTAGCCTGAATGCGCCGTTCTCCAATCGCGTTTCGATCTCGGAATCGAGCCCTGTCCAGCGGTCCTGATCCACCTGCTTCTGACGCGCACCCGCGATCTCCAATGTTCGCCTCGGTCCGAGCCGTTGCGTGGCGAGTTCTTCGGCAGCTTCTCGGAGGCCCTTTGTGAGATAGTCCCGCGCGATGACGACATCCTTCATCCGGGCGTCGCGACCCCGCACAACAATATGGGTATGCGGATGGCCTGTATTGTGGTGATCAACGGCGACCCAATCGAGACGCCGCCCGACATCCCTTTCCATTCTCGCCATCAGTTCGCGCGTGGCCTGTTTGAGGTCCCCCATACGTGCGCCATCTTCCGGCGAGACGATGATCCGAAACTGGTGGAGGTCATGCTCGCTACGCTCCAGAAATTCGCGGGGGCTGATCCCCTCCTGATCGCGATCATAAAGAATGCCTCCTTCTCCCTCGCGATCGACACCGTCGCGCTGCAGATAGCTGACATGGGCGCGAAAGAGTCCGGGACCTGCGCCGCGCGCTCTTGCGATATGCACTTTGACAATGACGCGGCGCATGTGTTGGCGAGACAAATGCCTATGGCGAGAACCACCGGTTCGGGCCGCGCCGCCCGTGCCATAACGCGCGCCTGTAAAGGCAGACTTGCGAGAGGCTTTGGAAAGTCTCGCTCCGGCCTTATTCAGCTGGCGTGACAAGCGCTTGCCTGCGGGCGCGCCTTGATCGCGTATACGTCCGAGCCGCGGCGTGAAGGGTCTTTCCTCGCTCATCGGAGGTCACTCAATCCGTGCACCAAGGAATATTCAGTAATTTCAACGCGTTTCGAGAAACGCATGCACCACAATGCTGTGCAAAGGGCGCCAAAAAACAGATGTGCAGACAAGGGGTTAGGCGCCATGTGGTGCCATAGCTTCAATCTTGCCCTACCGGGTTCGCTTCTGATTCCCTTGCATCCGCATGTATCGCTTTGCATCCGCTTGCGCCCTGTCTGTCCCGGGCCACGAAAACGGGGATGGCGACGCCATCCAGGTCTGTTTGTTTTACGGGACCGAAATACCGGCCATCAAGCGACGCCGGATGCGGCGTCAGCAGGAAAAGCTCATCGCTTTCAAGCCGGACACAGCCATCCCACACAGGCAGGTTTCGGCCACTGGAATCGACAATCAGCGCTTCCGCCACAACTTCATCATTGATCAGAATGTCGCGTCCGGTCCGGCAGATTTCATCGCCGGGACCCCCGGCAATCTGTTTCAATAACGGCCAGTCTTCGCCAACAAATTCATGCTCCTGCGCCCAGTTCGCTTGCACGCTCTGGCTGGAGACGACGACCCATCGGCCAGGGGTGAAGGGCGCGTCGCTCAGCCAGTAAAGCCCTGTCGGTGCGCTCGCGGTCCGGTTCCAGATCAAGCGATCTGCGGGGTCGAGAACCAGACCGAAAAAGACAAGACCGGCGCTAAATCCTGTCATCCAAAGCGTGCGCTTTTTCATTCCGGCTTCTGCAGGCGTTCGGATGTGGACGCATAGGAATTGCGCTCTGACCAGCGGATGAGATCGGGTTTCGGATAGAAGACCCGCGCGCCATGTTTGCGGTAAATCGGCCCGCGTCCCTCGCAGCGATAATGGTCAAGCGTTGAGCGTTTCAGCCTCAGAAATTCTGCCGCTTCCTCGACACTCAAAAGCTCCGGCCAGCCATCGTTTCGGCGATCATTTCGTCTGTTTTTCGTCATTGTACACAGTGTCCTTTCATCACTTTTGAGACGAAAGGATTGGCGGAGATTGCGGGATTTTGCAGAGGGAAAATGGATCACATGAATTTTCCCCCGACGTTTTAACCAAGGAAAAAGCATAAAAAAACCGCCCCGGAGAAAGCCTCCGGGGCGGCGTTATGGTTGGTGTTTCGGCGTCTAGCCCTGCGGGTTCCAGAGGATGACGTGGCGGCCATCCTTATCCTTGACCGGGGCGAGGTTCGCATAGATTTTGCGCGGGCCGATCATCGGGTCTGCGAGGGTGAGCGAGACATATTCGCGGCCCGAAGACTTCGCGGTGCGGACCCAGCCGCCGCCAATATCGGAGCCTTTCTCTCCGGCATAGACCCTGAAATCGGGCTGTTTGTCGGCGGTCTTTTCGTCATTTTTGATGATGCGGATCGGCGTGTTGAGGCTCATCATGGCAAGTGCGCCTTCAAAGCCTGTGTCTGTTTCGCTGACATATCCAAGTGCGTTAGCCATTTTCATATCTCCTTTTGGCTTCGTGTCGCGGGCGCCCCGATGGCTCCGTTGACGCTGACCTAAAGGGACGGCGGGCGGCAGGTCTGAACCGCGAAGCGGGCGCAGCAAAGCGGAGCACCGCCCGGTGGCGGAAATTTGATTCGCGGTGAATGCGCGTTCGGTCTTCTTCAGACCGAACAGCAGAGGAAATTTCTGGCGATGGGCGGTTTCATGGCCCGCAGGCGGTCGTCCAGGTCAGGCAAGGAAACGGGGCCGCTCGGGGCGTCCTTCGTGCAATGCCAGAGGTGTTTGCAACTGGCAGGCACGCCAATATGTCAGGAACAAACAGGGCAGTTGGTAAGGAAACCACCCATGTCGTTTCGCGAGCTTGCTTCCGCGCCACCAACAGGAAAAGACCGCCCGGCAAAACTGCCGGACGGTCCCGAACCATGCCGCTTACGGGAGGCGTGTCAGGCGGCGATGGCTGTCTTTGCTTCCGGGGTTTCGAGCGAAGCCCTGTCCTCGCTGTCCTCGAACAGACCCCTGACGGCCTCCCACGCTTCGGCGGGCGGGCATGGCGCGCCGTCAAGATAAGAGGATGGCGACTGCCGCATCCAGCGGGGCCGCCAGTCCGGGTCGGGGTCGCATCCATGCCCGGCGATGCGGTTGCGGATGACGGATTTCTGCGCCTTTCCGGTATCGGTCAGGACAGACCGGGCCGTGGATGGCGAGGCGATTTCAGCGACCACTTCATTGATGACGCGCTTGTCGCGCAGCAAGTAAAAGAACGCCTCATCGGGCGACCACAGCGCGGCAAAATCCGTGTCCGTCACATGTGCGGCGGCTTCGACGGCGGGCGAACCTGCCTGCAGGGTTTCGCCCATTGCGACGGCGAGAACATGCAGCACCTCTTCATCACTGAGCGCCAGAAGCCGGGCGAAGGTCTCGCAAGGGTCGGCGGGAAAAGCATTCTCCGCCACCAGCGAACCGTCTTGGTCATCCTGCCCAATCAGCGCCTTGGCCTTGGCGCGGTGCGCGGCGAACTTCACTTCCCCTGCCGAAGCCGCGAGGCTTTCCGCGGTCGCTTCCTTCCGTGTGCGCTGCTGCTCAACGTCCAGCCGCCAGTTATCCGAGCGGGTGACAAGATGGGCGACGGCGAGGCGCAGCGCGACGCCGGGCGCATCGCACAGACTCGCCCTGACGGCGGCGTGACGGTGCAGCGCGACATATTCCGCCAAGGGACCGGACATTTCCGGTTTTGGGGCGGGCTTGCCGTTCTCGCCATCGCCGCCCCGGCCAAGGATACGCTCGATTTTCTCGATGTCCTTTGATGGCAGATAGCCTTCATGGGCCGTGACAGAGCCGTCATGGCGGGTCTCGATATAGACCTTGCCGCCGTCTTTCCGGCTGCGCTTGCCATGCTCCCATGTCAGGAAGTGCGCGCCCCGTTCCAGCACGACGGTTTCGGCCCAGCCCTCATTCCGGTAGCGTTCGGCCATGTCGGCGATGGCCTCATTCTGGCAAGTCCAGAACAGGTCAGCGTCCCCGAAAATGGCAGTCTCGCCGAACAGGTCGGTCAGCACGGTCCCGTCATAGGCTTCCAAATCGAACAGCGCCTTGTCGGTGGTGATGCGGCCGCCGCCTGTGAGCCAGTCTTTCAACTGCTCGCCGCGCGGGGCGTATTCGTCTTCCGCGTTCAACAGGGTCAGCCAGTCTTCCTGCTGCTCTTTTGTGGCGAGCGTCAGGGCGTAAAGCGTCCGCTTGTCGATGATTTCGGCCCTGTAGAGCGCCTTGATATCATCGGTGAGCGCCGTCAGCGCCAGCACCCGGCGCACCATGAGTTCGGTGACGCCGAAGCGCTCTGCAATCACCGTGACGGTCTCGCCTTTTGAAGCAAGCCGGGCGAAGACGTCATATTGCAGAAACTCGTCGGCTGGAAGGTGGGTGGTGTTCTCGACAAGGGTCGCTTCCAGCGCGGCAATGTCATCGCCGGATTGCATAACGAGACAGGGCGCTTTCTGCGCCTTGCCTGTCTCCTTGGCGAGGCGTTTGAGGGCGAAGAAACGGCGGCGTCCGGCGACAACGCCATACTTGCTACCTTCCTTGCGGACCAGCATGGTCTGCAAGACGCCGCGCGACTTTATCGACGGATAGATGTCGGAAATGTCGGGCGCTTTGCGCCCGTGGCGCATATTGAGCCGGGACACTTTCATGTCGGTGATAGGGATATGTTTTAACTGCATGGCGTTGCCTCCTTCATGATGTGCAGTTGGTGGGATGCCCCGTGCGTCAGCGCACAGGGCGGTTTTCAAGCCAGAGGCGGTAGGCGCGATGCGCCGCCCCCTCGCTCTCGAAAATGTGGAAACAGCCGCAGACCAGCACGGCCCATGCGCCAATGTCTTCGGCGTCAAGCGATGCAAGCGCCGCGTCGAGTCGGCTGATGCGAAAGGGCGGATTCGTTCGGCAGACAAAATGTCCCCCGGACCTTTTGTTTATCTGCCTCACCATGGCGCCGCTTCCATCGCTGCGGCAGCGCTGCAGGGGTCCGGCGCGGCATAAGCGAGAATGTAATCAGCCGCCTTGGAAGCGAGCGACGCGGCGCGAAAAATGGCGCGCTTGTCCTCGCGCAATACTTCCAGCCAAGAACCGATGTAATCCGTATGCCGCACGGTCGGGGCGATGGACTGGTCCGCGCAGATGAACGCACTGGCGAGTTCCGCCACCAGTTCCTCGCGGGCGTAATCTTTGGTGCCGAATGCGCCTTTCAGGTCGCGGGCGAGGCGTTTCGGGTGCCCGGTCCAGTGGCCAAGCTCATGAAAGCAGGTGCGGTAATAATTGATCTGGTCAAAGAAAGCAGGCTGCGGCGGAACCTGAATGAAATCCCTGGACGGAACATAATAGGCGCGGTCGCCGCCAATCCTGAAATCCGCGCCCGTCGCTGTAATCAGCGCTTCGGCGCGGGGGATAATCTCGCGCTCCGGCAAGTCGGGCGCGTTGGCGGTCAGGTCTTCGGGCAGGCCGTCGCACTGGTCTGCATTGAACACGGTATAGCGTTTGAGAAACGGCACCGTGCCCGGCGACTCGCCCGTCTCGCGCACACGTTCCCGTTCGGCTTTCGGGGTGAAGCGGTCGGCATAAACAACCGTCGTGCCGCGCTCGCCTTTGCGAACACACCCGCCAAGTGACAGCGCCTGTTTGAAGGTCAGCCATGTCTGACAGGAACGGCTTTGCTCAATCGCCGCGCCCCATAAAAGCAGAATATTGATTCCGGAATAGCGCCTGCCCGTCGCGCCATTCTCGGGCAAGCCAAGCGGAGTAGCCCCCTCCACCCCGCCCCAAGGCTGCACCCAAGGCGCGCGCCCCTGTTCCAGTTCCGCGATGATGTTATCCGTGACCTCTGAATAAAGGTCTTTCCGCGTGTTTCGTTGTCTGCGGCGCTGCGCCATCTCTGCCTCCTCTGACCCCCGCTTTTTTCCCGCAAGGCGGGGGCGGTGAGAGGCCGCTGGCCAGATGGCGTCAGGCGTGAGCGGAAGGGGTCAGGTAGGAGGCCGCAGGCACATAGACGATCTTCAAGACGCCGCCCCCCTTCCGGGAGCGCCGCCATCTGGCATGCGCGCCTCCGCCCCCGCCTGAGAGGGAAAAAAGAAGCAAACATGCCGGCGCGCCAGCGCCGACCGAATCCTTCACAACACTGCTTAAAAACTGCGCCAGGGATGAAAGCCCGAAGGGCCGGGACGGCGCGCAGCGATGGCCTGGTTCACGCCAGCCCGGCCGGCGAAGGCCGGGGCGCCCTTTCCTTGGTCGAACAGCCGAACACCGCCCTTAGAAAAAACGCCGCGTTCGCTGCTTATAGGCGCAATACTCATCCCCATACTGGCGTTCCAGCCAGGGCTCTTCTATCCTCGGAGCGAGCCAGTACATCGCTGCCCATAAAGACAGCAGAAACGTTACGCGCAAATCGTTCAAGATGATCGCCCAGCCCAGCAGACCAAGCCAGGTCACGACATAGATCGGGTTCCGGCTGAAACGAAACCAGCCATCTGTCACCAGCCCCCGCGCTTCGCCGAAGGCATTGCGCCAGCCCATCTGGATTGAGATCCAGAAGGCAAGGCCAATACCCGTGACCGCCAGCACGCCGCCGACACCTTGCCGGGCCATGGCCCCCGCATCCTCCGCCGGCTCAAAAACGAGGATGGAGAGCGCAACAAGCGGGTATAGAAACAAACGAAAAAAGGCCCAGAACGTCCGGTATTGCCAGCTCCGTTTTTCCGGAGGCGGAAAAAACTGAAAATCGCGTCGGAACAGCGATACCGCACACAGCGAAAAGATCGCTGCCGCTCCGGACACTGACAATCCGAACGCCAGCCATTCCATCCATAGGGGTGTATTGAACACAGGCGCGCCTCCTAAATCCAGCGCCGCGTGCGGATACGGTAGGCGTCAAACGCTTCACCGAATCTCGCCTGCAGCGCGCGCTCTTCCGGTTTGATCTGAAACTCAGTCATCAGCCAGACAAAGAGAATTGGAGCTACGAAAGCGGACAAATTGCCCATCAGAAACGCGCCGCCTGTCAGAATGGCCGCCATGGCCAAATACATCGGATTGCGGCTGATGCGGTAAAGCCCTGTGGTGACCAGCGTGGCAGCCTCTTCAGGGGCGAGCGGATTGACGGTTGTGCGGGCGCGGATGAATGCGCCGAGCGCGAGCGCCAGAATGGCCATGCCAGCAGCGATGAAAAGCAACGCCGCCGCAGAACGCCACACGCCTTCGAACGCCAGAAAAGGCGTGACAGAGGACAGTCCCCAGCCGATCGCACCGCAGATCAGGACCTGAACAAGAGGTGGAATGCGCAGGCTCATGAGGACGATTCGACCGGAGTCGCATGCGACGCGCCGGTTGTGTTCAGTTCCCGCAGGGCCTGCAGCGTGATGGCGCTCGCCGATTTCAGGAACAGGCCCGCCAGAAGGGCGGCGACAAGCAGGTCCGGCCAGGCCGTTCCGGTCAGCGCGACAACCCCGCCAGCGACGATCACGCCGACATTGCCGATGGCGTCATTGCGCGAGCAGAGCCAGACCGAACGCACATTGCTGTCGCCGTCGCGCCAGCGCAGCAGTATCAGCACGCTCGCGACATTGGCGGACAGTGCCAGAAAGCCGACCACTCCCATGGTTGCGGCTTCCGGCGGCGCGCCGTTCATGACCCTCAACACGGTCATGCCGAGGACGGCGATCGCGATCGCTGCGAGCGAGGCGCCTTTGATCAGCGATGCAAGCGCCCGCGTCCTCAGGCTCGCCCCGATAACGAAGAGGCTGAGCGCGTAGGTCGCCGTATCGCCTGCGAAGTCGAGTGCGTCGGCTTTGAGGGCCTGAGAGCCCGACATTATCCCCGCCGTCATTTCAAACAAAGAACATGACCGCATTGATGGCGATGACGGCCATCAGAGCCCGCTTATAAGCAGGCGAAACCCCATCAAATGTTTTGTCCTCACAGCAACCCGACATCTTCTAATCCTATTCCCCATTGACGATTCTCGAAGAAACCCTACAGTCTACAGCGACTATAGAGGCAAGACTTTTCTTTGGAGCCCGGAATGACGCAGATGACCATTGGTCGTTTATCGAAAGCGGCGGGCGTGAAAGTGACAACCATACGCTATTATGAATCGATTGATTTGATGGGCGAGCCGGACCGAAGTTCGAGCGGCCAACGGCTATATGGCGATGAGGCCGTGCAGCGTTTGTCGTTCATACGGCATGCCCGTGATCTTGGTTTTCCGATGGAGGCCGTTCGTGAAATGATTGATCTGCAAACTCAGCCGGATCAGGATTGCACGGCCGTGGACGCGATAGCCCGTGAACAGCTTGCAGATGTGCGCAAACGCCTGACGCAGCTTGAAGCGCTTGAGGCGGAGCTCAAACGGATGATTACGTGCTGCGAGGGCGGCCGGGTTGACACGTGTCGGATCATTTCAACGCTCAATGATCATAGCGAATGCATCGCAGATGCGCATGAGCGGCTTTCGACCTTTTGAGCAAACCGCTTGACCCTACAGTGACTGTAGATGGTAATTCTCTTCCATTATTGAAAGCACCTCCCGATAAATTTGGATGGGCGAGACTGAATGGAACAACGACAAAGCATACGTGTAGTCTCTCAATTGAGAGCATTGTCATGAGCAAAACATCTACCTCCCCAACAGCAGGCTCCGACACTTCGCTCCCGTTTCGTTACCGGGTATCAGGAATGGATTGCGCGCGAGATGCTGCCGAAATCGAACGGGCGGCTCAATCGGCTGGTGTCGCCCCAAAAGCCGTCAAAGTTTCGGCTGCGACACATATTATGACGCTATGGGTTTCAGAGTCCCAACTTCCAGAAATCGAACTTGGCGTCGCCAAAACCGGTTACGGCTTCGAGAGAATTGCGCCAGGCGATGATGGCCCCGCCGCCTCACAAACCCAAAAGAATCCGGAGTATTTACGCGCCCTTTGGATCGTAATTTTCCTGAACGTTGGTTATGGAATTGTGGAAATGATCGCGGGTTTTTTCGCCGGTTCACAGGCGTTAAAAGCTGATGCGTTAGATTTTGTCGGTGATGGTCTCATTACATTCCTCGGCGTGCTCGCAATCGGCTGGAGTCTTGCCTGGCGCGCTCGTTCAGCCATGATTCAAGGCGTATTCCTAGCTTTGCTTGGCTTCGGCGTACTCGCGAATACGGTGTGGCGTCTTCTTAATCAAACGATACCTGACGCTGCCCTGATGGGCATGTTCGGGCTCATCGCGCTCGTCATAAATGTCATCGCCGTCTTACCGCTACTCCCTCACCGAAAAGGCGACGCTAATGTCCGCGCGGTTTGGTTGTTTTCACGTAATGACGCCATCGGGAACGCGGCCGTAATTGTGGCAGCAGGTTTGGTCGCCTGGCTCGGTCACGGTTGGCCCGATCTCGTGGTTGCAGTCGGGATCGCCGGGCTATTCCTGCATTCTGCATGGGCAATAATTCGCGATGCACGCAACGACCTCAGAGCCGCAATATGACCATTCAGAAGATTGGATTCATCATTGGTCTGGGCGTTCTGGCGATAGATCAACTCACTAAAGCACTTATCCTCAATATTGATGCCCTGGATAACGGTGTGACGGTCCTTCCATTCTTCAACATTGTGCGGCTCAAGAACAATGGTATCAGCTTTGGTCTTCTAGGCAGCCTGCCTCCCTGGCTCCTTACTCTAGCCGCTCTATCGATCGTCGCGGTTTTATTCTATTGGTTATGGCGCACCGCTGATCGCCAGATCGCAACCGCACTCGGGCTGATTACAGGTGGAGCACTCGGAAACATAGTCGATCGCGTGCGACATGGAGCGGTGACCGATTTTTTAGATTTTCACATCAATAACTACCACTGGCCCGCGTTCAACTTCGCCGATAGCGCGATTGTCTGCGGTGTCGGCTTACTGTTGATCTCTGAGTTACTCACGAAGCCACGACGGACGGATAATGCTGAACAAAAATAGCGGCTGATTAATCTGGCCCATGCTTAATAGTTGTCGATGTAAGAATTCGCTTGCCCCTACAGCCACTGTAGGGGCTATAAAACCGACATGATCAAATTCGATTCACTTCGCGTTGGCCTCGCAATGGCCGCCTCAGCGCTCGTAGCAAGCTGCGCCAGCTTTGCCGATCCGCTCACTGAGACGCTACAACCGCTCGGGGCCTGGGCCAGCGGGACCGACGGTGACGCCTGTGAAACCGCTCCGATTACTTATTTTTCATCGGATGGGGTCGTGCTTGTCCTCCTCAGCGCCAAAGGGCCGGTCCATGCGATTGGCAGTTGGGACCGCAACGGCGACGTGCTGGCCATGACGCATAATGACTTTCCGCTCGATCCCAGCGGGCAATCAAAACCCGCTGTTGAACTCAGTATTATGACATTGGACGCTGATAGATTTGTCACCCGAAATGCCAAGGGCGATATTCGGGAACGCATTAAATGCAGCGAGATTGCGATAAAGACGGGTCATGACACTGAGCCGCACTAAATAAATGAATAGATTTAATGATTTTGACAATGAAATTGGATAGTCGTTGAGCGAATGAAAATTGTAACCGTCATATGCACCGCCAGGTTTTGGCTTGCGCTCATGTTGAGCGTGACCCTTGGTATGGGTGCAACGGCGGCCGATATTCATCCTGTGGACGCTGAAGAGATTGCCTGTATGACCGCAGACGCTGAAGCGCATCATGCCGCCGAAATCGGTGACACTGAAAATGATGATAGTGAGCAGCGTCCGGCCCACAAACATCATACTCATAGCTGCGGGCCATGCCATTTGCATATGGTGGGTATGAACAGCCTGACCTTCTCTTACGCTTTATCAGCTACATCGGGGCTTCGCCCCGGCGCAGACCAGCACGTTCCGCGCGCTGGTCCTCACGGTCTTTATCGTCCTCCGCGTGCCTAACCTGACTCTCTGAATCCGCGCCTTTTGCGCGTGGGTTTGATGTCGATTCAGGTTATCACAAGGAAGAATATCCCATGCCAAAATTCAAACAGGGCGCACTCTGCGTCCTGATCGCGGCTGCCTTTGCAGGCACAGCGGTCGCGGCCCCGTGCAACGGGCCAACAGGCAGCGCGCCGACCATCGTGCCCGATGCGCCGCTAACCCTCACTATGGCGCTCATGCAAATCCGTCATGCGTCCCCGGATGTCCGCCGGGCCGCACTGGAGACGCGCGCCAGCGCAGCCGAAGCCGATCAGGCTGGGCGCCGTCTTAATCCGTCAATCGGACTGGAAATTGAAAACTTCTCAGGCACCGGACCGCTCAACGGGTTTGACCAAACCGAAACCACGCTCGCCATTGAGCAGACATTCCAGCTTGGAGGTAAAAGAGCCAAGCGCGAGCGTGCCGCGCGGGCGCGGGCAGCGCTCGCCGACGCTGAATGCCGCGTCATATTAAGAGAGACCGAGCTAGAAGCAGCGCTGCTCTATCATGACCTGATCGCCGCGACAGAACTCGCAGCGCTGGCACGGGAGTCGGCGGATCTCGCCGTGTCTTTGGCTGAAACCGTTGCGAAACGTGTTGAGGCCGGCGCGGCCGCCCCGCCGGAGCGCTCGCGCGCCGAGGCAGATGCGGCTGCACTCAAAGCCGCCGCACTTGCCGCAGACGCTGAAATTGATCAACGCCGCTATGAACTCGCCGCGCTTTGGGGAAGCTCAACGCCGGTTTTTGCGCCCCCGCGCGCCATATTGTCTGATGAAAGTGAAATACTCTCAAAGACGCGCGGGCTTGACGAGCACCCGGCGCTCGCCGCGGCTAAAGCTGGAGCAACAGCCCGCGACGCTGAGCAGGACGCCGCCCGCGCGGCCGGTATTCCTGATGTCACGGTTAGTGCGGGCGTTCGCCAATTTGAAGAGACCGGCGACAATGCGCTCCTGGTCGGGGTCACCGTGCCGATTCCGCTTTTTGACCGTAACCGCGACGCCGCTCGCGCAGCGGGTTATCGCGCCGATGCCGAACGTATCAGCGCCGTCGCCGTTGAGGCCAGATTGCGGTCGCAGCAACAGGCCGCCGCCGCGCGGGTGCGCGCCGCCGAGGCCCGGCTGACGCTACTCGAACAGGAGGCGCTACCTGCGGCCCGTTCCGCCTACGACGCATCTGTTGAAGGCTACGCGGCAGGCCGGTTTGACCTCACATCAACGCTCGATACCCGTAAAGGGCTGATCGAGGCAGGCGTCAGCGTAATTGACGCGCGGCGTACCCTTAATGCGGACCTCATGCGTCTCAAAAGCCTGATCGGTGCCGCCCCGTTTAATGGAGACTTCCAATGAAACAGACACATATTTTGCCAACGACCATGATGGTTCTGGCCGTGATTTTGGCGGGATGCGGCAATGCAACCCCGGATACAAATCGGGTCGCTAGCGAAACCTCCGCCGCGACCGCTGATCACGATGATCACGATGATCATGCCGAAGAAAAAGCGGATCACGATGACCATGGCGAGACCGATCAAGATGATGAGCATGACGATCATGCGGAAAGTGACGGCGAGCCTGACGGCCATGATGATCATAGTGAATCCGAAGGCGACGTTGTAAAACTAACCCAGGACGCGGCCACTGAGGCCGGTATTGAAACAGCAATTGTTGCAGAGGGGGCGATTGCGCAATCTCTCAGCCTTCCGGCCGAAATCCGCTTTGACGCTGATCGTGTTGCCAATGTCTCGCCCAAGGTCAGCGGCGTAATTGGCAAACTCTATGCGAGCGAAGGGGATCACGTGGCACGCGGCGATACGCTGGCGCTGATCAAGAGCCGTGAACTCGCAGGTCTGAAAGCCGCTTGGCTCACGGCGGAAACGCGCAAAGCTCTGGCCAGTCAGGCGCTGGCCCGCGAGGAAAAACTGTTTGCGGACAAGATCACCTCGGAAGCCGATTTGCAAGCCGCGCGGGCGGAATTTGAAGCTGCGAAAGCCGATAGTGACGCGGCTGAAAATGAGCTCCATGCCGCAGGTGTCAGTCATGCCGCACTGGAGCGCATTTCCACGGCGGCTGACGGCGATAATGCCAATGCCTATCTGACAGCGCCGATTGCCGGAACGGTGGTGCGCCGCACGGTCATGCTGGGCGAAACGGTCTCAGCCGGGGATGCCGGCGCTGATCCGCTGTTCACCCTTGTCGACGATAGTGTCGTCTGGGCGGATATTGCCGTTTACAAACAGGACATCGCCCGCATTCGCGTCGGCGCTCCTGTCGCGCTAAAAACCGACAGCGGTGAAATCCTTGCGCAGTCCACAATTGCCTTTGTCTTGCCGGTCATCAGCGAAACGTCACGCACCGCGACGGCCCGCGTGATCGTTGACAACCCGGATGGCACACTGCGACCTGGTCAGTATGTCACGGCCGATCTCAGTGTTGGCACATCTGAGCAGGTTTTGCGCGTACCGGAAGCAGCCATTCAATTGGTTGAAGACAGACCTTCCGTGTTCGTCCCTGTCGAGGGCGGCTATGCACCGCGCGCAGTGATGACAGGCACCAAATCCGGCGGGTTTGTGGAAATCCGCTCCGGCCTAATGGCGGGTGAGGCAGTCGTGACAGACGGTGCCTTCACCCTCAAAGCTCAACTCGAAAAAGACGCCTTTGGCGATGGCCACGGCCACTAGGACATTTGATATGATAAATTTAATGCACCGTATCGCCGGAGGGCGGCTGCTCGCCGCCATCGCGGCGCTCGCCATGACCCTTGGCGGATTATTCGCGTTCAAGGCGCTACCCGTTGACGCCTTTCCCGATGTGACACCCTCACTCGTTCAGGTCTTCACAGAAACCGAAGGCCTCGCCCCAGAAGAGGTGGAGCGCTACGTGACCTATCCAATCGAGACCGCCATGTCCGGCTTGCCAAAGCTAGACCATATGCGCTCGGTCTCAAACTTTGGACTGTCCGTCGTTAACATCTATTTTGAAGACGGCACGGATGTCTATTTTGCGCGCCAGGTTGTTGGTGAACGCCTCGCCGAAGCGCGCGGCAATATCCCCGATGGCTTTGGTGACCCGCAAATGGGGCCGATTTCAACAGGTCTAGGGATTATTCTCTATTTCCGTCTCGAAGATGAGACCGGCGCGCGCGATCTTGTAGAAATGCGCGAAATCCAGGACTGGATCATCAAATACCAGCTTCAGACTGTGCCCGGCGTCACCGAAGTGCTGTCACTTGGCGGTTATGAAAAGCAGTATCAGGTCAGGCTCGATCCGGACGCGCTATTGGCTTACGACATCCAGATTGGTGATGTGATGACCGCCCTTGAGCGCGGCAACAAGACCGAAGGCGCACAATTTCTCGAAATCGGGGCCGAGCAATATACGGTCCGCGGCGTCGGACTGGCGCGATCGGTTGAAGATCTTGCGGAAATTGTCGTCAATGTCGATGATGGCCGCCCCGTGCGGGTACGCGACCTCGGTGAAATCATTGTCGGCGGCGGGGTACGCCAGGGCCTGGCCACCGCCAATGGCGAAGGTGAAGTGGTCGCGGGACTGGTGCTCAAACTCTATGGCGCCAATACGTCCGATGTGATTGCGCGCGTTCAGACACGCTTTGAGGAAATCAACAAAAACCTGCCGGAAGGCGTCAACGCCGTGCCCTATTATGATCAGGGAACACTGGTCAACAAAGCTGCCGCCACGGTGACAACGGCGCTGTGGCAGGGCGCGCTACTCGTCGCACTGGTCGTTTTCGTCTTTCTGGGCGGCTGGCGTCCAAGCCTGGTTGTTGTCCTTTCTATTCCATTTTCCGTGGGCTTTGCCTTCATCGCGATGCAATGGCTCGGCATCAGTGCCAACCTCATGTCGCTGGGCGGCGTGGCCATTGCCATTGGCATGATGGTGGATGGGGCTATCGTCATCGCAGAAAATGTCGACCGGGGATTCCGGGAAAGCGATCCGTCTGTCGATCAGAGAGATGTTGTGGCGCGCTCGGCTGCGGAAGTCATAGCGCCGCTAATTGCGGCCGTTGCGGTGGTGATCGTCGTCTTTCTGCCGCTTTTCTCGCTGCAAGGCGTGGAAGGTAAAACCTTCCGGCCTCTGGCAGCCTCCGCGGCGCTCGCCATGACGGGGTCATTGTTCTACGCCGCGCTGATTGCGCCATCGCTCGCAAATGGGGTCATGCGTCGGAGCAAAAAGCCGCGTGAGGACCGTCCGGGATGGATTGCCCGCACGGTCAGCCAAGCCGCCGGATTCTTCGTTCGCCAGCGTTTGGCGGCGATTGCTCTGGCCGCCATCCTCCTCGTAGCGGGCGGACTGGCCGGATCGCGCCTCGGGTCTGAATTTACTCCTTCGCTTGAAGAAGGTGATGTTCTACTCCGCGTGACCATGGCACCATCTATCTCTTTGACAGAAGCGGCGGAAACGACCACCCGCGTTGAGAAAAGGCTTCTGACGGCCTTTCCGGAAATCAAGTCTATCGTGACCCGAATCGGTCGCGGTGAGGTCGGGGCCCACGCCGACCCGACCAATAGTGCGGAAGCTTTTGTTGAACTCAATCCGAGGTCGGAGTGGCGCAAAGGCTTGTCGCCGGAGAACTTGCGCACAGCGATATCGGAAAATCTCGAAGGTGTGCCCGGTATTGTCGTCAATATCGGTCAACCTATCGCGATGTCTGTTGATGAGCTTTTGACCGGGACGCGCGCAGAACTTGCCGTGAAAATTTTCGGGCCGGACAGTGATGTCCTGTTGAAAAAGTCACAAGAGCTACAGGCCATCTTGCAACAGGTCGATGGGGCAGCTGAAGTTCAGGCTGACCAGATTACAGGGGCGCCACAACTCGTGGTGCGTGTCGATCGCGCGGCCCTCGGGCGGTATGGTCTCGATGTTGAGGACGCGCTTGACGCCTTGCGGACCTCGGTCGGCGGCGCAGAAGCCGGCGCTCTGTTTGAAGGCGTTCGGCAATTCCCGATCGTCGTGCGGTTTCATGAAGAGAGCCGCGATACAGCCGAAGCCATCCGCCGTTTGGTGCTGGAATCGCCGACCGGCGCACGTGTCACGCTGGAAAGCGTGGCCACTATCGAGACCGTGATTGGTCCGCGCCAGATCACGCGAGAGGATGGCGAGCGCTTTATCACTGTCCAATCCAATGTGCGGGGCCGTGACATCGGGTCTTTTGTAACGGAGGCGCAAGCTCTGACGGACGCCAATCTTGACCTGCCTGCAGGCTACCGCGTTGTCTGGGGCGGTCAGTTTGAATTGCAGCAACAGGCCAATGCTCGGTTCGCAGTTGTGATACCAATCACGCTCGGCATTGTATTGCTGATCCTGCTACTGACATTCGGACGGCTTAAATCGGCAATTCTCATACTGCTGAACATCCCCCTGGCGTTAACCGGAGGCGCGCTCGCACTCTGGATTACAGGCCTGCCTGTCTCGGTTCCCGCGACGGTTGGTTTCATCGCGTTGTTTGGTATCGCACTTGGCAACGGGATGGTCCTGGTGAGCTTCATGGATGATTTCGCCCGCGCCGGGCGGGACCGGGATGCGCTCGCAATCGATGCGGCTGGGATGCGCGCCAGACCCGTTCTGATGACGGCGATGACAACCGCTTTGGGACTTGCGCCCTTGCTGTTTGCGACTGGCGTCGGCGCCGAAGTACAGCGGCCTCTGGCAACTGTCGTCACAGGCGGGCTTGTCTCTTCAACTCTGCTGACGCTGCTCGTGATGCCGGCATTGCATCGGTGGTTCTCGCCAAAACCTGACTCGCATCATTCGCTACTGGAAACACGGCACAACCCCGAAACTGTGCCAGCGGAATAAATCACTCCGCCTTGGCGGTGTAATCCGCCAAGGCGTCACTTTTTTGGAGACGCTTATGTCACCCCCGAAACACTCAAATCATGATCATGACACTGACAGTCATGGTCATGACCATGGCGATGTCATTAGCCGTATAGTGGGCCCGCGCGCGGAAATCATCTTTGCCGGGCTAGCTGGACTTTGCCTGCTGGCAGGCTGGCTCGGACCCAAACTTGGGTTTCTACCGGACCCCATCGGATTTGGCTTCCTGCTCGCGGCTTACTTTTTCGGCGGTTATTTCGTGCTGCGTGAGGCCATGGGTAAAATACTCAAAGGCCAGTTTCAGATCGACTTTCTGATGCTGGTGGCTGCTACGGGCGCCGCCATTCTCGGCGAATGGGCGGAAGGTGCTTTTCTTCTCTTCCTGTTTGCCATTGGCCATGCCCTTGAAAACTATGCCATGGCCCGGGCGCGCAATGCGATTTCGGCTTTGTCGGATCTCACTCCGGATGAGGCGCTTGTCCGTAGGGGTGAGACGACAGAAACCATTGCGATTGACGAGTTAGTTGTCGGCGATGTCGTTGTGGTGCGTTCCAATGAGCGCTTGCCAGCCGACGGATTTGTGGTCAGCGGACAAAGCGCCGTCAATCAGGCGCCCATTACAGGCGAAAGCGCGCCCGTAGACAAAAGACCCGTGGCTGACCGCGAAAAGGCAGCTGCTAATCCTGACGCGCTGAAGGCCGAAAGCCGCGTGTTCGCGGGGTCAATCAATGGGTCCGGCAGTCTTGATATAGAAGTGACCAAATTGTCGGGCGAGACGACGCTGGCCCGCGTTGTCACCATGGTGAGCGAGGCTGAAACACGCCAGTCACCGACCCAGAGTTTTACCAAAAAGTTCGAGCGCATATTTGTGCCGTGCGTCATTGTTCTGGCGGTTGTTACGTCGCTGGCCTTCCTTGTTTTGGACGAGACGGCTTCCGAAAGCTTCTACCGAGCCATGGCTGTATTGGTGGCGGCAAGCCCCTGCGCGCTGGCCATTGCAACCCCAAGCGCCATTCTCTCCGGCGTGGCCCGCGCCGCGCGCGGCGGCGTGTTGATCAAGGGCGGCGCGCCGCTTGAGGCGCTCGGACGGCTCGACGCCATCGCCTTTGACAAAACAGGCACACTGACGGAGGGCGAGCCGCGCCTAGTGGATATTGTGCCTTTCGGCGATGTCGATGAAGACACTTTGCTCAGGGTTAGCGCCGCTGTTGAAACGCTGAGTGATCATCCGCTGGCCGAGGCCGTGGTGCGCGATGCGAAAAGGCGCCTCGGATCAATCCCCGACAGCGCAACCGATTTTACAAGCATAACCGGTCGCGGTGTTTCCGCCATGTATGATGGCCAGATTGTGCATATCGGCAAATCGGCCTTGTTTGATGAGGTGGACGGCAAGCCAGTGCCCGAGGACTTGGCAGAGCGCGTCAATTCGCTGTCGGCCGATGGCCGCACAACGATGATTGTGCGCCATGGTGAGCGCTATCTGGGCGTAATCGGTCTGATGGACACGCCGCGCGAGGCCGCGAAAAGCGTCATAGCGCGGCTGCGCGACATCGGTGTGACCCGCATGATGATGATTTCGGGCGATAATCAGAATGTGGCAGATGCTGTCGCGCGAGACGTTGGGCTGGACGAGGCCTTCGGCGATCTCATGCCCGATGACAAAGTCACCAAGATCAAATCGCTCAAGCAAGGCCGCGGCGTCGCTATGGTTGGGGACGGCGTCAATGATGCGCCTGCCATGGCTAATGCGACTGTCGGTATTGCCATGGGAGCGGCGGGCTCAGACGTTGCGCTTGAGACCGCTGACATTGCCCTCATGGCTGATGATCTTGAAACGCTGCCATTTGCCGTCGGATTGAGCCGGGCGACCAGTCGCATTATCCGGCAAAATCTTTGGGCGAGCCTCGGCATCGTCGCCTTTCTTATTCCCGCGACGCTTTTCGGTCTCGGGATCGGGCCCGCTGTCCTCATTCACGAAGGTTCAACTTTGATCGTCGTGTTCAACGCTTTGCGACTACTTGCGTTCCAGGATCGCGAGCATTGATGAAACTGAAGGTCATCTGGTGCCGAATTCAATCAAACGCCCTGGTGCCGCCAGCGCGGCTCAGTGTTTCTGACTAAAACTGAAAAGTAATCATTCACAAAAGTAGTCTACGTATGTCGATGAATAATTTGCGGAACTTGTTCATTACGGGGACCTTAGCCGCCTCGCTCGCGGGATGCGCGTCGGCCCCAAAAGCTTTCCAACCATTAGATGTCATCGAAGCTGAAGCGGTCCGTGCCGAGTGCGGACTCATCCTACCGGCTTCCAGACTCAAGAGCGGCGGAGACTTCAGGCGACGGGCATATCAGACCTGCAAGAGCGACGTTCTAAGAGAGCTTGCCCGCAATGAGTGAAGACTTCACTCATGCGGCACGCTGATTAAACCCCAGCTGTGCGCCGAGAAGTTCAACCAGATAGCCGCCATCCCGCAGCCCCTCCGCCTTTTTGATAATGTAGCGGATGGCGTCCCGCATGGTGCCGGTTTCATCGCTCCACTCGGCATCGACGGCCGCTTTGCCGTTGAGAACAATGGCGATTTCGCGCCGTGACATGCCAAGCTCAAGACAATCGAGGGCGACCAAACCGTCACGCAGGATTTGCGTGGTTTTGGTCCAGAGCGGCGCCTCGGGCACGCTGCCTTCCTCGATCAGGGCAAGTGCGGCTTTCTGCGCTTTCAGTTTGCGCTCATAGGCTTTGAGATCAGAGATGGTCAGTTTCATCCGAACAGGTTCGAGCCCCAGAATCGAAACGCCGGTGCAGCGCACCTGCACGACGCAGCCCTTGCCGCGGATCAGAAGAAATTCGCGGGCCTGCAAATCGGTAATGTGGGTGATTTGGCAAATTGGAACCGTGCTGTCCCAGATATCACAGCTTTCGCCCGGCGCCCGTGGTGAGCAGTTCACTTCCACCTGATCGGGAAACACATGCTTGTTCCAGACCGCATCGGCTTCAAACCCATTAAGGTCTGGATCGGGCATGAACATAAGGCCCCAGCGGTGAGCGAGGCGCTGCGGGTTGCGGGGCTTCAAGAGACGAATATCGGCGCAAGGCGCTTTCATTTCAGATACATCGTCGTCCGACCGCGCCTCTGCATCGCGTCTGAGGTCGGGATTGCGCCTTGCATATTCCCATGCCCAGCGATCAGGCGACAGGCGCGAAAGGTAATCGTAGCGCGCCAGGACGCCTTCCGAACTCAAGGTAAAAGTCTTCATCATCAGCTCCCTTCACAGGGGAATTCAGCAAGATGAGTGCCAACCTGAAATTGAAGACTGAATTCATACGCGCAGATTACTTAATGCATGAACAGCATCTTACGGGAATAATTTGAGCATCTGATCACTATTCAAACTCTCCTCATGAGGGATTTTTACAGTCGCAACCTGTAGCAATAGTTACAGGTTCGCGTTTGCATTCATCTGCAGCAGGTCGCGGGGCGTTGCTGGATATGGCCCGCAGTCCCACTCCCCGAAAATCGCATGGGCTGTCAGGCTTTGGTCACTCGGAAACGTGAGTGACAGGAGCCTTATGAAATGGACAAGCCCGCGCACCAAAGCGAAACAGAAGACCGTCGCAGCGCAATGCTGCGCACCGCGTTCTGTTCTGTGGTGCGCGAAGCGCTGGAAGCGCCAGATACGATCGAAATCATGGCCAATCCTGATGGATCGGTCTGGATCGAGAAGGCTGGCATCGGCCTCATCATCTCTGAACACACTCTCCCGTCTTCCGACCGCGAGCGCGTCATCCGGCTCGTGGCCTCTGGGGTGGGAGTAGCCGCAAACCGCACCTCCCCGATTATCTCTGCTGAACTCCCCGGCAGCGGCGAGCGGTTTGAAGGGCTTCTCCCACCCGTCTCAACCGCGCCATGTTTCTCCATCCGCAAGCCTGCGACCACACCGTTTGAACTCGGCGACTATGTCACCCAGGGCGCGCTGGCGCCTGCGCTGGCCCAAGCGCTCAAGGACGCGATTGCAACGCATGCGAACATTCTGATCGCCGGCGGCACGTCCTCTGGCAAGACGACATTTACCAATGCCTTGCTGGCAGAGCCCTCACTACATGACGACCGCATCGTCATCCTTGAAGACACGCGGGAGCTGCGCTGCGCCGCACCCAATGTCGTCCAGCTCAGAACCCATCGCGGCAGCACCAGCCTGCAGGACCTTGTCCGCTCGACCCTGCGCCTGCGCCCCGACCGGATCATTATCGGCGAAGTGCGCGGGGCTGAAGCGCTCGACCTGCTCAAAGCCTGGAACACCGGCCATCCCGGCGGGATCACCACGCTGCATGCGAACTCCGCCCACGGCGCGCTAGCGCGGCTTGAACAGCTGACACTGGAAGCCACACCGCGCGCGCCCTTCGACCTCATCGCAGAGGCGATTGACGTCGTCGTGTTCATGAGCCGCGCGGGCGGCCAGCGCCGCGTTGAAGAGGCACTCCGCGTCACCGGCTTTGACGGCGAGGGCTACCAGACCCAGCCGCTCGTCTCCCGCTCTTTGTCCCTCGTCCAACATGGAGAAACACTATGACCCTCTACACCCACCTTCAGACCGTAAACCGAACGGTTCAGGTCGCGGCCTGTATCGGCCTCGGCCTGATGATCGCCGGTCCCGCCCATGCAGCAGGCTCCGGCATGCCCTGGGAAGGTCCGCTCGATCAGATCCTGCAATCTATTGAAGGGCCCGTCGCGCGGATCGTCGCGGTGATCATCATTACGCTGACCGGTCTGACCTTGGCTTTCGGAGAGACCAGCGGCGGGATGCGAAAGCTGATCCAGATTGTGTTCGGTCTTTCGATCGCCTTCGCCGCCACCAGCTTCTTCCTGACTTTCTTCAGCTTTGGCGGCGGAGCGCTGGTCTAGTGGCGGAAGGCTATGAAATCCCCCTCCATCGCTCGCTGACCGAGCCGATCCTGATGGCGGGCGCACCGCGCACGGCCGCCATCGCCATCGGGACGCTCGCTGCCGCGGTCGGCCTTGGGCTCCAGCTCTGGATACCGGGCCTCGTGCTCTGGACCGTCGGGCATTCAGCGGCCGTGTTCATGGCGCGGTCTGATCCGGATTTCATGGCCGTTGCGAGCCGTTCGACGCGCCACAAGGAGCATCTGACATGCTGAACTTGCGTGAATATGCCGACACACCAACGCTTCTCGCCGACTATCTACCATGGGCCTGTCTCGTTGCGCCGGGCGTCGTCCTCAACAAGGACGGCAGCTTCCAGACGACATTCAAATATCGTGGCCCTGACCTTGAAAGTTCGACCGAGGAAGAACTCGTCTCGGTTATGGCCCGGGTCAACAATGTCCTGCGCCGGTTTGGCTCAGGCTGGGCGCTCTTCTTCGAGGCGCAGCGCCACGAGGTGCATGACTATCCGGAGGCGGAGTTTCCAGATGCGCTGTCCTGGCTCATCGATCAGGAACGCGCGCTGCAAGCCGAAGAAAGCGGCGCCCGGTTCGAGAGTGCCTACTATCTAAACCTCCTCTGGCTACCGCCTGCCGATGCGACGGGCCGCGCCGAGAAGGCGCTGATCCAGCGCGCTGAGACCGAAGATGCCGCGACCTGGCGGCACCGGCTGGAGACGTTCCAGCAGCACGCGGACCGCGTCTTCGATCTCCTTTCCACCTGCCTCGCCGAGATTGGTAAGCTAACTGACGATGAGACGCTGACCTATCTCCACTCGACCATCTCGATCAAGCGCCATCCTGTTGTGACGCCTGAGCTGCCGGTCTTCCTCGACGCCGTGCTCGCCGATGAGCCCTTCGCTGGCGGGCTGGAGCCGATGATCGGTGACGCGCATTTGCGCACGCTGACCATTCTCGGTTTTCCGGCCTCGACCCTGCCGGGCATCCTTGATGAGCTGAACCGGCAGGGTTTTGCCTATCGCTGGGCAACGCGCTTCATCGCCATGGACAAGGCCGAAGCTGAAAAAGTGCTCGGAAAGAAGCGCCGCCACTGGTTCGCCAAACGCAAATCGATCGGCGCGGTCCTGCGCGAGACCCTGTTCAATGAACAGGCGGCCCTCGTAGACAATGACGCCGACAATAAGGCGGGTGATGCCGACGCCGCGCTACAGGAACTCGGCTCCGACCTTGTCTCCTATGGCTATGTGACCACAACGATCACTGTCGCCGATCCCGACCGGCGCGTGGTGGACGAACATATCCGCGTGGCCGAGCGCATCGTGAATGGCCGCGGCTTCACCGCAATCCGCGAGACCCTGAACGCCGTCGATGCCTGGCTCGGGAGCTTGCCCGGTCATCCGTATGCCAATGTCCGTCAGCCCATCCTGCACACGCTGAACCTGGCCCATATGGTGCCGCTGTCTGCGGTCTGGGCGGGCGAAGACGCCAATCGACACCTACAAGCCCCTGCGCTCATCCAGGCACAGACCGACGGCACAACACCGTTCCGCCTAAATCTCCACATTGGCGATGTTGGTCATACGCTTGTCGTCGGTCCCACCGGCGCGGGCAAGTCCGTGCTCCTGTCCCTGCTCGCCCTGCAATGGAAGCGCTACACAAACGCCCAGGTCTTCATCTTCGACAAGGGCCGGTCCGCGCGCGCTGCAACGCTTTGCATGGGCGGCGCGCATATCGACCTTGGCAGTTCGAACGCCCCAAGCCTCCAGCCCCTGAAGGACATCGACACCGAACATGGCGCGAGTTTCGCCGCTGACTGGCTGACAGGTCTCTGCACAAATGAAGGCGTCAGCATGACGCCGGACCTGAAAGCCCGGCTCTGGGAAGCGATCCAGTCTCTCAGCTCAGCGCCTGAAAACGAACGCACGCTGACAGGCCTCAGCCTGATGCTGCAGGACGACACGCTCAAATCGGCGCTCCACCCGTTCACGCTGGAAGGCCCGCATGGCCGCCTTCTCGATGCCGATCAGGAGAGCCTCGCCCTCGCCGATACAGTCTGTTTCGAGATGGAAGAGCTGATGCACGCGAAAGGCGCGGTCGCCCCCGTCATCACTTACCTGTTCCACCGACTTGAAGCCCGGTTCACCGGCAAACCAACGCTGCTCATCCTAGATGAAGCCTGGCTGTTCCTCGATGATCCGATGTTCGCGGCGCGCATTCGCGAATGGCTCAAAACCCTGCGCAAGAAGAACGTGTCTGTCGTGTTCGCAACACAAAGCCTGGCCGACATCGCGAACTCAAGCATCGCGCCTGCACTCGTCGAGTCCTGTCCGACACGGATCTTCCTCCCGAATGAACGCGCGCAGGAACCGCAATCGAAAGAGACCTATGAGCGCTTCGGACTCAATACCCGCCAGATCGAACTGATCTCAAGAGCCACGCCGAAGCGCGACTATTATTACCAGTCACCCCTCGGCGCGCGCGTCTTTGATCTGGGACTTGGACCCATCGCCCTCTCGGTTTGCGGGGCGTCCTCGCCGGAAAATCAGGCCCGCATGGACCGCATCTGGGCCGAGACGGAAGGCGACGGCTTTGCTGCCTGCTGGCTGATCGAGAAAGGCCTGCCCTGGGCGGCTGAGCTGCTCACCCGCTGGCCCGGCCATGCGCCTGAAGCCGCCGATCCGATCCAATCAGTCCACGCCATCGCCGCCGAATAGGAGCCCCCGATGAAACGCTTCCTTGCCTCCGCCCTCATTTGCGCCGCGCCGCTCTCCATCCTCATCGCCCCGCCAGCCGCCGCCCAATGGACGGTCTATGACCCGGCCAATCACATCCAGAACATCTACCAGGCGATCCGGTCGCTTCAGGAAGTGAACCAGCAAATCCAGCAGCTCACCCATGAAATCGAGATGCTGGAGAACATGGCGCGCGATCTGGAGGCGCTGCCCGATAGTATCGTCGACGACATATTGCGCCGCATGCGCCGCATCGAGGAGCTGATGCGCGAGGCCGAAGGCATCGGCTACCGCGTCGAGGAAATCGAGCGCGAGTATGAAGAGGTGTACCCTGAAGACTATGGCAGTGAACCGCCGCGCCAGGCCGTCCTCGTCGAAGAGGCCCGCGCCCGCTGGCGTCAGTCCCGCACGGCTTACCGGGACAGTCTGACCGTCACGGCGCAGGTCGTCTCCACAGCGCGGGCTGACAGTGACAGTCTCGGCCGGCTGATCGCCGACAGCCAGTCCGCCGTCGGCAATCTCCAGGTCGCGCAGGCGGGAAACCAGATCGAGGCCCTGCAGACTGAGCAGCTGATGCAGATGGAAGCCATGATGGCCGCCCATTACCGCGCCGAGGCGCTGGAACGCGCGCGCCAGCTGGCCGAGGCCGAACGCGGCCGCGCCCGCACCCGGGCCTTCCTCGCAGAGTAGCGCCCCATGGACGTGATCGACACATTTCTCGCGACCTTTATCGCCTACATTGACAGCGGGTTCGGCCTGCTGGCGGGCGATGTCGCATACCTGTCGACCACGCTCATCGCTATCGACATTACGCTGGCAGGCCTGTTCTGGGCGCTCTCCCAGAACACGGACGTGATCGCCGGGCTCCTCAAGAAGGTGCTCTATGTCGGCTTCTTCGCCTTCATCATTGGCAATTTCTCTCTTCTCGCAGGGATCGTCTTTGACAGTTTCGCGGAGCTTGGCGTGACCGCTGGCGGCGGGACCATGACCGCCGATGATCTCCTGCGCCCCGGCTTCATCGCCAGTGTCGGTCTCGACGCCGGTCAGCCGCTCTTGGAAGAGATCAGCGACATGCTGGGGCCAATCTCCTTCTTCCATAACTTCATCATGATCGCGGTGATGTTCATCGCCTGGGCGATCATCATGGTCGCCTTCTTCGTGCTGGCCGTGCAGCTCTTCATCACGATCCTGGAGTTCAAGCTGACGACGCTCGCCGGGTTCGTGCTCGTGCCGTTTGCGCTCTGGAACAAGACGACGTTCCTGGCTGAACGCGTCCTCGGCAATGTCATCACCTCGGGCATCAAGCTGATGGTGCTTGCCGTCATTATTGGCATCGGCTCGACGCTCTTCTCATCCGTGACCGATGCGTTCCGTACCGGCGATGATGTGACGCTCGCGCAAGTCATGGGCACGGTGCTCGCCGCGATCGTCTTCTTCTGGATGGGCATCTTTGCGCCCGGCATCGCCTCCGGCCTGATCACCGGTGCGCCGCAACTCGGCGCGGGTTCCGCCGCAGGCGCGGCCGCCGGTGTCACAGCCGGAACCTATGTCGCCGGGATGGGCGGCCGCGCTGCCGTCGGCGCCGTCGCGGGCGGGGCGTCCTCCGCCGTCAAGGCCGGCGCCAGCATGGCCGGCGCGGCGCGCACTTCTTATACGCTGGGATCGGTCGCCTCTGGCGCATCCGGCGCAGCGGGCGTCGCCGCAGGCCTTGCCGGTGTCGCCCGTGCAGGCGGCGACGCTATGCGTCGCACAGCATCGCGCCCGGCTCAAGCCCTCAGAGACGCCTACCAACGCGGCAGTCAGGGCGCCTGGCGCGCCACCGGCGGGTCTGAGGCCGCGTCCATGCAAAACTCTGCCTCCGGATCATCATCAAGCCAAAGCCCCGGCTGGGCGCGGCGCATGCAGGCGAGCCAGCGCATGGGACAGGCAGGCCAGATGGCCGCGCACTCCCTGCGCGACGGTGATCGCGGCGCTTCGGGCGCAAACCCCACCCTCAGAGACAAGGACGACTAGACGATGGCTTTCAGGCGATCCTCCTCCAGCTATGGACCAAGCCCGTTTCCCGAAACGCCTTACCAGAAGGCGGGCCAGATCTGGGAGTTCGCAGCCGGTTTGCCGCAGGCAAAACAATCCATCCGGGGGATGGATTGTAGGCGAAGAACGCCGCGGCAGCGGCCCGCAGGCTCCCGCTTCAACCCAACAAGACAGGAGGTCTGATCTATGGCGTTCAAGCGTTCATCTTCAAGCTACGGCCGCAGCCCGTTCCCCGAGACGCCATATCAGAAGGCCGGACAGGTCTGGGATGAAAGAATAGGCTCCGCCCGCGTGCAGGCGAAGAACTGGCGGCTCATGGCGCTCGGCTGTCTCGGGCTCTGCTTCGTCACCTCCGGCGCGCTGGTCTGGCGCTCGATGCAATCCACCGTCACGCCCTATGTGGTCGAAGTCGATGAGACGGGTGCGGCCCGCGCTGTGGCTCCGGCCACGACAAGCTACACGCCGACCGATGCCCAGATCGCCCATCACCTTGCGAACTTCATAGAACATGTCCGGGGGCTTTCCGTTGACCCTGTCGTCGTCCGCGAGAACTGGCTGCGCGCCTATGACTTCGTGACCGACCGCGCCGCCACCACGCTCAACGAATACGCCTCCGCCAATGATCCTTTCGCCGATGTCGGGCGCAAATCCCGCACCGTGGACGTGGTCAGCGTGGTTCGCGTCTCGGAGGACAGCTTCCAGGCCCGCTGGATCGAGAAGACCTATGAGAATGGTGCGCTCGTCAGCGCCCAAAGGTTCACCGGCAATTTCACAATCATCACCCAGCCGCCGACGGATGCAGAGACCCTGCGCGCCAATCCGCTCGGCCTTTATGTCCATGCCCTGAACTGGGGTCAGGACCTCGTTACAGGAGAATGATCCCCATGCTTCGTATTCTGCTTGCCACTTCGGCCCTCGCACTTACCACGGCCTGCGCCACGACCGAGCTTGAACCTATCGATGCGAGCGCCTTTGTCGCGGCCAAGCCCGTCGAGGATAGGACCGACTATCCGGTGGAGATCGTCGAAACCGCCGTCGCGCTGCCGCTGCCCGGCCAGATGATGCCCATCGGCGCGCGTGTCACCACCAATGCCGATGGCAGCGTGACGCGGACCTACACAAGGACGATATCGCGTCCCTCAGTGTCACCGGCTGAAGCCATCAGACAGGGCCGCACCGGCGCGCTTATCGAACCTTCGGTCGATGGCTATGTGAACGCGATCCAGGTCTATCCCTATACAGAAGGCGCGCTCTACCGGCTCTATGCCAGCCCCGGACAGGTTTCGGACATTGCCCTGCAGCCGGGCGAGGAACTGGTCTCGGTCTCGGCAGGCGACACGGTCCGCTGGGTCGTGGGCGATACGATCTCCGGCTCTGGAAACACTTCCCGCGCGCATGTGCTGGTCAAACCGATTTCCTCCGGCATTCGCACCAATCTGATGATCGCCACGGACCGGCGCACCTATCATCTGGAACTTGAAAGCACGGACGGCGGCTATATGGCCGCTCTGTCCTGGCGCTACCCCGCGGATGAACTCGCAGGCCTCACTGCCCGCAATGAGCGCGCGATCGCACGGGACGCGGGAAGCATTGAGCGCGGCCTGACGCTGGAAGGCCTGAACTTCGACTATCGCCTCTCCGGCGACAGTCCGGACTGGAAGCCTGTCCGCGTCTTTGATGATGGCCGTCAGGTCTTCATCCAGATGCCGGAGGACATCGCCACAACCGACATGCCGCCGCTTTTCGTGCTCGGCACGGACGGTGATGCGGAACTGGTGAACTACCGTGTGCGCGGCAATTATTATGTCGTGGACCGGCTGTTCCGTGCGGCCGAGTTGCGCCTCGGCGAGCGGAACCAGACCGTGGTGCGAATCTCACGCAACGAGCGGCGCTCGCCGCTGGCTGGCCTGTTCGGGAACTGAGCCGATGTCCGAGCCCATTCCCTTCGACGAACATGCCGAGCGGCTGAAGATCCGCTCCAGCCCGAAGCCGGTGACGCGGATCAATCGCAAAGTATTGATGGTCGGCGCAGGCCTCGGCGTGCTCGCCCTGTTCGCAGCCATGAGCGTTGCCCTCAAACCGCCAACCGCTATCGATCCGGATGCCCGTCGCGAGCTCTACAACACGACGAACACGCGCAAGCCCGAAGGTCTCTCAACGCTTCCGACCAGCTATAGCGACATCACATCCGTCGAGGACCGCGTCACGCGTCTTGGCCCACCGCTTTCGGGCGATCTCGGCGCGACCATGCTGCGCGCCGAACGCGAGCTCGGTATCGAACCGGAATATGTGACCCGGTTCGAGGATGACTTTCGCCCGAACCCAGCCGACGAGGCCGAACGTGCAAGGCGCATGCGCGAGGCCGCCCTTGCCGATGAAGCCGCCCGCGCACCGGTCTTTTTCCGACTCGATTCTCAGAGCGGCACGGCAAGCACCACCGACACCCGTCCTGCTTATCGAGACCCCGCGCTTGATCTGGGTTCTGAGCTTCTGGCGCTCGCCGCTCTGCCGCAAGGCGCACGGTCCGCTTTCGGACAGCCTATCGATACAAATCTCCAGTCCCGCAAGCTCGCCTTTACGAGCGAAGGACCAGCAAGCGACATCTACAATCCACACGGCGTGGAAGACCCTGCCTCGCCGTATCAGGTCATGGCTGGCACGCTCATTCCGGCTTCAATGGTCACGGGCATCAACTCAGACCTGCCGGGCACGATCGTCGCGCAGCTCACCCAGCCCGTCTATGACACCGTCACCGGCCAATACCTCCTCATCCCGCAGGGCTCGCGCCTGATCGGGCGCTACCAGTCGGAAGTCTCTTTCGGGCAGGACCGCGCACTCGTGACCTGGGACCGGATCATCTTCCCGGACGGGTCGTCGATTGTGATTTCCGCGCCAGGCGCTGATGCGCAAGGCTTTGCGGGTCTCTCGGATCGAACCGATCATCATTGGGACCGCGTGTTCATCGCAGCAGGCCTCGCCACCATTCTCGGCGTCGGCGCAGAACTCGGTGCAGACAGTGACGGCGATCTCGAACGCGCGATCCGACGCGGCACGACCGACACCGTCAACCAGGCCGGCCAGCGCGTCGTCGAACGCAACCTTGGCATTCAGCCGACGGTCCGTGTGCGGCCGGGCTGGCCCGTGCGCGTGGTCGTCACCCGCGACCTCATCCTCAGACCCCATCCACAAGGAACAAGCAGATGACCCTACGCCTTGGACAGTTACCCGATCGCACCCCGGTGCGTATGAGCCTCTCGGTCGATCCCGACCTCGCCAGCGCCCTCAGCGACTATGCCGAAATCTACCGGCAAACCTATGGCGCGGAGGAAAAGCCCGAAGCGCTCATCCCCGCCATGATCGAAAGCTTCCTGGCGTCAGATGCCGGGTTCAAACGGGCGCGCCGCGCCCTTCATTCCAACGCCAGCAAAGGAGACTAACCCATGGCGCAGATCGGCACGTTCACCCTGAAAGATGGCAGCTATACCGGCACCATCCGTACCATGACCATCAACGTCAAAGCACAGCTTGTCCCGAACAGTGACAAGGCATCAGATGGCGCACCCGACTTCCGGCTCTATGCCGGCGGGGCCGAACTCGGTGCGGCCTGGCGTCAGGAAAGCAAGGACGGCGAAACCCCGTACCTCGCCGTCAAGCTCGACGATCCAAGCTTTGCCAGCCCCGTGCGCGCCGCCTTCTTCGAGAATGAAAAGGACGGCACCGGCGTCATGGTCTGGAACCGGACGAAGACCAACTAGCAAAGGGTCTGGCGCCCCAATGAGCCTCAGCCTGCATGATCTTGAAAAAGGCCGCCGCATTGCGGCGCTCGTCGTGCGCCATTGCGGTGAGAAGTATTTTCCCCTGTTCGACCGGTTCGACCGGGAAGTCCGCGAGCGGGCCTCGGCGGCCGACCGGATCGAGGACGCCATCGGCGCGAACATGCCCGCTCGGCCGAGAAAGCGAGGGCGCTCTTGATTTCCTCAGAAAGAACCGCTATATATCCCTTCAGTGGAAAGGATCGCTCAATGTCCCAAACAGCAGCCATCGACGCACAGGAACGGGCACGGGTGATGACCATGGCCGTGGTCCGGGCCGCTGAAAAGCTTGGTCTTTCCGGGAAGGACATGGCCCTGATTTTGGGGGTTTCGGAACCGACCGTGTCGCGGATGCGCAAGGATGAGTTCCGGCTGGAGGAAGGCACCAAGCCGTTTGAACTGGGAGCGCTGTTCGTTCGCCTGTTCCGGTCGCTTGATGCGATCACCGGCGGCGACGGCAAGGTGGCCAACGCCTGGCTACGCAATGAAAACCGGGCGCTTGGCGGTCGTCCACTCGATCAGATCAAGACGATTACAGGACTGACCCATGGCCTTGCCTATCTGGATTCCAGACGCGCTCCGCTCTGAGCGGCAAGGCGTATCCCGCGTTTTCTGGCGCTGCGTGGAGGCGCAACACATCGTCTCCACGCTTCAGCTTGTTGATACGCTGGATGAGCAGCGTATTCTCGAAGACATGCTCGAAGAAACAAAGCCGCCTGTACCCCCCGACTGCGCAGGGCTCCACTATCTCTACATGACGCCGTTCCGCTACGGCCTCTATCCGAACGGCTCGCGGTTCCGCCGCGCCGGACCGACGCCCGGCGTCTATTATGTGTCCGAAGAACCGGCGACAGCGATCATCGAAACCGCGTTTCATTTGCTGCTCTTCTACGCAGACTCTCCGGGCACGCCATTTCCGGCGCAGCCGAGCGAGCACACCGCATTCGACGTGCCGGTCCGCACCGACGCAGCCATAGATCTCATGTCAAAGCCATTTAGCGACGCTGCCAACCTCTGGACGCATCCAAACGACTACGAAGCGTGCCAGCAACTCGAAGAAGCTGCGCGTGCGGAGAGTATCGGGCTGATCCGCTATGCGTCAGTGCGCGATCCCGAGCACCGGCCAAATGCGGCTATTCTCTCCTGCGCCGCCTTCGCCGCCGCAACCCCGACACAAAACCAGACCTGGCGGCTATGGTTCAACAAGACAGGCGTGCACACGATATGTGAGTTTCGGGGAGAAAGATTTGGTATTCCAGCGCTTGCATGGGAAACCGACGAAAGACTCAAGCGACTGTTTTCTGCAGATACCACGCAGAAAACTCCATAAAATTGAATTACATAAATAGTCGGATCCCACTGAATCGAATGCTCCATGGAAAAAACACAGAATGAGCGCACTGTCCTCTTCGTCACAAAAGCGACGCCAGAGGATAATGAATTCACAGAGTGGCTCGCCCCGCGCCTTGAGGCTGCAGGATACCAGGTTTTCGCCGACATTCTGAATCTCGAAGGAGGTGAACGCTGGCGAAAAACATTGACCCGTACTTTGCAGGACCGGGCGGTAAAGCAATTGCTGATTTGCGCCGGAGATGGCTTGCATAAAAACGGCGTGCAGGAAGAAATTGGCATTGCAGCCGACGTCTCCCGCACGACCGGTGATGAAAAATTCACGATACCGCTTCGCGTTAGGAGCTTCCGCAAAGTCTTCGGCATGGGAGAACTACAATATCTGAACTTCGAGGATAGCTATGCGGATGGTCTCGCTGATCTGTTAGAGACGCTCGAAAAGCAGAACGTCCCAAAACTCAATGAACCTTTGATTCAGCCGCAATGGGAGCAGCACCGAAGGCGAAATGAGATCAGACTGGAAAACCGCGCCGAAACCCTGACCAGCAATTGGGTCGCGATCGAAAACGCGCCAGACGAGATCGCTTATGTCGCGCCGACTGGACCTTGCGATCGCGACAAGCTGAAAAGGCGCGCGAACAGCTTCGCTTTTCCCACTTATCCTCACTTATCTGGTTTCATCACCTTCGCTTCCCCCTTGGAAATGGCCGAGCATTTCGAGGGGTTCGGACCGATCAAGACGATTGCTACGAGTCGCCTTTCATCTTTCATGGAAAAGGGGTGGTCGGAACTCGACATAAAGAGTCGTGAAGCCAAAAATATTTTAGTCGCGCTATTCCGTCAGGCCTGGGAGCGACGTCTCTCTTCGATCGGGTTTCAAGAATATGGGTGGGCGAGCGGTCTCGGGCATCATGCCGCCCCCGCGCAGATTCGCATCAACGAACGCGTGGCATGGGGGCCAAAGGAAGGCAAGCGTAGGTCGGTTCTGCGGAACGTCGCAAAGGGGCGGGTTTGGTCCTACGGCGTGAGCGCAATTCCCAATCTCTATCCCTTCCCCCATTTCCGGCTCAAGGCTCGGGTTCTGTTTTCGGATATCAAGGAAAACGCTAAAGGAGATGAGGACCGTCAGGGCAGCATCATCGACGATAAGGAGAGGCAGCACCGTCATCGGCGCAGCGACTGCAAGGGCTGGAGGAACAAGTCCTGGCACGGTCGCATGATGGCGTTTCTGGAGCTTGTGGCGGGAGGCGATTCCTATATCTCACTTCCCATCGGCGCGGGCGGCAATCTCGTCCTCAACGTAATGCCTATACAGATGATTTCACCGGTGACGACACCGATCGTCCATGACGACGAGGACGCCGAAGAAACTGATCCCTCGACTCTGGCTGGCGATTTTGACCCCGAGGATGGGGATACCTCCGATGAAGAGGAGGCGCAGAAATGAAATTTGACGTCGTTACGCCGAGACTTATTCACCTCCCGGAACCAGCTCTCTCATTCGGTTTCGGTCAATCGACGGACCATCCCAAAGACGGGCTATATCTCTACGGACCCCACAAAGCGGATGATCGCAACAAGGTCATCACCATAGGCGTCATCGGCACAACAGAGGGACTGGAATATTTCCGGCGCTGGGGGCGCAGCGTGCTCGGCGATGTGCTTGTGCCGCCCCCAAAAAAGACGGACAAGGAACATCGTCTCCATCTCAGCAATTTTCCGGGGATGCCTGCGGCCTTTGGTGTTAGCTTCGACCCCCGAGACTTCATTGAATACGTGGTCGACGGCGACAAGATTGAGACAACCACAGCCCTGCAAAACCACCATGAAGCGGTCGCCCAGACAGTTGAAGTTTTTCTCGAACGCGTTCGCCATCATGACGAAAACGAAGAAAGACGTCCCGACGTCTGGGCGTTTGTCCTGCCAGAAATTATCTATACGCGTTGCACACGCCAGGCTCGGCGCAGCGGCGTGACTCTATCTCCTGGCGAATATGTGAAGCGTCAGAAGCAGCGCAGCAACTTGCCGCTTCTGGAAGATGTAATCGATCTTACGAAAGAAGACATCTTCGATGACGTTCCGGACTTCCATCGTCAGGCAAAAGCCAAGCTTCTGAAGCTGGGCTACACTTCGCAGCTCGTGCGGGAAACAACGCTTGCGCCGGAAGCATTCACAAATGCCCACGGCTATCCTATCCGCGGTGTCCAGGATGCAGCCACAATTGCCTGGAATCTGGCTACTGGTCTCTACTACAAAACGCAGGCCGAACCGCCGTGGAAGATCGCTAATATGCGCGATGGCGTCTGCTATGTTGGGCTCGTCTTCAAGAACCTCCCAAATGACAGGAACAATCATGCATGCTGCGCGGCACAGATGTTTTTGTCAGAAGGCGACGGGATCGTCTTCCGTGGAGCAAATGGCCCTTGGCAAACGGAAAACGGCGAGTTCCACTTGAAGAGCACCGCCGCCCGGGATCTCATCGGCAAAGTCCTTGAGACGTATGAGGAGAAATTCGGCGCACCCCCAAAGGAACTCTTCATCCACGGGCGCGCTGGATTTTCGAGCGAAGAATGGCGCGCCTTTGAGGCAGCCGCTCCCAAGGAAACGAATATCGTCGGTGTTCGAATTAAGACGACGACCGGCCAGGTGAAGCTGTTCCGGGACGGAAAGTATCCAACCTTGCGCGGCACGGCCATGATCCTCGATCAGAATAACGCCTTCCTCTGGACATCCGGCTACGCACCGAGATTGGACACATACATTGGTCCAGAAACGCCAAACCCTCTGAACGTGACTGTACTAAAGTCATCCGGCGAAAGACCGGATATTGAAACGGTGCTGTCCGACATCTTGGCGTTGACGAAAATCAACTACAACGCCTGCAACTACTCGGACGGCCTGCCCGTCACCATCCGATTCGCGAATAAAGTCGGTGACGTTCTGATTATGGGTAGCGCGAGAGGCGGCGGAAAGCAGCCGTTCAAATTCTATATCTGACGGAGAACATGAATGGTCTATGTAAATGGAACCGCACATATCCGTCACGCTCAGAGCGGTCAGGTCTATGAGATTGATGCCGACATGCTCGACTTCGAAAGCGTCTCCAGTGAAGAACGCAGCATGGGACCGGAAACAGCCTATTCGGCAGTCGTTGAACATCCGGAGCTTGGGCAGCTCACCTGGTCGATTTGGGAATATCCAATAGGCGCAAAAAATTATCGCGAGACCGATGTCGGCCCGCATGAATTGCTGAACAACCTTGAGTTTGGACTGGAACACGAACCGCCAGACCCGGACGAAGACGGCGACGAAAGAATAGACGAAGAAGACCGACAGGCGCAGATAGACGCGCTGGTTGAATGGTTCTTTGAGCGTTATGAAGATCCGGCCCAGCGGCTACCCTATATCAGCGCCGAAGGCGGCTACCAATGGATTTATGGCGGCCCTTACGATGCACGCGAGGAACTGGCTGAGAACTTCCCAGACTTGCCCGACGACGTCATCGAAGCTGCTGTCGATGAAATCGAATCTGACGGATTGACGGATTGGGCACCCGTCGCAAGTGCCGAGGACTATGATCAGTATGAGGACAACGAGCCGGATGATTTAGAAGTTTCCGCAATCGCGCGCGACCTTGAAGATTTAATTCAAGGCCTTCCAGAGGCCGTTGCTGAGCCAGCGTTTGAGGTCGGCGGTGATGGCCTGATCCATATGGCGATCCCTCCTGATGCGACGACGCCGGATGCGAACAACCCTTTGCTCGATGAGTTACGTGAGGCAACGCAGGATTTACTACACGAACTCAATGGAACGAATGCGCATACGGATCTTCTGAATGCCGTGCAGCGCTATCACGCTACCATCAGCGCTGATTCGATTTCTATTTCGCAGGTTTATTCTCGCGGCATACGGCTGGCGAACGTCGGTGAGGCAACCGAAAAAGCGATCGCGCGGGACTATCTTCCGTCATTCCCGTTGAGTGTTGAGGCGCATCTGTCCTCTGTGCTGGACCTGAACCGCGCTTACATTATGGCCCACCCGGAAGGACGCAGGATCGCCGAGAATTCTGCCGCCTATCAACGGACGCCATCAGATACAGAAGCAATGCGAAGGGCCGCGGATGATTTTGCCGATGCCGTTGCCAGTGCACGAAGCCTGTTTGCCGATGACGTCCGCGAACTCGTTGTACAGGCATCGTCGCAGATAGGGCACGGCCCCCAGCCAGGCCGGTCGAATCAGAACGCCGCACACACGTTCGGCAACCTGACTCGGTTCATTCTAAAGCAAGTTGGGACCGCAGCCTTGTTCACAGGCGCCGCTCTCGGCGGCGCGGCAATCACGGGAAGTATTCCGGGCGGGGCGTTGGCTGCAACCGGAACCGAGTACATCAATTTATGTTGGAGCTTTTTGGTCGCAAACGCATCCGCCCTTCACGCGATTGCCGCCTCCTTTGGCGCAGACTTGTCCTGGATGTCGTCTGCTGCGCACATTCTCGAGCGACACAAAGCGCAAAAGCCTGACTCATGATTTTGCGGAGCCGCCGACTGCCCAGAGTACATTTTCGCGATCAAACAACTCCATCACCCGAGGATCAAACGGGTGGATGATCTTGAGCAGTTCGTCACGCCGATACTCAAGCGAGCCACCGTCGCCATAGACGGGTCTTGTCGTCTTGTGGCCCATGAGCAGGCATCGCAGGCCGTAGTCGATATTGGCTTCCTGCATGCGTTTCTCGAAGGCGTGGCGGAATGAGTAGATCTTGTGGTCGGGCGACTCCAGCAGGCCGCGATTGCGGAAGTTCTTCATCATGTTGGCGGAGAAAAGCTCGCCCTTGTCGTAGTAGTGGGCAAAGGCTTTCGGCGCCGCGCGCTTTGCCGCTTCGAGTGCGATGCCGACCAGCGGAATGTCCCTCTCGGAGGTGTCGGTCTTCACTTCGCGGTCCGTCCGTGCGCGGATGGAGATGTAGGGCACCGGCTCATCAATGTGAAAATCTTCAACGCGTAGGTTGATGATCTCACTCGGTCGGCATCCTGTCTCGATCAGCATCAGCGTAATGAGCTGCAGTTCCGGCCGCCATTTACGGGTAGCACCCGGCGCAAGAATCTTCTCCCGCACCCAGTTGGATGAGAATGGCGGCACTTCGGTTCTCGCCTTCGCCTTGAAGTGCATATTGCGGAAGGGGTTCGGACGTTCCTCTTCGCCAATGTGCTTGAAGTAATCGGCATAGAGCGAACGGATATTGCCGATGTGACGGTTAGCGGTGTTAGGCGCGACCGGCTTTGCGTTCTGATCCTTGGGTCTGACCTGTTTGGCCCAGTGCTTCTGGTAATTGAGCGCGAGGTCACGGGTGATCTCCTCAAGGGCAATGTCACCGGCAAAGTCGATAAAATACTGAACTGAGGTTCGCTTAGTTTTCTCCCACGATGCGCGTTGGTTCGGCGATTTGTACAGCTGCGCGTTGTACGCGATCTCGTTCACATAGACTTCGAAAGCCTCGGACACGCTGACAGTCGGTTTCGGCGCGCCGCCAAGCAGCGCTTCGGCGTCCCGCACTTTGGGGATTTCGGCGGGCCCTGCGTTCTGATGAACCGCAAGCAGCCGTGCCAGCGCCTCTTCAAGCGGCGCAACAGTCGCGAGATGGTCGATGGGCTGATAGGTGAAGCCGCTCGCCAGCGCCTTGACGGTCGCCATGCGATAGCGGCGACGAACGGCCTCCGAAGTTTCCCGACTGGATGAGGGCCCGACCTCTTCGGCGATCTTCAACGATGCCCAGTAATGGTCATCGGCTTCGGCCAGCAAGTCGCGCTTGTAGCGAGCCTGGTCGATTGAAGTGGTCCCCAGCGATTCCTTGATCCGCTTGCGCGAATCAAGGTGCGCGAACTTACTCGGCACACGGCGGTTATACCACCAGACGCGGCCTCGCTGTTCGAGGTAGGAATTGTCGTCGACGCGCTTCATGACGCCGACCATTGGTCCACAATCTGGTCCCATTTTGGTCCACAGATTCCGGCCATTTTATGCAAAGCGAAGCAAACGAGATCAAAAATATCGTTTAACTTCAATGCTTTACACGGAAACCATTTCGAGAGAAATGGCGCGAGTGACGGGGCTCGAACCCGCGACCTCCGGCGTGACAGGCCGGCACTCTAACCAGCTGAGCTACACCCGCGCATTTCCTTGCCGAAACTCGGCGAAGCGCTTCTCTATTAAACCCGGCATGGCGGGTCAAGCGGGGAACTTCACGCGAATTTGCACTTTTCTGTATAAAGGTGTCATTCCCCGGCCATATTCCCACATCAGGTTAGACACCCAGTCCTGAGGTTATTCCATGAAGCGCGTTCTCCTTATCATTTCCGGCATCGCAATCCTGCTGATTATCGCAGCGGTTTCAGTGCCCTTCTTCATTCCAAAGTCAGTGTACAAGGCCCAGATCGAAAGAGCGGCCACAAACGCCCTGCAGCGCGAGGTGACACTGGCAGGTGATGTGAACATCTCTGTGTTTCCGCGCATCTCGGCTTCCGTCCAGCAGGTCACCGTGGCCAATCCTGAGGGATTCGCGACCCCCAACATGATTGAGGCCGGCGAATTGCGCGGATCGGTCAAATGGATACCCCTGCTCTCCCGCCGCGTAGATGTGCAGGAGATCGCGTTCGTGGACGCCAATGTCTTCCTGCAGCGCAAGACCGATGGCAGCACCAATTGGGAGCTCGCCGCCAAGGATGAAACCACCCCCTCTACCGAAGACTCAGGAGGCGGCTTCGAAGCCGGCATTCAATCGGCTGTCTTGCAGAACGCCTCCCTCACCTTCCAGGATGACAAAGCTGGCCAGACCTACCAAGTGTCCGAACTCGACCTGCAGGCCTCCCTGCGCGGCATGGACCAGCCGCTCAGCGCCGAAGCGAGTGGCCGGTTTCAGGACCAGGCCTTTGCGATGGATCTCTGGCTGGACGCTCCCAACGCGCTGACCAGCAATGCCCCAGCCAATACGCGGCTCGACCTGACATCCGATCTCGGCGACCTCAACTATGAGGGCAGCCTCCAGCTGGGAGACGCCCCGCGCCTCGGCGGCGCCTTCGAAGCTGCTCTGCCGAATGCGGCGGCACTTGCGCAACAATTCGACCTAGACCTGCCCGCTCAGGCCGCTTTGGGCCGCGTAGAGGTTTCCGGTAAAGCCACAGGTGCGCTGGATGCTTTGTCGCTGACCGAACTCGACATGTCGCACACCAGTGATCTGTTAAGGGCCTCCTATAAGGGAGCGGTCTCGCTCGCAGGCGATGGTACAGTGAACGGCGATCTGTCGGTGGCGAGCGACCGGATGCGTGACTTGCTTCGCACCGCAGAAGTCGACCTAGCCTCCGGTGATACGCTGCAGGCCTTTGCTGTGTCCGGCACCGCCGCCGGATCCTTCGAATCCATCATGCTCAACAATCTCGACCTGTCGCTCGACGATCTGACCGGCACCGGCAAGGCCGGGCTGGACCTGTCGGGTACGCCCCCGCGCATCACGGGTGACCTGACCCTCCCGACACTCGACCTGACGCCCTTCATGGGCGAACCGGACCAAAGCCAGCCATCCCAGGGCATTCAGCCCTGGAGCGATGAACCGCTCGACCTGAGCAGCCTCAAATCCGTGAATGCGGATCTCAATCTGAAGGTCGGCACACTCACCGTGGGTGAGATCGTATTGACGGATACCGTTATGGCGGTCGACCTGACCAATGGCCTGCTGACGGCCGACCTCTCCCAATTCAAGGCATTCAATGGCGACTGGCTCGGCAAGCTTACGGTCGACGCCCGTCCCGCGACGCCCAAGGTCAATTTCAACATGCAGGGCCAGAACGTCGCCGTCTCCAATCTGCTCGGTACGCTCGCAGGCTTCGACAGCCTGACCGGCACCGGCCAGTTCAAGGTCTCGGCCCAGTCCACCGGCACATCCATCGATCAAATCATGCAAGCCATCGATGGTGAGGTCTCAACCAATTTGTCCGACGGCGTGATCAAGGGGTTGAACGTCGCGGCCCTCGTACGCAGCGCCTCTTCGCTCAAGCAGGCGCTGGCGACGGGCTCGATCCAGAACCTCAATTTCGGGGAAGCCCTATCGAAAAATGCCGAAACCGATTTTTCGAGTTTCAACACCGTGCTGAAAGTGAATGACGGCGTTGCCAATGTCGATGTCATGAAACTGCTCAGCCCTGTGCTGGGCATTGACGGCACCGGTCAGATCAATCTCGCCGGTCAATCCATGGATTTGCGGCTTGCCACCAGTGTCGACAAGTCGGCGCAAGGTCAGGGCAGTGTGATCCAGCTGAACGGCATTCCGGTGCCCGTGCGCATCTCCGGCGCCTGGACCAACCCAAAGGTCACGCCGGATCTGAGCGGTGTGCGCGCCGCCTTTCAGGCCGAACTGGGTTCCCGCGTTCTTGAAGAGCTGGGCGTCTCCGGCTCGGCCGAGTCCGGCAGCACGGAAGATGTCATTGGCGGCCTGCTTGGAATCAAAAAACCAGAGGCCGACTCCTCTGACACAGATGTCCCCGCCGAAACATCTGCCGAAGATGCCGCGATCAAGGCGCTTGGCGGTTTGTTGAGCAATCGGAAGAAAAAGGAATCAGAGCCCCCCCAGGACAACTGAGCTGATTTCTTATCCCTGCGCCGATTTCACAACGTGAAGTTTGACCTTCTGGACGGGTTTTGGGCCATTGGCCTCTGCTGACGCCCAGTCCGCTGGCTTGAGGTCGACAACATGCTGCAGCTCATCGAGCGGCTTGGCGCGGCTGATGAAAAATCCCTGCAATTCCTGACAGCCAATGTCCCGCAGGAAGTCTGCCTGGAAGCGCGTCTCGACACCTTCGGCGGTGCACCGCATGCCCAGCGAGTGCGCCAGCGCAATTGTGGCTTGCGTGATGGCGCGACTGTCGGACTGGTTTTCAATATCGCGAACAAAGCTCTTGTCGATCTTGATCTTGTCGAACGGGAAGCTGCGCAAATAGGACAGCGAGGAATAGCCTGTACCGAAATCGTCCAGCGCGATTCCCACGCCGATTTCCTTCAGCTTGTGCAACCGCTTGAGGGTGAAAGTGGTGTCCGACATCAGCACCGATTCCGTAATTTCCAGTTCAAGGCGACGCGGGTCGGTCTTATTGGCGGCAATTGCGTTCACGATCGTCGTCATCAGGTTTGAGGAATGGATCTGCAGCGGCGATATATTGACCGAGACCTTGATATGGTTCGGCAACCGGCGGGCTTCGGCGAGGGCCGCGCGAATGACCCAGTCTCCGATCCGTGTGATCAGGCCATTGTCTTCCGCATGCTCGATGAACTCGCCGGGATAGACCAGGCCGCGCTCTGGATGAATCCAGCGCAACAAGGCTTCGCAGCCAACCATTTCATGCGTATGCGCATCAACTTGAGGCTGGAAGTAGAGCTGGAATTCGTTTCGTTCCAAGGCTGAGTGCAGGTCTGCCTCGATCTGCAAATGGGCCCGCGCGCGCTCGTCCAGTGCTGGCGTGAACAGGCACCAGGTCGACTTGCCCAGCTTCTTGGCCTGATAGAGCGCGAGGTCAGCATGCTTCAGCATAGTCCGTGCATCTTTCGTATGCGCATCAAACATGCGCACACCGACAGAGGCCGAGCAATTCGCCGTCGACCCCCACAAATCGTAGGGTTCACTCAGGCGTTCAGTCAATTCGTCGAAGAAAAGCTCAAGATCGTCCATGGATGGTCGTTCAACAATCATGGCGAACTCGTCGCCGCTGATGCGGGCGACCGTATCCTGGTCCGCGCTCAGCTCGTTCAGGCGGCCAGACACATGTTGCAGCAATTCATCGCCGGCTGGATGTCCAAGCGTGTCATTGACCCATTTGAAATTGTCGAGGTCGAGCCAGACCAGCGCGCGCTGGGTAGCTTTGGTTTCCTGCTTGCGCAGCGCCTTTTCCAGCCGCTCCTGCATGTTCATCCGGTTCGGCAGGCCGGTCAGCCCGTCATAATGAGCCATGAAGGCGATCCGGTCCTCAATCTCCTTGGACTGGGTGATATCAGACGCAACCCCTCGGAACCCACGGAACACGCCCTTGTCAAAGATCGGCTTGCCGGTGAGCGACAGCCAACGGTCCTCATCGGTATCCTTGAGCTGCATGGCAATGTCCCGGAACCCTTGCCGGCGCATCAGGCTCGTATTGAGTACCTTGGTCGATTCATCGGCTTCGAACTGGCTGACCAAGAGACTACCGAGCGTCAAATAGCCATTGTCATGTTCGGCTCCTTCGAAGACGAGCGGAATATCGACCAGAACGCCCTGCGGATCTGTCTGCCACAGCCAGTCAGATGTGCTTTCCTCGAAATCCCTGAGCAACAGGCCAATCAGTTGCGACTGATCCTTGACGGCGGCCTCATTCACGCTCTGCCGCACAAACTGGCGATGTGACCACCGGATGGCGAGGATAAGAGTGGCGACATAGACCAGCGTGAGGATGGATGCGTAGAGATATTTCGGATTCTGCTGAAACTGCATTTCCACCACCAGCCCCAGCGCGATCGGCACAATGAACGCAAAAGCGGCGCGCGGTATCCGGGACATCAGGAAGGCACCGGTAAACATGGTACCGGCAAGAATGACACCCAGGATCATCTGCCCGTAACTGTCAGTGACATTCATCACCATGATCGGCACAACCGCCCAGAGCAGGCCGGCAATGGCTGCCGCAACTGTATATTCCTTCAGAAGGCGGCGAGAGGTCGCCAAGCCGCGATGACGAAATCTCCGGACCTTGTTCGCCAGGACAGCAGCAGCGCAGATAATTGCGATACATGATATCCAGATAGACAAGTAGATTCCGGCCGACGTGTCGTGAAAAGACAACCAGACAACGGATGCGTTGATCAGATTGGCAAGGACCAACGGAATCGTAATGGCACCCACGATCTCAAGCTGGTTCGCTCGCCATGCCGCCTCATGCTTCCGTTCGTTTTCCCGATCCTTAGCGATCTCGGACAGCGGCTCATTGCCGCCATCCTTCAAGACTGAAAGTTTCATGCGTCCACCCCGGAATTCATCCGATTTCTCGGAATCACCACTGCGGCAATCCTTTACGCGGCCATGATGAAAATGCGTGTAGTTAGAAGTCCGAAATTTCAGGGAACCAGTAACGGTTCATAAGCCATCAATCTTTGGTTGAGAAAATATCCAAGGATTTCAGCGGGCTTTAGCTGATCCGGCGATCACCCGATCCAAGTCACCTCGAAATTTTTCTATAAATTTATTTTAGAGGTACAGAGACGGTTGCGACCTGTTTGGCTCAATACGATTTGGCCAGCACATATTCGATATCCTGGCCACGGGCTTTGAAAGCGAGCTTTAACCACCGCCCTGCCGCATCGTACCAGAGCGTGACATCAATATCGGAATCCAGCAGGTATCGGGTCGCCTCGACCTGTCTGCCCGCGGCGGTAATGGTCTCGCGCCCTTGCTCGGACACAGCCACGTCAAGTATTTCTCCATTGCCCGTGGACAGGAGTTTCGAAACCTGGGTCTCGGCGAAATTCCAATGGCTGGACGGAATGATCGACGCGGGAACCTCACCCTCGAATTTCGTGCCATCGACATCCAGCTTGTCGCCACTCCGCACGGCCTGGACAAATCCCTCATCCCCATCATCATTCACCTCGCCAGAGAGCGAGACGAGCTTTCCGTCTTGCCAGACTTCAATGGCGTTGAGTTCATATTTGAATACGGTGATGGGACCGAAACCCGCCTTCAAATTCACATTCGTTTTGGCGATAAGCCGCCCCTCCCCATCCTGCTCAAACTTGACCGAATGCGAGCCGAAAGGCTTGCCCTTCCGCAACACGTTGAACTTGATTACGTCACCGGGCTTCGGTGACCAGGTGGCGTCAGAGGATTTCGCCAGCGCAGGTGCTGTCAGCAGCGCAATAGAAGCCAGGGCAAGCAAGAAAAAGCGTTTCATTGAAAATATCTCCAGAACTTGCTGGGCCGATGAGCCACGAAACAGATACAACTTTCATCGCCTACCGCTGCAGGCTTGTGACGCAGTCCCGGCTCTCCCAGGACCAGATCGCCGCGCGTATAGGTGCCGTGTCCATCTGTAAAACGCCCGGACAGGACGACGGTTGCTTCAAGGCCGCCATGGCCGTGCATCGGCGCACTTTTGCCAGGCTCAAGCTTCATGAATTTCGTGCCCGGCGCTCCGGCCGGGGCGTAGTGAACGCCGGACAGGCCACGCCGCCACTGTAACTGGTTACCTGAGCGGGAAAGAATTTCGCCAACCGATACATGCGAGGATGGGGCAGGCCGCCTCCGATGCCCGCCAAATACGGGAGATGGTGCAGAAAGAGACTCTTCCAACAACGCACCACCAATCATCGCCCACAAATCGGCCGCTTCGGCCCCGTTCGCACTCAACGAGACATGCAGGTCTGCCGCAATCGCAAAAGATTCCGGGTGGTTTCCGGCAACATGGTCCATCATGAAGGCGATATAGGTGTCGGTGCGGGTCAAGCAGGTCGTCCTGTACAGGCTGGTCAGTTCCTCACTCGGTACGCTGGAAGCAGGCAAACGGATCACCTGCGCCTGCGGTCTTTACGGCTGTTGTGAAAGCAGCCCGGCCGCACTAGCTTCGTTTCAAGGACAAACGACCAGAATTGGACTCTACCTGATGAAGTTTCATCGCTCGGTAATCGACCTTATCGGCAACACCCCCCTGCTTCGCCTGAACCAGGCTTCAGACGAAACCGGCTGCGAAATCCTGGGAAAGTGCGAATTCCTCAATCCCGGACAGTCCGTCAAAGACCGGCCTGCGCTCGGAATTGTACGCGATGCGGAAGCGGCCGGCGAGTTGAAGCCGGGCGGCACCATCGTCGAGGGGACTGCGGGCAATACCGGGATCGGACTTGCTCTGGTTGGGGGAGCGCTCGGCTATCGCGTCGTCATCGTCATGCCCCGCACGCAGAGCCAGGAAAAGAAAGACGCAATCCGCCTGCTCGGCGCTGAGCTGATTGAGGTCGACGCCGTCCCGTACAAGAACCCGAACAATTATCAGCACTTTTCAAAACGCCTCGCGGAAGATCTCGCAAAGTCCGAACCGAATGGGGCCATCTGGGCCAACCAGTTCGACAATGTCTCAAACCGCAAGGCGCACTATGACACGACAGGCCAGGAAATCTGGACCCAGACTGACGGCAAGCTTGACGCCTTTATCTGCGCGGTCGGGTCCGGCGGCACGCTGGGCGGCGTATCGATGGCGCTGAAGGAGAAGAACAAGGACATCCAGATTGGCATCGCCGATCCGGGCGGCGCCGCGCTGTATGAGTATTACAAGACTGGCGAACTGAAGTCTGAAGGCACGTCCATCACCGAAGGCATCGGCCAAGGCCGGATCACCGCAAACCTGGAAGGGATCGAAGTAGACCGCGCCTATCGCTGCGCGGACGAAGAGGCCCTCACCATCCTGTTCGACCTCGTGCAGAATGAAGGGCTCTGTCTGGGCGGCTCGGCCGGGATCAACGTCGCGGGCGCAGTGCAAATGGCAAAGGACCTCGGACCGGGGCACACCATCGTCACGATGCTCTGCGACTATGGCACCCGCTACCAGTCGAAGCTCTACAATCCCGATTTCCTGCGATCAAAGGACCTGCCGGTCCCAACCTGGATGGAGGCCTGAATCATGGAATCCGGAGACCCACTCGTCACCGCCGAATGGCTCAAAGACCATATCTCCGCGCCCGATGTCCGAGTTGTGGATGCCACCTGGTTCGCACCCTTCCTCAATATGAAGAAGACCGGGCGCCAGGCCTGGGCCGAGAGCCACATACCGGGGTCGGTCTATTTTGACATCGATGCGATCAAGGCGGGCGGTACTGACCTGCCCCACATGCTGCCGGACCCGGTCATGTTCTCATCCCGCGTCCGCAAACTGGGCCTCGGCGATGGCAACCGGATCATCGTCTACGACCAGTTCAATTTCTTCGCCTCCGCGCGTGTCTGGTGGATGCTTCGCGTGATGGGCCAACGAGACGTGAAAGTCCTGGATGGCGGGCTAAGGGCATGGACCGAAGCCGGCGGCGAAATCGAGGATTTGCCTCCGGTCCCGGTTGAGCGGCATTTCACCGCGCGCGTACGGTCAGATCTCATCAAGGATGCAGAGCAAATGCTGGCCGCTTCCAAGAGCGGCTTCCCCACGATCATTGACTCCCGGTCCGCCGAGCGCTTTTCAGGCGAGGCGCCGGAGCCCAGAGAAGGCCTGCCCTCCGGCCATATTCCGGGCAGCGTATGCCTGCCGTCGGAGAGACTTCGTACCCCTGATGGCAAGATGAAATCGGCCGAAGAGCTTGCCAAACTGTTCCCGAACCCATCCTCCACAACGATCGCGACCTGCGGGTCAGGTGTCTCGGCCGCCGTCGTCGCGCTCGCGCTTGCCCGGCTCGGCAATTGGGACGTCGCGGTCTATGACGGATCGTGGACAGAATGGGCGTCCGACGGATCCCGCCCCATCGCCACGGGCCCGGCATGACGAAGGACACCGCGACACGCCTCATCCATACGCGTGGCCGCCGGATGGATCAGAAAACAGTCAATCCGCCGATCGAACGGGCCTCAACTGTTTTATTCGACACCGCTTCAGATCTCTATGGGGCCCAGCCCGGTTATGGCCGCATGGGCCTCACCGTCCATCGTGAACTCGAAGCCGCGCTATGCGTGCTGGAGAATGCCACCCATGCCAAGCTCACCGCGAATGGGCTTCAGGCCTGCGCGCTCGCCATCGGCAGCCAGGTCAAGGCAGGCGACCACGTCCTCTTCACTGATTCCGCCTACGGACCGACCGCGCGGTATCTCGAACGCCGCCTCGACAGGATGGGGGTAGGAGCCACCCGCTTCGATCCGCGCTGCGGTGCAGCCATTTCAAACCTGATCAAACCGAACACACGCATTATCTATCTGGAATCCCCCGGCTCACTCACCTTCGAGATCAGCGACACGCCAGCCATCGTTGAGATCGCCCAGAAGCGGGGTATCTGCACCATTCTGGACAATACGTGGGGCGCAGGCCTGCTGCACAAGCCGCTCGACCTCGGCGTCGACATCTCCGTTCAGGCGCTGACCAAATATGCCGTTGGCCATGCCGATATATTCGGCGGTGCGGTCATGAGCCGTGACAAGCGGGTGGCGCAACAGATCATCGATTGCGGCGAGGATTGGGGCATCAGCCTCGCTCCGGACGATGCCTATACGGCGCTGCGCGGCCTGCGCAGCCTGAAGACGCGCATGGACGCGCACGAGGCAGCTGGCCTCAAGCTCGCCCAATGGCTGTCAGGCCGCGCCGAAGTCTCGCAGGTGCTGCATCCGGCGCTCGAAGAGCATCCCGACCACGCATTGTGGAAACGAGACTTCTCCGGCTCCAACGGCCTGTTTTCCGTCATTCTCGAAGCCGTAGATCCCGCTGTCCTCAAACGCTTCTTTGACGCGCTTGAACTCTTTTCCATGGGCTTTTCCTGGGGTGGCTTTGAAAGCCTGATCATCCCCTGTGACCCGCAACTGAAACGGGCAAAAGGCCATTGGATTGAACAAAAGGACGGCCCCTTGCTACGTATTCATGTGGGTCTTGAGGGGACGGATGACCTAATTGCCGACCTGGAAGCAGGGTTCGAGGCAATGAGGGGAAGCTGAATGCAGCTGGGGGCGCGAAAGATCGGCCTGTTTCTGGGGCCAGCGCTGGCTGCGCTGATGCTGCTTGTCGGCGCACCAGAGGGCCTGAGCAATGCGGCGTGGGGCACAGGTGCGCTCATGGTCCTGATGGCCGTCTGGTGGGCGACCGAAGCCATCCCGATCCCTGCCACCTCCCTGTTGCCTTTGTTCGTCCTGCCGCTGGTCGGCGCGGGCTCGCCGTCCCAGACCGGCAGTGACTACGCCAATCACATTGTCATCCTGTTGCTCGGTGGGTTCATCGTCGCGCTGGGCATTGAGCGCTGGAATTTGCACAAGCGCATTGCGCTGAACGTCATCAGCCGGGTCGGCACGTCACCTGGCGCTATCGTATTCGGCTTCATGCTGGCCACCGCTGTCCTGTCGATGTGGATTTCCAACACCGCCTCGACTCTGATGATGGTGCCCATCGCCATTTCCGCCAGCGCCGTGCTCGGAAACGTTTCAAAAAATTTCACCACCGCGCTGATGCTTGGCATTTGCTACGCGGCTTCGATTGGCGGGGTCGCGACGCCGATTGGCACGCCAACAAATCTGATCGCGATCAGCTGGCTGCAGACCGAAGCGGGCGCCCATATCGGCTTTGCCCAATGGATGGCTTTCGGCCTGCCGGCCATGGCGCTGCTGTTGCCCGTGGCGTGGTGGAACGTCACGCGCGGTATGCCAATCCATTCCGAAAATGCCCAAACCGTGTCAGCTCATGTCAAATCCCAGCTGATCGATATCGGCAAGATGACCCTCCAGGAAAAGCGTGTGGCCATCGTATTTGGAATTACGGCGACCCTCTGGTTGCTCAGACTGCCCATTCAGCTTTTCCTTGAAGCCTCCGGCGTAGAGCTGCTGGCAAATTATGGCGGCGCGGAAGTCGACATGATGATCGCCATTTTTGGTGGGGTGCTCATGTTTCTCGTTCCGGCGGGCGGCGGCGAAGACCGCGGCCTGCTTGACTGGAAGGAAGCTGAACAAATCCCCTGGGGCGTGCTGCTCCTGTTTGGCGGCGGCATCGCCATGGGCAAGGCCATATCGCGTACGGGACTCTCGGAATGGATCGGGGCAAATCTGCGGATACTCGATGTCTTGCCGCCTCTGGTCTTTATCGTGATCGTAGTCGCACTGGTCATCTTCCTGACCGAAGTGACCTCCAATGTAGCCACCATGACGACGCTCGCGCCCGTGCTCGGCTCTCTGGCCATCGCGCTTGGCACAGCCCCGGAAAGCCTGTTGGGACCTGCCGCCATCGCCGCATCCTGCGCGTTCATGCTGCCGGTGGCCACAGCGCCGAATGCCATCGTCTACGGGACAGGCCACATCACCATCCAGCAGATGATCCGCAAGGGTTTCTATATCAATTTGGCAGGTATCGTGATCATTGCCGCGGTCGGCTACTGGATCGCGCCGCTGGTCCTGTAGAGGAATTCAGCGCAATCGCCGAATTCCTCTACTTTCGACAAGCCTGCGTCCCTCAATCCCAGCCCCGTCTGCAATCAGAGATACAGGGCCAAGCTGAACGCCACCTGAACTTAAGTTAATTTAGGCAGCGGGCGGTTCGCTGACCTGAACCATCAGCTTGCCAAGGTTCTTCCCTTCAAAAAGGCGCGACAGGCTGGCAGGCGCATTTTCCAGACCGTCAACAATATCGGTCTCGAACTTGATCTTGCCGGCCATCAGCCATTGGGCCATTTGCTGAATGCCCTCCGGGAAGCGAGGGAAATAGTCGATCACGATGAAGCCCTTGAGCAGCGTCCGCCGCATCAGCAAATTCGAGAAATTGTACGGCCCCGGCACCGGATCTGTCGCATTATAGGTGCTGATCAGGCCGCACAGGGGCATGCGGGAAAAGTCATTCAGGCGTGCAATCACCTGGTCCATGATCTTACCGCCGACATTTTCGAAATTGATGTCGATGCCATTCGGGCAATGTTTGTCCAGCGCCGCGCCGACATCCTGGGTTTTGTAATTGATGGCCGCGTCAAAGCCGGCTGTCTCGGTCAGCCATTTGCACTTTTCGGCGCTGCCCGCGATGCCGACAACGCGGCAGCCCTGGATCTTTGCGATCTGGCCGACCATGGAGCCGACCGCGCCCGCCGCCGCAGAGACGACCACGGTCTCGCCAGCCTTCGGCTTGCCAATATCCATCAGGCCGAAATAGGCCGTCATGCCAGTTGCGCCGAGCGGGCCCATATAGGCGGTCAGCGGCACACCCGGCAGGCGCGGCAGGGCATTCAGCGAACTACCGGGAAGATTCGAATAAAGGGACCAGGTGCCGAGCCCGGTATTGACGATGTCGCCCTCTTTCAGGCCATCAAACCGACTTTCGGTGACAACGGCCAACCCGCCGCCGCGCATGGCATCGCCAATGCCGACCGGCGGCAAATAGCCATCCACATCGCTCATCCAGATGCGATTGGTCGGGTCGAGCGAGAGGTAGATCAGGCGCGTGCGCACCTCGCCTTCTTCCAGAGGCGCGAGCGGCGACTCGACCAGTTCGAGATCTCCCTCCTTCAGGTCACCCACAGGCCGCTGGCGCAATACCCAGCTCTTGTTCATCTCGGTCATGTGTATCCTCCCTCATTTTGGCAGGGAGGCTAGGTCAAATCCCGATTACTGCAAGACACCGCGTCGCGTCATCCACCAAGCATAGGCCAACAGCAAGGCCCCGATCAGGATGATGATGGCTGCGAATGCAGGGTTCGACGCCCCTTCCGGAACATCCTTCAGCGACATGCCGTGGATCATCGAGGCCAGCGCGGCAACCAGGGAAATCGCGAACGCCCACACGGCGAAGCGGCTGCGCAGGAGCAGCAGGATGGAGCCGACAAAGGCGCCCCAGACTCCGAATGCCCAGATCACATATTGCCAGACAGGAAACGAATAGAAAAAGGCCTGTTGCTCTTCGGTAAAGTTTGACATGTACGGCGCCCAATGCGTCACCGTGGCGGTGTAATCGAATATCCCGATCGCATTCCACAAGGTGGCCAGAATGCTCACCACCCAGAGATGCCAGGGCGTGCCGGCGGTTTTTGGTTCCAGTGTCTCGCTCATCATTCCCTCCCAGAATATGGGGCACAGTTTATGCTCCGGCGGCACGTTCGGCAAATCCGCACAGGTGCGGGTGCATTCCACCTGTCCGGATGGGTGACGCCGCGCATGACACGGGCTACACATTCGGCCAGCAAAGGATTCCCGAACCATGGCCACTGCCCCCGTCGACAAGGACAGTCATCTCTATCTGGTGGATGCCAGCGCCTACATCTTCCGCGCCTTCCACGCCCTGCCCCCGTTGACCCGTGCGAGCGACGATCTGCCAATCGGCGCTGTGAGCGGTTTCTGCAACATGCTGTTCAAGCTGCTGGAAGATTTGAAGGGCGATGAGCGGCCCACCCATTTCGCCTGCATCTTTGACAAATCCTCGATCACCTTCCGGAACGAATTGTACGACCAGTACAAGGCCAACCGGTCCGAACCGCCGGAAGAACTGCGCCCGCAATTCCCGCTCGTGCGCCGCGCCGCTGAGGCCTTTGCGGCCCATGCCATCGAGAAGGAAGGCTTCGAGGCAGACGATCTGATCGCCACCTATTCCCGTCAGGCGGAGGCCAAGGGCGCGCGCGTCACGATTGTCTCGTCCGACAAGGATCTGATGCAACTGGTCTCTGATACCGTCGTCATGCTCGACACGATGAAGAACAAGACGCTGGGGCGGGAGGCCGTGTTCGAGAAATTTGGCGTCGGCCCGGAGAAGGTTGTCGATATCCAGTCGCTCGCGGGGGACAGCGTCGACAATGTGCCCGGTGCGCCCGGCATTGGCGTGAAGACAGCCGCCCAGCTGCTGGACACCTATGGCGACCTCGAAACCCTTCTCGCGCGCGCCGAAGAGATCAAGCAGCCGAAGCGTCGCCAGACCTTGATCGAGAATGCCGATTTGATCCGCATTTCCAAGCAATTGGTGACGCTCAAGGATGACGTGCCGCTGGACGTGCCGCTGGAAGACCTTGCCGTGCAGGACCCTGATCCGGACACGCTGATCAATTTCCTGGAGGAAATGGAATTTCGCACCATCACCCGCCGCGTACGCGAAATGATGGAACTGGAAGGCGCAATTGAATCCGCCCAGCCGGCCGCAGACCCGATCGACCGGAGCAAATATATCTGCATCCGCGATTTCGAAGAGCTGGAAGAATGGATCTCCCGCGCAACCAAGCAAGGCTTCGTGGCGGTCGACACGGAAACCGACAGTCTCGATTCGATCACCGCCAATCTTGTCGGGGTCTCGCTCGCCCTGTCACCCAACGAGGCCTGCTACGTCCCGCTCGCCCATGTCGATCCTAACAATGCGGGTGACGGCGACATGTTCGGCGCGGATCCGCCCCGCCAGATTCGTATGACGGATGCCCTGCGTGCGCTGAAACCGATGCTCGAAGACCCGTCCGTCTTAAAAATTGGCCAGAACATCAAATACGACCTCTCGGTTTTCGCCACGCACAAGATCAATGTCGCGCCTATCGATGATACGATGCTGCTCTCCTACGTCCTGAATGCCGGCAAGCACAATCACGGCATGGACACGCTGTCGGAACGCTACCTCGAACATGCCACCATTCCGTTCAAGGAGATTGCCGGAACCGGCAAGTCCCAGGTGACGTTCGATCGCATCGCGCTTGACAAGGCGACCGAGTACGCCGCCGAAGATGCTGACATCACGCTGCGTCTCTGGCAGGTTTTCAAACCCCAGCTGCGCACGGAAAAGGTCACGACGGTTTACGAGACGCTGGAACGGCCGCTCGTCCCCGTCCTTGCCCGCATGGAGCAGGAGGGGATCAAAGTCGACCGCGATCATCTCTCCCGCCTGTCGTCCGATTTCTCCCAGCGCATGGCCGCGCTGGAGGCCGAGGCGTATGAACAGGCCGGGCGCGAATTCAATATCGGCAGCCCGAAACAGCTCGGCGAAATCCTGTTCGACGAGATGGGCCTGGAAGGTGGCAAGAAGACCAAGACCGGCGCCTGGCAGACTGATGCCGACGTGCTCGAAAGCCTCGCCGCGGAGGGCCATCCCCTGCCCCGCACCATCGTCGACTGGCGCACCCTGTCCAAGCTCCGCTCGACCTATACCGAAGCGCTACAGGCGGCCATCAATCCGGCCACAGGGCGCGTCCATACCAGCTTTTCCATGGCGGTTGCACAGACCGGACGCCTCTCTTCCACCGACCCGAACCTGCAAAACATCCCGGTCCGCACCGAGGAAGGCCGCAAGATCCGCGAAGCCTTCATTGCGGATGAAGGCAACGTACTGGTCAGCGCGGACTATAGCCAGATCGAACTGCGCATCCTGGCCCACATCGCCGACATCGATGCGCTGAAGACGGCCTTCAAGGATGGGCTCGACATCCATGCCATGACGGCAAGCGAGATGTTCGGCGTACCCATCGAAGGCATGGACCCGATGGTCCGCCGTCAGGCGAAGGCGATCAATTTCGGCATCATCTATGGCATTTCCGGGTTTGGCCTCGCGCGCCAGCTCGGCATTCCGCAGGGCGAAGCCAGCGAATACATCAAGACCTATTTCAAACGCTTCCCCGGCATCCGGGCATATATGGACGAAACCAAGGCGTTTGCAAAAGAACATGGCTATGTGACGACCGCCTACGGACGGAAGATCAATCTTGCGGGCATCAAGTCGAAAGGCCCGCAACGCTCCTTCGCCGAGCGCCAGGCGATCAACGCGCCGATCCAGGGCTCAGCCGCCGACATCATCAAGCGTGCGATGATCCGCATGCCGGAGACTCTTGCCAAGGCGGGCCTGTCGGCGCGCATGTTGTTGCAGGTGCATGATGAACTTGTTTTCGAGTGCCCCGAACAGGAAGCCGACAAATTGATCGAAATCGTCCGCACCACCATGCAAGGGGCAGCCGGGCCAGCCTTGCACCTGTCTGTGCCGCTGGTTGTGGACGCGCGCGCCGCGAAGAACTGGGCCGAGGCGCACTAGCAACCTAACCAAGTTTTCACACTGGCTCTTGCCTCCCTCATGTTACCGTTCTCGAAGCGTCACTGAGGGGAGCAGGGTCATGTTACGCGCTATTGTTATCAGCGGTATTATCTGGGCCATCTCAGGTGCGGCAATGGCGGAAACCGATTTGTCGCTCCTCCGGACACAGATCGATACGGCAATCGCCCAGGAAGACGTTGTCGCACTGAAGTCTGCTTTCGATCCGGATATCCAGATCATGCCGGAATTCCAGAAGACAATGGTGGGCCCGGACGTTGCCACCCGCTATTACAAGACCCTGTTTGACGGCATTGACATCGCGCAGTTCGAAAAGACCCTGACGGAAACGATCCCCATCGACAACCTCCGCGTCGACATTGGCGCGTTCCGCCTTGCCTACATACCTGCCGGCTCGCCTTCGAGCGACCTGGCGGAAATTTCAGGATCGTATTTCGACATCTGGCAGGAAGACGCATCGGGAAACTACACCCTGCTCACACAGGGGTGGAATTTTGATGAAGCCTATCCCGACATCCGAAATTCCAAACTCTTCGACGCGTTGCCCGGCGTGCACATGGCCTTTACGCCCTCTGCGCCGGTCGGTTCAGGCGTCTCCTTCGATCTGGCGGCCGTAAATCAATTCAACGACGCAGCCATGCTAAGGCACCAGCCCGACATTCTATACCATGTCTATGCGGAGGATGCCGTGATGATGCCCCATGACAGCCCACCCGTGGAAGGGCGAGAGGCGATCAGGGTCTTTCTCGAAGACTACACTTCCCACTGGCCCTCGTTCGATTACATCAAATCGACCGCCCACAGGATTGAGGGAACCTCGCCCTTCGTGCTATCTTACCAGTCCTACAATCTGCGCTGGGATTCGCTGGACAATTCCGGCATTTCCATCGGAAAAGGCATTCGCATCCTGAAACGCGATGATGCCGGGTCGCTGCGCACCTATCGGATCATCTCCATGCACGACCAGTAGCCGGAACAGCGGTCCACGAGCAAAATGCAGCTGTAACTGCTCATCATTCTGGCACTAATCTACGTTAATGTGTAGGTAAATTTTCCCACTCCTCCCTTATCCCGCTGGTTCACACAGCACTCGGATCATTTAACTGGGCAATCGCTGGCATAAGCGGGAGCTCTTGCGGAAATGCAGGACATGTCAGGTCAGAGCCCTTCGATCACGAGAAATGACACGTCCCTGAAGGACACACACAAGGACATTTACGTTCTGACCGGCGCGGTCATTGCGCTCTGCTCCATCGTGCTGCTCGGATGGACCTTCCAGTTCGGATACCTGACTTCTCCCAATTCCAACTGGGCGGCGATGGTCCCCAGCACGGCCGCCCTCATGATAGGCGCCGCCGTTGCGCTTATCCTGACCCTGAGCGTTATGGGACGCCGGACGAAATGGCTGGTCTGGACACTCGCATGTCTTGTTGTCGGCCTCGCCTGCCTCGATCAGTTTCTCTATCTGCGCGTCAATGGCGCAGGCCTCGATGGAAATATCTTCGAGGGATTTCGTGAATCTTCAAAGCAGATGATGTCGACGATGACGGCGTTTTGTTTCTCGTGCCTGGGGACAAGCATAATCCTTCAGCCCAGTCAGCGCCGTTGGGGACAATGCGCGCTGCTGATACTCGCGAGCATTGGCTTCATCATATCCACTGTGGGCCTGCTAGGACATTTGTTTGATGCCAGTGCCTTTTACAGTGTCTCGCTCTTCCGGGCGATGTCACTCCAAACATCCGTGGCCTTCTTTCTGATATTTCTCTCGATACTGCTCAGCCGCCGGGACATTGGCTGGATGAAGGTCTTCGTGGGACAAGGTCCCGGAAGCCGGAACGCGCGCCGTCTCGTGATCCCCCTGATCGGTATCCCGGTGGGTCTGTGCTATGCCGCGCTTGTACTCTCGAAGGCAGGTCTGCTGAATCAGAATTTCAGCCTCAGCCTGATCGCCACCATCATGATTGCCGCGCTGTTTATCGCGCTGCTCGTTCTGGCGACGAACCAGAACCGCGCGCACCATCAACAATCTGATCTGATCGGGCAGCTCACCCAGACAGTCACCGACAGGGACCTTTTGCTCAGTGAAGTCTATCACCGTGTGAAGAACAATTTGCAGCAGATCAACGCGCTGCTGTTCATTCAGGGCCGGAGCCTGTCCAATCAGGAATCCAAAGATGCCCTGAGGTCCATCTCCGGCCGGATCGAGTCTCTCGGGGTCGTGCAGAACCTGTTGCTCGCCTCACCCACTCGCACCAATCTGAGCGCCGGTGACTTCTTCGGGGAACTCTGCGGACGTCTGGAGCGCGGATTAGGTGGCGGCGCATCTCATACCCGACTTGTGACCGAAGTTTCAGACCGCAAGATCACGCTGGATGCGGCCATCACGCTAGGCCTTCTGATCAACGAACTGGTCTCGAACGCATTCAAGCACGCATTCGATTACGACGCGCTAAGCGGGACATCGCCAGGCGTCATTACAGTTTCGTTCGAATCGAACGGATCAGACAGCATCCTGACAGTCTCCGACAATGGGAAAGGCCTGAGGGATCCCGAAGCGGGAAACCTGCCAGAGGGAAGCTCGGGCTCCGCAATCATTACAGCGCTCACGGCCCAGTTGTCCGGCGTCCTCGAGGTCCGTTCCAAGAATGGCACCACCACCCGTATCCGTATCCCAAGCGACCGATTGGAGCCCACCTCATGACTAATCAACCTCGCGTCGTCATCGTTGAAGACGACGCCCTCATCGCGCTTTTCCTCCAAGGCACATGCGAACAATTCGGGGCTCTGGTCGTGGGCACCGCTGCAGATGGCGAAAGCGCGCTGCGTGCCCTGCGCGAGAAAAAGCCGTCCCATGTGCTGATGGACATGCGGCTGAATGGCTCCATGGATGGGGTCGATATCGGCAAGGCGATCTCACCGGAACAACCCGACCTGAAGGTCATTTATGTGACAGGATCGAACGAGCCCGCGACACTGGAGCGTATTTCGCAGAACCATCCCTATCGGGTTCTGATCAAGCCGGTAACTCCAGATCAGTTGAAAGAAGCGCTCAGCTAGTCTGCGCAGTCTCCCAATCTCCCTTAAATTGCCGTAATGTGAGCCTTCGCTCGCCTTGATCCCTTGATTTCATTGTAATTGCATTGAAGGAGGGCTTTTGCCGTGACGCGAACCATGTTTGAACACCGTAATGCGAGACGGCCAGATCCCGTTCACGGATATGCGTTGGCTGAGAAGGATAGAGCGATGACGACATTGGCGCTGGTGGATGATGACGAGAACATCGTTGCGTCCCTGAAAATCTTCTTCGAGGCCGAAGGCTATAATGTGCGCACCTATCATGATGGGGAAGCGGCCCTGCCGGCGCTCACGGAGACGCCACCGGACATCGCAATCCTGGACGTGAAGATGCCCCGGATGGACGGTATGGAGCTGCTGCGGCGCCTCCGCCAGACTTCCGAACTGCCGGTCATCTTCCTCACGTCCAAGGACGAGGAAATCGACGAAGTCATCGGCTTCAATATCGGCGCGGACGATTTCGTCCGCAAGCCCTGTTCCAACCGCCTCCTGGCCGAACGCGTGAAAGCGGTGCTTCGCCGGGCTCGCGGCGGTGTGGCAGGCTCTGAAGACGGCGACCAGAAGCCAATCGTGCGCGGCAAGCTGACTCTCGACCCGAACCGCCATGCCTGCACCTGGGATGGCCATCCGGTCCGCCTGACGGTGACGGAATTCCTGATCCTGCAAGCGCTCGCCCAGCGCCCCGGCTATGTCAAAAGCCGAGACCAGTTGATGGACGCCGCCTATGACGACCAGATCTATGTCGACGACCGCACCATCGACAGCCACATCAAGCGCCTTCGCAAGAAGTTTCGCGAAGTGACGGATGAATTCGACGCGATCGAGACCCTGTATGGCGTCGGTTACCGCTACACCGAATAAGCGCGGGATCACCGAGCTCTATATCGGCGGGGCGGGTGACACCCGCACACGCCTCGTGGCCGCCTACGCGGATGAACGTCAGCGCAAATTCGCCCACCAAGCGCACCATGATGCGCACTATTTCCCTCATTATGCGTCCCGGCGCATCCATCATATCGCCCGGCGCGACGCCGAGATCGGGCGCAAGCTCGTCCTCATCGGCCATAGCTGGGGCGGCGACACCGCGCTGCGCGTGCTGAAGGCCATGCGACCAATTTCGGTGGATTTGCTTGTCTGTGTGGACCCCGTTCCGAAATCCCGCCTCAACCCGCCCCCGATGCCGCGCAATGCCGACATGATCATCCATGTCGATGCCCGGCCAAGCTATCCAAACCGGTCCGACCAGGTGAAAGGGATGGGGCAATGGTTTGGCGGAACGTTGCATCGCCGCCTGTCAGCGGCGCATGCCCTGATCATCGCGGACCTGAACCATTTCGCGTTCGCCAAAATGATGTTCGCGCCCGGAGAGGACGGCCTGTCCGCCGCCGATCATGTCGAGCGGATCGGCCAGCCTACACGCCCCAAAGCCGCAAGCTCCAGTTCGGCAAGCTGAGGACCAGCAGTATGAATCCAAGCCCAACCAAGAAGCTCAGCGGTGAATACACCCGGCGATTGAGCGTCAGGAAAGGCATTTCAGGGGCTGAACGCTCGAAAGCTGGCAGGATTCCGATGACACCGCGTCCAAGGAATACGAGTCCGGCTATTAGTCCCGCCAAGCTCAGCAAGCCTTTCTGGACCAGGGACGGCAGGGGCAGGGTTACATATCCACCCAGCATGGCTGCCAGGATAGCGGCCGCAAACAGGCAGAAGGCCACCACCATGCAGGACAGGGCGGACGGCATTCTGGTAATTCCCCGACGCCCAACCACGGCGCGGGCAAGGGCCTGCTCGTTCGCACAGGGGAAAGTACTGCCAAACGCCCACAGCAGGTGCAGGCAGCCCAGCACGAACAGCACGATCACCAGAATGGGAGAAATGATTGGTGCAATCATGACGACACTCCTAGGGCGCGGCCCGGCGAGTAAAATGCGCCACCCACTTGCCGTTCCCTCCATCATTCAATAGCCAGACACGAGACTAACACAAGCAATAGGATAACTTCATGGCAGACCCGGAAAACACGCTTCTCCTCGAAACCTCCAAGGGCTCGGTGAAAATCGACCTGCGTCCGGACCTGGCTCCCGGCCATGTCGAGCGGATCAAGGAACTGGCCCGCGAAGGCTTTTATGATGGCATCGTCTTCCACCGCGTGATCGACGGCTTCATGGCCCAAGTCGGATGCCCGCAAGGCACGGGGATGGGCGGCTCCTCCAAACCGGACCTGAAAGCGGAATTCAACGCAGAGCCCCATGTTCGCGGCACCTGCTCAATGGCCCGCACATCGGCCCCCAACTCGGCCAACAGCCAGTTCTTCATCTGCTTTGATGATGCCAGCTTCCTGAACCGCCAGTACACGGTCTGGGGCCAGGTCAGTGAAGGCATGGACGTCATCGACCAGCTGGCCAAGGGTGAACCACCCCGCAATCCCGACAAGATTGTCAGCATGAAGGTGGCTGCTGACGCCTGATTTTCAGGCAGGCAGGTAAGCCGGAATGACGGACAGGAAAATCAGGCGAAAAGCGATCGCGCGCCACGGGTCGAAAATCTTTGGCTCGCGCATTGCTCGTCTGATTTTCGCCTCCAACCTTGCCGGCCTTGCCATCCTGATCATCGGCGCGATGGTCCTGAACGAGATGCGCGCCGGCTTCGTCGTCTCAAAGAAACAGGACCTCGTTGCCCAGGCACAGATCTTCACCAGCCTGCTGGGCGATGATGCCACCACGCCCGCGCCCAAACTCGACGAAGACGCCGCCCGGCAGACCATTGTCCGCCTGAACCTGCCGGAGCGGGTACGCGCCCGCATTTACTCTCCCGATGGCGAACTGGTCGGCGACAGTTTCTATCTCTCCGAGCGAGTCGACATAGACGCCCTGCCTCCCTTGCAGGAACCCAGCAGCTTCGCCCGCCTCGGTGCCAATTTATCGGAATGGGCCAGCAACACACTGGGGCCCATCATGCCCCGGCGTGGCTCCGACGCCCTTGTCGCCCAGAGTTTCGAGGAGGAATTCGAGATTGCGGTCCGCGGACAGGAAGCTGCCAGCCAGCGTTTCTCCGATCGCGGCCAGCGGATCATCTCCGTCTCCATGCCGGTCCAGCGCGTCTCGGCCGTTGTCGGCGTCCTGACGTTGGAATCGAACGACATTGACGAGATCATCCGCGCTGAACGCGCCGCCCTCATCCCCTTTATCGGGGTCGCCGTACTCGTGGCGTTCATCACATCAATCCTGCTCACTCTCGGCATCGCCCGGCCGCTCCGGCGCCTGTCAATTGCGGCCGACCGTATCCGGGCGGGCGCGTCCGACCGGATCGACATTCCGGCCCTGACCAATCGCAAGGATGAAATCGGCAATCTCGCCGCCTCGATGCAGAGCATGACCGAAGCCTTGCTGGAGCGGATCGAGGCGAATGAACAATTCGCTGCCGATGTTGCCCATGAATTGAAGAACCCCCTCACCTCTATCCGCTCGGCCGTTGAAACTGCTGACCGTGTGCAGGATGACCCGGTCGCGCTAGAGCGCCTGCGGCAGGTCATCGCCCAGGATGTGAAACGGCTGGACCGTCTGATTACAGATATTTCCAACGCATCCCGTATCGAAGCGGAAATGACGCGCGTGCCGACGGAACAAATGGACATTGCCGGCTTCGTCCATGATGTTGTCCAGACCTATGAAGCCTTCAGCCGCGAAGAGGGCGCCGTCTCGGTCCACTATCGTGACGACACGATGGGGGCACGGCTTCTGGTCAGGGGCCGCGACGGACCGCTCGGCCAAGTGGTGCGGAACCTGATCGACAATGCCCGCTCCTTCTCGCCAGCTGGCGGGCAGGTCAATGTCATCGTCGACCAGTCGAATGACGGCCCGCAGACCATTGCCCGCATCATGATCGAGGATAGCGGCCCCGGCGTACCGGAAGACAAGCTCGAAACGATCTTCAGCCGCTTCTACACCGACCGCCCGGCCGGTACCGCCTTCGGCAACAATTCCGGTCTCGGTCTTTCGATCGTACAGCAGATCGTAACGACCCATCGCGGGAAGGTCTGGGCCGAGAACCGCGCAGAAGGGGGCGCGCGGTTCGTCGTCGACCTGCCGGCGATGTAAGCCGTTAGCGGTTCTGGCGGTTGTTGATCAGGTCGTCGACCACTTCAGGCTCGGCCAATGTCGATGTATCGCCAAGATTTGAATATTCGTTCTCGGCAATCTTGCGCAGGATCCGTCGCATGATCTTGCCCGACCGCGTCTTGGGCAGGCCCGGCGCGATCTGGATCAGGTCAGGGCTGGCAATCGGGCCGATTTCCTGACGCACATGCTGGATCAAATTCTTGACCAGCGCATCGTCCACCTCAACGCCTTGGCGCAGCGTCACATAGGCATAGATGCCTTGTCCCTTCACATCATGCGGATAGCCGACCACGGCCGCCTCAGCGACGGCGTCATGACTCACCAGGGCGCTTTCGACCTCTGCTGTCCCCATCCGGTGCCCGGAGACATTGATGACATCATCCACACGCCCCGTGATCCAGTAGAAACCGTCCTCGTCACGGCGACAGCCATCACCCGTGAAATAGGTTCCGGGGTAGGCCGTGAAATACGTGTCGATGAAACGCTGATGATCGCCATAGACCGTGCGCATCTGGCCGGGCCAGCTGTCGGTAATCAGCAGATTTCCGTCGGTTGCGCCTTCCAGCACATTGCCCTCTGCGTCCACCAGAACAGGCTTGACGCCGAAGAAGGGATGGCTACCGGCGCCGGGCTTCATGTCGGTGGTTCCGGGTAGAGGCACAATCATGGTGCCGCCCGTCTCGGTCTGCCACCATGTGTCGACAATCGGACACCGCGCTTCGCCCACAACGTGAAAATACCATTCCCAAGCCTCCGGGTTGATCGGTTCGCCGACGGTGCCCAACAGACGGAGGGATTTTCGGGATGTCTTGTTCACCGGCCCCTCGCCTTCGCGCATCAGGGCGCGGATGGCGGTTGGCGCCGTATAGAAGATGGTGACATTCTGCTCGTCGCAGACCTGCCAGAAGCGTGAGGCGTCCGGATAGGTCGGCACCCCCTCGAAGACGAGGCTCGTCGCCCCATTCGCAAGCGGTCCGTACACGATATAGGTATGGCCGGTCACCCAGCCGACATCGGCCGAACACCAGAAGACATCATCTTCCTTCAGATCGAAGACATATTCATGTGTCATCGACGCCCAGACCAGATAGCCGCCGGTTGTGTGCAGCACACCTTTCGGCTGGCCGGTCGACCCCGACGTGTAGAGGATGAAGAGCGGGTCTTCGGCATTCATCGGCTCAGGTGGGCAGTCCGACGAAATGCCTTCGGCGGCCTCATGAAGCCAATAGTCCCGGCCTTCCTTCATGCCGACCTCAGCGCCGGTCCGCTTCACGACCAGCATCTTCTCGACCATGCCGCCGGCAATCTCGGCCGCCTTGTCCGCGTTCACTTTCAACGGCACACGGCGCCCCCCGCGAACGCCCTCATCGGCTGTGATCAGGAATTTGGATTCGCAATCCGTAATCCGGCCGGAGAGCGCTTCCGGGCTGAAGCCACCGAACACGATGGAATGCACGGCGCCGATCCGCGTGCAGGCCAGCATGGCATATGTGGCTTCCAGGATCATCGGCATGTAGATCGTGACCCGGTCGCCTTTCTTCACGCCCATCTTCTTCAGGACGTTCGCGAACTTGCAAACGGCCGTATGAAGCTGGCGATAGGTCATCTTGTGGGTATTGCCGGGCTCATCGCCCTCCCAGATCAGGGCCACCTTGTCGCCCCGCGTTTCCAAATGCCGGTCAAGGCAGTTGGCCGATACATTCAACACGCCATCGGAAAACCACTTCACATGCAGGTCGCCCGTCTCCCAGGAGACATCCTTCACCACCGTGTAGGGCTTGATCCAGTCGAGCCGCTTGCCGTGCTCACCCCAGAAAGCTTCCGGGTCGGAGATCGAGGCCTCATACATTTCGCGATACTTTTCCGGGGTCAGGTTCGCTTTTGCTGCAAACTCCGCCGGTACCGGATATATCTTTTGTGCGTCGCTCATGAATGGCTCTCCGTCTGGCATGTTTGTCCTCCTGTCAGAATGCATACTTTGTGGAGAAGGTGAACCGTGTGATCGACCCATCCGCGCCACTTTCCTCTTCGCGGATGCCGTGCAGCAGCTCTGTGCCCAGCGTCACATTCGGGGCAACATCCCACAGGATTGCGCCAAATACCGACTGCACCGAAGAGGTCACGCCACCGCCCATATACTCCGGATTGTCGATGAACAGGCCGGAATAGCCGCCACTGAAACGCGCGGTCTCGCCGAATGGGTGACGCCACGCTACAAGGCCGCCATAGCTCGGGATCGCCTCCAGATCGCCATTCGGGTCCAGCGCCGTGGAGCGGCTGGCCGCCAGGCCGACATACCGGCCGATGCCTTCCCCGCCGACCAGGTTGAAGCGCAAATCGTCCTTCTCACCCATCATGAGCCGACCGGAAACACTGAGCCCGTAGCCGAAGGCTTCGTCTTCCTCTGTGCCGAAATCTGCGCGCAATTGCCGCGCGATACCCGCAATGGATACGTTGCCGAAATCACCGGTCATATTGTAGCGCGCGACCACATCCGGGATGAGGTTCTCGTCACGCGAGCCCGCATTGAGCGTTGTCGTATTCGGGTTCTCGACCGCGAATTGCCAATTGCCATTCGTATAGCGGATCTGTGGCTGGCGCACGAACACCATGCCATCCGACAGGATCAGGAAGCTCGCGCTTTCAGGGATGGCGGATGTGTTCTGGAAGGTCGACCATTCCTGTCCGACCAGCCAGTTCTTGTATTTCATGAAGGCGCGGCGCAGACGCGGCGAATAGGAGTTCGAGACAAGCTCATTGCCTTGTCCTGACCCCAGAAAGTCCATTTCGATATGCGCGCTCAGAGTGTCGTCTCCCACCGGACGTGAGGCCGACAGGAAGAACCGTGAGGATTCTGCAGTGAAGTCCGTGAACGATGTTTCTTCTCCCCCGATGGGCGTCGCGCTTGGAATGTAGAAATCGCGCGCGATGGAGCTGCCGGCGATGGCGCCGTCGCTGAGCGAGGTGACGTGAACATCCGCATCGACGAAGCCGCCGAATTTCAGTGTCGTGTCGCCAACCAGGAACCCGTCAGTCTTGGGCGCAGGCGCAGCGGCAGGGGCTTCGGTAACCGTGCGTTCAATCCGCACGACGTCTTCTTCCCGGCTCGCCCGTTCAGTGGCCAACTCGGTCTTGAGTTCGGAGACCATCGCCTCCAGCGCCGCTATCCGATCTTCCAGCGACGTATCCTGCGCCACCGCACCTAATGCGACGACAACCGAGACCGATGACAACATCAGCACCTTCAACGCTCGTGACATGATTTCCTCCCTCTATTTTTTGTGTGAGGGAAGTATCTGACTGATGCTGCTGCTCCGCCATTAGCCATTGGTGCTAAGACAAAAGTCTAAGAGCCCCCGGAGACAATCCATGTTTTATGGGATACACTGCGTGGCTAACCGTAGAGACTGCTTAAGCAGCGGGGAAATGGGGAGGAACAAGATGCCGGACGCGCCCCGCGTCCTGATCGTGGACGATCATCCATTGTTCAGGGATGCGCTTGAAACTGCCTTGGAATGCGCCTTTCCTTCCGGCGCAGAGGCAACCCATGCAAGTAACCTGTCCGGCGCGTTGGACATTCTCAGGTCGAATCCGGTGGATTTGATCCTGCTCGACCTGAATCTCGGAGATTGCGCCGAGTTCGAGGGGCTCACCACCCTGCTCGCCGCAGAACCCGGCTGCCCCATCGTGGTCGTCTCGGCCACGGAAACGCCCAAGGCCTTTCAAATGGCGGGCGCCCTTGGGGCGGCCGGTTACTTGCCGAAAAGCATGTCCTTGGAAGATCTGTCCGCGGCGCTGGCAACCACGCTGGATGGCGGCACATGGTTCCCAAAGACCAATGGCACCCACCTGCCCGCCAGCCCGGCAGCCGAACGTATTGCCAGCCTCACCCCCGCCCAGCGGCGCGTACTCGCAGGCCTGTCGGCCGGTCTCCTGAACAAGCAGATCGCCCACGAAATGGACATTTCCGTTGCGACGGTGAAGGCGCACATGACGGCCATTTTCCGAAAGCTCGGCGCCAACAACCGGACCCAGGCCCTGCTGATTTATCAGGAAGACACTTCGGTCGGAAGCGCCTCGAACGCCTGACCGCGTCCGCGCGTCTTGCACATCATCAGAAACTGGCGAATGTCCACCGGATTGCTGGGCTTGCGCAGGACAGGGACGCTCGCCCCTCGTGCCTTGGAGAGGTCCGGTACATTGGTCGCCGCCGTCAGCAACAAGACATTGGCCGGGTCGCGCAATCGGGCACGATTTTGCTGGATCAGATCGAGACCACTGACCTCGTCTTCAAGATCAAGATCCGCAATCAGGGCATCGAAGCACTCATCCTTCAGACACCCCACGGCCTCAGCCACGGTACGGACGCTCGTCGCCCGGCACCCCCAGCTTTCAAGCAGGCGGGTCATGCTGTCGACAATCGCCGGCTCGTCATCGACAAAGAGAACGCTGATGCCCTTCAGGCTTGTATCGTCGCGCGTGAAGGCATTCACCGATTTGCCCCTGCGGACTGGCGGCGTTTCCACCATAGGCACCGTCACCGAGAACACGCTCCCTTTTCCCGGCGTGGACCGGACGTCAATCTTGGCGTCCATCAGGCTGGCCAGACGCCGCACAATGGACAGGCCGAGACCGGCGCCGCGAATACCGACATTGTCGGAATCCTCATATTTGCGGAACTCCTCGAAAATCAGCTCCAATCGGTCAGCGGGAATACCGGGCCCGGTATCATACACTTCAATCCGGACCTTGCGGCCCCGCCGGCGCGCGCCGACCAGCACCCCGCCTGACTTGGTGTAGCGGCGGGCATTGGAAATGAAGTTCCGCACGATGCTCTTGAGGTAGTCCGGGTCGGCGAACACAGCCAGCTTCGTCGGCGCCACACGCAGCTCCAGTCCGGACCGGTCCGCCATGGGTTGTGACTCGTCAATCAGGTCTTCCAGCAACGGTCCCAGCGGCAATTTCACCGGCACTGCCTTGACCTGGCTGTGATCCAGCCTCGAAATGTCGAGCAAGCCCTTGAGCAACTCATCCGCAGACTGAATGGCCCGGTCAGCCCGTGTGGCCAGATCCGGAGCGGATCCATTCGCGATGATCGACCCCAGATATAGCCGCGCGGCATTCAGCGGCTGCAGCAGGTCGTGGCTGGCAGCGGCCAGGAAGCGCGTCTTGGACGCATTGGCACCCTCAGCCTCTTGCCGGGCGAGGTTCAGGTCATCCGCCATGGCTTCCAGCTTCCGCGTCCGCTCCTTCACGCGGCTTTCCAGCATTTCATTGGCCTCGACCAGCGCCTGTTCCCGCAACTTGTCTTCGGTAATGTCCGCGAAGGTCGTCACATAGCCGCCGCCGGGCATCGGGTTGCCGCTGATGCGCAAATACAAACCGTCAGGATTGCGCCGTTCATAGGTGTAGGCCCGACCGGACCGCATATGCGCCACCCGGCGCCTTGCCTGTTCAGCCGGATCGCCATCAATCCATCCGGTCCGGATATTGTGTTCGATCAGCTCCGCCACAGGCACACCGACCACGACCTTTGCAGGGGGATAGTTGAAGAGGTCCACATAGGCGGTATTCCACGCAACGAGCTTCTGGTCCGAATCCACCACGCTGATACCGTGCGGGATATTCTCCAGCATTGATTGCAACATGTGCCGCTCGAACCGCGCAGCCTGTGTCTTGTGGTCCAGCATGGACAGCACATCTGGCAGGGTAACGTCACTGCCGCCAATCGCGGACGACAGGACCACGCGGGCCGAGGACGAACCGAGGGCACCAGCCAGAAGCTTTTCCGTGCGCTGAACAAGCAGCCAATTGGCGGGCGCATCCCCTGAGGCGGCGATGCCGGTATCTTCCTCGAACTTCACGAAGGCATGATCCACCGCTTCGGGCGTCAGGAAGCGGGATGCCAACGTCTTCAACCCGTTTGGGGAGACCTTGAAGGCGTGTGTGTCGACCGCGCCCTCGGCAATCTCGATGACCTGGTCGCCGCCGACAAACACCGCCGCCTGTACCCGGTCGCGCAGACGCTCCCGCGCGCGTAGCGAAACGATCACAAACAGAAGGAGATTTGTGCCAAGGCTGAGCAGGACGCCATGAGTCAGACTGTCCTCGATCTTCAGCCCGAACATCGCATGCGGATCCAGCGCCGAGGGGACAATGGCCGTGATCGCGTCGTACCCGACAATGGCCGGCAGGAACAAGGTATAGGCCCAAAGCGCCATGCCGGAGATCAGCCCGGCCAGCACGCCCGACCGCCGGCCATGACCCCATGTGACCGCGCCGATCAGGCCCGGTGCGAACTGCGCCGCAGCCGCAAAGGAGAGCAGGCCGATCTGCGCCAGGGCCTCGCCTGTCCCCGCACGCCGGTAATAGGCATAGGCCAGCATCAACAGCACAATGATCACGATCCGCCGCGTCAGGACGATCCTTGCACCGGCATCACCGCTCAAACTGGCAAAACGCCCGGACCGCATGATGGCGGGCACGACGAGGTCATTGGTCACCATGGTGGACAGGGCCACGGTGGAAATAATCACCATGCCCGTCGCCGCCGAGAAGCCCCCCAGGAAGACCAGCGTTGCCAGCAAGCCGCTGCCGCGCTGGAGCGACAGGTCCAGCACGAACAGATCCGGCTGCGCGCCCGGACCGAGTATGGCCATGCCCGCAATCGTGATCGGAATGACGACCAGGCTCGTCAGCAACATGTAGACGGGAAACACCCATTTCGCCGTCTCGAGGTCCTTCTGCGTCTGGCGCTCGATCATTGCGACATGGAACTGCCTTGGCAGGCAGATGATGGCCGCCATGGCCAACAGGGTCATGGTGATGAAGCGCTCGGAGAAGCGAAACGTCTCGAAAGTGTGCGCTACAGGGGCATTCTCTGGCACGCTGCCATTCACCAACAGCTGGATGGACAATACGGCCACGGCGATCAGCGCCGCGAGTTTGAGTACCGCCTCCACCGCGAGCACACGCATCAGGCCAGAATTATGCCGCGTGGCATCCGACTGCCTTGTCCCAAACAGGATGGCGAAGATGGCGAGAGCAAATGCCGTCAGCAGGACGGTCTCATTGGCCGGCGTATTCGCCGCCCCGTCGGAGCCATAGGCCAGCGCCTGGAAACTCATGCCGACCGATTTCAGCTGCAGCGCGATATAGGGCAGGCTCCCTGCCACAGCCGCGAGAGTTGCGGCGGCCGCAATCGCCCGGCTCTTGCCGTAGCGCGCCGACAGGAAATCCGACAGGGACGAGATGCCTTCACGCTGGGTGACATCCCCGATCCGCTGCACGAGGCCCGGAAACAGGACGAACACAAGCGTGGGGCCCAGATAAATGGTCAGATAATCCCATCCGCTTTCCACCGCTGTGCCAACGGCGCCGAAGAATGTCCAGGATGTGCAATACACTGCCAGCGCGAGCGAATAGACCAGCGGATGCTGGGTGAATCCCGGCCGCATTGCCGTCTGGTCCCCGCGCCAGGCGATCAGGAACAGGCCAAGCATGTAGAGCGTGGTCGCTCCAAGGATCAGCCAGACAGGCATTTGCACCTCTCGATACGGTTCATGCCAGAGTTACACACGGCATCGAACCGGGAAATTGGCCTTACGTCTATAAGACAGCAGCCGTAAAAACGGAAAAAGGGTGGCCCCGGCAGGGGCCACCCGTCAGTTTGGAGTTCGCCGGGAGAGGCTATTCGGCAGGCACAGGTGCCATGCCTTCGTCCGCAATGCCGTGCGATCTCCGTGTGCCCGGCACGCGGATGTCTTCTACCAGGTCCTGGATGTCCTGCGGCGGCGGGGCGGTCACGAGGGCCACCACAATGCCAACAGCCAGCGACAGGAACATGAACAGGAAGCCGATGCCTTCCGGCGACACACCGAACCACCAGTCTGCAGGATCCGTGTTCACGAACTTGAAGTAGTAGATATAGCTGAACGTCGAGATGAGGCCGGTCAGCATGGACGCAATGGCCCCTTCCCGGTTCATCCGTTTCCAGAAGATGCCCAGCACGATCACCGGGAAGAGCGACGCTGCCGCCAGGCCAAAGGCGAAGGCAACCACCTGCGCCACAAAGCCAAGCTTTGCCGTGTTCATTCCCATGATCCCGGCAAGGACCACCGCGCCGGCGGCCGAGGCACGCGCAACCCGCAATTCGTCCTTGTCTGACATGTCCTTGAACAGGGTTCTCCGACAGAGATCGTGAGAGATCGATGACGAGATGACCATCAACAATCCGGCTGCCGTGGAGAGGGCCGCCGCAAGGCCGCCTGCAACCACGAGCCCGATAACCCAGGCCGGCAGGTTCGCGATCGACGGATTGGCCATCACGAAGATATCCCGGTCGAGCTTGGTGACTTCATTGTCGTCACCCGCACGATACTGGATCACGCCATCGCCATTCTTGTCCTCAATGCCCAGCAGACCGGTTTTTTCCCAATCCTTGAACCATTTCGGCGTCGGCTTCCCACCGGCTGCCACGATCGCCGCAGCCTCGGTCTCATAGTCGGCATCATCCGCGATATAGGTCGACTCATTCACCGTATCGATGAAGTTGAGCCGCGCGAAGGAGGCCACGGCTGGGGCCGTCGTGTAGAGCAAGGCGATGAACACCAGTGCCCACCCGGCAGAAACCCGGGCCGCACCCGCGCTCGACACCGTGAAGAAGCGGATGATCACGTGCGGCAAGCCTGCCGTGCCGAACATCAGCGCGCCGGTGATGGCAAATATGTCGAACGTGGTCTTGTTCGTCTGCGTATACTCCTGGAAGCCGAGATCGGTCACAACCGTGTTGAGCTTGCCAAGCATCGAGATGTCTTCCCCTCTCACATCCGAGATGAAGCCCAGTTGTGGGATCGGATTACCGGTAACGATCAGCGAAATGAAGACCGCCGGAACCGTATAGGCAAAAATCAGCACACAGTATTGCGCGACCTGAGTATAGGTAATGCCCTTCATGCCGCCCAGCACGGCATAGATGAAGACGATGCCCATGCCGACCATGATGCCGGTGTTGAACTCGACGCCGAGGAAGCCTGAAAAGGCCACGCCCACGCCTTTCATCTGTCCAGCAATATAGGTGAAGGACACGAACAGCGCACAGATCACCGCGATCAGGCGTGCCGTGGTCGAATAGTAACGGTCCCCCACAAAGTCCGGCACGGTAAACTTGCCGAATTCGCGCAGGAACGGCGCCAGCAACAGGGCCAGCAACACATACCCGCCGGTCCAGCCCATCAGGTAGACCGAGCCACCATAGCCCAGGAAGGCAATCAGGCCGGCCATTGAAAGGAACGAAGCTGCCGACATCCAGTCGGCCGCGGTCGCCATGCCATTCACCGTCGGGTGCACGTCATGGCCAGCAACATAGAAATCATCGGTGGATGAGGCCCGGGCCCACACGGCAATCGCGATGTAGGTCCCAAAGGTGCCAACCACCCAGAAATATGTCCAGAAATCCTGCCCCATTACCTCAGCCCTCCACGCCGTATTTCTTCTCCAGCCGGTTCATTGCCCGGCAGTAGTAGAAGATCAGTCCAACGAAGACGTAGATCGATCCGTTCTGGGCGAACCAGAACCCTAGCGGCGCGCCGCCGATCGACAGATTATCCAGAAGGTCCCGGAACAGGATGCCTGCCCCATATGAGACCGCAAACCAGATGACGAGCAGGGAAAGGGTCAATCGGATGACTTCTCGCCAATACCCCTTCCCATCAATTTTGTAGCCAGGTTCTGACACGTGTTTCCTCCCATGACATTTTTTGTCTTTGCGCAGTTCCGCAGCCTGCAGGCTGCCGGAAGCAGGAGGAATATGAAACCTGAACTTTGGTCTTAATGCCGGTTTTACCTAATCGGTCTCAGGGCCGGGAGCGGGCTGGGTCTTGCGCGCATGGCGCCATTCGGAGATGCCACCCATGATCAGCCAGCCCGACAGGACCAGTCCGCCCAGCAAATAGGCTTCGCGGAAGCCGAGCCCCGGCTCAAGGATCGCCACGGCCGCCCGGAACGCGAAAATAAGGCCCATCAGGATGCCGAGAGAGATCATGATGTGATGTTTCATGCTGCCGCAGACGCTTCCTTCTTGACCGGACACGACCATATGCGTCTCGCGCCGTGTGGCAAGGCAGGACTTTGGTCTAACGTCCCCTGCGGCAAAGCCTTGCCAGTACAGGCCGTATCGCATATATGCGCGCCTTCAGAAACGGCGGCGCAAGGCCGTGCGTGTCAGCTTCTTACCTCATCCCGAATGCGGAGAGGCGGAGTCGAGGGCGAAAGGAAACCCCAATGTCCAAATCCCAAATTACTTTCAATGTCGAACTGCGCGAGCGCGTCGGCAGCGGCGGATCCCGCGCAGCACGTCGCGAAGGCTTTGTGCCCGGCGTTCTTTATGGTGGCGGCGAAGATCCCGTTGCGATTACCCTGAAGCGCAACGAAGTGCTCAAGGCCATTGAAACCGGCCACTTCCTGTCATCCACCGCAACGCTCGTCCACAAGGGCACGAAACAGCTCGTGATCCCTCAGGCGATCCAGATGCACCCGGTCTCCGACCAGCCCATGCACGTCGACCTGTTCCGCGTCAGCCGCGACCAGAAGATCAAGGTGGAAGTCCAGGTCCACTTCATGGGCGAGGAAGTGTCTCCGGGCCTCAAGAAGGGCGGCACGCTCAACGTGGTGCGCCACACGGTCGAGCTGCTTGTTCCGGCCGGCAACATTCCGGAATCGCTGGAAGCAGACGTCTCCACGCTGGAAATCGGCGACAATGTGAAAATCTCCGACATCACCCTGCCGGGCGATGCCGAGCCGACCATCACCGACCGCGACTTCACCATCGCGACCATCGCTGGCCGTACGGCAACCGCCGATACCACGACGGAAGAAGGTGAAGAGGCTGAAGGCGAAGAAGCCGCAGCTGAAACCGACGCCGAAGCGGAGTCGGAAGACTGATCGGCAAATTCTGGTCTCGTGTGTCCAGCCTTTTGGGGCTGGGCACACAGCCAAACCCTGCTATTTCGGAAGAGGGAGGCCGCATCGTGCTCATTCTTTCCGGTCAGGGAAATCCAGGCGAAAAATATGCGAAGAACCGGCACAATGCCGGTTTTCTCGTTTTGGACGAGATTCACGCCGCGCATGGATTCCAGCCCTGGCGCTCGAAATTCGAAAGCGAGATTGCGGAGGGCTTTATCGGCCCGGACCGCATCAAGACGCTGCTCGTCAAGCCGCAGACCTTTTACAATGAGACCGGCCGCGCCCTCTCCAAGGTCGCCCAGTTCTACAAATTGTCTCCGGAAGACGTGGTTGTCCTGCATGACGAGATCGATCTCGCGCCCGGCCGCGTGCGCCTGAAACAGGGCGGCGGTCATTCCGGCAACAACGGCGTCCGCTCGATGATTGCTCATCTTGGCGAAAATGTGCGCCGGATCCGCATCGGTGTCGGCCACCCCGGCGACAAGTCGCGGGTCATGCCTTACGTGCTGTCCGATTTCTCAAAGGCCGACCATGACTGGTTCGATCCGCTGGTAAAGGCGATCTCAGACGCCCTGCCCTTCCTGGCCGAAGGCAATGACGAACGCTTCCAGACCGAAGTGATGCGCCTCGCGCCAGCGCCAAAGCACGATCCCAAACAGAAGCGCTAAGGACGCGCTAGCCGTCCAGCTTTGCCAGTGCGGCTGCTTCGGCGGCTTCCGCCATGGCAACAGCGCCGACCGTACCGTGCGCCGGCACCGGGCTACGTCCCAGCCCTAGGCACGCGGCATAGAACCCCTCATCCGCCGCGCCAAGCGGATCAGGCAGGTCTGCCGCGATCTCGACGCGGACCTCATAAGGCGTCGTGTTGACCAACTGCCGCGTCAGGAAGTCGATCGAGATCTCTCCCGACGGATAGACAACATGCATGGTGCGCTGACGGGCCTCTGCCGCGCGGCTGGCCATCAGGCGCGCCACGCCGCCACTCGCATAGGTGAACTGGGCGCTGGCTTCGTCGATATGGTCTGAATGCACCCGCTTGCCGCTCGCCATGACGCCGGTGAATTCATTCCCCATCATCATGGCGGCAAGGTCGAGATCGTGGATCATGAGATCCCAGATCACCGACACATCGCCTGCCCGATTATCTGGCGCCGGCGGTCCGGCGCGGACGGATTCGATCAACAGGGGGGGCTCTTCAATCGCCAGCACACCCATGGCACGCGCCACGAACCGCTCCTGATGTCCTACCTGCAGGATACGTCCGCGTGCAGCGGCTTCGTCGGCCAGATCCCGGGCGGCCTTGCCGGTCAGCGCCAATGGTTTCTCTACCAGCACATGGCAGTGGGCTTCAATGGCCTGCCGGGCCAGCTTCTCATGCCAGATGGCCGGAACCGCGATCACGATGGCATCGCACGCTTCGAGAAAGGCTTCGTAATTGTCAAACCCCTTGGCGCCAAACCGGCTGGCAATCGCGGTCGCCCGGTCCAGATCAATATCATAGACCCCGACGAGTTCGGTTCGGGCAGAGGCGGCAGCCTTTTGGGCGTGGTAATTGCCGAAAACTCCGGCGCCCGCGACGCCTACTCTCAGTGTGGTCATAACAGATTGGCCCTCTTCGGCCCCCTAAAGACACTGCATCGCCCGGCGCTGCAAGCCTTGGGCTCAGGCATGGCTGACACAGAGAATTACAGATTCTTTCGCGTGCCCTCTTCACAGGTCCGGGATGCCGGTCCACTTACGCCTCAACAAGAACAGAGGAAGGAAAACACCATGACAGCCCTCACATCCACCGAATGGTCCCTCGCCGAGCGCCCCGTCGGCATGCCCAAACTGTCGGATTTCCAGAAGAAAACTATCGACATCGCCCCGCCCGGCGCCGGTGAGATCCAGGTGAAGAATGAGTGGATGTCGGTAGATCCCTACATGCGCGGACGTATGTATGACCGCGAAAGCTATGTGCCGCCTTTCCAGATCGGCGAGACCATGCAGGGCGGCGCTGTCGGCCGCGTCACCGTCTCGAACCATCCCGACTACAAGCAGGGCGACCTGGTTTCCTCCATGGCGGGCTGGCGCACCGCGTGGGTTGCGCGGCCGGAAGTCGTGATGGCGCAGAAACTGCCGGATATCGGCCTGCCCGAAAGCGCCTTCCTCGGCGTCGCGGGCATGCCGGGCCTGACCGCTTACGCAGGCATTCTGCGCGTTGCCGAACTGAAGGAAGGCGACACGGTCTTCGTCTCCGGCGCAGCTGGCGCCGTCGGCTCCACGGTCGTCCAGATCGCCAAGATCAACAATTGCACCGTCATCGGCTCGGCTGGGGGCCCGGAAAAATGCGAGTTCGTGAAATCGCTCGGCGCAGACCATGTTATCGACTACAAGGCGGCGGGCGGCTTCGAAGGGCTCGTGAAGGCGCTGCGCAGCGCCGCCCCGAAAGGCATTGACGTCTATTTCGACAATGTCGGCGGCGATCACCTGACCGCCGCGATCGAGGTTGCTCGTCCAATGGCGCGTTTTGCCGAATGCGGCATGATTGCCCAGTACAATGAAACCGGCCAACCAACCGGCCCGCACAATATCATCCAGGTCGTCGGCAAGCAGCTGAAGATCCAGGGCTTCATCGTCTCGACGCATGCCGACATGCAGCCCGCCTTCTTCAAGGACATGGCGAAATGGATCTCGGCTGGTCAGATGAAGTTTGAAGAGACCGTCAAGGACGGTATCGACAAAGCGCCTGAAGCCTTCCTCGGCCTCTTCGAGGGCGCAAACACGGGCAAAATGCTGGTCAAACTGGGGTAGTTATGACGCGTCTGTTTGATGCCTATATCATGGTGGACTGGAGTGCCGCGTCAAAACCTGTGACGGGGAAGAACTCCATCTGGATCGGGATCCTCGCAAGGGATGCCCGGCTCAAGCTGCAATACCAGTCCGTCAATATCGAAACACGTCTCAAGGCGCGATCCTTTCTGGAAGGCATCATCGCCAAGCTGACAGGGCGCGGCGACCGCGTCCTGATCGGCTTTGACTTCTCGCTGGGCTATCCGGCCGGGACCGCCGAGGCTCTCGGCCTCGACACGTCCGACAAAGCGCCCTGGCAGGCGATGCATGCCCACCTCGCCTCCAAGATGAAGGATAAGGCAGACAATTCCAATCCGCGCTTCGCCATCGCGGCCGGGATGAACTATGCCATCTCCAAGGGGCCGTTCCCGTTCTGGGGAGCTCCGGCGCGGGATGTCGTCTCCACACTGTCCGACAAGAAACCGGATTTCGACGGCCAGGCCCTGCCGGAATACCGCATCGTGGAATCCCAGATGCGGACCTCCAAACGCGGCCAGCCGAAATCGGTCTGGCAGCTCGCCTATACCGGCAGCGTGGGCAGCCAGTCCCTGACCGGCATCCCGCACGTTCACGCCCTTCGTCAGGCCCTGCCGGCCTCGCGCGTCTGGCCCTTCGAGTTCGAGGAGGGCGATATGACCGAGGAGTCGCTCGACGGCGTGCAGGTCGTTTTCGCGGAAATCTACCCGTCTCTCATTCCCGCCAAGCCTGAAAAGGGCGAAACACCGGATGCCGCGCAGATCCGCCAGATTGCCCATTACTATTCGGAAATGGACGAAAAAGGCCGTCTGAACGGGCGAATTTCCACAAATAACTCTCTTGACGAGGGAAAAATATCGCAAATTCAGTCAGAAGAGGGCTGGATTCTCGGCGCATAGCCCGTCTTTATTGGGCTTTCGTCATATTCACGCCTTACGAATCGTGGGTATGTCGCTGCAACGGCGGGGGATCGCCGTTTAACATTAGAGGAGAACCCCTATGAATAAGGGCGAACTTACAAAAGCTGTCGCATCTGATTCCGGACTGTCGCAAAGCGACGCCGGCAAGGCTGTAGACGCTGTTTTCGACGCAATTGCTGGCGCCGTGAAAGACCGTCAGCAAGTGGCGATCGCAGGCTTCGGCACATTCTCGGCTAAAACCCGGAATGCGCGCACGGGCCGCAACCCAGCCACCGGCGAAGAAATCAAGATCCCGGAAAAGACATCGGCTGCTTTCAAGCCGGCTTCGGCTCTGAAAGACCTCTAGGGTTCCTCAGGGCCTTCGGGCCCTGACACAAGGAATTCAAACGGCGCGTCGGCTCGGCTGGCGCGCCGTTTTCCATTCCAGCAGCAGGGTCTGCAGGATCCCGGCCGTGAACACGCCGACAAACACGCCTTCCATCATGCCCTGCGCGCCCCGGCCTTCGACAATGCCGAGCCAGTAACAGGATGGCAGCATGACGAGGAAGAACGAGCCGATATGGATCAGGCTCGGCGACCAGACGATCTCCTGCGCCCTGAGCGCGAATGAGGCGGTTGCCTGCAGCCCGTCAAAAACCGTTACAAACGATACCATCACGAGCAGGGCAGCGATGCCCGATGCGAGATGAACACCGTTGATCATGGCATCATCCTTCACGAGGAAGCCGGCCAACGAGTTGTTGAAAACGATCAGAACCACACCAAGCGCCACCCCCATCACAAGTGTGGCTGCCACGCCAAGGCGTCCTGCGTCCCGCATCTCTGTCAGGTTTCGTCGGCCATAGGCCTCCGCCACACGGACGCTGGTGGCGGTCGCGATGCCCAGATAGAACATGAAGCAAAGCCCCATTATCTGGATTGCATAGCCATAGACCGAATTGGCAGCGAGGCTGATCCATGTCGCGATCACATAGGTCAGGTTAAAACCACCCCACTCGGCAACATTGCTGATAGCGGTGCCCGTGCCGACCGACAGCTGTCTTTTGGCCTCGTTTTCGGGACTGGCTGGAGACTTTCTGAATGCGGGAGTCAGTAAGATCACGGCAACGAGCAACAGGATCGTGATCAACAGGCGAGAGCCTGTAGTCGCCCACGCCACACCTGCGGCACCCATGGGTTCGAACCCCCAAAATCCGCCGACTAATGCGAGGTCAATGATCACATTGATGAACACACCGAGATACATCACACCCGATACGAGCAAGGGCCGACGCAGTGCTTCGAGATAGTAGCCACAAACCGTGGAGATCATGAAGCCTACCATCCCATAGGACAGGATACGGGTTACGCCCGCGACAGATTCAGCAACTGTATGAGGGTCGACCGATACCGCAACCTCGGTCGGAGGAGCAATATCTACAAAGAGCCATGTGAACAGCGCGCTGGCCGAAAAGTAGACGACCGCCATCAATAGGGTACCAAGCCAGACACTGGTCCACAGGCCGCGCCGGAAGATGCGGCCGGTTTCCTTCTCTCGCCCAATACCAAGCAGTTCTGAGGTCAGCACCTGCACCCCCAACAGGATGCCAAGTCCCAACCCGAGCGATACGCCCATCGGCAGCCACGAGTTCAGAATATAAGGCAGCTCACCAGGCGCATATTGCCCCAGCACAACCGCATCCGTCACTGCCATCAGCATTTGCGACATGCGCGTAAAGGCTATCGGTACCGATAGCCGCAACAGGTCTGCAATGTCAGCTGGCCGCACCCAGGCGGGCCAGCCCAGGCGATGCGTGCGCATGGAACTGTCTTTCTATCCCGCTTTGAGCGCGGCAGTGCCGGAGGCACCGACGGACTGCAGCTTCTCCGCGATCATGAAGGCCAGTTCAAGGGCTTGCTCGCCATTCAGGCGAGGATCGCAATGGGTGTGGTATCGCGATGACAGGTCGCCTTCCGAAATCGCCTGGGCGCCGCCGATACATTCGGTCACGTCCTGGCCGGTCATCTCGAAATGCACGCCGCCCGGATAGCAGCCTTCTGACGACAGCACGTCTACGAACTGGCGCACTTCCGACAGGATGCGGTCCACAGGGCGCGTCTTGAAGCCGCTATCGGTCTTCAGCGTGTTGCCATGCATCGGGTCACACGACCAGACAACCGTCCGTCCGCTCTTCTTCACGGCGCGTGCCAGAGGCGGCAGGCCCTTGGCCACCCCCTCCGATCCGAAGCGGGAAATCAGCGTGATCCGGCCCGGCTCGTCATTCGGGTTCAGCGTCTCGATCAGGCGGAGCAATTCTTCGGTCTCCAGACCCGGTCCGCACTTGATGCCGATCGGGTTACGAATGCCCTTGCAGAAATTGACGTGGGCATGATCGATCTGGCGCGTGCGGTGGCCAATCCACAGCATGTGGGCCGACGTGTCGTACCATTCGCCAGACGTGGAATCGATCCGCGTCATGGCCTCTTCATAGCCCAGCAGCAGCGCTTCATGGCTGGTGTAGAACTCGACCTGAGACATTTGCGGCACGCTGTCCGGCGTCACGCCACAGGCTTTCATGAAGTCGAGCGACTTCGAAATCTGGTCCGCCAGCTTTTCGTAACGCTCGCCCTGTGGGCTACGGTCCACAAAGCCCAGCATCCAGCGGTGCACATTGGACAAATTGGCATAGCCGCCCTGGCTGAAGGCACGCAGCAGGTTCAGCGTCGCCGCCGACTGCGAATAGGCCTGTGTCAGACGCTCGGGGTCCGGCACGCGGCTCTCTGGCGTGAAGTCCATGCCATTGATGTTATCGCCGCGATAGGAAGGCAGCGTGACGCCATCAATCGTCTCGATGGGGGACGAGCGCGGCTTGCCGAACTGGCCGGCAATCCGGCCGACCTTCACCACAGGCTTCGACGCGGCAAAGGTCAGGACGACGGCCATCTGCAGGATCACGCGGAACGTGTCGCGGATATTGTCCGGATGGAACTCCTTGAAGCTCTCGGCGCAATCACCGCCCTGGAGAAGGAATGCCTCTCCGGCCGCCACTTCGCCAAGTCGCTGCTTCAACCGGCGCGCCTCGCCTGCAAAGACCAGCGGCGGAAAGCTTTTCAGCTTTTCCTCGACTGCAGCAAGCGCGGCAGAATCCGGATAGTCTTCCGGAATATGCTTCGCTGGCAGTTGACGCCAATCTGAGGGGGTCCAGGTCATCTCGGTTACTCCAATTAAGAGCCGCATTAATCACATGGCAGGCACATGCTCAAGTTTCACTATAATTTCACAGCAGATTAGCCGAGGAATCATGATTTGGCCTTTTAGGGATTGCATAGGCCTGTTGTCTTCCGGAGAATCTCAAACCTAGTCATGTCCCACGTCTATATCAGCCATTCCGCCAAGGATTTCGATGCGCTGCTGGCGTTGCACGAAGCGCTTCGCGCGGCGGCCATTCCGGACTGGTATGTTCCGAATGACGGGGCTTCCCGCGACATGGCGAACCAGTCGATTGACGACGCCTTTGCAATGATCGTGCTTGTCTCTGCCTCCTCGGTCCGGTCAAAGGCCGTGCGCCAGGATGTCGAACGCGCCAAGACCCGCGGCCTGAAGCTGATCCCGTACCAGATCGACAAAGCGCGCCTGAACGGCTTCTTCAAGCATGAAGTCCTGCCGCATCTGCGCCTGTCGTCGACCACGCCGGACGGCCTGCAACAGCTCGTCAACGAAACCCGTCAGGCCTACAAGCGCAAATGCCCGGTCCTGGCCGTGATGAATTTGAAGGGCGGCGTCGGCAAGACGACCGTCTCCAGCCAGGTCTTCGGCGCATGGCAGGGCGCGCTCGGCGGGCGCATCCTGCTGGTTGATCTCGACCCGCAATACAATCTGACCCAGACCTTCTTCGAGATGGACGTGGCAGACGCCAGCGCAGCGGCCGACAAATCGGTCATTTCACTCTTCGAGAAATCGCGCATCCATGCGCGGGATGCCACCAGCCCCGGCGAGTCCTGGCTCACCCTGTCGACTGATCCCTTCGCGCCTGTTCCGAAAGAAAAGCTGGTTCATGACCTGATGGGCGATGGCAGCCCCGGCGGACGGCTCGACCTGATTTCCGGCCAATTCGAGATTTCGAAATATGCTTTCGCGACAGATGCTGTCTCGCTCGCGCGCATCAAGGAGCACTTCCTGCAATCGATCGAACGCTATCGCAGCGACTATGATCTGATCGTGTTTGACACCAATCCGAACGCCACCTTCCTGACACGCTGCGTGCTTGAGGCTGCTGATCGCGTGCTCGCGCCCATGCATGCCGACGTCTACTCCCTGCGTGGCGTCCGCCTGTTGAACCAGGTCATCCGTGAACAGATTGCGCCAGAGCATCGCCCTGATTTGTCAGTCATGTTCAATGCGGTTGGCCGGTCAGAGCAATCCACGTTCGAGGCCGACGCCCGCAATGGCGCTTACAATTCCAAGGCTGGCTTCGACTTGGCCGCGTCCCTGTTGCGGGCAGCCCTGCCCCGGTCGGGCCACCTACAGGTAAAGGCTCCGCGTGAGGGCGAACCGGCATGGAAGCAACTCACCATCCATTCCGGCCGCGGCGGCGGGCTGAAACCCATTCGGGAAAGCTTGAAAACCGTCGCGCTGGAATTGAAGATGCTCTTCGAAGCCTGAGGGCGACGCGGGGGAGCGCGCGCGACCTAAGCGCTCTGGACGTCCGGCACCCATTTCTGGCGCATCGTCACCAATTCCTCGGCCGAGGAAGGATGCAGCGCGCAGGTACGGTCAAAGTCCGGCTTTGTCGCGCCCATTTTCACGGCGATCCCTGCGATCTGGATCATCTCGGCCGCATCGTCGCCAACGATGTGAACGCCCAGGACCTTTTCGTCTGATGCACGCACGACCAGCTTCATCAGGGTGCGCGTCTGATCGCCGTTCAGCGCATTCTTCATCGGCTTGAACTTGGACTTGTAGATGTCGATCTCGCCGAATGCCTTGCGGGCCTCGGCTTCGGTCATGCCCACAGTGCCGACTTCCGGTTGGGTGAAGACCGCCGTTGGAATGTCGCTATGGTCGAAATGCCAGGGTTTGTCGTAGAATTCGGTCTCGGCAAAGGCATGGCCCTCGCGGATCGCCACCGGGGTCAGCGCGACACGGTCGGTCACATCGCCCACGGCCCAGATCGTGTCGACATTGGTCTTCGACCATTCATCGACCGGAATGGCGCCTTTTTCGTTCACCGTGATCCCGGCATTCTCGCAGCCAAGGCCTTCCGTATTCGGACGGCGCCCGACGCCCATCATGATGACGTCGCAATCGAGGCTGTGGCCATTGCTCAAGGTCAGGTGCAGAGGCATGTCTGCCCCCTCGCGTTTCTCGATCTTGTCAAAGACAGCCCCGGTAATCACCTGTACACCGGCCTCTTTCAGCCCCTCATGCACTTCGGTGCGCACATCTTCGTCAAAGCCGCGCAGCACTTCCTCGCCGCGATAGACGAGGCAGGTCGGCACCCCGAGACCGGCAAATACGTGGGCGAACTCGACGGCGATATAACCGCCCCCCGCGATGATCAGATGCTTCGGCAATGCTTCCAGCTCGAAGATCTCGTCGGACGTGATCGTGTGTTCGACTCCCGGCAATTCTTCTGGCGACGGCCGCCACGGACGCCCGCCGACCGCGACGAGAATCTTCTTCGCGGTCACCGTCTTGTCACTGTTCTTCAGGCGCAGCGTGTTCTTGTCGACAAATTCGGCGCGGTCTTCGAAAATCTCGACACCGGAATTGTTCAGATTGCGGAAATATATACCGGACAGGCGGTCGACTTCAGCATGCATGGCGGACGCGAAGACGGAATGGTCATACGAGACTTCGCCCGTGGACCAGCCATAGCCGGCGGCCTTCTTGATGTCCTTGCCGTACTTGCTGGCATAGACCATGAACTTCTTCGGCACGCAGCCGCGGATCACGCAGGTGCCGCCCATGCGATACTCTTCCGCCAGGCCGACCTTGGCCCCCGACAGCGCCGCAAGGCGCGCCGCACGGACACCGCCCGACCCTCCGCCGATTACGAAAAGGTCGAAGTCATGGGTCGCATCTGTCATGGAAGGGTCCTTGAATCTTTACAGGTTTCGCCCCTCCATATGAGGGCCGATCAGAAGAATTCAAACACCGTGGCGCCATTCTCATTGCCAATGATCACCGTGCGCGCGAGACCGATGAACAGGCCATGCTCCACAACCCCCGGCACATTGGACAGACGCGCCGCCAGCGCCTCGGCGTCCGGGATGCGTTCACAATGGCAGTCGAGGATATGATTGCCGCCATCGGTGACGACCAGTTCGCCATTCGACAATGACCGCAGCCCTACGCGCGGACGGTCAATGCCGGACGCCGTCAGCACGTCATAGACCAGCTTCGCTGTGATCGTGTAGCCAAACGGGGTCACCTCCACCGGCAGCGGGAACTTGCCCAGCCGCGCGACCTGTTTGGACGGATCGGCGATCACCACCATGTGATCGCTGGCATTGGCGATGATCTTCTCGCGCAGCAGCGCCGCGCCACCGCCCTTGATCAGCTGGCCCTGCGGATCGACCTCGTCAGCGCCATCGACGGTCAGGTGAATACGCTCGACCTGTTCGAACGGGATCAGCGGCACACCGAGGCTGTTGGCCAGCCGGCGGGTCTGCTCGCTCGTCTCGATACAACGGACAACCAGGCCATCCGCCACTTCCTCGGCAAGCATCTGCACGAAATATTTCGCTGTGGAGCCAGTGCCGAGCCCAATCGTCATGCCGTCTTCGACGAACTCCATTGCCGCCATCGCGGCATTCTCTTTCTCGTGTTCGTTCGCCATCCGCCTCAGCCTTTTTGCTTGTCTGCCTTTTCCGACGCCTTGCGGCTCCGGAATTCAATTGCCCAATCCTTGATTTCGGTCTGACGGGCGCGCCCCAGCGCCAGCGCATCTGCTGCCACATCGTCGGTAATGACGCTGCCGGAACCGATGACAGATCCGCGTCCAATCCTGACCGGCGCGACCAGCGCGCTGTTGGAGCCAATGAAGGCGCCATCCTCGATGCGGACCTGGTATTTCAGGAAGCCGTCATAATTGCAGAAGATGGTGCCCGCCCCAATGTTAACATCCGCGCCGATCTGGCCATCGCCCAGATAGGAAAGATGGCTCGCTTTCGCGCCCTCGCCCATCTGCGTGTTTTTCACCTCGACGAAATTGCCGACAAAGGCGTTCTTTTCCATAACAGTGCCCGGTCGCAGGCGCGCATAGGGCCCGACCGAACAGCCCGGTCCGACCCTGGCGCCTTCCAGATGGCTGAAAGCCCTGACCACAGCGCCGGTCTGCACGCTCACGCCCGGCCCGAACACGACATTAGGTTCGATGGTCACATCTGCTTCCAGCATGGTGTCGTACGAGAACCAGACCGCCTCCGGCGCGATCAGCGAGACGCCGTCGGCCATGGCCTGCACCCGGCGCCGGCTCTGGAAAATGGCCTCTGCCTCGGCGAGGTCAGCCTTGGAATCGCATCCGATCAGATCATCTTCGGCGCAGCGCACGGCCTTGCAGGTCATGTCTTCGGCGCGCGCCAGCGCGACAAGATCGGTCAGATAGTATTCGCCCTTGGCATTGTCGTTCGTCACCTTCTGCAACAGGCTGAACATGGTGGCCGCATCGCCCGCCATGACGCCGGAATTGCAGAGTGTCACATCAAGTTGTTCCGGTGTCGCCTCGCGCGCCTCAACGATCGCTTCGAGGTCGCCATGACCGGACGTGATGAGCCGGCCATAAAGACCGGGCTCTGCCGCATCAAAGCCCAGCACGCCGATCGCGGCGCCGTCGCTGAGGCTGTCGAACAGGCTCTCGATGGCTGAGTCCGGCACAAGCGGACTATCCCCATACAGGACAACGAGATCCCCCTCGAAGCCGGACAGTGCGTCTTCGGCGCAGCGGACAGCATGGCCTGTGCCCATCGGCGGGTCCTGATAGGCAAGGGAGTCGCTGCCGAGCGAGGCCCCGACATGATCGATCAGGACCTGCTGCGAGGGGTGCCCGATGATCACGATCCGGTCACAGCCGACGTCTCGCGCCAGTTCAATCGACCAGTCCACCATCGGCCGTCCGGCGACCTTGTGCATCACCTTGGGCAGATCGGACTTCATCCGCGTGCCCTTGCCTGCTGCAAGAATGACCGCTGCGCGTTGTCTGGCCGGTTTTTCCACAGGTTCTGCCCTCTCGCTTTCCATAGTCCTTTCGCCTAGACCAAAGGCCGATTCAAGGCGAGACCGAAAAGGAAATACGGCCAGTATGTCAAAACCCTTCGACGGATGGACGATTGTCTTCGATCTCGACGGCACGCTCGTAAATACGGCGCCGGATTTGCTGGAAGCCCTGAACCATGTGCTGACCCAGGCTGATTTCGCGCCCGTCACGCTGGATACAATCGAAACCATGATCGGACAGGGCGCCCGCGCCATGATCGTGCAGGGCCTGCTGGCGCATGGTGTGACGCCCTCAGATTCCGACCTCGATGCGTTTCTCGAACAATTCCTGGACTATTACGCCGCCAATATTGCGGACCATTCCCATGCGTTCGAGGACGCGGTCGAAGCGTTGACGGGCTTGGCAGACCGCGGCGCGATTCTGGCCGTATGCACCAACAAGAAACAATCCCTGACCGACCAATTGCTGGCCGAACTCGGCCTCGCCAATCATTTCGCAGCGATTGTGGGGGCGGACAGCGTCCCCAGCCGCAAGCCGGACGGGGACCATATCCTGCGCACGATCCAGGCGGCAGGCGGCTCAGCAGAGCGCGCGCTCATGGTCGGAGACTCCCGCACAGACGAAAGGGCAGCCCGAAATGCCGGGCTGCCCTTCATTTTCGTCCCGTTCGGGTACGAGGAGGAATCTTCAGAACAGCTCAAGCCCGACATCGTGCTGGAGCACTATTCCGGTTTGATTGCTGTTCTGGAGAATTGGATCAGCTAGGCCGAAACTTCACGCTGTTCGCGTGGCCGGTAGCTGGGACGGGCAGAGCCCGTTTCGTTTGCAATACGGCGGCGCGGCATGCCGTTCACCATATTGCTGCGCACATCAGTGCGGGCAGAGCGCATTGCGGGAACAAAGCCAGCATCGATCAGATCGACATCAACTTCATAGCCACGCTCGGCCCAATAGGCACTAATTTTCTCACGCAGGCGCTTAGCGCCTTCTTCGTCACACCAGTCTTTCATGTTTTCTCTCTCTTCAGGCTGTACTGTTATTGGGGCCTTTTGCCCCCGCCTGTCCTTCTTATGTGTTTACACGCAGCCCGTTGGCCGGACCGTCCTTGTGTGACCGGAACATGACCATCTTTTGTGTTTTTCTCAAGGCTAATTTCGAATGAAACTAGTGTAAGGTTCTGAGATGAACATCTGTTCATCCTGAACATCTGTTCATGTTTGTGTTACCGCAAACAAAAATGACGTGATAGTTAGAAAAAATCTAAAGAACCCCCAAATCCTTGTAACCAGATCGAGGTACACGAATCCGAAAAGGTGAAAATGGGGCAAAATCTTCCCTTCAAGGATGCATGCGCAAACGATTGTATCTCATACAAGCCATCTTGTTTTGCATATCTAAAACCCCGAATATTTCGAGAATCAGCGCCAGAAGACATCCGGACTTGACCTCGACTCGTGCCCGGATTACGGCATTTGCTTCGCTGAATTGGGTGATTAGCTCAGTGGTAGAGCACTGCCTTCACACGGCAGGGGTCAGTGGTTCGAACCCACTATCGCCCACCATTCGGCCTCAGGTTTCTGTCGAAACCTGTCATTCACACCTCTCACGCATCTAATTCATGGTCGGCGTGCCGAAGCGCAGTATAAGGCGGTGCGATGAAATCCCTGTTCCGTTCCAAGCCAATGACCATCCTGCTCGGCGTCCTGATCTGGGGCTGGATGTCGCTGATTGCCCGCTCCGTTCGATGGAAAGTCGAAGGCGAAGGTCCCGCGCGCGCTGCCTGGGCGAGCCATAAGGGCATCGTCATCGCCGCCTGGCATTCCCGCATCATGGTCCTGCCCAGCGGCTGGCATCGCAACATGAAACATTGGCCGGGCGAGATCCGTAACGGGGCGATGCTCGTCTCGCTGTCCCCCGATGGCGAGGCCGTCACCCGCGCCATCGCCCATCTCGGCCTGCATCCCATCCGGGGGTCTGCCGGCAACAAGAAGAAGGCCAAGAAGGACAAGGGCGGCATTCGTGCCATCGCCGAGGCCGTGAAACTCCTGAAATCCGGCACCGCCGTCTGTATCACGCCCGATGGGCCGCGCGGACCGGCAGAGATCGTCAGCCCCGGCGCCATCATGATCGCCCAGCGCGCTGGCGTCCCCCTCCTGCCCTATGCCCTGTCGGTGAAGCCGGCCACGCGCCTGTCAACCTGGGACCGGCTGATTATCCCATATCCCTTCGCCCGGGGCGCCATTGTCTATGGCGAGCCCCTCCTCGTGCCGCGCGACAGCGACCCTCAGGAGATTCAGGCGGAGTTGCAAAAACGTCTTAATGAGGCGACACAGAGAGCCGACATGCTCGCGGGCTACGCTCACGAGACGAAACCGGGGTCAGAGACCAGATGACAGCTGCGATCCACCTCTACCGGACCCTGACTCAGGCCGCATCGCCCTTCCTGGGCGGCGTGATGAAGCGCCGTGCCCGCGCGGGCAAGGAAGACTATGGCCGCATCAATGAGCGGCTCGCCCGCAACATGCCCCGCCGCATGCCGGGCGGTATACTGGTCTGGCTGCATGGTGCCAGCGTTGGCGAAACGCAGCTCCTGCTCGAACTCGGCCAGCGCCTGCTCGAAAAGCGCCCGGACCTCCTCCTCCTCTTCACCAGCCAGACCCAGACCTCGGCCCGCCTGCTTGGCCCCGCCCTGCCGGACCGCGCCATTCATCTCATGGCCCCGCTCGACACGCCGGCCATTGCCCGCCGCTTCATCCGGCACTGGCAGCCGGACCTCTGCATCTTCGGCGAAGGTGAATTCTGGCCGAACCTGATCCTGGAAGCCGAAAAGGCCGGCGCGAAGCGCGCGCTGGTGAATGGCCGCATGACGGATTCCTCTGCCGAAGGCTGGCAGAAGCTCAGCGGCGCCTTCCAGCGCCTTGTCGGCCAGTTCGATGTGGTCCTCGCCGCCGATACCGATACCGCCCGCCGTCTGGAAACCCTGCTCGGCCAGCCCGTCCAGTCGACCGGCAACATGAAATCGGCCCTGCCACCACCTTCGGCCAGCGAGGTCGAAACCCGCCGCCTGCGCGAGAATTTCCTCGGCACAAGGCGCTGCGTGCTGGCGGCTTCCACCCATGACGGCGAAGAGGCTGTCTTCCTCGACGCCCTGAAAGGCGATGAGGACACGGCGCTGATCATCGCCCCGCGTCATCCGGATCGCGGCGACGCCATCGAAAGCCTGCTGAAATCCCGCGGCCTGCCGCTCGCCCGCCGGTCACGCGGCGAAACGCCGACCCCGCGCACACGCGTCCTGCTCGCGGACACGATGGGCGAAATGGGCCTCTGGTACCGCCTGGCAGATTCGGTCTTCCTCGGCGGCGGCCATGCCGAAGGCGTCGGCGGACACAATCCGCTGGAACCTGTCCGGCTGGGCCGCCCGGTCGTGACCGGCCCGGAGGTCTTCAACTTCGCCACCATCATGGACGATCTGGAGCAGCGCGGCCTGATCCGGCGCCTGAAAACGCCCAAGGCCATCGGCAAGGCGCTCCTGACCATGGACCCGCCCGCCCCGGAAGCCCTTGCGGAACTGAATGAGGCGGCCGACGCTCCCATGACGGTAACGCTCGAAGCGCTGCTGCCGCTGCTTCCCGAACCGGGCCTGTTGCAATGAAGGCCCCGCACTTCTGGTCGGCAGGGCTCGACCCGAAATCCCGGGAAGCTGCTCCCCTGACCCGCGCCCTGCTCACGCCCCTCGCCGCTCTCTATACATGGGGCATCCGTCGCAAGCTGGCCAAGGCCATTCCGGCGCGCGCCTCCATCCCCGTCATCTGTGTGGGGAACCTGACGACAGGCGGCGTCGGCAAGACACCCATCGTCCAGGCGATCCGCCAACATATAGAGATGAAGGGCCTTCACGCCTCCAGCCTGTCGCGTGGCTATGGCGGCTCCGAGATCAGTCCGCAGAAAATCTACCCGACCTGGCACACGGCGGAGATGTGCGGCGATGAACCCCTCCTCCTGTCCCAGACCGGCGAGAGCTGGATCGGCAAGGACCGGTTCGCGGGCATCCAGATGATGGCGTTCTATGGCACCAAGGTCGCAATCATGGATGATGGGCACCAGAATCCCGGCGTGGAGAAAGACCTCTCTCTTATAGTGGTCGATGCCGCCGCGCCCTTCGGCAATGGCCATGTCCTGCCCAAAGGCCCCTTGCGGGAACCGGTCTCCGATGGCCTCGCCCGCGCCGAGGCGGTGATCCTGATGGGAGAGGGCAATGTCCCGCCACAGGTGCAACAAAGCGGCCTGCCCGTCTTGCGCGCCCGCATCGTTCCGTCGGAAGCGCCGCCTACCGGCCCCCTCGTCGCCTTTGCTGGCATCGGGCGCCCGCAGAAATTCTTCGACAGTCTGAAGGCGGAAGGCGGCGACCTGCGCGAAGCCGTCGGCTATCCGGACCATCATGACTATTCCCAGAAGGAACTCGCCTTCCTTCACAAGCTGGCCAAGACCCACGACGCCCAACTGATCACGACCAGCAAGGATTATGTCCGCATCCATCCCGATGACCGGCGTGGCATCCTGCAATTCCCTGTCCGGGCGGAGTTTGAAGACATCCGCCAGCTTGACGCCCTGCTCAACCCGATCCTCTATCCAGACGCCGCATGACCCAGCCTGCCCCGAAATACGTCCGCCCCAAGGACATCGACAATCGCGCGACCTTCTGGCAGCGCGTGCAATGGCGGCTGGAAACGATTGCCTGGGATCTGGTCTATTGGGGCCCAATGAAACTGCTCGGCCCGGAGCGCGCCTCCAATTTTGGTGGCTGGCTGATGAAGAAGATCGGCCCTCGCCTGTCGCAGCACAAGACGACCAAACGCAATCTCCGCCTTGCCTTCCCGGACTGGTCTGATGCCAAGATCGAGGAAACGGCGCTTGCCGCGTGGGAGAATGCAGGCCGCGTGGCCGGAGAGCTGCCGCACCTGCCCTCCATTGATCCGTACACGTCAGGACGGGTGGAGATCATCGGCCTCGACATTCTTGACCAACTGAAGGCCAGCGACAAGGGCGCCGTCTTTATCTCCGGTCATTTCGCCAATTGGGAAATCATGCCGGCGACGATCACCCAGCGCCTGACGGATGCGGTGATGACGTATCGCGCGCTGAACAATCCCCATATCGACCGCCGCATCTCCGACCTCCGCGCCGCCTATGGCACGCAGATCAATGCGCCGAAAGGCGTCGGCACACGCGAGCTGATGCGCGCCCTCTCCAAGGGCCAGACCATCGCGCTGATGAATGACCAGAAATTCAATGAGGGCATTGCCGTGCCCTTCTTCGGGCATGAGGCCATGACCGCGCCGGGCCCGACGCGCCTCGCCATGAAATATGGTGTGCCCATCGTGCCCGTCTCGACCGTGCGTACCGGCCCGGCCCGGTTCCGGATTACCTTCCACGAGCCCTTCGTGCCGGAAACGACTGGGGACGAGACCGCCGACATTCGCCAGAGCGTCCAGCGCATCACCGATTTCATCGAGGAACAGATCCGCGCCAATCCAGGCCAATGGTTCTGGCAGCATCGCCGCTGGCCCAAGCAGGCCTGGAAGGCCGCAGGCATCACCTGATCCCGCCTAACGTTTCGGCTCGTCCCAGTCGGCAGGCCCCACATGGCGGCGCCGCAACCGGATCGCGAGCCCAAGCGACACGCCCACCCCGATCGCAATCGTCAGATCCGCAACCACGGTCAGCACCAGCGTGATCCCCAACAGCGCGATGTTTGCTTTCTCTTCCGACAGATAGCCACGCCATTTGTGTGGCTCACTCATGTTCCACGCTGTCAGCATCAACAGGCCCGCCAGCGCCGGCATCGCCAGATAGCCAGCGAGCGGCGCCGCAAACAGGACGGCGATCAGAATGGTCAGCGCATGGACAATGCCCGCAACCGGCGTCTTGCCACCGGCCCGCACATTGGTCGCCGTGCGCGCGATTGCGCCTGTTGCGGGCAAGCCGCCAAACAGCGCCGAGCCGATATTTGCCGCGCCCTGCGCCAGCACTTCGGCATTGCGCCGGTATCTCCCGCCCGTCATCCGGTCCGCCACCATCGCCGAGAGCAGCGATTCCACACCCGCCAGGAAGGCAATCACGAAGGCCGAGGGCAGCAATTCGGTAATGCGGTCCACGCTGAGCACCGGCAATTTCGGCATCGGCAACTGGCTCGGCAATGCGCCAAACCGGCTACCAATCGTGTCGACCGGCAAGTGAAAGACGGCCACCGCCGCAGAAGTCAGGCCGACCGCGAGGATCAGGCCTGGAAATTTCGGGGCGATGCGGCGCAGCCCGATAATCAGCGCCATGGTCGCCGCGCCGATGCCCAGCGATGCCCAGTTCAGCGTGCCCCGCGCCGCCCAGAGCGTTTCCAGCTTGCTGATGAATTCTGCGGGCAGGTCGGGTGTCGTGAGGCCGAACAGATCCTTCAACTGGCTGGCCGCGATGATGATCGCAATGCCGATAGTAAAGCCGTTCACCACGGCTTCCGGCACGAAACTGATCAAATTCCCGGCGCGCATCAGCCCCGCCAGGATCAGGATGATACCCGCCATGAAGGTCGCCAGCACGAGCCCGTCATAGCCATGCACCGCGATCACGCCGAACACGACCACTATGAACGCCCCGGTCGGTCCGCCAATCTGGACGCGGCTGCCGCCTAGCGCGGAGATCAGGAACCCGGCCACAATCGCCGTAACCAGACCCGTGGCCGGATCGGCCCCGGACGCAATGGCAATCGCCAGGCTGAGCGGGATAGCCACCAATGCCACCGTCACCCCGGCGAAGAGGTCCGCCAGGAACAGCTGCCCGGTATAGGTCTGGATCGTTGTCAGTATCTTCGGTTTCATGCGCGCCCGGCCATGTCATCCCGCTCCCACGGACCCTATGCCTACACCCGTGGCGTCGCTCGCCGAAAGAGTGAAAAATGTCGCGACCGCAAGTTTCACGGGGACGAAGTGCCGGAAAATCAAACTCTTACGAAAGTCCGAAGAAACAATGTTGGGCTTCAAAGAAGTCTGGAACGGAGTTTAAGGGACACTGGGATACGGTCGATATGTGTAGCCGGCATGTGTGCCGGTGGGATATTGCAGGCTCAGGGGCCAATCGAATGACCGGATTCACGCTGCCTTCATCGCCATTGGATGGACGTGAAGAAAACTCCCGGCAGGCGATCAACTCTGCATTGAACGCTATTCGCCAGCATTTGGGCATGCCGATTGCCTATGTGTCCGAGTTCGTCGATGGCGAATCCGTTTTCCGCTACGTCGATGCTCCGGGTCTGGAACACCTGATCAAACCGGGTGACAGCCGCGACCTGACCGAAGTCTATTGCCTCCATATCCTGGAAGGCCGCCTGCCGGAACTCATTCCGGATACGTCTCAAAATTCTCTCGCCGAGGCTATGCCGATCACACGGGAAATCCCGATTGGCGCGCATATGAGCATTCCGATCCGGCTGGAGGATGGCACGCCTTATGGCATGTTCTGCTGTCTCGGCCCGGAACCGAACACCAGCCTCAATGAGCGCGACCTCGAAACCATGCGCCTGTTCGCAAACCTTGCCGCCCAACAGATCGACAAGGATTACGCGCAAAGACGGGCGCTTCAGGAAATCCGTGAGCGCATTCTCGAAACGCTCGACACCAGCGCCTTTGCCATTGCCTACCAACCCATTGTCGATCTTGGCCAGATGAAGCCGAGCGGCTACGAGGCGCTCTGCCGCTTTTCCGCAGAACCGTACCGATCACCGGATGTCTGGTTCGACGAAGCCGCGGCAGTGGGCCTTGCCGTCGAACTGGAACTTGCCTCGATCCGTCAGGCTGTCCAACGGATCAGCCAGATTGCCCCCGACCAGTACATTTCCGTCAACGCCTCGCCCTCAACCGTGATCAGCGACCAGTTCGCCGAGACGTTCCTGAAGCTGCCTCTGGACCGTATCCTGCTGGAAATCACCGAACACGCCGTCATCGACGATTATGAGAGCTTCACCAAGGTGTTGCGGCCCCTGCGCCATGCGGGCCTTCGGCTCGCTGTGGATGATGCCGGCGCCGGTCACTCCTCGCTCCGCCACATCGTCCAGCTCAATCCGGATTATGTAAAAGTCGACATGAGCCTGACCCGGAATGTGGATTCAGACCTTGCCCGACGCGCCCTGATCGGCGCGCTCCTGTTCTACACGCGCGAGACCTCCGCCCATATCATTGCCGAGGGCATTGAGACCGAAGCGGAGCTGAATACGCTGAAATTGCTGGGTGTCCGCCGGGGCCAGGGTTACCTGCTCGGACGGCCTTCCCAGGAGATCGCCAAGACGATCGACCTGTACAGCAAGGCGTCCTGACCGCTTTCAAGGCCTGTGCTTTCCGTCAAATCATTCTAGATTGGGGGCGTAACCCCGGAGCACGAGCCTCATGAATATTGGTGAAATCATTTCCCTCGTCACCCTGCTGTTTGGTGCGGTCCTCGGCCTGTCGGCCATGTTCTCCCCGGCTTGGGCCAGCAAGATCGTCCGCCTTGTCGAGGATCCGGACCCGCTGCGTCCCGGCGGCTATTCGGAATTCCGCGCCACCTATGGCGGCCTGTTCCTGTTCTCGCACCTGATGACGGCTGTCCTGATCCTCAATCTCGGCAGCGCCGAGCCGGACATCCTGACCACGCTGGTGGTTCTGCCCTTGGCTGCGGGCTGGATCGGCGCTGGCATCGGACGCCTCATGTCGCTGGTCTTTGACCGCACGAAGAACCGGGAGGCCGGCCTGATCCCGGTCTGGATCCCGATGGAAATCATTCTGGGCCTTGCTATTGCCGCGCCCTTCCTTCAATTCCTGTTCTAGACCTACAGAAAGAAAATCCCATGACGGAGCGTCGAGAGACGGGCCGCCCGCGCCGGAAACCTTCCGGCCCGCGCAAGCAAGCCCCCGCACAGAAATCCCATCGCCCAGCCGAAGAAAAAGACTGGAGCGAAGGCGAACGGATCGCCAAATACCTCGCCCGCGCCGGGGTCGCCTCGCGCCGCGAAGTCGAGCGCATGATCGAAGACGGCAAGATCACGGTGGATGGCGTCAAGCTGACCTCGCCCGCCTTCAAGGTCACCGGCCGCGAAGAGATCCGTGTTGGCCGCAAGACGATCCAGGCACCGGACGCCACCCGCGTCTGGCGCTACCACAAGCCGGCCGGCCTGATCACAACCACGGTCGACCCGGAAGGCCGACGCACCGTCTTTGAAGAACTGCCAAAATCCCTGCCCCGCGTCGTTACCGTCGGCCGGCTCGACCTGAACACCGAAGGCCTCTTGCTGCTGACCAATGACGGGGCGCTCGCCCGCGCGCTGGAACTGCCGAAGAATGAGCTTGAACGCACCTATCGCGTGCGGGCCAAGGGCACAGTTACCGATTACAAGATCGCAGAACTCGCCGAGGGCATCACAGTTGATGGCGTCGACTATAAGCCCATCACCGCCGTGTTCGACCGCGAGACCGGCGCAAACAGCTGGCTGACCGTTACCCTGTCCGAAGGCAAGAAACGCGAAGTCCGCCGCGCGCTGGAAGCGGTGAACCTGATGGTGAACCGGCTGATCCGTGTCCAGTACGGCCCCTTCCTGCTGGATGATTTGCGCCCCGGCGCGGTCGAGGAAGTCCCGGCTGACCTGCTGCAACAGGCCATTGGCCATCTGATGACCAATGAACACGCGGCTCGCCCGCCCGAACTCGCTCGCCCCACCCGTGGGAGTGGAAAGCCTGCCCCGAAGTCACGCCTTGGCAAGGGCCCGGCATCGGCTAGAGTCGGCACGAGGAAACGCAAACCAAAAAAATAAAACAAATACGGAGAGGAATATGGCTGAAACTGCCCTTGCCACGCCGCCCGAGACCAAGATGGACCGGGGCCGGACAATGAGCGCCGCAGCAGAGGCCACTCGTAACCTCATCGTGGACCCGGCCATCTATGCCGATCCGGACCAGCTGGATGCTGCCTTCCGCAAACTACGCGCCGAAGACCCGGTCGCCTGGTGCGAGCCGGAAGGGTATCGTCCCTTCTGGGCGCTCACCAAGCATGCCGACATCATGGAAGTCAGCCGCCAGAACAAGTTGTTCACCAATGGCGAACGGGAGATGCTCTCCTATGAAGACGCCGAAAAAGGAGTCTACGCCCAGATGGGCGGTCCGCACCTCCTGAAAACCCTCGTCCAGCTCGACGACCCGCTGCATTTCAAGCTGCGTCACCTGACCCAGGAATGGTTCATGCCGCAGAACGTGAAAAAGCGCGAAGACGACATCCGCCAGATCGCGAAGAAATATGTCGACCGGATGGAAGACCTTGGCGGCGAATGCGACTTCCAGCGCGATGTGGCGCTCTATTATCCGCTGCGCGTCATCATGCAGATTCTCGGCGTACCGGAATCCGACGAGCCGATGATGCTGAAGCTGACGCAGGAAATCTTCGGCGCGCAGGACGAAGATCTGATGCGCGACAAGACGCTTGCCGAACAACAGGATGTCGAAAAGGGCCTCGCCTCGATCAACGAGACACTTGCCGAATTCTTCATGTACTTCACAGGCATCACGGCTGACCGCCGTGCCAACCCGAAAGACGATGTCTCCACCGTCATCGCCAACGGCATGGTGGACGGCGAACCGATCGGCCAGCTGGAAGCGATGAGCTATTACATCATCGTCGCGGCCGCCGGCCATGACACGACCAGCGCCTCAACCGGCGGCGGTGTGCTCGGCATGCTGCAGAATCCGTCCGAACTGAAGAAGATGATGGATGACCCGAAAGCGGTCTCCCGCACCGCCACGGACGAAGCCATCCGCTGGACCACGCCGGTCAAGCAATTCATGCGCACCGCGCATGAGGATTACGAACTGCGTGGCCGCAAGATCCTCAAGGGCGAAAGCCTGCTGCTCTGCTACCCGTCCGGCAATCGCGACGAAGACGTGTTCGACGATCCGTACACATTCGACATCTCCCGCAGCCCGAACAAGCTCATCTCGTTCGGTCATGGCGGCCATATGTGCCTCGGCATGCACCTCGCCCGGCTTGAGATGCAGGCCATCTATGAAGAACTCTTCTCCCGCCTGAAATCCATCGAACTGGCAGGCGACCCGACCTTCATCAAGGCAAACTTTGTCGGCGGGCCGAAATCCATCCCCGTGAGGTACAAATTCTAGGAGCGCTCCATGCCACTACAGAACGTGACCGACACTTATCAGGTCGATACCCCGCCACGGCCGCCCAAGCACACGCCCATCCATGATTTCGCCCCGCCGGTCGACCTGACCGACCCGACCGTCTTCTCGTCGCGCGGCGGTTACACGCATGAAGCCTTTGCCGAAATGCGTGAAAAAGCCCCGGTCATGTGGCATCCCGAACAGGTTGGCGCGGGTTTCTGGGCCGTCGCCTCTTACGACCTCGTCAAACAGGTCGAGCTGGACCCGGCCTCTTATTCCTCGCAACGCGGCGGCATCCTGATGACCTATGGCCAGGAAGACACGCCCCGCCACCCGCTGCTTCATTCGTCGAGCCTCAACAGCCTGATCAATCTCGACCGGCCCTATCACACCACGCTCCGCATGGAGCATATGCAATTCTTCCGGCCCGGTTTCGTGGCCGAACTCAAGAAGCGCGTCGACGTCCAGGTCAATCTGCTCCTCGACGCGATGGAGAAACAGGGCCCGGTGGTCGATATGGTGGAAATGTTCTCCGCCGAACTGCCGCTCTTCACGCTATGCGAAATTCTCGGCGTGCCCGCAGAGGACCGGCCGAAGCTCGTCCACTGGATGCATTTCCTCGAGAATTCGCAATACCAGGCCCAGCAGGAAGGTCTCGGCAATGTCACGCCGGAACAGATGATGGCCTTCATGTCCGAGATCCAGGCCATGTTCGACTATGGCCGCCACATGCTGGCCAAGCGCCGCGAGAACCCGCAGAACGACCTCCTCTCCGCCATCGCCAATGTCGAAATCGACGGCAAGCCGCTCAGCCCGGAATTCCTTGACGGCTCGTGGCTGCTGATCGTCTTCGCCGGCAATGACACGACCCGTAACTCCCTCTCCGGCACAATGCGCCTGCTGACGGAATTCGCGGACCAGAAGGCCAAGCTGATGGCGAATGAGGAATTGTTCCCGAACTTCGTCCATGAATCGATCCGCATGGTCAGCCCAGTCACCTATATGCGTCGCACCGCAACGACCGAGACCGAACTGGGCGGTCAGCCCATCGCCGAGGGCGACAAGGTGGTCATGTATTACGCCGCCGCAAACCGCGACCCGGCGAAATTCCCGAACCCGAACCAGTACGACATCACCCGCGAGAATGCGAAGGAACACCTCTCCTTCGGTCACGGCCCGCATGTCTGCCTCGGCCAGCGCGTCGCCAACATGCAGCTCGACTCGGCCTACCGGAACATCCTGCGCCGCTTCCCGGACATCAAATGGACCGGCGAGCAGACCCTCGCGCCCAGCAATTTCGTCCACGCCATTTCCAGCCTGATGGTGGATCTCGGCACATGACCGCGCCGCTGGTCACGCGTCAGGACAAGGATGGCCTCGCCACCCTGACCCTCAACCGGCCGGACAAGCTGAACTCGCTCACCGTGGCCATGTTCCGCGAATTGCGCCGCCATGTGCTGGATCTGCAATCCGACGACTCCATCGGCTGCGTTATCCTGCGCGGTGCCGGCAAATGCTTCTCGGCTGGCCACGACCTCGGCGACATTGCCGAAGGCGAGAAAGTGCCCTCGCCCGGCTGGCATTCGGAGACGCTGCGCCTGATGGAGCGTCTGCCCAAGCCCGTCATCGCGGCGGTGCATGGCCATTGCTATACCGGCGCGCTGGAAGTCGCCCTCGCCGCCGATTTCATCCTTGCCGCCGAAAGCGCCCGCTTCGGCGATACCCATGCCAAATGGGCGCTCACCCCGATCTGGGGCATGAGCCAGCGCCTACCGCGCCGCGTCGGGGTGGCGACCGCCAAGCGTCTGATGTTCACCGCCGACATGATCCGCGCCGACGAAGCCTTCCGCATCGGCCTGGTCGAACAAATCGTGCCGGACGCCGACTTCGAGGCGGCCTGTGAGGATCTCGCCCGCCGCATTCTCGCCAATTCGCCCTTCTCCCATGCCGCCAACAAGCGCCTGCTCGAAGCGACCGATGCACGCGACATGGACAGCGGCCTGCAATGGGAGATACTCAATTGCGAAGGCGTCGGACCTGACATGCAGGACCGAATCGCGGCCTTTACGGGCAAGAGCAAGAAAGCGAAGACATGAGTGATTTCCTGATCCGCCGTGATGATTTGCGCGATACGCGCTGGCTACCCGCAGACCTGCCTGTCCTCGGCGACAATGCCGTTCGGCTTCAGGTCGACAAGTTCGCCCTGACGGCCAACAATGTCACCTACGCCACCTTTGGCGAGCAGATGCAGTATTGGAATTTCTTCCCCACCTCCGATGCCAGCTTTGGCCGCGTGCCGGTCTGGGGCTTCGCCACAGTCATTGAATCCCATGTGGACTTCATCAATGAGGGGGATCGCTTCTATGGCTACCTCCCCATTTCCGAACATTTCGACGTCGAGCCGGTCAGCGTTGGCGCGCATGGCTTCCTCGATGGCGCGGCCCACCGCCAGGGCCTGCCTCCAATCTACAACACCTACATCAACACTGCTGGCGACCCGTCCTATGATGCGGCGCTCGAAGATCAGCAAATGCTGTTCCGTCCACTCTTCACAACCGGCTGGATGATTGATGACTGCCTGATGGAGACCGGCGATCCGGTGCCGGAAACGGTCGTGATATCGTCCGCCTCCTCGAAAACCGCGATGGCACTGGCGCATTGCCTGAAAATCCGCGGCGGTGTCGATACAGTCGCGCTGACCTCGCCCGGCAACAAGGACTTCCTCGAAAAGACCGGCCTCTATGGCCGCGTCCGCACCTATGACGATGCCGACCGCCTGCACGCGCGGGGGCTCACCGCCTTTGTCGACTTCCTCGGCCGCCCGACGCTGACGGCCGATGTTCACAATGCCCTCAAGGACCGGCTCGTGCGCAGCCTCGTCATTGGCGCGACCGATTGGGAAGGCGACCGTTCACCCATCGCCCTGCCGGACCCACAACCGGAATTCTTCTTCGTGCCGACCTATGCCGCCGACCGCGCAGCCACGCTGGGCGGGGCCGAAATCAATCGCCGGCTCGGCGCGGCGCTGAAAAGCTTCTATACTGCCTCCACCGACTTCGTGACGCCCCGCCATGCGAAAGGGCCGGAGGCCATCGCCAAGGCCTGGGCCCAGACGGTCGATGCCAAGGTCAGCCCGTCCGAAGGCCTGATCCTCTCGGTCTGATCCCCAGAATGACAAAAGCCCCCGCTGCGGCCAAACAGCGGGGGCAGGTCGCACACCTGGAGCGCTCTAGCGGCGTTCCGAGACCAGAAATTCCATGCGGCGGTTCTTTGCCCAGGCTTCATAGGTTTCCGCCAGGTCCAGCGGACGGGACTCGCCATAGCCCTTCGCGATCAGCGCCTCGGCATCCACGCCACGCTCAATCATGTAATCGCGCACCGCGTCCGAGCGCTGTTGCGAGATGACTTCATTATACTGGTTCGAGCCACGTGAATCCGTGTGGCCCCCAATCTCGATGGCATAGGCATCACAGAGCAGCGCCACGCCGGTCAGCGCGTCCAGCAAGCGTTCGCTGGTCGGCGAGACAATGGCGAGATTGCTCTGGAACATGATGGTCCGCCCGGCCATCGTGGTGTTGAAAGCGGTCTGGCATCGGCCCGCGCTGGCCTCACCATCGGTCAGAGTGGCCAGCGCTTCACCCACGCCCCGCTCGCCTTCTTCAACGGCAATCCCATCGACGACCAGCGTCACATCGGACGCGACCTCTTCATTCTCCTCAAGCGCCGTCTGCCCGACCAGGAAACCCTGCTCCTTGGCAGCCGGGTCCGGGGCAAGCCCGGTCACCACAGCCACGGGCCCGCTGACATGCAGGCCCATCCACGGAAAGCCCGCATCCGGGAAGGTGCGCTCCAGATCGGTCACCCAGGCGGCACTTGCAGGGCGCGTATCCGCCCTCGCAGGAAGGGCCGGTGGCGGCGCGCTGGACACGACAAAGCTTGTCCCGTCCCAGTAATAATCGCCCTCGGCAAGTTGGACGCACTGGACCTGGTCATTCGTTGCCGCCTTGGCCGGGGCGTCGGCTGTCTCGCCACCACAGGCCGCCACGCCAAACAGCGCAGCCCCTGCAAGAGAACAGGCAAGAAATCGATCAGGTCTCATACAACTCACTCTGGTAACTCACTCTGGTCTTGCGACGGTCCCGCCCCGCATGAATAGACATTCCGCCAAGTCTCCGGCGATTGACGGGGATTGTCAAAACGCTTCGCGGCTCAGGCGAAGTCCGACCGGGTCACTGCGCCTGCTTGTAGACGGTTCCGCCCTTCATCACGAAATCCACATCCTGCAATTCGGTGATGTCCTGCAACGGGTCACCCATGACCGCAATGATGTCGGCATGCTTGCCCGCCGTGATCGTGCCGATGACGTCCGCCATCTCGACATGTTCGGAGGCCACCACGGTCGCTGCGCGGATGGCCTCTTCCGGCGTGAACCCGGCCTCCACCATCAGCGCGAATTCCTGCGCATTGTCGCCATGCTTGGACACGCCCGTATCCGTGCCGAAAGCCACCGTGACCCCGCCCTCATGCGCACGGCGCAGCATGTCGAGCATCAGCGGTCCGACGACCGCCGCCTTCTCGCGGCTCGGTGCCGGCAGCCAGGGCTCGTTGACCCAGCCCGTCACCGTTGCCCCGGCCAGCACCGTCGGCACCAGCACCGCGTCATGTTCCTTGAACAGGGCAATGGTTTCATCATCGGTATAGGTGCCGTGTTCAATGGAATCGATGCCGGCCTTCAGCGCGGACACGATGCCGCCCTTGCCATGCGCATGCCCGGTCACCTTCCGGCCCATCGAATGCGCCGTTTCAATGATCGCGACCAATTCGTCATCCGTGAACTGCTGTTCCAGTCCGGCGCGCGTGTTTGACAGGACACCGCCGGTCGCCGTGATCTTGATGACGTCCGCACCTTCCTTGATCTGCTGACGCACGGCCCGGCGGCAATCATCCGCGCCATTGCAGATATTCTTGCCGGTGAACATCGCCATGACAGCTGGCGAATAGCCATTGATGTCGCCATGCCCGCCGGTCACGCTGATCGCCTGGCCTGCGGCCCGGATACGCGGCCCCGGCACATTGCCTTTGGCAATCGCATCGCGCAGGCCGAAGATCGCATCATTCGCCGCGCCGACATCCTGCACCGTGGTAAAGCCGGTCAGCAGCGTCTTGTAGGCAAAGCCCGCGCCATCGAAGGCCGCATCCACATCCGTGTCCTCGAACGCCTTGATCCGTTCGTTCGGTCCGTTCTCGCCGGTGATGTGAACATGGCTGTCGATCAGGCCCGGCAGGACATACGCCTCTTTCAGATCAATCAGCTCGGCGCCGCGCGGCGCGCGTTTGTAGCCCGCCTCGATCGAGACGATCTCGCCATCCTCGACCGTGATGGTCTGGCGGGTCAGGTAGCCTTCGCCCGGCTCGGCCAGCACATGCCCCGCATGGATCAGCGTCGTCTCGGCCATTGCCGCGCCGCTCATCACGGTCGCCAGCGCCGCGCTCGCGGCCAGTTTGGTCATCATCGAAGTCATCAGGTCAGCCTCCATCAGGGTGTCAGGATCATTTTCATTGCGCCATTCTCGCGCGCGTCAAACATGCGGTACGCCTCTGCCCCCTCCGACAGGGGCATATGGTGAGTAATGGTGCGTTCCGGGGCCAGCTTGCCCGCCTGCACCAGAGGAATCAATTCCGGCCAATGCTGCGGCACCGAACAGGTGCCCGTCCGGAAGGTCAGATTCTTGATAAAGGCGAGCGCCATCGGGAATTTGAAATCCATCGTCTGGTTCACGCCGATGCAAGAAACCGTGCCCGCCGCCTTTGCCAGTTTCAGCGACAGATGGATCGCCGGGTCTGCCCCGACGCATTCCACGACGCTGTCGCACATCCGGCCTTTGGTCTGTTCCGCGATCACGGCCTTGGCCTCACCCGCGTCCAGCGCAATTGCGCCCATCGCCTCGGCCATGGCGCGCCGCTCCGGCACGAGGTCGATCGCGTAAACTTTCGCCGCGCCCATCAGGAATGCGCCCTCCACGGCCATCAGGCCAATCGGGCCGCACCCAACCACGGCGACCGTCGCGCCGGGATGAATGTCCGCGCCCTTCAGGCCATGCCACGCCGTCGGCAAATTGTCCGTCAGCAGAACGGCCTGGTCATCGCTGATCCCGTCCGGAATGCGCGCCAGCCCGAAATCCGCGACCGGCACCATAGCATATTCGGCCTGAACGCCCTGCAGGCCGGGGCCGAGCCCATAGCAACGCCCGCCATGTGTGTCGCATTCATTCATGTTGCCGGACATGCAGGGCACGCACGCGCCGCAGCCCACGGCGGCCGAGATCATCACCCGGTCGCCTGCGCGAAAACGCGACACGCCGCTGCCCGTCTCGACAATCTCGCCGACGGCTTCATGGCCGACGCAGTAGCCGGTCTCATCGCTGAAGCCGTGCCCCTGATAGATGTGCAGGTCCGACCCGCAGATGCCGCACGCCGTCATCTTCACAATGGCGCTGCGCGTGTCTTCCGGCTTCAGCTCAGGCGCCTCGCCATAGGCAATGTCGCGCGTGCCCTGATACAGCAATCCCTTCATGCGATCCTCCTCAGGCCGGCAACCGGTCGGCAGGATAATGCGGATAGCTCGCTTTCATCACGCCATGATTCAGCAGCATTTCGGCGACCTGCTTTTCGCCCGCCGCATCGAAGAAACGCGTGCGGACCCAGTAATTCTCGACCCGGCGGCTTTCCGACAGCGCCACGACTTCCCGGCGCAACACATAGGTCTCACCGACCAGCAAAGGCCCCTCAATCATGCGGATTTCCAGATCGGCAAACAGGCCAATCGCCGGCTGCTTGACGCCAAATGCGGAATTCCGGTTGGAGTAATTGCCCAGCACACTGACCATCTCCAGCGGCACGATGGGCTTTCCCCATTTCCCGGCAGATCCGTCGGAATAAACATCCATCGGCTCGGTAATGACCTTCAGCTTGTCGGCCAGCGAGAAGGGATAGAGATTTCCCATGTGCTGGTCCGGCCCCATCGTGACCACTTCGTCCGCCGCGCCGGTCATGCCGACATGCAGATCCGCGAGGATCACGAGATCGCCTGCCGGGCGCAGCTTCGCCATGCGCGCCTCCAGCAAGGTCTCGCCATGATCCGGCCCCATGGAGGCGCTCGCCTCCAGCACCGGCGTGCCATCCTCCTTGAAGGCCCGGCACATCGTCCGCGTCTCGCCGGCGGCCGGCCGGTCAACTTCGACCCGCACCTTCTCGCCCTCGAACACCATGTTCAGGAAGTGGCTGGAGAAACAGCCCCGCTCGAACCAGGCATCACCCCAGATCTCTGCCAGGCACGGCACGAATTGCGAGAAATGCGTCGGGCCCTCGATTGGCCCCGCCTTGATGCCCAACCGTTCGGCTTCGGAATCATCATGCAGGCTCTTGTGTCCGCCATAGGATTGCTCTTGCAGCATCTGGGCGGGCGCGCGCAGCGGCCCCTTGAGCGTCTCAGTCATTGTCGGTCTCTCCCTCGTCAGTCTCGGTCTCTTAGGTCTCAGCGTCGGTATCGCGCGGCCGTTTCGGATCCAGCCTGACAGAAATCAGGGCCAGCGTCAGCAGGATTGCCGACATGACCAGCGCAAGCGTCGCCGTGCCGTGCCAGCCCCAATGCTCATACACAGACGTCGCGCCCCAACTCGCCAGCCCGCCGCCGGTGAACATCAGCACGATATATGCCGTCATCAGGCGCGTGCGCACGTCTGGGGGCTGGTTCAGGAAAGTCATGCGCCCGGTCACATCCACCAGCGGCCCTACCACATTCATCAACATCAGCGGCACCAGCAACAGCCACAGGCTGTGCCCGAACACGCCGAGCAGGCAGACGCCGGAAAACTGGATCAGCGCCACAAAAGCCCGCAAGCGCCGCGGCCCGATCCGGTCGGCCCATTTTCCGAAGAAAGGCGTGGTGAAGACATTCATCAGCGACAGCGCCGCCAGATAGCCCACCGTATCGGCGCCATAGCCCATTTCCGGGCTGGTCAGGTAGAGGCCCAGCCCCAACCAGACCGCCAGGAAGATGCCGAAACCCAGCCCCTGAATGGTCCCCGACAACAGGACTTCCGGATGGCGGCGCACGACGGGGAACACCGACACGACCAGCCGCAGATAGCTGCGGCCCGAGCGCGACTCGTCCCGTTTCTGACGCTCGTCCATGATCTGCGGCAGCAGCAGCGTCACCGCGCCCATCAGGGCTGCCGCCACATAATAGACCGTCCGCCAGCCATAATGCTCGCCCAGCCAGCCGCCGCCGACCCGCGCGACCAGGATCCCCGCAATCACGCCCGTCGTCAGCATCGCCGTGGTCTGGCCGAGGCGGCGCACCGAGACACGTTTCGAGGCATAGGCCGGCAACAGGTAAGGCGTGATGGTCGAGAAACCGAGAAAGGTGGAGCCCGCCACGAACAGGCGGAAATCCGTTGCGAGCGCCATTGCGACAAGACCGAGGAACTGGCCCGCCGCAAACACGGTTGCCAGCCGCCGGTTCGAAAACCGGTCGCCCAGCGGCAACAGCAGGAAAATGCCGAGCGCCAGCGCAATCTGGTTGAGCGCCGGCACCAGCCCGATCTCCGACGGCGACACGCCGAAATCCTCCGCCACCAGCGCGATGATCGGATGGATATAATAGGCGTTCGCCGTCACCACCGCGCTGGCCAGCGTCAGCAGCCAGATGTCGCGGCGACTCAGTTGCCGGTACTCAGATCCGCTGCCCGGCGGGCCGGACGGCGCAGAACTCATCCGGGCATCCCGGCGCGGCGGGCAAAGTCGGCGGCAAATTTGGCCAGTGGCACGACGCGCGCCGCATTCGATTCCGCATTGGCGCTGTTGGCGGTGCCATCGCGCACGCGGCCAATGATGCCCTGCAGAATGCCGGCAAGCCGGAAGCCATTATAGGCGAAGTAATAGTCGAGTTCCGGCAGGCCGTCGCGGCCGGTATGCTTGCAGTACATGTCGACATATTCGTCCATGGTCGGAATGCCCCAGGCCTCCAGATCGTCAATCGCCATGATCGAGCCGCGCGAGGTATCCCCTGGTGGCATCACCCAGTTCATCAAATGATAGGAGAAATCGGCCAGCGGATCGCCCAGCGTGCAGAGTTCCCAGTCCAGCACCGCGATCACTTTCGGCTCGGTCGGGTGCAGCACCATATTGTCGAGGCGATAATCGCCATGCACGATCGTGGTCTTGTCACCAGCCGGGATGTTCTTCGGCAGCCATTCAATCAGCTGTTCCATCTCTGGAATGTGAATCGTTTCAGATGCCTTGTACTGTTTTGTCCAGCGATGGATCTGGCGGGCCACATAGTCGCCTTCCTTGCCAAAGCCTTCGAGCCCGGCGGCGCGCCAGTCGACATTATGGAGATCGGCAAAGGTCTTCACCTTCGCCTCATAGATCGCGCGGCGCTCGGCCGGATCATAATCGGGCAGCGTGCCATCCCACAGGATGCGACCTTCCACCATGTCCATGATATAGAACATCGTGCCGACGACGCTCTCGTCCGTGCACAGGCCATACGGTCGTGCCACCGGATAGCCGAGCGGGTAGAGCGCGGAAATCACGCGATATTCCCGGTCCACGGCGTGCGCGCTTGGCAACAGCTTGCCCGGCGGCTTGCGACGCATGACATATTTCTTGTTCGGCGTGACCAATTGGTAGGTCGGGTTGGACTGGCCACCCTTGAACTGACGCACTTCCAGCGGGCCTTCATAGCCCTCGACATTGGCGTCCATCCATGCGGCGAGCTTCGCCTCATCGAATTTGTGCGACTCGACCACAGGCTTGGTGCCTGTGAACAATTCTGCAGCGGATTCTCCCTCGGCCATTTTCTGCCCTCTTTTGTTCAACTTTTCATGTCATACCATACTCACGGCTTACGCGACGCCAAGGCCTTCCGCGACGTCCGCACCGGCCAGTTCACATGAAAGGTTCGCACCGTGCGAAAAATGGAGACCCTTGCCACGGCCCTCGCTCTGCTCAGTTTAGCCATGCTCACCCTGGCGGCAATTCTGGTCGTCATCCTTGTCCGCGAAATCGCCCTTGTCTTCCAGTATCTCAAGCGTACCCTTCATCTGTCCGACCGCCCGGCTCAAAGCCATCTTGTTCACACGCTCGAAAGCCCGATTGTCCATGTCCCGCTTCCTGATCCTGCTCTGCCTCTGTTTCCTGCCCTTCCAGGCCCGCGCGGCCGAGATTGACCCGGACCGCCTGATCCGGCCCGAATTGCTGGGCAAGGCCGTCAAGGCGATGAGCCGGCATGCCGATCTCACCCATTCACGCCAGCTGGTCGTGGTCGATTACAGCCTTCATTCCGCCAGGGAACGGCTCTTCATTGTCGATCTCGATACCGGCCTCGTCTCCGCTTACCGGACCACGCACGGTCGGGGCTCCGACAAGGATCATGATGGCTACCTCGATGCCTTCTCCGATGTGCCCGGCTCCTCGGCGAGTCCGCAAGGCGCCTATCTCACGGCCGAGGAATATTACGGCAAGCATGGCCGCTCGTTGCGTCTCGATGGCCTCGACAAGACCAATGCCAATGCCCGCCGACGCGCCATCGTCATCCATTCCGCCGCCTATGCGGAACCTGCGATGATTGAAAACTATGGTCAGCTCGGGCGCTCCAATGGCTGCATCGCCTTCTCGCGCGCCGACCTCGACATCTTCATGACCCTCGTCCCGCAAGGCACGCTGATATACGTGGGGCGCTAAGCCTCCCGGAAAACCCTTGTCACCCCCCATTCGCGGCCTAAAGTGCCCGACTGGGGGACGAAAACATGCTGGCAGACGATACGTCTGATCATCCTGGGACAAATTGTGCGAGGCGGGACGTCTCGTGAAACGTCCGTCCATACTCTCCCGTCTGCGGCGCAAGCCAGCGCGTGTTGATACACCGCCCCTACCGCCCGTCGCGACATCCCCGACAGTGCCACCCGCCGCGCCGCGCCCCGCCCCGCTGGAGCGGCTCAATCGCTGGCTGACCCTCGCCGCCAATGTCGGCGTCCTGCTGGGCCTTGCCGTCCTGATCGTGGAAGTTCGCCAGAACGCGGCTCTGACGCGCGCGGCGATGGACCAGCAGAAGAATGATTTGCTGGCCCAGATCGAGTTCAACATCGCCAGGCCGGAGATGTCGGCCATCTGGGTCAAGGCGATCCGTACACCGGAAGCCTTGAGCGACACCGAGAACCAGGCGGTTGGCAGCGTCCTCGTCGCGATCATGCTGCAATGGGACCAGATGTTCATGATGCGCGATGCCGGGCTGATCTCGGACGAGCGCGTGCGCCAGCATATCGCGAACACGGCCCCTTTCTATTTCGGATCGCGGTTTGCCAAACACTGGTGGGCGCTGCAGGCGCCCGGCTGGGAAGGCACGGCGATGCAAAGGGACGCCGCGCCGATCATCGCCGCCCTCGATGAGGATTTCCTCGTCGGGTACTTGGACGCACTGAAATTACCGGCAGAAGCGGCGGCCGACGAAACAGATGAGGGGGCACAGGAATGACGCTGGAGCAGCTCTATTTCGTTGCCGGAATTGTCTCGTCGGTTGCGGTGATTGCGTCGCTGATCTTCGTCGGTTTCCAGCTGAGACACTCTGCCGACCAGCAGCGCATCGCGGCGGCGGTTGGCTATTATGACATCTTCCGCGACCATATGAAGATCCTCAGCGAAGCCGGGATGGTCGATCTGTTCCTGCAGGGCCTGGAAACAGATCCCCAGGAGTTTGAGGCCGCTGACAGGACGCGGCTCAACGTCTTCTACACAATGGTCACGCGCGGCTATCAGGTGATGCATTACCATGCCCGCAAGAAGGTCTTCGAGGAAGACTTCTGGCTGCATTCGCAAAACCATTTTCGCGACCATCTGGCTTCTAAATATTATCAGGGGTTCTGGAAGGCGCGGCGCCACCACTTCCCGCCCGGCTTCCGCGACCTTGTCGACGGGCTGATCAAGGCTGGCCCGACAGCGCCGCTGCTGGAGATGGAGCCATGACTCTCGAACAGATCGCCCTTATTGCGCAGATCATTGGTGTGGCCGTTGTGGCTGGAACGCTGATTTACCTTGCATTGCAGGTTCATCAGGGGGCGCAGCAGATGCGTTCCGAAGCCCGTCAGGCGCAGCTCACCTATGACCAGACCGGCGTCTACAAATTCGTCGATTTCCCGGAACTCGGCCGCATTTTTTCGCAAACCGAAACACCCAGCTTCGAGGAAAAGACCAAGCTGTTTTTCTGGATGATCGGCCAGATGCGGGCGCGCGAGTATGAATGGCTGCAATACCAGAACGGCGCGATCACGAAGGAGTCGTGGGAGACGTATCAGGGGGTAATCTACTTCGTCCTCGGCACGCCGCGCGGACGGGCGCTGTGGCAGCTCTGCCGGGGCTATTTCAATGCGGGGTTCGCGGACATGGTCGACGGCATGGTGCGCGATGCGCCGCCGATTAATCTCTGGGACCAGCTGCAGGCAGTGGAGTAGACTGGCCATGATCCTCCGCCGCCTGACCAGACATGTCAAAGACCAGAACTGGTTCGCGGTAACACTGGATTTCGTCATTGTGGTGACGGGTGTGTTCATCGGCCTGCAGGCGTCGAACTGGAACGACGATCGCGAAACGCGCCAGCGCGCGGTCGTGTTCAGCGAGCGCCTGACGCAAGACCTGCGCTATGAAGCTTGGGCCTATGAATACCTGATCGCCTACAATCGGGACGTCCGCGCCGGAGCGAAGGCTGCGATCGACGCACTGTCGGGCACGGGGCACTTGTCTGATGAGCAATTCCTGGTCAGCGCCTATCGCGCGACCCAGTACAAATACATGGACCGGAACCGTGCGACGTTTGACGAGCTGATCTCGACTGGCGATATCGGGCTGATCGCGAGTGATAAGCTTCGAGCGACGGCCGTCTCTATCTACACGACGACGCTTATCGATGTGATTGCCGACGAGGGGCGTGAGGCGCCCATAAGGACACTGTTCCGGCGCCGCGTGCCTGCCGATGTCCAGCAGGCGCTGCTTGAAAAGTGCGGCGACCGGTTCGCACCGACTGGCGACTATGATGCGATCATCGGCTCGCTGGCCTATCCATGCGAGCTGGGGCTTGCGCCGGATGCCATCGCCGCTGCCGCCACGCTGTTACGCACTGACGCAGAAATTGTGGAAGCGCTGCAGATCCGCTTCGCCGACCTGGAAACCGCGATCACCGATCTCGAAACCGTCAATGCGGACACGCTAAAAAGTCTCCGCACCATCGCAGGCAGAAACCCATGATCCTCCGCCGCCTGACCAGACATGTGAAGGACCAGAACTGGTTTGCGGTGGGGCTGGATTTCGTGATCGTCGTGGTCGGGGTGTTCATCGGTATTCAGGTCGCAAACTGGAATGATGCGCGCGCAGACAGGGGACAGGCGGCTGATTTGATGACCCGCATGGTGTCTGAGGCCACCACAGCGCGCAGCGAAATGTCGCGTTACATAGAGGTCCATCAGGGGATCAGCGATGACGCCGCTCGGTTCGCCCTGGCGCTCAGGGACAAAGAGTCCTGCATGGCCATGAGTGACGAACTGACGATCCTGATTATCAGTATCGCGGATTTTCCGCCGCCACGGTTTTCCCTGGCAAATGCCGAGCAAGCGCTGAATACAGGCAGTCTGTCGCTTATCCGGTCGACCAGTATCCGCGCCAATATTCAGACCATGACGGATGAAATGGGTTTCGTCGATCGCCAGTGGCAACGCTATATCCGCGTAAAACAGGATGCCAACCGGGAAGCGCAAAGAGTGGCCGGGGTTTCGTTGACTGGGCGCAGCGAAATCGTGGTGGTCCCCATGGGTGGCTACGATCCCGGCAGCTATGAATTGCTGACCCCCGGAAAGATTTGCGGGAATACCGAAATCATTGGTCTCGCCGCCAATGTGGCAGTCTTGCAAGCCATCTATGTTGACTATCTGGGGCAGGTTGCGGGCGCGCTTGACGACTATCTCGCGACTCTCAGTGAGGAGACCAGCACATGATCCTCCGCCGCCTGACAGACGCCCTGCGCAAGCAGGACTGGTTCACCGTGGTGATCGAGACGCTGATCGTGGTCCTCGGTGTCTTCCTCGGCCTGCAGGTCAATAACTGGAATGAGGCGCGTGCGGCAGAATCGCGCCGGGCCGAGATTATCAGGGCGCTGGCCACCGACCTAAGAGACGCCATCTACGTTCAGGAGCAATTGCAAGTTCGCGTGATCGACACAGGGCTTACCGTCTGGCACGCGGCCTACGAACGCGGCGAGCAGCCGGTCCCCTTCTATTTCCGGATTGACGGATCGGACAAGCCCCCCCTCACATGGACAGTGCTACAACAAATGGACATCGCAGGCCTGTTTGATCCGGTCATGCTCTTTGATTTGAACTTCTACTACTCCGAGCTGGACGGCGTAGGGGAAAAATACGTTCGTTATGTAACCTTCGTCGAGACAGAGATCCTGCCCTATGAAAAATCTGACTCAATGCATTTTTATACACCAGACGGAAAATCACTGCGGCCAACATACCAGGCGAACATGGACCGGCTGCGTGAGTATCGGGGCGAGGTCCGGCGCCTTTCAAGCTGGTCTGCCTGTTTGACAGAAAGGCTTGAGTCCGGAAAGAAATTCTCGGCAAGCTGTTTGAGAACCGACCAATCGATACGTAAAGGTTCGCTGCTGAATCAACCCCTGAATCCGGAGATCATCCCATGATCCTCCGCCGCCTGACCACCGCGCTGCGCAAGCAGGACTGGTTCACCGTCGCGGTCGAGACGCTGATCGTCATGTTTGGTGTGTTTCTCGGCCTTCAGGTCAATAACTGGAACCAGGCGCGGTTTGAGCGGGCGGATACCCGGAATGTTCTGGAAAGGCTGGAGCGTGATTTCGAAGTGCAGCTCACGCTCACCAATCGCGGTATTGGCCAGCAAGTCCTGGTGCTCGAAGCAACCAGCCGGCTCATCACGGGCATTCGTACAGGCGACCTCGATGAGCAGACGCTAAACGAAGACCTCGCGCTCGTGGACTCGGTGTCGACGTTCCCCGGACCTTCGGCGGCCTTTCAGGAGCTCGTCTCTACCGGGCGCATGAACCTGATCGCGAATGGCGACTTGCGAGACGAGCTCTATGAGTTCGACAGCTCGATCACCTTTGGTCGCGAAATTTTCAGTGGCTCGTTCACCGCGCCAGTCGATGAGCTGGCACGGGTCCTCTCCAGGGCGAAAACACTGGTTGCACCGGGCACCCCATCCGAGACGTTCGCCCAGATCGGAGCAGTTGAAACAGTCGATCACACGGTCCTGCTAGAGGATCCCGAGATCCATATTGCGTTGCAGAACGCATATCTTATCCAGGACAATTATCACCTATTCCTGATCAGGTACCGTAACCAGATCAAAGACATCCTTGAGCTCCTCGCGGAAGAGCGGGAGCGGGCCTCATGATCCTGCGCCGCCTCACGACCGCGCTGCGCAAGCAGGACTGGTTCACTGTCGTGATCGAGACCCTGATCGTCGTCTTCGGCGTGTTTATTGGTCTGCAGGTGAACAACTGGAACGTGGCGCGCGGCAACCGCGTCGCCGAAGCCGATTTCATGGAACGCCTGCACCCGGATATCGTCAGGGTTGAGCAATCGTCAGAACGGGTTCGTGCACGCAGGGTGTCTGTCGTGAATGATCTTCGTTCAGCGACCGAAGTCATTTTGACGTCGTTGAGCGAGACCGACTGACTCAAGCCGAATGCATGGCGATCGCCACATCTCATTACTACAATATCAACGTCCTCAGTTTGCCCTCGGTCACGGAGCTGACAAATGCGGGGCGCCTTTCCATTATCAGGGACCCGGCGCTACGCGCAGCACTTGTTGACTATGAGCAACGCGTTGAAGCGCTTTTGGCCTATATCGAGAAAGATCACGCCCTGGCGAATAATTTGCTGATGCTCAGACCAGAACTTGTAAAGGTTCAACCGGTCTTTGATGCCGAGCTGGGCGAAATGCAGACGCGACCCGAATGCGACTTGGAAGCCATGAGAGAGGATCGAGCCTTTCTGAATGCGGTGGCCGAAAACCTTGACGCCTATGACGCATACCTGCGCGACGGTTTGCTGCCATGGGACGCCCAGCTTGCTGAGATTCATCGGCTGATCGACAGCGCACTTGGGATAACACATGAGGAGGCGGCACAATGATCCTCCGGCGCCTGACGACCGCGCTGCGCGAGCAGGACTGGTTCACCGTCGTGATCGAAACGCTGATCGTTGTCTTCGGCGTCTTCATCGGTCTGCAGGTCAATAACTGGAATGAGGCCCGCGTCGCGCGCGGTAACGAAGTCCTGCTGCTCGAACGGCTGGAAGAGGATTTCCGCGAAGCGGAAACTGCCATCGCCGTGGCTGCGGCGGAGGCCCAACAGGTTGCCGAAGACACGGGCAGGCTTGTGGAGCTCGTGCGCACCCATGAAACGCCTCCGGACATCGACAATCTTTACCAGCTTCTCCTCGCGCCGGCGCTCACCTCACCCCTGCCCACGGAATCTGCGACATATCTCGAAATGATTTCCACGGGCAGCCTCTCCCAGATCCGGGACGAGCGCCTGAGGCGGGCCCTGACAAGCTATGGACAGAACATCGTCCGGTACGACAACAATTATCAGCGCGCCCTGACGGCGCAGTCCTCGACCACTGCCAGCCCGCTGTATATCGACGCCGTGCGCGTGAACACGGAGCCATCCTCCGCCACCTTCATTGTCGACTATGACTGGGCGGCCCTGCGACAGGCCGAACCCCAGCTCCAGACGATCCTGGTGTTCCAGTACAATCTGGCCAGCATTACCCAGGCACAGCTCGATGAGGTACGCACCATCCTTGCGCTGCTAGCGGAACCGGACTGATCCGGCATCACCCGCACGGCGGGCAAAACATTACCCAAACTTCACCCATCACGAAGGCGTGAGGCCCTTGGCCTCACGGGCAGGCTTCCTAAATCAGTGTGGAGAGAGAGGTTCGCGTTCGCTGCGTTGTCCCCCCTCCCCCAAGAGAGACGCAGCGAACCGCCCGCCATGCCATTTTCAGTTTCCCCCTACTGGTGGCATGGCGGGTCTACTCTCTCATCTCGCCCGCCCGCAAATGCCCGCAATCTGCCCCGGATCGCCCGCATCATCCGATAGCGCACCCGCGCCCTTGCTTTCGCGGGAGTCTCTAGTAGACCGCCGCCCATGCTTACCATTTCAAACCTCGATTTTCAGGTCGAAGCCCGGCCCCTGTTTGAATCTGCCACGGCGCAGATCTCGTCCGGCTGGAAAGTCGGCCTTGTCGGCCGTAACGGCACGGGCAAATCCACCCTGCTGCGCCTGATCCGCGAGGATGTGGAAAACCCGCGCAATGACAGCGCCATCCGCCTGAATACCGGCGCCCGGCTCGGCTGGGTCGCGCAGGAGGTCGAGGCCACCGACGAGACCATTCTGGATGTCGTGCTTGCCGCCGACACAGAGCGCCACGCCCTGATGCAGGAATCCGAGACCGCGACCGACCCGGACCGGATCGGCGAGATCCATGAGCGCCTGCTCGACATTGATGCCTGGACGGCCGAGGCGCGCGCCGCCGAAGTGCTCAACGGTCTCGGCTTTACCACCGCAGACCTTGGCCGCGCCACGAAGGAATTCTCCGGCGGCTGGCGCATGCGCGCGGCGATTGCCGGCGTGCTGTTCTCCCAGCCGGATTTCCTGCTGCTCGACGAGCCGACCAACTATCTCGACCTTGAAGGCGCGGCCTGGCTCGAAACCTATATCAAGAAATATCCGTACACCGTCCTGATCGTGTCGCACGACCGCGAGCTGCTGAACCGCTGTGTCACGCACACAATGGCACTGGAGCATCGCAAGCTCTCGATCACGCCGGGCGGATATGATGACTGGCTGAAACTGCGCGCCGCCAAGCTCGCCCAGCTGGAATCCCAGAAAGCCAAGCAGGACAAGGACCGCGAACATCTGCAGGCCTTCGTGGACCGGTTTCGCGCCAAGGCGTCCAAGGCCCGGCAGGCCCAGTCGCGCATCAAGATGCTGGAAAAGATGCAGGACATCTCCATCCCGGTGGGTGACCGCACGACGCCGTTCCACTTTGCCCCGCCAAAGGACAAGCTTGCCCCGCCCATGCTGGAACTGCGCAATGCCACGCTCGGCTATGGCGAGGATGCAATCATCCTCGACAAGGTCAATCTTCGTCTGGACCCGGACGACCGTATCGCGATTGTCGGCGCCAATGGACAGGGCAAGACCACGCTCGTCAAATCCATCGGCGAGCGCCTGTCCCTGATTGGCGGCGACCGCGTCGTGCCCAAGGCCGTCCGCATCGGCTATTTCTCGCAGGACCAGCTCGACGAACTCTCCGAAGGCGACAGCGTGCTGATGCACGTCCAGCGCATCATGCCGCCCGGCACGCCGCAGGCAAAAGTGCGCGGCGCAGCGGCAGCGATGGGCTTTTCCCATGAGAAGGTCGAAACCAATGTCGAGAAGCTCTCCGGCGGTGAGAAGGTGCGTCTCCTGCTCGGCCTTATGTCCTCGGCGGCGCCGCACATCCTGATCCTGGACGAGCCGACCTCCCACCTCGACATCGACAGCCGCGAGGCGCTGATCTATGCGCTGAACGAATTTCCCGGCGCCGTCCTGCTGATCACCCACGATGTCTATCTTGCCGAGGCTACGGCCGACCGGCTCTGGCTGGTCAATAATGGCCGCGCCGCGCCCTATGATGGCGACCTTGCCGACTATCGCGCACTCGTCATGAAGGCCGACCGCGACGACACCAAGGGGGCAAAGCCTGCCAAACAGGCCAAGTCCGCCGCGCCCAAGGAAACCTCTCCCGAAGAGAAGAAACGCCTCAGCGCCCTGAAGAAAACCGCCCGCGACGCCGAAGACCGCCTCGAAAAGGCCAATACCGCCATCGCGAAGATCGACGCCAAGCTCGCCAGCGGCAATCCGCCCCCGGACGAACTCGAAAAACTCCTGAAAGACCGCGCCACCCACGCCGCCAAGGCGGAATCCGCCGAAACCGAGTGGATGGACGCTGCGGAAAAACTGGAAGCGGCGGAAGGGTAGGCGCTTTTGCCTCCCCTCATCGAGTCTGGGGCGATCTCAACTCCCCAAGACTGCCTGCATCAAAATCAGGGACAACAGCAGGATACCGCCAGCGGCGGAACAAGCGACAATAACATAGTGGAATGGCTTCTGGTCCCAATTTGTGAACACCAGGACCGCCTGAACCAATTGGACCGAACAGAACGCGGCAAAGTACGCATTGCCCCAAATCAGATTTGTGGCGATGACGCCAACAAGGACCACCTCAAGGCCGAAACCACACGTCGCATTCTGAATTCCCGCTCCATTGCAAGTGTCCGTCCCTGTCCAACGCGCCATGTTTGCTCTGGCGCCAATCCCAACTCAGACGCGCTTTGACACCCTATTCCGTCGCGCCTTCCAGCCCCAGCACCGACACATCCACGCCCTGCGCCGCCAGCCCGCCCAGCACGTTTTCCTGCGTGCGCTCCAGATTATGGTGCCGCCCCGCTTCGCGCAGGGCCATCAGATCTTCCCGGGAAAGCCATTCCCCGTCCCGGATCATGGCGTCCGGCATGTGAAGACAGGATATATCCGCCAACGGATCACAGGCATAGAGCACCAGATCCGCCGCGCAGCCTTCAAGCGCGCAGCCATCCACACCTGCCCGCTCCAGCACGACAGACGGCGCATGGGTCGCGGATTTCAGCGCCTCGAATTCCGTCAGCCCCGCCTGAACCATCAGGCCCAGTTCCTCAACCAGGGACAGGCCCGGCACATTGGTGAAAATGCCCGCATCCGTGCCCGCGACCAGCATCACGCCTTCTTCCTGGAATATCCTTGTCACGCGGCTATAGAAGGCATCGCTCTGCGCCGCCGGGCCCGGTGGCTGGCTCGCCCAGAATTCCTGATAGTCACGCTCGGTCTGCTGCACGACTGGGTTCAGCATCTCCGTCCCCGGACGGGTCAGCGCCGCGCCTTGTGTGTCGGCCACCCGCCAGAGATTGTGATAGGCGAGCAATGTCGGCGTCACCGGCATCCCAGCCGCCGCGATGCGCTTGGCCAGCGCCCGCGCCGCCGCTTCATCATGCCGGTCATTCAAGCCATGCCAGACAATCGACTCGACATGCTCGATGGTCTCGAACCCGTCATCCAGCACCTCGCCAAACGCAATGTCGAACGGCGCCTCAAACGGCACGCCCGGCCCGCGCACACCTTCCGGCGTATGGCCCGTCACGATCATCCCCCGCGCATCCGCCTCTTCCAGCACGGCGTCATACGCCTCGCGGGTCAAATTCGAATACACTTTCAGCCGCGTGAAGCCCTGCTCGGCCTGCCACGCCACTGCGGCGCGCGCCTCCTCTTCCGTCTCGACCAATTGGTGGTTCACCTGCGCATTCGGGCCAGCACTGTTCAGGATCGGCCCGGTGGTCAGCAGATGCGGACCCAGCACATTCCCTGCCTCAACCTGCTCGGCCAGGGTCAGGTGAAAGGGCAGGCCCGACATGTTGCGCACCCGTGTCACGCCCCAGGAGAGATACGCGCCCAGCTCCGCCTCGTCCCAGACATGAACATGCATGTCCGTCAGGCCGGGGATCAGCGTCAGGCCGCTGGCATCCTGTTCTGCGTCCGCAATCAGGCCTGCCCGGGTGTCCGCCAGGGCGATAATCGCGCCCTCATCCACCAGCACGAATGCATCTTCGCGCACATCCGGCGCCTCGCCCGAAAAGTCGAGCACCCGCACATGCGAGATCAGCAAATCGCCGTCCAGCGTCGGGGCGGCTGGCTGGCTGGCACAGGCCGCGACCAATGCACCAAGCGCCAAGCTCGCCCGGCCCGTCCATTTGCGGGCGCTTGATCGGAATGCCTCGGACACAAATTTGCTCATGATCCGGGCTCCAATCTTCTTACGTCAGGGCGCGCCAGCCAATGTCCCGGCGGCAGAAGCCTTCCGGCCAGTCGATGGCATCGACGCCAGCATAGGCCCGCTCCACCGCTTCGCGCAAATCGTCGCCACTGGCCGTCACGGCCAGCACACGTCCGCCATTGGCGAGCAGCGCGCCGCCCTCATCCATGTCCGTGCCCGCCTGGAACACGGTCACGCCGGGCAAATCATTGGCAGACTTCACGCCGCGAATGACCGAGCCCTTGGCATAGCTGCCGGGATAGCCTTCCGTAGCCAGAACAATCGTTGCCGTGGGCTCGAACCGGTCCAGCTCCAGCAGCGCCTCGAACGCTTCTTCATTGCCCTCAAGGCCGCCCGTCGCCGCGCCGAGGATCGCCGGAACGATGTCGCCCGCGAGGCCCTTCATCAGCACCTGGCATTCCGGGTCGCCGAAGCGCGCATTGAACTCGACCACTTTCGGCCCGTCCGCCGTGACCATGATGCCGACATAGAGCACGCCCTGATACGGCATACCGTCCGCCTTCATGCCGGTCAGCATGGGCTGGACGATCTCGGCCTTCACGCGGGCAAGGATCTCATCGGTCACGACCGGCGCCGGTGCATAGGCGCCCATGCCGCCCGTGTTCGGTCCGGTATCGCCATCGCCCGCGCGCTTGTGGTCCTGCGCGGCGGGCAAATAGATCGCGCCCGTGCCATCGGTGATGACGAAGATGCTGGCCTCCTCGCCATGCATGAATTCCTCGATCACCAGCGTGGCCGACGCATCGCCGAACTTGCCGGACAGCATCTCGTCAATCTCCGCATCGGCCTGGTCCAGCGTCTCGGCGATCACGACGCCCTTGCCAGCGGCGAGGCCATCAGCCTTCAGCACATAAGGCGCTTCGAGGGTTCGCAGATAGGATTTCGCCAGCACCGGGTCGGTGAACTCGCCATAGGCCGCCGTCGGCACGCCATATTGAACCATGCGCGCCTTGGAGAAGGCTTTCGAGCTTTCCAGCTGCGCCGCCTGCTGGCTCGGCCCGAACACGTCAAAGCCGCGCGCGCGCAAGATGTCCGACAGGCCCGCCGCCAGCGGCGCTTCCGGCCCGATCACGATCAGGTCCGGCTCAACCTGCAGGGTCAGCTGCACCAGCTTCTGAATGTCGGTCACGCCTACATCGAAACACGGGCCAATATCGTCCATGCCGGGATTGCCAGGCGTCGAATGCACCATGTCCACCAGCGGCGACTGCGCCATTTTCCACGCCAGGGCGTGTTCACGCCCGCCCGATCCGATCAGAAGTATGTTCATGACTGCGCTCATTGCGCAGGTTGGCGGCGGGAATCAAGCCCTCAACGGCGACCCGGAGCGGCGAAAGCCGGCGCCCTGTCCCCGGTTCGCTCCGGCGTGTCAGCTGGAAGTATCGCCGCGTTTACAAACAGCTACAGGTTTGGCGCCCCGGTTTCGGCGCGCGCCAATCCATCTGAGCGCTGGCGCAGTCAGGCTCAGCCTCATGACACCGCCGCTCCCTCCCGCCCTTCAGGGCCTCACCCGTTTCTGGTGGGACGCGGCCGATTATCTTGCCTCGGCGGCCCAGAAGCGGCTCGGCCTGTGGCCGGTCGCGGCAAAGCCCTTCCTGCCGCGGGCCGAGCTTGAGCCGCTGGCGGGCCTTGTCGGCTTTCTGGAGGCCGTGCTGCGGCGCCTGTTCTGCCTCGCTGCCCTGGAGCTTGGGCCGCTGCCGCCGCAAGCCCTTGCGCCGATCCAGCCGCCCGGCCGGGCCGGCGCGCCGGTCGCGGCGGGCGCTCAAACCGGACGCAAGCCGGCAGCGCCGCGCTTTCGCCTGAGGGAAAGCGCCCGTCAGGTGTCCCGGACGCCGCCAAAACCCCATTTTCGCACCGGCCCGCGCATCCGCTTCCTCGACGCGGATACGCCGGTCGACCTCAGAGACTATCCCGCGCAGCCAACTGACATTTTACCTGCAGGAAAACTCGTCCGGCGGGTGCTGGCGATTAACCACGCGCTCGATCATGCAGCCGAATACATCGACCGGATGCGGCGTCTCATGGTTACAGGAACCCGGATCCTCCGGGCCTCTGTTCCGCCTGCCTTCCACTCGCGCAAACTGAGGCATCTGCAACAGGAAAGCGCCCGCCAACTACACGCCCTCACACGCGATTTGCTACCGCCCGACACATCCTGAAACAGCTCGGAAGTACAGGCTGTTTGCGCGTCGCCCTATGGCTGTCGCGCCGCATGTGCTGGTTAAGGAACTCTTTCCGCCCCCGGAGAAATTTCACCCCCCGATTTCACCGAGAAGTTATCCCGTTCTGCGAAAGTGCACCGAGAACCTTTTAAGGCCAGGTGCGGCCGTATCCGGGGTGGGCAAGATGAAATATTCAACATTCGCAAGGCAAGCCGTCAACAAATTTCGCCGGCTGAAGCATGACACAGAGGGCAACATCGCGATCATTTTCGCGCTGATGACCATTCCCCTGTTCCTTCTCATGGGGTTCGCGATCGACCTGCAACAGGTCAACACGGCCAAGAACCGAGTCCAGTTCATTCTGGACAGCGCGGTCATCGCCGGCGCCCGCGAAATGCAGGAGGGCAAGTCCGACACCGAGATCAAGAAATATCTCGAGAACTATTTCAAGTCGGCCATGAAAGCCCAGGGCAAGGGCACCGATTGTGCCGATCCCGTTCCGACCATTTCGAGCGGGTCGCAGGACATCTCCGTGAGCGTCCGGTGCGCCCAGCCGACCTCGATCATGCAGCTGACCGGCACGAAGGAACTGAATTTCGGCGTCACGTCCGCTTCGACCTACGGTATCGGCAAGGTCGACATCGCCTTCGTCTTCGACATTTCCGGTTCGATGAACGGCTCCAAGATCGAAGCGCTCAAGAGCGCCGCCGACACAGCGGTCAACGTGCTGCTCCCGAAAGACGATGATGGCACGACCGGTGAAGTCCGCATCGGCATGACATCCTATTCGTACATGGCGGACGCTGGCGAGGATTATTTCCTGAAAGTCACCGGCAAGACGCCGATCCGGGTCGTGACCGAAAAATATACAGAGACCGAATTAGCGGGTCGGGAATGGGGATGCGTCATGGAGTGGAGGGGCTCTTGCTGGCGGGAGGGCTGGATCGACAAATATGTGGACGTCGAAAAGGTCGCCGCGCTCACGCTCAACAATACATGTGTGAAGGAACGCCTCGGCAGCAAGGCCTACACCGATGCGGATCCAGGCCCTTATGCATGGATCGAAGCGTCGGGAGCTTCCCTCCGCTACGACCGCTGGGGTAATCTCCAAAAAGACCGCTGGGGTAATCCGGAATGGACGAAGGAAACCTGCAGCCCAATCCCTGTTCTGCCGATGACCAGCAATCGCAACAAGTTGTTCGACTATGTTGACAGCCTGTATGCCAATGGCGGCACCGCCGGCCATATCGGTATCGCCTGGGGCTGGTATCTGATCGCCCCTGACTGGGACACGATCTGGCCGGCTGGCTCTGACCCGTATCCCTATGACGAGCCCGACTCTGCCAAGGCTATGATCGTCATGACCGATGGTGACTTCCTGAACCAGTATGCGCCGGGCCAGGGCAGCTCCTTCGACCAGTCGAAGAAACTCTGCGACAATATCAAGGCTGAGGGCGTCAAAATCTACACCGTCGCCTTCCAGGCGCCCACTCAGGGTAAGGCCATCCTCAATTATTGCTCCTCTGGTGATGACTTCGCGTTTACCCCGGAAAGCTCCGAGGAACTGACCGAAGCCTATACCAAGATCGCCCAGTCCATCTCGGACCTGCGAATCCGGTATTGATCTTTCACTCAGCAGCGGTGCCAAGGCATCGCTGCTGCTTTTTTTGTCCGGCAATTTCTCTTTTGATTCAGGGAACTGAATACTGCCTTTCGCGCAATCTGTCTAATCTGGGTTATGGACAAACGGCACTGATCCGCTCTAAATGAAAAGTTGAAAACAGCGCATCGGGCGCTGCACACTCTTTCCGGGAGCCCCGCATGAAACGGGATCGTCTGTCTAGCGCTCCCTCGCCGGTTTCGGCCGTCCCTGCCCTTTCGGCAGCGGAGAGCTCTTGGCTCAGCGCCATCATCGCATCCTCCTCGGATGCCATCATCTCCAAAACCCTGGACGGCATCATCGCCAGCTGGAATCCAGCTGCCGAGCGTGTCTTCGGCTATACGCCAAGCGAAATTGTCGGCAAGTCCATTCGCCTGCTGATCCCCGAAGACCGCCAATCGGAAGAGGACGACATCCTCGCCTCGATCCAGGCTGGCCGCACCGTGTCGAATTTCGAGACGGTCCGCCTGCACAAGGATGGCACCCCCATCCCTATCATGGTCACGGTCTCTCCGGTCCATGATGACTCCGGCAAGATCGTCGGGGCCTCCAAGATCGTGCGCGATATTTCCCAGGAACAGGAAAACCAGAAACGTCTGCGCCAGAGCGAAACCCAATTCAAGGCGCTGGCCGACAACATCCCCCAACTCGCCTGGATGTCAGACCCGAAAGGTCAGATATTCTGGTACAATAAGCGCTGGTACGAATACACCGGCGCGGATGAAGCCGCGACACTCGGGCATGGCTGGCGCTCCGTACATCACCCGGAACATGAGGCGCGGGCGACCGAGCACTTCCTGGACTCTCTGAACAAAGGTGAAATCTGGGAAGACACCTTCCCCCTGCGCGGCAGGAACGGCAAGTTCCGATGGTTCCTCTCCCGGGCGCACCCGATCCGCGGCGAAGACGGCCAGATTCAGATGTGGTTCGGCACGAACACCGATGTCACAGACCAGAAGCAGCGCGAAGAGCGCATCCAGCTGCTGCTCGGCGAGGTGAACCACCGCTCAAAGAACATGCTGACCCTGGTCCAGGCGATTGCGCGCCAGACCATGGCCAGCGGCGAGAATTTCATGGACCGGTTCGCCGAACGGATGCGCTCGCTTGCCTCCAGCCAGGACCTGCTGGTCAATTCCGGCTGGCGCGGCGCGCGGGTCGAAGACATCATGAGTTCCCAGCTCGCCCATCTTGAAGATTTCATCGACACTCGGATCTTTCTCGAAGGCCCGCATGTGCGCCTGACCTCCGCGGCCGCCCAGTCGCTCGGCATGGCCCTCCACGAACTGGCCACCAATGCCGGCAAATATGGCGCGCTCTCCAATGATACGGGCCAGGTCCACATCCGTTGGAATGTCCGCCAGGAAGACGGCACGAACCGGTTCGAAATCAACTGGACCGAAAGCGGCGGCCCCCCGGTGACCGCACCCGAGCGGCGCGGGTTCGGCTCCACGGTCATCGAAAGGATGACCCGCATTGCCTTCGGCTACCCCGTGAAGCTCGAATTCGCCCCTGAAGGCCTGCAATGGTATCTGATCAGCGTGGATGATCGCGTCTTTGAGGCCGATTTCGTGGCTGAAGCGAACGATTCCTCTTCGGACCTGTCCCGCCCGTCGAAGACACCCAATGTGGCCCAGTCGGCCAATGGCGCTCGCCGGGTCCTCGTCGTCGAGGACGAAGCCATCATTGCCATAGACATGGCCGCAGCGCTGGAAGATGCAGGCTATCACGTGGTCGGGCCGGTCGGCTCGGTCTATGAAGCGATGACTCTGCTGGATGAGCACATATGCGACTGCGCCGTGCTGGACATCAATCTGGCCGGTGAGACCTCGTCTCCCGTGGCCAACCGGCTGATCGCGCATGGCATTCCGTTTGTCACCGTGTCCGGCAACACGCCGGAATCAAGCGGCGAGGAATTCAGCCAGGCCCCCTTCCTGTCGAAACCCATCGTGACCAGCAAACTGCTCTCGAAGCTTTCGCTGATCCTGTCAGAGCCTGACCGCAAGGTCAGCTGACAGGCATATCAATCGGGGATTTGACAAGGGGGATTTCCGCTTTCATCTGGATACCATCCGCCGCAAAGGTCCGCGTCGCCTTTATCTTTGGGAACATCTCAAACAATTGGGAGCCGAAGCCGGATCGGGTCGGCGGGCGCACATCGGGCACGCCCGTTTCGGTCCAGTGGACATGCAGGACGCGGCCCTCGAGGTACCATTCGAAAGCAAGATGCCCCTCCGGCACGCTGAAGCATCCGAACTTGCGGGCGTTCGCCGCGAGTTCGTGGATGATCAGGGCGGCATCCTTGCTCGCCTTGACGGTCAGCAGAATATTGTCCCCGCGCAGCGTGTAGCGATTGCTGCCCCGGCCCAGCAGGCCCTCAAGCTCATCGGAAGCAATCTTCCGCAAGCTCAGGCCCCTCCAGTCATTATTGTTGAGACTTGAATAAACGCGGCTCATCGAGACCAGCCGTTCGTTGAAATCGTCGACAAATGTCTCGACATTCTCCGCAGTGGCGCCGGAAATGCGTGAGGTCGCCATGATCACCGAGAACATGTTGCGGATCCTGTGCGCCAGTTCGTTCTGCATGAAATCGTTCTGGCGCTGCAACTCCATCTGGGCCGTGATGTCTTCGGCCCGCTGGATGATGTGTGTGACCCTGCCCTGGGCGTCCCGGTACGGATCCTGGACAGCCTGCCAGACCCGCATCTCCCGCGAACCGTTTGGCATCACGATTTCATAGGGAACCGCATCCAGGGAGGTCGTCTCTCCCGCCAGCGCGCGACGCATGAGCGCCTCAACCGGCGCGCGCCGCTCGGGAATCTCCGGAAAGATATCGAAGATGAACTGCCCCTCGATCTGTTCCCAGATCGTGTTGGTCACTTCCAGATACGCCTTGTTGGCGTAGACGAAGCGCAATTCGCTGTCATAGACGACCAGCGGCAAGGCCCATCTGTCCGCAACACTGGCGAATGCCAGATTGGGCAGCGTATCCAGCAGCCTGGAAGAATGATTCATGACGCAGACACTTCTCAATTCACCTGATCGAAACATCTACAAGGAATGTTAACCTCTCATGACTGCAGCGGCCAAATGTCAGCACACTTGCCCTTCCGGCCCCGCGCCTTATGACTGTCGGAATGCCGTCTGAATCGCCTCCTTCCAATGATGCCGCCCTGTCGGTCTCCGACCTTGCCGCCAGCCTGAAGCGGACGGTCGAGACCAATTATGACCATGTCGTCGTGCGCGGCGAACTGGGCCGGGTGACGATTGCCCGGTCGGGGCACATGTATTGCGACCTCAAGGATGACCGGGCGGTCCTGAACACGGTGATGTGGAAGGGCCAGGTCAGCCGCCTGCCCTTCAAGCCGGAGGAAGGCCTCGAAGTCATCGCGACAGGGCACCTCTCGATCTATGAGGGCCGCTCGAACTACCAGATGATTGCCGCCTCCATGCGCCCCGCCGGCGCAGGCGCGCTGATGGCGCTGCTGGAAGAGCGGAAAAAGAAATTCGCGGCCGAGGGCCTGTTCGCGCCAGAGCACAAGAAGGCCCTGCCCTATCTGCCCCGCACGATCGGCGTCGTGACCAGCCCGACAGGCGCCGTGATCCGCGATATCCTGCACCGCATCCGCGACCGTTTCCCGGTCCGCGTGATCGTCTGGCCGGCCCTGGTTCAGGGTGACAGCGCCGCGGGCCAGATCACCGCCGGCATTGAAGGCTTCAACGCCATGACCGGCGAGGATCGCCCCGACGTGCTGATTGTCGCGCGCGGCGGCGGCTCCATCGAGGATCTCTGGCCGTTCAATGAAGAGGCTGTGGTCCGCGCGGCCTACAATAGCGAGATTCCGCTCATTTCGGCGGTCGGGCACGAGACCGACACGACGCTGATCGACTATGTGTCCGACGCGCGCGCGCCGACGCCGACCGGCGCGGCCGAGATTGCCGTGCCCGTGCGGTCCGAACTCCTGCTGATGACCGGCGAGCATGGCGAACGCCTGAAGCGCGCCCTCGCCCGTCGCACCGGCCAGTCCCGCGACAAGCTGGCCGCCGCCCGCCTGCCCCGGCCTGAAACCCTGTTGCAGGCCAAGCGCCAGCGCCTCGACTATGCCAGCGCCAGCCTGCCAAAGGCCGCCCTCGCGCTGGTCCAGACAGCCCGTGTGCGCCTCTCCCGCATGGCGATCAGCCCGGCCAGCCTGAAATCCGATATCCGCGCCTCCAAGCACCGCCTGCGCGATACCGCCGTGCGTGCCCGCCCGGCCCTGACGCGCCTGATCGAGAGACGCCGCACTGCGCTCGCCTCACAGGGCAAGCTGCTGGAGACCCTCTCCTACCAGTCCACGCTGAAGCGCGGCTATGCGCTTGTTCGCGATACGGACGGAAACCTGATCCGGTCGGCAGAGACCGCTGCCGCCAGCCCGGCGTTCCGGGTCAGCTTTGGCGATGGCGATGTCATGGCCCGGCCAGATGGCGCCAGCACGCCCCCGCCTCCGACAGCTGCGCCGAAGACCCAGCCGAAGCCTGCTTCCCAGGCTGGCGGGGCAAAACCGAAGGGCGATCAAGGCTCACTGTTCTGAGTCCGGCCCCAATAGCCCCGAAACCCACCTATGTGATTCTGCCGCCAACCTGCCCATTTGTTGAGCAAGTCTGCCCGGTGCGGCAAATTGGCGTTTGTTCATCACCGGATCGAATGTCAGGTTTTATTCATCCGTATACTTTGGATCGGTAGCCCCAAGCGCAGTTTCCAGAACTTTTCATGACATTCCCGGCAGTTTTTTCCCGCCCTGCGAGAACGCGCATTCTGCTGTCATCATTGTAGTAAAACTTTGATTTGAGCCCGCTCGTCCCGCTCAGTACCCACCGCGCGACAGCGCACGGGGCGCCTACTCAACGGGTCAAATCATGAAACACGCATACCTCTCCGCGACGGCCGTAGCCGCGCTCAGCTTTTCCGGACAATTATCCGCTCACGCACAGGATTCCGGCACGGATCAGGCACGCCACCTCGAAGTCGTGACCGTCACGACCCAGAAGCAGCAGCAATCCCTGATCGACGTGCCGATCAATGTTTCCGTCGCAGACCAGGATCTGATTGACCTGCTCGCGGCTGATGATTTTGAGGATCTCGGCAATTTCGTACCGGGCCTGCAGGTTCAGGCCCAGAGCCTGAACGCGCCGAGCTACTCGCTGCGCGGCGTGGTCTCCGATGGCGGCACCCCCCGCGTCGCCATGTTCCAGAACGGCGTTGCCATCGGCAACGTCCCGTTCGCCACCAACCTCGGCATCTATGACATGGAACGGGTCGAAGTGGTCAAAGGCCCGCAAGCCACCCTGTTCGGTCAGGGCGCGCTGGTCGGCGGCGTCAACTTCATTCAGAACCGCGCCTCGCTCGACGGCAATTCGGGCAAGGTCAGCCTCGAAGGCGGAGATTACAGCTTCCTGCGCGGCGAAGGCCATTACAATTATGTGCTCAGCGATACACTCGCCCTGCGTGTGGCCGGTCAGGTCAAGAACATGGACGGCTATGTGCCCAATACCGCGAACTCGCCGGACCTGATGGGTCAGGACACGCTGGCCCTGCGCACGACGCTGCACTGGGAGCCGACCGACAAACTGCGCGCCGACCTGTTCGTCAATTATCAGGAGGACGATTCCACCGGCACCCAGTTCACCTCCGGCTTCTTCGAAGTGAATGGCAAGGTCGACCCGTATGGCGCGACCGCCATGAACGTCAATGACGACCAGGTGCGCGGCAAGCTCGGCAATGACCGTGAGCTGTTCTACGTCACCGCCAATGTCGAATACGACCTCAATGATGCCTGGTCGCTGACCTCGCTGACCGATTACCGGAACCTGTTCTCGAACGAGGCCTGGGACTCTGATGGCGCGGCCTTCAACGTGCTGCAATTCTATCAGGCCCGTCAGGCCAACACGTTCAGCCAGGAATTGCGCCTGAACTATGATGCCGGCGGCAAGCTGTCGGCCTTCTTCGGCGGCAATTATTTCACCGTGAACGGCAAGGACATCCTGCGCTTCTCCACCGACGAAGCCTATGCCCAATCCCTGTTTGCCCCGACCCTTGCCGGCGCTGCCGGCCTGACGGTCGAACAGATGCAGGGCGCCCTCCAGCTGGCGGGTGTGCCCGGCGGCGCGAATTTCGGCAGCTTCGACACGCCGCTTCAGTATTCCGCCCTCGCTGCCCTCCTGCAGGGACAGCTTGTGCCGCTCTATGACGAGCAACTTGAAGAACAGATCTCGACTGATGAGCGCGACACATATGATCTGTTCGGCGACGTCACCTATGAGCTAACCGATCGGATCGAGCTCACCGGCGGCCTGCGCTATACGAAAGAGGATCTCGCCGCGAGTTCGCTTGGGCATGTCCTTAAATCGAACCCCTATCTGGTGGCCCTTGGCGGCCTGAATGGTGTGACCCTGTCCCCGTCCCTGCTGCTCAGCGCCGAGACGCTGAACAACAAGGCCTCGGCTTCCGAAGAAACCGACGGGGCCTTCACCTGGCGCCTGAACGCCGCCTATCGCCTGTCGGACAACATCAACACCTGGGTTGCCTATGGCCGCGGCCGTCGCCCGGAAGTGCTGTCGGCCTCCGGCGCCACCTACAGCGTCATCGACGCCGAGACGCTGGACAATATCGAGGCCGGTTTCTTTGGCCGCTTCTGGGACAACCGGGTCCAGATGACCAGCTCTGTCTATTATGGCGAGTACAAGGACTTCCAGACGACCCGCTTCGATCCGGTCCAGGGCATCTTCATCACCGAGAATTCGGGCAATGCCACGCAGTACGGCCTCGAATTCGATGGTCAGGCGCTGATCACTGACAATATTCGCCTGCTCGGCACCTATGCCTACACGCATTCGGAATATGACGACAAAGACGACAACGGGAACCCGCTGCAGTTTTCTGGCAACAGCTTCCGCATCAGCCCGGAGCACAGCTTCTCGCTGGCCGCCGACATCACGATCCCGGCCGGCCAGCATGGCGATGTCTCAATCGTGCCGAGCTATGTCTGGAAGGATCATCACTATTTCGAGGATGACAATGGCTATGACTATGCCGCTGACGGCAATGGGGGCTTCGTCCGTGTGCGGGAATCCTATCCGGACGGCACCTTTGTCGACGAAGAACAGGATGCCTATGGCATCGCAAACCTGCGGGTGGGCTTTGACAGCGCAGACGAGGCCTGGGGCGTCTATGTCCTCGGCGAGAATATCTTCGACGAGGAATACCTGATCGATGTCGGCAATACGGGCGGTGCCTTCGGCCTGCACACGATCATTCGCGGCAAGCCGCAAATGCTGAAAGCCGGCGCCTACATCAAATTCTAGGCACTCCCCCTTACCGGGGCGGACAGATGTTCGCCCCGGACTTTCCCAGACAGGATATCCGCCATGAGAAAATATCTGATCCTTGCCAGCCTTTTGCTGGCCGCCTGTAACGAGGCCGCCGATACGGTCGCCACCGCCCCGGTGGCAGAAGTCCCGGCCGCAGAAACGGCTGAGGCAGACACGCCCACCGAGTACAAGACACTGGACGGCCAGAAGCCTATCATCATCGCGCATCGCGGTGCCAGTGGCCTCTATCCCGAACACACGCTGAAAGCTTACCAGACCGCCATCGATCAGGGGGCGGACTTCATCGAACCGGACCTGGTGATGACGAAAGACGGTGTGCTCGTCGCCAATCATGACGGCTACTTGTCCGACACAACCAACATCGCCGAGCATGACGAATTTGCCGATCGCAAGACGGTCCGCAAGATGCCGATGGGCGACATGAATGACTGGTGGTCCGATGATTTCACCCTGGCCGAACTGAAGACTCTGAAAGCAATCCAGCGCGTCGAAGGCCGTTCGCATGATTATGATGGCCAGTATGATATCGTCACCTTTGACGAGATCATCGATCTCGTCCTGGAGAATGCCGAGAAGGGCCGGATCGTCGGCCTGCACATCGAAGCGAAATGGCCCTCGAATTTCTCAGCCGCCGGCCTCGATATGGTGGACCCGATCCTCGACACGATTGCCCGCCGCGGCCTGCGCGAAGCTGGCATCCCGGTCTTCATCCAGTGCTTCGAGCCCGGCTTTCTTGCACAGGTCGCCGCGAAAAGCGACCTCCCGCTGGTCCAGAACATTGTCGGCCCGCCCTATGCGGAACTTCTGGGGCTCGACATGAAGCTGGAGGACATCCCCACCATGGGCGTTGGCCCGCACAAGGCGATGATCCTGACCGAAACTGGCGGCACGACCGATTATGTCGACCGCGCCCACGCGCTTGGAAAAGTGGTGCATGTCTACACGGTGCGCGATGACGATCCGGCCGAAGGTTTCGAGACGGCAGAGCAGGAACTGAAAGTCCTGATCGAGGCGGGTGTCGACGGCATCTGGACCGACTATCCCGCAACCGCCATCGCCGTGCGTGACGAGGCCGAATAGGCCGCAAGAGGACAAGCGCGGCAGAAGCCGGGCGGACTCCCTGACGGGGCTGGCGATCCAGAAGGGTCGTCAGCCTCCGCCTACGGACAAGTACGTACTTGCCAGGTTTCGCAAGATTCGGTATCCCGCCCGCATGCACAAGACCGCGACACGCTTCCAACAGCAGATTCAGCTTTCCAAGCTGGCGCGTGCTTGTGTCTGGCGAATGCCCTGCTGACGACCTGTCGTTACAGAGTGATCGACCGACAAGCCCCGCCACCCGGCGGGGCTTTCGTTTGTGCCCCGCCAGACTTTGAAGGAACTGGACGATGAGTTTTGAAACCGATGCCGATATCAAGGCGCTGACCAAGGCATTCCGCGCCTGCACACTGCCCAAGGAAAGATGGACCCACGCCGCCCATTGGGCGGGCGCGCTCTGCCTGCTGTCCGAGGATGAACACGCCGCTTTCCGTGACATGCCGGGAATGATCCGCGCCTTCAATGAATCTGTCGGCGGCCAGAACACCGACAGCGAAGGCTATCACGAGACCATCACCATCGCCTCGCTGCGCGTGACGGCCCATGCCCTGACGAGCGCGCCCGACGGCATGCCTCTGCATGAAATCCTGTCGCGCCTGCTGGCCGGTCCCTATGGAAAGCCCGACTGGCTGCTGGAATACTGGCGGAAGGACACGTTGTTCAACAAAAAGGCCCGGCGCGAATGGATCGAGCCGGACCTCAAGGATTTGCCATTCCCAAAGGCACCCGCATAGCGCGGGTGCCGTCAGGGGCATTTATTTGATGTCTTCTTCCAGCACCGTCATCTGGAACTGGTAAGAGGTCTCGCCCTCGTCCACATCTTTGTAGACGACCGCCAGGAATTCGGCGCCGAGATAGCATTCGACGGAATCATCGGTCTTGTCGCGGGCGACCAGGCGCAGGCCCGGATGCAGTTTTTCCTTGAGGTAGGCTTCAAGGCGCAGCGTTTCTTCGCGCTCCATAATCGGGCTCCTTTGGGTTCTTGTTCGCGGCGCAACCTAGAGGTTTTCGATGCGGTTGCAACCGCCCAGCCTGTAAATCAGCTGCGCTCTGCCTCCAGTGCGCAATGCGCCGAGAGGTCTTCCAGCACGGTCTCGAACCGGCCGGGTAGCAGACGCTGCAACTCCGGCTTGTCGATCTGGTCACACGCCATCAGGGACAGCACCATGGCGGTCTCGTCCTGGATGGTCTCCATGTTCTCGAGCGCCTCGCGGCTGGCCCCGACCTGGCGCAGGGCGGCCTCATTCTCACGCGCGGCGATGTGGCGAACCGTGAGGTTCCAGGCAAGCGGCAGGATGTCGTCAATGCGCTTGGTATGATCCAGGGCGGCAGGCCAGTCCTCGTCGAGAATGTGGATGAAGCCGATATTCTCTTCCGTATAGGCGACGCCCACCTGCGTGGCGCCGCGTGCGGCCCGGATGCGGGCGGCCGTGCGCAATTCGGACAGCGCCTCCTGCAGGGCCTCTTCGGGCAAGCGCCCTTCCGGCAATTGGCGCTGGGCGGCAAGCGCGACCAGAGTCGTGCCGACGCCATGATGCGCCATCTGTTCCTGTTCCAGCGTGATCTCTTCCGGGTCGGCCACGATCAGATGCGCCGCCTCGCTGAAGGCCCGATAGGCGAGCAGGGCATCGCCGCGCTTGCGCAGGCACTGACCCTTCCAGATCAGCAGCATGGGCTCGTGCAGATCGCGGGCGCTCGCCTGGTTCACATAATCGACCACGGTCGAGCAGCCCTTGTTCCAGACCAGCGAAGCTTCATCGGCGACGCGATATTCCAGCATCGCAAGCCCCGCCGCCCCCATGGCCTGGTCGGAAAGCTCCTCGGCCTCCATCAATTTCTGGAATGCGGCGCGAACTTCGGTCGACTCGACCTCGCCGCCCCAATCATTCAGCGCGGCCAGCAACAGCTCGTGTTCTTCGTCGCTCAGCAGGCGGACATCTCCGCCATCGGCGCGCAGCACCATGCTGACCACTTGCGAGGTGACGTCATTCATCGTCTTGCCGAGCACATGGCTGCGCGCAATGTTGATGGCACGGTCCTTGTAGGCGGCAATCTGGCGGGCGGAGCCGGCCTGTTGCAGCTCGCGGGACAGTTCGGCCTGTCGGCGCGCGGACTCATTCTCCTCACGAATGGCGACCAGTTGCGCCTGCGTCGATTCCCGCTGGCGGCTGGCTTCACCGGCCACGATGCGGAGGTTTATCTCGTTGAGGCGCGCCTGATAGGCATATTCGGATTTCAGCCCCTGTAGCGCGACGTAGAAATAGATCACGCTGCCGACCGCGATCACCGCCGCCGTCACCAGCAGCACGGCCAGCGCGCGGATCAGGAAACGAAACGCCTTCTGCTCGCCCTGAAGCTCACGCAGCAGGTCAAGCGAGGTAACGGGCGTGTTGCCGGGATCTGCCTGCGGGTTCATGCCGGGCTCCTGTGTGCGAGGATGGGCGTACTGGCCCCGTCCCAGACGGTTGATCCGAAGACGGGTTCGAGCAACAGGCGCAGACCCGTATCCTCGTCATCTTCCCGGATGAAAGCCTCCGCGATCAGCAGCTTGATCCGCAGCTGCCGCTTGCGCCACATGCGCAGCGCCGCGCCGATGGCGGTGGCCACGAAGAAGTTCGACGCGCCGATGATACGTTCCGGATTGTTGGCAAACACATCCTCGCCCAGCGGCAAGGGATAATGTCCAAGCAATGTGGAAAGGAAGACACTGAACGAGACCAACGCCATGAAGATTGCCCCGAGCAACAGATAGCGGTTGAGCCGCGCCTCGGACTTCAGTTCGGCCCGGTGGTGGCTGATCAGGGGGCTGATCGTCTTCATCTGCTACTCCCTGTCCCTCGCCACACGGAAGCCGATCCCGTCATCGCGCCCGGTAACCGGGAACCCGTCCCGTATGGCCGAGCGCACATAGGAGGGCACCTTCTCCCAACTGCCGCCGCGCACTGCACGGGTCCGGCAATTGCGTTCATCATAGACCGTCGCTGTGCCGAACCGGCCGAGATAGGAGCGTACACTGCAATCAGCGACCCACTCGGCGACATTACCATGCATCTCGTGCAGGCCGAAGGCGTTTGCCGGGTAATAGCCCGCCGGCATGGGGCGGCGCGGCCAGCTGCCCCTTGGGCTGTCATTATAGGAGCGCGTTGCATTGAAATTGGCCTGCGTGTCGGTCAACGTCTCGCCGGTATTGAACGGGGTCGTCGTGCCGGCCCGGGCAGCATATTCCCATTCGGCCTCGCTCAACAGGCGATAAGGCTCGCCCTCCACGAGAGTGTTCAGCCAGTCAATATACGCCTTGGCTTCGACCCAGGTGATGTTGATGACCGGCAAGGCGGATTGTTGCCATTGGTCACTGCGGGTCTCGGCGCCCGCTTCATTGCCCGCGCACCCCCCGGCCGCGATGCAGGTATTGATCTGGCCCCAGGTGATTTCCGTAGCCGAAGCCGCAAACGACTCGATCGTGGCGCGCCATTGCGGGCCTTCATTGTCCTTGCGTTCTTTTTCGGTCTCGGGGGAGCCCATCATGAACTCGCCGCCAGGAAGGGCGACCATATCCGGGCAATCCGTGCAGTCCCTGAATTTGCGCTCGGAGACGTCCCCGCCCGCTTCGGCCGCCATGAAGGCCGCAGCACGCAGGAGGCTCGAGACTTCGGTGAAGGCGGGGGCCGTATCCGCGTTCGGGGTGGTTTCGGCGGCATCACCCGCACTGCGCGAGACAGAATTGCGCGCGCCATGCGACACCGCCGATGAGCTGATCGGGACCGGCTGGGGCACCGCGCCCCCATTGCAGCCGGCAAAGCAGAAATCGGCGCCGGTCAGGCCGGAATTGTAGAACGGGGTCTGCAAGCCATTGGTCGACTGGTTCACCCGGTCGGCCACGCGCTTGAACACCTGTTCCGCGATGAGGTTCTGCTGCCCGATGGTCTCGGCCAGCGCCAGGGCAAACGTCGAATTGCCGCCTTCGCCATCATAGGCGACATAGCCGGGCGCCGTGGAATAGGAGATGAGCAGGCCGCGTGCGGGTTTCACCTCGGCCAATCCCCCGGCGGCGCTGCGCGTGGCGCTGGGCAGCGGATTATCGCGGCAGGCATCGAGAATGACGAAATTCACGGCATTGCCGGCATGTTCCACATAGCGCAACGCATCCCCGAGCCGCGGCGCCTGACGCCAGATATCCTGTTCTGAGCGGGCATTGGCGTCCACCGGCACGAGATAATTCAGCCCCTGCGACTGGACCCCATGCCCGGCATAATAGATCAGGCCGATGGCGGCCGGACCGCCCGCCTTCAGCCGCGCGCCGTGGCTGGCAAAGGCCCGCTCCATCTCTTCTTCGGTGCCATCCAGCACGAGATCGACGGAAAAGCCGACCTTGCCAAGCGTATCGGCCATGAGCCGGGCATCGCGGGCCGGGTTGGCGAGTTGCCATCCGGTCTGCTGGTAGCTGGAATTGCCAATGATGAGGGCGTAACGCGGAGGATCGCCGCTGTCAGCCAGGGCCAGAGGCCCCAGCATGAGGCACAGGAATAGTGTCAGTACGGTCCGAAGCATGGCGGGCGTCCCCTTCCGCTGGTCGCTACATCGTCCCCCGAGCGCGCCGCGTTAACTAACCCCAATTTCCCTCAGGAGAAAAGGGGGCGGGTGGCCGTATCGCCGGAAAGCCGTGTCAGGCCGTGCCGGGACGCTGGGCCACGTCCGGCTGGGCCGCCAGCAGTTTCGCCTGCCCGACCCAGTCATCACGCTGGATCCGGCCCTTGAAATGTTCGAGCTTGTCATCGACCCATCTGATCTCGTCCGGGCCCCATTCGGCGATCTGCCAGAAATAGAACACCCCGATTTCATTGAGCAATTCGGCCAGCATCGGGCCAATGCCATTGACGCGCTCCAGATCATCCTCGCGGCCGAAGGCGGCCTCGACCAGGAGGTTTGCCTTGTCATCCGGGCGACGCGCGCCCGCAATCGGGTCCACGCCGCGGCGGATTTCGACCGTCCGCACGGTTTCTGTCGCCGCGGGCGGCGGAGGGGGTGGTGGCGGAGGCGGAGGGGCCGCCGGCGCGGGTTCCGTTTTCTGCGTGAATTGCGCCGCCGACAGCGGGACGCGCTGGCTGTAGTCAATATCGGTGCGCGTATAGGCGGTTTCCTGCAGCGTGCGCACCATATGATGCATCGCCGCCATGCCGTATTCGATGGAGGTCAGCCGGTCCTCGACCGCGCCCATGTTCAGGCGCGCTTCCATCTTGCGCAGCGAATTGGTGACGCTGGACAGGTCCGGATCCTGAAGCGTCAGGACCGATTCCTGCAGCGCGGCGAGGCGCCGTTCCAGCGGGGCCACATCCGGCAGGGACTGCATGTCGATGCGCAGCGCCGCCATCGACGATTCAATATTGGCGAAGCGGGCCTGTAGCGGCGACAGATCCAGAGGCGTCCGGTCCATCGTGGAGACATGAGCCTCCAGCGCGGCGAGCTTGGAATGCAGCGCCGCCGTGCCGCCTTCGAGATCGGCCAGCTTGTTGTGGGTGAGGCGCACATGGTCCGGCGTGTTCTTCAGGTCGCGCTCCATCTGGCGGAGCGTCTCGGTCACCGGGCCAAGATCGATTTCGGTCTGGGACAGATTCCCGATGGCGGTTTCGAGCTTGGCCAGGCGGTCACGGAGACTGTCGACATCCGGCATGCGCAGCGAGGCCAGCGAGGATGACAGGGTCTGCAGGCGGATGGTCATGCTCTCATTGTCGGCCTTGCGCTGGGCGTCTAGCCCTTCGGCAAATTCGGCGAGCCGGGCTTCCATCTGGCCAAAATCGCTGCGGATCGGCTCAAGGTCCGTCATCGGCACGTCGATGTTTTCGAGCGCCAGTTCGAGGCGCGCAAGGCCGCTATGGATCGGGCCGAGATCGACTTCCGGGAAGGCCGGCATCTGGGGCGGCTCGGTGTTGACCAGCACGTTGACGTTATCCTCGATGCGGGACAGGCGCGCTTCGAGACTGTCGAGGTCGGCATTCTTCAACTGGCCCACAGCCATGTCGAGATCCGCCAGCCGGGAAATCACCGGGTCGAAGGTCGAGCCACTGTCGGCCAACCGGGACTCGATGGCTTGCAGGCGCGCATTGATCGGGGACACGTCCGGGATGGGCAGGCTGGTCAGCCGCTCGCCCATGCTGCTGAAATTGGCATACAGTTCATCCCGTGTGACGGGCGTCGGCAGGGTAGAGAGGCGCTCTTCAATCGCGGCGAAATGCGCCGCAAGGTCTTCGCGGGTCACGCCGGGCCGGGCATCGGCCAACGCGCTGCGGTCCATCAGGTCTTCATATGTCTCGGTGACATCCTCATACCGGTTGCGCATCCACCAATAGGCCAGCATCGCGCCCGCCAGCGCGGCGAACAGCATGAGCAGCAAGATCTGGATGAGAAGAAACCACATGATGTTTACTTTCGACGTATCAGGAGGAAATCATTCGGAGACACGGATCACCCGTATCTCTATTCGGCGGTTCTGGGCGCGGCCGTAGGCAGTATTGTTCGGGGCAATCGGGCTGGCGTCGCCATAGCCGGTCGCGACTAGCCGGTTCGGCGGCACCCCGCGCGCGATCAGCGCGTTGCGCACAGCTTCGGCGCGCGCCTGACTCAGCTGCCTGTTGGTTTCCGGTAGGCCCGTGCTGTCAGTATAGCCAGCAATCCGCAGCGCACCCGGACAGGCCCGGACCGCCTCGGCCACATCGTCCAGCAAACTGGCGCTTCCGGCCCCGATTACGGCACTGGAAGACTGGAACTCGATCCGCGTATCGCCGAGCAAATCCGTCAGCGAGGATTCGCACGAATCCACGGCCTCGCGGGAAATGATGTCGACGGCGCCCACTTCGCCCAACGGGACAGGAGCCAGCGCCAGGTCGCGCACGGTCGCCGCTTCAGCTGCGGGCAATTCACAGCTCAGCGAGAAGCGATTGGTGTTGAACCCCGCCACGCCCCGATCACAGCGTGAGACGGTGTCCACGCCGCGCAAGGCAACTTCCAGGAAGCCGTCCGGCGACGGGTCGTTCGTGATTGACAGGCTGTCTTGCACCGACACGATGCGGGGCGGGTCAATCTCCGTGCGGGCAGCGGCAACGATTTGCTCACGGACTGTGTTGTTGGGCATGTCGCCGTCCAGCGTCAGAACGCCATTGGCGACCCGGAACGACCAGTTGATGCTGCTGGCGTCGGGCGAATCCCCGAGGGCGCTCCAGTCGAAGCCGTCCCGGACCCGTGTCACGGGTCGCGCCTTGCCGAACAGGGTCGAAGCCCGCGCGTCGCGCACAACTGACAGCGCGCCTTCGGCGGCCTGACGGCTCGGCGGGCGGCCCTCAAGCGTCACCCATTGACCGGATACGCGGGGCCGGGCCCATGCGGCATCAATGTCGGCCAATGCCTGCGCGGCGGCGCGTTCGGTCGAAAGCTGGATGACGCCGAAGGCAAAAGGCCAGAGCGCGAACAGCAAGAGCAATCCAAGCGCAATGATCGGAGCGCCAGCATAGGGCACGAAAGGCAAGCGGTCGCTTTGAGCGCGCCGCACCTTGCGCGTGCGCAGAAGCCGGCCTTCGGTGCTGGTGCTGTCACTCAAACTGCCGCCCTCGTTTCATATGTCGTAAACGCCCCACCCGTTACCGGGCATTGCGTCAAACATTATCTGAAACAAAGGCCTCCAACAACATTCCGATCCCGAAATGAAACGCCGGTGGAGACAATAAAGCTGTCAAAACTTGCTACAATTCAGCCGTGGCGGGAGTTGTATTCACCGGTAACGCCTGTCAGGCGAAACTTGGGATTACTTGCCCATCTCGTCGGGAATCGTCTGGTCCATGGTCTGGGCCGGGTGACAGCAGGACGGACCGCTGACAATCCGGGCCGGAACGCCCGCGACGGTACACTTGGCGGGCACGTCCTTGAGCACCACACTGCCGGCCGCAACCTTGGCTTCGTCGCCAATATGGATGTTGCCCAAGACCTTGGCGCCGACAGACAGGAGCACGCCCCGGCCAATCTTCGGATGACGGTCGCCGACTTCCTTGCCGGTCCCGCCCAGGGTGACGCCGTGCAGCAGCGAGCAGTCATCGCCGACAATGGCCGTCTCACCAATCGTGATGCCGGACGCATGGTCGAGCATCACGCCCGTGCCGATACGGGCAGCGGGGTGAATGTCCACACCGAACAGTTCGGAGGCGCGGCTCTGGAAATGGAAGGCCAGCGTTTCCCGGCCTTCGCGCCACAGGAAATTGGCGACGCGATAGGTCTGCAGCGCGAGGAATCCCTTGAAGTAGAGGAAGGGCTGCAGCATGCCGCGGCAAGCCGGGTCGCGTTCGAGCACAGCCTGCATGTCGGCTTCGGCAGAAGCCACCAGCGACCGATGGGAATCATAGGTATCGCTCAGGATCTGGCGAACCTGCTGCGTGCTCATCACGGGATTGCCAAGCTTTTCCGCGAGATGGAAGGACAAGGCCTGACACAGGGTCGAATGCGCCAGGATCGCGGAGTTCAGATAGCTCGACAGCGTCGGCTCGTCCGCAGCAGCGGCGCGCGCTTCAAAGCGCAAACGGTTCCAGGCGGGCGCCGGGGCGCCAATATCCGGGTTCTCTGGCATGTCTCTTCCTTCCAGTCCCTGACTAAACGACATGGGCGATTTTTGCCCAAGTGCAAGTCCTTGTGCGCCAATTACTCGGCAGGCATTTCGGAGCGGTTAAACATATGGCGCAGGGCCGTGCGAACAGGTTTTGCCGTGGTGATGCGGAAAACGGCCGGCGTGAAATAGAGCGCCAGCAGGGCTGAACCGCCCACACCGCCCGAAATTCCGGCGGCCAGAGGCATCCAGAAGGAGTCGCCCGACAACAGGATCGGCACGAAGCCGCCCATCGTCGTCAGCGTCGTGGCCACGATGTGACGGGTGGCATCCACAACAACCTCGCGTTGTGCAATCACATCATCAGCCATGGCTGCGGGACTGGCCCTCAACAGGGAGAGCACCACAATCGAGCCGTTGATCGCGATGCCGAACAGGCCAAGCCCGCCAATGATGGCGTTGAACCCGAACGGCAGATTGAACAGCCAGACCCCGAAGAACGCGAACCCGAGCGACAGAAAGCCTGTGGCGAGCACAAGCAACATCATGCGGAACGAATTGAAGACGAGCATGATCGCGCCGGCCATCACCATGACCAGCGGTACGCCCACGGCGGCCAGATTACCGACTGCATCGCTGGAATTCTCCGCCTCACCGCCGATCAGGACTTCATACCCGGCGGGGACATGGAATCCTGTTTTCGCAAAGCGGGCCTGATAATCTTCCAGCACGGGCGCCGGCAGCGTGTAGGGATCAAGGAAGGCGAGAATCTGGTTCATGCGCTGGCCGTTGCGGCGCGTGATGACCGCCGTTTCAGGCACCAGCGTGACATCGCCCAGCGCGGAGATCGGTGTGCCCGAGCCTGAGCCAACCGTAGCCGAACGCAGATCTGTCATGCCCGAGCGGCGTGACATGGGCGCGATGACTTTCACGGGCAGTTCTTCTGTCCCTTCAAGGACGGAGCCGGCCCGGACACCTTCCAGTTCAGCGCTGAGGTCTGCGGCAATGTCGGTCAGGCGCTCGCCCGCCATGGCGGAGGCGGCCTCATCGGCCTGAAGCCGCATGGTCGGCGCGCCCAGTTCGAGGGAGGCCACGGTATAGGTGACACCCGGTGTTTGTCCGAGCACGGCGCGTGTCTGGTCGCCGATCATGTCAAGCGTGTCAAAATCATTGCCCATGATGCGGAACTCGATCGGCGCATCGGCGGGCGGGCCCTGTTCAAAGGGCAGCGCCAGGAAGCGCGCGCTCGGGAATTCGTCGCGGACCCTGCGCTGAACTTCGCCCACGATCTCGTGCGTGCGCTCGTTCGAATCCAGCTGAATCCAGCCGGAGGCAAACCCTTCAACGCCTTCGGTATTGTTGAGGATGTTGTAGTAGACGCGCGGGGATGGCTGGCCGAGCACCCAGGTAACGTCCTCGACGCCTTCAATCCCATTGATCAGGTCGGTGGCGCGATGAACGATCTCCACCGTGTCATTGATATCGGCTTCAGGGGAGAGTTGCAGCGACACCTGGAACTGGTCACGCTCCGTCTGCGGAAAGAATTGCGACGGCAATTGCCCGACCAGCCAGAACCCGAATATGGCCGGAGCCACACCGGCGGCGATGCCCAGCAAGGGGTAGCGCAGCACGGCTTCGATCGAGGCGCGGTAGCCATCGGAGATGAAATCATTGGTCACGCCGTCGCGCCACCAGCGGCGCGGGCGTTTCGGCTGACCGGTTTCCCAGCCGCGCTTGCGGTCAAACCATCCGGCCATAGCCGGGATCACCGTGATCGAAACAACAAAAGAGGCAGAAATCGAGAAGACGACCGACAGGCCGATCATGCCGACGAATTCGCCTGCGCCGCCTGGCAGCATGGCGATGGGCGCAAAGGCCAGCGCCGTGGTCAGCGTCGAGGCGGCGAGCGGCGCGGCCAGATGGTTGAGGCTCTGCCGGATGGCTTCGAACCTCGTCTGGCCCTTGGCACGCATCTGATCGAATTCATCAACCACCACGATAGCATTGTCGATCAGCAGGCCGAGCGAGATGACGAGGCCGGTTACGGACATCTGGTGCAGCGGATGGCCGAACACGCTGAACAGGATCAGCACGAGGCTGACCGTCAGCGGAATGGCCATGCCGACCACGATGGCCGAGCGCCAGCCCATGGTGACGAACAGGACGACAATGACGATGAAAGCGGAAAAGAGCAGGTTTTTCGCCAGCCCGTTCAGGCGGTCATTTGTGTAGAGGCTCTGGTCAAAGACAGCCTCGACCTTCAGGCCCGGAGGCGCGTTGGCCGCGAAATTGTCAGAAATGGCACGGGCACTTTCGGCCCATTTGTCGACGCGCTGTCCCGGCGAGATATAAACGCCAACCAGAACAGTGCGGAGATTGTTCTCGTAGGCCTGTTGCGTTGACGGATCGGCAAAGCCCTTCTCCACCCGCGCCACATCCGCCACACGGACAGCGGAGCCGTCGGCGCGCTGCAGCAGAGGAACCTGGCGTACGCGGGAGATGCCGTCGAATTCCCCGCCGACTTCAAAGCCGATCGTGCCGCCTTCGCCGCGCAGCCGGCCTGCGGGGGTCTTGCTATCTGCGGAGGCGATCAGCGCGGCGGCCTGCCGGAAGGACAGGCCCGCAGCAGAAAGCGCCTGCGGGTCAACGACCACGCGCACTTCCTCGACCGGCATGCCATAGGTTTGCGTTTCTTCCGTGCCCGGCAAGCGCTGGAACTGGTCTTCCAGATCAAGCGCGAGACGTCGCATCACGGTCAGGGGCACATCGCCTTCGCCCGTCCAGGTCAGACCGACCACCAGTGTCGCGGCGCCAACATAGAGGCGTTCGACTTCCGGTGCGCCGACGCCGGTCGGGAATTGCGCGCGCGCTTCCTCGACCTGTCCCCGGATCAGTGTCCAGGTATCGTCGACTTCGGCTTCAGAGAGGTCTTCCCGGATTTCGACCCGCACCTGCGAGAAGCCCGCCCGGCTGGTCGAGCTGACTTCCTCGACTTCGGGGAGCTCCATCAGGGCGGCTTCAACCGGCTCGGTAATCAGCGCCTCGATGCGCTCGGCGTCTGCGCCGGGAAACGGCGTGAGCACATAACCATACCGTTCGATCAGGGTCGGGTCTTCCTGACGGCCCAGCGTGAGCATGGCGCCCAATCCGCCGATAAGGACAACGAGGATCGCCAGGATGGCAAGTCGGGGCAGCTTGAAGAAGAGTGTCGACATGGACTTAGCCACCATTCACGGTAGAGGCGCGGTGGGCATCCCGCGGCTCAACCGGCTGGCCGGGCACAATACGCTGCAGCCCATCGGTAATGACGCGCTCCCCCGCCGTGACGGCGCCGCGGACAAAGGCGCGATCGCCATCCGTATGCACCATTTCGACCGGGCGGGAAGCGACGTGCCAGCCGGACTCCGTCGGCTCTGCCACATAAATGGTCCACAGGCCGCGCGAAGCCGTCGACAGTGCCTTGACCGGCACCCAGAAGCCCGGCTCGTCAATATCCCGCTCCATGTTCAGACGAACCACGGCGCCGGAGGCAATGATTTCGGCGTCATTGATTTCAAACACGGCAGCGACCGTCCGCTGCGCCGGATCAATCACGCCGGTCACGCTGCGCAGTACGGCTTCGACCGCGCCCATATCCGCCTGCAAGGTGTAGGCATCCCCAGGTACCAGACGCGCCGCACTGTTGGCGGGCAGGCCGATGCGCGCTTCGAGATGCGCCGCCTCGACCAGATCCAGAATCGGCTGGCCGGCGCCCGCAATCGCGCCCTCATCCGACATGCGCGCCGTTACCACGCCATCGAATGGCGCCGTGATGCGGGACAGGTCAATCTGGACACGGAAAATATCGGCTTGTGCCTTGGCCGCTTCGACACGGGCAAGGGCTGTATTGGCCTGCGCCTCGGCTTCGTCGACCGCCTGCTGGGAGACATGCCCCTGCAGTTTCAGCGCGCGGCGGCGCTCCACCGTACTGAGCGCAAGTGCGTGCGCTGCGCGGGCTTCATCGACCACAGCACTTGCCGAGGCCAATTGCGCCCGCAGGCCGCGCGTGTCGAGGCTGGCGAGGATGCTGCCCCGCTTGACGCGGTCGCCAACATCCACGGCGATGGTCTCGATCCGGCCGCCGCTGGAGAAGCCGAGCGCAGAATTGCGGCGGGCTTCGGCAAGGCCGGAATAGGTTTCGTTCAACGTAAATGCAGAGACCAGCTCGACCGGGGCAACCTGAACCGCCATCGGGACAGGCGCAGTCTTGGCGACCTTGGGGCCTTCCTTGCTGCGCAGCTGCGCAGCCGCAAACACCAGGCCGGCACATACGAGCAGCAGGATGATGAGGAAGAACAGCCCCTTGAGGACCGTCGGCCGCTTGTCACGCGCGGTGTCTCCGGTGGTGTGATGAATCTCGGTCATGAGTTTTGTCCTGGGAGGCTGCCATTTCCGGATCCGTCAGCGGGCTTGAGCAGCCCCCGGATCTGGAGGTCGGCATGAAATTCAATGAAGTCTTTTGCGGCCATCGGCTGTTGTTCCGGAACCAGCTGATGGAAATGGGGCATGTGGATCAGCAATTGCGCGAGGCCGTGGGACCCGGCCCACAGCGATTTGGCCGCCATGACAGGATCAAGGGAGGGATCGAAGATATCCAGCTCCTGCCCTTCGGTGACCATGCTGATCAGCACACCAAAGGCCTGCCCTTTCGAGGTGGTCACGAAGCCGTCCCATGACAGGGGGCCACCGCCATTCTCGGGAAGCGCATGCTTGATGCTCGAAAACGCCGCCGCATAGTGGAAAGGCCTTGTGACCGCGGTATCGACATAGGTTGCCACGCAGGCTTTGGCCCGCTGCAGAAAGGGCCGGTCCGCACTGGAGCTGCCATCAATCTTTGCAAGAAGACGCTCGAAGAACGCTTCCTTCAACTCGTCGATCAATTCATCCTTGGAGCCAAAATATTTGTAGATTGCCGAGGGCGAGTAGTCGATCTCGTCCGCCAGTCTGCGAATGGAGAGGCCGCTCTCGCCCTCCTTGGCGAAGACACGCTCAGCCGCAGAAATAATGGATTCTCGCACGCGCAAGCGGCGGCGGTCGGCCGGCGTCTCCTCGGAAGGGGAATCTGTCTGCATTTGACCCACTGCCCACGCAAAGTGTTCAGAAAGTGAACACTGTTCACTCTTGTACGTCTTTCTTCCCCACTCCTCAAGCCTGCATTTGTTAACACGCGTCTTTAAGAATGAGTCGCAACTACCTATGTTGCCGCCATGACAAAGCGATTCCCCCCCGCCCCCGCCATTGCCACGCCGATGCTCGCAACCCGTCCCAGTGAGGAGGCCCGCCAATTGCTGGCCCTGCGCCGGTCTGCCGGAAAGCATTTCATCGGGGAGCCCGGCCCCACCCCGGCGGCCGTCGACGAGCTGCTCGAGATCGCCGCCCGGGTGCCAGATCACCGCCGCATGACGCCGTGGCGCTTCATTGTGTTTGAGGGCGATACCCGCGCCGAGTTCGGCCAGGAATTGGCGCGCATTCTGGGCGAGACCAAATCGGATGCGGAATCGAAGGATCTGTTGGAGGCAGCCGGCTTGTTCCTGCGGGCGCCGGTCGTGGTGGCTGTGGTCTCCTCGCCGAAGGATGATGGCCGCACGCCAGTGTGGGAACAGGAGCTTTCCGCTGGTGCGGTCTGCTACAATCTGTTGCTGGCGGCGAATGCCAGCGGCTGGGCCGGCGCCTGGTTGAGCGAATGGCCGGCCTTTGACGCGAAAGTGGCTGACGCCCTGGGCCTGTCGGCCACCGAACGCGTCGCCGGTTTCATGTATCTGGGAACTTCAAAGATCGACCCGCCCGAACGCGGCCGGGCCAACATGTCGGAGATCATCACCCGCTGGTCGCGCTAGCCTCGTCCGCGATAGGGGGCAACGCCCGTGTCGGGCACGTAAAGACCGGCCGGGATTTCCCCGGACTGCCAGAAGACATCAATCGGTATGCCGCCGCGCGGATACCAATAGCCGGAAATGCGTAGCCAGGTCGCCTCGGTGAAATCAGCGATCTTCTTGCCGATGGAGACGGTGCAATCCTCATGGAAAGCACCATGATTGCGGAAGCTGGTCAGGTAGAGCTTCAGGCTCTTGGATTCCACCAGCCATTCGCCGGGCGCATAATCGATCACGAGATGGGCAAAGTCCGGCTGGCCCGTGACCGGGCAGAGCGAGGTGAATTCCGGCGCCACGAACCGGGTCAGGTAGAGCGTGCCGGCATGCGGGTTGGGCACGCGCTCCAGCTGCGCCTCTTCCGGGCTTTGCGGTTGGTTTGTGTTCTGGCCGAGTTGGTCCAGGCCCTGATAGATCGGATTGTCAGCCATATTAAAGGATCGCCGGTACGGGAATGAGATTGAAGGTGAGCCCCATATAGAGCGCATAGCCGAAAAGGAGAACCGCCCCTTCCCAGCGCGCGATCAGGCGACCAGTGATCGCAAACAGGACCATCAGCCCGACCGACAGGATCAGCGCGGACATATCGCCCAAACTGATCAGGCTGGTGCCCGCCCCGGACGTGACCGCATCCGTGGTGACATCGCCGACCTGCACGCTACGCACGCTGAACGGATGGACCAGCGCCGTGACGCCCAGAATGCCGAGAATGTTGAAGATGTTGGAGCCGATGATATTGCCGAGCGCGACATCCGCCTTGCCGCGAAAGGCTGCGATCGCCGACGTGGCAAGTTCTGGCAGGCTGGTGCCCACGGCCACGATGGACAGGCCGATGACGGTTTCACTGATACCGAACTCCCGCGCGATGGTTACACCGCCATCGACGAGCAGTTTGGCCCCGAACACAACGCCGACAAGACCTGCCAGCGCCATCAGGATGCCGAATATGACCCCATAATTCGCCTCGACCGTTTCAGCCTCTTCAGCATGCAGGGCCGAGGCTTCATCCCCGGTCGTCTGGTCCGCGAACAGCGAAAAGCCCACATACGCCACCAGACACGCCATCAGCATGAATCCTGCAAGGCGGGAGAAGAGGTCAAACCAAATGAGCCCGCATAGAAGGATGGTGACGATGACCATGACCGACGTATCCCGCATCAGGGCACGAGGATTGGTGATGATGGGATGGATCAGCGCGGCTATGCCGAGCACGAGCAGGATATTGGCAATGTTGGACCCGACCACATTGCCGACCGCAATGCCGACGGCGCCCTCATTGATGGCGCGCAGGCTGGTCACAAGCTCGGGCACCGACGTCCCGAAGCCGACCAGGGTCAGGCCGATCACCAGTTCGGAAATGTTGAGCTTGCGCGCAACACTCACAGAGCCCCGAACCAGTCCCTCGCCTCCGATAAACAGGAGGACGAGACCGCCCAGAACCATCAGATATGTCATGAAAATCCCCGTGGGAAAGAATGGAGTTGCCAATATGGGGGCCCGCCATAAGTCGCACAATCTGGCCCATGATGAGTATTTTTGCGGGGTCTGATTTCGTCGCGAATGGACAAAAAAACAGCTATCGGGTTGGAAGCGACAAATTTCAGCAAACTTGTTCACCGTACACTCAGCTCAATAACGCACATATCTCAATGAACACGCAAGGATCGAAGGAAAGATGGTAAACCGGGCAGAACGCCCATCGGACAGACTTGCCCTGCCCCGAGGCAGGATGGCTGTCTGCTGCCTGGCGCTCAGCCTGATGCCCGCCTGCGCCTATCTGCACGGCAATGGTGACAGTGAGACGGCAATTTCCGGAAACACCATCATTCCGGTCACCATCGACGGTCTGCCAAACAATCTGGAAGATGATGCGCGCGATGCGGTCGCGATCCGCGCAGGTGAGCCGACCAGCCTGCTGGATGTGCGCCGACGTGCGACACAGGCCGCCAGCGCGCTGGAAGAGTATCTCGCCTCGGAAGGCTACTTCATGGTCCTCGTCAGTCCCGATCTGGTCGAGGACATGGACACGCGCCCGCGCCTGGATGTGGATATCGGCGAACGGTTCACGATTGCGTCCGTGATCCTGGCGGGCACCGATGACCTGCCGGATGACGTGGGCAACCAGCTTGGCATCACCACGGACGAACTGGGCATTGGCACCTGGGCGGTGACCGACGACATCGAGTCGCTGGAACGACAACTCGTCACCCAATTGCGGAATTCAGGCTATGCCTTTGCCGAAAGCCAGGGCATCGACGCGCTCGCCTCGCGGGCGGACAAGACGCTGGATCTGACCTACCAGCTGGTACCTGGGCCCCGCGTCCGGCTCGGCGAACTGGTCATTCCAGACGATCTGAAAACCGAAGACCGCGCCATTCAGATCCTGCGCAACTGGAAACCTGGCGATTATTACTCACCGGAAAAGATGGAGACGCTGCGCACGCGCGTACGCGGGACGAATTTGTTTGACGGCATCGGGGTGAATGTCCACGAGACTCCGGACACGGACGGCCTGCACAAGGTCGATCTCCAGCTCTCGGAAGGCAAGCGCCGCTCGATCGGCGCGGGTATCAGCGTCTCGACGTCTGACGGCGTCGGCGCGACCGCCAGCTGGGAACGCCGCAATCTGACCGGCATCGGCGACACAATCGGCGTAGAGGCCCAGATCGCCACGCGCGCCAGCGGCCTGACACTCAGCTACGAGCGACCGAACATTGGCCGCTATGGCCGGGACTTCATGGCCGAGACTGGCGTGCGCGCCGAGGAAACCGATGCCTACGACCTTCAGGGTGCCAGCGTATCAGCCAGCCTGTCCCAGCCATTCAACGACCATTTCATGGTCTCGGCCGGAGCGAAGGTCGATGCCACGCGCTCGACCGATTATGAATTGCGCGCGCAAGGGGTCGATGACTATCGCGAGCAGGTAACGCTCTCCTTCCCGCTCGGCGCGACCTATGACACGGTCTTGAAACCGCTTGATCCGCAGGCGGGCAATCGGGTGTCTCTCGGCGTCGAACCGGGCATTTCCTTTGGCGGCGGCGAGGCGTCCTACACGCGGATCACCGGCTCTGCCTCGACGTACCGGAAAATCTCCGACCGGCTGGTCGCCGCCGTCAGGGCTGAAGCCGGGACCTTCCTGGGCGATGACGGCGTGCCTGTGGACCGGAAATTCTTTGCCGGCGGCGGCGGATCCGTGCGCGGCTTCGAATACCAATCCCTGTCCCCGACAGATGCGGATGGAAACATCATTGGCGGCGACGCCATGTTTGCGGCCACGGCGGAACTGCGCTGGCGCAAGTCGGAGCGCTGGGGCTATGTCGCCTTTGTCGATTCCGGATATGCGGCGGGCTCGATTGATGAAGCCTTCAGCGAGATGCGGACCTCCTTTGGCCTCGGCGTGCGCTTCTATCCGGGATTCGGACCTGTCCGGTTCGACATCGCCACACCGCTTGACCGGCAGGAAGGCGAAGACCCGGTTCAGGTCTATGTCTCCATCGGGCAGGCCTTCTGATGGCGGCCCTGACGACTCTCCTCGACATGGTCCGGCGGCGACGGTGGCTGATGGCCATCCTGTCAGTTCTGATCGTGCTGGCCGTGATCCTTGTTTCCGCGCGCCTCTGGATCGCCTCGAGTGGCGGGCGCGCTTTCGTGGAATCCCAAATTAATGGCCGGAAGGCGGGATCGCTGGGCACGCTGCAGATTGAAGGCCTTACCGGCGACCCGCTGGATCGTCTCGGTGCGGACCGGCTCACGCTGACCGATTCCGAAGGCGTCTGGCTATCTGTCGAGAATGTCGACCTCGCCTGGTCACCCGCACGGCTGATGTCGCGAACGATCAAGCTGGACCTGATAAGCGCTGGCAAGGTCGACGTCCTCCGTCGCCCCGTGACGGAGCAGGATGACAGTCCGGACTCCGGATCCTCGGGCGAGTGGGCCGTCTCGCTGGACAAATTGAAAATTGCGGAATTGCTGTTGCAGGAGGGCGTGGCAGGCCCACGCGCAGCATTTGAAATCGACGGGCGCTTCCGCCTGCCAAAAGCCCGCACGTTCGATCTGGCAGTCACCGCACTCCCGCTGGAAGGTGTGGGCGACCGGGTAGATGCAACGCTTAAGCGCACCGCGTCCGGCGCATACAGCCTTGATGCTGAAGTGGAGGCTCCTGCGGGCGGCACGCTGGCGACGCTCGCCAAACTGCCCGACGGCGACAGCGCCTTATTGACAGCGCGCGCCAGCGGCACGCTGGACAATGGCGACGGCTTTGCCGAACTGAAAATCTCCGGTGCGTCGGTTGCGGAACTGACCGGCAAGATCACGGCAGGCGACCTGCTGGCCAGCGCGAATGTCAACACGACGCGCCTGCCCCTGTCGGACCGGATCAGGACGCTGGTCGGCCCCGCCGCGAGTCTGACGCTCGACGGCGATATCCGGAAATCGAAAATCCCGTTCAATATGTCCGGTACGCTGGCTTCGGGCACCTTCTCCGCTAACGGCATATATCGACGCCGTGCGCAGGATTTCGACGGCCCCGTCAATCTTGACGTCAAATTCTCGGGACTTGAGGAGCTGGCCAGCCTTGATGCGGATCTCACCTTTACCGGCACGCTTGCCGATCCGATGGATACGCCTGCCCTGAACGGCACGGCAAGGCTGACAGCTGACAGCACTGCCGATCTGCCTTTTGACATGCTTGAAGGGCCCGTGAAAATCGTGTCCGACAACAGGCGTATCCGTTTCGAGGGCACGCTTGCCGGAACGGGCGTCTTGTCCTCCAGCGCGACGGCGCAGCGGATTGCCGGCAAGGCCCCGAAATTTGAGCTGGCCGGAGACTACAATCGCGATACCGGCCTTGTCACGCTGGCGCCCTCCACGGCGCAGCTGGCCACCGGACGGATTGTAGCAAGCGGCACCGTTGGTACCCGCGAGAAGACACTGGACCTGCAGGCCCGCCTGCAACAGGTGTCTGGCCTGCTGGCCTCCGCCCCGCGCCTGTCTGCCACCGGCTCTGTCGGCGTAAGCGGCAACTTCAAATCGCCCCTGATTGTCGCGGATTTGACGGCGCAAGGCATTACTGAAGTCAATTCAACGGTCGCCCAGGCACTGGGAGAGTCTGCCCGCGTGCGCGCCAGCGTTCAGAGAACGGACAAGGCTTATCAGGTACGGTCGGCCAGGATCGATGGCGACAAGCTGGACCTGACGCTGTCCGGCAAATATGCCTCCAACGGCGCCACAACACTGACCGGCCAGTTCGAACAGAGCGAGACCGTGGAGATATCGGGCACGCGCCTCAATCTGAATACGGGCACGCTCAGCCTGTCCGGGCGAAAGGGCATTCAATCCATCAAACTGACCTCGACGGGCGGCACCCTCAGCCGCAACTCCATTGATGTCACAGCTCTGCAAACGACGGTCGACCTGAACCGGACAGATGATGGCTGGGCCGGTCCTGTCGGTCTGTCCGGTGATACTGGGAACCAGCCCGTCGAAATCACGTCGATGGCATCCTGGGCCGAGGGCGTCTTCGCCTTGCGGGATATCCGGTCCGTTTATGAGACCGCCCAGCTGTCCGGGTCCCTGATCTATGGTGGCGAGCGCGGACTTGATCTCACCCTCAACGTCGCAGGCGAACGTTTCAATCTCGGGGCACGGCATGTCGGCGCGTTCGATGTGAAGCTGAGTGTGGACCGGGCGCCGGACGCAGACATGTCCATTACCGCCTCCGGTCAGGTACAGAATGTCTGGCTGTCCCCCTCGCTCCGTTTCGACTCGATCAACGGCCAAATCCGGAATGCGCCGGAAGGCTACAATTTCGCGGTGCAGGTAAAACGCGAACATGAAACCCGCCCGACCGCCCTTGATATATTGGGGGCAGCCGATTTTGCAGCGGAATATCCGAGCGGTCAGATTGAGCTGGATGGCACCTTGCTGGGAGAACAGGTTCGCTCGGTCCAGCCCATTAGCTGGCGTCTGGGTGAAACGCCCTCCATCGAAGCGAACCTCGCAATCTTTGGCGGCTCCATCGAGGCACGGATTGCCGAGCAGACCCGCACGCCCCGCATGAGTCTCACTGTAGAGAATGTCGACCTCGCGCCCGTGCTGGCTTCCGCTGGAATCGCGACACGCCGGGTCATGGTGAATGGTGACGGCGACTTTCTGCTCTTCGGCGCCAATCCGGAAGGCCGTTTCGACATGAATGTCGAAGGGCCATTGCCGGGGCTGGAGCGGTCTCTTGCGGTCGATTTGGTCGGCCATCTGCGCAGTGGGGCGTTGGTAATTGACGGTGCAGGTGATTATGGCGAATTGCGTATGGCGGGCTCGGCCACACTTCCCGTCGCAGCCGAGCCCGAGGGCATCGCCCATTTCGACATGGACCGGCCGATGCAGGGCACGGCAAATCTGAAGGGCGACTTGTCTGACCTGCGCTCCCTCGCGCTCGCCTATGGCCATGATGTTGGCGGTGTGATCGACGCGTCCGCCGAGCTTTCGGGAACCCTTAAGGCCCCGACTGTCCGCGCTGAAGCGGAACTGGCAGATGGCATTTATGAATTCGGCGCGACCAGTTTGAGGCTCGTGAATTTAGACTTGGAAGTCGCCTACTCCGATGCCGCCCTTCGCCTGACCGGGACCGGTGATGGCGCCGATGGCGGCACCGCCACCGTCTCCGGCACCCTCTCGACCGATGAGACCAATTTGACCACAGAGTTCGCCGGCCTGCTGCTCTACAACCGGGACGGCGACTCGCTGCGCGCAGATGGCAAGGTCAACCTGACTGGCAATACGGACCAGCGAACCGTCTCCGGAACCGTGGACATCCAATCCGCCCGGTTCAATCTCGACAATCTTCCCTCCTCCAAGGCGCAGGCCATTGATGTGCGCTGGAAAGAGGACGGCGAAGAAGGCGCTGGCCAAAGCGCCCTGAGACAGTCTCTGTCCCTCGACCTCGACATCAATGCCGACCGGCGCGTGTTCATCGATGGGCGCGGCCTCGAAAGCGAGTGGGGCGCAGACCTGAAACTCACCGGGACCGCGGCGGATCCGCTTCTCAATGGCCAGGCCACCATGCGTCGCGGCACGCTCGCACTCGCCGGCCGGCCGTTCGTCTTCGACAAGGGGGCAGTCTATTTCGAGGGCCCGCTGCGCCGGGCCCGGCTGGATGTCGAGGCGGAGCGGAGCGTCAATGGATTTGATGCAACGGTCGCGCTCGCGGGATCGCCCACCAGCCCGAGCATTGCCCTAAGCAGTTCACCTGATTTGCCAGAGGATGAAATCCTCTCACGCCTCCTGTTCGGGCGGTCATCGGTGGATCTGTCAGCCCTCGAAGCAGCCCAATTGGCCAACTCCATCGCGCGACTCAGTGGCAACAGCTCGGGCTTCGATCCGACCTCCGAGCTTCAGGCGGCCTTGGGAATCGACCGTTTGTCGTTCGGCACCAATGAGGAAGGCTCCGCACAAGTAGGCGTAGGACAATACATCGCAGACGATGTATATCTTGAGTTAAACTCGGCCGGAGCTGCAGGGAGTTCCGTTGAAGTTGAGTGGGAGCCAAGACCACAGGTTTCCGTTACTTCAGAAACTACTACAGACGGGGAGGCCAAGCTCTCAATTAAGTGGAAAAAGGATTATTAAAAATTGCAGAGGCTTAATCCACTTCAGGTGGGATCGGACCTTTCCTAACATGGGTTGTGACATAGCAGAAAGCACTGCTTTTTATGGCTTTTTCGCCGTCACAAAACAGTCCAATATTGGAACGGTAATGAGATTGAAATGCAAATTTAGATCTGCATTCCGTTTTCTTGGGTAGTGCTGGTCTTGCCATAACACCCTTTGCGGGAAATCTAATTACCTCTGATGGATATATGGAGCGAGCAGGTCATGAAGCAATCTACTTCCAGAGCCCCTACGGCAGTCGATCAGATGGTTGGCGAAAAAATTCGAAAACTTCGCCTGGACCGTAATCTGACCCTCGCTGAACTTGGCTCTGAGCTCGGCATCAGCCACCAGCAGCTGCAGAAGTATGAAACCGGCACGAACCGTCTGAGCGCCGGGATGCTCGCCAATGTCGCGGAAGTTCTTCGTGTCTCGATCGCCAGCCTTTTCGAAGACGAAAATGCTGAAGACGGTAAGGACACCGATCCATCGGCCAAGGTTCGCGCCGAATGCCATTCCTGGATCGACCGTACCCCGTCCAAGGAGCGCCTCAGCATCATGGCGAAAGTCCTGCGGGCAATGTCGAGCGACTAAGCTCGTCCCCTTTGACTAGCCGGCCACCCGCGGCAAGGGGGCCCTCTCATCCGTATCGCTTGCAAGGCCGAGGCGCTGCTTCGGATGATAGAACTCGTCGGTGAACCAGGGCGAGACCTGCTTGTCGAACTGGGCCTTGATCCACTCGATCATCAAATTGCCAAGCGGCGACCGGCGCGTCTGCTCTGTATACGCCATCCAGAACTGGATCGGCGCGACTTCGGACATGTCCAGCGCCACCAGGTCCGGGAAGACATCCTGCAAATAGGTCGGCAGCAAAGCGATGCCCCCGCCCTGCCGGCACAGCGCGATCATGGCACTCGCCGAATTGGTGACGAAGGCGAAGTCGATCATCTTCTTCAGTTCGGCCGCCTTGGGTGCCCATCGCTCAACCTGTTGAACATAGGATTCATGCAGGATACATCGGTATTGGTGATACTCGAACAGGCTGGACGGCAGGGTCTCTTGCGCGTCCAGATAATCCTGCGACGCGAAGCCGATATAGTGAAGCGTGCCAAGCTTGTGCGAGATGATTTCCGGGTCGCGCGATTCGGTAAACTGGATCGCGATATCGGCCTCTTCATTCAGCAGGTCCGGTTCCTCTTCCTGCACATGCATGCGGATCTGGGCCTTGGGGTGCACGTTTTGGAACTCTGCCAGGCGCGGCGCGATCCAGTAAGGTCCGGCTCCATCGCCCGTCCCAATCGTGATCCGCCCTTCCGGCCCGTCACTCTTGCCAATCGCCTTGCTGAAAGCCGCATTCGCCGATTCTTCCATCTGCCGCGCATAGCGCAGGACCGTCTTGCCGGTCTCCGTCAGCTCCATCCCCCGCGTTGAGCGACTGAACAGCTTGCTGCTCAGGAACTCTTCCAGTTCGTCGATCTTGCGGCTGACCGTGGGGGGAGATTCTTTCAGTCTCGCAGCTGCCCCCGTCATGCTGCCCAGTTCGGCCACCACTTTGAAAACGCGCAGCTTGTCCCAGTCGATCCGTTGGTTTGACATCTTGGTTTCCAGAATCGAGGAAGTTGCAGGGCAGTTAGACACGGCCGCCAACCAAACAACTTGCTTAGGCAAAGAAGAATTTCAGCAAATATTGGGATAAATACTATCCAGCGGACAGTCATTTACAATAGGGCGGCATCATTTGACCACGATTGTGGCCCCCTCGCGTAAAATGAGTTCACTCCTTCAGCGGACTGCAGCGATCCTGTATCAGCAGATATGGAGACGAACGCTTGTGTACTGGGTGCATCCGGAACCCGGACGCCGGCCTAGGCTCCCTCATCGAAGTCGCGGAGCGGCGTGAGACTTCCGCTCGGAGAGTGGATGTTGAAAACGATTCCTCCAATGGGGAACACGATGAGGGGCAATTGATTGCCGCAGGGTTGGGGGGCGGGCCTGACAGACTCTCTGTGTTCCGAGCTTTTCGGAATGAGGGCCGCGAGCAGCGTGCGTCCTGACACCGTCTCCGCCAACGGAGCGCTGTCATCCCTCCTCCCACTCCTATCCTCGGCATGACAAGGCCAAGTTGCAGGTGCCGGAGCGAACAAGGCTTGCCACGAATCCATCCAGTCTCCTGCGGCGGAACGACAGATCGATGAGTCAAACACATATATGGCGGGCCGGGGGTCCGCATAAGCAGTAAGAAATTGTACAGCTTTCCGCAGGCAAATGACTGCAAAGCGTCGCATCAGCTGACGGATTGCTACCGCCAAAGAGAGCGCGCCATGAAACCATACCCCAGACGTTTGACGTCCTTTGTCCCCCAGTCCTTGCGCAGCAAGATCATTCTGCTTGCCTGCGGCGTGTCCCTGGTAACGTCACTTGCGCTGGGCGCCCTCCTTGTTTTACGAACCACTTCCCTCTCGCGTGACATGGCCGTGGAAAATGTGGCTCATGAAGCCCAGTTGGTAGCCTTGGAATTCAAGCGCACCTATGACGAGATGATCAATGATGCCTTTGTCGTCTCACGCACGCCCCCCATCCAGGGCATGCTGCGAAGTGCGGCCAACAACCAGATCGATCCGCTGGACGGGTCCACGACGGATCAGTGGCGCCAGCGCCTGGAAGACATTTTTGTATCAATGATGCGTGAGCGGACTACCTACACACAAATGCGGTATATCGGTCTCGACAATAAGGGCAGAGAGCTTGTGCGAGTCAACCGGGCCTCCAATGGGTGGGAGCGGGTCACGGAGTCACGGCTGCAAGCCAAGTCGGAGGAAGTCTATTTTCAGAAAGCGCTGACTCTCGCGCGAGGTGAGGCCTATTTCTCGAATGTCACCTATAATCGCGAATTTGGAACGCTTGACAGCGATCTCGTCCCCACCCTGCGCGCCATCGTGCCCATCTTCGACTCGAAGGGCAAAATATTCGGCATGGTGGTGATTAACGCCGATTACAGCGCCATGCTCCGAGAACGGTTTGACGTCATACAGTTGAAACGCAATATCATTGTCTCCAATGAATCCGGCGATTATATGGAACAACATGCTGACGGATCGGTCACCGCATTCCAGTACAATCTGGAGGGGTCGGGCGAGCGCGCACAACTGCTCGCGGCGCTTCGCCCAAAGCGTGAACAGCATGCTTCGACATGGCTGCTGAATACGGAAAATGATCTGATCTATTCCGCAAGACTACCGATTAGTCAGCGCTTGGATGATTCACACCTCATCATATCTATCCGCGTCCCTCATAGCGAGTTGATGACGGGTGTGCTGCGCATCCGAAACGAAGGGGCCTTGCTTGCCTTGTTGTTGATCGGATTGTCGCTCGGCGGGGCTGCCTGGACATCAACACGACTGACCGCGCCCTTGCTCGCGATGACCACATCCATCCGGCAAGCGAGACTGTCTGGCGGCGTGCCCGCGCTAGCGATCGAACGTGCTGACGAAATCGGAGAACTGGCGGGAGCATTCCAGGGATTGGCGCAAGACCTGAAAGGGGCCGAAGCGCGGGTTCGGGCCATTTTTGACAATATGCTCGATGGTATATTTTCAACCAACGAAGAAGGGATGATCCAGGATTTCAGTCCATCTTCCGAGCGAATATTCGGTGCCTCTCATGAGGACATGACCGGACGGAACATTGGATTGCTGATGCCGGAATCGATTCTTACCGACTATGAACCGTTTTTGAGTTCGGATCAAAAATCCTCCCCTGGCAGTGTGGTCGGGGTCACCCGGGAATCGGAAGGCCGCCGTCTGGATGGCTCCACCTTCCCCATGGAGATCTCGCTGAGCAAGGTCGATGCCGGAGGTCAGATCATGTTCATCGGAATCGTACGGGACATTACAGAACGCAAACAGATGGAGACTCTAAAGAGCGAGTTCGTCTCGACAGTGAACCACGAGCTGCGTACTCCCCTGACCTCGATCCAGGCCTCGCTCGGCATCTTGCAAAAACGGCTGCGCGGGAAAGTCGGACCTAAAGAAGAGCGCCTGCTGGACATTTCCCTACTGAGCACGGAAAGGCTGGGGCGCCTGGTCAATGACATTCTGGATGTCGAGAAAATCGCTGCAGGGAAAATGGAATTCTATCCCGAAGTCTGTGATATGAAAGGACTGGTGACGGACATTGTGGAGCGTCACCAAAGTCTGGCGGAGAAATATGGTGTTACCTTTCAGCTGAAGGCAGATACTCCGGAAACCTACAGTATAGTGGATCCCTCCCGTTTCAATCAGGCACTCGTCAACCTTCTCTCCAACGCAGCCAAATTTTCCCCGAAGGGCGAAGCCGTCATGATTGAGATCACGGAACAGGCAAATGACCGGATTCAGATATCGGTATCTGATAAGGGTCCGGGCATTCCGACCTCGTTCCGGGACAAGATATTCCAGAGGTTTGCCCAAGCTGACGGGTCAGCCACACGTATGGCAGGCGGGTCCGGCCTTGGCCTGAACATCACTAAATCAATTGTAGAATCCCTGGGCGGAGAAATTACTTATGATAGCGTGGAGGGTCACGGCGCCACTTTCAGGCTGAACTTTCCTACGTGCACATCTTCGACGAAACAAGGAGACGCAGATGGCAAACGGCCTGAACAAGATACTATTTGTTGAAGACGATCCGATGGTCGCGGAACTGGCGGTCATGGCATTAGAAGAATTTGGAGGATTGGAGCTGCATCACTGTATAAGCGGTGCAGATGCCGTGGCGCAATTTCATGACTTTGCTCCCGATATGTTGCTGCTTGACGTCATGATGCCGGAAATGGATGGCCCCGAAACACTTCGGCGTATCCGCGCGCTTCCCAACGGCGCGGCAGTCCCAGCCGTCTTCATGACAGCGAAATCCCAGGCCCATGAGCAGGAAGCCTATCTTCAGCTTGGGGCTATCGGGATTATTCCCAAGCCCTTCGATCCTCTGACCTTGCCAGACAAGCTGGCAGAATATTGGCAACAGGATTCCTCGGCAGACTAGGAAGTATTACCAGGCGCTGCGTCGCTGGCGGCAATTTTTCAAAGATTGAGAAGGCGCTGGCCCCTACAAGGATCAAATGAACTCGACGTCGAGATGCGTCCGGGTTCTCGACACCACTTTGCAGGCAACTCTGAGCTTATCGGACCGAATAAGCAGATGAAATTCATCCGGGACATTCATGGTTGTCACAAGGTCCAGGCCAGCTCCCGCCTGCCCCAGCGAACGAACCGTACAATCGATCGAGGCATGCGTGCCTGAAAAGGCGACCTGACCGGCCTTAAGCACCCTACGTCTGACAACCGTTTCCACGCGGTCGCCTGCGCCCCAGACCATGCAGCGATTTCGACCAGCTTGCTTTGCCTGATACATCGCCGTATCCGCGCGGGCCAGCAAAGTGGATAGGTCATAGGTTCGGTCTGACTGGGTGGCCACACCAAAACTCGAGGTGACGGCCACCGTCGTATCCTGGAAGTTGAACCGCATCGCGCCGATTGCTATGCGGAGTTTTTCCGCCACCATGACTGCGTTTTTTTCATCCGTTTCTGGAAGCAAGACGGCGAATTCCTCTCCTCCGAGACGACCAAAGACGTCGCTTTGACGAAGATATGTGCGACACGTTTCCGCGACCGCCTTCAAGACCTTGTCACCCGCAGGGTGACCATAGGTGTCATTGATGGATTTAAAGTGATCGACGTCAAAATAGATCAAGGTGAGCGGGTGCCGGTGCCGGCTACAGAGTTGAGTCAGTCGCTCGGCCTCATTCTCAAAAGCCCGGCGTGTGAGCAAACCAGTGAGTCCGTCACTCAGGGCCAGCCGTCTTAATTCGTAGAAATCCGTTACCACCCGCGCCACATCTTCAAGCGCCTGTATCTGACTGGGCGGCAAGTCTCGCTCGCACGAATCGAGCGCCGATATCGTTCCGATGATCTCATCGTTCACCGAATAGATTGGCACGCCTGCGTAGAATTTGACGTCACTGTAAATTTCATCGGGATCAAGACCTGTAGACGCTTTCAGCCATCGCTGCTCACCGTCGGTGACAATGATCGTGGTGGATTCGACACCCAGCATATTGCGGAGCAGCGAAACGATATTCTCGAAGAATTCATCAGCGGGCGTGTAGAGCGTTTGGCGCTCCGACTGGAAGGGAGGCAAAGGCTCCATAACTTTAGAAACCACACTGGGTTGAGTTAACAACAAAACGCTTGTCGAACCGGGTTGAGTAACCATTACCATTCAGCCCATCTAACGTGCTGACCACCCTGCGATCTCAGTCACACCGCATGATACATGTATAAGTACGGATTACGCGGCAAAACGGTTCCATGTTCCACTGCAATTAAGCATTCTTGGCAAAACAAAGACTTCCAAGATCTATCGCTTTGGAATAGTTTTGACATCGCTATTGCTTGCCTGATGTATCCGAAGCGGCCTTCAGATTTGTTGCCAGAACCGACAAACAAGCGTGAATTCTGGGGCGCCACACCAAAAGATGCCGGTTGATTTCTCACATGCGCACAACTGATCACGGCGAGACGGCCGAGCGTTAAGCATGGCTTAAGATGATGCGTCGCTTTCGATGATTCCGTGAACCATATGTCAGCCAAACTTCGCCATGATGAATCTCAACACGAAGTAGGACAAGTACCATGGCAATAGATAGAATTCTTGTCGTTGACGATGACCGCATGTTGAGAACTCTTCTCGTGCACAAACTCTCACGGCTGGGATGCCGGATCGATCAGGCCGAAAATGGCCGCGGGGCACTCGACAGCGTTAAAAGTGACCCGCCGGGCCTGATTATCCTCGATGCCATGATGCCTGTTATGGATGGTCACGAAACGCTACGCCAGCTGAAATCCGATCCTGAAACAGCTCACATTCCGGTCTTCATGCTCACCGCACGGCGGGGCGAAACTGACGTGGAAGACGCGCTTCATCTCGGCGCGGCAGACTATGTGTCAAAGCCGTTCAACCCGGATGACCTCGTTGTGCGGATCGCTCGTTTCGTACTTGCGCAATTTGATGAAAAGCCTCTGGCAAATATCGCCTGAGTTCACCGCCCGATCGATATTCGAATTTCCGACCTGGGAAAGGCACCGGGACCGCCTAGAAAATCACATCATGCAGACAAAATGAGCATTAGTGGTAGGGATAGTGCGCGTATTACATCGAAATTCGCGTGGACTAGCTGGGCCCTCTTGATCAGGAGATCACCTCGTCGATCCTTTCGCACGAGTCGCTGAAGCTCCATGACCGCAATGTGAGTATGCGCGGCGTCGGCAGTTCAGCGTGAATGGTATTCTGGCCGACAGTCTGCCGATGCCAGAGCCACTCGCTGCATGATCTGAATCCACATGTCTTCCTTTGCACCCATTGCTGACGTCTGCATCATCGAATGGCAAGCAATGTGTCAGGAACCAAATCTCATGCTTGAGAGTTGAAACCTATAGCATCCGCAATCGAGATAAGATGGAGGTTCGTGATGTCCGACCCGCAAAACCATTTCGAGCTTTACTTTGAAGAATTGCGGGATCGCTGGACGGCGAGCGACCAAATTTCACACATAGTGAACCAGAGGGCGGGCTGTGTCAGTTACGCAAATGTGAAGGCATATTTGCAGGCGTCGCGGGCAAGCATTCGCAAGCCCACAAACTCACTCGCCGAGCACAGTCGCAAACTAGATGCGCTTGAGAGGACTTTGTGAGCTCGTCAGTGCACGGCCAGATAGCCATTGGCATTCCTGTCCGAAATGAAGCCCGACGGCTCACGCGTCTGCTGGATGCTCTTGCCAGGCAGACAGTGGGACCTGGTGCCTTTACTGCGTGCTTCTTGCTTGATGGATGCACGGATCAAAGTGCCACCATTCTATCAGACCGTGCCGGGAGTCTACCTTTCGAAATATGCACGGGAACGCTCCCTCGCAGTGCGCCCAATGCTGGTCGCGCGAGAGCGGCGGCCATGAGGCTTTGCTTGTCACAGCTAGGTCCGGCTGAGAAGGCATTCCTGCTCACCACGGACGCGGATTCCCTTCCTGCAAACAATTGGGTCGAAATGAATTGTCGGTCCCTGCAAACTGTCGATGTTGTAGCGGGGCATATTATTCGCAACGGACGGCGTGCTGGCACTTGGCGCACACGCCTGGAAGATTACCAATTTGAGCTCCACCGGTTCCGTAGGACGCTCGACCCCATCAGCTATGATCCTGCTCCAAGCCATCCCTCTCTCGGGGGCGCCAGTCTCGCATTTCGTGCTTCAGTCTATCGCGAGCTCGGCGGTTTTCTGGACCTTGCGCACGGCGAAGACACGGCCCTCGCCGAAAGAGCAAGGCGACAAAACTATCTGGTGAGGCAAGATGGGCGCGTTAGGGTCCTGACGTCAGGGCGCACGGTCGGACGCGCGCCGGACGGCCTGGCGCATGAACTCAGGTCGCAACTCCCACAAAAAGCACCGCCCAATGTACCGAATCCTGTTCGATTGGCGCAGCATTTCCGAAAACAGGCAGCTTTGCGCTACGCCTTCGAAACAAATCGCATGAGCCCGGTAGCGCAACACTTTAATTTGTATCCGGAACACCTGAACGAGGTCGCAGCAATCGTCAGGACCAGCGATGCCTTTGTGGAGACGATAGCCCCCCTCAATGCCGCCGACCAGAGTGATCTTATCCCTCTCCCACAGGCCGAACGCCTGCTAGGTACACTTTGGGCAAAGGATACGGATCGGGCTGTCGCTTGATGACCCGATCATTGTCCGCATCTGTCCTGAACGCACCTCACGCGCCTTTCGTGGCTCTCGGTGAGAATTTCCGCCTATGGCTGCAGGGCATCGATCTGACCCAAAGCGAGAATGGAGACAATCTTGCCCTGCTTCGCACCCTTTACGCCGCCGGCCGGCAAAGCCTGCCTTTTGCACGGCTGCTGGAGGGACATGTCGACGCCATACAAATTCTGTATCGCACGCTCGGCCAGGCAGATCGGAGTTACCTCGACGCCTTGTTGGAATCAGGAGCGAGCGTGGGTGTCTGGAACGCGGATTTACCGGGGGCGCCCTTGTCCCTTATCAACGAGACCTTGTCAGGGGGCAAAGCGTTCGCCAGTGGTGCAGGCATCCTGTCCCATGCACTCGTCACGCTGAATGCGGGCGACAAGGATCATGTGCAACTTCTTTTGCTCGACCTCAGCAAAGTTCCTCCAGAGATCGACACGACTTGGTGGAATGTAATCGGGATGCAGGCCTCAGAGACACATATTGTGCGATGGAACGGAGCCATCAGCCAATCAGACTGGAAGGTCGGCGAACCTGGAGATTACGAAAAAGAGCCTTGGTTCAGTGGGGGGGCGTTACGATTTGTGGCCGTACAGGCGGGCGCCATTGCTGCACTTTTTGACGGCGTCAGAGATCATCTCATCAAGACTGGGCGTGACCAGGACGTCCATCAGACAGACCGGCTGGCTGAACTCTATACATGCGCGGATATTTCTGCTGCACTGGTTCGGCAAACTGCAAGCTGTTCAGAGGATACCGTCGAAACAAAACTGGCAAGGGTCGCCCATGCCCGTACCGTTGTATGCGATCAGGCCGAGCGCGCCATTCTGCTTGCCCAGCAATGTGTCGGCGTCAAATCAATGTTCCGGGACCACCCGTTATCGGACATTATTTGCAATCTCATGGTCTATCTGCGCCAACCGGCACCCGACGCTCATAAACAGAAGGTTGGGCGTGCCGCCGCAGCGGGGGGCATACAGCCTCAGCTATGAATAATCCTCTGCCGCTCAAGAACATACGGCTAGCGCTGATCGTGGCACCGCATCCGGATGATGAAACGATTGGTGCGTTCGGCCTGATGCGCCATCTTGTCCGGCATGGGACCGATGTTCGCATTACCGTCGTGACCAATGGGGCGGCGTCCCACAAAAGCAAGGCTTGGCCTCCTGCAAGATTGATAGCCCGCCGAAGACACGAAACCCGCCATGCATTGGCCCGCATCGGTATCCCTCAAACGGCCATCACCTTTCTCGATTTTCCCGACAGTGGTCTACAAGATATGCCTCCGACCGGGTTCAGTCGTCTCAAACAGAAACTTGCCCAGGGGCAGGAGCCGGATTTGGTGGTACGGCCCACTGTCTTTGATTTTCACGCAGATCACAGGATCGTCGCCCGGGCCTGTCAGGAAACATGGCCGCCCCGGGTGCATCAGCTCACTTATATGATCTGGCCGGATGCCTCGCAGCCCACCAATCCTCCCCGGTACAAATTACCCTTGAAGGACAGCCGATTGATGAAAGCTGCCGCTATTGCAACCTATCGCAGCCAGACAGGGCTGATCGAAGATGATCCCGATGGATTTTGCATGGATCGCCCGCTTATTCAGAGTCTGGCCGGCCCGAACGAATATTTTGGCATGCGATGAAACGCGGTGCGATCTCATTGGACGATTTTGAACGGAAGTTTGCCGAGAACCCCGATCCGTGGCGAACCTGGAACTCCCGATATGAACGGGTAAAGCGGGCCGCTCTGGGACGAGCGGTGGGCACTGGCAAGTATGGGCGCGTCCTCGAACTTGCAGCTGGCAATGGATCGAACACACCCATGCTGGCGGCCCGTTCGCTCAGACTGACCTCAACCGAGGGCACCTCCACCGGCGTCCAACTCGTCCGAAAGGCCGCGGGGCTGCTTCCACGTGTGAAAATTTCCCAATTGGCCCTCGCCGACAGATTTCCCGACATGAGCTATGACCTGATCGTCATCTCTGAAGTTCTCTATTATCTGTCGGATCAGGATCTGAACGGTCTGGCACGCGAAACCGCGAGACGGCTTCGCCCGAACGGGGCGCTTGTCCTGGCTCACCATTGCGAGACCTTTTCCGACGCGGCCCGCTCCGGTCTCAATATTCATCAGGAGTTTTTACGCAGGATAGATGCGAGCTTCACTGTGGAATACCATAACCGTTCCCGGCGTTACGCTCTCCTGCGCGTGCGCCGAATGTCTTGAATGGGCCGATGTGATTGCGGCGCAGACGGGGAATTATTCTTTGAAACGGGAACTTACCGGAGAAGACGGCGGTTGAGTCCTTTTCTTCGTCTTGTTCAAAGAGAGTTTGGGAATGCGATTTCTGCGCGGTTTCACCCACACATATCTGCTTTGTTTGGTTCTGATCGGTGTGGCCGCATGTGGGCTGCCAGTCGACCCTCGCCATACCACGGATACGGTGAGGGGTGGGACGCTGCGTGCCGGGCTGGTCGGCAATCAGGCTCAGACAGAATTTGATACAGCCCACCTCAAGTCACTGGCTCAAACCAGACAGGCAGAGCTACATGTTGTGCAGGGGACTACGGATGAACTGATTGAGCTTCTTTCAAAAGGTGAACTTGATGTGGTCGCTTCTCTTCCAAAAGAAACGCCCTATCGCAAGCAGGTGGGCCTCACGCAGACCTTTGCCCATCCGGGTTGGACCAAGCCGCGAGTCTGGGCCGTTCGCTCCGGCGAAAATGAATGGCTGATTGTACTTAACAATCATTTGGGAGGCTCAAAATGATCGCCGCACCGCGTCCGCCCGAACAGATAGAAAATGATCTGAGGCGTGCGGAGAAACTTGAATGGCAAACCATATTCTGGGTCATGATAAGTGTCGGCGCCATGTCTGCCGCGATGGGCGGTTCGCAAGCGTTCAAAACAGCCTGGATTGAAGATGTATTAAGTTTGCTTGCGCCTATTTTCTTCCTGCTCTCCCGGCATATGGAAGAAAAGGGTGAGACGTCTGTCTTTCCCTACGGATTTCAGCGTGCGGGAACCTTGGCCTTCTTTTTGTCCGCGTCTGCTCTGTGTGCTATTGGCGCGTTCCTCCTCTATGAGGGCCTGCAGTCTCTTGTGACAATGAAACATCCCACCATTGGATCGAAGACCATTTTTGGTCATCAGGTCTGGATGGGGTGGATCATGAGTGGGGTCCTGCTTTTCAGCATTATTCCACCCGTCATTCTGGGTCGGGCCAAACGAAAGATTGCCAAGAGTCTTCATGACGAAGTCTTGTTCGTCGACGCCGACACGAACGCGGCTGACTGGCAGACCGGTGTGGCCAGCATTGCGGGTATAGTGGGAATTGCCTGTGGCTGGTGGTGGGCGGACGCGCTGATGGCCTCGGTGATTTCGCTAAGCATATTAAAGGATGGCTGGACCGCGTTGAAGGGATCGACGATCCATCTATTGGACGGTTTGCCTCGCGCCGTCGATTCCGGACAGCCTGATCCGGCAGTACAAGAATTGATTTCGCGCTTGGAGGACGAATACCCCGCTTACCGTGCCCAGGTACGCGCGACCGGGCGATACCTTCGAGCGCGTCTTGAGCCACGAGACAAGCCACATCTTGACCGTGAAACGGCCAAAAGACTTATGTCGGAAAAGTCGTGGCGGTTAATTGAATTGGCGCGCGGCATGAGATCAGAAACCGACAAATGACCTGCTCGGCATAACCAACATAGCTGTCGATCCGTGCAAGAAAGATCACGCCCCACTTAAGACGTCCAAGGTACGGGCGGATAGGGATTGCCGCAGATCCGAGTAGGCCGCCCAGGGATCCTGTTTCAATGCTCCCAGCCGACGCAGGATATTCGAAAGCGTATACTGATTGGCCCGTTCGATACGTCCCAGCTCAGCCCACGCAATAGGGGTCGCAATCGGCGCGCCGGGTCGCGCACGGAGCGAATAGGGACAGATTGCCGTTGCCCCTCGCTCATTGCGAAGCCAGTCGATATAGATTTTCCCTTTGCGTTTGGCTTTCGAAGCGACCGAGACATAGCGGTCCGGCGCCGCGCGGGCCAGATGTTCAGCAAGCCCTTTCGCCGCAGCCTTGACGTCAGGCCAGTCTCTACGCCGTTCAAGCGGAGCGATCACGTGTATACCCTTGCCCCCCGTGAGAAGTGCAAACGACGTCAGCCCAGCACTCGCCAGGACATCCCGAACCTCCATCGCCGCTGTCTTCACCTCGTTGAACTCGACAGCCTCATCTGGATCAAGATCGAGAACGAGGCGATCAGGACGCTCCAGCCGGTCGGTCTTGGCGCCCCAGACATGTAATTCCAATGCGCCCATTTGCGCCGCCGACACGAGCGCGGCCGATGAGTTGAGGATCAGGTATTCCGCCCATTCGCCATCGCGCTCGCGAATCCGGGTCTTGCCGATCGCATCCGGTAGAGAGCCAGTGTGATGTTTCTGGAAGAAGCAGGCATCACCAGCTCCCGCCGGACAGCGGACCAAGCTGACTGGATGATCCTTTAAAAAGGGAAGCATCCGATTGGCTATGGCAGACATATATTCGGCAATCTCGGCTTTGGTCGCCCCTTGCTGCTCGAACACGATCCGGTCTGGATGCGTGATCCGGACCCCTTCGATCTGGAGGTCCTCCTTTCTTTGCACATCCGGGCGATGTTCCGGCTCAGGTTTTTTCACCTCGGCAGCCTCCTTGTCCTCTCGCAAACCGAGAAAACTGGGATGCCGTAGCAATCCGTCCTCAGTCCGGTCTGTATAGGCTATTTCACATACAAGTTCAGGCGACACCCAAACCGCGTCCCGTTTCACCGCCGCCGGCACATCCACGAAGGGTGGGGTTTTGCGAACCCTCTTCGACAGGCTCTCCGAGAGCTGTTTAAGACTCGTCTCGGTAAAGCCTGTTCCCACACGCCCTCGATAAACAAGTCTTTCGCCAACATACTCTCCCAGCAGGAGTGATGCGAAAGGTCGCCCACGTTTACGAGACGTCCGGTAGCCCGCAATAACAAATTCATCGCGACCGACACATTTCGACTTCAGCCAGCTTTTCCCGCGACCGGACCGGTATCGGGACGTCCGCTTCTTCGAAACGATCCCTTCCAACCCCATACGACATGCCTTGCTGATGACATCGTCGCCTTGTCCGTCGACATGGTCCGAATAGCGAATAATGTCATGATTATCTGGCAAAAAGGATCGCAAATGCGTTTTGCGTTCTTCGAGGGGAAGCGCTCGGAAATCCTTTCCATTCAGCCACAAGAGATCAAAGGCATAATAGGCAAGGTGTGCGTCCTGATCCCCGGAGGTAGCGGCCTGTAAAGCACCAAACCGGCTATGGCCGTGTGCGTCCAAGGCAACAAGTTCACCATCAAGGGCAGCCGAGCCAGAACCGATATCCCGTAACGCCCGGCTGATGGTGGGATAGCGGGCCGTCCAGTCATGCCCGTTGCGGGTCATCAATCTGACCTGATCGCCGGAGATCAGAGCCTGAATCCGATATCCGTCAAATTTCAGTTCATGTATCCAATCTTCCCCGGCCGGGGGCGCATCCCGCAAACTGGCAAGTTGGGGCGGTGTAAACTCCGGCAGCAATTCTTCCGGGGGCTCAGGCCGGGTGGATTTAGGCTGCGCCCTCTCAGCCCCCTTCTCGATTTCCTCGAAACTGCGATCCGAGATCACACTTGTCGTCCAGGTTTTTCTGGGATCTTGCTTTGTGTCGGCCGCCTTATCGCGCTCCTTGACCAGCAACCAGTTCTCGCGCCCTTTCCGGCTTTTCGATTTCATCAGGATGAGCGCCCATCCTCCGGAGAGCCTGTGACCCTCGAGGTCGAATTTCAACACGCCCTCCTGTAATCCCTTGTGCGGGTCGCCCCGCGGCCTCCAAACTCCCTGGTCCCAGAGCATGACGGTGCCTGCACCATATCCAGAGGGAATGACGCCCTCGAAATCCCCATAAGCCAGGGGATGATCCTCTGTCCGTACTGCCAACCGTTTGTCTGATGGATCGAGGCTTGGGCCCTTGGTAACAGCCCAGCTCTTCAACACACCCTCAAGCTCGAGCCGGAAATCATAGTGGAGGCGGCTCGCGGCGTGTTTCTGGATCAGATAGGAGAGCCCCCTTTTCTTTCCCGAAGCAGCGGCGCTTTCTTCTCCGTCGGGTTCAGGCGTTTGGGAAAAATCCCGTTTTTCACGATAGGGTCGCAACAGGTCGGCCATGAATCATGCGGCCTCGTCCGATTTGGATTTTGACTTGCGCTTCGATTTCGATGTTTTTCTTTTTTTCGAACCGCCTTTTTCCACGCTTTTCTTGAGCGCTTCCATCAGATCAACAATATTGCCCCGCCCCCCGCTCGATCCCGCTCCGTCGGACTCATCACGACTTACTGCACCCGCCTCACGCTTTTCTTCGATAAGGTCTCGCAAAGCTTCAGTGTATTGGGATTCGAACGCCTCTGCCTCGAAGGGTGCAGCCTTCCGTTCAATGAGTTCTTCCGCGAGATCGAGCATTTCCTGCTCAGGCTCCAAGTCGGGAATGTCGTCAAACACGGAGTCACTCGAGCGTATTTCTTCTGCGAAGCGAAGCGTTTCCAGAAGCAGTCCCTTGCCGCACGGACGGATGGCAACCACATAATCCCGTCCCCGAACTGCCATCTGGCCAAGGCCCACCATTTTTGATTGGCGCAGGGCTTCCCGGATGACAGTGAATCCTTCGGCCGCAACTTCATCTTCAGCCGGCACGACATAATAGGGCTTTTCGAAGTACCGTGGGTCAATTTCGCAGGCATTGACGAACTGCACGAGATCAATCGTCCGTCGGCTTTCGAGCTTGATCTCGTCCAGATCCTCCGGCTCCAGCAGGACATATTCATCCTTCGCCAATTCGAATCCCTTGACGATATCATCCGTATCTACCGGACCGACGCCATCAGCAATTTTCTGGTAATGAATCCGCTGTCCGCTGGGTTTGTGAATCTGCCTCAGGGATATCCGGCCCGAGGAGGAGGTTGCCGTGTAGAGCTCTATTCCGATATTCACGAGAGAAAGGCGTAAATGCCCTTTCCAGTATGCGCGCATGGCCATGATGTCAGTCTCCTGATCCTATCAATGCCGATGAGTTCAATCCGGTTCCGTAACAACGCTCTGATACCACAAAGTCAGTTACTCACATCATCCGGCAGGGCCCAGGCAATGATCTGATCTCCCACAGGGGTTTCCATGAAATGGTGCCCGCCGGTCATCAGGACGAGATACTGACGTCCTCCCACACTGTAGGTGATCGGGGTCGCCTGTCCGCCCGCCGGCAACGTATCTTGCCAGACGGTCTTTCCGGACCGCAGGTCAATGGCGCGGATGAGATCATCGGTCGCCGCAGCCACGAACACAAGATCCCCCGCCGTCACCAGCGGCCCGCCATTATTGGGCGTACCTATGGTCAGGGGAATGCCGGTGGGCAGGCCGAAGGGACCATTTTTTCTGGCCGTCCCCAGAGGCCTGTCCCAGACAGTCTCGCCACTGTCCAGATCAATCGCCCGGATACCGCCATAGGGGGGTTCCTTGCAGAGCAAGCCCGTGACAGGCATGCGCCAGCCCGCATTGACATCAATCGCATAGGGCGCACCGGCCTGCGGATCGCCCGCGCCTTCGGCGCCATGCGCCATACTCCCGCCGCGGGCTTCCTCGCGAGGCGCCCACCCTTTCCGGTCGGCCTCTTCCCGCGGCACCAGACGATTGTAATTCGGCATGTCATTGTAATTGGCAATGATCAGGCCACGCTCAGGATCAATGGCAACGCTGCCCCAGTCGGACCCGCCATTATAACCGGGATACTGAATCCAGCGTTGATCCACCGTCGGCGGCGTATAGATGCCGTCATAGGCGGCCTTTCTGTACTGGATGCGGCAAAACATCTGATCAATCAAAGTCATCCCCCACATGTCCTTTTCTTCAAGGGGGGGCTTGGCGAGCGTATGATAGCGGGAAAAGGGCTGGGTCTCGCTTCGCTCGTCTGGCTCCACGCCACCTTGGGGCACCGCTCTTTCTTCGAAATCGACAAGCGGCTCGCCCGTGGCACGATTCAGAATGTAGAGATCGCCCTGCTTGCTGGGGATCAGGATCGCCGGAATCGTGCCCTCAGAGCCTTCAAAATCGAACAGGGATGGCTGGGAGCCGAGGTCATAATCCCACACGTCCTTGTGGACAGTCTGGAAGTGCCAGGATGGTCGCCCTGTCCGCACGTCCAACGCCACCAGCGAAGTGGCATACGTGTTTTCCGGCTCGGTTCGGCTGCCGCTCCAATAGTCGACGGCAGAATTGCCCATGGAAATATACGCCAAGCCCAATTCATCATCGCCGGCCGCAACAGTCCAGGAGTTGGGCGTACCCCGCGTGAAATAATCTCCCTCCGGCGGAGCAATGGAAATATCCGGGCGGGTCATATCCCAGGACCAGAGCCACTCCCCCGTCATGACATCAAAGCCCTTGATGACGCCGGACGGCGCTTCAAGTTTCTGCCCATCCAACACCTGGTGATTTGTAACAATAACGCCTGACACGACGCTGGGCGGGGACGTGATCGAGACCATGCCCGGGACGATATCTCCCATGCCTGTCTTGATATCCACCTCTCCATTCTGTCCGAAATCTGTGCAGGGCTCGCCCGTCTCAGCATCGACAGCGATGATCCGGCCATCCAAAGTGCCCTCGATAACCCGTGCATGGCACGCAGCCTCGGCATCAAGATCACTCTCATAATAAACAACCCCTCGACAGGCTGCCGTATAGGGAATCCAATTCTTGTCCACATTGGGGTCGTAGTGCCAGATCTCCTCGCCCGTTGCGGCATCGAGCGCCATCATCTGGTTTGTGGCGGAGCAAAGATACAGGCGGTTGCCAATCTTGAGGGGCGTGGTTTCTGCCCCATAGGAGTTGTTCTCGGTGTCTTCCGGCAGATCCCCTGTATGGATCAGCCAAGCCCGTTCGAGCTTTGCCACATTGGATCTGTTGATCTGTTGCAAGCCCGAATAACGTTGTGCCTGACTGTTCCCATAACTGACCCAGTCGGCATCTCCCGGTGTGTCCACGGCCGGACGATTTTCCGTCAGACGCTCGGGGCCACCTGGAGTCTCATACATTATGATGCCCAGCGCGGCGAACCCGACACTCAATACCGTAGCCAGAACACCGTATTTTCCCCAGCTCCAGCGCCCCCTGTCCAGCATCGGTAACATGGCAAGCACAGCAAGCAGCAGAACAAACGGACTGACAAATCGGGGCACCCAGGCCCAGAAATCACCTCCGGCCTCCAGGATGCCCCAGAATAGCGTGAGGACGAATACCCCCACATATATCCAGATACCCGCTAGCTGTCGGCGGAAGAGCAGCGCGCCCGAAACGAGAAGGCCAAGACCGGAGAGGGCGTAATAAGCACTTCCGCCTAGAGTGACCAGGCGCGCGCCCCCGATCAATAACACAAGGCCGACCCCGCCTATGAGGAGACCCAATCCCTGAATGACTATTTGACGGCTCGAACTCGGCGACATGAGATGCCTCCCCTGTACGTGTGTCGTGAACTCAGGTCATGGGAAACGTGCAGACTTTTACTTTGTTCCGGAATTTATAATCCGCATACGACCTTATTTTTCCATAAGGCGGCTGAATTTTCTTCCTGTACCCGGAACCATTCGATGATCAACCGGTTTGGATAGTGAAGAGACTAACAGTCGCGCGCGATGAAATATGGTCAACAGAATTCGCTCAACGGAGGTTTTACTTCCCGGCCCAAGACCGGATGTCCTGCATTCCGGCCTATTGGGCGTGGGGAAAGCAGCCTTGGTCATGGGTCTCGCAGGAATGGCTCTGACAATCCAGGCCGGAAGCCTCACGCACCACATGGCGGCGCATATTTTCGCCATGAGCGTATTGGCGCCGCTGGTCGCTTGGCTCTTCATCCAGCAATGGCCGCGTCTGGCCAGACAGGTGTCCCCGCGCCTCGTTGTGGCCAGTCTTCTCCAACTGACCTTTCTGGCTCTCTGGCACAGCCCTCTGGTGATGATAGGTTCCATGCAGGCCAGCCTGTTCATACAGCTAGGCATGCTTGGGCTTCTGGCCCTTGCGGCTTCCTGGTTCTGGATCTGTGTTCTGGTGGCTATAGCAAACAACCGGATATGGGTCATCGCGCCGTTGCTCCTGACCGGCAAACTTGTCTGTCTGTTTGCCATTCTCCTCGTATTCGCACCACGGGCGCTCTATCCGGGAATGGGGCATATGCTCCAAATAGAGGATCAGCAGGCGGCCGGCCTTCTAATGCTGACGGCCTGTCCGCTGACATATGTCGGGGCCAGTATCTATCTGGTGGCCAGATGGTTTTCTGACCTGTCCAAACCGGAGGTCAGGCCGGACATCGTGGCATGAGCATTGATATTACTCTCACTTGGCGACGACTCTTTGGGGCGATTGGCGGCGCCGCATTGCTGGGCTTGGGGGTAGCCTTGCTGGTCGCCTGGTCCGGACTCTACAATGTCGCCGCGAGCCGGGGCCATCCGGCCTGGCTGAACTGGTTTCTCGAACTGGGCATGCGAAATTCCGTAGAGGCCAATGCGCCACGTCTGACGCCGCCTGATCTTGAAGACCCGGGATTGATTGCTTTGGGAGCAGCCCATTTCCAGACAGGGTGCGCTCCCTGTCATGGCGGACCGGACCAGGCCGTCAATCCGATCTATCAAGGCATGCTTCCCGTCCCCCCCAAACTGGGGGAAGCGGTCGACCATTGGAGTGACAGCGAACTTCACTGGATCATCAAGCATGGACTGCAATATGCCGGGATGCCCGGCTGGGCGGCTCCGCACCGGGATGATGAAATCTGGGCCCTGGTGGCCTTCCTTCGCGCCCTGCCCGAATTGACGGAGACTGAATTCCGGCGTCTTGCCGCCGGGAATGGATCTGTCACGCCCGTGACAGTGGAGCACCTCATCTCTGGGCGCGCCACGAATCTCACCATGACCACCTGCACGAAATGTCACGATACCGGCCTTGCGCCGCCGGTCAGTGACAAGATTCCGCGCCTGGCCGGACAGCCACACGCCTTTCTGCTTCGGGCGCTGAAGGAGTATCGCGCAGATACGCGTCAGAGCGGCATCATGGAACCAATCGCAGCGGAAATACCGGACGCCTTGCTCACCGACGTCGCAGCTTACTATGCAGACCTGGCCCCGATCCCACATTCCTCCTCTGCCTTTACGGGAAATCCTGAAAGAGGACGCGAAATCGCTCTCAACGGGGATCCGGACAATCGGGTTGCGGCCTGCCAAGCCTGCCATAACAGCGCGGCTAAGCCCGAGTATCCTCGTCTTGCGGGGCAGTCCGCCAGCTATATGACCGCCCGTTTGAAGCATTGGAAAACAGGTCACACAAACGAAACGCCGCTGGCCGCGCTTATGGCAAACGCCATGGGCAAGCTGTCCGATGAACAAATTGATGATGTCGTGGCATGGTATGCGAGCCGTCCCATAGGGGAAGAAGTGCCATGAGCGCGGGGCGTGGACTTGCGGGACTGGGCATGGCGCTGTTCCTCTCAGCCTGTCAGGGACAGCAATCTGCGCTGTCGGGCGGGGGAGCGGAATCCGACAGGACACTGGCCCTCACTGTGCTGCTTGGCGTTGGGGGCGCTATCATCTTCCTGCTCGTGTCGGGTGCGCTCCTGATCGCCCTACGCGGGCCGCGCCGTTGGCGCTCTTTCCTGTCCGCGCATACTCTGGTCGTTCACGGAGGGATAACCTTCCCGGCCGTGGTTTTGTCCCTGCTGATGATCTACAGCTTCGCGGTGCTCCGCGCGGGCCCCGTTCCGGAGAGCGGTCCGGATGAGCCGTCTCATGTGATCCGAGTGGAGGGATTGCAATGGTGGTGGCGTGTTACCTATCTGCAGCCGGATGGATCAGAGATTGAAGCTGCCAATGAAATCCGGATTCCCGTCGGTGAGCCCGTCCGTCTTGAGCTCATTTCGGCGGATGTAATTCACAGCCTGTGGATTCCTGCCTATGCTGGCAAGCTCGACATGATTCCCGGACACACGAACATGCTGACCCTGCTGGCCTCAGAGCCTGGCACGGTACGGGGCCAGTGCGCAGAATATTGTGGCGGAGCACACGCCCTGATGGCGCTGTCCGTAACGGCGATGCTGCCCCCCTCCTATGAGCGCTGGCTCGCTGGCCAGGCTGAACCGGCGCATGCAGAGGAAACAACCGGACAGCGCGCCTTCCAGTCGGCGGGCTGTGGCGGATGCCATACAATCCGCGGCAGTTCTGCCCGCGGCCGTGTGGGGCCTGATCTCACACATCTCGCCTCGCGGCCAAGCCTGGGAGCTGGAACGCTTGAAAATGATGCGGAAGGCCTGGCACGCTGGCTGGACGACCACCACCAAGTGAAGCCGGACAATCTCATGCCGGACTATGATTTTCTGACGGCCTCCGAGCAGGCGGAGATCGTGACCTATCTGTCGGAGCTGGAATGATGATGACGTTCAATGTCCGCAGGTCGGACACGTTCACGCGGCTGGCGCCGCAGCGACCAGACCCGATCCAGATGCGGGCGGCTTTGATCCTGTCCGGGTACGGAGGTACAGCATGAACGAGAAGGGCCGACAAACGATCAGTCCCGTCCCAAGACCGGCCGGAGAAGAGGCAGACTTGCTGCGCATCTGGGCGACGCCCAAGGGATGGCGCCTGCCCACGGCCGTGAACAATACTGTCATCGGTCTGCTCTATCTCGGAGCAGCATTCCTGTTTTTTGTCCTTGCCGGAATCCTGGCACTGATCATGCGAACACAGCTGGCCGTGCCGGGCAATGACTTCGTGAACCAGGATTTGTACAATCAGTTGTTCACAATGCACGGCACGACGATGATGTTTCTGTTCGCCGTGCCGGCGATGGAGGCGCTGGGCGTCCTGCTCCTGCCCCAGATGCTGGCCGCACGCGATCTGCCCTTTCCGCGCCTCTCGGCCTTTGCGGTCTGGGCGTATATTGTGGGCGGGTCAGTCTTCTTTCTGACCATCTTTTTCGATCTGGCCCCTCAGGGCGGCTGGTTCATGTACCCACCCCTGACGCTGACCGAATTTCAGCCCGGCGACAATGCGGATTTCTGGTTGCTGGGTATCGGATTTATCGAGATTTCCGCAATCGCCGGAGCGATCGAGATCATCGTTGGTGTCTTCCGGACCCGGCCCCCCGGCATGTCGCTCGACAAGCTTCCGATCTTCGGCTGGGCCATGCTGATATTTGCTGGCATGATCATGGTCGCATTTCCCGCCGTCATCCTGGCGACGATGCTGCTGGAGATAGAGCGGGCCTTTGACTGGCCGTTCTTCACGGCTGACCTTGGTGGGGATCCGCTTCTCTGGCAGCACCTTTTCTGGTTCTTCGGCCATCCGGAGGTGTACATCATTTTCCTGCCTGCGGCCGGACTCGTTTCGATGATCGTACCGACAATCGCGCGCAAGCCGTTAATCGGGTATAATCTGATCGTCGTGGCTATTGCTGCGACAGGGTTCTTCAGCTTCGGCCTGTGGGTCCACCACATGTTCACGACGGGCATTCCGGCCTTATCTCTCGCCTTCTTTTCGGCGGCGAGCATGGCCGTCGCCATTCCGTCGGGAATCCAGTTCTTCTCCTGGATCGCCACATTTGCCGCCTCGAACCGGAAAATACAATTCACAACCCCCTCCCTCTTCGTTCTCGGCATGCTGGCGATTTTCCTGATTGGGGGCCTGACAGGGGTCATGGTGGCTATGGTCCCGTTCAATTGGCAGGCTCATGACACGTATTTCATCGTCGCCCACATGCATTATGTCCTGGTTGGTGGCATGGTGTTTCCGCTCTTTGCAGGTTTCTATTACTGGGTGCCAATCCTTGCGAAACGCCAATTGTCGGAACGGCTCGGCAGATGGGCCTTCTGGCTCATGTTCATCGGGTTCAATGTTGCCTTCCTGCCCATGCATTTCACTGGCCTGCTCGGAATGCCGCGACGTGTGTGGACCTATTCCGAGGCCATGGGATGGGGGCCTCTGAATCTGCTTTCGACCCTTGGCGCTTTCACAATCGCAGCTGGCGTTTTTGTCTTCATCATAGATCTGACACGAAATTTTCGCGTCGGCGAAGGGGGAAAGGACAATCCCTTCGGGGCCGGCACGCTGGAATTTCTCCCCCAGGATGTCTATTCGACCCGTTCGATCCCGCATGTCTCAAGCCGCTACCCGCTCTGGGATGATCCGGATCTTCCGCGCGCCGTGGCAGCGGGAGAGCATTATCTGCCGAACGCACCGACCGGCGGTCGCGAAACTCTCATTACGTCGCCCATTCATGCCCGTCCGCAATATGTAATCCAGATGCCGGGTCCCAGCTGGTCGCACGTTCTGGCAGCCGTGTTCACGGCTGCCTTCTTTCTTCTGCTCACGGTCAAACTGGTTATGCCTGCGCTGGTCTGCGGCGTGCTCGCCATCCTGTCTTGTCTTGTCTGGGTCTGGGGCATCGATAAGGGACCGGACAAGGGCCCCGTAGACATTGGCGGCGGCCTGCACTTGCCGGTCTATGTAACGGGACCGATGGCACATGGCTGGTGGGCCATGATTGTTCTGATGGTCGTCGCCGGATCGTTGTTCTTTGCCTACCTGTTCTCCTACCTCTATCTCTGGACGGTCTCGCCTGACGCCTGGCACGCTGGACGCCCATTCCTGCCCGGTCCCCTCAGGCCATTTCTCTCTGCACTGTTTCTCATCATTTCAGCGGGCGTGATATGGAACGCCCGGCGCCGTCTCAAAGCGCCGGGTCGCCGCTCGCTAATGTCGGCGGGGCTCGTCTTGCTCGCAGCGCTGTTTGCCGTCGCCGGACTCGGACTGGAATTCCAGGGTCATTGGGCCCAGGGCCTTCGACCTCAAAGCTCAAGCTATGCAGCCATGGTCTATCTCGGCATCATTCTGTCAGCGCAGATCATGTTGGCTATCCTCATCATGTGTTTTTACTGCATCGCGCGAATCCTGGTTGGCAAGCTTGATCGCATACGCGTGGCGAGCCTCGAAAACACATCACTTCTTCTTTATTATCTCGTGGGTCAGGCCTTGCTGGGTCTGCTGTTGATCCATGGGTTTCCTCGCATCATGGGACCATTGGCATGAACGGAAGACCGCCTGCCAAGTTCTTGCTCTATGGCGCGCTGAGCCTCTCCGGCATTCTGGCATGGGCCGGACATTTCGGGCTGGCCTATGGCGTTCAGCATCTGGTCTGTCAGTCCGCGCTGATCCCCGCCAGTTTATGGCATGTGATCCTCGCTGCGGCGACAGGGCTTTTCGTCGCCTGCATCGCGTTTGTGTTCTGGAATATCCGGTCAAGAAATGTCTTTCGCGACCCTGATGGCGACGTGTCCCAATTCTATACCTATGTCACCCTCACCCTGCTTGCCGTGTCCCTGTTCGGGATACTGATGACCGCCATAGCAGGGTTCATGATTCCTGTGTGCGGCAGCTTGAGATGAATGATCCGTACACATTTCTGAAAATTCTTGGCTATGCAGCCCTCCCCGCTGCAGGCAATCTCCTGGGAATTCTCCTGGCGAGGCTGATTGCCCTGCCGCGATGGATTATCGGGGTCTTGCTCCACAGTTCAGCGGGTGTGGCGATGGGGTTGATCGCGCTCGAACTCATGCCTCGGATACAGGAAACCACCCCGCTCGTAGAACTTGTCTTTGCGATCTTTGCCGGCGCCGCCTTGTCACTGCTGCTCTTCTACGCCGCGCGCTACCTGGCGGGCCGCACAGGCGGGCGGGCCGGAACATGGATGGTGTTCGCCGCACTTGGCGCCGACCTGACAACGGACGGCCTTATGACAGGGGCGGGTTCTGCCGCGTCCCTGAAACTTGGCGCACTCCTGGCAGGGGCGCAGCTCGTGGCCAATATTCCAGGCGGATTTGCGGCCGGATCGAATTTGCGACGCACGGATCTGGGGGCCCGAAGTCTATGGGCTGCAGGGGGGACAGTCAGCCTTTGCGCATTTGTGAGCGCAGGTCTCGGGTATCTCATATTGCGCGATGCAGATGACCAGATGCGCGGCGCGAGCCTGGCACTCGTCACAGGCCTCCTGCTTGTGGCGACGCTGGAAGACCTTGTGCCGGAAGGTGATGCTCCCAAACCTCCCCGATGGGGCTCGACTCTTGCCATTGCCGTCGGGTTCTGCGCGTTGGCCGGAGTAACCGCCCTGTCCAGCCAGTAGCGACCGCCGGACCTCAATGCAGCCGCATTCCAGGATACAGAATGGTCAGTAAACCTTCATGAATTTCGGCCCGAGCGACAAAGTTTTCTTGTTGCAATTCCCGCAGAGACAAAATGATTGATTCTCCGGTCTGCAGCTGTAGAGCCAGCTTGCGACCCATCATCAAAGTCTGGGGTGCGGGGGAATCAAAATGCAGATCTCCCGCCAGTCTCAGCGTGCCATGGGTGGAATACATCTGTATCGAATATTCGGTTGGGAGTTTACGTCCCGCGTCCGTTTCAAGTATCCCGCTTCCAAAAAGGTTGGTCAGTAAGTGCATGTCATCCACATCTAGGCCGTTTTTCAACGTCACTCGCCGACCATATCATAAATCGGTCGGGCATGTACATCGCTCCTGGCTGGCGGCGATTATACTGGCATGGTCTGTAGGCACCAACTAGCCAACATTATTCCCTCTACTCGGGGCAAAGACCTGATTTTTTCCTAATCCCAGTGCAGTAGAAGGGGAGGCCCTGCATATTCAACGACCACACACTCATAAAATCGTAAAGATCAGAACCAGTACGGCAATGGCCAGCACAACAGATATCACGCCCCAGAATGATTGCGGCTTGTCGGGCGCATTATCCTCCTCTCCTGATGGGTCAGGCTTCGCCGACATTGCCCGTCGCTTTGGCGTTGGCCGTGTTCCAGCAGCTTCGTCATCCGTACCCAGCGGCGCTGCCGCGAGATCGGGATGGTCGGTCTTGTCGCCCATGCCACCGGAATCAATTCGGCTTCTGAGCTGATCCGCTGTCGGCGCTTTCTCATTCTTGTTCCCTGTCATGTTCTGTCTCCTGTCTTGTCTACAAGCAACGCAGACACTCCCGCTTGGTTCAACCGGCCCTTTCTTTGCCCAGCCCTATCCCCGGCCGATAGCTGCGAGGTCGATTGACAGATATAGTCAGAATACAAAAGGAACAGTGGCGGCAGTCACGAATACGACACTTGCGAGTTTCCTGCAGACTTTCGGAGCGGGCGGCCACGTCGTCATGATGGAAAAATTCGAGGCGGGCGAATGGCTTCGCCTTGCGGCGCATCACAAGGTGACGCACGCCATGCTGGTGCCGGTGATGATCGAGCGGCTCCTTCGTCATCCAGACTTCGACAAGACAGACCTTTCAAGCTTCCTCATGAAATTCTGCACCTCGGCTCCCTTCGCCGTCAATCTCAAGCGGGAAGTGCTGGAACGCTGGCCGGGCGGCCTCATGGAATTCTATGGGATGACCGAGGGCGGCGCTTCTTTCACCCTGAAAGCTCACGAACGCCCCGACAAGCTGCACACGGTTGGCCAGATCGCGCCGGACAGCGAAGTGCGCGTGCTCAATCACGACGGCAATCCGGCCGCGCCAGGCGAACCGGGGGAAATCATCACCACGGCGCCGGGGATCATGCTAGGCTACCACAACCGGCCTGAAGCCACTTCGGACGTAATCCTGACTGATGCGGACGGGAAAAGATGGATCTGTACCGGAGACATTGGGCAACTGGATGATGAAGGCTTCCTGACCATTCTCGATCGCAAGAAGGACATGATCATTTCCGGTGGGTTCAATATCTATCCGATTGACATCGAAAATGTTGCCCGGGAGCACCCGCAGGTGCGCGATGTGAGCGTAACTGGCGTCCCGAGCCAGAAATGGGGAGAAACACCTGTCGCCTTCGTTGTCGGTTCGCAGATCTCCCCGGGGGCGCTGAAGGAGTGGCTGAACGTCCGCGTTTCAAAAATGCAGCGGGTTCACGATATCGTCGTTGTCGACGAATTGCCCCGCAGCGCGATCGGCAAGATTTTGAAGCGGGAGCTGCGAGACATGTATGTCTCACAGGAAAGTGTTTCCCTTGATTCCAAAGTATAAGATCCGTGTAGGCAGTTGAGGATGCTCCATCTTCTGCAAATGCAAGTTCGAGTGAGACCATGTCAGTCTTGCTGTCGACGTCGGTCCAAGCCCCTGCCTCTTGGCCCCTGACCTGTGAAAGTCGCAAACATGTCCGGCTCTCTGCAGCATCCCGCACACAGCCGGACATTATTGCGCGCCACTTCGATCTCGAATTTCCGGCTAAATAAGACCCAGGACACTGTTTTTATGGTGCCGGCTGAGGGATTCGAACCCCCGCCCCTCTGATTACAAAGCGTTTCCAGGCTATGTTTCACGCCATTTCAATGCGCTACATTTATTCAATTTTTTCAATTCACTATGGACGAATTTCCCCTCATTCCGCAGCATGCTGTTGCGTCGAATTTCCTCGATTTTGGAACCCCACTGGAACCCCAAATCGGTGGAGAAGAGAGGAGGTTGAGTGAATGTCTCGCGTCAGAATTACTGATCGTACGCTGTCCAAACGACACGAGATTCCAGCTGATCAAAAACGGATTGAACTATGGGACAATATCCTCCCGGGATTTGGGGTTCGCGTCACCGGCCGAGGTGTGAAGAGCTATTTTCACCCGCCTGGGTCGTCAGAAGATCCGGGTGACCTTCGGCAAGTACCCTGCCCTTCCGCTTGCCGATGCGAGGGACAAGGTGCGTGAAGTCCTGGAAAGTGCTATGGGCGGCGTTGATCCGTGGCGTACGGCTTCAACCGCGCCGAAGACCTTTGAGGCGCTCATAGAGGAATTCGAACGCCGTCATCTGCCGAACCTGAAACCGAAGACGCGAATACAATACCGCAACGCATTGAATCACTTTGCCAAGCGTTTCAAAGGCCGGGATCCCGTCACGATCAACAAGCGCGAAGTGCGCGCCATGCTCGATGATATGGTCGATGATGGCACCCCCATTCATGCGAACCGAAATCTCGCCGTCGTCAGGAAGCTGTTCAATTGGGCCGTCGAGCGCAGCATCATGGATATGACTCCCTACTACGGACTGAAAGCCCCCTCCAAGGAGAAGCAGCGGACCCGCTTCCTGTCGATGTCCGAGATCAAATCGCTCTGGTCAGCACTCGACAGCGTTCACCCGACCCAGGCAGCCTTCGTGAAGACCCTACTCCTTACCGGACAACGCCGTGAGACCGTCGCAACCATGCGGCGATCAAATATCGAGAGCGGCGTCTGGACAATACCCAGAGAGAAGATGAAAGGCGACAGGACCCATTCGATCCCCCTTTCAAGCCAACTCCTGGAATTGATTGAAAGTCTTTCCCGCCAAGGAGACGAGGACATCGTCATCACGCATGACGGGCGCAGCACATTCTCGGGATACTCCAAATTGAAACATCGTCTCGATGAAGCTGCCCCGATGGACGAATGGCGCTACCACGATTTGCGCCGCACAGCCGGAACGCATATCGCTAGATTGGGTTTCCAGAGACTTGTTGTCTCAAAGATACTTGGGCACGTCGAAAGTGGCGTCACGCAGATTGACGAGTTGCATTCCTATGATGGAGAAAAGCGAACCGCACTTCAGGCTTGGGCCGATGAGGTCTTTGAGAGTTGCGAATCAAATCCGTTTACTGATTAATTTTCAACTCGCAGCCCACACGACAAGTCCATCACAGGCCCCGGCGGCCAGCAGCGCAAACACATCCGCGCTGTCGCCCATGATCTCGTGCACCCGCCCGCGCGCGAGTGCGAGCCCAGGCGCAAGGCATACATTGCCGCGCGCCCGGCCTCGGAGCATGCCGGTCTCCGTCCGCCGGTCCGTTTCGGAAAGCTGATGTCCACGCCTCAAGTTCTCTTTTTGTTCTTTATGCGTGACCAGAGTCAAGCCAGTCATCGGAGTCTGAAGCAGCGAGGCCATGATGAAACCTGTGGATCAGGTGTCAGAACAGGTCGCCTTGCGCCCTTTTCGGCGGCAATGCGCGCCGGGAGGCCTTGCGACCCGCCTCCGGCCGCATCTCCCAGGCCCCCTCATCCTCGAAGGGGCGCAGGCAGGCCCGCACCTCGTCCAGGCTGGCACCGGTGTCTCCCAGCCAGACGGGAATATCCGCCTCCTGGAGCACGGCTGGCATGTGCGGGTCCGGATCCCCCGTGACGAATTTGGAAATTCCCTTATTGGCCATCGTGGTGCACATGACGAATTCCGCCGGCCCCTCTTCGGGCGCCTAGTAGTATGACGGGGGATCACGATAGATCACGGCAATGGCGAGGCGGGATCGTAGAAGTATTTTCCTCACGTCGTCTACCTCCAGGCCCGTGCATGGAAGTCGCTTAGATCCGCGATATTACCCAATACTGCCATCAGGCTATTTCGTCATCCAATCCGACTCTGGATCATCTCGCGTCAAATGCATTTGGTAGTGAAATCTGTCCGCGCGGTAGTGGGCCGTCACGTCCTGAACCGAGCGCCCGTTCCGGTCCCGCATGATGCGATGAATACGAAGGATTGGTGCGCCTGTGTTCAGTCCGAGGGCTGATGCAACATCCGGGGCGGCGGACGCAGCCATGATTGTTTGGTCCGCAGAGACCGGAGAATGCCCAGACTTTTCCAGCAGCTCAAGGAGGTTCTGGGTAGCCAGGTCATGTTTGCTGAATTCAGCCGCTACGTCCTCGGGAACAAACGTGATCAAGTAGGAAAAGGGTTCTCCATCCAATCTCCGCAATCGGACAATTTGTTGGACCGAGTCACCGGGAACCAGGCCCAGGGACTCCGCAATACACGAATCTGCATTCATCATCTCGGACGACAGCAATTCGACTTCCGTCTCGAGGCCCATACGTTTGAGACCGTCGATCAAATTATCAAAACTGCCTTTTACGACGGCTGCGGTCGCATCATAGGCAACGATCGTTCCCTTTCCTCGATGCCGTCGAACGAGCCCTGCCAGTGCCAGCTCATCGAAGGCGCGCTTTACTGTGATACGGGATACGCCCAGACGCTCGATAAGCACCTGCTCTGCAGGAAGCCTGCTCTTTGAAGCGACTTCTCCAGAAAGAATACTTTTGCGGATCAACCCATATATTTGTTGATAGAGGGGGGTGTCAGACTCTTCGTTGAGCTGATCCGCCGAAATCTTGAGATCGACATCTACGAGCATAATTCTATGGTTCCGCGTTCTGGCTCAGACAGGGTCTTTGTTTTATATAGCCGTTGAACTGGCATTTGTCGTCTGAAAGCCATCAATCGGCGGAGTTACTTCTTGCAGGCGTGTAAGCATCCAAAGCTGTTATCATGCCTGGCCCGGCAACAGAAATAATGAACTGACTTGTGCTGCAGTGACTACCTCGAGTTCCGGCATTCCAACCAACCCGCTCAACAGATTTTTGAGTGACAATACTCTGAAGGGCTGTCCCACGATGTAGGGCGTGAGCGTAAAGCCGAAGCATTGCGCGCCAGCATCAGCATAGGCATCAAGATGAAACTGCGCGGCTTCCAGAATCTGCCTCGCCCAATCGTCGGCCTGTTGCCGTCGATCCAGCAACAATGTGAAATCCGACAACTCATTCATCAGTGGCAAGCTCGTTATCGAGCCATTTTCTGTCCTGAGGGCAAGCGGCCTTTGGTCAGGCTCCCAATCAAGACAGACTTCGAAACCTGCCTTCGCAAGCAGGTCGAGGGTTCTATAAGTTTGGTTTCTAGCCGGGCTCATCCAGGTTTTGGCATCCGGGAACTCAGCGCGACACCGGGCAATGAATTCCTCTTCCTGTTGGCATGAAAGCCCCTCATGGTGGATATGCGCAGTTGACACTCCGTGTGCCGCTATTTCGTGCCCAGCTTGCTCCACGGCTTTCAAAAGTGGCGAATAGCGATCGGCGACAGCGGCATTCACAGCAAACGTAGCCTTCAGACCAACATCTGCCAGAGCTTTGAGTATCCGATAGACACCCACTCGATTGCCATAGTCCCGCGTGGTATAGTGCCGAAGATCCGGGTAAGGCGTTTTCATTGAACCAGGGTGCGAGAAAGGCTTCGCAGGCGGATCCAGGGGAAAGAACTCAAGCGGCACGACAATAAAGGCTGCAGCCTTTTTCCCACTCTTCAGTTGCAATGGATCGCGTCGGTCCGCAGGTATCCAATCATGCCGATCATGATCCAGACCGTAGCTCCGCTCAGAATATTCAAGGTAGCTCTCAGGCAATTTCAAAACCGCTCCCTCCCTTAGTAACGCCGCGCGCCCGAATATCCATCAGGCTCTGGTCCCAGTATGTGTTCCGGAAATAGTCGGCGATTTCCTGTCCGGTAGTGATCCAGACGTCATCGGAATGGGATGCGATATATGCAAGAGCCTCCTCGAAGGGCCGGAGCCGGTGTGGTTGACTCACAAGATATGCATGAAGCGGGATACACATGACCGTACCACTCTCCTCCCCCTCTTCGAGGAGTTGATCAAAATGTCGTTTCAATATGTCGGTATATTGATCAGGAGTATACCCCATTACCGAATAGGTGATGACGTCGTTGACTTCGAGTGAGTACGGAAGAGATATCAGCTTCCCGCTCTTTGTTTTGACGGGCTGGGGCTGGTCGTCCTGAAAAAGATCGCACGTATACCAGAAGTCTTCTTCCGCTATCAGATCCATCGTCCGCTCCGTATGAGTCAGGGCAGGAGCAAGGTATCCACGTATACGTTGTCCAGTTGCCCGCTCCACGCTCTCGATAGAGTCACGGATAACCGCGCGCTCCTGGTCTTCCGTCATCTCATAAGAAAATCGCGTATTGTAAATTCCATGAGAGAAGAACTCCCAGTTTCTTTCCGCAACGGCCTCAATGATTTCAGGATGATGGTCGATCAACCCAATCGACAGGGAGATCGACCCCCGCATGCCGTATTTGTCGAGAAGCTCCATTAGCCGCCAATGGCCAATTGTGTTGCCCCAGCTTCTTTGTGAATAGCCTACAATGTCCGGATTGCCCCTTGGCCACGCCTGCCGTTTTGGGTTGGCTGGCGGCGCGTACTCATAATACTCGATATTGGGGGCAATCCAGAATGCCAGTTTTTTTCCCCCCGGCCAGACAAGTTTGGGCCTTCCCGCATATGGCCAGTAATCATAGAGGTTGGGATCTGATAGCATTAGCCGACGTACTCCTCTATCCAGTCGAATACTTGTCGAACCGACACAACGTCTGCATATTTTATCAACAGGTCTGTCAGGTTGGCGAAGTGGAAGCTTTCATGCTTGTCGGCCACGCATTCGATCGGAACAATTGTCCTGTATCCATGCGACAGCGAGTCCACTGCCGTGGCCCGAACACATCCGCTGGTCGATCCGCCGGTAACAACGACCGTATCAACGCGGTGCCATGTGAGGAAACTGGAAAGACGCGTCTCGAAAAAGGCGCTAGGCATTTTCTTCTCATAAATTGCATCGACCGAGCGATCGATCTCCAGTCTGTCATCAAACTCAGAGCGAACACTGTTTGCCTTGATATTCTGGAGACTGTTTTCGGTGTTCGTGCGCGTTCCCCATACGCCCGCATCCGCCGCATTGTCCATATAGTAGACATGAGTCCACACAACTGGTAGCCCCTTTCGGCGAGCTGCACCTGAAAGAGCGTTTATGTGCGTGATCTGATCCGGGTCTGTAATATAGCCTGATTGCGGAAACAGGTCGGGCCGGGTGTAAGCCTTCTGCGGGTCGACGTTTACAATTGCGATCTTCTCTCCAAATCCGAAACGGGCTCGCTTGGGGTTTGACCGAACTTGTTCGAAAATCTCTCTCGCCGTTAGGTCGGACCGCTCCATCGTTGGGTGATTGCCTGTTTCGCTCATACTATTGCCCCTCTCGACATCCACATTCTAAATGTTATATCTTTTGAGCGATGTCCAGTCCATAGCGGCGGACTTTCGCACACGGGTTCATAATGGAGGCGCTGGGTTGACTGTGATGCGCAATATCTGACATTAATTACGCACTTTACAAATGTTATATCTTTTTATACGGATAATTCAAGTCGAGAGCGAAGCAGAGGGGCGCCAGCACCTGTCTTACCGTCGACCTTGTCGACTGATCCCGTCAGAAACCCGGTAGCACAAAAATAGCGAGACAGAATTGAGCTCGAAACCGCAAACACTCTTTGACAAGCTTTGGGCATCGCACAGAATTGGAAGCGCTGGAGATGGGGCTGACCTCATCGCGATTGACCGCATTCTCTTGCACGAACGCACCGGTGGTGTAGCCCTGAAAATGCTCGCGGAGACGGGACATGCCGTCCACGCACCGTCCCGCGTCTTTGCAATTATGGATCACATTGTCTCGTATCGTTCAGATCGGGCGGCTGACGATGCACGCTCGCCCGGTGGAGAAGTATTCATCCGCGAAACCCGCAATATGGCCCAGTACGCTGGCATCCACCTCATAGACAGCAATGACTCTCGCCAAGGCATTGTTCATGTCATTGCTCCAGAACTTGGCATCGCCATACCTGGCGCGTCACTTGTCTGCCCGGATAGTCATACTTGCAGCCTGGGTGCACTTGGCGCGCTGGCTTGGGGTATAGGATCAAGCGAAGCTGAACATGCGATGGCGACGGGAGCCCTTCGCGTGAACCAGCCGCCCCAGATGAGAATTACCATTCATGGCGAACTGCCGGAGGGAACGGGAGCCAAAGACCTCGCCTTGCACATCATAGCGCGACATGGAGCATCGGGAGGAAAGCGTTGCGCCGTCGAGTTCGCCGGAAGTGCCGTTGAGAACCTGTCCGTCGAAGAACGACTGACGCTGTGTAACCTGGCTGTCGAATTTTCCGCATTTACGGCGATTATCCGGCCGGATGACAAAGTATTTGAATATGTCAAAGGCCGGCCTTTCTCACCGGCGCAAGAACACTCGCACCGCGCCGCAAAGCAGTGGATGGCACTTGAAACCGACGAACACGCCGAATTTGACTATGAACTTTCGATTGATGCCAGCAAGGTGAACCCACTCGTAAGCTGGGGAACCAGCCCGGCGCAGTCCTCTGCGATCAACACCCCTATTCCGCAGAAAGCAGATTCGCGCGCCCTCGCCTATATGGGGCTTGAACCTGGTGTCCACTTGGCTGGACTAAGGATTGATGGCGCTTTCATTGGTTCGTGCACCAACGGGCGATTGTCTGATCTAAGATCGGCCGCTAAAATTCTTGCTGGGCGCAAAGTGGCCAGTCACGTACAGGCCATATGCGTGCCCGGATCCCAGCTAGTTAAGCGACAGGCAGAAGCTGAGGGATTGGACATCATATTCAAGTCTGCCGGATTTGAATGGGGCGCTCCAGGGTGCGCAATGTGCTTCTATGCCGGTGGCGTGACCTTCCCCCCCGAAGCCAGGGTGATCTCTTCTACCAATCGGAACTTCGAAGGACGACAGGGGCCCTGTGTTCGAACCCATCTCGCGAGTCCGGCAACCGTCGCAGCATCTGCTGTTGCGGGTATGATCTCACAATCTGGATCCGTCATGGCGGAAATTGACGCATGAAACGAGCTTCCTTTATACGCCATTCAGGAAAGTTCGCTATCCTGCCAGTCGATAATATTGACACAGATCAGATCATCCCCTCGAGGGAGATGAAAACCGTCGGGCGCACAGGTCTGGCAGACGGATTGTTTGCAGGCTGGCGATACTTGTCTGCAGATGACCGGACCCCGAACCCTGACTTCGTCCTGAATGATCCAGAGCGCTCAGGTACGACTATTCTTGTATCGGGAGAAAACTTTGGGTGCGGATCCTCAAGAGAACATGCTGTCTGGGCACTTTTCGAGTATGGCATTCGGGTCATCATTGCACGCTCCTTCGGAGATATATTTTTCAATAATTGTTTGCGAAACGGAATACTGCCCATTCGGTTGAATTCCGAAGACATCGATAAAATCATGGCCTTGGATCGGGATACCACACTCGCGATTGACCTTCCCGAACAGACTCTACGTTGCGACAATTCAGCGATGCCATTCGACATCAGCGCCTACGGAAAACGGTTGCTGGTAGAAGGCCTGGACCCAATTGAGCTGACGCTAAGGAGTTTCGAGCAGATCAGGCACTTTCACAGGGAAGACGAAACACTCAGGCCCTGGATTTACAGCTCTGCGCATTGAGACCGCGGACGCATCATTTCCTAAGACTTAGAAAGCACCTCCATGAACTCAGCGCAGGTATTAATTAGCGAGGTCGGCCCTCGTGACGGACTTCAAAACTGTAAGAGTATTATGCCTACCCAGTCCAAAAAGGACTGGATCAGCGCCCTGGCGGCAACAGGGATTCGGGAAATTGAGGTCGGCTCCTTTGTTTCCCCAAGACTGTTGCCTCAAATGCAGGATACGGCTGAAATAGTCCAACATGCTCGAACCCTGCCAGATCTCGAAGTCGCTGTCTTGGTACCAAACCTGAAGGGTGCTGAACTCGCAATCGCTGCTGGCGCTGATAAAATCACTCTGCCACTTTCCGTGAGCGAAACCCATTCCATTCGCAACATTCGGAGAACCCACGCCCAGGTCATCGCTGAAGCTGAAGAGATTTCCAAGCTGATTAAGCGCCTTCCAAAAAGCCGACGGCCGCATTTCGAAGGGTCTCTTTCCACCGCGTTCGGATGTACATTGGAAGGGCGAATTTCTCAGGACACAATTTTGACCTGCGCCGAGAAACTGATGCAAGCCGGCTGCGACGAAGTCGGCCTTTCAGACACGACGGGTTATGCCGATCCACGAGCCGTAAAACATATGATCAGAGCGGTAAAAAAAGTGGTCGGAATTGACAATCTGACCGGTGTTCACCTGCACAATACTCGTGGGCTTGGTCTTGCAAATGCACTCGCGGCATTTGAGGAAGGCATTACGACATTTGACGCGTCTCTTGGAGGCCTCGGAGGCTGTCCAACGGCGCCCGGAGCCAGCGGAAACATCGTGACCGAAGACCTGGTTTTCATGTTTGAATCCATGGGCGTCACGACCGGCATCGATATTTCCAAACTTGTTTCAACGCGCGACATTTTACACTCAGTTCTGCCAGAAGAAGAACTCTTCGGATTTGTTCCTGGGGCAGGATTACCTCTCGGTTATGTGTCGGCAAGTGCAAGCCCGAAGGTTTGATACCTGCCTGTCATGACGAACTATCCTGCTCTAATTACGCTCGTCACATATTCGGCAATCCTGGTCGCTATAGGTCTTTCTTTTGCGCGAAGGGCGACGTCTGAAGACTCCTTCCTCGTGGGAGAGCGAAAACTGGGTCCTCTGATCGTTGGATTGGCATATGCAGCCTCCAGTTCCAGCGCGTGGGTACTTTTGGGGTTCTCAGGATTTGTTTATTCAGTCGGCCTGTCCGCGCTCTGGATGGTTCCAGGTATATTGGCTGGATACGCTGCGGTCTGGTTGTGGGCCGGCCGGATTCTGCAGTCAGATAGTCACAAGCTGGGGCTTGTTACGTTCTCCGACTTCCTGACCATTGATTGTAGCCCCGGCACATCAAGACTCATCCGCGTTGCCGCGTCGCTCATGATCGCGTTTTGCTTTTCATACTATGTCGCCTCACAATTCCAGGGGGCAGGAAAGGCGTTTGATGATCTGTTCTCGACCGGAATGGTGGCGGGCGTCTTGCTCGGAGCCGCGATCATACTTGTCTACGTGCTGTTGGGTGGTTTCCTCGCAATATCGGTGGTCGACACGTTGCAGGGTATTCTGATTGGCTGCGTAGCCATCGTGTTGCCGGTATTGGCATTCTTCGAGGCTGGCGGCTTCAGCGGAATTGGCCAGGTCTTTAATACAGCACCTGCGTCCTATTCTGATATATTTGGCAACAGAACAGGATGGATTGCAGGCGGCTTTGCACTGGGCATGACCGCAACGGGCTTTGGCGCCCTCGGTCAACCACACCTGGTTACATGGATCATGGCTGCGCGTGACACCCGGTCAAGGGTCGTCGGGGCCGGCGTGGCTATCGGTTGGGCCGCGATCGTCTATGGCGGAATGGCGATCCTCGGCTTGTGCGCCAGAACTCTTCTCGACCCGCAAGTCGCTCCAGAATCCATTTTCTTCCGTCTTACCGCAGAGCTTCTTCCTGGAATGCTTTCAGGCATTGTGGCGGCGGCCACCCTCTCGGCCATTATGTCCACAGTGGACAGCCAGCTCCTCGTGGCTGGGGCCGCAATCAGTCATGATCTGGGCATTGCACGAAAGTTCCGAGGTCGGGACATATTCGTTACACGCCTGTCCATTCTATCCGTCTGTGCTGCGGCAGTTATAATTACCCTCACGCTCCCCTCTACAATTTTCGAACGCACTCTGTTCGCCTGGACAGCACTAGGAGCGAGCTTCGGACCAACACTTGTGGCGCGAGTCCTCAGACATCGCTCCTCGGGCACAACGATCCTCTTCTCGATGTTGATCGGCTTTGCACTTTCAGTATCCTATGAATGGCTATTGCCCTCTGGCCCCGGATCGGTCTGGGCAAGGATCGCGCCATGGGCCGGCGCGTTCGTCCCTCACCTGGTATCGCGCCTCTTCAAAGGCGCAAGCACGGCTCCATAGTCAACCCCCGGTTCAGTCGCATCTTCATGATCTGAATGCCCCTCTTGGCAAGATGTTCGTCAGCCGCCAAAACGTAAAGGGCCGGGCATTTAGCAATGCCCGGCCCTTCATATGATCCTGCCTGATGAGACTCTTAGAAGTCGTAGGACAGCTGGATCCCGAATTGACGGGACTTCGCAAGCGGCATCAGGAATGCGCGCTCCGTCGATGTTGTACCCGGTACGTTATCGAGCGCCGGATTTCCGTTTGGACCTGTGTTAAGGTTGACCAGGTCCGCATAGCGAACCAGGGTAGACGGCGTGCGATCATCGAAGACATTGTCGAGGAACATGGTGAAGGTCACACCATTATCCATGCGCACGCCCGTCTTGAGATTAAACAAGCTCCGATCACCAGTATGGGCCAGATTGTGAACCTGAGCATACTTCTTGCTGGTATAGGAATAGTCCGGGCGCACAAACCACTCGCCACCTCGCAAAAGCGGATACGTGAACTCGGAAGACACGACTAGATGGTGCTTCGGAGCGTTCGGAATCTGATTTCCGGCAACTTGCCCACCCTGAATTCCATCCGAATTGACACAATCAAACCCTGTGAGTTCCGAGCCTTGGGTCGGGTCACAGAAATCCGTTATTTGGGCGTCCGCGTAGGCATAGCCAAGACTGAAGACAAGATGGTCTGTCGCCAACCAGTGCGTGTCGATCTCCACACCCTTGACTTCAGTCTCACCCGCATTGGTCACGACAGATTGCGGGACACCATTCACGAATACCGAGTCCGACAGCTGCTGATTGGTCCAGTCGATATAATAGACCGCGCCGTTCAGCTGCAGACGTCCGTCCATCAACGTAGTCTTGGCACCAATCTCGTAGTTCCAGGATTCCTCTTCGTCGGCATACCGTATATTCTCCGGGAGGCTGGACGCCGTGTTGATATATCCAGGCTTGTTGCCTTTCGCGATCACACCGTAGACCATGACGTCTTCACTGGCATCATAGTTCAGGGTGAACCGGGGCGTGACGCTGTCAAAAGTCGTCTCATACATAGTGCCGGTTGTGTAGTCGACACCGATCGTGTCTTCCTGATATCGAACTTCGGCCCGAGCCGTCAGTCGATCCGTCAGATCATATTCCGCAGCACCAAAGATCGCCCAGTTTTCGGTATAGGCGTTACCGTAGTCCGTCAGCGTTGCAGTCGATTCGGGACGCCGGCGCTCGGCTTCCTTCTCGCGGTCGTAGTAGAACAAACCCACAGTACCGCGTAGTGATTTCTCGACAGGCGTATCCAGTCGCAGTTCACTGGACCATTCTTCCTGATCTGTGGTCTCGACCCGGGTAAAGATCCCTCCATAGAGATTGATTAGGTCGCCGAGATAAGTACCGTCATGTCCGAAAACCGACTCTGATTTTGTAAGACCGGAGTTGGACGTCAGCACATATCCGGATCCGCCGATATCCCATTCAACCTTGCCCACAACTCGCGAGATCTGCCGATCCAGACCGACCTCACTTCCCAAACCGTCTGTATTGAGTGTAACCTCGTCGAACTCGACAACTTCACCACAATAATACTGGCGGGCCTGATCCAGAAAACAATTATTGTACAAACGGCTCTGCGAGATCTGGGCAGGTATGCCGTCATCGTCTTCATTATACCCTCCACTCAGCAGCATGGTGACGTTTTCGGAAGGGTGGAACTCCAGAGACCCGTTGAGCCCCCAGGAACTCTCGTCACCAATTGTCTGGCCGGTTAGAGTGTTCTTGTACTCGCCTCCATATTCATACTTCCGCGCATTCAGGAAATAGAACAATTTGTCCTCGACCAGCGGGCCGCTGCTCGACAGATTGATTTCGTATTCGTCATCCTGGGCGAGACGTGCCGTGACGTTATGCTCATAATCATTCGTGCCTCGCTTTGTGATGACATTGACAGCGCCCGCAAAAGTCGAGCGACCAAACAGTGCCGCTTGTGGGCCTTTTACGACTTCGACACGCTCGACCGAAGCAAACGGATAGGACAGGAACGATCCCGAGAAAGGAATTCCGTCGACAAACACAGCTGCATTGGTCTCGCCCAGAATATTCGCCTGTCCCCGAATGACGGGTCGCGATGTATCGCCTTCAGCCCCCCGACGTCCGCCGAACTTCTCCATGGTGAATCCAGGCGTGAAGTTGGACAACTCGCTGATATCTTTCACACCCATTTCGACGATCGCTTCGGAATCCAGGACGCTAATTGAAAGCGGCGCATCCTGAAGCGATTCCTCACGCTTTCGCGCGCTGATTATGATCGTGTTCAGCTTCATGGCAGAGTCGGATTCCGCCTGTTCCCCTGGGGGAAGCGCTTCAGCCTCCTGGGCAATGGCACCCGACAACGCCGGCAGTCCCAAAACGAGTTGAGACGTGGTTGCGAGCGCTGCAATTCGTATTGCGGTAATCTTGGTCATGAGTATTCCCCTTCCGTGAAGATTGGCATTTCTAGGACTGTTTCCCTTAGTCCATTTAATCTGTATAAAGCCTGCTTCACCATGCGGATGTTTGTATTGAACAGCGAGCCCCCTCCGCTTGAAGGCAAAGCTGATCCTGCCACCAGATGACAAGGTCCCCGGCGTTGACAGAATTGCAAAAAGTGTAGTGTCGACGTAATCGTCCGTGAGTTTGCTAACTACTTTTCATGGGGCCTCCCCCGTTCTGCCTCGGGATCGCGGACCTCATACTGCTCGACAAGTGCCTTGATGGGGGCGAGCACATTTTCGCTCAAGCGCGCCGCCAGGCAGTGCTTCTGGCTTTCCGCATGGGCGTCCGGTTCGAAGTGATCGACCTCTTCAAGATCGATTTGGCCTCTCTGGCTCAATACTCGCTCAAGCGTATCCAGTCGGTCCTGAGTGATGGCCAACTCTTCAGCCAAGGCCAGGCACGTTCGGTAAAGCATGTCCACGCCGGGCGTCTCAAAGAAACTGACGCCATTGTCTTCATGTTTTGATATCGGCGGCGGTATCCTGCTCATGACATTTCATCCGACACAGTCTTTTCAGCTGCAGCCAACAGCCAGCTCATCGTCTCGTCGAGCAATGGAAATGGCTTGCAATCAATATTGGCCTGATCAAAGCCCGCCGCTTCCAGTCCAGCCTGACAATCGGTTCCCGCATAGTCCGACCAATGCAATTCCCCATTATACCATTCATCGAACATGATATCAGCTTGCCGAACGGGTGACATCTCAGCGAACTTCAATGGAAGATCCTGGTGAATACACACACCGCCCCTGCGGAGAAGACGGAAGGACTCGTTGAACATCGCTTGCTGTGTAAAGGACGCCATTTCATGCATCGCGTTGTGCGACACGACCAAATCGAAAGATTCATCCGGAAAATCGATTTGCTCGGCATTCATCTCATGAAAGTGAACGGGCACCCCAATTGACTGAGCGCGCGCATGTGCATAACGCAACAGGCCCTTGCCGATATCGATTGCGTGAACCTCCGCTTCAGGAAACGCTATCGCATAGGGCACCGACGATGCCCCGGCAGAACAGCCAATATCGAGGATGCGGCGAGGCTGAAAATCCGGCTTCCACCCCTTCAAAAAGCGGATGATGCACTCGGCCTTGCTTTCCTTCGTACCGACTCCCTGCCCCCGCGAATAGAGGGCGCCTCCCTCTTCATAGAGAGCGCCGGCGACCACGTCCTGGTCTCCATCATCTCTTAGATATCCACCAGGCTGGAGGTGGACACGGGCCGTCGTCCATTCTTCAGGCAGTGACACGTCGTCTCTCAGATTGAGGCTACCCCCAACATCGCGCTTGCCGGCATCTTCCAACAGGCCTTTCAATCTTGGCAATTCGACGTCAATTGCATCGCCGATCGTATTCCACATCATCTCCTGACCGGCACGCTTCACGAGACAGACGGCGCGATACGCGTCTTCCGAGTAGAGTTTGGACACGGCCTGCTGAAAATTTCCCTCTGCATCATTCCCGGGGGCAGAAAAGCGGGTGTCCACACTCTCGACAAGCTGACGACGTAATTGCTCGCCATTTCTCTTCAGGGCCAGAACAAATCGCTGCCGCGCTCTGATCCGAGAAGATGGAGAGGTCAACATTTCATGCTGTGTATTCCGAGCCATCAGGCACTCCCATACATTACGAGGTTTCTGGGTCTGATCATGATGCGCCCGCTTGCCGGGCATTGGCTTCGACTTCGTCTTCGCTCAAATTGTACTGTGTCAGCAGGAGGATGCTGAGCAACAACATCAGGGCCGGGAGGATCGACTGACAGATATAGACGGCCAAGATAGCGCTCTCTGGCTGCGCGACAGATCCACTCGTGGATGAAACATATCCCATCGCCCCAAGAAATATCCCGGTCAGCGCCCCGCCTACCGCAAAGGCTGTTTTCTCCGCTGTCGTAAAAATACCGGAAAAAATACCCTCTCGGCGTAGTCCTGATCGCTTGGCATCATGGGCAATCGCATCTGGAAGCATGGACTGCCCGAACAGCAGTGAGCCAGCCGTCGCGATACCGTGCAGTAGCTTGCGCAGCATGGTGACAGCCATCGGCTCGGCAGGCGTTGCGAACCACCAGCTCAGAATGATACAGGCCGCCAAGGCAGAGGCGATCATGTAAAGCGTACGCTTGTCCCGGAGCTTTCGTGCAGCCGCATACCAGATCGGCGTTCCAATGAGCATGCCAATCGCATTCGCCAAGCCGAGCATACCCACCGCAACATATCCCTTCTCAAGGACGTAGACGACGAAGTAGATAAAAGCAGCTTGCGTAATCGCGAGGGAAGCCAGGTGCATGAATTTCACGCCAACCAGCACCAGAAATGGCTTGTTGGACAAAATCAGCTTGAATTGGTCTTTTCTACTGAGCGACGACGACTCGACCTTCTGGGTCGCACGCGCATTGCGTGTCATCAGAAAGCAGAGAACGCTCGCGGAAAAAATTACGGCTCCGAATACGACGGACAGAGCCGCGTGTCCCTCTTTCCCTCCGCCAAAAATCGGGATGAGGGTCGGCGCGACAGACAGGCCAATTAAGCTGCCGATGCCAATCGCGTAAACCCGGAAGGAAATCAGGCGCGCCCGCTCCAAATACCCATTCGTCATTTCAACCGGCATCGAGAGATACGGAACATTAAAGACCGTGTAGCCTGTGGAATACAGGATCATGCCAAATGCCAGTATCCACGCAGCATTGGTAGCAGTATCAATACTCGGTGTATTGAATATACAAATGAAGGCGATAGCCGAAATTGCTCCGCCCAGAAGCAAATAGGGCCTGCGTCGACCAAATCTCGATTTTGTTCGGTCAGACAACCAGCCCATGGTCGGGTCCGTCACGGCATCGTAGATCTTCGAAACGAAATAGATCAAACCAAAGGTGCTGGCGGCTATCCCCAGATAATCTGTTGCAAACCTGGCGAGCAGGAGATTCACCGAATTGAACATGACGGACATGCCCAAAGTTCCAATACCCCATCCCATGCAAAGCCAAAGCGGCAACTTGCCAAGTGCGCTGTCCGACAGTTCTGCGGAGCCCGTTCCGGCTGGATTTGTTTCTGCATTAACAGACATCAGGCCTCTCCCAGTCCAAGCTTTCTCAATGGAACATCGCCAGTCAGAAACGCTGTTGTCTTGACCTCGCTGTAGAAGGCTTCGCACGCCGCGCCACTTTCCCGGCCGACACCCGACTCTTTGTACCCCCCAAATGGCGCCCTCAACTCCCGAATTATCGGGGAGTTGATGCACAGCACTCCTGATTTCACAGTCTCATGGGCTGCCATCGCGGTTGCGTAGCTACTGGTCCAAACATATCCTAACAGCCCGAACTTGCTGTCATTGGCGATATCCCATGCCTCCTGGGGTGTCTTGAATAGCTGAAATGCCGCAAACGGACCGAAGATTTCTTCCTGACAAACGACCGCACTGTTGTCTGGCGCGAGCACGGCGGTCGGCTCGTAGTAAAAACCCTTGTCGAATCCCGAGCACCGCTTTCCGCCCACCAGCAATTTGCAGCCATCCGCCTCCAGCGTGTCCACGAAACTGTGCACGCGTTCAAAATGCTGCTTCGTCGCCAAGGGACCGACTTCCGTTTCGGGCAGGAGCGGGTCTCCGATTTTCAGATTCCTGGTTCGCTGGATAAACGCATCCATGAATTTTTCAGCAATTCCCTCCTGGAGGAGAATTCGGGAACCAGCCAGACATTGCTGCCCATTATTGCTGAAGATACTGATCAAGGCCCCGTCAAGCGCGCGGTCAAAGTCAGCATCATCAAAGATAATATTCGCTGATTTTCCACCGAGTTCCAAAGTCACTGGCGTCAAATTCTTTCCGGCGGCAGACATGATTGCACGCCCTGTTGTTGTACCGCCCGTGAACGACAATACGTCGATATCCGGGTGCGACGCCAATGCGGCCCCAGTGACCGCGCCCGATCCATTGACCAAATTGACCACACCGTCCGGCACACCAGAATCCCGAATAAGCTCCACCATCCGCACGGCGGTTAACGGAGAAATCTCCGAAGGTTTGACAACGCAGCTATTGCCGAACGCCAAAGCCGCAGCAATCTTCATTGACGTAAGGGCGATTGGTGCGTTCCACGGTCCGATCAGGGCCGCAACCCCCACCGGCTCTCTTGTTACAACGGAAAGATAATTCTCCAGCTGAGTATACGCATCGCTCCGGCTCTGAGAGATATACTCTGCGAAGAAACGAAAATTGTAAGCTGCGCGGGGAACATGCCGCCCGCGACACTGACTCAATGGTGATCCAATATTCATTGATTCGAGCCAGGCCAGTTCGTCGGCATGCTCGTCTATCAAATCCGCAATTCGAAATAGAACCTTTTGGCGATCCTCAAGCCCGAGCTTTGACCAAACGCCCTGTTCGAAGGTTAGACGAGCGGCGCGAACCGCCTCATCAACAAGACCTGTGTCAGCCTCGGCAATTTCGGTCAGGACCTGCTCGTCAACCGGATTGATTACGGGCAATCGAACGCTCGATATCACCCATTGCCCATTCACAAAGTTCCTGCACACCTCGGGAATTGCAAATTCGGGTTTTGCTCGCGCAAGCATAAAGCGTCTCCTGCCGCAGGTGATGGAATCTCTCCTTATCACCCAATTTCAATGCAAGCCGAGTTTCCCCGGCAGACGACTTCCATCCAAACAAACACATGTTGGAAACATCAATCGACTATAAAGATATATCTTATTTGAACTTGATCTAAAGTAAAGACAAGTTCGGTCGGACTTGTCACTTTTTTCAAGGTGTCCGGCTTTCCGATTGATTGTTTGGCGAAGAAGCCAGTCTGTGCTTAAACACCGTTCAGGGAGCTATCAAATTGAGCAAACAGACTGGCAATACTGGCGGCGTATTCTCTACGCCAGATTCGCAAAGAGGGGGCGTGCCCGCTTACTACAAGCTGTATGTCTTGCTGGCACAGAAGATCCGCGACGGTGAGTTACAACCAGGTCAGGCGCTTCAATCGGAAAACAATATGACGGCTGAATATGGTGTGTCCCGCATCACAGTACGGAAGGCCTTGGATGTGCTGGAGCAAGAGGGCCTTATCGTTCGCCGCCGCGGCGCACGGACATGCGTGGCTGTACTTGAGAATGACGTACCCGAACCAATCGTTGAAGGCCCTGTAGACAACCTGCTCACTCGCGGCTTGGCAGCCAAGGCACTAAACATCGAAGCAGGCTGGAAGCTGGCCACTCCCGATGCCCGATCTGCATTGCGTCTGCAGAATTCAGAAAAGTGCTTCTCCGTCACGCGCCTACGATCTCATGCGGACACCCCATTTTCCTACAGCCGGATTTATGTTGCGCCTGACGCTGCCCAGACCTTGAATCAAGACGATCTCGGGAGCGAGCCCATTCTCGTCCAGATTGAGAAAACGGGTTTGTTCGCGTCTTCAGCGGACCAGACCTTAAGTGCCAGGCTTGCTCAAGATCCAGCCGCCTCTGCCCTGAGAGTCCCAGTAGGGTCAGCCTTGATCGAACTACGGCGCATCGTGTTTGATAAGATGGAAAAGCCATTCCTGTTTCAAGTCAGTCTCTATCGGCCTGACAAATATGAATACAATATGCGCCTGTCGCGCGACAGCGCGACGGCCCGCCCGCAATGGCGCCACACCTAGCTGGCTAGTGCGCTGGATCGTGCTTCTGACAAGCGCACGTCCCAACCTTGGATGTAGGGCGGATCATCAGCCTCTAGAAGCTCTGTCTTTCCAGCGATCTGCAGAAGCCGCCAGGCCAAACAGAGGTTCGACGAGATGATGGGCACATTGAGCTTTACATCATGTATCGCGGATAGCGTGGGCATGCCTGTCCCACTTATCAGCACAGCATCCACACCCTTCATCATGCTATCCTGCAACAATGGCAGAGCATCAGCACTGGAAAGCTCGTAAATCGTTTCAGTGTTGGATGTCCGGGTTTGAACGCGCCGCACATTCGTTACGTGGAACCCTGAAGCGGTCCAATATGCATGTGCGGCATCTGACAGCCAATCCGGATAAGGAGAGACAAGAACAATCCGCTCGGCTCCCAGGGCTTGTAAAGCGGCCCGGATCGCCGAAGCGGCCATCACAACAGGATAGCCGAACCGGTCAGACAGCTTTTCTTCTATCGCCTGTTCTGCGTCCGCACCAACAAGATACGAGGAGCCGGTACAAGCAAATCCGAAACTGGTCAGCCTCATCCCACCATAGCCAAGCAGCGTATTGTCGAGATTCTGAATATAGCTCATCAACCTCTGCTTCGGATCCGCGGCGTCGCAAATCAGGCGACTCGCCTGTAGTGAAACAGTTCTTGGAAACAGAATTGAAAACTCGGCTTCAACCGTCGGGTTTGCCTGGGGCGTCGCCACTCCCAGCCGTCCATTGTTGCCATAGTCATATCTCGGATCGGGAAAAAAATTCATTTGATGCCCTGGGACCTCCGCCATCCGGTTATCATTGAAGAATTCATCAGAAACGCCTTGCACTCTTCCTTATCGGCGATGATTGCCTGGAGCCTATCGAAAGCTTCCTGACGCTTGCCGGGGTCGCGCTCCTGCATCCTTTTACGGTTTCCATCGGCCTGTTTCAGGATTTGTTCGTGAGCTACCGGTCTACGTTGGCGCGTATACTGATCAAGGAGACTTTCACTTGCACCACACGCCATTTGCCGGAACTTGTCTGTCAGGATGTAGGCGTCATGCAACCCGCCATTCATACCCATTCCGCCGCTTGGGCTGTTCAGGTGCGCAGCATCGCCAACAAGTACAAGGCGACCCTTTCGGTAATCATTCACAATGCGCATATGCAGGCGATATGGGCGAACCTCCAATACGCTATGCGGTTCATCTATAGGAACAATTTGCTGAAGCTTTCTTTCAATCGAAGACAGGCGCGTCGCTTCCTCAATTGTCTCTCCTTCGTCTGGGTACAGGCTGCATCGCCAAAGATCTGGTAGGCGGAGCAAGGTGAATGTACCGCCCGGCTTCCAGACGTAATTTATACCAGACAGATTGTCCAAGTGCTCCTCAAACTGGAAATGTGTTGTCGCCAGTATGGTAGTCTCAGGATAGGTTACACCTTCGAATTGAAGACCCATCGTTTTCCGGACGATGCTTCGCGCACCGTCGGCCCCGATGACATATCGGGCCGCAACCACACTCTCTCCCCCGGCCGATTCCACTGTCATGTTCACGCCATCGTCATGCTCGGACACGGATTTAACCGTATGACCCAAAAGCACCTGAACATTCTTCCGGGCACGCAATTCATCGTAGAGAAAGCGGCACAATTTGGATTGCTCGCACTGCAATCGATACGGATGCCGCGTCTCCCTTTCGAGAATGGACAGATCAAATTCTGCCCTTTCTCCCGTAGAGTGCATTCTAATCTGCCAGGTCGGACAGATACGCCCCGCCTCAAGCAGCTTGGCGGTGATTCCGTACTCCTCCATCATATCCAGGGTGGGGGGATGAAAAGTTGATGCGCGCAGGTCGTCCTGCAGCTCTGCCTCAGCCTCCAACACGACACAATCAATGCCAAATTCCGATAATCTCAACGCAGTAAAAAGCCCCACCGGCCCGGCGCCAACAATGACAATATTGTGTTCAGGAACACTCATACACAGCTCAATCTATCAGGTTTAAAGGATATGGTTCGATGGAAACCAGGCTGGGGGAGCGACACGCTCACTCACATTGAATAAGGTTTTGCGCTGACAATTCCGTAATCTCCTGGTCGGGGACTCCGAGGTCCAACAGCACACGCCGAGTATGCTCACCGACTCTGGGCGGATTTAATTCGAGACCTGGGCGCAGGCCGTCCATTTGGACCGGCAATGAAGGTAGTTTCGTCTCTCCCCCGTCGGGAAGGACGATGTCCAGCAAGCCGCCATTCGCGTTCAGGTGCTCATCTTCGAACAGATCTTCCGGCTTGGATATGGGCGCGAAAGGCAAGCCAACCCGTTCGAGCTTCTCCATTAATTGCATCTTGTCGAACGTCGAAAACAGTGCCTTGAGACGTGGAATCAGCTCTTCGCGTCTGGCCACACGCTCATTGTTCTTGGACAGACTTTCGTCAGCCAGCCAATCCGACAGGTCAAATGCCTCGCAGAATTTCTGCCATTGCGTGTCCGATACCACTCCCACAAAGACTTTCTCGCCGTCACAGACGTCGAAAACATCATAGACGGCCCAGGCGGAAATTCTGGCTGGCATGGGCGCAGCAGGCGCCCCGGTAACCGCGTATTGTGCCATGTGCTGCCCCACGAGGAACGCGGTTGTCTCGAACAAGGAAGCGGACACGAGCTGACCCTTCCCGGTCGAAGCTCTCTGTTGAAGAGCTGCCAATATCGCGATCGCTCCAAACATACCCCCGGCAACATCAATGACCGAAGCACCCGCGCGAAGCGGTCGCCCAGGCGGACCTGTCATATAAGCAAGACCACCCATCATTTGGGCAACCTCATCCAGGGCTGTTCGCCCCTCATATGGACCTGGAAGAAAGCCCTTCTCACTACAATAGATCAGCCCGGGATTTGTGGCCGATAACGTCTCATACCCGAACCCCAGCCGGTCCAGCGCGCCTGGCCTGAAATTCTCGATGAATATATCCGCTTCATTGATCAACGCCTTGACGTGGTCAGCGCCCCGAGTTGACTTCAAGTCAACGGAAATACTGGACTTGTTACGATTGTACATGGCGAAGTAGCCGGCTCCTGACCCCTTCAGCCGACGCGTCTTGTCGCCGCCGATTGGCTCGACTTTGATGACTTCGGCGCCGAGATCCGCAAGCACTAGTCCAGCCGCAGGCCCCATGACCATATGGGTAAACTCCACAACTTTTGTTCCGGCTAGCGGCTTGGAGGGGACGTGAGCCATAAAAAATCTCTTCCATGAAACTAGTATTGCATGTAATACAAGTTGGATTGGATTGGCAACTATTTTATGAATATCGCGAGCTTTTGTGTTCCAGGCAGAAAATCAGAGAAAACTGCCCGATCATTGGCAGCTATCGCATCTGTCAATTTGAGTTGGCGGCAGATCGTGGTCGCAAGATCGACCCGTTCTGATCAAACAGATGCTAGGCGACGTGTAGGCCGTAACAATCGATTGTGGTGCCAGATTATGTACTTCGTAGTGCAAACTATATCGCACCAGCCGCCTTGAACCCGAGTGCGACGCGCCCCATCCTCGCCGGAAAACAGTTATTGCCTACTGCGTACGGATCAAGGCTCCCAGTCAATGATGGGCCAGTTCTGTTTCCCGCTGATAATATGCCGGGTCACAGAGTATGGTGGATGACTTTTAACAGAAGAGATGCCGACAATGGATTTGACTGTGCTCTGGTTCCCTGATGGACGAACGATGCAAGTCTGCAGCAATCGCACCCAAAAAATTCGGGTGACTCAGAGCAGCCCCCCGAAGGCCAAGCGAAGCCCTACCAGGTCTTGAGTATAGATGACTCCAGGCAGACGCTGGGTTTCCTCTAGGTCATGGCACCAAGTTGAAAATTGGGCAGGGTCGCGATGAGTTGATCCTGTTTTCAGGAGCTGACTTCGAACGGGCGAAATCCTGCCGCTTCCGGAAGCCTGGATGCGCGTGCCGCGCCAGGATCCCCCGTCTCGCCAGCTTGCATAGACCTGTCATTGCTTGTCTGTCTTTGAACAGATTGCTCCATGTCCATTATGTCCTGCAGCTGCTGCAAGCAGTCAGAGAGTTGTCGAGAGACGATCATCCCATATGTCCAGAAATCTTCAACGCCATAAGAGGTTGCCCCCCCTGACGCGAAAACACGGCGACTGTGCAGCATCCGCATTTGCTCGAGATTCGCCGCTGCCAGTTTCGGCCATTGAATCAGCCCCAGGGGATCATTCGGCCCAGTGCCATCGCGGGCAACACCCTCGACCTGGCCGCTGAGAAAATATTCCATCCGCCGAACAAGGGTCCAGCCGAGCATGAGGATACTATCGATTAACTGGCCCGTGGCGAGCGACAGGGAAGGCGCAACAAAGGACCCGCTCGGCAGAATGCGCGTTTCGCCCTGGCCAGTCTTGCCGATGCGCGGATTGGAGCTTGGTTGGCTCAGAGTGTTGAGGAGTTCTCGAGCGAAGCCGGCAATTGCTGTGTGAAAGGCAGACAGGGTCTGGGGAATGGCGCGGATGGCGACAGGTGGCTGAAGGTCGCCTGGAGCGGGATACCGGCTCGCCTCGGTAATAAAGCACAGCGCGGCCTCGACCCGGGGCTGAGCGACAGGTGCCAGGAAGGCATCATTGGCCGGCACCCGCATGAGAAATTGCCGCGTGGTTTCCAGATAGGTCGTCCAGGCCTTTTCAAGACGTTCAAACCCGGCCAGCGCCGTTCCGATATGGACGAAGGCACCATTGATCAGGGCCATCCCCTCGCCAGGCTTCAATTCATAATCCGGACGGGCAGCAAGCACGGACCGCGCCCAATAGGCAGCCGGAATGACATCTCCCGACGAATAGGAGGCACCAGCCGGAATCTGCGGCGCGAACTCAGGATCTGCGGATAGGTCAAGCAGTATTTGGTAGAGGTCGGGGGAGATCAGCGCGCCACCGGCCGATATGGTCAAACATTTCGCGAGATGGATGAACCGGGCCGTCTCCCTGTCCACAAACTCCGTTTGCGGAAGACAATGATTGTGTATCAGGTCTCTCTGATAGGACAAAGCGAAATCGGCTGGCATGGGCTCGCCCTCCCGATGCCCGGGCAATGTGTTGACCCCGTAAATATGCGGCGGCGCGTCTGCCGCCATGATATCCTCGAAGGCCTGGTACTGCTCGGCAATATGAGACCGGGCCTCGGAAAGCTCAGCCAGCACACGGCCTGAGCGGATATCCGAGATCAGTTCGGCCAGAAGGCTAATTTCGTCGGAATGAGGCATACAGCGCTCCCAGGATGACGAGAAGGATGATGGCATTGAAGGTCAGATTGATGTCGAGCCAGCCAAACAAATCGACCAGGCCCGGCACCTGTCCCGGCTCCGGACGCTTCACATAACCGAATATATCGAGCACGAAATTGAAAACTTGCGTGGCACCGAGGACAAACAGGGCAAATTGCAGGAGCCGTCGGTCCGTTTTGGCGACCTGAAACGATTTGCGATCCAGTCTCGAGCGTACCAACTGGTCCCTCGACCTCAGCGTATCGGCCAGATGGTCCATCCCAAACGTCTTGAACAGCGTTTCAAAGTATCGTCGCCGCGGCCCCTGTAGAGATATTTCAGCATCTCGCGCTTCATTGAAGACATAGTCGACAAAATTCTCCATCCGGTGAAACCGGGGGATAAGGCGTTCGACCTCGCGCCGAGTCGATGCGGCCGACAGGGCCCGATAGACCGAGTTCTGATTGTCATTCAGAACATCAAGTATGCAATAGAAATACTGCGCCAAAGAGGACGCCTTCAGGAACGCATCGAGGTCGGCCTCGTCGCGAACAATACTGGACCCGGTATAGACCATCGAACCATCCTTGCCGTGAAGCCCATAGGTTCGGATTTCGTTCAGCCGCAACAAGGTGGTCAGGTCTGACTCCGACCGCTGGTCCTCATCCAGCTGGTAGATTCGATGAGCCCAGAAGAAAGCAGAACGAGATTCGTCCCATCTGGGAAAATCGTGATCATTCAGATCAAAGAATATCTGGTATTTCTGGCGCGGTCGCATGAGATAGGGCTTGTGGGGCCAGTCGACCTTGCGGGCTTCCAGGCGGGTGATGGCTGGCATGACCAGAAGATTGTTGAGCGGGGCAACAAGGCCTTCTGCGAATTCGGACAGATATCGCTCGAACGTATCGGCCGTCCAGTCTGGCGGAATAGCATCAACATCAATGTCGCCAATCAGGCTCAGTATGGCGAGTGTATTGTCATAAATCTCGACCCGCGCCTGGCTTACCGCTATGCCCCGTCCGGCCGAGCCGGATCTATCTGGTTCATCCCCTGATTTGCGCGCGCCCTGTTCTTCGAGCCAGCTGTCGGAGAGGGCCATTGCGGCAATCGGCCTTGAGAACCAGGGCAAGGCATCATCAGACAGGGTCTTCAATTTGCCCGACGCATTTCCTGCAAAAATCTGCAATGAGGCGACGGCTTCCAGATCGCCGATCGGCTCAAAGGCCTGCCTCAGAGCGATCTCAGCATCTTTCCTGTGAACGCCAACGATCTCGGATTCAAGATTGAGGAGCGTTCGGAACGGAACCGACAGACCAAATCTCATTCTCTATCCCCCAAATAGCAGGCATGGCACAGGCCCCGTACAGGGCGTCGTTCGCAACCTAGCCGGTTTTGAAGGTAAGGGAAAAGCCCGCGCAGGGATCACGTTGTCGCGAATGTCTCCCTTTGCGCCTTGAACAGCCAATGGCTGCGCCTCAATTGAGAGACTGTGGAGGCATCGGCTTAAAGTTCGATACATTCTGCTAGCGCCAGCGCCCCAATCGTACTTCGCTAGCTATATAGTGTCACTCACTCCGGTATCCTCTGACAGTAGCGATCTGACAGATGTTTTGCAAACACCTCCGCTGCTGGTGCACGGGCGGAAGACTTCAGCCGCATCATCGCAATTTCGCGCCTGATATTTGGATTGACGAGTTCATATTGGGGCAGATCTGAAAACTCACTTCCGGATGGAACCGAATTTGGAAGTATGGCGCATCCGAGCCCGCATCGCACGAAGGCAAGCGCTGTTGGAATCAGACGGGGGGTCAGAACGATGTTCAACTGGATGCCCGCCTGCGCGCATGCAGCATCAATGAGCGCACGGATCGTCGTGCCGTTCACCATTGCTATGATGGGCTCGTCACCGAGGTCCGCCCAGGCAAGGCTTCTATTCGAGGTCGTCGCAGAGTTGATGTTGCCAACCAGAACCAATCGGTCATGAAATAACGATACGGATTCGATGTCCTGGCCCGAAGCACTATGGCTTAAGGCTATCTCGATCCGGCCTGCGCGAAGAAGTTCACTCAATTCTTCACCCGGCGCGTCAATGATATTTACCAGGATTTCAGGGTAAATCTCTTTGAAGCTGGCGACAATGTCCGGCCAGGAGTCCCGAAAAATCGAACGCGTCGTCGTCCGGTAGCTCAAACCTCGCAATGCTTTCGTGCTGCGGGTAAAGCAAATATTCGCGCGCAGTCTCGATTTGGTCTATTTCGCTCTGGGTAAAAGCAAACACAGTTCTCTCCTGTCGACTAATTTGATAAAGGGGGGCATGAAGGAATCCCATCAGGCTCGTTCAGCACTTGTCCTGACGACCAGCGGGTAAGCGCGTCTTCCAGCCCCGCGGGGAATTCCGGCACCCGGTCCCTGCTGATCTTTCTGCTATCAAGTCGCATGCTCATATCAACACGGTCAGTTATTTTCCTGAACATCGTCATCTTACGGATTTTATAATCATTTCCCGGAAGAATCAGCTCACTGACCGTAAAGTAGGCAGGTTTTCCAAGAAATTGGCCAATCTGCTGAGCTGACGAATTTGCCAGTCGTTCCGCTCTTTGTGCTGCCGCCTCCTCTTGTCGCCCGCTCTCCCCCTCGCCTTCAGCTGCCGACATGAAGAAAGACCCGACAAGCTCGCTCCCGTCTGGGGCCTGGACCGCAAATTCATGCTTTGACGTCCAGCCGAACGTGTCGACAGTGAGTTCAGAATTTCTCTGGCTCAACAACCAACGCCCATCCGCCCCGAATTGAATCGCCTCTTCGCTGGGAATGGTCAGCAGGAGGTCCCCAATACAAATGTGGTAGGCTTTGATAGCGTCGAGTTCCTTCCCTTTGGAAGGCCGCTCACACCCGCTCGAAAATAGAGCCACTGCAATCGAGATCGTGCCAATCCAAATAAAATCCATGAATCACGCTCTTTCGAGTTAGCGTGCCACGGCATCACGGCTACTCCAAGCAAAAAAACAACCTTAACAAGAATTACTTGGGCTTCTACGGGACGCATACATTTTATCGTCTGTCCCGAGACCAGAATATTGCGCATTTGCTGCAAGCACGATTGAATGCCTTTGAACGGAACGAGTGGGTCCAGCGACGCAGGTCTCTAAAAGTCGCTACCCTTGGTAGCGCTATTCCACATAGGTCACTGAGAAAGCAGCACGGTCGATCCGTCTTCGAGAGCGGCGTCCTGACGCTCGCCGATACCGGTGCGATAGACCTCCGGCGTACGCGCGGCCGCCGGCGTCAGGCATGGCATGGCAAAGACCACAAGGAGGCAGGCGGCCGCCGCGCCCCGCGAGATGGCCGGCAGGCGCCATCTTTCCCGGTGGGACCTGGCGGCATCCGGCTTTGCTGCTTCAGGTCGCGGCTCAGGCAGGCGGTCGATGATGCCGACCGCCGCTTCGATATCGCGGGCGGGGGCGATCGCCTGCAGCATATATTTGCAATCTTGATCGGAGCTCCCGGTTCGCAGCGTCCGACTTCACATTTTTCTTTGATCGAGCCGGCATGACAAAGCAGGCAGGCATCCGCGATGCCGCTGATCCACTTTTAGACTGAAGAAATTCACAATTTTCTGAGCTGGAACCCCAAATGGACCCCCAGAGCGATTTTTCGGATGATCTGGGGAACAGGAACCGCCTCAAGTCCTTGTTTTTAATGGTGCCGGCTGAGGGACTCGAACCCCCGACCCTCTGATTACAAATCAGATGCTCTACCAGCTGAGCTAAGCCGGCCACGCTGGAATGGCTGTCCCTACTTCGATCAGCGCGGCGGTGCAAGCGGGTCTTCCAGTCATTTTTGGTTAACCGGCAAGGCTCCCGTTTTCTTTCAAATTCCCCAACTCTGCCCCATTCGCCCCGCGAGCCGCACATTTCCGCCTCAAACTGGGTCTATCCAATCCTTAACGAGACCACACATCCAGATGTGGCGTGGATGGGTGTCAGATGACCCGAGAGCCTGAAGGAAGACGGATATGAGACGCGCGCAAATACTTGCCGGATTCAGCATTGCCGCCATCGCGCTGGCATTTCCCGCCATGTCGGACGCGCCGAAGGCCCCACCGCTGGAGCCGGTGCATGTTCCTTTCGAGAAGACCTGTCAGGACACAAAGATCACCGTCTATTTCTCAAAGCAGGAATCGGTCCTCTCCTCCTATGCTGCTCGTTCGCTCAATACTGCCGGCGACCAACTCGCCGGATGCGCGGTGTCGGATATTCAGGCCCGCGTGATTTCTGCCGATGCCTCTGACGACTCCGCAGCCACCAGCCTGTCGGAAGCTCGTGCTGCGGTCGTACTCGAGGCCCTGAATGCCCGCGGCATCCGCGCCCGCGACGTCCGCACCAATTTTGTCCCGGCGGCTGAAGCCACCCCGACCGAAGCCCTCACCTTCCCGATGGCGCGCCGGGTCGACCTCACCGTCAAGGCCACCACCGGCTACGGCCTCTAGGCCAACAGGTTTCCTCCCGGAAATTCCAGGATTCCTCACCGCGTCCTGGAACCCCTCGCCCCGAACGCCCTTGCAGCGTGTTCGGGGCGTTCTTTATAACGGGCGCCCTGTTATTTCAGGCGTTACAATTCTTTCCTTTCCGGCGTGCATCGCTAAAAGGTGCTGGGCACCCGGACACCCGGCCCGGGCCTGCTTGCAACGCTATTTGGGAAAGATCGCATCTCCATGACGCAAACCCGGCGCATTCTCGTTACGTCCGCCCTGCCCTATATCAACGGCATCAAGCACCTCGGCAATCTGGCTGGCTCCATGCTGCCAGCCGATGTGTATTCCCGAGTGATGCGGCTGATGGGCCATGACGTGACCTATATCTGCGCCACGGACGAGCATGGTACGCCAGCAGAACTGGCCGCCCAGGCCGCCGACATGAGCGTGCAGGCCTATTGCGACGAGCAATATGGGATCCAGCGCGCGGCAGGCGAAGGCTTCAACCTCTCCTATAACTGGTTCGGACGCTCCTCCCGCCCGGCCAACAGCGCGCTGACCCAGCATTTCGCGCAAGTTCTGGAACAGAACGGCCTGATCGAGGAGCGCACGTCCAAACAGGTCTACTCGGTCGATGATGGCCGTTTCCTGCCGGACCGCTATGTCGAGGGCACCTGCCCGACCTGTGGCTTCGAAAAGGCGCGCGGCGACCAGTGCGACAATTGCGGACGACTGCTCGATCCTGTTGACCTGATCGACCCGTACTCATCTGTTTCCGGCAGCAAGAATATCGAAATCCGCGACACGAACCACCTCTACCTGCTGCAGGCGCAGATGCAGGACAAGATTCGTGACTGGGTGAACAGCAAGGGCGCCCAATGGCCTGGCCTGGCTGTCTCCATCGCCAACAAATGGCTGGATGAGGGCCTGATCGCCCGCGCCATCACGCGCGACCTGAGTTGGGGCGTGCCGGTGCTGGACGCCGATGGCAATCCGCGTCTTGGCTATGAAGACAAGGTCTTCTATGTCTGGTTCGACGCGCCCATCGAATACATTGCGGCCACGCAGGAATGGGCCGAAGCGACCGGGAATGACTGGGAGGCGCTCTGGCGTACCGACAAGGGCGCTGATGACACTGAGTACGTCCAGTTCATGGGCAAGGACAATGTCGCCTTCCACACGGTCAGCTTCCCTGTGACGCTGCTCGGCTCTGGCGAGCCATGGAAAACGGTCGACAAACTGAAGGCCTTCAACTGGGTTACCTGGTATGGCGGCAAGTTCTCGACGTCGAACAAGCGCGGCGTCTTCATGGACCAGGCGCTGGAATTGCTGCCAGCCGATTACTGGCGCTGGTATCTGATCGCCAATGCCCCAGAGGGCTCGGATGCCGCCTTCACCTGGGAAGGTTTCCAGGCCGCAGTCAATTCAGACCTCGCCAATGTGCTCGGCAATTTCGTGAACCGGATCACCAAATACACGGTGTCGAAGTTCGACGGCAAGGTTCCGGAGACGGGCGAGGCCGGCGACGCCGAAGCGTGGATGGTGGCAGAGCTGCAGGAGCGCCTGCCACGCCTGATCGAGCATTATGAAGCCATGGAATTCCGCAAGGCCGCTGCCGAGACCCGCGCGATCTGGGCCGCCGGCAATGAATACCTCACCAAGGCCGAGCCCTGGGTGAGGTACAAGTCAGATGTGGATGCGGCCGCTGTCGGCGTGCGCACAGGCCTGAACCTCGCGGCCCTGTTCGGCATTCTCGCGCTGCCGATCATTCCCGACGCGGGCAAGAAAATCCTCGATGCGCTCGGCATTCCCGAGGAGCATCGGAGCTTCCAGTTCCGCGACATTCCGGGCCTGCTGAACAGCCTGCCGCCGGGCATGGAGATTTCTCCGCCGGACGTGTTGTTTCAGAAGATCGAAGACAGCCAGGTCGAAGAATGGACGGAGCGGTTCGGCGGCGGTGATCAGGCCTGATTCTGGAAGATCACGCTCAGATTGTTGGCAGGCATTTCAACAATGTTCGCCACACTCAGGCCCACCTCTTCTGCCAAGGGGATGATCTGACGGTCGAGATCGCGCACACCCCATGAAGAATCGCGTGACTGGAGGCTTTCCGTGAAGGCGGCATTGGACGGGGCGATCTCGCCATTGCGCGCGAAAGGGCCGTACAGGAACAGCTTGCCACCCGGCTTCAGGAGCCGTCCCGCGCCCGCAATCAGGCCGAGGGCCGCTTCAAAAGGTGCGATATGGATCATGTTGATCGAGACGATGGCATCCCAATGGCCGGGGCGTTCGACGTCGCCCCATTGCCTCTTCGAGGCATCCACGACGACAGGCCCGTCCAGCCGGTCATGTGCGCTTGCGGCCTTCCATGCCGACTGACTGCGCCGGCTTTCGGCATCAATGTCCGAATAGGTCCAGTGGAGGCCGGTGAGTGCTTCAGTCAGATAGGCACCATGCTCGCCGGTGCCGGAAGCAATCTCCAGCACATGACCTGCCTCACAGACATGCTCGCGGAAGACATTCAGGATCGGATCGCGATTGCGCGCGACCGATGGCGAATAGCGCCGGCCATCCGTCTGCGTGTCGCGCGACTCCAGAGCCACCGGCTTGCCGCTTTCGGACTTTGGGCAAGCCCCATCGGGATCGCGTGTCATTGGGCCTGCTCGAACGGATACATTTCCGTGGTCACAACGGATTGCCCCATCGCATTGTAGCGCGGGCCCACCGCCTTTTCGGGCAGGAAGAACGCATCCAGTCGCGCAAGGATGTCGTCCGACAACTGAATGTTGCCCGCATGCCAGTTCTCTTCCAGATGTGACAGATTGGTCGTGCCCGGTATCGGCAGAATGTTGTCACCCTTGGCCAGCGTCCAGGCGAGGGCGAGTTGGGCCACCGAACAGTCCGTTTCCCTGGCACATGCCCGTGCCTCATCCAGCAAGGGCAGATTGCCGGCATAATTCTCAGGCGCAAAGCGCGGGAAGATCGACCCGCGCAAATCCGACTCATGAAAATGAGCGGGATCGACGGGTGGATCAGCCAGAAAGCCGCGTCCGACTGGCGAGAAAGCCACGAGCGCCACACCGAGTTCCTCGCAAGCTGCCTTGATCGCGATTTCCGGGTTGCGTACCCATAGCGAGTATTCGCTCTGCATCGCCGCAATCGGATGGACCGCATGGGCACGACGCAAATCGGCTTCACCCATTTCGGACAGGCCGATCATGCGAATCTTGCCCTCTTTGACCAAATCCGCCAGCGCGCCGACGGAGTCCTCAATCGGTACGTTCGGATCAGGCCGGTGCATGTAGTAGAGATCAATCGCCTCTGTCTGCAGGCGTTTCAGGCTGGCCTCGCAGGCCGCCTTGATCGACTCCGGACGTGCATCCAGCGTGCGCTGGCCATCTTTGAAGCCCAGCACGCACTTGCTGGCGAGGAAATAGCTGTCCCGCCGGTCCTTCAGGGCCTGCCCGATCAATTCCTCGCTCCGGCCAAACCCGTAGAGGGTGGCCGTGTCGAGGAAATCGTAGCCGAGGTCCAGCGCACGTACGAGCAGGGCTTTCGCGTCCGCCTCATCCATGGGCGGGCCATAGGCATGCGTGATGTTCATACAGCCGAGCCCGACCGGATAGACCTCCCGGTCCCCAATGCGTCGTTTTGCAGTCATCGTGTGGATCCTATGACTTGAATTGTTCCCGCAAGACGGGCTTCAGGATCTTGCCATTCGCATTGCGCGGGAGTGGCTCGGACATGAAGTGAACTTTTACCGGCACCTTGAACGCCGCCAAATGACTTGCAGCATGCGCTCTCAATTCGTCCTCGGTAACGTGCATGCCGGGTTTCAGTTGCACAACCGCGCCAACTTCCTCACCGAGAATCTTGTGGGGAATGCCTACTACGGCAGCGTCCATCACCGCCGGGTGCTCATAGAGGGCATTCTCGACCTCGATACAGTAGACGTTCTCGCCGCCGCGGATCAGCATGTCCTTGGCCCGGTCGACAAGATAGAGGAAGCCCTCTTCATCAATGCGCGCGAGGTCGCCGGTGACCACCCAGCCATCGCGGAATGTCTCCGCCGTTGCCTCTGGCCGGTTCCAGTAGAGCTTGCAGTTCATCGGCCCCTTGCACCAGAGTTCGCCCACTTCGCCCTGAGGCAGGGTGTTGCCCTCAGGATCGCAGACTTTCAGCTCAACAGCCTTTGGCGGCGCTCCAGCGCTGCCCGGACGGTTCACATAATCCTCGCCAATGTTCAGCGTGGCCGTGGCGCAGGTTTCCGTCATGCCCCAGCCATTGCCGGGGGCGGCATCGGGAAAGCGTTTCTTGATGGTCGAGACCAATTCCGGCGCGGACGGTGCACCGCCATAGGAAATCGCCGCGATCGAGGACAGATCATATTTGTCCCTGTCCGGATGTTCCAGCAGCTGCCAAGCAATCGCCGGGACACCGCCGACCGCCGTGACCTTTTCCTCTTCGATGATCGGCAGGGCCTTGCCTGCATCCCATTTATACATGGAGACGATCTTGTCACCGCGCAGCAGGGACGGGATCATGATCGCGAACGCGCCCGTTGCATGGAAGAACGGAATGGCCAGCAGGGTAGCTCGCTGCTCGTTCGGGTCCGGTTCGGGAAGGGGCTCGCCCTTGCGCAGGAACATGCGCGCCTGACAGGTCATGGAATTGAACATGTTGGAGACAACCGCGCGATGGGTCGCCAGCGCGCCCTTCGGCTTGCCGGTCGTACCCGACGTATACATGATCGTTGCATCGTCTTCCGGACCAATATCGATGGCTGGCCACGAAACCTCCGGCAGGTTGGCCCACTCATTCGCGCCGCCGATATATTGCTCCATCTGGGCCACGCGGGGGTCCCCGTACTCTCCTTCTGGATCGCGCGCGATGACCACATTTTTCAGCTCCGGCAGGTTTTCCCACTCGGCTCTGATCCGCTCAAATATCTGAGGGTCGACAAAGGCCAGTTTCACGCCGGCAAAGGACAGGCCGTATTCCAGCTCCTCGCTGGTCCACCAGGAATTCATAGGTGTGGCGATGGCCCCGATCATCGAGGCGGCAAAGAAGGCGACCGGCCATTGCGGATAGTTCCGCATGATGATGCCAACCCGGTCACCCTTCTCGATTCCATACGTCTCGCGCATTACGCCAGCAAGTTTGATCACGGCCCGGGCCAGGGCGTCGAACGTGACGCGCTCGTCTTCATAGACAATGAAATCCCGGTCGCCGAACTGTACGCTTGCGAGTTGCAGGATGAGCGGAATGGTCGGCGGGGCATTCTTGTAGATCTTCATATCCACGCCATTGATCACAGCATCGGTGATCTCGAGCGGAGAGCCTTCCGCAGCCAGGAGCTCGTTCGCCTGAGCGATGGACATGGCGGGCCAGTTCGGCAAGGTGTCTGCAGGCATGGGTTTCCTCTGATTGTGTGTTTCATCCACACAATCACGCCCACTCCAAGTAATGAAGGAAAAATTGACCGTTCAGCCGACAATTCTTTGCGAGCAGGGCAAAATCATGTCCCTGAACGCAATGCGCCGCCAGCACGACGTCTTCCGGTTGGAAGAGCTACGCGCTGACGGCGAAAAAACGTTGTTGGGTCGGCAGTGACTATTTGCCGAAATCGCAGAAACGTAGCGCATGGTCGGTGCCATCCGGCTCGACCGCGTCGTAGGTGCGCCCGGTCAATTCATCCCCCTCGCAGAGATAACCGATCTGGTACATCGCGATCAGGGTCTCATTGTCCGGCGTCAGGTCGCTGGCGATCATCAGATCAATGGCGTCTTCATGACGGCCAAGCTGCATCAGGATATCGAATTTCTGCTGGCGGGTTGTTTCTGGCTGGTTCAGCACGGTCATCAGCGAGTCCGCCTTGCCGCGCGCCGTTTCCAACGCGAGAACGGCCTCCGCATGCACTGTGGTATCATCGAGCGTGTTGACGATTTCCTCGAAATCCTCAATCGCGCCCATCACGTCATAGCCGGACTGGCCGACGCGAAGCTCACCGCGGCGCAGGAGCGTCTCTGCCAGCTGTTCCCGCGTCAGGTCCGGATCGCCCGACAATTGGGTGAGCCGATCAATGGCCGTCTGCGTGTTGCCCGCCTCTTCGAGGCCCTCGACCGTGGTCATTGCCAGCGCGTAGCTGGACATGGTTTCGGTCATCGGCGCCGAAGCGGCCTCATTTGTGCCAACCGTATCGGGGGCGGACGTACAGGCCGCCAGCGCAAGGGCGGAGGCAGTAGCGATAAGACCGGAACGAATCATGAGGTATCTCCAGAAGGGAACAGAATGACAATGCCTAGTCCTAGTCGCACAAGGCGCGCGCTGACAGGGCGTTAATGTGGATTTTATGTGACCTTTCAACTGGTCAGGTCTTCACACCATTCCAGCCCGGCAAGGTCATCCCGCTCATCGCCATACTCGTGCAGGCGGGTATCCGAGTCTTTCGTCTTGCAGATATAGCCCGCATCCGTCAGCGTCTCGACCTGCTCCGGCGTCGGGGCCAAGCCGGATTTACGATACCGCGTGACGGCCTCTTCATGGTTTCCCAAGGTCCAGACACCGTCGAACCATTGTGCCAGCGTCAGGAAGCGGTTCATCGACGCTTCGATCTGGTCGACATCCGTGCGGACATAGCCAAGCTCGGTCTTCGCATTCGCGGCCAGCGCATGGTCCGGCGCCATTTTCAGCAATTTCTCGAAATCCTCGATTGCGCCCCGCCGGTCATTGGCGGACTGACGGCGCAGGCTACCGCGATGGTACAGCACCTGCACCTTCTGCTCGGTCGTCAGGGAATTGCGCGCCAGCAATTCGCTCAGCATCCGGTCGGCGTCATAGGGATTTGAGTCGGCCAAGGCCTGCGCGATGACGGTTTCCGGCGGCGGGCCGGAATCTGTCGCTTCAGGGGCTGTGGCGCAGGCTGCCAGCAGCAAGGCTGCGGTGATCGAAGTGTAAAAGGGAAAGCGTCTCATGCGCGGCACATAAGACCGGTTCGCCGCATGTCGCAAATTGCTTTTCAGATAGATATCAGGCGCTGGCGAGGCGGTTGATTTCGGCAATGTCGCCCCGGCCCAGAGCCTCAATCGCCTTGGCGGCGATGTGGCGAGCATTGAGACCGGCCGTCTCGTACATCTGATACGGGCTGTCCTGATCCTGGAAGATGTCCGGCAGGGTCATCGGGCGGATTTTCAGGCCGGTGTCGAGCGCGCCAACACGGGCAAGATGCTCCAGAACGAAGCTGCCAAAGCCGCCCGTGGCGCCTTCTTCCACGGTGATCAGCACTTCATGGTCCCGTGCGAGACGTTCAACCAGATCCGCATCCAGCGGCTTGGCAAAGCGGGCATCTGCGACCGTGGCCGACAGGCCCTGCGCGGCAAGCATCTCGGCGGCCCTTTCGGCCTCACCGAGGCGTGTGCCATAGGACAGGATGGCAATCGTCGTGCCTTCGCGCACGATACGACCCTTGCCGATTTCGAGGGGTTCAGGATTTTCCGGAACGGCGACGCCCGTGCCCTCACCGCGCGGATAGCGGAAAGCAGACGGGCCGTCATCAATTTGGGCAGAGGTCACTACCATGCGGGCGAGTTCTGCCTCATCGGCAGCGGCCATGCAGACCATGCCCGGCAGCGCGCCGAGATACCCGATGTCAAAGCTGCCAGCATGCGTCGCGCCATCAGCGCCGACCAGGCCTGCGCGATCAATGGCGAACCGGACGGGCAGTTTCTGGATCGCCACATCATGGACGACCTGATCATAGCCGCGCTGAAGGAAGGTTGAGTAGATCGCCGCAAACGGCTTCATGCCGTCGGCCGCGAGACCGGCCGCAAAAGTCACGCCATGCTGTTCGGCGATACCGACATCGAAATGGCGGTCCGGGAATTTCTTGGCGAAAATGTCGGTTGAGGTACCGGATGGCATGGCGGCCGTGATCGCACAGATCTTGTCGTCGGTTTCGCCAAGTTTCGCCAGGGTCTGACCGAACACTTTCTGGTAATTCGGCGCCTTCGGCTTCGGCTTGGATTGTTCGCCGGTGATGACGGAGAATTTCGACACGCCGTGATACTTGTCGGCAGAGTTTTCGGCAGGCGCATAGCCCTTGCCCTTCTGCGTGACGACGTGGATCAGGATGGGGCCATCCTTCATCGCCTTCACATTCTCAAGTACCGGCAGCAGCGTATCGAGATCGTGGCCGTCGATCGGACCCACATAGTAAAATCCGAGTTCTTCAAACAGCGTGCCGCCCATGGCGAAGCCGCGGAGATATTCCTCGGCGCGCCGGGCCGGGCTTTCCAGCCCCATCGGCGTAATCACTTTCTTGGCGATCCGGCGCAGGCCCCGATAGGGGCGCGAGGAAACCAGTTTCGACAGGTAATTGCTCATCGCGCCGACGGGCGGAGCAATCGACATGTCATTATCGTTCAGGATGACGATCAGGCGCGACTTGTCGGCGCCGGCATTGTTCATCGCCTCATAGGCCATGCCCGCAGACATGGAGCCGTCACCGATCACGCAGACCACATGATTGTCGCCGCCCTGAAGGTCACGCGCCTTGGCAAAGCCGTGTCCGGCAGAGATCGAGGTTGAGGCATGCGCCGCGCCGAAAGGGTCGTATTCGCTCTCGGCGCGCTTGGTGAAGCCTGACAGGCCGCCGGGCTGGCGCAGCGTGCGCATCTGGTCGCGCCGTTCTGTCAGGATCTTGTGGGGATAGCATTGGTGTCCGACATCAAAGATCAGCTTGTCAGCCGGCATGTCGAAAACGGAATGGATGGCCAGCGTCAACTCGACCACGCCGAGTCCGGATCCCAGATGCCCGCCGGTCACCGAGACCACGTCGATGACTTCCTCGCGCACTTCATCCGCGATCTGCTTCAGGTCCGCTCGCGAGCGGCCTTTCAGGTCAGCAGGAGAATTGATAGCGTCCAGCAGACGATTGGGGCGGGCGTCGGTCATTCCAGTTTTAGCTCGATCTCGTATTTATAATTCTGACCAAGTCTTAATGCGTTCTATCGAGCACAAAATCGACTGATTGCAGCAGTATATGGGCCTTTTCGCGGAAAATTGCGAGGTGTTCCTTCGCCTGTGCGGCGAGAATATGCACCCGCTGGCGTGCGCCATCTATGCCAAGAATGGTCACGAAATTGGCTTTTCCTGCTGCTTCATCGGTGCGTAGCGGCTTGCCAACATTGTCCTCATGACCGGTGGCATCCAGCAAATCGTCGGCGATCTGGTAGGCAAGGCCAAGGTCGTTCGAGAAGCCCGCCAAGGCATTGCGTTCAGCTTCCCGGGCCCGGCCCACAATCGCCGCGGCCTCCGTCGCATAGGAAATCAGCGCGCCCGTCTTCAGGCGCTGCATGCGGGTGATCGTGTTGAGGTCGCGGGGGCTGTCGGATTCCAGCATGTCGATCATCTGGCCGCCCACCATACCGCGCGCGCCGGACGCATCGGCCAGCCGCTCGATCAGCATGGCCCGCACGGAGGCATCATCATGGGTCTCGGTTGAAGCGAGAATCTTGAAGGCCAGCGTCAGCAGCGCATCCCCGGCGAGCACGGCCGTTGCCTCATCGAAGGCCTTGTGGACCGTCGGCTGCCCGCGCCGGAAATCATCATCATCCATGCATGGCAGATCGTCATGCACGAGCGAGTAGCAGTGTACGCATTCCAGCGCGGCCGCTGCCCGCAGCAACGTCTTTTCCGGTGCATCGAACATGGCGCCGGTTTCGAGCAGGAAGAAAGGCCGCATGCGCTTGCCATTGGCCAAGGCTGCATGGCGCATCGCGCGCATCAGGTTTGCCTCAGGCCCACCCGCTGGCGGGATCAGCTGATCCAGCGCCACAGTGACCCGGTCGGCGACCTCTTTCAGGCGCTGTTCGAAGTCTTGGGCTTCGCCCATATCGAAGCCCCCTTAGTCGAAATTGGCGGATTCCGTGGTTGGCCCATTGGCCCCCTGGACGATCTGCTCGACCTTGAGTTCAGCGGATTTGAGCCGCGACTCGCAATGCGCCTTCAGCGCTGCGCCGCGTTCGTAGATTGCGATGGATTTCTCCAGTTCGACTTCGCCCGCTTCCAATTGGCGAACGATGATTTCGAGCTCGGCAAGCGCCTCCTCGAATGTCAGTTTATCAACTGGTTTCTCTTTCGCATCAGCCATTCTTCGGCCTCGTCTTTTCTTGAAATTCCCGTGACACTAGAGCGGCGACCTGAGGTCCACAACCACTTCCAGACCAGATTTACCGGTATTCGTAGATGCGGTAGCTCCAATAAGCGTCGCCGCCATCATACGAACACTTCCAGCCCAGCTTTTTCATTTCCGGACGCAGCATCCGGTTGAACCAGCCATGAGCGGCCAGATAGACCTTGCCTTCGGTGGAAGCCGCGTCGAGCTTTGCTGCGGCAGACGCCGCGCGCTGGCGGGCTTGTTTCACGCTTTCGCCATCCAGTGCATGTCCGTTCAACCAGGCTGCCCGTGCGAGGATGTTCCAAGTCTTCGGCAAATAGCGGACACCTGGCAGGAGCGGCGGAGGCAAGGGCGCCTCATTGAACACCGGATCGAACAGTGCCTGCATATGCGGCGCGGCGCGGGCGGCAGTCTGCTGCGCCCTGAGACGTGCGGAGGCGAAGACGATTTCGGCATCGACCACGGCTTCGACCAGACCTTCGGGCGGCGATTGGTCGTCGGCCAGAGGGCCGATCTCATAGCGCTCCCACCAGTCGCGATACTGCTTCCAGTTCAGGCGTGGGCCAGCCGTCCGGTCCAGAGCCGGCCGACCATGACGTGAAATGATGATGGGACCGCGCTGCCGGCCTGTCGATGTCTTGTCTGGCATCGCCATACACACTGTACTCGTTCTTGCGGGCCCGGTGACCACTGTTCCAAAATTGCCCTAACGGGGTTGCCCCCCTGCGGCAAGGCGCGTTTGTACACTTGCCGGATGGTCAAGCTGTGAAAAACCAGTGGCTCAGAGCCCCTTCCACACGCGCTTGCGACAGGGTTCCTCGTCCTGCAGCTTGCACTTGTGAAAGGTGACGAGAACGGTTTCCGCGCGGCCAATTAGGTGGTCCATGGGTACGAAGCCGATCGAGGCCACATCTGCCGGGACACGCGGCTGGCAGCCTGCGCGGTCGACCACGCCCTCAATGGCCGGGCAATGCCCGCTCGGGAAGCGGCTGTCGAGGGAGTTGTCCCGGTTGTCGCCCATCATGAAGACATGGCCCTCAGGCACGATGAACAAGTCTGTATTGTCGCCCCGTCCGCCTTTTTCCTGGCGGTGCGTGACCCAGTTCTTGTCGCCAATTGTCTCCTGCCACTCATGGGCAATGTCGATGGCCACGGCATTGTGCGGCACATAGCGGATCGTGCGCATATACTCGCTCTCGACCGGTTCGCCATTGAGATAAACCTGTTCGCCGATCAGCTGGATCTGGTCACCCGGCAGACCGATGAGGCGCTTGATCATGACCCGGCCAGTGTGCGGGTGTTCGAAGACCACGACATCGCCGCGCGTAGGCGTTCTGGCGAAGATCCGGCCCTCGGGCAGCGGGATGAACCGGCCCATCGAGAAAGGCAGGGAATAGCGGTCATAACCATAGGCGAATTTCGCCACGGCGACGCGGTCAGACACTTGCAGCGTCGGGACCATGCTCTCGGAGGGAATCACGCGCTGCTCATAGGCGAGGCCGGAGAAGAGCAGGAAGACGGGCACGAACACAGCCAGCGTGGCGCCCCATTCGCGAAGTTCCTGTTTGAGCTTGGCCCCCAGGCCCGGCTTTTCGGCGACTTCTTCGTGCGCCGCGCTGTTGCCATCTGATGCCATCGGAACCTCATCGATCGTCTTTGTGACGTTCGACCTGTTTAGACGAAAGAATACGTGATTGCGAAGGTGAAAACGCGTCCGCTGCTGCAAAAGCCGCGAACGCTGTCTCTAGTTAAGGCTGTAGAGGTCTATTCCGGTTTCATTTCGTGTCACCGACACATCCCCCCGATAGATGAGGTAATTGAGGTGGGCCAGCGCTTCGCCTGTCGCCATGCCGACTTCATCATCCGCAATCGCCCGGCCGAACAGGGTGGTGAAGGAATCTACGGCCTTCATGGGGCACCGTCCCAGACGCTGCAACAATCGCGCGAGCGCCACATGGTGACCGTCAATCAGATGCTGCAGGCGCTTGTGCGCGCCCGTGAAAGGCTCGTTGTGCGCGGGCAAGACCAGCACGTCTTCGGGCACACGCTGTTTCAGCTTTTCACAGCTTTCGAGCCAGTCGAGCAGCGGATTGGCCGCCGGTTCGGTCGGATGGACCGACACATTTGACGAGATTCGCGGCAAAAGCTGGTCACCTGAAATCAGGATGTTGAGCGCCGGGCAGAAGAGACAGGCATGTTCCGGCGAGTGGCCGCTGCCGGTAATGACTTCCCAGACCTGACCGCCCATTTCGAACGTGTCGCCATCGACCAGCCGCCGGAAGGAATCGGGCAAGGGCATCACGGCCTTTCCGAAGCCACCAAACTTTTCCTTGTACTGGTCCAGCTGGGCCTTGTTCCAGCCAGCGCGCAGATAGAAGTCGAGCCCGGCCTTTGGTGCGCTACGCCCGGTATCGGAGACGAGCATCCGGCACGTCGTGTATTCCAGCCGCGTCATCCATAATTCCGCGCCCCATTTGTGACAGAGCCAGCCAGCCGTGCCGATATGATCGGGGTGCATGTGGGTGACGATCACCCGCTTCAGGGGCTTCTTTTCGCTGATCCGGTCGGCCAGCAATTTCCGCCAGACCGCGCGCGTCTCGTCATACGGAATCCCGGTGTCGACAATCGTCCAGCTGTCGCCATCGTCGATCAGCCAGACATTGATGAACTTTAGGGAGAAGTGCAGCGGCATGGCCAGCCAGAACAGGCCCGGTGCAATTTCCCTGATTTCGCCGGGAGCGGGTGCCGATTGTCCGTGAGGATAATCTAGGCGCGGCCGTTTCGGCTTGCTGATTTCTGTACCATCCATGTCAGGAGGATACGCAGCTTCTTGCGTCCGTCGAGCCGTACCGCAAGGTCATGCCACAGCAAGACGTGTGCGAATGTCCTCAACCAGAGCGATGGGAGTTGCCGTGCCATCAACCCGGATAACGTCTTCCGGCGGGACCAACGCAGCGAGTTGGCTATCAAGTAGCGAGACCGGCATGAAATGGTCGGCGCGCGAGGAAATCCGCCGCGCAAGCTCGTCTTTGGGCACGTCCAGCAGGACAAACAGGCAAGTCCGGCCGCTCTGCTCGCGCAGGCCTGTCTGGACAAAGGGCGTGAGCGCCGAACAGGCCAGGACCACCCGGTCCTCCGGCATGGCGGTCATGGTCTCGCCCATGCTGCGCACCCAGTCAGCGCGATCTGCATCTGTCAGGGGTGTGCCGGAGGCCATCTTCTCCTTGTTCGCGGCGGAATGGTGGACATCCGCTTCCACGAAAGGCCAGCCTTCGGCCCTGGAGAGAGCTTCAGCGATGGAGGATTTCCCACTCCCCGCGACGCCCATGATGATGACGAGATCCCTCATTTGATGGGTGTGCGCTTGCGGGGTTTCAGCTTGGTGCGCTTGAATTTCTCGCCCTTTAGCGGGGAGACCGTTTTCTCTCCGGATGGCGCACCAGGCTTTCCGCCAGCCCGCGAATCCGGACGATCAGGTCGGCGGGGCGGCTTGCCGGACCGGTCAGGGCGTTCAGACCGTGCCGGACGGTCGGGGCGGTCGCTTCGCTCGGGCCGCGCTGGGCGATCCGGTCTGTCCGGCCTCGGCTTGCGCGGACGCGGCGCATCGCCCTTCAACAGGGCCTCGCGCTCGCGGCCGCTGATCGGGCGCCATTTGCCTTCCGGCAGACCCGCCAGTTCCAACGGCCCAACGCGCACCCGCATCAGATCAACGACATGCAGTTCAACCAATTGGCACATACGACGGATCTGGCGGTTGCGGCCCTCGTTCAGGATGAATTTCAGCTCCTGCTGTTTCACTTGTTCGACGATGGCAGGCTTCAACTGGCGACCGTCCAGCTCGAGACCATGACGCAACTTGCCCAGCTTGTCGGGCGTAACCTCACCCTTCACCTTGACCAGATATTCCTTGTCGAGCTGGCTCTCCGGTCCAATCACGGCTTTTGCCAACACGCCGTCTTCAGACATGATCAGCAGGCCGCGGGAATCCTTGTCCAGACGCCCGAGGGGCGCGAGCTTGTTGTAGCGCCCCGGAATGGCATGACTTTTTCCCGAGAGGCTATCGCCTGAAATGAGCCGCACAGCGGGAATCTCGTCGCCCTCCGGTGTACCCGAAACAATGCCAATCGGCTTGTGGAACAGGATGGAAAGCTGGTTGTCGAGCCGGCGCGAAGCCTTCTGCGCGAGGTCCAGCGTCTGGCCTGTCTCAATCTTCTGGCCAGACATCGCCTTTTCGCCATCGACCTTCACCAGACCCTGCTCGATCAGGGAATCCGCTTCGCGGCGTGAGCACACGCCCTCCAGCGCCAGCCATTTGTTGATCCGCAAGGGCTCGTCGCCGGAATAGGTTTTGGTCCAAGCCATGGCGTGTCGCGCCTCCTGATGTACTGCGGCCCGTCATATCGGCGCGGGCCGTCCCCCGCAACATTCAGTCGACATTGGGGGCCCCGCCTGATCGCAGCGCTATGCCGGCGGCAGGGCCCGGCTCAGGTCAGGACGAATTGCCCAAAGCGACAGCATCGGCTCCGGCAGGCTCAAAAAACGGGGTCGTCGGATCGGTGACGGCACGCCAGATTGCCTCCGCCACATCAATCGACTTGGTAAGTTCCGACGTATCCTCCTCCCAGCCTTCCATCGTGCTCTGAACCAGCTCCTGATAGACTTCAGGGAAACCGTTCATGCGCCCCATCGCATTGTCAGCGAAGCGAGTTTCCGGCGCGCGACCGGGCAGAACCACGTTGACGCGCACATTGAACGGCCGGAGTTCGATTGCGACGGACTCGCTGAAGGCGTTCACAGCCGCCTTGCTGGCTGTATATACTGACAGCAAGGGCAACGGCATCCACGTCACAGTAGAGGTCACATTCACGATCACTCCCGCCTTCCGTTCGCGAAACTGCGGCAACACCGCCTGCATCATTGTCATGGTTCCGAACGTATTCGTTTCAAAGATGTCGCGAATGGTTTCTATCGGACTGCCTTCGAGCGCATTCAGCCAGCCGATTCCTGCATTGTTGACCAATACATCTATCGGGCCTGCCACCTTGACCACTTGCGCAATGCTTTGTGGATCCGTCACATCGAGCGGCAGAACACGCAACCTGTCATCAGTCGGAAGAATATCTTCCCGAGGCGTTCGCATGGTGGCAATGACGTTCCAACCACGCTCATGGAAGTAACGAGCCGTTTCTAGGCCAAATCCGGACGAGCAACCTGTAATGAGGATGGTATTCATGGGAACTCCTGTTTGGTGAGCGAATAACTGAATTGAAGATATAGCCAGCAGCGTCGGACGCGCTATAATCAAAAGTCGGTATCTCGTTCGCAGGAGTCCGGAATTGACCGACCCTCTGGCTGAAATTGTCTCCCTGCTCCAACCGACTACCCCCTATTCGAAAATGATCGAAGCGGCGGGGCGGTGGCGCGTCCGCCGCACGGAGTATGGGCGTCCTTTCTATTGCGTCGTCCTTAGCGGCTCGTGCTGGCTTGAAGCCAGGGACCACGCCCCCGTCATGCTTGAGGCGGGCGACTTCGTGCTCATTCCATCGGTGCATGAATTCTCAATGATGAGCGCTGATCCGCCACCTGCTCACCAGCCATACTCACAACCTGTGCAGCTTGGAGAAGCGCACGTCCGGCTAGGCGCCCAGAGCGGCCGGGCTGATGTGCGGCTTCTTTTAGGATATTGCATCCTCGCCTCACCTGACGCCGGTCTCCTATTGTCACTCCTGCCACGCCGCGTTCATCTACGCGCAGATGATCGGCTCGCCAGCCTGGTCTGGCTTGTTGGGGACGAAGCGCGCAAGACCCGGCCCGCACGAGACGTCATCCTGTCCCACCTGTTGGAAGTCATGTTCATCGAAGCGCTCCGTTCAACGACGGTCCAGACGGAGTCACCCAGCTTCCTGCGGGGACTAGCTGACGAGCGCCTCGCGGCGGCCATTCGCCGAATACACGAAGATCCCGCCCGGTCGTGGACGATCGCGGAACTGGCAAAAGAGGCCGCGCTCTCACGCTCCATTTTCTTCGACCGGTTCAATCGGGCTGTCGGCATCTCCCCCATGGGATATCTGCTCTCCTGGCGCATGGCACTGGCAAAAAAGATGCTGCGCGAGAACGATGGCACCATCGCCGAAATTGCCCGGCGTGTCGGATACGGATCGGCCAGCGCGTTCAGCGTGGCATTTACCCGCCATGTGGGCCTGCCACCTTCACAATTCGCCGAACAGGAAGTTCCTGCCTGAACAAGGCCACACGCCGAAACGTACGGTCAGATCAACATGCTCCGCTCGACATTCCGGGCCATTTCCGGCATAGGCGTGCGCCCCGCACGGAGATGAATTGAAGAATGACGGAACGCCGCGCCGCCGCGCCCCTGCTCGCCTTTGGCCTGTTAGTCCTCGGGACCATTCTCGGTCTTGCAGGAACAGATTTGGTCCTGCCTGCGGTTCCTTCCCTGCCGGACACGCTCGGGGGCTCACAGGCGATGGCCCAGATGGTGCTTGCCGCCTTTGTGACGGGCGGGTATATCGGCCTTCTCGTGTTCGGAGAACTTGGCGCACGGATAGACCAGCGCAATTTGTTGGTTCTGTCCCTCGCGGCTTATGCATTGGTGTCCCTTGCCTGCATGGCAGCGCCGTCCCTGCCCGCCCTGGTGGGCCTGCGGTTTGCGCAAGGCCTGACCAGTTCAGCCGCAGCCGTGTTCGCGCCGGGCATGATCCGGGCAATGTTCTCCGAGGAGAAAGCCGTCGGCGCGCTCGGCTTCATGGCCAGCATCGAATCCCTGATCCCTGCCCTCGCCCCCGTGCTGGGCGTATGGCTGCTGGTGGCCTTTGGCTGGAAAAGCTCGTTCCTCGTCCTCGGCGTGCTGAGCCTCGGCGTCGCGGCGCTGGTCACCTTGCTGCGCCACCGGATGCCTGCGCCGCCTTCGACGCGCGCGCCGGGCAGTTATTTGCGCCATCTCATCAACCCGACCTTCCTGCGATATGCGCTGAGCCAGGCCTTCACGCTGGGCGGATTGCTGATCTTCGTGTTCGGCGCCCCGGCCATGATCACCAAGGGTCTGGGCGGCGATCTCGGGGACTTCATCATCATGCAGGTGACCGGGATCGCCTTCTTCATTGCAGGGTCGAATTTCGCCGGCAAGCTGGCCGCCCGGCTAGGGCCGGAAATCATGATCCTGTCTGGTTCTGTCCTGTCCGCTGCGGGCCTGCTCGGCATTCTTGGATACGCATTGGCGGGGGGCACCGACCCGCTCGCCCTCGCTGCGCTATTCGTGCCGGTCAACCTTGGCCTCGGCTTTCGCGGCCCGCCCGGCTTCTATCGCGCCGTAGTCGCCGCACGCGGGGACGATGCGCGCGGATCGGCGCTCGTGCTCGTGGCCATCCTGACCACGACCGCCGCAGGCACAGCCGTCGCGGCTCCGTTCGTCACGCTGGGCATGGCTCCGCTCGCCGCGATTGCAGCGGCCGTCTCCTGCGCCTCTGTCCTCTGCCTGATCGCCTTGCCGAAGCTCAGCACCTGACCGGATTTCAGGCGATGCCGAACAGGGCTTCGCTATTGTCGAGGAAGGGCGAGCCGCCTGCGGTGATGCCGGAAACCCGGCCCGGCGCGGTGGCCAGAACCGTCTCCGCGAAGAAACCTGCCAGCGCCAGTTGGCGGGCGCGGAACCCACTCTCCTCACCGCGCGCAGCGACCGCCGCCCGCGTCAGGAAGTGCCCGCCAATCACGTCTCCCGCCAGCGCGAGATAGGCCGTCGCGCCCGCAAGCGCCTTGTCCTGGTCGCGATCCTTCATTGCTTCCAGCATCCAGTCGCTGGCTTCGCGCAGGGCTTCGGCGCCAGCGCGCAGGCGATCCGCAATCTGGACGAGTTGCGGATCATTGGTCGCCCGCGCATTCGCGGCCGTCGCCTCCACCTCACCCAGCATGACGCGCATCGACTCGCCATTCGTGCCGGTCAGTTTCCGTCCAACAAGGTCGATGGCCTGAATACCGTTCGTGCCCTCATAGATCGGCGCGATACGGGAGTCGCGATAGAGCTGGCCTGCCAGAGTCTCGCCCATGAAGCCCATGCCGCCATGTATCTGTACGCCCAGGCTCGCCACATCGACGCCCATGTCCGTGCACCACGCCTTGGCAATCGGCGTCAGCAGGTCTTCGCGCATCTTGGCGGATACGCGTGTCTCTTCATCGGGCGAAGCTTCTGCGAGGTCGGCCGCGACCCCACAGGCGTAACAGATCGACCGCGCCGCCGCGACCCGGGCGCGCATGGTCGTCAGGGTACGGCGCACATCCGCATGATGGAGGATCGGGGCGGGGCCATCGACGCCTTCCGCCTTGCCCTGTTTGCGCTCCTGGGCATAATCGAGCGCGGCCTGATAGGCCGCCTCGCCCACGGCGACGCCTTCCAGGCCGACATTCAGGCGCGCGGAATTCATCATGGTGAACATGCAGGCGAGGCCCTTGTTCTCCTGCCCGATCAGCCACCCCGTGGCGCCATCATATTCCATCACACAGGTCGGCGAGGCATGGATGCCCATCTTCTTTTCGAGACCGATGCATTTGACGCCATTGCGCTCCCCGAGGCTGCCGTCTGCGGTTACGATCCGTTTCGGTACCAGGAAGAGGGATATGCCTCGCGATCCTGCTGGCGCATCAGGGAGGCGCGCCAGGACGAGATGAATGATGTTCTCGGCAATGTCGTGATCGCCCCATGTGATAAAGATCTTCTGCCCACTGATCGCATAGCTACCGTCTTCCTTCGGCGCCGCCTTGGTCTTCAGCGCGCCCACATCCGAGCCAGCCTGCGGCTCGGTCAGATTCATCGTGCCGGTCCAGGTGCCGGAAACGAGATTGGGCAGGTAGGTCTGCTTCTGCTCGTCCGTGCCGTGGGCCAGCAGCGCCTCCACCGCCCCAAAGCTGAGCATCGGGCAAAGGCCGAACGACATGTTCGCGGCATGGAACATCTCCATCACCGCCAGAGCGAGCGCCTTGGGCAGGCCCTGGCCACCCCATTCCTCTGGCGCGGACAGCCCCATCCAGCCACCGTCGCGGAACTGAGCATAGGCCTCGGCAAAGCCCGGCGCAGCCTTCACACCCTCTTCGGTGAGCTGGGCGCCATGTGCGTCACCAGACGTGTTGAGCGGGGCCAGCACGTCCCGCGCAAGTTTGTTGGCCTCTTCCAGGATTGGCGCAATCAGATCCGGGTCGTAATTGCCGAAAGGCTCCAGCCCCTCCAGCCGGGACAGATCCGCAACTGACTGGAGCGCGAACGCCATATCGTTGAGCGGCGCGTCATAGGCCATGTATTTCTCCTAGAATCCGAATAGGTTATATCTCGACAAGCATTTAGCGTGGGGATGGTGCCACGCCAACTGCGCCCTATAATCACTGTGACCGTTCTAGCAGATGTCCAGGAGACCAGACCATGCGCAAATCCCTTCTATCCATTTCCATCTTCGCCCTCGCCGCCTGCGGCGCGGCCGAGACCACCGCCCCGGCTGCTGAAGCCGAGACGCCAGCGACCGAGACCGCTGAAACCGCAGCAGCGCCGGCAGAAGACGCCGCTCCGGTCCCGGAAATGGGCCCGGCTGGCACGTATGTCCTCGATCCGACACATGCGTCGCTGGTCTGGACCGTCAACCATTTCGGCCTGTCCAACTATACCGCCCGTTTCACCAAGATGGACGCCACACTGGAATTCAATCCGGACGATGCCTCTGCCACGTCTCTGACCGTGACCGTTGACCCGACTTCGGTCGAAACCGACTATCCGGCTGACTTCAAGGCCACCCATGCCGATTCCCCATACGACACGTTTGACGAGGAAATCGCGCAGGACCCGACCTATTTCAACGCTGGCGAATATCCCGAAATCACCTTTACCTCGACAGAAATCACCGAGACCGGACCGAGCACTGGCACCGTCACGGGCGATCTGACCTTCCTGGGCGTGACCAAGCCTGTCACGCTGGACGTGACCTATAATGGTACCGCGACCTTCCCCTGGGCCCCGGAACAGCCGAAGATCGGCTTCTCGGCCACGGGTTCTTTCAATCGTTCCGAATTCGGCCTGTCGAATATGGTGCCAAATCTCGGTGACGAGATCCACCTCATGATCGAAGCGGAATTCGCAAAAGCCGCCGAATAAGACAGGAAGACCGACCCTTATGAAGGCTGAAACGTCTCGGTACACGATCGTCGCCATCACCCTTCACTGGGTGATGGCGGGCCTTCTTCTCTTCATGATCTGGCTCGGCTGGAACATGGATGAAAACGAAGTCCGGTTCCAGCTTCACAAATCGATCGGGATCCTGATCCTGTTCCTGACTTTGGTTCGAGTGATCTGGCGGGCCATGAACCCGCCGCCGCCTTTGCCTGACGACATGCCGGCTTATGAAAAGCTCGCCTCCCATCTCGTGCACATGACGTTTTACGGCCTGATGGTCATCCTGCCGCTGGCAGGGTGGCTGCTGGTCTCGACCTCGAAATTCAAGGTGCCGACCGTCCTGTTCGGATCGGTCAGCTGGCCGCACCTGCCCGCGCCGGATTTCCTGCGCTCGGATATCGGGCATGTCATCCTCGAGAACATTCACTCCAAGGGCGCATGGGTGTTGATCGTCCTGCTCGGCCTGCATGTCGCTGGGGCGGTGAAGCATGAATTTGCCGCCGAAGACGGCGTCCTGAAAAAGATGCTGCCGGGCCTGTTCGGAAAGTCCGCAGCGCCCAAATCTTCGCGCGGTTATGTGCGCGCCTTTGGCGCCGCCATTATCGCATTCGCCTTGATCGCACTGATCCCGATTGCCGGGTCAGGCCCGGCGAGCGGCGCCGCACCGCAAGAGGGCGAGTCAGTCATCCCGGCTGACGAAACGATCGAAGCGAACTGGGACGTGAACTATGGCGCATCCGAGATCCGCTTCACTGGCATCTATGACAAGGCCGACTTTACCGGAACGTTCGAGGACTGGTCGGCGGATGTGGAATTCTATCCGGAGGATCTGGCCAACTCGCACGTCCTCGTGACCGTTCGCTCGGCGACAGCGGATGCAGGCAAGAAGCTCTACAATGACAGCCTCAAGGGGCGGGAGTGGTTCGACACGAACACGTTTCCGGAGGCTCGCATCCGGCTCACCAATTTCCGTGAGACAGAGACCGGCTATACGGCTGACGCCTCGATTTCGCTAAAAACCGAACTGGTGACGGTCCCGCTCGACTTCACGCTGGATATCGACGGCGACACCGCCACGCTGAACGGCACGGCGGTCATGAACCGCAAGGCGTTCGATCTCGGTCAGGATTCAGACCCGGCAGGGAATTGGGTCGGCGAGGATGTCACTGTGACGGTCACCGGCACCGCGACGCGCAAATAGATGCGCCAGCGGCTTCCGGGGCTAGCGCGCCAGTGCTAAGCCCGCCGCATGACTGCGATTGCGCCCATCAACCCCGGCACGCTCCAGCTCGCTGCCAGCTTTCTGCGCAAGGGCGGGCTCGTCGCCATGCCGACAGAGACCGTCTATGGTCTGGCCTGTGACGCGTCGAACCCGGATGCCGTGGCGCGACTCTACGCCGCCAAGGGTCGCCCTCAATTCAATCCGCTGATTGCGCATGTGGCTTCCTTCGAGATGGCGCAGGCCGAAGCGGTATTCTCCGAGGCTGCGCTGGCGCTCGCCCGGAACTTCTGGCCCGGCCCGCTGACACTGGTCCTGCCCGTCGCGCAAACCGGAACGGTCTGTGACCTTGCGCGCTCCGGCCTCGACACGATTGCGATTCGCATGCCCGCCCATCCGGGGGCACGCAGCCTGATCGCGGGCTTTGGCCGCCCGGTCGTCGCACCATCCGCCAACCGGTCCGGCCATATCAGCCCGACCCTAGCAGACCATGTGAAAGCCGATCTCGATGGCAAGGTCGATCTGATCCTTGATGGTGGCCCGTGCACCCAAGGGATTGAATCCACGATTGTCTCCCTTGTCGGAGACCGCCCCCTCCTGTTGCGGGCCGGAGCCGTCGAAACCTCCGCTCTCGAAGCATTCCTGGACGTGCCACTGCCCCGCGCAGGGGAGGAGGACGACATCTCCGCACCGGGCCAGCTGAAAAGCCATTACGCGCCCAATGCGCACCTGCGCCTGAACGCCGACGCTCCCGAAGCCGGGGAAGCCTGGCTCGGGTTCGGGCAGGATACATTCGGGGGAACAAATTTGTCGCCGAGTGGTAATCTGGCAGAAGCTGCGGCCAATCTGTTCGCTATGCTGCGGAAGCTGGATACAGATTCCGACCGCATTGCCGTGGCGCAAATTCCAGACGAAGGCCTCGGCGAAGCGATCAATGACCGTCTCGCCCGCGCCGCCCACAGGGAGTGACCTCATGCATCCGAACCGCATCTTTCACGAACACAATCCCGATCATCTGATCGAAACGGCCCGCGCGCATTCCTTCGCGATTGTAATCGGCACACGGAATTGCCAGTCGCACGTAGCCCACGCGCCGATCATGCTGGAACGACGTGGCGAGAGCGTGATCGTTCGCTTTCATCTTGCCAATGCCAATCCCGCCATGCAGGCCATCGAGGAGACCAAGCGAGCACTGGTCGTTTTCACCGGGCCTCATGCCTATATCTCAGCGACATGGTATGAACAGGACGATCAGGTCGGAACCTGGAACTATATTTCGGTCGAAGCCGAAGGCCCCGTCATCGCGCTGGATCATGCCGGCACAGCTGCGCAACTGGACGATCTGTGCGGCCAGCTCGAAGCCGATCTGGCCCCAAAACCACCTTGGACACGCGACCAGATTAACGACCAGAAGTTTGATGGGATGCTGACCGCCATTACCGGATTCGAGATGACGGCGACGCGCTTCGAAGGCATTCGCAAGCTGAACCAGAACAAGCCCGTCGAGGCGCGCCGGCGCGTCATTGCTGCACTCGAAGACCAACCCGGCGGGCTCGAAATCGCACGCGAAATGACTAAATTGGAACCATGATAGAGCTCAGCCCGGACTTCCTGACCGCCGCCAAGGATCTGCTCGGCCCGAAAGGGTGGAGCATGGAGACCGAAGATCTCGACAAGGTCTCGTCGCCCTGGCGGGGCACATACAAGGGCGAGACGCCGTTCCTCGCCAAGCCCGCAACGACCGAAGAGACCGCTGCGCTTGTGGGCCTCTGCAATGAGCATAACGTCGCAATCACGCCGCAAGGCGGCAATACGGGCCTCGTCGATGCGGGCACGCCGCATGGTGAAATCTGCGTCTCGATGCAGCGGATGAATGCCGTGCGCGCGCTCGACGCCTTCAACAATTCGCTCGTGATCGAGGCGGGCGCCCCGCTCGTCACGGCCCAGCAGGCTGCCGATGACGCCCAGCGCCTGTTCCCGCTGTCACTCGGCTCGGAAGGGACGGCCACCATTGGCGGGCTGATCTCCACCAATGCCGGCGGGGTCGCGGTGCTGCGCTATGGCATGATGCGCGACCTGATCCTCGGCCTCGAAGTCGTGCTGCCGAATGGCGAGATCTGGAATGGCCTGTCGGGTCTGCGCAAGAACAATACCGGCTATGATCTGAAACATCTGTTCGCCGGCGCCGAAGGCACGCTGGGCATCATCACGGCGGCAACGTTGAAGCTCTTCCCGAAAGTCCAGCGCGCCAGCGCCTGGGTGACGTGCGCGACGGCAGACGATGTGGTGAAACTGCTTGCCCTCGTCCGCGATCATGCGGGCGATACGGTGACGAGCTTCGAAATCATCCCGGCAAACGCCGTCACGATGGTGCAGGCCGATGCGCCCGACACGCGCGATCCTCTGCCTTCTGACCTGCCCTGGCGCGTGCTGATGGAAGTCTCCATGTCGCGCGCCGAACACGCCCGCGAAGTGCTGGAGGGCGCGCTCGCCGCCGCTTATGAAGGCGGCCTCGTTCAGGACGCCGTGATCGCCGAAAGCGTCGCGCAGGCCGACAGTTTCTGGCACATCCGCGAGACCATCCCCCTGTCAAAGCGCGCCTATGGCACCGCGCTGAACCAGGACATTTCGGTCCCCGTCAGCCGCATCCCGGAATTCATCGACGCATGCAACCTTGCCGTTCTGGGGCAGGTGCCGACGGCGGAATTCGTGATCTTCGGCCATGTCGGAGATGGCAATCTCCATTACTCCGTCTGCGAACCGGCGAACGCCGAGCATCCTGTCCTGCGCGGTCAGGATCAGGCGGTCTTCCGCATCATCTATGATCAGGTCATGAGCTTTGACGGATCCATCAGCGCCGAGCATGGGGTTGGCCGACTGAAGCGAGACGAACTGGAACGCATTCGTCCCAAAGCCGCGACCGAAACCATGCGCGCGATCAAGCGCGCCCTCGACCCGAACAGGATCATGAATCCCGGCCGCGTCATCAATTCCTGACCCGGTGACGTCTTGCCTTCCCGGTGGATCGCTGTAGCGTTTGCGCACACAGGGGAGACACATCACATGCGGAACATTTTTATCGCCCTCGGCCTGTTCGCGCCGCTCATGGCTTGCGAACCCACGCCCCCAATCGTCGGCGGGCCGTGCAGCTATGAAACCTCAATCATCACGGCAACAGTGACAGAGGTCGATGAGGATGGCGCCCTGTTCGAAGGGCCGGAAGGTGAGTTCTGGGTCCCCGGCTCATATCTTGGCACCCTCCCGACAGTGGACGACACGCTGACCCTGAAACGCGACCGCATCACCGAAGGCACCTGCACGCCCGAAATGTACGAAGTCGTCGACGCAGATATCAGCGACGAAGACTAGCACACGCCGAGACAGAGGAGACGCGCCCCTGAAACCGCCTTCCAGTGTCGATGCCCTTTCGGAGTTCGGACGCGCGCGCCTGTCGAACTCCTTCTTCATGCGCGATTTCCTGTATTCGGATATCGCCGCGCTTCACGGCTTCTCGAATATTCCCGAGAATCCGGACCTTGCCATTGCCGCTGGCACGAAGCTCTGCACAGAACTGCTTGAGCCCTTGCAGGCCGTGTTCGGGCGCATCGCCATCCGGTCCGCCTATCGCTCTGCTGAAGTGAACGGCTTTGGCAACCAGATGCAACGGGAGAAGAAGAAGGGCTATAATTGCGCCTCGAACGAGAGCAATTACGGCCATCATATCTGGGACCGGCGGGACGCGGATGGCAATATGGGCGCGACGGCCTGCATTGTTATCCCTGCCTTCTATGACGCCTTCCACGCAGAGGGGGACTGGCAGAAACTGGCCTGGTGGATCCATGACCATCTGCCCTATTCGACACTCTACTTCTTTCCGAAGCTCTGGGCCATGAACATTCAGTGGCGGGAAAATCCTGTGCGCCAGATCGACAGCTATACCGCGCCGCGCGGCCGGCTGACCGATCCATCAAAGCCGAATTTCAGCGGGCCTCATGAAACAGAGTGGGCACCCCTGCGGCACGTTTTCCCAAAGGCCTGAACAGATCAGCTGGAAAGCGCTGCGGCAATCTCCGCATGCGACGCAAAGACGTCATGTGCGCCCGCTGCCTTGAGTCGCGCGTCAAGTCCGGCATCGGCATGACCACCGCCCGTGAAGCCCCACGCCATCATTCCTGCGGCGCGCGCGGCTTTCACACCATTCACGCTGTCCTCGATGACAAGGCATCCGTCGGGGCGAGCCCCAATTTGCTCTGCAGCATGCAGGAACAGGTCCGGCGCCGGCTTGCCATGCGTCACCAGGTCGGATGAATAGATGTGCGGCGTAAAAGTATCGTGCAGGCCGGTCAGGTGGAGCTTGCGGACGAGCTTCGGCGCTTCCGAAGACGAGGCCACAGCCTGCGCACCAGCGAACGCCCCCGAAACTTCCAGCACGCCTTCAATAGCGCGCAAATCCGTTTCGAAACGTTGCCAGATTCGCGCCTGCAACTGGTCGGCAAAGTCATGCGGCAAGGGGCGGCCATTGACAATGGCATCTTCGGCAAGCGCCGCATGAAAGTCCCGATTGTGCAGGCCGACAAACCTCGAAACGAAAATCTCGAACGGATAGTCGAGCCCCCAGCCGGCGAGCATGTCGCGTTCGGTCGCAATGGAGATGGTCTCGGAGTCCACCAGCACGCCGTCGCAATCAAAGATCAGGGCGTCCATCGAGCCTAGCCGCGCCGCCCGAACAGGCGTTCGATATCGGCCAGTTTCAACTCAACATAAGTTGGCCGACCATGATTGCACTGGCCGGAATGCGGCGTCGCTTCCATCTGGCGGAGCAGCGCGTTCATCTCTTCGCCATTCAGACGCCGCCCGGCCCGCACCGAGCCGCGGCACGCCATGTTCCCCATGACTTCCTCGAACCGTTCCTTGAGCGCGAGACCCGCATCATATTCAGCGAAATCATCAGCAAGGTCGCGCACCAAGCCCATCGCATCCATTTCACCGAACAGGGCGGGGGTGGCCCGCACACAGATGGCTCCAGCGCCGAAAGGCTCGATCTCGAGCCCGAGTTCGGCAAGTTCATCTGCCCGCTCCAGAACGCGTGTGGCCTCGTCTTCCGATAATTCCACAACGTCCGGGATCAGCAGCGCCTGACGCTTCACGCCGCCCGCCGCCATCTGGCGTTTCATATCTTCATAGACGAGCCGCTCATGCGCGGCATGCTGGTCCACGATGACGATGCCGTCGGCTGTCTGGGCAACAACATAGGTCTCGTGCAATTGCGCCCGCGCAACACCGAGCGGAAAGTCGCCAGGCATGCCCTGCGCCGGGGGTGCCTCCGGCTCGACCCGGGCTGAGGGCGCGCCGTCATGACGATAGTCCGGCGCAGGCGGCTCATGCAGCCCCGCCATCACATCGCCAGACGGTGGCAAGGGCTGATCGAAATCAATGCCCGAGGGCTGCCGGTAATAGGAGGAGGGGGAAGCCTGCCTCTCTGGCGCAGGGGGCAATGACCAGAGATTGGCCGAGGTCACTTCCTCGATCCGGACCTTGCCGAGCGCAGAATTCGCCACCGTCGTCGAGGCGCGGTGCCCGGCGGCAGCCAGCGCATGCCGCAGCGCGCCAATCATCAACCCTCTTACATTCCCGGCATCACGGAAGCGCACTTCGGTCTTCGCCGGATGCACGTTCACATCGACATATTCCGGATCAAGGTCGACAAACAGGGCCGCCAGCGGGTGGCGGTCGCGCGCCAGGAAATCCTGATAGGCGGCGCGGATTACGCCGTTCAGCATACGGTCCTTCACGGGCCGGCCATTGACGAACAGGAATTGCATCTGGGCATTGCCGCGATTGAGCGTGGGCAGGCCAGCAAAGCCCGCAAGCCGCACGCCTTCGCGCTCGGCGTCAATCTCCAGCGCGTTCTCACGGAAATCCCGCCCCATGATCGCGCCCAGCCGCGCAAGCTGGCCAGAAGCGCCTTCGGCCTCTGCCGCATAGCGCAAAGAGTTGCGGCCATTATTCTCCAGCGAGAAAGCCACATGTGGATTGGCCATGGCGAGACGCTTGACCGTGTCAGTCACGGCCATGCTTTCGGCGCGCTCGCCCTTCATGAATTTCAGCCGGGCGGGGGTGGCATAGAAAAGGTCGCGCACTTCGATCCGTGTGCCCGTCTCGCCGCGCCCGGTAAAAGCGGCCGGGCGGGGGCCTTCCATCCGGCCCGCCTCGACAAACACTTCCGCCGCATCCTCGCCCGCCGCGCGGGATGAGATGCTGCAGCGGCTGACCGAGGCAATCGAGGGCAACGCTTCGCCCCGGAAGCCCATTGTATGGATATTCAGGAGGTCTACCCGGCCGCCAGCATCCGGCACGAGTTTCGAGGTGGCATGCCGTTCCAGCGCAACCAGCAGGTCATCGGCAGACATGCCGCAGCCATCATCCTCGATGATGATCCGTTTCAGGCCGCCGGCCTCGATGGAAATGGTCACGCGGCGCGCGCCGGCGTCCAGCGCATTTTCGACCAATTCCTTCACGGCGGCAGCCGGGCGCTCAACCACCTCGCCTGCCGCGATCCGGTTCACGACATCGGGCGGCAGTTTGCGAATTTCGGGGCGGGATCGGACGGAATCAGCCATTCGGTCACAATAACGCGCCCGACCCGCTTTGTCCCCGCCTACCCGCACGTTTCAACAGGCCGCGGCACGGACGCAGCGGCCCCACAAAGGCGCGGCGTCCTGTTGACGCAGGCCGGTTGCCTTCCGTCTGGTTACCCCACACAGTGCGCCCGAGACATTCCGGAGCCTTGTAATTCCATGAAGATGACTTCTTCCCTCGCCATCGCCGCTGTCCTGGTACTTGCCGCCTGTGGCAAGTCCGAAGCGCCCGCCCCCGAAACCCCGACCGCTGCGACGCCTGCGGCAGCAGCCCCGGCTGAAACTGCAGCAACGCCCCCCGCGGCGCCGAATGAGGCTGTCGAAGCCGCTGCCGACGCGGTATCGCCTTTCGCAGCCCTGCCGGCCCCCTACAATACGGCCGACTATGCGCGCGGCCGCCGTACCTGGAAACTCTGCCAGTCCTGCCACATCACGGCTGAAGGCGGCGGCAATCTGGTCGGCCCGAACCTGCACGGCCTGTTCGGCCGCGAGGCCGGCACGCTGGAGGGCTTTGCCTATTCACCAGCGCTGCAGGAAGCCGACTTCATCTGGACGCCGGACAAGGTCGATCACTGGCTGGAAAATCCGCGCACCTTCCTGCCGGGCAACCGCATGACATTTGCAGGCGTGCGCAAGCCTGACGACCGAATTGCCGTGATTGCGTACCTGATGAGCGAAACCGGCTATGGGGCGGAAGACGTTCCGGCAGAATAGGCCCGCGCCCTAGCGCCGGAGAATGAGCGCGAGCAGCACGGCATGCTCGTCAAACTCTCCGGCGAATTCCTCGCGGTAGCCGACGGCCAGATCTGCCCAGTCGAAATGATAGCCCAGCTTGGTCTCATACTTGTTTGAGTCCGCCGTTTCGTTGCCGCGCTCGATCCAGAGTTGCTGGCTGATGAAGAAATCCTGCCAGATATCGACGCCATAGCCGAACTCCGCGCGCTGGCGAACGCAGCCATCTTCATGCCGGATCGCCACCGCATCGGCGAAAACATAGAAATTGCGCCCGCCCCGCAGGCCCGACAGGCCGCCACTGAGGCGCGCTTCGGCGCCCCAGCCATCACAGCCAAACACGCCGGCCAGCGAACTGCCATGCACCAGGCCGCCTTCAACCCCCACGGCCCAGCCCTTGTGGGAGACGAGTTGCCGCCGCAGCGTGGCGCGCCAGAATTCCTTGTCGAACTGGCTGCCGATTTCATAGGCCACAGCCTCGGACTTGGCAGTGACGGTCCAGTACGGCGCGACCCCATACTCTCCATAGAGTTCGACCCGGTTGCCCCGTACGCCTTCCAGTTCTTCCTCGGTGATCTTGGCCTCGGCATACCAGCCCCCGGGCGCCTGCGCCCAGGGGCCCGCCGAGGCCGGACCGGCCACAGCCAATCCCCATGCAAAGATCCCCAATCCCCTCATTGCCGGAAAACCTAGAGAAGAAATCTGGGGTTGAAAACCCATTTCTCTCCCGTGTGCAGGCCAACCTGCGAAGTGCACCACATGAAAAAGCCCCCGCCAGAGTGGACGAGGGCTTTTGCCATATCGAGATATGCGGCGCGCTTAGAGGCGGAACCGGATCTGGTCGGACCAGAAGCGCTCCAGGCGCGAAATGGTCTTGTTCAGTTGCGACAGGTCATCCGGACGCACGCTGGCAGTTGGCTCAAGAGCGCCGGCCTGCTTCTCGAACAGGGCCTCGACCCGTTTGCGAACCTTCAGGCCGCGCTCGGTCAGGCTGAGCGTCACGGTGCGCTTGTCATCCTCAGAACGAGTCTGGATCAGATAGCCGCCTTCCTGAAGCTTCTTGACGTTGTAGGAGAGGCTGGTGCCGGCAAAGGCGCCACGGGCCCGCAGAACAGATGCCGGGGCTTCGCCTTCGCCAATCTCGTAAAGAAGGAGCGCCTGAACGCCTGTCAGCGACCGCTCGCCACCGCGCTCCAGATCGTCCTTCACAACATCATGAAGACGACGGTGCGCCTGCTCAAGCAAAGACAAAGACTTCAGGAAAGACTCGCCCAACGAATTGTTCGCAGTATCCTGCGTTTCTGCAATCATCATATTCACCACCACTCAACTATTCACTCAACTTTTGTTGTAGTTTGAGTAGAAATACACGAGCATTCCTAATGAATTGATAAGCATGCCCTTTTCGCAAGAGAAGAGAGTTAATATTCGCGCGAATACATTAACCGTTACTACTCCGCAATGAGTTGGAGGTCCGCAATCCCGGTAAACCTGCCAGTCCAGCAGGTTCAGGAGATGCGGGGCACGCAATTCAGACGCGCTCATGGCCAGGCGCGCCCAAGAGCGGCCCAAAAACCGTTTTCAAAGTGTAAACAGGCGATCGACGGAGACTCTGGGCGAAGTATTCAGATGCCAGAAGAAGATATCCGCAGATAATTGAGAGGCCGGATACTTCAGTCTCCGAAATTCAACTCGTCATCCCCCAATGGATCGAAATACCTGGCGACGTCAGCTTCGCTGACACCTTCCAGAGTGGCAGGACTCCATTTGGGATCATTGTCCTTGTCTATGATGACGGCGCGCACACCTTCGAGGAAGTCATGGCTCTGCACCTTGCGCCAGCCGATACGGTATTCCATCCGCATATTGTCCTCGAAACTGTCGAGCTTCGCCCCTTCGCGCACCTGGCGCAGGGCTACCTTCACCGTCTCCGGAGACTTGGTGCGGATCGTGGCGGCCTGCGCTGCGGCCCACTCATCGCTCGATGCCTCCAGCGCGGCGACGATCTCTTCGGCGGTGTCTTTTGCAAAGCAGGCATCGATGATGTCGCGATGCGCCTCAAAGCTGCCCGCCGGCACGGGATGGGTCATGCCGCGCAATATCTCGTTCAGCATCTCGGCCGCACCAACCGAAAAATCCGCACTCTCTACCTGCTTCTTCAAATTCGGGACGAGTTCCGAGGGCAGGAAATGTGTCGCCACCCTCGCCGCCGCCACGTCCACGTCCTTCAACCGCGCGCCGGTCAGCGCGAGCCATGTGCCGAGATAGCCGGACAGGCGCGGCAGGAACCAGCCGCCCCCGACATCCGGGAACAGGCCGATGCCCGTCTCAGGCATGGCGAACAGGGTCCGCTCGGTGGCAATGCGGTGGGAGCCATGCACCGACAGGCCCACGCCGCCGCCCATGGTCACCCCGTCCATGATCGCCAGCACAGGCTTGGGGAAAGTCTTCAGCGCGGCATTCATGCGATATTCGACATTGAAGAAGGCCCGCGCCTCCTGCGCATCACCCGCGCCGCTGTCTGCCAGCATGCGAATGTCGCCGCCCGCGCAGAAGCCGCGCGTCTCTTCTTCATGGTCGATCATGATGAGGTGGACAGTCGGATCCCCTGCCCAGCGCTCCAGCGCCGCCAGGATGGTCTCGCACATTGGTGCGTTCAGCGCGTGCAGCGCCTTTGGCCGGGTCAGCGTGATGCGTCCCATGCCCCGGTGGACCTGGACCGATACCTCATTCGACATGTTCTATCCCTTTGTCTCCAGCGTCGTGCGCCGGTCATTTTCTGTTTTGCATACCCCTACAGGGGGCGCGCCGCCGATCAAGCCCGGCGCGCCGTCAGGAACCTGTGTCCTCCATTTCCCGCGAAGGGGCCAAGCCCCACACCGCCCCTCTAGCGCGGCAGGAGTGTCGTGTCGCAATGCCAGCAGGCTTCGGCACTGCCGGCACCGATCGGACTGCCCGGCGGAATCTCCACGTCTGGCGCCGATGGCACGAGCGGCGGGGATGGCCTGTCGAGATGGGCGGTGATCCGCCGGGACAGCTCGTCCCGCACGGCCACATCAACCGGGTCGGCGCGCCGCGAGCGGGACACGATCCGGCGCGACAGGGCGCTGAGATAGGCATTGGTCTGTGTCACCGTCTCCGGCGTGGCCTGTGTATTGGCGGCAAGATCGATCAGGGTCGACACATAGCGCATCTGTTCCCGGCGCAGGATGCCGGCCTGGCGCGGCGTCTCCGCCTCGCCGAACAGGGCGTCCTCCACCTCACGCAGGACATCGCCATAGCTGAGCGCATTCCGGTTGCGGCGCTCGGTCTCGATCAGGCGTGCGACGCGCTCAGGGTGCAGCAAGGCAGCCAAGGTCTGCGAGGCGGCGGTATCGGCGGCCGTGAGCAAGTCGAACATAGCCCCGGTCTCGCCAGCAAAATACTCGGCACCTGCCCCGGCCCCTCGGAAAGTCACCAGAGGCGGCGTCAACAAGTCGAGCGTCCGGTCCGGCAGATCGAGCGCCGCCGGGTCCAGCGTCGCCACCAAGGCGCTGAGCGCGCCGCGCTGCTGGTCGGCCGGCACAGGCGAACCGCCGACATTCGCATCGCCCGCTTCGGCATAATGGAAATCATAGCCGCCAATCATCTTGGCCGCCGCGTTCACCTGATAGCGATGATAGAGATAGACCGGCACGATCACCGCGCGCAGACGCGAGGTCGGCTCGCCGGTCTGCAGGGCGTCGAGGCCAAAGCGATCGAGCGCCACTTTCCGCACCCGCATGACATCCATCAAGGCCGCGACCGGATCGGCGCCATTGTCCCATACGCTGGAATAAGGATGCGCCGTGCCAACGCCCCGCCCCTGCGGATCGTCCACGAAGCGGAGTCCACTGGCCCAGGCCGATTCCAGCAATTCATCCCCGGCCGCGTCTTCATCTGTGCCGTCCGGATATTGCCGATAGAGCCACATGGTGGAGACCTTGTCCCACTCACCAATGCCGGTGTCATAGGCGGCGGAAAAATCGAGATTGCCATCCTGTCCGACCCAAACGAGCGGGGCGGGATAATCCATCACCGAGGCCCGGTCGTTTGAAGAGGCCGCGAAATTGTGGGCAAAGCCCAGCGTGTGGCCGACTTCATGCGCGGCCAGCTGGCGAATGCGTGACAGGGCGATCTGAACCGGATCATCCGCCGCGCCTGTGCCGGTCTTCGACGCGCCCGCCAGCCCTTCGAAGATCATCCGGTCCTGACGCACGCGCTGGCTGCCGAGAATGACATTGGCTTTCAGCATTTCACCCGTACGCGGATCGGTCAGCCCGCCGCCATAGGACCAGCCCCGCGTCTGGCGGTGCACCCATTGAATCACATTGTAGCGTACATCCAGCGGATGCGCGCCATCGGGCAGGACTTCGACGCGATAGGAGTCCGGAAACCCTGCCGCCGCAAAGGCCTCGACCCACCAGGATGCACCTTCGATCAGGGCGTCCCGAATTTCCGCCGGCGCGCCGGAATCCACATAGAAGACAATCGGCTCTTTCGCCGGGCTGCTCGCCGCGGACGGGTCCTGTTTCTCAAGCCGGAAGCGACGCGCGAAGGCCTGCCCCACCTGCCCGCTCAGCGGCGCCGAGAAATCATAGAAGCCGACATCAATCGCCCCGCTACGCGGATCAAACAGGCGCGGCGTGTAGCCCTCATCCGGCAAGCGCACGAGCGAGATATGCTGGACAAGCGTCACCGAGCGCGCATCCGCCGCCGTGGCCGAGACTTCGGATTTCGGCTCATCGCTCGTCAGCGTCAGGAAAGCATCGAACTCGACATTGTCCGGAAAGGCGAGCGCCGCCGCCACGTCCGGCATGGAGAGATCATCTGACAACTGGTAGACGCCGCCCTTCGGATGCTCTTTCAGCGCTGCCCGCACGCCGAGCGAATCGCGCGTCAGATAGCTCGACATATCCACCAGAACTTCGCCGTCTGGCCCCGTACCGAGAATTTCGCCGGACCAGATAAAGCTGCGCGCAAACGAGTCCCTCACGGCCTTGCGCTCCAGCGGATTGTCGGCGCTGGCGCGATAGGTCCAGTTCTCGATTTCCGCGACCATCTTGTCGGCCACTTTGCGGAAAGCGACAATCTCGCCACCATTGGCAAGGCCGCGATCGAGGCCAATCGGATTGGAGCCAAGGCCCGCCGTCAGTCCTGTCGCCTGGATCACGCGGAGGGCAACGCCTTCCTCGTCCGGCGCAGGCAGTGCCACGAGAATGCGGCCACCGTCGGCATCAAGATAGAGATCGACAAACCCGTCCTTGTGGGTGAGCGCCCCGGTCTCCTCGGCCCAATCCCCAGACTGCGCCCAAGCCAGTGGCAGGACAAGCGCCGCCACCAACGTCAAAACCAGACTCTTCATTCCCCGCACAGGCACACCTCTTCCGATCAGCTGAAACTCAGCCGCACGGTGCCGCAGATCGGATTGCGGTTCAAATGGTTTCCGGGGGCAAATGCTTCACGCCCGCAGGCATGGCGCATTATCCGTCACAGGTCTGCGTGTCGCGCATAATGCCAACCTCTTTGACCTTGCCGCTTTTGTTGTCCACTTCGAAATAGATGTCGCTATAATCATACACAGTGACATCATTTTCCGTGACAACGCATTTCGGCTTGCCGTAGGCCCCGCGCGCAAGGATCTGTTCGGCGCCGCTGCCAACCCCGATTTCGGTGCGATAGCGCGGATCGCGCGCAATGATCCAGTAGACCGCATCATCGGCCGCCACGACGAGACCGTCATAGGCATAAGTGGTGGCCCGCGTGCCGGGGATCGGCGTGGTTATCCGGGGGGCGCCCCTGGCCGCGAACAGTTCAAACAGTGTCATGCCAAGTTCAACATCGCCGACCCGGTCGCCCCGGACAATGAGATTGTCGTTCAGGTCAGGTGGGCTACTGGCGCACGCCCCCATGACAATGAGCGCAAAACCTATCGACAGCTTACGGACCATTTTCATCACGGGCCCTCCTATTCACCAGAACTCTACAAGAGCCTTAGATCATAGCATACGCGGCCATATGTCGAGGCGCGGACGGTAAAAAACTGTCCCTATACGCTCAAAACAGGCATAATTATCTGTAATGTTCGGAAATCAGGCAGATTTTACAAGGCCGCCTCTGCAGCCCCGGCAGCGCCTAATCCTTCAGCATGTCCCGCGAGATGATCACGCGCATGATCTCGTTCGTGCCTTCGAGGATCTGGTGCACACGCAAATCCCGCACGATCCGCTCCACACCATAATCGGCCAGATAGCCGTATCCGCCATGGATCTGCAGCGCGTCATTCGCCACCTTGAACGCCGTGTCCGTAACGAACCGTTTCGCCATGGCGCACCAGCGGGTCGCATCCGGCGACTTTCCGTCCAGCCGTCCGGCAGCCTCATACAGCATGACTCGCGCGGCCTGCAGCTCGGTCTCCATGTCGGCCAGCTTGAACGCGGTGTTCTGGAAGGTCGCAATCGCCTTGCCGAATTGTTCGCGCTCCTTGGCATAGGCCACCGCCTTGTCGAGCGCGAGTTGCGCGCCGCCAAGGGCGCACGCGGCAATATTCAGCCGCCCGCCATCCAGCCCCGCCATCGCAAAGCGGAAGCCGTGGCCTTCCTCGCCGATCCGGTTCGCCGCCGGCACACGCACGCCGTCCAGGATCACCTGCCGCGTCGGCTGACTCTTCCAGCCCATCTTGCGTTCATTCGCGCCAAAGCTGAGGCCCGGCGTATCCTTTTCGATGATGAAGGCAGAGACGCCCTTGGCGCCATCATCGGAGGTGCGCGCCATCAGCACATAAACGTCAGACGTGCCCGCGCCGGAGATGAATTGTTTTGTGCCGGTGATGACATAGTCATCGCCCTCCTTCACCGCCCGCGTCTTCAGGCTGGCCGCATCCGAGCCCGCGCCCGGCTCGGTCAGGCAGTAAGACGCAATCAGGTCCATCGAAGTCAGGCGCGGCAGCCAGGCCTGGCGTTGGGCGTCCGACCCGAATGTATCGATCATCCAGCTCGCCATATTGTGGATGGAAATGAACGCCGCCGTGGAGACGTCGCCATAGGAAAGCTGTTCGAAGATCAGCGCCGCATCGGTCCGCGTTAGCGCGCTGCCGCCGACATCCTCGCGGACATAAATACCTGCAAAGCCGAGCTCGGCGGCCTGCTTGATCACATCGACAGGGAAATAGCTGTCGCGGTCCCATGCTTCCGAATGTGGCAGCAATTGCGCCTCGGCAAACTTGCGAGCCATATCCCGGATCATCAATTGTTCATCGGAAAACAAAGCACTCATTGTTAATTTCCCGTTTTTTCGCGTAAGAGGTTGGGATGGGAATCGATTGGGCAGCGCGCAATGTCAATGCAACAAGCCACCTCACCTTACGGAATTGAGGGTGCGGACGCATCTGAAGTCGGCCTGTTGGCCGAGGTTGATCGCGCCGCCAGCGCGCTGTTTGTTCCCACCGGTCTCCTGTCCGACGAGGCCCTGAAAGATCATGTCCCGGTGGATATCCTGGCCAGCGCCGCAGAGAATGGCGACCTGTTCACCGCCCGGCTGGACTCTGGCACAGCAATTGGCTTTGCGCTGGTCTCCCTGCGTGGCGGCACACTCTATCTGGACCAGATCAGCGTCCACCCGGACCACGGCCAGCGTGGCATCGGCGCGGACCTGCTGACCCGCGTCATTGACGAGGCCAAGCGCCGGAAGCTGCGGCGCGTCACTCTCTCAACCTTTCGGGATCTGCCCTGGAATGGGCCCTTCTACGCCAAGCATGGCTTCCGCGAGATCAAGCGTGGCGATATGGCCGACTGGATGCTGGAGCTTGAACGCATCCAGGCCGAGGAACTGGACGTTTCGAAGCGCTGCTTCATGGTGCGTAAAATTGGCTGGTTGTAGCCATCCCGGTTTTGGACCAATGAGGCTCACATGACCCAATTCCCCCAAGCCTTCCCCGCCATCCGCATGCGCCGCCTGCGCCAGGCCCCCTGGATCCGCTCGCTTGTCGGCGAAAACGTGCTGACACCCGCCGATTTGATCTGGGCCGTCTTCATCCATGATGGCGACGACCGCATGCCGGTCGGCAGCCTGCCAGGCATTGACCGGCTCAGCGTCAAGGATGCCGCCAGAGCCGCGATCCGCGCCCGCGAGCTTGGCATTCCGGCCATCGCGCTGTTTCCTTACATTGGTGCAGACGGAAAGGACGAGACGGGTTCCGGCGCGCTCGACCCGGACGGCCTCGTGCCGCGCGCCCTGAAGGCGATGAAAGATGCGGCCCCAGAAGTCGGCCTCATCACCGATGTCGCACTCGATGCCTATACCAGCCACGGCCATGACGGCCTGCTCGACGAAGACGGCACCATCCCGAATGATGCGACGACGGAAAAACTGGTCCAGCAGGCGCTGGTCCATGTGGGCGCGGGCGCGGATGTCGTCGCCCCGTCGGACATGATGGATGGGCGCATCGGCGCCATCCGCACCGCTTTCGAGGACGAGGGCTTCACCAACCAGATGATCCTCGCCTATGCCGCCAAATATGCCAGCGGCTTCTACGGCCCCTATCGCGATGCCATCGGCTCAGCCGCCTCGCTCAAGGGCGACAAGAAAACCTATCAGCAGGACCCGGCCAATTCAGACGAAGCCCTGCGCGAGGTCGCGCTCGACCTTGCCGAGGGCGCCGACATGGTCATGGTCAAGCCCGGCCTTCCGTATCTGGACATTGTACAGCGCGTCTCCTCCACCTTCGGCGTCCCCACAATTGCCTACCAGGTCTCCGGCGAATACGCCCAGATCAAGGCCGCCGCCCAGAATGGCTGGATCGATGGCGACCGCGTTATGATGGAAAGCCTGATGTGCTTCAAACGCGCCGGCGCAAGCGGCATCATCACCTATTTCGCGGAAGATGCTGCGGATAAACTGGGGTGAATATAGCTGCTTCCAGCATACAGCATGCCAGAGGGTTCAGCCCGTCAGGACGCGGCGCCTTCGAACAGCGCGCTGATGTCCTTGATTTCCTTTTGCATATGCTGCCGAAACAGCATGACGCGTTTCGTACTCCGCAAATCGCGGTGGTAGAGCAGCCATAATCCGAGTTCGTGCTGTTTTTCAGGTTCCCGAAACCTGACCAGATTGGGTTCGCTGTCCCCCATGAAACAAGGCAGGTATCCGATGCCAAGCCCCTCCTTCAGGGCTGCGGCCGTCAGCGACGTGTCATCGACGCAGAAGGAATGATCGAGCTGGGGCCTGGCCTGTTTCGTCCAGCTTCTGTGATATTCGCAGCAATCGACACCCAGCCATTTCTCAGGGACGCGTCCGGCCGCGAGCGCCGCGCAATAGTCGCTTGAACCGTATACCGCGGAGGCGACCGTCGTCAGCCGCGTACCGATCAATGTCTCACCGGGATTATTCGTCTGCCTCAGCGCAACGTCCGCGTCCCGTTCCGCCAACCGCACGGAATCATTGGTCACCTCCACCCGCAGGTCGATGCTCGGATAGGCGGCACTGAACCGGGCGAATAGCGGCATCAGCACTGATGAGGCCATATTGGCAATTGCCGTGACACGGAGTTCTCCCGAAGCCTCCTCGCTCTGCCCGGCGCTGACCGCTTCGAAGGACAGGAGTTCCCGTTCAATCCTGGTGGCGGACTCTTTCAAGGCCTCGCCTGCCCCGGTCAGCACATAGCCCGTCGCCTTGCGCTCGACCAAAGGCGTGGCGAGGTCCTTTTCCAGCGCATGGATGCGCCGCGAAACCGTCGAATGCTGCACGCCCAGCCGCTTGGCGGCGCCGCTGAAAGAGCCTTCGCGGGCCAGCGCAAGAAACATCCGCGCATCGTCCCATTGCATCCCGCCTGTCCTCCCGCGTGCATTTTTGCAAACCCGCTGTCGATATTTCCCGGATTTCCACAACCGTGCGCGAATGCAACCCAATTGGCAACCAGACACGCAAACCCGGCCGGGTCCGAACAATCCGTGGCCCGCATTGAAAACAGAGTGAAAAACAGGAGCCTCAAGCATGACCGTATCCCTTTATGACCGCCTCGGCGGCTATGACGCCATCGCCCTGTTTGCCGGCGAACTGATTGGCCAGGCACAGGCCGACAGCCTGCTCGGGCGCTTCTGGGCCAATCGCGGGGAAGACCGGAACGCCCGGGATCTGCAGATGCTGGTCGACTATCTCGTCCGGGAGACCGGCGGCCAGATGTACTATACCGGACGTGACATGGCGCTGGCTCATGCCGGCATGGACATCACCCAGGCTGACTGGACACGGTTTCTCGAAATAGTCGTCAGTGTCGCCGGGGAACTCGGCGTAGGGGCAACCGAAGGCGGAGAGGTGATGGCGTTTCTGGATACCCACAAGCATGACATTGTCACCCGGGCATAATGGGCAGACTGTCAGACCATAGCGCCCAGATGGAAAGGCAAAAGATGACCGAAACATCCGAACCCGTCGAAGGCGGCTGCACATGCGGCCATGTCCGCTACACGGTCTTGTCCAAGCCCATGATCGTGCATTGCTGTCATTGCCGCTGGTGCCAGAGGCAAACGGGCTCGGCCTTCGCGCTCAACGCATTGATCGAAGCTGACCGCGTACAAATACTGTCAGGAGACACCGAAGCGCTCACCGTCGAGTCTCCGAGCGGGAAAGGCCAGATCATCGCGCGCTGCCCGCACTGCCGCGTCGCGGTCTGGAGCCACTACCACATGTCCGGCTTGAGAGAGCGCATCCACTTCATCCGCGTCGGCACGCTGGACACTCCTGATCTGATGCCGCCGGATGTCCACATCTATACGTGCTCCAAACAGCCCTGGGTACGCCTTCCGGAAGACGCCAAGGTCGCTGACCGATTTTACCAATATGAGGAAACCTGGTCCCTGGCCGACCTCACCCGCAGGGCAGCCCTGTTCAACGCCGCAGGAATTGCGCGCCCGTGAATACGGACTAAACGCCCGCGACGATCAGCGGTCAGACGACAGCCGCTCCAGGTTTGCCATCAGCATCTGCAGTGTCAGCTCCCGCGCGCGTTCCGGGGGTTTGCCGATCAGGCGGCCGAGGGTCGGGCCGAACAGGCCGACGCCGACGGCCAGCGTCACGCTGAGCAGGATGATGTCCTCGGCCACATCTGCCGGCACGCCGGCATTGCCCATCTTCTTCTGCGCGACTTCCTGAACCACTTCGCGCACCACGGTCAGCCGGCTGGTCTCGTCGGTCAGCTCCAGCCAGGCGGCGAGCCGCGCGGCGCCGCGGGTCTCGAATGCGTCGAACAGCGTCTTCAGCCCGGCCGTCCGCACTTCCAGGGGCGCATCGGCCGGGATCTCGACCGACAGGATATTCTCGACCAGGTCCGCGATCATCCGCTCCATGAGCGCCTGCTGGACCGCGTCGATGGAGCCGAAATGGTGCAGCACCGTCGCATTCGCCACGCCGGCCCGTTTGGCGACATCGGCCAGCCGCAGGGATTGCGGCCCCTGTTCCACCAGCAGGTCTTCCGCCGCTGACAGGATGTTGGCGCGCGACTCTTCCGGCGTGCGACGGATTCGGGGAGAATTCTTGTGTTTCGTTATTGACATTTTTGTCAGTAACCTCAATTGTGGCTTCGAGACAATTGCTATTATTGTTCCTGAAGGCACTAAACATAATGACAAGCAAACGCACACCCGACGGCATCACAATTCTGCCGCGTGACCTCCATTTCGACATGGCCGCCGCAGATAATGGCCCCTGGCTCGATGGAGACCCCGTCGCCACCGCCATTTTCAACGCCATGTCGCTCACCTTCCCGGAAGGCGAGCGCATGTTCATGGATGCCGTGAAGGCTTATCGCAGCGAGGTGTCCGGCCAGCTCGCCGCTGACGTGAAGGATTTCATCACGCAGGAAGCCATCCATTCGCGCGAGCATCATCTGCTGAACAACAAGATCGACCGCGAGAAATACCCGGTCGCAGAGATCGAAGCCGCGATCATGGAGAAGATCACATTCGGACGCTCCGGCGGACCGTTCCGTATGCTGCTGGCCACGATCTGCCTTGAGCATTTCACCGCGATGATGGCCGATCTCATGTTCGGCTTCGAGGTGGACGGCGTCCCGATCTTCAGCAAGACCGATCCCGCGCTGGAACGCCTCTGGCGCTGGCACGCGATGGAAGAGACCGAGCACAAGGCGGTTGCTTATGACGTCTTCCTGGAGGCCACGAAAGACTGGCCCGCCATCAAGCGCTATTTCCGGCGCAGCCTGTCCATGCTGCTGATCACCAAACACTTCACCGCCAATATCGCGACCTATGCCGCCATGTTGCTGGAAGCCGATGGCTATAGTCGCAAGGATGCCGACCGCGCCGTGAAGGAATTTCTCTGGAAGAAGCCGTCCCTGTTCGGCAAGGGCTGGAAGACATGGCTGTCCTGGTTCAAGCCCGGATTCCACCCGTGGGACCATGACAATCGCCACGCCATGGATGACTGGAAAGCCGAATTCACGCCGGTTGCGGCCGAATAGGCTTGGCCCACTTTTGACCTGAAAAAAGGGCGTCCTGGCAGGGACGCCCTGATTTATCACTCTGTGTCGACGACCCGGTAGAGCGCCTTTAATTCGGCGGAGGGCGCAAAGCCCGGTTCAGCCGCCAGCGCCTGTTCGAGATAGTCATAGGCCTCTGCATACGCGCCGAGATCATGATGTGCGAGCGCGAGATTGTGGTAGAGGCGCGACTGCAATTCCGGCGCCGAGATATCCGCCGGTGACAGCACCTGCACAGCCTTTTCCGGCTGCCCGGCATCGACATAGACCCCTCCGCAGCTGATGATCGTGCCCGGCACGGCCTGTCCGGAAGCCAGCGCCGCTTCGCAATCTGAGGCCGCCTCTGCGAGTTTCCCGGCCCGCCGGTACAGGATGGCACGATTGGTCAGCACCGCCACCCGGACCTCTTCATCCGTCTCAGGATCTTCCAGCGCTTCGCTGCAGGCCCGAAGACCGTCGCGGGATGCCTCGCCTGCGCGCTGCGCCGCCTCTGCACAGACTTCAGCCGGGGGCGGCGTAAAATACAGTTTACGGATATACATGCCTGCTGGATCTGCGGCTGCAGGCGTACTCGCAAGAGCAATAGCGGCAACCAGCCCCGCAAGCCCTCTGTTCAGGATGTTTGACCATTTCATTGTGACGCGCTCCTCAACTGGCGTTTCAATGCCTCATAGGTAGGGGATTGCGCTGCCGTGCAGAATTGGCAATAATGCCATTATATGGTCGATTTTCGCCAATCTGGGAGCCCCCCATGACGGACCGGAACACCCCTGCGCGCCACCGCATTGTCGCTCTGGCTTATGAAGGCCTCTGGCCGCTTGAATTCGGCATCGCGGCTGAAATCTTCGGCTGGCCCCGGCCCGAAGTAGAGAAGGACTGGTACGAGTTCCGGGTGGCCTGTCCGAACCGATCCATCCAGGCGATTGGCGGCTACGCCGTCTCGTCCCCTTATGGAATCGAGAGCCTCTATGAGGCGGATACGATCATCATTCCCGGCTGGCAGAATATCATCGCCCCTCCGCCGCAAGAGATATTGGACGCGGTTCGGGCTGCCCATGCGAACGGCACGCGCTTGCTTTCCTTCTGCACCGGCGCCTTTGTCTTCGCCCATGCCGGCCTGCTGGATCGCCAACAGGCCACCACGCATTGGCGCCATCTTCCCCGGCTGAAAGAGCTGTTTCCCGAGATCGAGGTCGTTGATGACGTGCTCTATGTCGATGACGGCAACATCGTCACCTCAGCCGGCAGCAGTGCGGCGATCGATGCCAGCCTTCATGTCATTCGCAAGGATCATGGGTCCGGCGTAGCCAACAAGGTTGCGCGCAGCCTCGTCACCCCGCCGCACCGCGATGGCGGGCAATCCCAATATATCGAGGCGCCGGTACAGGAACGGCCCGGCAAGTCGGTCGCCGCCGTGCTGGACTGGGCGCGCGAAATGCTGGACCAGCCACTGACCATAGCGTGCTTCGCCCGTCAGGCCGGCATGAGCGAGCGGACCTTCCTGCGCCGCTTTCGGGAAGGCACTGGCACCACGCCCCTGAAATGGCTCCGGCGCGAGCGGGTCTTCCGGGCCATGCAGCTGCTGGAATCAACCCCGCTCGACATCACTGATGTGGCGCTGCAAAGCGGGTTCGCCTCGGTCGAGACCTTCCGCACCGCCTTCCGCCAGATCGCCTACACCTCGCCGCACGCCTATCGCAAACGGTTCGAGGCCATTGACGCCTGAGCGAGGGTCTTGCCCTGACATGCGAGGCTTGGAAGGAAGGGGCATGACCAAACTCCTGATCATCTATCATTCCCGTACCGGCGGCACCCGCCAGATGGCTGAGGCCGCAGCGAAGGCGGCGGGCGGGGAAACCGAAACAGTTCTCAAACGCGCCGAAGACACTGGCCCGGACGACCTGCTCGCCGCGAAAGGCTATCTCTTCGCCGCACCGGAAAACCTTGCGGCATTGTCGGGCACCATGAAGGAATTCTTCGACCGCTGCTACTATCCCGTCCTCGGCAAGATCGAGGGCCGCCCCTACGGCCTGATGATCTGCGCCGGCTCGGATGGCGAGAATGCGGCGCGTCAGGCGGCCCGCATTGCCACAGGCTGGCGGCTCAAACAGGTCCAGTCCCCGCTGATCATCTGCACGAACGCGCAAACCAAAGCAGAAATCCTCGCAGAAAAGACGATCCCGGAAAGCGACCTCGCCAAATGCCGCGACCTTGGCGCCGCCCTCGGCGCAGGCATCGAGATGGGCGTGTTCTGACTCTCTCTGCCAGTCCGTGTTCCCGGCGAACGCCGGAACCTCCCGCGACGACTCCACACTGTGGCCCAAAAAACTCCGGCCTGCGCCGGAGACGCGGACTGATCTTCCCCGTTATCCCCCATGCCAGCCGCACAACCTGTTGAAATCACTGGCCTTCAAAAAACCTTATCCCACCCCCTCCGTGCCCGGCTTATAATGCAAATCATGACAGACCCGCGTCACGCCCGTTATTATGCCTTTGTCTGGCCGCTCTTCTGGCCCTGGCTCTGGCTGAATCTGCGCCGGCTTGAGGCCTGGCAGCGGGAAACCGGGCGCACTGTGCTGCTGCGCATCGACCGCTTCGGCAATCTCTCCATCGACGCGATGGCGGACGCCCCTGATCCACACCGCTACCGCTATACGGCGCCCGTGATCCCGGCATGGGAGCGCCCATCGCGCTGGAGCGACCTGCCAGCCACGTTCGCCACGGGCTTTATCCCGCTCGCCAGATGCTGTGCGGCGCCGGTGGCGCGGGCGAAAGTCGCGACCGTCTCAGGATTCGCCCCTGTCGCTCCCGACACATCCTGATACGGATTGTCTGCCCGAATTCACACCCACCCAACCGGAAGGCTGTCGCCTCGCCGGTCCTTCCTGCTGCCTGAAACGAAAACGGCGGACACCCCTCGGGGTATCCGCCGTTTCCAATTTGAAATCTGCCAGGAGCTAGGCTGCTTCGCCAATTTTCACCAGTTCGATGTTGAAAGTCAGGTCTTCGCCTGCGAGCGGGTGGTTGGCGTCCAGCGTGACCGAACTCTCTTCAACAGCGGCCACGGTCACCGGCACAACTTGGCCGTCCTGTGTCTGCATCTGCAGGCGCGTGCCGACTTCCAGCGGGATTTCTGCAGGAATGTCGTTGCGCGGCACATCCTGGCGCATGGCCGGGTTCATCTGGCCGTAAGCATCGTCGCAGGCAACATTGACGGTTTTCTTGTCGCCAACGGTCATGCCCGGAATGGCAGAGTCGAGGCCTGGAATAATCTGGCCGGATCCGACCTGGAAGGACAGCGGCTCGCGGCCTTCGGAACTGTCGAATGTGGTGCCGTCATTCAGGGTGCCTGTGTAATGGATGTGTACGGTATCGCCCGTTTTCACTTGCGTCATGGTCTCTCTCCAATCGTCGCGGGTGGAATTTCAGAGGCCGCATCGCGCGCACGGGTACTCTGTCGAATTAGGGCCATACCTAGGGTTTCTCAGGCAGATGTAAACCCGCCCCACCGGACTCCGCTCAGATGAAGCGCCCAACGGGCTGCGAAAACGGCCTAATCCGGCCAAGTCTCGTAATTGGCTGTCATGTAGGCAACGCCGTCTTCGACAATCTCGCGCAGCACATCCATGTCGATATCGGCGAGCTTGTTGATATAGAGACAGCTCTTGCCGATCTTGTGCTTGCCGAGCCGGGCGAGCTTGTCACTCAGGTCGCGATAGCCCGGCATGATGTACAGGACGAGATTGGCCTTGCGCGGCGAAAAGCCGGTAATCAGCATGTCGCCTTCGCGGCCACTGTCATATTTGTAGTGGTAGCGGCCATATCCAATCAGGCTCGCCCCCCACATTTTAGGGGTGTAGCCGGTGACCTCCCCGAACCAGCCGAGCAGCGCTTCGCTATCCGCACGGCGGGTATCATGCCCCACTGCCGCGACAAATTCTGCCGGCGACACGTCCGTCGGCTTGGTCTTGTTCCCGGCATTGGCCATGCGGTGTTGCTACCCGTTACAGTTCGCTTGTCTGATAGTTGCGGGCGGTGGATGCGAGCCCCAGTTTCACGAGCTCTTCCAGTGCGCCCAGGTCGACATCTTTCAGGGCCTTGATCCGGATGCATGATTTATGCCGCTCATGCTTGCCGACACGGGCGAGCACCTCTGCAAAGTCTTCATAGTCAGGGGACAGATAGACCGTCAGCCATCGTTTCCCCGGCTCGAACCCGGTCATCATGAATTCACTCTTAAAGCCGCCCTCAAGCTCGTACTTGTAACGGCCATAACCAACTTTGCTCGTCCCCCAGATTGCCGCTGGCAGATCCGTCACACGCGCGAACATCTCCAGCAGTCCCTGGCATTCGGCGCGGCGAACCGGATCACTCAAATTGGTGACGTAGCGTTCGACACGGGTTTGCGGGGTTTTGGCAATTGGTTTTGTGATCGTCATGTATATATGCGAAGTCCTGTATTGTGAGCGGAAACTCATTCTAACACACTCAGCGCAAAACCTCAAAATTTCATCGCACTAGCCCACTGAGACAGCTGCACCTAGATCGAGCCAGAGGATCAGCGCTGTCGCGGCCGCGAGCAACAGCACGGACAGCACGGCATTGATCCAGACCGCCCGGTCGGCATTCTTCTGATCGATCCAGGCCCGCGGCCTTATTTTCCGTAGCCGGAACACGATCAGGGCCGCCAGAACCAGGGCCACCACGTTGAGCGACAGGAGCAGGCCGGCGCGCATGGCAAGGGTCCAGTACCCCGAGCCCACGAACAGGCCAAGCGCCGCCCCCGGCGGCAGCAAGGCTGCGGCGACCATCACCCCCACCAGCGCCGAGGCCTGCGCCCGCGTCAGCGACAAGGCCGCCGCGCCGCCAGCCGCCATGGCCAGGGCCAGACCGTCCAGACGCACTTCGGCGCGCGACATCAATTCGCGGCTTTCCAGATCAATCTGCAGGAAGAAGGACAGGATCCACGCGCTGACCAGCGCAATCCCGATCCCGGACGCCAGCGTCACCGAGGCCCGCTTCAGCAGTTTGAAATCGCCCAGCGCGGCGCCCATCGAGAAACCGAGCACCGGCCCCAGCAGCGGCGCAATCACCATCGCGCCGATAACGGCGGCGATCCCGTCCGAATTCAGGCCGATCGCTGCCACGATGGTCGACAGAACGACCATGATGATGAAGTCGCGGTCGAGCCGCGCGCCGGTCGAGACGTCGGAATAGATTTCCTCGCGTGTGGCCTGGGCCTGTTTCTCGGCCTTCTGGTCGGTCGCTTCCTCGATGTTCGGGGCGGTCGCCTCTACCGGCAACACGGTGATGCGATAATCATTGCAGGTTTCCAGCGCCGTCTGGATATTGTCCATCAGGGCCTGACCGCTGCCTTCACGCATGAAGACCGAGATCAGCTTGCGGTCCTTGCGCTCTGTGTCCTGAACATAATAGTCGATCGGATCGGCCGCCTTGACGGCCCGGATGACCAGGTCAAACCGCTCATCATCCGGCAGGTGAACTTCCAGCAGGCGCATCCCGGCCTAGTCCCGCTTCAGGCGGGCGATCAGGCTGGACGTATCCCAGCGCTCGCCACCCATCGCCTGCACGTCGGCATAATACTGGTCCACTGTCGCCGTCAGCGGCAGGCTGGCGCCATTCTCGCGCGCGGCCTCCAGCGTGATGCGGAGATCCTTGCGCATCCAGTCAACGGCAAAGCCATAATCGAACTTGCCTTCGACCATCGTTTTCCAGCGATTTTCCATCTGCCAGCTTTGGGCCGCGCCGCCACTGATCGCCGCGATCACCTTCTCGGCGTCGAGCCCGGCCTTCTCGGCAAAGTGCAGGCCTTCCGCCAGGCCCTGAACGATGCCGGCGATACAGATCTGGTTGACCGATTTGGCGAGTTGCCCCGCGCCGCTCTCGCCGATCAGGGTCATGTTCTTGCCATAGGCCGCCATGACGGGCTCAGCCGATTTGAACGCCTTCTCCTCGCCGCCGCACATGATGGTCAGCTTGCCATTGACCGCGCCGGCCTCACCGCCGCTGATCGGGGCATCCAGGAAGCGCGCGCCCTTCACCCGGCAGCGCTCGTCCAGTTCCCGCGCCAGTCCCGCCGACGCCGTCGTGTGATCAACCACGATCATGCCCGCGCCGAGGCTTGGCTCCAACTGCTCGAACACTTCGCGCACATCCGGGTCGTCGCCGAGGCACAAGAACACATATTCGGCGCCGAAGGCCGCTGCCGCCGGGTCCTTGGCGACCTCACCCTTGTGCTGGGCGGTCCATTCCCGGCTCTTGGCCTCAGTCCGGTTCCAGACGGTCACCTGATGGCCCTTCGCCGCCAGATGCACCGCCATGTGGAAGCCCATCACTCCCAGGCCAAGAAACGCCGTTTTCGCCATGCCATGTCTCCATATGTACTGCGGATCTGATAGATTGAATTTCACGCAAATCCAACCGTTTGGCCTCAACGCCCATAAACCAAGCCTTGGTACAAGCGCGGTTCCTGTCAGAATGAAGGAACACGTAGCGCATGGCGATTGCCACCACCAATTTGCAACGCTTTCCGGGCAGAAGGCCTGGCGCGCCCCGTCGCAAGATGGGGACATGGAAGATGGCCTATGCCGATTTCCTGACCGCGCTGATGGCCTTTTTCCTGATGTTGTGGCTGGTGAGTGGCGTATCTCCGGAATCCCGCACGGTGATTGCCGACTATTTCACAGGCGACAACAGCTCTGCCGCCACGTCTGGCCCGCTGGTCGAAATCCGCCAGACAGAGACCTTCCGCCTATATGAGACGCTGCGTACAGATGAAGCGCTCAGCGCGGCAGGCGACAATCTTCAACTGGTGCAGGAAGCCGACGGCATCCGCATCAACCTGATCGACACAGAGGCCCGCCCTCTGTTTGCCAGCGAAAGCGGCGCATTGACCGATGCCGGCGCGGATCTGACCCGTCAATTGGGACTGGTCATGTCAGGCCTGGCCGGGCCCCTGACCATCGAAGGCCACACCGATGCCTTCGCCACCCATGATTCGAAACGCACCAATTGGGACATCTCGTCAGAGCGCGCAAACGCTGCTCGTCGCATCTTGGCCGCAGCTGGCGTTTCTCCTGCGCGTGTACGCGCTGTGACAGGATTGGCCGACACTCAGCCCCTCAATCCGGGCGAGCCCCACTTGTCAGCCAATCGCCGGATAAGCATATTGCTTCATTCTGACGGCTAGTCCTTTCTTGGCGTGCCGGGGCGTGCTGATGAACCGGAGCCATAATGCTATCTGAATTCGTCCAAACCTGGCCGATGTGGGCGAGCCTCGCCATCGTTTGCGCGGCGATCACCTTCTACATGCTCGACCGCTGGTCGATGGAGTTCGTGTCGGTTTGCGTCATTGCAGGCCTGTTGCTGGTCTTCATCATCCCCGGCGCGCGAGACGTCGATGGCAATGCGATCAGCGCGGCCGACCTGCTGTCCGGCTTTGGCAACCCCGCGCTCATCACCATCATGGCGCTGCTCGTGGTGGGACAGGGCCTGTTCCAGACGGGCGCGCTGGAAGGCCCGACCAAGGCCCTGCTCGCCGGATATGACAAGCGGCCAGTCACCACGCTGCTGCTGGCCTTTATCGGCGTCTTCGTGACCAGTGCCTTCGTCAATAATACGCCCATCGTGATCATGTTCCTGCCGGTGATGACCGCCATCGCCATGCGCATGAACGCGCCGCAGTCGCGCCTGATGATGCCGCTGAGCTTCGCGTCCATCTTCGCCGGCATGACCACGCTGATCGGGACCTCGACCAATCTGCTCGCGGCTGAATCCTATAACCGGATCACGGGCGAGCAGCTCGGCTTCTTCGACCAGACCCCGATGGGCCTGATCCTTGCCGGGGCCGGCCTCCTCTATATCCTCATCTTTTCCCGCTTCCTGCTGCCGCACCGGCGCGGCCTGTCGGATGACATTGTCCAGCCCTCCGGCAAGCAATTCGTCGCCCAGATCGAAGTGACGCATGGCAGTTTCCTGCTCGGCAAGAAGCCGGTCGCCGGCATGTTTGCCGACCTGCCGGACATGACCGTGCGCATGATCCAGCGCGGCGAGCGCGCCTTCCTGCCGCCCTATGAGGATATCAGCCTGCAGGTCGGCGATCTTGTCATCATCGCCGCGACCCGCGCCGCGCTCCAGAACGTGCTGGCGCGCCAGCCGGACTTTCTGCAACAGGTCTGGCAGGCCTCCGGTGCAGACCTTGAAGATTCCTCACGCCCCGGCACGTTGGCCCTGACCGAAGCCGTGATCGCGCCCGGCTCGCGCATGGTTGGCCGGACCGTCGAAATGCTCGGCTTCCGCCGCCTGACCCGCGCCGTAACGCTCGGCATCCAGCGCCGCAGCCGCATGATCCGGACCAAGCTCGGCGAAATCCGGCTTGAATCGGGTGACACGCTTCTGCTCTGCGGTCCTGTCGAAGCCTTTCGGGAGCTGCGCTCCAGCCGGGACCTGATCCTGCTGGAATGGTCCCAGACCGAAATCCCTCTCACCACCAAGGCGCTGGCCGCCCGCGTGATTGCCATTTCCATGGTCATCCTTGCGGCAACGGGCATGCTGTCCATCCTGCACGCGTCGGTTCTGGCTGCCGTCGCCATGCTGATCGCCGGATGCCTGAACACGCGCCAGGCCAGCCGGGCCCTGGATCTGCGCATCTTCCTCGTCATCGGCGCCGCGCTGGCCATGGGCATGGCGTTGGAAAAGACCGGCGCAGCCGCCCAGATCGCCCATGCCGTGGTCAATCTGGCCTCGCCCTATGGCACGCTGGCCGTTCTCTCGGCGATCTTCCTGGCGGTCGCCCTGCTGACCAACCTTCTCTCCAATGCGGCCACGGCCATCCTGTTCTCGCCGATTGCCCTGTCTGCCGCAGCCGAGCTGAAAGTCGAAGACCCGCTGCCCTTCCTGCTGGCCGTGATCTATGGCGCCAATTGCTGCTTCGCGACGCCGATTGCCTACCAGACCAACATGCTGGTGATGGGCCCCGGACACTACAAATTCGGGGATTTCATGAAGTTTGGGGGCCCCCTCGTCATAATACTTTGGATCGTATTTACGATATTCGCCCCTTGGCGGTTCGATTTGTAAGTGTATCGTCGCAGATATGAAGTTCACCGACTCCCAGATCCTGCCCCCAGGGCTTGAGCGCTCGCTACGGTTCTACGTAACGAATCCGAGCCCATGCCCGTACCTGCCGGGCAAGAAAGAGCGGAAAGCGTTTACCAATCTGGCCATCGGAGAAGCGGACCTCGTCCATAATTCCTTGAGCCAGGCCGGCTTCCGGCGCAGCCAGACTATCGCGTATCGCCCGGCCTGTCCGCGCTGCAATGCCTGCCGCAGCGTGCGCGTGCCGACACGGGATTTCGAGCTGTCGCGCAATGACCGGCGTACCCTGAACCGCAATGCGTCGCTGATCCGCCGCCCGGTCGAGGCCCAGCCCAGCCGCGAGCAATACCGGCTGCTGAAATCCTATGTGAAGACCCGCCATGATGGCGCGGGCATGTCCGACATGTCCTATCGGGACTACAGCGCCATGGTCGGCGGCAGCCCGGTGCAGAGCCTGATCTTCGAATATCGCGACGGACCGGACGAGGATTCGCCCCTGGTCGCCGCCTCGATCACGGACGTGCTCCGCGATGGCTTTTCGATGGTCTACACCTTCTTCGACCCTGAGCTCACCTCGCGGGGCCTCGGGCACTACCTGATCCTCGATCATATTTTGCACGCACAGGATCTGGGCCTGCCGCACGTGTATCTTGGATATTGGGTGAAAGGCAGCCAGAAGATGGACTACAAGCGGCGCTACAAGCCGCTGGAAGTGCTCGATGGCGACGTGTGGCGTCCGCTGAGTGATGACGAATGACACGATTTAGCCTGTAACCCGACCGGGAGTTCGGGGAGGCACGGGGAGGACAGATGATCCATAGACGAAACCTGCTGGGGGCAGGCGCGCTCGGCCTTGCCGGGGCCGCAGCCGCCTTTGCCAATCCCGAAAAGGCGGCAGACCTTGCCGCGCCTTCCATTGCGCGCAATCGCCGTCGCTTCAACATGGTCACCACCTGGCCCAAGGGCCTGCCCGGTCTGGGTGAAGCGGCCGAACGCGTTGCGCAACGTATCCAGCAGATGTCTGACGGCCTGATGGAAGTGAAGGTCTATGCGGCTGGCGAACTCGTCCCACCGTTTGAATGCTTCGATGCCGTCTCGAATGGCTCGGCCGACATGTATCATGGCGCCGAATATTACTGGACGGCCAAATCCAGCGCCTATCCGTTCTTCACCGCTGTGCCCTTCGGCATGACCGCGCAGGAGATCATGGGCTGGATCGATTTTGGCGGCGGCCAGAAATTGTGGGACGAATTGTCGGCCCAGTTCGGCATCAAATCCATTCAGGCCGCCAATACCGGCCACCAGATGGGCGGCTGGTTCCGCAAGGAAATCAATACGCTGGACGATCTGGTCGGCCTCAAGATGCGCATTCCGGGCCAGGGCGGCGACGTGCTGCGCACGCTGGGCGGATCGTCGGTCGCCTTGCCCGGCGGAGAAATCTACCAATCCCTCCAGACCGGCGCGATCGACGCCACAGAATGGGTCGGTCCGTGGAATGACTATTATCTCGGCTTCTACCGGGAGGCCCCCTATTATTACGGACCAGGCTTCCACGAGCCGGGTGCCAGCCTTGCCGTCGGCATGAACCTCCGCGTCTGGGAGGGGCTCACACAGGGCGAACAGGCCATCATCAAGGCCGCGTGTGAGAGTGTGAACCACAGCTCGCTCGGCGAATTCACCTATCAGAACGCCATCCATCTGGACCTGCTCAAACGCGAGCATGGCGTCCAGATGCGCAGCTACCCGGATGAAGTCGTCAGCCGCATGGCCGAAGCCGCCTGGGATGTTCGCGCGGCCTCCGGCAGGGATGGCATCGAAAAGCGCATCTATGAGAGTTTCGAGGCGAGCCTGAAACTGATGCGCGGCTGGGCCGATGTGTCCGAAGGGCCGTATTACGCCGCCCGCAATTCGAACAAATAGGCCGGGGGCGGGCTGGTTATGTCTCCGGAAATCTTCCTCACCCTTGGCGGATGGCTGAAATGGCTGGGCCTTGCCTTGTCGCCGCTGCTCGTCCTGCCGCTGGTCATCACAATCTGGCCCGAGCCGGTCGAGCGGATTGCCAAATGGCTGAGCGCGCGCATCGACGCCCTCTCCAGCTGGGCGCTGGGCGGGGCCATTGCCAGCGCGATTATCCTGGTCGGCGCGCAATTGCTGGTCGTGCTGCTTCGCTACGCCTTTGGCCTGTCCTTCACCTGGCTGAACGAGATCGTGATCTATGCTTTCGCCGCCATGTTCATGCTGGGCTCGGCCTCGGCGCTGCGCGATGATGCCCATGTCCGGGTTGATATTCTTCGGCCCCGCTTCGGCGCGCGCGGGCGCAACTGGGTTGAACTCGCCGGCATCTATCTCTTCCTGTTCCCGATCTGCATCCGCCTGCTGGCGATGACCGAACAGGGCCTTGCGCGCAGCTGGGCGTTGTTCGAGGGCTCGCGCGAATCCGATGGCCTGCCCCTGCTCTTCCTGTTCAAGACGCTGTTGCCGGCCTTTGCCGTGCTGATGCTGGCGCAGGGCCTGTCGGAAGCGCTGAAGGCCGCCCTGCGCCTGAACGGCAAACTGGACGACATGCCCGAAGAAGCGCCGCATGGAGGCGTCCATGGAGCTTGAGGTCATCCTTGCCATTTCCATGTTCGTCTGCGCCATTCTGGCTTTGTTGGCGGGCTATCAGGTTGCCCTGACGCTGGGCGGCGTCGCCCTCCTGTTCGCCTTGGTGGGCATTGGCATCGGCGTGTTTGACGAAGCGTTCCTGAGGAACCTGCCCAGCCGCATCCTTGGCGGCTCCATCATGCAAAACCAGACGCTGATCGCGGTGCCACTGTTCGTGCTGATGGGTGTTATCCTTGAGCGGTCGCGTGTCGCGGAAGACCTGCTCCACATTGCCAGCCGCCTGCTCGGCAAGGTGCGCGGCGGGCTCGGCTATGCGGTCGTGCTTGTGGGCGCCTTGCTGGCTGCCTCCACCGGCATTGTCGGCGCAACGGTCATCACCATGACGCTGATCGCGCTGCCCACCATGATCCGGCAGGGCTACGACCCGCGCCTCGCCACCGGCACCATCGCCGCCTCGGGCACGCTGGGCCAGATCATCCCGCCTTCCATTGTCCTGATCCTGCTGGCCGATGCGATCTCGAATGCCGCCAGCCAGGCGAGCCAGGCCACCGGCTCGGCAGGGTCATTTGTCGTATCCGTAGGCGATTTGTTCGCGGGCGCGCTGATCCCTGGCTTCCTGCTGGTGGGCCTGTATCTCGGCTGGATTGCGCTGACGGCCATCCGCCACCCGGAACGCTGCCCGCCCGTACAGGATGATGGCAGCCCGCCGCTGACAGCCAAGGAAGTCGCCTTCGGCCTCGGGGCGCCGCTCCTGCTGATCGTGGCGGTGCTCGGCGCGATCCTTGGCGGAGTGGCCCCGCCGACCGAAGCGGCCGCCATTGGCGTGGCCGGCGCCGTCCTGTTGGCAGGCCTCCGCCTTGCCGATGACGATCATGAGCGCCGCATCACATGGCTGCTCATGGCGGGCCTCGGCAGCGTCATCGCGATCATCCTGTTGCGCAATTTGTTCGATCTGCGCACCGGCGTCGCCACGATTGGCCGCGCAAACGAGATCGGCATCCTTCTAACGATCCTCGCCTCGGTGGTCTTCTTTGCGGGGGTCGCTACCGGGCTCGTCGTGTTGCGCCGTATGCGCCAGCTGATGCCGGCCCTGAAGAGCGCGACGCAGATCACCAGCATGGTGTTCCTGATCCTGATCGGCGCGTCGCTGTTCAGCCTCGTCTTCCGTGGCTATGGCGGCGACGACATTGTGGCGGACATCCTCCATTCGATGCCCGGCGGAAAATGGGGCGCGCTGGTCATGACGATGATCGTCATGTTCGTCCTCGGCTTCTTCCTCGACTTCATCGAGATCGTCTTCGTGGTCGTGCCGCTGGTCGCACCGCCGTTGATTATCCTCGGCTTTGACCCGGTCTGGCTGGCCATCCTGATGGCGCTGAACCTTCAGACCAGCTTCCTCACACCGCCCTTCGGCTTTGCCCTGTTCTATCTGCGCGGCGCGGCCCCGGCGAGCATCAAGACGCTGCAGATCTGGCAGGGCGCGGTGCCGTTCATCGTGCTGCAGCTCTTGCTGATCGGGCTGGTTGCGGCAATTCCCGCCTTGGCAACCTGGCTGCCAGCGGTTACCGCCCGATAGTATGGGACAAGACATCGATCCGTTTCGTGCGATTTCGGTCAGCAAGCGCGCACATGATTTGAAGGCCGAGGGCCGCCGCATCCTGCATATGGAATTCGGCCAGCCCTCGACGGCTGCGCCGAAGGGCGCCATCGCCCGCGCGCACGAGGTGCTCGACACCGACCCGATGGGCTATTGGGAAAGCCGTCCGCTCAAGGAGCGCATCTGCCGGCATTACAAAGATGAGTATGGCGTGGACCTGACGCCGGGCCGCGTGACGCTGACCTGCGGCGCCTCGCCTGCCCTCGTGCTGGCGCTCTCCACGGCGTTCAATCCGGGTGACCGGATCGCCCTCGCCCGTCCCGGCTATGTCGCCTATCGCAACACGCTGCGCGCGCTCAATCTGGAACCCGTCGAGATCGCCTGCGGCGCAGACGTGCGCTACCAGCTGACCGCCGCCGCGCTGAACGCCCTCGACCCGGTCCCGGTGGGCATCATCCTCGCAAGCCCTGCCAATCCGACCGGCACGATCATCCCCGAGGATGACCTTGCAGCAATCGCCGCCGTGGCCAAGGCGAAAAATATTCGCATCATTTCGGACGAGATCTATCACGGCCTCAGCTACGGGCCGGAGATACGGTCCATGCTGGAATTCGAACCGGATGCGTACATCGTGAACTCATTCTCGAAATATTTCTCGATGCCCGCCTGGCGGCTCGGATGGCTGGTCTCCCCGAAGGATGGCGCCGCGCGGACCAGCGCCTATGTCGGAAACCTGTTCCTGACGCCGCCATCCCTGTCCCAGCATGCCGGTCTCGTGGCGATGGACAGCGCGGAGGAACTGGACGGCCATGTCGAGGTCTATCGCCGTAATCGCGAATTGATGCTGGAAGCCCTGCCGCGCCTCGGGCTTGAAAAGATCGCGCCGCCGGATGGGGCGTTCTACATCTATGCCGACATCTCGAAATATACGGATGACAGCCTCGCATTCTGCCTGAAGCTCCTCGAGGATACCGGCATTGCTACCGCGCCGGGCGTCGATTTCGACCCGGTCGAAGGCCATCGCTTCATGCGGTTTTCATTTGCGCTCTCGACACCCCAGATCGAGGAGGCGATCAGCCTGCTGGAACCCTGGTTCGCGGCTCAGCCGCAATCATAGTCGGCCACTGCGCCGCCGTCAGCGCTGCGCTCCAGAGACACGAAACTGCAGCCTTCCGGCGCCGCGGCCATGGCGGCCTCGACCAGCGCGTCCTCGGTGGGGGCTTCAGCCACGCCGAACGTGCCATCGGTCTTGACGGAGAATTTCAGCTTGAAGCCCTGCCCCTCGGCCGGTGAGGCGAAGAAGCTGTAGCCACCGCCCGCCACCGTGCGGTCTGGCAGGCCGCTCCAGGTGGAAGCGCTCCACCCGGCAGAATTTGCGGCGCAAGCCCCAAGGACTAGCGCCGCACTGATCGCAAGATATTTCATGGTCCCACCTCCTGATCCGAAGGTGGCAGTGTAGCCTAGAATTTGACTTCTGGAACCGTGGACAGGGCCTCGCGGCCCTCGACGCCGACATCGAAGAATTCGCGGCCTTCGAAATTGAACATGCCAGCCACGATGGAGCCCGGGAATTGCTCGCGGGACGTGTTGTAGTCCTGAACTGCGGAATTGTAGAAGCGGCGGGCCGCGGCCAGCTTGTCTTCGATGGCGGACAGTTCCGACTGAAGCTGCAGGAAGTTCGTATTGGCCTTGAGGTCCGGATAGGCTTCGGCCAGCGCAAACAGCTTGCCGAGCGACGCGGTCAGCATGCCTTCGGCCTGAGACATTTCACCGGGTGTGCTGGCAGCCTGCGCGGCGTTGCGCGCCTTGATGACCGCATCCAGCGTTTCCTTCTCGTGAGAGGCATAGCCCTTCACAGTCTCGACAAGGTTCGGGATCAGATTCTGGCGCTGTTTCAGCTGGACATCCACGTCCGCGAAGGCCTGGTTGACCCGCTGGCGCTTCATCACCAGGCCGTTGTAGATCAGGATCACAAAGCCGACGATCGCGACTATTGCGGCCAGAATGACTAGAATGGGGCTCATCGGGCGTCCCTCCATAAGAACCAGATGTGAAAGAGGTATCCGCGCCCGGCGCCAAGCGCAAGGGACCGCGCCCTCGCCCGCATCCGGCGGACTTGACCTGCCCAAGGATATATCGCCTCCTTTATCAACACTCCGGAGAAACGAGATGGCCTCACCCTTTCCGCTCGGCGAACATCATTACAGCCACCGTATCGGCTGGCTGCGCGCAACTGTGCTTGGCGCGAATGACGGCATTCTCTCGACCGCCAGCCTTGTGATCGGGGTCGCCTCTGCCGAAGCGTCTATGGGCGCGGTGCTGACGGCGGGTCTGGCCGGGCTCGTCGCCGGGGCCATGTCGATGGCGGCAGGAGAATATGTCTCCGTCTCGTCGCAGGCTGACACTGAACAGGCCGATCTCGATATTGAACGCGCTGCCCTGCGCGACCATCCCGAGGCCGAACTGATCGAACTGGCCCACATCTACATCAATCGCGGAGTCGAAAAGGATACGGCGTATGAAGTCGCCCGCCAGCTGATGGAAAAGGATCCGCTGGAGGCCCATGCGCGCGACGAACTCGGCATCAATGAGATCGTAACCGCCCGGCCCGTCCAGGCGGCGATCAGTTCAGCGCTCAGCTTTTCGGCGGGCGCGGTATTGCCCCTGCTCGCGGCCCTGTTTGCGCCGATGCACCTCATCACGCCGGTGGTCGCAATCGTCTCCCTCCTCGCCCTCGTCCTGCTGGGCATGGCCTCGGCCAAGGCGGGCGGCGCGGCCAAGACGAAGGCGATTGTGAGAATTGTCTTCTGGGGCGCAGCAGCGATGCTGGTGACCGGCCTGATCGGCGCAGCCTTTGGCACGGTCGTATAGGTAATTCCACGCACCTATCCCAAGGCACCGCTTTACAAATCCATTCAATTCATTAGCTGCTAGAGAGGGGAGAGTGCACACAGCAATGCATAGAAGATGCTCATGACGGATTCAGGCCAACTTGCAAGAATGATCTCGGACGCTCGCCGCGTGATGATTTTCACCGGCGCAGGCATCTCAACCGAAAGCGGTATCCCCGATTTCCGCAGCCCCGGCGGCGTGTGGAGCAAGATGTCGCCGATCTATTTCCAGGACTTCGTGGCCTCCCGCGACGCAAGGCGGGAATCCTGGCGTCGCGTGTTCAATCGCACCGAAGGCTGGACCGGCGCCAAACCGAATGTCGGCCATTACGCCATCGCCGATCTTGTGAAGCGCGGCAAGGTTTCTTCCGTGGTCACACAGAATGTCGACAATCTGCATCAGGATTCCGGCGTGCCGGACGACAAGGTGATCGAGATCCACGGCAATGCGAGCTATGCCAAATGCCTGCAATGCGGCAAGCGCTATGAATTCGAGGCCCTGAAGCCTCGCTGGGAAGAGGATGAGGATCTCACCTGCATCTTCTGCACAGGTTTGCTCAAGAATGCGACGGTCTCGTTCGGCCAGTCCATGCCAGAAGACAAGATGCTGCGCGCCAGCGAAGAAGCGCTGCTATGCGACCTCGTGATCGTGCTGGGCTCGTCCCTGGTCGTCTATCCCGCCTCGGCCATTCCGATGGAAGCCAAGCGCAATGGCGCGCGCATGGCGATCATCAATCGCGAACCAACCGATCAGGACCCCTTCGCCGACCTCGTCCTGCACACCGAGATCGGCTCGCTGATGACGGACACAATGGCCTTGCTGGACCGATAAGCCGTCTGCCCACGGCGTTCCCTTTCGACCAAGAATTGAATTTCAGCCACCCGATCAACCCTATCGAAACACTGAATTGCTATAGATCCGGAAGAACCCTTCATGGCGGGAGGCCCGGAATGCGCAATATTGTGCTGGCAACAACCCTTCTTTTCGCGTCCGCTTGCGGCAATGCGGGCGGCACATCCATTGAGGCCTCCACACCGCTTGTCATCGCGGATGGGCAAGCCCCGGTCACCTATGGACAGGTCACGACTGGGACACCCTCGCTGAGCACGTCTACGCTTCCCACCCAGCCGGAGGCCGTGCGCACGAATGCATCCTGCCGGACCCCTAAGGCCAGCAACAATGCGCGTGCGGCTTATGTCTACACGTATGGTGGCGGGGTCCGAACGCCGCTGCATCATATCAACCGGCAGGATACGCCGGAAGCGATTGCCGAGCGGAAAGCCATGATCCGGGAGAGGACAAAAAACGCCAAGACGGCCATGCAGCGCGAAGCCCTCGGCATGGCTATCGGGAATGCGGTAAACAATGCTCGCCAGATCGACGTCCTTGTGACGGAGACCGATACGCCGGTCTTCCTGTACATCACCTCCTATGACTCCGTCCTCTGGAACATTCAGCGCGCCCCCGGAGTGAAAATCGACGGCGTGGTCATCAACTCCTATGAAGCGGGCGCCATTGCAAATGGAGTGGATACCTCGCGAACGGGGATCATCTCCTTCGACAATTCTCCAACCGGGAAATGTTACGTCTCAGCTCCAGGCCGCGCCATCCCGGTTGAGGACCGGGTCGCGTCAGCCCGGAAACTCAATCCGAACGTGGACCTCAGCCGATACAAGACACAGTGGCAACAGGAATACCGCGACGCAAAACGGTTTTACCGTCAGGATATCAAGAAGCTGACCGGCAAGCGACCGGAGTGGATCCTGAACGATGCGAGGGGTGGCAAGTTCAACGCCATACTGGTCGGCCCGAAACCTGCCGCGCCGTTCGAGGCCCAGCCGGTGACAAAGCTTCAGGTTCCCTCCCACATTACCCCGTTTTGGGGTAATCGGAAGGATGCCTACAAGGCTTTCGGGCTGGACCCGTCAGCCTAGCCGCTGAACGTCCCGCCCTTCGGGAAGCCTTTCGGAACGGTCTTGCCAGCCTGTGAGCGTTTGCCGATCCACTCTTCCCATTCCGGGAAGGCGCGGTGGCGACCGCCCGTCATGACAATCAGGCCGTCACGCTTGTCGAAGGTCATCAGATCCTTGAGCTTGAACTTGCCGCTATAGGATTGCAGCTTATTGCCCTTGCCGCGCGCCATTTCCGGCAGTTCGTCCAGCGGGAAGATCAGCAGCTTGCGGTTTGATCCGACCACAGCCAGCATGTCGCCCTCGACCGGGACACAGATGTTGAGTTCCCCCTTGCCGGTATTGACCGCCTGTTTGCCCGCCTTGCGGTTGGACTCCAGCTCCTTCTCCTCGACCACGAAGCCATAGCCCTCGCTGGAGGCGACGACCCGCTTGCGGTCAGGTTCGAAGCGGAACATGGCGACAATGTCGACACTGTCTTCCAGATCGATGGACAGGCGGATCGGCTCACCATGACCCCGTCCGCCCGGCAGCTTGTCAGCCGGCAGGGTGAAGGCCCGGCCATCGGACGCCATCAGGATGATCTTGTCCGTACTCATCACTTCTTCGGACAGGTAGAGCTGGTCACCATCCTTGAATTTCGCAGATTCCGGATCAAGCCCATGCCCCTTCATTCCGCGAATCCAGCCCTGCTGGGATAGCACGATGGTCAGCGGCTCTTTCGGACGGGAAGCTTCCAACGCAGCCGCGAGGTCAACGTCTGCGGCTTCGCCGAAGGTCGCGCGCCGGCGGCCAAGTTCGGAGCCCGGAGCAAACGCTTCACGAGCCTCTTTCAGTTCCTTGGAGACCTTGCTCCATTGGCGACGTGTGGACCCGATCAGCTTGTTGAGTTCTTCGCGCTCTGCGCTGAGCCGGTCATGCTCACCGCGAATTTCCATCTCTTCCAGCTTGCGCAAGGCCCGCAAACGGAGATTGAGGATCGCTTCAGCCTGAATATCGGTCAAATTGAACGTCGACATCAGGACGGCTTTCGGCTCGTCCTCATAGCGGATGATCCGGATCACCTCATCAATGTTGAGATAGGCGATCAGATAACCATCGAGCAGGTGCAGGCGCTTCTCGATCTTGTCGAGGCGGAACTCGGCCCGGCGGACAACCACCTCGCGGCGATGCTCCAGATAGGCCTGCAACACGTCCTTCAGGCCCATGACCTGTGGCGCGCCCTTGTGCAGCACGTTCATGTTCAGGCTGAAGCGTGTCTCGAGGTCACAGACCTTGTAGAGGCTCTCCATCAGGACTTCCGGCTCAACCGTCTTCGAGCGCGGGACCAGGACCAGCCGGACATCCTCGGCGCTCTCATCCCGCACATCGTCGAGCAGCGGCAATTTCTTCGCTTCAATCAGTTCGCCCAGCTTTTCGAGCAGACGCGATTTCTGGACCTGGTAGGGGATCTCGGTGACGATGATCTGATAGGTGCCCCGGCCGGTATCCTCGACTTCCCAGCGGGCGCGCATGCGGAAGCTGCCGCGGCCGGTTTCATAGGCCTGAAGCATGGCTTCCTTGGTTTCGACGATAATGCCGCCCGTGGGGAAGTCGGGTCCCTGGACGAAATCCATCAATTCTTCGGTCGTCGCCTTCGGCTTCTCGATCAGCAGCCGGGCCGCATCGATCAGCTCGGCGGCATTGTGGGGCGGAATGGACGTCGCCATGCCGACCGCGATGCCGCTGGCGCCATTGGCGAGCAGATTGGGGAAGCCCGCGGGCAACACGACCGGTTCTTCGTCATTCTCCGCATAGTTGGCGCGGAAATCGACGGCGTTCTCGTTGAGGCCATCCAGCAACAGCTCGGCGGCAATCGTCATGCGCGCCTCGGTGTAACGATACGCAGCCGCGCTATCGCCATCGATATTGCCGAAATTACCCTGACCATCGACCAGCGGATAGCGAACGGTGAAATCCTGGGCGAGGCGGACCAGCGTGTCATAGATCGAGCTGTCGCCATGCGGGTGGAAGTTACCCATGACGTCGCCGACGATCTTGGCGCATTTGCGATAGCCGCCCTCGGGATCAAGCTTCAGGACGCGCATACCGTACAGGATACGGCGCTGGACGGGCTTCAGGCCGTCGCGCACATCCGGCAGCGCGCGGGACGTAATCGTCGAGAGCGCATAGGCGAGATAGCGCTTGGAGAGCGCCTCGCTCATCGGCTCGTTGATGATCCGGTCTTCCGGCGTCCCGTCAATCAAATCGGACATTCTGGCCTCTTTGCAGTTCGTGCCACATTCTGGTGCAGGCCCTTGATTAAAGTCAGCGACTCAAGGGCCGGAGCACGTTAACACAAACGTCGCATTGTTTCCTCGAAACGCAACATAGTGCTGAAATTCCTTATGAACCGCTTTGTGTTAATCATTAATAAACATATAAATCCCTGATTTATAAGGACTTTTTAAGGTAGCTCGCTTTTTAGCCTCATCGTTCATCTTTTCTTCTCGACACACTGCTTTCCGCAAATATTCCACAACAGTCAACGGGCTTGGTATAGGCGAAATCTATTGACCCTCGAGAAGGGTGTTTTTCCTTCCAATCAGCTCTGAAACATCGGTCATCCACGAAAATAAGACCGCCAGCGTGCGCTAATAGATGTGATGGATATGTTAATGTCAGAGCTGACATCGGCCCAGGACTGAAAGTGGAATGCGCCAACTTTTCAGCTAGCTCGTGCTTCGAAGCCGGTAATATTTAGAATCGGAAAGGATTACTTTTTTGTCCGCGACAAACTGTCGATCACATCCCAAGGACGCGAAAGACGCTCACCCTAACGAGAAGTCACTCGTAAATTTAACCTGAGACCCTCGCGTCCCTCATTATGAATTGCCCTGCGGATGAAAGGCGCCCTTGTCTGACCAGCTCTTGGACAAAGGGGTTGAAGCTATTCACTAGCGTCATGTTCAGGGCGGGACGCCAAAACATTTTCCGCGCGAGTTGGTTGAAGAGCTTCTTCTTTCGCTCTTCTCTCATCAAGAATTGGTTTAACTTCAGTCTCGATGCGATCAAGTAAAGCCGTAATTTCGTCAAAGAACTCGTCAAGCTGAGCCTCGTGAACCTCCACTGAATCGAGCCAACTGGAACCATGCTCATTGTAGACGCAGAGGAATACTCTTCGTTCAAGGTACTCAACGTCAGGCTGCTCAACCAGAGTGTACCATTTTCCGTGAACGTAATCGTTCCTGCGACTTGCCAGTTTTCCGTATTTTCGGATCACCTCGTCAAAAAGCACGGGTAGTTTTTGGTTTTCGGGCGATTTATGCAGAAGGTCTTCCATAAGAGCCCTTCGTATCTTGGGGCCCACAATAGCTCTCAACACATATCCAGCGGTGCCAGAGTCCGTATCATTTAGGAGCACCGCCAGCACACGACCCATCTGAATTTCTAAGTGCTCGAAGTATGTGACAATTTTGGCGAACTTAGCTCCAATCCTCCTGTGGACTATTCCCATTGCGTAAGTGCCGTCGAAAGGCGCTTCTCCAAGAACTACGTCAAAAGTGAAGCGTTTCATTTGAGGAGGTGTATTCATGGCTCATTCCAAAGAAGACGAACAGTTCAACGAAACCGTCAAGCGGATGATGGAGAAGAAGCCAAAGCCGCATGAGGAGATGAAGAAGGGGCGCGAGCCGAAGCCCGCGCCGAAGCGTTCACCTAAACAATAGTTCCGACATTTGGTTCAGGCAGCGGGGGCTCTGGGTGCCCATCTGGATCTTGTGGATCGCCGTTCCGGTTTGATGTGTACGCCAGTTCTAGCTGACATGAGGGGCAGATATGGATTCTCCGGCGTACCCGAGGCGCAACAATGGGCGTCGGCTGCATAATGGATTTCTTGCGGTTCGCATAGCAATTAGGGCATAGCTCATGGGGTGGTTCGGCGCCTTGTTCCGTTGGCTTAATCGCATAAACAACAACGCCCTGCGGACTCACGGTTTTCATTTCATACCGCTCAGCATCAGCAGACCAATCTTTCATCTGAACAATTTCTGCTTTGAGCGCGCGGACTTCCTGCAACAGGTCTTGATGTTCAGACTGAGCCAAGATGTTGTTTTGCTGAGCGGCAATGATCTCCTTTTGCATGTCGATGATCGCGCCTTGGAGCTTAGTCTCGACGGTCGCGTCGATGAGTCCACTAGCCGTCTTAGACGCATTCGAGAGGTGTTTAAGTCCAATCTCAAGGGCTGACATTCATTTTTCCTCCGGAAAAGGAGGCAATTGACCGGGAGTGCCGAATCCTTATTTTGGGCACGTGATCACGACCAATCGCTCCAGCGGTTGAACACATGCCCCCAGCCTTCTCCACAAAGGTTTGGGGGCAACTTATGAGGACTGATTCTCAACCGAAAGTCGATTCCTAGTGTTCACTTTTGTTCTTAGAGCAGTACCAGAGCATGAAGCGCCTCACGCGCTGCTTATGCGAGCGCGGCTTTATCAATCCACCAATAGGCCAGGCCGTTGCCTGCGACCATTTTGAGAAGCGCGCTGTGGCGCTCCTCATCCGTAAAACCCAGCTAAGTAAGGCGATTGTAGCGGAAGTCGAACTCGGTGAGGTAGCGTTGCAGATAGGCTTCCCCGCAATGCTGGTACACACCAATCATGCCGCGCTTGAACAGTTCTCAATCGTACCGGCATCAACGTCCGACGTCTTGTAACTCAAATATGCGCGAACGCTGCGACTTCATCGTGAAAGTTTGGTTTTGAGAAAACGTACACGGCCAGTTCATTTGCCTAAGAATCTAACCCAAAAAATTGCAGGTGCGTCCGATACATCACGTCGTGTTCGTCTACCCCGCTGAAATGCACAATGATTAACGGTACACAGATCGTCTGGTATTTTGGTGACCGTCAAATTGGAAACATAATGCGATCACAAAGTGCGTTTACTTTCCGCAAATATTCCACAAAGCAGAAAAATGTAAGTCATTGATTATTTTGAATAAAAATCTCAAAATTACATCTCTGGAGTTGAAAACATTTATGTTTTTCAACTAGCGTATTGTAATTATTGACTTTCTTTGAGGGACCTCGACAAACGTCGCTTTGGTTAAGGAAAGGAAAAGGGCACAGCTGCTGATGAATGCAATCCGGGCATGGATCCTGTTGCTAAGCCTGCCTGCGCTGGTGCTGCTGGCCTTCGTCTGGCTGGCCCCGCCGCGCCACAATCCCTTTGCGCCGGTTGATCTGACCGAAACGCCCGGCATCGGCACCTGGCACAAGCTGACCCGTGCCAAGAAGAACCGCGAAGTCTGTTTCACCGCGCTGGACGAGGCCGGGGTGCTCTACACACCGCTGGAAGACCAGGACATGCAGGCCGGATGCGGCTTGTACAACGCGCTGACCCTGGACCAGACGATGACTCCCTATTCCGCCACGCTGCGCATGACCTGCGGGGAGGCCGCCGCCCTGTATACATGGGAGCGGCATGTCGCCCGGCCAGCCGCCGTGGACATTCTCGGCTCTCCCATCGCGCGGATCGAAACCTATGGCAGCTTTTCCTGCCGCAATATTGCCGGAACGGGGCGTATGTCACAGCACGGGCTTGGCAATGCGATCGACGTGTCCGGCTTTCGGCTGGAAGATGGCCGCCTGATCAGCGTGAAGACGCATTGGGATGCAGGCGGGCCAGAACAGAAATTCCTGCGCCGAATCCACAAGGGCGCGTGCGAGCTGTTCTCTGTGACTTTGGGGCCTGAATACAATGCCGCCCATGCCGATCATTTTCATCTCGACATGGGCGGGGGAAAAGTATGCCGGTGACTAGCGCCGCAATGGGCTAGTCAATGCATTTGAAGCCGTCTTCATTGACTTCCTTCACACGGCCTTCGCCGCCGCAGACGCGGAGGGCGGTTTCAGTATTTTCATACATGGCATCGCGGCCGTGTTCGTCGGCATCGACGTGAATGCAGCCAGCCAGTGACAGCATGGCGACGGCAGTAACGGCAAAAACAGTTTTCTTCATGGCATCAGCCTTTTCGTTTGCACGGAACGCCCCAGTCCTCACCGGCTACCTAGCACACCGGAAAATGAACGGCTTCTGAATATGACAGCCCTTGCGCGTGTAATCTCGCCGCGCGACAGTCAGCGCCACAAGAGGGAAGGAAATAGAATGAAATTGTATAATTCCGTAGGCCCGAACCCGCACGTGGTTCGCATGTTCATGGCGGAACGCGGCATCGACCTGCCCAAGGAGGAGGTCGACCTGATGGCCGGAGAAAACCGGCAGGCGCCGTATACGACCAAGAACCCGGCCGGCCAACTGCCCGCTCTTGAACTCGATGATGGCAGCATCCTGACGGAGATCACCGCCATTTGCGAGTATCTGGACGAAACCCAGCCCGGCGACCGCCTGATGGGGGACACGCCAGAAGCGCGCGCCCAGAACCGCCGCTGGACGCGGTGGGTGGACCTCAAGATCGTTGAGCCGCTGACCACAGCTTTCCGCGCCGCCGAGGGCCTGCCGATGTTCCAGGACCGGATGCGCTGCCTGCCGGAAGCTGCTGACGGTCTGAAAGCCTGCGCACAGGATGGACTCGCCTTCCTGGACGAACAAATGGCTGACGGCCGTGAGTTTGTGGCAGGCAAGGCCTTCGGCCTGGCTGACATCATGCTGTTCTGTTTCCTGGCTTTCGGCAATCAGGTCGGCCAGCCACTAAACCCGGACCTGAAGCATATCGGGGCCTGGTTTGCCCGGGTCAGCCAACGCCCAAGCGTAAGCGCTTAGACCCGCTTCTGGATGCGGCCCACCAGCCGCATCCGCTCCGGCGGGACCCCGCGATTGAGACCGCCAAACAACCGCTCTTCCAGGAAGTAACCCGTCAGCTTGAGGCCGTCCGCAATATCCGCTGGCGCGACATGGGCTGTGGATTCGACAAGGAATTGCGGCAGGCGCAGCAGGCGGTCGACATATTCCTCCGCCTCTGAGCCCCGTACCGCCCGGCCCGTTTTGGGAGACACATGGGTGAGGCCATCATTCGCGCCACTGAGCGCGCATTCATCGAGATCGAGCCCGAAGCCGAGCGCCGAGAGCAAGCCGAGTTCCCAGCGCACATAGAGCGCCGGCCAGATTTCCTGCGCCTCGATCTGGTCGAGCAGGAGTTCTGTCGCCTCGAAGAGAGAAGACCCTGCAGCGTCGCCTTCATTCAGCCCGCCGCGCAGGATGGCCGTAACGGCGGAAATGGCGGCGAGGGCAGCCGCATCGTCGAGCACACGCGCGGCCCGTTCGCGGCTGGCTTCGGCCACATCAAACCGGCCGAGCGCGTCTTCGAGACGCCCCGTCCAGCTGAGGGATACGGAATTGCCGGCTTCGTATTGCGCGCGCCGCTTGCGCGAGGAGCCGCCATAGACGAGGCCGGACCGGCGACCGCGCGTGCGGGTCAGAACGTCGAGGATGAGGCCACCTTCTCCAAAGCGGCGTGCGCCCAGGATTATGCCGTCATCCGACCAGTTCAAACATCAAACTCCAGGCCGAGTCCCTGATAGCTCTCGCGGCGTTCCTGCCAGCGTTCATCCACTTTCACGAACAGGAAGAGGTGGACCTTGCGGCCGAGCATTTCGGAGAGTTCTTCGCGCGCCTTGCGGCCGACATCCTTGATCGCCGCGCCGCCCTTGCCGAGCACCATGGATTTGTGATTTTCGCGGCCGACGACCACAACTTGCTGCACTCGGACGGAGCCGTCTTTTTTCTCCTCCCACGCTTCGGTCTCGACCATCAGCTGGTAGGGCAATTCCTGATGCAGGCGCAGCATCAGCTTTTCGCGCGTCACTTCGGCGGCAAGCAGGCGCATCGGCAGGTCTGCAATCTGGTCCGGCGGGTAGAGCGCCGGGCTTTCGGGCATCCGTTTCGCAAGTGCCTTTTCCAGCGCTTCGACGCCTTCGCCATTTTCGGCGGAGATCATGAAGACCTCCTCATAGACGCCTGTTTCGTTCAGCTCCGCGATGATGGGCAGGACCTGATCATGCGGGAACAGATCGATCTTGTTCAAGGCAAGCAGGGCCTTGCGCCCGCTCTGCTTCAACTGCTCGATCACGCGGCGGTCATCTTCCAGAGACTTTTTCTGCGCGCCGTCGACCCGGTTCTCGCGTTCGGCCACCCAGGCCGAAGCGTCGATCAGATGAACGATGGCGTCCGCATCATCCGCGCCGCTCCAGGCCGCCTTGACCATGGCGCGGTCGAGCCGGCGCTTGGCCGCGAAGATACCGGGCGTGTCGACCAGCACGATCTGCGTGCCGTCCACCTGCGCGACGCCGCGCACCGGGAAGCGCGTCGTCTGCACCTTGTGCGTGACGATTGCCACCTTGGTTCCGACCAGACGATTGGTCAGCGTGGACTTGCCCGCATTCGGCGCGCCGATAATGGCGGCAAATCCGGCATGGGTGATGGGGGTATCTGTCATGGGGTTCCGGTCAGGCTTTCTAGGAGAAGGGCGGCAGCATTACGCTCAGCATCGCGCTTTGACGAGCCCGCGGCAACAGCCGCGCCTCGGTCGGCCACTTTGACCTCAACTTCATACGTGGGCTCGTGGTCGGGGCCGGACCGGCTGAGCACGTCATAATCCGGCAGCGGCAAGCCCTGTCCCTGCGCCCATTCCTGCAGCAGGGTCTTGGGATCCTTGGTCTGGGCCGGAGCCGCCTCGAATTGCGGCGCCCAGCCTTTCTCAATGAATTTCCGGGCCGTCGACAGGCCGGCATCCTGGTAAATTGCGCCTATAATGGCTTCGCAGGCATCGCCCAAGGTGGATTCGCGCTCGCGCCCGCCAGAAGCGATCTCGCCATCCGACATGATAAGGAATTGGGAAATCCCGAGATAGCGCATGGCCTCTGCACACGCGCCCTTGCGGACGAAACTGTTCAGGCGCGGTGCAAGATCGCCTTCGCTCTCCAGCCTGCGCCGGTCGATCAGGCGTTCGGCAATTACCAGATTCAGCACCCGGTCGCCGAGAAATTCGAGCCGCTGGTTCGACAGTCTCACCGAGTCCACCGCCGCAACCGCGCTCGGATGGGTCAGGGCACGGATCAGCGTTTCCGGATTTTTGAATTTGTGTCCGAGAATGGATTCCAGCGTTTTGATATCGGCCTCGGCCAGCGAAGGCTGGCTGCTCTTTCCCTTCGCTCGCAGGCGGGTGCGCTTCGGTCGGGGCGAATTCATGCCGGTCGCACCGGCAAGGCTTCGATGATGACGTGAGCCTCGGCCCAGGGATAATCGTCAGTGATGGTGAGATGGATGACAGCTTCGTGGCCATCCGGCATCATTGTGGCGAGACGTTCTGCTGCGCCGCCCGTCAGTGCCAGCGTCGGCTTGCCGGTCGGCAGGTTGATGACGCCCAGATGTTTCCAGTGCACGCCGCGCCGGGGTACGCCTGTGCCCAGCGCCTTGGCGCAGGCTTCCTTGGCCGCGAACCGTTTGGCATAGGTCTCGGCCGTCAGGCGACGGCGGCGCGCCAGCGCGATCTCGACATCCGTGAAGACGCGATTTTCGAACCGCTCCCCAAAGCGGGCGAGGGTCTTTTGTACGCGTTCGATATTGCAGAGATCGTTCCCGATACCTATGATCATGCGCGCGCCTCATCCATCAGGCGGCGCATTTCCCGGATCGCCGCCTCGAGCCCAATGAAGATCGCCTCGCCGATCAGGAAGTGCCCGATGTTCAGTTCGGCAAGTTCCGGGATCGCTGCAATGGGCGCCACATTCTCGAAGGTCAGGCCGTGACCTGCATGGGGCTCAACGCCCCGCTTGCGTGCCTCGACCGCAGCGATTCTCAGCCGCTCGAGTTCCGGCGCGGCCGCCTCGGCGCCGCCTTCGATCCAGAGTTCGGCATATTTTCCGGTGTGAAGTTCCACGACAGGGGCCTGAAGCACTTCAGCGACTGCGATCTGGACCGGGTCCGGCTCGATGAACAGCGACACTCGCGCACCGGACTCGTTTAGACGGCGAACAACAGGTGCAATCTGATTGTGCAGGCCCGCGACATCGAGCCCTCCCTCCGTCGTGCGCTCTTCGCGCTTTTCCGGAACGATACAGGCCGCGTGCGGACGGAACTTGCAGGCAATATCCGTCATCTCTTCGGTGGCGGCCATTTCAAGATTGATCGGCAGGCTGGAGGCTGCGCGAATGGCTTCGAGATCGCCATCGCGAATATGGCGCCGGTCTTCGCGCAGATGGATCGTGATGCCGTCCGCGCCCGCCTCAGCCGCGATCTGCGCTGCGCGCATCGGGTCCGGATGGTCTCCGCCCCGCGCATTGCGGATCGTGGCAACGTGATCGATGTTCACGCCGAGACGGATCGGGCCTGTCATCAGGCGAGGCCCCGCGAGCCGGGCTTTACCGCTTCCATCGCGGCCAGATCGGGCGGCAGATCGTTCGGATCATAATCCGGAAAGTCCACAGCCGCGAGAGAGACCAGTTTGCAGCCGACATCGGCGCGACCATTCGACCGGTCGATGATGCAGGCGCCGCCCACGACGTCGCCCGGCAGCGCGTCCAGCGCCTCGACGGTTTCCCGGAATGAAAGGCCTGTCGTCACAATGTCTTCCGCGATCAGCACACGCTCGCCCTCGGCAATCGAAAAGCCCCGGCGGAACTGGAGCTGGCCATCGACGCGTTCAGCGAAGATCGACCGGGCGCCCAATTGGCGCGCCAGTTCATAGCCCGGAATGATGCCGCCCACAGCCGGGCCGGCCACGACATCGATCTTGCCGAATTCTGCAGTGAGTTTTTCCGCCAGCGCCTTGCAGAGTTTCTCCGACAGGTCAGGCTGGGAAAAGACAAGCGCCTTCTGGAGGAAGACCGGGCTGCGGCGGCCGGACGACAGAATGAAGTGACCTTCCAGCAAAGCCCCGGCTTCGCGGAATACATTCAACACATCATCATTCGTCATTTTCGCCCTCCTGGTCGCGCACAGCTCGGTCGACCACCGCGATCGACCGGAGCGCGGCCAGTATCTGCGTCAGGCGCTTGAGGTCTTCAACCTCAATTTCCATGAGAATTTCGGTGAAGTCCTCATGGCGGTCCACAGTATGGATGCTGGTAATGTTGCCGCTGGCCTGTGCTACGGCAGCGCAGAGCTTGGCCAGCACACCCCGCTCGTTCGAGGCATTGATGCGGATTCGCCCAATTGCGACCGCGCCGGTGCGCGCCAGTTCGGTCCAGCGCAGATCGACCCAGAGCTCGGGCTTGTCGTCATATTCAGCCAGTTTCGGACAGCTGGCGACATGGACCACGATGCCCTTGCCAGGTTCATGAACCCCCATGATCCGGTCGCCCGGCAGTGGGCAACAGCAATTGCCCAGATGCAGCGTCACGCCCGGCGACAGATCGGCACCGGAGACCATGAGCGGCGTGTGCTCACTGTCCATGCGCACCTTGGACGGGTCGCCCTCGCGTTCCGGCCGATAGCCGGGGAAGGCCGCCAGAATCACATCATTCGATGAAATCCGACCACGCCCCAGCGCTTCGGCCATGTCTTCCATGTTCTCGAAGCCGGCGAGCCGCGCCGTATGGTTCATCTTCACATCGACCGGATCGATGCCCGCCCGGCGCAGGGCCATGTTGATCAGGCCCTGGCCAAGGCGCCGGAACTCGGTCGTTTCCTTCTCGCGCACCAGCTTGCGCATCGCTGACCGGGCGCGGCCCGTGATCGCCAGCGCTTCCCAACCATGAATGGCGTGAGGCGCCTTGCCCCGGATGACTTCCACCACGTCGCCATTCTTGAGCGGGCGGCGCAGCGGCTTGACCTCACCATTGATCTTGGCGCCGACACATGTGTCGCCCACTGCGGAGTGGACCGCATAGGCAAAGTCGAGCGGCATGGCGCCCGCCGGCAGGATGATCAGCTTGCCCTTCGGGGTGAACGCGAAGACGTGCTCGCGATACATTTCCAGCTTGGCGTGCTCCATGAACTCGCTCGGATCGCCGCCATCCTGAAGGAGTTCTGCAAACGCTTCGAGATTGGCTGAGGGATCGAGGCCAGCGGCGCGCGCGGAGTCGATGTCGAAGCCATAGGAACGATTCTTGTAGCCCCAATGCGCGGCTACGCCGAATTCTGCGGTCCGGTCCATCTCTTCGGTACGGATCTGGAGTTCGACGCGCCGATTGCCTGAGGCCCGCACAGTCGTGTGAAGGCTCGCATAGCCGTTCGGCTTCGGCACGGAGATGTAGTCGCGAAACCGGTCCGGAATGCAGGCCCAGAGCGTGTGGATCTCTCCAAGAACCCGGTAACAATCGTCGACATTCTCCACGATCACGCGAAACGCGAACAGGTCGGCCACATCGCGGAAGGAAATCGATTTCTTCTCAAGCTTCCGCCAAAGCGAATAGGGCTGTTTCCGACGTCCTTTTACACGGCAGGGAATGCCGGAGACTTCCATCAATTGCTCAAGATCGCCCCGAATACGCTCAAGATCGTCCGCATTTTCGAGCGCCAGTTCTTCCTGGCGGTAGAGAATGGCGCGGCGCGCTTCAGGATTGAGCTCCTGGAAGGCCAAATCCTCCATCTCGGCGGCAATCTGGTAGAGGCCCACACGCCGCGCGAGCGGGCCGTAAATATCCATCGTCTCACGCGCGGTGCGTTCCCGGCTGGAAGCCTTCTTGCGAAAATGCAGTGTGCGCATGTTGTGAAGCCGGTCGGCCAGCTTCACGAGCAGGACGCGAATGTCGCTGGTTGTTGCGAGAATGAATTTCTGGAAGTTCTCGGCCTGCGCCAACTCCTTGGAGCTGTATTCCAGCTTGTCGAGCTTGGTGACCCCATCGACCAGTTCGGCAACGTCGGCGCCAAAGCGCACCTCGACATCGCCAATATCGATCTCGGTATCTTCGACCACGTCATGCAGCAGGCCGGCAACAATGGTGATTTCGTCCAGCTTGACGTCGGCGAGCAGGCTCGCGACCTCTACGGGATGCGAATAGTACGCATCGCCGGAATCGCGCTTCTGTTCGCCATGATGCTTTTTCGCAAAATCGTAGGCAGCGCCCAGCAGTTCGGATTTCACCCTTGGGTGATACGCCCGAACTTTTGAAATCAGCTGTTCCCGGGTGAGAACCTCACGCGGCGCGGGCTTTTCCGCAGCCGGTCGCTCTGTGCCAGCTGTGTCGCCAGCCCCTTCATCCGTCGCGGAAAGGGTGCTGCCGTCCATCTGGCCTCCTACAGCCGGTCGTCCCGTCCGGACTCCAGCTCAGCCTGGTAGGCGCGCATGACGTCTTCTTCGGTTGCCGCCGGTGCGGATTCCAGAGCCATGCGGTCGGCTTCGCGCTCGTTCTCTTCGCCCGGACGAATATCCTGCAGGTTGGAGATGAGGGCTTCCTTGACCACTTTCAGATCGATCGACTCATCAGCAATCTCGCGCAGCGAAATGACCGGATCCTTGTCATTGTCGCGGTCCACGGTGATCGGCGAACCTTCGCGGATCATGCGGGAACGGTGTGCGGCAAGCAGGACGAGCTCGAAACGATTCGGGACCTTTTCGACGCAATCTTCGACAGTAACGCGGGCCATGAGCAGATAATCTCCTTTGGACCGCCCCTTATATGCAGCGCAGCACTCCGGCGCAACCCGGCGATTGCCGTAGAATGCAGGACATTTTAGCCCCCTTGGCAGCGCGGAAAACGCCGTTACGCTGACTGCTTACCCCAGCCGGAGGCCAATTCCCATGTTCCGCACTGTTGCCATCTCTTCCCTCGCCCTCGCCCTCGCTGCCTGCGGGAACGGAAATGACGCCCCTGAGACGCCCCAAACACTGACCTCCGACGCAGGCGCCGGCACCTCCGAAGCGACTGAAACCCCGGCCGCGCCTGGCGAAGTTGGGCCAGCATCCGCCCAGGCGGCAAACCTGCCCCATGCCGATGCCGAGCTGATCGAGATCTACAAGCAGCTGCACGCCAATCCTGAACTCTCCTTCAAGGAAGCGAAATCCGCTGCGCTGATGGCGTCCGAACTGGAAAATCTCGGCTTTGACGTCACCACCGGCATTGGACAGGACTGGGTTGTCGCAAAGGCGATGAAGGATGTCGGCGCCGTAAAGGATGGCGTGGGCGGACACGGCGTAGTCGGCGTGTTGCGCAATGGCGATGGCCCGACCCTCATGATCCGCGCCGACATGGACGCCCTGCCCGTTCCCGACCAGACCGGCTTTCCGTTCGCCTCCGAAGTCAGGTCCACCACCTGGACCGGCGTCGAGAGCCCGGTCATGCACGCCTGTGGCCACGACATCCACATGACCAGCTGGATCGGCACGGCCCGCGCGCTGGCGTCTCGCAAGGATGAGTGGAACGGCACGCTCGTCATGATCGCCCAGCCTGCCGAAGAGATCGGCCTTGGCGCCCAGGCCATGCTGGCCGACGGCCTCTACAGTCGCTTCCCGCAGCCGGACTACAATCTCGCCCTGCACGTTTCCGCCTCCGCACCTGCGGGCACGGTCGTCTATACCAAGGGCTATGCCATGGCGAATGTCGACAGTGTCGACATCACGGTCAAAGGCGTTGGCGGGCATGGCGCCTACCCGCACACGACGCGCGACCCTGTGTTGATCGGATCGCACATCGTCGTCGCCCTGCAGAGCCTCGTATCCCGCAACACCAACCCGCAGGATTCTGCCGTGGTCACGGTCGGGTCGTTCAAGGCCGGCGCCAAGCACAACATCATTTCGGACGAGGCGACCCTGCTCCTGACCGTGCGGTCCTATGATGACGCGACCCGCAAGATGCTGCTCGATGGTATCGAGCGCATCGCCAAGGCACAGGCCGAAGCCTTCGGCGCGCCGGCGCCCGAGATCAAGGTGGAGCAGGATTATACGCCGTCCCTGTTCAACAATGCCGACCTTGCGGACAAGGCGATGGCCGCGATTGCCGATACGATCGGCAAGGACAATGTCAAGGAAGTGCCACCGGTGATGGGCGGCGAGGATTTCAGCCAGTTCGGCCGAACCGACGAGAACATTCCGGGCCTCCTCTTCTGGGTCGGCGCGGTAGAGCCGTCGCGCTATGAGGCGTCCCAGGACAGCTCCCTGCCCCTGCCCTCACTACACTCACCTTTCTTCGCGCCAGATTATGACCCGACCATCGCCACCGGCGTCGAAGCCATGACCGCTGCAGCGCTGGAATTGTTCGACGAGGGCTGACGCGAGGTTCACGTCAAAAATTGGCTTGCCTGATCTTTTCTCAGGCGTTACACCCCTTTTGCTCAGAGTGCGCATAAGCTTCAAGTTTCTGTCGTAAGAGCGACCTGAATCCCTGACGTTTGGAGGCCAGTCCTCTTGAAGCGCCAGATTTCGGGCCTATATTATACTCAGATCGAGCATAAGTCGGTCTGCGAAGGAGGAAAACATGGCACGTCTCATTGATTCAGGCCCCGGCTGTCCCACCCCGACCCCGCTGCGCGGCGCATCTGCTGCTGAAGCGCGTGGTCTTTCCTATGATGACGCCGTGAAGGCAGAAACGGACGCGCTTTATCCGCTCGTTCAGGATTTCATCACACCGATGGAATGGCCCGTTATTGCGCCCCTCGTGGCGGCGATCAACCGTCTCAAGAAAGAGAAGAACGCGGTCATCCTCGCGCACAATTACATGACGCCCGACATTTTCCAGCTGGTCGGTGATTTTCGCGGTGACAGCCTCCAGCTGGCCCGGGAAGCTGCCAATGTGGATGCCGATATCATCGTGCAGGCCGGCGTACACTTCATGGCCGAGACCTCCAAGATCCTCGCGCCTGAGAAGACGGTGCTTATTCCTGACACGCGCGCTGGCTGTTCGCTGGCCGCCTCGATCACCGGCGCCGATGTGCGTCTGATCAAGGAGAAATTCCCGAACTACCCGATCGTGACATATGTGAACTGTACCGCCGAGGTGAAGGCCGAGTGCCATATCACCTGCACCAGTTCCAATGCGGCCCAAGTTGTCGAAGCCATAGCTGCGGAGTGGAACACCGATACGGTGATCCTCGTGCCGGACCAGTACCTTGCCAAGAACGTGGCCGCCCAGACCGGCATCCGCGTCATGACCTGGCCGGGCGCGTGCGAAGTGCACGAGATGTTCAGCGCCGATGATGTCGAGCAATTACGCGAGGCCCATCCGGGCGTGGTCATCCTGGCCCACCCGGAATGTCCGCCGGACGTACTGGAAGCGTCAGACTTTGCTGGCTCGACCTCCGCGCTGGCCAATTATGTGGCCGAGGAAAGCCCGAACAAGGTGGTCCTGCTGACGGAATGCTCGATGAGCGACAATGTCGCCTCAGCCAATCCGGGTGTGAACTTCATCCGTCCGTGCAATCTCTGCCCGCACATGAAGCGCATCACTCTGGAAAACATCTATGATTGCCTGGTCACGGGCGAATATGAGGTGCTCATTCCCGAGGATGTCCGCATCCGCGCCAAGCAGGCCCTGGATGCAATGATGGCCCTGCCGAAAATGGCCAAACCACTCGCCTTCAAGACCGGTTTGAAGCCACTTGAGATCGAAATGGTCGTCTAGCAGCCAGACAGGTTGTGCAAACGCGGGGGAGCGGCGTAATGTGTCTTTGGGCGCAAGGAGAGGTAGGATGGTCCGAGGCAAATTCGGTCTCGCGGCAATGGCGATTGCTGGCCTGTTGGCCTGCGCACCCGCCCATGCCGACAGCAAAGTTGAAGGAGACCCTTCGGATGTCCTCGGCACCTGGAGCTTCCAGACAAAACCCTATCGCAATGGGGAGTGCATGATGTCTGGCACCATGTACCTCTCTCCGCACCCGGAAGAAGGCCAGTATAGCTGCGAACTGACCGCCGTTGAAGTCTGCTCCATGTGGGGCCGGTCAGTCGTGCGGCAGTCCTGCAAGGCGCGCCGTTTCGGCGACCAGATCTCGATCCGCTCGCAGATCGAGGAAATGCTGGAAGCCAAGGTCGAAGGTCTGATCTATGTGCCGGACAATTTCACGCTGACCATCCAGTCGGCGGACCGGATGTTTGGCGCGCTGGTATCCGCAGTGACCGCGCCGGCGGAATTCCGCCGCGCGAATGACGGCATCTCCTGATCCGTGAGCGCCTCCATTCCGCAAACCCTGACGGCCAGTGGGCCAGTCGATGATGACGTTCTGATCGTAGGTGCTGGCCTTGCTGGCCTGTTTCTTGCGCTGCAACTGGCGCCTCGCCCCTGCACCGTTATCTCCCCCGCACCGCTTGGCCAGGCTGCATCCTCCGCATGGGCACAAGGCGGCCTTGCCGCTGCCATGCATCCCCTGGACAGCCCCGAACAACATGCCGCTGACACGGTCGCGGCAGGCGCAGGGCTCGTCGATCCGATCATCGCGCGCCTCATCGCCGAAGAAGGCCCGGCACGGGTCCGCGATCTTGTTGCGCTGGGCGTTCCGTTTGACCGCACGCCCGATGGCGCACTCGCCTTGTCGCTGGAAGCGGCACATTCGCACCCACGCGTCGCGCGCGTGGCCGGAGACCTTGCCGGCAAGGCCATCATGGATGCGCTGGTCTCAGCCGTCGCCGCCGCACCCCACATCACCGTCATTGAAGGCGTCCGCGCCACCGGCCTGATGCAGGACGCCAATCTGCAAGTGGCCGGCGTCATCCTGCGGGATGTATCGGGCACGCTCTCCACACGGACGGCACGGGAAACCGTGTTGTGCACCGGCGGGTCTGGCGGCCTGTTCCAGGTCACGACCAATCCACCCGAAGCGCGCGGCGATGCCGTCGCTATGGCATGGGAAGCCGGCGCACTGATTGCTGATCTCGAATTTGTCCAGTTCCACCCGACCGCCATCGACATTGGCCGCGACCCGGCGCCGTTGGCGACTGAAGCCCTACGCGGCGAAGGCGCGACCCTGCACAATCGCGACGGCACAGCCTTCATGGCCAGCTATCACGAATTGGCAGAGCTGGCGCCCCGCGATGAGGTGGCCCGCGCTGTCCATACTGAGCGCCTGTCCGGTCGCGGCGCCTTCCTCGATTGCCGCAAGGCCGTGGGTGAACATTTCCCGGATCATTTCCCGACCGTCTACGGCACATGCATGTCCGCCGGGATTGACCCACGTATCGAGATGATCCCTGTCGCTCCGGCGGCGCACTATCATATGGGCGGCATCGTTCCGGATTTCTGGGGCCGCAGCAGCCTGGATGGATTGTCCGTCTGCGGTGAATGCACCTCGACCGGCGTTCACGGCGCCAATCGCCTCGCCTCGAACTCGCTGCTGGAAGCTGTCGTGTTCGCGCATCGCATTGCGGAACGCCTGCGAGACACCGATCTTGCAACGCCTGACGCCTCCACCGGTCACGTGCCCGGTGCCCTGCCCGTCCCGGCCTTGCAGGAGCTGCGCGGAGCCATGTCCGAACGCTGCGGCGTTGTGCGTGACACCGCCGGGATGACCCGCGTGCTGGACCTGATTGACCGCCTGCAGACTATTCATGGCGCAGCGCGCGCGCTCACCACGGCCAGACTGATTGTCCAAGCCGCGCTCAATCGCAAGGAAAGCCGGGGCGGCCATTTCCGATCCGACTATCCGGACATGATTGCGCCGGAACGCCAGTTCCTGCTGAGAGATTTTGAGGAGACCGCCCGAACATGAGCCTGATCCCGCCGCCCTTGCCCGCCATCATCCTCGACCCGATCGTCCGCCTGGCCTTGGCCGAAGATCTCGGCCGCGCGGGAGACCTCACGACGGACGCGACGATTGCACCTGAGACACAGCTCAGCGTCGTCATCGCCGCGCGCCAACCGGGCGTGATCGCGGGCCTCGACGTTGCCACGCACGCGCTCACTCTGATCGACCCGTCCGTCAAGCTGGATATCCAGATGGGCGATGGCGCAGCCGTAAAGCCCGGCGATGTTGTGGCGCGACTTGATGGCAGCGCGCGCTCAATTCTGACCGCCGAGCGCACCATGCTCAATTTCATCGGCCGGCTCTCCGCTGTTGCGACGATGACAAGCAATTATGTGGAGAAGATTTCCCACACATCTGCGACAATTGTATGCACACGGAAAACAACGCCCGGCCACCGCGCGCTCGAAAAGCGCGCCGTACGCTGCGGCGGCGGCACCGCGCATCGCTACGGCCTGGATGACGCCATCCTGATCAAGGACAATCACATCGCTGCGTGCGATGGCTCGGTCGCACTCGCGCTGGAGCGAGCCAAGGCCTATGCCGGACACCTCCGCATGATCGAGATCGAGGTCGACACGCTCGACCAGTTCGAGGAAGCCCTGAAGCATGGCCCACACGCCGTCCTGCTCGATAACATGACCCCGGACACGCTGCGCCGCGCCGTAGAGATAAATCAGGGCCGCGTGACGCTCGAAGCCTCTGGTGGGGTCAATCTGGGTACCGTAGCGGCAATCGCCGAGACGGGCGTGGACTTCATCTCCGTAGGCGCCCTGACGCATTCGGCGCCCAATCTTGACGTGGGCATGGATGTCGTCTGACACTGCTGAAAAGGGCGACCAGTCCCTGACAGCAAGAGGAAATGCCCATGACCCGAGCGGGCGGACGAAAGAGTATCTTCATCACAGGCGCAGCATCCGGTATCGGCGCCGAAACAGCACGCCATTTTTCAAAGCGGGGCTGGTTTTGCGGTCTCTATGACGTAAACACCGCAGGCCTCGACGCTGTCGAAGCGGAAATCGGCGCATCCAATTGCATGAAGGCGAAGCTCGATGTCCGCAACCGTGAAGACTGGGCCGCCGCCACGAAGGATTTTGGCGAAGCCACCGAAGGCGCCATGAATGTACTCTTCAACAATGCCGGCATTGGCCGTCATGGCTGGTTCGAGGACATTACCGGCGAAGACAATGACGCAATCATCGACATCAATGTCAAAGGCGTGGTCAACGGGGTGCAGGCTGCCTTGCCTTTGCTCAAGGCCACATCTGGCGCGCGTGTCGTGAACACGGCCTCAACAGCCGGTGTGGTCGGATCCCCGCAGCTGGCAGTCTATTCGGCCACCAAGTTTGCCGTGCGGGGCCTGACGGAAGCGCTCGACGCCGAATTCCGCGATCTCGACATTCGCGTCACCAGCCTGATGCCTTGGTTCGTCGAAACGCCGATTCTCGAAATGGGCGACCGCGAGGGGTCCAATCACAAGATGTCGGACCAATTGCGAGAGAATGGCATGAATGTGTATCCGGTCTCGATGGCCGCGGAACGCGCCTGGGACGCTGCGCATGGCAAGGATACACATTACATGGTGGGCAAGGATGCCGAGCGGGCCCGTTTCATGGCGCGCTGGTTGCCGGGGGCCATCCGCAAGCGTGTGCGAGAGGGCGTACCCACTCGCGACTAGGACGTTAGTTCATGGCGCCGGCGGCTGAAGCGGAGCTCTTCACTGCCGCCTGCGTCACCTGGGCCGCCGTATAGGCAGACACATCAGATGATTTGCGCACCGTGTTGAATTTCGGCGCACCATTGGTGATCGTGCGCGTCGACGTGGTCACCGAAGCAGGCGACAGGGTCGGTGCCGGGGCGTTCATGGCCACTTTCTCGACCTTGGCGTCGTCGGTGGTCTTGATAACGGACGTTGCCGCCGCATTCACATCCGCCTCGGCCGCAGCCGTGATGACACGCTCGCGCTTGCGATTGTAGTTCTGGCGGACCTGCGCCCATTCGGCGCCCCGCGGGAAGCGGTAGAAGATGTGCAGGCCGATCTTGTCGGTCTTGATCAGGCCGGCGCTCCAGATCGGGTCCACATAGGTGGCGTGATAGTGCGTCGCGCCGCCGGTCCGCTCCTCGTTGAGGTTCATCAGCACGTGTGCAGCGACCTTCTGGGCAGTGTCCCAGTTGCGGCCACGTGGAGCGCGGGTCAGGGCGCCGTCACAGGTGAAGGTGAACTGGCAACCCGTAGTGCGCGTCGCCCCTTGGAAAACAACGTCACAGACGCTGTCAGGATAGCGGTGGTCGCGGACCCGGTTTGCGATGACTTCGGCGACGGCCATCTTGCCGCCCAGCGATTCCGTCCCGGCCTCGTAATAGATCGCCTGGGACAGGCACTGCGCCTCGTCATTAATCTTTTCAGCGCGCTTGATGTGTTCCGGACGGAACGAAACCAGCGATGAAAGCGCTGCACCATCACGGTCGCGCATCGCATAGCGGCTCATGGAAGAATCGGTATCGCGCTTCAGCGTGTACTCGACAGTGCGGATCCACGGCGTGTCCAGCAGGCTGGGCGTCATGGGATCTGCGCGCACAGTCACGCCGCCGTCCTCAATGGAGGCCAGGCGTACTGCTTCCGCGTGGAAATCAGCTTCGGCGCGCTTCTCCATCTGGAGTTCGCCGATCAGGGGCAGAGTTACAGTCGCTGCGACGGCACAGACCGCAATGGTCGCACCGCGAATGACAATATCTCTTTGCTCTTCATTCGTCATAGTCATCCACCAACGCTTGAGCTGCTCTTGGAGCCCACGCATTGGCGATAGAGTCGCCCTTCGTGGTTGAAGAACTCTTAACATCACCGCTCCCCAATCCCCCGGCAGACGATATATTCCGTCATATGAAACCCGGGTGTTGTTGGTTTGACTTAATAGGATGAGACCCTTTCAGGCCCCGATTGGACTTGGATATCCATCTCTCACGGTACCTAGCAAGAAGCTGGCCAGATATGTGAGTGACTTTTCTGTCAGGATAGATGAGCCCCGGTTTCCAGATTTAAACCGTCACATGAAGAGAAGCCCGACAAGTCTCTGTAATACAGTGGAATATTTCTGCAAAATTCGTGAAACTTTTCGCACTGCACAAAAATGGGTGTTGCGCGAACGCAACACCCAAATCCTGCCCGATTCGGCGGTGACGTATGTCTCTATCTGGCTTTCAGGGCCGCGTGTGCCGCTGCGAGACGCGCGATTGGCACACGGTAGGGAGAGCAGGACACGTAATCGAGTCCCGTCAGGTGACAAAAGTTAATCGAAGCGGGGTCTCCGCCGTGCTCTCCGCAGATTCCGAGCTTGATTCCGGGGCGGGAATTACGGCCCCGTTCGGCGGCCATTTTGACCAATTCGCCCACGCCGACCTGGTCGAGTGTCACAAATGGGTCCTTTTCGTAGATGCCTTTATCTTCATAGGCTTTCAGGAACCTGCCGGCATCATCGCGGGAAATCCCCAGCGTCGTCTGCGTCAAATCATTGGTTCCGAAGGAGAAGAAGGCCGCTGATTTCGCAATTTCTCCAGCCTGCAGCGCAGCGCGCGGCAGCTCGATCATCGTGCCGACCATATAGTCCAGCGTGACGCCGGTTTCGGAGAAGACCGACTTGGCCACTTCGTCGACGACCGCTTTGAGGATCGCCAGTTCTTTGTGGGTGGCGACCAGCGGGATCATCACTTCCGGGATCGGTTTGCGACCGGTTTCCTTTGAAACATTAACAGCGGCCTCGAAAATCGCGCGCGCCTGCATCTCGTAGATTTCCGGATAGGTGATGCCGAGGCGGCAGCCGCGATGGCCCAGCATGGGATTGCTCTCATGCAGTTCGGCGGCGCGGCGGCGCAGCTCCTCCGCGCTGACACCAGAGGCCTTGGCCACCTCATCCATGTCTGCATCGGTGTGCGGCAGGAATTCGTGCAGCGGCGGATCCAGAAGACGGATCGTAGCCGGGCGGTCTTCCAGGATGCGGAAGATTTCCTCGAAATCGCTGCGCTGCATCGGCAGCAGCTTGTCGAGCGCGGCGCGGCGGCCAGTCTCGCTATCCGCGAGAATCATGGCGCGCACTTCCGGAATACGCTCTTCCTCGAAGAACATGTGTTCGGTGCGGCAGAGGCCGATCCCTTCGGCGCCGAAATCGACAGCCGTGCGGGTGTCGAGTGGCGTTTCTGCATTGGCCCGGACCTTAAGAGTACGCACCTTGTCGGCCCAGCCCATCAAAAGGCCGAAATCGCCCGACAGATCCGGCTGGCGCATCTCTACGGCGCCCATCATCACCTGGCCGGTCGCGCCGTCCACGGTGATGACCTCACCCTTCTTGATCTCGCGTCCCATGACGCGGAACACGCCAGTCTTGTAGTCGATCTGCAGGCCACCGGCGCCGCAGACGCACGGACGGCCCATGCCGCGCGCCACAACAGCCGCGTGGCTGGTCATGCCGCCGCGCGCCGTCACAATGGCGCGGGAGGCGTGCATGCCCTTGATGTCTTCAGGGCTGGTCTCGATACGCACGAGAATCACATCCTCGCCCTTTTCGGCCATTGCCCAAGCGTCTTCTGACTCGAACACGACCTTGCCGACCGCCGCGCCGGGACTGGCGGGCAGGCCCATGACGATCACGTCGCGCTTGGCATCCTCGGAAATGGTCGGGTGCAACAGCTGGTCGAGCTGGGACGGCTCAAGACGCAGCACAGCCTCTTCCTCCGTCACCAGACCTTCACGGGCCATGTCGACCGCGATCTTGAGCGCTGCCGCCGCCGTCCGCTTTCCGGTCCGGGTCTGCAGCATGTAGAGACGGCCATCCTCGACCGTGAACTCAAGGTCCTGCATGTCCTTGTAGTGTTGCTCCAACGCGTTCGCGACGTCGCGCAGCTGGGTGTAGACTTCCGGCATCGACTCTTCGAGCGGTGCATCGGTGGAGCCCAGCGTGTCGGCGCGCTCGCGCGAGATCGGCGCAGGCGTGCGGATGCCCGCCACAACGTCTTCGCCCTGCGCGTTGATCAGGTATTCACCATAAAACACCGGGTCGCCATTCGACGGGTCTCGCGTGAACGCCACGCCCGTGGCAGACGTCTCGCCGAGATTGCCGAACACCATCGCCTGCACGTTGACGGCGGTGCCCCATTCCTCGGGAATGTCGTTCAGCTTGCGATAGGTGATCGCGCGGTCATTCATCCAGGAGCCGAACACGGCTGTGATGGCGCCCCAGAGCTGTTCCTTGGGATCATCCGGGAACGGGCGGCCGAGATTGTACTGAACGGCATCCTTGTAGAGCGAGATGATCTTCTTCCAGTCATCGGCCGTCATCTCGGTATCGAGATCATAGCCCTGACGGTCCTTGTAATCGTCCAGGATGTGCTCGAATTCGTCATGGCTGATGTTCAGCACGACATTGGAATACATCTGAATGAAGCGGCGATAGGAATCATAGGCGAAGCGCTCGCCGGCTTTCTTGGCAAGGCCCGCTGCGGCCGTCTCGTTCAGGCCGAGGTTCAGAACCGTATCCATCATGCCGGGCATCGAGGCGCGCGCGCCGGAACGCACGGAGACGAGCAACGGGTTTTCAGGGTCTCCAAAGCCTTTGCCGGTTTCCTTTTCCACCGCTTCCAGCGCCGCATCGACCTGCGCTTCAAGCGCCGCCGGATATTGGCGCTCCAATTCGTAATAGGCGGTACAGACTGCGGTCGTCAGCGTGAATCCCGGTGGCACTGGCAGGCCCAATTTGGCCATTTCAGCGAGATTCGCGCCCTTGCCGCCAAGAAGATTTTTCATTGAGGCGTCGCCATCCGCGCTGCCGCCTCCAAAAGCATACACCCAGGTTTCGTCTGCTGGTTTCAGTGCCGCTTCACCCATGAATTCTGCCTTCCGATACATATCTCGAATGCCCCGTGCTTACGCGGGGCGAATTGCAATTCCTATGCTGCATTGCAGCGCCATTGGCCAGTGTCCGAAAGGGCACGCGCCGGGTGACAACGTTGTTCGTGACACATTGGCGCGTTCCCGTGCAGACGGGCCGTTTCAGTCTGACACAGCGGCGCGGGGGCGCTCTAACCTGTATCAGCCATCAATGCGGGAAAAATCCGCTACGCGGTGAAGCGTTCCACGAATTTTTGTGAGCAGCGCGAGGCGATTCGCGCGCACTGCGGAATCCTCGTCATTGACCATGACGGCTTCGAAGAAATCGTCCACCGGACCACGCAATTTGGCGAGTTCGGCCATGGCGGCGGTGAAGTCTTCGGATTTGAGCGGGCCTTCAATGGCGGCCTCGACATCGGACAGGGCTTTCGCGAGGGCCTTTTCCTCGGCTGGACCCTTGGCGATGAGGGCGTCATTGACGGAGAGGTCAGCAGGCAGGTCGCCCTTCTTCTCCTCAGCCTTCAGGATGTTGGCCGCGCGCTTGTACCCTGCGAGCAGGTTTGCGCCGTCTTCGGTACCGAGGAACGCACCCAGCGCTTCCACGCGGCGCGTGATGAGCACAAGATCATCCTCGCCGAGGGCGAAGACGGCATCGATCAGGTCATGGCGCTGGCCTTCATCGCGGAGGTGCTGCTTGAGCCGGTCTGCGAAGAAGGAGAGGAGGTCTGCTCCGTAGTCTTCCCATGAGCCGCCGACAAACCCTTTGCCGTCAGTATGTTCTGCAAGACCGAAATCAGCTTTGCCACCAACTTCTCGTAAACTGAAGCGAGCGTCACTCCCCAACACAATCCGCACCACACCCAGAGCTGCACGCCGCAACGCAAACGGATCTTTGGATCCTGTCGGCTTCTCATCAATCGCCCAGAATCCAACCAGCGTATCCAGCTTGTCGGCGAGCGCGACGGCGATGCCGACCGGGTCGGTCGGGACGGAGTCGCTCGGCCCTTGCGGCTTGTAATGATCGCGGATGGCATCGGCGACGGCAGCCGGTTCGCCAGCCTCCAGCGCATAATACCGCCCCATCACGCCCTGCAATTCCGGGAATTCGCCAACCATTTCTGAAACGAGGTCGGCCTTGGCGAGACGCGCGGCGCGTTCGGCAATCTCCGGATCGGCACCAACTTTGGGGGCGAGTTCGCGGGCGAGCGCGGCGACGCGCTCCACCTTGTCACCAAGGCTACCAAGCTCGGCCTTGAAGGCGATGGTCGACAATTTCTTGGCCATCTCTTCTAGCGGGGTCGCCTTGTCCTTCTCCCAGAAGAACCGGCCATCATCGAGCCGCGCCGACAGGACACGCGAATTGCCCTCGGCGAGCTTCTGGCCGCCATCAGCGGCCTCGATATTCGTCACAACGATGAAGTTCGGCGCAAGCTTGCCGGTGGTCTTGTCATTAACGGCGAAATATTTCTGGTGTGTCCGCATGGACAGCTGGATCACTTCCGGCGGCAGCGCCAGGAAGGCCGGGTCCATGTCGCCGAGCACGACGACCGGCCATTCGGCGAGGCCAACGACTTCTTCAAGCAGGCCCTTGTCTTCAATCCATTCGAGGCCGGCATCCGCGCAGACCTTTTCGATGCCGGCGAGGATCACCTCGCGCCGCGCATCGCGCGTCAGCTTCACATGGCCTGCGCCGCTAAGCTGGCTCTCATAATCCTTGCGGGAAGTTACCTTGAACGGCCCACGGCCATGCACGCGGTGGCCTTCGGTCTCGTCGCCGCTGGCAATGCCATCCACGTCAAACGGCACCACTTGCCCATCCAGTATGCAAACAATCCGTTGCAACGGGCGCACCCAGCGCAGCTCTCCGGTGCCCCAGCGCATGCTTTTTGGCCAATGGAAACCACGAATGATGGCAGGCACGGCCTCGGCGATGATGTCGGTCGCATCGCGGCCCGGCGTTTCGATCACGGCAATATAGAAGTCACCCTTCTTCGGATCGGAACGCACTCCGGCCTGGCTGATATCGCTCAGCCCTGCGCCGCGCAGGAAGCCCTCAACCGCCTTGTCCGGCGCGCCGACCTTGGGGCCCTTGCGCTCTTCCTTCACATCGGCGGAGCGCTCCGACAGCCCGTCCACGAACACGGCCAGGCGGCGCGGGCCGGAGGCTGTTTCCAGCTTCGACCAGTTCAGCCCCGCCTCGCCCAGCGCCTTTTCCAGCGCCGCGCCGAGATCGCTCTCGGCCTTCGCCTGCATGCGCGCGGGGATTTCCTCTGAGAAGAGTTCGAGAATCAGGTCTGCCATGAAGGGGTCCAGCCAGTAATTACAAGCTTGCACGGCATACTAGCGCGGGCGGCGGGGTCAAGCGCTGGACGTGCAGATGGGGCGCTTAGTCGGCCCCGAAAGTGAGCTGCCAAAGCTGCACCGCGCCACCCTTCATGGACACGACCAACCTCTTGCCGTCCGGCGCAAACTCGACCCAGTTCGCCCCGAACATGCTCAAATCCTGCACACCGGCCAGGAAGGCCCCGGTCTCGGCATCCCAGATCCTGCCGGACATATCCATGGCGCTGGTGGCCACGAATTCCCCATCCGCGCTGAAGGCCGCATTCCAGAGCGGCGCGTCATGGCCGGTCAGTTCGAGGACTTCGCCATCCGCGCTCCAGATGCGGGCCGCCTTGTCGGCAGAGGCAACAAGGATGCGCTCTCCATCAGGGCTGAAGGTGGCATAGGTCGCCGGCACAGCGCCGGACTCGACCATGCGGAGCTGCTCGCCGGTCTCGGCATTCCAGACACGCACCGTGCCATCATTTGACGCCGTGACGATGCGGCTTGCATCAAAATTGTACCGCGCTGACCGTACCGCGCCCGAGTGGCCTGTCAGGCGCAACATCTCCTCGCCCGTGCGCGCGTCCCAGATACGTACAGTTTCGTCATAGGAGGCAGTCATCACCCGGTCCCCGAAGGGGCTGTATTCGGCGTAAGAAACGACGCCCTGATGCCCCTCCAGCACCAGCCGGGCCTCGCCGCCGATTGCACTCCAGATGCGCGCCGTACCGTCTTCCGATGACGTGACCAACCGTTCCTCGTCCGGGCTGAAGCGCACGGTCAGGACGGGTGCCGTGTGCCCTTTGAACTCGGTTGTCTCCCCGAACAGATCCGCGCTCATGCCGACGATCCAGAGACGGGCCGTATTGTCCGCCGACGCACTCGCCACGAAGCGGCCGCTCGGACTGTAATCGACCCCATAGATCTCGTCGCTATGGCCGTTCAGGTCTCCGAAATGGGAGACTTCCTTCAGCTTCAGACGCGTGCGGGCACAGGGCGGATTGGCAAGATTGCGCTTCGCGACATCGGCGAATTTGCCATCGGGATAGCGCTCCAAATGCCGCGCATATTTGGTACACGGGTCGACTGCCGTGTACCCGGCGCTGGAGATTTCGACCCAATCAGTGGTTTCCTGATCCATGCCGGTCTCCACCCGGCACGCGCCAGCAAAACAATAGTCCAGCGACACATCGGAATAGATCGCCGGGCGTTGCTCATGATTGATCGAGGAGGCCAGCGTCGCAACTTCGGTGCGCGTCTCGTCCACGCTGCGCAGCAACGGATTGGCCGGATCGCTGAGGCGAGGCAACAGACTGCGCGTGAACACCGAATAGGGCGACTCGTCCTCCGGCCCCAGCCGGTCGAGCGCCTTCTGGCGTGTGCCCGCCGCATAGACGACCAAAGTGCCGGGCACGATCTCAAGCCGCGACAGGCCGCGGGTCACACTGCGCGTTCCGGTGTCGAAGGGATTGTCCCGGCAGGCATCCACAATGGCGAACAACAGGCCCGGCTTGCGTGCCTTGATCTCGGCCAACACGTCATTCGACAGCGACACGGTCTGGCGTTTCAGGGCGAATTCGGAGGATTCGAGCGGCGCATCGGTCAAGGCGAGGAAATTGTCGGCCCCGTCCGACCAGCCATGCCCGGAAAAGATGAAAGCCACCTCGTCGCCCGGCTCGATGGATTGGAGGAAACCGTCCAGCGCCTCGAGAAACTCAATCGTGCCCGGATCGATCAGGCGGGTGACTTCAAAGCCCAGTTCCTCGCCAAACGCTTCGGAATAGCCGGTGGCGTCCCCGGTCGTCTTCTGCAGGTCTGGCAATTGTTCGTAGTCGCCAACGCCGACGATCAGGGCGCGCTTGGTCTTCGCGTCCGCGCCGAGCGCGAGACAGAGGCCCATAAGGCAAACGAGTATCCAGCGTAACATGACGCGTCCTCCCACACCGGCAAGGTTACCCCTACCGCGCGGAATGACCAAATCTGTCAGAGATCGAGTCTAGGCTTGCGCGTCTTCCTGCTCGGCCCATTGCGCCGCCGCGCCGCGGGCAAGGTCCCGGACACGGGCAATATAGGCCTGACGCTCGGTCGGGCTGATGGCGCCGCGCGCGTCGATCAGGTTGAAGGTGTGTGATGCTTTCAAAGCGTAGTCATAGGCGGGCAAAGGTTTGCCGGCATCGCGCAGGGCGTTCGACTGATTTTCACAATCGGCAAACCAGCGCTTCAGCATCTCGACATCGGAATGCTCGAAGTTGAATGCGGATTGTTGTTTCTCGTTTTCAAGAAACACGTCGCCATAGCTCAGCGGCACAGCGCTGTCCGGATCGTTGAAGGGCAGATTGTAGACATTGTCGACGCCGAATACGTACATGGCGAGACGTTCGAGACCATAGGTCAGCTCACCTGACACGGGAAACACGTCGAGCCCGCCGACCTGCTGGAAATAGGTGTACTGGCTGACTTCCATGCCGTCGCACCAGACTTCCCAGCCGAGGCCCCAAGCGCCCACAGTCGGGTTCTCCCAGTCATCCTCGACAAAGCGGATGTCATGGACGGTCGGATCGATGCCGATGGCGTAGAGGCTTTCGAGATAGAGGTCCTGAAGATTGTCGGGGTTCGGCTTCAGAATGACCTGGAACTGGTAGTAATGGCCGAGCCGGTTCGGGTTCTCGCCATAGCGCGCATCCTTCGGGCGGCGCGAGGGCTGCACATAGGCGGCGCGCCATTCCTTCGGCCCAAGTGCCCGCAGCACAGTCGCAGGATGCAGCGTCCCGGCGCCAACTTCCATGTCATAGGGCTGGAGGATCGCGCAGCCCTTGTCGGCCCAATAGGCCTGGAGCGTCAGGATGAGGTCCTGAAAGGATTTCGGTTTGGCGTGTGCCTTGGGTGCGGTCATGGCTCGGATCCGGATATCGATTGCGTGCCGGGTTACAGCCGCGCGCTGGGCGAGGCAAGCACGGGAATGCGATCAGAAAGACCCGCGCGAATCTTCATGATCGTTCGATCCTACGCCGCGACCGGTGACCTTGCGATAGAAACCGCCATGACCGAGCATCGCCAGGACCAGACCGATGAACAGGAAGCCGAAGAACAAAAATCCGAACATGGCCAACTCCTTTTCTGCGCCCTACCCTAATCACGACCCTAGACCGCAAATGTGGCAATTCCCAGAAAAACCGGATTACCAGTTGATGGCCTCGCCGTGCCGGATCGCGTTGAGCTCCGGGCTGGCTTGTCCCTCTACCGTATGGGTGAGCAGCGGTGCCAGCAAATGCACCTGCCCGCGTTTCAGTCCTTTGCGCCCACGCACCAATACCCGGCGGGCCTCTTCGCCATGCCGGGACGCAATCGGCAGGACGGTGATCTCCCCCGTGAGCCGGTCAAGGACAGACAAAATCCGGGCGAGCTCGGCAGCGCGATGAATGATGACGACAGGCGCGCGGGGCTTGGCCGCAAAGGCCATCGCCTTGATCCAGCCGTCAAGACTGAGCGATTCGAGGTAAGCGCCGGCTTTCTCCGCGCCTGGCGCCGAAATTCGGCCAGGCTCAAAATAGGGCGGATTGGCAAAAACAACGTCGAACCGGTTTTCCTTGTCGCGCACCCATTCGGCGGCATTGCCAGTTTCCACACAGACCCGGTCTTCAAACTGGTTGGACGAGACAGATTGCTGCGCAAGGCTGGTCATGCCCTCATCAATATCGACGCCCGTCACACGCATCTGTGACAGGCGGAACGCAGCCGTCAAAAGCGCGGCCCCACATCCGCACCCGATCTCCAGGGCGGCTCCGCCCGGTTTTTCCGGCAGCGCGGCAGCCAGCATGAGCGAATCCGTGCTCGCCCTGAATCCCTTTTCAGGCTGGAACAGTGTGACCTGTCCCTGATAGAGCGTGTCTTCCGTAATCCCGCCCACTAGCCGCGTTCGACTTCTGAGAGGGCCGCTTCGGCCGCTTGCAGAAGCTCTTCGGGCACCATGACGCGCCTCGGAAACGCGCCGATATTGCCTTCCACAGCCGAGATATGCTGGTCGGCAATGAAATATTTGAGGCCAGCTTCCTGTAGCAGATGCTCAATATAGCTCAGCTTGACGAGGTCGTTGGTCCGGAAGACTTCCTTCATTCAGTCACCGTTCCGCGCAGATTGATGTCGACCGAACGGGCATCATATACCGCCGGCCGGTCGGGCTTGGCACCCTTGCCAGTCACGATTTCGAGCACTTCCGTCACCGAACCGCTGCTGCTCCCGTTGATCGGAATACCAATCCCCACGCCCACGCCAACACTGCTGCTTCGACCGTGTGACCCGGAAGATCCGCCAATCGAGACACTGGAGCCGCTGCTCCGGCCCTCTTCTGACCGGTCTGTAAAGCTGCTGGTGATCTCGAACCAGTCGGAGCCTTCCTGCAGCGTTAGTTCGGCTGCCCGGAGCAACGCCCGGTCGCGCGCACGGGAGGGATCGGAATCCGTATAGGAGACCTGGTAGCGGCCGGTTTCGATCTGCTGGCTGGAATAGCCCATCGCTCCGGATTTTGACGCTGGCCCATAGGCGGCATTCGATGCGCACGCTGCGAGCAGGCCGGCGGCAATCAGGATTGCATATGGCTTCATGTGGGAACCTTTCCTTGTTGGAGTATTCTCAACGATCCAATTACCTATATGTTTCGCATACCAAGCGAGGTTTCGCCACAACACATCGCCGTCAGATGCGTCGGGGTGCCACGGCGCGCTTGATGCGAACTCATCCTAAGACTATTTCCCATTTCGTCAGAGAAATGATGGGAGCCAGCAACAACGTGACCCTTTCGCCAAAACCAAGAGGCAAAGAGGCCGCCGGTTCCATCGTGGATCGAATGCAGACGCTTGTGGCCAAAGACCTCGGTGAAGTCGAAACTTTACTGGCCACCCGCGCGGCGAGCCCGATCTCCGTAATCCCGGACCTGTCGGGCTATATCGTCTCGGCAGGCGGAAAGCGGCTTCGGCCCCTGATCACGCTGATTTCCGCTCATGCGGTTGGAGAACCCAACAAGGCCACTCATGCTCTTGCTGCCGCCGTGGAATTCATTCACACGGCTACCCTGCTGCATGATGATGTAGTCGACGAGAGCGATTTGCGCCGCGGAAAACCCGCCGCTAAAGCGATCTGGGGCAACAAGGCCTCGATCCTGGTCGGCGATTTTCTGTTTGCCCGCGCCTTCAATCTGCTGGTCGAGACCAACAGCCTCGAAATCCTGAATCGGCTGGCGACAGCTTCGACCGTGATTGCTGAAGGCGAGGTCCGCCAATTGGCGGCGATGCAGGCCCGTGACCTGCCCACCGAGGATTATCTGGCAATCATCGAGGCCAAGACCGGCGCGCTGTTCGAAGCGGCTGCGGAGACTGGCGCCATGTCGGTCGGTGGCGACCGTTACGCGCATGCCCTCGCCACCTATGGCAAGAATCTCGGCCTGGCCTTCCAGATCATCGACGATGTGCTGGATTATGGTGGCACCACATCTGTCATTGGCAAGTCTGTCGGCGACGATTTCCGCGAGTGCAAGATTACATTGCCCATCATCATCGCGAAGCGTCGCGGCTCAGATGAGGACCGTCTGTTCTGGAACCGGGCCATGAACCCGGAAACCCAGCAGGACGCAGACCTCGCTCATGCGGTTCACCTGATCCGCGCCACTGGGGCCGCCGAAGCAACCGTGCAGGAAGCCGAAGCCTATGCTGCACTCGCCAAGGGGGCGCTGAGGACGCTTGAGGAGTCGCCCTATCGCCGCGCCCTTGAAGATTTGACGGATTTCTGTGTGAGCCGGGCCTACTGAGCGCGAAAGCGCTCCAGCGACCAGAAAGCTGCCCCGATCGCCGCAAGCGCAAGCAGCGTAACCAGTTGCAGGACAGGAAAGGCATTCGCCTGTTCCGCTGACTCTGCGGCGCCGAACAGGGTGACCACCCCCATAATGGCGCAGATCAGTGTCATGCCCCACCAGAATGCCGCCACACCGACATGGCCCCAGCCGCGCGCAATCAGGCGCTGATAGGCATGGTCAGTATGCGCCTGTAACAGATTGCGTCTTTTGAAGCTGCGCCACACAAGAGTCAGCAAGACATCGACCAGGAAGGGCAGCGCCAGCGTTAGGCCCAACAGGGCCGCACGAACACCATCCATGCCCTCGCCCAGATGGTAGACCGCCATCAGGCCAAACAGCCCGCCCGCGCCAAGGGAGCCGCAATCGCCAGCATAAAGCACCCCGCGCATGTTCCAGACAAGGAAACCCAGCACGGCACCAAACATGGCGAACTGCGCGACCATGGCGAACTCGCCGGCCGGATCCCGCACGCAATTGCCAAAGCATAGCATGAGCACCGCAAAAAGCGGGAACAGGCCCAGATGCATGATCGCCACCGATCCCATGGCCAGGCCATTCGCCCCGTCCATGAAATTGGCGGCATTGGTGATTACGATCAGCCAGGCGATCACGGCCAGTCCGATCAGCCACCCGCCTGCCCCGCCAGACAGGAAAAATGGAACCGCGGCAACGAGGGCCCAACCACATAGCAGCACAAGCTTGAGGAGCGCCGACAAGCCGAGCCAATCATCGAGAAATCCAATCACCCAAGGCGTCAGGGCGAGCGCCACCACGAACAGGAACTGGCCGGCTCCCATCCCGTTGAGGGGCGCGGGGTCGGACAACAGCGCGAACGCGGCAAGCGTGATCAGGATCGCGCCGAGGATGCCAATCCCACCGGTTCGCGGCACGGGCGCCTTCTGTTGCTTGCGGCCGCCATCCGGCGCATCAAGCAGCGGCACGCGGCGCATGAGCGTGCAGAGCACGAAGGAGATTAGGGCCGAACCGGAAATCAAATAAAGAATTGTCACCGCGCGTCCCCCAAACTTGTGGCGCGAATCCACCATGACGGGTGCGCGCGTTCAAGGGTCCTGGCGGCGGATTGGGCGGCTTCAATCGTTTCAAACAGCGCAAAACAGGTCGCCCCTGATCCGCTCATACGCGCGAGCCGCGCGCCCGGTGTTACGTTCAGGGTGTCCAGCACGCCCCGAATTTCCGGAACGAGCCGGATCGCCGGCAGCTCAAGATCGTTGCGCTGGTCCTTCAGCCATTCGATTACCTCTGCGGGCGAGGGCAAATCGGGCACGGCCTCAAGCGCTGCGAAACCGGTTCCCCCTGCGCCCTCATCGAAGGCGCGGAAGACAGGTCCCGTAGGGCAATCGAGGCCCAGATTGACGAGCACGGTAGGCAGTTGGGGCAAGCCCGTCTGAGCGCGGACAATTTCGCCTTCGCCCTGCATCAGGGCGGTGCGCCCTTCCAGCGCGACGGGCACGTCTCCCCCGAGGGGCGCCGCCACCTGCCTGACAAGATCGCTATCCAGTGACCAAAGCTCCTGCAGGACCCGCAGGGCCGCGCCAGCGTCAGCCGAGCCGCCCCCGATGCCCGCTGCGACCGGGAGATGCTTTTCGAGCGTGAGGGCGGCGCCCCGCGCCCTGCCCTCTCTGGCGCACAGGGCGCGGGCCGCACGAAGCACCAGATTATCGTCATCGGCATCCAGATGAGCGGCGCATGGGCCGGCAATATCGAGCGTCAGCGTATCCGCCGGTTCCGCAGAAACACGGTCGGCCGCGTCCGGGCCTGCAAACATGACGAGGGAATCGAGCGGGTGTCGGCCATTCTCCTGAACGGCGCCGACATGCAGGAACAGATTGACCTTGGCAGGTGCGAGGGATGTCGGCATCTCAGATCGCCATGTCGGCTAGGGGCGGACGGGCTTGGGCAGTTGGACGCCCGCGTCGGACTCCGCCTGCTTCACCAGTGGGATGCTTGGCCCGGCCACCAGTTTCGCTTCGATCCGGTCACGCTCCCCATCGGTGGGATCGAGGGTCAGGGAGCGCCGCCACTGGAACCGTGCCTCCAGCTTGCGGCCAGTCTGCCAATAGGCATCCCCCAGATGATCGTTCACGACCGGATCACCGGGTTCCAGTTCCACTGCCCGTTCGAGGTGTTCGGTCGCCTGGTCATAATTGCCCAAGCGGTAGTGCGCCCAGCCGAGACTGTCGATGATATATCCGGCATTCGGCTCCATCTCGGCCGCCCGCCGGATCATGTCCATGGCCAGGTCCAGATGTTCTCCGCGGTCCACATAGGAATAGCCAACATAGTTCAATAGTGACGCATCGTCAGGCTGCAGGGTCAACGCCTTGAGCAGGTCGCGCTCGCCGTCCGCCCAATCGCCGAGTTCGCTGCGGGATACGCCGCGCGCAAAGAACAGTCGCCAGTCTTCGCGGTTATGGCGCGCATCCTCACGGATGATCTGATCGAGCAATTCCTCGGCCTGAGCCTGCCTGCCCACGGCGCGATACAAATCGGCCAGTTGCACCTTCAGGCCCCGGTCCGGTGAATGGTCCAGTGCCTCGGCAGCGACGGCCAGCGCCGACTGGCTGCGGCCACTGCGCTGCAACGCCCAGGCAATCTGGCCACGGGATGTGGCGTAGAAGGCCGACCCTTCCGGAATGCGCGCGAGCACGGAGATGGCTTCGTCCCAGCGTTCGGCATTCGACAGCGATTGCGCCCAGAGCGACCGGGCGACGTGAAGGTCTGAATCCAGAGCAAGGGCCAGAACGAAATAAACCGCCGACACATCATCATCGGTCTGGCTCATCAGGGCGGCGGCGGGAACGTAGACCGCCAATGCAGCCCCCTCATCCGGGTCTAGCCGCCGGACCTTGATCCTCTCGCCCGCTTCGATCGCTTGGCGCAGGCGCGCAATCGAGGCGTTGTGGCCAACAGTTTCGTCGAACGTGTTGAGAATTTCGAGCGCTTCGGCGCGCTGGCCACGAGACGCCAGGATTTGCGCATGTGCCTCAACGCCGACGGCAAGGCGCGCCCCGGATTCCCAAAGCGTATTGAAAACCGACAGCGCTGTGTCATCATTGCCGGCGGACATCTCGATCAGGCCCATCATGTAGAGGGTCGCGCTGTCCAGTCGCGGATCACCGGACAAGCCATCCTCAAGATAGCGCACCGCCGCATCAGTTCCCTGCGTGTCGACCACGCGCCAGGCCGACAGGCCCCGCGCAATCATCCGGTTGAACGGGCCAAACCGGGTCTGCTCCAGCATCTGACGGGCTTCGTCGTCCCGGCCGACCCGCAATGCCTCAACCGCCAGGGTCAGTCGAACCAGCGCAGCTTCGCTGCCGAGCGTGTTTGCGCGTTGGGCAAGTCGGACCCCTTCGCGGTAATCGCCGGACAGAAGCGAAGCGAACAGGGCGCGATCGGCTATGCCGGATTTCTCTGGCGCCGTATCAATCGCCAAGGCGTAATGTTCTGCCGCCTTCTGCGGGTCGTTGGTCATCGCGGCGAAGCGAGCGATCAGGAAATCGCTATAGGCCTCGGCCTCTGTCGGGCGTCCATTGTGGATAAGTGACGGGTCGAGATGGCGCAGCCCCCCGCTGTTTGAGCAGGAAGCTGAGAGTGCCAGAAGTGACGACATCACAATGCAACGCAACAAGATCATAGAGGCCAACTTCTCAGTATCGGTGCGCCGCTGCAAGGGATTTCCCCCGCTCTAACCCTGCCCCGCCAGCAGGATGTCCTGCTTGTCGAAAAACCGGTCGATCCCGCGCTTGACGGCCGACATGGCCTTGCGCAGGTCGCGGTCGGATTGCAGGCGCCGGGCATCGGAGCGATTGGTCACGAAGCCCATCTCCAAGAGGACGGCCGGGACATCCGGTGCGAGCAGAACATAGAAGCCTGCCTCACGATGCGTATTGCGAAGGACGGGCCCGGACTTCTCCAGTTCCGGCAACAACATCTCCGCAAATTCGGACGAGTGCGTCTTGGTTTCACGTTTCACGAGGTCTTCGAGAATACTGCTGACGCGCTGGGGCGCACCATCCTCAAGGGGAATGCGCCAATTGTTGCGGTTAGCTTCCTTGTCGATCCGGCGTTCGCCATTGGCGCTGATCGTGTAGACCGACGCGCCCGCCACTTCGCTATTGCCCGCCGCATCGGCATGCAGGGAAATGAACAGGTCGGCGCCCCAATCGCGGGCCATGCTGACGCGTACTTCATGGTCGACATAGACGTCGGTGTCCCGGGTCAGGCGCACCGTATAGCGCGGATCAGCCTCGAGTATCTGTTTAAGCGCCAATGCCGCCCGCAGGGTGATATCTTTTTCCACACCCCCGGTAATGGCCCGCGCGCCGGGATCCTTGCCGCCATGGCCGGCATCGATGACGACGGTGTAGGACTGACCGACCATGCGACGGGACGCTGGCAACGGCGCGTCCGGCCGAAGCGAGGCAAGCTCGATGGCGAGTTCTTCCTTGCGCTGCTTGGCCTGGTAGGAGGCCAGCTTGCGCATATCCTTCTTCGCGGCGCTGCTGAATCTGGCTTCGGAGACGGTCTGCAAGTCAATGATGACGCGGTAGGAGGGCTCATTGCCTGCGGGTGGCAGGGACAGGACACGGGCGACCATCAGGGGGCGCTCAAGCGCGAAGCTGAGCGCGCCTTCGGACAAGGCCCAGGTGGCCACTCCGCCGCCGCCATCGCCCACGGCGGGGGTCACAGGTCCCTGAAGCGGCAGCACGAGACTGCGCGCGTCACCCGATTCGGCGAGGAAGGCGCGGCCCTCCTGCTCGGAATCTGCCCAGACCGTGATTCGGGTCGGTTCTCCATTGCCCACTACCTGCACCCGGCTGATATCGGCCGAGGCGGCAAAACCCGCGCAGAGACAGGGGATCACAAGGCAAAGAAGGCGTATAAAAGTCATCAGAACTCATGTATTCCGGATTCGAGGGTTTTCCCTACCAGACCGAATATTAACCCAGCATTGACCACAGGATACGTATTACACAGCCTCAGCGCCCTTTTTGGTCTTTTCTTGACGGTCAAAATTGGGCAGTATCGTCCGGTAGCTGCCAATCAGGCCTACCAAGCAAGTTTCCCAACGTCGCGACAGCGATCCCGGCTTCACCGAAAAGGCAAGCGGGCGCCGCGCTCCGGAAAGCAGAGAAGATGTACGCGGGTACAGTAGTCAAAACCGATTTTCCTGTACTGCCCATGGGGCAGTCGGGTCGGTGTGACCGTATCCTCCCCCTAAATTTACAGACCGGCCTTGCGGCTGGCTCGAGGTGCGTTGACGCATCCACAGCCGCCGCGCCGGCTCATAAGGTTCCTTTACATGAGCAAACTCATGCTAATCGACGCCTCGCACACGGAAGAGACCCGTGTCGCGATCGTCAACAATGGTCAGGTCGACGACTTTGACTTTGAAACAACTGGCAACGAACAACTCCGCGGAAACATCTACCTCGCAAAAGTAACGCGCGTAGAGCCTTCCCTGCAGGCAGCCTTCGTTGAGTATGGCGGCAATCGCCACGGTTTCCTGGCCTTCAGCGAGATCCACCCCGACTATTACCAGCTTCCGGCGGAAGACCGCGAAGCCCTGCTGAAGGAAGCGGCCGAAGAAGCCGCTGCCCAGATCGAAGACGAAGATGATGAGGACGGCGATGGCGCCGACCTCGACGACATTGATGAAGCTGACAATGATGCGGACGACGAGGATTCTGATGAATCCGAAGACTCCTCCGAGGAAAATGGCGGTGAAGCCAAGACCGCATCTACGCCGCGCCGCAAGAAGTCCAGCCGGGCGTCGATCTCCAAGCGCTACAAGATCCAGGAAGTCATTCGTCGCCGCCAGGTGATGCTGGTCCAGGTCGTGAAGGAAGAACGTGGCAACAAGGGCGCGGCCCTGACCACCTACCTCTCCCTCGCCGGTCGCTACTCGGTCCTGATGCCGAACACGCCGCGCGGCGGTGGCATTTCCCGCAAGATCGTCAATGGCGCCGACCGTAAGCGCCTGAAATCCATTGTCTCCGAACTGGATGTGCCGGACGGCATGGGCCTGATCGTGCGGACTGCTGGCGCCAAGCGCACCAAGGCCGAGATCAAGCGCGACTATGAATACCTCTCCAAGCTCTGGGAAAACATCGTCGAGAAGACGCTGACCTCCGAAGCGCCGATGTTGATCAATGCCGAAGGCGGGCTCGTCCATCGGGCCATGCGAGACATGTTCGACAAGGATATCGAGGAAGTCCTCGTCCATGGCGAGGACGCCTATCGGGAAGCCAAGGATCTCGCCAAGCTGATCATGCCGAGCCAGTCCAAGAAGGTTCAGCAATGGAAAGAGGAAGATCCGCTCTTCGTGGCGGAAGCCGTCGAGCAGCAGCTCGATTCCATCTACTCCCCGACCGTCCAGCTGAAATCCGGCGGCTATCTCGTCATCAACCAGACTGAAGCCCTGGTCGCGATTGACGTGAACTCCGGCAAGTCCACCCGCGAGCGCAATATCGAGCAGACCGCTCTGCGCACGAACCTCGAAGCGGCGGAAGAAGCCTGCCGCCAGATGCGTCTGCGGGACCTCGCCGGCCTTATCGTGATCGATTTCATCGACATGGATGAGAACAAGAACAATCGCGCCGTCGAGAAAAAGCTGAAGGATCACCTCAAGGTGGACCGCGCCCGCGTCCAGCATGGCCGCATCTCTCAATTCGGCCTGATGGAAATTTCCCGCCAGCGTCGCCGCCAGGGCGTGCTGCAGGCGACCTCCGATCCGTGCGAAGCATGCAACGGCACTGGCCGTCGCCGTTCCATCCCGTCGGCGGCTCTGCAGCTGATCCGGGCCATTGAGGCGCGCTCTTCCATGGGCGGCCTGAAAGCCATCTCGGTGAAGGCTCCGACCGATGTGGCGCTCTATCTGCTGAACAACAAGCGGGAAGCCCTGGTCGAAGTTGAGCGGATGGCTGGCTTTGCCGTTTCCATTCACTCTTCCGAAGACATGCTTCCGGGCGACTTCGTGATCGATGCCGAGCGTGACGCGAACGGCAAGCCGAAGAAGCGCAAGCCCCCCCGCTCGCTTGCCAAGCCAAGCAAGCAAATTGTCAGCGATGACGAGGATGAAGACGACGAGAGCGAAGACGACACCACCGCCGAAGCATCCTCCGAACAAGATGATGAATCCACTGGCACCCGCCGCAAGCGCCGTCGGCGCCGGGGCGGGCGTGGCCGGAAACAGGAAGCAGCCGAGTCGCAAGATGACGAAGCCAGGCTTGACGGCGAGGATGCCGATGAAGACGGCGACGACAGCGCCGAAGCCACATCAGACACCGACGACGACTCAGAGGATGGCGCCCCTCGCAAGCGCCGCCGCCGGGGCCGTCGCGGAGGTCGTCGGCGGCGCCGGTCTTCAGACACCCGCACCGAGGCAGCCGATGGAGCGCCAGCAGATGGCGGCGCCTATCTGGACGGCCTCGCTGCGAGTGCTCCGGAAATGTTGGACGATATTCCGCCGAGCGAAGCCAAGGTAAGCGAAGAGCCCGCTGCGGAAGACACGCCGGCCAAGGCACCGGCTGAAGAGACCGCTCCGTCTGAGGCGCAGACGGAAGATTCTCCAGCCGACAGCGAAGAAAAGCCGGCCAAACCGAAGCGCCCCCGCCGCTCACGCGCCAAGAAAAAGGACGCAGCATTGGCCGCTGAAACCAGCAGTGAGACAGAGGCCAGTGAACCGGCCAAGGCCGAGCCTGCGCCAGAAGCTGAGCCCATCGTTGAAGCCAAACCAGAACCTGTGGCCGAGACGCCTGCGCCGGAACCAAAGCCTGAGCCAGAGGCCGAACCCGCCATGGCCAACCAGGCTGCGCCCGAACCGGCCCCTGAGCCCGCAGCCAAGCCGGCCAAGAAAACTGAGCCTAAACGATCTGGCTGGTGGTCCCGCGCTAAGCGCTAGGCAATCAGATAGCTGAAGAAACAAAAAAGGCCGGAGCATCGATGCTCCGGCCTTTTCGTATTTCGACCTCACAATATGTGAGTGATTGAAACTCTATTCGGCAACAAGCGTGGTGAACTGGGGGTCAGCTACCGCCTTGCCAATGAGTTCCTGTACCGCCGGCGTGAAAGCATCGATCACATTCTGGCAAGCTTTGAGCGCCGAGTAGCTCGTTTTGAAGCTGTAGTCAGTAGAGACTTCGTAGCCCTCAGGCGCGACTTCGGACGACAGATTGAGACCAATCTTCCAAGATCCGGTACCAAATGAATTGAAATCAAGCTGTGTGATTTCGCCATTGATGATGGTTCCCTCAGTTTGGTCATAGACACCAGCAGCAAAGAGTTCGTCACGCATCGCGCCTTCAATAAAGGCCACCGGGGCTTTTCCGGGCGCCACTTCCAAAGCGCCGAGCGCCCGGCAAGTCATTTCGCCTTCGACATCCTCTGCGGTGGTAAACTCAGCCAATTGGACCTTCTGCTCATCATTTTTCAGAGCAGACTGAAACGCCATGATGTTAGCGGTCGACGGTGTATACGGACGGCTAGACGTTGTCTCGCACGCGCCAAGCGTGAGCACGGCCACAGCGACCGCAACATATTTCAGCATGGAATTCTCCCCATTTTTCCCCGCGACCTTTAGTGATCGCGAGAACACATTTCCCGTATTGGTTGTCAGGGTCAACAACAAAAAAAGACCGATCGTGAAACAATCACGACCGGTCTTTCAATGTTCGCTCAAGGCGCGAAAATATTCGGCGACAAGGACTTACGCAGCGGCTTTCTCAGCTTTGCCGGCTGGGGGGAAGCGGTCGTAGAAGCCTTCGCCCTTGGCCGCCATGTCGCGGAGCAGGTCGCCCGGACGGAACCGGTCACCATACTTGTCCGCGAGCTTGTCGGCCTCGGCGACGAATTCCTTGATGCCCCAGATCAGGTCGATGTAGGAACAGCAGCCGCCAGTATAGGGCGCAAAGCCCCAGGCGAGGATCGAGCCGATGTCGGCATCGCGCGCATCGGTGATGACACCCTCTTCAAAGCAGCGGGCCACTTCCACAGCCTGACGGATCAGGAAGCGGTTGGTCAGCTCTTTCTTCAGGTCTGGCGGGCATTCGTCCACCTTCACTTCAAGCTGCGTGTTCAGGTCTGGCCAGAGGCGCTCCGGCTTGCCCTTTTCGTTGTAGTCGTAAAAGCCCTTGCCGGCCTTGCGGCCCACGCGCTCCTGGTCTTCCACGAGCCAGGCGAGGAACTGCGTCCGGTCATCCGTCTGCAGATCGATGCCAGCGGCTTCAGCGGTTGCCCGTGTCACCTTCAGTGCGGTGTCGAGGCCAACAGAGTCGGAAACTTCCAGCGGGCCCATCGGCATGCCGGACTGACGGCCGACATTCTCGATGATCGCCGGCTTGATGCCTTCGGCCAGCATCTCCATGCCTTCGCGCGTATAGGTGCCGAAGCAACGCGAAGTATAGAAGCCGCGGCTGTCATTGACGGCAATCGGCGTCTTGCGGATGGCCAGCACATAGTCGACCGCCTTGGCGAGCGTCGCTTCGCTGGTCTTTTCGCCGCTGATGATCTCAACGAGGCCCATGCGCTCGACCGGCGAGAAGAAGTGAATGCCGATGAAATTTTCTGGCCGCTCGGACGCTTCGGCGAGACCCGTGATCGGCAGCGTGGACGTGTTCGAGCCGAAGACGGCGTCCTTGTCCAGAACGGCTTCCGCCATCTTGGTGATCTTGGATTTCAATTCGACATTCTCAAACACGGCTTCGATGACCAGGTCGGCACCTTTGACGTCATCATAATTGTCCGTCGTCGTGATCAGGTCGAGCAAGGCGTCGCCCTTCTCCTGCGTGGACTTGCCCCGCGAGACAGCCTTCTCGACCAAACGGCGAGAATAATCCTTACCCTTCTCGGCATTCTCTTTCGAAACATCGACGAGCACGGTCGGGATACCGGCCTTGGCCTGGACATACGCGATGCCTGCGCCCATCAGCCCCGCGCCGACGACAGCGATCTTCTTGAACTCCGTCTTCGGATGACCGGCCGGGCGGTTCCCGCCCTTGGACAATTCCTGCATCGACAGGAACAGGGACCGGATCATGGCTTTCGCTTCCGGGCGCTGCTGCGTGTTGATGAAGTAGCGCGTCTCGATCCGGAGACCGGCATCGATCGGCACCTGGATGCCTTCATAGATACAGGACAGGATGTTCTTCTGCGCCGGATAGTTGCCATAAGTCTTGGCCATCAGCATGGCGTTGGACATGGTCGCAACCTGACCAGCGCCGGGGCTGCGATGCACGACGCCGCCCGGAACCTTGAAGCCTTTTTCATCCCAAGGCGCTTGCGCCTTGGGATTGGCCTTGACCCAGGCTTTTGCCTTGCCGACCGTTTCGGACGATGGCGCGAGTTCCTGGACGACACCCATGGCGAGTGCCTTCTCGGCATTGAAGCTTTCACCTTGCAGGATCAGCGGCAAGGCAGCCTGAACGCCGATCAGGCGTGGCAGACGCTGGGTGCCGCCGGCGCCCGGCAGGAGGCCGATCTTGGCTTCCGGCAAGCCGAATTGCAGCTTCGGATTGTCATTCGCCGCAACGCGATAATGACATGCCAGCGCCACTTCGAGACCGCCGCCGAGGGCGAGGCCATTCAGCGCAACGGCCACCGGCTTGCCGCAGGTTTCCAGTTCGCGCAGCGTCTTGTTGAGCGAAAAGCCGCGATCGAATTGCGCCTTTTTCAGTTCTGCTTCGGACATATCCGCAGGCGACTTTCCGGCGCCAGCGCTCTGGTTCATTTCACCAAGATCCGCCCCGGCACAGAAGCCGCTCGGCTTGCCCGACGAGATCACCAGGCCCTTGATGGCGTCATTGGACGCGACCTCCTTGGAGATTGCGATGATATCAGCGACAGCTTTTGCCGTCAGCGTGTTCATGCTGCGGCCTGGCACATCAAAGACTGCGTGCGCAATGCCGTCACCATCGACGTCCCAACCGAATGTTTCGAGTTCCATATCGTGTATTCCGTTCGTCTGTATCTTGATTAAACGCGTTCGATGATCGTGGCGGTGCCCATGCCGGCGCCGACGCAGAGGGTGACTAGAGCGGTTTCCTTGCCGGAGCGCTCCAGTTCGTCGACCATCGTGCCGAGGATCATGCCGCCGGTCGCGCCGAGCGGGTGGCCCATAGCGATGGCGCCGCCATTCACGTTCATCTTTTCATGCGGGATGTTGAGGTTCTGCATCATCAGCAGGACGACCGATGCAAAGGCTTCGTTCAGTTCGTAAAGGTCGATGTCACTGGCTTCCATGCCGGCCTTTTTGAGGACCTTCTGGGACACATAGGTCGGGCCGGTCAGCATGATGCCCGGCTCGGAACCGATGGACGCCATGGCGCGGATGCGTGCGCGCGGCTTGAGGCCGAACTTCTCGCCCATTTCCTTCGAACCGAACAGGACCGCTGAAGCACCATCCACGATGCCGGACGAGTTACCGGCATGGTGCACATGATTGATCGCTTCCAGTTCCGGATAGCGCTGCTTGATGACTTCATCGAAGCCCATGGCGCCCATGCCAGCGAAGGAGGGGTTCAGTGCGGCGAGCGACTGCATGTCAGCGTCAGGGCGCATGTGTTCGTCATGGGCCAGCTGGATGCCGCCCATCTGGTCTTTCACCGGAACGATGGATTTGGCAAAGCGACCTTCTTTCCAGGCCGTTGCGGCGCGCTTCTGGCTCTCAACGGCGAAGGCGTCAACGTCATCACGGGAGAAGCCATACTTGGTGGCGATCGTGTCAGCGCCAATACCCTGCGGGGCGAAGTACGTTTTGAGGGCGACTTGCGGGTCGGAAGACCACGCGCCACCGGACGCGCCCATTGGCACGCGGCTCATGCTTTCAACACCGCCACCGATGGCCATGTCGGCCTCGCCGGTCATGACCTTGGACGCGGCCATGTTGCAGGCTTCGAGGCCGGAGGCGCAGAAGCGGTCAACCTGGACGCCCGCGGTCGTTTCAGCATAATCGGCATTCAGAACGGCGACGCGCGCGATGTCTGCGCCCTGCTCGCCCACCGGGCTGACGCAGCCAAGAACAACATCGTCCACCTTGGACGTGTCGAGTTCATTCCGGTCACGGATGGCTTGTAGGACTTGGGTCGCAAGGCTGAGCGCGGTGATTTCGTGCAGCGATCCGCTTTTCTTGCCTTTACCGCGGGGCGTACGCACCGCGTCGTAGATATAGGCTTCAGTCATTGGAGAGGCTCCTTCTAAAACGTAAGATCAGGTTGCCGGTTTTAGTACCGGATTGAGGGTCAGGCTCGCGGCGGAACGGGCAGCTTCCTTGCCGCGGGAATCAAACAGTTCGGCTTCCGCGAACAACATGGCGCGGCCGACATTCCTTAGACGCGCTGAAACTTCGATGACGCCTTTACGGACAGGGCGCAGGAAATGAGTGTGCAAATCAACCGTCGAAGGGAGCTTCGTCTTGCCCGCCTTCATCCCGGCGAGCATGCCAATCGTATCATCCATCATGGCGACAAGATAGCCGCCCTGGATGACACCTGCCGGATTGCAGAACTCCGGGCGGCCCTCAAAGCGCACCCGGGTTGTCAGCGCTTTCATGTCGAGCGCCAGGAGTTCAAAGCCAAGCGATGTCGAGGACGGGCTCGGCTTCGGAAAGACATCACGAATGAGATGACTGTCAGGCATTGGAAACTAGAGCGTCCTCGCGATCAGCATTTTCATGACTTCATTGGCGCCGCCATAGATACGCTGAACGCGCGCGTCTGCATACATCTGCGCGATCGGATATTCGTCCATGTAGCCGAACCCACCATGCAGCTGGAGACACTCGTCGACGATCTTGCACTGGAGATCAGAGATCCAGTATTTCGACATGGACGCGGTGGCGGCGTCGAGCTCTTCCTTGAGCAGGCGCTCCGTACAATGATCGGCAAACACCTTGGCGACGGTCGCTTCAGTCTTGCATTCGGCCAGTTTGAACTGGGTGTTCTGGAAATCGAAAATCGTGCCGCCGAACGCCTTGCGGCCCTTCACATATTCGACGGTCTCGTGGATCGCCCGCTCGATCATGCCGACGCCCTGCAGGCCGATGATGTGGCGCTCCTGCGGCAGTTTCTGCATTAGCTGGATGAAGCCCTTGCCCTCCACTTCGCCAAGAAGGTTGGAAGCTGGCACACGCACTTCATCGAAGAACAGCTCAGATGTATCTGCAGCATGCTGGCCGACCTTTTCAAGGTTACGGCCACGGCGGAAGCCTTCCACCTTGTCTGTCTCGACAACGGCAATCGAAATGCCCTTGGCGCCCTGGGTCGGGTCCGTCTTCACGCAAACGAGGATCAGGTTTGCGGTCTGGCCATTCGAAATGAAGGTCTTCGAGCCATTGATAACATAGTCGTCGCCGTCACGTTTGGCCGTGGTCTTCATGCCTTGAAGGTCAGAGCCAGCACCCGGCTCGGTCATTGCAATCGCAGTAACCAAATCGCCGGTACAGATTCCCGGCAGCCAGCGGCGCTTCTGCTCCTCAGTACCGTAGGCTACAATATAAGGGGCGATGATCGCATTGTGCAGCGTGATGCCGAACCCGTCGACGCCCTTCCATTGCTGCTGCTCGATGATGATCGCTTCGTGGCGGAAGTCGCCGCCCGCGCCGCCATATTCTTCCGGCACAGACGCGCCGAGCAGGCCCATCTCCCCGGCTTTCTTCCAGATTTCCATCGGGACGATGCCGTCCTTGCGCCATTGAGGCACGTGCGGCACACATTCCTTCTCGAAGAACTGGCCGACGGCATCCGAGAAAATCTCGAGCTCTTCATCCTGGCGCCAAGCGGCCTTTGGGACATCTAGGGGACTGGCTTGCATACTTCTTCCTCCGCTTGGCGCGGCTTGTGGTTACCGCTTACGTTCACGTAAACATGTAACGACGGATATGGCGAATTCCCAGCCCTCTCCCAACGTCACAACGCCGGGAATCGCATGAAATTTTTGTGTGATAGCGCGCACGCCATGCTCAGAGAGTGCGCGCCATCCAAATTCACATCATGGCGCCCTAGAACGCCTCAGCCGGCAAGGCCATCATGGATTTTGCACCCGTCTTCACCTTGGCGAGATGCGCCGCGCCATCCGGCACCATCCGGTCCACGAAATAATAGCCGGTCGTCAGCTTCTCGTCATAGAAGGGGTCACCTTCCGACTTCTTGTCCAGCGCCACCTTGGCCATCTTTGCCCACATGAATGCGAGCCCCGTCAGGCCGAACAGGTGGAGATAGTCGTGGCTGGATGCGCCGGCATTGTTGAAATCGGTCATGCCATTCTGCATCAGCCAGGTCGTGGCTTCCTGCAACTGGCCCTTCAGCGTCGTCAGGCCTTGGACGAACGGGTCCATGTCGGCGCTGCCTTCAACAGAAGTAATGAATTCGTCGATTTCGCCGAAGAAGCTGAACACGGCGCGGCCACCATTGGAGGCCAGCTTACGGCCGACCAGGTCGAGCGCCTGAACGCCGTTCGTGCCCTCATAAATCAGGGTGATGCGGCAATCGCGGACGATCTGCTCAAGGCCCCATTCACGCGTAAAGCCGGAGCCACCGTGAAGCTGTAACGCCTGATTGGCTTTTTCAAAGCCCATATGGGTCAGATAGGCTTTGATGACCGGCGTCAGCAGGGCCATGTAGTCACCGGCCTTTTCCCGGACCTTCTCGTCCGGGGATTTATGCTGCAGGTCGCCCTGGAACGCGGTCCAATAGGTCAGCGCGCGGGCGCCTTCGAGGAAAGCCTTCTGGTCCATCAACATGCGGCGCACGTCTGGATGCACGATGATCGGATCGGCGGGCTTCTCCGGCGCTTTCGGCCCGGTCAGGGAGCGGCCCTGGAGACGGTCTTTCGCAAAATCGACCGCATTCTGGTAGGCAATGACCGCTTGCGAGAGCCCCTGCAGGCCGACGCCGAGGCGCGCCTCATTCATCATGACGAACATGGTGCGCATGCCCTTGTGCTCTTCGCCGACCAGCCAGCCGGTGGCGCCGTCATAATTCATGACGCAGGTCGCGTTGCCGTGAATGCCCATCTTCTCTTCGAGGCCACCACAGGAACAGGCATTGCGCTCGCCGAGCGAGCCATCATCGCCCACCATGTATTTCGGCACGACGAACAGGGACACGCCCTTGATGCCTTCCGGCGCGCCTTCGATGCGCGCCAGCACGAGGTGGATAATGTTTTCGGTAAGGTCCTGCTCACCGCCGGAAATCCAGATTTTCTGCCCGGTAATCTTGTAGGTGCCATCGCCCTGCGGCACGGCCTTGGTCTTCATCAGGCCGAGATCGGTGCCGCATTGCGGCTCGGTGAGGTTCATTGTGCCGGCCCATTCGGCCGAAGCCATCTTCGGACCGTACTTTGCCTTCAGCTCGTCGGAGCCCCCCGCCATCAGTGCCTGGAACGCGCCATGCGTCAGGCCCGGATACATGCCGAAGGCCATGTTTGCGGAAGACACCATTTCGGTCCAGGCGATGTTGACGACATGTGGCAGGCCCTGCCCGCCCATAGACGGATCGGCCGACAGGAGCGGCCAGCCATTTTCTACCAGCTGCTTATAGGCATCCGGGAAGCCGTCCGGCGTCTTCACGCTGGCATCGTCACTGCGAACACAGCCCTGCTGGTCACCGACGGCGTTTAGCGGGAACAGGACTTCCTTGGCAAACTTGCCGCCCTCTTCGAGGATCGCATTGACAAGGTCCGGCGTGGCCTCTTCGAAGCCCGGCAGGTTTGAGTAGTTCTGTATCTGCAGCAGTTCCTGCAGGATGAATTGCATGTCGCGAATTGGCGCGTCGTAACGGGGCATTGTGTACTTCCTGTCAATCAAGCGCCAAAATCGCAGGGACCTGCGGCACGCTCATCTAAATGAATTTGCCCCACCTTAGCATTTGCCAGGCGGGGCACAATTTGGGGCAGTGCAGATCAGACTTCGTCGAGTTGTCTGCGGGCAATCTCGTCATACGCCGCAAGCTGTCGCTTGTTCTCGTCGGACGGGCCGGTATTGGCGATCTGGGTTTCCAGCCAGGAAATGCCCTTGCGCAGTTCTGTCAGGGCCGTGTCGATATCGCCCCTCTGGATTTCAAGTTCTTTCACTTGCTTGCGGAACTTGTCGAGCGACATTCGCATCTGGGCACGCTGGCCATCATCCAGCACGTAAAGGTCGAGAATCTCGCGGATATCCGCAAGCGGCAGGCCGAGACGTTTCAGCCTGACGATAATTGTCAGCCGCGCGCGATCCCGGTTGGAATAGACGCGCGTCATCCCGTCACGAGCGGGATGCAGCATGTCCTTGTCCTCGTAGAAACGCAGCGCCCGCGGCGTCACACCGAACTCGCGAGCAAGCTCGGAAATTGTGTAGGTGCGGGAGTCCGCAGCGGAAATCTTGGAGAGCTTGTTGGTCATCATTCGACAAACCTAAATCACGGCTTACGCGAACGTCAACGTAAACTTTTTCCGAGATAGCGAATTTTCGCCTCTCCTTCATGTAGAGTTACCAGATCCATGGGTTTTCTTTACCTTTAACCTGCCCTTAATGCGGTGCCTGTCATCACCGATTCTGAATCTGAACGTTTTTGCCCCGAAGATTAATAATCACGGGCAAAATGAGCGCGATTAGGAGAGTGGGGATGAGCCAGACGGGGCCCTGGAGCGTCAAAGGAATTGACCAGCGCGCGCGTGATGCCGCGCGCGAGGCGGCGCATGCCGAAGGCATTACGCTGGGGGAATATCTGAACCGGCTATTGATGTCCGTGGAAGCACCACGGCCCAATGAAGTGGCCTATCCCTTCGAGAATCGTCGGCCGACGCCGAACGCCGCCAATGACACACTCGACAAGCTGACCCGCCGCATCGAAGCGACTGAAGCCCGCTCCACCCTCGCGATCACTGGCATGGATCACACCATTCTCGGTCTGGTCGCCCGACTGGAAGACGCCGAGCAGAATTCCTCTGCGATTTCCGGGCATGTGGAAGGCCTGATCGAAGAATTGCGGGAAACGCATTCAGCCCTCCAGTCGAAGGTGCAGAAGCTGGAAGCCGACGATTCATCACGGGAAAACCTGGAAGCGTTGAAATCGCTCGAACAGGCGCTGGGCAAGCTGGCCAGCCATGTGTTCGAGGAAAGTGAACTGGCACAAAATGAAACCCAGGCCATAAAGGGCCGGGTGGAAACCGGGTTCGCCGATCTCACCGACCGCGTCGAGAGCATGGAAGTGAAGGTCGAGCATACGCTCTCTGATGCCGCCTCCCGTGTCGAACGCGCTGTCGATCAGGCCGAATTGCGCGCCGAAGGCACCGCACGCGAACTGGCTGACCGGCTGTCGAATCTCGAAACGCATGTGAACCTTCGCCTTTCAGGCGTAGACAAGACCGATGAGCGTCTGGCCGGCGTCGAGGCCCGTGTGGCGCAGTCGATGGAAAGCGTGGAAGACACGCTGACGCGAACGCAGGACCGCCTTAACCGCGCAGAGACGACCACGGACGCGGCCCTGCTCAGCCTTGAATCCACTTTCAACAATCTCGACGCAAAGATCGAAACCCTGTCGAAGACCGTCGAACCTGACCTGGCCGACCGCCTGAGGGCAGAGTTCGAGTCACGCTTTGAAGAGATCATGTCGACCGTGCGCAGCACCGTCGACACAGCCCGCGCAGAGCTGGCCGAAGAGATTGCGCGCGCCGCGACGGGCACCAGCGAGGAAACTGTCGCAGACCTGAAGTCTGGGCTCGATGATGTCCGTGAAAAACTCACGGCCGGCGAAGACCGCCAGATACAGGACATGGACGCGGTCTCCTCGGAAATTAAGCGTATCGGAGACCTAGTCGGCAGCCGGATGGAAGACTTCGGGGCAAATCTGGACAAGCGCGTGAACGCCAGCGAGCAGCGCAGCGCCGAAGCCATTTCCCAGATCGGAGATCAGGTCGCCACCGTTGCAAGCCGCCTGCAGGCGCGCCAGGACAAGGCGCTTCAAACACTCGCAGGCGAGATCGACGAGAACCGCAAGCGGGCGGACCAGAAACTGTCCGAAGCCCTGTCAGGCATCTCGGAGCGCCTCGAAGAAGTGCAGACCCAGACCGCCGTCTCCCTATCTCCCATCCAGAAGGCAATGGCATCTCTCGCCACCCGCCTGGAAATGCTGGAAGACTCGGCCGTGCCATTCGAGCCCGCAAAAACGGAGCCAAAAGATCTGGCAACGATGGAGGCGATCAATGAGACCGATCGCCTGCTGGAGGAATTCCAAGAGGACGATAACTCTTCTGATTTCCTGGCTGACGAATATGATGCGGAATTCGAGCCAGGCCTGCCGCAGGACTCAGTCCCGGCGGATGACAGCGAAACTTTACTGGCCGACTGGACCCAAACGGATGAGCCGGTAGAGGTCGAGGCCGAAGCGGACGCCGAACCTCAGTCCAAGGCCTATGAGGAAGACTACGACCTCGCCGGCGATGATTTGGACGCCGATTCTGGCCTGGATAATGCGGAAGACGATTTCTACGACGCTTTTTCCGAGACCGGGGATGACGAGGTGGCCGTCACTCTGGACCCTATGGTCGGCCTTGACGATTACGAGGACAGCCGCACCGAAGCGCGGGAATCGGATATCTTTGAGGATGATGAATTCGACACAGATACCGACTCTGCGGAAGAGGTCCATGCCCTGACGGAGACGGAGGAGAGCGCCCCCAAGCCCGAAGAACCTGTGGCCAATTATATCGACATGGCCCGTCGCGCCGCCATTGCGGCCTCTTCCGGTCGGAAGGACACGAACCTCAGCGCCGGAACGTCGACCAACCGCGCTGACAAAGGGTCACGCCTCAGCGGAAATGGAAAGCTGCCCCTCTATGCGGCGGCCTCTGCCGTGGTGATCACGGGCGCCGCAGTGGGCGGATATCTCTATCTTCGCGGCAAGCAGGCACCTGCGGCGGTCGCAGAAGTCTCGGCGCCAGCCGACATGGCTGCAATCAGCGTCGCGGAAGCCGATGCGCCGCAAACAGACGATACGGCAATAGCTGAAGATGCATTGTTGTTTGAAGAGGATGGGATCGCCCCGTTCGAAACTGAGACCGGCGTGTCAAATCCGGAGCTGGTGGAACCTGTAGCCGAAACCGAAGCCCCCATCGAACTGGTTGAGCCCACGCCGGTCCTCGCAAGCGCGCGCGTCGAGCCTGCAAAGACTTTTTCCCCCATCCCATCCGTGGGCAAGCTGGCGAACGCGGCCGCAACCGGCAACGGCATCGCACAGTTCCAACTTGCCCAGCAGCAACTTTCCGATGGCAATCTCAAGGGGGGCGCCGCCTTGATGCGCGAGAGCGCGGACAAGGGCCTGCCCATCGCTCAGTACACGTTATCGAAACTGCACGAAAAAGGCACGGGCGTGCCAAAGGATCTGACCCTTGCGCGGGACTGGACCGAGAAAGCCGCGCGCGGTGGCAATGTGAAGGCGATGCATGATCTTGCCGTCTTCATGGCTGAAGGCGAAGGCGGCGACCAGACCTATGCGGGCGCCGTGGAATGGTTTCGCAAGGGCGCCGAGTTCGGCATCGTGGACAGCCAGTACAATCTGGGCGTGCTGTACGAGCAAGGTCTGGGCATCAGCCCGAACCTGACCGAAGCACTCTACTGGTTCATGATCGCGGCGAAAAATGGAGATGCCGGCGCACCCGCTAAGGTGATGGAACTCTCCCAACGCGTTTCCCAGGAAGCCGTGAACCACGCCCGTGTCCAGTCGGAAGACTGGCGGCCCTCACGCGCAAATGCAGCCGCAAATGGCCGGTTCGGGGCGCAGGCTTGGAATCTCGGAAATCCGGCCCAGGTCAGAGCGACGCAATTGGCGCTGACAGCACTGGGATACAATATCGGGTCAGCTGACGGCGCCCTCGGCCCTGATACGGCCACTGCCATCCGTGACTATCAGAGCAGCCAGTCTCTGACGGTAACGGGCTCCATCACGCCCGAACTGATCGAAAACCTGAACGCCCGCGCCCAGTAATAAGACGCGCCCTCCTTACGGCCGCGTATAGGCGTGGGGCCGTTCGGATTCGTCGAGGTTGAGATAGCGGTCCCGCAGACGGGTCTGGCGGGATTCCATTGACTGCTGCTCACCATCAATGATCACGGCCACAGGACTGGACACGATTTCCAGCGGATCCCCATCCCAGGCCACCACATCAGCATGAGCCCCTGGCGCGAGGCGACCAAAGCCGGTGAGACCAAAAATGTCTGCTGGCGCGCTGGTCAGTGCAGTCATCGCATCATCAAAGGACAGGCCGTTCGCCACGGCATTGCCGGCCAGCTGTGTTGCAAGGCGAGCCTGATGACTGCCATCGCCCACATTCGCGATGGCAAAGGTGACGCCCGCTTCGGCCAGTCGGGCCGCGTTTTCCGAGGTCGCCGCGAGTTTCTCGAAGGAAGACGGCAAATTGGAGAACGCATCAATGATGACCGGAATGCCCGTTTCCGCGAGCCGCGGGGCGACGCGCCACGCCTCGTCCGCGCCGACGATCACAAATTTCAGCGATGGCTCATCCTCTGCCAGATCCATGATGGCGTTGAGATCGCTGGCGCGGCTCGCCTGGACAAGGATCAGCTGTTGGCCGCGCGCGGCTGGCGCCAGGGCCTGTGCGTCGACCCGGTTCAGCACAGCGCCGTCATTCTGGGTAATATAGCGCGCAGGATAACTGCGCGCATCATCCAGCGCGGCGCGAAGCAGCGTCATGGCCGACTGGCGCGAGCCCCCGGCAAGGCCGGCCCCCGCTTCACCGAGCCTGATGAAGGTGAAGGCTTTTTCGTCCAGTTCGGTATCCAGATCCCCGCTCGCATCCGCCACAAAGCCCTGTCCGGCAAACAGCGAGTTGCCGGTTCCCGGCGCCACGACCAAGCGCGTGAACCCTTCGATGCGGGTAACATCAATCGCGGTCGCATCCGGATTGAATCCATCGGCTGCATTCAGCGCGGCCGAGAAAACAGACATCGCCGCAGCTGTATCATTGGTCGAATCCTCGGCGTCGACTTCCACCAGACCTGTCTGGGAGAAAGCGGCGATCAGGCCCGGCGTGACCCACGCCGCATTAATCTCCGTCGCGCCGTCCGGCACTTCTGTCCCGGACCCGCCAACCGCGACGATCCGGTCATCCTCGATGACGACAATTCCGTTTTCGATCACGCCCTGCGCGGTGCCGGTCCAAACCGTTTCTCCGCGAATAACCAGTGTTTCGGCGAGCGCAGGCGCAGTTGCGAGGCCCAAGGCAGCAACGCTTGTGAGTAGTGTGCGGATCATTTCCGGTCTCCTTCACCAGGCTGGCCGATTTCAAAGTCCATGACAGGATTGGTTTCAGGATGGTCACGGTCGAACATCAGGGCGCCATCGATGAAGACCTGATCGGCCGCAGAGTAGACGCTGAACGGGTCGCCGGACCAGATGACGACATCCGCCATCTTGCCGGGCTTGAGGCTGCCAGTCCGGTCATCAATGCCGAGCGATTTGGCCGGGTTCAGGGAGAGCCACGTCCAGGCGACCTCTTTCGGAATGTCGATCCCGACCTTCTTGCCATCAGACCAGGCTTTTGCCGCCTCCTGATTGAGGCGCTGGATGCCAACATCGCTATCGGAATGGACAATGGCGCAGGCGCCGGCCTTGTGGACCATCGGAATGTTCTCGCGAATGCCGTCATAGGCTTCCATCTTGAAGCCCCACCAGTCGGCCCACATGGACGAACAGGCGCCATACTCGGCCAGCTTGTCGGCAATCTTGTAGCTTTCGACCGCATGGTGAAAGGCGGTGACCTTGTAGCCGAACTCCTTCGACATATCCATGATCTGCGCCATCTCGTCGGCGCGGTAACAATGCATGTGTACGAGGATGTCGCCGTTCAGGACCCCGGCCAGCGTATCGAGTTCGAGATCACGCGCCGGCGGCTCACCGCCTTCATTTTCGAACTTCTCCCACTTGCTCTTGTATTCCGCCGCCCGGATCCAGGCCTGCCGGTAGCCGGCGACATTGCCCATGCGAGAATACGGGGCCCCGCCCGGAAACCCGCCATTGCCATAGCCATAGACGCGTTTGGGGTTCTCCCCGCAGGCCATCTTCAGCGTGTAGGGCGCGTCAGGAAATTTCATGCCCTGCACGGTCCGGCTCGGCACGTTCTTCAGGATCACGCCCCGTCCGCCGAACAGATTGGCGCTTCCGGGAAGCACTTGCAGGGAGGTGATGCCGCCCGCGATGGCGCGGGTGAAACCCGGGTCCTGCGGCCAGACGCCATGCTCGGACCAGACTTCCGCCGTGACGGGGCCGGAGACTTCATTGCCGTCCCCATGCGCGGTGACGCCGGGCGAGGGGTAGACGCCGAGATGGCTGTGATTGTCAATGATGCCGGGCGTGACCCAGCGGCCTGTGGCGTCGATGGTCTCGGCCCCATCAGGCGCTTCGATGTCGGCGCCGAGGGCAACGATCTTGCCATCCTGCAACAGCAGGCTGCCATCTTCGATCAGATTGCCTTCACCATCCAGAATGGTGGCATTCGTGATCAGGACCGGCGCGTTCGGAAAGGGCGTATACGTAGAGGGATAAGGATTGCGATCGAACGCGTCATCCGCAGAGGCTGTCTTCTTTGCATCGTCACCTCCGCCGCACGCCGCAAGCATCAATGCTGCCACGCAGGCAGCCGCCACCCCAAATAATGTCCGCATCTTCTGTCGCCCCGTGTCCGCAGATAGGTCCCGGCATACTGCTGACATTTCCCGGCGCTTCAAGGCCTGATCCGGAAACAGACGTGAATTTCTTCCAGAGCCGCCACATCTGCGGCAATTTGCTTCTACGTATCCGGTTTGAGCGGGTCTTTCTTATCCCGGCCAAAGACGAGCCGCATGAGCCAGTTGGGGGCAAACCGCTCGACGCGAGGATGCCGGGCCAGCACGCTCTCCATCCAGCGCCGGCCCCACATCGCATTGCGGCCAAGCAACACGACCCCAACAATGGCGATCGGCAGGCCTACTGGAATGATTGGCGTCACAAACGCAATCGGAATGGCCACCACGATCATAATCAGGCCGGTCAGCGCCAAGATCTGGCGAAACGCCACGTTCACGCCATTGCGCAGCCCGGCTGCGGACTTCGACGTCTCGCTCTGATCGCTTGGCGTGGGGGTTTCATCGTCGGCCATGGTGCTGAATATGGTGAAATATTAGGGCGCCGCCAGTTCTATCGGCAGGATGTGGTCAAAGTCTGGCGTCTGCGTTACCTGATTGCTACAAAATGCGAATTCTTGCTGTCATGCGCGGCAACCTGGCTAGAGGACGGCATGAAACTTCAGTCCATCCAAATCCTGCGCGGTATGGCGGCATTGCTGGTCGTTATCTACCATATCCGCGCAATGGAAATTCTGGCCATTGGCAAGAATGATCTGCAGGAGCTTCCCCTTCTGAATGGCGTCATTTCGAACGGCTATGCCGGTGTGGATCTGTTCTTTGTAATCTCGGGTTTCATCATGGTCTATGTGACCGAAGGTATGAAACCCGGCATCCGGTCCAGCCTCGATTTCCTGTTCGCCCGCGTCACACGTATCTATCCGCTCTGGTGGATTTTCGCGGGCGTCATGACGCTGATGTTCTTCGTGTACAATGATTTCGGCCTCGGCGAGGGCTGGCAACATGTCAGCCAGGGCCAACCCCTTATCCCGTATCTGATCAAATCCTTCCTGCTCGTGCCACAGAATGCCCCTCCGGTGCTGGGAGTGGGCTGGACGCTGGTGCATGAGATCTACTTCTATGTCGCCTTCACCTTCCTGCTCCTCCTGCCCCGGCGCACCTGGCTATGGGTGCTGCTCGCATGGGGCGGCGCAATTGCCGGCGGGACCTTTGTCGGTTTCACTGAGCCCTTCGGCGCGGACTACCGAACGCTGATTTTCTATCCCATGACGATGGAATTCATCATGGGGGCCGTGGTCGGCCTGCTGGTCAGCTCCGGCGTCGCGTGGCGCAGCGGAGCGGTTACGATGGTTGCCGTGCTCTGGATGATGGCGTCTCTCGGCCTGCAGGGCACCGAGGATGCAGACCTGATGATGTGGGGCCGCGTCTTCTGGTTCGGCCTGCCCTGCACGCTGCTGGTTTACGGGTTCGCCACGCTGGAACTGAGGCGCCGGCAAGCCTGGCTTGTCCCGGCGGGCGCAGGCGCCGTGGTCGCCGGCCTGATCGGGTTCGGTTACAACCTCCTCGACACGGCCCCCTGGAGCGCCCGCTCGGCCGCAACCTTCATGTCGATCATTGTCGGCGGCATGGCGATGGCGGTGGTCTTCTGGGGAGGCTGGTTGGGCGGGCAGGCCATGCCGGCGCGGATCCGGGCCATGAAGCCCGGCCTGTTACGTATCTATGGCAGCCTTGCACGGGTCGGCGACTGGTCATTCTCGCTCTATTTGTGTCATCCGATCCTGCTGGCGCCCATCCGGCTCGGATTCGCAGAGCTGGCGAAGATCCCGGTTCTCGCGCCAATCTTCCAGACGGGGCATGCCGGGCCACTCGACAATATCGTGCTCTACATCGTGGCGCTGACGACCTGCCTGATCGTCGCCGCCCTGACCTATTGCTTCATCGAGCGCCCGATGATTGTCGGCTTCGCCAAGGCGCGGGCCGCTATTTTCCGGCGCGAGCGACCAAAGCCGCTCGGCCAGGTTGCGCCCTGATCCTTATTCCGCTGCGACAGAACTCGTTTCCGGCGGCGTCCATTTGAGCACAGGCTTGCGGGCCGCCTGCGTTTCGTCGAGCCGGCGCATCGGAGCGAGATAAGGGGCGCCCTTCATCGTTTCGTCTCCCTGAGCGGCACGTCGGGCAATGGATTCCAGCGAGTCACAGAAGCGATCCAGCTCGGCTTTAGATTCCGACTCGGTCGGCTCGATCAGCATCGCCCCATGCACGACCAGCGGGAAGTACATGGTCATCGGATGGTAGCCCTCATCGATCAGCGACTTGGCAATGTCGATGGTCTCGATCCCGTCCGCCGTAAAGGCATCCGAGAACAATGCCTCATGCATGCAATAGCCCTCGAAGGCCGGCGTCATCACCGTCTTCAGGCGTGCCTGAATATAGTTGGCGTTCAGCACGGCATCTTCAGAAGCCTGCTTCAGGCCGTCTGCGCCGTGGCTGAGCATATAGGTCAGCGCCCGGACGAACATGCCCATCTGGCCATGAAAGGCCACCATGCGGCCAAAACTCTCGCTGGCGTCGCCTTCCATGTCCTCGACGAGGCGGAAGACGCCGTCTTCATCCTTCACAACGAAGGGCACGGGCGCGTAAGGCGCGAGCGCGTCTGACAACACAGTCGGGCCAGAGCCCGGCCCACCGCCGCCATGTGGGGTAGAGAAGGTCTTGTGAAGATTGATGTGCATCGCATCGACGCCGAGGTCGCCGGGGCGGACCCGGCCAACGATGGCATTGAAGTTCGCGCCGTCGCAGTAGAAATAGCCACCCGCCGCATGGATCAGGTCGGCAATCTCCTTGATGTCGGTCTCGAAGAGGCCGCACGTATTCGGATTGGTCAGCATGATGCCGGCAATGTCGTCGGACTTTTCGAGCTTCGCTTTCAACTCCTCAATGTTCACCCGGCCGCGCGCATTGGCCTTGATCTCGTCAACGATGAAGCCGCACTGGACGGCCGTTGCCGGGTTCGTTCCGTGCGCGGAGGCTGGCACCAGCACGCGCTTGCGGGTCTCGGCCTCACCGCGTGCGACCAGCGCCTGGCGGATCGCCATCATGCCGCAGAATTCGCCATGCGCACCCGCCTTGGGGCTCATTGCGACGGCGGGCATCGCGGTGAGTGTCTTCAACCAGGTCGCCAATTCGTCAATCAGTTCCAGCGCACCCTGCACGGTCGCCTGTGGCTGCAGCGGATGGATGTCCGCAAAGCCGGGCAAACGCGCGAGCTTCTCGTTGAGGCGCGGATTGTGTTTCATTGTGCAGCTGCCCAGCGGGAACAGACCAAGGTCGATGGCGTAGTTCTTCTGGCTGAGACGCATATAGTGACGCACGGTCTGCGGTTCGGACAGGCCTGGCAGGCCGGTCGGCTGGCTGCGTGCAACACCGCCAAGACGGCCGGTGCGGTATGTCGGCTTGGGAAGGTCAACGCCGGTCGTGTCAGCGGTGCCAACCTCAAAGATCAGGCCCTCGGCCTGCAACAGGCCCTTGGAGCCAGACACGGTGTCCACGGATTTGTTGGAAGCCTGTGCAGGAGATGTCGGGCGGCCTTGTGCGTTCATGGTCATCAGATGATCTCCTTCAGGGCGGCGGCGTAGGCGGCGATATCGTCGGCCGTCGTGCATTCAGTGGCGGCGCAGAGGATAACGTCGCCCATATGCCCATCGGGGAAGAGGCGGCTGGCGCGGACCCCGCCGACCACGCCGGCTTCGTCCAGCATAGCCAGTACGGCTTCCGCGTCCATCGGCGTGCGGAAGGCAAACTCATTGAAGAAGCGCGGCGTCAGGATTTCCACGCCGGGCACGGCTTCCAGCGCATCAGCGAGATCGCAGGCCGCTTCGTGGTTCAGCAGGGCCATCTGTTCCAGCCCCTTTCCGCCGAGCAGCGTCATGTGCGCGGTGAAGGCCAGCGCGCAGAGGCCGGAATTGGTGCAAATGTTTGAAGTCGCCTTGTCGCGGCGGATATGCTGTTCGCGGGTCGACAGCGTCAGCACGAAACCGCGATTGCCGTCGGCGTCCACAGTTTCCCCGCACAGGCGGCCGGGCATCTGGCGCACCAGCTTCTGGGTACAGGCAAAGAGGCCGACATAAGGGCCGCCGAAATTGAGGCCGTTGCCGATGGACTGCCCTTCGCCGACAGCAATGTCTGCACCCATCTCGCCCGGCGGCGTAATGAGGCCGAGCGAAACCGCCTCGGTGAAGACGGAGACGAGCAGCGCGCCTTTTTCATGGGCAGCATCCGCCGACTTCGAGAGGTCCGTCACGGTGCCGAAAATGTTCGGGCTCTGACCGATGACACAGGCGGTCTGGTCGTCCACCGCATCGGCCAGCGCATTCTCGCCATCCACGGCTGCGGGCAACTGGACCACTTCGAACCCTTGCGCCTCGCACACCATTTTAGTGGCGGCGGCATAATGCGGATGCAGCCCGCCCGACAGGATCACTTTCTTCCGGCGCGTCACCCGCGTCGCCATGATCGCCGCCTCAGCGCAGGCCGTGGAGCCGTCATACATGGAGGCGTTCGCCACATCCATCGCGGTCATGGCCGCGACCTGGGTCTGGAATTCGAACAGGGTCTGCAGCGTGCCCTGTGCGATCTCTGGCTGATACGGCGTATAGGTTGTCAGGAATTCAGAGCGCTGGATCACCATATCGACCGTGGCCGGAACATGGTGCTTGTAGGCGCCTGCCCCGACAAAGAACGGACCGGACGAGGCCGAGCGGTTCTTCGCCGCAAGCTTCGTCATGTGGCGCTCGACGGCGAGTTCCCCCTGATGGTCCGGCAGGCCCTCAATCGTGCTGCCAAGGCGCGCGGCTTCCGGGACGTCCGTGAAGAAATCTTCGACCGAACCGGCGCCAATGGTTGCCAGCATCTCTGCGCGGTCTTCCGGGGACAGGGGGAGGTATCTCATGCTTTTGCTTGCTCCGTCAGAGTCTCGGGGCCTACAGGCCCTCGCAGAATGCGTTGTAAGCGTCTTCGTCCATCAGGCTGGATATCTCGGCGCCATCCTTGATTTCCAGCACGCAGAACCAGCCATTCTCGCGCGGGGATTCGTTCACGGTCTCCGGCTTGTCGGCCAGCGCAAGGTTCACCTCGACCACTTTGCCGCTGATCGGCGCATAGACATCGGAAGCCGCCTTCACGCTCTCGACCACGGCCATGTCGTCGCCTGTGGAGAACTCCACCCCAACTTCCGGCAGCTCAACGAAGACAATGTCGCCCAGCTGGTTTTCGGCGTAATGGGTGATGCCCACAGTGGCGAGGTCATTATGGACTGTGACCCATTCATGATCCTTGGTGAAGAAGGTGGTCGGCTGGGTGTAGCGGGTCATGAGGGACACTCCTATCGCTTGTAATTGTGGGGTACGAATGGAAGCGAGACCACTTCCGCCGGGCGCGCCTTGCCGCGCACCATGAGATCGATTTTGGTGCCGGCCTCAGCGAGATCGCGGCGCACATAGCCCATCGCCACCGGATGATCGACGCTGGGACCAAAGCCACCTGACGTAACGATGCCGACGAACTCGCCGTCGACTTCGATGATTGTGCCTTCACGGGCCGGCGCGCGCTCCAGCGGGCGAATGCCGACACGGAGTTCTGCGGGGCCATCGGTGAGCGCCTTGAGGATACGTTCCGCCCCCGGAAAGTCTGCGCGTTCGCGGCGTTTCTTCTGGATCACCCAGGCAAGGTCGGCCTCGACCGGATCACGGCTCGTGTCCATGTCATGCCCGTAAAGGCAGAGCCCGGCTTCGAGGCGCAGCGAATCCCGCGCGCCGAGGCCAATTGGTTTCACGCGGTCGTCGGTCAGCATTTCCCTGACCAGCGGCAGGCCGGCCTCAGACGAGACGAGCACTTCAAATCCGTCCTCACCGGTATAGCCACAGCGGGACACAATGCAGCGCGAGCCATTCAGCTCGAAGGGCATGTGACGCATGAATTTCAGCTCTTCGCAGCCGGGAAAGAAGTCGCTCATCACATCGGCGGCCTTTGGCCCCTGCAGGGCGAACAGGATACGGTCATCGGCGCGCGTCAGCACGGCCTTGCCCTCGAAGCTCCGCTCAAAGAGCGCCCAGTCGGCATCCTTCACTGCGCCGTTGACGACGATGTAGAGCGAGCCCTGCGCCTCTTCGCCGATCGGGCGGGTGATGATGAGGTCGTCCAGAATGCCGCCCTCTTCATTGAGCAGCACAGTCAGGCGCGCCTGACCCTCCTTGAGGCCCGCAATATCGGACGGCACCAGCGTCTCGACCAGCGCGGCGATCTCGGCATGCGCGTCATCACCGCCGCCAATGCCATCGGCCAGCGACAGGAAGCATGGACCCATATGGGAGACATCAAACAGGCCCGCCTGCGTGCGCGTCCAGAGGTGTTCGTCCTTCACGCCCATCGGATACTGAACCGGCATTTCATAGCCAGCGAACGGCACAAGCTTCGCACCCAGCTCTTCGTGCAAGGCATGCAGCGGTGTGCGCTTCAAATTCTCTGTCGTCGTGTCGGCCATGACGCCCTTTCATAAGGAGACGGGGCAGCCTCAAGCTGCGCATCGTCGCCCCCGCTGTCCTGGGCGCCTGAGAGATTCCGCCCGGCATGCGGGCTTGCTCCTTCGGCGAGACGGCACCATCAGCCCGTCTCTTTCCAGCGTGTTGTCTCTCTCCCGGTCCTTTTGCCTGAGCGTTTCCGGGGCGGTTGCGCCTTCGGCGGCGGGGTTGGGTACCCGCTCTCTCCCGGGAGGAGTTCGTCTATGCGAGTCGAACTAGCGTGGATTCTTGTGGCCAGCAAGCGCAGAGTCAGCAATCGCCTGCGCGAACGCCGACACTGCCCGGCGAACAGGCAGGCCGGCTTGCATCAGACTTCTGTCGCCTTGCGCCCGAACCAGCCCTGAACCATCGACCACGCATTTTTCGAGCCCGACATGGTCTGCTCTGCCGCCCAGGCCGCGCGCGAGGTGAGCCCCCCGCAGCGCTTCAGGAGGTCGGTCGCCACCGAGCCGGATTCCTTCTTCACACGTGCCAGGGCCTCGGCAGAGATCGATCGGGCCTGCCGGGCCGACCAGCCCTCGAAGGCCCGGCACCGTCGCTTGGCAAGATAACCCATCTTCAGCGTCAGCATCGCATTCACCGCGCCGTCCATGACCGGCCCGGCAATCAGGCCGCCCATGCGCCCCAACAGCCCGCCGATCACATCGCCGGTCATGTCGGTGACATCCTCCAGCGCGCGGCTCACCACGACGATAGCCGCGACGTCTCGCAGGATCAGCAATGTGCCGCCCAGATGGGGCCGACCGAAATAGATCTGGGAGATCTTGGCGATCAGATTGGCATTGCGCCACAGCACGACGAACGCATCCACTGTCCCGTTCATCGAGAAAGCTGTGGCCACACCAACGCCCACGGCCTCCGCATGGATCAGCTTGTCGACCTTGGCATCGAGTTTCTTGAGGTGAATTTCGATATGGCGCTTCTGGAAGGCCTCAAGATCTGCCGCAACCATTGCGGCCTCCGTCATGTCCGCCGCCGCAAACCGGCCCAGCAAAGCGCGCCCGGCCACCATGCCTTCCTCAATCGACGCCACTTCCTCGGTCAGGAGCGGATTGCGCTTCAGCATGGCGAGGTATTTGAGGTCGTATTTCAGACGCTGCGACAGGAGCGATATGTCGGGATTTTCGATGTCGAAGGGGGTGTGAGGCGGCTTTGCCGCCACCGGCATGGACAGGAAGGAGGCCAGCGGCCGTCCGACGAGGACGATCAGCAATCCGGCCAGCAACAGGATGAACGCGTACCCAAGCACCGGATGCACATCATCGAACAGCCGGTAGAACAGGAAGCCCTGCCCGATCACGGTCAGGAAGGCGAGCGTCAGCAACGCCGCGCCGGACCATTTGATGACTTTCCAGGCTTTCGACCATTGGGAGGCAAACTCCCAATTCGATGAGGCGCCCGGCCCCGCTTCCGCTGACACGGGAAGATTCTTGGCCATGTCCATTCTCCTCTACAAATCTCGTCAAAGAAAATCCTAGAGGCAAAGCTGCGGGAGCGACACTCCCACATGCGCGGGGCTGGCAGGATGCGCCGAACCGCGCATGCGCATTTCACCTGAGTGGGCCCGCGGTTAATTGGGCTTTAGGGGTTTTCGGCTATGATGCCCGCATATCGACGGCTTTGGCGGATATGTGACCATGCTCACAAATATTCAGGCGCGCGCGAACAAGAACGGATACGCGGTGTTCTCGCGCAATTCCCTGTTGTTCGTGCTTTTTGCGGTCGTGATCCCGAATTTTCTGTTCCTTCTCACAGCGCCATTCTACATTGCGTCGCGGCTGATCTCACCCTTTCTGTATCTTGCCGCGGGGGTTGTCGGGCTATTCCTGCCCGCGCGTCTGACCTTTCTTCTGTTCTTTGGTGCAGCGGTCGTGGACGTGACCCTGATCGTCATGATCGCTTTCCACCTGCCTCTGGATGTCGCACTGAATTCGCTGCAATACTCCGCCTCGATCAATCCGGCGGCATCGCTGCTCTATGTTTCCATCGCGGTGATAGTCACGGCAACGTCGGCGCTATCCGCGTATCTGATCAGCCGCCACCGTGCCAGCCTGCGCGAAGCTTCACTGGTGCCGGCGCTCTTGGTCGCAGCCGCACTCTCCTGCGCCGACCTGGCCTGGACGCAGCCTTATTTCCGAAAACCCGATGTGGCGTTCGACAGCGCGCGTGTACAGACGGGCATGAGCGCAGATGCGATCATTGGCGGCGGTTCCAACATGTTGATCGTCATGGTCGAGGGGCTGGGCGCGTTCTCCGATCCGGAGGAGCGCGACGCGTTGAACTCAATGCTGACGCAGAATCTGCCTCAGGGACGCTACGTGATTGAGGCTGGGCAGACATATTATTCCGGCTCGACCACCGGCGCCGCTGCGCGGGAATTGTGCAATCGCTGGGGCGACTATATCGACTACCTGACCGGCACGCCAACCGGGGACTGCCTGCCCAACAAGCTTGCCGCGGCGGGCTATGAGACCATTGCATTTCACGGTTTCGGCACGGACATGTTCCAGCGTGACAAATGGTACCCGGACATCGGCTTCCAGAAACTGGAATTCCTGGACCAGCTCGAAGCCGAGCAGCCTGAACACTTCGTCAGACGATGCGGCAGCGTGTTCAATGGGCTCTGCGACGCCGATGTCGGGGAAGCCGTCCACGCCGCGCTCAAGGCTGAGCCGGAGACGCCGAAATTCATCTACTGGCTGACACTGAACAGCCACATCCCGTTTGTGAAGAACGAGGCCGATCCTATGGCGTGCCGCTCGGAAATGCCCAGAATCCACAATAAGACAGTTTGTGAATTGTCAAATCTGTGGTCGATCGTGTTCGAACAAGTGAGTGAGATTGCTGCCGATCCGGAACTTGCGCCCACGGACATTCTCATTGTCGGCGACCATCACACCCCCTTATGGGAACGCGCAGCCAAGGACGGGTTCGAACTCGGCAAGGTAGACTGGGTCCTGCTACGTCACCGCGACTGATACAGGGTATGGGTCGGCCCACTTATCTCAACTGATCCTTGAACATAAGATGCGACCCACGTGCGGGCAGTCAGCCTACATGCGTTCCGGAATGCGGATGCCGAGAATGTCGAGGCCGGTTTCGAGCTGCTTGAGCACGGCGGCGGACAAAGCGAGCCGGCTGGCGCGCAGGTCTGGGTCTTCTTCGGAGGCAATAGGCAATGCCGCATAGAAGGCGCTGAAGCCCTGTGCGAGATTGTAGACATGCTCACACAGAATGTGCGGCATGCGCTTCTCCCGCGCCTGCAGAAGCGTCGCGGCGAAGCCATCCAGCTGCAGCACGAGGGCACGCTCGGCATCATGGCCGATCCTGATCTCGCCCGCCTTGTGGCCAGCCTCTTCTGCCTTGCGCAGGACCGATTTGATCCGCACAGCCGCATAGAGCAAATATGGCCCGGTCTTGCCTTCGAAGCTCGTGAAGCGGTCGAGGTCAAAGACGTAATTGCTGGTGCGCGTATTGTGCAGGTCCGAAAATCGCAGCGCGGCAAGCGCCACCTTGGCGGCCACGTCGCGGCGCTCGTCTTCCGACATGTCTTCCGGCAACTTTCCGGCTTCCGCAATCTTCTTCTGGGCTTCCTCGAAGGCCATGGCGTTGAGGTCTGCCAGCCGCAGCACGCCGCCTTCCCGGGTCTTGAACGGTTTACCGTCCGGCCCGTTCACCGTGCCGAAGCCGATATGTTCCATATGGCCTTCATCGATCAGGCCGAGCAATTCGGCGGCGCGGAACACCTGTTCGAAATGCAGCGCCTGACGCTGGTCCACGACATAGAGCATCAGTTCCGGGACCGGGTCCATATGCTCCATCCGGTCCTCGATCGTGGCGAGGTCAGTGGTGTGATAGCCCGTGCCGCCACGGCTGTTGACCAGCATGATCGGCGGCATGTCCTTCTTGTCGCTCTCGCGCTCGATGCGGACGATGACGGCGCCGCCATCCTCTTCGGAGAGACCCGCTTCCTTGAATTTCTCGACAAGGCCCGGAATCAAATGGTCGACATCGCTTTCGCCCTTCCACAGGTCGAAATGGACGTTCAGGAATTCATAGTCGATCTTGAGCGCCGCAACCGACACATCGATGAAATGCCTCAGCAATGCGCGATAGCCCGGCCGCCCGGCCTGCAATTCGGCGACGGCTTTCTGGCTACGCTCATTGCGCGCCGGGTCGGCCTTGGCCTTGTTGCTGGCGGCCGGGTAGAGCCGGGCAAGGTCTTCAATCGTGACGGGCGGCTTTTCGGGATACGGGCCTTCATAGACCGCATCGAAATAGATCAGGTCCGGCTGCTCGTCATGGAGTTCCGTCACGAGGTGGCCCATCTGGAGACCCCAGTCGCCGAGATGAGTGTCGCCCGTCACCTTGTCGCCCAGGAAGCGGAGCAGACGCACCAGCGTGTCGCCGATCACGGCAGAGCGCAGATGGCCGACATGCATCGGCTTGGCCACATTCGGGCCGCCGAAATCGATCACGGTGACTTTCGGGTCGGTTGCCAGCTCGCCCCCCGCCATATCGTCCGACAGGATGCCTGCAGCGCGCGCCGACATGGCTTCGTCGGAGACGCGGATATTGATGAAGCCGGGTCCGGCAACTTCCGCGGAGAGGACCATCGGATGGTCTTTTAGCGTTGCGGCGATTTCGCCAGCAATCTCGCGCGGATTCTTGCCGGCGGATTTCGCCGCGCCCATGGCGCCATTGCACTGGAAGTCCGCAAATTCAGGCTTGTCAGAGCGGCGCACGGCGCCCCATTTCGACTCAAGGCCCATGGCCTCAAAGGCGGCGCTGGCGGCCACCGACAGATCATTGATCAGGCTGGCCATTGCTTACTGCCCGGCATCCATGCGGAAACGCTTACCCAGACGGTTGAACTCAAGCTGCTCTTCGGTCAGGTCGAAGCCAACGACGACTTCAAAATTGGTACCCGAAATCGACTCATCCACGCGCGGGATTTCAATCGTGCCGATGACTTCCGTTTTCCCGGTCAGATTCTGCCCCTGGAAATTGGCTTCGGTGTTGAAGTATTTCTTGGCCAGCACCTTGCCGTTCCGGCGCGTGACCGCAACATAATAGGGATACGTATGGGCGTTGGAATCTGCTGCTGCCCCCTTGCCGAAGGCAAAGTCGATCTCGACTTCAGCTTCCAGCGGGTCGTCCCCGACATAGCGGCAGAACAGGCGCACATCGATCACTTCACCAGTGTACTCGATGTTGGAATAAAGCTCTCCGCCGCCATCAAATTCGACATAGCGCGACGAATCATAGAGGGCACCAACGGGCGGGCACGGACCCGCATTCTGGCGCGTGTCGAAACTGTCCGCGATCTTGCCGGCACCACAGCCAGTGAGAATGACCGCGGCGAGAAGTGGGGCATATTTGATCATGCGTCGGCGTGTCCTTCTTGGCCTGATGCAAAGGCCTGTCCATCTGTTGCTGCAGATGTGTTAAAGGCCCAGACGTCTCGGCGCAACGCCCACAGGCAGGAAGTAGGATGAAATGAACGACAGCCAGCCTCTTGTGATCCGACTTGCCGCGCCGCGCGGGTTCTGCGCCGGCGTCGATCGGGCAATCCAGATTGTCGAGGAAGCGCTCGAAAAATGGGGTGCGCCGGTCTATGTGCGCCACGAAATCGTCCACAATGCGCATGTGGTCAGCCGGCTTGAGGCGCTTGGCGCCATCTTTGTCGAGGAACTGGACGAGTGCCCGGAAGACCGCCCGGTCATTTTCTCGGCTCATGGCGTGCCGAAATCGGTGCCGGCCGAGGCCCAACGCCGCAACATGATCTTCGTCGATGCCACCTGCCCGCTCGTCTCCAAAGTGCATGTCGAGGCCGAGCGTCACCACCGCGAAGGCCGGGAAATCGTGCTGATCGGCCATGCCGGGCACCCTGAAGTGATTGGTACGATGGGCCAGTTGCCGGGCGATACGATCACCCTGATCGAGACGGTGGAGGATGTTGCCCGTTTCGCCCCCAAGGATCCGGGCAATGTCGCCTTCGTCACCCAGACCACGCTGTCGGTGGATGATACGGCTGACATTGTCGCGGCGCTGCAAGTGCGGTTTCCGGGCATTTCCAGCCCGCACAAGGAAGACATCTGTTACGCGACCACGAACCGTCAGGACGCCGTGAAGTCGCTGGCGCCCGGCGCCGACCTCGTGCTCGTGATTGGCGCCAAGACGAGTTCCAACTCCGTCCGCCTGGTCGAAGTCGCCAAGCGGGCTGGCGCAGCCCGCGCCGAACTGATCGCCAGCGCCGAAAATATCGACTGGTCGTGGCTCGACGGCGTCTCGACGCTGGGCCTGACGGCTGGGGCGAGCGCGCCGGAAGATCTGGTGCAGGGCGTGATTGATGCCTGTAGCGAAAAATTCGACGTGTCGGTCGAGCGCGTGGAAACGGCACGTGAGACGGTGACGTTCAAACTGCCACGCATTCTTGCGGAGTAAGCGGGTCAGGCCCTGACCGGCCTGTGCTTCCACCAGAAGCTCAGCCAGAACAGCAGCCCCGTCAGGATAAATGGCCCGCCCAGCATCAGATTGACCCAGAGCGGATTGCTGAGCAGGAAAATGGGCATCAGTCCCGCCGCCACGAACAGCGACCCGCCAATCCGCTCAAAATGCCACGCCAGCACCAGCAAACCGATCAGCACGAAGTTCGGAATCATGTGGATCAGGAAGCCGAGCAATAGCTGGTGCCAGGGCGCGTCCATGCTGAACACGTCCAGAGCGAACAGAGACAGGTACAGGATACCGAGAATGCCCAGCACACACGGCGCATAATAAATGATCCTGCCCATGCAGGCCTCCTTTCTGTCAGGCTTCACCCCCCAGCGTTCATGGCTTTGCGCGGACGCGCCTTGGCCTGGATCAAACCCCGCCCTGTATTCCGGCAGGCCTGTAGCCGTCATGCTGGTGTCGAAACTGGTATGAAACCGCGTGATCTGGCATAAGGCGCGGCATGACCTACACTGTTGCTGCCTTCTACAAATTCTTTTCCTTTCCGGACTTTGAGGCCCGCCGGGCCGCGCTGGCGGAGACGCTGTGTGGCGCGGGCGTAAAGGGCACAGTGCTGCTCGCCTCTGAAGGCGTGAACGGCACGATTGCCGGGACAGCCGAGGGCATCGAGACGGCGCTGGCCACTTTGCGCTCCCTGCCGGGCGCGGCGGACATGGAAGCCAAATTCTCCGAAACCGACGAGATGCCTTTCCTCCGTTTGAAAGTGCGGCTGAAAAAGGAAATCGTGACCATGGGCATACCGGGCACCGACCCGAATGCGCTGGTCGGCACTTATGTCGAGCCAACCGAGTGGAACGACCTCATCAGCGACCCTGACACCGTGCTGATCGATACGCGCAATGATTATGAATATTCCATCGGCACATTCGAAGGCGCGATCGACCCGGAAACGAAGACCTTCCGTGAATTCCCGGACTGGTTCCGCGAATTCCGCGAGAGACTGGCCGCCGAAGGCCGCACGCCCAAGGTCGCCATGTTCTGCACCGGCGGTATCCGCTGCGAGAAAGCCACGAGCTTCGTGAAGGTCGAAGGCATCGAGGACGTGTTCCACCTGAAGGGCGGCATCCTGAAATATCTTGAGACCGTGCCGGAAACCGAGAGCAAATGGCGCGGCGAATGTTTCGTCTTCGACGAGCGCGTCTCGGTGAAGCACGATCTCTCTCCCGGCAATTATGACATGTGCCATGCCTGCAAGCGGCCGATCACCGATGAGGACAAGGCCAGGTCCACCTATGTGCCCGGCGTCTCCTGCCCGCACTGCATCGACGAGATGAGCGACGAACAGCGCGCCCGCTTTGCCGAGCGCCAGAAGCAGATTGACCTTGCCCGCCAGCGCGGCGCTGAACATATGGGCCCGGAGGCACGCCGGAGCGAAGACGCGTGAGCACGCCCGAACATCTGCTCTACACATTCCGGCGCTGCCCCTATGCCATGCGGGGCCGGATGGGCCTGTCGATGGCCGGCCTTCCGGTCCGCCTCCGCGAAGTCGTGTTGCGCGACAAGCCTGCCGACATGCTGGCCGCGAGCCCGAAAGGCACTGTGCCCGTTCTGGTGACCTCCTCTGGCGACATTGTGGACGAAAGCCTCGACGTGATGCGCTGGGCTCTGGCACAGAATGATCCCGAAGGCTGGCTGACAGCCGACCCGGAAACGACGGACATGCTGATCTCCCGCAATGACGGCCCGTTCAAACGCGCGCTGGACCGCTATAAATACCCCAATCGCTATTCCGACGAAGATCTCGCGCCCGGCGCGGCGCGGATGGCGGGGCTGGAGATACTTCAGGATTTGAATGCGCGCATCGAGGTGCAGGGTGGCCAGCTGGTGCGGCCGACACGGAGCCTTGCCGATATCGCCATCTTTCCCTTCATCCGCCAGTTCGCCCATACCGACATGGACTGGTTCCTGGCGCAGGATCTGCCGGCGCTTCAGGCCTGGCTGGACAGCCACAAGCAGAGCGCCTTGTTCACAGGCGTGATGGCGAAATATCCGCAATGGGCACCGGGCGAAGACGAGCCATTTCTGCCCGCTGCGGCGTGATGCCACGACCTTCAGATCCCCCTCTTGAAAAATCTGCGCGCGGGCGTAAAAGCCCCGTTCTTCGGCGCGGAGTGTAGCTCAGCCTGGTAGAGCACTGTCTTCGGGAGGCAGGGGCCGGAGGTTCGAATCCTCTCACTCCGACCATTTTTCGCCAGTTGGTTTATAGACCATTGAGCCGAAAAACGAACTCAGTATCTGCTTTACAATTCTTACTAAGCCGAGGATCAAAATAAGTTAGGCTTACTTTGACCTCACAACTCAAGTCATCGAGTGATCGTTTTGCAAAAGGGGCCTCGAATTCGACGGGCTTGTGACCTGATCCTTCGATGGCAAAATCGTCCGAATAAACACCTGTGCCGTCGTACTTAATATACCAGCCCGTTTTCGAGGTTGGTTCAGCCTTCTCCGGCAAAAAATCCATATCGGTGAAATCTACGAATATATGACGGACAACAACCGGATATTTACCCCTATTCCAAAATTCGAGATTAAGGGTTGCTATATAGGATTCGTCTACGAAGCCACTCTTCAATCCTTGTCCGGTCACCATTAGAATAGGTTGCCATCCGACGTTCTGACGATACGAAAATCGTAAAGAAACAATGGCAACGGTAATGCCTGTCATAGTCAACGCAACGTAGGCAATAAATTGAGCCAGTTCGATAGGCATTGAGAACCTTTGGGCTTTTCGTGAATGGAACGGCAAACGAACTTTAGCGCACCTTACTATCCCCCGCACGCTCCGTCCCGATGTCTTCCAGATGATACGGCGTGGTCTGGTACATCTGGTTGATCCAGTTTCCGAACAGGAGGAAGGCGTGGGACCGCCAGCGGTTCTTTGGCGTGCGGCTGGGGTCATCCTCCGGGAAGTAATTGGCCGGCACGGCGATCTTTCGCCCGGCGGCCACATCGCGGCGATATTCGGCCTCCAGCGAGGTGGAATCATATTCGATGTGATTGAAGATATAGAGCCGGTTGCCGCGCGCCTCCTGCAACAGGCAGAGCCCGGTCTCGTCGCTCTCCATCAACACGTTTAGCCCGCTGCCGTCCGGCAGATCCTCGCGGCGCACTTCTGTCCAGCGCGACACCGAGATCGAGAAATCGTCCGAGAACCCCGTCAGGAAAGGCGAGTCCGGCTTGCGATTGTGATGGCGATAGACGCCGAAGGCCTTCTCGTCGAGGATGTGCTTGGGCACGCCATGGAAATGCCGGATGGCCGCCATCGCGCCCCAGCAGATGAAGAAGCTGGAATGGACATGGGTCTCGGTCCAGTCGAGAATCTCCTTCAGTTCGTCCCAATAGGAGACGTCTTCATAGGGCAGTTTCTCGACCGGCGCGCCGGTGACGATGAAGCCATCAAACTTGCGGTCCTTCACCTCGTCCCAGGTATGATAGAAGGAGATCAGATGGTCTTCCGGCGTGTTGCGCGCCACATGGCTGCCGATGCGGACCAGCGTCAGCTCCACCTGTAGCGGCGTCGCACCGACGAGCCGCGCGATCTGGGACTCGGTCTCGATCTTGTTGGGCATCAGATTGAGCAATGCGATCCGCATGGGGCGGATATCCTGGCGCGTCGCGATGGATTCATCGAGCACCTGCACGCCTTCACGCACGAGCAGTTCGCGCGCGGGCAATCCGTCAGGAATTCGAATGGGCATAGGCTCTACTCCGCTACCAGTTTCGGCCAGTCGGAATCTTGCTGTGAGCGTGTTCGGATTTCCCGCGCAGCCTTTTAGCAAGTTGTTTAACGTGGCTGCAAGCCGACCGACCAAATCACCACGGGGCTCCTACATAGGCGCCCCGCAGCGTGAGTCAATTGTCCGATGCCCGGAGGTCAGCCCGCGATCGCGGCGCGGACCGCGGCGAGCGCGTCTTCGGCCTTGTCGGTATCCGGGCCGCCCGCCTGGGCCATGTCCGGCCGTCCGCCGCCACCCTTACCGCCCAGTGCTTCGCTGGCCGCCTTGACAAGATCGACTGCCGAATAGGTGTCGGTGAGGTCCTTGGTGACGCCCACGGCGACCCCGGCCTTGCCATCGGCCACGCCGACAAAGGCCACGATGCCGGACCCGATCTGGGCCTTGGCCTCATCGACCAGTGTGCGCAATTCCTTGCCGCCCACGCCTTCGGCGATGCGCGCCATCAGCTTCACACCATTGATCTCTTCCGGGCCTGCGGCTGCTGCGCCGCCCCCGCCCATGGCGAGCTTGCGCTTGGCATCGGCCAGTTCCTTTTCCAGAGACCGGCGCTCTTCCCCAAGCGCGGCGACGCGGCGCGGAACATCCTTGAGCGGAACTTTCAGGCTTTCGGCAAGGTCTGCGGCGATCTGGGCGCGTCCCTTGAGATAGGCAAGTGCTTCGGCGCCCGTGGCCGCCTCGATGCGGCGGACCCCGGCGGACACGCCGCCTTCGGACGTGATCACGAAGACCCCGATATCACCGGCGCGTTCGACGTGCGTGCCCCCGCACAGCTCGACCGAATACCGGCGCCCATCGCCCGCGCCCATGGATAGCACACGGACTTCGTCACCATATTTTTCACCGAATAGCGCCAGGGCGCCCGCCTCGATGGCCTTGTCTGGCGAGGTGACCTGAATGCCGGTCGGGTGGTTCTCGCGGATCTGGGCGTTGACCTCATCCTCGACGGCTTCGAGTTCGGCCTGCGTCATCGGGCCGTTATGAGAGAAGTCAAAGCGGAACCGGTCGGCCTCGACCAGCGAGCCCTTCTGCGTGACATGCTCGCCGAGCACCTTGCGCAGCGCCGCATGCATGATGTGCGTGGCCGAATGATTGGCCATGATGGCGCGGCGGCGGCCGGCATCGACATGCAGGCTGGCCGTGTCGCCAAGCTTGGCCTCGCCGGAGACGAGTTCACCGATATGGACATGCAGGTCGCCGGCGCGCTTCTGGACGTCGCGCACGATGAAGCGCGCGCCGCCATCAAAGACGATCTCGCCATGGTCGCCAGCTTGTCCGCCGGATTCGGCATAGAAGGGCGTCATATCGAAGACGAGTTCCGCCGGACCGGCCGACAGCGTATCGACGCGCGCCCCGCCGGACGCGATGGCGACCAGCTTGCCCTTGCCTTCAGTGCCGTCATAGCCGGTGAATTTCGTGGCGCCTGCATCATCGCGCACACGGAACCAGATATCGTCCGCTGCCTGATCGCCGGACGAGAAGCCGGCAGCGCGGCTATCCTGGCGCTGCTGCTCAAGGGCCGTTTCGAAGCCCTCGACATCGACGCTCATGTCACGACCGCGCAGGATGTCCTGCGTCAGGTCGAGCGGGAAGCCATACGTGTCGGACAATTTGAACGCGACATCGCCGGGCAGTGCATCGCCCGCTTTCATGGCGGCGGTTTCCTTGTCGAGCAATGACAGGCCATTGCCCAGCGTGCGCTGGAAGCGGCCCTCTTCCTGTTCGAGCGCGGATTCGATGGCAGCCTTGGCGCGGCCCAGTTCCGGATAGGCCTTGCCCATTTCCGAAATCAGTGCCGGGGCCAGCTTGTACATCAGCGGCTCACGCGCGCCGAGCAGGTGCCCGTGGCGCATCGCGCGGCGCATGATGCGGCGCAGGACATAGCCGCGGCCTTCATTCGACGGCAGGACGCCATCGGCAATCAGGAAAGCCGACGTCCGGAGATGGTCGGCAATGACGCGGAAGGAGGCAAGCTGGTCGCCTGCGGCCTTCGCGCCATAGAGGTCTTCCTCGGCGGCGATCAGAGATTTGAACAGATCGATGTCGTAATTGTTGTGGACGCCCTGCAGGACGGCCGAAATCCGCTCCAGCCCCATGCCGGTATCAATCGAGGGCTTGGGGAGATTCTTGCGCGTGCCGTCGGCCTGCTGGTCGAACTGCATGAAAACGAGGTTCCAGATTTCGATGAACCGGTCGCCATCTTCGTCCGGGCTGCCGGGAGGGCCTCCGGGAACGCTTTCGCCATGATCGTAGAAGATTTCCGAGCAGGGCCCGCACGGGCCGGTATCGCCCATGGACCAGAAATTGTCCGACGTGCCGATCCGGATGATCCGGGAATCGTCGAGGCCGGCGATCTTTTTCCACAGCGCTGCGGCTTCATCATCTTCGGCATAGACCGTGACGAGCAGCTTTTTCGGATCAAGCGCGAATTCCTTTGTGCACAGCTCCCAGCCGAATTCGATGGCCTCTTCCTTGAAATAGTCGCCGAAGGAGAAATTCCCCAGCATTTCAAAGAAAGTATGGTGGCGGGCCGTGTAGCCGACATTGTCGAGGTCATTGTGCTTTCCGCCGGCGCGCACGCATTTCTGAGACGTGGTGGCGCGCGGGGCGGGCGGGGTCTCGGCGCCGGTGAAGATGTTCTTGAACGGCACCATGCCGGCATTCACGAACAGCAGGGTCGGGTCGTTCTGCGGGATCAATGGCGCGGACGCCTGACGCAAATGCCCCCGCTTCTCGAAGAAGGAGAGAAAGGTCTCGCGAATCTCGTTTACGCCGGTCATGGGCAGCTCTGTGTCCTTGCGATCAGTGTTACGGCCGAGTCGATCGGCACGAATATTACACCGGCGATATAAAGGCCCCTTTGCGGCACGCCAAGCGGGGTGCGCCACAAAGGGACAGTTCTCTTGAGAGAGAGATGGGATTTCCGGCCCCGAAACGCAGGTTTCAGGGCCGGATCATAATCAGATCGAGATCTGGGGAAGGTTTGGGCAATCAGCCTTCGGCGGCGTCCGGCAGATCGTCATCCTGTTCGGATTCCATGCCGGCATTCAGCAATTCATCCGCCAGCAGGCCCGCATTGCGCCGGATCGCATCTTCGATCTCGTCGGCAATGGCCGGGTTTTCCTTCAGGAAATTCCGGGTCTTCTCGCGGCCCTGACCCATGCGCTCTCCCTTGTAGGAGTACCAGGAGCCGGCTTTCTCGACGACTTCGGCCTTCACGCCGAGATCAATGAGCTCACCGGTCTTGGAAATGCCTTCGCCATACAGAATGTCGAATTCGACCTGACGGAAGGGCGGCGCGACCTTGTTCTTGACGACTTTGACGCGCGTCTGGTTGCCGATGACTTCATCCCGGTCCTTGATCGCGCCGATGCGGCGGATGTCCAGGCGGACGGAGGCGTAGAATTTCAGCGCGTTGCCGCCGGTGGTGGTCTCGGGACTGCCAAACATGACGCCGATCTTCATCCGGATCTGGTTGATGAAGATCACCATGCATTTGGACTTGGAGATCGAGCCGGTCAGCTTGCGCAGCGCCTGGCTCATCAGGCGGGCCTGAAGGCCCGGCAGGGAATCGCCCATCTCGCCCTCAAGTTCGGCGCGCGGCGTGAGGGCCGCCACCGAGTCGATGACGAGCAAATCGACCGCGCCGGAGCGCACCAGCGTGTCGGCGATTTCAAGCGCCTGCTCGCCCGTGTCTGGCTGGGAGATCAGCAGATCATCAAGGTCAACGCCCAGCTTGCCGGCATAGAGCGGGTCCAGCGCATGTTCGGCGTCAATGAAGGCACAGACGCCGCCATTCTTCTGGGCCTCTGCCACGCTGTGCAGGGCCAGGGTCGTCTTGCCCGAGCTTTCCGGGCCGTAGATTTCAATGATGCGGCCCTTGGGCAGGCCGCCAATGCCGAGCGCAATGTCGAGACCGAGCGAGCCGGTAGGCACCGCTTCGACATCCATGACTTTCTTGTCGCCGAGGCGCATGACCGAGCCCTTGCCGAAGGACCGCTCAATATTGCCCAAAGCTGTTTCAAGAGCTTTCTGCTTGTCCACGCCTGATTCCTTGTCCACGAGTTGTAGCGCCGCTTTGGCCATGAGTCGTCTCCTTAGGTCTACCATGGGGCCGCATTTGGCAAGGCCCCCGTTTGCCGTTGCTGAGCACGATGTACCATATTTGTTCTGCGGAACAAAGGGGAAACTTCCTGCGCGCTACATCTTTTCTTTTCGCTGCGTTTCAGGCATGATCCCGTCCATGCTTGACCGATCCAGCCGCCCCGCCGGCGAAGCCCGCCTTCGCTATCTCGACGCCGACATCGAAATGATCGCGCCGGGAGACTATGTCACCTGCGCCGTGACCAGCCGGAAGATTCCGCTGCAGGGCCTGCGCTATTGGAGCGTGGATCTGCAGGAAGCCTATTGGGATGCCGATGCGGCGAGCCAGCGCATGGCCAAGGCCGGCAGCTGATGCGGCGCGCAATCCTGGTCGGCCTGTCGGCGTTTGTCGTGGCGTGCGCTGCGGCCGAGTCTCCGGCCCCCACGCCTGCGCCCATTCCGGAAACTGAGCCCACACAAAAACCTGCCCCCGCACCCATTGCCGAGGCGCCTGCCGAATCGGCTGCGCCGGACTGTGGCGGCGTCCTGGTGCAGGGCGGGCTGGTGATCTGTTCGGCCGAGCCGGGCAGCCATTTCACGGTGGCCGGCACCAGGCTGACCGTCAGCGAGATGGGCACGGCGCAGTTCGGGCTCAGCACGCGCGCGCCGAGCGTGGTCGGCTGGACGCATGACAGCGGCGCCTTTGGCGACCTGCAGATTGCCGAACGCCAGGATGAATATCGCGAGCTGACCGGGCTCGATTGCGACAAGGTGGATGCCCGCTCGCCGGAGCAGAAAGCCCATGCCTCGCGCAGCTGGGTGAAGAAGCAGGATGCGTTTGCCAGCTTCAATCCCGGCCCCGGCGCGCTGGAGGGATTCGTGAAGCCTGCCGACGCCCCGGCCTCGTCGCCCTTCGGGCCGACGCGGAAATATAGCGGCGTCTCGAAAGTTACCGGCGAGCCGTGCGAGAGCACATCGGTGCATCGCGGCTATGACATGGCCGCGCCGATCGGCACCGAAGTCCGCGCGCCGGCGCCGGGCGTGGTGATCCTGGCCGATCCGGATCTCTATTATGAAGGCGGCACCGTCTTCCTCGACCATGGGCATGGCCTCGTCTCGGTGTTCATGCACCTCTCGGCCGTCGATGTGGCAGCGGGCGATACAGTCGGCACCGGCGACCTGCTGGCGAAGACCGGGAATTCCGGCCGCACGACGGGCCCGCATCTGCATTGGGCGGTGAAGTGGCGCAATCCGGAGGCGAGCAGCCGGGACGGCGATTTCTATATCGACCCGGCCCTGCTGCTGGAGCTACAGGCCGCGCCTTAATCGTAAATGATGAATCAAGGTTAGCGCGCGCTTTCCGGCATACCGGCAATTGCGCCGTTTCCGGAAACGCGGCTTTCACACCTGTGGCGCATAATTCACCCGTGACGCGAATACACACCCCTCTCCCGGATTCGCGCCACGCCCCCTCGGGTCTGCAGAACCTGTAATACCTGCAGCACACCGAACCCTAATGGGCGGTACCCATCAACTGCACCCAGCCGCCCATGGCTCCGCTCGCCCTTAGCCCCTCCCAAGGCGCGGGTGGGCGGAGATTGCAGCCTCCCTCACATTGCCGAATTTTAACCTTTCGCCGCCCCGGTCAGGCCGGGGCCGGACGCCCGTCGGCCCGATCCGGCGGGTGATAGGCGGCCTCATCGGCCCAATGGCAGAAGTGCCAGAAATCCTTGAGCTTTCTCTGCAGCGGATCGCGCCTCAGCCGGTCTTTCGCATAGCCCGGCGGGCGGCCCGTGCGCAGCGGATGCGTCCGCCCGCGCGTGCCGGCCTGCATCAGCGCAAGCCGCCGCGCCTGCCAGCGCGCCATGCGGATCGCCTCGGCGGCCGGGTCGGCGCAGCTGGTGGCCAGCCGCTCCAGCCGGGCGAGCAAGGGCGCGGGATCGAGCGTTTCGGGCGGGCCTTCGGGCTCTGGCGCGCGGGGCATGCCCAGCATCCAGATCGAGGGCCGGGCCCCGTATGTGACCGCCTGGGTCTCGGGCGGCTCCAGCGGCGGGAAATAGAGGGTCAGCGTGTCGGCCAGCGCGATCCGGCGGGTCGCAGGCTGTGCCAGGGCGTTGCAGGCGGTTTCATCCTGTTTCAGCGCGTTGCAGACCGTTTCATTCCGTTTCACCCCGTTCCGTTCCGTTTCATGCGGGCGCGGCGCGGCCCAGCGGACGTCCAGCTCCAGCGACATGAGATAGAGCATGCGGCGGACCAGGGATTCCAGGGCGCGCAGGGTACGGAGCGATGCGTAATAGAGTGCGCGCGGCACGGCGCCCTCAATGGGCGCGGTGAGCGCGCCGCGCACCTCGTCCATCCGCCCGGCCACAAAAGGCCAGCCCGTCTCCAGCGCGCGTTTGATGAGAGAGTCCCGGTCGAACATGCCAGTAAGGATACGGGAGGTTTTGGAGGGGTGGGATAAGGTTTATTTTGTTCGTCGGATTGTGAGCGGTGGTTTGAAACTCATGCTGAAACCGCCAACTTTGGCATCTCGTCCCAAGTCTGTCCCTTGAACTCTCGGCCAGTTTTCTTCTTATTGACTCCACCCCATTGCTTGAAGAAAAAGTAAACACCAAAATCTCTACACTGAGCATGAATATTCTCTACCCAAGAAGATTCCATGGGACGTGAGTTAGGACCAGACTCGCCGCCAACAATGGCCCAATGTATTCCTGACAAGTTCACGACCCCAACGTCACCTATCAATGGTTCAAATGAGATGAAGCGAACTGATGCTGGGCATTCAGCTAGAGCATCAATACGGAACTTGACGCGCTCATCCTCAACAGAAGTACCAATCCAAACATTGGGTAATACTCGACGATCATGTTCGATTAGAAACTCTGCCATCCGTTGGGGCTGCTTAGTTAGAATTTGAAACGTGTGGGCTGAAGCCTTCTCCATCACATCCCAAACGCGTGTCACATATTCAAACGGAACCGAATCCTGAAACAAATCAGACATAGAGTTCACGAAAACAAGTCTTGGCTTTTTCCATGTCAACGGCGCGTTCAGGACATGCTCTATCAAGTTTGTTTGGCCAGTCCAAACATATCGATTACCACTCTTACGGGTGGTTCCTGTGTAAGAAGGGTGTTGCATGGCCTCCAATCGTGCAGCCATCCTCATGGCATAACAATTCGTGCACCCTGCCGACATTACACGGCACCCTGCTACTGGGTTCCATGTGGCGTCAGTCCATTCAATGTCAGATAGTCCGGCCATGCTTTCTGTCCGTTGCTACGATCGCCGCTCTGGATAGCCTTGCCGCTAATCGTTTCGCTTTGGTTGATGGATTTCCCCAGGCGAAGATTAAATAGTAGGAGGGGTAGGCATGCTGACCTAGCGGGATCATTTCATTTAGTACACCACCCTGAAACACAGCCTTCATTCGTTGAATCATGAATTGAGCAGCACTTTCTGGTGTAACGACTTTTTCAGTACGCACCGGATCGCCGAAGAGTTCGCCTTGCGAACTAGGCTTCAAAAACGCAGTCTTCCAATCTTCGGTTCCAAAAAGTCGAGTAATCGAAGGAGCATGAGTATCATCGACCGTACCATCAGCTCCTATCTGACGAAAAACACCCACACCGGCGGGAAACAAATACCAAAGGTCTAACGCTTGAGTGTTTGCTATGGTCTCTATCGTCTCCCACGAAACTTGACTTCCAAACGGGTCAAGCAAAACAACCCCACGCTTAAATTTCCAGTCTGTATCCTGACAAATTTTTGTTATCTCGGCATTTGCGTCGCCAATTTGAAACCTCGTAGAAGCAGAATGAGGCATTTCATCAAAATTCGACCTCAACGTATCGATACAAGCCTTTCTGGAGTCGATGAATACGTACTCGTCAAACTTTGGGTGAACTTCTAAGGCTCTTTTTGCGGAACCGACGATAACCGTCGAAACTTCGTCATCAAACAATGAAGCGGAAACCTCACCTTGCGGTATTTCTCCTGATCCCGCGAAACCATCTATGTATATTGTGGACAGGCTCGTCTGACTCAAAGCCTTTTGGTACATATTTAGATACTCGGAAATAACATCCAACTTGCGTCCAGTAGACTGCGAACTACCAAATTGTATTTGGCTCATGCACCCCTCCACTCAGAACGTTACAAGAACACTCTGCACACTCATGGCGGAATTTCAAGGTTAAATTGAGTCAGAAACAATCTAATAGATCAAGGTGGCCACACCGCGGCGCTCGTAATGGCTTTCAGGGAGTGGCGGGTCTTGACCCGCCCTACGGGGGTTTTGGTTTTTGTAGGGCGGGTTAGCGGAGCGTAACCCGCCATTACCCAGGTCTCCATGCTTTTCCATAATCGCGTTTGAAGCGATGCCATGTCGAGAAGGGCCATTTGTCCGCATCATCGACATAACCATGCTTCACCGGATTGTGGTGAATGTAATTCACGTGCGCCTCATAATCCTTTTCATCCCGGATCGCATGTTCCCAAAATCTCTGTTGCCAGATATTCCGTTCGCCTTTCCGGCCCTCACCCTTGATGGTCTCCGGCAGGCGTTTGGTGAACCCTGCCTTGATGAGGCGTATGCGGGTTGAATAATCGTGGTCACCTTCCGGCAAGGTCATCATGAAATGCGTATGGTCCGGCAGCACAACCGCAGCGGGCGTCTCGAACGGACGACGTGCGCGCACGTCTCGCCAGCTTTGGCGGAGCGCATCAATATTTGCCGTCAGCACATCCGAGGTGCGGTACTTGAGCGTGACCGTGAAGAAGAAGGTGCCACCCGGAATATAGAGACGTCTATAATCCGGCATGGCGTTTCTCCTTGGTGCCTTTGTTTGGCGGGTCTTGACCCGCCCTACGGGACGAGCACCGTCGCGCCGGTCGTGGTGCCGCTCTCGATGGCTTCGTGGGCCTTGGCGGCTTCGGAGAGGGGGAAGCGCTGGCCGATGTCGGCGTGGATCGTGCCGGATTTCAGGGCGCTGAAGAGGAGGCCGGCGCCGCGGGCGAGACTGTCCGCATCCGGAATGAAATTGAACAGGGAGGGCCGCGTCATGATGAGCGAGCCGCCCTGGGTGAGGCGGCCGGGCGGGATCGGGTCGACCGGGCCGGAGGCATTGCCATAGGTGACGAACCAGCCGCGCGGACGCAGGCTGCTGAGGCTTTCCTGGGCGCTGATCTTGCCGACACTGTCATAGGCGACATCGACGCCGCGCCCGCCGGTGAGTTCCTTCACCTTGGCCGCGACGCCCTCATAGCCGACAATCACGTCTGACGCGCCGAGGGCTATCGCTTTCTCGGCCTTGGCCTCGGTCGAGGTGACAGCGATCACGCGCGCGCCGAGGCTGGCCGCCCATGGCACGAGCAGGCTGCCGACGCCGCCGACCGGGGCCCAGACGAGAATGATCTCGCCGGCCTGGAGCGGGCGGATTTCGAACAGGAGCGCCCAAGCGGTCAGGCCCTTGAGCAGGACCGCCGCGGCATCCTGCGGCAGGATCTCGTCCGGCAGGAGGATCATGCGGTCGGCCGGGCCGGTGAAATGCGTCGTGTAGGTGCCGCTGCCCAGATAGGCGACCTTGTCGCCGGGCTTCAGATGGGTGACGCCCTCGCCGACTTCCTGCACGGCGCCCGCGCCTTCCTGACCGGGCGTGAAGGGGAATTTCACGGGGTAGAGCCCGGTGCGGTGATAGGTGTCGATGAAATTGAGGCCCGCCGCGCTCTGGCGCACGGTCACTTCGCCGGGGCCGGGCTTGCGGGGGATAAAGTCTTCGACCTTGAGCACGTCAGGCCCGCCGGTCTCGTGCATCTGGATGCGGTATGGCTGTGTCATGTGTGCAGTAGAAACCCGGAGCGCGCTGGAGCGCAAGAGCGACTCGCGTTTTGATGGGCCAATGGCGACGATCCAGATCATCATGGCCGGCGTGGATGAGGCAGGCCGGGGCCCGTGGGCCGGGCCGGTGACGGCGGGCGCGGTGATCCTCGATCCGGCGCAGCCCATCGACGGGCTGACCGATTCCAAGAAGCTGTCCGAGGCCAAGCGCGACGCGCTGGCGCCGATGATCCGGGCGCGGGCGGCGGCGTGGAGCGTGGCCCATGCCAGCCCGGAGGAGATCGACCGGCTGAACATTCGTCAGGCGACCTTCCTGGCGATGGAGCGGGCCGTGGCGGGGCTGGGCCTCGCGCCGGGGCACATTCTGGTGGATGGCAACGCCCTGCCCGGCGGCCTGCCCTGCGCGGCGACGGCCATCGTGAAGGGCGATCTGACGGAGCCCGCCATTTCCGCCGCCTCGATCCTCGCCAAGACGGTGCGTGACGCGCTGATGAAGGAGATGGATCTGGCGTTTCCGGCCTATGGCTTTGCCCGGCACAAGGGCTATGGCACGGCGGCCCATGCCGAGGCGCTGATGGCGCACGGGCCCTGCGCGCACCATCGGATGAGCTTCGCGCCGGTCAAGCGGGCGATGGCGCGGGTCTGATTTGACCCTGGCCACCCTGCCCTGCTCCCGGCTCGGAGCTTAACCAATTGGGCGGATCCGGAAGGATTTCTCCCCCTCAGGCCCCCGAAACCGCCACATTTTAACGGCTGATTAACCGTAGCAAGAGAGCTTCGCGCCAATCTGGAGGGCATGAGGACATGTGGATATTGTTCGGGTGGCATACCTGGTGGGGCGAGTCGGGACGGCCCTATCGCTTCAAGATCACGCTGACGCCGAAAGGCCTGCCGAATGAGGGCGGGATCTATGTCTTCGTGCAGCGCCGCTTCGTCTTTTTCCTGTTTCCGCTGTACATCGGCAAGGCCGCGAACTTCAAAAGCCGCCTGATCGGGCATGAGCGCTGGTGGGAAGCCTGGTGGAAGCGCGGCGCGACCGAGCGGCACGTGCTGGTCCTCAAGAAGCCGGCCGACCGGGCGCGGGTCGAGGAAGACCTGATCCGCCGCTACCAGCCGCGCATGAACGACATATTGATCCCGCGCGGCAGCAATGACGCCCCGAACAACAAGCGCCTGCGCGTCTGGTGGAGCATCAAGCGCTTCTTCCGGATTCCGTTCCTGGCGCGCTAGGCTAGTCGCTGAAGGTGAACGCCGCCACACGCCGGAACGGAATGACAAGGGTTTCGCGCTCTGCGTCCCCGTCCATGTTCAGGAAATAGACGGTATAGGCATCCGGGCCGGTGCGCCGGAAGCTGACGCGGTCGAAATAGAGCGTGTCACCCTCGATCGCGAGGAGCCTGCGGTCGATCGGGCCCGACTGGTCTTCCCAGCCGCTCAGGCCAGGCGTGAAATGGCGCAGGCGTATGAAGAGCGTCCCGTCCTGGGCGATGATGTTCGAAATCTCGTAGAAGATGATGCCGTCCGGATTGGTCGCCCGGACGAAGGAGGGCAGCTGTCCCTTGTCGGCAGGCAGGAAAACCTGCTCCACCGGGCCTTCCGGCATGTCCCCGATCCAGTAGCCAACCAGCCAGTCGACCTCTGCGAGGCTGGCGGGCGGGGATACCGTCCCGGCCTCCGCCCGGCGCACATGATCGCGCGGCGTCTCGGCACTGGCAGGGCCTAGGCTGACTACGGCCAGGCTGGCCAGGATCGCGGCAAGGAAACGTGCCGGGCACATCGTCTCTGTCCTCCACTGCCGGGGAAGTGTCCGTCACGCCCTCCGGCCTGTCAATTCCTGCCAAGGGCCAGCCAGAAAGCCTTGCCTGCGGCCCTTACCGCATGGCAAATGCCCCCATGCCCGATACAGCCCCGCCTCTTGCCCCGTCCCTGTTTGCGGATGCGCCCTCCGGGGTCAGCTTCAAGAAGCTGCGCAAGCGGCTGGTCCGCGGCGCGCTGAAGGCGATCGACGATTACAAGATGGTCGACCGGCGCGCGGTGGATGCCGGCGAGAGGCCCCGTCCGAAATGGCTGGTGTGCCTGTCCGGCGGCAAGGATTCCTATGGCGTGCTGGCGGTGCTGCTGGATCTGCAATGGCAGGGCGCGCTGCCGGTGGATCTCGTGGCCTGTAATCTGGACCAAGGCCAGCCGGGCTTTCCGAAACATGTCCTGCCGGACTGGCTGGAGAGTGTCGGCGTGAAATACCGGATCGAAACCGAGGACACCTATTCCATCGTAACGGAAAAGGTCGAGGCGGGGCGGACCTATTGCTCGATGTGCTCGCGCCTGCGCCGGGGCATTCTCTATCGTATCGCGCGCGAGGAAGGCTGCGAGGCCATCGTGCTCGGCCATCACCGTGACGATGCGCTGGAAACCTTCATGATGAATTTCGTGCATGGCGGACGCATGGCCGCGATGCCGCCGAAACTGCTGAATGATGAGGGCGACGTGTTCGTGCTCCGGCCACTGATCACCGCCGCCGAGGACGATCTGGCCAAGTTCGCCACGGCGATGGAATTCCCGATTATCCCGTGCAACCTGTGCGGCAGCCAGGACGGGCTGCAGCGCGTGGCGATGAAGCAGATGCTGGACGAGTGGGAACGCAAGAAGCCCGGCGTGCGGCAGGTCATGGCGCACGCGCTGGCCACGGTGCGGCCGAGCCATTTGCACGATCCGCGCGTGTTCGACTTTGCGGGGCTGGAGATCGGCGGCGCGGGCGAAGACGACCCGAACGTGCCGTTCTAGGCGGCCCTAATTCTTCGAATTCACGAACAGGAGCACCACGCCACTGGACATGGCGTACTGGAAAGCGCCTCCCTGCGCCGCGCCGCCGAGCGGGGTTTGCCACATCTGGAAATAGGCCCCGCCGATCACCATGAACAGGCCGAACCAGACAAGCAGCGCCATGATGCAACCCATCAGGCCCCATGTCTTGGCCGCGTCAAAGACCTCTGGCGAAGCCGCGCGCGCCCGGAACATGTCGAAGGCGCCTTTGAAGGAACACGCGGCGACCAGAAGCTCTCCGAGAATGATCACCCATAGGACGATCATGATCAGGGCGGGGGATGTTACCGCCGGGCCGAAAGCGTTCGGATACGCCTCGTTACCCGCCATAGGCAACACGCCCTGCACGAAACTGGTGGCCGCCTCGAAATTCACGATATTGTTGAGTGCATAGAACAGGCCCTGCAGCCCAACGAACACGATCAGAATGATCTTGGAAATGCGTATCATGGGGTCCTCCCTACCAAGACGAACAAGCTACATGATTTTCCGGCTTTTCCTACCGGGAACAAAAAAGGGCGGCCCGCGAGCCGCCCTTTTCCCGATATTGCGTATGGCCTGAGCCTATTTCCGCCAGACCGACGCCAGCGAGGCGTCTTCCTCGCCGCCCTGGTATTTGCGGATTTCGTGGCGGCCGACGACCATGTGGTGCACTTCGTCCGGGCCATCGGCCAGGCGCAGCGTACGCTGTTGGGTGTACATGCCAGCCAGCGGGGTCCATTGCGACACACCGGCAGCGCCGTGCATCTGGATCGCCTGGTCGATGATCTCGCACACGCGTTCCGGCACCATCGCCTTGATCATGGAAATCCAGACGCGAGCTTCCTTGTTACCGAGAACGTCCATCGCCTTGGCAGCCTTGAGCACCATCATGCGCATGGCTTCGATATCGATGCGGGCGCGGGAGATGATCTCGGTGTTGCCGCCGAGCTTGACCAGCGGCTTGCCGAAAGCTTCGCGGTTGATGCCGCGACGGACCATCAGGTCGAGTGCCTTTTCAGCGGCGCCGAGCGACCGCATGCAGTGATGGATGCGGCCAGGCCCGAGACGGAGCTGGGAAATCTCGAAGCCACGACCTTCGCCGAGCAACATGTTTTCCTTCGGCACACGTACATTCTCGAACCGGATATGCATGTGGCCATGCGGCGCATCCGGATCACCGAAGACGTGCATGGGGCCGAGGATGGTGACGCCCGGATGCGGCAGCGGCACCAGGATCTGGCTCTGCTGCTTGTTCGGGGCGGCGTCGGGGCTGGTCTTGACCATGGTGATCATGATCTTGCAGCGCGGGTCGCCGGCACCGGAGATGTAGAATTTCTCGCCATTGATGACCCATTCATCGCCTTCGAGCACGGCGCTCATGGAGACGTTCTTGGCATCCGATGATGGCAGGGCCGGCTCGGTCATGGCGAAGGCCGAGCGGATCTTGCCTTCGAGCAGCGGCTTCAGCCAGCGCTCTTTCTGCTCTGGCGTGCCGACGCGCTCAAGAACTTCCATATTGCCGGTGTCCGGGGCGGAACAGTTCATGGATTCAGAGGCCAGCGGGTTCTTGCCGAGTTCAGCGGCGATATAGGCATAGTCGAGGTTCTTCAGGCCTTCGCCGGTTTCGGCGTCCGGCAGGAAGAAGTTCCAGAGGCCCTGCTTCTTGGCTTCGTCCTTTGCCTTTTCCAACGCTTCCAGCTGGCCGGGGGCATAGGACCAGATGTCAGTCTTGCCTTCGCCAAGGCGATGGAATTCCTCGCTCATGGGATTTACGACATCCTTGATGAAGCTCTTCACATGCTCGTAAAGCGGCACGGCTCCATCTGACATGCGCAGATCATTGAGCTCGTTTTGTGTGTCCATGGACACTTCGGTATCCGCCATTTGGGGGTCTCCTCTCAGACTTTCTTGTTGGGGGAATGGTAGTCCTTGCGGCAACGACACCGCAAATTGTTTCTCTGAAATGTTTTGTGTCGCGCGTTTTTGAGGACGCGCGCGATTTGGCGTTTTCCTGCAAACCGGTCTAGGCCAGCGCCATGACCTCGCTCGCCGCTTCCATCATTCTGGTGACCGTGCTGGCCACAAGCTTCCTGTCCGGCATTTTCGGCATGGCGGGTGGTGTGATCTTCATGGGTGTGCTGACCGCGCTGGTGCCGGTGGCCACCGCAATGATCATTCATGGCGCGGTCCAGATGGTGTCGAATGGTTACCGGGCGTATCTCTGGCGCGCGCATATCGACTGGACTATCTTCCGCCGCTACGCGCTGGGCTCGGCTGCAGCAGTCCTGTTGCTGTTCGCGCTGAGCTGGCGCCCGGACAAGCAGATGGTTTACCTGATGCTGGGGCTGGTGACGCTGCTGGTCTGGCTGCCGAAATCCATCGCGGACCTTGATATCCAGAAGCCCTTCCAGGCCGAAGGTGCGGGCTTTGTCGTTCAGGCGCTCAACACGATTGCGGGCGTCGCCGGCCCGCTGATGGACCAGTTCTTCGTGCATACGGACATGCACCGCCATGAGATTGTCGCGACCAAGGCCGTGACGCAGGTTCTGGCGCATTTCGTGAAGATCATCTTCTGGAGCGTTCCGGTCGTCATGGCAACCGGCATGGAGGCGTTGCCGCCGGCCTGGCTGATCCTTGCGGCGGCGCCGTTGTCCATGCTGGGCACGACGCTGGGCGGCAAGGTGCTGGACCGGATGAGTGACGGGGGCTTCAAGCGGGGCATGAAGTATCTCGTCACGGCGGTCGGCGCAGTCATGCTGATGCGCGCGGCAGGCTGGCTCTAGGGCCGCTGCGCGCAGGTCTCTGGTTTTTGGAGGCGTCAACGCCGCGCTCATTCAGGATCCTCTATTCTGGGGCTGATATTAGCGCGCCCTAGATCATTCGGGAAATTTATTATATGAAGCCCATACATCACCAATTGTGATGAATTGGAGCGTGTATGAACCTCAGATCTCTGGACCTGAACCTGCTGCCCGTACTGGAGGCCGTCTATACCGAGCGCAGCCTGACGCGGGCGAGCGAGTTCCTGCACATCACGCAACCGGCGGTCAGCAATGCGCTGGCCCGGCTGCGCACCCATTTCGAGGACCCGCTGTTTGTGCGCGAAGGGCGCGGCGTGAAGCCGACCGCCATGGCCGAGGCGCTGATGCCTGCCGTGCGCGACGCGCTGGACCGGCTGCGCGCCGGGCTGGAGCCACGCTCGGTGTTCGAGCCCTCCCGGTCGACACGGGTGTTCAACATCTCTGCCCGCGATGCCGGGGCGTTCATGATCGCCCCACGGCTTGCGCGACATCTGCAGGACATTGCGCCCGGCGTGCGCATTTCCTGGACCCAGCTGAACCGGGGCGCGATCTCGACCGAACTCGCCTCCGGCCGGCTGGACCTTGCCATTGATGTGCCCGGCATTCGCGGGACAGACCTTGAGCGCGAGCCGCTGATGACGACGCCCTATGTCTGCGTTGTGTCCGAAGACCATCCCGCCGCGCAGGAACCCCTGACCTTTGAGACATTCATCGCGCTGCGCCATGTGGTCGTCTCCAGCCGCCGCGAAGGCCGGTCCTATGTCGAGGAAGTGGCGCGTTCGCACGGAGCCCGGATCACGCCGGTGATGCGCCTGCCGCATTACATGCCTGCGCTCGAAATTGTGCGGCATACAGACCTTGCGCTGACCGTGCCAGCCTTGCTGACTCAGTCGCCGGGGCTTGTGGCGCATGAATTGCCCGGCGTGTTCCCGCAGCTCGACAGCGAACTCTACTGGCGCCGGGAGAATTCCGAGGATGCGGCCCTGTCCTGGCTGCGGGCCCTCATTCTCGATGCGGCTGCGGGTCTGGATACGCCAGGCGCCTAAGACTTGCATCTCGGCCAGCATGCCTGTAGCAGACGCCTGTCACTTGGGGAGTAGCCAGCCGGTCGCCAGACCGGGCCTCCGCGTCAACATACTCGGCCAGCAGGCCGTGGCGCGAAGGGAACGGGCAACCGTTCGGGCGAGACCAATGACGCCGCTTTCCTGCTCGGGCCGGGCACGGAATGGTGGTGTCATTGCGTCAGATTTGCCCGGCCTGGAGACTGTCTTTCATGGAAGCCCTGTTCACCTCCACACTCGTGGTCGCGCTCGCCGAGATCGGCGACAAGACACAATTGCTGGCCATCCTGCTGGCCGTTCAGTTCCGCCGGCCTCTCGCCGTCGTCGCAGGGATCTTTGCGGCAACCATCGCCAACCATTTTCTTGCCGCGCTCGTCGGCTCGCAGGCGGCGGCTTTCCTGGAGGGCGACTGGTTCCGCTACCTGATCGCCGTGTCCTTCATCCTGATGGCGGCGTGGACCCTTATCCCGGACAAGCTCGACGAGGATGAACGCCCGCGACTTCGCGACGGCGCCTTCCTGACGACGCTTGTCGCCTTCTTCCTCGTGGAGATGGGCGACAAGACCCAGATCGCGACCATCGCGCTGGGCGCGCAATTCGAGAATGTGGTGCTCGTCACGCTGGGCACGACGCTCGGCATGATGCTGGCCAATGTACCGGCGGTCTATTTTGGCGAGGCGGTCATCCGGCGCGTGCCATTGCCGGTGGTGCGGCGGATTGCGGCGCTGCTGTTCCTGGCAATTGGGCTTTGGCTGCTCGCAGAAACCGCAGGCTGGATCTGACCCGGATCACCGTGCGATGCGGTGGTATTCCTCGTCGCGTTCGGCCGCCAGACGGTCGCGAATGGTTTCGTCATTATAGCCGAATTCCGACAGGGTCCGGCCGGCCATCTGGAGGCCGGATTCGATGGCGTCCGGAATCACTTCCTTGGCCCCGGCATTCATCAGGCGCTGGGCGTGTTCATGATCGCGGGCGCGGGCGATGATCGGCGCGTCGGGGCGCAGCTTGTGGAACGCCTTCACCATCGCCTCGGCTGCGGTCACGTCGTCCACGGTCACGATGAACATCATCGCGCCATCGGCGCCCGCACTGTGCAGGATTTCCGGGCGGGCCGCATCGCCGAGATAGGCGCGCCAGCCGGCATTGCGGGCATGAGAGACATTGAAGGCGCTCCGCTCAAGCGCGACAATCTCCGCCTCTTCGGCGGCGAGAATGCGCGCCACCGCCTGACCGACCCGGCCAAAGCCGGCAATGATGACGTGACCTTCAAGGGCGGAAAAATCATCTTCCAGCGTGTGGGCCGGTTCCGGACCTGATAGCCGATCAGACAGGTAATTGCCGATCTTCCCCAGCACAGGGATCAGCAACATCGAGAGCCCGGCAATCGCCGCCATGAGCCCCGCCGGCTCCGGTGCCAGCGCCCCGATGGCCGTGGCCGCTGCGATCACGACGAAGGCAAATTCCCCGGCAGGCGCGAGCAGGAAGGCCGCTTCGACGGACATGGGCGTCGGGCCTGCAAACAGTCGCAAAGCGCCGAAGCCGATCACCAGTTTCAGGACCAGCAGTGCGCCGAGTCCGCTCAAGATCACCCAGGGCTGGGACAGGATGGAGGGTAGGTTCAGGCTCATGCCCACGGTCATGAAGAACAGGCCGAGCAGGATGCCCTTGAAGGGTTCGAGGTCCACTTCGGTCTGATGTTTGAACTCGGTCTCACCCAGCAGGAGGCCCGCAAGGAAGGCGCCGAGGGCGAGCGACAGACCGGCCGTTGCCGTGATCGCGGCGGCGCCCACCACGGTCAGCAGGGTCAGTGCCATCAGGAAGTCACGCCCGCCAGCTGCGGCGGCGAGGCGGAACATGCGGCGCAGGCCGAACCGCCCGATCACGAGGATCACGATGATGGCGATGACGCCATTGACCAGCGCCTCAAGCAGAACCGTGCTCAGATTCGTGCCGGCCTCGATATTGACGAAGCCGACAAAGATCAGGATCGGCGCAACCAGGATGTCCTGGAACAGGAGCACGCTGAGCGCGGCGCGGCCGACGGGCTGGGCCGCCTGTTTCTGCTCGATCAGCAATTGCATCACGATGGCGGTGGATGAGAGGGCCAATGCAAGGCCGCAGATGATGGCAGCCTCTGCGGGCAAGCCGATCTGCCAGGCAATCAGGCCGATGACGAGCGCGCTGATCGCAGCTTGCAGGCCGCCCGCACCGAATACGGCGCGCCTCAGCCCCCAGAGCTTCTCGAATGAGAATTCGAGCCCCAGCAGGAACAGGAGGAAGAGCACGCCGAGTTCGGCAAACGGGGCCGCCGCCTCGGGTTCTGAAATGGAGAAGTATTCGAGGAAGGGATGGCTATGGGCGAGTGAGCCCAGTGCGTAGGGCCCCAGCGCGATGCCGGACAGCATGAAGCCGACCACGGCCGGCAATTTCAGATAACGGAATACCGGGACGACCACGCCTGCCGCAAACAGGAAGACGATCGCGTCCTTGATCAGAATCTCGTGTCCCGGTTCTGCCATGCCTCTCTCAGTATTGCCCCACTCGATATGACCTCAGCTGCGCCGGGCCTTGAAGAAATCCTTCAGCAGCGCGCTGGCTGTCTCGCCTGCTGCCTCGTCCTGTTCGACCTCCGGCCGCCAGTGACAGGTCGGCTGCTGGAAGAAGCGCGCCCCGTGGATCACGGCGCCGCCCTTCGGATCACAGGCAGCAAAGACGAGCTTGCCGATCCGCGCAAGGCTGATCGCACCGGCGCACATCGCGCACGGCTCCAGTGTCACATAGAGGTGCAGGCCGGTCAGCCGGTAATTTCCCCTAGCCTCAGCCGCGGCGCGCAGGGCGACGATTTCGGCATGGGCGGTCGGGTCATGCCCGGCAATCGGGCGGTTTGACCCCTCGGCCACGATCTCGCCCGTCTCCGGATCCACAATCACGGCGCCGACCGGCACTTCGCCCGCCGCGGCCGCCTGCCGCGCCAGTTCCAGCGCGCGGGTCATGGGATCAGCGAGAATTGTCATATGGATGGGATCGCCTTACACGGGCGCAAAGTAAAGGGATTGCCTGTCGAATGCGTATCATTGCCGGAGAGCACAAGGGCCGCGCCATCGCGGCGCCGAAGGGACAAGGCACGCGGCCCACGGGAGACCGGGCGCGCGAGTCGATCTTCAACATGCTGGCCCACGCCGACTGGGCGCCCGAGATTGACGGCGCGCGGGTGATCGATCTGTTCGCGGGCTCCGGCGCGCTGGGGCTGGAAGCGATGAGCCGGGGCGCGGCGTTCTGCCTGTTCGTCGAGACCGATCATGGCGCGCGCGGCGCGATCCGCGACAATATCGAAACATTGGGCCTCTTCGGAAACACGCGACTGCACCGGCGTTCAGCCACCGATCTGGGCGAGAAGCCGGCCAGTGCCGGCGCGCCCTTCACGCTCGCCTTCCTCGATCCGCCCTACAATAAAGGGCTCGTCGAACCCGCGCTTGCGGGTCTGGTGTCTGGCAAATGGCTCACCGATGATGCGCTGGCCGTCGTCGAGACGGGGGTCGACGAGACGATCACGCCGAAGGGTTGGGAAACCGTCGAGACGCGCGACTATGGCGCAGCCCGGATCTGGTTCCTGAAGCGAGCCTAGCCTTCGAAGAATTCCTGACGCAGATCGAGGGTGGTCTGGTTCGTCCCGATAAAGTCTCCGCATTCGGCCAGCCATTTCTCGGCAGCTCCGCGGCCAATGTCGCGTAGTTTGATCAGGAAATCCCAGCTTGTATCGAATTTCGTCCTTAGACTGAATTCAAGCAGATCCTGACCGCCCTTGATCGCGTGAATGTTCAGACGTCGGTATCTCTTCAGCATAGGCTCCTTCAGCATGCCATCATCAAGCAGGCGCTGGACGAAGGCGATGGCGCGCAGCTCTCCGATCAGGGCCGCGTTGAAGCTGATCTCGTTCATCCGGTCCTGGATCTCGCCAGCCCGTTTCGGGATGCCATCGCGGCGGATCGGGTTGAGCATGACCAGCAAAACGTCACGTGGGGCGCCCGAATAGATCAGGGGGAACAGGCTCGGATTGCCCATGAAGCCACCATCCCAATAGGCCTCGCCATCTATCTCGACCGCCTGGAAGGTCTGCGGCAGGCAGGCCGAGGCGAGCACCGTATCGATGGAGATGTCGCCATCACTGAAGACGGTCACATGGCCGGACTGGACGTTGGTGGCCGAGAGGTAAAGCTTGATGCCGGAGGCGTCGACTTTCGAAAAGTCGATCACATCGTCAACCACGTCGCGCAAGGGGTTCATATTGAACGGGTTGAGGTCATACGGGCTGGCCAGGCTTTGCAGGGCGCTGGCATAGGCGAAGACGATGGGGCTGAGCGCGCCATAAGGCGCCGAGTTGCGCCCAGACCGGGATATGCCGTGCCAGAGGGCTTCCAGCGTGTCCTTTGCGCCCTGCATCCCGTTTTCGGCCATGCCGGCCGAAAAGGCGACCGCATTCATGGCCCCGGCAGAGGTGGCGGAAATGGCTGATATTTCGAGGTCTTTCTCTTCTACCAGCCGGTCCAGCACGCCCCATGTATAGGCGCCATGCGCGCCGCCGCCCTGGAGGGCGAGGCTGAGCTCCCGCTGCTTCTGCTTTGCCATGGCGGTTTTTCCTGTTGTCCGGACTGAGATTTCACAATGCAGGTGTGGTCTTAATGAGACCTCACCACAGGCGTATGACGCCTGCGCCGCCCGAACCACGACTGGGCCGGGCTAAATTGGGCCAGCCTGTCGATTTTGGTCGATATTGGCACATAGCTTGCGATAAAAGCTGCGTAACCAAGCAGGATGAACAGGTAAGCCGCTGTGCCTTATGAGATTCCGCCAAAGCCCGTGATCTCCGTCATCATGGCCAATTATAATTGCGAAGCCTTCCTGGCGAGCGCAATTCAGTCTGTGCTGACCCAGACGACTCCCGCGCTTGAACTGATTCTTGTCGATGACGGGTCCAGCGACCGCAGCGTCGAGATCGCGCAGGCAATCGCCGAAAAGGATGCCCGCCTGAAAGTATTCAGCGGCACACGCTATGGCGGTCCCGCGCCGGTGCGCAACCACGCGCTGAACCAGGCCAAGGGCGACTGGATTGCCATTGTGGACAGCGATGACCTGATCCGGCCGGACCGGCTGCAGCGGATGCTGAATGCGGCCGAAGATACGGGCGCCGACATCCTGATCGACAATCTGGCCGTGTTCCAGTCTGACGGCCCGGCCAACATCTTCACCATGTTCGAGGGTGATCTGCGCGACCGTCCTGCCCGGATCATGGAGAGCGAATACATCAAGGCCAACATGCTGTACGGACGGGGCAGCAAGCTCGGCTATGCCAAGCCGCTGATCCGGTTCAGCGCGCTGGAAGCCAATTCGCTCCGCTACAATGAGACCATGCGGATCGGCGAGGATTACGATCTGATCGTGCGGCTCCTGTCGACCGGCGCGCGGATGATGAGCATTCCGGACGTCATGTATTTCTATCGCAAGCACGGGAATTCCATTTCGCATCGCCTGGATGCGGTCGCGCTCGACGCGCTGGAACGCACCGCCAGCGAAGCGCTGCGCCAACCGACTCCGCACGCCGAAGTGACCGCTGCCCATGCCGCCCGGCTGAAATCGATCCGGCGCGCGGTCGTGTTCGACAAGATCGTGACCGCATTGAAGCGCAAGGACATGGTGGGCGCCGCCCGACTGGTCGGAACCGACCCATCGGTCCTTCCACTGCTCAGGATGCCGCTGACGTCCCGACTCCAGCAGCGCACCGGCAATCCCCGCGCCCGCTCGGATGCGGAGCTTGAGGCGGAACTGGCGGGCCTGCGCGCGCTCTGCGAAGCCTGACCGTGGAGGATCCTGTTCCCCCGCGGGCGGTGCCGGCCGTGGGAACGGTTTGCTTCAAGGGCGATGATGTCCTGCTGATCCAGCGCGGCACCAAACCCTTGCAAGGCGACTGGTCCCTGCCCGGCGGACGGATCGAATTCGGGGAACGGGCCGAGGATGCGGCGCTGAGAGAACTCGCCGAGGAGACCGGAGTCACAGCGCGCATCATCGGGCTGGTCGATGTGGTGGACGCAATTTTCACGTCTCGCCAGACAGGCTCGGTCACCCGTCACTATGTATTGTTCGACTATGTCGCGCTGTGGGTATCCGGCGACCCGGTGGCAGGCGATGACGCCGCCCACGCCGAATGGATTGGCCCAGACCGGCTGGCCCGCCTGCCGCTCTGGGACGAGACGCACCGCATCATCGCCGCCGCGCGGCTTCAGGCGCATGGGACCGAATGAGGCTTGACCGCCGCTACGTCACCCGCTTGATCTGCAGCCCAATCATAAACGTCGCGGAGGACACCTAATGACATATGCCCCATTCAATCTGGCCGGAAAGGTCTGCGTCATCACCGGCGGGAACAAGGGAATCGGACTCGGCATGGCGGAAGCGCTGGCCGCCTCCAATGCCGACGTCGTGATCTGGGGCCGCAAGACGGACGACAATGCCGCCGCCCTGAAAAAACTCGAAGGCCTGGGCACAGGGAGAGCCGCCGCAAAACAGGTGGACGTGGCCGAAGAAGGCCAGATCGTGAAGGCCATGGCCGAGACCGAAGAGGAATTCGGGCGCATCGACACATGCATCGCAAATGCCGGCGTTGGACGGGGCGCGGCCAATTTTCACGAAATGACGCTGGAAACCTGGCAGTTCAATCAGCGCATCAATTCCGAAGGCGCCTTCCTGACCTTGCGCGAGGCCGCCAAATCCATGGTCAAACGGGCCAAGGCAGGCGATCCGGGCGGCTCACTGGTGGGGACGGCCTCCCTGGCAGCCTTGTCTGGCGCGGCCCGCAACCAGGCTTACGGTCACACCAAGGGCGGCCTGATCGCCATGATGAATGCCATCGCCGTTGAGTATGGCCGGTATCAAATTCGGGCAAATTCCGTCCTGCCCGGCTGGATCGCCACCGACATGACCGAAGGCGGTCAAGACAGCGAAGTGTTCAATAGCAAGGTGATTTCCCGCGTACCGATCCGGCGTTGGGGCGAGCCGAAAGATTTTGGCGGCATCGCGGTCTATCTCGCCTCCGATGCGTCAAGCTTCCATTCCGGCGACACGCTGCTGATCGACGGTGCGTACCAGAAATTCTGATCGATATAGCAGAAACAAAAAAGGGCTGCCCGAGGGCAGCCCTTTTCCGTATCTGGAGAGGCCAGACCGATTACTCGTTCGGCTCGTCCGTAGCATCGTCAGCAGCATCTTCAGCGTCGTCAGCGGTTTCTTCCATTGCGTCGCCTGCGTCTTCCGCAGCTTCTTCAATGTTGTCGCCAGCTTCGTCGAGTGCGTCGCCTGCATCGTCAACAGCGTCTTCCATTGCATCACCTGCGTCTTCCGCAGCGTCTTCAATGGATTCCGCAGCCGTCGTATCTTCAGGCGCCGTGGTTTCTTCTGCAGCGCACGCAGCGAGAACAAGTGCAGCGGCACCGATAATCAGGAGTTGTTTCATACTTTCTTCCCCTACTTCAGGTCAAAGATGACCGGGCACAGGTTTACCATCTGCCGCCCATGACGCAAAGATGGTTTCCGCTGATGATCTGGCGCAGCATATTTAGCGCAAATCAGGCCCATTTCGCCGAATTCGCGCTCTAACGACGCACTTTTGGGGCCGAACGGGCATTTATTCATCATCTGGTGTTGCCGTGACGTCGATTTCCGATTCGTCGGGGCAAACCTCCTCAACCTCGCTTTCCTCGCGGATCTCGCCGGAATCGAAGGGTTTCACCGAATCGCCCGCCGAGAGCGCAATATAACCTCCCATGCACTCCGATGGCCCCGTTACAGCCGGTGCCTGTTCACTTGTCGCCGCGCATCCCATCAACACGAACATGCCCGCAACACTGGAAATAACCTGTCTCATATCGTCCTCCCTTTGACGCTGTTTCAGCAGATTAGGGTGGCTCGATCAAACCGCCTTGCGTTGACGCAAGGACGGCAATTTACGGTCATGGCAGACACTTAAAAAATCAGGGAGACGCCACAATGGCTTTGCAGACCGACCTCACGAAAATGCTGAACACCGAACACCCTATCATGCTCGCGGGCATGGGCGGCGTCTCCTATGCCGAGGTTTGCGCGGCCATGTGCAATGCGGGGGGCTATGGTGTTCTGGGCATGGCCGGCACGACGCCGGATTTCATTGAAGGCCAGATGAAGCGCGTGCGCGAGCTGACCGATCGGCCCTTCGGCGTCGATCTTCTGGCCGCCAGCCCGGAAAGCCTCGAAGAAAGCGTCGATGTCATCATCAATAATGGCGCTGACAGTTTCATCGCGGGACTTGGCGTTCCGATGCCGATCATGGAGCGCCTGAAGAAGGCGAATGTGAAAGTCATGGTCGTCGGCGGCGCGGTGAAGCATGCGATCAAGGCCGAGCAGGCCGGCTGTGATGCTGTCATCCTGCAAGGTGGCGAAGGCGGCGGGCATACGGGTCTTGTCGGCACGATGCCCCTTGTGGCGCAGGCGGTGGAAGCGGTGAACATCCCGGTCATCGCGGCCGGCGGCATCTATGATGGCCGGGGCCTCGCGGCGGCGCTCGCCCTTGGGGCCTGCGGCGTCTGGATGGGGACGCGCTTCATTGCCTCCACCGAGGCGCATGCCGCGCAGATGTACAAGGACACGGTTGTCGGCGCAGGCGATACGGACACGACCCGGACGCGCTGTTATTCCGGCAAGCCGATGCGCTGCCGCACCAATGAGTATATCAAGGACTGGGAAGGCCGCCCGCAGGACATCCAGCCCTTCCCCTATCAGGCGATCCACTCCACCAAGACAGGCGTGATCGGCGGCATTGGCGGCATCACGGATGAAGCCAAGCTCAACCCCGACGATTCCTGCTTCGCCATGGGCCAGTCGGCTGGCGGTGTGAAAGAGGTCAAGCCGGTGGCCGAGATCGTGGCAGACATCATGCGGGATGCCGAAGCGGCTATCGACCGGATGGCAAGCCTGAAAACGCCTGTGAATGCCTGACACGGGCATCCGCCTCTCGCAGATGGAGGGCGTGACCCAGGTCCGTCTGGACCGGCCCCCGGTCAACGTCCTCGACCTGCCCACAATCAACGCGGTCCGGTCTGCGTTCGAGACGGCGAATTCCTCTGCCCCGATAATCCTGACCGGAACCGGCAAGGCTTTCTCGGCCGGCGTCGATACGCGGGCGTTCGGCGCCTATTCCGGCCCGGAGAAGGTCGACATGATCCGTACCATAACCCGGATGGTGTCCGCGATTGTCAGCCACCCCGCACCCGTCATTGCAGCCGTGAATGGGCATGCCCTGGGAGGCGGCTTCGTCTTGATGCTGTGTGCGGATTTCCGTGTGGTGACGGATGACACTGACGCCAAGTTCGGCCTCACCGAAGCGCGCGCTGGTGTTCCCTTCCCGGCAGGTCCCCTGGAGGTGATCCGGCATGAGATCTCCTCCGGCTTGCTCAGACGGCTGACGCTGAGTAGCGAGATCGTTAGGGCCTCGACGCTGATGTCGGAAGGCTTGGCGGATCAATTGGCCTCGCCTGACCAGTTGCAACTTTCTGCTATAAAGGCTGCGCAGGATCTGGCGAGCCAACCGGCGTTCGCTGTGGTGAAACGCCAGATTCGCGGAGATCTCCAGAAACAGCTGAAGGCCCTTGCCGCCTCCGGCAAGGACCCTCTGGCCGATCAGTTTTCCACGTCAGGCTAGATTATTCCGAGGCGCTGGCGGGTGTCAGCCGGATCAGGCGGCCCCCTTCCTTGTCTTCCAGCACGTAGAGCGCGCCATCCGGCCCCTGCTCCACCTCGCGAATTCGCTTGCCCCATTCATAACGCTCGGCCTCCACGGCCACGGGTTCCGTCTGGCCCGAGCTGGGCGGCTGACCGAGATTATCCGTTGGCTGGGTTTCGAAGGAGACCCGGATAAGCGCCTGGGAAGACAAGCCGCCGATAAAGGCATTGCCCTGCCAGTCGCCGAACATGTCGCCATCATAGAAGACCAGTCCAGCGGGACTGATGACCGGGTTCCATGCAATGGCCGGATCCTCGAAGATCGGATTGCTTTCATGCGTCGGGATCGGCTTGCCGCTGTAATGGTCCCCTTCGGAGACTTCGGGATAGCCATAATTCTCCGACCGGACGATGAGGTTCAACTCGTCGCCGCCCTTCGGGCCCATCTCGACCACCCAGAGCTGGTCCTTGCTGTCAAATGCAAGCCCGAGCGGATTGCGATGGCCAAGTGTCCAGACCTGGTCGGCGACGGCACCATTGCCGTAAAATGGATTGTCTTCCGGCGCCGAACCGTCTTGGTTGAGGCGGATGACCTTGCCGAGATTCATGGCCATGTTCTGGGCGGGGGTGAATTTCTGGCGCTCCCCCGACGAGATGAAAAGATGGCCATCCGGCGCAATGGCGAGCCGATGTCCATAATGGCCATTGCCCTTCACCTTTGGCGTCTGACGCCAGATCACGTCCCGGCTTTCCAGAGCGCCGCCCGTCTCGGTCAGCGTCAGCGTGGCCCGCTCGACGGCGGCCCCACTCAAATCATTATCGTTCTCGTCGCGCTCGACATAGGAGAGGAAGACCGTGCCATTCGACGCGAAATCCGGATGAATGATGATGTCGCCCAGACCGCCCTGGCCCATCGCGGTCACGGCGGGCACATTTGAAATTTCTCCGAGCTTCTTGCCGGACGCATCAAGCAGCCAGAGATTGCCATCTTTCTCCGAAACCAATGCGCGTCCATCCGGCAGGAAGGTCATGGCCCAGGCGCTGTCAAAGGTTTCGAGCGGCGTGGCGGTGAGCTCCGTCCCTTGCGTGCCTGTTACGTTCATGGATTGTGGCGTCGGGGCTTCACTATGCTGGGCGCTTGCACATCCGATAAGCATGAATGCGGCGCTGCTGCTCATGAGTGAGCGCAGAATGAGTGATGACATGGGAATTCCTCCGGTGGCAGATATCTGCCAGCCAGAACGCGCCGCTGCGCCGCCGGTTCCCATTGATCAGTCGGCAAAGGTCTCCGGTGACACAATGTGTTTCAGCGGTTCACCCGCCAGATATCGCTGGAGGTTGTCGAGGAAGGTTTCGTCTGCGCGGATGTAGGTCGCGGCTGTGGCAGCGCTGTCATGCGGCGTGACGGCCACTTTGGGGTGGTGCCAGAGCAGGCTGTCCTTTGGGAGGGGTTCCTCCACCGTAACGTCCAGGGCCGCAAAGGCCGGGCGACCTGCATCAAGCGCAGCCAGCAGCGCGGCCTCATCCACCAAGGGCCCGCGACCGAGATTCATCAGGAGCGCATCGGGCCGCATGGCGCTCAGAAACTCTGCATCGACCATGCCGGCCGTTTCATCCGTCAGCGGAAGGCTGAGCAAGACAATGTCGGCCTGAGCCAGCTCACTCTTCACCAGCGCCATCGGTACGATATGGTCGGCGCCTTCGGCCGGCCCCGGCGACCGCCGCGCGCCCGTGACATGTCCGCCGAGCAGCTGGACCCGCTTGCCAACCGCCGACCCGATTGATCCGAAACCGACGATGAGCCAGCGCGAGTCCATCATCTCCCGCATCTCCACGCGCTTCCATGCGCCGTCCGCCTGCTGGGCGCGGTGCTGGGGCCCGTGTTTCAGGAAGTCGAACGCCTGCCACAAGGCCCATTCGGCCATCGCCTCCGACTGGGTGTGGTTGGTCGTATAGATTCGGGAGATCTTGCCGACAGAAATCAGAGCGGCATTATCCAGCCCGGCCGCCGAAGACTGGAACCAGTCAATGCCGCCCGTCTTGAGAACGGCGATCATGAAATCGCGCGTATGCTCGCCAAACCAGACATCGGTATTCCCGAACACGATGTCCGGCTTGATGTCATGAACCACGGTCCCGTCCCCGGCATGGGAGAACAGGCCGTCCTCATCCATGACAATGAACTCGATCTCATGTTGAAGGCCCTTGAGCCTTTCACGAATGCGCGCAAAAGTCGTCGCATGAAGCAAACAGGTTTTCATGCTCTCCTGCTTAGCGCGCTGCTGTTCTGTGGCGCAAGCTCGGCGCAGTCGGGAATTCCGATTCGTGGCCCCGATTACTTCCGCGATGCCTCCGATCTGGCGGCAACGCTGGGCGCGGCCCATGCCATTCGTGTGAAATGCAACGGCCGCGATGACCAGTACTGGCGGCGCTATATGTCCGACATGCTGAAATATGAGGCCCCCAATCGCGGCGCGGTGCGCAGTTCGCTGGTCGACGCCTTCAATGAGGCCTTCACCAGCGCGGGCCGCCTCTACCAGACCTGTGACAATCGCGCGATCGAGGCCGAGGCCGATTTCGCCGTGAAGGGCCAGGAGATCGCCACGCGCATGGCGACCCATTATTTTCCGCAGCCGCCGGAGCGCAAAGACTAGGCGCCACCGCTGACCCGGCTGATATTCTCCAGCAAGAAACGCGGCCCCGTGCCGAGGCTCCGCGCGCGGTCCTCCGGATTGTAAAGCGCGCATTTCTTCAATGACAGGCACCCGCAGCCGATACAGCCATCGAGCTTGTCGCGTGTGCGCTCCATCAAGGCGATGCGCTCATCCAGCATGGTGCGGAATGCCTTGCTGATTCGGCCCCAGTCCGCCTTGGTCGGCGTCCGGCGTTCCGGCAAGGAGGAGAGAAGCGCCGCAATCTCCTCAATGGTCAGGCCGATCTGCTGGGCGATCAGGATGAAGGACAGGCGGCGGATGTCCGAGCGCAGGAAGACACGCTGGCCGCCAGCGGAGCGCTCCGGATGGACCAGCCCCCGTCCCTCATAGAACCGTATCGCCGAGACGGACAGCCCGGTCCGCGCCGCCACATCTCCGATTGCCAGACCCTTCTGAACGGCCATCAAGAATCTCCCATTTCACGCTTGACCTCAACTTAAGTTGAGGAATTACGACAGCCTTATCAGAGATTTGATGAAGACGAAATGGAGTTGAAAACAATGAGTATTGCCAAGTTCGAGCACGTGAACGTTACGGTCAGCGACCCGAGGAAAACCGCGTCCATGCTGACGCAATTGTTTGACTGGAAAGTGCGCTGGGAAGGGCCATCCAAATATGATGGCTATACGGTGCATGTCGGCACCGACGAGGATTATCTCGCCCTCTATGCCCTGCCCCAGCAGGAGCGCCCGGATGAGGAAAGCTATTACCGGACCGGCGCGGTCAATCATTTCGGTATCCTGGTGGATGACCTTGATGAGACCGAGCAGAAGATCCTTGAGGCCGGCTATCGTACCCATAGTCACCAGACCTATGACCCTGGCAGCCGGTTCTACTTCCACGACCATGACAATATCGAGTGGGAGGTGGTCAGCTATGCTTGAGGGATTGATCCACTCCTATCTCGAAACCGTGGGCCGGGCATGGGAACCGCGCGACGCATTTGTTCGCCCTCGCTGGGACTCGCTTCTGCCCCGAAGCGCGCTAAGCTCTCCTCAAACGAGGACAGGAGAGGCTGATGAGACCCGTTCAGGCAATCGCCGTGACAGCGCTGGTTATCGGATTGTGCGCATGTGCTACACCGCCAGCACAGGATGAAACGCAAATAGGCGCCACCGCCAAGGTCACGCAAAAGAAAGTGGTCCGGATATCCATTGAAAAGGATGCCGAAGCCACGCCGCCGGGACCGGGAGACCGGATGATCACCGGACGGGACCTTGGCACGCGCTCCTCAGTGGTGGCCCCGAATGGCGCGGCCGCCACTGCCCATCCGCTGGCTACACAGACCGCGCTCGACGTATTGAAAGCTGGCGGATCGGCGGTCGATGCCGCCATTGCCGCCAACGCCATGCTCGGCCTTGTCGAGCCGACCGGGAACGGCATTGGCGGCGATTTGTTCGCCATTGTCTGGGACCCGGAAACCGAGCAACTCTACGGCTACAATGGCTCCGGGCGCTCGCCCAAAGGGGCGACGCTGGAAGATATCCAGGCCAAGGCCGATGAATTCATGGACGGCGAGGAAATCCCGCCCTTCGGATCGGCCCCGGTGACTGTACCCGGCACGGTCGATGGCTGGTACGCGCTGCATGAGAAATTCGGCAAGCGGCCGATGAACATGAATCTCGAACCGGCGATCCGCTATGCGCGCGAAGGCGCGCCGATCCCGGAAGTGATCTCCTATTATTGGAGCTTTGGCCCAAACCGCTTCGAGCCCGCCTATGAGAGCGGCATGCTGGAAGAGTATGAGAATGCCAAGGCGACCTATTTCTCGCCTGCCCCACACGAAGGCAGCCTGTTCCGCAATCCGGATCTTGCCGACACGCTGGAGCGGATCGCCTACAAGGGCCGGGACGAATTCTATTCCGGCGAGACCGCCCACATCATGGGCGACTATTTCGAACGGATCGGCGGCTTCCTCCGCTATGAGGATTTCGCGACTCACACCGGCGAATGGGTCGAGCCGATCTGCGTGACCTATCGCGGCGACTACAAGGTCTGCGAACTGCCGCCGAACACACAAGGCATCGCCGCGCTGCAGATGCTGCAGATGCTGGAACGGTTCGATCTGCGCAGCATGGGCTTCGGCTCGGCGGATAGCATCATGGCCCAGGTAGAGGCGAAGCGACTGGCCTTTGCGGACCGGGCCAAGGGGTATGCTGATCCAGAAACGTCCGGCATCGATCCGAAGGTCTTCGTGCGTGAGGGCTACAATTCTGAACGGGCTGATCAAATTGATCTTGAACAGGCGATGTCTCCGCCCGCAGCAGGCTTTGCCGATGCAGATGTCACGCTCCAAGACGGCGACACGACCTATCTCACTGTAACTGACAAGGACGGCATGATGGTCTCGCTGATCCAGTCGAACTATCGCGGCATGGGCTCCGGCCTTGTCGCCGACGGGCTCGGCTTCATGTTCCAGGACCGGGGCCAGTTGTTCAGCCTCGACCCGGCCCACCCGAACGTGTTCGAGCCCGGCAAGCGGCCCTTCCACACGATCATCCCGGCCTTTGCCTTCAAGAAGGACATGCCAGGCTGTCAGGTCCGCGCCGAACCGATTGAGCAGGCCTGCCCGTTCGAGCCCTGGCTCAGCTTCGGCCTGATGGGCGGCGGCATGCAGCCACAAGGCCATGTGCAGGTGATCCTGAACCTTGTCGATTTCGACATGGGGCTTCAGGAGGCTGGCGACGCAGCGCGCTGGGAGCATGTTGGTGGCTGCGAGCCGACGGATGATCTCAATGGCGATGCCTGCGAAACCGACATGGGCGTCGTACAGCTGGAAAGCGGCATCCCGCCAGAGACCCGCGCCGAACTGGAACGCCGCGGCCATGCGGTCGAATGCTGCAAGGCCAATGCGGGCGGCTATCAGGCCATCATGCGCGACTTCAACACCGGCGCCTGGATCGCCGCCACCGAAATGCGCAAGGATGGCAGCGCGGATGGGTACTGATAATCTCCCCTCTCCCTTGAGGGAGAGGGGCCGGGGGTGAGGGAGTGCAGAGCCGATGACAAGAAACCTGTCTACGCCCCGCGCCCGTCGCTTGCGGCAGGACTCCAACGCGCCCGAACAGGTCGCATGGCAAGCCCTCCGCCAGTTGCGCAAGCAGGGCTTTCCTGTGCGCCGCCAGCATCCTATCAATGGCTACATCGTGGATTTTGCCATCACGAAAGTCCGGCTAATCATCGAGATTGATGGCGGCATCCATGACCTGCCGGAGGTTCAGGCACGCGATGCCGTCCGCGAGCAGGCGTTGCGTGGACTTGGTTGGGATTTCCTGCGAATTCCTTCGTCTGATGCCTTTGACGCCGACCATCTCATGCGCCTCGTTCAGGAGAGATTAGGACTTTGACTTTGCCCAAGCGCCCCCTCACCCCTACCCCTCTCCCCGGTGGGGAGAGGGGTATTCCCCCTGAAGCCCCCGCCAATTGCCCGCTTTGCCCTCGCCTTGTGGCGTATCGGGAGGAGGTCGAGGCGAAGGAGCCGGACTGGTTCAATGGAGCTGTGCCGAGCTTTGGGCCGGACGATGCGGAATTGCTGATCGTGGGTCTTGCACCCGGCGTGACCGGGGCGAACCGCACGGGCCGGCCGTTTACCGGCGACTGGGCCGGCGACCTGCTCTATGCGACGATCGACAAGTTCGGCTACTCGACCGGCACCTATCAGGCGCGGCCGGATGACGGGCTGAAACTGAAACGGGCGATGATCACCAATGCTGTGCGCTGCGTGCCGCCGCAGAACAAGCCAGTCGGCGCCGAAATCAACCAGTGCCGCCCTTTCCTCGCCGCGCGCATTGCCGCGCTGCCAAATCTCAAGGCGATGATCTGCCTCGGCAAGATTTCCCATGATTCCACCGTGCGCACGCTCGGCCTGAAGCTGAAGGATTATCCCTTCGGCCATGGCACGCACTACGATGTGGAATTCGAGGGCCGCCCTCTGTCCCTGATCTCATCCTATCATTGCAGCCGCTACAATACGAACACCCGCCGACTGACACCCGAAATGTTCGAGGGTGTGTTTGCGATGGCAAAAGCCGTGACCGGCTAGCCCTCTTTCAGGATCCGCGCCTTCTGGCGTTGCCAGTCGCGTTTGGCTTCGACGTCGCGCTTGTCATGGCTCTTGCGGCCCGTGGCGAGGCCGATGAGGATCTTCGCGATGCCGCGCTCGTTGAAATAGAGTTTCAGCGGCACAATCGTACGCCCGGCCCGGTCGACGGACTGGGTGAGCTTTGCCAGTTCGCGCTTGGACACCAGCAGCTTCCGCTTGCGCTTCGGCTCATGATTGAACCGGTTGGCGGCATTGTAGATCGGAATATCCGCATTGATCAGATAGAGACCGCCATCTTCCGGGCTGACATAGGCTTCGGCGATGTTGGCCTTGCCCTGGCGCAGGGATTTCACCTCGGACCCGACCAGCATCAGGCCAGCCTCCAGCGTGTCCTCCACCGCATAATCACGGCGGGAGCGGCGGTTCTCCGCGACCAGCCCATCCGAGCGGCCCTTGGTCTGGTTTTTCTTCGACATCGCCCTGATTTAAGCGTTCAGGCCCGCAAGTGCCATGGCCTGGTCGATTTCAGCCCGTTTTTCTGCACCTGGACTGGTGATCGGCAGGCGTACGTCGTCAGTGCAGAAGCCAAGCCGGGACAGGGCATATTTCGCCGGGCCGGGCGATGGTGAGCAGAACATGGCCTTGTGCAGCGCGATCAGCTTGCGCTCGATGGCGCGGGCCTCATCGAGGTTTCCAGCATGGAAAGCCGTGTGCATGGCGGCGCACGCTTCCGGCATGACGTTCGCGGTGACCGAGATGCAGCCCATGCCACCCATGGCAAGGTGGCCGAGTGCGCTCGGATCATCGCCGGACAGCTGCACAAATTGCGTGCCTTCGGGGATCGCGGCGGCGTGCTGACTGACGCGGTCCATGTCGCCGGTCGCATCCTTGATACCGACAATATTCGGCAGCTGGGCGAGGCGCGCGACCGTATCCGGCGCGAGATCGACGACTGTGCGACCGGGGACGTTGTAGAGCAGGACGGGCAGCGCGACCGAGTCATTGATCGCGCGGAAATGGGCCTCAAGGCCCTCTTGATTGGGATTGTTGTAATAGGGGCAAACTACCAGCGCGGCGTCAGCGCCGACGGTCTTGGCGTGCTCGACCAGCTCGATCGCCTCATCTGTGGCATTGGCCCCGGCCCCGGCTATCAAGGGCACGCGGCCTTTGGTAATTTCCACACATAGTGTTACGACATCCTTATGCTCTTGCGTGGAGAGTGTGGACGTCTCGCCTGTAGTGCCGACCGGCACGAGCGCGCTGGAGCCGCCCGCAATCTGGCGCTCTACCAGCGCCGCAAACGCGTCCCGGTCAACGGCACCATTCTTGAAGGGTGTGACGAGCGCTGGGATTGAGCCATGGAACATCGTAAATTTGCCGCGATTCAGGTGTTGTTTGGTTTGATCGAGTATGAATCGTCATTGCCTTCTCACGCTTTGGCCAAGAAATAAACTCTGGTGAACCGTTTCATGATGCGACCCCTTGCCGTTCTTGCTTCCCTTGCCGCCCTTTCACAGGCCGCTGCAGCTACCGCTATGCCGGAGGCGCCGAGCCTGAAGCCCGCGCGGCCTTACGTGTCTTCCGTGACAGATTCCCGGAATGCGGAGATCCTACACAAGGCCTTGCGCGCGGCGGACCGCTATGACTGGCCCACAGTGGCCCATTTGCAGACGCAGGCGTCTGATGCCGATGTGCGCAACCTCATCATGTGGATTCGCGCCAGCCGCGGCGTTCCGGGCATGAATTTCTCGGAAGTTTCCTATGCGCTGGACAAGCTGGAAGACTGGCCGAAGCGGACCTCCATGCGCCGCCGGGCCGAGGAAATCATCGGAGACTCCTCCTTCAGTCACAAGGAGCGCATCGACTGGCTGACCGAATCCGGCCCGATCACGGGCGCCGGCAAGATCACGCTGGCCGACAGCTGGCGCGCGATTGGCGAACCGGGCAAGGCGCTGGAAGCCGTTCGCGACGCCTGGCACAATAATTCCCTTGAACGCGAGGTCGAGCGCGAAGTTCTCTCCACCTATGGCAAGCAGCTGACGCAGGACGATCACCGGGCCCGTGTCGAATTCCTGCTCTGGACCAACCAGCGCACCGCCGCCTCGAAGCTGAAATACTTACTGACCGCCGACTATCGCAAACTGGTCGACGCCCGCATCGCGCTCGCCGCGCGGGCGCGCAATGTCGACGCACTGGTCGATGCGGTGCCGAGCCATCTGCAGGACAATCCCGGCCTCCTGTACGAGCGCGCCAAGTGGCGCCGCCAGAAACTGCGCAATCAGGATGTGGCCACCCCTCTGCTCACCGATATCGATGGAAGCAAGATTCCGGAAGCCGGCCGGTCCCGTCTCTGGGACGAGCGCAACATCGCGATCCGCACGGATCTGAAAGATGGCAACTGGGCGCGCGCCTATCAACTGGCCGCGCCACATGGCATGGATGGGGGCAGTGATTTTGCCGAAGCCGAATGGGTCTCCGGCTGGATTGCGTTGCGCCTGAAGAATGATGCGGACCGCAGCCTGCAACATTTCGAGACGATGGCCGACGGCGTCTCCACGCCGATCAGCCTTGCACGTGGCAAGTATTGGGCTGGGCGCGCCCGCGATGCGCTGGGCCAGCCCGACGCAGCGCGCACCGATTACTCGGCCGCCGCCGAGCACAAATTCACCTATTATGGACAGCTCGCCGCTGAGCGGCTGGACGACAAGAAACTCGCCTTCCCGAAAACCGTCGAACCGACCGCTGAACAGATCGAAGCGTTCGAAGCCAAGCCTATGGTCCAGGCTCTCCGCCTGCTTGGCGAAAGCGGTGAGGAACGCCTGTTCCGCGAATTTGCCTATCACCTCGACGATCTGCTGGAGACCGAGACCGAATACCTGTTGCTCGCCCGCATTGCGGCGGAATACCAGGTGCCGGATGTCGGCGTGCGTGGCGCGAAAGCCGGCCTCGCCAAGGGCATTGTCTCGACCGATGCCGCCTACCCGGTGGTCGCCTATCCGCTATTGCGTGAGCCGCAGGTGGAGCGCCCGTTGATGCTTGCCCTGTCACGGCAGGAAAGCGAAATGAACCCGAACGCGATCAGCCATGTCGGCGCACGCGGCCTGATGCAGTTCATGCCGGCCACTGCTCGCAACGAAGCGCGACTTCGCGGCCTGCCTTACCGCACTTCGTGGCTGACGGATGATCCAGGCTACAATATGACCCTTGGCGGCCAGCATCTCGACACGCTGCTGTCGCGCTTCAATGGCAGCTACATCATGACGGCCGCCGCCTATAATGCGGGCCCGAGCCGTCCGCGCCAGTGGATCCAGGATTATGGCGATCCGCGCACGGGACAGGTCGACCCGATCGACTGGGTGGAATTCATTCCGTTCTCGGAAACCCGCAACTACGTCCAGCGCGTCCTTGAGAACACGCAGGTCTACCGTCACCGCCTCAGCGGAGAGCCGGTCGATATCGAGATTGAGGAAGACCTCGACCGCGGGCGGGAATAGCGCCTAGCGCGCTGGAACGTGCGCCGCGATGAGCTGGGGCCCGTCGGCGGCGAAGGCGCGCTCCAGTGCGGCATCGAACTCTTCCGCCGTCGTCGCATTCGCCGCGGGGACGCCCTGCGCCTCTGACAGCTTGACCCAATCGATTTCCGGATGGCCGAGGCCGAGCAGTTCCTGCGCAGCTGGCCCGGGATTGCCGGCGCCCGTGCGCGCCAGCTCGATATTCAGGATCCTGTAGGAATGGTTGACGAAGACCACATTGACCACGTTGGCGCCTTCGCGTGCCATGCTCCAGAGCGCCTGATTGGTGTACATGCCCGCGCCGTCGCCCGTGATGCAAAGCGTCTTGCGATCAGGCGCAGCAAGTGACGCGCCGAGCGCCAGCGGCATGCCTTGCCCGATTGCGCCGCCCGTCAGCATCATCCAGTCATGCGGCCGCGCGCGCTGGGTCATCAGGAAACTCGGCAGGCCATTGGAGACGCCATCATCCGAGACGAAACTGCCTTCCGGCATGTGGCGGGCGATGGATGCGCCAATGGTTGCCGCGTTCAAGTCGCCCGTGGGTGCACCGGGCAGGTCCAGTTCGGCCACTGGCGCGGCTTCCTTCGCGCCGAGCGCATCGGCGAGCGCTTCAAGAATCGCGGCGCTGTCGGTGTCCGGGCCGCCCATCATCATGGGCACGCAGCCTTCCGGCACGAGCACGCTCGGCTTGCCCGGATAGGCGAAGAAGGCAACTGGCACCTGCGTGCCTGCAATCAGCATCAAGTCTGAACCGTCGAGATCCGACATGGCGCCTTCGGCAAAGTATTGCATCCGGTCCGGAATGAACCGGCCCGCCCCGCGCGCCTGCCGCGGGAAGAAGGTGTCGGTCAGCACACGTACGCCTGCGGCTTTCACGCGCGCGGCCTGCGCGAGGCCCGCTTCGGTCAGTGCAGTTCCGTTAATGATAATGATCGGCTTGCTGGCAGATTTAACGGCGGCAGCGGCGGCATCAATGGCAATCGGATCAGGCTGACGCAGGGATGGCCGGGCGCGCGTTGCACCGGGCTTCCCGCCTTCGAGCCAGGCGGTATCGGCCGGAAGGATCAGGAAGACTGGCCCGGGTTCGGGCCCAAAGCTTGCCTCCCATGCCTGCGCGGCCAGATCGCCGGCTTGCCCGACCTTGTCGGCAGATTTGATCCAGCGGGAGTTCGGACCGGCCATGCCGATAACATCCGAAGCCAGCGGCGCGTCATAGCGCTGGTGCGGCACGGCATGGTCCCCGATCACATTGATCATCGGCGTCCAGGCCCGGCGGGCATTGTGGATGTTTGCGCCGCCATTGAGATAGCCCGCACCGAGATGCAGCAGCGTCATGGCGGGCGTGCCGGTCACACGCGCATGGCCATCGGCAGCGCCGGTTGCAACACCTTCGAACAGGCAGAGCGTCGACTTGATGCGCGGCTCATGGTCGAGCGCGGTAACAAGATGCATTTCCGATGTGCCGGGATTGGCGAAGCACGCCGTCACGCCATGATCGGCCAGCGTGGATACGAGCGCCTCGGCGCCGGTCATGGACTGGGTTGGCTGGTCTGTCATCCGGGTTCCCTTTGAGATTCTTGTTCGTGTTCGGTATCGTGCGCTACAGGATCAGCAAATTCGCAGGCGTTTCGCCTGTTTCCGCAAACAGCGTGTCGACCTGGTCCTTTCGGAGATCCTGTGTGCGCGACTGGTTGATATAGCCTTTTTCCGTGATTTCGCCTTTATCCGCCAGCGGAGGATAAGTTTGCAGCAGCACACGGGCGACACGCGCAGACACATTTGGGTGTGCCTTGTTGTGCAGGGCGAAGCCTTCGCGTATTTTCTCATGTATGGCTGGGTGCGCGACCAGTTGGTCAAGAGGCAGATCCTCCCCAACCAGCCGCCGGCACCACGCCTCATTGAGGAAACCGAGGAGACGGACATCATTCTTGTTGAGGCCGCAGACCACGGCGTCTGACAGCGCGCCACCAGTGGCTGCCACGGCCTGCACACGTACGGTTCCTGCCGACACCCATGTGCCATTGGCGAGCTTGAATTCCTCCGCGGTGCGCCCGTCAAAGGCGAGGCCGCGCTCAGGATCGCCCGGATCGACAAATTTCACTGCATCGCCTAGCTTGTAGAAGCCCTCCTCATCAAAGGCTTCGGTCGTCTTGACGTCGTTGCGGAAATAGCCCGGCGTAACGTTCACGCCCTTGACCCGCAGCTCCATCTTTTCGGCATTCGGCACCATCTTGAACGTGTTGCCCGGCAGCGGCAGGCCGATCAGGCCCATTCGGTCATTTGGCCAGTGGACATTCGAGGCTGTCGGCGCGGTCTCGGTCGCGCCATAGCCCGCCGACAGGGAAATCCGTTCGCCGGTGATGCGCACGGCGACGGCCTGAATGCGCTCGTAGATATCCTGCCCCATAGACGCGCCGCCATAGGCCATGCAAACGAGCCGATCGAAGAAAACCTCTGCCAGCTGATCATCGCGTTCGAGTTCGGTTGCGAGCGCGGCCCATGCCGCCGGCACGGTCGTGTGCTGTGTGGTGGAGACCTCTTTCAGATTTCGCAGCATTTCCGGCAGGCGCGCGGGCGTTGGCGCGCCCTGGTCGATGTAGAGGGTGCCGCCCCAGTCGAGCATGTTGTGCAGGATCGAATGCGCGCCATAGGTGTGGCTCCAAGGCAGAAAATTGCACATCACCTGTGGGCCGCCCGTCAACTCATCGAGCCGCTTCTCGTCCCAGACCGAACGGATCATTCGGGCATTGGATGCGACCATGCCGTGCAGATTGATGACCGCCTTCGGCTCGCCGGTAGAGCCGGAGGTCATCATGTATTTCGCCACCGTGTCCGGCGTGAGACGGGCATAGGCTTCATCCACCGCCGAGATAGGCGACCGCATGAATTGTTCGAAACGCACCGCGTCGCAACGCTCCGGCGCGGTGCCACCATAAATGACGAGGCGGCCTTCGATATCCAGCCCATCCAGCGCGCGCTGATAGTCCGCACCATCCTCGACATAGATGAATTTCGGCTGGGTCAGGCCATCAATGTATTTGAGGCGGCCAAGGTCTTCACTGAGCAGCGCATAGGCTGGTGTGACGGGCACGGCCGGGCTGCCCGCCCACATGGCGGCATACATGATCAGGGCGTTGGCAATGGAGTTCTTCGACAGGATCATCAGCGGCGCGTCCTGTCCGGCACCTGCGTCGAGGAGGCCCTGCGCAAGCCGGCGCACGGCATCGAGCCCCGCTGCATAGGTAATCGTGTTCCAGCCTTCGGCGGCCGGGTTCTCCGGATCGCGTTCCGCCAGCCATACTGTGTCAGGCCGATGCTCGGCCCAATGGACGAGCGCCGCCAGCATGTGCGACGGGCAGGTTTTCAGTGGCTGTCCATTGTCGAGATAGATCGTGCCGTCGGGCCTGCGGTCGACCTCCAGCTTCAGCGGCAGGTAGGGTACTTCCCGGAAGGGTATGTCCGACGTGTCAGGCATGGTGCGCGCGTTTCTTCCCGTGTATTTTTTAGTCTTTCCGGCTCACTCGAAGCCGCTTGTGGGAATATGGATCACTTCTCCGCAATGCTTGCAATGCACAGCGTCGCGTTCGTGTAGTCGCAGCCCGCATTCCTCGCATTCCTGTTCCACCTTGTCGCGCGGGTCCACGATCGTGCGGAGCAGCTGCAGGAAGAGGGTCAGGCCCAACCCCATCACGATGATCGCCAGGAGCCGGCCGCCGGGGCCAACCATCAGCACGTCTCCATAGCCGGTCGTCGTCAGGCTGGTGACAGTGAAATAGAGCGCGTCGATATAGGTGTGGATGCCGTCATTGATGCCGACCTGAGTGGAATAGACGAGCGCAGCCATGATGAAGACGAAGACGAGCAGATTGGTCACCTTGTCGATGACCCGTTCGTGCCGCTGGAAGAAGGGCGTGATCACTTTCACCCGCTTGATAAAGGTGAAGGCGCGAATGGCCCGGACCGCCCGGAGCACGCGAAGGAACGCAAAATTCGACACCAGCAACGGCGCAAACATGGTGATCACGACGACAAGGTCGGCAATATTGATCGGACGCACCACAAAGTTCCAGCGATGCCGGGCAATGTAAAACCGCGCAAGCAGATCTGCCAGGATGATGCCGCCGATGACGTAATCTATGGCCACATGGGTCCGGTCGCGCTGGTCAAATGGCGCCCAGAGGAAATAGCCAATGGTCACGAAATCGAAGGCGAGCATGGCCCAGCGAAACAGGAACGGCCATCGGCCCGTACCTTCGTACAGCCAGAACAGCGCCCGGTTGAGACCCTTGCGTTCCTTCTTCATTCACCCTGCTCCAGCACCGCAATGGCCCGCTCCAGATTCGCGCGGGCCGTTTCTTCCCATTCTCTATGGGCGCGCGGTGTGAAGTAAAGCCGCTCACGGCTGAGGAAGCCTTTCAGGATGGCAGTCCGGGCCGTCCGGTATGCATCATCCGGCATGAAGGCATATTCGGCGCGGATATCGGCTTCATAGCGATCGTAGACGGATTTAGGCGCTCCGAGAATGAACAGGTCGAGATCGAGAAACAGGGCAAGATCGGCGGTGTCCTGAACGTTCAGACCGGGTGGCACGACATGCTCTGCCGTGGCACGGATCATCTTCGCAGCGAAGGCTGTGTTCTCGGGCGTCAGGTGTCCGCTCGCCTCGCGCTCAAGCAATTGCGCGCTCTGTTCCTCATTGTCCCTTGCAGCAGGGTCATAAATCGCATCGTGCCAGTAGAGCGCCCACAGGACCGGCTCCGGGCGGTGGAACTCGTCTTCCCAGCGGCGAAAATGCTTCAGCATCGCCTCTCGATATGCAACCAAGTGTGATAGTGACGCTGCGGCTCGGCATAGCGCGTGCGCAAGCCTTTCAGCAACGGGGCAGGAATCACCCCATCGGCTCCAGTGTCTCATTGAAGCGAACCGGCTGTCCGCCGCCTTTCTTCACGATCTCGCCATCGCGCATGACGAAGCCGCCGCGGATGATGGTCGCGACCGGCCAGCCGGTTGCCTCGAAGCCATCATAGGGTGTCCAGCCACATTTCGACTTCGACCATTCTTCCGTGATGGTTTCTTTTCGTTTCAGATCCACCACCGTGAAGTCGGCATGATAGCCCTCGGCGATGCGTCCCTTGTCTGCGAGGCCAAAGACGCGTTGCGGCCCGGCACTGGTCAGTTCGACAAAGCGCTGGAGGGTCAGCTTGCCATTGTTCACATGGGTCAGCATGACCGGCACCATCGTCTGCACGCCCGGCATACCGGACGGCGACGCGGGATAGGGCCGCTCCTTTTCCTCGCGTGTGTGCGGCGCGTGATCGGTGGCCAGCACATCGACAATACCTGCATTCAAGGCACGCCAGAGCGCGTCCTGATGGCGCTGTTCGCGCACCGGCGGGTTCTGCTGGGCAAAACCCTTGAGACGCTCATAACATTCCGGCGCAGCGAGGGTCAGGTGGTTGGGCAACACTTCTACGCTGGCCAGATCCTTTGCGTCTCGCAGCAGCTCCATCTCTTCGGCGGTCGAGATATGCAGCACATGGATGCGCTTGCCGGTCTTGCGCGCGAGACGCAACAGGCGGCGTGTCGAACTGACGGCCGCTTCGACGTCGCGAACGACAATATGGCTCTGCCAGTCACCGGGCACGGCCAGGCTGCGGCGTTCTTCGAGGCGGTATTCGTCTTCAGAATGGAAAGCCGCGCGGCGCTTGATCGCGCGCAGGACGGCTTCGACGCCCTCATCATCCTTGATCAGGAGGTCGCCCGTCGAGGCGCCCATGAAGACCTTCACACCGCAGCAGCCGAGCATCTTTTCCATCTCGGGCAACAGGTCGATATTTTCATGCGTCGCGCCTGCATAAAAAGCGTGATCGACATCCATCCGCCCCTTGGCGCGGGCCAGCTTGTCAGTCATGGCGTCCGGCGTCGTTGTGGAAGGGTTGGTGTTCGGCATTTCGAACACGGCAACGACCCCACCCAGCGCGGCAGAGCGCGCTTCTGTTTCGAGATCGGCCTTGTATTCCAGACCGGGCTCACGGAAGTGGACCTGACTGTCGATAACGCCCGGCAGGATGTGCAGCCCGGTCGCGTCATAAATCTGCCTGGCATCCACGCCGGTCAGATCGCCAATATGCGCGATACGTTCGCCGATCACGCCGACATCGGTTTGGGTCATGCCGCCGGGAGAAACGACGGTGCCGCCTTTAAGGATCAGATCATAGGTCATGACAGATGGGGTGTGACTCCGGCGAGGCTAAGTCAAGGGTGGTTTTTCGGTACAGGCAAATGGCGACGCTCCCTTGAGATGGGTCAAAACCATACCTACAAGAGGTAGATGAAACGCATTCTTCCAAATCGCGCCATCATCCGCCTGACCGGACCGGACATGCTGCACCTTCTCGGACGCACCGTGACCCATTCGGTCGACAATTGGCAAACCGGCGAGATGCGGTATGGCGCTCTCCTGACGCCGCAGGGTAAGGTGATTGCGGATTATCTCGCCATGCTGGCGCTCGAAAACATCTATATCGATGTGCATGCCGAGGCTGCGGACGATCTGGAAAAGCGCCTGAAGATGTTCAGGATGCGCAATGACGTCGCGATTGACCGGCTCACCGAGGATGTTGTGACCGAAGGCAGCTGGATCGACGTCCGCTCCCCGCAATTGCCGCATCGCGCGATCACGCCGGTTGGCGTCTCCGGGATCGAAATGCCGGCCGGGGAATGGCATGCCGCGCGCATCGCAGCGGGCGTGCCGGAATGGGGCGCGGATTATCGCGCAGCAGAGGTTTTCCCGACCGATATCAACATGGATATGATGCACGGGATCGACTACAAGAAGGGCTGTTTTGTCGGTCAGGAAGTGGCGAGCCGCATGAAGCGCAAGGGCAAGATCCGCAAGCGCACCGTGAAAGTTTCGGGCGAGACGCTGGAAGCCGGCATGGATATTCTTGCGGAAGCTCCGATTGGCACAGTGACGAGCGTGGCGGGCACGAACGGCCTCGCCCTGATCCGCACCGACCGCCTGGCCAAGGCCGAGCAGGATGGCAAATCCTTCACCTGCAATGGTGCGCCGGTCTCATTTGACCTGACCGATTGGCAACGCGCCGAAATCGACGCGCATCTGGCGGAACCTGCCCATGACTGAGACCTTTCCCTGCGCCTGGGCCCCGCTCACCGATGAACTCTACCGGACTTATCACGACACCGAATGGGGCATGCCCGAATATGATGGCCGCGCGCTTTGGGAAAAGCTGCAACTGGACGGCATGCAGGCCGGGCTCGCCTGGATCACGATCCTGCGCAAACGCGACAGCATCCGCGAGGAATTCGACGAGTTCGACCCGGAGCGGATTGCCCGCTGGACGCCCGCGCGCGTCGCAAAAGCGCTGAAAAATCCCGGCATCATCCGCAGCCCGAAAAAGGTCGAGGCTGTCATCGGTAACGCACAGGCCTATCTCGCCATGGAAGAGGCAGGTGAGGGATTTTCGGACTATTGCTGGCGGGCCGTTCGCGGGAAGCCGATTGTAAACCATTGGGGCCACTTCCGGGAGGCGCCGACCCAGACCAATTGGTCGGCGGCCATGTCCAAGGATCTGAAGAAACGCGGGTTCAAATTCGTTGGCCCAACCATTGTCTATGCATGGGCGCAGGCGGTTGGCATGGTCAACGACCATGATGTAACCTGTCCCAGACACACCGCCGTTCAGGAGACCTGATCCATGAAGATGCGTTTGATTGCCACTGCCCTGATCGCTTTGCCAACATTGGGTGCCTGCGCGACCTCATCGGTTGACCGCGCCAATCGGGCAGAGGCCTGGAGCCGATGCCGAACTGCCCCTGATCCGGAGACCCGCGACCGGTGCATTGAAACGGAAATGGCCCTGATGCAAGCAAGCCAGGAGCGCGATGCGGCTTCCCGCGCCGCCACTGAAAAACAGGCCGAGGCCTTTGAAGCCCTGAATGAGCCTCGCGGCGTACCGCAGCATTGGAGCAGCGAGCGGCCCGAATTCGGGCACAGAGTCCCGAAGCAGTGAGTACACCAGGCACTTGCCAAACCGGGTAACTCGACCAACACTGCCCGGAAAGCTAAACCTTTGTAGACTCAAACAGAATTCGTTCGCACATCGGCGGTTCTGGAATAGAGGGCAGTATGAACACACCCGTGATTTCGGCGACAGGGCTCTGGACGCCGCCAAACTCCATTTCCAATGAGGAATTGGTCAACAGCTACAACATGTGGGCTGATATCTGGAACCGCGAACGCGGCGCTGACATCAGCGCAGGCGTGATCGAGCCCAAGACGCACTCCTCGGTCGAATTCATCGAGAAGGCTTCCGGCATCAAGTCGCGCTATGTGATCGACAAGACGGGCATTCTCGACCCGGACATCATGGCACCGCGCATTGCCGAACGGCCCAATGACCGCATCTCCGTTCTGGCAGAGATTGCCGTGCATGCCGCGCGTGACGCGCTGGAGCGCTCCGGCCGCAAGGCTGAAGACATCGACGCCGTGATCTGCGCCGCCTCCAACATGCAGCGCGCCTATCCGGCGATGGCGGTAGAAGTCCAGGATGCGCTGGGCTGTGGCGGGTTTGCCTTTGACATGAATGTCGCTTGCTCGTCCGCCACGTTCGGCATCCAGACGGCGGCAGACTTCATCCGGTCCGGCAGCGCAAAATCAGTGCTGATGGTCAACCCGGAAATCTGTTCCGGCCATCTGAACTTCACAGACCGCGACAGCCATTTCATCTTTGGCGATGTGGCCACGGCCGTCCTCGTCGAAGAGGAAAGCATCGCCCCGGTCGGTCACTGGAAAATTCTCGGCACCAAGCTGAAGACCCAGTTCTCGAACAATATCCGCAACAATTTCGGGTTCCTGAACCGCGCCGCGCCGGAAGGCATCGACGCCCCGGACAAGCTGTTCGTCCAGGAAGGCCGCAAAGTGTTCAAGGAAGTCGTACCAATGGTGGCGAACATGATTGCCGAGCATATGGAAGAACTGGACATCAAGCCGGAAGGCCTGCGCCGCATGTGGCTGCACCAGGCCAATGCCAACATGAACCGGCTGATCTCATCCAAGGTTCTTGGGCGTGAAGCGACAGATGATGAAAGCCCGACCGTGCTCGACACGTATGCGAACACATCATCGGCTGGCTCGATCATCGCTTTCCACAAGAATTCCGGCGACTTCAAACACGGCCAACGCGGCCTGATCTGCTCTTTCGGCGCCGGCTATTCTGCAGGAACGGTATTTGTCGAGAAAGCGGCCTGAGACGGTCTGGATCCGGCCTAGTCGTCCAGATCGTCCATGAACATGTCGCCCCAGAGGATTTCCTTGCTGGCGCGGACGGCTTCAATAACGACAATGCTGCACCCGATCAGCAGGACGCCGAACGCAATGGCCTGGGTAGATACAACACTCGTCAAAGAATCCAGCATGGTCACCTCTTGTTTGGATTGGCCGCGAATTCGTGAACGCGGCCCTTGTTCACCCACCCCTTTTGCCCGAAACGCCTTAACAGCGCATTTGCCAATCAGGGCGAAAAGGGGACGAGTTCGTAACCGGAATGCCCTCGTTTCTTTACCCCTATTACAACATAATCTCTCAAACCTCCTGCCCGTTAACCCGATGGATGATAAGCATCTGTTTTATTTGAATAATATGTCTCAACAAGTTAAATTTCGCAAACCTTATCTCCAACGAAATTCCGCAATGTTTCCGCAAAATCAGATCGGCGCTCTCGCAGCTGCAAGAAAATCCACCGATCTGGCAATCGCTAAGCAGACTCATTGTTCGTCGCGCGACAATCGGCGCTAACGAGGCTTCGCACCGGATCGATCATTATAGAGCGTGGTCGCAGACTGGCGCTTGCACTACTCAGAACAACAAGTTCGTTACCCGCGTGCGCAGCGTTGATGCTGACATCCGCATTCACATCGCCTGCCGAAATCACGGTGCCTACGCAACGGAACTGGCATGGCGCAAAGATGCCACCACAACTCCAGTAGATCCCAATTGGCGATGACATCGAGTGCCGTGGCTGTAGTTCCTAAGTCGGAAGCGTGAACCGGCCACCTAGAGCGCAAGCAAGCATATCTAAAATAATGCACTTGCATGCTTGCTACGAATCCAGCATGCATGCATGAGTTCGTTTGACATCAATGCTTGCTGGGTACTGATATGACTAAATCTCCACAACAGAAGGGCGGGCTTGCCCGCACTGCCGCGCTCTCCGTCGACCGCCGTTCTGAAATTGCCCGAGCAGCCGCCAAGGCGCGCTGGGCCAAACCCGAAGATGTAGGGAAGATGCCTGAGGCTAACTCGGCAGGCTCCTTGAAAATTGGGGACATCGAGATTGACTGTTACGTCCTCAAAGATAGGCGACGCTTAATCAACAAGCGTGCGATGGCGCGGGCGATCGGCCTAAAGTCCGACGGGGGCAACGCCCTCATGAAAACCCTCTCGCGTAAATCTCTCGGATCTATTATCCCCCCAAGTTTGCGGGAAACCATCGATAACCCTATTGTTTTCAAGCCTTTGAACGGAGACCCGGCGCACGGCTACGAGGCCACGGTTCTGATCGATCTGTGCGATGCTTTAATGGTGGGGAGGGAGAAGCTTCACCCGTCTCAACGCTTCCTGGCTTATCAAGCCGAAATCATTCTTCGTGCCGCAGCAAAAATCGGCATTATTGCGCTAGTAGACGAGGCTACAGGCTTCATCGAGGACAAGCGTAAGGATGAATACCGCGAACTTTGGCTTCAATTCATCCGTGATGAATACTCCCGTTGGGAGCAAGAATTTCCGAACGACCTTTTCGAAGCGTTCTATCAAATTTATGGGCTGAAGCGACTGAACCCAAAATCCACAAGGCATCCGAAGTTCTTCGGCAAGCTAATTCGGAAGTATATTTACAAGCCTCTCGCTTCTTCAAACGGGGCGATCCTTGAGGAATTGGATCAAAAGAATCCGGTCATCTACGCCAACGGTGGCAGACGGTACAAACTCTTTCAATTTCTCAGCGACGAAGTCGGCCTGCCTGCATTGAGGGCACACGTCTGGCAGGTCGTAGCTATTGGTCGCCTCTCAAGCAACAAGAGGCAATTCGAGCGAAATTTTTATAAAGCGTTTCCCAGTGCTGTGGATCCCCACGGCGCTATGAATTTAGACCTTTTTGAGGATTTGGATAGCGAGGACTAATAGAACCCATATGACGACCGCTTTCTGGTTTAAGGGGGTCTCGTACACCCGCTTAGGTCAGCAGTCGCCACTCAGGGCGGCAGGGACTGGGAGCTTCGGTTCCCCCAGTTCCACCTTGGTCAGGGAATGGTCCCTGACCACAACGATGACCGCTCAGCGGACACCGCAACATAGTGAGTTGTATGTGATTCATTCTTTCGAATCCGTCAACCCGCTGAACGGTCGCAGTCTTCAGAAAGGAAGACGCATGAAAGACCGTAAGGTAACGCCGGACATGGTTCCGGTCATCAAACTGGCCCGTGGCAGGAAATATAATTACGCACGCATCGCGTCGTACTTCCAGATCAATCAGGGCCGTATTGCTGACGTGATGAAGGGGCGCCTGTTTCCCGAGATTCCGCCTGCAAACAACCTGCCTTCGGATTTTCCGATGGCGTAATTTATACGAGAAGGGTGGCGCTCGTCGCCGCCCATCTTTAAACTTCAAGGCATCCCCTATTGGCCCCTGTCCCACACAGGACTCGGCAAATCCCAGTCCGCTTATTTGGCGCGCTTAGGTCACACACCCAGCACCCTGGCGATGTCCTTCTTTTGCGATGCCGTGATCTTCTCGATCCGCCGACCTTCCGTGATTTCCCTCAAGGCCTCCACAAAAACAAGTTCGTCGTCACTGACGGCGCTATGAAAAGCTTTCGTGACGCTAGGATAGATCCTGTCTCCGCCGTATTGCTCAATCCACAAGGGCAGCAAGTACGTAAGATTGACGTTCATCATCTCCGCAAGTGGCACAAGACGGTCCAATGGAACTTTGCACTTTCCAGTGACCCACATGCTTACAATATTCGGCGTCGAGTAACCACATTTCCGAGACACCTCCTCGTTGGTCATCCCCGACAAGAGCTTTAAATTCTTGTTCAGATACTCTGCCAACTTATAGCCTTCGCCCGTACGCGGATCTTTCTGCCTCCTACCCACCATCAATGCCAACTCCATGCAGTACCCTAACACAGACTAGTGAGCCGCTAATATATTTATTGTCAATCCTTACTATGAAACACTAACGTCATTACACGCCCCCCCCTCAGGCACGTACGCATATGTAGCTGTGGCGCCCGAACAGACCGCACTGGGTCCTGCCCCACTCATGCTCCTTATTATGTTTCCGCTGTGTTTCCACAAAGCCCCCAAGAATAAGTCACCAATTACATACAAGAGAAAAGCAAATATTTATATTAAATTGCCTTATATTGCTACAGTTTCTGATTTCTAATTATTGCTTGTATTGACTATTTTTAAGGGTGTTGATATATATTACAAATGCCTTAAAGAAGGTGGTGATGACGTCCCGTGTGAAGCAATCTGTTAAGGCCCCGCGTGTCTGGCAACGCATGTTGTCGGGCCGCCGACTCGATTTGGCGAATCCCTCGCCGATGGATGTGGAAATCGAGGATATTGCCCACGGACTTGCCCGCGTCGCCCGGTGGAACGGCCAGACCCGTGGGGAGCATGCATTCTCAGTGGCCGAACATTCCGTCCTGGTAGAAAAAATCTGCCGAACCTTGCAACCGGACCTTACCCCGCAGCAGAGCCTGACGGCCCTGCTGCACGACAGTCCGGAATATGTGATCGGAGACATGATCTCACCGTTCAAGGCCCTGCTCGGCGAAGGCTACAAGACCATCGAGGCGCGGCTGCAGGAAGCGATCCATATCCGTTTCGGACTGGCCCCCGTCACACCACAGCGACTGAAGCGCCTGATCAAGAAGGCCGACCTGATCTGCGCCTGGAGCGAGGCCATTCAACTGGCCGGTTTCTCCGAGGACGAATCAAACAAACTGTTTGGCAAGCCGCCTGAAGACACCAAATTGCGGCTGAAACCGAAATCGGTCACAGATGCTCAGGCAGCTTTCCTCAAACGCTACGCCCAGATCAACAAGCAGATAGAGCCCATCGCATGACCCAGTCATCTCCACTGTTGATTGGCCTCTCCGCCGTGATGGTCGCCGTGGAGACAGACGCGCCGCGTGTGCTCGTCACCCAGCGCGAAACGGGGGAATATGCCCTGCCCTTTGGTGTGTTTGACCCGGACCGTCATCGCACCTTTGACCTGTCACTACGCGGCTGGGTCCGCGAACAGACCGGCTTCGAACTCGGCTATGTCGAACAACTCTATACGTTTGGGGACAAGGACCGCGAGACGCCGGAGGCAACACTATCTGGCGCAGCGCCTAATGCGCGCGTCATTTCAGTCGGCTATCTCGCCCTGACGCCAGAGGCCCGCCCGGCCGGAGACTCCTTCGAAGCGCGCTGGCAGTCCTGGTATCGGTATTTTCCGTGGGAAGATCATCGAAACGGACGGCCTGCCCTTATTGATGCTCACATCGCCCCCCGCCTGATGACTTGGGCCGCCGGGAATGAGCGTCGGCTGGAACGCGCCCGCGCCGCCTTTGCGCTCGATGGCATTCGCTGGATCGAGGAGCGCGTGCTGGACCGTTACGAATTGCTCTATGAAGCCGGCCTTGTGATCGAATGCGCCCGCGATGCAGGACTCCCGGAGCCGGATGTGCGCCTCGGTGAACCCATGGCCTCAGATCACCGCCGTATTCTCGCGACGGCGATCTCGCGCCTGCGCGGCAAGATCAAGTATCGTCCGGTCGTCTTTGAGCTGATGCCCGAGCGGTTCACGCTTTCCTCGCTGCAGCGGGCTGTCGAAGGCATTCTCGGTCTGTCCCTGCACACCCAAAACTTCCGGCGCGCGCTGGACAAGGCCGGCTTTGTTGTCGGAACGGGCGCGATGGAGACCAGCACAGGCGGCCGCCCGGCCGAGCTTTACAGCTACAACCGGGACAGCGCCTTTGACGCAGCAACTACCGGCCTGTCCGCCCCCCGAAAGACGGCGGACTAGGCCAGCAGTTTATTCAAGCCCTTCGGGCTGGCCCACCACAATGTAACTGAATCGGTCTGGCTGCAGGAATTCTGCGGCCACCCGGTTCACGTCTTCCAGTGTGACGGCCTCGATCAGGGCATTGCGCCGATCAAAATAGTCCACACCCAGATCATCCTGACGCACGCTCATCATCTGGCTGGCGATCTTGGCGTTCGAGTCGAAGGCCAGTGGATAGGAGCCGGTGAGATAGGCCCTTGCGTCGGCCAGTTCCTCTGCGGTGACGCCCTGTTCCGCGATCAGCGCGGTCTCGGCCTTGAGCGCGTCGATGAAGTCGCCAACGCTTTCATTCTTGGTTTGGCCGCTGCCGCCCCAATTCTGGTACTTCTCGTCAAAGGACAGCCAGGAATAGACGCCATAGGTGAGGCCCTTCTGGACCCGCAGCGATTCCATCAGCCGGCTGCCGAAGCCTCCGCCGCCATAAGTGTAGTTCAGGACATAGGCCGTGAAGAAGTCGGGATCTTCGCGCTTCAGGCCCGGCGCGAGAAAACGAACCAGGCTTTGCGGCTGCGGAAGGTCCACGATGACGGGCTCAAAGGCCTTGTCCGTCGTGAAGCTGATCTCCGGCGTTTCCGGCAATTCGCTACTGTCCGGCAGACTGGCAGCGATCTCGTCGATCATCGGGGCAAGCTCTTCGGGCGTAACCGCACCGACCGCCGTCACGATCAGGCTATCCTTGACCATCAGCTTGCGCATGTGGGCCCTGGCGAGCTCCGGGGTCAGAGCCGCAATGCTATCGGCAGATTTTTCCCGGGCATAGGGATGGTCGGGATAGAGAGCCTGCGCCTCGGCCCGTCCCGCCAGATAGTTCGCATTGGTCTCGCGTGTGTTCAGCGACACTTCCTGCTCGCGCAGGAAGCGGGCGAAAGGTCCATCATCGAAACGCGGGGCCTCAAAGGACAGGGCCACAAGGTCCATGGCGTCCGACGCGTTGTCTGTCAGCATCGACGCGGAACAGGACGTCCAGTCGCTGGACGCGCTACAGCCGAAACTCATGTTCAGCTCTTCCATCCGCGTCTGGAAAGCGAGCGAGTCGAGGTCGCCAGCGCCTTCATTCATGTGATAGGTCACCGCATCGGCAAGGCCTTCCAGCCCCTCAGGGTCGGCCGCTTCGCCGCCTTCCCATGCCATGGCCACGGACAGGATCGGAATGGAGGGTTCGGAAACCAGCCAGACCGAGATCCCGCCCGGCGTCGTGAATTGCTGGATTTCCGCAAAATCGCCTTCGTGGACGACGACGTTCAGCCCGCTGTCTTCAACAGCCGCTTCAACGGGCGAGGGCTCGGTGACAACTGCCGTATCATCCTGCAGGCTGTCGACCGACGCGCAGGCCGTCAGCCCAAGACCGAGGGCAGCGCCGATGATGAGGTCAAAAGGTTTCATCTCAGGAGTCTCCCTCTGCAGGCAGCAGATGTGCTTCGATATAGTGACGGTCAGCGCCGAAGACTTCGCGGACGGCCGCGATGGCCTGTTCAGTCGTGATGGTGCGCATGACGTCCGGATAGTCCAGTACATCATCGACCGAACCGCCGAGGGCGAGCGTCGAACCAAATGTATTGGCCATGTTGGACTGGCTGTCGCGGGCATAGATCGCCTGGGCCGCCAGCTTGTTACGGGCGCGTTCCACTTCAGCGTCGGTAAAGCCTTCGTCGAGCACCTTCTCCACTTCGGCCATGACGGCCGCTTCAAGGTCTTCCAGGGCGACACCCGGCGCCGGGCTGGCCGTGATGACGGCCGGGCCTTCATCGTGCAGCGTGGTCCACGCGAAGGTATTGGCGCTGATTGCGACCTGTTGGTCCTCGACCAGTGACTGGTAGAGCCGGCTGGTCATGCCGCCGCCGAGCACTTCGAGGCCGACATCCAGCGCATAGGAAAGCTCACGGTCGCGAGTCTCGGACGTGCCGGAATAATACCGGCTCCAGCTGGGCTGGCGTACCTTCGGGTCTGAATAGACCAGTTCCTTGGTTTCGGTCAGCGGCGGCACGGGCGCCCATTTGCGCTCGCCATGAGCCGTGCCCGTCGGCGCGATCACACCATAATGCTCCTCGGCCAGCGTGCGCACTTCTTCTGGTGTCACATCTCCGGCAACGACGAGGATCGCATTCTCCGGGCTGTAATATTCCTTGTAGAAGGCCATGCCGTCTGCGGGTGTCAGGGCGGCCACTTCGTCCATGTTGCCGATGACCGTAATCTCGTAGGGATGACCCTTCCAGAGTTCAGACAGGACCATTTCCTGCAGGATCACGCCGGGATTGTTGTCGATGCGCTGGCGACGTTCTTCCTTGACCACATCCCGCTCGGAAATGAACGGACCGTTCGGATCGTCATTGATGATGAGATCCGTCATGCGCTCGGCCTCGAGCCCCATCATCGTGCCGAGCTGGTCCTTGGCGACGCGCTCGTAATAGGCGGTATAGTCCCAGCTGGTGAAAGCATTGCTGACCCCGCCATTGCGGGAGACGATGTTGTCGAACTCACCGGGGGCGAGGTCGTCTGTTTCCTTGAACATGACATGTTCGAACAGGTGCGCGATGCCGGACTTGCCTTCGGCCTCGTCGACTGCGCCAACCTTGTACCAGACCATATGCGTCACGACCGGCGCGCGATGGTCGGGCACGACCACGACTTCCATGCCATTGTCGAGATTGAAGACGGTCGGGGCCCAGGCGCTGTCATCTGCGACGGCACTGGACGTGAAAACCGAGAGCGCCAAAAGCCCCCCGGTAAGTATCCGTTTCATGGGCTTTGTTCCTCTCAGGTGTTCGACTGACGCATAATGGGTAGAGCTATCAGGTTCCCGGCAGCTTGATGCGCGGGGCATCGCTGGATTGCTCGATCACGACCGGCACGCCGCCTGTGGCATTATCGGTCGCCACGCCTTCGGCAGTTTCCTCGTCGTCCGCGCGCCAGAACAGGATGCGGTCGGCAATACTGGTCGATTTGCGGATCGTCTTGGTCTCTTCATAGTCGACCTGCGTGCGGATGACCGGATCCACAGCATTCGCGCCGGCCGCAGCCACAAGGGCCTTTTCGGACGCGCTGGCATTGCGGCCGATGGTGGCGCCAAAGGCGGCGGTCACTTCGGTGCGCGAGCCATCCAGTTCCGGCGGCAGGGCACCCCCGGCTTCCGGCGGGCGCAGTTTGTAATTTGGCGGAACGGTCAGCGGAGCCATGGTGACGACGCGGAACTCGTCCGGGGTGCGAGACCCGCTGCCGGAAGACGTACAGGCCGTCGAAGCAGCCAGTGCGGCGCCTGCGGCCAGAAGGATAATCTGTTTTTTCATATCAGGGCGTCCTCGCCATCACGATTAAAAATACTCAGGACTGTTTCTTAGCCTGTTTCCGGCCCGACAGTAAGAACTGGTCAACAAACAGCAAGACCGCGCCGACACTAATTGCAGCATCGGCCACGTTGAAGATCCATGGGAAATACAGGTCCCCGGCATTGATGAAGTCTACGACGGCACCAAACCGGACCCGGTCAATCAGATTGCCGAAGGCTCCTCCAACAACCATGCCCAGCGACAGCTTCAGCAGCCAATGGTCGGCATAGCGCACGAGCCAATACAGGAAGCCAAGTGCAATCACCAGCATCACCAGCGCGAGCAGCCAGCGCCCGATACCATCGGACTGGAGCAGGCCATAGCTCATGCCCCGGTTCCAGACCATGGTCAGGTCGATCGGCCCCGGCACGGGGATATGCCCACAGCCCTGCCGCGTTTCCAGACAGGCTATGGCGTTGAACCGGGGTTCACTCAGAACCAGCCATTTGGACCATTGGTCCACCAGCACGAACACCGGAATGAGCGCGACGGCCCAGTAATTGGAAAGTTTCAATTTCATCCCGCGCAGATTGCAGCTTCAGGGAGTCTGATCAAGCGATTCTGAGCACTCATCCGGCGGCCTTGTCCCATGCTTTCACGGTCAGCGCATCGCGCGGCGTGATATCCGGGAAAGCCGGATCGGCGAGGGCCGGATCGAAATACTTCCAGCTGCGCCGGCATTTGATGCCGTCCGCCTTTTCCGGATAGACGGTGACGCCATCGGTATCATCCAGCGTGAACCCGCTGCCATTCCCGTTGGACGTGTGGATCAGTTCGGCGCCGGACGTGATGAAGATATCGGCGGCGTTCTCGCCCTTGAAGGCCTCGATCAGGGCCTCGTCGGCGATATGGACCTTTGGTGCAGCTTCGAGCGATGCCCCGATGCGCTTCTCGCGGCGCTCGACCTCCAGCGCGCCGGTGACAACGCGGCGAACCGTGAAGATCTTGGCCCAGCGCGCAGCCAGCGCCTCATCCTTCCAGCCATCCGGCGTTGCCGGGAATTGCAGGAGATGGACGGAATCCGCGCGATCATTGATGTGGCTTTCGAGAAAGGCCTCTTCCGTGGTGAACGGCATGATGGGCGCGAGCCAGGTCAGCAGACGTTCCAGCACGGCAGCCATCACGGTGCGCGCCGCGCGGCGGCGATTGCCATAGGTGGCGGTTGCATCGTCCCAGGCCGACTGGGTCTCGAAGCGCGGGTCGCAATAGAGGCTGTCCTTGCGGATGTCGAAATAGACGGCCGACAGGTCAACCCCGCAGAAATTGATCAGCAGCGCCATGATGCGTTTGAAGTCATAAACGTCATATGCGGCGCGGATCTGGCCATCGAGTTCGGCAAGACGATGCAGCACCCAGCGCTCCAGGCTTGGCATCTCATCGCGCGGAAGCGCTTCGGCATCGGTCCAGCCGTCGAGCGCCCCGAGCATGTAGCGCACCGTATTGCGCAGCTTGCGATAGGTTTCGACCGAGCCCTTGATGATCTCGTCGGAGATACGCAGGTCTTCGGTATAGTCACCGGATGCGGTCCAGATGCGCAGGATTTCGATCCCGTATTGTTTCTGGATTTGCTCGGGTTCGATCGTGTTGCCGATTGATTTTGACATCTTCTTGCCGTCAGCATCGACGATGAAGCCATGCGTAAGCACCTGCTTGTAAGGTGCCATGCCGCGCGTTGCGCAGCATTCCAGTAGCGAGGACTGGAACCAGCCGCGATGCTGGTCGGAGCCTTCCATATAGAGATTGGCCTGCCCGGTCTCCGGATCAATGATGCCGCGTTCGCGCAGCGCAAAGGCGTGTGTCGTGCCGCTATCGAACCAGACGTCGAGCACGTCCGTGACCTTGTCCCACGCGTTTGCAGACAGACCCAGCGGCGACAGGAAGTCCTCCGCAGGCGTATCGAACCAGGCCTCGACCCCGCCCTTGGCGATGGCGGCCTTGATGGCTTCGTTCAACTGTTCGGCCTGATCGGCCGGTAGGGCGGCAGTGTGCGGTTGGCCATTCTTGTTGACGAAGATGGTGATCGGCACGCCCCAATTGCGCTGACGAGAGATCAGCCAGTCCGGGCGCCCTTCGACCATGCTTTGCAGGCGGTTGCGCCCAACGGCCGGAAAGAATTCGGTATCTTCAATCGCCTTCAGCGCATTCTCGCGCAGGCTCTTGCCGTTCGGGCCGGGCTTGTCCATCGAGATGAACCATTGCGGCGTCGCACGGCGGATCACCGGCGCCTTGGAGCGCCAGGAGTGCGCATCGCGGATCGTCGTGATACCGCGTGCGAGCAGGTTCCCGCTCTCGGCCAGCAGCTTGATGACTTCAGGGTTCGCCTTGCCCGGCTCGCCGCGCTTCTTGCCGCTGGTGCGAATGATATCGAGGCCTTGCAGCGCCTCTGGAAGCTCCGGATGCTGATAAACACCATCGGGGTTGACGATATCGCGAACGTCGTAAAATTTGTTGATTTCGACGCCTTCGAGATTATCGAACAAGCCCGACTGCTGCAGTGCTACAGCACTGCGGACCCACGCCAAATAATCGTCTTCACCATGCGCAGGTGCAGTATGGACAAATCCTGTGCCCGCGTCGTCGGTGACATGGTCCCCGGCAAGCATAGGAATGTCATGCTGAAAGAACGGTGAGAGGCTCGCTAATGGGTGCTCAAGCAGAGCGTGCTGCAGTTCCAATTCACCACTCACATCGCGCTCTCGAGTCCAGCTTGAAATCTTTGCGGCGTCCCTGACCGCTTCAGCTAAGTTGTCAGCGAGGATTAGTCTATCACCGACCTTTGTGTAAGGAGCGAAGCCGAGTTCCTCTTCGGTCATTACTGTTTCGACTTCATATAGGCCGTACGAGATGGAGGGATTAAAACAAACGGCTTGGTTCGCTGGGATGGTCCACGGCGTTGTGGTCCAAATTACAATGCTCGCTCCGTTAAAATCCTGAAGTCTGGCGAAAGCGGCGTCGCTCTTACCGAGCGCTTCTTTCATGTTGGGTAACTGCCGCTTTTGTTTCACAGGGAACTTCACCCAGATCACTGGCACCTTGCGGTCGTGGTATTCCACTTCCGCTTCAGCGAGCGCCGTGCGTTCCACCGGGCTCCACATGATCGGCTTGGCGCCGCGCACCAGCGTGCCGCCCATTGCCATGCGCAGGAACTCGCCGACGATGGAGGCTTCGCTCTCGAACTTCATGGTAAGATAGGGATTGTCCCACTCGCCCTCGATGCCGAGCGCGCGGAATTCCTTCGCCTGTACGTCTACCCATTTCTGGGCAAAGGCGCGACAGGCCGCGCGGAACTCGTCACCCGGAACATCATCCTTGCCACGGTTCTTGCTGCGGAACTCCTCTTCCACCTTCCATTCGATCGGCAGGCCATGACAGTCCCAGCCCGGCAGGTATGCTGCGTCATGGCCGGTCATCTGGTGCGAGCGCACGATGATGTCCTTGACGATCTTGTTCATCGCCGTGCCGAGATGGATGTGGCCGTTCGCATAGGGCGGACCATCATGCAGGATCCAGGGCTTGGCGCCGCGTGCTTTCGCATCCGCGCGCAGCTTTTCATAAAGTTTCAGTTCGTCCCAGCGCTTGATCCAGTCCGGTTCGCGCTTCGGCAGGCCGCCGCGCATCGGAAATTCGGTGGCAGGCAGGAACAGCGTGTCGCGATAATCGCGGTCGGTCAGGGAATCAGTCATGTCGGGCCTATGGCAGTTTTGGCGTGTTGTACGGAAATGCCGGGCAATGGCCACGGCTTTTTTCATGCAGTCAGAGCATGGGCTCCCGGCTTCGCGGCCCCGGAGACGGGGTCAGCGCGCAGCCGGGCGGCTAATTCGAATGAAACATGTCCGTGCCATGCCGTTTCCGTAGCAGGCGCGGCTTAATGAGTCACTATTTCCACTCAGCCTCTGCCTCGGCCCCAGGCAAATGGGCGAGACGCTCCGAAACCTTGCCGCAGAGCATCCGGAAGACGGTGACATTCTCCAGCAGATTGTCCCAACTGATGCCATAGTCGAGGATCACGTAGCGGGACACGCGAACCTTCTGGGTGTCGGATTTGTAAAGGGAGATTGCGGGATAGTCCCGGTCGATGCCGGAAATCACGTCACTGCTCGCGCTGGAGCCATAGACCGCCATCATTTCAAGACCTCGGCAATCCGTACCATCCGGCCCTGCGCAGACCGCGTAGGCGCCAAAGGTCAGGCCGTCATCGAATTGGCCAAACACGAATGGGGCGCCGTCGCCGGTGCGACCAGCTGCAACGAACTGCGCGCCCAACTCGTCCAGCAGGAACCGCAAATCATCCATTGTGATCGACTGAATGATCTGGATCGGCTTGATCTCGGCCGGCTCAACTGGATCGGCCTGGCCGAACGCAGGAGGCGCCAAAGCCAGAACAAGTCCCGCACTCAGTAACCGTGTCAACATGGTCGTCCCTCTAACCAGTGCATCAGTTGCTTACGAATGGATTATGGCGGCGAATTGACAATAACCTGAATTAATCAGGACGCCTTCAACCGTCGTTTTGCCTCTATTACATCCTTCCCCATCTGGACCACCATCAGGTCCAGACTGTCAAACATCAGTTCCGGTCGCAGATAGGCCAGCATCTGGACTTCCATCCAGCGGCCATAAATATCCCCCACGAAATCAAAGATATGCGCCTCGAGGAGCGGATCCCGCAGCCCTGTGGTCGGTGTGCGCCCGAAATTCGCGACGCCCGGCATCCAGTCACCGGTTCGGTCGATGCGCACTTTTACGGCATAGACACCGTATTTCGGATGGATCAATTCGCCGAGATTGGTATTGGCCGTCGGATAGCCAAACTTGCGGCCATTCTGTTCGCCTTTCAGCACCGGGCCATCTGCGATCCAGGGTCCTCCAAGAATTGCGGCCGCCGCTTCCGGTTCGCCGGCTCTCAGCGCCTGCCTTATCGCCGTGGAAGAGGCCTTTTCGTCTTCGTTCTGGACTTCTTCGACAATCGTGACGCCAAAGCCAAGCGCGCGCCCGAGGCTCGCCAGTCGCTGGGCATGCCCCATACGCCCCCGACCAAAGCGGAAATCGAACCCGACGGAGACATGGCTGACGCCCAGCCCGTCCACCAGCACCTGCCGGACGAATTCCTCATCCGTCTTGGAGGCCATCTCGCCATTGAAGGGCAATTCGAAAACCGACTCGGCCCCCTCTGCCAGGATGGTCGCATTGCGACGCTCAGGCCGGAAAATACGGAAAGGCGGATCCATTGGCCGGAAATAGGCATGCGGAGGCGGCTCGAAGGTCGCCACTGAAAAGGCTCCTCCACCCGCCTCGCGGGCAGCCGCTATCACCGCCTTGTGGCCCGCATGCAGGCCGTCGAAATTGCCAAGGGCAATCGACGCGCCACGCGCAGAGTCCGGCAAGCCGCGATAGTCGGCGAAAATCCCCATCAATCCCCCCGGCGCGGTGCCACCACTTCGGCTTCACCGGTAATGACGCGCTTGCCATCGACCGTGCAATCCACCTTCAGTGTCACGCGGTTGCCGCGTTCCTTCTTCTCGGAGACTTCGGCCCGCACAGTGACCTCATCACCAATGTGTACCGGGCGTTTGAAGCGCATCGACAGGCCAATAAAGATCGCGCCGGGACCGGGCAGATTGTTGCCGAGGATGCCGGAAATGTAGCTCGCGGTCAGCGCGCCATGCGCGATACGCTTGCCGAAGATCGTCTTGGCGGCAAATTCGTCGGACATGTGCAGCGGATTGAAGTCGCCTGAGACTTCTGCAAAGCGCTGAATATCGTCTTCCGTGATCACGTGCACAGTCTCATGCGACATGCCGATGTCGAGGTCTTCGTATTTGTAACCGGTGAATACACTCATCCCGCTCGGGCTCCTGATTGCTTTTCGGCAGTTTCGTTACACGCTGCAGCGCAGCACGTCACCACCTGAGGCCAGTCATTGCGTAAGTCGCTTGCTCGCCATAGTCCGCCAAAAGGTCTGAAACTTCGGCCTGGAAGTCGGCTCCGTGCTCTGTCAGCCCGGTTCCGACATAGAGGCCAGCATAGCCCTGAAGGCGCGCGCCACGCATGTCGGTGGTCGGGCTGTCGCCAATACACAGAACACGCGACTTGCTGGCGGTCGCAGCGTCCATACGGGAAATAGCGAGATCGTAGATCGTCGCATGCGGCTTGCCGGGATAGATGACCTTGCCGCCCATATCCTCATAGATTTCCGCGAGCGCCCCGGCGCACCAGTGCAACTGGTTCCCGATTCGAACCTGCTTGTCGGGATTGGCGCAGATCATTGGGATGCCACGCTCGATGCCGGGCTTCAGCTGGTCGGCATAGGCTGACGGATGGTCGTTGAGGGAATCGGTCAGGCCCACGCACAACAGGATGTCGGCCTCGGCAGGCGCGCCGAATGTCAGGTCGAGCCCCTTATAGAGAAACGGATCGCGTTCCCACCGACCATTCTCCCCGATGATCCAGAACACTTTCTCCTGCCGCTTTTTGAGCTCTTCCCGCGTCGCATCCCCGGAGGAGACGCAATCATCATAGGCGGTATCCGGCACACCGAGCGGTTTGAAATAGTCGAGCACCTGCTGTTTCGGCACGGGCGCATTCGTGATCAGGCAGACCTTGCCGCCCTGCGCCCGGAAGTTTCCAAGCGCCGCGCAGGCCTCGTCAAAGGCTTTCCGGCCATTGTGGATCACGCCCCAGACATCGCACAGGATGATGTCGTACTGGCCAGCGATTTCGGACAAGCCGCCCGGAAACTTCAATTCTGTCATATGATTGGACGTAGGATGCCCCGCAGAGGCGGTCAATCGGCAAAACTGCAGGCTGAGGCGGGCAAGGGGTTGAGCCGCCACTGCACCGCTGTCGGGATGGCGATGGCATGCGCGAAGAAGCATCCCTTGAGGCGGGTCATGTGGCCAACTCCATCCTCCGAAATCAGGCTCGGATCATAATTGCAGGACAGGAGGTTCGCGGCGTGCTGGTCCGGCTGGCCCATGCGCACCTCCAGGAGCATGTGATTTGATCCGGTGGCGACCCTCACAATGTCGGCCTCGACAGGGCCAAACTCGCAGCCTTCAAGGCTTCCAGAGCTGCCATCCTCCCCCAGGATGCCCGGCTCGAGTTCCGGCGCGATGCGCAGGTCCAGCAGGACCACGCCTTCCGTCATCGTTTCGAGGGCCTCTGGCGCTTCGAACTCAGCCGGACCCGGCAGGTCAGCGCTGATGTGCTGAACGGCAGCAGCGTCAGCCAGGGCCGGCAGGGCAATCCCCATCCCAAGCCCAATCAGAAAACACCGCTTCATGCTGACACCTCCTGTGATCGGAAGATGACAGCCTAGCATTGGGGCGAATTGAAGGTGGTTGTCCTAGCCGAAACTCGACAGGCGCTGAACGAGTTCCTGCGGCGGCGCGGTCTCTTCCATCAGGGAAGATTTGATCGGGCGCGGCGCGCCGAACACATGGCCCTGACCGTAAGGAATGTCGTATTCGAGGATTTCGACCACGCTGGCTTCGTCCTCGATCTTTTCGGCAATCATGGTGATGCCATAGCGCGAGAACACGGCGCTGACTTCTTCGCCATCGACGCGGCGATTGATAGAAGAGACAGGACGTGGGCCGGTTGGATCGCGTAGCTGGTCCATCAGATGGGTGCCGTTCATCTTGACGAAGCGGATACCCGCCGACTGGAGGCGCGGCAAATCGAGCCCCAGATTGTCGGCATGATCGATTGAGAAACGGAAGCCGAGGGCCGTCAGCTTGTCCATATTGTCCCGCATGGCACGAGAGCGTGTTTCAAAGCGATCCGCCGTGATCTCGAAAATGACCGCGCCGGACAGGTCGCGGTTCTCGGTCATGAATTCGAGGAACATCGGGAAGAAGGTCGTATCTTCCAGCGAAGCCGCCGAAATGTTGCAGAATACGCCAACGCGGCGATCACGTTCGGCCAGCCTGCGTACGATCTGTACGCAGCGGAACAGGGTGAAATTGTCGATGATGCCCATCAGCTTGGCGCGGCGGGCGGCATCCAGGAATTCTGCGGGCAGCACGAGTGATCCGTCCGGACGGCGCAGACGCGTGAACCCTTCATAGAAGGACACGCGGCGCTGGGGCAGTGACACGATCGGCTGAAGGTGAAGATCAACCCGGCCATCTTTCAGCGCGTCGCGCACGTCGCGCAGGACGGCGTCTTCCTCAGGCGCCACAATGGCGGCACTGGTCGTCTCGGTAAGCTTGGACTCAAAGCTTTTCGACAGCCGGTCGATCAGGCTTTCAAGTTGTTTCATCTCGGTCACGAGAGCGTCGCGCCGCTCGGTCAGCTCATGCTTGACCGTGGCTTCGACCGCATCCGTGCGCGCGACAACGACATCAACACGCTCAGCCGAATCCCGAACCGTGCGCTCGACCCGGTCGATGCGCTCATCAAGCTCCTTGTTGGAGCGGCCCGAGGTGGCAAGAAGGTGAATTTGGCCGAGCAACGCCGTGACGATGCCGCCCGCCGCAATCGACATTGGCAAGCCTACATCGGTCAGCGTGAAGACGCCGTACCCGGCACCGCCTCCAATGGCTGCGTAGAGAAGGAACAGTACAAAAGTCATTACGTCAGCACCCGATACAACCCATCAATGTTAACAGCTAGGCCCAATTGGTTAACGAATTGCGAGGAATTGAAAGAATTTGTCGACCGCGGCAATCCTGTCACAGCGCCGTTGTAAACAAGCCACAATCCCATCCCGGCAAGCATGGCAGGCGTCGCCCGCAGGGACAAGGTGATTAGTGCTGGCCCGGCGTGTGTCCGAGACGTGCCGGGCGCGGTGTTTACCTCGGGATCAACTGGCTGGAGGCGCGTCCTGAACGAATTCGAAGAGCTGTGGAAAAGCAGGCCGCTGTTAATCTTTCAGTTAACCGAGCCGTCGCGAAAGACGAAAACCGGTTTGTCCCTCGGCCAGTCCGATTCGCACTCCAGCACCAGGTCAGCCTCTGATACGGCGGTTTCCGGGAGGCTTGCCCCGCAAGCGCTGATGAGGAGATCATGTCCGGCATAGTCCACCTTATAGTAGGCGCGGTCGGTGCCAGCCTCGGTCTTGGTGACGCGCAAATCGCCGGTGTCGAACACGGTCGCCATGTGCTTTCCCTCTCCGGGCAGCACGGCCAGCAGCGCGGCGTCGAACCCGCCGTCAGGTCGGTCTTCGACATAGATCAGGGCATCGGATACTTCATAGGCCCGGTTCAACAGACCGAGAAAATCGCCCGTGCCCGACGGACCCGCCACGGGAAGCGAAGCCCCCCGCCCTGCCCGCCAGGCCGCATTCCGGATCTCGTCCAGTCCTTCAATGTCCTCCCCACGCAAGGATAGCAGCATGACGGCATCGGTGTTCCTCAGCCCATCTTCCGTCATATCCAGCGTCATGCCGGCAGGTGCCCCGAACACCACCCGCTTGCCCCCGGCCAAAACGATGGCGCAGGGTCCGGGCAACTCCCGGAGCGCGCACGGCAGAACCGCGAAATCCGTGGACCGCACGGGTGTGCCCGCTGTCACGGCTGCGGCACCGCCCGCTGGCGGCGGACTGCACGCGACCAGCACGGCCGCACTCGCACCGAAAACAAGACCTCGAAGATTCATGAAACTATCCGCCCTACCCGATCCGGGTGTTTCCGGGTTCGGTTACGATTTCGTTTTCAATCATTCCCACCTGATCGATTTCCAGCCGGACCCGGTCGCCCGCCTTCAGCCATTTCGGCGGCGTGAACGCGGCCCCGACACCTGCGGGCGTTCCGGTGAAGATGAGGTCGCCGGGCTCCAGCGTGAATGCGGCGGTAAGGTGGGCGATCTGGGCCGGAATGTCATTGATCATGTCGCGGACATGACCCGTCTGGCGCAACTCGCCATTCACATAGCTGCGTAGCTCCAGCGAAGGCAGGTCCTGAATTTCGTCGGGCGTCACAATCGCCGGACCAAAGGGCGCGTGCGTATCGAAGCCCTTGCCCATGATCATGGTCTGGCTCGCCTTCTGCCAGTCACGGACCGAATAGTCACAGCCCACGCAGAAGCCCGCAACAATCTCCATTGCCCGCTCCGGCGGGACATGGCGCCCATGCTTGCCGATGACCACGACAAGTTCGACTTCATAGTCCAATTGATCCGAAACCTTGGGTAGATGCACTTGGCCATAGGGCGCATTGGCCGATGTGGCCTGCTTGTTGAACCATTTCTGCACCTGCGGAGATTTTGTATCCACGAAGCTGACACTCTCGGCGGCATGGGCCGCATAGTTCACACCGATACCCAATATCTTGCGGGGGCGCTCTACAGGCGCGAGCAGGTCCAAAGACTGCAAGGGAATTGCCGGCGCAACCGATCCTGTAAGCTGCAACGCATCCTGGAGCGTTACCGCCTCTGTGGGATGCACCTTGTCTCCCTTCAGGATCCCGTAGCGCGCGCCATTTTTTTCTGCGAACCGAACCAGCTTCATTGCGTTACTCTCCTGTCACACTTTTTCCGCAAAGGCATTGCAAGCCGTTCATGTGCCGTTGTGATGACACTTGGCAAGGGCTAGGCAGAAAGCTTGTATAGAGGATGCCAGTATGGATCTCGGCGTACGTGCTCAGGAGAGTTCGCTCAAGAATATATTCGCGCCCAGCGAACGGCTCTGCATGCCGCCCTACCAGAGAAGCTATTCCTGGGGCGAGCGCGAAGCTGGCGAACTCCTGACCGATCTGCTGGATGCCGCCGAAACAGGGACGCCACACTTTATTGGTGCCGTAGTGCTGAACCGCGGGAACGAAGAAGGCCTGCTGGAGATCGTCGACGGCCAGCAGCGGCTGACCACCTTGACCATTCTTCTGGCGGTCCTCCGGGATATTGAATCCGAGCCCTCGAAAAGCGCAGAAATTCACGCTCTGATTGCCGACGAGGCACGGCCTATGCTGGGCGAGGCCGCCAATTGGCGCCTGCAACTCAACCATATGGACGGCCCCTTTTTCCGCCACATGATCCAGACACCGGGCTCGACATTGAAGCTGGATGGGGAGTCCGGCGAAAGCGACAGCCAGCAGCGCATGGTCCAGAATGCACGTACACTGCTGAAGCGCGTCCGGACCCTCTCGGAAGAGGATCGCCGCTCGCTGGCGGATGTCTCGATGAATCGCTGCGCGCTGGTACGTGTGGTCGTCAATGACAAGGATCAGGGGTTCAAAGTGTTCCGTGTACTCAATACGCGCGGCAAGGAGCCCGGCGCACACGACATCATCAAGACCGAATTATTCCAGCGCTCGAAATTCACGACCGAAGAGGCTGCCTTCTACTCCGAACGCTGGGCCGAGCACGAAGCCGCGCTCGGCGGTAGTGCCTTTGACGATTTGCTCCGCCAGATCCGGTCGATCTATGACAAATCGTCAAAGGGCGAACTGATCACAGGCTTCCTCAAGAATGTCATTCCCAAGATCACGGCGCGCGGCTTCCTGGACGATGTGCTACCGCGCTATGTCGACGCCTACAAGGTCATCACGACAGCCCGGCTGGAACATGGCACCCATGCCAAACTGATCAGCGACAAGCTGAACCAGATGCGCGCCCTGGACCAGACCAGCTGGCGGGCCCCAGCCCTGAAATTCCTGGTTGAGCATGGCGTGGATCACGAATCCGCACCGGAATTCTTCGCCAAGCTGGAGCGGCTCTCCTACATCATCATGCTGGTGCTGACCGACCGCGACCAGCGCACCAAGCGCTTCAACAAGGTCAATGAGACGATCAGCTCCAACCGGACGCTCTTCGGCCGCGGAAGCCCATTCAATATTACCAAGGACGAGTCGCGCCGCGCCTTTGACCGAATGCTCGGCCGGTTTGCGACCTTCGGCCAGAGACGGTCGATGGCCTTGCGCCTGAATGCGGCGCTGGATGGCGGCTTCACCATCCCCCCACAGTCCGACGCGACCGTGGAACATGTCCTGCCGCGCAATATCAGCGAGGACAGCCACTGGATGATCATCTGGCCGGACCCGGCAAAACGCCGCGAGCAATGCGACACGCTGGGCAATTTCGTGCTGCTGACCAACAAGGTGAACCAGAAGGCCGACCGGATGGATTACCGGGCCAAGAAGGATGTCTATTTCAATGGCGGCGGCGGGCAGGATTTCGCCCTGACGCGTGACCTGGTCGATCAGGAGGCATGGACCTCTGAAGTGGTGAGAAAGCGCACCGAGCGGCTCGCCGAAATCCTGATGATGGAATGGAAGCTCCTCTGAGAGTCCCTTTCCTAGCGTGACCCCTGTTCGCAGCGGACTCCTGTGGTAACGAGTCTGAAACGAAATGCACAAGGGAGCGCCATCATGAGCCTGTTTGACCTGACTGGAAAAACCGCAATCATCACCGGATCCTCGCGTGGCATCGGCAAGGCCATTGCCGAACAGATGGCCGAACAGGGCGCGCGCGTTGTGATCTCGTCCCGCAAGCCGGGCCCCTGCCAAGACGTCGCCGACCAACTGAACGCCAAGCATGGCGATGGAACGGCCATCGCCATCCCGGCCAATATCTCCTCAAAGGATGACCTGAAGAATCTGGCCGAGAAGACACGGGCCGAGTTCGGCCAGATCGATATTCTCGTCTGCAATGCGGCGTCGAACCCGTATTATGGCCCGCTGGAAGAGATTGATGACGAATCCTTCGAGAAGATCCTGTCCAACAACATCATCTCGAACCACTGGCTGATCCAACTGGTCGCGCCTGAAATGAAAGAGCGCAAGGATGGCGCCATCGTGATCATCTCGTCGATCGGTGGCCTGAAGGGCTCAAGCACGATTGGCGCATACAATATCTCCAAGGCCGCCGACTTCCAGCTGGCCCGCAATTACGCGCTGGAGCTCGGCCCTCACAATATCCGCGTGAACTGCGTCGCGCCTGGCCTGATCAAGACCGATTTCGCCCGGGCCCTGTGGGAGAACCCGGAAATGGCTGCACGCGTCGAAAAAGGCACGCCCATGCGCCGCATCGGCGATCCGGAAGATATTGCCGGCGCCGCTGTCTTCCTCGCCTCCAAGGCGGGTGCCTACATGGCCGGCCAGATGGTGGTTGTGGACGGCGGGTCCGTGATCGTCTGATCCATGCATCTGACCGACTCCCCTGAATCCGGCCCAGCCGACGAAACCAGCTTCGACACATTCCGGCAGGTCGACATTCGCGTTGGCACCATTGTGGAGGCGGCGCCGCTTGAGGGCGCGCGTAAACCCTCCATCCGTCTGCTGATCGATTTTGGCCCCGGCGTGGGAACCAGGAAATCGTCGGCGCAGATCACCGACCACTATACGCCCGACCAGCTCATCGGGCGCCAGGTCGCAGCGGTGGTCAACTTCCCGCCGCGCCAGATCGGCAAATTCATGTCGGAAGTCCTGACGCTGGGGTTTCCGGATGCGGACGACCGAATCGTCCTGTTTTCACCTGACCATCCGGTCCCCAACGGCGCGAGACTCGCATGACGGAACGCACCCTGTCCCCACAGGCAAGAACCTTTCTCAGCCATCTTCAGGATGGCACCTGGCAACCTCCGCTCGGCCTCAAGAATCTCGGCATCCGTCCGGATCTCTGGCTGAAGGAATTCGACTATGGCTATACGCGCTACGAATGGCCAAACACAGGTGACCGTGACATCAGCGAAAACCGCGCCTTTGGCGGCTGGGTCGCCGGCTTCTCCGATCATATCGTCTCCATCACCATGGCGAGCGCGCTCGCCGAGGGCGAATGGTTCACCACGATGGAATTGCAGACCCGTATCCTGCGCCCCGTAGGCCACGGCCTGATCACGATTGAAGGGCGGCTCGTCAGTCGCGGCCGCACGACAGGTCTCGTCGAAGCCGACTGGAAAGATGCCAATGGCCGCTTGCTGGCGCGCATCACCGCCGCCAAGGCCATCAGGACGCGTGACGAGCTGGGACAGCCCGCCCTGTCGAAATAAGGCAATACAAAGACATCAGGAACCTGAGCATCACCGCCCCGTTTATAGCGTAAGCTATTGAAGGAGCTGACCATGATGAAGTCATTGAAGTATGTTGCTGCCGCTGGCGCCCTTGGTGCCGCAACCGCGCTTGCCACGGCCCCTGCACACGCTCAGCTGGGCCTTGGTGTGGGCGTGGATACGGATGTAGATGTAGGAGTAGGCGTGAAGACCTCGGATCCCCATCCGCGACACCGCCACGAAACCTATGTTTATGATGGCTATGAATCCGGTCACTGGCACACGCGCCATGAAGTGCGCCGCAGCCATCGCTGGAATGCCCGTTACGAAGGTTATGACTGCTACGACTCCTTCCAGTACACATGGGAAGATGGTGAGCGCGTCCGATATGACACGACGTTTTGCTACAATGATCGCGGACGCCGGTTCGAGCCGGAAGGTGTACGGGCCGTGGTGAAAGTCCGCTAATCCCTGCTCCATCCCTGACCAAATCCCCGTGCCGCGTGCACGGGGATTTTTCATGGAAGCAACAGGCAGGCATCGCCATACGAGTAGAAACGGTATTCGTTCGCAATGGCGTGCGCATAGGCGGCCTGCATGATATCCGTTCCCATCAGGGCACAGACCAGCATGAACAGGCTGGAGCCCGGCAGGTGGAAATTCGTGACCAGGGCGTCCGTCCCCCGTACCGCATCGCCGGGCTTCAGGAAGATGCCCGTCGGCCCAGTCGCCGGGTGAAGCTGACCCCCTGTGTCCACACAGCTTTCCAGCGTGCGCATGGCCGTCGTGCCCACTGGCACAACCCGATGCCCATCGGCCCGCGCCGCATTCAGACATGCAGCCACTTCCGGCGTCAGGCGACGCCATTCTTCATGCAGGCGGTTGGCTTCCAGCTGCGAGGCCTCAAGGGGCTTGAACGTCCCGAGCCCGACATGCAGTCGCACCGTTTCTCGCCTGATGCCCGCGGCGTCGACTTCCACCAGCAGGCGCGGCGTGAAATGCAAACCGGCCGTCGGCGCAGCGACGGACGCCGCATCCTCACCAGCAAATTTCGTCTGATAGGTTTCCCGGTCGCGTGCATCGGCCGGGCGGCGGCGCGCGATATAGGGCGGCAGGGGCATCGCGCCATGCGCCTCCAGCGCGGCTATCAGCTCATCACCCGCCAGCGAAAAGCTCAGCTCGATCTCACCGCCTTCGGGACGACCCGTGATCTCTGCCGTAAAGCCCTCAGCGAAGACGATAATGTCGCCTTCCTTCAGGCGCCGTCCTGGCCTCGCCAATGCGCGCCAGCAACGGTCGTCCATCCGCTCAGTCAGATTCACATCGCAGACGACATCCTGTCCTGTCTCATCGCGCGCAGGTCGCACGCCCTTCAGGGCAGCAGGCAGGACGCGGGTGTCGTTGAACACCATGACATCGCCGGCAGACAAATATCGCGGCAGATCACGCACGCTCGCATCTTCCAGCCGCCCATCGCCGTGCACGACGAGGAGGCGCGCAGAATCCTGCGGCTCAGCCGGGCGCAGCGCAATCAGCTGCTCCGGCAGGTCAAACTGGAATTCGGACAGGTCCATGGAGCAGTGCCTCGACCGGGGTGCCCCTAGTCTTCGATAACCGTCGGAACAGGCGGCAGGCTGCAGACATGCGGGCGGCCGGGCTCGGTAATCAGGCTGGCAAACAGCTCACTATCGGTCCGCATCACCCAGGCTTCCGGGCGATTGCCCGCAGGCAGGTCGGCGGCGACAGCGGCGGATTCCAGCGTATCGGGATCACGCACGACGCCATCGGTGCCGTCCGGGCCCTTCTTGATCGACATGACCACATCCTGCCCATCCAGCACACGGCCCCAGGCCGTGTATTGCTTGTCGAGGTGTTCTGTGTGGCCGCGCATCAGGAAGAATTGCGAATTGCCTGAGTCCACATCATTGCCTAGCCGCGCGGTGGAGACAACGCCGGCGCAATGGGGGACCCAGCTCTCGATGGTTTCATTGCCGAGATCCTGGGCAAGCCAGAGGGGGCGCGTCGCAATTGGGAAACCGTTGATGTAGCCGTTATCTGCGTCTTCCCGATCACCAATCGCGTAGTCGAGCGGCATGTCTTCGGGATTACGACGGAAGGTGAATTCGGCCTCGATATTCGGCAGGCCGGAGCCGACGCCATTGATCGCACGAATGTCGCCGCCCTGCGCCATGAACCCCTCGATCACACGATGGAATTTGGTGCCTTCATAGTCGCCGGACCGGATGATGGTTGCAAACTGCTCATAATGCTTCGGCGCAACTTCGGGGAAGGCCTCGATCAGGATGCGCCCCTTGTTCGTATTGAAAATGAAAAGCCGTTCCGGATCGACCGCGCGCCAATTGGCCGGATCCGCCTTGGCCTGGTCAGCCGTGTAGGTTACCGGAGCGTCTTCCGCTGGCGCTGCGCTGTCTGGAGTGTCTGCCGTTGCTGTCAGGGCGAGGGCGGAAGCGGCGAGCGCAAAAGCGGCAAACTTCATTTTTCATACTTCTCCAGAAGAGCCCGTTTTACGTCGGGCGTTACAAACGGCGTGATATCCCCGCCCAGGCTCGCGATTTCCTTCACGAGTCGGGAGGCCACGGCCTGATGCCTAACATCGGCCATCAGAAACACGGTTTCAATGTCCGGATTCAGTTGCTCGTTCATGGCGGTCATCTGGAATTCGTATTCGAAATCCTGCACAGCGCGCAGGCCCCGCACGATGATGTGCGCTTCGCAGGCCTCGGCGAACTTCATGAGCAAGCCATGCATCGGCATGACCTTGATTTCAGCAAGCCCCGGCCCGTTCATCTTGCCACATTCAGACCGCACCATGTCGACACGTTCCTGCAATGGGAACAGGGGTTTCTTGGCTTCATTGATCGCCACGCCGATGATCAGCGTGTCCACCAGCTTCCGGGCCCGGCCAATGATATCAAGATGGCCGTTTGTCGGCGGGTCGAAAGTTCCTGGATATAGTCCAACGCGATGCAAAAGCCTGTCCTCCCCGCCTTTCAGGTCCGTTTTTTGGCGCGGGATTTACTCTCCCGCGTCTTCGGCACCATCCATAGCGGTTTCAGCGTCTTCCACAAGCCGTGCGACAGAAACGACGCGCTCGCCTTCGGCTGTACGCAGCACCCAGACCCCACCCGTGGACCGGCCCGCAATGCGGATCTGCTCAACGGGCGTGCGGATCAGTTGCCCCGCATCCGTCACCAGCATGACCTGGTCGCCATCGCCCACCGTGAAGGATTGCGCGACCTGCTTGACCGGGCCCTGCTTCTTGTCGCGTCCCCAGATGTTCTGGGCGACGAGGCCTTTGCCACCGCGCCCGGTAACCCGGTAATCATAGGCGGATGAGCGCTTGCCCATGCCGTCATCGGCGATGGTCAGGATGAACTCCTCGGCAGCGCCCAGTTCGGCGATACGCTCAGCGCTCAGCGCGGCTTCTGCGACGCTCTCTTCGCCATCATCCTCGGAGATTTCCTCTTCCTCGCCGGTGGCAGCGCGCCGCATGGCGGCGGCGTGCTTCAGATATCCGCGCGCCTCTTCAGAGGTCACGTCGATATGCCGCAGGATGCCCATGGAGATGACCTCATCGCCCTCGCCCAGACGGATACCCCGGACACCGGTCGAGTTGCGGCCCGCAAAGACGCGCACATCCGGCACCGCAAAGCGGATACACTGGCCGAGCGCGGTCGTGAGCAGGATGTCATCCTTCTCCGAACAGATCTTCACCGAGACAATTCCGTCGCCCTCATCGAGCTTCATGGCGATCTTGCCGTTGCGGTTCACGCGGATGAAATCCGACAATTTGTTGCGGCGGACAGTACCGGTCTTGGTGGCGAACATGACGTCCAGCTCGTTGCGGGACTCGTCATCCTCCGGCAGCGGCATGACGCTTTCGATGCGCTCATCGGCGGCCAGCGGGAAGATGTTGACCAAGGCCTTGCCACGCGAGTTCGGTCCGCCAATCGGCAGGCGCCAGACCTTTTCCTTGTAGACCATGCCGGCCGACGAGAAGAACAGGACTTCGGTATGCGTCGTCGCCGAGAACACGTTCACGACGAAATCCTCGTCCTTCATGTTCATGCCGGAGCGGCCCTTGCCGCCGCGATGCTGCGTCCGATAGGTCGAGAGCGGGGTACGCTTGACGTATCCGCCATGCGTCACGGCCACGACCATCTCCTCGACCTCTATGAGGTCCTCGTCTTCCATGTCGATGCCGCCAAAGGCGAACTCCGACCGGCGCGGCACAGCAAATTTCTCTTTCACTTCAGAGAGTTCGCCCTTGATGATGTCCAGCACACGCTGGCGCGAGCGCAGGATTCCGAGATATTCCTCGATCTTCTCGGACAGGCCCTTGGCCTCGTTGCCGATCTCGTCACGGCCGAGGCCGGTCAGGCGAGACAGCTGCAGCGCCAGGATCGCACGGGCCTGCTCATCGGAAAGATAGATCGTATCGCCGTCGCCCTTGCGGGTGCGGCGGTCTGCGATCAGGTCGAGCAGCGGGCCCATGTCCATGATCGGCCAGGCTTTTTCGAGCAGCGCCTCACGGGCGGCGTTCGGGTCCGGCGAGTAGCGGATGATGCGAATGACTTCGTCGATATTCGCGACGGCCATCGCCAGGCCGACCAGGAGGTGGGCACGGTCACGCGCTTTGTTCAACTCGTGCTTTGTCCGCCGGACGACAACTTCCTGACGGAAGGTGATGAAGCAATCGAGCACCTTGCGCAGGTTCATTAGCTCTGGCCGGCCACCATTCAGGGCCAGCATGTTGACGCCAAAGCTCGTCTGCATCTGGCTGAATCGGAAGAGCTGGTTGAGCACGACTTCGGCGCTTGCATCCTTCTTCAGCTCGACGACGACCCGAATGCCATTGCGGTCGGATTCGTCGCGCAAATCGGAGATGCCCTCGATCCGTTTCTCGCGCACGAGCTCCGCGATCTTCGTGATCATCGCGGCCTTGTTCACCTGATACGGAATCTCGGTCACGATGATGGCCTGACGGCCATTCTTGGCTTCCTCGATGTCGGTCTTGGCGCGCATGATGACGCTGCCACGGCCCGTGGTCATCGCCTTGCGGCTGCCGGACATGCCCATGATCTGGCCGCCGGTCGGGAAATCCGGGCCGGGCACGATTTCGAGGAGGGCATCTTCGTCGAGCGCAGGATCTTCGATGATCGCCAGCGTCGCGTCGATCACTTCGCCGAGATTATGCGGCGGGATATTTGTCGCCATGCCGACCGCGATGCCGCCAGCGCCATTGACCAGCAGGTTCGGATACTGCGCCGGCAGGACAATCGGCTCTTTCTGGGACCCGTCATAATTGTCCTGGAAGTCGACCGTGTCCTTGTCGATGTCGGCGAGCAAATGGGTCGCCACTTTCGTCATCCGGCTTTCGGTGTAACGCATGGCAGCCGGCGGATCATTGTCGATCGAGCCGAAATTGCCCTGACCGTCAACGAGGGTCGCGCCCATCGAGAAGGGTTGGGCCATGCGCACCAGCGCATCATAGATCGCGGAGTCGCCGTGCGGGTGGTAATTACCCATCACCGAACCGACGATATTGGCGGATTTCTTGTAGGGTTTGCTGGGCGTGTTGCCGCCCTCATTCATCGCATAGAGAATGCGGCGGTGAACGGGTTTCAGGCCGTCGCGCACATCTGGTAGCGCCCGGCTCACGATGACGCTCATCGCATAGTCGAGATAGGAGCTTTTCAGCTCGGATTCGATGGAAATCAGCTCAATGCCGTCGGGAAGGGGCGCGCTGCCCTCGCCGCCATTTTCAGGCGTTTCCGGCTCGTCCGGCGGAGTTGTGTCGTCGCTCATGGAGAATTCGTCCTGGCTACGGTGAAATTAACGGGAATCACCTGTTCCGATACAGGATCATGTTTAGCATCCCGCCGTCATTGAAACAAATGCGACAGGGCCAAAATAGCAGTAATTACGGGCGAAAACGCCTCAATCAGGGGTCTCTGACGGGGGCGTCATGGCCCCAATGGCCTCGAGCGCCTTCTGCACGGCGTCCCGACGGGTTTTCAGCGCCGGATTGTCGGCGTCCATGTTCATGTTGAACGCAAAGGCATAGGTGCCCGGCGCAGTGCCGCCGGTCTGCTCCAGCCAGCCCACATACCAGCCGATATCCGTCTCGCCCGGAACACTTTTCCAGCCGGTCTTGGCATGAATTGACCAGCCATCGCCCTCTTCGGCCAGCATCATGGGAAGGGCGTGTTCATAGGTGCGCGCAGAGAGCGGCAGCGTCCGAGCGGACACGCTTGCCAGGAACGCCACCTGCTCGCGCGCAGAAATCTTCAGGGGGCCTTTCAGCCAATAGGTCTGAATGTCCGCCTCACCGCCCGTATCGGCATTGCCATAGCCAAATCTGGTCAGCCAGTCGCCGAGCGTAGCGCTGCCGATGCGCGGGGTAATTGTCTGGTAAATCCACACGGTGGAGCGCTGGAACGCCGTCGCAAAGTCCTGGCTCTCATTCCAGCTTGGCAGGAACCGCGTCTCGCCATCCCAGTCAAACCATTCGTCCGGCCCGCTGACCGCGCCGGTCTCCAGGGCAATCAGCGTGTGCGGGATCTTGGAAGTCGAGGCCGCCACGAACTGTTTGGCAGGCCGTTCGCCGCTGCTGGTCCATGTCCGGCCGTCTTCCAGCCGATAGACAACGAGCGCCGCCGTGTCTGGTGTCAGGGATTCCCCTGCGAGGATGTCATCAAGGCTTCCGACCGGAGGGAGCGGGGAGGACTGGCAGGCGCACAGCACAGCGACCAGAGCGGCCGCGAACCAGTGCGCAGGATGCCAGCCCGCACGCTTCATCCTAGAATGGGATTTCGTCGTCGAGATCCTGGCTGAAGCTCTCCTCTGGGCCGCTCATCTGGCGCGGACCGCCACTCTGGCCCTGATAACCGCCGAAATCATTGCCGGATGACCGGCCACCGCCTTCATTGCGGCTGTCCAGCATGGTCAGCGTGGAATTGAAGCCACGCAGCACGACTTCAGTCGTGTAGCGGTCCTGGCCATCCTTGTCCTGCCATTTGCGGGTCTCAAGCTGGCCCTCGATATAGAGCTTGGAGCCCTTCTTGATGTAGTTCTGAACGACGCGGACGAGACCTTCGCTGAACACCGAGACGCGGTGCCATTCGGTCTTTTCCTTGCGCTCGCCGGTATTCTTGTCTTTCCAGGTTTCGGACGTGGCGAGCGAGAAGCTGGCCACCTGACCGCCATTCTGGAACTGGCGGACTTCCGGATCCTGCCCAACATTGCCGACAAGAATGACCTTGTTCACTGATCCTGCCATGGTTCCAACTCCGCTCCGATCTGTTTCGCTTTCGATTCGAATTCGCTTTTACCCTGCAATGGCCAGCCTGTCGCCCGTAAGGGTGAGAATTCCCCTGCCTTCCGCACAACCCCGCTACCCTGTGCCCAAGCATAAAGTTTGTTCGCTATTTGTTCTTACCGTTGCATCATCAGAGAGGCAAGCCCTGATTTGCTAGCTGTTCCGGAGAAGGCGCTGGCGCAATGGGGGAACGGCTTCCGCGAGTGTCTTGAGCGGCCAAGCATAGTTGAGCAGCAAATTCTGTTCCGGACCGTCCTTCACGCCGAGGTCGTGATGGCACACACCGGGCAGGTAGTACGTGCCGAACAGCGTATCCCACAGGCTGAACATGTTCGCGAAATTCTTGCCATAGGCCTCCGGCACGTCGGCATGGTGCCAGCGGTGCAAGCGCGGAGAATTGAGGATTCGGTTCAACGGCCCCCAATGATAGTCGGCATCAAGGTGCACGAAGCGGTTGTAGAAGGGAATGAACAGGCCAGCGAGGCCCGCCAGTACTGGCGGCAATGACATCACTGTTGCGACCATGAGGAAGGAGGCAGCCATGATTATCAGTTCGATGATATGCATGCGCACCGACGTCGTATTGTTCATCACCGTGTCGGAATGATGGATCACGTGCGACGGCCAGAGCCATTTCGTGTGCATCAAGCGGTGTACCCAATAATCTGAAAAGTCAGCCAGCATCACGGCGAGCAGCACCACCAGCCAAGCCGGTAGAGCCTGCCACAGCGCCGGATCAAGCCTCCAGATGCCGCCAGCATCCATAAACTGCTGGAGGGGGCCGAGCGTCAGGGCAATAAAGGGGGCCAGGGCCGAATTGACCAGCATCAGCGCCGTATTCACCCGCACGCTTTCGGTCAGGCCGGATGACCAATTGAATGCGGCCTTTCCCTTTTTCAGAAATGCGAGCGCCGTGAAGATCAGGAAGGGCGCCACGAACAGCGGCAAGGCCACGTTCAGCAATCTCTCCATCACAACCTGCATCATCCCGCCTGCGCTCCCTCAAACTCCAGGGGCAGGTTTACTGGCTCATGGTTGAGGTCCCGCTCAGACATTGCATGAAATTTCATATAATTTGCCGGAATTGGGGTCTTTTTCGCAGCGTTTACGGTAGTTCCGCATTTGTTCTTGTGGAACGATCAGATTCGCGGCACACATTGTCTTGCGTAGCCTCCCAAAGCCCAAACTTTTCAAGAGAGCCCCAGAATGGCCGAGTCTCCCTTCATCCGCGTGCGCGGCGCCAAGGAACACAATCTCAAGAATGTCGACGTGGATATCCCCCGCGGCGAGCTGGTCGTGATGACCGGCCTGTCGGGTTCGGGGAAATCCTCGCTCGCCTTCGACACGATCTATGCCGAGGGCCAGCGCCGCTATGTCGAAAGCCTGTCGGCCTATGCGCGCCAGTTCCTGGAGCTGATGCAGAAGCCGGATGTCGAGAGCATCGAAGGCCTCTCGCCCGCGATCTCGATCGAGCAGAAGACGACCAGCCGCAATCCGCGCTCGACCGTCGGTACGGTCACCGAAATCTACGACTATATGCGTCTGCTCTGGGCGCGGGTCGGCATTCCCTATTCGCCGGCCACGGGCCTGCCCATCGAAAGCCAGACCGTCAGCCAGATGGTCGACCGCACCATGGATCTGCCGGAAGGCACGCGCCTCTACCTGCTGGCACCCATCGTCCGTGGACGGAAAGGGGAGTATCGCAAGGAATTCGCCGAGCTGCTGAAGAATGGCTACCAGCGCGTGAAAGTGGATGGTGAGTTCCACGAATTGGAAAACCCGCCCAAGCTGGACAAGAAATTCAAGCATGACATCGACGTGGTGGTTGACCGGATTGTCGTGCGCGAAGGCATGGAACAACGCCTCGCCGAAAGTTTCGAAACGGCCATCGGCCTCGCCAATGGTATTGCCATCGGCGAATATGCCGATCTGGAAGACGGCGAGACCGAGCCGAAGCGCATCACCTACAGCGCCAATTTCGCCTGCCCGGTCTCCGGCTTCACCATTCCCGAGATCGAGCCGCGCCTGTTCTCGTTCAACAATCCCTTTGGCGCCTGCCCGACCTGTGATGGTCTCGGCGAGCAGTTGAAAGTGGATGCCGGCCTGGTTGTTCCGGACAAGGATCTTGACCTGCTGAACGGCGCGATCGCGCCCTGGGCCAAGTCAACCTCCCCCTATCAGACACAGACCCTGCAGGCCTTGTCCGCGCATTACCGGTTTGACCTCAAGAAGCCCTGGAACAAACTGCCGGAGGACATCCACCGGATGATCCTGTTCGGCACCGGCGAGGAAGAAATCAATTTCGTCTATGATGACGGCATGCGCCGCTATGAGGTGAAGAAGACATTCGAGGGCGTCATTCCGAACCTTGAGCGCCGCTACCGCGAAACCGACAGCCAGTGGGTGCGCGACGAGATCGCGAAATTCCAGGCGGCCGCGCCCTGCCCGGCCTGTGGCGGCAAGCGCCTGAAACCCGAAGCGCTGGCGGTGAAGATCAACAGCCTCGATATTTCGGACGCCTCGGTCTTCTCGATCAAGGATGCCCACACATGGTTCGGCAAGGTCCACACATCGCTGACCAAGCAGCAGAACGAGATTGCCGGGCGCATCCTGAAGGAAATCAATGACCGGCTCGACTTCCTCAATGATGTCGGTCTCGAATACCTGACGCTCAGCCGCGCCTCGGGCACGCTGTCCGGCGGGGAGAGCCAGCGCATCCGGCTCGCCAGCCAGATCGGCTCCGGCCTGACCGGCGTGCTCTACGTGCTCGACGAGCCGAGCATCGGCCTGCACCAGCGCGACAATGACCGCCTGCTGGAAACCCTGAAACGCCTGCGCGACCTCGGTAACTCCGTGATCGTCGTCGAGCATGACGAGGACGCAATCCTCACCGCCGACCATGTGATCGACATGGGGCCTGCGGCGGGGGTGCATGGCGGCCAGATCATTGCGGAGGGCACACCGGAAGAGGTGATGGCCAATCCGAAAAGCCTAACGGCGGACTATCTCAACGGCACCAAGGAAATCCCGATCCCGCCGCGCCGTCCGGTCGAGAAGGCCAAGCGCAAGGTGACGCTGAAGGGCGCAACCGGCAACAATCTGAAGAATGTCGACGCCACGATCCCGTTGGGCAGCTTCACCTGCATCACGGGCGTCTCCGGCGGCGGCAAGTCCACGCTTATCATCGAGACGCTCTACAAGGCGCTGGCCCGCAAGCTGAACGGCGCGTCCAGTCCGCCGCAGCCTTACCAAAGCCTCGAAGGCCTGCAGCATCTCGACAAGGTCATCGACATCGACCAGAGCCCGATCGGTCGCACGCCACGCTCGAACCCGGCCACCTATACCGGCGCCTTCGGCCCGATCCGCGACTGGTTTGCCGGCCTGCCGGAAGCCAAGGCACGCGGCTATGCGCCCGGCCGGTTCAGCTTCAATGTGAAGGGCGGCCGCTGCGAAGCCTGTCAGGGCGATGGTGTCATCAAGATCGAGATGCATTTCCTGCCGGATGTCTACGTCACCTGCGAAACCTGCAAGGGCAAACGCTACAATCGCGAAACGCTGGAAGTCCTGTTCAAGGGCAAGTCCATCGCGGATGTGCTGGACATGACGGTCGAAGATGCGGCGAAATTCTTCTCCGCTGTCCCCGCCATTGCGACCAAGCTCGACACGCTGAACGAAGTCGGCCTTGGATATGTGAAGGTCGGCCAGCAAGCGACGACCCTCTCAGGTGGTGAGGCCCAGCGCGTGAAGCTCGCCAAGGAACTCTCCAAGCGCGCGACCGGCAAGACGCTTTACATTCTCGACGAGCCGACCACCGGCCTGCATTTCGAGGATGTCCGCAAACTGCTCGAAGTGCTCCACTCGCTTGTCGATACCGGCAACACGGTCGTCGTGATCGAGCACAATCTGGATGTCGTGAAGACGGCGGACTGGGTGCTGGACCTCGGCCCCGAAGGCGGCGATGGCGGCGGAGAACTGGTCGCTTTTGGTACGCCGGAAGACATTGCCGCGTGTGAGGACAGCTGGACCGGCAAGCACCTCGCCGAGACCTTTCGCCGTCAGGACGAGCGCCGCGCCGCACGCAACAAGCGCCTGCGAGCTGAGAGCACGAGCAAGGCAAAGCCCGCCGCCAGACCAAAGAAGGCCGCGGCTAAGGCCCCCGCGAAACCGAAAGCTGTAGCAAAACCGAAAACCAAGGCGCCTGCAAAAGCTGCGGCCAAGACAACGCCAAACGCCAAGAGCCCGGCAAAGCGGAAATCCCGTTCGCCGAGCCCTGCCAAATAGGCGATTGCCGCGCTAGACGAAGGTTTCGTTGATCGCGTCTGTATCCGTCCAGTTCGGGTCGGTCTTCGCAGCCAAGGCTGCGGGGCCACCGAACACGTGCATCATCGCACCCGCCAGTCCGACATAGACCAGGCCGAAGATGATGGCTGGAATGATAAAGCCCGGCGTGGCGAAGGCAGCGATGACCTCAGCAGGATCATCCGAGCCGCTTTGCATGACCGGCATCAGCGACATGACCGCCGTGACGGCGAACACCATATAGAGCACCATCATGACGACCATCATGACCAAGCCCAGCACGAGCCAGCTGCCGATCAGGGTCCACACCTTGCCCTTGGTCACGCGCCACGCGCTGCCAAACTGGATCTTGCGGTCGCGGATCGTAAGGGCGGCCGCCGGTGAGAAGCGCACCATGATCCAGATCGCCAGGACGATATAGGCAACAAATATCACGAATGTCACCAGCGCCGTGATCACAGCCCCGTCGCTTCCCAGGGCCAGTCCCAGAGAGATCGGGATAAGCATCAGAAGGAACATCGCGATATAGAGGGCAAGTATCAGGCCGATCCAGAACAGACCGACAACCAGCAGTCGGCCTTCATCTGCGCCCAGTTTCAGGCTGAAGCCTTCGGCCCGCATATAGCGACGCTGGCTTGATGCTTCAAACATCATCCAGAGCAGAATTCCGGCCAAAAAGGCGACCAGATACCCGATCGCAACCCGGCCCATGTTTTCCAGCATGACCTGATCCATCAGATCCGGGTCTTCCATGACGAGCGGATTAAAGGCGGCCGCATAGATCGGGGTCATCAGGTACATGCTGAGCCCCTGGACCACGATTGCGCACAGCGCATAGGCCAGCGCAAACTTCCAAAGAAACCCTTTCGGTCCCCCCGTCTTGTTGAAATGCCCCATCGCATTCCCGACTGAAAATTCCAGAGTGTTCATCAGATGCCCTCCCTCTAACTGAACGTATCCACGCGATAGGTATCGTCCACACTGCCGCGCGGATCATGCCGTGCGGCGAACGCGGCTGGTGCGCCGGCGACATGCATGAGCAGACCCGACAGGAACAGGCGCGCGATCATGTAGATCGCCAACGCAACGATCACCCCGCCGCTCATAAAGGCCGCAACTATGTCTTCACCCGTCTGAGCATTCTCAAGGGCGGGCGCCGCCGTGAACATCATCGGAAGCTGGAGCAGTTGGTCGGCGATGCTGACAACAATTCCGCCCACGATGGTGAGGATGAGATACGCCCCGAGGATTGGCCAGAACCGCCCACGCGACACATTCCAGGCATCGAGGAATCGGAACTCCCGGTCCTTGATGGTCAAAGCAAAGCATGGAGCAAGACGGGTCGCGAAGAAGACATAGATCAGGAACAGGACAAACCCCAGCCCGAACGCACCAAGGATCGGCCCGATGACGCGCCTCGCGATTTCATTCTCTGAAGCGCCTGCTTCAACCATGCCCACCGCGCCGAAGATTGAACTGAAAATCATGATGAATGGCACAATGGTGAAAAGGGTCTGCATGACCGCCCAACAGAACCCGACCGCCATGATTCGTACTTCATCCCCACCGAACCCAAGGGAAAAACGCTCGTCACGCACATAGCGCCGCTGCGAGGCGGCCTCGAACATGGCCCAGATGATCCAGCTGCCCAGCATGGCAAAGATCGCCCACCCGACTAGCGGCTGCATGGCGCCGAGAATCGCGGCGAATACGGCTTGAGGATTATCCTGTCCGACCGAGGCCTGTTCCAGCATCTCGATGGACTGGAACACCTGCACAAAATCATCCTTGGCAAAAATTAGGATCGCCAGGCTGAAAGCCGTGAACGCGCCCGCAAACGCGAGCGGAAACATCCAGAGGAAGTTTCGCGCATATGCCGCGCGAAATGCGAACATCAGCGCGCCATCAAACGAAAACCGGCTTGGCATCTGGCAGAGCCCCCCCTGAACTGCTGATCAGGCGTCAGGATAGGGCGATTTATGTGACAGGCGCAATCACTCGGTGGATGCCGTCTCCGGATGCAGCCGATGCAGGGCGGCCACCGCAAGGCCATGTCCGCCCAGCAGGAAGGGCACCAGCAGGGCCATGCCGACGGCGCCTGACAGGAAGGCGCCAAGGGCGCTGTCGCCCCAGACATTCCGCAAACCCCAATTGACCAGCACGGCCAGGGCAAACGGCAGAATGTGCGTCACCAGCGCGGCGAGGCCGAGCCGCAGGGCGTGTCCCTTCGTCCAGGACCAGGTGCGGAACACCAGGGTCTGGCCTGTGGCAACGGTCGCCGCACCGATCAGCAACAGACGCAGCGCCATGTAGAATAGAACCGCAGCCCCGGCCACACAGGCGAGGATCAGGACAGCGCCATAAGCTGTAGGCAACATGTCGATCAAAGCCGCCTGAACCACGTCCGGCGGCGTTTCTGCATCGATTTCAACCCGGCCCGACGCCTTGAGCAGGATTCCGGGGAGGATCAACAGGAAGAAGCCGACGAAAGCACCCACAAACAGGAAGGCGACATAAATCGCCAGATTCGCATGGGCGAGGCGCAGGCGATCCCCTGTGCGCGTCTCCAGCATGGCGCGGTAGACCACGAGCGAGAATTCGATCCCGACGACGAACACGACGAGCGCCGCAATCGCGGGCGCTGCATCCCCGATTGCAGATCCGGGCCCTACCGCAAAGGTGTAGATCCCGCCTGCAACAATAAGAGCGAGCATGAGAACCAGGCTCGGCCGCGCGGCCCTCAGGGCCAACGACCATGCCTCTGCTACCAGGTCTGGAATAGAAAGCTTGCGAGTCATATCCGACTCCTTACACGCCCGGTCGCGGCCTCGCCACGGGGAATCACGGCAAACGCCACCTTGACGACGCCGCGCTTGCCCCGCACATCCGCCGCATGAGCATCAAACCTATTCATATCATCGGCGGCGGCATGGCCGGATCCGAGGCCGCATGGCAGGCCGCCAATGCAGGCGTGCCCGTCATCCTGCACGAAATGCGCGGCGTCAAAGGCACCGATGCCCACCAGACCGACAAGCTGGCCGAACTGGTCTGTTCCAACTCGTTCCGCTCGGATGACCATGTGTCGAACGCGGTCGGCGTGCTGCATGAGGAAATGCGCCGCGCGAACGGGCTGATAATGCATACGGCGGCCGAGCACCAGGTACCCGCCGGCAGCGCGCTGGCCGTGGACCGTGAAGGCTTTGCCGAGGCGGTTACCGCCAAGCTGGAAGCCCACCCGAACGTCACCATCGTCCGCGAGGAAATCGACGGTATCCCGCCCGAAGACTGGGACAGCGTCATCGTCGCCACCGGGCCGCTCACCTCGCTGAAGCTCGCAGAAGCGATCCACGCCCATACCGGCGAGGATGATCTCGCTTTCTTCGATGCCATTGCGCCGATCGTCTATTTCGACTCCGTCGACATGACCAAGGCCTGGCGCCAGAGTCGTTATGACAAGCCCGGCCCCGGCGGCGATACGGCGGCCTACATCAACTGTCCGCTCGATGAAGACCAGTACAACGCCTTCATCGATGCGCTGATCTCGGGCGAGAAAACCGAGTTCAAGGAATGGGAAAAGAACACGCCTTACTTTGAAGGCTGCCTGCCCATCGAAGTCATGGCGGAACGCGGGCGCGAGACGCTGCGCTTCGGCCCCATGAAGCCGGTCGGCCTGACCAACCCCCATCAGCCGGACATCAAGGCGCACGCCATCGTCCAGCTGCGCCAGGACAATGCCCACGGCACGCTCTGGAACATGGTCGGCTTCCAGACCAAGCTGAAATATGGCGCCCAGACCGATATCTTCCGCATGATCCCCGGCCTCGAAAAAGCCGAGTTCGCGCGGCTTGGCGGCATCCACCGTAACACCTTCCTGAACTCACCCAAACTGCTCGACGAGCAGCTGCGCATGAAGAGCCTGCCGCGCCTGCGATTTGCCGGTCAGGTCACGGGCGTCGAAGGCTATGTCGAAAGCGCGGGCATGGGCTTGCTCGCCGGTCGCTTCGCCGCCGCAGAGCGTCTGGGCCAGCCCTTGGCGCCGCCGCCGGAGACGACCGCGCTCGGCTCGCTGATCCGCCACATCACCGGCGGCCATCTCGAAGGCAAGGCAACTTTCCAACCGATGAACGTCAATTTCGGCCTGTTCCCGGACATTGCCGATTTCCCGAAGCACGGGCCCGACGGCAAGCGCCTGCGTGGCAAGGACAAGGGCCGCGCGAAGAAGCGTGCGCAGGCTGTACGGGCATTGGAAGACTTTGATTCCTGGTTGTCGGCCACCAGCCTGGTCCCGGCGGAATAGACATGCGCCTCGCCGTCACAGAGCCCGGCGTGCCCGAGATCTTCCATTCGCTGCAGGGTGAGGGCGTCTCGGCCGGCAAGCCGAGCGTGTTTGTGCGCTTTTCCCAGTGTAACCTGCACTGCGTCTGGTGTGATACGGCCTATACATGGAATTTTCAGGGAACGGAGTTTTCCCATCGCGATGACCTGCCGGGCGCCCCGAAGAAATTCGACCGCGCTGCAGAGACCGTCGATGTATCTGTGGAGACGCTGGCCGAGAGACTGATCAGCCAGCCTTGCCGCCGCATCATCTTCACGGGCGGCGAGCCGCTGTTGCAACAGCGAGACCTCGGCGAACTGATCCAGCGCCTCAAGGGATTCGACCCAGACTTCTATATCGAGATCGAGACCAATGGCACGATCAAGCCCATCGGCCTCGCCGCACAGCTGATCGATCAATTTAACGTCTCCCCGAAGCTTGCCCATTCCGGCAATGCGGCCTCGATCCGGCTGAGGCCCGAAGTGCTCGACTTTTATGCCAGCGACCCGCGCGCGAACTTCAAGATTGTCGTGGCCAGTCCTTCAGACCTCGAGGAAGTTCACGCGCTCGTTGCCGAGGCTGGTATGCCAGCCAGCCGTGTATGGCTGATGCCCGAGGGCCGGACGCCAGCCGAACTTCGCGCGCGAGAGCCCTGGCTTGCCGAGGCGTGTCTTGAAGCCGGCTACAATTTTACCGACCGCCTGCATATACACCTGTATGGCGATACGCGCGGCACCTGAGCCTTACTTGGCCAGCATCCACACGGCCATCGCAATCATCATCAGGTTTTCGGTCAGTGAGACGAAGCCCAGCGGCACATTGCTGTCTCCACCGACACAGGCGCATTTCAGGTCCCGCTTTTCAATATAAACCGCGCGGAACACCGACACGGCGCCAATCGTGCCGATGAACAGGGCGACCGGCGCAGCGATGAAGATCAATGCGCCCGCAATCATCAGCACGCCTGCCAGCAATTCCGCAAACGGATAGATATAGGCGTACCTGACCCATTTCCGTGCCAGCAGGTCATAGCCGAGAAACGAATTGGAAAAGCTCTCAAGGTCCCGTAATTTCTGTACGGCCAGAATACACATGCTGATGGCGATAAACCATTCTGCGGCGCGGACGGTCAGCAGGCTGCCATAGGCGGCCCAGCTGACAGCCAAAGCCATGAAAGCTGCCGACGCGAAGATGGCGATGACCGGCGTATAGGTCTTCTGGTCCTTATCCTTTGCAGGCTGGCCGAAAAATTCCTTCAAGGCATCATACCCGCCGATCCGCTTTCCATCGATGAAAGTCTGAGGCGTCGTCTTCACCTCATGCTCGCGCTTGAAGGCATCGGTCTCTTCGCGGCTGGTCAGAAGATGATCATCGACCGCATACCCTTTGCGGTTCAGAAGCGCCCGGCTTTTCAGTCCGAACGGACAGACATGCGACGGCGTTTTCATCCGGTAGAGACGGGCAACAGGTTTGCTGGCGGACATGGATCACTCCTTCACTGAGCAGGCACAGGGCTGGGAATGAGGAACCAACGTGTTACGGCGTGACGAGTTGCGTTCCGATCAGACCTTGCCGCTGCGGATCGCCTGAAGCACGCAGAGCCGTTTCTGAATGGCGTTCGGCGTCTTGCCTTCGGTGTAGAGTTTGCGCAACCGGAAATGCGCGATGGCTGGCCGGATCGGCTTCGGCGCAGGTGGCAGGATCGGGCCGTATGCCTTGGAGTCAGAGCGGCGGGCGGCGGCAAAATAGGGCGCAACGTCCCGGATTTCCTCGGCCCAGCCATGCATCGGCGTCAGCACATGCGCCGCCGTCAGCGCCAGCCAGCCTTCCGGCTCCAACGCCCGGTCCTGAGCTTCAAAGGCGGCCTGATAACCATCAATCAGATCCTGCAGGGCGCGGGGTTTCAGGCGGCCCGCCTCGACCTCTTCCTTCAGGGCGCGGGCGACATCATGCTCACGCACCTTGCCCCCTTCGATCTCGGAAATGGCGTCTCGCCACCATTGGAACCTGATCAGGCCCAGCCCTTCCTCGGAGACCACCAGCCTGACCCGCGCCAGCTCATAGGCGAGCGCATAAAGGGCCGTCAGCGCCTGTCGCTGATCGTCCTTTGCATAGCGGCTGGAAATCCAGCGGTCTTCGTCTGCGCGAAGAATCCGCTTGTCGATCGCGGCCCATTGAGATTTGGAAAGAGGGCTGGTCGGGTTTGACATGCAACCCATATGTGGGAAGACGCGTAATTAGACCAGATACTTTGCTGCAAGAAAGGACGCCCAAAATGGCATTTTCCCTCCCTGATCTCCCATATGGACGCGACGCCCTGGCGCCGCACATCTCCGAGGAGACCTTGAACTTTCACCACGGCAAGCACCACGCCGCCTATGTCAAGAATCTCAACGGCCTGATCGAGGGCACCGACCTCGAAAACGAGTCGCTCGAATCCATCATCAAGAAAGCCGCAGCTGATAGCGGCAAGGCCGGCCTGTTCAACAATGCGGCCCAGGTCTGGAACCACACCTTCTACTGGCACTGCATGAAACCGGGCGGCGGCGGCAAACCGCACGGCAAAGTGGCCGACCTGATTGATCGCGATCTGGGCGGTTACGACCAGTTCGTGAAGGATTTCAAGGCGGCTGGCGGCAGTCAGTTCGGCTCCGGCTGGGCCTGGCTGGTCTACAAGGGCGGCAAGCTGCACATCACCAAGACTCCGAACGCGGAAACGCCGGTCACCGACATCGACGCTACGCCGATCCTGACCATGGATGTCTGGGAACACGCCTACTATCTCGATTACCAGAACAGTCGTCCAAACTATATGGACGCTTTCATCGACAATCTCATCAACTGGGATTTCGTGAACCAGAATCTCGCTGACGCGGGCGCCTGATTTGGGGTAAGGTCCCCTCGTCATGGACGAGGGGACCTCCCATGTTTTGCACACATTGCGGACAGAAGCTGGGAGATGGCCACCGCTTCTGCGCCAATTGCGGAACAGCTGTTACAGACGGCGCGCACTCCGCCTCACCGCCATCCCTCCCTCCACAGATCGTTGACCCCAGCATAGACTGGCGAAACTCGATGAATGTGGGCGAGATCATCAATCACCCGGACGTCCGCGCGCGCGTGGTACGCGTCACCGGCGCCACGCCGCAGGGCATGACCGCCGAACAATTCTTCAAATACGCCGAACCGGTCTTGGCCGCAGCTGGCGCGGGTGGGCTGCCGCTCGCCGCCATGAAGGATATTGCCATCCCGATGTATGCCAGGCTGGGCCTCAAGACGGATCGTGAACTGTCGCAAGGCTTTCGCAACACGTTCGGCGAGACCCTGGCCGCCGTGGTTTGTTCGCTGGCCAGCCGCAGCCAGCCGATTGTCGATATTTCAGAAGCAGGCGATGGCTGCATCCTCAACTCCAAAATGGCGTCTTCGGTCTGGTCCTGGGAAGGCAATATGATCATCACGCTGGAATCGCGCGACGAGGGTACGCTGCTGACAGGCACAATTACCGTTCCCGGACAGGCCTTCGATTGGGGCCGGTCCAAGCGTGTGTTGCAGAATCTGATCGACGACGTCCAGCGCTATCGTGTCTGACCCGCGCGCCCTTGGGCGAAAGCTGGGGACGGCCCCTTCCATTTATCCACAATTTGGCTTATGTGCAGCGCAACACGACGCTCCGGGCATGGAATTCGCCCGGCCCGCCAAAAGCGCACTGAGGCGCTGAACGCGGGAAATTGCGGCTCTCAAGGCCGCCGGGTTAAATCAGAAACCATTCCAGGAACCATAAAATTGACTGACGTAACATTTGCAGACCTCGGCCTTGGGCCGAACGTACTTAAGGCTGTGGAAGAGGCGGGATATACAACGCCCACGCCGATCCAGGCGGAAGCCATCCCCCATATTCTTGCTGGCGGCGACGTCACGGGCATTGCCCAGACCGGCACCGGAAAGACGGCGGCTTTCGTGCTGCCGATGATCCACCGCCTGGCGCGCGGACGGGCTCGGGCCCGCATGCCCCGTTGCCTCATCCTCTGCCCGACGCGCGAACTGGCCGCGCAGGTGGCCGAAAACTTCGAGAAATATGGCAAGCACCTGAAACTCACCATGGCCCTGCTCATTGGCGGCGTCAGCTTCAAGGAACAGGAAGGCCTGCTCCAGCGCGGCGTCGACGTGCTAATCGCGACTCCCGGACGCCTGATGGACCAGTTCGAACGTGGCAAGCTGCTGCTGATGGGGGTGGACTACCTCATCATCGACGAAGCCGACCGCATGCTCGACATGGGCTTCATTCCTGACATCGAGAAGATCGTCTCCAAGATTCCAGCCAAGCGGCAGACTCTGCTGTTCTCGGCAACCTTCCCGACCGACATTCAGAGGCTTGCGAAAACCTTCCAGCGTGACCCGGTCAAGATCGAAGTTGCCCGCCCGACGGACGCAGCCAAGACGATCACACAGCACGTGGTCCACATTCCGACCAATGATGCCAAGGCCAAGCGCACCGCGCTGCGCCGCGTGATCGAATCCCGCGACGTGAAAAACGGCATCGTCTTCTGTAACCGGAAGGTCGAAGTCGATATCGTCGCGGCCTCGCTGCAAAAGCATGGCCACGACGCTGCCGCCATTCATGGCGACTTGCCGCAGGCGTTCCGCACCCAGGTGCTGCAGCGTTTCCGTGACGGCGACCTGAAGCTGCTCGTTGCATCCGATGTCGCCGCACGCGGGCTCGACATTCCGGACGTCGGGCATGTCTTCAACTATTCGCCGCCGCCCAAAGACGAGGATTACGTTCACCGGATCGGGCGGACCGGCCGCGCCGGACGCACGGGCGAAAGCTTCACGGTTGTATCGCCGTCTGACGAGAAATCCTGGGGCTTCGTCCTCAAAATGATCCAGCAGGATGTCGAGGACTATATGCCCGAGGGCCTGCTCGAGGAACTCGGAGACCTGCCACCGGACGAAAGTCGCAGCCGCGGCCGTTCCCGATCGGGAAGTCGTGACGACAAGTCACGCGGCAGTCGCTCGCGTAGCCGTCGGCGTGACGAGAACACCGACAAGCTGGAAGAGGCGACACCAGACGAGTCCAAGCCCAAGTCCGAACCTAAAGCCAAGGCTGAAGAGCCCAAGGCAAAGGCTGAGCCGAAATCCGATGTCAAAACGGACGACCGTCCGAACGAAAAGCCAAAGCGAGAGCGCGCAGCAAAGCCGAAACGCGACCGCGAACGGGACCGCAAGCGCAAGGACGACGATCCCATTCTCGATCCGGCCCCTGAAAAGGTCAAAGGCTTCGGCAACGATATTCCGGCCTTCCTGAAGCGCTAGTCCGAACAGGCTGCAAAAGAAAAAGCCCGCCAGCATTGCTGGCGGGCTTTCTTGTATCTGACTCTGGTGCCTAGCGCTTGATGCGGCCTTTCACCTGGCCGCGGAACTTGTCGCCATAGGGTGGGCGCATCATGGCGAGCAATTCGCTGCCCGTTTGTGTGTACACGGCTTTCTTGTGACTGAACTCCATGAAGCCGTCGCGGCCATGATAGCTGCCCATGCCGGAGGGGCCGACGCCGCCAAAAGGCAGGTCTTCCTGCGCGACATGGAAGATCACGTCATTCACGGTCACACCGCCGGACGTCGTATTGTTCAGGACATAATCCTTCTCGGTCGCGTCCTCACCGAAATAGTACAGGCCGAGCGGACGGTCATGCGAATTGATATAAGCCACGGCATCCTTGGTCTCGCCATAGGACTTGATCGGCAGGATCGGTCCGAAGATTTCGTCCTGCATCACTTTCAGATCATCGCCTGGATTGACGATGATGTGCGGTGGAATCTTGTGGTGAGGTTGCTGGGAGAAATTCTCTCCTGTCGGATTGATCTCGTGGACTTCGGCGCCCTTGTCGCGGGCCTCCTCGATATAGCTCATGATCCGGTCATAATGGCGCTGGTTCACGACCGAGGTGTAATCCTCATTATCCTTGAGACCAGATGGATACATTTTCTCGACGGCCTTGGTGGCGGCGCTGACGAATTCCGCCGTCTTTTCCTGAGGCACGAAGGCATAGTCCGGCGCCAGGCAGATTTGCCCCGCATTCAGCGTCTTGCCCGCCATGATCCGGCTGGCAGCCTTTTCCATATTTGCGGACCGGCCGAGCACGACCGGGCTCTTGCCGCCCAGTTCCAGCGTCAGGGGCACCAGATTGTCCGCCGCCGCCCGCATGACATGGTGGGCGATGGAGGTGGCGCCCGTGAAGATCATGTGATCGAAGGCGAGCTTCGAGAATTCGGCGCCAACATCCGGGCCACCGGTGATGACCGCGACTTCTTCCTCGTCATAATACTGAGCAAACAGCTGCTTCATCAGGTCCGACGTCGCCTCGGTGAATTCCGATGGCTTGATCATCGCGCGGTTGCCGGCGGCAAATACACCCGCAAGCGGCGCGAAGGTCAGGTTCACGGGGAAGTTCCACGGGCTGATCACGCCAATCACGCCTTTTGGCTGGAACTGGAGCTCGGCGCGCGAACCGAGCAGGCCGAGCGGGAATTCGGTCTTGCGCTTTTCCGGCCGCATCCATTTGGCAACATGCTTCTTCGAGAATTTCAGTGCGCCAATCGAGCCGGCAATGTCGGTCAGGGCGGACTGGTCCACGGAGCGGTGTCCGAAATCCTCGCGCATCGCTTCGCTCAGGGCATCCCCATGCGTGACCAGCAGGTCGATCGACTTGTCCAGCCATTCGATCCGCTTGGCGACAGATGGAATGCCATCGCGAATATGCGCGGCTTTCTGGCGGCTCAGAATGGAACTCATGCCGGATCCGGCAGCGCTATCAAGGGCCATGTGTCTCTTCCTCTGGGTCGTTTCCTCGCCGAAGTGTAGCGCGCATTGATCGCTGAACAAAATAAAAAACATTTCCGTTGGGTCAGGCGTTCACGCGGGGCGGACGACACAATAGGGTGGCAAAAAACACCCATCGGGAGCGAATTGCATGGCCTACACAAAGATTTCCTACGAGCTGAAAGGCGATATCGCCATCATCAGCTTCAATGACCCGTCCACGCTGAACGCCTGCGGCGTCGATACTGCCCAGGAATTGCTGCACGCCTTTGAAATCGCCGCCGATGAAGCGCGCTGCACCATCCTGACCGGCGCGGGCCGCGGCTTTTGTTCCGGTGCCAATCTCGGCCCCGGCGGGCTCAGCGTGAAGCTCAGCCATGAAGGCTCCAAGCCCGACGCCGGCCGCGCCCTGACCACGCATTACAATCCGCTGATGCAGGCTATCCGGGAACATCCGCACCCGGTCATTACCGCTGTCAACGGACCTGCCGCCGGTGTCGGCTGTTCGCTGGCCCTGGCTGGTGACATAGTCGTGTGCGCGAAGAACGCCTATTTCCTGCAGGCATTCCGCCGCATTGGCCTTGTGCCTGATGGCGGATCAACCTGGCTGCTGGCCCGCACCATCGGCCGTGTACGCGCCATGGAAATGGCGCTGTTCGGTGACAAGGTTCCGGCCGAAAAGGCCATGGAATGGGGTATGATCAACCGCATCGTTGAAGACGACCAGCTGATGCCGACCGCCCTGGAAATGGCGGAAAAGCTGGCCACCGGCCCGACCATCGCGCTGTCACTTGCCCGCGAACTGATCTGGAAAGCCTGCGAATCCGATTTCGACGAAGCGATCTATGACGAACGCCTGGCCCAGCGCACTGCGGGGCGTACGGATGATTTCAAGGAAGGCGTCAGCGCGTTCCTTCAGAAAAGGCCCGCTGAATTCAAGGGGAAATGATTCGAAGGGAGCCCCTTCAGAGTTTTGGTCTCTTTTAACAATTGCGAAACCGCTTTGTCATATCCCTGTCGGAATTGGACGGGGACACTTCAATGACAACAGAATACCGATTGATTCACTTCAATTGCGCGCGCCCATTGGGCGCCTTCAATATGGAGAATGAATTCGTTCGGGTATTCATGGCGATTCTGCCGCGCATCTTTTCGGATGCGGATTCGTTTGAAGGACTCCACTGGCACACGCATGGAATCCGGCGTCCCAATGGCGACTGGTACGGCATGCAGCATGCCTTTCCCTATCCCGATGGACTGGCGGCGCCAGACGTTTGCACCATGGCGGGATGGAAGTCGGTGGAAACGCTCAGGGAGTTCTCCTATGGCGGCCACACGCACCCGGCAGGCATGCGCCGCCTGGCCAACCAGCTTGACCGGACCGACGGGGCGAGCTTTGTCTTGTGGTGGGCACCACGCGGGGAGCACTTCACGATGCAGGACGGATGGGACAAGCTGCAATCCCTGCGTCAGAACGGGCCGACGAAGGATGCCTTCTCGCTCGATCATCTGATCGCCAAGCCGGTGGCAGCCTGATGCTGACACGCCGCCTCGCCCTCGCCCTCCTGACCTCGGTCACACTCGCGGCCTGCGCCTCATCGCCGCCGCCGGACGCGCGCCAGATCTATCTCGTGCGCCACGCTGAAAAAGCCACCGGCGACAATCCGCCCCTGACGCTGATAGGCCGCGCCCGCGCAGAGATCCTCGCGAACGAACTGAAAGATGCCGGTCTCACGGCGATCTACTCAACCGATACCCGGCGCACACGCGAAACGGCGGCCCCGATTGCCAAGGCGACGGGTCTCACCGTGTTGCCCTATGATGCCGGCAATCTGGAAAGCTTCGCCAACATGCTTCGCGTCACGCCCGGAAACATCCTCGTGGTCGGCCACTCCAACACGACACCGGACTTGGTAAAAGCCCTCGGCGGCAAACCCGGTGCACCGATTGTCGAAGCCACCGAATATGACCGGCTCTACGTTCTTACCGCAAATGGCCGGAGATTCCGCACCGAAATCCGCCGCTTCGGCGAGTAGGCCGCGTCAGGCCGGAAGCCCGAGGCGGTAGACGCCCTTGAAGGTATCCGGATCCTCGACCGGCTTGCCCTTCCGATAGATCAGTACGGTCCCGGCCTTGTGCAGGCGGATGGCTTCAGCACGCACATCCTTCAGCACGCGCTGGAAGTTCGCTTCACTTACCGCCCTGGCGGCCTGTTCGGCGCTGATCGTCTTGCCCGGCCCGCAGGCTGCGGTCAGGTCCAGGATGGCCTGCCGCACGGGATTGGCTTTCTCCTCGCTCACCAGTCTACCGCCGCATAAACGAGTTGCTGCAGCTGCGGCCGGATTGGATAGGTGCCCGACGGGATCATCTGCGTCGCCTGGATGGCAATCATTTCCTCTTCCGGATCAATCCAGAAGAAGGTCGAGGCGAGACCGCCCCAGCTGAAATTGCCCAGGCTGGACGGCTGCATCGACGCGACCGTATCGGTCAGTACCGATCCGCCAAGCCCGAAGCCATTGCCCTCCATACGAGCTTCGGAGAAGGTCTTGTCGCCCATCTCCTTGATCGTCTTGCCACCCGGCAGATGGTTCTGTCGCATGAACTCCCATGTTTTCGGACTGATGATGCGGGCCCCATCCAGCGTGCCACCGCGCATCAGCATCAGGCAGAAGCGATGATAGTCGCGCACGGTCGAGGCGAGCCCGCCCCCGGCATTCAACAGTTTGGGCCGCTTGCTGTAGAGCTTGGACTCCTTGCCGGCCGCATCGGACATGGTGACCTCACCGGTCAGCGGATGCTTGTTATAGCACGCCATCAGCCGGTCGATCTTGTTATCCGGCACCCAGAAATCCGTGTCTTCCATGCCCAAGGGACCAAAGATACGCTCCCGGAAGAATTCATCCAGAGGCTGGCCGGCCACAAGTTCGACTACCGCGCCCAGAACGTCGATCGAGTGCCCATAGCCCCAGCGGGTGCCGGGCGAGAAGGCAAGCGGCAGTTTCGCAATCCGCTGGCTCATTTCCAGCAGGGTTTCCGGCGTCGTGGAAATCTTGTGCTTGCGATAGATCGCGTCCGGCTCGTCCTGCATCAGGAAACCATAGGTGATGCCGGATGTGTGCGTGAACAGATCCAGCAGCGTGATCGGCCTGTCCGGCGCGCGCGTCGTATAGTCCTCGCGATTGCCGCTATCGAACACTTGCACGTTCTCGAATTCGGGAATGTAGCGTGCGAGTTCGTGGTCGAGACGCAACCGGCCTTCCTCGAACAGCATCATCGCTGCCAGCGAGGTGACCGGCTTGGTCATGGAATAGATCCGGAAGATCGTATGCGGACCGATAGGTTCGCCTTCTCCCAGATGCGTCGTGCCGGAATAATCCTCCAGCGCCACTTCGCCGCCCCGCGAAACCAGCGTCGCCACGCAAGGCAGCTTGCCCGTGTCGAGATAGTTTTCCTTGAAATACTGCGGAATGGCCGCCAGCCGTTCTGCATTCAGACCCACATCATGCGGGTCGGTCAAATCGTGTTCGAACATGGTTTACAGTCTCCCCGCTTTCGCCGCCTTGGCCAATTCGCGTGCAATGATGATCTGCTGTATCTGGCTGGTGCCCTCATACAGGCGGAAGATGCGCACGTCGCGGTAGAAGCGCTCAATGCCATAGTCGGACACATAGCCCGCGCCGCCAAACACCTGCACCGCGCGATCGGCCACACGGCCACACGCCTCTGTGGCGAACAATTTCGTCGAGGAGGCGAGCAGGGTGACATCCTCACCCGCATCGCGCCGGCGTGCGGCGTCCATGATCATGCATTCGGCCGCATAGGTCTCGGCCTGGCTGTCGGCGATCATGGCCTGGATCATCTGGTGATTCATGATGGCCGTGCCGAATTGCTTCCGCTCCAGCGCGTAATTCACCATCTCACGGATCAGGCGTTTCGACACGCCCGTTGCCACGGCGGAAATGTGCAGGCGGCCCTTGTCGAGCACACTCATCGCCACTTTGAAGCCTTCGCCTTCCTTGCCGATGATGTTCTCGGCTGGTACGCGGGCATCCTCGAAGATCACGTCACAAATGTGCGCGCCCTGCTGGCCCATCTTCTTTTCAGGCACGCCAACCGACACGCCCGGTGTATCGCCCTCCACGACAAAGGCGGACACGCCCTTCGGCCCCGGCTTATCCGGATCGGTCCGCGCCATAACGGTGAACAGGTCGGCCTTGTTGGCATTGGTGATGTAGCGCTTGGTGCCGTTCAGCACGTAATGGTCGCCGTCGCGGATCGCCTTGGTCGTCAGGCTGCCCGCATCGGAGCCCGCTTCCGGCTCGGTCAGCGCAAAGCTCGCAATCAGATCGCCCGAGGCGATGCCCGGCAGCCATTTTTCCTTCTGCGCATCCGTCCCGAACAGGACGAGCGCCTGGCTGCCAATGCCGATATTCGTGCCCGCGACACTGCGGAAGGCCGGAGAGGTCTCGCCCAGCTCCATCGCCACCAACGCCTCGGTCTCCATGTCCAGGGCGAGGCCGCCATATTCTTCCGGCACGGCAATGCCGAACAGGCCGAGATTCTTCATCTCATCGACCACATCCTGCGGAACTTCGTCCTCGTCGCCGACCTGCGCTTCGATCGGCACGCATTTCTCGGTCACGAAGCGGCGCACCTGTTCAATCAGCGCCGCGCGGATCTCGGCATCGAATGCCATGGTTTTTCCTCCGGTGATGTTCTTTCCCGCGCAATCTATGCCCCAACGGCACGCTTGTCGAAGGGTGACTGTGCGGTATCGTACCCGAAAAACAGCAGGGAGGCGGAATGACCGCACAAACCGTACACACCGGGGAGTTTGCCGGATGGCAGACATGGCCCGATGAGCCATTCGAACACGACGCCGCCGGTCCGTTCTATTTCAAGACTGACGACCAGGGCCCGGTCGCGGCCTTTCGCGCCGAACACAAGCACATGAATGCCGGCGGCGTCATGCATGGCGGCTGCCTGATGGCCTTTGCCGATTTCTCCCTGTTTGCCATCGCGCATGACGGCATGGAGGGCGAGTATGGTGTTACGGTCGCTTTCACCTCCGAATTCCTGGATGGCGCGCTGGAAGGCGAATTCATCGAGGCGCGCGGAGACGTGCTCCGCAAGGGCCGGTCCATCACCTTTGTGCGCGGCATCGTCACGGCCAATGGCCGCCCTGTCCTCAATTTCTCCGGCACGATCAAGAAACGAAAGAAACGCTCATGAGCCATCCGCCCTATCAGGACCTCTCCCGCTCCATCGAAGGCAAGACCGCCCTCATCACCGGCGCCGCCAGCGGCATGGGCCGCGCGACTGCGCACCTCTTTGCCCGTCAGGGCGCGAACGTCGCCGTGACAGACCTCAAGCAGGAGAATGTCGATGTTGTCGTGCAGGAAATCCGCGACGCAGGATTCTCCAACGTGCAGGGCTGGGCGCTGGATGTCGGCGACAAGGATGCCATCAAGCGCGTCGTGGACGAGACTGCCGCGCATTTCGGCGGGCTCGAAATCCTCATCAACAATGCCGGCTTCGCAAGGATGGCGGACGTTGCCGAGGAAAGCTATGAAGAGGCGTGGGCCGCCAGCATCAATGTCATGCTGACCTCCCACCAGCGCGCCATCCGAGCCGCGCTGCCCTATATGCGCAAGGCCGGGTTCGGCCGCATCGTGAATATTGCGTCCACGGAAGGCCTTGGGGCCACGCCGGGTAATTCGCCCTATGTCGCTGCCAAGCATGGTGTTATCGGCCTTACCCGCGGGCTCGCGGTCGACCTCGGCCGTGAAGGCATCACCGTCAACGCCATCTGCCCCGGCCCGATCCATACAGGTATCACCGCTGGCATCCAGGACGAGCACAAGGAAATCTACGCCAAGCGCCGCGTGCCTTTGCGCCGTTACGGCATTCCGGAAGAGGTCGCCAACATGACGCTGTCGCTTGTCCTGCCGGCGGCCAGCTTCCTGACAGGCGCGCACATCCCGGTCGATGGCGGCATGAACATCAAGAACGCCTGAGGATCTCATCCGATAAGCGAAATTGATCAGACTTTCGACATATCTTGCTCATGATCTGGGTAAAGAATGCGAATTGATGAGACAATGGCTTCTCCTTTTCGGTTTGTTCGTATCGGCTGCGCCGAGCGCCATGGCACAGCCGCAGGCATGCGAGGCAAGGGATGCCGTGGAGATTGAGTTCGCAGCGATTGGCAAAACCGTCCTGCTGAAAAGCCATTTGCACACTTCCTCAGATCATGACGCTCTCCCGGTCGTCGCCCGAGAACTAATCATTTCCAATGGGCAGCCGATCACCCTTCCGACAGGCAGGAAAATCATCGACGAAGCGGATGTAAGTTGTTCGCAGTTGCTTGCGGAGTCACAAGTCGCCATCACCGATAGCCTTCGCTCTGAAGACACGATCGATAATCTGCCCGACAGCTTTCAATCCGTCCTGATGCAACCTTCTCTTTGTGAACCAGACCGGGACAATCGATGCCATTATGCTGACACGGGCATATTCCTGGAAGGGACGAACCCCGCACTCATTGCCGAATTGATGACAGCGCATGCGCCAATCATACGGATCAAGGAGTCCGCCTACATTCTCAGCGTTTGGGCGTTTAACGCAGAGATCAACAAACTCATCCCCCTTTGGGTGGAAGGTTGCTGACGCAGCGCTCCTAGCCCGCGAAACCGCGCGCCTTCATGGCCTCATACCAGCGGCCGAGATGCTCATGCTCTTTATGCGGGGACCATTTCATCACCCGGCAGAAGCCACAGGTAATGAACAGCGTAATGTCCGCAATCGAGAACCGGTCGGCCGCGAGGAATTCGTGGTCGGCGAGATGTGCATTGAACCGTTCCGCCATGCGTTTCGCGTTCTTCTCGCCCTTGGCAGCGGCCTCGGCGCTTTGCGGGACTTCCAGCGGCGCCATCATCTCATGCGCATTGCGGAACCAGGTCGCGAACTGCACCATGAACATCAGTTCGACCCGGCGATCCCACATCTCGATCAGGGCCTTTTCTTTCGCGTCCGTTCCCATCAGGTTCGGCTCCGGGAAGACATTCTCGAAATAGGTACAGATGGCCCGGCTTTCGGTGATCTTGGTGCCATCATCCAGAACCAGCGCCGGCACCTGCGCAAACGGAGACACTTCGCGATATTCCTTCGTCCGGTGCTCCTGTTTCATGATAGAGACTTCTTCCAGCTCCACCGCGTCCAGCTTGCCTTTCGCGCGCAGGAAAAAGACGACCCGGTCCGGGTTGGGGGCCTTCGGGCTATGATAGAGTTTCATCGATTTCCTCCTAGAATGTTTTTCTCATGCCCAGCGTCGCATTCAGAGGCTCGCCGGGGAAGTAGCGTTCATTGCCAAAGGCGAGATCCGCCCGGTCGGCATATTTTTCGTCTGTCAGATTCCGCACGATCAGGAACAGCTCGGCCGTTTCGCTGAAGGCCCACGCGCCCCGCGCGCCCAGCACAGTATGTCCGGGGTAGGTCGTCGTGTTCCCCGGATCGACAAAATATTCGCCGACATGATCGACATTCAGCGACAGCTTGATCGCGTCTGTCGCCTGCCAGTCCAAGGAGACATTGGCCAGCCATTCCGGCGCCGTGTCGATCTCGTTGCCGTCGCGGATCGTCTCGGTGCCGGAGCCCGTGTTCCGGTCGAATGCATAAGTCTGATCAGACCAACTGGCTGAGCCCGATACAGTGAGGGCAGGCGTCAGTTCAAATGCCGTGGAGGCTTCCACGCCCTTGTGCTCGGTCGCCCCATCGGGAACATTCAGCCCGTCACTGTCGCGGAAGAAGAAATTCTCTTTCTCCATCCAGTAGGTCGCAACATCATAGACCAGCCGACCGTCCAGCGCGTTGCCCCGCGCGCCAATCTCGACACTGTCGAGCGTTTCTTCCTCCACCTGCCCGGCCACTTGCAAGCTTTGCAGGCGGTAGAGATCAGAGGCCTGCGGGGCGCGCTGGCCCCGCGTATAGTTCGCATAGAGATCAACGCCCTCGCTTACCGACCAGATCAGGCCCAGCTTCGGCGTCAGGAGGTCGAACGAATCCGTCCGGTCGGCGGGCACGTTGAAGCGCCCATTGATGCCGGGGGCCAGATCGGTCGAATAGTCATACTCATGGCCTTCCGCGCGCAGGCCCACCAGCAGGCGCACATCCTCGCTCAGCGCAAAATCCAGTTCTCCCCAGACAGCGCCCATCAACGTATCTACGGTGTAGTCATAATGCCTGCCCTGCGGGAAGCGCGAGTCTCCGGGGAAGAAGCCGAAGGGATCGGGCTGAATTTCCTTCAGCCAACCGCTTGCCACATCGACATCCGCGCCAATGCGCCATGTGAGGCTGTCGGAGGCCTCCCGCTCATAGCGGGCCATCAGACCGCCGCCGGTCGAGCCATTCTTCTCCACCCCGCCATTCGGCAGGAAGTGCTGCGCAAAGATCATCGACTGGGAATGCGCATAAGGCGTCAGGGTCAGCGTGCCGCCGCTGAAGTCTCGAGACAGCCGCGCGCCTGCCCGCGCCGACCACGCATCGCGATAGGCCTCCGGGTTCGGATTGGATTTCGCAATGTCCTCATCCTTGTAGGCATCCGGTCCCTGCGCAAAGCCTGCCGTTTCCTGGTTGAGGTTTGACGCGGTCAGCCATGTCGTGGTGTCCCACGCGCCCAGCATCCAGTCTCCGACCAGTGTCAGCTTCTGCTGGTCCACGCCCGTATTATCGCGCCAGCCCGTATCTTTTTGTAGCGACACCGCCGCCAGCCAATGCTCACCCTCGTCCAGTGTCACATCACTGCGCCAGCGGCCGAGCGTACCGTAGCTGCCGACCGCTTCGCTGCCGCCGCCGACTTCCGGCAGGATCACATTGACCAGTCCGTGCACGGCGTTCGAGCCGTATTTCGCACTGCCCGGCCCGCGCACGACTTCAATCGCGCTCGCCACTTCATGATGTGGCTCGAACAGGCTGTTGACGTTGCCGAAGGCCGGTGACCGTACCGGCACGCCATTCTCGAGGATCAGGAAGCTGCCCTGCCCGGCCCCGCCTGTCAGGACGGGTGAGCGGATCGCGACCAGATGCTCCTGCCCGGAATTCATCTGAATGTTCACGCCGGGCAATTTGTTCAGGATTTCAGCCGGATGATCGGCCAGAGTCTCGTCGATCTCCGCAGAATCAACGACCGCCAGACTACCTGGATCGCTTTCCGTCCTGTCGCCCCAGACACTTATCGGCGCCAGGCGCTCCTGTGCCTGCGCGGGCATGGCCGCCATGATGAGTGTCATGCTCGTCGCCGCGAACAGTCCTGTCCGAAATCGTCTCATTTTCATATCCCGCACTCGTGCCAATCTCAGCCCTAAAGTCTAGGCCTGACCGTGCGGGAAGCGAGCCGAAAGATCAGCCGCCCACGCCGGCGAACAGCTGGTACGGCAAGGCCCCGACCACAGCGCCCGACAGGCAGGTCGCCAACGTCCCGGCCAGCAGCGTCCGCCAGGCCAGCGCCAGGAAATCATCCCGCCGCGCGGGCTCCACGATTGTCAGGCCGCCAATCAGGATGCCCATGGAGCCAAAATTCGCAAAGCCGCAAATGGCGTGCGCCGTGATGATGCGCGTGCGCGGGTCCATCGCGTCCTGAGGCACTTCAGCGAGTTGCAGGAAGGCCACGAATTCGGTCAGCACCGTCTTCACGCCCATCAGCGAGCCTGATTGCGCCGCCTCGCCCATCGGCACGCCGATCATGTACATCAGCGGTGCGAAGATCCAGCCAAGGATACGCTCAATGGAGAGCGGTGCGCCCGCCACATCCGGGAATGCGCCCAGCCCTGCATTGACCAGCCAGAGCAGCGCCAGCGCCGCAATCAGCATGGTCGCAATGTTCAGGACGATCTTCAGGCCGTCAGAGGCGCCCGTCGAAAAAGCATCCATCGTGGAAGAATAGCTGAAATCCGGTTCCTTCATCCGCTCGGTCGCGGGCGTCGTTTCCGGGATCAGGCAGAGCGCCACGGCCACCGCTGCCGGGGCCGCCATGATGGAGGCCGTCAGCAGTTGCGCCAGCGGATTGTCCATCTTGCCTTCAAGGAACGCCCCGTACACCACAAGCACACTGCCTGCGATGGTCGCAAAGCCCGCCGTCATCATGATCAGCAGCTCTGAGCGTGTCATGCCCTTGATGTAAGGCCGGATCAGTACGGGCGCTTCCGTCATGCCCATGAACACATTAGCGGACACGGCGAGAGACGTTGCCCCGCCAAGCCCCATCGCGCGCTGGAAGATATAGGCGAACCCGTTTGTGACCCATTGAAGTATGCGCCAGTGCCAGAGAATGGCGGACAGCGCGGCAACGACGATCACGATCGGCAGGATCTGGAAGAAGAACAGCGGCGGTGGAGACCCGCCCATCAGCTGGTCGGCCGCAACATTATCCCCGACATAGCCAAACACGAAGCTCGTGCCGGCACGCGTCGCATTCTGCAGGCCATCAACCACGTCATTGGCCTTGAACAGGATCGCTCGCACGAAGGGGATGCCAAACAGGATCAGCGCGAACACAAATTGCATGATCGTCGCGCCGATGATCAGCCGGAACGGAAACAGCTTCCGTTTCTCAGAAAGCACCCAGCACACGCCATAGATCAACGCGATGCCAAGCAAGGCCCGCGCATTGTCCCAGCCCCATTCATACCCTGCGATGGAAAGCATTCGCCGCTCCCTTTCCCCAAACTGTCACATTCAGGCTTAGCGGCGCCTTGGCCGAAGGGGAAGTATTCATGTGCGCAACTGCGTGCAACTCCCCCAGCCTGCCCATCCTTCGACTTCGCTCAGGATGAGCGCTGCGACCTGGCAGCAGAGTGCGGACTCATCCTGAGCGAAGTCGAAGGATGGGCGAAGTCGAAGCACGCGGGCGGAAGACCAGGGCCCGCCCCTCTCCCGACGTCCGGCTTGCACAGTGCCCACCCGGCTGCTCAAGTGACGCGCATGGAAACCCTCATCCCCATCACGCAACAGATCGCGGACACGCTCAAGGCCCGCGGCGAGACCGTGGCCATCTCGGAATCCTCGGCTGGCGGCCTTATCTCGGCGGCGCTGCTCGCCGTGCCCGGCGCCTCATCCTATTATCGGGGGGGCGGGGTCATCTACACGCCCAAGGCGTTCAAACATCTGCTAGGCCTGACGCGCGAGGATATTGGCGACATGCGCTCCTCGACCGAGCCCTATGCCCGCCTGCTCGCCAATACCATTCGCGGCAAGCTCGCCGCCGATTGGGGCCTCTGCGAAACTGGCGCCTCCGGCCCGACCGGCAATGGCTATGGCGACGCCGCAGGCCACACCTGCATCGCCGTGGTCGGCCCGAACCGGTTCGAGATCTCCACCACTTTGGAGACGGGCCTCAGCGACCGCCCGGAAAACATGCGCCTCTTCGCGAAAGAGACGCTCGAAGTCTTCCTGGCGGCGCTTGGCTGATACCTAGCCCAGCTTGCAGACGCAGATCTTGTTGCCGTCCGGGTCGCGGAAATAGGCGCCGTAGAAGGTCGGCATGCGTTGGCCCGGCTCGCCTTCACAGGTGCCGCCCATTTCAAGCGCCTTCTTGTAGGCGCGGTCGACCGTCTCGGTGTCCTTGCAGCCAAGCGCTGGCATGACGCCGTTTCCCACCGTCGCCGCTTCGCCATCATAAGGACCGCCAATCGCGATCATCGGCTGGCCCGGCCCGGTGCCATAAAATTGAAGCCGGTCATTGGCGAAGACGCGCTGTCCGCCCAGTTCTCCGATCACGGCGTCATAGAATTCGAGCGCCTTGTCCTTGTTGTTCGATCCCAATGTCACGTAAGCCAGCATGATGATCCTCCCTGGATACTTTTCTTCGGCTGGCCGAAACGCAATCACGGCGCGGCAATCCGCGCAAGAGGTGACGCTAGGAGCATGCTTGACGTTTACGTGAGCGTCTGTTGAGACACGGGGCAGAACAGTCAAGGAATGAGGAGTCCTCCCATGTCAGATATCCGTTTCGACGATCGCGTCGCCATTGTTACAGGTGCCGGCGGCGGTCTTGGCCGTTGCCACGCGCTGGAACTTGCCCGTCGCGGCGCCAAGGTCGTCATCAATGATCTCGGCGGCACGCTGGACGGCACGGGCGGCAATTCCGAAGCTGCCGAAGCGGTCGTCAAGGAAATCGAGGCCATGGGCGGCGAAGCCATCGCGAATGGCTCGTCCGTCTCCGACGAGGCCGGCGTCAAGAAGATGATCGACGACACGATGGCCAAATGGGGCCGGATCGACATCATCATCGCCAATGCCGGTATCCTGCGCGACAAATCCTTCTCCAAGATGACCCAGGCTGACATCGACCTGGTGATCGACGTGCACCTGCGCGGCACGTTCATGCCGGTGCACGCCGCCTGGAACATCATGAAGGAACAGAATTTCGGCCGCGTGGTCGTCACCACCTCCTCGACCGGCCTCTACGGCAATTTCGGTCAGGCAAACTATGGCGCCGCCAAGCTCGGCGTGGTCGGCATGATGAACACGCTGAAGATCGAAGGCGCGAAGAACAACATCAAAATCAACGCCGTCTGCCCGATTGCTGCGACCCGCATGACCGAAGGCCTGATGCCGGACGAAGTCCTCGCCCAGCTGAAGCCGGAATATGTCACGCCCGGCGTGATGAACCTCGTCAAGGATGACGCCCCGACCGGCATGATCCTGTCCGCGGGCGCCGGCGCCTTCTCGATGGCCCGCATTGTCGAAACCGAAGGTGTCTTCGTTGGCCAGGGCGAAGGCCTGTCGGCTGAAGCGGTTGCTGCCAAATGGGACCAGATCACAGACGTCTCCACCACCAAGCCGGCCTTCCAGTCTGGCGGCGAGCACGGCCAGAACATCTTCGCGGCTGTCGCAGCCGGCATGAAAGGCTAGGCTCCGGCTTGCCAAATACGCGATTGGGGCGCAGGTTTCTCCTGTAAAAAAGGGAGATCACCATGCGCCTCATCGCTCTTGTTCTGTCTGTCACTTTTCTGGCCAGCTGCGCCTGGCTCCAGTCCCCCCCGGCAGACCTTCCCCCCGTTGAAGCCGACACACCGCCGCCCCCTCAGGCGCAGCAGCCGACCGGCCCGATCATGGCCGGCATGGGCGAGACCTGTGGTGGCATCGCCGCCATCCAGTGCGAGGACGGCCTGTTCTGCAAGATGGAAGACGGCGCCTGCCGCAATATTGCGGACGCGGCCGGCACCTGTGAAGAGGTCCGGCCGATGTGTACCAAGCAATATGAGCCGGTCTGCGGCTGCGACGGCAAGACCTATGGCAATAAATGCGAAGCTCACGCCGCGATGACGAGCGTCGCCAGCGAAGGCCCCTGCATGTTGGAAACGTCGGCGGAGTAACGCCTCCGCTTATTCCTGCATCGCCTTGAGATACATGGAATTTACCGGCTTCGAGAAGACATTCTCGACCATTGGAATGAAGAATTCCAGCGGCTCGCTCTGATAGTCCGGGTCGAAGGCGGCCTGATCGTAGAGATGGCAGAACTGCGCGCAATACTCATAGTGCGGACTGTCCTTGAAATGCTCGCGCATGTTCCGGTCGAGGCCGAGATGGTGGAAGAAATAATAGCCCTGGAACGCGCCATGATTGGCCACCATCCAGAGATTGGCCTCTGAGACGAACGGCTTCAGGATCGCTGCGGCCACGTCCGGATGGTTGTAGCTGCCGAGCGTGTCACCGATATCGTGGAGCAGCGCGCAGACGACATATTCCTCGTCGCGGCCATCGCGATGGGCGCGGGTCGCGGTCTGCAGCGAGTGCTCCAGCCGGTCGATCGGGAAGCCCCCAAAGTCGCCATCGAGCAGGCGCAGATGATCGAGCACCCGTTTCGCAAGACCTTTGTTGAAGCTCTTGGAATGATCGACAATGATGTCCCAGTCTTCCTTGGTGCCTTCCAGCATTTCGCGAAACTTCGCGCGCTCGCCCATATCGTGTCCGTCGGCCATGTTGTTCTCTCCCGTTCTTTTGCCAGCAGACTACACCGATGACGTCCGCGTCACAAATGGAAACGCCGCCGAAACGGGGAGCTTTAAGGCCGTCTCCCGAAAGGCTTGCGGCACCGAATCCCAGAGGAAGCCGAACGCGCTGCACAATCGCCCGGCCGCCGGTTCGCATCTGCCGCGAAGTTTGGCGGTTTTCTTCCGGGAGGCTGCGGAGCTCCAGCAGATTTTGCCTATTTCGTGTTAGTCTTAGAGGTATAAGTAATGAATTGGAAAAACTGCTGCGGTACATTTGTATTCAACAGATTTTTTCTTGGCGAACTCTCTACTGGCTCGCCTCGGCCTCCAGAACGGGACTAAAATGGGATGCATTCGACCTCGGTAGTCATTCCGACCTACAACAGAGCGTCCCTGCTGGCTGATACCCTCAATTCCGTGCTCGCCCAGACCCGGCAGCCGGACGAGATCCTCCTGATTGATGACGGCTCGACCGACGACACGCCCGCGATAGCGGCGCGCTACCCGCAGGTGCGCTATGTGCGCACCGAGAACCAGGGCAAGTCTGCCGCGATCAACCATGCCATGACGCTGATGACCGGCACCCGGCTCTGGGTCGTTGATGATGACGACATTGTCTGCCCGGACGCGCTGGCAAAACTGAGCGCCGCGCTGGAGGCCAACCCTTCGGCCGGGTTCAGCTATGGACGCCACGACCGCTTCACCGATCCCGCAGATGGCGGCGCGCGCGTCTGGCAGGATACCGGCTATTGGCGTGACTGCCATCCCCGCGACTTCCTGATCGCCACGATGGAAGACATGTTCACGCACCAGTCGGGCATGCTGTTCGACAAGACGCTGCTGGATGCAATCGGCCCGTTCAATACTGGCCTGAGACGCTCGGTAGACTATGACTACATTCTCCGCGCTGCGCGGATCAGTACCGGCGCGGCCTGCCCATCAGTCGTCTTCCATCAGCGCCAACATGATGGCGACCGCGGCGCCGGCGCCAACAAGTTTCCCGTCTCGGAACTGGTGCGGCGCTGGATCCAGCACGACCAGATCATCTTTGGCAGAATCCATGACTCTTGGCCGCTCGATGAATTCCTGCCCCGTGGCGAGACCATCGACGGCCCGTCCAGCCGCCGTCAGGCGCTGATACAGCGCGGTGTGGTGATGGCCCGGAAGAAATTGTGGGATCTGGCCATGCAGGATTTCGCCTTGGCGGCGACACTCATGGAGCGCGAATTGTCCGACACCGAGCGTAGGCTCGTCCGGCGCGGCACTCAGTCAAAATATGGCATTCAGGAATTGCTGGACAATCATGTCATCGGCCAGGGATTGCGCGACGTGGCAAGCTTGTCGAGCGTAGGCGCCGAGTTGATTGGCGAGCTTGCCACCGGCTTCCGCTGGCGGATTCGCGACGAACTGACCCGGTGCCATCCGCGCACGGCCTCTCGTCTGCTTCAGCTCTATATCACGCTGACCTCATCAGCCTTCCACAATCCCCATGCCTCAGAATCACCTTGGTATTCCGACGATTTTCTGGCCACGACGCACAAATCGCCCGGCAAATAGGTCCGGCAAGCGACCTGCGCTTTCTGGCAAACGGCAGGAAACCCATTCCCGAATGCAAGAAACCCCGGACCATCGGTCCGGGGCTCCTGAAACAATTGCATGAAGCGGGGAAAGCCTAGCCTTCCATCGACTCCATTTCGGCTTCGTGACGGGCACGATCCGCGGCGCCCTTGGCGCTCTCGTCACGGTCGACCAGTTCCAGAACGGCGATCGGTGCGTTGTCGCCATGGCGGAAGCCGGCTTTCAGCACGCGCGTATAGCCGCCATTACGGTCCTTGTAACGGTCGCCCATCACGTCGAACAGCTTGCGGACAGCCGCTTCGTCGCGGACCTTCGAAAGGGCCTGACGGCGGGCATTCAGATCGCCCTTCTTGGCGAGGGTCACCAGCTTGTCCATGAGCGGGGCCATTTCCTTCGCCTTTGGAAGGGTGGTCACGATCTGCTCATGCTCAATGAGGCTGGCAGCCATGTTCGCGAACATCGCCTTGCGGTGCGATGTCGTCTTGTTCAGTTTACGGTATCCAAGGCGATGGCGCATTGTCGTGTTCCTTAAGGAGGTGGTCAGGCCCCCGATTACTCAGTGGGCTAGAGGTGGTCGTCGTATTTCTTGGCGAGGCCTTCGATGTCTTCCGGCGGCCAGTCCGGCACTTCCATGCCGAGGTGCAGGCCAAGACCGGCGAGGACTTCCTTGATCTCGTTCAGGGATTTGCGGCCGAAATTCGGCGTGCGCAGCATCTCTGCTTCGGACTTCTGGATGAGGTCACCAATGTAAACAATGTTGTCGTTCTTCAGGCAGTTCGCCGACCGAACGGACAGTTCGAGCTCATCGACCTTCTTGAGCAGGACAGGGTTGAAGCCGAGATCGGTTTCTTCCGTCTGCGCGCCTGTCTCGACGGTCGGCTCTTCGAAGTTGATGAACAGTTGCAGCTGGTCCTGCAGGATACGTGCGGCATAGGCCACAGCATCTTCCGGCGTCACGGAACCGTCTGTCTCGATGTCCAGGGTCAGTTTGTCATAGTCGAGAACCGTCCCCTCACGGGTGTCTTCGACCTGGTAGCCAACGCGGCGAACCGGGCTGTAGATCGCATCAATCGGAATATAACCAATTGGCGCGTCTTCCGGACGGTGCGCCTCGGCCGGGACATAGCCCTTGCCGGTCGCAATTGTGAATTCCATGCGAACTTCCGCACCATCATCCAGCGTACAGATGACGAGGTCAGGGTTCAGGATCTTCGTGTCGCCCGAGGTCTCGATCTGGCCGGCCTTGACTTCGCCCGGACCTTTCGCCTTCAGCACCATGCGCTTCGGCGTGTCGCTTTCCATGAAGATGGCGACCTGCTTCAGGTTCAGCACGATCGTCGTGACGTCTTCGCGAACACCCTGGATCGCAGAGAATTCGTGAACGACATTGTCGATCTGGACGCCGATGATCGCAGCACCCTGCAGGGACGACAGCAGCACGCGGCGCAGTGCGTTACCGAGGGTCGTACCATAACCACGCTCGAGCGGCTCGATCACGAGCTTGGCTTTGCGCTTGGCATCGTATCCGGCCTGAACGACAGGACGGTTCGGGCGGATCAGCACTTTCCAGTTACGGTCGTTGACGTTGGTGGGTTCGATGTCTGCCATGGGCGACGAATCCTTAGAATGGGTCTGGCGGCGCGAAATTGCGCCGCCGGGAAATTACGAACTAGACGCGGCGGCGCTTCGGTGGGCGGCATCCATTGTGTGGAATTGGCGTCGTGTCTGTGATGGCCGTAACCGTCAGGCCAGCCGCCTGGAGGGCGCGCAGGGCGCTCTCACGGCCGGAGCCCGGTCCACGCACGCTGACTTCGACAGTCTGCATGCCATGATCCATGGCTTTCTTCGCAGCATCTTCTGCGGCCATCTGGGCTGCGTAAGGCGTCGATTTGCGCGACCCCTTGAAGCCCATCATGCCGGAGGACGACCAGGAGATCGTGTTGCCCTGGGCATCCGTGATGGTGACCATGGTGTTGTTGAAGCTGGAGTTCACGTGAACAACACCGGAGGTGATGTTCTTGCGCTCTCTCTTGCGGACGCGGGTCGTTTCACGAGCCATTGAAGACTATCCTATTTCTTCTTGCCGGCGATCGGCTTAGCCGGGCCCTTGCGGGTACGGGCGTTGGTGTGAGTACGCTGACCGCGAACCGGCAGTTTACGGCGGTGACGCAGGCCACGGTAAGAACCGAGATCCATCAGGCGCTTGATGTTCATCGACGTGTCACGGCGAAGGTCACCTTCGACGAGATAGTCGGCATCGATCGTTTCACGGATCTTGATGACTTCGGCGTCGGTCAGCTCGTTCACGCGACGGGTCGGCTCAACGCCAACCTTTTCGATGATTTCACGAGCCATGGACGGGCCGATGCCATGAATGTACCGCAGCGCGATTTCCACGCGCTTGTTGGTCGGGATGTTAACGCCTGCAATACGGGCCAAGGCCGATCTCCTAAGCGGACTGTTCATACATAAAGAGCGCGCCAAGGCGGAAACATCCGTCCTGCGCGCCGGCGATTAAGCCTAAAGCTAAGAAACGAGGCTTATAACGATGGAAATTAACGCGTCAACCGCGGAATCCCACCTTTACGCCGTCTCTTTCAGGGCCGCGTCGATGGCAGCAGCAACCGCCTCGATAGAGCCCATTCCGTCGACTTCCACGAGGATACCACGCTCGGCATAAATAGGCACCAGGGGCGCGGTATCTTCGTAGTATTTTTCGAGCCGTTTCGAGAACGTCTCGGGGTTGTCATCCTTGCGGCCCTGTTCTTCGAACCGCTTGGTGACCCGTGACAGCAGCTTGTCGTCATCGACAAGAATGCGGATCACGCGATTGACGGCTTCGCCGCGGGATTCGAGCAAACGATCCAGCGCTTCAGCCTGGCCAACGGTGCGCGGGAAGCCATCAAAGATGAATCCCGGCGCGCCGGCCTGAACTTCCAATTGTTCATCGATCAGGGCGATGACGATCTCATCGGAAACGAGACTGCCCTCATCCATGATCTTGGCGACCTTTTCTCCGAGCTCGGAGCCAGACGCGCGCGCCGCGCGCAGCATGTCACCGGTAGAGAGTTGGACGAACCCCCGCTCCTCGACCAGGCGTTTCGCCTGCGTGCCTTTTCCGGCCGCTGGCGGCCCGAACAGAATTAGGTTCATCTCTTACGACCCCCAAGTTTCGACTTCTTGATCATGCCCTCATACTGGTGCGCGATCAAATGCGACTGAATCTGTGTAACTGTATCCATCGTAACAGACACAACGATCAGAAGAGAAGTACCGCCAATATAGAAAGGTATCTCTGGGAAATATCGCCGCAGGAGTTCGGGGAGGATACAGACGAACATCAGGTACAGGGCCCCGATGGTCGTCAGTCGGGTCAAAACATAGTCAATATAGGCCGCCGTGTTCGAGCCGGGACGGATGCCGGGGATGAATCCGCCATACTTGCGCAGATTGTCTGCCGTCTCTTCCGGATTGAACATGATGGAGGTGTAGAAGAAGGCAAAGAAGATCACCATCGCCCCGTAAGACGTGATGTAGGTCCACGAGCCCGGCGCGAAATGTGTCGCCAGCCAGCCCAGCACGCCGCTCACGGCGCCGGAGGCTTCGGCATCGGCGGGATTACCCCCCAGGAAGCCGACAGCCGTCAGGGGCAGCATCAGCAGCGCCGAGGCAAAGATTGGCGGGATAACGCCGGACGTGTTGATCTTGAGCGGCAGGAAGCTCTTCTGGCCCTGCGCGACGCCATGCGCCTGCTGTCGCTTGGGATACTGGATCAGGAGCCGCCTCTGCGAGCGCTCCATGAAGACGATGAACACGACCAGCGCGATCACCATGGCGGCAATGGCCACGACGAACGCCACGTTCACAGACGTGGTGCGGGCCTGCGAGATCAAATTGAAGATCGCCTTCGGCATTTCGGCGATGATGCCGGCGAAGATGATCAGCGAGATGCCGTTGCCGATGCCGCGCGCCGTGATCTGTTCACCCATCCACATCAGCAGCATCGTGCCGCCGGTCAGCGTCACAACGCCGGTCAGGATGAAGAACCAGGACGAGATGCCCTCGATTCGCACAGCGGCCAGCCCGCCGGCAATCGCAAAGGACTGCACCAGGGCAAAGCCCAGCGTCAGGTAACGTGTGTACTGGTTGATCTGTTTGCGGCCTGCCTCACCTTCCTTCTTCAGCTTTTCCAGCGTCGGAGAGGTGGCGGTCAGCATCTGGATGATGATCGAGGCCGTGATGTAGGGCATCACGTTCAGGGCGAAGACCCCCATCCGCTCCACGGCGCCGCCGGCAAACATGTTCATGTTGCCGAGCAGGCCGCCGGACTGGCTCTCGAAGAATTGCGCGTATTGCTGCGGGTCGAGGCCGGGCAGCGGGATGAACGTCCCGAGACGGTAGAGGATCAGGATCCCGAGGGTAAACAGGATCCGGCTCTGCAGGTCCTTGGCTTTTGCAAAGCTCCGGAAATTCATGTTCCGAGCCATTTGTTCGGCAGCATTCGCCATGGGCCGCTTGACCTCCCTGAAAAAGCGTTCGCCGCCTAAATCGGCGGCGAAACAGTATTTGTGAAGGGGTTCCCGGTAAAAACCGCCAACTATTCGTCAGCAGCGTCTTTCGCCGGGCCCGTGACGGTGACTTTACCGCCAGCCTTCTCGACAGCTTCAATAGCTCCCTTGGAGGCACCTGTCACAGTGATATTCAGATTCTTGGGTGCGTCACCTTTGGCCAGCAGACGCACACCGTCGCGCACATTACGTACCAGACCAGCAGCCACCAGCGACTCTTCGGTCACATTCTTGGCGTCAAGCTTGCCAGCAGCAATCGCCTTGCCCAGACGGCCAAGGTTCACCCAGGCATGGGTCTTGGAGTTGCGGGCCGTGAAGCCACGCTTCGGCAGACGCATGTAGATCGGCATCTGGCCGCCCTCGAAGCCATTCACGGCAACGCCGGAACGGGCCTTCTGGCCTTTGACACCGCGACCAGCCGTCTTGCCCTTGCCAGAGCCGACGCCGCGGCCAACGCGCAGGCGGTTCTTTGTTGAGCCCTCAGCGGGAGACAATTCGTTCAGTTTCATCGGTCTATCTTTCGATATCGTGCGGCTGCAGATGGTGGCGACTACTCGCCAACCACCTCAACCAGGTGAGCCACCTTGCGGATCATGCCCCGCACGGAAGGCGTATCTTCGAGTTCCTTGGTGCGGCCGACCTTGTTCAGGCCCAGCCCCATCAGGGTCTGGCGCTGCTCAGGTTTGCGGCCGATCGGGCTGCCAACCTGGCGGACAGTGACTTTGCTTTTAGCCATTCTTTCGCCCTTCCCTAGTTCGTCGCGTCAGCCATGCCGGCTTCGGACGCGCCATCATTGCGGCGACCGACGACATCCTGAACCTTCAGGCCACGCTTGGACGCAACGGTCCGCGGGCTGTTCTGCTCTTTGAGCGCGTCAAAGGTTGCACGTACCATGTTGTACGGGTTCGAGGAACCGATCGACTTGCCGACAACGTCCTGGACACCCAGCACTTCCATGACAGCCCGCATCGGACCACCCGCGATCACGCCGGTACCCGGAGGCGCTGCACGCAGCACCACCTTGCCTGCGCCGTGACGGCCGCGGCCATCATGATGCAGGGTGCGGCCTTCACGAAGCGGCACGCGAACCATGTTGCGCTTGGCTTCTTCCGTGGCCTTGCGGATCGCTTCAGGCACTTCGCGGGCCTTGCCCTTGCCGAAGCCTGCGCGGCCCTTCTGGTCACCAACGACGACCAGGGCAGCAAAACCGAAATTCTTACCGCCTTTGACCGTCTTCGCGACGCGGTTGATACCAACCAGCTTGTCGACGATGTCGGACTGCTCCTCGTCGCGATCGCGATTCCGGCGGCCTCTTCCTCTTTCTTCAGCCATAGGGCCTCTCCTTAGAATTTGAGACCGCCCTCACGGGCGGCGTCTGCCAGGGCTTTCACCCGGCCGTGGAACATGTAACCGCCACGATCAAAGACGACGTCTTCGACGCCGGCCTCTTTCGCGCGCTCTGCGAGCGTCTTGCCGACGAGGGCAGCCGCAGCGGCGTCACCACCGGTCTTGGCCGAACCGAGTACGTCCTTCTCCAGCGTCGAAGCCGAAGCGAGCGTGATGCCCTTTTCGTCATCGATGATCTGGGCGGAAATATTCTTGTGGCTGCGCGCAACCGACAGGCGTGGACGACCCTCAGCAACCTTGCGGAGCTTGGTACGAACCCGCTGGGCGCGGCGCAGCATTTTATCGCGTGAGCTTTTCATGGGCTTACTTCTTCTTGCCTTCCTTGCGGCGGACATATTCGCCCTGATAACGGATACCCTTGCCTTTGTATGGCTCAGGCGGACGGAATTCGCGGAGCTCGGCAGCAACCTGGCCAACAGACTGCTTGTCTGCACCAGAGATGATGATCTCGGTTGGCTTCGGCGCTTCCAGCTTGATGCCGTCCGGAGCCTTGAAGATCACATCGTGCGAGAAGCCGAGTGCGAGCTTGAGATCGTTACCCTGCATCTGGGCACGATAACCGACCCCGACCAGTTCCAGCGTCTTCGAATACCCGTTCGACACACCTTCGACCATGTTCGCGGCGCGGGCACGGGCGGTACCCCACTGCGTACGGGCCTTGGAATCGAGGGCCTCGGCGAAAGTCGGCAGACGACGACCACGAGCCTTTTCAGCCTCGATGCGGTCATTTGCAGCCTTCACGAGATCTTCGCGTGGCGTGACGGTCAGCTCGTTGTTTTCGAGCTTTGGCGTGATCAGCTCGGACAGGACGAGAGACAACTCACCCTTGGAGCCTTTGGCCTTGATCGTCTGGCCTTCGACCGACACGGTCGTGCCATTCGGGACTTCGATCGGGAGTTTACCAATACGTGACATGATAGCTCTCCTAGAATACGCGGCAGAGCACTTCGCCGCCCACATTCTCGCTGCGGGCTGCATTGTCAGACATTACGCCTTTCGAAGTCGAAAGGATCGAAATGCCCAGACCATTGCGCACCAGCGGAATGTCGGAGACAGAAGAGTACACCCGGCGGCCTGGCTTGGAGACACGTTTGATCTCCGAGATCACCGGCTGGCCTTCATAGTACTTCAGCTCGATTTCAATATTCTTGTGTCCGTCTTTCTCGACTTCGGTGTAGCCGCGGATGAAGCCCTCATTGATGAGAACCTCCAGAACGCGGACCCGAATTTTCGAAGACGGGGTGACGACTTTAGACATGCCGCGCATCTGAGCGTTGCGGATGCGTGTCAGCATATCTCCGAGGGGATCAGAAATGTTCATCTTTGATATCCTCCTCTCTTACCAGCTGGACTTCACGAGACCGGGGATCTGACCGTTTGAGCCAAGCTCACGCAGCGCGATCCGCGACATCTTAAGTTTGCGATAGTAGCCGCGCGGACGCCCGGTTACTTCACAGCGATTGCGCACACGGTTTGGGGCCGAGTTACGCGGAAGTTCAGCAAGCTTGAGACGTGCCTTGAAGCGCTCTTCCAGGGAAAGGTCTTCATTCATGGCGACAGCCTTCAGCTCAGCACGCTTTGCGGCGTACTTTTCAACAAGCTTCTGACGCTTCTTGTTCTTCTCGATTGCGCTCTTCTTTGCCATATCAGCAGATCTCCTGGCGCTAGTTCCGGAACGGGAAGCCACACTCGGCGAGGAGTGCCTTGGCTTCTTCGTTGGTTTCAGCCGTGGTGCAGACGATGATGTCCATACCGCGAATATCTTCCACCTGATCGTAATTGATCTCCGGGAAAACGATGTGTTCTTTGAGGCCCATGGCGTAATTGCCCATGCCGTCGAAGCTCTTTCCGTTCAGTCCACGGAAATCCTTCACGCGCGGCAGCGCAATATTGGTGAGCCGGTCAAGGAACTCGTACATGCGCTCACGGCGCAGGGTCACTTTCGCACCGATCAGCATGCCTTCGCGCAGCTTGAAGCCAGCGATCGACTTGCGCGCCTTGGTGGCGACAGGCTTCTGGCCTGCGATCAGTTCGAGTTCGGCCAGGGCAGCCTTGATCTTCTTGGAGTCGGAGACAGCTTCGCCGACACCCATGTTGATCACGACCTTGTCCAGCTTCGGAACCTTCATCGGGTTCGAATACTTGAACTGCTCCTGCAGCTTGGCCCGGATCTCATCACGGTACTTCGTCTTGAGACGGGGTTCGTATGCCTTAGACATCGATGGACTCCCCTGAGCGTTTGGCAAAGCGCGTCTTGCGGCCATGCTCATCAGTTTTGAAACCAACACGCACTGCTTTTCCGTCACGCGGATCGGCATGAGCCACGTTGGACACGTGGATCGGTGCTTCGAACGTTTTCAGACCACCGGGATCCATCTGGCTCGGCTTCTGGTGCTTCTTGACGACGTTGACGCCGCGCACAACCACGCGGTCCTCGTCGACCAGCACCTTCAGCACTTCGCCTTTGGTACCCTTGTCGCGGCCTGCGATCACGACAACCGAGTCGCCTTTTTTGATCTTAGCAGCCATCTTACAAGACCTCCGGGGCCATGTTCGCGATCTTGACCTGGTTCTTGCCGCGCAGTTCACGCGGGACCGGGCCAAACACACGAGTGCCGATTGGCTCACCATTGGTATTGATGAGGACGGCAGCGTTTGAGTCGAAACGGATGGTCGTGCCATCCGGGCGGTTGATGTCCTTTGCCACGCGAACGACGACAGCCTTGCGGACGTCACCCTTCTTCACGCGGCCCGTCGGAATTGCTTCCTTGATGGACACCACGATCACGTCACCAACCGATGCATACCGGCGGCCTGCGCCACCCAGCACCTTGATGCACTGAACGCGGCGCGCGCCGGAATTGTCGGCGACGCGAAGGTTTGATTGCATCTGGATCATGCGTCACCTTCCCCGCCGGTCACAAGTTCCCAGCGTTTCAGTTTGGAATGCGGAACGCACTCCTGGATCGTTACGATTTGACCCTCGACAGCCACATTGGCTTCATCGTGGGCGTGATACTTCTTAGAGCGGCGAACAATCTTCTTCATCACCGAGTGGGTGAAGGTCCGCTCTACGCGGACGATTGCGGTCTTGTTCTGCTTGGCAGAGACCACGACGCCTTCCATAATACGCTTTGGCATGATCTCTCTCCTACGCCTGACCTGCTTCGGCTTTCTCGCGGAGGATCGTCTTGACGCGTGCAATATCGCGGCGGACTTCCTTCACTCGGGCCGTTTTCTCCAGCTGGCCGGTGGCCGTCTGGAAACGCAGGTTGAACTGCTCTTTCTTCAGCTTGACGAGCTCATCCTTGAGCTGGTCGAGGCTTTTGGTTCTTACATCCTGGGCTTTCATGATCAGATACCCTCGATCCGCTTGACGACTTTCGTCTTGATCGGAAGTTTCGCAGCGCCGAGGCGCAGAGCCTCGCGAGCGATTTCCTCAGACACGCCGTCGATTTCGAACAGGATGCGGCCAGGGGCGACGCGGGCGACCCAACGGTCGACAGAGCCTTTACCCTTACCCATCCGGACTTCAATCGGCTTCGCAGACACAGGCAGGTCCGGGAATACACGGATCCACACTTTGCCCTGACGCTTCATGTGACGCGTGACAGCCCGGCGGGTTGCCTCGATCTGGCGCGCGGTGACCCGCTCCGGCTCGAGAGCCTTCAGGCCGAACTCGCCGAATGCCAGCGATGAACCGCCCTTGGCATTGCCCCGGATCTGGCCCTTGAAGGCCTTACGGAATTTGGTTCGCTTCGGTTGACGCATCTCTTACGCTCCGGCGGCTTGCGCACCGGTGGCCGGTCCGCGCTGGTTGGCATTGGCACGTGCACGGGACTGGCCGGAAGATTCCAGACGCTTGTCCTGAGCCATCGGGTCGTGCTCCATGATCTCGCCTTTGTAGACCCAGACCTTGATCCCGATGATGCCATAAGTGGTGGCAGCTTCTGCAGTGCCGTAATCGATGTCGGCGCGCAGCGTGTGCAGCGGCACGGAGCCTTCTGCATACTTCTCGGTCCGCGCAATCTCTGCGCCGCCAAGACGACCGGACACCATGATCTTCACACCGTCAGCGCCGAGGCGCATGGCGGACTGGATGGCCCGCTTCATGGTGCGACGGAACGAGGCGCGGCGCTCAAGCTGGCGTGCGATGTCGTCGGCGATCAGCGTGGCATCGATTTCCGGCTTGCGGATTTCGACCAGGTTCACGCGGACTTCGTCGGTCGTCATCTTCGACAGAACCTTGCGAAGGGCTTCGATGTCGCCGCCCTTCTTGCCGATCACGAGACCCGGACGTGCCGTGTGGATCGTGATGAGGCATTTCTTGTGCGGACGCTCGATGATGATCTTCGAGATGCCGGCTTGCTTCAGACGCTTGCGGATTTCCTTGCGGATCGCGATGTCTTCGTGCAGCAGGCGACCGAAATCGGCCGTGTCGGCATACCAGCGGCTGTCAGACGTCCGGTTGATGCCCAGACGCAGGCCGATCGGATTTACTTTCTGACCCATTATGCGGCCTCCGCTTCAACTGAGGTGTCACGCAGGATGATGGTCATCTGCGAGAATGGCTTCTGGATGCGTGCAGCGCGGCCACGAGCCCGGGCGCGAATACGCTTCATCACGAGGTTCTTGCCGACATGGGCTTCCGCAACGACGAGGCTGTCGATGTCGAGACCGTGATTGTTCTCGGCGTTCGCAATGGCGCTTTGCAGCAGCTTGCGGACATCCTGGGCAGGACGCTTCGGCGAGAACTGCAGCTGGGCCAGTGCACGCTCGACCGGCATACCGCGGATCTGCTGAGCCAGAAGGTTCAGCTTCTGCGGGCTGGAACGGTACATGCGCAGAACGGCGCGCGATTCATTCGAAGCCTGCTTCGGAGGATTCTTGGCTTTAGCCATGACTACTTCCTCTTCGCTTTCTTGTCCGCACCGTGACCATAGTAGGACCGCGTTGGCGCGAACTCGCCGAACTTGTGACCGACCATTTCCTCAGAGACGGAAACCGGGATGAATTTGTTGCCATTGTGGACCTGGAAATTCAGGCCGACAAAGTTAGGCAGGATCGTTGAACGGCGCGACCAGGTCTTGATCACAACGCGCTTCTCAGAGGCGCGCGCTTCTTCTGCTTTCTTGAGCAGATAGCCGTCTACGAACGGGCCTTTCCAGACAGAACGTGGCATGTCTTGCGGCTCCTCTTAGCGTTTCGCGTTACGGCGACGGATGATCAGACGATCCGTTGCCTTGTTTTTACGGGTCTTCGGACCGCGTGTTTTCTTACCCCATGGCGTCACTGGGTGACGTCCACCGGACGACTTGCCTTCACCACCACCGTGCGGGTGGTCGACCGGGTTCATGACAACACCGCGGACAGACGGGCGCTTGCCCATGTGACGCTTGCGGCCTGCCTTGGACAGAACCTGGTTCATGTTGTCCGGATTGGACACGGCGCCGACGGTTGCCAGGCAGCTGTCCATCACCATGCGAAGTTCGCCGGAGGTCAGCTTGATCTGGGCGTACCCACCATCACGACCGACCAGCTGGGCATAGGTGCCAGCGGAGCGAACCATCTGCGCGCCCTTCTGGGGCTTCAGCTCGATGTTGTGAATGATCGTACCGACCGGAATGCTTTTCAGCGGAAGCGTGTTGCCCGGCTTGATGTCTGCCGTCTTGGACGTGACCACCGTGTCGCCGACTTCAAGGCGCTGTGGCGCGATGATGTAGGACAGCTGGCCGTCTTCGTACTTGATCAGTGCGATGAAGGCCGTGCGGTTCGGATCGTATTCCAGGCGCTCAACAGTTGCCGGCATGTCCCAGCGGTTACGCTTGAAGTCGACCTTGCGGTACAGCTTCTTCGCGCCGCCACCGATGCGGCGAGCCGTGATACGACCCGTGTTGTTGCGTCCACCCTTCTTGGTCAGGCCTTCGGTCAGCGCCTTGACGGGCTTGCCCTTGTGAAGGTCAGACCGGTCCACCAGCACCAGCTGGCGGCGTCCTGGGGAGGTTGGGTTGAAAGTCTTCAGTGCCATGTTTCTCGTCCTTCTCCCCTAGAGGCCCGTCGTGATGTCGACGGACTGGCCCTCGGCGAGCGTCACGATAGCTTTTTTCATGTCGTTGCGACGACCTTCATAGCCACGAAAACGCTTCGTCTTGCCCTTTTGGACCAGAGTGTTGACCTTGGTTACTTCGACCTTGAAGAGCGCTTCGACGGCGTCCTTGATCGCTTTCTTGTCAGCGTCGATCGCCACTTCGAAGACAATCTTGTTGTCTTCAGCCACCAGAGTGGATTTCTCGGTGATCAGCGGGCGACGGATGACGTCGTAGTGATGTTCTTTGATGTCGGCCATGATTACTTAGCCTCCTTCGCGCCGTCGAAACGGGCCTTGATGCCTTCGGCCGCTTCCTTGGTGATGACGAGCTTCTTGCGACGCAGGATGTCATAGACATTCAGGCCAGCGACAGGGAGCACGTCGACGTTAGGAATGTTGCGGGCCGCCTTGGCGAAATTCTCGTCCACGGACGTGCCGGAGATGATCAGGGCGTTCTCGATACCGAGACCGGCGAACTGACCAACCAGCTCTTTCGTTTTCGGAGCCGACAGGATCGCCTCGTCCAGCACGATGACCGCATCGGCCTTCACCTTGGAAGACAGGGCGTGCGCCAGAGCCATCTTGCGGACCTTTTTAGGAAGGTCGTGAGCGTGGCTGCGGACTTTCGGGCCGTGCGCGACAGAACCACCGACGAAGATCGGCGCATTACGGGAACCGTGACGCGCGCCGCCGGAACCTTTCTGGCGGATGTACTTCTTCGTGGTGCGGCTGACTTCGCCGCGGGTCTGGGTCTTGTGCGTACCAGCCTGGCGCTTGGCCAGCTGCCAGCGAACCGTGCGCTGCAGGATGTCACCACGGATCTCTTCGATGCCGAAGATGGCATCGTCGAGCGTGATGTTTCCAGCCGCTTTGCCGGCAAGGGTTTTGACTGCGAGTTCCATTATTCAGCACCCTCTTGAGTTGCTTCAGCCGCTGGCGCATCAGCCGCGCCTGCTGCCTTGAAGGAGCCAGCCGCTGGTGCGTCGGCCGGAAGGGCCTTCTTCACCGCGTCGCGGACTTCGACATAGCTGCCGTCATGGCCGGGCACAGCGCCCTTGACCAGGATAAGGCCGCGCTCAACGTCGGTGCGGACCACTTCCAAATTCTGGGTGGTGACACGCTCAACGCCGTAATGACCGGCCATTTTCTTGTTCTTGAACACGCGGCCCGGATCCTGGTTCATACCCGTCGAACCGTGCGAACGGTGAGAGATGGACACACCGTGCGTCGCACGCAGGCCGCCGAAGTTCCAGCGCTTCATCGCACCGGCAAAACCTTTACCGATCGTGATGCCGGCGATGTCAACTTTCTGACCCGGAACGAAATGGTCAGCCTGAACTTCAGCGCCAACTTCCGGCAGGTCGCCAGAGACGCGGAATTCGCGCAGCTTGCGCTTCGGCGCAACGCCGGCTTTCGCAAACTGGCCGCGCAGCGCCTTGGACGTGCGCTTGGCTTTCTTTTCGCCGATGCCGAGAATGACAGCCTGATAGCCGTCCGTGCGGGTGACGTCGCCACCCTTCTTGGTCTTCACGGCGCGCTCTTCTTCGGTGCGCACGCCAACAACTTGGCAGCCATCAAGCGACAGGACGGTGACGGGCACGTGGCGGCCGGTCTCGTCGAATACGCGTGTCATGCCAACCTTGCGGGCAAGCACGCCGGAACGGGGTGCTGGCAGAGCCATTAGCGGCCTCCCTCAAGTTTGATTTCGATGCCAACGCCGGACGACAGGTCGAGCTTCATCAGCGCGTCCACGGTCTGCGGGGTCGGGTCTACAATGTCGAGGATCCGCTTATGGGTCCGGATTTCAAACTGCTCGCGCGACTTCTTGTCGATGTGCGGCGAGCGGTTCACGGTGAAGCGCTCGATACGGGTCGGCAGCGGGATCGGGCCTTTGACCTCAGCGCCGGTGCGCTTGGCCGTGCTCACAATCTCTTTCGCCGACATGTCGAGGGCGCGGTGATCGAAGGCCTTGAGCCTGATCCGGATATTTTGTCGTTCCATCGTTCGGTCCGTCCGCACAAAACACGTTAGCCCCAACGTGGCGCAAAAGTGCGCCAGGGCGTTACGTGGGATTAAATTGTCTGTTTCGAGGGAGCGTTCGCTCTATAAAGCGCTGCCATCCCGGCGAAGTCGGGGGTTTATGGGATCGATAGGCCCGCGTCAACTGAGTCGTGAAGCTTTTATGCAGAAAGACTCACAGGGGTAAAACTCTCAGTCTCTATCGCTCAGGCGGCATTTCCGAGACAGGTGGCAAACCGAACAGGGCCCGCAATTCGAATTGGGTGGATTTCAGCGTTCCAGCGGGCCAATTCTCGTTCCTCATGTCATCTCGCATGGCCGCCACAGCGGGTCCTGCGATACTGGCTCCCAGCTGTTCGCCTATCTTCAGCTTTCCAGATGCAGTGAGGCCGCAAGTCTTACTGAGAGCCCTGGAAAGGGAAAGCTACTTCCTTCGTTCTTGCATGGGACCGCCCCCCTCGCCCATGAGGCATGAGGGCGTGGCGCCAGCCGTGTCCTCACACGCTCCATGCGCCCTGATCCCAGCCCAGGAGGGCGCGGGTTTCAGCCGCGTCATGCGCGAAGACACGTCGCAGATAGTCCCGATCGTCTGAGCTCATCCGGTCTTCATCGGGGGCAGCATTGTAACGCTCCGCTATGTCGAATTGATGGGCCGCCACGCCCAGGAACCGGCACACCTTGGCCAGTTCCTTCTGGGAATCCCCGGCCAGGTCCTCACTGCGCAGGAACAATAGCTGGTCGTCGGAGAACAGCCGCCGCAATTCCCGGATCTGGGGCGCGTAATAGCTCCGCGCCAGATAGGAGCGCTCCCTGTCCTGCTCCGGCAGGGTCCGCCGGGCGCGCTCGCGCTCCTGCCGGATCGCCACCGGATAGGGCAGCGTCTCGCGGCCGAGCCGGCAGTCCATACGGTAATGCGACCAGGCCCGCTCGACCGGGTCGCGCAGTATGACGACGATCTGAATCCGGGGATTGTATGTCCAGACCCGCTCCAGCGCTCCGCTCCACCAACTGATGATCGGCGTCGCCTCGCCCAGCACACAGCCATCGCGCCAGGCGTTCCAGTCGAACTGGCGATGATACAGCCAGTAGTCGAGCAGGCGGATACCGGTCGGCGGGCGCGTGTCGAAGAAATGGGGCTCCTTCTTCTTCGCCATGCAGATGTCAGGATGCTGGCGCAGGAAGGCGTCCAGCGATGTGGTGCCGGCCTTCTGGACGCCGGCTATGATGAAATCAATCCGTCTTGCCATACGCCCCGAATAGCGCGGACGTCTTGCGGGACTTTGCCGGAATGAGCGGCATTTGTCGCAAGATGTGGCAGGCTCCCCCACCCCCCTTCAACTTGCCTTAACCAAGGCCTCACGCTTTTCGCCGACACTCGACAGGATCTGTCATCTCGCTCCCAAGGACCTGTTTCAAATGATGAAATCGCCGCTCTCCGCCCTGCTCAGCCGGCCGGCTGCCCGCTATGGGCTGGCCAGCATCGCGGCGTTTGGCCTGGATCTGGTCCTCACCATGGCGCTGCGCCTCGGCGCGCATTTCAGCCTCACCCTGTCAGCGGCCATCGCCTTTGTCGTGACCGGACTCATTTTCTATTTCATCCATGAATTCTGGACGTTCCGGCATGACAGCTCGACAGTGTCGTCCGGGCGGCTGGTGCGCAATTTCACCTCCCTCGGGGCAGCCTTTTGCGTACGGGTCGGCATCATCGGCGCGCTCGAACTGATCCGCGCCCCAGGCCCCCTGCTCGCGCTGGTCTATTTCGGCCTTGCGGCGGCGGCCTCGCTGACGGTCAATTTCCTGATCAACAAATACTGGGTCTTCACCCGGACCTGACTGCCAGACACAAAAAGGCCGCCCTTTTGGGGCGGCCTTTTCATTTGCGTCGGGTATCCGAAGCTTATTTCTTGATCGCGGAGACCACGCCGGCGCCGACCGTGCGGCCACCTTCGCGGATGGCGAAGCGCAGGCCCTGGTCCATGGCGATCGGCTGGATCAGCTCGACATCCATTTTGACGTTATCGCCCGGCAGGACCATTTCCTTGTCGGCCGGAAGGGTCACAACAC